>JAESGR010000004.1_pt1 | contig 1212517 bp, 1168 predicted proteins | sample 9269771 | NCBI WGS metagenome assembly JAESGR01 (sample SAMN15739572, study PRJNA653492) | algae metagenome | isolation source: Chroococcus sp. CMT-3BRIN-NPC107 and co-occurring heterotrophs from well... | place: USA: Clark Mountains Wilderness, California | collected 2010-04-18 | reverse complement strand
CCGGCGCGGCCAGGAACTGAGGCAGGGCCCAGCCGACCTCGAGCCACCCCACCCAGCGGGCCGCCTGAGCGGGATCGCCGCCGACCAGTTCCTGTGTCAGGCGCGGCAGGACCGGGAAAGACATCGACTGCGCGAGGCTGTCGAGGAACAGGGCCGCCGCCACGAGGGCGAGCGCGGCGCGTGATGAGGCGGCGTGGGGTCGAAGGGGCATGGCTCGGGCGCTTGGGACGGGCCGGACGTCGGCCCGTGCTTCAGGGCGCCGCCGGCTGATGCGGGCGGCGGGTGGTCAGGCGCGGCTCACGCGCCGGCCGTTCAGGCCCGAGGCTTGCCCATGCAGATCATCGGCGAGAGCTTAGCAGGCCTTGCTGCTCGCTCAACGGCTCGGTTTGCGCCTGCTCCGGCGTCGCGCCTAAGCTCGGCGGAGACCCAAGGGAGATGTCAGATGGCCCGCCGCTTCGTCGATCTGTCCATCCCGATCGAGACCGGGGTGGAGTCGGATCCCGAGGTCATGCGGCCGCAGATTCAGTACATGGCCCATCACGAGACCTTCCCGGGGCTGGCCGCCTTCTTTCCCGGCTTGAAGAAGGAGCACATGCCCGACGGCGAGGCCTGGGCGGTGGAGCGGGTCCAGCTCTCGACCCACAACGGCACTCACATGGACGCGCCCTGGCACTTTCACTCGACGCAGGACGCGGCCACGCCGGAGGGCGCGCGGCCGGCCATGACCATCGACGAGACGCCGCTGGACTGGTGCTGGCGACCGGGCGTGAAGCTGGACTTCCGCGGCTTCGAAGACGGCTATGTGGCGACCGCGGCCGACGTGGAAGCGGAGCTCGACCGCATCGGCCATCAGCTCGAGCCTTTGGACATCGTCGTCGTGAACACTCGCGCCGGGGCGCTCTACGGCTCGCCGGGGTACGTGGACGCCGGTTGCGGCATGGGCCGGGAGGCGACGCTGTTCCTGGCCGAGCAGGGCGTGAAGATCGTCGGCACCGACGCCTGGTCTTGGGACGCGCCGTTCGTCCACACCGCCCGCAAGTTCGCCGAGACCGGCGACCCGTCGCTGATCTGGGAAGGCCACAAGGCGGGCCGGGAGCGCGGCTACTTCCAGATGGAGAAGCTGCACAACCTGGAAAGCCTGCCGCCGCACGGCTTCGACATCGCCTGCTTTCCAATCAAGATTCGGGGCGCGAGCGCCGGCTGGGTGCGCGCGGTCGCCATCTTCGCCGACTGAGGGCGAGCGTCACCGGGGCGCGGTTGTCCTCAACCGCCTAGGTCTATAGGGACGCCCGATCGTTTGGGGCGAAAGGGCGCGGAGCAGCATGCGCGTTGCGATGATCGGCACCGGTTACGTGGGCCTGGTGTCTGGAGCCTGTTTCGCGGACTTCGGCCACGTGGTCACCTGCATCGACAAGGACGCCGGCAAGATCCAGCGGCTGGAGCAGGGGATCATGCCGATCTTCGAACCCGGGCTCGACGAGCTGGTGGACCGCAACGTCAAGGCGGGACGCCTGTTCTTCACCACCGATCCCGCCAAGGCGGTGCGCGAGGCGGATGCGGTGTTCATCGCGGTCGGCACCCCGTCCCGGCGCGGCGACGGCCACGCCGACCTGTCCTACGTCTACGCGGCCGCTGAAGAAGTCGCTGGTCTTGTGGACGGCTTCACGGTGGTGGTGACCAAGTCCACCGTGCCGGTCGGCACCGGCGACGAGATCGAGCAGATCATCACGCGCGTCCGCCCCGAGGCCGATGTGGCCGTGGTCTCCAATCCCGAGTTCCTGCGCGAAGGCGCCGCCATCGACGACTTCAAGCGGCCCGACCGCGTGGTGGTGGGCACCGAGGACGAGCGCGCCCGCGAGGTGATGCGCCAGCTCTATCGCCCGTTGTACCTGAACGAGACCCCGATCGTCTTCACCGCCCGTCGCACCAGCGAGCTGATCAAGTACGCCGCCAACGCGTTCCTGGCGCTGAAGATCACCTTCATCAACGAGATCGCCGACCTTTGCGAGAAGGTGGGGGGCGACGTGCAGGCGGTCGCGCGCGGCATCGGCCTCGACAACCGCATCGGCGGCAAGTTCCTGCACGCCGGCCCCGGCTACGGCGGATCGTGCTTTCCCAAGGACACGCTCGCCCTGGTGCGGACGGCCAACGACGCCGGCGCGCCCTTGGAGTTGGTGGAGGCCACCGTGCGCGTGAACGACGCCCGCAAGAAGTCGATGGCGCAGCGCATCGCCCAGGCGCTCGGGGGTGATGTTTCGGGCAAGACGATCGGCATCCTGGGCCTGACCTTCAAGCCGAACACCGACGACATGCGCGACAGCCCGAGCCTGGACATCGTGCCGGCGCTCCAGGCCATGGGCGCCAAGGTGCAGGCCTATGACCCCGAGGGGCACGAGGCCAAGCACATGCTGAGCGGCGTCGACTTCCGCGACGGGCCCTACGCGGTCGCCGAGGGCGCCGACGCGCTCGTCATCCTCACCGAATGGGACGAGTTCCGGGCCCTCGACTTCGACCGGGTGAAGGCCTTCATGAAGGGGCGGGTGCTGGTCGACCTGCGTAACGTGTACAAGCCCCGGGACATGGAGAGCGAGGGCTTCGACTACGTCAGCATCGGGCGCGCGCCCGTGAAGGGCGCGGTGGCCGTCCCGGCATGAGGATTCTGCTCACCGGAGGCGCTGGCTTCATCGGCTCGGCCCTGTGCCGGCGGCTGATCACCGGCAGCGACGCCTGCGTCGTCAACTTCGACGCCCTGACCTATGCCGGGGCGTTGACCTCGCTCGACACGGTCGCGGGGTCGAGCCGCTATCGCTTCATCCACGCCGACATCACCGAACCGCAAGCGGTGCGCGCAGCCTTCGCCGAGCACAAGCCGACGGCGGTGGCCCACCTGGCGGCCGAGACCCACGTGGATCGTTCGATCGAAGGCGCGACGGCCTTCGTGCGCACCAACGTGCTGGGCACGCAGGTGATGCTGGACGCGGCGCTCGACTACTGGCGAGGCCTTCCCGACATCGAGCGACGGGACTTCCGCTTCCTGCACGTCTCCACCGACGAGGTGTTCGGGAGCCTCGGGCCGGAGGGCCGCTTCGACGAGCAGACGCCTTACGATCCCCGCTCCCCCTACAGCGCCTCCAAGGCCGGCTCCGATCACCTCGCGCGAGCGTTCCACCACACCCATGGGCTCCCGGTGGTGGTGTCTAACTGCTCCAACAACTACGGCCCGCACCAGTTTCCCGAGAAGCTGATCCCGCTGATGATCCTGAACGCGCTCGAGGGCCGCCCGCTGCCCGTCTACGGCGACGGGTCGAACATCCGGGACTGGCTCTACGTGGACGACCACGCCCGCGCGCTGGAGATGCTGCTGACGGACGGCGAACCCGGCGAGACCTACTGCATCGGCGGCGCGGCGGAGCGGACCAACCTGCAGGTGGTGCAGACCGTGTGCGACCTGCTGGACGAGATGGCCAACCCGCTGGGCGGGGGCGGCGGCCGGCGGGACCTGATCACCTTCGTCCAGGACCGGCCGGGACATGATCAGCGCTACGCGATCGACTCCTCCAAGATCGCCCGCGAGCTCGGCTGGGCGCCGCGGGAGAGCTTCGACACCGGGCTGCGCAAGACGGTGCGGTGGTATCTCGACAACCGCGACTGGTGGCAGCCGCTGCAGGATCGCTACGGCCGCCAACGCCTGGGACTGAACGCGGGGTGAGCGCGCCGCTGCTGGTGATCGGCGAGTCGGGCCAGCTCGCCCGCGCGATCGCCGATCTGCCGGCGGGAACGGTCGAGCGGGTCTTCGCCGGGCGACGATCGTTCGACCTTGGGACGGCCGATCCTGGGCCGCTGCTCGACTCGGTCCGGCCGTTTGCGGTCGTGAACGCTTCCGCCTACTCCGGCGTCGACAAGGCGGAGAGCGAGCCGGAGCTCTGTTATCGCGTGAACCGCGACGGTCCCGGCGCGCTGGCCGCGGCGTGCGCCGAGCGCGGGCTGCCGCTGGTGCATGTCTCCACAGACTACGTCTTCGACGGCGGGAAGGGCTTGCCCTACGTTGAGAGCGATCCCGTGAACCCCCTCAACGTGTACGGCCGCTCGAAGCTGGAGGGTGAGGCCGCGGTGCAGGAAGCGGGCGGGCGGAGCGCGATCCTGCGCACCACCTGGGTCTTCGGTGACCACGGCGCCTCCTTCGTGCTGATGATGTTGAAGCTGGCGGCGGAGCGCGACCACCTGCGGATGGTGAGCGACCAACTCGGCCGGCCGACCTGGAGCCGTGAGCTGGCGGTCATGTGCGTCGAGGTCGCCCGCCGACTGGCGGACGGAGACGCCTCGGCCGAAGGCCTGTTCCACGTTGCGGGCTTCGACGACGCGACCCGGGCGGACATGGCCGACGTCATCTTCGCGGAGATGGCGCGCCACGGCCGCAAAGTCCCGGGCGTGACCCGGGTCGGCATGGCCGAGTTCCCCGCGCCCGCGCCGCGCCCGATCGACAGCCGCCTGGACTCGACCCTGGCGCGCGAGCGGCTGGGCTGGGCGCCCCGCCCCTGGCGCGAGACGCTGCCGCAGGTCGCCGCGTCGCTGTTATAGGATCCGCCGTGGCCGAGCTTCGACCCGCGGTGTTCTTCGACCGAGACGGCGTCCTGAACGAGGACGACGGCGGCTATACTCACCGCGTGGAGGACCTGGTCTGGACGCCCGGCGCCCGTGAGGCGGTGCGGCTGGCCAATGAGGCGGGCTGGGCGACGGTGGTCGTCACCAATCAGTCGGGCGTGGGGCGGGGCTACTACGAGGAGGCGGACGTGGACGCCTTCCACGCCCGCATGCAGGCGGACCTGGCGGAGATCGGGGCCCGGATGGACGGCTTCTACGCCTGCTTCCACCACCCCGAGGCCGCGGACGAGGGCTGGCGGCATCCCGACCACCCCGACCGCAAGCCCAATCCGGGCATGCTGCTGCGCGCCGCCCGGGAACTGGAGCTGGATCTGAGCCGGTCCGTCCTGATCGGTGATCGCGAAAGCGATCTTGAGGCCGCTCGCAGGGCGGGGGCGAGAGGCGTGCTCTATCGCGGCGGCGACCTCGCCGCCCTCGTGCGAGCGGAGATAGGAGCCTAGGCCGCCGCGGCGCGGGACGCCGTGCAAAGCTCGCGCAGGGCTCGCTGCAGGGTCGGGCCGTACAGCTGGCCGGCCACGTCGCCGTAGCCCTCGCGTTTCAGCTTGGCCTTGATGTCGGCGACTCCGGCGCATTCGCCGGATCGGGCGAGAGCGTAAGCGCGCTCGATGGTGGTCGGGCGATCAATCATGCCTCGTGATCTAGGTCGATCCGTCAGCCTGACCAGTCCCGGCGACGCGGTAGGGCGCTCAACCGACGCGGCGTCGTCGGCCGCCGGTCCGCCGTTCGAGCCAGGGATCGAGGGCCAGCCTTCCTGCGCCGTAGGTGGCCAGGAAGAGCGGAACGGCGATCAGCACCAGGATCGGGAACATCTCCCGGAAACTCTGGAGGCGGCCGACCAGCAGCCAGGCCACCACGAAGTTGAAGGCCATCAGCAGCCCGGCCCAACGGGTGAAAACGCCCAGCAGGATGGCGACCCCGCCGAAGAACTGAGCCCAGACCGAGACGGGGGCCGCCAGCTCCGGCCAGGGGCAGCCGAACTTGGTGAGAAAGGCGACGAACTCGGCCATGCGCTCAGTGCTGGTGATGTTGTCCCACACGCCCAGGATCAGGAAGACGCCGAGCAGCACCCGCACGATCAGGAGCGCGACGTCGCTCCCGCGCCTGAGCGGCCTCAGGAACAGCATGTCTGTCGTTCTCATGGCCTGACGTTGCGCCCTTCAGGCGCGCGGCGTCGAGTTACGGTCCTGTCATGCGCCCCGCCGTGGTAAACGGCGGCGGTGACCGATCCGAAGGACCGCATCCGCCAAGAGGCGCGTGCGCTCGGGTTCGACGCCGTGGGCTTCGCCTCCGCCGCTGAGCCCTGGCCTGCGGGCGCGCGTCTGTCCGAGTTCGTGGAGGCGGGCCGGCACGGGACCATGGCCTGGATGGAGACCACGGCCGAGCGCCGGGCCCACCCTCAAGCCATGTGGCCGGGCGCTCGCTCGGCGATCGTGCTTGGGATGAACTACGGCCCGGACCGTGACCCTCGGGAGGCCCTGGCCGATCCGACCCGCGCCGCGATCTCGGTCTACGCGCAGGGCGACGACTATCACGAGGTGATCAAGAAGCGGCTGAAGGTCCTCGGCCGCTGGCTCGGCGAGGCCTTCGGCTGCGAGCTGAAGGTGTTCGTGGACACCGCGCCCTTGATGGAAAAGCCGCTGGCCGAGCGCGCCGGCTTGGGCTGGCAGGGCAAGCACACCAACCTGGTGTCCCGCGAGCATGGCTCGTGGCTGTTCCTCGGCTCGATCCTGACCACGCTGGAGCTCAATCCGGACGCGCCCGCGGCGGCGACCTGCGGGACGTGCACGGCGTGTCTTGCCGCCTGCCCGACGGACGCGTTCCCCGGGCCGTTCCAGATCGACGCCCGGCGCTGCCTCTCATACCTGACCATCGAGCACGCGGGGCCCTGGCCGACAGAGTTCCGAGAGGCGATGGGCAACCGCATCTACGGCTGCGACGACTGCCTGGCCGCCTGTCCCTGGAACAAGTTCGCGGCCACCGCGCGGGAGAGCGCCTTCCATGCGCGCGAGGCGCTGCGGGCGCCCGCGCTGGCCGACTTGGCGGCGCTGGACGACGCGGCCTTCCGGGCGCTCTTCAGCAAGAGCCCGGTTAAGCGGATCGGCCGCGATCGGTTCGTACGCAACGTGCTTTACGCGATCGGCAACTCCGGCGACGCGAGCCTGCTGCCCGCGGCGGAGCGACTGCGCGGAGACCCCGATCCGGTGGTGGCGGACGCCGCCGCGTGGGCGGCGGCGCGGCTGTCGGGTCAGCGCAGCTCCACGACCCTGCCGCCGGCCGTGACCCGTTCGATCCGCATCTCCGGCGTGCCGTCGGAGCGAGGATAGCCCTCGATCGTCACGGGCTGGCCGCCTGTCAGCATCTCGCGGGTGAGGCCGCGCGCCTCCATGCGCATGAGGGGCGCGAGCACCACCGTCCAGGTCTTGCCTTCGTAGGCGACCTTGGCCGAGCCGTGCGGATTCACCCACTCCACGTCCTGAAGCGGAGCCGTGACCTTGATCGTGCGGGCCGCGTCGTATGAACTCCAGCCATGGTGGGCCAAGGCGGCGCCTCCGGGCGCGAGCGCCAGGGCGGCGAGCAGGGCCGCAACAGAGCGTGACATGAACCGTCTCCCTTCCAAGCGGACCGCCCTAAGCTGCGCCGTTCCTGCAGCGGGTCAACCCCGGTGAGCGACGACGTCGAAACGTGGGCGTCGCCAGCCCAGCCCTCCGGCACGGTCTGGCTGCACCTGGACGAGGCGGCGCCGGGCGAGGATCCGCCGGCGCACGACGTGTCGGCCGCCGCGCGCATGGGCGACACCCTGTTCCTCGCGGCCGACGAGTGCGCCGACATCGAGGTGCTCGACCGAGCTGAGGCGGGCCGCTGGCGTCGCCGACCCGGCCCCGGCGGGCGCATCGCGCTGCGCAGCCTGTTCGACCTTCCCGACCCTGACGACGAGATGGACATCGAGGGACTGGCGGTCGACGACGGCTGGCTCTGGATCGTCGGCTCTCACAGCCGCACCCGGCGCAAGCCCAAGAAGGGCCAGCCCGTCGACGCCGCGGCCATCGCCAAGCTGGCGGAGCTGAAGGACAACCCGAACCGCTTCTTCCTCGGGCGGCTGCCGCTCAGTCCTCTGGCGGGAGAGGGGGAGCGGTACGCCGTGGCGGGCGGCGAGGCGCCCAAGATCAAGGGCCGCCGCGCCGGACAGCTGCCGATCAAGCCGAACGGCAACGTCATCGGCCGGGCCCTGCGGAAGGACCCGCACCTTGGGCCCTTCATGGCTCTGGCGGCCAAGGAGAACGGCCTGGATGTGGAGGGGCTCGCGGTCGACGGCGCGCGGGTGATCGTCGGCCTGAGGGGACCTGTGATCAACACCTGGACCTGCGTTCTGGAGTTCCAGTTGAAGGCGGGCGAGGGCGGGAAGCTGAAGCTGGACGGCGACATCGCCAAGCGCTGGCTGGACCTGGACGGCCTGGGCGTGCGGGACCTGAAACGGGACGGGGACGACCTGCTGATCCTGGCGGGTCCCAGCATGGCGCTGGACGGCCCGGCCGCGGTGCATCGCTGGCGCGGCTGGGCTTCGCCGGACCGGGGCGGGGACGATCTGCTGCTCCGGCCCGAGCGCCTGCTGGACCTGCCCTACGGACGGGCCTGCGATCATCCGGAGGCGTTGGCGCTGATGGGCGAGGATGGGCTGCTGGTGGTCTGCGACTCTCCGGCCAAGCGACGGCTGGGCGAGGGGGCGCTGCTCGCCGACCTGTTCACCCTGCCCTGAACACGGGGCCGAGCTGGTCGAGGGTGGGCCAGGCGGCGTCGCGGGCGTTGACCAGGGACTCGGCCTCGCCGATCGGCCACTCCACCTGCAGGGCGGGGTCGTTCCAGCGCAGGCCGCCCTCGTGCTCCAGCGCGTAGTAGCCGGTGACTTTGTAGAGCACCTCGACATCGTCGCTCAGGGTCTGGAAGCCGTGGGCGAAGCCGATGGGCACCAGCAGCTGTCGCCAATTGCCGTCGGATAGTTCAACGACGAACGAACGGCCGTAGGTGGGCGACCCGGCTCGGAGGTCCACGGCCACGTCGAGGACGGCGCCTCGGGTGACGCGCACCAGCTTGTCCTGCGGCTGGGCGGGACGCTGATAGTGCAGCCCCCGCACGGTGCCGCGGCGCGGCGAGCGGGAGTGATTGTCCTGCACGAACGGCTTGTCGAAGCCGGCTTCCGCCAGAGCGTCCGCCCGGAAGGTCTCGGAGAAGAAACCCCGCTCGTCGCCATGGCGGACGGGCGTGATGAGCAGGAGCCCCGGCAGCGGGGTGGTCTCGATGAGCAAAGCAGGGTCCTCAGCTGAGATGGTCGAGCAGGCGCACCATGAAGGCCGCGCCCCGCTGCATCTGGGCCAAGCTGACGTACTCGTCGGGCTGGTGGGCCTGCTCGATGGAGCCGGGGCCGCAGATCACGGTGGAGAAGCCCGCCTGCTGGAACTGCCCCGCCTCGGCGGCGAAGGACACGGCGCGCGGCGGGCCGTTGTCGCCGGCCAGCACGCGGGCGAGCGCCTCGGCCGCGCCGTCGGGCTCGGGCGACAGCGGCGGCGTGCTCGAGCGGCGCTCCAGCACCGCGCCGCAGCCCTCGCCCCAGCCCTTCAGCTCGGCGTCGACGGCGGACAGTTCAGCCATGAACGGCCGGAGGATCGCCTCCGGGTCCACGCCCGGGCCGGCGCGCAGGTCGAAGAGGAACCAGCACTCTCGCGCCAGGATGTTGCCGGCCGTGCCGCCGCTGATCTGGCCGATGGTCAGCGTGGTCTCCTTGGGGTGGAAGGGGGAGGCCGGGTCAGCCTCCCGCCTTAGCCGCTCGGCGGTCTCGCTGAGCACGCGGAGCAGGCGCACGGCCGCCATGATGGCGGAGAAGCCGAGGTCCGTGCGGCTGGAGTGCGCCTCCTTGCCGGTGAGGGTCACGCGGAAGGTGCTGATGCCCTTGTGGCCGTTCACCGCCTCCATATTGGTCGGTTCGCCGACGATCACGGCGGCGGGGCGGGGCGTCTGGGCGGCGATCTCGCGGATCATGGCCGGGGCGCCTAGGCAGCCGATCTCCTCGTCGTAAGAGAAGGCCAGGTGCACCGGCCGGCGCAGGCGGCCCGATGCAAAGGCGGGCGCGGCGGCGAGCGCCAGGGCGAGAAAGCCCTTCATGTCGCAGGTTCCCCGGCCATAGAGACGGCCGTCCCGCTCGGTCAGCCGGAAGGGATCGCTGGACCAGGGCTGGCCGTCCACGGGCACCACGTCGGTGTGCCCCGACAGCACGACTCCGCCCTCAACGGCCGGTCCCAGAGTGGCGTAGAGGTTCGCCTTGCTCCCGTCAGCGTTGGCGACGCGCCGGGACTCGACGCCGAGTTCGGCGAGCAGGCCCTCCACGTGCTCGATCAGGGCGAGGTTCGACAGGCGGGAGGTGGTGTCGAAGGCGACCAGCCGCTCGAGCCCCTCCACGGCGCGGCGAGTCAGGGTTTCGGAGTCCATGAGAGACCCTTAGCCGCTGAGGCCGGCCGCGGGTAGGCGGGGCGGGTTCACGTCTCCTCGTCCCCGAGCACCATCCACTCCCAGACGCGGGCCACGTGATCGTAGTCGCCGGCGTGCTTGCGCCACTGCGGCGCCGTCCAGGGCGGGTAGGGGGTGGACGGGTCGCGGAAGCGGCGGACGCGCTTGGCCAGGCCCTCGACCGCCCGGTCTGCGGCCTGCTGGGCCTCGAAGGCCTCGACGACGACCTTCTCCTCGCCGGGCGTGCGCCGGCCGGTGAAGCGGACGTAGGTCAGCTCGCCGGGCGTCACCCGACCGACCGACTGGAAGCCGCCGGCCTGCAGGATGGCGGCCGTCAGCGTGAGCTGGGGCGCGAAGTCCGTCTCCACCTGCTTCTTGCTCGGCGGTGCGCCGGTCTTGAAGTCGAGCACGTGGGCGGCGCCGGCGACGATCTCGATCCGGTCGCTCTTGGCGGTCAGGGTGAAGGGCTGGCCGTCGATGTCGAGCGTCCACTCGCCCCGCTGCTCCACCAGCAGGGTGCGGCCGTCGGCGCGGCGGCGGCGCTCGAACTCGATCACCCAGGGCGCGGCGTTGCGGGCGAGCAGGGCCTCGCGCGCCTGGGACTGGTCGCTGAGGCCGGCCTCGGCGAGGGCCTCGTTCAGCATCTGCTCGAACGCCTGCTCCCGTTCAGGGGCGGGGATGCCGTCGTGGGCCAGTGCGAAGCGCTCCAGGGCCGCGTGGACGGCCGTCCCGCGAGCGGCCGCCTCCAGCGGCGCGTCCGGCGGGTCGAGCCGCCTCAGGTTCAGGATCTCGCGGGCGTAGATCTCGTAGGGGTTGCGCACCCACTGCTCGACCCGCGTCACCGAGAGGCCGGTGGGGCGGTCCTCGGCAGGCGGGCAGGGTTCGGGCCGCTTAGCCGGGGCGAAGCGGTCCGGGGCGTCCAGCTGCTCGGCCCAGAGGATCGGGCGGGCGTCGGCGGGCAGGGTCGTTCCAGCGCCGCGGGCGAGGGTCTGCAGCCGCCAGAGCCAACGGCTCTGGACCGTCGGCGCGCCGCCCCGGCGCTCGGTGTGGAGCAGCACCACCTCCGGCGCGCAGGCGGCCTGGGCGAAGTCGTGGGCGGAGAGGCCGATGCGGCGTTCCGGGGGAGGCAGGCCCAGGCGCTGCCGCATGGGGCGGGACAGGAAGGGGTCGGTCGGCGCGGCTCTGGGCCAGATCCCTTCCTCAAGGCCGGCCAGGATCAGCCGGTCGGCCCGGACCAGCCGGGCCTCGATGGCGCCCAGAATGCGGACGCGCGCGTGGCTCGCGCCGCCGGTGCGGATGGTCTCGTCCCGGAGCAGCCGGTCCGTCAGGGCGGCCCAGCCAGAGGCGTTCACGGGGGGGAGGCCCCCGGATTCGGATATCAGGCCGGCGAAGAGGGTGGCGGCGGCTTCGCCTTCCGGACCGGCCCAGAGGTCGCCCAGCCGGCCGCGCTCGTCGCGCGTCAGCGCCTCCAGGCACGCGGCGTGGGCGCGAGCGGCGACAGGGCCGGTGATCGGGCCCTCAGCGAACGTCGCTGTCAGGGCCTGCAGGATAGGCCCGATCGCTTCCAGCACCTTGCCGGCGAGGGCGGCGCCGGCGGCCTCCGCCGCCTCGCGCTCGGCGAAGCGCTCGGCGGTCTCGCCCTTGCGGCGCTCGAGCGACCCGGGCGTGGCGCGGCGCTCCAAGGCCGCCCAGTTCCGCGGGCGCGCGCCGCGGAGGACGCGCTTCTCGAAGGCGCGCACGGCGTCCTTTCGCCCGTCCCACGGCATGCCGAGCCGGACCAGCGGGTGCTTGAGGACGCCGAGCAGGACCACCGGATCGGCCGGGTCGGCGGCGAGGCGGGCGGTCAGGGCGATCAGCACCCCGACGGGGAAGGCGCTCAGCGGCGCGCCGGCGGAGCTGTCGACCGCGACGCCCCAGCGGGTGAGCCGGGCGGCCACGCGGCGGGCCAGGTCGCGGTCGGGGGTGACCAGGGCGGCGGTCGTCTCCGGGCGCTCCAGGCTCTCGCGCAGCAGCAGGGCGGCGGCGGCGGCGGCCTGCTCCTCGGTCCGCGCGGTCACGAGGGAGAGGCCGGCGAACCCCTGGGTGAGCACGTCGTCGCCCTCGCGGCGCAAGGCGTCGATCTGCTCCAGCCAGTCGGCGGTGGCCTCGGCCGGACGGAGAGCTTCGTTGACCAGACGCCGGCGGGCGCGGCCCCGGGCGGCGTCCAGGGCCGGCTCGGCGGCGGACCAGACGGCGACGGCGTCCCGGGCGACGCGGGCCCGGTCCAGCAGCCGCTTCATGGCGCCCTGCGGATGCTGCTCGTCCACCTGAACCCAGGCGTCTTCGGCGAGGTCGAGGTCCAGCCCGGGCAGCACCACCGCCCCTTGCGGGGCCTGCGCGACCACGGCCAGCAGGTTGGCGACGGCGGGCGCGGTGCCGGTGGAGCCCGCGGCGATCAGCGGGCCGGCGGGCGGATGGGCGCGCCACTGCTCGGCCAGGACGCGGAGCAGACGGACCCGCCGCTCGGCCGAGTCCACCAAGCCGATCTGCGCGAGCCGCTCGGGCCAAGCCCGTACGGCGATGGCCAGGAAATCGGCCGACACCTGCCAGTGCCGAGCGAGTTCGCCTTCGACCAAGCCGTCCACCTGGTCGCCGACCTCGACCTCCTCAAGCTGGCAGCTGTCCAGGAAGGCGCCCAGGGCGTCCGCCAGCTCCAGAGCGCCGCCTGCGTCGAGCTCCCGCTGCAGCAGGTGGGCGTGGTCGTGCACGAGCCGGGCGAGCTCGAAGCGCCGCCGCCGGGGCTCGATGGCGGCCGGCAAGTCGAGGGCGAGGGGGCCGGGCTCGAACGGCGGCTCGCCTTCGTCAAGATCGCCGATGGCCCGGATCTGCGGGAGCAGGACCGCCCGCCCGCCCGCGGCTGCGACGAAGGCGGCCGCGAGGGCGGAGGCCGCCCGACGGGTGGGCAGGAGCACGACCGCGTCCGCAAGCGCCTCAGGCCCCGCGGGGCCCAGGCGCTCGCTCAGCCCAGCCGCGAGGTCCGGCAGGAAGGGCCGGTGGGCGGGGATGGTGAACCAGCGCGGGGCGGGGCCGACGAACATCGGCGGGAGCCTAGCGCCCCCGCCGAGTCCCGGCCACGCGCCGCCGCGCCGCGGGCTCTAGAAGACCTTCTTCAGTGAGGCGACGACCCGGCCCTCGTAGATCTCGCCGAAGTCGTGCTCGTCGGTGTCCCAGTAGCGGATGTCCAGACCGAACCCCGGCCCCACTACGAACGTCGCGCCGAGGTTCCAGGTCGTGTAGTCGGCGTCGATGTCGGCGAAGGTCTGGCGGCCCAGCGCACCCGAGACCGAGACCACGTCGTTGATCGTGTAGGCCGCGTTCGCCTCGAAGTAGGTGGCGTCGCCCACCTCGCCGGTGAACTCGGGCGAATAGAAGATGGCCCCGCCGAAGGTCGCCGGCCCGACCGCACGGGAAGCGGCCGCCTTGAACTCGAAGTAGTTCAGCTCCGCCGAGCCTTCCGGTTGGTCGAGGTAGGTGTAGTAGATCCCCCCGAAGTCGAAGACGAAGCCCCCCGCTTCGGGCTTGAAGCCGGCGTAGATGTCGATCTCCGCCTCGGTCGAGGTGTCGCCGAAGGGCGAGAAATCCACGTTGGAGGCCCAGACCCCCGCGTAGGCGGAGCCGAAGGTCGCGTCGACTCCGCCGAAGACCTGCACTTCCTCGTCGGTCTGGCTGACCCCCCGGAAGACGTAGTCGCTGGCCACGCCGATGTTGAACGCGATGTCGATCGGGCTCTCGTCCGACTGCGCGGTGTCCTCGGGCGCCGCGGCTTCGGCCGGCTCCTTCACCGGCTGTTCTTGCGCCGAGGCGGCGCCGGCTAGGGCGAAAGCGGCCGCGAGGGCGGGCAGGGCGGCGAGCAACGGCTTCATTCGATCAGGTCCCCTTCAGGCGCGGGCCCGCTGCACGGCGGTCGCCCTTCGACCTTTCAAGTGTGAGCAGGTGCGGGATGAGCGGCCAAGGCGCAGCCCGTCAGCGACGCGTCCGCCGCCCCGCTTGCGCGAGAAACGCGCGGCGGACGTCCCGGGCGCCTACAATCTGGGCGCCTTCAGCGCATGGAGAGCGAGGCGAAGCCCAGGTGCGTGCCGGCGTCGACCAGCAGGGTTTCGCCGGTAACGTGGCGTGAGGCGGGGCTGGCGAAGAACACGGTGGCTTCGGCGATGTCTTCGGCCGTGGAGGCGGCCTTCAGCGGCGTGGAGGCGATGACGCCCGCGCGCATGCGGTCCACCGTGCTCTCGGGTATGCCCTTGCCGAACCAAGGCGTGTCGATGAAGCCCGGGCAGACCGCATTCACCCTGATCTTGGGCGCGAGCGCCCGAGCGAGCGACAGCGTCATGGTGGTCAGGGCGCCCTTGGATGCGGCGTAGGGCACCGAGGAGCCTATCCCCGTCACGCCGGCGATGGAGGCGGTCATGACCACCGAGGCGGCGAGCCCGCCGGGGCGACCTTCGGCTTCGAGCAGGCTGCGCGCCGCCCGCACCATCTGGAACGGACCGATCACGTTGACGGCGTAGAGGCGCTGGAAGTCCTCGGTGTTCACAGCGTCCAGATCGCCATGGTTCGGGGCGAACTTGGTGGTGCCTGCGTTGTTGAAGAGGGCGTCGATCCGGCCGAAGCGCGCGCCGGCCTCGGCGATCCTGCGGCAGTCCGCGTCGGAGGCGACGTCGCCCTGCGCCAGCACGGCTTCCGCTCCGTGGGCGCGGACCTGCTCGGCGGTCAGCTCCGCTTCGCCCTGGCTGCTGGCGTAGTTGACGATGACGGCCCTGGCGCCTCTTCGCGCGGTCTCCACCGCGACGGCGCGGCCGAGCCCTGTCGAGGCTCCGGTCACCAGGACGATGTGGCCGTCGAGATCGCGCATGGAGTTCCTCAGGCAGCAGGCAGCAGGCAGCACGCAGTAAGCGAGCGCGCCGCTTCAGGCCAGCGCTGCCTAGACACAACCCGCCCTGCTGCCTGCTGCCTTTCTCAGGCGTCGGTCAGTTGCCGGGGGAGCTTGAAGACCACGCTCTCGCGCCGGGGCGAAACCTCCTCCACCGTGACGGCGAAGCGGGTGGAGAGCGCCTCGATCAGCCGGTCCACAAGAACCTCGGGCGCCGAGGCGCCGGCCGTCAGTCCCAGGGTCTCGACGCCGTCCAGCCAGGCCCAATCCAGCCCCTCCGCGTCGTCGATCAGGTGGGCTCGGCGAGCCCCGGCCTTCAACGCGACCTCCACGAGGCGCTGGGAGTTGGAGGAGTTCTTGGAGCCCAGCACGAGCACGAGGGCGCAATCGGGCGCCATGCCCTTGACCGCCTCCTGGCGGTTGGTGGTCGCGTAGCAGATGTCCTCTTTGTGCGGCGCGACCATGGCCGGGAACCGCGAGCGCAGCGCGTCCACGATCTCGGCGGTGTCGTCCACCGACAAAGTGGTCTGTGTGGCGAGCGCCAGCTTCTCCGGGTCGCGGGGCTGAAAGGCGAGGGCGTCCTCCACCGTCTCGATCAGCGTGACGGCGTCCTGGGGGAGCTGCCCCAGCGTGCCGACCACCTCCGGATGCCCGCCGTGGCCGATCAGGGCGATCTCTCGCCCGGCCTCGTGATGGCGCAGAGCCTCCACGTGGACCTTCGTCACGAGCGGGCACGTGGCGTCGAGGTACAGCATGCTCCGACGCTCGGCTTCGGCCGGGACCGCCTTGGGCACGCCGTGGGCGGAGAAGATGACGGGACGATCGTCCGGGGCCTCGTCCAACTCCTCCACGAACACCGCGCCGCGGCCGCGCAGGTGCTCGACCACGAAGCGGTTATGGACGATCTCGTGCCGGACGTAGACGGGCGCGCCGTACTTCTCGAGCGCCCGGTCCACGATCTGGATGGCCCGATCCACGCCGGCGCAGAACCCGCGAGGGCTGGCCAGCAGGACGCGGAGCGGCGGGCGGGGGCTCATGAGACTGACGTAGGCCGATGCGGCCGCATCCGCCAGCGGCGCCGCCGAACGCCGCGCAAGCGCCGCCTTCGTTGCGACACGGGCCTGCGCTGGAGTATCAGGCGATCATGACGCGGCGCGGCCCGCCGCCGCCCGCTCCCACAGGTCCCTGCCCATGCGCCGCCCCGCCCTCTACGCCCTGCTCGCCGCCTTCGCCGCCGGCTCGCTCGCGCCCGCCCTCCTGCCCACCGCCGCAGAGGCCCAAGCCCGCCGCGGCGGCGGCGACGACAAGCGGCAGCCCTCCGACGACGAGAAGCGCGCGGCCAAGAAGAAGCGGGACGAGGAGTGGGGCGCAAACCTCGGCCGCCTGCCCGGCCAGCGGAACATCGGACCCTGCCCCTTCGTGAAGGTGCTTTACGACGCCGGCCGCTACATCGAATTCGACGGCGGGCGCGAAGCCGCCGCGGCCGTCGGCTATTCCGGCGAGATCCAGGGGATCACCGCGGACTGCCGCTACCAGAACGACGAGCCGATCACGGTGGACATGACGGTCGGCTTCGCCTTCGGGAAGGGCCCTCGGGCCCAGGGTTCGGAGAAGAGCTTCACCTACTGGGTGGCCGTGACGCGGAGGAACCAGGAGATCATCGGCAAGGAGTACTTCACCGTGCCGGTGAAGTTCGCCCCGGGCCAGGACCGCGCCATCGCGACCGACCGGCTGGCCGGGATCGTCATCCCCCGCGCCGACAACAACACCTCCGGCTCCAACTTCGAGATCCTGGTGGGCTTCGACGTGACGCCGCAGATGGCGGCCTTCAACCGGGACGGAAAGCGCTTCCGGGTCGACGTCGCGCCGGTGCAAGCGGCCGCCGCGGGGACGACCGGGGCGCAATGAGCGACCTGAAACGGCGGCTGGGCGAAGCGGTCCAGGCCGCCTTCGCCGCCGAGGGGCTGCCGGCCGAGCTGGGGCGCGTGGCGCCGAGCGACCGGCCGGAGCTGGCCGACTTCCAGTGCAACGGCGCCATGGCTGCGGCCAAGGCCGCCAAAGCGAACCCGCGCGAGCTGGCCGGGCGTGTCGCCGCGCGGCTGGAGGGCGATCCCGCGCTGGCCGCGGTGGAGGTCGCCGGGCCGGGATTCATCAACCTGCGGGTCTCGCAAGGCGCGCTGACCGAGCGGGCGCGAGCGATGGCGGACGACCCGCGGGCTGGGGCGTCGCTGATCGAGGCGCCGCGGCGCGTGATCGTGGATTACGCCGGGCCGAACGTGGCCAAGCCCATGCACGTGGGGCATCTGCGCGCCTCCATCATCGGCGAGAGCCTGAAGCGGCTGTTCCGCTTCCGCGGCGACCAGGTCTGGGGCGACGCCCACTTCGGCGACTGGGGCTTCCAGATGGGCCTGTTGATCGTCGCGGTGCAGGACGAGGGCGTGGACCCGGGGGCCCTGACGCTGGAAGACCTGGAGCGGCTGTACCCGCAGGCGGCGGCGCAGGCGAAGTCGGACACCGACTACCGGGACCGCGCGCGGCGGGCCACGGCGGAGCTGCAGAACGGGCGCGAGGACTACCGGGCGCTCTGGCGCCGGTTCGTGGAGGTGAGCCGGACCGCGCTGGAGCGCGAGTTCGCGGCGCTCGACATCACCTTCGACCTCTGGAAGGGGGAGTCGGACGCCGACCCGCTGATCCCGGAGATGGTGGAGGCGCTGAAGGCCAAGGGCCTGGCGGTCGAGGACCAGGGCGCGCTGATCGTCCGGGTCGGGCGGGAGGGTGACAAGCGGGAGCTGCCGCCGCTGCTGGTGGTCTCGTCCGAAGGCTCGGCCATGTACGGGACGACGGATCTGGCGACGATCCTGGACCGGCGGCGGCTCTTCGATCCCGAGCTGATCCTCTACTGCGTGGACCAGCGGCAGGCGGACCACTTCCAGCAGGTGTTCCGGGCCGCGTACCTGGCCGGGTACGCGCAGGAGGGCTCGCTGGAGCACATCGGCTTCGGCACCATGAACGGGCCGGACGGCAAGCCCTTCAAGACGCGCGAAGGCGGCGTCCTGAAGCTGCACGACCTGATCGGGACCGCCAAGGACAAGGCGCGGGAGCGGCTGCGCGAGGCAGGGCTGGGCGCGGAGGCCTCCGAAAGCGAGTTCGAGGACATCGCCCACAAGGTGGCCGTGGCCGCTCTGAAGTTCGCGGACCTGCAGAACTTCCGCGGGACGAGCTACGTGTTCGACCTGGACCGGTTCACCAGCTTCGAGGGCAAGACGGGCCCATACCTGCTTTACCAGGCCGTGCGGGTGAAGAGCCTGCTGCGCAAGGCGGCGGACGAGGGCGCCGCCCCTGGGGAGATCAGGGTTGGCGAGCCGCAGGAGCGGGAGCTTGCGCTGGTGCTGGACGCCTTCGACGCGGCCCTGGCCGAGGCGTACGACCGGCGGGCGCCGCACGCGGTGGCGGAGCACGCCTATCGCCTGGCCCAGGCGTTCTCGAAGTTCTACGGCGCCTGCCCGGTGCTCGGCGCGCCGGACGCGGCCACGCGCGCGTCGCGGCTGGGCTTCGCCGCGGCGACCCTGAAGCAGCTGGAGCTGGCGCTCGACCTTCTGGGCATGAGCGCTCCTGAGCGGATGTAGGTCAGGCAGCAGGGCGCAGGCAGCAGCCCGCGGCCGCGCAGACTCCCCCAGGGCTTGCCCGCCCTTAGGTCAGGGTGCTTCGCTGCTGCCTGCTGACTGAACGAGGTCCCATGCTCGACACCCCCGACACCGCCGTACGGGGCTTCCAGCCCGACCTGCTGGCTCAGGTCCCCGCGGGGCTGCAGCCGTTCGTGAACAACGGCGACCTGTCGGGGGCGGTCACGCTGATTTGGCGGGGCGGAAAGATCGCCCAGGTCAACACGCTGGGGTTCCGCGACCTGGAGGCGAAGGCGCCCATGCAGCGGGACACGCTGTTCTGGATCGCCTCCATGACCAAGCCGGTGACCACGGTCGCGGCGCTGATGCTGATGGAAGCTGGCGCGCTCAAGCTGAGCGACCCGATCACCCGCTGGGCGCCGGAGTTCGCCGACATGCGGGTGGTGCGCGATCCGAACGGTTCGATTGAGGACACCGTGCCCGCGCACCGGGAGATCACGATCGAGGATCTGATGACCCACCGGTCGGGGCTGGCCTACGGGTTCAGCTCCAAGGGCCCGCTGGCCGACGCGCACGACAAGGCGCTCGGGCATCCTCTCTTCAGCCCGCTGGACCCGGACGGCTGGCTGGCTTCCCTGGCCGCGATCCCGCTGAGCTACCAGCCGGGCGAGCGGCTGCACTACAGCCACGCCACCGAGGTGCTGGGTTTCCTGGTGGGGCGGATCGCCGGGACCTCGCTGCGGCAGTTCCTGATGGAGCGGATCTTCGGGCCGCTCGGCATGCGGGACACCGACTTCTGGGTCGCGCCCGAGAAACGGGACCGGCTGGCGACGCTCTACGGCTTCGACGAAGGAAAGGGCGGGCTCGTTCCCGTGCCCATGCCGCTGCCGGACAGCCCGCCCGCCTACACGGCGGGCGGGGGCGGGCTGATCTCCACGGCCGACGACTACCTGAAGTTCGCCCGCATGCTGCTGAACGACGGCGAGGTGGACGGCGTGCGCCTGCTGAGGCCCGAGACGGTGCGGGACATGCGCACCAACCGGCTGACCCCCGAGCAGCGGGAGGTCCCTTTCTTGGGCTTGCCCATGTGGGCGGGCATGGGCTTCGGGCTGGGCCTGTCGGTGGTGGACGCGCCGGAGCGGAACATGCTGGGCGTCGGCTCGGTCGGCTCGTTCGGCTGGCCGGGCGCCTACGGCACGTGGTGGCAGGCGGACCCGGTCAAGGACCTGATCACGATCTTCCTGATCCAGCACGCCATTCCGCTGGGGCCGGACGCCGGCTCGGCCATCGCCGCGGGGCGAGGCATGGCGGGGCGGATGGCGCTGCCGGCGTTCCAGCGGCTGACCTACGCCGCGCTGGCGTAGAGGTCAGGTCGGGCGGGCGAGCAGGCTGCTGCGGCGGGCGTAGAGGAGGTAGATCGCCAGCCCCGCCACGTTCCAGAGCAGGAAGTAGAGCTGGGTGCGGAGCGGCAGGCTGGCGAAGAGGTAGAGGCAGCCGGCGATCGTGACGGCGCCGACGACAGGCCAGAGCGGGGCGCGGAAGACGCGGGGGCGCTCGGGCTCGCGCACGCGCATGACGATCAGGCAGACGCCCACGGCCACGAAGGCGGCCAGCGTGCCGGCGTTGGCGAGGGCGGCGATCTCGTCCAGCCGGAGGACGCCGGCGAGGGCGGCGACGATCACGGCGGTGAACAGGGTGACGGCGACGGGCACCCCGCGCGCGCTGAGCCGGCTGAGGGTCCGGGGTAGCAGGCCGTCGCGGGCCATGACGAAGAAGATCCGCGTCTGACCGTACAGGAAGGCCAGGATCACGGTCGGCACGCCGATGACCACGGCGGCGGCTACGACCTGAGCGGCCGTCTCGCCGCCGAGGAGGCGCAGGATCAGGGCCAGGGGCTCGGGGCTGTCGGCGAAGCGGCCGTAGGGCATGGAGCCCACGGCGGCGGCGGCCACCAGCATGTAGATGATGGTGCAGAGGACCATGGAGCCGACGATGCCGATGGTCAGGTCCCGGCCGGGGTTCTTGGCCTCCTCCGCGGCGGTCGAGATCGTGTCGAAGCCGTAGAAGGCGAAGAAGACGATCGCGGCTCCGGCCATGACGCCGCGCTCCACCCCGTCCTGGACGGTCTTGTTGAAGCCGTAGGGCATCAGCGGCTCGAGGTTGGCCGGGTCGAAGGCGGGCAGGGCGACCGCTACGAACAGCACCAGGGCGGCGATCTTCACCGCGACCAGCACGGCGTTGACGTTGGCGCTCTCCCGGGTCCCGAGCAGGAGCAGGCCGGCGACCACGGCGATGATGAAAACCGCCGGCAGGTTCAGCAGGCCGCCGGCGTGCGGGCCGGCGGTCAGCAACGTGGGCAGGACCACGTCCAGCCCCTTAAGGAAGCCGACTGCATAGCCGGACCAGCCGACCGCCACCGCGCTCACCACCAGCGAGTACTCGAGGATGAGGCTCCAGCCGACGAACCAGGCCAGCAGCTCGCCCAGCGCCGCGTAGCTGTAGGTGTAGGCGCCGCCCGACCCCGGGATCATGGTGGCGAGTTCGGCGTAGGCCAAGGCGACGGCGGCGCAGATCACGCCCACCAGGCCGAAGGCCACCACGATGCCCGGCCCCGCCTTGGCGACGCCCACCCCGGTCAGGGTGTAGATGCCGGTCCCCACGATGGCGCCGACGCCGAGGGCGACCAGGTGCGGCCAGCCGAGGGTGGGCTTCAGCTGGCGTTCGCCTTCGTGCCCGCCGATCGGCTTGCGCCGGTTCCAGAACGCCATCCCGCACTCCCCCAGGTCGTCGGCCGACCATGCCTTGCGTCGCGCCGTCGCGGAAGCGGCGGGTTCGGGCGGGCGCGTCAGCCTTCGAGGACGGCGAGCAAGGGCGCGTCCTCGCCGAGGAGGGCGCGCACGGGGGCCCAGGCGCGGCGGTGCACGGGGCTGGGCCCGAGGAGGCGGAGCGCCTCCTGGTGCACGGGCGCGTTGTAGCCCTTGTGGGCGGCGAAGCCGTAGCCGGGGTGCTGGGCGTCCAACTCGGCCATGAGACGGTCGCGAGCCGTCTTGGCCAGGATGGAGGCGGCCGCGATGGTCAGGCACTTGGCGTCGCCGCCGACGATCGTCTTGCAGTCGAACGGCAGGCGGAAGGTGGAGTTGCCGTCGATCAGCACGAAGGCGGGCGCGACCGAGAGGCCCTCGATGGCGCGCCGCATAGCCAGGCCCGTCGCCCAGTGGATGTTGAGCTCGGCGATCTCGTCCACGCTGGCGAAGGCCACCGACCAGGCCACCGCGGCGGCCTTGATCTCGCCTTCCAAGCGTTCGCGGGCCTTGGCGGTCAGCTTCTTGGAGTCGTTCAGACCGTCGGGGACACGGGCCGGGTCGAGGATGACCGCGGCGGCGGCGACTGGTCCGGCCCAGGGCCCCTTGCCGGCCTCATCCACGCCGCAGACGGGCGCAGGGCAGGCGCTCTCCAGCAGGTAGTCCGGGCCGGTCTGCTCGGTCATCGCCGTTCCGGTTAGGCCGCTTCGGCTCGACGCGGAAGGCGCGTCCGAGTCACAGGGGCGCGATCACGTGTCGGCCAGGCGTCGGACCTCGGCGTGGCGGAAGCAGGTGACGAGATGGTCGTTGACCATGCCGACCGCCTGCATGAAGGCGTACACGATCACCGGGCCGACAAAGTTGAAGCCCTTGGCCCGCAGCGCCTTGGACATGGCGACCGAAGCGGGCGTCTGCGCCTGCGCCTCCGCCATGGAGCCCAGGCTGTTTTGGACCGGCCGGCCGTCGACGAAGTCCCACAACCACGAGGAGAAATCCGCGCCGTGCTCGCGCATGTCGAGCCAGACCTGCGCGCCGCGGATGGCGGCGTCGATCTTGGCCGGGGATCGCACAATGCCGGCGTCGGCGAGCAGGCGGGCGCGGTCCGCCTCGCCGTAGCGGGCCACGCGCTCGGGGTCGAAGTTGTCGAAGGCGGCGCGGAACGCCTCGCGCTTCTTCAGGATGGTTATCCACGCCAGGCCGGCCTGGAACCCGTCCAGCACCAGCTTCTCCCACAGGGCGCGCGGGTCGTACTCGGGCACGCCCCATTCGGTGTCGTGATAGGCGACGTACAGCGGGTCGGTCCCGCACCAGGGGCAGCGGTGGCGCTCGGTCATCGGCGGCTCCGTCGCCGAGGGCGTGGATGGGATTCGGCACTCGGAACAGGGGCGCCGATGGTGTCGATCGTGCCGAATCCAGCGTTCATGACGGCCGTGCAGATACTGCAATTCGTGCAATCGAGCGGCTGGGCGGGCGGGGTCATCAGGGCAAGCTAGCACGGGCCTGCGACAAGTCCGGACGCATCGCCTCGCTTAGCCCGCTTCGATGGCGGGGCTGGGCTGGGGCTCGGGAAACCATGCGGGCGGCTCGACGCGCGCGACGCGCCCCTCCACGGTCAGCTCGCCTTCGAGACGGTCGAGGCGGAGGAGCGCCAGAGCGCGCCCCAGAAGAGCGTAGGTCACCTCGCCCGCGCGGCGGTCGCCGTTCAGCACCTCGGCGCCCGAACTCGCACCCTCGACCGCGAGGGGGAGCAGGCGGGTCTTGATCTGGCCGCGGCGCTTCATGCGGCTGGTGGTCTCCTGGCCCACGAAGCAGCCCTTGCGGAAGTCGATGGCGTGCAGGAGGTCGAGGTCGGCTTCGATGGGATAGGCACGGTCGGCGAGGCCGTCCCGCGCCGCGTCGGGAACCCCGACCGCGACCCGATGCGCGTCGTAGTCTTCGGGATCTCCGGCGGCGGGCGCGTCCAGGCCGTAGGCGCGCCAGCCGAGGTCCGGCGTTCGTGGATCGGGCAGCCATCCTCCGCGCGGCGGCGAGGCCGCGCCCCAGGCGGCGTGGACCGGCGTGTCCAGCGATTGAAGCCGGACCTTGGCGCGCAGCTTGTAGAGCGTCAGGCGCCGGAGCAGGTCTTCGCGCGCCGTGGCGGCCACGTCGATCCAGACCCCGTCCTCGCGCCCCAGCAGAAAGAGGTCATGCAGCAGACGCCCCTGGGGCGTCAGCAGGGCGCCGTATCGTAGCTCGCCCGGCCCGAGGCTCTCCACATCCTGGCTGAGCAGGTTGTGCAGGAAGGGCCGGGCGTCCTCGCCCGCCACGTCGAGGACCGTTCTGTCGTCGAGTCGGGCCAGCTTCAGCATGAGCCGATGTGGGGCGCGACGGGCGCCCGGCGCAAGGCGACTACTTCAGAGACACCGCCTGGGCGTTCGCGCCGGGCTTCACCTCGAACGACGCCGCCGTCCAGCTGGCCGGGCCGAAACGCCCCCGGACATTGTTGGAAAAGCCGTAGGGCTCGGTCGGCAACCCGACCGGCAAGGTGTTCAGCCGGCCGTCGGCGTTGACGTCGTGATACAGCACCGCGGCGTAGCGCCCGGGCGGCAGGTCGCTCCAGGCGATCCGGGCGGCCCCGCCGGTGAGCGCGACCTCGGCCGTCCGGACCGGGTCCTTGGTGGCGCGGTAGGCGGCCTCAGCGTCGAACAGCGCGGCCACGACCTTGCCCCGGTCGCCCTTGCCGGACGTGGCCGTGACGGTCAGGCCCGCCTCCTGGGCCCGGGCGACAGGCGCAGCCAGCAGAAGCCCGGCGGCGGCGAGGACGAGCGGACGCATGATCAGACCTCCTGCCTTGAGAATTGATTTTTGTCGCTGAGGCGCGTCGCCGCTCGGCGCGGCGCTCAACCGAAGAACGTCCGGAACAGCACGCGACCGGGCACGAACGCGAAGGCGCCGGCGATCAGCAAGCCGCCATAGAACATCCCGCTCATCATCCGCCGGTGAGTGGTGATCCGGCGGCCCCGAGCCGCAGCGAGCGCCATGGGGAGGGCGATCACCACCCAGCCGCTCAGGGCGTGGATCCAGCTGAGGTCGCCGCCGTTGGCGCGCCGGATAAAGAACGAGCTCAGGGCCGTGAGCATCATGCAGCCGGCCCAGGTCCAACCGAGGCGCTTGTGCAGGGCCGCGCCCTTGCGTCCCGTCATCAGCACGGCCCCTATGCCGACGGCGCCCAGGGCGGCGGCGAGATGCACCTTCACCGCGAGGGTGTCGCCCGCCAGTTCGGTCCAGTCAGCCCGAGAGGCGAGGTGGGTCAGTCCAGCCAAGGCCACCACCACCGCCGCGCCTCCCAGGGCCTGAGCCCAATCGGGAGCCCGCATTGACACGCGTCCAGCCGCCGTCTTCATCGCTGATGTCCTCTCAGGGCGACCGCTGACCGGCCGCGTTGTCGAGGGATCAGCCACGCCGGCTCGGCCGGCGCATCCGGACATGCACGAAGCGACGCCTTCTCTTCGCGAACGATCGCGGTTCGCCGTTCACGCTTCGCGAGCGGCGCGGGGCTTTCTCTCGCGGAGCGGCAGGGGACTGGCGATCGCGGCCTTGGCCGGCGTGTTCCTGGCCGCGGCGGGAGCGTTCGGGACCGGCGAGGCGGCCCCCGGCGTGCGCTTTCCCTACTGGCTGATCCTGATGATCTCGGGCGGGTTGATCGGGGGCTTCATCGCCGAGCTCTTCGTCGACGGCGGCTGGCTGGAACGGAACATCTGGCTGCAGGGCGCGGCGATGACAGCCGCGATGACGGCGCCGTTGACGGTGGTGGCGTGGGCGTTGTCGAACGCCTTCTTCGGGCAGGCCTGGTCGGTGGAGCGGTTGCTGGGGGTCCTGCCGATCGTGGCGATCGTCTCGGCTGTCATGACCGTGCTGAACATACTGGTCGAACGCCAGCCGACCGCCACCCATGCGCCGGCGGCGGACGCCCCGCCGGCGCCGGTGCGGTTCCTCGACCGGCTGCCGCCCAAGCTGCGCGGGGCGGAGCTGTACGCGGTGGAGGCGGAGGATCACTACCTGCGCCTGCACACCAGCCGCGGGTCGGACCTGATCCTGTTCCGGTTGTCGGACGCGGTGACGGAGCTGGAAGGGGTCGAGGGCGCGCGGACGCACCGCTCCTGGTGGGTGGCGAAGAGTGCCGTCGCTTCGGCAGAGCGGCGCGACGGCCGAGCGACGCTGATCCTCAAGGGCGGGGCGCGGGCGCCGGTCAGCCGGACCTACGCCAGGGCGCTGCGCGAGGCGGGCTGGTTCAGCTAGCTGAACCGTGGCTGACGGGTCGGTTCGGCCCGGGCTCAGTCGACGACGGCTAGAACCTCCGGGAAGCGAGGGAGAGCCGCGACGGCGCGGCCGCCTCGATCGGAGAGCAGGAGCCATGAGGAAGTTCGTCACGGCGGCCATGACCTCGGTGTTGGCGCTCAGCGCGCTGGGCGCCGCGGGGCCGGTCAGCGCCCAGGACCGCGGCCGCGATCGCGACCGCGTGGAGCAGCGCCAGGACCGGCGCGAAGATCGTCAGGAGCGTCGCGAAGACCGGCGCGAGTGGCGGGAGGACCATCGCGAACATCGCGAGGACCGCCGTGAGCGCTGGGAGGATCGGGCCGAGCGCCGCGAGGACCGTCGGGAGTGGCGGGACGACCGCCGCGACTACCGCCACGACCGTCGCGAGTGGGCGCAGCATCAGCGCGAGTACGCCCGCTGGCGTCAGGCCCAGCGCCGCTTCGACGTGGGCCCCTGGTATGCGCCGCGCGGCTACGCCTATCGGCCCTATGGCTACGGGCACGTGCTGCCGCCGGTCTACCGGAGCCGCACCTACGTGATCGTGCAGCCGCAGCGCTACTATCTGGAGCCGCCGCCGTACGGTTACGCCTGGCATCGCTACGGGAACGACGCGGTGCTGGTGTCGCTGGCCAGCGGCCTGATCGCCGCGGTCGTCGGAGGCCTCTTCTACTAAGGTTCAACGCTGAACCATTGCGGGCCCCGGGGCGGAGACGTCCCGGGGCTTTCGCTGGTCCGCCGCCTCGCTAAGGTCCGCGCCTGGCGGGCGAGGGCGGGCGGATGCTGTTGCGGGCGATCGTATTGGCGGCGGCGTTGCTGTCGGCGGGGCCGGCGGCGACCCAGGGGCGGCCCGATTCGCAGCTGTCGCGCATCATCGAGGATTTCGAGGCCTACGAGCGGGCCGAAGACCCTGTCACGGCGGGGCAGGAGGGCGACCGCACCGCGCTGTCCCGCCTGCCGGAGTTCACGCCGGCGGCCACGGCCCGGCGCAAGCGCGCGCTGGAGCGCTTCCGGGAGCGCCTGGCGGCCGTGCCCGCGAACGGGCTTGAAGGCGGCGACCGACTGAACCGCGACTACCTGGCCCGCATCGTGGACGAGCGGCTGGCCGGGATCGCCTTCGACTCCGACCGGCTGACGGCCTTTGACTACGAGGGCGGGCCGGGTCAGCTGGTGGCCTACCTCGGCGCGACCACCACGATCCGGGATGCGGCGGACGCTGCGGCCTGGCTCGCCCGCCTGGAGGCGACGCCAGGCTTCTATACGGACGCGACGGCGAACGCCCGGCGGGGGCTGTCCACCGGCTGGATCCAGCCTCGCTCCGTGGTCGAGAGCGGGCTCGCGGTGCTCCGGGCCGAAGCGCAGCTGACCCCCGACACCGACCAGCTGCTGAAGCCCTTCGCCACGCTGCCGGCGGCGATCGCCGCCGCAGGGCAGGCGGCCTTGCGGGACCGCGCTCGGCGGATCTGGAGCGAGCGGATCGTGCCCGCCCGGCGCGAGTATCTCCGCTTCATCGAGACCGAGTACGCGCCACGGGCGCGGGCGACGCACGGCGTCGGCGCGCTGCCGGATGGGCGGGCGTTTTACGCCTGGCGTACGCGGCTTCACACCACCACAGCCCTGACGCCGGACCAGATCCATGCCCTGGGCCTGAGCGAGGTGAAGCGCATTCGCGCCGAGATGGACGGGGTGATGAAGGAGACCGGCTTCAAGGGCTCCTTCGCCGAGTTCCTGCGGTTCCTGCGCACCGATCCGCAGTTCTACGCCCGCACGCGGGAGGACCTGCTGGAGAAGGCGTCCGAGATCGCCAAACGGGCTGACTACGGGCTCCCCAAGCTGTTCGGGACCCTGCCGCGCCTGCCCTACGGGGTGATCCCGACGCCCCGGGAGATCGAGGCGCAGACCACCACGGCGCGGTATTATCCAGGCTCGCCCAAGGTCGGGGTCGCGGGCGCGTATCTGGTGAACACCGGCAACCTTCCGGCCCGGCCCTTGTACGAGCTGCCCGCGCTGACGGTGCATGAGGCGGTTCCGGGCCACCACCTGCAGATCGCGCTGGCGCAGGAGCTGGACGACCAGCCCTGGTTCCGCCGCAACGCCTCCCCCACGGCCTTCATCGAGGGTTGGGGGCTGTATGCGGAGCACCTCGGGACCGAGATGGGCATCTACCGCACGCCCTACGAGCGGTTCGGCAAGCTGTCGTACGAGATGTGGCGGGCCTGCCGACTGGTGGCGGACACGGGCGTCCACTGGCTGGGCTGGACCAAGGAGCAGGCGCGGGCGTGCTTCCGGGACAACTCCGCGCTGTCGGAGGCGAACATCGAGGCGGAGCTGAACCGCTATGTCAGCGATCCGGGGCAGGCGCTCGCCTACAAAATCGGCGAGCTGAAGTACAAAGAGCTGCGGGCCCGGGCGGAGACGGCGCTGGGCGGCCGCTTCGACGTGCGGCGGTTCCACGACGCGGTGCTGCTGCAGGGGCCGTTGCCCATGGACCTGCTCGAGGCGGAGATCGACCGCTGGATCGCCGCCGAACGGACTCGTCCCGTCGCGTGACCCCTTCCCACGCGGGGCGCGGCGTCGCTACGGTGCGGGACTAGGGAGGAGTTCGCGTGATGAGGTGCTTCGCTTGGGCCGCTATGGCGGCCGTCGTGCTGGCCGGGGGGCCGGCTGTCGCCCAGGCGCAGAGGGCGCCCGCGCCCGCTCCCGCCTCGGCTGCGCTGCCGCGCAAGATCGAGGTGTTCACCCCGATGCGCGACGGGGTGAAGCTGGCGTCCAACGTGTTTCTGCCGGCCGGTCGGGGGCCCTGGCCGGTGATCGTGACGCGAACGCCCTACCTGAAGGACAACGAGCGCTACGCCGACCCGGCGAACGCCAAGCGCTACACGGACGCGGGCTACGTCTTCGTGATCCAGGACTCGCGCGGCAAGGGGCGGTCGGAGGGGCACTACGAGGCGTTCGCCCAGGACATCCCCGACGGCTACGACACCGTCGAGTGGCTGGCCGTCCAGCCCTGGTCCAACGGCAAGGTCGGGATCACCGGCGGCAGCGCCATGGGCATCGCCGCGAACGCCGCCGCGGCCGCCAACCCGCCGCACCTGGAGGCGGCCTATGTGGTGGTCGCGCCGGTGGACCGGTTCGAGACCTCGGCCATCAACGGCGTCTTCAAGGACGCCGACACCGCCGGCTGGCTGAAGCGCCAGGGCGTGGCGCAGGACGTCATCGACCGCGCCCGCGAGCGGGTGGTTCGCGACGCGCTGTGGGATCAGGTCGAGCTGAGCCCATACCGTCGCTACATAGACATCCCGATCTACAACGTGGGCGGCTGGTACGACATCTTCTCCATCGGGGGGGTGGAGAACTTCCGCTACCTACAGAACGAGGGCGCGGAGGGCGCGCGGGGGCGCCAGAAGCTGCGCATGGGGCCGTTCGGACACGGGGCGCTGTCGGGTGACCTGGCCTATCCCGGCGAGGACTCGCTGCAGGTCTCCGGCGACGAGGAGATCCGCTGGTTCGACCGCTGGCTGCAGGGCCAGCAGAACGGCATCGACCGCGAGCCGCCGGTGTCGTTCTATATGATGGCGGGGGCCCGCAAGGGCGCCCTGTCGCCGAAGAACGGCTACATGGTCAGCGGGAACTGGCCGCCGGCCTTCCGCGAGAGCCGGCTGTACCTGACCGCCGACAAGGGGCTGAGCCCGGTCAAGCCGACCGCGGCGCAGTCGTCGACCAAGTACCGCTTCGACCCCGCCAAGCCCGTGCCGACGGTGGGCGGCGCGAACCTGACCTTCGAGCGCGGTCCCATGGACCAGCGCAAGATCGGCCAGCGGCAGGACTACCTCCGCTACCAGACCGCACCGCTGCAGGAGGACGTGGTGATCGCCGGGCCGGTGAAGGTCGAGCTGTTCGGGGCGACGGACGGGCCGGACACCGACTTCATGGTGAAGCTGGTTGACGTGTACCCGGACGGCTACGAGGCGCTGGTGCTCGATGCGCCGCTGCGGACCCGCTACCGCAAGGGACGGACGGCGGACGCGGTGACGCCGATGCTCCCGAACGTGCCCGAGGAGCTGGAGATCGACCTCTGGCACACGGCGATCACTTTCGAGAAGGGCCACCGGATCGCCGTGCACGTGACCTCCAGCAACAGCCCCCGCTTCGAGGTGAACCCCAACACCGGCGAGGCGCCCGGGGCGGCGAAGCTGAAGCCGCGGGTGGCGACCAACACGGTCCACCACGACGCGGCGCGGCCGTCGGCGCTGGTGCTGCCCGTGATCTACCTGGACGGCCGCTGAGGTTTCCCGGCCGCCCGCGGCCCGTTCCAGAGCTCCCGATTTCGTGAAGGGCGGGCCGGCTTGCGGCCGAGCTTGATCTTCACCATCGTTTGTAGGCGGGCCGGGCCCCTCTGGCGATCCAAGTGGATCGCGATGTCGGACCGCTTAGGGCGTTCTCGGCGCCGGGGTCCAGCTTACTGTCGTTCCGGCGGCGGCGTTCGCCCTCCTGAAGCAAACGGGAGGAGCCTCTACCATGTCGACCTTTGAACTCTATCGCCTGGCGCGAGAGCACGCCTGGCTTGACGAGCAGATCCGGGCCGAGCGGCGCCGTCCTCTGCCCGACGCGCTCCGCATGCAGGCGCTGAAGCGTCGCAAGCTGTCGGTGAAGGAGCGCCTGTCGGCCCTCCAGGCCGGCCGCGACGACTTTGCTGCGGCCTGAGGGAGCGTCAGCCATGAACATGCTCGACCGCATGTGGAGCACCGTGGCCGCCGTGTTCCTCGCCATGCTGATGCTGGCGTTATGGGTATGGCCAAAGTTCTTCGGGGTGGAGGTGCACCCCATCTTCGGCTGGGCGGAGGCCCAGACCGGGGCCGGCTGGCTGGAGCCCGGCCTGCGCTACGTCGTCGGCGGGGCGGCGCTGCTGATCGCCTTGGCGCTGTTCTTCGACCGGACCCGCCTGGCGGCCGGCTGGGCGGCCTTCGCCCTGTCGCTGGCCTTCATCATCGCCCATGCCTCGCCCATGCTGGGGGTGAACATTCCCAGCTATGAGCCGCTGATGGCCGCGCTGGCGGCGGGCCGGACGGCCGCGGAGATTCAGGCCATGGGTCTGCCCACCGACAAGGGCGCGCACATGACGCTGGCCTTCATCAACCTCGGCCTCGCGGCCGTGCTGCTGATGGCCGAGCACGCCATGCGCAAGCCGGAAGTGCCCCCGCTGCACCGCACCCTGGCGGCGCAGACGGCCTGAGTTCTCTTCAAGGCGCAGACCTTCAGCCGCGGAGGCCCTCGCCTCCGCGGCTTTCTTCTTGCCCGCCGGTCAGCCGATGAAGTCGACGATGCGCATCAGCGTGGCGTCGTCCTGCGCGATCAGGCGATGGCCCAGACCCTCGGTCAGCGCCAGGCGCGCGCCGGGCCAGAGGGCGGCCAGCGTTTCGGCGTTCTCCACCGGGGTCTGTTCGTCGTCGAGCGAGTGGACGAACAGGGCCTCGGCCGTCATCGCGGGGACGTCCGCCTCCATGTCGTAGGCCGCGCTGGCCAGGTCGCGCGCGCGATCGAGCACCTCATCGGGCACGCGGCCCCGCAGCCGCTCCACCCAGCCGCCCCGGCGAGGGATAGCGGCGGCGATCAGCGCCGCCCGGCGGATCGGAAGGCCCAGCGTCATCGCGCGCACGCTGACCGGTCCGCCGAAGGAGTGGGAGACGAGCGCGTCCACCGGGCCGAAGACCTCGCCCACGGCGCTCACGGCGGCGCCGCAGGCTTCCGGGCTGGCGTCCTCGGCGGGCGAGAAGCCGTGACCGGGCAGGTCGAGCGCCACCACTGCGCGGCCGATCATCTGGAACTGCTCGATCAGGTTGCCCCAAAGGGCGTTGTCGTCCTCCCAGCCGTGGACCAGCAGCACGGCCGGACCCTCGCCTAGGCGCCAGGCCATGACCGGGCCGGCCGGCGTGTCGACCTGCCGGTCCTCGGCGTCGCGCAGCGGCTCGGCCAAGCGCGGCCGCACCCGCCGCTTGGGCGTGCGCAGCATCTCCAGCAGCTCGCGGGCGTCCGCGTCCAGGGCGTCGGTCATGCCGCCAGCGTCTCGCCGAAGCGGACCGGGGCGCCAAGACCTTCGGCGACCACTTCGCCCTCACGCATGACGACTTGGCCGCGGACGATGGTGGCGACGGGCCAGCCCTTGGCCTCGAAGCCGTCGAAAGGGGTCCAGCCGCAGCGGCTGGCCATGTCGGCGTGGGCGATCGTGCGGCGGGCGTTCAGGTCGACGACCGTCAGGTCGGCGTCGTAACCTTCCGCCAGCCGGCCCTTGGCGGCGGTCCCGAACACGCGCTGGGCGCCGCCGCTGGTGAGGTCGACGAACCGCTCCAGCGTCAGCCGGCCCTCGGCCACGTGGGTCAGCATGACGGGCACGAGCGTCTGCACGCCGGGCATGCCGGACGGGGAGGCGGGATAGGGCCGCGCCTTCTCCTCGCGCGTGTGGGGGGCGTGATCGCTGCCGATCACGTCGGCGACGCCGCCGAGCACCCCGCGCCAGAGACCCTCGCGGTGGCGGGCGTCGCGAATGGGCGGGTTCATCTGCGCGAAGCCCTGCAGCCGCTCGTAGGCCTGCGGGCCGGCCAGGGTCAGGTGCTGAGGCGTGACCTCCACGGTGGCGACCGCCTTGTGTTCGGCGAGGTAGGCGATCTCCTCGGCGGTGGTCACGTGCAGGACGTGGATCCGCTTGCCGAGCTGTTCGGCCAAGCCGACCAGGCGGTGGGTGGAGCGGATGGCGCTCTCGGCGTCGCGCACCTCGGGGTGGCTGGTCCAGTCGCCCTTTCGGGCGAGCGGGCGGCGCTCGGCCAAGCGGAACTCGTCCTCCGAGTGGAAGGTGGCGCGGCGCTGGACGTGGCGCAGCACCTCCGCCACCCCGTCGTCGTCCGGCACCAGCAGCGTGCCGGTGGAGGCGCCCATGAACACCTTCACCCCGCAGCAGCCGGGCAGGCGCTCAAGTTCGCCGAGGAAGCGGGCGTTCTCGTGCGTGCCGCCCACGTAGAAGGCGTGGTCGCAGTGCATGCGGCCCTTGGCGCGGGCCAGCTTGTCGGCCAGGGCTTCGGGGTCGGTGGTGGCGGGTTCGGTGTTCGGCATCTCGAACACCGCGACCACGCCGCCGAGGACCGCGGCGCGGGACCCGCTCTCCAGGTCCTCTTTCCACTCAAGGCCCGGCTCGCGGAAGTGGACCTGGGTGTCGATCACGCCGGGGAGAACGGTCAGGCCCGCGGCGTCGAACACCTCGCCCGCGCTCGCCTGGCCGAGGTCGCCGATGGCGGCGATGCGGCCGCCGCGTACGCCCACGTCGGCGGAACCGCGGCCGGCGTGGTTCACCACCTCGCCGCCGCGGACGATCAGGTCGTAGGTTTCAGGCATTCGCCCCGGCTTGCTCTCCGACCGGCGAGGCGGCCGGCTCCGGCGGCGCCAAGGCGAAGGCGCCTTCCGTCTCGGCGAACAGCCGCTTGGCCGCGTTCAGCACCGTATCCACCGACAGGTCGCCCATGTGGTTGAGGGGCTGGTTCAGATTGGGGTCCAACTTCTTGAAGGTCTCGAAGTCGCGCGGGCCCCGCAGCGCGCGGGTGTAGCGGCCCCAGGGACCGTAGAGGCGCTCGTCGGAGGGGCCGAACAGGCCCAGCGTCGGCACGCCCGCCGCCGCCGCCATGTGCATGAGCCCGCTGTCGTTGCCGACGTAGAGCCGCGCGCGCTTCAGGGCCGCGAAAGCGGTGAGCAGGTCGACCTGGCCGGTGAGGTCGATCACGCGCGGGCGTGGCACCGCATGCTTGACGGTTCGCGAGGTCTCCTTGTCGTCGTCGGAGCCGAGCAGGAGCAGGCGGCCGTCCGCCAGCGGGCCGTCGGAGTCGAGCAGCTCGGCCGCGGCGACCGCGAAGCGCTCGGGCGGCCACGCCTTGCCGCTCCAGTTCGCGGAGGGCCCCATGGCCAGGATCGGCGCCGTCGGGTGCTTGTCGAGACGGAGCAGGGCGTCGGCCGCCGCCTGGGTCTCGGGGCTGACGAACAGGTGGGGGGAGGGCGGCTCGTCCTCGACGTTGAGGACACGGGCGGCCTCGATCACCTTGTGAACCGGCTCGCCGCCGTCCTCGCGGCGCTTGTAGACGGCGCGCTTGCGGGCGCTGAGCATGCCGGCGAGGCCCGACCCGCGCATGTCGACGATAAGGCCCCAGCGGCGGCCCCGCGTCTGACGCCAGAGCTTGAGCCAGTGGCCGCCGCCCTTCTCCTTCTCCACCACGACCAGGCGCTGCAGGCCGGGAAGGTCGCGGAACAGGGGCGCGGAGATGGGTCCGGCTGCGATGGTGAAGGCGGCGTTCGGGATCTCGTCCGCGAGCCGCTTCAGCAACCCGGAGCACAGGACGGCGTCCCCGATGCGGGAGGGCGCCACGAAGAGAATCGGAAACACGCCAGCCATGCCGACTGCGCTTATACCGGAAACCGGTGCGGTGTTCCCACCACACCTGCACGATCTTCGTGAGCAAAGCTTAACTGGCTTCGGGGCGCCGGGCGAGGCTAACGGGCGGCGCCAGGAGGGCTCGGGATGCGCAGGCTGAAACTGATGGTGGGAAGCGGACTGGCGCTCCTGCTGACCGTCGGGGCGGCGTTCACCGCCGGGACGGCCCGAGCGGCGCAGGCGCCTGCGCCGGCCGCGGCCTCGGACGCGCAAACGGAGGCGGTCGCCAAGCTTGATCCCATCTTCCAGACCTGGCTCGCCGAGCAGCACGCGCCGGGGCTGGTGTACGGCGTCGTGGCGGACGGGCGGCTGGTCTCGGTGAGGGCGTGCAGGACGTGCAGAGCGGCCGCCCGGTGACGCCGCAGACGGTGTTCCGCATCGCCTCCAGGACCAAGAACTTCACCGCGCTCGCGGCCCTGCAGCTGCGGGACGCCGGCCGGCTGAGCCTGGACGCGCCGGTGGAGGCCTACGTTCATCGCGCCCGGCGGTGGTCGTATCCGACTTCCGACAGCCCCAAGATCACGGTTCGGGACCTGCTCGGGCACACGGGCGGTTTCGTCACCGACGACCCCTGGGGCGACCGGCAGCTCGACTGGAGCCCCGAGCAATTTAACCGCTTCCTGGACCAGGCGCCGCCGTTAGCGACGACGCCGGACACGAGCTTTGAATATTCGAACTTCGGCTACGCCCTGCTCGGGCGGGTGGTGGAGAGCGCGTCCGGCCGTGACTACGCGCCCTACATGCGCGAGCGCCTGCTCGGGCCGCTCGGGATGCGGTCATCCACCTTCGAGGTGCGAGACGTACCCCCGGAGCGCCGCACGGTCGGCTATCGGCGGGAGGAGGGGCGCTGGCGCGAGGAGCCGGTGCTGTCCCACGGCGCCTTCGGACCCATGGGCGGGCTGCTCACCACGGCGGAGGACTACGCCCGCTATGTGGCCTTCATGCTGGACGCCTGGCCGTCGCGGTCAGGTCCCGAGCACCCGGTCCTGAAGCGGAGCTCGGTCCGCGAGACGGCGCGGGCCAACAGCTTCCTCCGGGTCCAGCGGCGACCGCCCCCCGAGCGGAGCGATCCCACCGGGTGCGATGCGGCGACGGCCTACGGCATGGGGCTCATCGCCCAGCAGGACTGCCGGCTGGGTCAGGCGCTGATGCACGGGGGCGGCCTGCCGGGGTATGGCTCGTACGTGCTCATGCTGCCCGAGCGCGGCGTGGGCGTGTTCGCCTTCAGCAACGGCACCTACGCGCCGGCGATCCTGCCCGTCAGGTCGGCGGCGCGGGCGCTGGTGGACTCCGGGGCGTTCCCGGTTCGCCCCGCGCCGGCGAGCGCGGGTGTCCGGGCGATGCAGGAAGCGGCGGCCCGCATCTACGCGGCCAGCGACGTGAGCGCGGCGGGGTCGGCGCTGGCGAACAACGTGCTCCTGGACCGGGACGCGCGCACCCGGAACGCCGAGCTGGCGAAGCTCAGGGCGGAGCTCGGCGCCTGCTCGGCGGTGGAGAGCGTGGAGCCGCGGACGGCGATGCAGGCGCAGGTGACCTGGCGCTGCGAGCGCGGGCGGCTGCGGGCGCATGCTGCTGGCCCCGACCGCGCCGGCGACGCTGCAGAGCCTGGAGTTCGCCAAGGTCGAGTGAGGGCGGTCAGCCCTCGCTGCGCACGCCGGTCTCGGCCAGCCACTCCACGATCTTGCCCTTGGGCATGGCGCCGACCTTCATGGAGGCCATCTGGCCGTCCCTGAATAGCATCAGCGTGGGGATGCCGCGCACGCCGTAGCGGCCGGGCGTCATCGGACTCTCGTCGATGTTGACCTTGGCGACCGTGACCTGGCCTTCCAGCTCCTCGGCGATCTGCTCGAGGGCCGGGCCGATCTGCTTGCAGGGGCCGCACCACTCCGCCCAGAAATCGACGAGCACGGGCGTGGCGGACTTCAGCACGTCCTGCTCGAAGCTTTCGTCGCTGACCTTGATGGTGGACATGCGGGAGTCTCCTGAACCAGGACACGATGTAGGCGGGGCGATGAGTCGGATCAACGAAGCCGGACGGCGCCGTTCCTGAGGGCGGGCGCAGGAAGGCTCAAGTCGCCCGCAGCTTGGCCAAGGTCGCCTCGACCACGGCCTCCGGGATGGGCGTGAGCTTGGGCCCGTCGGTCCAGACCAGCGCCGCCTCCACGCGGCGCCCGGGGAAGATGGCGCGCAGCACGGCGACGTAGACGGCCATCTGCTGCAGGTAGGCCTCGTCCACGTCCTCGACGCGGTCGGGCGAGGGCCGGTTGGTCTTGAAGTCGACGACGAGCACGCGCTCGGGCGTGACCGTCATCCGGTCCACGCGCCCCGAGACGGCGAGGCCCGCCGGCAGGTCGGGCGCGCCCCCTGCGACGGCGGCCTCGGCCCGGGAGCCCGGACCGAACACTTCCGCGAAGCGGGCGTCCTCGAGCACGCCGAGCGCGGCGTCGGCCATCTCGGCGCGCTGCTCGGGCGTGAGGTCGGTCTGCTTGGCGAGCAGGGCGGCGGCGGCGGCCCGGCGCGTCTCGCCCGGCAGGTCGGGGAGGAGCTGCAGCAGGCGGTGAATGACGTCGCCTCGGCGGAAGCGGTCGATGCCCCGAGTCTCGGCCAGCGGCGACGACGCTGGAACCCGGACTCTCGCGGCGAGCTGGGAGGGAGAGGCGTAGGCGGCCGACCCCGGTTCGGCGGGGGCGGGCCGACGCGCCCACTCGGGCAGGGCCTCGCGATCGTCGTTGGCGGCCCGGGTCAGCGCGCCGAGCAGGGCGGGGTCCTCCCCAAAGCGGCGGATCTCCCGTCCCTCGACATCGAGCCGGGAGTGCACGCGGGCGGCGACCTCAGGTCGGTCGAAGGCGACGCGGCAGAGGTCGTACCAGCTGCCCGCGTCGACGTCCTTGCGGTCGGCCCGCTGGCGGCCGCAGATGACCAGCCGGTCGCGCGCCCGGGTGAGGGCGACGTAGAGCAGCCGCAGGCCCTCCTCGTTGGTGCGGGCGTCGCGCAGGGCGCGGACCTCGGCGGAGGCGCCGCAGTCCTCCTTCTTGCGGGGCGCGTAGAGGTAGCCCACCGCAGGGTCCTCCAGCAGGGCGGGCTCCTGGGCGATCGGCTTGACGGTGGTGTCGGGCAGGATGACCAGGGGCGCCTCGAGACCCTTGGCGCCGTGGACGGTCATGACGCGAACCTCCCCGCGGCCGTCCTCCTGCTCGCGCTTAACCTCCAGGTCGGTGCGGGAGAGGGCGGCGGCGAAGGCCTCAAGGCCATGCACGCCGCGCTGCTCGGCGGCGATCGCCTCGCCCAGGAAGGCTTCGAGCGCGTCCTCCGCCTCGCGGCCCAAGCGGGTAAGCAGGCGGGCGATCATGGAGCGGCCCTGCGCGTCCGTGCGCTGCAGGAAGCGGGCGTAGAACTCGTACGGCTGGGCGGCGGGAGCGCCCCGCCGCGTATCCTCTAGGATGTCGTATGCGGTCTTGCAGGCCGGGTCGGCGTCGCCCGCCTCTCGCAGCCGCGACCAGAGGCTTCGGGGCGCCCGACCCCGCGCCAATCGGTAGAGCGCGTCCTCGTCGATGTCGAAGAAGGGACTGCGCAGGAGGCCGGCGAGCGAGAGGTCGTCTTCGGGGTAGAGGCTCACCCGGGCCAGCGCGAGCAGGTCGTCGAAGAGGATGTGCTCCGACAGCCGCAGCCGGTCCGCGCCGCCCACAGGGACGCCGGATTTCTTGAGGGCGCGGATGATCTCCTCGAACAGGGCGTCGCGGCGCCGCACCAGAATGAGGAAGTCGTCGTAGCGGCAGGGGCGCGGGCCGTCCTTGGCGCCGACGGCCTCGCCGTTCGCCATTGCGGTCCGAATGGATTGCGCGATGCGGGCGGCCAGCTTGCGGCGGGCGCTGTCCACGGCCTCCGCGTCCAAGGGGGCGTCCCAGGCGTCGCGTTCCTCCGCCTTGCCGTCGACGTCCACCGGCCAGAGGTCGACGCAACCGCTGTCGGTGCGATTCGCCTCGTGCTTCACGACGTCCTGGTCGAGCGGTGCGGGCACGCCGGCGCGGGTGGCTTCGGGCGCGAAAGCGGCGTCGACGAAGGCCAGCACGTCGGGCGTGGATCGGTAGCTCTTGGCCAGGGTCGGCGCCTTGAAGTCCCGCCCCGCGCCGAGAACGAGGGCCTGGTACTCGATCAGTTCGCGCCGGAGCCGCTCGGGCCGGGCGCCCTGGAAGGAGTAGATCGACTGCTTCTCGTCGCCGACGGCGAACACCGTGTGATCCGGACCGCGGCTGTCCCGGTGGCGCGGGGCGCCGGAGCCGGCGAAGAACTCCTCGGTGAGGGCGCGCAGGATGGACCACTGCTCGGGTGCGGTGTCCTGGGCCTCGTCGACCAGCACGTGCTCGATGCCGCCGTCGAGCTTGTAGAGCACCCAGGCCGCGTCCGCCCGCTCGGTCAGCAGTTCGCAGGTGCGGGCGACCAAGTCGCTGAAGTCCAGGAGGCCGCGCTGCGCCTTCAGCCGGTCGTAGGCGGCGCCGTACGCCTCCCCCAGGATCATGGCGTAGACGGTGTCGCGGGCGACCGTGGCGGCGCAGGCGCGCTCGCGGGCCGCGCACAGACGGTCCTGCTCGGCGATGACGGCAGGGCCGAGCGCCGAGGTCTGCAGGCACTTGGGCGGACGGGCGCTCCACCGCGGCTTGCGTTCCGTCTGGGTGAACAGGGCCGACCATGCGGAGTCGAAGTCGGAGTGGCCCGCCTCCGCGTGCGCGATCACCTGGCGGAGTTCGGCCGCGGTCTGCTGGTCAGTCTTGCCGCCCTGGTCGAAGCAGGCGGCCATGGCGCGCCACAGCGTCAGGTCGAGCTGGGGCGGCAGCACCGCTTCTGCACGGATGACCTCGGGCGCGACAGGGCGGCCGCCCTCAAAGCCGCATCGTTCCCAGACGGCCGGCTCGGCCTCGGCCACACCCGGGAACAGAGCTGAGATCCGGCCTCGCCGGTTGCGGGCGGCGTCGAGCAGCTCGTCCAGGTGCATGTGGGCGAGCTCGATGGCGAAGTGCTCGTAGGCTTCCGCGACCGGCCCTTCGGGCTCGTCGAGGACGAGGCGGGCGAGGGCGGCGCGAGCGTCGCCGGCCAGGGCGGCCTGGGCGGGATCGTCCGCCACCTCGAAGCCGGGCGAGACGCCGGCCTCCAGCGGAAAGCGGCGGAGCAGCTTCTCGCAGAAGGCGTGGATGGTCTGGATCTTCAGCCCGCCAGGCGTCTCCAGCGCCTTGGCGAAGAGCTTGCGCGCTTCCCGAGGCTCGCGCCCGGCCTCGCCCAGCTCGGCGAGCTTGCCGGCCAGGACGGCGTCCGAGGTGACGGCCCAGCCGCCGAGGGTCTCGAACAGGCGCCGCTGCATCTCGGCGGCGGCAGCCTTGGTGTAGGTGACGCAGAGGATCGCCTCCGGGTCGGCCTCGCGCAGGAGCAGGCGCGCCACCCGGTCCACGAGGGTTCGGGTCTTGCCCGAGCCGGCGTTGGCGGTGACGAACGCCGAGACGGCCGGATCCGCCGCCTGCTTCTGCGGATGGAGAGCGGCGACGGCGGAATCGAGGGGCATGAGCGGCGCAACCTAGCGACGTCCGCCTGACGTCGCGAGAGTCTATGCGGTCGCGTCGAAGCCCCCTACAGGGTTGGCATGTCCGAGGAGCCGCAGCCGCCTCCCGAGTTCCGAGACGACGCGCCGGCGATCGCCGAACCGCTCGACAAGCGCTCGTTCACGATCCTGTTCTCGCTCTCGGTGGTCATGGCCATCGGCAACACGGGGCTGATCTCCGTCCTGCCGGCCATCGGGCGGTCCATCGGCATCTCGGACGCGCTCGCTTCGGCCGTGTTCTCGCTGTCCGCGCTGCTGTGGGCGCTGACCTCGCCCTACTGGGCGCGTCAGTCGGACAAGCGCGGGCGCAAGCCGCTGATCATGATCGGCCTGACCGGGTTCATGGTCTCCATGCTGCTCTGCGGCCTGGTGGTCAGCGCGGGCCTGGTGCACTGGGGCACGCCGACGCTGATCTTCGTGCTGTTCCTGTTCGCGCGGGCGATCTTCGGCAGCTTCGGGTCGGCGTCCAACCCGGCCAGCCAGGCCTACATCGCCGAGCGGACCAGCCGGGCGGAGCGGACCAAGTCCATGTCCGCGCTGGCCGGGGCCTTCGGCCTGGGCACGGTGATCGGGCCGTTCATCGCGCCGCTGTTCGCCATCCCGCTGCTCGGGCCGATCCGCCTGGCCGGACCGCTGTTCGCCTTCGCCGTCCTCGCCGGCGTGGTCCTCTTCTTCGTCCACCGCTACCTGCCGGAGAGCGGCGGCCCGACCGCGCCGCGCAACGGTCCTGCGCTGGATCGGGGAGGGCCGAACTTCTGGCGGGACCCGCGGGTGCTGCCTTTCCTGATCTACGGCTTCCTCGTCGCGACCTGCCAGACCGCCCAGCAGCAGACGCTGGGCTTCCTGATCCTCGACCGGCTCGACATGTCGCCCGCCGCCGCCCAGGGCTTCATCGCCGTGGCGATGATGTTCGGCGCCATGGCGGGCCTGCTGGCCCAATGGGGCGTCATCCGAATCTTCGACCTGGGGCCCCGCGCTTTGATGCGCTGGGGCGTCGGGGTGGCGGCCGTCGGGACGGTGCTGATCGCCGCCTCACAGACCTACTGGGTGGCGGTGACCGGCTACGCGATCGCAAGCCTCGGCTTCGGACTGGCCCGCCCGGGCTTCACCGCAGGCGCGTCGCTGTCGGTCGGCATGGGCGAGCAGGCGCGAGCGGCGGGGCTGATCGCCTCGGTGAACGGGCTGAACGTGATCCTCGCGCCGGCCTTCGTGTACGCCTACGAGCACTTTGGCCCGGCGCCATTCATCCTGACCGCGAGCATCCTCACGGGCCTGCTCGTGTACGCGTTCCGCCAACCGACCCTGCGCAGCGTGAGCGCCGAGAGCGCGCCCGAGGGAACCGCTGTCCGCTCGACCCTGGAGCGCCGGGACGAAGGGACGGGCTAGGCGCCCGTGTCGCGCTTCAGGGAGGCGACGACTTCCGGCGACAGGTAGCCGTCGGCGGGAAGGCCGCGGGCCTTCTGCCAGGCCCGCAGGGCGCGGCGGGTGTCGGCCCCGACCTGCCCGTCCACCGCGCCGGGGTCGAAGCCGAGCGTCTTGAGGGTGGCCTGGGCGGCGACCACGTCCGAGCGCGGCATCTGGGGCTCGTTCGGCCAGGCGCGGACCAGCCCCGAGCCGCCGCCGACGCCGTCGGCCAGCAGCCCCACGGCCAGCGCGTAAGCCATGGAGCGGTTGTAGGTCAGGATTGCATCGTAGTTGTCGAAGGCCAGGAACGCCGGCCCGCGCGCGCCGGACGGCAGCAGCAAACGGGCCTCCGTGCCGGCGGGGCCGGAGACGGTCCAGGGCCGCCCGTCGGCGCGGCGGACGCCCTGAGCCGCCCACCACTCGATGGGGCGCTTCTCTTCCTCGGCCAGACCGTAGTCGAAGTTCGCGGGCAGAACCGCCTCCCGCGCCCAGTCCACGCCGGGCTTCCAGCCGCGCGCCTTCAGGTAGGCGGCGGCGGAGGTCAGGGCGTCGCGGGTGGAGAGGCGCAGGTTCCGGCGCCCGTCGCCGTCGGCGTCGACGGCGTACTGCAGCACGTTGGTGGGCATGAACTGGGTCTGCCCCCACGCGCCGGCCCAGGAGCCCTTGAACTCGTCGCGGCTGACTTCGCCGCGCTCGAGCAGGCGGAGGGCGGCGATAAGGTCGGCCTCGAAGCGGTCCTTGCCGTTGGCCGTGCGGGTCGCGATGGCGCGGACCACGTCGGAAGTGCCCAGAATCTTCCCGTAGCCGGTCTCCCGGCCCCAGATGCCGACCAGGATGGGCGCGGGCACGCCGTAGCGGGCCTCGAGCTCCGCCGCCCAGGGCAGCTCGGCCAGCCGGCGCGCCCCGTCGGCCACCGCGCCGGGCGTCACGGCGTCTTTCACGTAGGCGGAGACAGGCCGGTTGAACTCGGGCTGGGCGGCGTCGAGGCGCGCCACCGCCGGGTCAGGTGACAGGCCTGCGAGTTCGCGATCCAGCGTGGCGGGCGAGATCCCGGCGGCGACGGCGTGGCTGCGAAAGGCGTAGACCCAGCGGTCGAAAGCCCCCGCGCCGGCGGGAACGGCGGCCGGCGGCGTCGGCGCCTGGGCGACAGGGCTGGGCGCCGGCGCCTGGGCCGGAGCCGTCGCGATCGGGCCGGGCGGCGGCGTCATCGGCGTCGGCGTGCTGGCGCAGGCCGAGACGGTGAACACGCCGAGCAAGAGCAAACGCCGCTTCATGTTGAGGAATCTAGCCTTTCGGACAGGGCGCCACAACGCCCGATCGGGCGATCAGGCTGCGCGACCCTGCGGCCGCTTGCCGGGTCCGGCGACCCTCTCTAGGCGCTCACGGCCATGAGCCTCGCGCGCAACACCCTGGTCCAGTCGTCGCTGACGCTGGGCAGCCGGCTGCTCGGCTTCGCGCGCGACCTGGCGCTGGCGGGCCGGTTCGGCCAAGGGCCGCTGATGGACATTTGGGCGACCGCCCTGATGGTGCCCAACTTGTTCCGGCGACTGTTCGCGGAGGGGGCCTTCGCCCAGGCCTTCGTGCCGGTCTACGGCCGGGTCGAAGCCGAGGGTGGCGAGTCCGCGGCTGCCCAGGCGGCGGCGCAGACTCTCGCCTTCATGCTGTTCGTGGTGGCGGGCTTCTGCGTGGCGGCGATGATCCTGATGCCCTGGATCATGCCCCTGCTGCTGTCGGCGTACATCGACGACCCGCAGGTGCTGAGGCTCGGGATCGTCGCGACCCAGCTAGCCATGCCGTACCTGGCCTGCATGAGCGTCGCGTCCCTGCTTTCAGGGGTGCTGAACACCTCGGGGCGGTTCGGGCTGTCGGCTGGCGTCCCCGTGCTGCTGAACGTCTGCACGCTGGCGGCGTTGGCGATCCCCTGGTGGGAGCGCGATACGGCGCTGCTGGTCACCTCGGCGGCCGTTACCCTGTCGGGCCTGCTGCAGGCGGGACTGTTGTGGTGGGGCGTGGAGCGGCTCGGGATCCGGCTGCGGCCGGGCCTGCCGAAGCTGACGGCGATCGTGCGGCGGGTGCTGACCCTGGCCGTGCCGGGCGCGGTCGCGGGCGGGGCGTTGCAGCTCAGCTCGCTGGTGAGCCAGGTGCTGACGGGCTCGGACCCCGGCGCGCGCTCGGTGCTCTACAACGCCGACCGGCTGTACCAGCTGCCGCTCGGGCTGGTGGGGGTGGCCATCGGGCTGGCGCTGGTGCCGCGGCTGACCAAGAGCTTTGTCGCCGGCGACCACGACGCCGGGCGGCGGACCATGGACGACGGCGTCGCCCTGGCGATGGCCTTCACCCTGCCCGCCGCCGTGGCCCTGTTCGTCGCTCCCTTCTTCATCATCGACGCGACGGTGACCCGGGGCGCCTTCACCAGCGCGGACGCGGAGCGGACGGCCGACGTGCTGAAGCAGTTCGCCTGGGGCGTGCCGGCGTTCGTGCTGGCGAAGGTGTTCACGCCGCCCTTCTTCGCGCGCCAGGACATGCGCCGGCCCATGCGCTTCGCCCTGATCACCGTCGGGCTGAACATAGCGCTCGGGGCGGGGCTGTTCTTCGGCCTCGAGGCGATCGGAGCGGACGGCGTGGTCGGATTGGCCGTGGCCACGAGCCTGGCGGCCTGGTTCAACGTGGGCATGCTGGCGGGGACCCTGGCGCGCGAGGGAGCCTATCGCCCGAGCCCCACCCTGGTGCGCCGGCTGCTGCGGATCGGGGCCGCCAGTCTGGTGATAGCGGCGGTGGTGGGCGGACTGGCGCTGATCTACCCGCAGCTGTCTCGGTGGCTCTGGCGCAAGGAGCTCGCCGTGCTGTTCGCTTGCGGCGTCGGCTTTGTGGTGTATGCGGCGGCCATCCTCCTGTTTCGGGGCGTCACCCTGCCTGAGCTGAAGAGCGCGCTGCGGCGCGAGCGCGGCGGCGGCGCAGGGGCGCCCGCCGGATTCGACCTATGACCGACGCCGCCGCCGAACCCACCGCCTACGCCGGCCCGCGCCGGGTGCTCTCGGGCGTGCAGCCCTCGGGCGCCCTGCACTTGGGCAACTACCTGGGGGCGTTGAAGAAGTTCGTGCGCCTGCAGGACCAGGAGGAGTGCTTCTTCTGCGTGGTGGACCTGCACGCCATCACCGTCTGGCAGGACCCGGCGCAGCTGGCCGCCCAGACCCGCGAGATCGCCGCCGCGTATCTGGCGGCCGGCGTCGAGCCGGCGAAGGCGGCCATTTTTCCGCAGTCGGCGGTGCGGGCTCACGCGGAGCTGGCGTGGATCTTCAACTGCGTCGCGCGCATGGGCTGGCTGGAGCGCATGACGCAGTTCAAGGAGAAGGCGGGCAAGGACAAGCAGCGCGCGAGCGTGGGCCTGTTCACCTATCCCGTGCTCCAGGCCGCCGACATCCTGGTCTACAAGGCCACGCACGTGCCGGTGGGCGAGGACCAGAAGCAGCACTTGGAGCTCGCCCGCGACATCGCCGGCAAGTTCAACAACGACTACGGCGCGCCGGGCTTCTTCCCCCTGCCCGAGCCGCTGATCCAGGGACCGGGCGCGCGGATCATGTCGCTCCGCGACGGGGCGGCGAAGATGTCCAAGTCGGACCCGAGCGACCAGTCGCGCATCAACCTGACCGACGACCCGGATGCGATCCGCCAGAAGATCAAGCGGGCGAAGACCGATCCCGAGCCGCTGCCCGAGAACGTGGAAGGGCTGGAGGGCCGGCCGGAGGCGCGCAATCTGGTGGGCGTCTACGCGGCGCTGGCCGACATCACCGACGCCGAGGTGCTGGCGCGGTTCGGCGGGCAGGGTTTCGGCGCGTTCAAACCCGCGCTGGCCGACGTGGTGGCCGAGAGCCTGGGGCCGGTGAGCGAGGCCATGCGGCGCTACCTGGCGGACCCGGCGGAGATCGACCGCATCCTGCGCGACGGGGCCGAGCGCGCCGCAGCGGTCGCGGACCCGATCGTGGCTGAGACGAAGCGTCTCGTGGGCTTCTGGTCGTGACGGCCCATCTTCGCGGCATGCGCAGCCTCGCCCTCGCCGCCGTCCTGCTCGCCGCCGCCGCGCCCGCCAGCGCCCATGAGGCCAAGAAGGGCGACATGGTCGTCAATCACCCCATCTTGCGCGCCTCCCTCGGCAAGTCGCCGAACACGGCGGGCTATCTGACCCTGCAGAACAAGGGAAAGACGGCCGACCGGCTCGTCTCGGCCAGTTGCGCATGCGCGGCGAAGGTCGAGGTGCACGGGATGAAGAGCGAAGCCGGTCGGATGGTGATGCGGCCCGCCGGCCCGGTCGCGATCCCGGCGGGCGGCCAGGTGGCGTTCCGGCCGGGCGGGCTGCACCTGATGGTCACGGGCCTGAAGGCGCCGCTGGAGGCCGGGACGCTGGTGCCCATGACGCTGACCTTCGAGAAGGCGGGCGCGGTGCAGGCGCCCTTCTTCGCCACGGCGCGCGTCGAGGAAGAGCTGAAGGCGCACGGGGCGGGCGCGGCGCAGAGCCACCACCGCCATTGAGCTTGCGGGGAGCCGGCCGGAGCGGCAGCCTCCGGTCATGAGCGTGCGCAAGTTCCTGGTCGTCGCCGACGACACGCCGGAGGTGCGGGCGGCCCTTCGCTACGCCTGCCGCCGTGCTGCGCGAGTGGGCGGTCGGGTGGCCCTGCTGCGCACGTTGGAGCCGACCGACTTCGAGCACTGGTCCGGCGTTCGGGAGGAGATGGAGCGCCAAACGCGAGCGGAGGCCGAGGCGGCGCTCCAGAGCCTCGCGGAGGAAGCGGTGAGCCTCACCGGGGACGCGCCTGAGCTGCTGCTGCGCCCGGGCGACGTTTGGCCGGCGATCCGAGGCGCCGTGGCGGACGATCCCGACATCAAGGTGCTGGTGCTGGCGTCGGCCGTGGGCGGGCGGGGGCCCGGACCTCTGATCACGGCCCTGGGCAAGGGCGCGCTCGGCTGGGCCGGACGGCGGCTGGCCGTGACCATCGTGCCCGGCGACCTGTCGGACGAGGAGGTCCTGGACCTGGCGTGAGCTTGCGGCTTGGCTGGTCGCGGGCCATCTGATCGGCATGTTCATCCAGACCGAAGCGACGCCGAACCCGCGCGTCCTGAAGTTCATCCCCGGCAAGGACGTGCTGGGCGCGGGCGGGGCGACCGAGTTCCGCACCGCCGACGAGGCTGAAGCCTCGCCGCTGGCCGACTCCCTGTTCGCGCTCGAAGGCGTGCAGCGGGTTTTCTTCGGCCCCGACTACCTGACCGTCGCCATCGACCCGGCGTTCGAATGGCCGCAGCTGAAGGCGCCGATCCTGGCCGCCATCATGGACCACTACACCAGCGGCCGGCCGCTCTTCTTCCACCCGCCCGCCGCGAGCCATGGCGGTCATGACGACGAGATCGTCTACGAGGGCGACACGGCCCAGATCGTGGAGGAGATCAAGGAGCTGCTGGACACCCGCATTCGGCCGGCCGTGGCCCAGGACGGGGGTGACATCCTGTTCAACCGGTTCGAGCCGGACACCGGGGTGGTGTGGCTGCACATGAAGGGCGCCTGCTCGGGCTGCCCCTCCTCCTCCGCGACCTTGAAGTCGGGAGTCGAGAACATGCTCAAGCACTACGTCCCCGAGGTCACGCGGGTCGAGCAGACGCTGTAAGCGCCGCTCCCATGCACGAGCCCGTCGACGACCGCGCGCTGGACCAGCTGTTCCGCAAGGCGCGGACCCGAAACGGCTGGACGCCGGAGGCGGTCAGCGAGGCCCTGCTGCGGGCGGTCTACGATCTCGCCAAGTGGGGGCCGACCTCGGCCAACACCTCGCCCGCGCGGTTCGTGTTCGTGACTTCGCCCGAGGGCAAGGCCCGGCTTGAGCCGTTCCTCTCGGCCGGGAACCGCGCCAAGACCATGGCCGCTCCGGTGACGGCGATCATCGCCCACGACCTGGACTTCGCGCAGCGCCTGCCCGAGCTGTTCCCCCATGCGCCGGACGCCGCCACCTGGTTCGCCAAGCCGGAGGTCCGGGACGTCACCGCCTTCCGGAACGGAACCTTGCAGGGGGCTTACCTGATGATCGCCGCTCGGGCCCTGGGCCTCGATTGCAGTCCCATGAGCGGGTTCGACAACGCCGGCGTGGACGCCGCGTTCTTCGCCGGCACGAACATCAGGTCCAACTGGCTCTGCAACATCGGCTACGGCAGCGACGAGAACCTGTTCCCCCGCAGTCCGCGCCTGAGCTTCGAGGACGCTTGCCGGATCGTCTGAGGTGATCGTTCTGGCGATCGACACCGCGCTGGAGCGTTGTTCCGCCGCCGTGCTCGACGGCGAGGACGTGCGCGCAACCGCGAGCGACAGCATGGCCCGCGGCCATCAGGAGCGGCTCGGGCCGCTGGTGCGCGAGGTCATGGCCGCGGGGGGCGCGGCGTTCGCCGCCCTTGACCGCATCGGCGTGACGGTCGGGCCGGGGTCGTTCACGGGTCTCCGGGTGGGGCTGGCGTTCGCCAAGGGGCTCGGGTTCGCCCTCGGTCGCCCTGTCGTGGGCGTCGGCACGCTGGAGGCGCTGGCCGCGAGCGTGGAGGGCGAGACGGTCGCCGCCGTGGTGGACGCCAAGCGCGGGCAGCTCTGGGTTCAAACCTTCCGCGGGGGACGGGCGCTCGACGAGCCGGAGGCGCTGGAGCCGGACGCTGCGCTGGAATGGCTGCGGGCGCTCGGGCCTGCGACCCTGGTCGGCTCCGGGGCGCCGCTCGTCGCGGGTGAACTGCGGGACGTCGTCATCGGCGAGGCGCTCGCGCCCGACCCAGCCGTGGTGGCGAGGCTGGCGGCGCAGGCCGCGGAGCCGATCGCCCCGCCGCGGCCGATCTATCTCAGAGCGCCCGACGCCCGCCTGCCCAACACGCCTCCAAGCTGAACGCCCTCCGCCTCAAGCCAGGCGGCGACGTCGTCCATCGCCTTGACCACCGCATGGGCGCCCGCGGCCTGCAGCAGCGCGGCGTGCGCATCAGGGTCGGGGGCCGCGCCGGTGAAGCCGACCACGCGCATGCCGGCGGCGAGAGCCGCCTTCACGCCGTTAGGGCTGTCCTCGATCACCCGGCACCGCTCGGCCGCGACGCCGAGCCGCTTGGCGGCGAGCAGGAAGAGATCGGGGGCGGGCTTGGTCGCTATGACGTCGTCGCCGGAGAAGCTGTAGGGCCCGAACACCTCCGCGAGGCCCAGCAGCGCCAGCTTGCCGTCGAGCTCCACGCGGGGGCTGGATGACGCGCAGGCGAGGGGGCCCTCGATGCGCCGCGCCAGCTCGACCGCGCCCGGGACGGGAACGACGTCGGCCAGGACCGCGGCGGTGACGGCCTCGCAAACCCGCTCGAACAGGCCGTCGGGCAAGGGCGTCCCGAACCGCTCCAGGTGGTCGGCGTCCAGCGCCGCCTTCCAGAGCGCTCCGCCCAGTCCCAGGTACTTCGCCCGGAACGCCGCCTCGGTGTAGACCAGCCCGGCCGGCGCGAGCACGGCCATGGCGGCGTGCTCGGCGACGGCCTCCGTATCCGCCAGCACCCCGTCGCAATCGAAGATGACCGCCAGCCCGTCCATCGCCCCTCCTATCAGAGACGTGCGCGCCTCCGACAGCCCGGGTCTGGCGGCGCTGCACGCGCGGGCGTTCGAGGCGCCCTGGAGCGAGACGGCGATCCGCAGCCTGCTGACGAGCCCGGGCGTGTTCGGGGTCGCCCTGGCGGACGGCTCGGGGTTCGCCCTGGCGCGGGCGGCGGCCGGCGAGGCCGAGCTGCTGACCATCGCCGTGGATCCGGACCGGCGGGGGCGGCGGCTCGGCCGGGCGCTGCTGGAGGCGGTGACGGTTCGGGCGGCGGCTGTTGGCGCGGTCGAGCTTCATCTGGAGGTCGCCGTCGACAATCCGGCGGCGATCGCGCTCTACGAGCGGACCGGCTTCGGCCGCACGGGGCGGCGGCGGGGGTACTACCAGCGGGCCGACGGGCGGGCGGATGCGCTGGTGATGACCCTCGTCCTTAACAGCGGCCGCGGCTGACCTTATCCTTGGCCTTCAGGAGGCGTCATGGATCGTCTGGAGAAGCTCTGCGCCGAAAAGGGCATGCGGATGACCGACCAGCGTCGCGTCGTCGCCCGCATCCTGTCGGACTCGCACGACCATCCGGACGTGGAGGAGCTGCACCGCCGCGCGCATGCGGTGGATCCCAAGATCTCCATCGCCACAGTCTACCGGACGGTGCGGCTGTTCGAAGAGGCCGGAATCATCGCCAAGCATGACTTCCGGGACGGCCGCGCCCGCTACGAGGAAGCCAAGGACGACCACCACGACCACCTGATCGACATGAAGACCGGCCAGGTGGTGGAGTTCGTGGACGAGGAGATCGAGCGCCTGCAGGCCGCCATCGCCCGGCGGCTCGGCTACCGCCTCGTGGACCACCGGCTGGAGCTCTACGGCGTCCCGCTGGAGGCCGCCGAGAGCTGAGCTTGCTTCGCCGGAGCTGTGGACAGATAAGCCCGGCATGACCGACGCCGCGCCCGCAAAGCGCCTCTACATCAAGACCTACGGCTGTCAGATGAACGTCTACGACAGCGAGCGCATGGCCGACGTCCTGCGCCCGCTGGGGTACGCCGTCACCGACCAGGCCGAGGGCGCGGACCTCGTCGTCTTGAACACCTGCCACATCCGGGAGAAGGCGACCGAGAAGGTCTACTCGGAACTCGGCCAGATCCGGCGGATGAAGGCCCGCAAGGAAGAAGCCGGTGGGGCCATGACGATCGCGGTGGCCGGCTGCGTCGCCCAGGCGGAGGGGGCCGAGATCATGGCTCGCCAGCCGGCCGTGGACCTGGTGATCGGCCCGCAAAGCTATCACCGCCTGCCCGAGCTGATCGCCCGCAGCCACCGCGAACGCGGAGAGGCCCTGGCCGCCGACTTCGCCGCCGAGGCGAAGTTCGACGCCCTGCCGGACGCGCGCGCCGTCTCGGGACCGACCGCCTTCCTGACCGTGCAGGAGGGTTGCGACAAGTTCTGCAGCTTCTGTGTGGTGCCGTACACCCGGGGCGCGGAGTGGTCGCGCCCGGCCGAGACCGTGCTGGCGGAGGCGCGGCGGCTGGCCGAGCGCGGCGTGCGCGAGGTCACCCTGCTGGGCCAGAACGTCAACGCCTACGACGGCGTCGGGCCGGACGGCGCGCCCTGGTCGCTGGCGCGGCTGGTGCGGGCGCTGGCCCGCATCGACGGGCTGGACCGGATCCGCTTCACCACCTCGCACCCCAACGACATGGGCGAGGACCTGATCGAGGCGTTCGCCTCGGAGCCCGCGCTCATGCCCTACCTGCACCTGCCTGTGCAGTCGGGGTCGGACGCGGTGCTCAAGGCCATGAACCGCAAGCACACGGCCGAGAGCTACCTCCGGGTGATCGAGCGCGTTCGGGCCGCCCGGCCCGACATCGCGATCTCGGGCGACTTCATCGTCGGCTTCCCGGGCGAAGAGGACGCCGATTTTGAGGCGACGCTCGATCTCGTGCGGAGCGTCCGCCACGCGAGCGCGTTCTCCTTCAAGTACAGCCGTCGGCCGGGCACGCCCGCCGCGGCGATGCCGAGACAGGTGGCGGAGGACGTGAAGAACGAGCGGCTCCAGCGGCTTCAGGCCTTGCTCCTCGAGCAGCAGGCGGCGTTCAACGCCGAGTGCGTGGGCCGCACCCTGCCCGTGCTGTTCGAGAAGCCGGGCCGGCACGCCGGCCAGATCATCGGCCGCAGCCCCTATCTGCAGTCCGTGCACCTGCATGCGCCCGAAGCGATGATCGGGCGGATCGCGCCGGTGGCGATCGGCGCGGCGGGTGGAAACAGTCTCTCGGGCGCCCTGATGCGGGAAGCCGCTTGAGGGGGCCCGGCCGGGTCGCCTCCGGCGAGCGGGTCGGCGACCGCGGCGGCGAGCGCGGGATCGACTTCCTGCCCTTGTCGGATGTGGCCTCCCGCGCGGTCTCCGGCCCGAACAGCCGCCACGCCGCCCTGATCGAAGACGCCTTCCACGTGCTCGTTGAGACGCCGGGCGGGGGCGTCACCCTGCGGGGCGACCAGCGCGCCCGCGACAGCGCGCGCCGCGCCGTGGAGAGCATCGCGGCGCGGGCGGACCTGGGTCACGAGGTGACCGAAGCCGACGTGCGGGTGGCCATGGGCGCTGCGCGGCCGATCCTGAACGCGCCGGGCGAGAGCGTCGCCTCGCGGCCTTCGGCCTTGCCGGTCGGCCGGCGAGGGGCCGTGGCGCCCAAGACGGCGGCGCAGGCCCGCTACCTGGACATGCTGCGCGACCACGAGATGGTCTTCGGGATCGGCCCTGCGGGAACGGGCAAGACCTTTCTGGCCGTCGCCTACGGCGCCAACCTGCTCATGCGCGGAGAGGTGGACCGGCTGATCGTGACGCGTCCGGCCGTCGAGGCGGGCGAGCGGCTGGGCTTTCTCCCTGGCGACCTGACGGAGAAGGTCGACCCTTACATGGCGCCGATCTGGGAGGCGCTGAACGACATCATGGGCGCCGACCAGCTGCGCCGTCGCCGGGACCGGGGCGAGATCGAGGTGGCCCCTATCGCCTTCATGCGGGGCCGGACGCTCAGCCACGCCTTCGTCATCGTCGACGAGGCCCAGAACGCCACCCGCCTGCAGATGAAGATGGTCCTCACCCGCCTGGGCGAGGGCGCACGCATGGTGATCACGGGCGACCCGACGCAGGTGGACCTGCTGAGCCGGTCTGACAGCGGCCTCTCGCACGCGGCCCGCATCCTCGACGGCGTGAAGGGCGTGGCGATCGCTCGCTTCGAGGCGTCCGACGTGGTGCGCCACCCGCTCGTGGAGCGGATCGTCAAAGCCTACGACGCCGACGCGACGCGCGGGCGGGAACGGGGCGAGGCCGACGGTTGAGCGACGTCGAAGTGGAGGTCGAGGCGGACGCCTGGCTGCAGGCGCTGCCCGACTGCGAGAGCGTGGCGCGGGCCGCCGCGAACCTGGCGCTCGCCGAGCGCGCGGAGGGCGGCTCGTCCGTCACGATCCTGCTCACGGACGACGCGGAGGTCCGGCAGCTGAACAAGGACTTTCGTCGGCAGGACAAGCCCACGAACGTGTTGTCGTTTCCCGCGGCGGACACCGCCATCGGGCACCTTGGCGACCTCGCGCTGGCCTTCGAGACCTGCGCCCGGGAAGCGGACGAGCAGGGCAAGCCGCTGGCGAATCACCTCGCCCACCTTGTGATTCACGGCGTCCTGCACCTAAGTGGCTGGGATCACGAGGCCGACGCCGACGCCGAGGCCATGGAAGGTTTGGAGCGTGAGCTCTTGGCGCGCCTGGGCGTGCCGGACCCCTACGCCCGCTAGGACGAGATGAGCGAGAACACTCCGGGCGCCGATCGCGCCCGCGGCGGCCGCAAGGACAACCTGCTTCGGCAGGTCGCCCGCTGGCTTGAGGCCAGGGCGGACCAGGCGGAGCCCGAGACGCCGGTCGATCCCGAGGCGCCGGCCGACCTGGTGGACCAGGCCGAGGCCTTCCAGAACCTGCGCGTCGACGACGTGATGACCCCGCGCGCAGACATCCACGCCGTGGAGCTCTCGACGCCGCTCGGCGAGGTCATGCGGCTGTTCGCCGAGATCGAGCACTCGCGCTTGCCGGTCTACCGCGAGAGCCTGGATGACCCGGTCGGCGTGGTCCACATCAAGGACCTGGTGAAGCACCTGTGCCAACCCGGCGCGGACGGCGGGGTCAGCTTCATGCCCGATTGGGACGCCGCCGTGCTCGGCCGCCTGCGCCGGGACGTGCACTACGTGCCTCCCTCCATGCGAGCCGCCGACCTGCTGGTGCGCATGCAGTCGACCCGCATGCACATGGGGTTGGTCATCGACGAGTTCGGCGGCGTGGACGGCCTGGTGACCCTGGAGGACCTGCTGGAGGCCGTCGTGGGCGACATCGCCGACGAGCATGACGTGGACGCCGAGCCGGAGCTGAGCCCCCGCGGCCTGAACATCTGGGAGGCGGACGCGCGCGTCGCGCTGGAGACGCTGGAGACGCAGGTCGGCCTGGACCTGGAGCCGGAGGAGGAGGACGAGGAGATCGACACGGTCGCGGGCCTGGTCTTCAAGCTGGCCGGCCGCGTGCCCCAGCGCGGCGAGGTGATCGCCCATCCGGCGGGGCTGGAGTTCGAGGTGCTCGACGCCGACCCGCGCCGCATACGGCGGCTGCGGGTGCGCAAGATCGGTCCCGTCGACGCGCCGGCGCCCGCCGCCGAAGCATGAGGCGTCCCTGGTCGCCGCGTCGTCCGGCCAACCCCGGACGACCGCAGCCGCGCTGGTTGCTGCTCGCCCTGCTGGCGGGCCTGGGCGCCGGTCTGGCTCATCCTCCCTTCGGCGTGCTGCCGGGCCTGATCGGTTTCACGGCCCTCATGTGGAGCGTCGATCACGCCGGCCCGCACCGGCCGATCCGCTCGGCGGCCCTGCGCGGGCTGGTCGCGGGGTTCGGCTTCTTCCTGGTCAGCCTGTGGTGGGTGGCTGAGGCCTTCTTCGTGGACGCCGCCGCGCACGGATGGATGGCGCCGATCGTCATGGCGATCCTGCCCACAGGCATGGCGCTGTTCTGGGCGGGCGCCTGCGCGCTCTACAAGGCGTTGAGGGTGGACGGGCTGAAGCGCGCCTTCGTGTTCGCGGCTTGCTTCGGCCTGTTCGAGTGGATCCGGGGGCACGTCCTGACCGGGTTCCCCTGGAATCTGGCTGGAGAGACCTGGGCCGCGGGTTCGGCGCCTTCGCAGGCCGCGGCCCTGATCGGCTCCTATGGTCTGAGCGTGGTGACGGTGGCGATGGCCGCTCTGCTGGCGGTGGCGCTGGGCCAGGAGGCGCGCCGCACCCGTCTGACGGCTCTGGCCCTCTCGGCGGGCGTCCTGGCCGGGCTCTACGGGTTCGGAACGTGGCGGCTGTCCCAGCCCGCGCCGCCGGACCAGTCGACGCGCGTGCGGATCGTGCAGGCCGACATCGACCAGGGCCACAAGTGGCGCCCCGAGAACCTGGACGGCGTCTTGAACGCCTACCTCGGCCTGACGCGCTCGCCCGGGCGCGACCGGGCGGACATCGTGATCTGGCCCGAAGGGGCCATTCCCTCCGCCGCCAACGACTACCTCGGCGCCGACGAGGTCCGCCGCAAGCGCGTGGCCGCGGCGCTTCGGCCGGGGCAGATCCTGCTGACGGGGGCTTTCCGGGTGGAGCCTGCGCCCGATCGCCCCGACGGCGTGAGAGCGTACAACACCCTGCTGGGGCTGAGGCAGGTGGCCGGCGACCTGCAGCTGCTCACGGTTTACGACAAGCATCGGCTGGTGCCGCTGGGCGAGTTTCTGCCGCTGAGACGCATCCTGGAGCCGATCGGCTTCGTAAGCTTGGTCCATGCGCCCGCCGACTTCACGCCCGGCCCCAGGCCCGCGCCGATCGAGGCGCCGGGCCTGCCTCGGGTCCAGCCGCTGATATGCTACGAGAGCCTGTTCCCGGGGTTCACCTCGGACGAGGGCGGCCGTCCGAGCTGGATCGTCAACCCGTCCAACGACAGCTGGTTCGGCAAGACCAGCGGCCCCTGGCAGCACCTGAACATCATGGGCCACCGCGCGATCGAGGAGGGCCTGCCGGTGATCCGGTCGACGCCGACGGGCGTGTCCGCAGTGATCGACGCTCACGGGCGCACGCGCGAGGCGCTCGGCATCGGAGCGGCGGGTGTCATTGACGCGCCGATCCCGGGAGCCCTGCCGACGACCTTGTACGCTCGGTTCGGTGAGACGGGCTTCTGGATCCTGACAATCGGCGGGCTCCTTTTGGGGCTGCCGCTACGTCGACTCGGCGTCCGAAGGTGACAGCTCGATCCTTTTGAGCGATCACCGTTCTGTCAAATTTGGATCTGAGGGGGATGATGAAAGACATGGCTGATAACGACCGTTCGCCGAACCCTGTCGACGTTCATGTCGGGGCGCGGGTGCGGGCGCGCCGAAAGCAAAAAGGCATCAGCCAGGAAGCTCTCGCCAGCCGTCTGAAACTGACGTTCCAACAAGTTCAGAAATATGAACGCGGAACCAATCGAATCTCCGCCTCAAAGCTCTATGAGATTGCGAGAACACTCGAGCTGCCCATTTCCGACTTCTTCGAGGGGCTCGAGCATGCGCAGGGCGCCGAAGGGGTCGCGGAAGGCTCCACCCCGTTCGCGCACGCGATGCCCACGAGCAGCGACGGCATGGAGCTGATCCAGGCCTTCGAGAAGATCAGGCGGGGACGCGTGCGCAAACGCTTCGTAGAGCTCGCGAAAGCGTTGGCGGCGGAGGACGAGGCGTCGGACGCTTGAGGCGCTCGCTTGCGCATATAAGGATATCTTTATAGGGTCCGGCCGCCTCGGCAGCCGGATCCCAACCCGGCGCCATCCCTCCCCAGAGAGCGCGCCGGTGACCCGACCCAGCTACATCTTCACGAGCGAAAGCGTGTCCGAAGGCCACCCGGACAAGGTGGCGGACCGCATCAGCGACACGGTCGTGGACGCCTTTCTGGCCGAGGATCCTTTCGCGCGGGTCGCTTGCGAAACCCTGGTCACGACTAACCGCATCGTGCTGGCCGGCGAGGTCCGGGCGCCCGACGAGAGGATCAGCGGGATCATCGGCGGGCTGGAAGAGAAGGTCCGGGCCGCGGTGCGCGACATCGGCTACGCGCAAAAGGGCTTCCACTGGGCGCTGGCCGACTACGCCTGCCACCTGCACGCCCAGTCGGCCGACATCGCCATGGGGGTCGACGCGGCCGGCAACAAGGACGAGGGCGCGGGCGACCAGGGCATCATGTTCGGCTACGCGACGAACGAGACGCCGGAGCTGATGCCGGCAACTCTCCAGTACAGCCACAACATCCTGCGGGTCCTGGCCGCCGCGCGCCACAGCGGCGAGCGTTCGGAGCTGGAGCCGGACGCCAAGAGCCAGGTCACCCTGCTCTACGAGAACGGCAAGCCGGTTCGCGCCACCTCCATCGTGCTCTCCACCCAGCACAAGGAGGGGCTGACGCCTGAAGAGATCCACGAGCTGGTCCGTCCCTACATCCTGGGCGTCTTCCCCGAGGGTTTCGTCACGGACCAGACCGAGTGGCACGTGAACCCCACGGGCAACTTCGTCATCGGCGGGCCGGACGGCGATGCGGGCCTCACGGGGCGCAAGATCATCGTGGACACCTACGGCGGCGCGGCGCCCCACGGCGGCGGCGCGTTCAGCGGCAAGGACCCCACCAAGGTGGACCGGTCGGCGGCCTACGCCTGCCGCTACCTGGCGAAGAACGTGGTGGCCGCGGGTCTGGCCGACCGGTGCACCATCCAGATCGGTTATGCGATCGGCGTCTCCCGGCCGTTGTCCTTCTACGTGGACCTGCACGGGGCGGACACCATCGATCCGGCGAAGCTGGAGCGTGAGCTGCCCACCATGATGGACGGGTGCACGCCTCGCGCGATCCGCGAGCACCTGGGCCTCAACAAGCCCATCTACGCCCGCACGGCGGCTTACGGCCACTTCGGCCGCGCACCCGACGCCGAGGGCGGCTTCAGCTGGGAGCGGACCGACCTCGTGGAGCAGATCAAGGGTCTGGCGTAAGCTCGACCGCTTGGATCAGCACCCGCCGCTCAGGTCCTACGGCCGGATCAAGGCGCGGCCGATAAAGCCGCGCCAGGCGTCCCTGCTGGACGAACTGCTGCCGCGCATCCAGGTCCCGGACGGCCTGATCGAATGTTCCGGGGAGACCTGGCTCGAGATCGGCTTCGGCGGCGGCGAGCACTTGGCCGAACAGGCCGCCCGCCACCCCGGGGTGACGCTTATCGGGGCGGAGCCCTTCCTTAACGGAGTCGCCAGCGCCCTGCGTCACGTCGACGATCGCGGGCTGGCGAACGTGCGCATTCACCCTGGGGACGTGCGCGAACTCCTCGCGCGCTTGCCCGACGGGTCGCTCGCGCGGGTGTTCATCCTGTTTCCCGATCCCTGGCCCAAGGCGCGGCACCACAAGCGCCGGCTCATCCAAGCGGACGTGGTCGCCGAGCTTGCGCGGGTGCTCCAGCCGGGCGGTGGGCTGCGTTTCGCGACCGACTGGGCCGACTACGCCGAGCACGCGCTGGAACGGTTCATGCGCGAACCGCGCCTTCGCTGGACCGCGGCGCGAAAGGCGGACTGGACCACCCCGCCGGGCGATCACGTGCCCACCCGCTATGAAGCCAAGCGGCTCGGCGACACGGCGCCGATCTTTCTGGAGCTCGTGCGCGTTCAGGACTGAGTTTCTCTTCGAAAGGAGCCGTCCTTGGCCGAAGCGCTCAGTCCCGCGTTGCCGGTGGAGATCGAGGAACGCACCCACATCCTCTTACGGGAGGCCTGCGAGCGCGGCTTCATGATCGCAACGGCCGAGAGCTGCACGGGGGGGCTGCTGGCCTCGCTGCTGACAGACGTGCCCGGCTGCTCCCATTCTTTCGAGCGAGGTTTCGTCACCTACACCAACGACTCGAAGGCGGAGCTGCTGGGCGTGTCCAGGGCTTTGCTGGACGACCCCGGGCCCGTGTCCGAGGTCGTCGCGCGGGCGATGGCGGAGGGCGCCCTCAGGGCCTCGCGCGCCGATCTCGCCGTGTCGGTGACCGGTTTCGCTGGCGGGGGCGACGAGCCGGGGCTGGTGCACTTCGCCTGCGCGTCCCGCTACGGAGAGACGCGGCATCGCGAGGAGCGCTTCGGCGATCTCGGCCGGGCGGCGATCCGGCTTGCATGCCTGAACGTGGCGTTGGAGATGCTGGACCGTCAGATGCGAAGCTGAAGGCGGTCGGGCATGGGCGTGTGGGGCGAGACGGCGGCGAGCACGGGGCCGCTCGCGGGGGTGAAGATCCTCGACCTCTCGAGCGTGGTGATGGGGCCTTACGCCACGCTGATCCTCGCCGACCTGGGGGCCGACGTGATCCGGATCGAGAGCGGCTCGGGCGATCCGATGCGCCACGCGGGCCGGTCGCCCGCTCCAGGGATGGGGCCCATCTTCATGGCGCTGAACCGGAACAAGCGGTCGGTCGTGCTTGACCTGAAGAGCCCGGAGGGGACCCAGGCCGCCCGGCGGCTCGCGGCCGAGTGCGACGTCTTCTTCCACAACATCCGGGCGGAGGCGATCGAGCGGCTCGGCTTGGGGTACGAGGCCGTGCGGGCGCTGAAGCCGGACGTCGTGTACGTCCACTGCTCGGGATACGGCTCGGACGGGCCCTACGCCGGTCGCCAGGCCTACGACGATCTGATCCAGGCGGTGTCCGGCTTCGCCGACCTGCTGCCCCGCACGCTGCAGGACGGCCGGCCCCGCTACATGCCGGCTTTGGTCGCCGACAAGACGGCGGGCCTTTACGCCGCCTACGCCACGCTGGCCGCCCTGTTCCACCATGAGCGCACCGGCGAGGGGCAGTTCGTCGAGGCGCCCATGTTCGAGACGTTCACCGCCTTCAACATGGTGGAGAACCTGTACGGGCTGACCTTCCTGCGCGACCCTCCGCTCTACGGGGCCGCCTACACCCGCAGCGTCAACCCGCGCCGGCGGCCGTACCCGACCAAGGACGGCCACATCGGGATCGTGCCGTACTCCGACGGGCAGTGGTTCGAGTTCTTCGCGCTCGGCGGCCGGCCGGAGCTGGCGAGCGACCCGCGGTTCGCGACCATGCAGGCTCGGACCGAGCATGTCGGGGAGCTTTACGCGGAGGTGGAGGCGGTCGCCGCGACCAAGACCACCGACGCGTGGATGACCATCCTGCACGAGGCGGGCATCCCAGCGATGCGCTTCCAGACCCTGGACGAAGTGGCTGAGGACGAGCACCTGACCGCGTCAGGTTTCATCCAGGCGCGCGAGCACCCGACGGTCGGGCCTTACCGGGCGATGCGGCACCCCGTGCGGTTCGCCCGTTCGCCCGCCGATATCCGGTTGGAGGCGCCGGGGCTGGGCGAGCACACCGCGGCGCTGCTGGAGCGGCTGGCCGCGAACGACGCCTGAGCGCTAGTGAAGCGTATGCCTGGGCGGGCTTGAACGGCGCCACACCTCGCCCGTGACGAGGTTGCCGATCGCCATTCCCGCTGCGGGCGCGGCCATGCCGCCGGCCTTGGCGTCCACGAGGCGGGCTTCCCGGGCGTAGGCGGCGGTGAGCGCCGCCGTCGCCAGTCCGCCGACCAGCTCCAGCGCCCGCATCCTGGGCGAGATGGCGGTCCAGGCAGCGTTCAGCGCCTGGCTGGCGCCCCACAGGGTAAGGGCGCGGGTCCGCTCAGGACTGGACGGCGTGTTCCAGAGGCGCAGGGCCGCCAGGGTGGTGATCGAGAAAAGGGCCGGCCAAACGGCGGAGAGGCTGTTCCGGTCTCCGCCCTCCTTCTCCAGGTGGCGCTGGAACTCTCCAGGCTCGGCACGGTGGGCGAGGAAGGCCGTCACCGCCACCGCGCCGATGCAGACCGCGGCGCCGAGCGCCACGTGTCCCGCGCTTCGATGACCCGGGTTCAGGGTGTCGGTGAGCTTGTCCTGAGCCTTGTCCAGCAGGTTCATCGCCATGCTCCGCTTTGCAGAGCATGAAAGCTTGAGCGGGCCGCTTCGTTCCTGAACTTCGGCGCGCTCAGCCCGTGGCGCCGGGGCTGTTGTCCAGCTCGCCCATGGCGCTCTGGAGGTAGTTCGCCTCGCCGAGGGCGCGGATCAGGCTGAGCTGGGTTTCGAGATAATCGATATGCTCTTCGGTGTCGGCCAAGATGTCCTTCAGGATCTCCCGGCTGATGTAGTCGCCCGCCATCTCGCACTGCTTGATGCCGGGCACGAGCATGGCGTGGCCTGCCAGCTCCACCTGCAGATCGGCCGCGAGGCCTTCGGGCACGCTCTCGCCGATGCGCAGCTTGCCGAGATCCTGCAGATTGGGGAGGCCGTCGAGGAAGAGGATGCGCTTGATGAGTCGGTCGGCGTGCTTCATCTCGCCGATCGACTCTTCGTAGATCAGCTTGCCGAGGCGGCTGAAGCCCCAGTTCTCGTACATGCGCGCATGGAGGAAGTACTGGTTGACCGCGGTCAGCTCGTTCGTGAGCACCGCGTTCAGCAGCCGGATGATCTCGACCTGACCTTGCATCGCCGTCCCGCGCCGGACGGCGCGCTCCCTACTCGGCGGCGTGACGCAGGACCTCTCGGCGCTCCTGGATCATGCACCGCATGTCGCAGACGCACTTAGCGCATTGAGGGCGGCACTGGCGATAGCGGAAGACCGCCGCCGGCGTGGTCGCGCCGGCTTCGATGGCGGCGCGCACCTCCCTCTCGCGAATGCCGTTGCAGTTGCACACGTACACGGAAGGCGCCGCTCCAGAACCCGTCGCCGACTTTGTAGCAGGATCGGCGCCACATGCAAAGCGTTCGCATGTGCATTCGCAAGGGGCGGACCGTCGTCGCACCTTGCTCCACGCCCGGCGGCGATCATATGCTGCCGCGATGACCGACGTCGCGTTTGATGTCCTGAGCACGCTTGACGATCTGAAGTCCGCCGGCTTCAGCGAGCCGCAAGCGCGCGCGCTCACGCATGGCCTGCAATCTGTCGCGAGCGTCCGTCAAGGTGATCTGGCCACCAAGGCCGATATCGCTGATCTTCGCCGTGAGATGCAGGCGTTGGAGAGCCGACTGCTCAAGTCGTTGAACGATCAGCAAAGGTGGAACATCGGCTTCACCGGCTTGATGCTCACCGTGCTCTTCGCGGCGATCAAGCTCCTGTAGCGCTTCTTAGCGGGGCTGTTTGTTCGTGGCCGCGCTGGTCGGGACCAAGGCCCCCGTTCGGCTTCACGTCGTCGTCGGCGTCGCCTTCGGCGGGGGTTGGCGGCGTGCCGTTCCGGCACGCTGTGAACCGAACCTTCACCCGCGGCGCGTAGACCTGCCCTTCGACAACCGAGGTGGCTGCATGACCAAGACGGTCCTGATCGTCGACGACGACCCGACCCAGCGCCGGCTGATCCAGGCCGTGCTCGAGCGCGAAGGCTTCGCGGCCGTGCACGCCGAGAACGGCGATCAGGCGCTCGAGCGGCTCTCGGCGGGGCAGCGCGCCGACGTCGTGCTGCTCGATCTGGTCATGCCCGGCACGTCGGGCCTGGACACCTTGCGGGCCATGCGCACGCGCGGCTTCGAGGCGCCCGTGGTGGTCCTGACCGCCAGCGGCGGCGTCGAGACCGTGGTGAAGGCCATGCAGGCCGGCGCTTGCGACTTCTTCGTCAAGCCCGCCTCGCCGGAACGGATCATCGTCTCCATCCGCAATGCCCTGCAGATGGGGCGGCTGGTCGAGGAGACGCAGCGGCTCAAACGCGAGCGGGCCAACGTCACCGCCTTCGACGACCTGATCGGCTCGGGTCCCGCCATGCAGATGGTCAAGCGCATGGGCGACCGGGCCGCCAAGACCGGCATCCCCGTGCTGATCCTGGGCGAGAGCGGCGTCGGCAAGGAGCTGATCGCCCGAGCGGTTCACGGCGCCTCCGACCGGGCCGGCCGGCCCTTCGTGGCGGTGAACTGCGGCGCCCTGCCCGAGAACCTGGTCGAGAGCATCCTCTTCGGTCACGAGAAGGGCGCCTTCACCGGCGCGCACGATAAGCATCTGGGCAAGTTCCAGGAGGCGTCAGGCGGCACCCTGTTCCTCGATGAGGTCGGCGAGCTGCCGCTGGACATGCAGGTCAAGCTGCTGCGGGCCCTCCAGGAGGGCGAGATCGACCCGGTCGGCTCCAAGCGGCCCGTGAAGGTGGACGTGCGGATCCTGTCCGCCACGAACCGCGATCTGGCCGATTCCGTTAAGCGCGGCAGCTTCCGCGAGGACTTGTACTACCGGCTGAACGTCTTCCCGATCGAGGCGCCCGCGTTGCGGGAGCGGCGCGAGGACATCCCAGCGCTGGTGGAGCACTTCATCCGCCGCTTCGCCGTGGAGACCGGCAAGCGCGTGCAGGCGGCCTCGGCCGAGGCGCTGGCTCTGCTGTCCGCGCATGACTGGCCCGGCAACGTGCGTCAGCTTGAAAACACGGTGTACCGCGCCGTGGTTCTGGCCGACGGGCCGCTACTGGTGCCCCACGACTTCCCCGCCGTGTCAGGCCTGACCGCCCCAGCACCGGTGGAGCCGAGCGCGACCGCCGCCGAGCTGCCGTCCACCTTGCTGCCTACCCTCGAGCAGTACATGGCGGAACGGCCAGCCGGGCCGGTCCAGCTGCTGGACGAGAAGGGCCACCTCCGGACCTTGGAGGCTATCGAGCGCGACCTGATCCAGCACGCGATCGAAATCTACTCCGGTCACATGAGCGAGGTCGCCCGCCGGCTCGGGATCGGCCGCTCGACCCTCTACCGGAAGGTCCGGGAGCAGGGCCTGGACATCAAAGAAGCGTCCTAGCGCCGGTTCGCCTCGGCGTCCCGCTCCACCGTCTCGCCGGTGGACTGGATCGCCGTGCCGGCGTCCTGAGCCGCTTCGCCGGCCGCGTCCTGTGCGGTGCGGCCGACCTGCTGCGCCTCGACGGCGGCCAGTCCGACCCAGCGGTCGAACACGCGGCCGGCGCCCTCGAAGGAGCGTTCGCGGAGGGCCAAAAAGCCTAGCGTGATCCCCAGGATCGCCAGCAGCACGACCAGGATGGTCAGGATGGGATGGTTCTGACGCGCCTTGCGCTCGTCCTTGCGCCCGCGCTCGTAGGCGTCGTGCGTCTCGCGCTGGAGCTCCTTGGCGGTGATCCCGCCCGTGTGCCCGTCGGTCACCGGCGTCGCGCGGCCGACGGTCGGTCCCGCGAATGCCGGGTGCTCGTGGGTGTGCACGGTGTCGACATGGCGGACGCGATCGCCCGTGACCGGATCGACGGTCGTATGGGTCGTGGTGCGGTCGCGGTCCCGATCGCCGAAGCCTGGGATGCGCATCTCGGTCTCCAACTTGGCTGTAGCCTCGCGCGAACAACGGAACCGTTCATCCCCGGTTCCGTTTCCGTCGCCGACAAAGCACAGCGGCTGCGTATCCGGCCGCGGTTCGGAACTGCCCGCACAGGCCCGCGTTTCAGCGGCCGAGGGGCGTAACGGAGCGAGACAATGAAGAAGACGATGATCGCCGTCGCCGGCGCCGGCATGCTCGCCGCCGCCTGCACCACCACCGGCAACGTTGAACGCAACGCGGCCGGCGGCGCCGCCCTGGGCGCCATCGCGGGCGCCGTGATCGGCAACAACGTGGGCGCGGGCGACGCGGGCACGGGCGCGGCCATCGGCGCGGCCCTGGGCGCGGGCGCCGGCGCGGTGCGAGGCTACAGCCAGGACCAGCGTGGTGGAGCCGCCGTCAATCGCCGGCAGTATTACGATCAGCGCGCGGGCCGGTACTACTTCTACGACCCGGCGACGCAGCGCTACTACTGGGAGAGCGGCGAGCCCCGCTACTGAGCGGCTCCGCTCCAAGCGAATGCATGAAGGGCGGCCGGATACCCGGCCGCCCTTTTTGCGTTGAGGTCTTGAGCTTGACCGTCGGCCTCGCGCGGGGCGAGTTGGCGGGGCTCAGGGAGAGTTCCGTATGACCGCCCGCCGCCTCCGCATCACGACGCTGCTCGTCCTGGCCGGCGCCTTGGCCGCCTCCGGGTGCGCGAACGTCCGCGAGCGGGTGACCCGCGACCAGATCGTCGCCGCCCCGACCTGCCAGGACATGACTTTCCCGATCTACTTCGAGACCGGGTCCGCCTCGCTGACCCCGCCGGCGAAGCAGCTGATCCGCGACACCGCCGCGGACGCCAAGCGTTGCACGATCCGGGAGGTCCTGGTGGTCGGCCTCGCCGACGCGGACGGCTCGACGAACCGGAATCTGCAGCTGTCGCAGCAGCGCGCGCAGCGCGTGGCCATCGAACTGGCGGCTCAGGGCTTCCCGACGGCGACCTTCGAGACGGACGCCGCCGGGGAGGCGGGCGCGGTCACCCCGACCGGCGCGCCCGAGCCGCTGCGGCGGCGGGCCGAAGTGGTGGTCCGGCTCGGCCCCCCGACGACGACGGCCGCGAAATAGGCTGTCAGGCCGCGGCGCGCTTCACCGCGCCGACCACGTCCCGCACGACCTGATCCACCAGCCCCGGGTCGTCGCCCTCCGCCATGACCCGGATCAGAGGTTCGGTCCCGGAGGCCCGGACGAGCAGGCGCCCCGAGCCGTTGAGCCGGCCTTCGGCGTCGGCGATGGCGGCGCGCACCGTGTCGGTCTCGAGCGGCTTGCCGCTGGAGAAGCGCACGTTCTCAAGCTTCTGAGGCACCGGTTCGAACTGGCGGGCCAGTTCGCTCATGCGCTTGCCCGACTGGACGAGCACCGCGAGCACCTGCAGGGCCGACAGTAGGCCGTCGCCGGTGGTGGAGAAGTCCGACAGGATCACGTGCCCCGACTGCTCGCCGCCGAGGTTGAACCGGCCCTCGCGCATGCGCTCGGAGACATAGCGGTCGCCCACCGCAGTCCGCTCAAGCTTCAGGCCGCGAGAGCCGAGGAAGCGCTCGAGCCCGAGGTTGGACATCACGGTCGCGACCACGCCTCCGCCGGCGAGCCGACCGCTCTCGGCCCAGGCGGCGGCGATCAGGGCCATGATCTGATCGCCGTCGATCAGCTGGCCGCGCTCGTCGCACATGACCGCCCGATCGGCGTCCCCGTCCAGCGCGATCCCGATGTCGGCCCGCCACTCGCGGACGGCGGAGGCCATCGCCTGGGGGTGGGTGGAGCCGCACTTGGCGTTGATGTTGAAGCCGTCCGGAGAGACGCCGATCGACTTCACCTCGGCGCCGAGTTCGTAGAGCACGGTCGGCGCGACCCGGTAGCCGGCCCCGTTGGCGCAGTCGACGACCACGCGGAGGCCCGACAGGCTCAGCCCGCGAGGGAAGGTGGACTTGGCGATCTCAGTGTAGCGATAGGGCGCCTCGTCGATCCGCTTCACGCGGCCGAGGTGGTCGGGGTCCGACAGGCCCTCCTGAAGACCCTGCTCCATGAGGGTCTCGATCTCGGCTTCGCGCTCGTCGGAGAGCTTGTAGCCGTCAGGGCCGAACAGTTTGATCCCGTTGTCCTGATAGCCGTTGTGCGACGCCGAGATCATGACGCCGAGATCGGCGCGCATGGAGCGGGTCATCATGGCGACGCCCGGCGTGGGCAGCGGCCCGAAGGTGCGCACGTCCATGCCGACGCTGGTGAATCCCGCCACGAGCGCCGGCTCGATCATGTAGCCCGACAGCCGCGTGTCCTTGCCGATTACCACCAGATGCCGGCGCTCGTCGCCCGAACGGAACAGCTTGCCGGCCGCCATGCCGACCCGCAGCGCCACCTCGGCGGTCATGGGGTGCTTGTTGGCCTGGCCGCGGATGCCGTCCGTGCCGAAATAGGCGCGCTTGGCCATGGTTTTATTCTCCGCCTGCGCAACGATGGGTGACCCGGATTGACTGGATAGCAAGCGTTGCGTTGCTAAAAGCCGAACCGCTCGTGTCGCGCGCGTCTCTCGCGGACGGGCGGGAGCGTCAAGCATGTGCGGCATCATCGGCATCGTCGGTCGGACCCCGGTCGTCGATCGCCTCGTGGAGAGCCTGAAAAGGCTCGAGTATCGAGGCTATGACAGCGCCGGCCTCGCCACGCTGGTGGACGGCGAGCTGCAGCGCCGCCGGGCGCCCGGCAAGCTCCGCGAACTCGAATCCGTGCTGGCCCACGAGCCGCTCGCCGGCGAGGTGGGCATCGGCCACACCCGCTGGGCCACCCACGGCGCGCCCACCGAACGGAACGCGCACCCGCACATCGCCGGCCGCGTGGCCGTGGTCCACAACGGCATCATCGAGAACTTCGCCGAGTTGAAGGCCGAGCTGCAGGCGCGCGGGCGCGTCTTCACCAGCGACACCGACACCGAGGTGGTCGCCCAGCTCGTGAACGCCGAGCTGGACGAGGGAAAAGAGCCGCTGGCGGCGTTTCAGGCCGCCCTGAAGCAGCTTCGCGGGGCCTACGCTCTGGCCGTGCTGGTGAAGGGCGAGACGCCGATGATGTTCGGCGCTCGGCTGGGGCCGCCGCTGGTGGTGGGGTACGGCTCGGACGAGATGTTCCTGGGCTCGGACCCGCTGGCCGTCAGCCCGTTCACCCAGAAGGTCGCCTACCTCGAAGACGGCGACCACGTGGCGGTGGACCACGCTTCCGCACGGATCTTCGACGCCAGCGGCCGCGCCGTCAGGCGCAAGGTCCAACAAGTCGCCAGCTCGCCGGCCTTGCTGGAGAAGGGCAACTACCGGCACTTCATGCAAAAGGAGATCCACGAGCAGCCGGACGCGGTGCAGTACACCCTGTCCGCCTACCTGGACCCGGTCACCGGACGCGCCATGGCGCCCGGCGTAGACTTCGCCGCCCTGCCCCGGATGCAGATCGTCGCTTGCGGCACGGCCTATCTCGCCGGGCTGACGGCCAAGTACCTGTTCGAGAAGCTGGCCGACCTGCCGGTGGACGTGGAGATCGCCTCCGAGTTCCGCTACCGCGAGCCGTCCGTCCAGACGGACACGCTCGCACTCGCCATCAGCCAGTCTGGAGAGACGGCGGACACGCTGGCCGCCCTGCGCTGGTGCAAGCAGCGCGGCATGTCCACGGCGGCGCTGGTCAATGCCCACCACTCCACCATGGCGCGGGAAGCGGACCTGATGTGGCCCACCCACGCCGGGACCGAGATCGGGGTGGCCTCGACCAAGGCCTTCACGGCGCAGATCTCGGCTCTGACCGCCCTGGCGATCGCCGCGGCGCATCAGCGGGGCCGCATCGACGCCGCCGAGGAGGCCCGGCTGGTCGCCGCCCTACTGCAGGCGCCGCGCCTTATCTCGCGCGCGCTGCAGGACGAGGAGGCCGTCGCGGCCCTCGCCGGCGATCTGTCGAAGGCCAGCGACGTGCTCTACCTCGGCCGGGGCACGCTCTACCCGCTCGCGCTCGAAGGCGCCCTCAAGCTGAAGGAGCTCAGCTACATCCACGCCGAAGGGTATGCCGCCGGAGAGCTGAAGCACGGGCCGATCGCGCTGGTGGACGAGCATATGCCGGTGGTGGTCACCGCGCCTTCGGGCGAGCTGCTGGAGAAGACCCTGTCGAACCTGCAGGAAGTGGCGGCGCGGGGCGGCTCGCCCATCATCCTGATAACGGACTCAGGGGGTGAGCGGACCGCGCACGCGGCGACCAAGGTGATCACGGTCCCGGACGGCGACCCGCTGATCGCGCCGTTGATCTACGCCGTCCCGATCCAGCTGCTCGCCTACTACACGGCGCTGCAGAAGGGCACCGACGTGGACCAGCCCCGCAACCTCGCCAAGTCGGTCACCGTCGAGTAGCGCGCTACTGCGCCGGCGGGCTCTGGCCGGCGCTGGCGTCGACGCCGCCCGTGCCGGGTTGGACCCCAGGGGAGCCCTCGACTCCGCGAGGGGTGGCGGTGGTGTCCACCGCAACGCCGGCGCTGGCCGGATCGGAGACGGCCCCGCCGCTCGGGGAGCCCGCGGCCGCGCCGCCCGTCTCGCCCGCCGTCTGCGGTTGCTCGCCCGCGACCGGGACCGTGCTTCCGCCCGCCGCGCCTTGGGTCGAGTCAGTCGCGTCGACGCTGGCGTTCTCCGAGCTCGCGCCGCCTGTGCCGTCCCCGGTCCCCTCCTTGCTCCCGCAGGCCGAGAGGCCGAGCAGGGCCGCAGTGGCGAGGGTGGCGAGCCGAAGGCCGGGGGCGCGCCTGCAATTGATCATTGTTGAGCTCCTTCGCGGGGCGCGGGGTTGGTCCCGCTCTGCGGGCCGGTGGTGGTGCCTTCGCCGCTCGCTTCGTCGCCCACCGAGGTTCCAAGCGAGGCGCCCGGCGCGTCGTTGTTGGCGCCCGGCAGATCGCGCGAGGGCGTCCCGACGCCGATCGAGTCCGGCGGCGTGTTCTCGAAGGTGACCACGCCGTCCTCGGTCATGCCGGTGGCGGCGCCGTCGTTGCTGTCGCGGGACGTCCACCAGGCGATCAGGGCGATCACCAGGATGGCGAGCGCCGCGAGGATCAGATTTCGAGTCGACTTGCGTTTGCCATGGGCGTGGACGTCCGACATGGAGCGGCTCCGGATTCACAGGCGTGTGACGAGCAACCCTTAACCTCGCCCGGTGTTCCTCCCGCCAAGCTCAGCCCATGGAGATGTCGTGAAGCGCGTCCGCAAAGCCGTCCTGCCTGTCGCTGGTCTCGGAACCCGAGTCCTCCCCGGCACCAAGACCACGCCCAAGGAGATGCTGAACGTCGTGGACCGGCCGATCCTCAGCTACATCGTGGCGGAGGGCCGAGCGGCCGGCATCGAGCACTTCGTGTTCGTCACGGGCCGGGCCAAGGGCGCCATCGAGGACTACTTCGACCATCAGCTCGAGCTGGAGGCCCAGCTGGAGGCGAAGGGCAAGACGGCGTTGCTGGACGAGCTCCGGGCCGAGCTCCCGCGCCCGGGCGAGATGAGCTTCGTGCGCCAGATGCAGCCGCACGGGCTCGGTCACGCGGTCTGGTGCGCGCGGGATCTGATCGGCGACGAGCCGTTCGCCGTCATGCTGCCCGACATGATCATGGACGCCCAGCCCGCCGCGCTGGCCCAGGCCGTGGCGGCCCACGACCAGACCGGCGGCGGCAATATCGTGGTGGTCGAGCCCTGTCCGCCGGGGCAGGCGCACCAGTACGGGATCGTCGCGCTGGAGGGGCAGGGCGGCCGGCTGAACCGCATGACCGGCATGGTCGAAAAGCCCGCCCCCGGGACCGAGCCGTCCAACCTGTTCATCAGCGGCCGCTACATTCTTCAGCCCGAGATCTTCGAGATTCTAGAGATCCAGGAGCGGGGCGCCGGGGGCGAGATCCAGCTGACCGACGGCATGCGCAAGCTGATGGAGACCCAGGCCTTTCACGCCCTGGAGTACGACGGAACGACCTATGACTGCGGCGACAAGCTGGGTCTGCTGCGCGCTAATGTGGCGCTCGCCCTGAAGCGGCCGGACCTTGGCGACGCGGCGCGGTCGATGATCCAGGGCTTGCTGGGATGACCGACGTATAGTCGCCGCATGGGCAGGCTGCTCGTTTTCGGCTTCGGCTACACCGGACGCGCGCTGGCGCGACGGCTGCTCGCCGAGCGCTGGACGGTGGCCGGCACGAGCCGCGATCGGGCGCGGGATCAGGCGCCCGGCGTCGAACTGATCGATCCCGCCGATCCGGCCGCGGTCCTGGCCGCCGTCCGAGGCGCGACGGCCGTGCTGATCACCGCCCCCCCGGGGCCCGGCGGCTGTCCGGCGTTGCCTGTGGTCGTGCCGGCGCTGGCGAGGGCGGAGGCGTTCCCCGACTGGATCGGCTACCTGTCGAGCACCGGCGTCTACGGCGACTGGCGTGGGCGATGGGTTTTTGAGGAGAGCCCGCTGCGCGCCCAGTCGGTGGAGGGCGGACGCCGGGCCGCGGCGGAGCGCGACTGGTTCGAAGTGGGCCGGGGCATGGGCCTGACCGTGACGGCGCACCGCCTGCCCGGCATCTACGGCCCGGGCCGCTCGCCGTTCGAGCGGCTGCGCGGAGGAAGGGCCCGGCGCTATGACAAGCCGGGGCAGGTCTTCAGCCGCATCCACGTGGACGACGTCGCCGCCGCCCTGCACGCGTCCATCCGGCGGCCGCGCGCGGGAGCCGTCTACAACATCTGCGACGACGCCCCGGCGCCCCAGGCGGAGGTGACCCTGCACGCGGCCCGGCTGCTCGGGATCGAACCGCCGCCCCTGGAGCCGTACGACCCAGCGCGCCTGCCGCCCGAGGCGCAGCGGTTCTACGCCGAGAGCAAGCGCGTCTCGAACGCCCGCGCCAAGGCGGAGCTCGGCTGGCGGCCGGCGTACCCGAGCTATCGCGAGGGCCTGCGGGCGGTGCTGGCGGCCGAGCGCGCGCGCTAGCCGCCGCCGATCCCTTCGGTGACCCGGCCCGTGCCGTCGCAGGTCGGGCAGACGTCGCCGTCCTTGCTGCCGGACCCCGAGCAGGTGGGGCAAAGATCCTCGCCCGTGCCGGGCGTGCCCTCGGGCGCGTCGTCGCCGGGCGAGATGCGGTCGGTGTCGGTCATGAGCGGCTCCTCCGCTGCGACAACCGTCAGGCTGGGCCCGGGGTTGCCGCCTGCCGTCCAGCATGCTGACTGGGCGGCCATGCAGCCCTTCACCAGCCTGACCGGCGTGGCCGCGCCTCTGCCCACGCCCAACATCGACACCGACCAGATCATCCCCAAGCAGTTCCTCAAGACGGTGGACCGCGAAGGGCTGGCGAAGGGGCTGTTCTACGACCTTCGCTTCGACGGCGAGGGCCGCCCGCGCGAGGACTTCGTCCTGAACCAGCCGGCCTACGCCGGGGCGAAGGTGCTGATCACCGGGGACAACTTCGGCTGCGGCTCCTCGCGCGAGCACGCGCCCTGGGCGCTGCTGGACTTCGGCGTCCGCTGCGTGATCGCCACCTCGTTCGCCGACATCTTCTACGAAAACTGCTTCAACAACGGCCTGCTGCCCGCCGTGCTGCCCCAAGAGGCGGTCACGGCGCTGATGGCGGAGGCGCGGGGCGGCAACCACGTGTTCACGGTGGATCTGCCGAGCCAGACCGTCACCTCGCCGTCAGGCGCGGCGTACCGCTTCGAGATCGACCCGGGCCGCAAGCGCAAGCTGCTGGAAGGCCTGGACGCCGTGGGCGAGACGCTGCGGCGCGAGCCGGACATCGCCGCCTTCGAGCAGAGGGACGCGGGCGTCCGGCCCTGGCTCTCGGGAGCGGCCGCGTGATCCTCGTCATCGGCTGGGTGCGGCTCGCGCCCGAGGACGTCGCCACCGCCCTGCCGGCCGCTCAGGCGATGATGGCCGCCTCCCAGGCCGAGGACGGCTGCTTCGAGTACGCCTACAGCGAGGACCTGAGCGAGCCGGGGATGATCCGGGTCGCCGAGCGCTGGCGGGACTTCGCCGCGCTGGATGCGCACTTCCGGACGCCGCATATGGCCGCCTGGCGCGAGGCGCTGTCGAAGGTGCGCCTGCTCGAGCGGAAGGTCTCCGCCTTCGAAGTCGCAGGGGAGCGGGCGCTCTAGACCGCCGCGGCGGCGACCGCCGGGGCCGCGCCGGCCCGACGCCGGACCGGCCGGGCCGCGGGCGCGACCTCGCCCTCGAAGTAGGCGATGGTGGCTCTCAGCCCCGCCTCAAGGTCAGTCTTCGGCTCCCAGCCGAGCAGATCGCGGGCGCGGGTGATGTCCGGGCGGCGCCGCTGCGGATCATCCGCCGGCAGCGGCCGGCTGACCACGGCGGAGGTGGACCCGGTCAGCGCCAGCACCCGGCGCACCAGGTCGTTCACCGTCAGCTCCACCGGGTTGCCGATGTTCACCGGCCCGGGCTGGGCGCCGTCGTAGGCGAACAGGCGCAGCAGGCCGTCCACCTGATCGTCCACGTAGCAGAAGCTGCGGGTCTGCTCGCCGCGCCCGTAGACGGTGATGTCGTCCCCGGCCAGCGCCTGGCAGATGACGTTGGAGACCACCCGCCCGTCGCCGCAGTCCATCCGCGGGCCGTAGGTGTTGAAGATCCGGGCCACCCGCACCTCCGCCCGGTTCGCCCGGGCGTAGTCGAAGGCCAGCGTCTCGGCGGCGCGCTTGCCCTCGTCGTAGCAGGCGCGGGGCCCGGTCGGGTTTACGTGGCCCCAGTAGTCTTCCCGTTGCGGGTGGACTTCGGGGTCGCCGTACACCTCGCTGGTGGAGGTGATCAGGAACCGCGCCCCGGTGTCCTCCGCCAAGCGCAGCAGATTGCGGGTGCCGAGCACGCTGGTCAGCAGCGTGTGCTCGGGGTCGGCCTGGTAGTGGGGCGGAGAGGCGGGGCAGGCCAGGTTCAGCACGCCGCTCCACCGGATGGAGCGGAGGCGGGCCGGCACGGCGTCGATCACGTCATGCTCGACCAAGTCGAAGCGCGGGTCGTTCGCCAACTGGGCGAGATTCTCATGCCGGCCGGTCAGCATGTTGTCGAGGCAGACCACGTGGGCGCCGTCGGCGATGAGCGCGTCGCAGAGATGGGACCCCAGGAAACCGGCGCCTCCAGCCACCAGCACATGCTTGGTCTTGCCGTTCTTCATGCGCACGCCTTTCAACTCTAGGCCGCTCCCAGAACGGGACTTCTGACGGTCCCGCGCTCATCTTCGCTGGTAGAACAAGCTTGGCGGCTTCTTTGTTCCCGCTGCTGGACCAACCGGCGATCAATCGCCTGCAGCAGGTCGGCTTCGAGCTGTTCGGCGCGCTTTGCGGCGGTGTGCTCAGCCAGGACACGGGTGCGGAAGGCCTCGCCCATCGCGTTCCGTTCCGTCTCGGGAGACCGGAGCGCCGCGAGCACCGCGTCGCTGTCGTCGGCCAGCACGATCTCGCGTCCGGGTTCGAACAGGGCGTCCAGCCCCGCCCAGCGGTCGGAGATCACCGGCGCGGCGCAGGCGCCCGCCTCGAACAGGCGCACGCTCGGCGACCAGCCGGCCGCGATCATGTCGGCGCGGGTGACGTTCAAGGTCCAGCGGCTGAAGCCGTAGAAGGCCGGGTGGTCGGCGGGACCGACGTGCTGGAAGCGCTCGACGTTGGCCGGCCAGTCGATCGTCTCCGGATACTGCGGCCCCGCCACGACGAAGCGCAGCTCTGGCGCCCGGCGGGCGGTCTCCACGAGCAGCCGCTCCAGCGTGGGCTGCCGGTCGTCGCTGTAGGTGCCGAGATAACTCAGGTCCCAGCGGTGCTCGGCCTTGATCGGCCGGTAGACAGTCGCGTCCACCGAGCAGAACAGCGCCCGCGCCGCCGGCGAGCCGTAACGCTGCTCCAGGCGGTCCAGCGTCGGTCCGCCGGTGAACGAGAAGTAGACGTCGTAGCCGGGGATCAGCTCGGGGGTCAGGTACTCGAAGTCGCCGCGCTCCAGCTTGGCAAGGGTCACCGGCGTATCGATGTCGTAGAAGGTCACCGGCCCGCGCGCGCTCGCCTGAGCCCAGCGGCCGACCGCCACGCCTTCGGGCACATAGGAGCCGACCATCACCGCGTCGGCGCCGGCCACTTCGGGGGCGAACGCCTTCAGGCCTTCCAGGTCGTCGTAGAAGCGAAGGTCGCACCAGTCCGGGTTCGGCAGGTCGCGGTGGTCGCCGCGGTACCAGGGCACGTCGCGCTCCAGGAACGTCACCTCGTGCCCGCGTCCCGCGAACGCCTTCAACAGCGCGCGGAACGTAGTCGCGTGGCCGTTCCCCCACGACGACGACAGCGAGAGCCCGAGGACGACCAGCTTCATGCCGCGGCGGTCTCCCGCTTGGCCGCGAGCGCCTGGCGCAGGATGACGTCCACCTCCGCGCCGCGGCGGGCGTAGGTGTGCTCGGCCAGGATGCGCGCCCGGGCGGCGTCGCCGATCGCGCGGGCGCGATCGGGCGTCAGGGCCGCCAGGTGCTCGGCCACCTCCTGGCCGTCGCGGGCGACCAGCACCTCTTCGTTCGGCTCCAGGAAGAGCTCGATCCCTTCCCACGCGTCGGTGATCAGGCAGCCGCCAGCCCCGGCGGCCTCGAACACGCGGGTGGCGGGGCTGAAGCCCATGGCCGCCATGCTGTCGCGGGCGACGTTCAGCACCGCGAGGGGCGAGGTGTTGAAGGCGTTGTGGTCCCGCGTGCCCACGTGGCCGACGGCGCGGACGTTGGCGGGCATGGCCTTGTCGTGCCAGCCGTTGCCGCCGATCAGGAAGCTGCGCTCCGGCGACCGCGCGGCGGCGTTCAGGAAGAACTGCTCCACCCGGGCTTCGCGGTCCGGGAGCCGGTTGGCCAGGAAGCCGAGGTCCGCCTGGAACCGGGGTTCGGGCGGAACCGGGTGATGGGTGGTCGGGTCCAGCGCATTGTAGACGGGATGCACCACCCGGGCGCCGGCGGCCGTGTAGGCGGCGATCACCGGCGGCCCGCCGCCGTAGGTCATCACCGCATCAAGCTGCGGCAGGGCGGAGCGTAGCGGGTCGTCGTTGGCGGCCTTCAGCTCGTCGAGGGTCGCGGCGGCGTCGACGTCCCAGAACAGCCTGAGGGCGTGCGGCGAAGCCTGGCGCAGGACGCCGGCCAGCAGCTCTTCATCGAACACCCCGACCCCGCTCGCCTTGACCACCACGTCCGCGCCCGGAGCCTCGGCGAGCACGCGCCGGAGCGCTTCCGGGGTGGCGTCGTAGACCACCGACTTGGCCCAGGGCGGCGGGTCCATGTCGCGGTGGCTCTGGCGGTCGAAGGCGTCCGGTTCGTAGAAGGTGACCTCCCAGCCCCGGCCCGCGAGATCCCGCAGCAGGCCGCGATAGTAGGTGGCCGCCCCGTTCCAGTAGGACGACAGCAGGCTGGACCCGTAGAACGCTATCTTCACGCGGGAACCTCGGCGCGGGCGGGGGTGCGCAGGCGGTCGACGACGCCCAGCAGCTCGTCGACGCGATGGGCGCAGGTGTGGCGGGCCAGGATGCGCTCCAGCCCCGAAGCGGCGAGCGCGGCGCGCAGGGCCGGCTCGTCGCGCAGGGCGGCGAGATGCGCCTCCATCTCCGCGCCGTCGCGGGCGACCAGGTAGTCCTGTCCCGGGCGGAACAGGCCTTCGGCGTCATCCCAGGGCGCCGACGCGAGCGGGACCCCGCAGGCCAGCGCCTCGAACACGCGGATCGTGGGCACGCCGGGCAGGACCGTGGTGTAGAACCGCCGCGGCACGTGGACGGTCGCGAGATGCCGGGCGAACACCTCCGGCGCGCGGGCGTTCGGCAGCCAGCCGTTGTAGCGGACGCCGTGTTTCGCCAGCACGGCGCGGGCGTGCTCGGGGTAGCGCACGCCGTAGACGTCCAATGCGAGGCCGGTGCGCTGAGCCGGGCGGAACAGGAAGCTCTCCAGCTCGGCGGAGCGCTCCTCGTCGCCCCAGTTGCCGATCCAGACCAGGCCTTCGCGGGCCTGCTCGACGGCCGGCGGATGGAAGTGACGGACGTCCGCGGCCTCGTGCCAGGTCCAGACCCGCGCGCCCCAGCCCCAGCGGCGGTACACCTCCGACAGCGCTTCCCCGAACGCGAGGACGCCGTCGTAGCCCTCCAGGTCGAAGGCGCGGATGGCGTCGGGATCGCTGACCGCGCGATGGTGGGTGTCGTGGAACAGCAGCAGGAAGCGCGCGCCCCGGCGACGGAGCCTGCCGATGGCGGCGACCAGCGCCGGGTCGTTCCACTCGTGGACGATCACCAGGTCGGCGCCGTCGGTCGCGGCCTCCGCTTCAGCCTCGGTGGCGAAGGCGGTGGAGGAGAGTTCCGCATAGGCCTCGCGCCAGGCGTCCAGGCCGCTCGGCCCGTGGTCGCGGAGCAGGTTCTCCAGGCTCCAGGCGCCCTGCGGTTCGTAGGCGCGCACGTCGTGCCCGCGCGCGGCCAGCTCGCGCAGCACGCCGCGCAGGAAGTGGGCGTTGCCGTGGTTCCAGCAGCTTTCCAGCGAGTGGGTGAAGTAGACGATCCTCACGCGGCCGCCTTCCGGCGCTGCAGGCCGCGGTAGGCGGCGAGCGTGCGCTCGATCATGGCGTCGACGGTGTAGCGGGCGGCCCGTTCGGCTGCAGCGGCGCCCAGGCGCTCGCGTTCGGCGGGATCGTCCAGGAGGCGGTTCACGGCCCTCGCCAGCGCGTCGCTGTCGCCTGCGGGCGTGAACAAGGCCGCGCCGTCCCAGAGCTCGCGGAAAGTGGGGATGTCGGAGAGCACCAGCGGCCGGGCGGCCTGCGCCGCCTCCAGCACCGCCAAGCCGAAGGGTTCGTATAGCGCCGTGGAGACGAACACGGAGGCGGCGGCGTGCCAGCGGGCGATCTCGGCCGACGGTTGCGCACCCAGGGGGACGAGATGGGCGAATGCGATCTCGCCCGTGCCGGGTCCCTGGCGCGGCCCGGCGGCGAACACCGGGGCGGCGATCCGGGCGGCGGCGCGGTCCAGCACGGCCGCGCCCTTGCCCTCGTCCCAGAGCCGGCCGCAGGTGAAGACGAACGGCGTCTCGGCGGCGCGAGCGACGGTCTCAGCCGCTTTGCGCCCGTTGTGGACGGGCGTCGGGGTGCGCTTCAGGCCGAAGATGCGGCCTGTGACTTCGGCGAACGCAGCCGTCGGCGCCAGGAGGGCGTTGCAGGCGCCGTATCCGCGCCCCGTCAGAGCGGCGCGCCAGGCGAGGTCGGCCGGCAGCGGTCCAAGCTTCACCGCGGTCCACCAGGTGGCCACGTCCGAGTGGCAGACGCCGAGCACGGGGTTGCGGAAGGCGCCGCCGGCCGCCAGCGCCGGGCTGTTCAGGTGGACGATGTCGGCGTCCACCTCGGTCGCCAGCCGTGCGACCGCTTCCCCGCCTTCGAGCACCTGCTCGGGCGTCTCCGCCAGCCAGTCGAGCGTCACATCGGACGCCATAATCGTCCGGAAATATGGGCTCGTATAACGGTTGTGGTCGTCACAGGGGCCGAGCACGGCGATGGTCACGTCCACGCCTCTTTCAGCGAGGCCGGCGGCCAGGTCGCTGGCGTAGGTCCAGACCCCGCCCACCGCGTCCGCGGTCATCAGGACGCGAAGGGGTTCACCCCTCATTGAGCGGCCTCGAGCGCCCGCAACTGCAGGCCGCGTTCCTGAGCGAGCCAGCCGATCAGGCCCGCGACGCCTTCACGCCAGGGCTTGAACCGGGGCAGGCCCAACAACCGATGGGCGCGCCGGGCGTCGGCCACGAACCACTTCTGGTCGCCCGCCCGCCAGTCGGAGAGCTGCAGGTCGGCGCGGCGGCCGGTCTCAGCTTCGATGAAGGCGATGATCTGGCGCAGGCTGACCGCGTTGTTGGGGCCGCCGCCCAGGTTGAAGGCTTGCCCGCGGACGCTGTCCATGCGCCGCCAGCACTGGACATAGGCCTCCACCGCGTCGGCTACGTCCAAGATGTCCCGCACCTGCTTGCCGTCGCCGTACAGGGTGATGGGCGCGCCTTCGAGCACGCGGATGGCGAAGTGGGCGACCCAGCCCTGGTCCTCGGTCCCCATCTGCCTCGGGCCGTAGATGCAGCTCATCCGCAGCACGGCCGTGGGCAGGCCGTAGGACCGGGCGTAGTCCAGCACGTACTGGTCCGCGCCGCCCTTGGACACGCCATAAGGGGTGTGGAAATCGAGCGGCCGGTCCTCGTTGACGCCGTTCGCGCGAACGGTGGCGTCCGCCGGCTTCCATGCGTCGCCCTCGAGCGCCATGGGCAGGTCGCCCAGGTCACCGAACACCTTGTTGGTGCTCGCGAAAACGACCGGGATGTCGGTGCCTTCCCGCCGCACGGCCTCCAGCACGTTCAGGGTGCCGCGCAGGTTGGTCTCGAAGTCGTCCACCGGGTCGACCAGGCTGGTGGTCACGGCGACCTGGGCGGCGAGGTGGAACACCGCGCCCACGCCCCGGACGGCGTCCGCCACCGCGGCGGCGTCCCGCACATCCGCCTTGATCGCCCGCAGCGAGCCATGGCGGGACTGCAGCCACTGCAGGTTCCGCTCCACGCCCGGCCGGGCCATTGCGTCGAAGACGACGACCTCGCAGCCTTCCCCGGCGAGGCGGTCGGCCAGGTTCGCGCCGATGAACCCCGAACCGCCGGTGATGAGGACACGCTTACTGGATACGCCTTCGCTCACGCCACGAGCCCCCGGGCTTCCAGCTCGCGCCGCGCGTCGGCCACGCGATCGACCGCCTGCTGCTGCGCCACCCACTCGGCCAGCTCGCGTAGCCCCTCGCGGAAATCCTGCTGCGGCTGGTAGCCGAGCACCTCCCGCGCCTTGGTCAGGTCGGGGATGCAATGCCGGATGTCGCCCAGCCGCTGCTTGCCGGCGATCTCCGGCTTGATGTCCGGCCGTCCCATGGCTTCGGCCAGCAGCTCGGCCACCTCGATCACGTCCCGGTCTTCGCCCGAGCCGATGTTGAACACCTCGCCGACGGCTTCGGGCTTGTCGAGCGCCAGCACGAAGGCGCGCGCCACGTCGACCACGTCGACGAAGTCGCGGCGCTGGCGGCCGTCCTCGAAGATCATCGGCGGCTGCCCGTTCAGGATGCGCGAGGCGAAGATCGCCAGCACGCCGGTGTAGGGGTTGGACAGCGCCTGGCCCGGCCCGTAGGCGTTCCAGAGGCGCAGGGCCACGCCCTCCATGCCGTAGGCCTGGGTCAGCGTGAGCGTCAGCCGCTCCTGCACGAACTTGCTGATGGCGTAGACGGAGGCGAGCGCGCCTTTTTTGGTCTCGGGCGTGGGCACCGGGACCATGGGCCGGCCCTGCTCGTCCAAGGGATCCCAGCTGCCGTCGGGGTTCGCGCCATTCCCGCGGGTGATGTCCTGGCGCAGCGTGCCGTTGGCCTGGCGGTACAGGCCCTCGCCGTAGATCGACATGGACGAGGCGACGACGACCCGCTTCACGGGGTTGTCGATCAGCTGCTGGAACAGCACCGCGGTGCCATGGTCGTTCACCGAGACGTACCGGTCCACGGCGTACATGCTCTGGCCGACGCCGACCTCGGCGGCGAGGTGGACCACCTTGTCCACACCCTTGAGCGAGGCGGCCATCATGCCCTCGTCACGGACGTCGCCGACGATGAGCTCGGCGTCGGGATGCAGCATGGAAGGGCGCGAGCGGTCTGGGTGGACCTGGTCGATCAAGCTGTCCAGGATGCGGACGCGGTCGCCGCGCTCGATCAGCTGCTTGGCCACGAATCGGCCGATGAAGCCGGCGCCGCCGGTTATCAGGATGGTCTCGGGCAAGGCACGCCCCCGTGGATCGAACGCCAAAGCTTGAGCGTTCGACCAACAAACCCACCATCTTCATCTTCGTTCCCGAACACGTGACGGAACGCCGGGCGGCGCGTTCATCCGGGAACTCAGGACGGCGACCGAGATTATCGGCGGATGCCCCAAGCGCTCGGCCTGGTCGGAAGCGTGCTCCTGCTGCTGGCCGGCATTTGGGCGATGCAGAGAGGGGCGGGGCTCGCGGGCGACGTGGTGGACCGAGTCCGGCGGCGGCTCGGCTACCCGGAAGCGGCGGGGGCGGCGTTCATGGGCCTGGCGACCGCAACACCCGAGATCAGCATCAACGTCTCCAGCGTGGTGTTCGGCTGGCCGGATCTGGGGCTGGGGGCGGCGCTGGGCTCCAACATCCCCGCCCTGCCGCTGGCGATCCTGCTCTCGTTCCTGGCGGTCCGGCTGGCGACCAAGCCCGCCGGCGCGGAGCGCTCGCTCGGCGAGGCCGACGCCGAGACGCCGAGGGTCAAGGCCGCAGCGGTCCCCGTGCAGTTCGCGCCGTACCTGGCGGTCGTCATCCTGCTCGCCGCGCTGACCTTGCCGCCTCGCTGGGCGGGGCTCCAGCCCGTGGATGCGGCCATCCTGCTGCTCGCGGCCGCAGTCTACTTCGCCTTGATCGCTGTCCGGCACCAGCGCGGCGAGCGTGTGGCGCCAGAGCCCAAGGGCAAGCTGAAGCTGCTCCTCGCTGCGCCCCTGATTGCGGCGGGCGCCGTGGCGAGCGTCTTCGGCGCGCAGCAGCTCGGTCAAGCCGCCGGTCTGCCCGACCTCGTCACGGGCCTGTTTCTCATCGGGTTCCTGTGCGCCCTGCCGGAATCAGTCGCCGCCTGGCGGTTCGCTCGCGCCGGCCACGCGACGTTCGGCGTGTCTGCCGCCACGGCCGACGGGGTGGTCTCGCTGACGCTCGCCCTCGTCCCGCCCGCGCTGAAAGGCTCCCAACTGGGCGATCGGCCGCTCTACATGCTCAATCTCGGGTTCCTGGCGGCGGTGATCCTGGCCTACATCCTGATGAACCACCCCCGCTTCGGGGAGCGGCTGAACCTCGCCCGCGTGGCCGTGTTCGTGGTCGGGTACGCCGTCTATCTCGCTCTGACCGTTACACTTCTCAGGGGAAAGTAGCTGCGCCAAGCAACAAAGCTCCGACTTCGTGCGTTGGCCTGATCAGCTTGACCATTCGCCGGACCTCCGCGTCCGGCCTTGCCGGGGGCCAGGGCCTTGAGCGCCAGGAAAGTTCGCATCGGGATCGTGGGGGTGGGCAACTGCGCCTCCTCCCTCGTCCAAGGCCTGACCTACTACGGCGAGGCCTCGTCCAACGAGCCCCCGCCGGGCCTGATGAACGTGGAGCTTGGCGGCTATCACGTGGGGGACGTGGAGGTCGCCTCCGCCTTCGACGTGAACGCGCGCAAGGTCGGTCGCGACGTGAGCGAGGCGCTCTTCGCTCCGCCCAACAACACCTTCCAGTTCGCGAGCCCCAAGCCGACCGGCGTCACGGTCCAGCGCGGCCCGACCCTGGACGGCATCGGCAAGTACCTGACCGGGGAAGTGCCCGAGTCTGACGCGCCCGAGATCGACGTGGCCGAGGAGCTGGATCGGACCGGGACCGACGTGCTGATCAGCTATCTGCCCGTGGGCTCGCAGAAGGCGACCGAGTTCTACGCCGAGAAGGCGCTGGAGGCGGGCTGCGCGTTCGTCAACTGCGTGCCCGTGTTCATCGCCAGCGACCCGGCCTGGTCCAAGCGGTTCCAGGCCAAAGGCCTGCCCATCATCGGCGACGACATCAAGAGCCAGGTGGGCGCCACCATCGTCCACCGGGTGCTGACCAACCTGTTCCGCGAGCGCGGCGTGCGGCTGGACCGCACCTACCAGCTGAACTTCGGCGGCAACACCGACTTCCAGAACATGCTCGAGCGCGAGCGGCTGGAGTCCAAGAAGATCAGCAAGACCCGCGCGGTCTCTTCCCAGCTCGACGTGCCCATGGCGGCCGAAGACATTCACATCGGGCCGTCCGACTACGTGCCCTGGCTGACTGATCGCAAGTGGGCGCACATCCGGATGGAGGGCACCACCTTCGGCGGCGTGCCGCTGAACGTGGAGCTGAAGCTGGAGGTGTGGGACAGCCCCAACTCCGCGGGCGTGGTCATCGACGCGGTGCGCTGCGCCAAGCTCGGGCTTGACCGCGGGGCAGGTGGGGCGCTGCTCGGCCCGTCGTCCTGGTTCATGAAGTCGCCGCCCCAGCAATTCACGGACGCGGAGGCCCGCGAGCGCACCCTCGCCTTCATCGAGGGCCGGGAATTCGGACCGGCCAAGGGGACGGCGTGACGGCGACGGTGTTTCTGGTCCGCCACGCCGCGCACGAGCATCAGGGCCGGATCATGGTGGGACGGCAGGACGGCGTGGGCCTTGGGCCCGAGCGGGAGCGGCACCTGGCTTGGCTGCGCGAGCGCTTCAGCCGCGAGCGGCTGGACGCGGTCTGGTCCTCGCCCATCGAACGGGCGCGAGCGACCGCGGAGGCGATCGCCTGGACCTTGCGCAACAGCGACACCGAGGCGTCCCGACCCGAGCCGCTGGAGGCGGGCGCGTTCGCCCGCCGGGACGTCGGCGGCGACGGGATCATCTTGGACGAGGACCTGACCGAGCTGGAGTTCGGCGAATGGACCGGGCTCACCTTCGACGAGCTTGAGGCGGACCCCCGCTGGCCGGCCTGGAACGAGAGCAAGGCCACCCTGAGCCCGCCCGGCGGCGAGAGCATCCTGGCCATGCAGGCGCGCATGGTGGACGCGGTGGACCGCATCCGCCGGGCGCACGCCGGCGGCGCGGTCGCGGTGGTCAGCCACGGCGACCCGATAAAGGGCCTGCTCGCCTATCACCTCGGGATGCCGGTCGACCGGATCGACAACTTCGACGTGGATCATCCCTCGGTCAGCGCGATCGTGGTCGGCGACTGGGGCTCGAAGGTGCTTTGGATCAACGAGCGCTACACGCCCGATCCGGCCGGCGTCGAGGACGACCCGCCGCTCGAGGGCGAGGGTGACGAGGAGTACGATCGTGCTTGACCAAGCGCCCCCCAGGACGCGGGACCTGAAGAGCCGGATCGAGGCGCTGGCGCCCTGGTTCCACAACCTGCGGCTCGGCGGGATCGAGACCGCGCCCGACCACTTCCTGCACGACTATCCGGCGTCGAAGTTCCGCAACTTCGCCCACGCCCTTCCCGCCGACCTGACGGGCAAGAGCGTGCTCGACATCGGCTGCAACGCGGGCTTCTACAGCCTGGAGATGAAGCGCCGGGGCGCCGCGCGGGTGCTCGGGATCGACTCGGACGAACGCTACCTGGCGCAGGGGCGGCTCGCCGCCGAGGTGGAGGGCGTGGACATCGAGTTCCGCCGCCTGGACGTCTACGACGTCGGAGCGCTCGGCGAGCGGTTCGACCTCGTGATCTTCATGGGCGTGCTCTACCATCTGCGCCATCCTCTCCTGGCGCTCGATCTGATCCGCGAGCACGTCGCCGACGACCTGATGCTGTTCCAGTCAATGCAGCGGGGGTCCGAGCAGGTGGACGACCTGCGCGAGGACTACGACTTCTTCGAGCAGGCGCATTTCGACAGCCCCGGCTATCCCAAGCTGCACTTCATCGAGCGCTACTACGCGCACGACCCCTCGAACTGGTGGGCGCCCAACATGGCCTGCACGCAGGCGATGCTGCGGTCCGCCGGATTCGAGATCGTCAGCCACCCCGAGGCGGAGGTCTTCCTCTGCCGCGCCGTGGAGCGCCCGACCAGCGACGGCGCCGTGTACCCCTCCAAAGGAGCCGACCGCCGATGATCGAAGCGGCGATGATCTGGAACGAGCCGAACAACAAGAGCCATTGGGATCCTGAGATCGACCCCGACTGGTCCAAGTTCGCCGAGATGGTGAAACTGGCCGGCGCGGCGATCAAGAACGGCAACCCCGCCCTGCCACGCGTGCTCGGCGGCATGAGCCCCATCGACCCGGGCTTCGTGAACCGGCTGAGCGGCTACGGCGTCATGGAGGCGATCGACGTCATCGCGGTGCACGGCTTCCCGCTCGACTGGAATCTGTGGTCGATCCACGACTGGCCGCAGAAGCTCGAAGAGATTCGCGTGGTTACGGAGAAGCCGATCTGGGTGTCGGAGGTGGGCGTCTCCACCTTCGGCGCCGAAGAGGTGCAGGTGTTCGGCGTGAAACGGACGGCCGAGCTGCTGATCGGCCGGGCGCCCCGCATCCACTGGTACTCACTCTACGACCTGCCCCGCGCCTGGGAAGCCACCACGCGGCACAAGGAGGCCGAGGGGTCGAGCTATTACCGGCACTTCTACATGGGCCTGCTGCGCGAGGACGGTTCGCCCAAGCCGGCGCTGGACGAGTACGCCAAGGTCGCGGGCGAGATGGGCCTCTGCCAGTGGTTCCACTTCGAGGATCACCGCTTGGACGACGCCGTGGCCTGGATGAAACGGCTCGGCGTCAGGCACCTGCGGACCGGCCTGAGCTGGGCGGACCGCTATCGACCGAACGCGCTGGACTGGTTCGACCGGCAGATGGAGGCGTTGGCCGACTTCGAGGTCACGGCCACCTTCTGCTTCACGCCCGAACACAAGGGGATCGCGCCCCACCACACCAGCGCCCCCATCGATCCGCGCGAGTTCGCCGATTTCTGCGCCGAGATGATCGACCGCTACGCGCCGGCCAGCGCCAACGTGAAGGCGCAAGCCGCCTGACGCGCCGCGCCTGAGTGCTCGTCTACGGCGACCAGAGCCGGACGGTCGAGGTTCGGGCGGAGCTGACGCGGCTGCAGGCGGCGTGGGCCGCGCTCACGGTTCCGTTGCCGAATAGCGAGTTGAGCTCGGGCGTGGACCGGCACGGCCGCTTCTGTGCCGTCTTCACCGCCCTCTCCGAACTCCTGCAGGGTGTGGGCGACGACGCACCCGAAGCCGAGCCCGCGTTCCTGCAGCTGAACCTCGCGGCCGCGGGGGCGCTGCGGCGGTCGTGGGACAGCGGCTTCGCCGAGCTGCCGCCTGTCCCGGCGGATCTGTTCGCAGAGGCGGTCGCCGTCGCGCCTGACCAAGTGGTCGTAAAGGTCGCCGAGGGCTACGCCTTCTACGGCCTGTACCCGGAAGCTTATCGTGAGGCTGCCCGCGAGCTGCCGCCGGGCGCGAGGGTCATCGGCATCCGGAGCATCGGGGCCGGCCTCGCCTGCATCGTCGCCGACGCGGTCGGCGCCGAGCCGCCGCTGACTGTCCGCCCGAGCGGCCACCCCTTTCAGCGGACGGTCAGCCTGCCGCCGCTGGACTCCGCCGCCGCATATGCGGTGGCCGACGAGGGGCCGGGTCTCTCGGGGTCCAGCTTCGGCGCTGTCGCGGACGCCTTGGAGGCGCAGGGGGTCGCGCCCGAGCGCGTCGTCTTCATGCCGAGCCACCCCGGCGACCTGGGCTCGCAGGCGTCGGAGGCCCGCCGGGCGCGCTGGCGTTGCGCGCGTCGGCCCCACGTCAGCTTCGACGCGCTGATCGCCCCCCGGCTCCCCTCGTGGGTGGAGGACCTGACCGGACCTGCTCATGAGGTCGAGGACCTCTCGGGCGGAGCCTGGCGGCAGCTGACGCATGGGCCGGATCAAGCGATGTGGCCGCCGTCCGCGGCGCACCAGGAGCGGCGCAAATTCCTGCTCCGCTCGTCGGAAGGCGAGTTTCTCCTGAAGTTCGTGGGCCTCGGCGAAATCGGGCTGCGGGCGGCCGAGCGTGCGCGCCAGCTGCACGCCGCGGGCTTCACGCCGGAGCCGCTGGGATGGCGGCACGGTTTCCTGGTCGAGCGGTGGACCGAGAGCCGGCCCCTGGCGCCCGGCGACCGGCCGGCGTTGCTGGAGATCCTGGCGCGGTACCTGCATTTTCGAGCGGAGGCCTTCGCCGCCGAGGAGACCGGAGCCTCGACCCAAGCGCTGGCCGAGATGGTTCGGGTAAACGTGGCCGAGGCGCTCGGCCCCGAGCTGGCGCAGGCCGTTCCGCGTCCGCCTTCGGAGAGCTCGCCTCGGGTGGCGGTGGACGGCCGGCTGCATGCCTGGGAGTGGCGCGTCACCGGGGACGGCGGGATCGTCAAGACTGACGCTGTCGACCACGCCCTCGCGCATGACCTGATCGGGCCGCAACCGCTCGCCTGGGACGTCTCCGGCGCGGTGGTGGAGCACGACCTCTCCGCAGAAGAGGCGGCGCGGCTCGGCGACCTGCACCCGTTCTGGCCCGTCGCCTACGCGGCCTTCCAGCTCGGGCTCTGGAAGATGGCGGCCGACGCTCTGTCGAACTGGCCTGAAGAGCAGGTCCGTTGCTCTGAACGCAGCGCCGTGTACGCGCGAGTACTGGCGCGGCGGTTGAGCACCTAGCCTTAACCCATGCCTGCCAAGCTCGTCCCTATTGTGACGAGCGCCGCATGACCGCCCAGACGCTTCGCCTGCTCGGGTTCGCCTTCGCGAGCGCCGACCTGATGTTCGAGATCGACCGGGCCGGGCGGATCACCGCCGCCCTCGGCGCCGCCGTGAAAGTGAGTGGACGCTCCGAGCAGGCGCTGACCGGCGCCGACTGGCGCACCCTGTTCGAGGAAGCCGACCGGCCCATGGCGGAGGCCCTGCTGGCCGGCCTGGATGACGGCGGCGTCCGGCGCGGGCCGGTCTCGGTGCGGATGGCGGGGGACGACGAGGAAGGTTCGCGGACGGCGCTGCTGTCGCTGGCGCGCCTGCCGCAAGCGGGCGGCGCCACCTCCGGCGCGCTGACGCTCGGTCCGTCGCTGGGCGCGGGCCTGCCGACCGCCACCGGCCCCGACGGCCTGCACGACGCGGAGAGCTTCGACGCCCTGACCGGACGCCTTGTGCAGAGCGCCCGCGCCGACGGCCTCGAACTCGACGTCACCCTGGTCGAACTTGATTCCGACGAACCGGTCGAGAGCGCCGCCTCCCGCCGCATCGCCGCCGTGCTGCGGGCCGAGTCCTACGCCGGCGCGGGCGCCGCCCAGCTCGGCGAGGGTCGCTACGCCGTCTTGCGCCAGCGGGGGGACAGCGCCGAGGCCCTGGCCGCTCGGATCGAAGGCGCCGCCGCGGTCGCCGGCATCGAGGTAGCCGCCCGCGCCGCCGCCGTGTCACTGGACGCCGCGGCCAGCCCCGAGAGCGCGCTCAAGGCGCTGCGCTATGTCATCGACGACTTCCTGCGCGAGGGGGTGGGCCAGGACCCGTCCTCCGTGGCGCTCGCCTTCCAGGCGCGCGCCGCCCAGACCGCCGCGCGGGCGGAAGCCTTCACGCGAATGGTGGATCGACGGGGCTTCGCCCTGGCGTTCCAGCCGATCGTCTCGCTCCGCACCGGGGCGCCGCACCACTACGAGGTGCTGGCGCGCTTCGAGGGCGATCAGAGCCCGTTCGACACCATCCGCATGGCCGAAGAGCTGGACCTGATCCAGCAATTCGACCTCGCCATGACCGAGGCCGCTTTGGACAAGCTGCAGGGGCGTGCGGGCGGTCTGCTGAAGCTCGCCGTGAACCTGTCGGGCCGCTCGATCATGAGCGAGAGCTTCATCGATCAATTGCTCCGGGTGCTCGCGCCCTTCCCCGAGCAGACCTCGCGGCTGATCTTCGAAGTGACGGAGAGCTCCGCGCTGTCCGACCTCGACGTCGCCAACGTGCGAATCCAGGCCCTGCGGAAACGGGGTTTCCGGGTCTGCCTCGACGACTTCGGCGCGGGCGCCGCGAGCTTCGCCTACCTGCGGGCGCTGCACGTGGACAGCGTGAAGATCGACGGCCGCTTCGTGCGGGACATGGTCGGTCAGCCCCGAGACGGCGCCCTGATCCGACACCTGGCCAGCCTCTGCCGGGACCTTGAGGTCACCACGGTGGCGGAGATGGTCGAGACGGCCGAAACGGAAGCAGCCCTGAAAGCGGTCGGCGTCGACTACGCCCAGGGCTACCTCTACGGTCGGCCCCAGCCCGAGCCGATCGTCTCCAGTCAGACGCTGAAACCCGCCCCCGTCGCGGCCCGCCGCATCGGCGCGGTGGAGACCTGGAGCTAGCGGCGTCGCAGGCCGCCCAGCATCCCGCGCATCAGCTCGCGACCGACGGACGAGGCGACGGTCCGCACGAAGGTGGAGGCGAACGCCTCGCCCATACTCTGCCGTGATGACCGCCGCGGGGCGGGCCCGGTCCGCTTCTGCGTGCGCCGGGCCGGCCGTTCGGGTTCCGGCTCGCGCGTCGGCGCCTTCTGGAGAACGGCTTCGGCGCGCGCCTGCAGGCGTTCGTGCGCGCTCTCGCGGTTGATCGTCTCGTCGTAGACTCCGGCCAAGGGGCTGGCGTCCTGACTTTCGCTTCGCTCGGCGGCGGTCGCGGGTCCGAGCCGGGACATGGGCGGGCGGATCAGACAGCGCTCCACCACGGTCGGCGCGCCTCTCTCGTCAAGCACCGAGACCAGCGCCTCCCCGACGCCGAGGGCCTGGATCGTCTCCGCCGTGTCGAAGGCGGGGTTCTCCCGAAAGGATTGAGCCGCGGCGCGCAGCCCCTTCTGCTCGGCCGGCGTGTAGGCGCGCAGGGCGTGCTGCACCCGGTTGCCGAGCTGGGCCAGCACGCTGTCGGGGATGTCGGCCGGGTTCTGAGTGACGAAGTAGATCCCCACGCCTTTGGAGCGGATCAGGCGGACCACCTGCTCCACCTTCTCCAGCAGCGCCTTGGGCGCGTCGCGGAACAGCAGGTGCGCCTCGTCGAAGAAGAAGACGAGCTTGGGCTTCTCAGGGTCGCCGACTTCCGGGAGTTCCTCGAACAGCTCCGAGAGCAGCCAGAGGAGGAAGGTGCCGTACAGGCGAGGGCTGCCGATCAGGCGGTCGGCGGCGAGGACGTTCACGTACCCCCGCCCGTCCTCGACGCGCATGAGGTCTTCCAGCTTCAGCGCCGGTTCGCCGAAGAACTTGTCCCCGCCCTGCGTCTCCAGGGTGAGCAGCTTGCGCTGGAGGGCGCCCAGGGTCGCGGGCGCGACGTTGCCGTAAGTTCGGCCGATCTCGGCGGCGTTCTCGCCAAGGTGCCTCAGCATCGACTGCAGGTCGTCGATGTCGAGCAGGAGCAGGCCCTGCTCGTCGGCCACGTGGAAGGCGATGGTCAGCACGCCCTCCTGCACGTCGTTCAGCTCAAGCAGCCGCGACAGGAGCACCGGGCCCATTTCAGACACCGTGGCCCTGATCGGGTGACCCTTCTCGCCGTAGATGTCCCAGAAGACCGTCGGCGCCGCGGTCGGCCGGTACTCGACGCCGATGTCCTGCGCCCGCTTCAGCAGCTTCTCGTTCGGCGCGCCGGGCCGGCTGATCCCGGAGAGGTCGCCCTTCACGTCGGCCGCGAAGACCGGCACGCCGGCCGCGCTGAACTGCTCGGCCAGGCTCTGCAGCGTTGCGGTCTTGCCGGTCCCCGTGGCGCCGGCGACCACGCCGTGCCGGTTCGCTCGGTCCAACCGCAGATGATGCGGAGCCCCTGAGACCCCGACCAGCACTCCCGTCATGCTCACGCCACCCGGAAGCGAATGGGCAGGGTCTTGAGCCCGTTGACGAAGGTGCTGGCCACCAGCTTGGGCTCTCCGTCCAGTTCGACGGCCGCCAACCGCGGGATCAGGGCCTCGAAGAGGGCCCGCATCTCCATGCGGGCGAGGTGCTGGCCCAGGCACAGGTGGGCGCCGAAGCCGAAGGCCAGCTGTTTGTTGGGCGTCCGGTCGATGCTGAAGGCGAAGGGATCTTCGAAGACCTCTTCGTCGCGATTGCCGGAGGCGTAGCAGAGCATCAGCCAGTCGCCGGCCCTGATAGTCCGCCCCCGCAACTCCGTGTCGGCGATCGGCGAGCGCATGAACGTCTTCACCGGCGTCGCCCACCGAATGGCTTCCTCCACGAGCGCGGGGACGAGCGAGAGGTCGGCCCGCACGCGGTCCAGCAGGCCCGGCTGGGTCGCCAGCGCCCACATGGCGGCGGCGGTGGACGAGGAGGTCGTGTCGTGCCCCGCCGTGGCGACGATGACGTAGTATCCGGTCGCCTCGATCGGCCCGATCGGCTCGCCGTCGACCTTGGCGTTGGCGATCAGGGTGGCGAGGTCGTCGCGAGGGTTGGCCCGGCGGTCGGCGCTGATCGTCTCGAAGTAGGCGCTGAAGTCGGCCACCACCATGCCCATGATGTCGGCGAACTGGGCGGCGGTCAGCGCCTCCATGGCGCGCGACATCTCCGGGTCCGCGGCCCCGAACAGCTCCTGGGTTAGGCGCAGCATGCGGCCGTAGTCGTTCTCCGGAACGCCCAGGATCTGCATGATGACGCGAAGCGGGTACTCCACCGCCACATCGCGAACGAAGTCGCAGGCGCCGCCCAGCGCCAGCATCTTGGTTGCCGTCTCCTCGGCCAAGCCGCGGACAGCCTCCTCGCGCTTGCGGTTGTTCTGGGGCATGAACCAGGCCTGGGTCAGGGCGCGGTACTTGAGGTGGTCGGGGGCGTCCATCTGCACCAGCGAGCGCACCAGGTGCGGCGAGCCGCCGGTGATCTCCAGCACCCGCGCCAGGCTCTCCTTGTTGGTCAGGGTGGTGGCGCGCACGCCGCTCTTGAAGAGCTCGTTGTTGCGGCTGATCTCCAGGATGTCGGCGTGCTTGGTGACCACCCAGAACGGGTCGAAGCCGTCCGGTTGAGCCAGGCCGAGGGGATTGTTGGACCGCAGCCAGGTGTAGGCGTCGTGGATCCGGTCGTCTGCGTAGGCGTAGGGGTCGACCAGCGTTTGCGCGACGCCTTCCGGGACCGCCGTTTCGTCGCGGGCCGCCAAAGCCGCTCCACCCATGGCCGCCTCCTTGACCTTGCGTCCGCCTTGCGTGGGGGCCGCGCCTCCGGTTTAGCTGCCGGAACCGGGGCCGCCCGGCAAGGGCGCCGGCAGCCTGGGATCATCCGCCATGACCGAAACGCCATCCGCCAGCATGACCATCAACGGCGCCGCCGCGCCGGCGCTGGAGACCATCGACGTGGTCAACCCGGCGACGGGGCGACCCTTCGCCAAGGCTCCGGACTGCACGCGCGAACAGCTGGACGCGGCGGTGGGGGCGGCGAGAGCGGCCCAGCCGGCGTGGGCCGCCAAGTCCTGGGACGAGCGCCGCGCCGCGCTGCAGGCCATGGCGGGCGCCTTGTTCGCGAACAAGGACGAGCTCAAGCGCCTGTTCACCGCCGAACAGGGCAAGCCCTACGCCGACGCCGAAGCGGAGATCATGGGCGCCGCCTACTGGCTGACTGAGACCGCCAAGCTGGAGCTCCCCGACCACGTGGTCGAAGACAGCGACGAGCGCTACGGCGTGGTGCGGCGGGTCCCGATCGGCGTGGTGGCGGGGATCGTGCCCTGGAACTTCCCGATCATCCTGGCCGCCTTCAAGCTCGGCCCGGCGCTGCTGACCGGCAACACGCTGGTGCTGAAGCCCTCGCCCACGACGCCCCTCACCACGCTCAAGGTCGGGGAGCTGCTCCGGGATGTCCTTCCGCCCGGCGTGTTGAACGTCGTCTCGGGCGGCGACCGGCTCGGTCCCTGGCTCACGGCGCATCCGGGGATCGACAAGGTCAGCTTCACCGGCTCCACCCAGACCGGCCGCAAGATCATGGAGGCGGCCGCCTCCAGCCTGAAGCGCATCACGCTGGAGCTGGGCGGAAACGACGCCGCCATCGTGCTGCCCGACATCGACGTGCAGCGTACTGCGCCGGAGCTGTTCTGGGCGGCCTTCCGCAACACCGGCCAGATCTGCATCGCCACCAAGCGCATGTACATCCACGAGGATGTCTACGAGCCCCTTAAGCAGGCGCTCGTGGAGTACGCCTCCACGGTCGTGATGGGCGACGGATCGGAGCAGGGCGTGCAGATGGGTCCGCTCCAGAACGCAGCCCAGCACCGGCGTGTGACCGAGCTGATCGCCGACAGCGAGGCGAACGGGCACGCCGTGATCCGCGCGGGCCAGGCGCCGGAGGGGGAGGGCTACTTCGTGCCCGTCACCTTCGTGGACAATCCGCCGGAGGACAGCCGGATCGTGGTGGAGGAGCAGTTCGGTCCGGTGCTGCCGCTGCTGGCCTTCAGAGAGGTGGACGACGCCGTCGCCCGCGCCAACGCCAGCGAATACGGCCTGGGCGCTTCCGTCTGGTCGGGCGACCCGGAGCGGGCGGAAGCGGTGGCCGACCGGCTGCAGGCCGGGACCGTGTGGGTCAACGAGACCCAGCACCTGTCGCCGCTCGGCGCCTTTGGCGGCATCAAGCAGTCCGGTCTCGGCGTGGAGGGCGGCTCCGAAGGTCTGCTGGAGTTCACCGCGGCCAAGACGACCTACCGGCGCAAGCGCGCCGTGTAGTCAGGCCGCCGCTCCGGCGCGGACCTTCGCTCTGAGGCTGTCGATCGGGGCGAGGCCGCGGTCGGTCTTCACGTGCCAGTAGGTCCAGCCGTTGCAGGCCGGGGCCGACTGGATCATCGCGCCCACCTTGTGGATCGACCCGGACAGGTCCCCAAAGACCAGCGAGCCGTCCGGACGCACGCGGGCCTCGCGCTCGCCCTTGGGGCAGTAGAGACGGTCGCCCGGACGGACCAGGCCGGCCTCCACGAGCTGGCCGAAGGGGATTCGGGGCTCGGCGCGCTTGGAGCCCGTCACGGCGAGGTCGGAGGGCGACACCGGGACCACCTCGCCGATCCGTTGCTCCGCGAAGGCGGCGTAGGTCGGCTCACGTTCGATGCCGACGAAGCGGCGGCCGAGCCGCCGCGCGGCCGCGCCGGTGGTGCCGACGCCGAAGAAGGGGTCCAGCACCACGTCGCCCGGCTTGGTGGAGGCCAGCAGCACGCGGTGGAGCAAAGCCTCGGGCTTCTGAGTGGGGTGGGCCTTGGCGCCGGCGGCGTCCTTGATCCGCTCCTCGCCCGTGCAGAGGGGGAAGGTCCAGTCGCTGCGCATCTGCAGGTCGTCGTTGGCGACCTTCAGGGCGTCGTAGTTGAAGGTGTAGCGCTTCTGGTCCTTCGACTTGGCGGCCCAGATCAGGGTCTCGTGGGCGTTGGCGAAGCGCGTGCCCTTGAAGTTCGGCATGGGGTTGGATTTGCGCCACACCACGTCGTTCAGCATCCAGAAGCCGAGGTCCTGCAGCGCCGACCCGACCCGGAAAATGTTGTGGTAGCTGCCGATGACCCAGAGCGCGCCGTCGTCCTTCAGCACGCGGCGGCACTCGGCGAGCCAGGCGCGCGTGAAGCGGTCATAGGCTTCGAAGCTGTCGAACCGATCCCAGTCGTCGTCCACCGCGTCGACCTTGGAGTTGTCGGGCCGGTGCAGGTCGCCGCCGAGCTGCAGGTTGTAGGGCGGGTCGGCGAAGATCAGGTCCACCGACTTGGCCGGCAGGGTTGGCAGGATGCTCAGGCAGTCGCCAACGTGGATGATGTCCGCCTGCAGCACGCCGAACTCCTGGGAGAGGTCTCAAGGCCCGGCATGGTGAATTCGCGTGGTTGAGGCGTGCTGAAGGAACGTGGTGAACAGAACCTTGCGGCGTCGGCGCTCAGACGTTGAAGCGGAAATGCATCACGTCGCCGTCCTTGACGACGTACTCCTTGCCCTCCTGGCGCATGCGGCCCGCGTCCTTGGCGCCCTGTTCGCCGTTCAGCCGCACGTAGTCGTCGTAGGCGATGGTCTCGGCGCGGATGAAGCCCTTTTCGAAGTCGCCGTGGATGACGCCGGCGGCCTGGGGCGCGGTCGTGCCGATGGTGATGGTCCAGGCCCGGGCCTCCTTGGGTCCCACCGTGAAGTAGCTCTGTAGGCCGAGCAGGGCGTAGGCCTCGCGGATCAGCCGGTTCAGCCCCGGCTCCTCCAGGCCGAGGGAGGTCAGGAACTCGGTCCGCTCCTCCGGGTCCAGCAGGGCGACCTCCGCCTCGATCTGGGCGGAGATGACCACCGCCTTGGCGCCTTCCTGCGCAGCGCGCTCGGCCACCCGGGCCGAGAGGGCGTTGCCCGTGCCGGCGGACTCCTCCTCCACGTTGCAGACATAGAGGGCCGGCTTGCTGGTGAGCAGCTGGAGCATGGCCCAGGCCTTAGCGTCCTCGGCCGGCACGTCGGCGCGGCGGGCGGGGCGACCCGCGTTCAGCTCGTCCAGCGCCAGCCGGACCAGGCGCAGCGCGGTCGCGGACTCCTTGTCGCCGGTCTTGGCCCGCTTTTCGAGGTTCACGACCCGCTTCTCAAGGCTCTCCAGGTCGGCGAGCATCAGCTCGGTCTCGATGATCTCCAGGTCGGCGATCGGGTCGACGCGACCCTCCACGTGGGTGACGTCGCCGCCTTCGAAGCAGCGGGCGACGAAGGCGATCGCGTCCGTGTCGCGGATGTTGGCCAGGAACTGGTTGCCGAGCCCCTCGCCCTTGCTGGCCCCGCGCACCAGTCCGGCGACGTCGACGAAGTTGATCCGCGCGGGGATGATCTCCTTCGACCCGGCGATCTTGGCCAGCCGGTCCAGCCGGGGCTCGGGGACGGCGACGTCGCCCACGTTCGGCTCGATGGTGCAGAAGGGGTAGTTGGCCGCCTGCGCCGCCGCGGTCTGCGTCAAGGCGTTGAAGAGCGTCGACTTTCCCACGTTGGGCAAGCCCACGATCGCGACTTTGAGGGCCATGGGGTCTCCAGGAGGCGCGCGTCCCGCTGAAGGGGCGCGGCGAAAGGGTCGTTGCGGTGGGCGCGCTCTTGCCCCGAACCGGGCGCGCGCGCAAAGCCTGTCGACTTATGTTGATCGATCAGTCGCCTGCCCCTGTCGTCCAAGAGGTGATCGTCCGCGGGGCGCGCCTGCCGCCGGCGGCGGGTGACCCGGCGTTCTCCATCATCCGGCTGGACCGAGCGGATCTGGAGCGGCAGCCGCGCCTCGACGAAGCGCTGAAGCAGACGCCCGGCGTCTCGCTGTTCCGGCGCACCTCCAGCGCCGGCGCGAATCCGACGACCCAGGGGCTCTCGCTGCGCTCCGTCGCGCCTTCAGGAGCCGGCCGTGCGCTGGTGCTGCTGGACGGGGTTCCGCAGAACGACCCATTCGGCGGCTGGGTGATCTGGACCGGGCTGCCGTCGGAGGGACTGGCTTCGGCCGCCATCGTGCGCGGCGCGGGCGCGGGGGCCTACGGCGCCGGCGCGCTGACCGGGACCGTAAGCCTGTCGAGCCTGGACGCCCGGGATGCGCCGCTCCGCGCCGACGCTTTCGTCGGCGAGCTGGAGAGCCGGCGCGCCGCCCTGGCTGTTGGCGGACCCGTGACCTCCCGAGTCGGCGCGCTGGGCGTGTTTGCGGCGGAGTCCACAGGCGGCTGGATTCCAGTGCGCGAGCGCCGCGGCGCCGCCGACGCTCCGCTGGAGCTCGACGCGGTTTCCGGTTCGGTGAAGCTGGAGACCGAAGTCGGCGGCGCTGCGGCTGCGGCGCGGCTCGCGGCGTTCACCGAAGACCGGGAGGCCGGGCTGGTGGGCGCCGGCTCGCGGGCTCAGGGCGTCCAAGGCAGCCTGACCCTCGCCAAGGTTCCGGAGCCGGGCCGCTTCGGCTGGCGACTGCAGGCCTGGGCGACGGGCAGCGACTTGCAGAACCGGTCGGCGGCCGTGGCGGCGGGACGGACCGGAACGACTCCAGCCAACGACCAGTACGAGACCCCCGCCTGGGGCGCCGGCGCAAACGCCGCCTTGCGCCGCTCGGGCGAGGCCGGCGAGTGGGAGGTCGGGGCCGACCTTCGGGTCACCGACGGTGAGGTGCGCGAGCGCTTCCGCGTAATGGCGGGCAGCTTCACCCGCGTGCGGGCGGCGGGCGGCCGCACGGTGACCGCGGGCGCCTATGTGGACGGAACGCGTCGCTCCGGGCCCTGGCTGATGACCGCGGGGGCCCGGGCCGATGTCTGGGAAGCTTCGGACGCCCGCCGGATCGAGCGGGACACGGCGACAGGCGCCCTGACGCTTGACGCGCGGCCGGAGGGGCGCCGCGAGGTGGTGCCGACGGCTCGCGCCGGCCTCCGCCGCGAGCTGGCCGATGGATGGTTCACCCGCGCCGCCGCCTACGCGGGGTTCCGTCCGCCCACGTTGAACGAGCTGCATCGACCGTTCCGGGTCGGGAACGATATCACCGAGGCGAATGCGGCCCTGAAGCCGGAACGGCTGTACGGCGCCGAGCTCGGCGCCGGACGCGACGCGGGTCCGTTCAGCCTGGGGCTGACGGCGTTCGTGAACCGGCTCGACGATCCGGTGGCCAACGTGACGATCGGCTTCGGGCCTGGAACCTTCCCCATCGCCGGCTTCGTGCCGGCGAGCGGCGTGTTGCGCCAGCGCCGGAACGTCGGCCGCATCGAGGCGGTCGGCCTTGAGGCGGAGGCGGAGGCGCGTCTGACCGAGCGGCTGACCCTGCGCGCTGCGGCCGGCTGGACGGACGCTGAGGTCGACGGTGGAGCGGAGGCGCCCCAGCTGACCGGTCTGCGTCCCGCCCAGGCGCCGCGGACCACCGCGACCGCTTCGGTCGACTGGCTCGCCACCGAGCGCCTCAGCGTATCGGCTGCGGCCCGCTACGAGAGCGCTCGCTTCGACGACGACCTGAACAGCCGCCGCCTCGGCGCCGCCACCGCCGTGGACGGAGAGGTCCGATACGAGCTGACCGCCAACGCGCGGGCGTATCTCGGGGTGGAGAACCTGTTCGACGCCGACATCCAGACCGGCCGCACGGGCGACGACGTCCTCAGCTACGACCAGCCCCGAACCTTGCGCGTGGGCCTGACGTTCGCCCGCTGACGGAGGATGGCGATGACTGCGGAACCGGAGTGCGTGTCGCCCCTGGGCATGACGCTCGGCGAGGGGCCGGTCTGGTCGCCCGGCGAGCGCGCCCTGTGGTTCGTCGACATCAAGCAGCGGAAGCTGCACCGTTGGTCGGAGACGGAAGGTTTGCGGTCCTGGGACGCGCCGGACCAGACCGGGTTCGTCCTGCCGCTTGAAACGGCCGGCTGGGTGGCGGGCGTGCGGAGCGGTTTGCACCGTTTCGACCCGGCGACCGGCGCCTTCGAGCTGATCACGACAGTTGAGCCGGACCGTCCGCAGAACCGGCTGAACGACGGGACGGTCGATGCGCGCGGCCGTCTGTGGTTCGGCAGCATGGACGACAGCGAGCATGGGGACACGGGCGCGCTGTACCGCTGGGACGGGGCGGGCGCGCCGGTTCGCATGGACGACGGCTACGGCATCACCAACGGCCCGGCGATCAGTCCCGACGGGCGGCGCCTCTACCACACCGACACCCGGCGTCGGACCATGTTCGTGTTCGACCTGGCCGAAGACGGGTCGCTGTCCAGCAAGCGTGAGTTCCTCCGGTTCGGCGAGGGGGAGGGCAATCCCGACGGACCCGTGGTCGACGCCGAGGGCTGCGTCTGGACGGCCCAGTTCGCGGGCTGGGGCGTGCGCCGCTACTCGCCCGACGGCGAGCTGCTCGCCTTTGTTCGCTTCCCGGTGGCGAACATCACCAAGGTGGCCTTCGGCGGCGAAGACTTGTGCACCGTCTACGCCACCACGGCCCGGCTGCACCTCTCGCCCGAGCAGGCCCAGGCGCAGCCGCTCGCCGGGGGGCTGTTCCGGTTCCGGAGCGACACGCCCGGACAGCCTCCGTACAAAGTGCGGGACCGGATCGACGCGGCGCGCGCGGCGGCGGGCTAGCGGCGGCGGGGCGGCCCCCAGAGCACGAGAACGGCGACCGCCAAGGCCAGGGCCAGAGTCGTCCCCAGCGCGCCGTTCAGCGCGTCCTTGCCGCCGCTGAGGAGCCGCTGTCCGGCCAGGTCCAGGTCGTAGATGGATCCGAGCGGCCCCACGCCCGGGTTGGGCGTCGCGCCCGCGACCGACTGCTCGCCCCAGTTCCACGCCCAGTGCGCGGCGATGGGCGCCCAAAGCGAGCCCGTGCGGAACGCGAGCAGGCCCATCATCAGCCCCGCGCCGGCCGTGTTGAGCATGGCCAGCGGGCTGGTCAGGCCCGGAACGTTGTGAGCCGCCGCGAACAGGACCGAGGTCGTGACCAAGCCCAGCCAAGGACCCCACCTGGCGGCGACGAGGGGTTGAAGCCAACCGCGGAAGAACACCTCCTCGGCTCCCGTCTGGAACAGGAAGAGGAGCGCCGAGAGCGAGAGCCCGAGCAGGCTCGCGGCCGCCGCGGTCTCGACGACACGCGCGGCGCCGAGAGCCGACGCGGCGGCCAAGGCCAGGGCCAGGGCGATCCCGCCGACGGCGAGGCCGAAGGCCAGGCTGCGCGCGGCGAGGAAACGGGGGCGGGGCGCAGGGCGGCGTTCGAACGCCAGGGCGGCCCCGGCCGCCACGTAGAGCAGCGTCAGCATGCAGACGAGCAGCAGCGCTTGCCGGGCCGCCTCCCCTGCAAGGTCCTCGGGCCAAGACAGGCGCTCGTCCAGGGCGCCGAAGAGGGCCGCGCCGCCCAACAAGGAGACCAAGAGAACGAGGCTCCCGCCGCCGAGCGCGGCCCAGACCGGGATGCGCCGCTTCGCCTTCTCGACGGCGGCCACCCACGGATTGGCGAAGTCGATCGCGTACATGCCGTCCCCCGACGCGCCCCACTTAGCACGGCCTTGATCGCCCCCGCCAAGGCCCCGAGCGCGCGGCTCGCGTCCCCGCCTCCGCGGTTGTCAACGCAGGTTCCCGCCCCATGATGACGGCGTGACCCGCTCAATTCCGCTTCGCGCCACCATCCATGACGTCGCCCTGGCGGCGGGCGTCTCCATCAAGACGGTGTCGCGGGTCATGAACAACGAGCCTGCGGTCCGGCCCGAAACCGAGGCCCGCGTCCGAGCCGCGGCGCAGGCTCTGGACTACATGGTGCTCCCGGCGGCCCGGCAGCTGGGCGGCGGCCGCACGCACAGTCTCGGCATGCTGATCGTCGCCCGTCGGCACTGGCAGTGGACCGCGGACCTCATCGCGGGCGCGGTGACCCGCAGCCGGGAGCGGGGCTATGTGCTCGCGCCTCAGGTTTTGTCGGTGGGCGACCAGGCCGAGCGGCGCACTCTCCTGGCCCTGGCCGCCAGCCGCGTGGTGGACGGGTTGATCGTGACGACGCCCTGGGCGGAGGACGACGAACTGCTGGCGGCGATGACCGAGCGCGGCATGCCCTTCGTGCTCGCCCCCGCCCCCGTCGGCTCGCAGCATCCCGGCGTTCGCGCCGATGACGAGGGCGCGGCCTTCGAAGTCACCCGCCACCTGCTGGAGCTCGGTCACCGGCGCGTCGCCGTGCTGGCCGGACAACCGCGCCTGGACGTGACCGTGCAGCGCCTGAAAGGCTTTCGGCGCGCGATGCACGAATTCCAGGTGCGGGCCGACCCGGCCCTGGAGGTTTTCGCCGACTACACGTTCCGGACCGGCTACCGTGAAACGCGCAAGCTCCTGAAGGGGCCGCGCCCGACCGCCATCGTCGCTTTCACAGACGTGCTCGCGTCAGCAGCGGTGCGGGCTGCGCACGAGATGGGCGTCACGCCGCCCCGAGACCTGTCGGTCGTCGGTGTCGGGGATCTTGCGGTGTCTCAGATGATCTGGCCCCCGCTGACGACCGCTGTGATCCCGAGCGTCGAGGTCGCGGCCCTGGCGGTCGACCTGTTGGTGGACCGCATCGAGGCTCGCCCGACGCCCGCTCAAGCGGTCACCCTGAGTACACAATTGCTTGTTCGTTCCTCCAGCGGGCCGCCGCCGTCGTAATCGGCCTTGACCGGTCAGTGCGGCTCGGCTGTGACGCCGCCGTCGCCACAGGCGCAGTTCAAAGAGCGGCCCTCCCCAACAGCCGCTCGAAGCGGGGAAAACATGAGTGAACACCGGAAGGCCGGGCTGCTGCTGTCGTGCGCGGTCGGCGCCTTAGCCCTGGGCGGGGCGCCCGCCTGGGCGCAGTCCGTCAACAACACCGAAGCCGGAACGACCGCACCGCAACCTGCGGCCCAGGACACCGGGTCGGTCATTGAGGAAGTCGTCGTCACCGCCGAGCGGCGTGACGAGAGCCTGCAGGACGTGTCCGTGGCCGTGTCGGCCTACACGTCCGAAAGCCGGGAAGTGACCGGGATCATCACGACCCAGGACATCTCCAACTTCACCCCCGGTCTGCAGTACTCCAGCCAACTGGACCGGATCAGCCTCCGGGGCATCGGCCGCCTGACCAACGTGCTCGCCGCCGACCCCGGCGTCGCCAGCTACGTGGACGGGATCTACACCTCCTCCACCGTCAGCTCGGGCCGTTCGCCCCTGTTCATCGACCGCGTCGAGGTGCTGCGCGGACCTCAGGGCACGCTTTACGGCCGCAATTCGATCGGCGGCGCGATCAACGTGATCTCCAAGCGTCCGACCGAGGACTGGTACGCCGAGGTGCGCGGCACCTACGCGAACTACGACCGCTACGTGCTCGAAGGCGCGGTCTCCGGCCCGCTCGAGGAAGGCCTGCAGTTCCGTCTGGCGGCTTCGAAGGAGGAGCAGCGCGAAGGCTGGTTCGACAACGTCGTCCAGGGCATGTCCGACGAAGGCAACGTCATCAACCAGAGCTATGTTGAGGCCCAGCTCCAGTTCCAGATCGGCGACAACTTCGACGGTTGGGTGAAGGCGGGCTACACCGAGGCGAACAACCCCGGCGGCGGTCCGGGCGCTCGCGCATCCTTCACGCCTGGCCCCTACAACCTGGTCGAGAACGGCCCGGCGGTGATCATCTACAACGCCGGCTACGGCTGCTCAGCCTTCGCCACCAACGTGGTGTTCGCGCCCGGCGCTTCGTGCGTGAACCCCTCGGACGCCGATCCGCGCAAGTTCGCGGCCGACACCACGACCACCGTGGACGGGCAGGTGCTCGATCTGGCCGGGGAGTTCGTCTACCACTTCGGCGGCGCGGACCTGAAGTACACGGTCGGGGCGGCGAAGACCGACTACCAGCTGGTCAGCGAGAACGACGGGACCGCGATCCAGTCCTTCCGGCTTCCCGGGCCGTTCGTGCCGGGCGTGGGCTCTCTGCCGGGCGTGCAGCTCTTCCCGCGCTACTTCTTCAACTATCAGCAGAACAACGAGCTGTTCAGCAACGAGCTGACGCTGTCGTCCAACACCGACAGCAAGCTGCAGTACATCGTGGGCGCCTACGCCTATCGCGAGACCTTCCAGCAGCCTGTGTTCACCGTGCTGCCGGATCAGCCGCAGGTGGCCAACCCGCTCCAGCCGATCCCAGGGGCGCCGAGCGTCGCGAACCCGGAGCGCCGGGTCTTCGACAGCCGCCCCGACTTCACCAACGAGTCCAACGCCGTCTTCGGGCAGATCGACTACCAGTTCACCGACACGATCAAGGGGACGCTCGGGCTCCGCTATTCCGAGGACCGCAAGTTCGGGACCGAGCAGCTGCGCGTCATCTGCGTCGCAGTGAACGCCTGCACGGCCAATCCGGCCAACCCGGCGCCGTTCCAGGGCGGGTTCCCGCCCGAATTGATCGCGGCGGGCCTGCCGATCCCGCTGGCGATCGACCTGACGCGGATACCCACCGTGGTGAACGCGCCGCCGCCCGGGACGCCGCTGCCGCCGGGCGTGGTTTCGCGCACCACCTACGACCCTGCGAGCGGCTTCGCCAGCCGTGACTACGACGCCAGCTTCGAGGCGGTGTCCGGGACCGCGGGCCTGGAATACGCGCCCGACAACGACAGCCTCTACTACGGAAAGTACAGCCGGGGCTTCAAAGCGGGCGGGTTCCGGACCGGGGTGGACATCCTGTTCAGCCCCACCCCGCTGACCCAGGAGGAGACGGTCGACGCCTTCGAGGTCGGCCTGAAGAAGACCTTCCTCGACGGTCGCCTGCAGGCGAACGCGGCGGCGTTCTTCTACACCTACCAGAACCTGCAGATCCCGCTCTCGGTGATCAACACCAGCGGCGGGCTCGCGGCCAGCAACGCGGTGCTGTTCAACGTGCCGGAGTCGGAGTCCACGGGCTTCGAGCTGGAGACGATTTGGCAGCCGATCGACAACCTGCGCATCCTGTTCAACTACGGCTACCTGAAGGCCGAAGTGACCGAAGGGCAGGCGGTCGATCCGGCGGACCCGGCCGCGCTTGCGGGGTCGGCGAACCGCGTGCCGGGGACCTGCACGCCCGCCACCTGCGCGCCGGACGTCTACACCGCCGGCCTGCCCGGCGGCGGGTTCCAGCGGGTCCAGGACCTCTCGGGCAACCGGCTCCCGAACTCGCCCGAGCACAAGTTCGCGGTCAGCGCGAACTACACGTTCGAGACGAGCTACGGCGATTGGACGCCCTCGGTCACCTACGTGTACCGCGACGAGCAGTTCGGCAGCATCTTCGACAACCCAGCGACGCTCGCGCCGTCGTGGGACCAGATTGATGCGCGGCTGACCTTCACGGATGCGAGCGACCGCTTCACCGTGATCCTGTACGGCCGCAACCTTGCGGACGAGCTGGGCTACGAGAGCGGCGCCGCGGCGAGCCGCAGGGCGGGAACGATCAACCAGAACCCGTTCCTGGGCCAGCAGCCGATCAACACGGTGCTGGGCACGTCCAGCACCTATTTCATCACCCCGCCGCGGACTTTCGGGATCGAGCTCCAGTACCGGTTCTTCTGATCCGGCCGTAGCCGAACCCGGCGACGGTCCAGGGCCTCCGCCTTTTCGGCGGAGGCCCTTTTTTCTTGCCGGCGCGCTCGGGCCGCGCTCGCGCGTGCTGGCTTTCGGCCAAGCTGACGTATGTTGCCCAAGGACGGAGGCGGCGCGGTGACCTTGCTGAAGCGGTTCTGGCCCCTGCTCCTGTTGGCGGTCCTCGCGGCGGGACTGCTGGCGAGCGGAGCGGGCGACCAGCTGAGCCTGGAGGGGCTGGCCCGAAACCAGGCGCAGCTGTCCGGCTTCGTGGCCGAGCACAGGATCGTCGCCGTGCTGCTTTTCATCGGCGCCTACGCTCTGGTGACGGCGGCGAGCCTGCCGGGCGCCTTGTTCATGACCCTGGCGGGCGGGCTGCTGTTCGGGGTCTGGCTCGGCGGGGCCGCGGCCGTGGTCGGCGCCACCATCGGGGCGGTGGCTGTGTTCTACGTGGTGCGCTCTTCGCTGGGGGAGGCGCTGCGCGAGCGGGCCGAGAAGTCCGGCGGCGTGCTCAAGACGGTGATCGACGGCTTCGGGCAGGACGCCTTCGCCTACGTGCTGACGCTGAGGCTGATCCCCGCGGCGCCGTTCTGGCTGGTCAACGTCGCGGCGGGGCTGGCCCACGCGCCGGTGCGGCCCTACGCCATGGCGACCTTCCTGGGCATCATCCCGGGCACCTTCATCTACGCCGGGATCGGCGCGGGGCTCGGCCGCATCCTGGCCGAGGGCGGGCGGCCCGACCTCGGCGTCATCTTCGAGCCGCAGATCCTGCTCCCGCTCGTGGCGCTGGGCCTGTTGTCGCTGGGGGCCGCGCTGTTCCGGCGGCGGAGGCGAGCGACATGAGGCGGCAGGTCCACACCGACATCGCCGTCGTCGGGGCGGGGTCCGGCGGGCTTTCGGTGGCCGCCGGCGCCGCGCAGCTCGGCTGCAGCGTTGTACTGTTCGAGCACGGCGAGATGGGCGGCGACTGCCTGAACTACGGTTGCGTGCCCTCCAAGGCGCTGATCGCGGCGGCGGAAGCCGCGGCGACCGTGCGAGAGGCGGAGCGGCTGGGCGTTCACGCGGGCGAGCCCCGGATCGATTTTGCGGCCGTCATGGCGCACGTTCGAGGCGCCATCGCGGCGATCGCGCCGCATGACAGCCAGGAGCGGTTCGAGAGCCTGGGCGTGCAGGTCGTCCGTGAGACGGCCCGCTTCACCGGGCCGCGCACGGTGGAGAGCGACAGCGTGCGCGTGACGGCCCGCAAGATCGTCATCGCGACGGGCAGCCGCCCCCGCATCCCGCCGATCCCCGGGCTCGCGGAGGCGCCGCACCTCACCAACGAGAGCGTGTTCGAGCTCACGACCTTGCCCGAGCGCCTGCTGGTGCTGGGCGGCGGACCCATCGGGCTGGAGCTCGGTCAGGCGTTCCGGCGGCTCGGGTCAGCGGTGACCGTGGTCGAAGCCTCCGAGCTGCTCGGCCGCGACGACCCCGAGCATGCCGGCATGGTCGTCGACCAGCTCAAGCGCGAGGGCGTCGATTTCATCATGGGCAAGGCCGCGCGGGTCGAGCCCGGACCGACGCTGGTGCTTGAGGACGGTCGCCGCCTGGAGGGCTCCCACCTGCTGGTGGCGGTCGGGCGCGAGCCGCAGCTCGACGCTCTCGACCTGGACGCGGCGGGGATCCGGCGGGACGCGAAAGGCGGGCTCACCACCGACCGGGCGCTCAGGACCAGCAATCGCGCGGTGTTCGCCATCGGCGACGCAGCAGGGCGGGGCCAGTTCACCCATCTGGCCGGCGCGCACGCCTCGCTGTTCGTTCGCCGGGGGCTGTTCGCGGCGCCCGTGAACGCCGACAAGCTGGTGGTCCCCCGGGTGACCTACACCGATCCCGAACTCGCGGCCGTGGGCCTGAGCGAGGCCGAAGCGCGGGCCCGCTTCGGCGACCGGGTCAGGGTGGAGACGGCCGCGTTCGGCGGCAACGACCGGGCGATCGCCGAAGGCGACGTGCGCGGCGGGGCGAAGCTCGTCGTCGGCCCTGGCGGACGCGTTCTGGGCGCCAGCCTGGTCGGCCGGCACGCGGGCGACCACGTCCACCTCTGGACGCTCGCCATCGGCGCGCGGGTGAAGCTCAGCGCGGTGGCGGCGATGATCGCACCCTATCCGACGCGCGGGGAGATCAACAAGCGGCTGGCGGGCGCGCACTTCACGCCGACCCTGTTCTCGCCGCGCACCCGGAAACTCGTGTCCGTGCTGAAGCGGTTGGCCTAGGTCGGGTCGAAGGCGGTGATGATCGGGCAAGGGCCCGAGTCGCCGGACGAGCACTGATCCGCCAGTCGCGTAAGCGCTGCGCGCGCGGACGTGAGCTCCGCGATCTTGGCGTCCAGAGCCGCAACCCGCGCACGCGCCAAAGCCCGGGCCCTTGATCGTTCCTCCGTGGCGTCCAGGGCCAGGAGTTCTCCGATCTCCTCCAGCGTGAAGCCGGCCGCCTGGGCCTACTTGATGAACCGCAAACGACGGACATCCGCGTCTCCATAACGACGAACACCGCCGCTCAGCCCCGGCCCGTCGGGACGCGCGGGTTCGGCCATGAGGCCGCGCCGTTGATAGTACCGGACCGTCTCAACGCCGACCCCGCCGGCCTTGGCGAGCCCTGCGATCGTCAGCTGAGACATGCTTGTCTCCGTACCACGGTACGGAACCATATCGGAGGTCATCGGATGTTCGGCAAGCGAGAACGACCATGACGGCTCCCACGACCAAGACCGCCCGGCTGCACCGCATGGTGATGCCCGGCCACACCTGTCCCTATGGGCTGAAGGCGCTCGACCTGCTGAGGCGTAAGGGTTTCCAGGTCGAAGACCGCCGGCTGACGACCCGGGCCGAAACCGACGCGTTCAAGGCCGAACACGGAGTGAAGACCACCCCTCAGGTCTTCATCGAGGGGGAGCGGGTGGGCGGCTACGACGACCTGCGCCGCCGTCTCGGCTTGAGAGTCTCCGATCCCGCCGCGACCAGCTATCGGCCCGTGATCGCCGTATTCGCGATGACCGCGCTGATGGCGCTCGCCGCCAGCCAAGCCGCCTTCGGATCGCCCCTGACCACGCGCGCGGCAGAGTGGTTCATCGGCTTCAGCATGGTCGTGCTCGCCATGCTCAAGCTGCAGGACGTCGAGAAGTTCTCGACCATGTTCCTGAACTACGACCTCCTGGCCGCGCGCTGGGTCCCTTACGGCTACATCTACCCGTTCGCGGAGGGTGTGGCGGGCGTGCTGATGATCGCCGGGGTGCTGACGTGGCTGTCGGTCCCCATCGCGCTCTTCATCGGCACGGTCGGCGCGGCCTCGGTGTTCAAGGCGGTCTACATCGACAAGCGCGAGCTGAAATGCGCCTGCGTCGGCGGATCGACGAACGTGCCGCTCGGGTTCGTGTCGCTGACCGAGAACCTCATGATGATCGCCATGGCGGTGTGGATGGTCTCGATGTGAGGTCAGAGGGGATGTTCGGCTTTTCGCCTTCCTCTAGGGTGTCCCGCCATGAAGACCCGAGCCGCCGTCGCCTTCGCCCCCAAGCAGCCGCTGGAGATCGTGGAGTTGGATCTGGAGGGTCCGCGCGCCGGCGAGGTGCTGGTGGAGATCAAGGCCACCGGGATCTGCCACACCGACGCCTATACGCTGGACGGCTTCGACTCGGAGGGGATCTTCCCGTCTGTGCTGGGCCATGAGGGCGCGGGCGTGGTCGTGGAGATCGGGGCCGGCGTCACCAGCGTGGCCGTCGGCGACCACGTGATCCCGCTCTACACGCCCGAATGCCGGCAATGTAAGAGCTGCCTCAGCCGCAAGACCAACCTTTGCACCGCGATCCGCGCGACGCAGGGCAAGGGCCTGATGCCCGACGGCACTAGCCGCTTCAGCTACAAGGGCGAGGCGATCGCCCACTACATGGGCTGCTCCACCTTTTCGAACTTCACGGTCCTGCCTGAGATCGCGGTGGCGAAGATCCGCAAGGACGCGCCGTTCGAGACCGCCTGCTACGTGGGCTGCGGGGTCACCACGGGCGTGGGCGCCGTGGTGAACACGGCCAAGGTGGAGCCGGGGGCGAACTGCATCGTCTTCGGCCTGGGCGGGATCGGGCTGAACGTCATCCAGGGGCTGAAGATAGTCGGGGCCGGCATGATCGTCGGCGTCGACATCAACCCGGACCGAGAGGACTGGGGCCGGCGCTTCGGCATGACCCACTTCGTGAACCCCAAGACGGTCGAGGGCGACCTGGTGGCCCATCTGGTCGCGCTCACCGGTGGGGGCGCCGACTACACCTTCGACGCCACGGGCAACGTGACGGTGATGCGCCAGGCGCTAGAGGCCTGCCACCGGGGCTGGGGCGAGAGCATCATCATCGGCGTAGCGGAGGCGGGGAAGGAGATCGCCACCCGGCCCTTCCAGCTGGTGACCGGCCGGGTCTGGAAGGGCACGGCCTTTGGCGGCGCGCGCGGACGCACCGACACCCCCACCATCGTGGACTGGTACATGGACGGGAAGATCGAGATCGACCCGATGATCACCCACAAGCTGCCGCTGGAGCGCATCAACGAGGCGTTCGACCTGATGCACGCCGGTGAGAGCATCCGCAGCGTGGTGGTCTACTAGGCGTGCCCGCGCTCGAGACCCTGGAGACCCACGCCAGCCACGGCGGCGTGCAGGGCGTCTATCGCCACCGTTCGGCCGAGACCGGGACGGACATGACGCTCGCCGTCTTCGTTCCGCCGGGGGAGGGGCCGTTTCCCGCCGTCACCTACCTGTCGGGCCTGACCTGCACGCACGCCAACGTCATGGACAAGGGCGAGTACCGCCGGGCCGCCGCGGAGCTGGGGCTGGTGGTGGTCTGTCCGGACACGAGCCCGCGCGGAGCGGGGGTCGCGGACGATCCGGCTTACGACTTCGGCCAAGGCGCCGGCTTCTACGTGGATGCGACCCAGGCGCCGTGGTCGCGGCACTACCGCATGGAGAGCTACGTCGTCCGGGAGCTGCCCGCGCTGATCGCCGAGCACTTCCCGGTCGATCCGGCCCGACAGGGGCTGTTCGGGCACAGCATGGGCGGGCACGGCGCGCTGACCCTGGCCCTGCGCCACCCGGGCCGGTGGCGGTCGGTGTCGGCATTCGCGCCGATCACCGCGCCGTCCGAGGTTCCCTGGGGGCGCAAGGCGTTCGCGGGATACCTGGGCCATGACGAGGCCGCCTGGCGGGAGCACGACGCCGTCGCCCTCATCGAGGCGGGGCGGCGGCTGCCCGAGCCGCTGGTGGACGTCGGCCTGGCTGACTCCTTCCTGGAGCGGGAACTCAGGCCCGAGCGACTGGAGACGACGTGCGCGACGGCGGGACAGCCGCTCACGCTTCGGCGACAGCCGCGTTACGACCACAGCTACTTCTTCATCTCGACCTTCATGGCCGACCACCTCCGCTGGCACGCCGAGCGCCTGTCGCCTGCCTGAAAGCTGCGGACGCTTTCGGAGCCGCGCGGCCGCGACGCCAGTTCCCGAGCGGTTTACTCGACCACCGAGGCGTTGCGCTGAACCTGAGCGGTAGCGTCCTGAGCCGCGCGCTGGCTCTCCGACCATTGGCGAACGCTGCGGCAGATCTTCTCGCCGCCCAGGCGGCTGCCCGTGTAGGTGATCTTCTTGCAGACGACCCGATCGGCGTCCGTCTTGGGCTTGGGCGCTTCGGCCTGCGCCTTGGCGTCCGCAGATCCCGCGGCTCCGGCCGAGGGCTGAGCCATGGCGGGGAACGACAAGACGACGGAGAGCACGCCCGCCAACGCGAAGCTGTTACCTGACATACTTGTAACCTTTCAACTGCGCGACCGCCGAGAGCGTGTCGATCCCTCGGCTATACTGCAGATGAAGCCCTATTGCAGCCCCTGAGCCGCCGCAGTCGAGAGTTCGGCGTGCCCGTTTCTCAGCCGGACCGTCAGCTGTCGTCGTCAGCGTCGGCCGGGCCTGGCTCGTAGCGGAGCAGGTCGCCCGGCTGGCAGTCCAGTTCGCGGCAGAGGGTGTCCAGGGTCGAGAAGCGGACCGCGCGCGCCTTGCCGGTCTTCAGGATCGACAGGTTGGCGACGGTCACGCCCACCCGGTCCGAAAGCTCGGTCAACGACATCCTGCGCTCCACGAGGATGCGGTCGAGCTGCACGCGGATAGCCATTCGGGAAGAGCGCCTCAGATGGTCAGTTCGGCGTCATGCCGGAGACGAGCGCCTTCGCGGAACACTTCCGCCAGAACGAAGACAACCAGCACGGCGAACCAGGAGGTCGGGTTGAAGCTGAACTTGGTCCCGTCGCCAAGCTCCGGGAACACGATTCCGAGCACGCCAGGCACGATGGAGCCCAAAAGCAGCAGGCCGGCCAGCACGGCGCCGATGAAACGCAGTCGGCGCACGTTGTCGGGGTGGAAGGGATCGCCGGCGATCAGGGTCGCGAAGATGCGCCGCATTCGGCCGACGATGGCCACCAGGCCGGCCAGATAGAGCAGGAGCGAGCCGAGGCCCGTCGCGACGGCGGGGATGAGGCTCTGAATGTCGTCGTAGGTCCGCCCATCGATCTCGACGTTGAAGTCCTCGATGCGGAGATTGGCGGGAATGAAGGGGGCGGCGACCAGAGTCGCCAGCAGGCCCACAAGGACGCCCAGGGCTGCGATCCACAGGATCACGAAAGCCACGTCCAGGGCGGTCTTCAGGAGGCTGGACACCGATCCGGGCCCGAGGGCGCGCATACGCTGATCTTGTCCGTGGGTTCAGGAGGTCGGCGAAGCCCCTTGCTTCGCCGAACCGGCCGGAGCCGGGTTCGACGAAGCTACGCCGGGCGGGTGAGGTGAGCCAAGCCGCTCACGGTCTCGAACACCAAGCCGATCACATCGACTGGGCGGCGAACATCACCACCGACACGGGGAAAGCCGCCAGGAGAACCGCGGTCATCACGGTCAGGCTCAGCTTGTCCATCGCTTGGGTCAGTTGCATCATCTTTCAGTCTCCATCGTCCGAAGGTCAGCCCGTTTTGCAGTGCAGCATGGTTGGGCTTCCCCTTGCTGCGGGGCGGGTCTACTTGGCCCGTCCTTGAGTTGAGGTTTACGGCGGGCCTTTCTCACGGTCACGTTACATATCGGAAAACGATATTACTTTTGTGCAATGCATTACGACCGTGTAAGGCGTCCGGAATGGCTCTGAAGCTCGAACCTGGCGCCCGGCTGGTGGTCGCGACCCACAATCCCGGGAAGGCGGTGGAGATCGCCGCCTTGCTGGAGGGGCGGTTCGACACGGTGGCGGCGGGGGCGCTGGGACTGCCCGAGCCGGAGGAGACGGAGGCCACCTTCGTCGGCAACGCCGTGCTGAAGGCCCGCACGGCCGCCGATCGTTCGGGCCTGATCGCCATCGCCGACGACTCGGGGCTGAGCGTGCGGGCGCTGGGCGGCGACCCGGGCGTGCTGTCGGCGCGCTGGGCGGAGACCGGCGCGGGCCGGGACTTCGCGGCGGCGATGGCGCGGGTCGAGGCCGAGCTCGGCGATGCGGCGGATCGGTTCGCCTGGTTCACCTGCGCCCTGGCCGTGGCGTGGCCGGACGGGCCGGTCGTCGCGGTGGAGGGGCGCGTGGAAGGGACCGTCGGCTTTCCCGGGCGGGGGGATAGGGGATTCGGCTACGATCCGATCTTCACGCCGGCGGGCGGCGCCTTGACCTTCGGGGAGATGGAGCCGGCGGCCAAGGACGCGATCAGCCACCGCGCCCGCGCGTTCGAACAGCTCAAGGCCGCGCTCTTTTGAGCGAGACGCCGCCGCTGGCCGTGTACGTCCACTGGCCCTACTGCGCCCGGATCTGCCCCTACTGCGACTTCAACGTCTACCGCGACCGCGGGCGGACGGAGGAGCAGGCCGCGCTCGTGGACGCCATCGTCCGAGACTTGGAGGCCTGGCGGGCGCTGACCGGGGCTCGGCGGCTGGTGTCGGTGTTTTTCGGCGGCGGCACGCCCTCCCTGATGGCGCCCGAGCAGGTCGCGCGGGTGCTGGACCGGGCCGTCGGGCTCTGGTCCGCGGAGCCGGACCTGGAGGTGTCGCTGGAGGCGAACCCGACCGACGCGGAGGCGGCCCGGTTCGCGGGGCTCGCTTCCGCGGGGGTGAACCGGCTGTCGCTCGGGCTGCAGGCGCTGGACGATGAGGCGCTGCGGCGGCTCGGGCGCGATCACTCGGCCGCGGAGGGGCGGCGGGCGGCGGCGCTGGCGGCGAGGCTGTTCCCGCGGATGTCGCTCGACCTGATCTATGCGCGGCCGGACCAGACCGCCGAAGCCTGGGCGGGGGAATTGGCGGAGGCTGTGGCGCTCGGGGCGGAGCACCTGTCGCCCTACCAGCTGACCGTGGAGGCGGGCACCGCCTTCGATCGGGCCGTGCGGCGGGGGATCCTCAGGCCGCCGGCCGCGGACGCAGCGGCCGAACTGTACGACGTGACCCAGGACGTGCTCGGGGCGGCGGGGTTCGACGCCTATGAGGTGTCCAACCACGCCCGGGGCGAGGCGGCCCGGTCCCGGCACAATCTGGTCTATTGGCGGGGATGGGACTACGCCGGGGTCGGGCCGGGCGCGCACGGGCGGGTGACCCTGGACGGCGTACGCCACGCGACGGCCGCGCCCGACCGGCCGCGGGACTACATCGCAGCCGCAGGCGCGCCGGCGCTGGAGCCGCTGACGCCGCTGGAGGCCGCGGAGGAGCGGCTGTTGATGGGTCTGCGCATCCGCGAGGGCGTCGACCGCGCGGAGGTGGCGGTCCTGCCGCTGGCCCGCGCGCCGGACCTGGTCGAGGCCGGGCTGCTGACGCCGGGAGAGCGGATACGGGCGACCGATGCGGGCCGGCTGTTGCTCGACCGGGTGACGGCCGAGCTGCTGGCCTGAGCGGCGTCAGGCCTCGAAGCCGCGCCGGGCGGGAGCGACGACGTAAGGGCCGCTCGCCGTCGCCTGCATGACAGCCAGCGAACGCTCCACCACCCCGTCCGGGGCGAAGCGGAACAGGCCGTCCACGCCCACGAAGCCGTCCGGGCGCTCCACGTCCCTCACCGTGAGGCGGCCATCGGAGGCTAGCGCCGCGCCCAGGAAGGCGCCGTCGTAGCCGAGGCCCGCCAATCGCCCGGGCCGGCGGCCGAAACGGCGGGCGAAGCGCTCCTCGAATCCGCGCCGGGCGGCCGGATCCGCGGCGGCCCACAAGGCGGCCGGGAGCCGGCGCGGGTCGGCCGCGACGGCCTCGCCCAGCGCCGCGCCCCCGGCGATCTGGACCGGGCCGTAGCGCGCGCTCGCCCGCTGCAGCGCCTCGGCCGCCTCCGCCGCGGTCTCGACCGGCGTGGTCAGGAAGACCACCGGCGTTCGGCTAGGGCGGCGGGCCAGCAGAGCGGCGACATGGCGGTCGGCGGCGGCCTGCAGGGAGGCGCCTCGGTCGAAGACGGTGGCCACCAGCGCCGGATCGCGCCGGAGCAGGGCGGTTCGCACTCGTTCGTGCAGCACGCCCCGCGGCCCGAACGCCGAGAGGGCGCCGAAGCCGGCCCGGAGCGCGTGCTCCGCCACGGCGGCGGCCTCCGTCTCCGGCTGAAAGCCGAACACGTACACGCCACGCCGGGCGATCGCCCGGTCGTTGGAGAAGGTCACCACCGGCAGGTCGGGGACGGCCCGCGCGACGGCGACGGCGTTGGCTGAGAACAAGGGTCCGAGGATCAGTTGCGCGCCCGCCGCCCGGGCCACCCCGGCCGCCGCCGCAGCGCCCTCCGCCGAGCCCCGGGTGTCGGTGACGGCCAGCTCGACGGGCGCCCGGTAGCCGGCGCCGAAGTCGTCCAGCGCCAGCCGGGCGGCGTCCGCCATGTCGCGGGTCTCGTCCAGCACGTCGGGCGCGGCGCCGGTCAGCGGGAGCAGGAGGTCGAGCCGGGGCGGACCCCGGCGGGGCTGGGCGGCGGCAGGGCCCGCCAGCCCGGTCGCGACCAGCGCCTTGGACAACAGGCGGCGGGATGGTGTGAATGGCGGCATGAGCGATGCTCCCTCCCTGTCCTCCCCCGGGCCGCCGCCGCCCCGAGGCGGCCCGCTGGAGCCGGGGTTGTACGTCGTCTCCACCCCGATCGGAAACCTCCGCGACATCACCTATCGCGCCGTCGACATCCTGCAAGCCGCCGACCTGGTGCTGGCCGAGGACACCCGCGTGACCGGCAAGCTGCTGTCCGCGCTGGGTTTGTCCAAGCCGCTCCTGCCCTACCACGACCATAACGCGGACCAGCAGCGGCCGCGGGTGCTCGAGCGACTGGAGGAGGGCGCCCGGGTGGCGCTGGTCAGCGACGCGGGAACGCCCCTGGTGTCGGACCCGGGGTTCAAGCTGGTGCGGGACGCGGCGGCGGCGGGGCACGCGGTGCGGCCGATCCCAGGCGCCTCGGCCCCGATGGCGGCGCTGGCTGCAGCGGGCCTGCCGACCGACCGGTTCCTGTTCGCTGGGTTCCCGCCCAACAAGAGCGCCGCCCGCCGCCGCTGGCTCGAAGGGCTGGCTGGGACGCCCGGCACGACCCTGGTGTTCTTCGAGAGCGGGCCGCGCCTGGCGGACAGCCTGGCCGACATGGCGGCCGTGTTCGGTCCGCGCGAAGCGGCGGTCGCCCGTGAGCTGACCAAGCTGTTCGAGACTCTGTACCGGGGCTCCCTGCCGGAGCTGGCGGCGGACCCGGCGCTGCAGGCGCCCAAGGGGGAGATCGTGGTGCTGGTGGGGCCGGGCGTGGAGGCGGCCGCCACCGAGGCGGACGCCGACGCGGCCCTCCGCGACGCTTTGACTCGGGCGCCCCCGGGCGAGGCGGCGTCCGAGGTCGCCAAGGCGCTCGGACTGAACCGCCGCGACCTCTATCGGCGGGCTCTGGCGATGAAAGACGAGCGGTGAGCCGGGCCGCCGTTCGGGCGGAGCGGCGGCGGCTCCGCGGGCTCGCCGCCTGGGCTGCGGGGCATCGCGCGGAGTGGACGGCGGCGGTGTTCTTGATGCTCAAAGGCTATCGCGTGCTCGGATTCCGGCTTCGAACCGCGCGGGGCGAGGTGGACCTGCTCGCCCGGCGCGGGCGGGTGCTGGCCGTGGTCGAAGTGAAGCGCCGCCCGACCCTGGAGGAGGCCGCCGCCGCCCTTTCGCCGGAGCAGGCAGAGCGGCTCGGGGCGGCCGCCCGGCTGCTCGCCGCCAGGCCCTCGTTCCGGCGATTGGTCCCGAGAGGCGACATTGTGGCGCTCGCGCCCGGGCGCTTCCCTCGGCATATCAAGGCCGCATGGACCTCGCTCTGACCGAGACCAGCGCCGCCGCCCCGGTTCGCCGGGTGTCGATGACCCGCTTGGACGCCGAGCGGGTGCTCGCCGAGGCGGGCGCCGCGGGCGACGACCCGTTCCCGCTGTTCGAGGCGGCTGTGGCCTGCGCCGTCCACGACGACGAGGACCGCTCCACCGATCAGGCCTACGGCGTGCTAGAGGAGGCCGTGCAGCGGCTCCGCTGGCGGCTGGAGACCCAGGCTTCTGACGACGCCCTGGCCGGAGCCATGGCCGGCGACACCCGCCTCGCCGGCGAGGTGATGAACCACAACGACATAGAAGGCGCCGACATTCTGTCGGTCTGCGCCACCCGGCGAGGCATGCCGGTGGCGCTGAGCCTGCTGTACCTGGCCGCCGCGCGCCCTTGCGGCCTCCCGGTGGCAGGGGTCGACTTTCCCGGCCACTTCATGCTCCGGCTCGAGACCGACGAGGGGCCCATCGCGGTGGACCCGTTCAGCAGCGGCCGGGTGGTGATGCCGTCCGAGTTGACCCGCCGCGCCCTGCACATGGGCCTGCCCCCGCAGGCCGCGGACCGGCTGGAGGACCTGATGCGGCCGGTGAGCGACCGTCGGGTGCTGATCCGCTTGCAGAACAACGTGCTGGTCCGCGCCCGGGCCATGAAGGATCATGCCCGGGCCGAGCGGGCTTCGCTCCGCTGGGCGCTGCTGGACCCGAAGGACCACCGGCCGTGGCTTGACGTGGCCGCCGCGCGCGAGGCTCAAGGACGCCTGAACGGCGCGGTGGAGGCGCTGGCGCAAGCCCAGTCGCTGGGGGCCCTCGCGGCCGGGGTGACCAGGGAGCGCCTGCGCCGCCGCCTCAACTAGGCGGAGCTCGATCCATGGCCCTGAAGGTCGCGGTCCAGATGGACCCCGTTGAACGGGTCAACATCGAGTCCGACACCACCTTCCTGATGATGCTGGAGGGACAGGCCCGCGGCCACGCCCTGTGGACCTATCAGCCCGAGCACATGGCCCTGGAGGACGGGCGGCTGACCGCGCGCGCCCGACCCTTGACCGTCCACTCAGTGAAGGGGGACCACGCCCGCCAGGGCGAGCCGGAGCGGCTCGACTTGGCGCAGATGGACGTGGTGCTGATGCGCCAGGACCCGCCCTTCGACATGGCCTACGTCACGGCCACCCACCTGCTGGAGACCATTCATCCCGGGACGCTGGTGGTGAACGACCCCGCGGAGGTGCGGAACGCCCCCGAGAAGATCTTCGTCACACGGTTTCCGGGCGTCCAGCCGCCGACCCTGATCAGCGCCGACGCCGACGCCCTGGCCGACTTCCACGCCCGGCACGGCGACATCGTGCTCAAGCCCCTGCACGGCCACGGCGGGTCGGGCGTGGTGCGGCTGAAGGCCGGCGACAGCAACCTGGACGCGCTGCTTGAGCTTCACACGGCCAGCCGGCGCGACCCGGTGATCGCCCAGGCCTTCGTGCCGGCGGTGACCAAGGGCGACAAGCGCATCCTGCTGGTGGACGGCGAGCCGGTCGGCGCCATCAACCGGGTGCCGGCGGAGGGCCATATCCGCTCGAACCTGCGGGTCGGAGGGCGGGCGGAGGCGGTGGAGCTGACGGCCCGGGACCGCGAGCTCTGCGCCATCATCGGACCGGAGCTGAAGCGGCGGGGCTTGATCTTCGTGGGCGTCGACGTCATCGGCGAGTACCTGACCGAGATAAACGTGACCTCGCCCACGGGCGCCCAGCAGCTTAAGCGCCTGGCCGGCGTCGACGCCGCCGCCCGCATGTGGGACGTCATCGAACGTCTGAGAGGCGCGGCGTAAGTCACTGTTCCGTTGCGGAACATTCAGCTATTCACGTCGCGTTCCCAGTTTGTTCTTGCTTCCTCTCCGCGCCTCCGCTTAGGGTGTGGATAAAGCAGGGCAGAGGGAGCCATGGTCTCGCGCATCGTCACCGTGGCGTTCGAGGGCGTGGAGGCTCGCCGCGTGGACGTGCAGGCCCAGGTGGCGGGCGGGGGGAGCGACAAGGGCGCCATCCTGATCGTCGGCCTGGCCGACAAAGCGGTGGCCGAGAGCCGGGAGCGGGTCCGGGCCGCCTTCACGGGCCTCGGGCTCGCGATCCCGAACAAGCGGATCATCATCAATCTCGCGCCGGCGGACCTGCCCAAGGAGGGCAGCCACTACGACCTGCCGATCGCTCTGGCGCTGATGGGGGCGTTGGGCGTGCTGCCCATGGACAGCCTGGCGGGCTGGGTCGCGGTCGGGGAGCTCGGGCTGGACGGCACGCTGGCGCCGACGCCCGGAGTGCTGCCGGCCGCGGTGGCCGCGGCGGGATTCGGCCTGGGATTGATCTGCCCCGAGCCGTCCGGGCCGGAAGCGGCCTGGGCCGGCGAGCTGGCGGTGCTGGCGCCGCGCTCGCTGATCGGATTGATCAACCACTTCCGCGGTTCGCAGCTGCTGCAGCCCCCTAAGCCCGGGCCCATGACCGACGGGGACGCGGTTCCCGACCTGCGCGACGTGAAGGGTCAGGAGCACGCCAAGCGGGCGCTGGAGATCGCGGCGGCGGGCGGCCACAACCTCCTGTTCTGCGGCCCGCCCGGGTCAGGCAAGTCCATGCTGGCGCAGCGCCTGCCGGGGCTGCTGCCGCCGCTGTCGCCGCCCGAGCTCCTGGAGACCTCCATGGTCCACTCGGTGGCCGGGCTGATCGCGCGGGGCGCCCTGACGCGGGCGCGGCCGTTCCGGGCGCCGCACCACTCGGCCAGCATGGCGGCGCTGACCGGCGGGGGCCTGCGCGCCAAGCCGGGCGAGGTCGGCCTGGCGCACAACGGGGTGCTGTTCCTGGACGAGCTGCCCGAGTGGTCGAGCCAAGCGCTGGACTCCCTGCGCCAGCCGCTGGAGACCGACCACGTGATCGTGGCGCGGGCGAACGCCCACGTGAAGTATCCGGCCCGGGTGCAGCTGGTGGCCGCCATGAACCCCTGCCGGTGCGGCCTGGGCGGGGCCGGGCGAGGAGCTTGCGGCAAGGCTCCACGGTGCCAGCGGGACTACCAGGGGCGGATCTCGGGCCCGCTGCTCGACCGCATCGACCTGCAGATCGACGTGCCGCCGGTGACCGCCGCCGACCTGGCCCTGCCCCCTCCGGCGGAGGGGACGGTGGAGGCGGCGGCCCGGGTGGGCGCGGCGCGGGCGCTGCAGGAGGCGCGGGCAGGAACCATCAACGCCCGGCTGGACGGCCGCGCGCTGGAGCGCGACGCCGCGCCCGACGAGGGCGGCCGCGCCCTGCTGGCCCGCGCGGCGGAGGCGCAGGGCTTAAGCGCCCGCGCCTGGACCCGGACGCTCCGCGTGGCGCGCACCATCGCCGACCTGGATGGCGCGGCCGGCGTGCGCCGCATCCACGTGGCGGAGGCGCTGAGCTATCGCCGGGCGGCCTACGAGCCGGCGCTTCCCGCCGCCGAGCGCGTCTTGAGCCCGCTTTAAGGGGCGCCGTGGCAGGAGCGGGGCATGGCCACCGCCGTCGACCTGCTCCACGCCCTTCCCGAACCCGCCGCCCTGACCGACGCCGCCGGGCTGGTGGCGGCGAACGCGGCGTTTCGCGCCCTGGAGCCCGCGCCGGACCTGTCCGCCGCGCCAGAGGGCTGGTCCGCCGCCCCGGCGGCCGGGGGGCTGACGCTCTGGCGCCGGGCCGCGGCCGCCACGCGGCTGAAGGCGCGCGAGCAGTTCCTGGCCACCATGAGCCACGAGATCCGCACGCCGCTGAACGGCGTGCTCGGCATGGCCGGGCTGCTGGCCGGGACCCGGCTGGACGCCGCCCAGCGGACCTACCTGAGGGCGCTGACCGAGTCGGGCGAGCACCTGCTGGGGCTGGTCAACGACATCCTCGACTACGCCAAGCTGGATGCGGGCAAGGTGGAGCTCGAGCCCGCGCGGATCGAGGTCGAGCCCCTGCTGCAGGGCGTCTGCGAGCTCCTGAGCCCGCGGGCGCAGGCCAAGGGCGTGGAGATCGCCTGGGCGGTGGAGGCCGGTCTGCCGGCGGTCCGCTGCGACGAGGGACGGCTGCGGCAGATCCTGTTCAACCTGGCCGGCAACGCCGTGAAGTTCACCGCCAGCGGCGGCGTGCTGCTGACGGCCGAAGCCGTCCCGGCGGGGCCGGGTTCGGTGACGCTCCGGCTGTCGGTGACCGACACGGGACCGGGGATCGCCGCGGAGGCCCAGGCGCGGGTCTTCGAGGAGTTCGAGCACGCCCAGCCCGGCGACGGCGTGCGTTATGGCGGCGCGGGACTGGGTCTAGCGATCGTCCGCCGCCTGGCGGAGGCGCTCGGCGGGACGGTGACGCTCGAGAGCGCGCCGGGCCGGGGCTCCACCTTCACCTTCGAAGCGGTGCTGGAGGCGGACGGACCGTCTGCCGAAGCCGCTCCGGACCTGAGCGGCCGGCAGGTGGCGGTGGTCTCGCCGTCGGCCATCGTGCGGGAGGCGGCGGTGCGCCAGCTCGCGGCATGCGGCGCCCGCGCCGTGGCGCTGCAGGCGGCCGACGATCCGCGGGGGGACGGCGCGGAGGTGCTGCTGATCGACCACGCCGCGCGCGGGGCGGCCCGGCTGGCCGGGCGGCCGAAGGGCTCCACGGCCCTGGTGCTGCTCGCGCCCGAGGAGCGCGACCGGATCGAGCGTTACCGCGCCGCGGGGTACGCCGGTTATCTGATCAAGCCGCTGCGGCGCGCCTCGCTGGCCGCGCGAGTGCTGGCGGCCGTGGACGGCGCGCAACTCGCCATGGGCGCCCACGCCGGTCCTGACGACGAGCGGGTCGCCGCGCCCGCCTGCGAGGGCCTGCGGGTGCTGCTGGCCGAGGACAACCCGGTCAACGCCATGCTCGCCGTCTCCCTGCTGCGGCGGGAAGGGTGCTCGGTGGACAAGGCGGCGGACGGGCATGAGGCCCTGCAGGCGCTGGCCGGCGCGCCCTACGACCTGGTGCTCATGGACATGCGCATGCCGGGGCTGGACGGCCTGGAGACCACCCGGCGCTACCGGGCGCGGGGCGGGCGGGCGCCCGTCGTCGCCCTGACCGCCAACGCCTTCGAGGAGGACCGCCGAGCCTGCCTGGAGGCCGGCATGAACGACTTCCTCTCCAAGCCGCTCGACCCCGCGGCCCTTCGTGCGACGGTCGCGCGCTGGACGCGGCCGGAGGCGCAGGCCAGACTCGCGAGCTGAAGCGGGCCGCCCCGGGCCCGGCGGTTCGGAGCGTCCCGGTATGTCCGATACAGCGGTGCGCCGGCGTCACGGCGCGCGCGACGTGCTGAGGTCGCTCGGGCGCGGGCGGGTGGCCCTGACCCTGCTGGTCGGGTTCGGCTCGGGTCTTCCCTTCCTGCTGACCGGCGTCACCCTGGGCCTGTGGCTGCGCGAGGAAGGCGTCACGCTGGCCGCCATCGGCTTTCTGTCGTGGGTGGGGCTGGCCTATTCGCTCAAGTTCGCCTGGGCGCCGATCATCGACAAGGTGGACGCGCCGCTGCTCGGCCGGCTCGGTCGGCGGCGGAGCTGGATGGCGCTGTCGCAGCTGGTCATCGGCGCGGCGCTGGTGGCCATGGCGGTGATCGGGCCCGACGGCGGGCTCGTCCCGCTGGGGATCGCCGCGGTGGTGGTGGCCTTCGCCTCCGCCACCCAGGACATCGTGGTGGACGCCTGGCGGATCGAGTCCGCCGAGGACGACGAGGACCTGGGGCTGCTGACCGCGGCCTTCCAGCTCGGCTACCGGTTCGCCATCCTGGCGGCCAACTCCTTGATCCTGTTCGTGGCGGCGGCGCTCGGCTGGGCGGGCGCCTATGCCGTGTACGGCCTCGCCATGGGGCTGGCGCTGACGGCGACCCTGCTGGCGCGGGAACCGACCGGGCGTCAGGCGAGCATCGCCGCGCCCCCGATCTGGACGCCCCGGGGCCTGTACGACGCCATCGCCGGCCCGTTCATCGCTTTCATGAAGACCCACGGCAGTGCGGCGGTGCTGATGCTGGCGGCTATCAGCCTCTATCGCCTGCCCGACTTCGTGATGGGGCCGATGACCGGGCCCTTCTACGTCGACATTGGCGTCGACAAGCCGACGTTGGGGTCGGTGCGGCTGACCTTCGGGCTGGCGGGCACGCTGCTAGGCATCACGGCGGCGGGCCTGAGCGCGCTGCGGCTCGGGTTCGGCACGACCCTTCTGATTGGGGCGTTCGTCGGCCCGGCGTCGAACCTGGCCTACACGGTTCTGGCGCTGTCGGGCTACTCGGGGCCGCTGCTGTCGGCCACCCTGTTCATCGAGAACTTCAGCGAGGGCTTCGCCGGGGCGGCGCTGGTGGCCTACATGTCGAGCCTGACGAGCCTGGGCTACACGGCCACCCAGTACGCGCTGCTGTCGTCGTTCTACGCCTTGCTCGGCAAGGTCCTGAAGGGATTCTCAGGGACCTGGGTGGAGAGCCTGCAGCAGGGGCGCACGCTGATGGAGGGCTACGCCCTGTTCTTTGCGGGCACGGCGGCGATCGGGATTCCGGCGCTGGTGCTGTGCGTGTTCCTCGCCCGGCGGCAGGCGGCGGCCAAACGACGCCTCGGTGTGGACGAGGCGGCGCCCGCGCCGGCGTAGCGGCTCTGCGGCCAAGCTGTGAACTCCCGGGGCCGTTCCGCGCTTTGCAAGGCGGACGGCGGCGCCCGGCCGACTCCGGGCCCGGGATTTCAGCATGCGCAGCGGCGAGCCTTACCCCCGCCAATCGAGAGTGGTCACCTTCGACGAGGCCCGGGCCGAGTCTGAGGCCGAGCGCCTCCGCATAGAAGCCGAGGCGGAAGCCCGGCGCGAAGCCGAGCGCCAGGCCGAGGCTCGCCGACTCGAGGCCGAGGCGCAGGCGCGGCGCGAAGCCGAGCAGCAGGCGGAAGCGGCCAGGCTGCAGGCCGAGACGCAGGCTCGGGAGCGGGCGGAGGCCGAGGCCCGCCGGCTCGAAGCCGAGGCGCAGGCGCGGCGGGAAGCGGAGCAGCAGGCCGAGGCCGCCAGGCTGCAGGCCGAGACGCAGGCACGGGAACGGGCCGAGGCGGAGGCTCGCCGACGCGCGTTCGAGGCGCGCGCGCGGGAGGAGACGGAAGCCGCCCGGCGGCGCGAGGCGTTGGCAGCCGCGCCCGCGGCCGCGGCCTTGGCTGGCGGCCCCGCGCCGGAGCGCGCCGAACCGCTCGCCTTCGCCAGCCGCCCGGCCGGACCGGGGGCGGACGCGGGCTCGGCTCTTCGCCGGCCGTTGCTGGCCGCGGGGATCGGCGTGCTCGCGCTCGGCGGCCTGGCGGGCTGGTGGATGAGCCGCGGCGTGGAGTCCGAGGGCAAGCCGGTGGACCGCCGACCGCAACGGGCCGAGCAGGCGGAGCGCCGGGAAGCGCCCGAGCAGCCGGCCTTCGTGTTCAAGGCGTCCAACGAAGCCTATCGCGCGCCAGACCCGGGCCGGGTCTCGGCCGCGCTGCAGCAGGTTCGGACGGCCTACGCCATCGGCGGCGTGTCGGAAGTGGCCCGGGCGTCGCGCGCCTGCTTCGAGCGCCTCGCGGAGAGCCCGGCCTATGGCGATTTGGACTACTGCCTGGCGTTCGACGCCTATGGGGCGTCATTGTCCAGGCGGCTGGCCAACGGGGCGCCGCCGGCGGCGGGCACATGGTTCGCCTCGACCGAGGACCGCGCGCTGAAGGCGGCGCAGGGCGTGCTCGGCGAGCAGGGCGACGCGGGCGCGCGGCTGCTGGACCTGAAGCGGCTCACGGTGGCCGCGGCGACGCAGGCCCCTGCCGCGCCGCTGCAGCAGGCGCGGACGCCGACGGCTCCCAGCGCGACGCCGCCGCCGGTGCCCGCCGAAGCCGTCGCGCCGCCGCGCGCAGAGCCCGAGCCGATCCAGGTGGCGCGGGCGGAGCCCCGCCCGGCCCCGCCGAGACGGGAGCCCGAACGGACGCCTCAGCCGGTGCGGGAGCGGACGACGACCGCGCCGCCGCCGCCGCGCATGATTGAGGCGCGGGCGCCTTCGACCCGCCCGAGCTTCAACTGCCGCTATGCGCGCACGCCCTCGGAGCGGATGGTCTGTTCGGATCCGCAGCTGGCGGAAGTCGATCGCGAGCTGAGCCGGGCCTTCAACCGGGCCATGTCGGGCAGCCCGGACCCGCGGGCGCTGCGGCGCGAGCAGGACCGCTGGCTGGCCGAGCGGGAAGCCGCCGCGCCCAATCCGGCGGACGTCTACGAGGTCTATCGCGAGCGGATCGATGAGCTGACCGACGTGTACTGAGGGCGGGCGGAAAGACAAAACGGCTATCCTCCCCAGCTTGGCTGGGGAGGTGGCGCGAAGCGCCGGAGGGCGAGCGGCGGCGGTCGTTCCCAGTCACCGCCGGGTTTGAGCTGACGCTCGAACCATGTCCCCCAGCCGAGCTGGGGGACATAGCCGTTGATTGCCGGCCTCTGGTCAGCCGTCGGGCGGGCCTCTGAGGCGTCTCAGTTCGCGGCGGAGGTCGTTGGCGGGGGCGCCCAGGCGCTCGCGTTTGGCGATGCGGGCCTCAAGGGCGGCGAGCTGCGCGTCGAGGGACTGCACCCCGTGCACTTCGTGCAATTCGTCGGTGGTCTGAACGTCCTCGTCCGCCACGCCCGCCTTGATCTGGGCGGTCACGAAGTCGGCTTCGGCCTTGCCGGCGTCGGCTATGGCGGCGAGCGTCCTGAGGGCGTCGATGCTGTCGGCGGTTTCGGCCTTGCGGGCCTGGCGCTCGGCGGCCTCGGACTCCGCCGCGAGCCGGCGGTAGGCGGCGGCCAGGGCCAGGCATCGCTGGGCCTCGATGATGCGGCCGCGCCGGAGCGCGCGGTCGGAGCGGGCCAGCGCCTCGGCCACCAGCTCGGCGAACGGGCGCGCGGGGGCGAGGTCCTCGTCCTCGTCGCCCTCCAGGGGCTCGGGATCGGGCTGGTCGGCGCGCCGCCAGCCGCCCTCCTTGGCGTGATGGTGGAAGGCGCGCAGGCCCAGATCGTAGCGGGCGCAGACTTCCTCCGCGGTGAGGCCGGCGAGGTAGTCGGTCTTGGCCTTGGCCCAGGTGGCGGGGTCACGGATGCGATAGGCGTGAGACATGGGAGAATTGTCTCACGGGCGTACGACAGAAGCGGTCGTAGGCTTCGCTTTTCACCACCAAGACACCAAGGACGCCAAGGCGCACCAAGGCCTTGGTGGAGCTTGGAGCTCGTGGCGTCTTGGCGGTGAAGGGAGGACTGCGGCTTCGCCGCCGCTCAGTTGACCGTGGCCCGTACGTCGTAGGCGGCGAAGGTGGCCATGGTGAGGATGTGGCTGACGCTGGCGGAAAGCTGGCAGATCTGAACGGGCTTCGAGAGGCCCAGCAGCACCGGGCCGACCACCGTCGCCTCGCCGAGCGTCTGCAGCAGCTTGGTTGAGATGGAGGCCGAGTGGATGGCGGGCATGATCAGCACGTTGGCGCTGTCGGTCAGGCGGCTGAACGGATAGTTGGCCCGCGCCTCCGGATCGAAGGCGACCTCCGGGGTCATCTCGCCCTCGTATTCGAAGTCGATGTCCTTGCGGGCGTCGAGCGCGGCGACCGCCTCGCGCACCTTGGTGGAGCGCTCGCCCATGGGATTGCCGAAGGTCGAGTAGGAGACGAACGCCAGGCGCGGCGTGTGGCCAAGGCGCCGGACGGCGTTGGCCGCCTCGATGGCGATCTCCTCGAGATCGCGGGCTCCGGGCATCTCGGTGACGTTGGTGTCGGCGATGAAGATGGTCCGGCCCTTGGAGAGCACGATGGACATGCCCATCACCCGCCCGCCGGGCGCCGGGTCGATCACACGCAGCACTTCGGTCAGGGCCACGTCGAAGTTGCGGGTGACGCCGGTCACCATGCCGTCGGCGTGACCGGCCAGCACCATGGAGGCGGCGAAGGTGTTGCGGTCCTGATTGATCAGCCGCTGCACGTCGCGCTTGAGGAAGCCCTGCCGCTGCAGCCGGTCGTAGACCAGCTCGACGTACTCGGGGTTCCGGTGGGAGACGCGGGCGTTGACGATCTCGCAGCGGCTCTCGGCGGGCTCGATGCCGAGGGTGCGCATGTTCTCGTGCACCAGCTCCTCGCGCCCGACCAGGATCGAGTGCCCCAGGCCCTGAGTGGCGAAGGCGTAGGCCGCGCGGATCACGGACGGGTCCTCGCCCTCGGCGAAGACGATCCGCTTGTCGGGCGCGCCCTGGACCGTGCCGGTGATCTTCTGGAGGAAGGCGGCGGTGGGATCGACGCGTTGGGCGAGGCTGGCGCGGTAGGCGTCCATGTCCTCGATCGGGCGACGGGCGACGCCCGTGCGCATGGCCGCCTCGGCGACGAAGGGCGGCACGTACCAGATCAGGCGCGGGTCGAAGGGGCTGGGGATGATGTAGTCGGGGCCGAACTTCAGGCGGCGGCCCTGGTAGGCGGCGGCCACCTCGTCGGGCACGTCCTCGCGGGCGAGACGGGCGAGCGCCTCGGCGCAGGCCAGCTTCATCTCGTGGTTCACGCGCCGCGCGCGGACGTCGAGGGCGCCCCGGAAGATGTAGGGGAAGCCCAGCACGTTGTTGACCTGGTTGGGGTAGTCGGAGCGGCCGGTGGCGACGATGGCGTCGCCCCGGACGGCCAGCACCTCCTCGGGCGTGATCTCCGGGTCGGGGTTGGCCATGGCGAAGATGATGGGCCGCGAGGCCATGGTGCGGACCATGTCGGGGGTCAGCGCGCCTTTCACGGACAGGCCGATGAAGACGTCCGCCCCCTTGATCGCCTCGGCGAGCGTGCGCAGGGGCGTGTCCACTGCGTGGGCGGACTTGTACTGGTTCATGGACTCGGTTCGGCCGCGGTAGAGCACGCCCTTGCTGTCCACCGCCAGGCAGTTCTCGTGGCGCACGCCCATGGCCTTGATGAGCTCCAGGGTGGCGATGCCCGCCGCGCCGGGGCCGTTCAGCACCACCTTGATGTCCTCGCGTCGGCGGCCGGTGATCTCGCAGGCGTTGATCAGTCCGGCGGCGGTGATGATCGCCGTGCCGTGCTGGTCGTCATGGAACACCGGGATGTCGAGGAGCTCCTGGAGCTCGGTCTCGATGCGGAAGCACTCGGGAGACCTGATGTCCTCGAGATTGATGCCGCCGAAGGTGGCCCCGATGTTCTTGACCGTCGTGATGATCTCATCGGGGTCCTTGGTGAATACTTCCACATCAATGGAATCAACGTCGGCGAAACGCTTGAACAGCACCGCCTTGCCTTCCATCACCGGCTTGGAGGCGAGGGGGCCGAGGTCGCCGAGGCCCAGGATGGCGGTGCCGTTGGAGATCACGGCGACCATGTTGCCCTTGGAGGTGTAGTCGTAGGCGGCGTCGACGTCGGCCGCGATCGCCATCACCGGCACGGCCACGCCGGGCGAGTAGGCCAGGCTGAGGTCCCGCTGGGTCGCCATGGGCTTTGTGGCCTGCACGCCGAGCTTCCCCGGACGGGGCCAGCGGTGGAAGCTCAAGGCCTCCTCGTCGGTGAATGTGCGTTTCTCGTCGTCCATGGCGGCGGACCCTAGTCACCGCGCCCTTGCGGAACAACCGATCTGAGGCGGGTTCTTTGCTGGACTGTCCTGGTCAGCCCACTGCGCGGAGCTTGCGGGCGCGCTTGGCGGCGAACATGGCGCGGTCGGCTTCGGCCAGGGCGTGCTCGGGCGCCAGGCCCGCGGTGAGGGCGCGGACGCCGAAGGAGGCGCCGATCGCGATCTCCCGCCCGGCGTGGCGGAGGGGCGTGGCGGCGATCAGACGCTCGAGCGCGGCGGCCTTGCCCTGGGCGGCCTCGGCGTCGGCGAGGGCGAGGAGGGCGGCGAACTCGTCGCCGCCGAGGCGCGCGACGGCGTCGGTCTCGCGCAGGTTGGCCTCCAGCAGGCGGGCCACGTGGACCAGGGCGGCGTCGCCGGCGTCGTGCCCCCAGACGTCGTTGACCCGCTTGAAGCCGTCCAGGTCCAGGTAGATCACCGCGGACGGCTGGGCGTGGCGCGAGGCCAGAGCCGCGGCGCGGCGGAGCTCGCGGGCGAAGCCGCGGCGGTTCAGGAGGCCGGTGAGGGGGTCGCGGTCCGCCAGCCGTTCGGCCTCTTCGAGGCGGGCTCGGGCTGCGGCGAGGTCTCGGCGGGCCTGGGCCAGCTCGTCGGACAGGTCGCGCAAGGCGCCCTGCACCGCCGGGACGAGCGCGCGCACCTCGTCCAGCGTTTCCGGTGCGGGTCGGGACTCGGCCATCGCGCGGGAGCCTAGCCGCCGCGGTTGCGACAGCAAGACCAGCGCCCTACACCGCGACCTTCGGCGGCGGGCGGGGAGCGGCGAACCGTGGAGCAGCAGGCGGCGGTGGCCATCATCATGGGCAGCCGCTCGGACTGGCCGGTCATGAAGGGCGCGGCCGAGATGCTGGACGCCCTTGGCGTGTCCTACGCCGCGCAGGTGGTGTCGGCGCACCGCACGCCAGGGCGGATGTACGATTTCGCCCGCTCCGCCAAGGCGAAGGGCTTCAAGGTGATCATCGCGGGCGCGGGCGGCGCGGCGCACCTGCCGGGCATGACCGCGTCCATGACCGAGCTGCCGGTGCTGGGGGTGCCGGTGCCGGTGGCGAACATGGCGGGCTTGGACAGCCTGCTGTCCATCGTCCAGATGCCGGCGGGCGTGCCCGTGGGGACGCTGGCGATCGGCGCGCCGGGAGCCAAGAACGCCGGGTTGATGGCGGCCCGGATTCTCGCGCTCAGCGACGAGGGGCTGGCGGGGCGGCTGGCGGCGTGGCAGGCGGCCCAGACCGAGGCCGTGCCCGAGACGGTGGCGGACGCATGATCACTGGACCCCTCGCGCCGGGAGCGACGATCGGGATCGTCGGCGGCGGCCAGCTCGGCCGGATGCTGGCGATGGCCGCGGCGCGGCTGGGTTTCGATACGGCGATCCTCGATCCCGAGCCGGACTGCCCCGCGGGCCGTGTCGCGGGAACGCTGATCGTGGGCGCCTACGACGATGCGGCGGCGCTGGACCGGCTGGCGGACGCGAGCGGGGTGATCACCACCGAGTTCGAGAACGCGCCGGCCGAGCCGCTGCGGGCGCTGGCGCGGCGCGGGGCGACCGTGGCGCCGAACCCCGACGCGCTGGCGACGGCGCAGGACCGGGTCACGGAGAAGGCGTTCCTGAACGAAGCGGGGGCGCCGACGGTGGCGTTCGAGGTGATCGACGGGCCCGAGGCGATCGCGCCGGCGCTGGAGCGGCTGGGGACGCCCGCGCTGCTGAAGACACGGCGCGAGGGCTACGACGGCAAGGGGCAGGCCTGGGTGGAGCGTCCGGCGGACGCGGAGTCGGCGTGGGCGGCGATCGGCGGGCGGCCGGCGATCCTGGAGGCACGGGCCGAGTACCGGCGGGAGCTGTCGGTTATCGCCGCGCGGAGCCGGGACGGAGCGTTCTCGGCCTATCCGTTGACGGAGAACCGCCACGAGGGGGGCATCCTGCGCCGCTCCATCGCGCCGGCGCGGGCGAGCGAGCCGCTGAAGATGGAGGCGGAGACGATCGCGCGGCGCATTCTGCACGGGCTGGAGTACGTGGGCGTGATGGGGGTGGAGCTGTTCGAGCTGGCCGACGGGCGGCTGCTGGTGAACGAAATCGCGCCGCGGGTGCACAACTCGGGGCACTGGACGCTGGACGCCTGCGCGGTGGACCAGTTCGAGCAGCACGTTCGGGCGGTGGCCGGCTGGCCGCTGGGGCCGACCGAGCCGTTCGCAGCCTGCGAGATGGAGAACCTGATCGGGGCGGATGCGGAGCGCTGGCGCGAGCTGACCGCCGAGCCGGGCGCGCGGGTCTGGTGGTACGGGAAACGGGAGGCGCGGCCGGGGCGCAAGATGGGCCACGTCAACCGGCTGCGGCCGCGGTAGGTCAGCGCCCGCCATAGCGCAGGCGGCCCAAGGCGCCGGCGAACTCGCGCAGCAGGTCGAAGGGACGCTGCTGGGCCTTCCAGCGCTCGAAGGCCATGACGTTCTCGATGCGGGCGTCGACGAACGCCTCCGCCTGAGCGCGCCCGCGGGACAGGCGCACGGCGAGCGCCGAGAGCAGCACGCCCGAAAGGATGGCCCGCTTGCTGTAGTGGTTCTCGTCGGTCGACGTGTCGCCCGCCCAGCGCCAGATGGAATCGGCGCTGCGCCAGAGCAGGGCGAGGGCGAGGGGCAGGTTATGAGGCAGGGCCAGGTAGCCGGCCCAGCGGCGGACGGCGCTCTCGTCTTCGGCCGCCGCGTCCAGGCGGGCCTTCACCGCGCGGCCGATGCGGTCGCGGATCTTGAGGGAGAGGGGGTCGACGCCTTCGAGGGCGGCGAACATGCGCGCGTCGTGACGGCGGACGAGCAGGGCGGCGAGGTCGCGCGGACCCTGGGGGAGCACGAGCTCCGCTTCGGCCACGGTCATGCCGGCGACTTGGGCGGCGGCGCGGACCAGCCGGTCGGTCCAGCCGTATCGTGAGGCCAGCGGCAGGGCGGCCGCGAGCAGCTCGGCTTCGCGCTCCGCGCACCAGTCGGCGGGCTCGCTGTCGTTGCGCGGATACATGGCGCCGATATACGCGTTGAGGGTGCGCCGCGACAGGTCGCGCGCGTGGACAAGGCCTGGCCTCTGGTGTATCGGGCCGCCTCCCGGCGCGGAAGCTTGTGCTTCCGGGCCTATCACCCGTTTGACCTGCGCGCAGAGCCGATCGCGCAACCCGGAGAGAAGACCGCGTGCAGATTTTCGTCCGCGACAACAACGTCGACCAGGCGCTCAAAGCGCTGAAGAAGAAGATGCAGCGGGAGGGCACCTTCCGCGAAATGAAGCGGCACGTGCACTACGAGAAGCCCTCCGAGAAGCGCGCCCGCCAGAAGGCGGAAGCGGTGCGCCGGGCCCGCAAGCTGGCCCGCAAGCGCGCCCAACGCGAAGGCACCATCCCGATGCCGGTGAAGAAGCCCCGCTAGGCTTCCTTCCGCTTCGAGGTTTTCGAGGCCGCAGGCTGGCGCTTGCGGCCTTTTGCGCGTCAGCGGCGGGTCAGGGCCGCGAGCAGGGCCTTGGGCTCCAGCTTGACGGTGGAGAGCGCGCCGGCGCGGAAGGCTCGGGCTGACAGCCACAGCACGAAGACGATGGTCAGGAGCATCACCAGGCTGGTGCCCACGATCTCCCACCAGGCGGGCTCGCCGCCGGCCCGGGCGGCCATGATGAAGGGGGTGAAGGGCGGGATCCAGGACAGCACCTGCAGCGCTTCGGAGCCCGGATTGCGGATGGCGGTGGTCATGAACAGCACCGGCACCGTCAGCAGGATCATCACCGGCCCGAGCAGCGTCTGCGCCTCGCGGGTGGTCTCGCAGAAGGCGCCCATGGCGGCGAAGGCGGCCGCGTACATCAGATAGCCGCCGATCAGATACAGGGCGAAGTACCAGAGGAAGCCGCGGCCGAGCAGCACCGCGCCGAGATCGGCGGCCAGGCCCGGCGCCGCGCTCAGCGCCAGCGCCGCGCCGATCGTTCCCCAGACGCCCAGCACGGTCAGAGTCACCATCGCGACCCCGAGAATCTTGCCGCCCATGATCTCGGCGGTGGAGGCGGAGGCGAGCAGCACCTCCAGGATGCGGCTGGATTTCTCCTCGATCACGCTGTTCAGCAGGATGCCCGCGCCGGTGATCACGATCGACCAGAGCAGCATGCCCATGGCGAAGCCGACGATGCTGGGGAGGCGGTCGCGAAGGGAGACCTCGGCCCCGCCGGCGGCCTTGGGGGACAGGGTCCGCACGTCGATCTCGCGCTGGTCCAGCTCGGCCAGCCGGGCGGGCTCGACGCCCAGCGCCCGGAGTTCATCGTCCCGGGTGATCTGCTCCAGCGCCGCCTGGACCCGGCCCTGGGCCGCATCGTCGGCGAGGCTGGCCGCCCAGAAATCCAGGCCCGGAGGTCCGGTCGGAGCCGGGCGGATCACCGCGGCGGCGGTCAGGCGCTCGCCGCCGGGCAGGCTGCGGTCCCCGGCCATGTAGGGCCGGAGCGCGGCGCCGGCCTGCTCGGCGGTCGCGGCGCGCGCGACCTCGGGCGGAGGCGGGACGATCCGCAGGCGGGCGGCGGGCGGCCGGAAACCTTCGGCGGCGCGGGGCGACAGCTCGGCGAGCTTGGCGCGGGCGGCGGGCTCGCCGCCCTCGTCGAAAGCGGCCTGCACCGCGGCGCCGGCTTCAGGGCCGGCGGTCGTGGTGGCGGCGATGCGCAGGGCGAAGCCGACCTCCCGGGCCTCCCGCTCGCGCAAGCCCGCCTCCAGCCGCGGGCCCAAGCCGCGGCCGGTGAGGTCGATGATGGCCATGACCTGGCGCGCCTCAGCGCGCTGCATGAGGGTGGGCACCATGCCCCCGAGCACGATGCCGACCGGCATCAGCAGCATGGAGAGCCAGAACCCGACCGTGCGGACGTAGGAGACGTACTCGCGCCAGGCGATGATCCGAAGCCGGCTCACGCGTGCTCTCCGGTCAGCACGATGAAGGCGTCGTGCAGGGTGGGCTCCTTCACCTCGAAGCGGCGGATGTCGAGGCCGCGATCGAAGGCGGCCCGGAGCGCGGTCTGGGCCTGGGCGTCGGGGGCGAGTCCCGCGGACCAGCCTTCACCGTCCGCCTCGGCGCCCGTGATCCCGGGCAAGGCGCGCACGTCGGCTTCGGTCAGGGCGCCCTCGAGCCGCAGCAGACGGGGAGCGGCGGCGCGGGCTTCGGCCACGGTGCCGTCGAAGCGCTTGCGGCCCTTGGCGACCAGCACCACGCGCTCGCACAGGCGCTCGGCGTGCTGCATGACGTGGGTGGAGAACACCACCGTGGCGCCCCGGGCGGCCAGGTCGCGGATGATCTGCTCCAGGGACTGCTGGTTCACGGGGTCGAGGCCCGAGAACGGCTCGTCGAGGATGACGAGTTCAGGCTCGTGGGCGATGGCCGAGAGCAGCTGGACCTTCTGCGCCATGCCCTTGGAGAGGGCCTTGATCGGCCTGCGGGCGGCCTCGCCGAGACCCTGGGCTTCGAGCAGCGCGACGGCGCGGCGGCGGCCTTCGGCCTGCGGCACGCCCTTGAGCGCGGCGAAGAAGGCGATGGCGTCCATCGCCCGCATGCGCCGGTAGAGGCCGCGTTCCTCCGGCAGAAAGCCGATGCGGTCGCGCACCCGGCGGGCGTCGGACGATCCGAGCACATGGATGGCGCCGGCGGTGGGGGCGACCAGGCCCAGGATCATGCGGACGGTGGTGGTCTTGCCCGCCCCGTTGGGGCCGAGGAAGCCGCAGATCGAGCCGGGGCGGACGGCGAAGGACAGGTCGGAGACCGCTTCAAAGCCGCCGTACCGCTTGCTCACGCCTTCAAGGCTGAGCGCCGCCTCCATGCCGCGCACTCCGAATCAGTCCGGGGCACCGTAGCGTGATCCGTCGGGGAGCGTACGGCTGGCGTCGCATTCACACCAAGACGCCATGAGCACCAAGGAACACCAAGGTTCCTTTGCGACGCGGAGCGCCAATTCGTTCTCGAGAAGGAACAGCGCTTCGCGTGGGTCGCCCCGACATCCTTGGTGTTCCTTGGGGCTCTTGGTGTCTTGGTGGTGGGGCGGGAGTCACCCCTACCGCTGGCCAGCGCGGGCGTCCGCGATGACGCGGAGCGTGGCCTCCACCACGCGGTCGGCGTTGGCGCCGCCGAGCATGGAGGTGTGGGTGGCGTCCGGGAGGTTCAGGACCGAGCCCTTGAGCGAGCGGCGGGCGGGGGCGGCCTGCATCTCCTGCCAGCCGCTGCGGCCGTCGCCGCCCGCGGTGATGACGGCTACGGGCGTCTCTACCGAGATGTCGCCGGCCGCGAGGGCCTGCTCGCCCGTGGCGAAGGCGGCGTCGATCTCGGCGGCCGCGGCGCGCTGGTGGGTGACGCTGCCGATGGTCCAGCGCTTGAGCCGGGCGGCCTCGGGCTCCAGGCCGATCCGGTCGGGAACGAAGAAGGAGGCCGCCTTCATCACGCCGAGGTTCGCCGCGATCACGCCGAGCCGGGCGGCCGTGCGGAAGCGCTGGATCCAGACGCGGGCGCCGGGGACCTGGGCGGCCTCGGGACCGGCGGCGTCCAGCAGCACGAGGCCGATCACCTCGTCGGGACGGCTGGCCGCCCAGAGGCGGCCCGCCAGGCCCGCCATGGAGTGGCCCACGTAGACGAACGGACCCTTGATCCCGGCGGCCTGCAGGAGGGCGTCGCGGTCGCGCATGACGGAGGCTCCGTCGCGGGGCAGGGGGCCGGGATCGGACAGGCCCATGCCCGCGCGGTCCCAGGCGCAAGCGCGGTAGCCGCGCGCCGCGAGCCGGGCCTGCACCACCGAGAGGTCCTCGGCGACGCCGTAGGCCCCCGACTCCAGCCAGACCGTCGGGCCGGCGGCGTCGGCCGGGCCTGCGCAGACGAGCCGGAGCTTGCGGCCGCCGATGTCGTAGAGCTGACCGGGACCGTGCGGACGGCCGCTGAGGGCCGAGGCGGCCCCGCCGAGGGCGACGATGGTGACGACGCCCAGCGTCAGGCCGGCGAACAGGCGGAGCAGCATAGACGCAACATGGGCGCGATGGGGCCGCTTGCTCAAGGGAGAAGGGCCGCTAATCCTGCCGGGCGTGAGCGTTGATCGCATCTACCTGGACGGCAACTCGCTCGGGCCGCCGAGCGCTCGGACGCGCGAGCGGGTGTTGGCGGTGCTCGAGGAGCAATGGGGGCGCGACCTGATCGCGTCCTGGAACGTGCACGGCTGGATCGACCTGCCCCAGCGGCTGGGCGGCAAGATCGCCCCGCTGATCGGCGGGGGCGCCGACGAGGTGATCGTGGCCGACACCGTCTCGGTCAACCTGTTCAAGCTGGCCGCCGCGGCGCTGCGAGCCCAGGGGACGCGGCGGGCGATCGTCTACGAGGCGGACGACTTTCCGACCGACGGCTACGTGCTGCAGGGCCTGGCCGGGCTATGGTCGGACGTGGAGCTGCGGGCGGTTCCCCGCTCGAAGCTGGCGGAAGCGTTGGACGACGACGTCGCCCTGCTGGTGGTCAGCCACGTGCACTACCGCACGGGCGAGCTGCACGACCTGCAGGCGCTCACCGAGCGGGCGCATGCGGCGGGGGCGATGGTGCTGGCGGACCTCAGCCACAGCGCGGGCGTGATCCCCATGAGCCTGTCGGCCTGGCGCGTCGATATGGCGGCCGGCTGCGGGTACAAGTACCTGAATGGCGGGCCGGGCGCGCCGGCGTTCCTGTACGTGAACCGGCGGCGCCAGCAGTGGCTGCGGAATCCGATCACCGGCTGGATGGGGCACGCGCGGCCGTTCGCCTTCGAGCAGGACTACGCCCCGGCCGAGGGCATGAACCGCTGGCTGGCGGGGACGCCGCCGGTGCTGGCCATGGCCGCGCTGGAGGCGGGGCTGGACGACTACAAGCTGGCGGACGTGCGCGCGCTGCGGGTGCAGAGCATGGCCCTGACCGACCTCTTCATCGCCGAGGTGGAGGCGCTGGGGGACACGGGGCTGGAGCTGGCGTGCCCGCGCGAGGCCGGGCGGCGGGGCGCGCAGGTCAGCTTCCGCCATCCGGAGGGCTACGCCATCGTGCAGGCCCTGATCGAGGCGGGCGTGGTGGGCGACTTCCGCAGCCCCGACGTGCTCAGGTTCGGCTTCGCGCCCCTGTATGTGACCGGCGAGCAGGTGAGCGAGGCCGTCCGGCGGCTGGCCCGGGTGCTGGAGACCGAAAGCTGGCGCGAGCCGCGGTTCCAGGTCCGGCCGGCGGTGACGTGACCCTCGCGCGGCCGACCCGCAGGGGGGGCTCCGTTCAGCGCTTCGCCTTCGACAGGTTCAGCGCCGCGGCGGCCCGGAACAGCGCGGTGAGCGCGGCGTCGTTGATCGAGTCGCCTTCCCGGAAGTCGATGGCGCGCCGGGTGTTCCCCTCCAGGCTGGCGTTGAAGAGGTTGGCGGGGTCCGGCAGGGCGGCGCCCTTGGCGAAGGTCAGCTTGACCACCGCCTTGTAGGTCTCGCCCGTGCAGATGATGCCCCCGTGCGACCAGACCGGCACGCCTCGCCACTTCCACTCCTCCACCACCTCCGGGTCGGCCCGCCGGATCACGGCGCGAAGGCGGGCGAGCATCTCCCCCCGCCAGTCGCCGAGCTCCTGGATCCGTGCGTCGATCAGTTGAGACGGGTCGGCTTGCGTCATCGGTCCTTGCTCCTTCGCTCCGGGCGCCCGCTCACGCCGGTGCGACCGCGGCGGCGCCGGGCGGGCGCGGGAAGGGCCGGAAGGTCAGGGCCATGAGGAAGGCCCCGATCCCCATCCCGAACGCGCCCACGAACAGCCAGGTGTAGGTGGCCGTGGCGTCGTAGATCAGGCCGCCCGCCACGGGGCCCAGCGCCATGCCGAAGCCGCCCGCCATGGCCGTGCCGCCGATCACCGTGCCCATGATCCTGAGCGGGAAGTTCTCCCGCGCGATCACCGCGTAGAGCGGCATGACGCCCGCGTAGATGAAGCCGAACAGGCCGGCCACGGCGTAGAATCCGCCGAGGTCCCGAACGAGGGTGTAGGCGAGCGCGCCGAAAGCCTGGGCGAGCAGGCCCAGCACCAGGATGCGCTTGGCCCCGAACCGGTCTCCCAGGACGCCGAAGCCGATGCGGCCGCCCAGGCCCGCGAGCCCCTCCAGGCTGTAGATGGAGACGGCCGCCATCAGCGGGATGCCGCACGCGACGGCGTAGCTGACCGTGTGGAAGATGGGCCCCGAATGGGTGGCGCAGCAGAAGAAGTTGGTCGCCAGCAGGATGGCGAACTGCGGCGAGCGCAGCGCCTGGGCTGTCGACATGGCGGGCTGCGGGCCTTCGTCGGCGCCCGGCTCGGGCACGGCGCCCGTCAGGGTCGGCGGTCGCCGGACGAGCAGGGCGGCCGGGATCATGAGGCCGGCGGCGATGGCCGCGACGATCAGCAGGGTGGTGCGCCAGTCGTGCTGGGTCACGAGCCAGGCGACCAGCGGCGCCATGGTCATGGGCGCCATGCCCATGCCCGCCGACACCAGCGAGACCGCCAGACTCCGCTGGGTGTCGAACCAGCCGGTCACGCAGGCCATCATGGGCGCGAAGATCGCCGCGGTGGCGCCGCCGACCACCAGGCCGAAGATCAGCTGGAAGCCGAGCAGCGAGGTCGTCCGGCTCGCCAGGGCCAGGCTGGCGGCGATCAGGACGGCGCCGATCAGCACCACGGGACGCGGTCCGAAGCGGTCCGAGAGCCCGCCCCAGAACAGGCTTCCGAGCGCCATGGCGATGAAGGCGGCCGTCATGGCGCCCGAGATCCCGGTGGCCGACCAGCCGGTGTCCTGGGCGATGGGGCGCAGCAGCACGGGAAGCGAGAACATCGCGCCGATGGCGACGCATCCCAGGAGGCCGCCCGCCGCGACGATCACCCATCGGTACTGCAATCGGATCATGGCTCGCCTCCGTTCGCCGCCGGCCCGGACCGAGGACGCCCGAGCGCCCGCGGAGCCGACATCAGGGCGACATGGCGGGACGGCCGCGTCACTCGCGGTACTCGAACTCCACCAGGTAGACGTTCCGGCCGGGGCCGTGCCGGGCCACCTTCAGCAGGTCGACCACGCCCTGAAAGCCGGAACGGCGGGCGAGATCGGGCGTGATGTCCTCCCACCCGATCTGACGGAGGGCGCTGACGTGGACGGCGCCCGGGCCGAGCGGATAGCGGCCGCCGACCTTCACGCGCGGCGCCTGCCAGATGCGGACGCTGCAGGTGACTTCGCCCCGCATCACCGGGCCGCGCAGCGCCTTGGCGAACTGCAGGGCTCAGGCCGCCGCGCGAAAGAAGGGCTTGTCGCCCAGCACGGTGGCGCGCCGCATGATGCGGCGCTCGGGCAGGTAGTCGTCCACCGCGAAATGCTGGGTGCAGCGGTTGTCCCAGAACGCCAGGGCCCCGGGCGTCCAGCGCCAGCGGACGGTGAACTCGGGCCGCTGCACGTGGCGGAAGAGGAACTCGATCAGCGCCTTGCTCTCCTCGGCGCGCAGACCCTTGATCCGCTGGGTGAAGCCCTGGTTGACGAAGAGGCCCGGCTCACCGGTCTCCGGGTGGGTGCGGACGACCGGGTGCAGGACCGGCGGGTTCTTGCGGACGGCCTCCTCGAACCGGGCCCGGCCCGCCTCGTCGGCGGCGTGCGTGCCCGAGAAGGCGTGGGCGAAGCTGTGCACGGCCTGCAGGCCGGAGAGGAATTCCTGCATGGGCTTGGAGAGCGCCCGGTAGGCGGCGGTCATGGACGACCAGAGCGTGTCGCCGCCCTGGCTCGGCAGCTGCTGGGCGTAGAGCAGGCAGCCCAGGGCCGGCGTTTCGATGAAGGTGATGTCGGTGTGCCAGGTGTCGTTGTCGGTCGGATTGCCCGGATGGTTGTCGATGACCATGATCTCCGGGTGGGCCCCGTCGCGGCCGTACAGCGGGTGCACGTGAAGCTCGCCGAAGCGGGCGGCGAAGTCGCGCTGGGCGCCGGACGAGAGGTCCTGGTCGCGGAAGAAGATGACCTGGTGCTTCAGCAGGGCCTGGCGGATGTCGCCGATGGTGTCGTCGGACACGGGGCCGGCGAGGTCGATTCCGTGCAGTACGGCCCCGATGGCGGGGGTGAGCGGCTCGATGGTAAGCGCGTTGGAGCGGGTCATGCAGGCCTCCTGGCCGCACTCTGCCTCGCTCGCGGCGGGGCCGACAAGCCAGGGTTTCTGAACCGAGCCGCAAGCTTGGGCGTTGAGCGGCGATCGACGACGTGCGGGGGATGTGAGTGACGCCTGAGGAGAGCCTGCTGCGCCTGGGCGACACCTGCTGGCGTGCGGCCATGGCGGACCGCGCTGCGGTGCTGATGGACAACGGGCCCTACTACGCCGCGCTGGCGGCCGCGTTGCCGAAGGCGGAGCGCTCGATCTCGATTCTGGGTTGGACCTTCGATCCGCGGACCGTGTTGGAGCCGGACGCGCGGGGGCAGCCGGCGAGCGAGGAGGGGCGGATCGGGCGGCTGCTGGTTTCGCTGGCGGAGGCGCGGCCGGAGTTGGATGTGCGCGTGCTGTGCTGGCAGATGGACCTGCCCATCGCCGCCACCCAGGCCTTCTATCCCCACCGGGCGCGGGGGTTCTTCAAGAACACGCCGGTGCAGTTCCGGCTGGAGAAGGCGCTGCCGCTGGGCGCCTGCCATCACCAGAAGGTGGTGATCATCGACGACAAGGTGGCCTTCAGCGGCGGCTGCGACATCTCGGTGGACCGCTGGGACTCGGTGGAGCACCCCGATCACGACGGCCATCGCATCATGCCGAACGGCAAGCAGCACCCGCCGCGCCACGATGTGATGGCGGTGGTCTCGGGACGGGCGGCGCGGGTGCTGGGGGACCTGTTCCGCCGGCGCTGGCTGCTGGCGGCCGACGAGGAGATCCCGCCGCCGCCGCCCACGGAGGGCGATGCATGGCCCGCGCACGTGGCGCCGGAGTTCCACAAGGTGCGGGTGGGCGTCTCCCGCACCGAACCCGCCTGGGGCGGCGATCCGGGCGTCAACGAGAGCGAGCGGCTGCACCTGGCCGCCATTGCGGCGGCCAAGCAGACGTTGATTTTCGAGAATCAGTATGTGGCGTCGCCGGTGATCGAGACCGCTCTGGCGCGGCGGCTGCAGGACCTGGACGGGCCGGAGATCATCATCATCACCACCCGCAAGTCGCCCAGCTGGTTCGATCAGATGACCATGGACCGGACGCGGGCGGCGATGATCGGGCGGCTGCGGGCCTTCGACGTGTATGGCCGGTTCAGGGCCTTCTGCCCTGTGACCGAGAGCGGGCGGGGGATCATCGTCCACTCCAAGGTGACGATCGTGGACGACCGGCAGATCCGGATCGGCTCGGCGAACCTGAACAACCGCTCCTTCGGCTTCGACACCGAATGCGACGTGGTGATCGAGGCGGACGACGAGGCGGAGCGGCGGGTGGTGGCGGCCTATCGGCTGAAGATGCTGAGCCACTGGCTGGGGGTGGACGAGAGCGCGTTCGAGCGGGAGGACGAACTCGGCGGGCCCGGCATGATCGAGGCGCTGGACCGCCTGTCGGTCAAGACGGGGCGACTGATCCCGGTGGAGGGCTATCGGCAGAGCTGGGTGCGCAACATGATCGCGCTGAACCACTTGGGCGACCCGGTGGACCCGACCGACAGCTGGCAGCCCTGGGTTCGCTTCCGCAAGCTCAGCCGGCGGACGCGGTCGCTTCTGGGCGGGGCTAACCCGGCGGGTCGAAGTCGACGATGAGCGGCAGGTGGTCGGAGGCCCGCCGGGCGGCGAGGTCGTCCGCGACGGCGATCCGGCGGACCCGCAGCTCCGGCGTCGTGAACACGTGGTCGATGCGCAGGATGGGGAAGGCGCTCGGGAAGGTGGCGAGGGGGCGGAAGGCTTGGGCGCCGAGCTGGGCGTCCTGCAGCCGGCGGCGAAAGGCGCGGTAGACCGACGAGCCCACCGGGGCGTTGAAGTCGCCGGCCACCATCAGCGGACCGCGTCCGAGCGCCGTGCCCAGCCAGTCCGGGCCGAGCAGGGCGGCGGCCTGAGCGCGCTGCTCGCGCGGGACGAGGCCAAGGTGAGTGTTGATCACCTGCACGGTGGTCCCGTTGATGTCGATGTCGAGCCAGAGCGCGCCGCGCGGCTCCAGACCCGGCAGGTTGATGGTCGGCAGGGCGGCGGCCTTGACCACCCGGTGGGGCAGGGCGGTGAGGATGGCGTCGCCGTAGAGTTCCTCCTCCACCGTCATGGCGGGATGGAAGCGGGACTTCATGCGCAGGTAGGCGGCGATGGCCTCCGCCTGGTCCACGCCTCGGGTCCGCGCCCGACCCACGTCCAGCTCCTGCAGGCAGACGATGTCAGGCTCGACGGCGGCCAGCACGGCCGCCACCCGCTCCACGTCGAGGCGGCGATCGGGCCCCACACAGCGGTGGACGTTGTAGGTGACCAGTCTCAAGGCCGACGCCGATTAACAGGCGTTACTCGGCCGCGCCACCCGCGGTTCCGTCCGCAAAGGGATGACAAGCTGTCAGTTTTCGACGCAAAGTGAGTCGCCCTAGCCTGTGCGTAGCCCAAGCGCTCCATCAGAGGCGCGGGGCGAGTTCGGGGAGGCGTTCATGCGTTCATGGTTTGGGTTCACGCGGCGGCTGCTGGGCGGTCTCGCCGCGCTCGCCGCAATCGGCGTCGGGGCGGCCCAGGCGCAGGGCACGCCGGGCCATCCGGGCGAGCGGCTCTACACGACCTACTGCGCCAGCTGCCACGACAACGCCGAGGCGTTCCGCGCGCCCGACAAGAAGACGCTGTCGGCCATGAGCTTCCAGACGCTCAGCTACGCCCTGACCGAGGGCAAGATGAAGGTGCAGGGCCAGCCGCTGAACGGCGAGACCCGGAACCTCCTGATCAACTACCTGACCGGCCAGGACTCGGCGACGGCGGACGCCTGGAGCCAGGCGCAGACCTGTCCGGCGGGGCGGCGCAGCGTGGAGCTGCCGAAGGCGGCGCCGGTGGCGGGCTTCGGCTTCGACCGAGCCAACACCCGGACGCTGACCGCCAAGCAGGCCGGCCTGACCAAGGCCGCGTTCTCCAGAATGGACCTGGCCTGGGCCGTCGCTTTCCCGAAGGTGACGATGATGCGCTCGCAGGCGGTGATCGCCGGCGACAACGTCTTCCTGCCGGTGGCCGAGGCCTCGGCCATGTACGCCTTCGACGTGTCGGACCCGAACAAGCCGTGCGTGCAGTGGGTGTACCGGACGCCGGGCGGCGCGCCGCTGCGGACCAGCGCCGCCTACGGCGAGCTGAAAAACGGCCGCAAGGTGCTCGCCTTCTCCGGCCTCGACACCACCGTGCACGTCGTTGACGCGAAAACCGGCAAGGCGATCTGGGCCAAGCGCGTGGGCGCCTACCCCTTCTCGCTGACCACCGGCACGCCGACCGTGCTGAAGGACCGCATCATCGTGCCGGTCTCGCAGTTCGAGATCATGGTGGCGGCCAACAACAGCGAGACTTGCTGCACCAACCATGGCTACGTGCTGTCGCTGGACCCGCTGACCGGGGCGCAGCAGTGGCGGTACGACACCATGCCGGACGCCAAGCCCGTCCGGGACCGGGGCGACGGCAAGCCGCTGCTCGGACCCTCCGGGGCGCCCATCTGGAACTCGCCGCTGGTCGATGAGAAGCGGGGGCTGATCTACTTCGGCACGGGCGAGGCGAACTCCCCGCCCGCGCACCGCAACACCAACGCCCTGATCGCCATCCGGCTGAAGGACGGGACCGAGGCCTGGAGCATGCAGGCCACCCCGGACGACATCTACAACGTGGGTTGCGGCCCCAAGCCTAAGCCGACGCAGCTGAACTGCGTGTCGGAGACCGTGTACCGCGACGTCGACTTCGGGGCCTCCACGGTGCTGGGGAAGACGAGCGACGGGCGCGAGCTGCTCTATGCGGGGCAGAAGTCGGGCACGGTGTGGGCGCTGGACCCGGCCACGGGCAAGCTGGCCTGGCGGCGGGACATCGGCACCGGCACGGCGAACGGCGGCATCCACTGGGGCATCGCCTACGACAAGGGCACGCTGTACGTACCGGTGGCGCACATCGGGCGGAGCATTCCGGGGCAGGAGGTCGACCCCAAGCTGAAGCCGGGCCTGTTCGCGGTGGACGCCACCACGGGCGCCATCAAGTGGGCCTATGCCGCCGAACCGGACTGCGGCAACGGCCGGGACAAGAAGGTGGCCCGCTGCGATCGGATGGCCGGCTTCTCGGGCGCGCCGACGGTGATCGACGGGGTGGTGTTGCAGGGCGGCCTGGACGGGCGGCTCTACGCCATCGACGGGACCACGGGCCAGGCGCTCTGGCGCTACGACACGGTGCGCAGCTACGAGACCGTGAACGGCGTGGCGGGCCAGGGCGGGTCCATCGACTCGGCGGGGATCGTGGCGGCGAACGGCATGCTGCTGGTGAACTCCGGCTACGGCATGTTCGGCCAGGCGCCCGGCAACGTGATGCTGGCGTTCAAGCCGAAGCCGTAGGGGTTTCACCTCTCCGCTCATCCCCGCGAAAGCGGGGAACCAGGCGTTTGCAGCTGCGCGCTCTGGGGGAGGTACGCGCTCGACCCGTCCCCTGAGGTCGCGCGGATGGGTCGCCAGCGTCACTGACGCGCCTCGCACCTCGTCACCAAACGCTGGTTCGCCGCTTTCGCGGGGATGAGCGGAATGGAAGGGGAGCGCAGTTGGCCCTAGGTCCCGGATCGCCGCTTCACGGCCTCCGGGATGACAAGGGCGCACTTCGCGGCGTCACGAATGACGAGGGCGCCCCCCCGAAGCAGAACGGAGCCGCTACTTCCGCTTGGGCTTCAGGGCCACGAGGACGTTGCCGGGGGTCTGGCCGAAGGAGCCGTAACCGGCGTTGAGGAACACCAGCCCGTCGCCGGCCCACACGCCGTGGGCGTCGATGGAGCCGCCCTTGGCCGGCACGCCGTTGCGGCTCTCGTACTCGCGGGCGGCGTCGAAGGTGTAGAGCACCTTGCCGCTGGCGGCGTTGAACACCCGCAGCTTGCCGTCCAGCGAACCGGCCAGCACCGCCTTGTCGACCACCAGGGGCGAGGAGGAGAGGCCGAAGCGGCCGGTGCACTGCGCCACGCGCTTGTCGCGGCCGTTCTCGCAGTCGGGCGTCGCGGCCCAGCTCCACAGCACCCGGCCGGTGTCGATGTCGAGAGCGTACATGCCAGGCTTGCCGGGGCGGGCCCCCATCACCGGGTCGTTGATGGGTGCGAAGACGCGGCGGTCGTCCGCCGCGATGCCCCAGTGCACGCCGCCAAGCGCCGAGCCTTCGCCGACCTTGGTGTTCCAGAGCACCGCGCCGCCGTTGTCGGGGTCGAAGGCCCAGACATCGCCGGACTTCTGGCCGGCCAGCACCACGTCCTTGCCTTTCGACGTCCTGGTGATGATCGGCTGGGCGCCGAAGTCATAGTCCTTGAGCACGCTCTCCTCGTCGGTGAACGGGCAGTTGGGGCCGGAGTTGTTCGGCCCGCGGCAGGCCATGTTCCAGATGTCGTTCTTGAGCGCCTGGCGGACCCAGCGCACCTTCCCGGTGTCCAGTTCGATGGCCATGATGGCGTCGCTGGTGTCGGTGGCCGGCGGGGAGGTGTTCTCGCCCGTGGCCGCGTAAACCAGGCCCCGTTTCGCATCGATGGAGGGCGTGGCCCAGATCGGCGCGCCCGAGGGGCCGTACATCTCCACGCCGGCGCTGGTCTTGCGGCCGATCGGCTTCGCCGGCGGCATGGTGCGGGCCGTCCAGACCACCTTGCCGGTGGCCGCGTCCACGGCCGAGACCGCGCCCGAGGTGGTGCAGCAGGTGTACTTGGGGTCGGTCGCGCGGGCGACGCTGGACGCGGAGATCGGGACGATCACCTTGTCCTTGTACAGGATCGGGGCGCCCGTGATCGGGACGGTCTTGTCGTGGCGCGGATCGACCGCCCAGATCGTCGCCCCGTCCTTGGGGTCGACGGCGTGCAGCATGCCGCGGCCGTCCGCGAAGACGAGCGCCTTGCGACCGCGTGGGCCGAGCTCGCCATAGGTCAGGGTGGTGCGCAGCGGGCTCTCGAACTTGCGGTCCCACTTCACGCAGCCGGTCTTGGTGTCGATGGCCAGCAGGGTGTTGGTCTGGCCGGAGCTGTAGAACATGGTCGAGCCGACGATCACCGGCTGGGACCGCAGGTTTGTGGTCTGCGGGAAGGCGATGGTCCAGGCCACCTCCATGTCGGAGAGCTGGGCGTTGGTCAGGCCGGCCTGGCGCGCGGTCATGCGGCGGCTGCCGGCATGGTCCACGCCGTAGAGGGCGAGCGTCGGAGCCCCGGAGACGTTCACCACGCGCTTGTCGGCGGCGCAGCGGAGCGGGGCGACCCAGTCGGCCACCGACTTGGTGGTGCTCGCGGTCAGATAGGTGGTGACCTGCTCGATCTGTTCGGCCGACATGCCGACGGCCATGGCCTTCATCACGCCTTCGGTGAGGGCGAGGCGGATCTGCTGGGCCGGCATGCGGCGCACCGTGGAGGTGGCCGGCGCCTTGGTCGCGTCCGGGTTGTCGTGACAGGTGGCGCAGCGCTGGGCGTAGAGCCGCTCGCCCGCGGCGACGTGGGCCTGCAGCTGCGCCGCCGACATGGCGGGCGCGGCGGCCTGGGCCTGGGCGGTGGCTTTGCTGCCCGAAGCCGAAAGGAACAGGGCGCCGAACGCCCCTACGACGGCGGCCGCACCGGCCGCTCCAAACCACGCACGCACGCTCATGTTCTCCGATCAGGCCTCGCGGTGGGGAAGGTTCGCCAGGGCGACCCCGCCGTCCACGGCGATGGTCTCGCCCACCACGTAGTCGCCGGCCCGGGAGGCGAGATAGATCGCCGCCCCGGCCATGTCTTCGTCAGCGCCGATGCGCCGCAGCGGCACGCGACGGGCCACCGCGTCCGCCTCGTCGCGGGCGGCCCGGTTCATCTCCGAAGCGAAGGGTCCTGGCGCGATCGCGGTGACCACGATCCAGTCCTGGATCAGCCGCGCCGCCAGCCGGCGGGTCAGGTAGATCAGCCCCGACTTGGACGCGTGATAGGAGTAGGTCTCCAGCGGGTTGAGGTTGATCCCGTCGATGGAGGCGATGTTGATCACCTTGGCCGGGCGCTCCTGGCTGGCGCCCGCCTTCAGGGAGCCGTGCAGCGCCTGGGTCAGGAAGAAGGGCGACTTCAGGTTCAGGTCCATGACCTTGTCCCAGCCGAGTTCGGGGAAGGTCTCGAAGTCATGGGCCCAGGCGGCGCCCGCGTTGTTCACCAGGATGTCGAGCCGGGGCTCCAGCGCCGCGTAACGCTGGGCCAATTGGCGGCAGCCTTCGACGGTGGAGACGTCCTGGGGGATGGGGATGCAGGTCCCGCCGCCGGCGGAGAGCTCGGCGGCCGCCGCTTCGCAGGCCTCGGCCTTGCGGGAGGAGATGTAGACCTTCGCGCCCTGGGCGATGAAGCCCGCGGCGATCATCTTGCCGATGCCGCGCGAACCCCCGGTGACCAGCGCCGTGCGGCCTTGCAGCGAGAACAGGTCGGTCATCATGGCGGACGTTTCCCGCGGGCGCTCGCCGCCCGTTATAGCGCGCAGGAATGGCGGAGCGGGGCCTTCCTGTCCAGAGATTTGACAGTTTGTCAGGTCGTCGCGGGGATGTCGGGCGCCGCAGGAACGGATCGCCAGAACGGCTTCTGCTTCATCAGGATCTTGAAGGAGGCTTCGGCTTCATCGACCAAGGCCGCCTCGCCGCGCTCACGCTGAGCGGTGAGCCGCCCCGCCGCGAAGGCGGCGGCTGGGCCGGCGCTCTCGGCGACCTGCAGGGCCAGGCCACGCCCGACGGCCTGATCGTTGAGGGACCCGAGCGCCTCCTGCAGGGCCTTGAGGGCTCGGAAGAAGCGCCGGCGGGACTTCTCGGCCTGGGGGAACAGCGGGGCGAAGGCGTCGGCGGCGTAGCGCAGCTTCTTGGCCTGGATGCGCGCCTCGTGCCGCTCCTCGGCGCTGAGGCGGGCGAGGTGGGCTCCGGAGCGCTTCAGCTTGCGGCGAAGGCGGTCGAGGGTGACGCCGGCGAAGGCGGTCGCAGGCTGGTCGCGGAGGGCGGCGCGCAGCTCGTCCCGGGTCCACGGACCGGCCTCCAGCCAGGCGGCGACGTCTAGGGCGAGGCGGCGGCGGCGGTCGGAGTCGAGGGCGGCGAGCGCATGCTCGTAGGCTGTGGCCCGGCGGGCCTCGGCCGTGCGGCGCAGATCCTCCACGCCGGCTTCGTCAGGTTCGGCCTCCCCGAGCACCTCGATGAAAACGTCCAGATCGCGCGCCTCGTTCAGGGCGGAGGCGAGCATGCGCAGGGCGTCTCGAAGCAGGTCGAAGGTCTCGTCGCGGGCGACCGGGCGGAAGGCCGAGAAGAGGGACCGGAGCCGCCGCAGGGCGACGCGGGTCTGGTGCAGCGAGTCCGCCTCGGGCTCGGCGATGAACGCGCGGGCGTGAAGCTGGAAGGCGGCGAGCAGGTCCCGGGCCGCCCGTCGAAACGCCTGCCCTGCGCTCAGGTCGCCCGCGGGCGATGAACGCTCGACCGCGCCGTTCCCGAGCAAGGCGTAGCCGCGGTCCGACTTGCTTTCGAAGGCGAGGTCCAGAGGGGCCGCGGTCATCAGCTCGCGGGTGAGCGCCAGCAGGGCGTCGGGGGCGCCGCGCATCAGCTCCAGCTCGAGCTCGTGCAGTTCCTCCCGGCGGTCCCCGGCCTCGATCACGCCCTCGTCCAGGGCCGCCTCGATCTCGGCGCCGTTGCGGACCAGCGTCCCCTTGCGCCGCTGCACCCGCACCGCGAACGCCGGCGCGACGGCGCCCTGGCCGAGGGCCGCGCGCACGGGCTCGAAGCCCTCCGCATCCAGGTTCGGCGCGGCGGCCTCGACCGCCGCCTCCAGCTCGGTGCGGCCGAACACGCCGGTCTCGCCGGCTGCGCGCTTGGCGGTCTGCACCCGCCCGCCCGCCTCCTCGCGGACGCGCAGGGACCAGCCGCTGCGCCGGAGCGCCTGGTCGGGCGTGTCGAAGTAGGTCGCGTCAAGCGTCCGCGGGTCGCCCAGGCCCAGGCCGTCGATGAGCAGGCGCGCCATGTCGGGGGCGACCCGGAACTTGAGTTCGAACTCCTCCGCCATGATCCTCTCCGGCTGCGCCGCCGTTCGCAGCACCCGTTGCACACCTTCACGCCCGCCCGCTACCGTGCGCCCGCCTGGGGAGAACGAAGATGGCGCGTCGGGGATCGAGTCTGTTGCTGGCCGCGGCCGCCCTGGGGCTGGCCGCCCCCTCCGCCGCCCAAGCTCCCGCGTCGGGGGCGGGGCAGGCGCTGACGGTCGTGCACGCCGGCCGGCTGCTGGACCGGCCGGGGCGCCCGGCGCGCGGCGCGTCCACCCTGCTGATCCGCAACGGGCGCATCGAGGCGGTGCAGAACGGGTTCACGGCCCCGCCTGCGGGCGCGCGGGTGATCGACCTGCGGGACCGCTTCGTGCTGCCGGGGCTGATCGACAGTCACGTCCACCTGGACAGCGACCGGGGCGGCGAGGCGGCGCTGATGGAGGCGGTCACCAACAACGCCCCGTACTTCACCGTCGCTGCGGCCATGAACGCCAAGAAGACGCTGGAGGCGGGCTTCACCACCGTGCGCAACCTCGGCGACCAGACGGGGGCGACCCTGGCTCTGCGCGACGCCTTCGACGCCGGCCAGCTGGCGGGGCCGCGGATCGTGGACGCGGGGCGCAGCATCTCCTCCACCGCGGGCCACATGGACGCCCGGAACGGTTTCCGGGAAGACCTGCACGACGCGATCGACCACTCCAATGTTTGCAACGGGCCCGAGAGCTGCCGCGAGGCCGTCCGGCTGCAAGTCGCGCGCGGCGTCGACCTGATCAAGATCGCGACCACCGGCGGGGTGAACAGCCGGATCGGCGCCGGCCTGAACCAGCAGATGTTCGACGACGAGGCCAAGGCGTTGATCGAGACCGCCCACCAGCTGAAGAAGAAGGTGGCGGTGCACGCGCACGGGGCCGACGGCGTGAAGCTGGCGCTCCGCTACGGCGCGGACTCCATCGAGCACGGCACCCTGATCGACGACGAGGCGGTCGCCTTGTTCAAGAAGACCGGCGCCTACTACGTGCCCACCCTGTCCACGGTGAACGGGTATCTGGAGCGGATCGCGGCCGACCCGAACGCCTATCCGCCCGCCGTGCGGGCCAAGATCGACTACCGGATCAAGATCACCGGAGACGCCCTGCGCAAAACCTATCCGGCGGGCGTGAAAATCGCCTTCGGAACGGACGCGGGCGTGAGCAAGCACGGCCGCAACGCGGACGAGTTCGAGGCCATGGTGAAGTACGGGATGAGCCCGGCGGACTCGGTGAAGGCGGCGACGGTGAACGCCGCCGACCTGCTGGGCCTGGCGGGCGAGATCGGCACGCTGGAGCCGGGCAAGCGGGCCGACCTGATCGCGGTGGCCGGCGATCCGCTGGCCGACGTGACGATCCTGAAGCGGGTCGGCTTCGTGATGAAGGACGGGGTGGTCTACAAGGACGCGCGCTAGCCGCGCCCGGAGTCAGGCGTCGCCGGTCAGGTTCAGCCGCTCGCGCAGTTCCTTGCCGCTCTTGAAGAAGGGAGCGGCCTTGGCGGGCACCGGGACCGCCGCGCCCGTGCGCGGATTGCGGCCGATGCGCGAAGGGCGCAGCCGCACGGAGAAGGCGCCGAAGCCGCGCAGCTCGACGCGGCCGCCGCGCTCCAGCTGAGTCGTCATCCGCTCCAGGATGCAGGACACCACCCGGTCGACGTCGCGGACCGACAGGTGCGGGTTCTCCCGGGCCAGACGATCGATCAGCTCAGACTTTATCATCCCGCCCCCTAGACGGCGTCGCGCCCCCGGCCGGCACCAAAGGCCCAGGCGGCAAGGTCGGCAAGTCGACTGTCCTTAAACGGTCAAGCTTGCGTCATCATGTCCCAAGAGAAACGGCCGGGCGAGTGCTCGCCCGGCCGTCCCCTGCAAGCCGCAGGGTGCGGCTTATTCTTGGCCGCTTTGCTTGGCCCGGAGCGCGGCGCCCAGGATGTCGCCGAGCGACGCCCCGGAGTCCTGCGAACCGAACTTCTCCACGGCTTCCTTCTCGTCGGCCATTTCGAGCGCCTTCACCGAGACGCTGATCCGGCGGGCCGCCTTGTCCACGCTGGTGACCTGGGCGTCGATGCGGTCGCCCACGGCGAAGCGCTCGGGGCGCTGGTCGTTGCGGTCGCGCGACAGGTCCGACTTGCGGATGAAGGAGGTCACCGGCGCTTCCTCGTCGCCGAACTTCACCTCGAGCCCGCCGCTGGTGACCTCGGTCACCGTGCAGGTGACGGTCTGGCCCTTGCGGAAGACGTCGCCCGAGAGGGGATCGCCGCCCAGCTGCTTGATGCCGAGCGAGATGCGCTCCTTTTCGACGTCCACGTCCAACACCCGGGCCTGGACCATCTCGCCCTTCTTGTAGCGGGCCATGGCTTCTTCGCCAGGCGTGTTCCAGTCGATGTCCGACAGGTGGACCATGCCGTCGATGTCGTTATCCAGGCCGATGAACAGGCCGAACTCGGTGGTGTTCTTGACCTCGCCCTCGACGGTGGAGCCGATCGGGTGGTTGCGGACGAACACGTCCCAGGGGTTCTCCTGAGCCTGCTTGAGGCCCAGCGACACGCGGCGCTTGGAGGCGTCCACGTCGAGCACCACCACGTCCACCTCCTGAGAGGTCGACACGATCTTGCCCGGGTGCACGTTCTTCTTGGTCCAGCTCATCTCCGAGACGTGGACCAGGCCCTCCACCCCGGCTTCCAGCTCCACGAAAGCGCCGTAGTCGGTGATGTTGGTGACGCGGCCGGTGTGGCGCGAGTTGACCGGGTACTTCTCGTCCACGCCGTCCCACGGATCGGCCTGGAGCTGCTTCATGCCGAGCGAGATGCGCTGGGTGTCGGGGTTGATCTTGATGATCTGCACCTTGACCGTGTCGCCCACGTTCAGGACCTGGCTGGGGTGGTTCACCCGGCGCCAGCTCATGTCGGTGACGTGCAGCAGGCCGTCGATGCCGCCAAGATCCACGAACGCGCCGTAGTCGGTGATGTTCTTCACCACGCCGTCGCGGACCTCGCCTTCCTTCAGCTGGCCGACGAGTTCGGTGCGCTGCTCGGCGCGGGCTTCCTCGAGAATGGCCCGGCGGGAGACGACGATGTTGCCGCGCGGCCGGTCCATCTTGAGGATGGCGAAGGGCTGCTCCTTGCCCATCAGCGGGCCGACGTCGCGGACCGGGCGGATGTCCACTTGCGAGCCCGGCAGGAAGGCGCTCGCGCCGCCGAGGTCGACGGTGAAGCCGCCCTTCACGCGGCCGACGATGGCGCCGTTGACCGGCTGCTGGGAGGCGAACACGCCCTCAAGGCGGGTCCAGGCCTCTTCGCGACGGGCCTTCTCGCGGCTGATGACCGCTTCGCCCATGGCGTTCTCGACGCGCTCCAGGAAGACTTCGACCGTGTCGCCCATCTTGGGGATCACGGCGCCTTCGCCCATGCCGAACTCCTTGGCGGAGACCCGGCCTTCGGTCTTCAGACCCACGTCGATGACGATGAAGTCCTTCTCGACGCCGACCACCTTGCCCTTGACCACGGTGCCTTCGTGGAAGTCGTTGCCGCCGAAGGACTCGTCGAGCAGGGCTGAGAAGTCGTCTCGCGTGGGATTGAAGCTGGATACGTCGGTCATGCAGTCTCCGAGAGGATGAATACGTGACCCGGCCGGACAGGCGCTGAGGGCGCGCAGACCGGGTCGGGCGGCGTTCGAGGTTGAGGTTTCAGCAGACGCTTGGGATGGCCCGCGGATCATTCGATCCGAGCCGGGGCGTTGAGATTAGCCCGTCGGGGGTGACCCGAGGCGGGCGCGCGCCGTCTCGACGATGCGGCGGGCCGCGTCGACGGCCTGCTCTATAGTCATTTCGGATGTGTCCAGCAAGACGGCGTCATCGGCCCGCTGCATGGGGGCCGAGCCGCGGCCCGAGTCCCGCTCGTCGCGGCGGCGGATGTCGTCCAGAACGTCGTCGAAGGTGAGCGGCTCGCCCTGGCTCACGAGCTGGCGCCAGCGGCGCTCGGCGCGCACCTCCGGGGCGGCGGTGACGAACAGCTTGGCCGGCGCTTCGGGGGCGATCACCGTGCCGATGTCCCGGCCGTCCAGCACGGCGCCGCCGGGCTGGCGGGCGAAGGCCTGCTGCAGCGAGAGCAGGGCCGTGCGGACCCCGTCATGGGCGGCGGCCTGGCTGGCGGCCTCGCCGGCGGCGGCGGTGCGGATGGCTTCGGGGTCGATCGCGGCGGGATCGAGCGCGCGGGCGGCGGCGGCGGCGGCCGCGGAGTCGCGCGGATCGCCGCCCGCGGCGAGCACGGCCACCCCGACGGCGCGGTAGAGGGTGCCAGTGTCGAGGAACGGCAGGCCGTAGGCGGACGCGAGGCGCGAAGCGACCGTGCCCTTGCCCGACGCGGCCGGCCCGTCCACGGCGATGACGAGCGACCTCATCAAACCCGGCTCCGCTTCGCTCATTGGTTCACGCGAAGGCGCGAAGACGCGAAGACGTGGTTATCGACGATCCGTTGGACGCCTTCCTTGAAGGTGGGGGCGCCGAAGTTCATCAGAAGGCCGAGGGGCTGCTTCAGCAACCGGATGTAGGTCAGGACCTGTTTGGGATGGACCGGAGCTAGCCGCTCGACCGACTTGAGTTCGATCAACAGCCGGCTTTCGACGAGAATGTCGGCGCGAAAGCCCTCGGACAGGATCGTTCCCTCGAACACGAGCGGGATCGGCTTCTGGCGCTCCACCAGCAGTCCGTGCTTCTGCAACTGGTCGGCCATGACAGCCTCGTAGACGCTCTCCAGAAGCCCCGGGCCAAGCTTCGTGTGAACCTTGAAGCCGCAGTCGATGGCGACGCGCGCGAGCTCCTCAACGTCGCTCATGCTCCACGCCCCGCCTTCATTGAAGGCGCGCTTTGCGCGCCGTCTTCGCGCCTTCGCGTCTTCGCGTGACCCGGGCTCACGCGATCTCCGCGCCCAAGCTGCGCATCAGCCCTGCGAAATCCGGGAAGCTCGTTCCGATCATGGCGGGTTCGTCCACCGTGACCGGCGCCCGCGCGGCGAGGCCTAGCACCAGGTGGGCCATGGCGATGCGGTGGTCGCCGGCGGTGCGGATCAGGGCTCCCCCCGTAGGCGGGACGCCGCGGCCGTGGACGATGAGAACGTCGGGGCCGTCCTCCACCTCCACCCCGCAGGCGCGCAGACCGGCGGCGGTGAGGGCGATGCGGTCGCTTTCCTTGACGCGCAGCTCCGCCAAACCTCGCATGACGGTGGTCCCGTGCGCTAACGCGGCGGCGACCGCCAGGACCGGGTACTCGTCGATCATGGAGGGCGCGCGCTCGGGCGGCACGTCCAGCCCGCGCAACGCGGAGGCGCGCACCCGCAGGTCGCCGACCGGCTCTGCGCCCTGCTCGCGCGCGTTCTCGACCGTCAGGTCGGCGCCCATCTCGCGCAGGGTGTCGAACAGCCCCGTCCGCAGCGGGTTCAGCAGCACGCCTTCCACCGTGACGTCGCTGCCGGGGACCAGCAGGCCAGCGACGACCGGAAAGGCCGCTGAAGACGGATCGCCCGGCACGACGACCGCGGCGCCGCGCAGCCGCTGGCCGCCTTGCAGGCGCGCCAGCCGGCCTTCCGGGCTGTCATGCACCGCCACCTCCGCCCCGAAGGCGCGGAGCATGCGTTCGGTGTGGTCGCGGGTCGGCTCGCGCTCGAGGACGGAGGTCACGCCTTCCGCGTTCAGGCCGGCCAGCAGCACGGCCGACTTCACCTGCGCGGAGGGCACCGTCTGGCGATGCTCGACCCCGTGCAGGGGCGCCGCCAGCAGGCGGACGGGGAGGCGGCCGCCCTCGGCGGCCTCGTAGCGCGCGCCCATGGCCGCTAGCGGCTCCAACACCCGTCCCATCGGCCGGCGGCGCAGCGAGCCGTCGCCGTCGAAGGTCGCCGCCGCCCGGCAGCCCCCCGCGGCTCCGAACAGCAGGCGGACCCCGGTGCCGGAGTTGCCGCAGTCGATCAGCCGGTCGGCGTCCCGGAAGCCGCCGCGCCCGACGACCTGCCAGCGCCCCTCGTCCGAGCGCTCCACCTCCGCCCCGAAGGCCCGCACGGCCTCCGCTGTCGCCAGCACGTCGGCGCCTTCGAGCAGGCCCTCGATGTCGGTCCGGCCCTCGGCCAGGCCGCCCAGGATCAGCGCGCGATGGGAGATCGACTTGTCGCCGGGCGCGCGGACCCGGCCGGTGAGCGGTCCGGAAGGGCGCGCCTGCAGGCGGTCAGGGCTCGGGGCGTCGGGGAAAGCGTCCAGCACGACGGGTGCTTAGGGTTCGCCCCCTTGACTTGGCAAGGCGCGGACCCTTCATACGGCCGCCTTCCGCCGACCCCGCAGGACCACACATTGGCCAATCCCGCCCTGGGCGCCAAACAGATTTGCCCGAACTGCCAGAGCAAGTTCTACGACCTGGGCCGCCGCCCTGCGCACTGCCCCAAGTGCGACGCGGAGTTCGACCCGGAAGAGGCGCTCAAGAGCCGGGTCCGGACCCGCGCCCGCAGCGCCCCGGCCGACTACGAAGAGCCGGAAGAGGTCGAGAAGAAGCCCGTCGACGACGAGGCGGAAGAACTCGAGGAGAAGGACGACACGCCTGAGATCGATCAGGCGGTGGACGAACCGGACGTGATCGAGAGCGACGACGACGTCGATCCCGACGCGGCCCCGGCCGCCGGCCCCGACCTGGGCGTCGACTTCGAGGAAGAGACGGAGGCCGAGGAAGAGGCCGACGACGTCCCGTTCCTGGAGGACGAGGACGAGGACTTCCCCGACGACGACATCGAGGGGCTTCCCGAGGAGGGGGACGAGGACCGCTAGCCGCAGCGATGCGGCTTGATCGGGCCGGGGCGGGGCGCTAAAGACCCCGCCTTCCCGGTCCGGCCGCCTGGTCCGGTCCGTACCAGCAGGTTTCGGGGCTATAGCTCAGCTGGTAGAGCGCTTGAATGGCATTCAAGAGGTCAGCGGTTCGACTCCGCTTAGCTCCACCAATCTTTTCAAGGGCCTAGCTGTTTCAGCTAGGCCCTTCGTCTTTGGAATGTAAGCGCAATGCAGGCGCCTCGGCCGCGGTTCGCTGCTTTGCAGGAAATGTCAGCCCGTTGAGGTGGGGCTCCACGCTTGAGCGAAGTGACAAAGGCAGCAGCGGCGCCAACGCGAGATCCGGTTAGATGATGTGCGAGCAAGGCTGGCCTTCGGGACAATTGTGCGCCGGAAGCGGACCTGAGGCAGAGCCTAGCAGCAGACCTTCATGGGCCCGACCAGGTGGCCTCGTTCGCCGCCCAGCGTTCACGCTCGACGAGCATCGCCTGCGCCCAACGCGTGCGAAGCCGGTCAGGGGGTTCCGGTATCCGCTCTGGTAGTACGCGGGCTTCGGTCATCCGATCAGTTCGAAAGTACCTGAAGTCGGAACGAAGCTCGCACCACGCCGCGAGTATCCGGCCCCGATCCCGATAGCCGATCAGCACGGGCCACACGGTCCGTCGAGACGCCTGGCCCCGGCTGTCGTTGTAGACGATGTCGAGCTTCCGACGAGCGCGGAGCGCCCGGCGCAGCAGCGCAGCGTCGACATGCTCGAGCGCTCCGGCGACCGGCGCGACACTCACCGCAGGCTCCATCACGTGAGGCCTGAGACGCTCGGGTACGCAGAGCTGGATCTTCACGAGCAGATCGGCGGCCGCACGCGCCAGGTCGGGCTCTCCACGAGACATGACCCAAAGCGCGCCGAGAACGGCGGCATCAAGCTCCTCCCCCGTCAGCATCAACGGCGGCATGTCGAACCCGCGGTCGAGCACATAGCCGACACCGGCTTCGCCCGTGACCGGCACCCCCTGCGCGCTCAGGGCCGCCATGTCCCGATAGAGCGATCGCATGGACACCCCGAGTTCAGCTGCGATCGCGCGCCCCGGCGTTGGTCCACGGCTGCGTCGTAGGATCTGCACGATCTCGAAAAGTCGTTCGGCCCGCCTCATCACCCAGCTTCGCCCATCACTGCTGACAGCATGCTGGCAGCAGGCGTCGTCCATAGTCCACGGGTGCGGCTCGCGCACGCTGGAAGGCGGAGACGAACATGGGCGGCAACCATCTTGCGCTAGCTGTGGCGGTCGCGCTTGGGGCTAGCGAGCCGGCCACGGGCGAACCGCTCAAGGTCGAGCGGTTTGGGCTCTATGTAGCGGCGGAGGACGTGGCGGCCACGGCGCGCTTTTACGAGCGCCTGTTCGGCGCTCAGCCCCAGCGAACCACGCCGGTGTTCGTCGGCTTCGATGTCGGCGGCGGGCTCTTCGCGGTGGTGTCCAGGGCGACGTATGGCTTGCAGGTCGGCAGCGGCAGCCGCGTTCGACCGTACATCCGTGTGGCGGATGTCGACGGCGCGTTCCGTGGCCAGGGCGGCCGTCGGTCGATCCGTACGCGAGGTGCGATCGGCTGGAACGTCGCTGATGAACAGGATGCTGGTGGGTGACAACCCCTCGATCAACCCGCTCGCGACCAAACTTGGTGTCGTGGTTCAGCCCGCCCGCTACTCGCACGATCCCCACAACTTCACGGATTTGGCCATGTGCATGGAAGAAGGCGGGCCGAACGTGTCGCTCGTGAACGGCGTCTTCAACGGCTACGGCAGCGAGATCGAGCGCACCTTCTTTCTCGGACATGTTCCGGCGGCGGCCAAAGACCCCTTCGCGGTGATGATGAGCGCACGCGAGCTCGCCTTCGAGCTCTGCAGGCCCGGAACGCCGATGGGCGACGTCGATCGGGCCGTGAACGCGGCGGTCAGGGCGCACGGTTACGGGGACGCTCTCCTGCATCGCACCGGCCACGGCATGGGCGTGACCGGTCACGAAGCCCCGTTCCTGGCCGAGGGCGAGCATCGGGTGCTCGAGCCGGGCATGTGCCTCACCATCGAACCCGGAATCTACCTCCCCCACATCGGCGGTTTCCGCCACTCCGACACCGTCCTGATCACCGAACGCGGGAATGTGGCGCTGACCGAAGGGCCCTCGTCGCTCGAGGCTCTGACGATCATGTAGTCACGAGCGCGACAGACCGCGGTGAGGGTTCACGGGCGGCTCAGTCGAGGCGTACCGTGTCCCGCTCGGCGAATCGAAGGTCCACGACGATCGAGGTGGGTCGTCAGCTGCGAGTCTCTTCGAGTTCCCCGCGGTCTGGCCGCCGGTGGTCAAGGTTCGGGCCATCGTCAGGGCGTCGGCGGAAGACGCCGTCACCCACTCGTCCAGCTACGCCGCCCGACAGGACTCACCACCGTAGCGCGAGCGCAGCCCGTTGAGTATGCGCCGAAGACCGCCAACTGGCGCATGGCCAGGCAGGCGGCCGCTCTTCCTAGAGCCCATACCGCTGATCGTCGGAGACCTATCGCACCCTCCGGGCGCCGTTCCGCTCGAGCTCCTTGATGATGTCCGGATCAGGATTTTCGCACGTCAGGAGCCACTCCAGCGCGGTCTTGCCCCGCCACTGGGCGTTCACGTCCATGCCGGCCTGGACGAGAGGCGTGATCCACTCGCCGGCAAGGGGCGAAAAAGCCCCGCAGCGCTCAGGATCGATGTGCGGGCCGAACACCGCTTGAATCACCAGAGGACGGCCTCCGTCGGGGATTGCGGATGGCGAGGCGCCCGCCTTGAGCAAGAGGTCGAGCGCGCGTCGCTGCGCAGCGCTCCCGGCTGCGTAAGCGCCTCCCGGATCCGAACCGCCCACCTCGCGGGTCGCCGTCTCCACCAGGGCGTACAAGACTGAGCGGGGCGTCGAGCCCGTCTCATAGCCGATGCGGCCGTACTCAGCGGGACTATTGGGGTCCGCGCCCGCCTTCAGCAAAAGCCGAACCATCGCATCGACGTTGGTCTTGCCTCCGCCGAGCACGTCGCCCGCCTGGATCGCCATCCCAAGCGGTCGCTGGCGGGGATCTGGCCCGCCATTGGGGTCGGCGCCGGCGGCGAGGGCCCGGCTCATGTCGGAGAGATCACCCGCCCCGATGGCTTCCGACAGAAACTCCTGAGCGGCCCTTGGATCGCTGGTCTGGAGAAGCACGGCGCGTGCGCCTGGCGATGCATGTTGTCGAGCCAAGGCCAGCAGCTGCTGCCTCGGAATAGGACCTGGTCGTTCGCGGAGAATGCGAGCGACGACGGTCGGATGATCGCCTTGCACGGCTGCGGCGAGCAACTCTTCCGGCCAAGGCTGAAGGCGTGAGATCGTACGCTCTGTCAGCAGGCTTGCCGCGATGGAACGGTCGCGTAAGGCCAAGGCTAAGCGCACGGGTGAAGCGTCCAGACCAATGTCGCACTCCTCACCCATGGGATCGGCTCCGCTGGCGAGCAGCACCCGGACCGCATCGGGGCGACCGCTCAAGACGGCCCAGGCCAACGGCGTCAACCGCCAGTCATCGGCAGCATTGATGCTGGCGAGGTCCGAGCGGGAGAGCAGGCGCATCAGAGCCGGCAGGGCGCCGCGCCGGGCCGCCTCGTGCAGTGTGAGCGGCGTGTCTGTCAGCGGACCCGGCGTAGCCGCCAAAGACTGTGGATTGTGGATGTTCGGCGGGAGCTGGTGGCGATCCGCCGGCGCTTCCGGGGTGCACAGGTCGGCGTAAGGGAAGCGACGATCAGAGATCAAAGCAAGGTTGTAAGCTCGACCGTAGCGGCCCAGCAGTTCGCTCGTTCGCCACCCGGTGGGCTTGTTGTCCGCTCCAATCGCGTCACTGAAATGCACTGTCACGCGGTGGAGCGGGATTGCGCCTCCGACAGTGATGCGCGGCGCGCGGCATGTCACGCCGAGCGGCGCTGGCCCACCCAGGGACGAGGACCAGATCATTCGATAGTCGCGCTGACTTGCGGCGAAACTCGCGTCCTGCGCCGGATCCGGCTTGCCGGACCTTAGTCGGGCGAGGAGGGCGGCCGTCTCAGTTTCGACCCGGGCGAAGTCGCGGCGCTCCGCGGCTGCTCGATGGGCGCTGCACGCCTGAAAGTCGCGACCTTCGTGCGTCCAGCCGCCTCGGTGGGGAGGGGCTTCGTTCGGAACGGCGGCATGGCGCCGAACGGCCGCCGGATCGACCGAGCTCGCCGGCGGGGCGGCCCCTTGGAGACCCGTCATTGAGGCGCAGGTGACCAGCCCCACAAGCCGGATCGCGCGAACGCTCCCTTTCCGCATTTCACAACCTGACCACATCCGCCGTTGACAAGCATGTCAGCCGAGACCGCTGCATTGGGAAGCGACTGTTACGAGGGTCGCAATCTACTTGCGAGAGAGTGGCGCTATGTCCCCGAGCCACTCGCCTACCGACGCTGCACCCTTCGCACTCCGGACGAAGTGGTCGCTGGCGTGACCGCCAGGCCCAAGCAGGCCCGCCTTTACGGTGGGAACGGACTGCTGTGGGCGCCCCTGTTCAGCGACATGTCGAAGCCTTATCAGGCGCATCGCATCGCCACGGAGACCGGCACGTGCGCCGCCTTTGGAATGACGGTGCTCCATGCGCTGAACGGGCTCGCCTTGTCGGTCAAGTCCGAGCCTCAATGGGCGCTGCTGGGCGACGACCCCGCCCAGCTCGCGGCGGCTCATCTCGCACTAGTGCTCCTGGGCGCGCTGTTGACCGTTCGGCTGTGGCGAACCGGAGGCGTCGTGGTCGCGTCCGTGCTGATGGGCTGGACGCTCCTCGTCTGCCTCCCTGGACCCGCCACCTGGCTCTACGGGCACATGCGGCCGACCACCGTCCATTGGGGCCTTTGTCCGTTAGCTCTGGGGAGCCTGGTGGCCGCTTGGCGCCTTCGCCGCCTAACGGCGGCCCAGGACGGCGCAGTCTCGCGCTGTTCGCGCGATGGCCTTGATCCCGCTGGCTGAGGCTCACGCCAGGGCAGCCGGCGACCACTCGCAGCAGCCGGCGCAGATACAACGCCTCTGACGCGAGCGATCCTGAAGACCCCCTGGTGAGAGGGCGATTCAGGCACACATGGCTCCGCTCTGGCCTGCTGACCGTCTGGCTTCACATCGGCGCAATCTCTCCCAATGTCGGACTCGGGGCGTAGACGGTCCTCAGGTTCCCGCCCGCAAGCAGACGCTCACTGTCTGGAGAGGATGCAAAGCAGGCCTAACATTTGGCCTTCCTGCCAACAGCTTGGGGCAGGGACCATTACAGTGGAAGCCGAGATGAAGCAGGTTTTAGTCAGCGTCACGGCGGCTTTGGCAGGGGTGCACATGACCCCGGTCCTCATCTTTCGGTGACGCATAGCGTTTAATCTCCCCAAGGGGAGGGGGCGTGCGGCGATCGACATTCCTGCAGGTGCTAGGCGGCCGCTACTTGCGCCTTAGCTTCCGGCCCAGCCGCGACTTCGGCGTCGAGATCGTCGAGCGCCCCGCGCTCTCGCTCGCTCCTGCCGAACTTGAAGCGCTGACGGATGGCTGCCGCGCCGTGGTCGCCGCCTGTCTGGACGGGCGCGAGCTCGAGTACGGTCTGTTCGCGCCTGACGGGCGCGCCTGGGCGCGCAGCGTGATCACCCTTGTCAGACAAGCTTCGGACGGACGGCCGGTCGCCTTCAACGCCATGCCGCTGCTGCGCGTGTTGCGCGGCGGGCAACAGACCGACGTGCTGCACCTCGGGCTCGTCATGATTGACCCGGCGCAGCGCAGCGCCGGCCTGTCGTGGATCCTCTACGGGCTGACCTGCTTCGCGCTGTTCTTGCGGCGGGGGCTTCGCCCGCTTTGGGTCAGCAGCGTCACTCAAGTGCCGGCTGTCGTCGGCATGGTGGCCGAGACCTTCGACGCGGTGTACCCGACCCCCGCCGGAGGACGGCCGTCGTTCGCCCACCGGCACATCGCCCATCAGATCATGGCCCACGAGCGTTCGGCTTTCGGTGTCGGCGACGACGCTGTCTTCGACCCCGAGACGCAGTTGATCACCAACGCGTACACTGGCGGGTCGGAGAACTTGAAGAAGAGCTTCGAGGTTGCTGCAAAGCACCGGGACGAGCGCTACAACCGCTTCTGCGCCGAGCGGCTCGACTACGCGCGCGGCGACGACGTGCTTCAAATCGGCCGCATCGATCTCGCTACCGCCCGCCGCTTCGCTGCCCGCAGCGTCCCCCGCGACGCCGTCCTGCAGCTCGCAGTCGCCGCCCTGTTCGTGAGCGTGCAGGCGTTCGTCGCGCCGCTGATGCAGTGGCTGGACGCCTCGCAACCATACGGAAGGCTGAGACCGGCTTGATGAGCGCCTTCACTTACGCCGAAATGACCACTCGGAACCGCGGGTTCGTCACGGAAGCGGAGCAGGCGCGGCTGCGCGAGGCTTGCGTGTTCATCCCCGGCGTCGGCGGCATGGGCGGGGCCGCCTTCATGGCCCTCGTCCGCGCCGGCGTGGGGCGGTTCGCCATCGCCGACATTGATCGCTTCGAGGTCTCCAACCTCAACCGCCAGCTGTTCGCCACCTTGAGCGCCGTTGGCCGCCCAAAGGCGGAGGTTGCGCGCGACACGGCTCTGACCATCAACCCTGAAGCGGAGATCGAACTGCTCGGGGCCGAGTGGACGCGCGAACTCGACCGCCTGCTTGAGGCTAGCGATGTCGCCGTCAACGGCATGGACGACGCCGCGGCCGGCGTGCACCTTTACCGCCGCGCCCGTGCGCTGAACCGCACCGTGGTCGACGCTTACGCCTCTCCGCTCCCCTCCGTCACCGTCGTTCGCCCCGACGCGCCGCGGCCCGAGGAGCGGCTCGGTTACCCAACCCAGGGCGTTGACTGGACCGAGGTCACGGCCGAGATGCGCGCCGACTGCCTCGTGCGCGAGATCGCGTACGTTCTCACCCACAGCTCCTCGCACCGGCACGTCGACCTCGAAGTCGCCGCCGAGGTCGCGGCGGGCAAGCGCTCCCGCTTCTCCTTCTCGACAATGGTCACCCTTGCTGGGACGCTGATGGCCGAGGAAGCGGTTCGGGTGATCCTCGGGCGAGCAGGCGGGCCTGACCACCGCGGCTACTTCTTCAACCCGCACCGGGTGCGCCTCGAGCGCCCGCTCCCGGCGCCGGTCGCCGCCGTCCGGGGCTTCGCGGTCCGGCGGTTCATGCAGCGGATGATTGGGTGAGCTTCGACGTCACCCTGCTGACGACGGCGCTGGTGTTGGCCGCGGTGGTCGTCGCCTGGCGCGGCGCCGGGCCTTCTGCTCGCCGCTCGGAGGTGGCCGCGCGCCTGCGCACCCTGTACGGCCTGGTCGCCGCCCTGCTGTTGCTACGCATCATTGTTCAAACAGCGCCTCACCCCGCGCTGGGCGCCGCCCTGATGGGCGTCGCAGCCTGGCTGCCGCTTGCCGCCCTGCGGCTGGTCGAGGAGCTTCGCCGCCGCCACGCTCCGCGCCTGCTCAAGCTCGTCGGCCTCGGCGGCGGCGGCGCCTTCACGATTCTCGCGTTGTCGGCGGGTCTGGTCTGGAGTTCGGCGACGGCGGTGGCCATCGCGGCGTACCAGGCGCTGATGGTCGCCGCGATCGTTGTTCTGCTCTCGCGGGAGCGCAGCGACCTCGGGCCCGCCGAGCGGCGCACCGCCGACGCCCTCCGCCTGGCGCTGTTGCTGGCCATCCCGCTGGCGCTCACCGACTTCCACGCCCTTTTTCCGGACCTTCCGGTCCGCGGCGGCGCCTTCGCGGTGCTGGTTCTCCTGCTTACCACCTCGCGGCTCGCCTCCGGGAGCGGCTCGGCCAGGCAGCTCGCCAGCGACTTCGGGCTGCTCGGACTCGCCGGCGGCTTCGCGGTGCTGACGACGCTGACGGTCGACCCTCACCAAAGCGCCGCCGCGCTGGCCCGGATCGCGGCCGCCGCTGCCGCCATGGCCGCCCTGCTGCTGCTGGTTGAGCGTTTCGCCTCCCACTGCGGAGAGGGACGGGGCCTGATCCGCAGTCTCGCCGCCGCGCCCAACGAGCCCGACGCGCTGCTCAGCGCGCACCCGTTGCTCGCCTCCGCCCGGGTGCTGGGACCCGAGGCGCTCGCCGACTATCCAGCGGCGAGCCTCCGGGGGCTGGCAAGCCGCCGGGTGATCAGCCGCGACCTGCCCGATCCCGAGGGCCGCGAGGCCGCTGGCGACCTGCTGGAGGCCGCCGGCGCGACCCATCTGGTGCGCTTGAGCCAGGCGCCGCTGCGTTTCCTCGCCGTCGCAGCGGGCGACCTTGCCGCCCCGGCCCTCGACGACGAGCTTGAGATCGTGGCGCGGCTGGTGGAGCGGTCCGCATGAGCCTCGAACTGATCGAGGGGGACGCCGAGGCCTTCTTCGAGGCGCCGTTCCACGCCTACCGTCCCGAGGACGGCTACGTCTCGCCGCTGCGCAGCGACTTGCGACGCATGCTCGACCGATGTGCGAATCCGTTGTGGACGGCCGGCAACCCGTTCCGCTTCTGGACCGCGGTTCGGGGCGGCCGGCCGGTCGGTCGGATCATCGCCCACGTGCACGGCGCCTCGAACGCTCGGTACGGTACCGCTCGCGCCCAGTTCGGCTTCTTCGACTGCGCCGATGATCTGGAGGCTGCGACCCGGCTGCTGGGCGCCGCGGAAAGCTTCGCCCGAGACCAGGGTCAGACCGAGCTCGCCGGCAACTTCAACCTCACCGCCATGCAGCAGATCGGCGTGCAGACGGACGGCTTCGGCCGGAGCGCTTACACCGACATGGTCGTCGGCGGCCCGCACATCCCTCGTCTGCTGGAAGCCAACGGCTTCTCACGCTTTTTTCCGATGACCACCTATGAGGTCGATCTTCGCGCCGCCGCTGCGCCAGCGAGCACCATGCTGGATCCCGCCGCCGGCTACGCCTTTGCGCCTATCCGCCGTGAGACCTTCGGCGCGCGCATGGAAGACGCGAGGTCGGTGCTTAACGACGGCTTCGCCGCCAATCCCATGTTCGTGCCGCTGACCGAGGAGGAGTTCCGATTCCAGGCGGGCGAGATGATGTCGATCCTCGACCCCCGTCTCTCCTCGGTGCTACTGCAGCAGGGCCGTCCGGTCGGGGTCGTCGTTTGCATCCCCGACCTCAACGGCTTCTTGACCGCCGCGCGCTCGCGCATGGGCCTGCTCACGCCGCTGCACTATCTGCGCTTCCGACTGAATCGGCGGCGGGCGGTGATCATCTTCTACTCCGTGGTCCGTGACCGCCACGGACAGGGCCTGATGGCGGCGATGCTGGGCCGCACCATCACGTCTCTGAAGTCGGCTGGCTACCGCAGCCTCGGCGTGACCTGGATCGCCGACGTCAACGTCGCCAGCTTGCGCCAGATGGAGAAGCTTGGGGCCCGGCCGCTGCACCGCCTGCACCTGTTCCGCAAGGCGCTGGCATGACGACCGAGCTGATCCGCAGCCTGCTCGAGGAGTCCGCCCGCGCGCCCAGCGTTCACAATGTGCAGCCGGCGCGCTGGCTGATCGAGGACGCCGCCGTCGTGCTGTTCGAAGATCTGACGCGCCGCCTGCCGGCCGCCGACCCGAGCGGCCGCGACGCCGCCATCAGCCTGGGCGCGGCCGCCGAAGGGTTGGCGCTGGCGGCCGGCCGCGCCGGCCTGCGGCTTCGTCCAGAGTTCCCGACCGTGCTGGCCGAGACGCCCTCGCTGCGCCCGGTGATGCGCTACCGTCTCGAGCCGGGCGGTGCGCCCGACCCGCTCGCAGCCTTCACCGACGCCCGCCGCTCCTGGCGCGGGGCCTTCGCGCCGCCGACTGACTTCGACCGCGGCGCCGTCTCCACACTGGAAGCCGAGGACGCCGCCGTCCTGACAGGCGAGCTCCAGCCCGTGGCCCGGCTGTTCGACCTGACCAGCCTCCGCTTCTTCCACAATGACGCTTTCCGGGCCGAGCTGCTGTCGTGGATGCGCCTGTCGCGGCGTCACCCGCGCTGGGCGTTCGACGGCCTCAACGCCGAGGCCATGAGCCTGAGTTTGGTGGAGGCGCTGGGCGCCCGTGTCGTGCTCGGCGCGGCCTTCCGCCCCCTCGACCGGCTCCGCCTCGCCCCGGCCCTGCTCGCCGAGGGCGGCAAGATCACAAGCGCCGTAGCGGTCATCGTCTTCCACCGGCCCTTCGATGAGGCGCCGTTTGAGAGCGGCCGCCATTTTTACCGATTGTGGTTGCGCATTGAGGCCGCCGGCTTCGGGGCGGCCGTGTTGGCCGCGCTGGCCGATGATCCGGACGCCGCGGGCCGCCTTGCGCGGATGACCGGGCTGCCGGAGGAGCGCCGGGTCGTCAGCGCCTTCCGTATCGGCCGAAGACCTGAGGGCGCCCCGCCGCAGAGGGCTCGCCGGCCCCTGGAGGAACTGCTGGTCTAGAGGCCTTTCAAATACTCGATGAGCTGGCGCTTCTGAGCCGCGTCCAGGCTCTCGCCGAAGCGATGCCCCTGGGCGCCCAGTCCGGGCGCGCTCGTGTCGGTCCAAGCCGGCGTAGAGAACGGTCGGTAGCCCGCAAGATAACCGCCGTCGGGCCCAAGCTGTAGGCCTAAGGTCTCGAAGTCCAGGGCATGCCCGCCAACTTGGAAGCGCCGCGGCCGCAGCTCAGGCGTCAGCAGGGCGGCCAGCGTCGGCACCGCACCATTATGCAGATAGGGGGCCGAGGCCCAGACGCCGGTGAGCGGCGGCGCCGCGTAGCCGCGGCCGGTCTGCACAGCGATGGTGTTGCGGTAGCCCGTGCCTTCCACCGCCTGTTTCAGGTCGGCGTCGAACATGGCGGCGCGCAGCGGGTCGGTGCCGACCTCGCCGAGCCAATTGGGGAAGCGCACGAGTTCGGGCCCTCGCGGCGTTTCCCGGTAGTCGCCATGGCAGACGGCGCATTGCTGCGCGTAATGCGCCGCGCCCGCCTGCGCCGCAGCCCGATCGACCGGCCCTGGGAATCGTTGCGGACGGTAGGCGGCGAGGTAGGCCATGACGTCGGCGGCGTCGTCGACGTCGCCGCGCGCTCGGTCCGGGTGAACCCCCATGCTCGGTACGGTGAAGAAGGTGGTGATCGCTGCGAGCGCGCGAAGCCGGGCGGGCTTCAGGTGCTCGGCAGTGGTCGCCGCCTGCAGCGCTGCGCCCGGAGTAGCGTAAGCGCCGTCGGCGAGCAGGCTGGTGCGCCAAACGCGGTGGCCCAGATCAGGGATGGAGACGAACCCGGCGTCTGCGGTCCCGGTCGGCAGTTCGAATCGCGCCTTCAGGGCGGCGACGCCGTTCGTGCTGCCCGGCCCGCCGTTGGGGAAGGGTAGGGGCCGCTCTGCGCCGTCAAGGTCGGCGAGCCGGGACCGCACGAGCGGCATGACGACGAGGCGAAGGCTTATCCGCTCCCGCCGATCCATCTCCGGGAACAACGCTTCGGCTGTCGGCAGCAGCCGCTCCGAGCCCGCGTGCCGACGCAGAGCGTGGAACACCGCCAGCGTGTACGCCTCCAGGTCGAGAGAGGTGTTGGGCATGCCGAGCCGAACGCGCTCCGGTCGTGGCGCTCCGCTCGCAGCGTAGGTGACGCCGGCGTGGCAGGCCGCGCAGCCCAGGTTGGCGACGCGGATCTTCAGCCCGCCTACGGGCGCCACGTCACCGGAGGTGAAGCCCAGAGGCAGGCCTGCGCGCGGGCGCGGCGCGGGCGGTTGCACGCCCTCCATGACGACCGGCTGCAGGAAACCGAAGCGGGCGAGCACGCGGTCGAGGGTGGTCTGACTTGGCGGCGCGTCCGGATCGCGGGCCTGCTCGTCAAGCACGAGGGCGGCGGCGACCACGCGCCATGGGAGGGCGTTTCGCTGCAGTGCGTGCAGGCTGACCCCGCCGAAGCCCGCGCCTTCCAGCACCAGCGCCCCGCGCTCCGCAGCGCCCGCGCGCTCGTCCGCTGCGCGGCGCGACAGCGACTCCGTTTCCCGCCGCCCCGTGGTCCACAGCAGCAGGCCCGCGCCGGCGATGAGGCCCGCGGCCACACCAACGATCCGAAGCACCCGCCTCATGCCAGGAATCGCTCCACCGCCGAGGCGAACACCTCCGACTCCTCCCAGTTGTGGATAGTGGGTTCCTCCTCAATCGGCGGTTAAGCGGGGTCGGCTACACGAAGGGGCATGCGTCACACCCTTGGGTTGGTTTTGCTCATGACCGTCGCTGGCTGCGAGGCCGCCGCGAGCAACGCATTGCCCCCGCCGGTTACACAGAACGACATTGTGCTCGAGGGCAATCTTTCGATCGCAATGAGGGTGTTGCACAACAGCGACTGCGCGATGGCCAAGGAGGTCCTGCAACCTTACGCGCAGAAAGCGTTCACCAGCGGCCTGTCCAAGCTTCGCAAACTGACGCTCTGGTCCACGCTGGGCGACGCCGCCTATTGCACGAACGATCACGTCCTCGCTCATGCGGCCTACGTTGAAGCCACCGAGGTGGACGGGAACGTTGAGCCTCTTTGGCGCGCTCGCCTGCTGTCGGGGGCTTACGCAGGGGACGCCAAGGACGTTCTCACTGTCCTGGATGCAGCTTCGCAGCGCTGGCCGACATTCGCGCGCGACATCGGGCAGTACGAATTCACGCAAATTGATCAGCTGCTACGGGCCGAGCTGCCCGGCCTTGAGCCCCGGCTGGCCACTGGCCGAGCAGCCGAGCGGGGGGGCTGGAGGCCTCAGAGCCCTCTCGAGGATGGAAGCGAGCTGTGGGCCCACTACGCGGCGGCTCTAGTCGATGCGGGTGACGTGCGACATGCGCGTGAAGTCGCGGCCCGCATCAAGGAGCCCGCGGTGCTGGTCGCGCTTCAAGCCGACAGGCGCTCCGAAGATCTCGGCCTTCCCCTTTTGGCGGAAGCCGCGGAGTCGCGCTTGCGGGAGGTCTCAAGTGCGGCAAGATCCAAACCGCGGTCCCTGGCTCACAGGATCGCTCTAGCCCGAATTCACTGGGTAAGCGGCGACCATAGACGGGCTTTGGGCGTGGTGGATGAAGCCCTGGCCTCATCGTCGGAGACGATCCGGAGAGACAGAGCAGCGTTCGACGACGGCGACGAACGCGGCCTTGAACTTCTCTACTGGCGAGCCGGATTGCTCCTCATGAGCGGTCGCGATGGAGAAGCGATCGCGCTGTATGAGGGCGTCGAGCAGGCCAACGGCGGAGCTCCCGTCAACCTGAGCTACGGCGTCCAACTGACTTTCATGGGCCGGGGCGCCGCAGCGCTCAGGCACCTCGATATGGATGATCTGCACCTCAGCCCCATGCAGCGCATACAAAAGGCGAGAAGCCGGGCCTGCGCCTTCAGCCAGACCGGCGACGAGGACGCCCTGGAGACTGAGGTGTCGTATCTGAGGACTCAGGCGCACCTGCGCCCCAACGGTCTCGTCGACGCCTTGCTCTGCGCGGGAAGGCTCGAGGACGCCTCCAAGGCCGCCGCGAGCGCCCTGCAGAATCCCGTCACTCGGATGGCGATGCTGTATGATCTGCAGCGACATCGGAAAGCTCACGAATACCCGTTCGAAGCCGAGATCGAGAGGCGACGCGAGCGTCTCAGGGGTGATGCTGCCGTTATATTGGCCGTTGCTAAGGTGGGCCGGATCACGTCCACCGGGTTTTACTACGACGCCTTCAACTAGGAAGTACATGCGACCAGCAGACCTGCGCGCGGGAAGCGGGTTGACCCCAGGAGGGAAGTCGATGGCCGCATGGCTTGCTCGGGCCCGAGGCTGCATCCTGCTGCTCGCATTGTCGCTGCTCTCGACTGTTCCAGCGACGGCCCAGGCGAGCGCTGAAGCTTCCATCAAGTCTCTCATGGACCAAGTTCGCCTGACCGGGCTGATCACCGGTGACGCCAAGCGCATTGTGGAGACGCGTCGGGACTCGCTGACGCTTCAGGTCGCCGGCGTCCCTCCCGACTTCATCATCTATCACTTCTCTCGACGTCCGGAGTGTGACCTCGCCACCCTATGGTCGAAGGCAGCCGACCGCTGTCCGATCCAGCGCACCGAACTTCCAGTCAGCCAACCGGAACCGGATGAAGCGCCCGTGATCGATTGAGCTCAGCGTCGTGGGGAGCGACACGGCGGCTAATCTCTCGGGGGTGTCTACAGCTGGCCAAGATCGGCTGGTGAATGCTTGCGAAAGCCATCGTCGTGGCTCTGGTCCGCACTGCAGACCGGCTCCACCCCAGTCGCGGGCCTGCTGAGCAGTCTCTGCGACGGGTGAGAAGCGGGCGCCAGCGCGTCGTTCCCGGACCGCGCCAACCTCTGCACCTTTTCTGCACGCAACCCCCACGCCTAGCCCGTCGCCCCTCGCAACGGCCTGGACGCTCTTCCGTCAGGGTGGCGGCGGGAAAGAGGAGGGCAGGGTCATTCTTGCGATCAGGGACAACGCCGAGGGGACCCGCCGGTCGAAGGCGACGCCTGTCGAAGATTGGTGTGTGGCCCCCTTCCCGGGCGCCTCGCCCACGTGGGGACCCGTCACCCGCCGAAGACTGATCTGTACAGCGAGCGTGCATCTCTGCTGGGCGGCCTTCGCGGCCGTTATCGCCCAAAGCGGCTCGCCGACACTGAAAACGGCCATGCTCGGATTGATCGCCCCGGGCGGCGGTTTCATTCTCTGGGCCGGCGGGGACGCAGGATCGGCCTCGCTCCACTTCGCCTTGGCGCTGGGCTCTGTTGGCGCGGTCGCTGCGGGCTTGCTCGCCTGGTTCGCCACAGGGGCCATCCTTGCGCCCTTCCTCATCTGGGTGCTCACCGCCGCACTGGCCACGTTGATGGCTCCGGCCCACGTCGGGCACGACTTAAGGCCGAACGCCGAGTTTCTAGTCCCCGCCAGCGTGGCGGCGGGTTGGGCGGCGGCGCTCGGGGCGAGCGTGCTGAGCGCTCGCGCGGGCGCGCGGCGGCGAGATGAGCGGAACCGCGCGATCGCGATCGCGGCCCCGCCGCCGGCGTGGCCCGCCCCTCGGGAAGAGCGGCTGCAAGAGCTTAGCGCCGACGAACTGGAGCTGATGCGGTTCGTGCTGGATCGGGCGCTGCAGCCGCTCGATGCGTTCGAAGGCTTCGAGCTGGTCGATCAGTTCCAGACGGCGGCCCTGCGCTACCAGATCAATATGCTGGCCTACGCGCTGTCGATGACCCAGTACGTCCGATTACCAGCGTTCCAGGGCTATCTCACGCAGGCTCAGCAGAACCTGGCGGAGAAACAGCAAGATCATCGCGTCTGGCGGTACTGGCGGCTGGAGAACCTCTGGGGAAACTTCCGCACGTCTGCTGATCCCGTGCCGCGGGACAACATCATGTACACCGGCTTTCTGGCGATGCAGCTGGCGTGCTTCCACGCCGCATCGGGCCGCCGGACCTACGACGCGCCGGGAAGCCTGCTGCTGCGCCATCCTAACGGCGGAACCTTCGCCTACGACCTTCCGGGGCTCGCCGAAGTCTTAACGCGTCAATGGAGCGACAGTCCGTTTGGCCTGATCGCCTGCGAGCCCAACTGGATCTACCCGCTCTGCAACAGCATCGGGGCGGCTGGCGTGCGAATCCACGACAACCTAACGGGCGGGCGGCGGTGGGCGAAGGCTGAAGCCAGCTTTCTGCGCGGCTTGGAAGACGAGATGCTGACGCCGGCCGGCGAGTTCGTGCCTTGCCGCTCCAGCCGCTTCGGCTTCGCCCTGCCGCAAGTCGGCGGAGCGGTGGGGCAGGCGTTTCCCTGCTTCTTTCTCAACGCCGCCTCGCCTCGGATCGCGCGGCGACACTGGCTGGGGCTGCGGGCGGGATTGGCGGGCGAGGACTTCCGCCGGCGGCTGTGGCCCGTGGACGTCGGCAACTACCGGTTCTCGCGCGCCTCCAGCTACGCCGCGACGGCCGCCGCTGCTCGAGAACTGGGCGATGAAGTCATCGCGCAGTGGCTGCTGGACGCCCTTGACAAGGATTGCCCGCGCACGCGCGACGCAGGGGTGGCCCACCGGCCGCGCGCCTCGGTTTGGGCCCACGGGGCGGAGTTGCTGGCGCGCACGGGGCGGGCTGACGCCTTGCGGGACATGGCGAACGCTCAGCCCCGGGCCGCCCTGTCCGAGCCGCACATCGAAGAGGCGCCCTACCCGGCCGTCCTGGTGGCCGGCGCGCGATCAAGCGACGGTGAACTTCGAGCCGTGCTCCGCCCCGGCTTGCGCGCCGGCCCCCAGCATGTCGGCTTCGCCGGCTTACGGCCCGGGGCCGTCTACCGGTTGTCCGGCGACTTGGTCGGGCTCCTGATGGCCGACTCGATGGGGCGCGCAAGCATCCGCTTGCTCATCGAGGACCGAACCGAGTTCCGGCTCCGGCCCGCGATGTGAGGACCCTCTGACATGACCTGCTGCATCGCCTTCGCCGTCTTGTTCGGAGCCGCCTTGTGGGCGGTTCGGAGCCTGACCGGTTGTCGCGGGCCCGACCCGCTGGCCTGGCGATTGGGGGGAGCTGGCCGATGAGCGCCCCTTTCTCACTCGCTGCGCGCGTCCGAAGTTTCCGCTACGCCTTCGCGGGGGTCGCCTTCATGCTGCGCACCCAGCACAACGCCTGGCTTCATGCAGCCGCGAGCGTCGCGGTCGGCGCAGCGGGCGTGGCCTTCGAGGTGAGCGCGGAGGACTGGCGTTGGCTGCTGGTGGCCGTCGCGATCGTCTGGGTCGCCGAGGCGATGAACACCGCCTTCGAGCATCTCTGCGACGTGGTCTCGCCCGAGTTCCACGTGTCCGTCATGCGATCCAAGGACGTGGCCGCGGGCGCGGTGCTGATCTGCGCGGTGGGGGCGGCCGGGTTGGGACTCCTGACCTTGGTCCCCTATCTGCCGCGATCAGCTGCATAGGTTCTGCACACGATCCACGCGCAAGGCTCTCGTTCAGCGGCGTCGGGCCTGAACATGCAAGCCGGATCAATCCTCCCCAATCTTGGGAGGATTCAGTGCCTACGCTCCACACCCTACGTTTGCGGCACACGTTCGGAGGCAAGCTGGCCGCCGCCTTCGCCCTGGTGGCGCTCGCCGATTCTGTGTTCATGCCCGACGCCCTGCCGGGGGCCGTCGCCGGGGTGTTCGCCCTGACCTGGGCGACGGCGCTGTTCGCTTTCAACCCTGCGGTCAGGCGCGATCGGCGGGCCTTCTCGGCGCTCGCCGTCGCCGCCAGCCTGGGGCTGCTGCTGGTGGAAGCCCCGGGCCTGCTGGTGATCGCGTTGTTCCTCGCGGCGCTCGCCTCCGCGGCTCTGCTTCCTCGATCCGGGCCCTTCGACGACGCTTGGCGGTGGGGCGGAAGACTGCTCCGCAGCGCGGCCGGCGGGTTGGCGCGACCGCTCCGGGATGCACGCAAATTGGCGCGCCTTCTTCCGGCGATCCCGCCCGGGCGCCCGCAAAGGCTGGCCGCGGCCCTGGCGCTGCCGGTGCTGGGCGGGGGCGTGTTCCTCGCCCTCTTCGCGGCGGCCAATCCCGTGATCTCTCAGGTGCTGAGCGAGATCCGTCCGCCCAGCCTGAGCGCGACGATGCTCGTTCGTCTCGGGTTCTGGGCGCTGGTTCTGGGCGCGGTCTGGACGGTGCTGCGGCCGCGCCTGCCCAAGCGCGCCAGCCATGCACGGCGTCCTCGACCCGCCGCCGCCTTGCCCGGCGTCACGCCGGGCTCAACGCTGCTCTCGCTCGCCGTCTTCAACGCCGTCTTCGCCCTGCAGAACGGGCTCGACGCGACCTACCTTTGGGGGGACGCCGGGCTGCCGAACGGCATGACGCTGGCCCAGTACGCGCATCGCGGCGCCTATCCCCTGATCCTTACGGCCCTGCTGGCCGGGTTGTTCGTGCTCGTGGTGCTCAAGCCGGACAGCGAGACCGCCCGTCATCTCATCATCCGCCGCTTGGTGATCTTTTGGATCGGCCAGAACGTGTTTCTCGTCGCCTCCACCATGCTTCGAACGCTCGCGTATGTGGACGCCTACTCTCTCACCCGGCTGCGCCTCGCGGCCCTGGTCTGGATGGGCTTGGTCGCTGTCGGACTCGTGCTGATCTGCTGGCGGCTCCTGCGATCAAAGAGCAGCGCCTGGCTGATCAACGCCAACGCGCTCGCCGTCGCCGGCGTCTTGGTCGGTGCGAGCGTGGTCGATTTCGGGGCTGTAGCGGCGGCCTGGAACGTGAGGCACGCAGCCGAGCTCGGGGGCGGGGGAACGGCGCTGGACCTGCGCTACCTCGACACCCTCAAGGCTTCCTCGCTTGTGTCGCTAGCGGAGCTTGAGCAGCGAAACCCGCCCGAAACCCTGCGGGTCCGAGCCGCGGAGGTGCGGGCCCGCAACGAACGGGAACTGGCGCGGGCTCAAGCGGACTGGCGGCGCTGGAGCTGGCGCGGCGAGCGTCGGCTCGCTCGGTTGCGCGCGCTACGCTCCGCGTCGGCCGTAGATCTCGCCGCCGACGCGCCTGACGGGCTGACCCGCCCTGTGCACGCGACGGGGGACCTCGCAGGTGGCAGGCCGATCGTGTTGACCGCCGCGCCCGCGACCGGAAGATGAGTGCGATGCCTTCGATTCTGGTGGTCGATGACGACCCGCACATTCGCCAGTTGCTCATCTTCGCCCTGACCAAGGCGGGGCTGGAAACCAGCGAAGCCGCGGACGGGGAGGCGGCGCTCGCAGCCGTGGAGACCTGCGCGCCCGATCTGGTCATCCTCGACATCAACATGCCCCGGATGAACGGGATCGAGGTCTGCCGCCGGCTCCGTTCCCAGAGCGACCTGCCGATCCTGTTCCTCTCGTCGCGCGACGACGAGATCGACCGGGTGCTCGGCATAGAGCTCGGCGCCGACGATTACGTCACCAAGCCGTTCAGCCCTCGCGAGGTGGTCGCGAGGGTGCAAGCGATCCTGCGGCGCGCCGGGTCGAAACCCAGCCAGGTCGAGCGATCCGACGGCGCCTTCCAGCGCGGCCGGTTGAGCCTCGACGTCGAGGGCTGGCGAGCCAGCTGGGGGGGCGAGGAGGTGTCGCTGACGGTCAGCGAATTCGGCATCCTTCGCGCGCTGGCCGCGTCTCCGAACCGCGTGCTGACGCGGGACGCGCTCATCGACCGTCTGCACGGTCCGGGGTTCGCGATCACCGATCGGACCATCGACAGCCATGTCCGCAACCTTAGGTCCAAGTTCGCGCAAGCCGGCGGCTTCGACCTCGTCGAGACCCGCGCCGGCGTCGGCTATCAACTCGGACCGTGCCTAGGCGGCCAGCGCGGGTGATTGAAAGGCTCAAGGCGTACGCCAAGCGGCGCTGGCCGGCGCTCCGGCTGCGCACCATCCTCTTCGCCGTTCTGCTTTTTGCAGCGGCGATGCCCGGGATCAGCGCCATTGGATTGCGCGTCTACGAAAACAGCCTGGTGCGCCAGACCGAGGCGGAGCTGATCGCGCAGGGCGCCGCGCTGGCGGCCGTGGCCCAGTCGGTTTGGCCCGGAGCGGCGGCGCCGCCGACCCTCTCACAAGCGGGCCGACCGGCGGCTTATCGTCCCGAGCCGACCACCGTCGATCTCAACACCGCCATCTTGCCCGAGCGTCCGCGTGGAGCCCCGTCCTTCCGCCCGGCGGACCCGGCCGCGGTCGTCGCGAGCCGGGCGCTCGATCCGGTGTTCCACCGCACCAGTCTCACCACGCTGGCGTCGATCGTGCTGGTCGACTCCCAAGGCCGGGTGGTGCGGGGCCGTGAAGCGGGATCGAGCTACGCCCATGTGGCCGAAGTGCGCTCGGCTCTCGGCGGACGGACGGACACGAGGCTGCGCCGGAACGGGGAGTACCGTCCGCGATACTCGCTCGAGTGGCTGAGCCGTGCGTCCGGTCTGCGGATCCACCACGCCCGGCCCATTGTCGTTCAAGGCGAGGTGGTCGGGGCCTTGCTGCTGTCGCGCTCGCCGAGGGCCCTGTTCAAAGGCGTCTATCAGGATCGCGGCAAGATCATGCTGGGCATCGCGGTGATCTTCACCATTCTCCTGGTGCTGGCGGGACTGGTTTCGCGAGCCGTCACCCGTCCGATCGAGGCGCTCAGCGCCGCCACACGGGACGTCGCCGCCGGCCGAGCCGCGATGCCCGACACGCCCGCCACGGCGGCGATCGAGATTCGTGCGCTGTACGAGGACTTCCGCGCCATGGCCGAGGCCACCGCGCGGCGCTCGCGCTACTTGCGGGATTTCGCGGCTGCGATCAGCCACGAATTCAAGACGCCGCTGGCCGGCATGAGCGGCGCGATCGAGCTGCTCGAAGACCATCACGCTTCCATGAGCGAGGCGGAGCGGCGCACCTTCTTGCGCAACATCTCGGCTGATGCTGAGAGACTGTCGCGCCTGGTGACCCGCCTGCTGGACCTCGCCCGGGCCGACATGGCGCAGCCCGGCATGAGTGCGAGCGCTGGCCTGGTCGCGCCCCTGCGTCGGGTTGCGGACGCTCTCCGTCGTCCAGGGTTCGACGTGGAGCTCGCCCTGCCTGCTTCATCGCCGCGGGTCGCCGTCCCCGAGTCGACCCTTGAAGCGGTGCTCACGACCCTGATCGAAAACAGTCGTCAGGCTGGGGCGGGTCGCGTCCTGGTGAGCGCCGCGGCCGACCGAGGAGTCGTTCGGCTCAGCGTGAAGGACGACGGTCCCGGGGTGCCCGAAGCGGATCGCGACCGTGTGTTCGAGCCCTTCTTCACCAGCCGCCGAGCCGAGGGCGGCACCGGGCTCGGATTGCCCATCGCGCGCTCGCTCCTGGCTGCGAGCGAGGGAACCATCAATCTCGTCCAAGCAAACGCCGGCGCGCTCTTCGAGCTGCGGCTGCCCGTCGCCCGGAATGCGGTCGCAGGCGCGGCCAAATAGGGCGAGCCGATGGATGCACGTGCAGATCTGAGCTCCGAGGGGGACATTTACGACCCCGCTTTCGTGAAGAGCGTCGTTGACCGCTGCTCGAAGACATACATCTCCTTCAGTTGGCTTTGTTCCATCTGAAGGTGTTGTTGCCGCTTGTAGAACGGACGCTTTTGCGGGGGGCGCAGGACTTCGCCATGATCGGAACCTACTGCTCCAACCTCGGCGCAACCGTGGGTAGGCATGCTTTTGTTCAGAGTTAGTCGTCAAGAGCGCGCGCTTGTATCGTCAGCCCAGGCTGCCACTCGGACCTCAGCAACAGCTGGCGAGCGGCAGCTGCTGCCCACAGACATGGTAGCGCAACGATTCGAGCACGAGTGACCACGCTTGAAACCGCTTCGCGCTGTGACCAGGATTGTGACCTGCAAGCCCGGCAGAACGGGCCAGAGCCCACTGAGTCATTGAAAAGCTTGGTGCCGCCTAGGTGACTCGAACACCTGACCTACGCATTACGAATGCGCCGCTCTACCGGCTGAGCTAAGGCGGCCCTTGGTGAGGGAGCGGCCTTTTAGCCGCGTTCCGGGCGGGCGCCAAGGCGGGCGAGCAGGCTCGCTTCGTCGGGGCGGGCGGCGATGCGGACCTCGCGAAACCCGGCTTCAGATAAAGGCGCCGCCGCCGCGGCGGAGATGGCGACGGCGAGCGGCGGGCGGCGATCGGCCGGCGTCCGCTCCGCCAGCACCCGCGCCCCGTGGGGCGAGTGAGCCAGCACGGCGTCGGCCTCGGGCGCCGCGAAGGGCCGACCCGTCGTCTCGTACAGCGTGGCGACTCGGCTGGAGAGACCGGCGGCCGCCAGCGCGCCGGCCAGATCGCCCGTTAGCGGCCGGCCGGCGACGTGGAGCACCGTCCCGGGAGGCCGGGCGGCTGAGATGAGCCGGATCAGGTCGTTCACGTCACCGTCGGCCGAGCGCACATCGGCGAAGCCCAGATCGGAAAGCGCCGCGGCCGTGGTCGCGCCGACCGCGTAGGCCGGCAGGTCGCGCTGCTTCGTGCGCGCCGCGAAGGCGGCGACGCCGTTGGGGCTGGAGAACGCGAGCGCCCCGGCGCCCTCCACGTCCAGCGGCGCATCCAGCAGGCGCACCTCCAGCACCGGCTCGATCAGCGGCTCGTGACCGAGCGCGCGCAGGCGCTCGGCCGTGCGCTCGGCGCCGGGACGGGTGCGGGTGACCCAGACGCGCAACTCAGGCCCGTCGGTGCGGCGCGATGACAGGGGCGATCATGCGCGTGCTATAGGGCCGCCGCATGAGCGCGCACAGCCGGCGGGCCGGCGGCCCCGAGGTCGCCCGGTGAGCCTCTACCTCCTTGGCCTGGAGACCAGCTGCGACGAGACCGCCGCCGCCGTGGTGCGGCGCCATGCGGACGGGCGGGCGGAGGTGCTGTCCTCGGTGGTCGGCACGCAGGTCGCCGAGCATGCGCCCTACGGCGGCGTGGTCCCCGAGATCGCGGCGCGGGCGCACGTGGAGAGCATCGACGGCGTCGCCGCGCGCGCGATGGCGGAGGCCGGGCTGGGGTTCGAAGCGCTGGACGGCGTGGCGGCGACGGCCGGGCCGGGGCTGGTCGGCGGCGTCATGGTGGGCCTGAGCTTCGGCAAGGCGGTGGCGCTGGCGCGTGGCCTGCCGCTGCTGGCGGTCAACCACCTGGAGGGGCATGCGGTGTCGGCGCGGCTGGGGGCCGAGGCGCCCTATCCGTTCCTGCTGCTGCTCGTGTCGGGCGGTCACTGTCAGCTGCTGGGGGTGGAGCGCGTGGGCGCGTTCACGCGCTACGGCTCGACGCTGGACGATGCGGCGGGCGAGGCCTTCGACAAGACCGCCAAGGTGCTTGGGCTGGGCTATCCCGGCGGGCCGGCGCTGGAACGGCTGGCGATGGCGGGCGACCCGGAGCGGCATCGCTTCCCGCCGCCGCGGCTGGAACGGCCGTGCGATTTCTCCTTCAGCGGGTTGAAGACGGCCGCGGCCCGGCTCGCGCAGGCGGCGCAGAACGATCGGGAGCGAGCGGATGTCGCGGCCTCCGTGCAGGCCGCCATCGCCCGCCAGCTGGCGGAACGGTCCGGGCGGGCCATGAACCTGCACGCCGAGCGTCACGGGGCGGCGGGACGCCTGTTCGTCGTGGCGGGCGGGGTGGCGGCGAACCGGACGGTGCGGACTGTGCTGGAGCGGCTCGCGGGCGAGCGCGGCTTCGCCTTCGCCGCGCCGCCGCTGCAGTACTGCACCGACAACGCCGCCATGATCGCGCTGGCCGGCGCGGAGCGGCTGGCGGCGGGGCTGGTGGACGATCTGGACGCGCCGGCACGTCCGCGCTGGCCGCTGGATGAAGCGGCGGCCGCGCGCGCCCCGACGCACGCGCCCGGACGTAAGGGAGCCAAGGCTTGAGCCTGATCATCAACAGCGTGGGCGTGATCGGCGGCGGCGCTTGGGGCACGGCGTTGGCCCAGACCTGCGCCCGAGCGGGTTTGCGCGTGCGGCTCTGGGCGCGCGAACCGGAGGTGGTCGAAGCCGTGAACGTCCGCCGGGAGAACGCCCTGTTCCTGCCTGGCGTGACCCTCGACCCGGGCGTGGCGGCGGTGGGGGCGCTGTCGGAGCTGGGGCAGGTCGACCTGTGGCTGGCCGTGCCGCCGGCCCAGCACATGCGGGCGACCCTGTCGGCGCTGCAGCCCCACTGCTGCCCGGCGCCGGTGGTGCTGTGCTCGAAGGGCGTGGAGCAGGGCTCGCTGAAGTTGATGACGGACGTGCTGGCGGAGACGCTGCCCGATGCGGCGCCGGCGGTGTTGTCGGGGCCGAGCTTCGCGGCGGATGTGGCGCGCGGCCTGCCCACCGCGGTGACCCTGGCCTGCCCGGACCCGGCGCTGGGCCGGGCGATCGCGGAGGCGATCGCGACCCCGGCGTTCCGGCCCTACCTCGCCGACGACATGGTGGGCGCCGAGGCCGGCGGGGCGGTGAAGAACGTGCTCGCCATCGCCTGCGGGATCGTGGAGGGGAGGGGCCTGGGGCGCAGCGCCCACGCGGCGTTGATCACCCGCGGTTTCGCGGAGATGACCCGGCTGGGCGTGGCGCTCGGCGCGGAGGCGGAGACGCTCGCCGGCCTGTGCGGCCTGGGCGACCTGGTGCTCACCTGCTCGAGTCCACAGTCGCGCAACATGAGCGTGGGCCTGGCGCTCGGGCGCGGCGAGACGCTGGAGCAGGCCCTGAGCGGCAAGCTGACCGTGGCTGAAGGCGTCGCTAGCGCGCCGGCGGTGACCGCGCTGGCCGATCGGGTCGGGGTCGACATGCCCATCTGCCGGGCGGTGGCGGAGATCCTGGCGGGACGCGCCGACGTGGACGAGGCGATCGCGGGGCTGCTGTCGCGGCCGCTGCGGGCCGAACGGGAGGAGACGTAAGCGGATGGCCCTGTTCGTGATCAGCTGGGCGGACAAGCCGGGCGGGCTTCCGCTGCGGCTCGCCAACCGGCAGGCGCACTTCGACTACATCGCCGCTCGTCCGGGCGTGCTGAAGCTGGGCGGGCCCGTTCTGAACGAGGCCGGCGATATGGCGGGATCGCTGATGATCGTCGACGTGCCCGATCTCGCCGCCGCGGAGGCGTTCGCCGAGGGCGACCCCTATCGCCGCGCGGGCTTGTACGAGCGGCGGGAGGTGCGGCCCTGGAAGGCGACGGCCGGACCGCTGGCGGGCGCCTTCTCCGCTTGAATCCGGCCCGACCGGCGCCGGGAACGGCCTTGTGCCGGCTGTCGGACATCGCCGATCCGGGGGCCAAGTCCCTCTACTTCGAGCAGTGGCCGGCCTTGTTCAACGGGTTCGTCGTGCGGCGGGGCGTGCAGGTGTGGGGCTATGAGGACCGCTGCCCGCACGCGGGGCGGCCGCTGGCGCCGATCGAGGACCGTTACCTCACCCGCGAGAAGGACCTGATCCTCTGCTCGGCGCACGGGGCTCTGTTCCGGATCGAGGACGGCGTCTGCATCGGCGGTCCTTGCGCAGGAGATCGACTGATCGCATGGGCGGTGACGGTCGACGGCGAATGGGTGCGTGCGGCTTGAACCGGGCGACAGCTTGAGCGTTGTGGGCGGCGACAGGAGACCCGCATGGCCAATCCCGACATCATCGAGCTGACCCGCAAGAACAAGAATTTCCGCAAGGTGCTCTCCACCAACAAGCACAGTCAGGTCGTGCTCATGAGCGTGGAGCCCGGCGACGACATCGGCGAAGAGACCCATAAGGTGGACCAGATCCTGGTCTTCGTGGAGGGCGAGGGTCAGTCCGTGCTGGACGGCAAGCGGGCCCAGGTGAAGCCCGGGTCCATGGTGCAGGTGCCCGCGGGCACCCTGCACAACTTCATCAACAAGGGCGACACGCCCCTGAAGCTCTACACCATCTACGCCCCGCCCGAAGAGGAGGAGGGCCTGGTCCACAAAACCAAGGCTGAAGCCGAGGCGGACGAGGCCGAGAAGGAGGACTAACCGCCTACCGGGCTACTCGGCCGCGAGCGCCGGCTGGACGCCGGGTTTCGGCTCGCGGCTGAACGCGGCCGCGTCCTCCAGCAGGGCGGCCGCGGCGAGGCGGACGATTTCGGCCCCCTTCTCAGGCGAGGCCTGGGCGGGGTCGCTGCCCATCCGGCCGTCGGGGTAGCGGGCGCGGAAATCGAGCGCCTCCCGGATCGGGCCGGTCGGCGCGATCTGTGGCGCGTAGGCGGCGGTCTTCACCCGGTCGGGGTAGCCGTACTGGGTGACGGCGATCTCCGACGGCGTGGCGTGACTGCCGTGTCCGGTCGGGAAAAGCTTGGCGCAGAGCTTCATCACGCCGTCCAACTCCCACCAGTTCTTCAGCTTGCAGGCGACGCCCGCCTCGCGCCCGGCGAACGAGGCCTCGGCGTAGACTTCGCTGAACGCCGCCTCGATCGAGGCCACGTTGCCCCCGTGGCCGTTCAGGAAGTACACGCGCTCGAAGCCATGCCCGCGCAGAGAGCGGACCCAGTCGCCGATGGCGGCGATGAAGGTGGACGGGCGCAGGCTGATGGTGCCCGGAAAGCCGAGGTGATGCTGGGCCATGCCGATGTTGAAGGTCGGCCCGACCAGGATGTCGCCGGCCTTCTCCGCCTCATGGGCGATGATCTCCGGGCAGAGCCAGTCGGTGCCGAGCAGGCCGGTCGGCCCGTGCTGCTCGTTGGAGCCGATCGGCACCACCACCGTGCGCGAGCGCTGGAGGTAGACCTCGACTTCGGGCCAGGTGGAGAGAGCGAGCAGCATTGGGCGGCCTCCGCAGGGGAGCGCCTTGTCTAGCAAAGCCCGACGCGGGATTCGACAGCGAGGGCAACTCGCGTCATGGTTAAACCCGGCGTGATGCAACCCAGGGGGCGGGGGGTGTTCGGCTCAGAAGCGCTTGAGGTCGGGATCGGCCTCGCCCTGCTGTTCCTCATCGTCAGCCTGATCTGCAGCGCGGTGCGGGAGTTCATCGAACTCGTCATGAAGCAGCGGGCCTCCGACCTCGAGCGCGGCATCCGCGAATTGATGGGCGAGGGCGGCAAGAAGAAGCTTTCTGAGCTGCCGTTCACCAAGGCGCTGTACGGCCATGGCCAAATCTACTCTCTATTCAACGGAAAGTATGACGGCCCGGGCGCCCTCAAGAGGCGGAAGCTGCCGTCTTACATCCCGGCGCAGCAGTTCTCGGCGGCGTTCCTGGACATCATACTTCGGGGGAAGACGCCCCAACAGCGGGCTGCGGCGACGCCTGCCGACGTGATCTCGGGCTTAAGCGCCGCCATGAAGGATCTGCCCGCCCCCATCAGGGACGTTCTCGCCACGGCGCTAGACGAAGCCGGCGAGGATGTCGGCAAGTTGCGAAAGCACATCGAGAATTGGTTTGACGGCTCAATGGATCGGGTCTCCGGCTGGTACAAGCGTAAGACGAACCTGATCCTCTTCGGCCTGGGGCTCGCCACGGCGGCGACTCTCAATATCGACGCTCTGACGGTGGCGCGACGTCTTGCCGAGAATGACGCGGTGCGCGCCGCGTTTCTCGCGCGCGCCGAGAACGCCAGCGACTTCGCGGTGCCTCTCGCCGCTGAGCCAGGGCCGAGCGGTGACCTCCGGGAAGGCTCTGCACGCGCGCAGGTGCGAGTTGACGATCTTCGATCCGAACTCGCCAAGATAGGCGCGCCGCTGGGTTGGACCTTGCGACCTCAAGCTCCAAACAACGAAGCCACGCCATTCTCCGATAGATTGGCCAGGAGCTTGGCGTCGCGGTCTCCAGAACCCCAGAGCTGCCGGGGGCAGGTTCCCCCCGGCTGCAAGCCGGCCGACCTTCGCTTTCTCGACTGGGTCAGCATATGGCTAGGCTGGCTGATCACGGCCGCGGCGGTGACCTTGGGCGCGCCGTTTTGGTTCGACGTGCTGAACAAGATCATGGTGATCCGGTCCACCGTGAAGCCGAAGGAGAAGAGCCCGGAGGAAGGCTCGGAGGACCGTGGTGGCCGGCGGACGGTGGTGCTGAAGGCGGGCTGAGGCTTGCGGCGGTTTCGCCGCCCCGCCTAAGGTCCGCTCACGTCTGCGGAGGTTTGCGTGTCCGAAGAGTTGGTCTTCCCCGTCCCCGCCGAGTGGGCGGCTCGCACCCGCATGACGGCGGAGGGGTACGAGGCGGCGGTCAGGCGCGTCGACGCCGACCCGGACGGGTTCTGGACCGAGGTTGCGGACCGGCTGGACTGGATGAAGCCGTTCACGAGGGTGAAGGACACCTCCTTCGACCTGGCGGACTTCCGCATCCGCTGGTTCGAGGACGGGGTGCTGAACGTGTCGGCCAACTGCCTGGACCGGCACCTGGAGGCGCGCGGCGAGCAGACGGCGATCATCTGGGAGGGGGACGAGCCTACCCAGTCGGGCAAGCTGACCTATCGAGAGCTGCATGCGGAGGTCTGCCGCTTCGCCAACGTGCTGAAGAAGCTCGGGGCCAAGAAGGGCGACCGGATCACGATCTACCTGCCGATGATCCCAGCTGCGGCCGTGGCCATGCTGGCCTGCTCGCGGATCGGGGCGGTGCACTCGGTGGTGTTCGGCGGCTTCTCGCCCGACAGTCTGGCGGGTCGGGTCCAGGACTGCGACAGCCGCCTGGTGATCACCGCCGACGAGGGTCGGCGCGGCGGCAAGCCGGTGCCGCTGAAGCTGAACGTCGACAAGGCGCTCGAGCGCTGCCCGGGGGTGGAGACGGTGCTGGTGGTCCGCCACACCAACGCCGACGTGCCGCTGACGCCCGGCCGGGACGTAGTCTACGGCGAGGCCAAGCACGGGGTGGAAGACTGGTGCGAGCCCGAGCCGATGGGGGCGGAGGACCCGCTGTTCATCCTCTACACGTCGGGCTCGACGGGGAAGCCGAAGGGCGTGCTGCACACCACGGGCGGGTATCTGGCCTGGGCGTCATGGACCCATGAGCTGGTGTTCGATTACCGGCCCGGCGAGGTGTTCTGGTGCACCGCCGACGTGGGCTGGGTCACGGGGCACAGCTACATCGTCTATGGCCCGCTCGCGAACGGGGCCACGACCCTGATGTTCGAGGGCGTGCCGAACTATCCCACCTCCAGCCGCTGCTGGGAGGTGATCGACAAGCACCAGGTGGAGATCTTCTACACGGCGCCGACCGCCATCCGGGCCTTGATGCGCGAGGGCGACGCGCCGGTGACGCGCACCAGCCGCAAGTCGCTTCGCCTGCTCGGCACGGTGGGCGAACCCATCAATCCGGAGGCCTGGCTCTGGTACCATCGCGTGGTCGGCGAGGAGCGGTGCCCGATCGTGGACACCTGGTGGCAGACCGAGACCGGCGCTTGCCTGATCTCGCCGCTCCCCGGGGCGACGCCGCTGAAGCCGGGTTCGGCCACCAAGCCCCTTCCGGGGGTGAAGGCGCAGCTCGTGGACGCGGAAGGGATCGTGCTGGAAGGCGCCGTCTCCGGGAACCTCTGCCTGATCGACAGCTGGCCCGGGCAGATGCGCACCGTCTACGGGGACCACCAGCGGTTCATCGACACCTACTTCAGGACCTATCCGGGCAAGTACTTCACCGGCGACGGCTGCCGGCGCGACGAGGACGGCTACTACTGGATCACCGGCCGGGTGGACGACGTCATCAACGTCAGCGGCCACCGGATCGGCACGGCCGAGGTGGAGAGCGCGCTGGTCGGGCACTCGGGTGTGACGGAGGCGGCGGTGGTCGGCTTCCCGCACGACGTGAAGGGGCAGGGCCTGTACTGCTACGTCACGCTGCGCGAGGGCGTCGAGCCGACCGACACGGTCCGGGCCGACCTCGTGAAGTGGGTGCGCCAGGAGATCGGGCCCTTCGCCGCGCCGGACGTGATCCAGTGGGCGCCGGGCCTGCCCAAGACGCGCTCAGGCAAGATCATGCGTCGCATCCTGCGCAAGATCGCCGAAGGCGACGTCTCGAGCCTCGGGGACATCTCCACGCTGGCCGACCCGTCCGTGGTCGATGACTTGATTGCGAACGCAAGGCGCTGACGTTCGGGCCCGCGAGGCCCTAGATTGATTGGAAACGCCGTCGGGGTCTCCAGAGTGAAGCGTGCAGTGCGGGCCGGGCTGGCAGCCCTGGCGATCGGATTAGGGTGCGGTTTGGCGGCCGCGCAGCCTGTCGCCACGGCGCGGCCGGCCATCGAAGACCGGATCGCGCCCGATCCGGCGGTCCGTTACGGCGTGCTGCCGAACGGGCTGCGCTATGCGGTGATGAGCAACGACAAGCCGGTGAAGGGCCTGTCGGTCCGCCTGCAAGTGGAGGTGGGCAGCTTCGACGAAGCCGACAACGAACTGGGGGCCGCCCACTTCGTCGAGCACATGGCCTTCAACGGCACCCGCAACTTCGCGGAAGACGAGCTGGACCGCCGGTTCGCGGCGGCGGGCATCGCCTTCGGGCGGGACCAGAACGCCTGGACCAGCGCCGACGCCACGCAGTACGCCGCCGACGTGTCGCTGGCCGACGACGCCAAGCTGGATCTCGTGTTCCAGTGGCTGCGCGACACCGCCGACGGCCAGCTGTTCGAGCCCGGCGCCGTGGAGCGCGAGCGGCGCGTGGTGCTGGCCGAGCACGACCGGCGCCTGGGTCCGCAACTCGATGCGGTGGAGGCCTCCGAACGCTTCCGATCGCCGGAACTGCGGGGCCCGACCCGGCGCCCCATCGGCACGCGAGAGTCGCTCCAGAAACTCACGCCCGCCGTGCTTACGGCCTTCTACAAGCGCTGGTACCGGCCCGACAACGCCGTGCTCGTGGTCGTGGGCGACCGCCCGGCCGCGGAGCTGGAGGCGCGCATCCGCACCACGTTCGCCGACTGGCGAGCCGAGGGAACGCTTCCCGCCCGAGCCGCCAGGAAAGCGCCGAACCTCAAGCGCGGGCTGGACGTGATGGTGCGCCAGGACACGGCCGCGCCGACCATGGCGCAGGCCTGCTTCGCGCGCCCGGCCACCCCCGAGAATCCCGACAGCATCGCCGCGCGGCGCGAGCGGATGCCTCGGGCGATGTGGATGGCCGCCCTGAACGAGCGGCTCGCGCGACTGATCCGCACCGGTTCGGCTCCGATCATCTCCGGCAGCGTCAACTACGCCACCGCCTACGAAGAGGCCGACTACGCTTGCGTCACCGCCGCGCCGGCGGGCGAGGACTGGCGCGGCGCTCTGGACATCGTGATGCGGGAGGTGAAGCGCGCCCAGACCCACGGCTTCACCGAAGGGGAGCTGAAGCGGATCGTGGCCCGCAACCGCACCGCCTTGGCGGCCACCGTGCCCCAGGCGGTGAACCGCAACTCGCCCGGCCTGGCGTCCACCATCGCGGCGGACCTGGCGGAGGGCGACGTGTTCGAGCATCCGTCGGAGTCGCTGCGGATCTTCGACCTGACGGTCGGAGGGGTGACGGCCGCCGACGTCACCGCCGCATTTCGCAAGGACTTCAGCGGCGCGGGGCCGACCCTCTGGGTGCTCTCGCCCCAGCCGCCGACGGTGGCCGCGGTTCGGGAGGCCTGGCGTCAGGTCGAGCGCGCGCCGGCGCCTGAAGCTTACGCGGAGACCGCCACCGCGGCGTTCGCCTACACGGACTTCGGCCCCGCCGGGCGGGTCGCCAAGCGGGAGGTGATCGCCGATCCGGGCTTCGTGCGGCTGACGTTCGAGAACGGCGTGGTGGTGAATCTGAAGCCGCTGCCCCAGGCGGTGAACAACGTCTCGGTCCTGCTCGCCTTCGGTCGCGGACGCCGTGAGATATCGCAGGCCGACCTGAACGCGGCGCGGATCGCCTCGGCGGCCTTCGTCGCGGGGGGCACCAAGCGGCACTCGACCGACGAGCTCAACATGGCCCTGGGCGACCGCCGCTGGCGCATGAACCTGGGCCTCAGCGCCGAGAGCTTCACCTTCCTGGGCGCCACCAACGCCGACGACGTGAAGCTGCAGCTCCAAGTCATGGCCGCCTACCTGACCGAGCCGGGGTTCCGGCCGGAGTTCGAGACCGCCTACCGGTCCGGCGTGGAGCTCATGTACCGGGCGATGGACACCTCGCCCGAAGTGCGGGCCGTGCAAGCGCTGGCCAACACTTTGGCCCCTGGCACGCCCGGCGCCACGCCCCAGAAGGCATCCATGTTGGCGCTGTCGAGCCGCGACTTCGCCCGCGTGCTGTCGCCGGCTCTGGCCGAGGCGCCGCTGGAGCTGACGATCGTCGGCGACATCACCGAAGCGCAGGCCGTGGCGGCGGTCGCCGACACCTTCGGGGCCCTGCCGCCCCGGCGCGGGGTGCGCGCGACCCGGCCCGACGCCTGGTTCTTCCGCTTTCCCAAGAGCTGGCCGGAGATCATCCGCACCACGCACAAGGGCGCCAAGGACCGAGCCGTGGTGCTTGCGGTATGGCCGCTCTACGTCGCCGACCCGGCGCGCCGCCGCGAGGAACGGGCCATCAATCTGCTCGGCCAGGTGATGGACACGCGCATCCGGCGGAAAATCCGAGAGGCGCTGGGCCAGAGCTACGCCCCATCCGTGGACGTGGACATGCCCGACTTCGCCGACCAGGGCCGACTGACTGTGGCCGTGCAGACCTCCCCGGCGGACGCCGAGGCGGTGGTTCGGGAGATCCGCGAGGTGGCCGCCGAGCTCGCGGCTGGCCAGGGCCTCGACACCGCCGCGCTCGACGCGGAACGGCGGGCCGTCCTGGACCGGGAGAGCGGGCGCCGACAGACGCTCGGCTGGTGGATCAACACCCTGTCCCACTCGTCCTTCAACGACCAGAACCTGCGCGACCAGCTCGACTGGGAGGACACCTACCGGAGCCTCACGCCCGAGGAGGTCAAAAAGGCCGCCGCCGACTGGCTGACTGGCAAGCCGGCGGTGGTGGTCTCCGTCCCCGAGCCGGTCGGCCAGCGAGCCGCGGCTGGACGCTAGAACCGAGCCTTCAGGCCAACCCGGATCATGCGGGGCTCCACGGCTCTGCTGTGGAGACCCTCGACCGGCCCTTCGGGATCGATCTCCGGGAGGTAGGACTCGTAGAGGTACTGGATGTCCTTGCTGTCCGCGTCGAAGACGTTGAGCAGCTCGCCGTAGAGCTCCATGGGTCCAGGGGTCCAGGCGGCCCGGAGATTGAACAGAGTCGTGGGTTCGGCGAAGCGGCTGCCGTCCTCCACCAGGGCGTATTCACCGAGATGGCGCAGCCGGGCGCCTAGGTTCCAGCGCGGCTGGATGTAGGCGAGGCCCAGCTCGCCTGCGCGCTCGATCGAGCCAGGGATGCGATCGGCGCCCGGGCTGTCCACGAAGCGGGCGCGGCTGCCGGTCCAGACGGCGTCGATCGCCAGCCCCGGCAGCGGCCGCCAGAACGCCGTGAGCTCGTAGCCGCTGCGCTCGCTGGCGGCCGAGGGCTCCACCGAGCCGGCGTCACCGACGTAGATAAGCTCGCTGTCCACCTCCATACGCCACAGCGTGGCCGTGGCGACCAGCGCGCCGCGTTCGAACCGCGTCCCGATCTCGGCGCCTTCGCCCTTCACCAGCCCCGGCGCGGGATCCACCGGCGCGGTCACGCCCCGGGCGTCGTTGGAGTGGAAGCCCTGACCGTAGTTTGCGTACAGGGCGATTCTGTCGGCGACCTCCCAGGAGGCCCCGAGCTTGGGCGAGAGAATCGCATCCTCCACCTTCCCGCTCCAGGCGTCGCCGCCCAGACCCTCCACGTCGAACCGGTAGGCGTCCGCCCGAAGGCCGCCGAACAGCGACACGCCTTCGGCCGGGCGCCAGGTCGCCTCTGCGAAAGCCGCCGCCGAGGACTCCCGCACGCCGAACTCGTTGCGCGTGCGGATGCGCCGGCCGCCAACGGTCTGAAACAGACCGATGTTGTCGATGTCATCGTGGCGCGCCTCGGCGCCCAAGTTGAGGTTGAGAGAGTTCCCCAGAGACGTCCGCCGCTCCAGCCGGCCGCCGTAGGTGGCGAGACGTTCGGACTGCTCCAACTGGTCCCCGTTCACCGGGTCGTCGAGGAAGAACGTGAAGTTGGAGATGAGGCTCCAGTCGTAACGCTGGGCGTAGGCGGTCGCCCGCCATTCGGGGCCGGTCAGGTTGGCGGTCAGGATCTTCCTCCGTGTCTCCCCGCGAAGGTCGAAGTCCAGGGCGCCGTACGCGTCGGAGATCAGGGCGCCGATGGCGCGCTCGGGGATCTGCTCGGTCGGGTTCCAGCGGGCGTCGTAGATCGACAAGCTGACCCGCAGGTCGCCGACCGGCGTTCCACGGCTGTACTTTCCAAACAGGCTGAGGTGACGAAGGTCCTCGGGCAGCTGCCAGGGCCCGTTGTAGGACTTGGCTTCGCCCGCCAGCAGGACCTCGCCCCCGAGCGCCTCCGCGGAGCCGGCCGCCAGCACGCGGCGCCAGTCGTACGAGCCCACCTCGGCAAGCGCGAAGGGCGCCTCCAGCCGGTCGCGGGTGCTGATCTGCGCGCCGCCCACGAGATTGAAGTCGCCGATGTCGGCCCGATAGGGCCCTTTGCGGTAGTCCACCCGCTGAACGAGCTCCGGGATGAGACCGCCCACGTCGAGGTAGCCCTGGCCGTGACCGTGCGTGCGCAGGTTCAAGGGCACGCCGTCCACCGACAGCCCGAAGTCGGTCCCATGGTCGAGGTTGAAGCCGCGGAGGAAGTACTGGTTCGCCTTGCCGCTGCCCGAGTGCTGGGTGGCGATCATGCCGGGCACCGCCTCCAGCAGCTCGGCCGTGCGGAGCAGCGGGCGGACGTCCAGATCGGCGCCGGCGACCGCCCCTTCGCTGGCCTGGACGGCGACACCGATCCGCCGCTCGGCCCTCCCGAAGACGATCACTTCCGCCACCTCGTCGTCGCGGGTGGTTACGGGCGTGGTCGCTGAAGGCGTGGACTGTGCGACGGCCGCGCCGCACCAGGCGAGGGCGATCACGCTCGCCCCGCCCAAGGCGGCTCCGCTCCGGACTGACTTCAACTCAGGACCCCGCCGACACGCTCAGCGGCCGTCTGGGCCGCGGTCTTACGGCTGTCGCGTGCATAACGGTTTCAGCGAGCGTTACAGCCCGTTACAGTCGCGCTTGAACGATGACCCAAGCGCTCGATCCGTTGAGGGAAGAGGCGGAGCGCGTGCGCGCGAGCGGAGCGCTCGGCCGCTCCGACCTCATGCGCCGCCTCTTCGATCACCTCGCCGCCAAGGGGCAGGCCGGCGAGCCGGTTCGGGAGATCGACCTCGCGGTCGACGTCTTTGAAAAGCGCGGCGACCTCGACCTGTCATCGGACGCGTCCGTCCGGGTGTACGTTCACCGCTTGAGGCGGCGGTTGGACGAGCACTACCGCGAGCACGTTCCGAGCTCCGGGCGGCTCGTGATTCCTCCCGGCGAGTACAGGCTCGCTCTCACGGCGCCCGTGGCGACCGAAGCGGATGAGGCGGCTTCGCAGCCGACCGGTCCCGCGCCGCCTGCGCCCGGACCCGCGAGGCGGCGCGAGCGGCGAGTGGACGCACGGTGGGGCGCAATGCTGCTCGCCCTGCTGCTGTTCAACCTCCTGGCCTGGGTCGCGGTGGATCGAGGCTGGCTGCGGAGGGACGCGCTCGCCGATCTCAGGCGCACCGCCTTCTGGGCCGGTGCGGTGGACGAGGACCGTCCCGTGCTGCTGGTGCTCGGCGACTACTATCTCTTCGGCGACACCGAAGGCGGCGGTGATGTCAGCCGCTTGATCCGGGAGTTCGACGTCAACTCGCGCGCCGAGCTGGACGCCCTGATCATGAGTCGGCCCGAGCTCAATGGCCGGTATGTGGACCTGAACTTGAACTACGTCCCGGTGGGCGGGGCGGCGGCCCTGCGCCGTGTCGCTCCGGTGCTCACGTCCCGCGACGGCCGGCGCGGGGCCAGGCTCGTGCTCGCCTCGGAGCTGACGCCCGCCATGATCAAGAACGCCGACATCGTCTACCTCGGCCTGATCAGCGGGATGGGCCTGCTGCAGGAGAGGGTGTTCGCCGGCTCGGCCTTTCGCGTGGGCGACAGTTTCGACGAGCTGGTGGACGATCGGGGGCGAACCTTCGTCAGCCAGTCGGGACGCGCGTTCTCGCCCGACACGCCCCACGCCGACTACGGCTACCTGGCCAGCTTCACCGGGCCGAGCGGCGCGCGGCTGGTGGTGATCGCCGGCATGCGCGATGTCGGGCTGATGCAGGCCGCGGAGTTCGCCACCTCGCCTGCGGGCGTTCGCGCGCTCGAGATCGAGGCCGGGAAGGCTGACGGGGCGGAGGCCCTGTACCGCGTGCAGGGGCTGGGCCGTACCAACGTCGCGGGCAAGCTGGTCGACGCGCGCCCTCGTGCGGTCGCCCCGAACTGACGTGGCGGAGCGTCGCGAGGAACAGCGGCCGGCCGGCGCCTATATGACGCCGTGATGCTGCGCCCTGCGATCCTCGCTCTCGCCGTCCTGTTCGCGGGCCCTGCTCTGGCCGCCGAGCACGACCTCGTCGTCGCGAAAGGCCCGGGGCACGCGATCACGATCAACGGGACGACCCCCGGGCCCACCTTGCGGCTGCGCGAGGGCGAGGACGCCGTGATCCGGGTCACGAACCGTCTCGGGGAGGAGACCTCGGTGCATTGGCACGGGCTGATCCTGCCCGGCCATCAGGACGGCACGCCGGGGATGAACGGCTATCCGGGGATCAAGCCGGGCGAGACCTTCACCTACCGCTTCCCCGTGCGGCAGAACGGGACCTACTGGTACCACGCCCATTCCGCCACTCAGGAGCAGGCGGGGCACTACGGCGCCATCGTGATCGAGCCCGCCATCGCGCCGGCCGTAAAGGCGGACCGGGATCACGTCGTGCTGCTCTCTGAGGCCACGTCCGAAGATCCGGACCGGCTGCTCCGCAACCTCAAGGTCGACCCGGGCTACTACAACTTCAGCAAGCGCACCTTGTCAGAGCTGGCGCGGGACGCTCGCAAGTTCGGGCTGGGGCGGACGCTGAAGGACCGCTTCGCCTGGGGCCGCATGCGCATGGACCCGACCGACATCGCCGACACGGGGGGTTATCGCTTTCTCGCCAATGGCCGAGCCCCGAGCGGCCGGGAAACCTTGCTGTTCAAGCCGGGCGAGACCGTGAAGCTGCGGATCGTCAACGGCTCGGCGATGACCTTTTTCGACCTGCGAGTTCCCGGACTGAAGCTGACGGTGGTCGCCACCGACGGTCGGCCGGTTCAGCCCGTCGAGGTGGACGAGCTGCGGATCGGGGCGGCGGAGGCCTACGACGTGCTCGTGCGCCCGACGGAGGACCGCGCCTACGCCGTCTTCGCGGAATCGATCGACCGCTCCGGCAATGCCCTGGCGGTGCTTGCGCCTCGCGAGGGAATGTCTGTCGCCATTCCGGCGATGCGGGCGCGCGCGATCCTGACGATGGGCGAGATGGGCCACGTCGCTGGAGGGAACGCTCACGCCGGGCACGCTCGAATCGCCGCGGCTGCCGGCGATCCTCACGCGGGCCACGGCGCTGAGCCGGCCGCGTCACCGGTGACCCACGACCACCATCACGCCGCTCACGCTGCGGCCACGCCCTTGCCGCGCGTGGCGTACGGCATGGGCGCCGCAAGCTCACTTGGTCACGCCGGGCACGCCGAGCTGGGCGCGGAGGGCGAGACGGACGGATCGGGCCGGCCCTTCGGCTGGGCCTCGGGCGCGCCACGGGGTTCGCGGGTCCTGTCCTACGCCGACCTGAAGGCGGCGGCGCCCCACGCCGATGCCCGCGCGCCGACGCGCGAGATCACGGTCCGGCTGACGGGGAACATGGAGCGCTACCTCTGGACGCTCGACGGCAAGACCTTCGAGGAGGCGGAGCCCCTCAAGCTGGCCTACGGCGAGCGGGTGCGCGTGCGCTTCGTCAACGAGACCATGATGGCCCACCCCATGCACCTGCACGGCATGTTCATGCAGCTGGAGAACGGGGCTCCGCTGAACCGTCTGCCGGAGAAGACGGTGGTCAGCGTGGCGCCCGGGCGGACCGCCTCGGTCATCATCACGGCGGACCAGCCGGGCGAGTGGGCCTTCCACTGCCACCTGCTCTACCACATGGCTTCGGGCATGATGCAGAAGCTCGTCGTGGCGACGGCCGACGGCCCTGCGACGCCCCCGCCCGCTGCGCCAGACCCTCACCACAGGCACGCCGGGCACGGGGCGAGCCATTGAGGGCCGGCCTGGCCGGGATCATGCTCGCGGCGGCGCTCGCGGACCCGGCCGCCGCCCAGCTGGCCGAGGCCGATCGGGCGACCCGGGCCGCCCAGGCGCACGAGCGCGACATGGGCGCGACCGGCCACCACGGCCTGACCTACAGCTTCGCAGAGAGCGAGTTCGACTTCGGGCGCGCGGACGCCGAGGACCAAGCCACGTGGGACGTCCAAGCCTGGCGCGGCGGCGATCACCGGAAGCTGTGGCTCAAGTCCGAGGGCGACATCGCAGACGGCGAGCCCGAGCAGGCCGAGCTGCAGGTCCTGTACAGCCGCAATGTCGGAACCTTCTTCGACGCCCAGCTGGGGCTCCGCTACGACTGGGAGCCGGCCTCGACGGCCTATCTGGCCGCAGGCGTCCAGGGGCTCGCGCCCTACTTCCTGGAGACCGAAGCCGCCGCGTTCCTGAGCGAGGACGGGGACGTCAGCCTGCGCCTGAAGCAGTCAGCCGACCTGCTGCTGACCCAGCGGTTGATCCTCGAACCCTACGTGGAGGCCGACGCGAATCTGACCGAGCGACCGGAGCGAAGCGAGGACGCCGGCCTGACCGCTGCGGAAGCCGGCCTGCAGGTTCGCTATGAGATCACCCGCAAGTTCGCGCCCTATGTGGACCTGCTTTACGAGCGGGCGTTCGGGCGCGCGGCCGACCGGCGTGAGCTGGAAGGCGAGGACGCCGGGGGCTGGCGGCTCAGAGTCGGCCTGAGGTCCTGGTTCTAGGCGGCGCGGCCGCGCAGGGGAGGGCGGCGGTGCTTCGCTGGTCGACGCAGATCCACAAGTGGCTGGCCCTGATCGTGGGCCTGCAGGTGCTCGGGTGGGTGCTGGGCGGGCTGGTGATGACGGCCATCCCGATCGAACGCGTGCGGGGCGAGCACCGCGCCGCGCGCTTCCAGTCCGACACCCTGCCCACGGAAGGCGTGGTCAGCTGGGCTGCGGCCGCCACCGCCGCCGGCGTGTCGCCCGTCGAGGCGACACTGAAGTCGACCCTTCGCGGGCCGGTCTGGCAGCTGAAGACAGCCGACGGACAGGTCACCGTCCGGAACGCCCTGACCGGCGCGTCCATGCCGCCCATGCCCCCTGCCGAGGTTCGCCAGCTCGCCGCAGCGCAGTACGAGGGAGTGGCCGCTCCGAGTGAGGTCGACTTGCTGGCGGCGGCGCCGGCCGAAACCGGCCGCACCGGCCCGCTGTGGCGCGTGCGGTTCGACGACGAGGAGCGCAGTCGCCTCTACCTTTCGCCCGACACCGCCGAGGTGGTGAGCCGCCGCTCCAACGTCTGGAGCCTGTACGACGCGTTCTGGCGCATCCACATCCTCGACTTCAGGACCGGCGAGAACTTCAACCACCCGCTGCTGATCGCGCTCACGGCCCTCACGCTGCCCGTGGTGATCACGGGGCTGATCCTGCTGTGGATCCGGCTCGGCCGCGACCTGCGCCGCGCGCTCGGCCGTCGGCGCGCGAGCGCCTAGCGCCCCGTCTTCTCCTTCAACGCGTCGATTTGCTTGGAGGCTTCCGCCTTGGTCAGGTCGTCGTGGAAGGCGTCCGGATCATGGGCCTGCTCCGACAGTGTCTTGAGGTAGCTCGCCTGGGCGCCGGTCATCGGCTCGTCGCCCGTGACCCAATCGTCGGGGTCCTTCTCGGCGTTGGAGTTCGGGTCGGGGTTGGTCTTCGGATTCGCGTCGGCCATCGCGGCGCTCCAAATTGCGATGTTGAAGTCGCGAGAACGTTTACGGAACACCGCGGTTCCGGGCCGCGGCGTTCTGTCACCGAAACGGCCGCGCTTCAGACGCGTTGAGCAGGGGCCATGGACGCCGACGCCCTGCTCCTGTCCCGGATCCAGTTCGGCTTCACGATCGCCTTCCACATCCTCTTTCCGGCCTTCACCATCGGCCTGGCGAGCTATCTGGCGGTGCTGGAAGGGTTGTGGCTCGCCACCAAGCGCGAACTCTTCAAGACCCTGTACCTGTTCTGGGTGAAGGTGTTCGCCATCTCCTTCGGCATGGGCGTCGTGTCCGGCGTGGTGATGAGCTACCAGCTCGGCACGAACTGGAGCGAGTTCGCCCGGGTCACCGCGAACGTGCTGGGCCCGCTGTTCGCGCTGGAGGTGCTGACGGCCTTCTTCCTGGAGGCGTCCTTCCTGGGGGTCATGCTGTTCGGCTGGAAGAAGGTGGGGCCGAAGCTTCACTTCGCAGCTACGGTCCTGGTCGCGCTCGGGACGGCGACGAGCGCCTTCTGGATTCTCGCGGCCAACAGCTGGATGCAGACGCCCTCCGGGCACGCGGTGACCGCCGACGGCCAGCTGATCGCGGTCGATTGGCTCAAGGTGATCTTCAACCCATCCTTCCCGACCCGCTTCATGCACATGGTCAGCGCCGCCTACCTGACCACCGCCCTGGTTGTCGGCGGGGCTTCGGCCTACCAGCTGCTCCGGAACCGGGACCATGCCGAGAGCCGCACGGCCCTCAAGATGGCGGTCGGCATGTTCGCCCTGCTCGCGCCGGCGCAGCTGGTGATCGGCCACCAGAGCGGCGAAGTGGTCGGCGACCATCAACCCATGAAGCGCGCCGCCATCGAAGGATACTGGGAAAGCCGGCCCGACCAGCCTCTTCACCTGGTCGGCTGGCCCGACCGAGCGGCCGCCAAGACCCACGCCCAGGTGAGCGTCGCCGGCGTCGGCAACTGGATTCAGGGCAAGCCGAAAAGCGAGGTGATCGAGGGCCTCGACGCCTTCCCCCGCCAGGACTGGCCGGTGGTGTTCCTGGTCTTCTGGAGTTTCCGCCTGATGGTGGGACTGGGGCTGCTGATGATCGCGCTGGGCGTCTGGGGGGCCTGGCTCTGGTGGCGCGGCCGTCTTGAGGCGAACCGCTGGTTTCTTCGGGCCTGCGTGGCCATGAGCCCGGCCGGGTTCCTGGCCGTGCTGGCGGGCTGGATCACCGCGGAGGTCGGGCGCCAGCCGTACGTGGCCTATGGCCTGTTGCGCACTTCAGAGGCCGTGTCCCCCGTCGGGGCGGGATCGGTGAGCACCTCGCTGATGGCCTTCATGGTCGTCTACGCTATCGTGTTCAGCGCCGGCGCGTTGTTCATCTTCCGCCTGCTGCACGAAGGGCCCGAGTCGGCCGCCGGCTCGGAGGCGCCCTACACGCAGCGCCCGCCCGGCTGGAGCCTCGCCTCGGCGCCCGAGCGCGAAGCCAACGAGCCGGCGCGGTCATGAGCGGTTTCGACCTGCCGCTGATCTGGGCGGGCATCATCGCCGTGTCGGTCCTGCTCTACGCGGTGCTGGACGGCTTCGACCTGGGAGTCGGGATCCTCTTCCCCTTCGCGCGCTCGCGGGAGGACCGCGACGTGATGATGAACACCATCGCGCCGGTCTGGGACGGGAACGAGACCTGGCTGATTCTGGGCGGCAACGCCCTGTTCGCCGCCTTCCCGCTGGCCTTCGCGCTGCTCATGCCCGCGCTCTACCTGCCAGTGTTGATCATGTTGATCGCATTGATACTGCGCGGCGTGGCCTTCGAATTCCGCTTCCGGGCGCGGGAGCGAGGCCGCGCGCTCTGGACCGTCATGTTCGCCGGCGGCTCGACGCTGACCGCGTTCGCCCAGGGGCTGATCCTGGGCGGCTTCATCCAGGGTGTCAGGGTGGGGCCGGACGGGCGCTTCGCTGGCGGAGCGCTGGACTGGCTGACGCCCTACGCCGTGCTGGTGGCCGCCGGGGTGACCGCTGGCTACGCCCTGCTGGGCGCCTGCTGGGTGATCCTGAAGACGGAGGACGAACTGCATGGCGACGCGCGGCGGTGGGGCCGCTGGGCTGGGGTGATGGTGGCCGCGTTCCTGGGCGCCGTCAGCCTCGCCACCCTCTTCGTGCATCCGCGCGTGGCCGAGCGCTGGGGCGTCGAGGCTGGCGCTGCGGGCCTCACGGTGGACTGGGCCCAGCTCGGCCCGCTGCTGCTCGTGCCCGCGCTGGGACTGATCGGGTTCGCCGTGCTGGAGGCGGGCGTGCGCAAGCGGGCGCATCGTCAGCCGTTCGTCGGCGCCATGCTGATCTTCCTGTCCGGCTACATCGGCCTGGCGGTGTCGTTCGCTCCGTACGTGGCGCCGTACGCCTACACCTACGAGCAGGCCGCGGCGGCGCCGAACGCCCTGGCGCTGCTGCTTGCGATCACCGGCGTGATCCTGCCGCTGATCCTCGCCTACACGGCCTGGGTCTACTTCATTTTCCGCGGCAAGGTGGGCCGGGATGCCGGGTACCATCATTAGGCCCGAGCCACCGCCGGAGGCTGGTGAACCCGAACCGTCCCTGGGCCGCCGGCTCGCCTGGTTCGCGGCCCTGGCCCTTGGCGGCCTGCTCACGACGGCCGCGGTCGCCTATGGTCTAAGAGCTCTTCTGTTCGCCGGCTGAGCTTGCCCGCCCTGCTCCGGGCGCCTACCTTGCCTGTCGGCGGGTCTTGCTGCGGTTCTCGTCGAGGCAACCAATCCCGGGGACCTTAATCGCCTCTATCGGGAGCTGTCCCTGTTCCGGGCCGTGGCCTGGGACACACGGCGCCCACCTGGTTATCCAGGTCCGAGGGGATTGAAACGCGCTCACGGCCCTCGCGGCGCCGCCACCTTCACCTGATCATGACCAAAGACGAGCTCCGCGCCGAGGCGCATCGCATTCGCGCTCTCGCCGCCGAGGCCGACCCGGACGCGGCGACGCGGCTCTCCGCCCACTGGCCCGCTGCGCTCAAGCCCCTGTTTGTTGCGGGCTATCGGCCGATCCGTGACGAGCTCGACCCGACGCATCTGTTGCAGGCGCTCATCGAGCGTGGCGCGCGAGGCTGCCTCCCGGTGACCCCGCCCAAGGGCTCCGGAGCGCCGCTGTCGTTCAGACTGTGGTCGCCGGGCGATCCGCTGGAGCGCAGCGACTGGGGCGTCATGGAGCCCACCGCGGCTGGCCATCCCGTGACCCCGGACCTGATCCTGACCCCGCTGCTCGCCTTCGACGCGGCCGGCCATCGGCTCGGCTGGGGCCAGGGACACTTCGACCGGACGCTCCGGAGCCTACGCGCCAGCGGGCGCGTTGTGGCGATAGGGCTCGCCTTCGCCGCCCAGCGGCGGGACGACCTGATCGTCGAGCCGCACGACGAGCCGCTCGACGGCGTTCTGACCGAGACGGGGTATATCCCCGTCCGAGAGGTGTTCTGACGATGCGTCTGGCGTTCTTCGGCGATGTGGTGGGGCGGTCGGGCCGTGAAGGCCTGGCGCAACACCTGCCGGGCCTGCGCCGCCGGCTCGGGCTCGATTTCGTGGTGGTGAACGCGGAGAACGCCGCCGCCGGCTTCGGCATCACCGAGAAGACGGCGGAGGAGCTGTTCGAAGCCGGCGCCGACTGCCTGACGCTCGGCAACCACTCCTGGGACCAGAAGGAGGCGCTGACCTACATCGTGCGGGAGCCGCGTCTGCTGCGGCCCGCGAACTACCCGGCGCTCTCGCATGCGCCGGGCCGGGGGGCCTACCTGTTCGACGCGGGCGAGGGGCGCCGCGTGCTCGTCGTCAGCGTGCTGGGCCGGGTGCACATGGACGCGCTGGATGACCCGTTCGCCGCCGTGGACCGCGAGCTTGAAGCCTGCCCGCTCGGCGTCGCGGCCGACGCGGTGATCGTGGACATCCACGCCGAGGCCACGAGCGAGAAGATGGCGATGGGCCACTTCTGCGACGGGCGAGCCAGCCTCGTGGTCGGGACGCACACGCATGTGCCGACCGCCGACGCTCAGGTGCTGCCGGGCGGGACCGCCTATCAGACGGACGCGGGCGCCTGCGCCGACTACGACAGCGTCATCGGCAACAAGAAGGACGAGCCGCTCCGCCGCTTCACCACTCGCATCAGCGGGGGCCGATACCAGCCCGCCGAGGGTCCGGCGACCGTGTGCGGCGTGTTTGTGGACACCGACCCCCGGACCGGCCTCGCTCGACGGGTCGAGCCCATCCGTGTCGGCGGGCGGCTGTCCCAGAGCATCCCTGAGGTCACCCTCGCAGCCGTGGCTTGACCGCCCGGCTTACGCGTGTAATCCATGACGGATTACAAACGTAGGCTGGGAGGTTGAGGTGAAGCGTGCGCGTGTGATGCTCGGCCTTGCAGCGGCCGCGGCGCCGGTCGGGGCGTCCGCCCAGACCCTGACGCCCGGCGGCGTCTTCATGGACGCCCATCCGTTGATCAAGTTGATCATGGTCGCCCTGCTCGTCGCCACCGTGGCGGCCGTCGTGGTGGGCGTGATGAAGCTTCGGCGCGGCGCGCAGCTGAACGGCGGGTCCGCCTTCCTATCGGCGCTCCGGTTCGGGGGCCCGGTGCTGGGCCTCTTGGGCGCCAGCTACGTGGGTCTGCTGATCTTCCTCGGGATCGCCAACATGCCGGGACCGGTGCCCATGAAGGTGCTCGCGCCGGGGTTCGCTGAGATGGTTCTCCTTATCGCCCTAGGGCTCCTGGCCGGAGCCGTGGCCACCGCCTTTAACTGGGCGGTGGAGGCGCGCATCGACCGCCAGGTGCTTCGGCCCTGACGGCCGTGCGCCTGCACGTCACCGAAGCGGAGGCCCAGGTGCTCGCGCCCCTCTGGCGCCTGGGTCCCCTGTCGGCTCGGGAGCTGATCGCCGAGGTCCAGGCCTCGAGCGCCTGGGGCGAGGCGACGGTGAAGACGCTGCTCGGCCGTCTGATGCGCAAGGGCGCGATCCGCTCGGAGCGGGACGAAGGGCGCCAGCAGTACCGGGCCGCTCTGACGCGGGAGACCTATGTGGACGGCGAGGTGGACGCCCTGGTGGACCGGCTCTTCTCGGGGCGACGGGAAGACCTCGCGGCCTTCCTCCAGCGCCCGCCCGCCTAGTCCTCGTCGAGGAAGCGAAGGGCCAGCACGGCCGCGAGCGCGCCTACGGCGACGCCGGCGGTGAAGGCGACGGCCGTCGGGACGAACTGCACGCGCCAGGGGCTGTCGTCGTACCAGTGGACGATCTCGACGGTCGGGTCCTCCTCGTCCAGGTAGTCGGGCTCGTCGACGACGGGGTCGTAAGCAGACATGGCGAGGACTCCTGACCGGACCTGCGGAGAACCCGGAGCCTGCGGCCACGGTTCCGCGCTGTCGGCGTGACAGACCGGGGTCGCCGGGCCTAGAGAACCGTCACGAGCAACAAGGCGCGGTCGCCCCTCCGGCCGCGCGAAGACGCAGAGGCGCTTCGGCCATGGCCGGCCATTCCAAGTTCAAGAACATCATGCACAAGAAGGGCCGCGCCGACGCGGTCCGCTCCAAGCTGTTCTCCAAGCTGTCCCGCGAGATCACGGTGGCCTCGAAGATGGGCCTGCCGGATCCGGCGATGAACCCGCGGCTGCGTCTGGCGGTGAACAACGCCAAGGCCGAGTCCATGCCCAAGGACAACATCGACCGGGCCATCAAGAAGGGCCAGGGCGGCGATGCGGAGACCTACGACGAAATCCGCTACGAGGGCTTCGGCCCCGGCGGGGTCGGCGTCATCGTCGAGATCCTGACCGACAACCGCAACCGCGCCGCCGCGAACGTGCGCAGCATCTTCACGAAAAACGGCGGCAACCTGGGGGAGACCGGATCGGTGTCCTTCATGTTCGACCGCGTGGGCCAGATCGTCTACCGCGCCGAGGTCGGGACCGAAGATGCGGTGATGGAGGCGGCCATTGAGGCGGGCGCCGAGGACGTCGAGTCGGACCTCGTGAAGCCCGACATCTACGAGGACGCGCCCGGACACGTGATCTACACCGCGTTGGAAGACCTGAACGCCGTGATCGAAGCCCTGACCCCCAAGCTGGGGGAGCCCAAGAGCACGGCGGTGATCTGGCGGCCCAAGTCGCTGACCCCGGTCTCGGGGGACCAAGCCGGGACGTTGATGAAGCTGCTCGACGCGCTCGAGGACGACGACGACGTGCAGAACGTCTACGCCAACAGCGACATCGAAGAAGCGGAGATGGAGCGCCTGGCGAGCTGAACGGCCCCTCGGCATTGCGGGCCGTCTCGCAACGGGAGCTTAAGCGCGGCGAGAGATGATGCGGGGGTTCAGGGAGGACCTCCATGCGACGCCTGTGCCTGAGTGCCGCTTTCCTGCTTTGCGCGACGCCCACGCTCGCCAACGCCGCTCCGTCCGAGGGTCTCCTGACCACCACCGGCCTGGCCACAGCGGGGTCGGGGCTGGCGTATCGCGGCGAAACCCTGGTCAGCGCCCCCGCTCGGGTCCGCGCGTTGCCGGAGCAGGCTGATCGCTCCCCAGTGATCCGCGCCAGCTTCAGCCCCGTGGCTCCGGCGACCGCCGCCTCTGAGGTCCGCCTGGCCTACGCTTTCCGCGGCTGGTCGGACGGGCACGCCCGGATCGAGATCAGGGCCGAGCACCCGGGCGGTCACGCTCGCCTGGACGAAGTCCGGCTGAAGCAGGGGCCGGACGCCTCCACCCTGCTGGAGGCGTTGGGCGTCACCCTGCGGCTGACCGCAACGGGGCCCAAGAACAAGGACGCCCTGGTCGAGGTCGTGGCCCCGGCGGTTTCGATCGCGCCGTCGCCCTACTAGGCTGTCGACGCTTGCGTCGGGCTTGATCCCACGGTCGCCCGCCCGGCAGGATCGTCGGCCATGAGCACGATCCGCCTCACCTCGGCCCACGACGGCTTCAGCTTCACGGCTCACCACGAGCAGCCCAACGATGCGCGTCGGGGCGGACTGGTCCTGATCCAGGAGATCTTCGGGGTCACCGACCACATCCGCGAGCTCGCGGCGGGCTTTGCGGAGGACGGGTACGAGGTGCTGGCGCCCTCCCTCTATGACCGGCTCGAGCCAGGGTTCGCGGCCGGCTATGACGCCGAAGGGATCGGCAGGGGACGGACGTACTCGGAGGCGACGCCCTGGGTTCAGGCGGCCGCTGACCTGCAGGCCTGCGTCGACGCACTGAAGCCGCCCGTGTTCGCGGTCGGGTACTGCTGGGGCGGAACGGCCGCCTGGCTGGCGGCCTGCCGCTGCGACGGCCTGGCGGCGGCGTCAGGCTTCTACGGGCGGCGGATCCCGGAGCTGCTGGACGAGACGCCCCGCTGTCCGGTGATCCTGCATTTCGGCAAGACCGATCCGACCATCCCGCCCGAAACCATCGAGGCGATCGCCGCCCGCCATCCCGACGTGCCGATCTTCCTCTACGAGGCGGGGCACGGGTTCGTGTCCGATCGACGCGCCGACCACCACGAGGACAGCGCGCGCCTGGCGCGGCTGAGGACGCTGCAGCTCTTCCATCGCGCCGGCGGCGCCAAGGGCGAGAGCTAGCGCTCGATCAGGGCGCGGACCTCCGGTTCGCGCTCAAGCCAGCGGGTCAGCACCGCTTGGGCGAATAGCACCCCCACCCCCGCCGCGTAGGCCGAGAAGATGCCCGCGGGATAGCGTCCGCCGTCCTCGTGGCCGGCGATCTGCAGGAAGATGAAGCCCGCGGTGAGCGCCAGGACGCCGAGGCCGCCGACCACCGACACCACGTTCTGTCCGAAACCCGCGGCGAAGCTCATCCAGACGTAGCGCTTGAGCATCCGGCGGATCGGCCCGGCGCTGAGCGGGACCACGAAGGTGAACAGGAAGAACACGGCCGGAAACAGCAGGAAGAAATAGGCCTTCATGCGCGGGGCGCCCGGCAGGGCCTCCCAGGCGTGCAGCACCGCGAGCATGTAGATCAGGGCGGCGAAGAGGCAGCCCGACAGCTGCATCCGGCGAAAGTTGCGCCAGGCCCGGGTGTGAAGCGGTGCGGGCTGGTCGGCCATCGTCTGTCCCGCCTCCTCCGCGCCCTTCGTCCTGCGGGCCAGATTAGGGGCGGGGCGGCAGGCGCCAACCGCGGCTCACGACAACATGATCGCCGAGAGCAGCCGGCCGTAATCGCGCTCCCCGCGATGAAGCGCGCGGCGGTTCGAGTAGAAGAGCTCCGGCTCGGCGTAGGTGTCGCGGCCCACCCACGCGGCGGCTTCCACGCCTGCGGCCGCCAGACGATCGAGCACGAAGGCGGGCAGATCGAAGCGTCGCTTCCCGCCCTCGCGCGCCGGGGTGAAGAAGCGCTCGAACGCCGCGTCCGCCCGAGCGAAGCGCTCGAAGAACTCGGGGCCGACCTCGTAACTCTCCCGCCCGATGCAGGGGCCGACGGCGGCGACGATCCGGGCGCGGCGGGCGCCCAGCGTCTCCATCTCGGCCACGGCGCCCTCCACGACGCCGTCCAGGGCCCCGCGCCAGCCGGCATGGGCGGCGCCGACCACCCGCGCCGTCTCGTCGGCCAGCAGCACGGGCGCGCAATCGGCGGACAGCACGCCGCAGATCAGCCCGCGCCGGGCCGTGACCACCCCGTCGACCTCCGGTCGCGCCTCGCCGAAGGGCCCCGTCGCGGCGACCACCTTAGGCGAGTGGACCTGATAGGCCGTCAGCAGGTTCTCCGGCGGCTGGTCGAAGTGCGCCGCGCCGCGCCGGCGGTTCTCGGCGACGGCCGCCGGGTCGTCGCCAGACCCAGGACCGGCGTTCAGCCCGGCGTAGATCCCCTCCGACACGCCGCCGCGGCGGGTGAAGAACGCGTGGTGGATGTTCGTCAGGGCGAACAGGGCGGGCGCCTGGACGATCTCGATCTCGCTCATGGAGCCTCCTCGAAGCCAGGGGGAACGGGGTCGCCCGCCCGGTGGATGGCGACGGCCTTGAACAATTCGCCCATCTGGTCCGGGGCGGTCAGCCGATGGACCTGGCGGGCCAGGGTGTCCGCGCGATCGGGACGGGATCGAGCCAGGGCGGCGGCGCGCTGGGACAGGCCGAGCCGGCTCAAAAAAGCGCCCTGGGCAATGGGACCCGCGACGGCCGCGCCTTCCGCGAGCGCGGCCGCGGCGACGACGTCGAACTCGGCCCACATGGTCAGGTCCGCCGTGCCTGGCGCGTCCAGCGGGTCCACCTTGGCGTGCTGGCGCAGCGCTTGGAGCGTGTCGCCGGGCTCCAGTCGCGTGCGTCCGTAGTCGATCAGAAGAGCGCAGCCGCCTTGGGCGACGATGCGCGCGGCGATCGCCTGGGCGAAACCGGCCTGGCCTGGAGAGTGCTCGACGACGGAGCCGGGCGGCACGCCGAGCGTCGGGGGCGCCTCTACGGGCGCCAAGCCAAAAGCGAGAGAGCCGCTCTCGCCGAGACCGACGCGCCGCTCAGCCCAGCCGACCTCGCTCCGCAGGAACTGGCGGGCCGGCAGGCAGTCCAGCACCTCGTTGGCGACGAGCAGCAGCGGCGCGTCAACGGGCACATGGTCGAGACCGGCGGCCCAACCCAGCCGCGGGTGCGCGCCGCCCAGCCTCTCCGCTTGCAGCGCCTTCAGGGGGGCGCTGGGCTCCACCAACCAGACCTCCGCCGCTTCCATGAACCCGGGGACGGCCCGGCCGGCCCGGAGCAGATCCGTCATCAGCGAGCCGTCGCCCGGCCCGACCTCCGCAAGGATCACGCGCGCCGGGGTCCCGAGCCGTGACCAGGTCTCGGCCGCCCACAGCCCGACCAGCTCGCCGAACATCTGGCTGATCACCGGAGCGGTGATGAAATCCCCCTCCGCCCCGATCGCCGGGCGCGTGGCGTAGTAGCCGCCGCGGGGGTGGTGAAGGCACAGATTGACGTACTCGGCGACCGTGAGCGGGCCCCGCTCCTGGATCAGAGCCGCAAGCTCCGCTTCCAGGCTCATGCCGCCTGAGGTTCGGGGACCCGCTTGGCCCGCAGGAGCAGCCACAGGCCGGCGAGCACCATGGGCGCGGACAGGATCATTCCCATGGTGAGCCCCAGCGGGAGGGCGCCCTGCAGGTGGAGGTCGGGCTCCCGCACCGTCTCCACGCCGATCCGGAACAGGCCGTAGAAGACCAGAAAGAGCCCCGTGGTCGACCCCTTGCGCGGCAGCAGCTTGGCCACGTGCGTCGCCCAGAACAGGATCAGGAAGAGGACCGCGCCTTCCAGGGCCGCCTCGTAGAGCTGGCTCGGATGGCGGGGCAGGGGCCCTCCCGTCGGGAAGATGACGCCCCATGGCCCGTCTGTGGGCCGCCCCCAGAGCTCGCCGTTGATGAAGTTGGCCAGCCGCCCGAACAGCAGGCCGAAGGGCACGCAGGGCGCCGTCTGGTCAGCCAGCTTGAGCAGGTCGATCTTGTTGGCCAGAGCGAAGCCGATCACGGCCACGCAGACCCCCAGGAATCCTCCATGGAAGGACATGCCGCCTTCCCAGATGCGCAGCGCCGCGACGGGGTCGCTGACGATCCACTCCGGATGGTAGAACAGCACGTAGCCGACCCGCCCTCCCAGAATGATGCCGAAGGCGACCCAGAGCACGAAGTCGTCCACCTGCGGCTTGGTCAGGGGAGGCGTCGTGCCCGGCCAGAGCTTGGGGTTGGTCAGCACTCGCCCCCACCACCAGCCCAGCGCGATGCCGGCGATATAGGCCAGCGCGTACCAGCGGAGCGCGAAGGGTCCGATCTGGAAGATCACAGGGTCGAAGTCGGGAAACGGCATGCGCCTCAGCCCTCCGCCTGCGGCCACACGCTGAAGAGCGCGCGGAGCGCCGCCACCAGCGCAAGCGGCTGGTCCACCATGACGTGGTGGTCCGCGTCGGGGATGGCGATGAAAGGCGTCCCGGGACGGGCGAGGCCGCGCATGTAGTCGACCACCTCGGGCGTCATGAGGTTCGAGCGCTCGCCCCACATCACCGCCACGGGGCACTGGGCGCCCGACAGGAAGCTCGCGCGCTCCTCCATGCGGAAGTTGCGCCACATGAACGGGTCGAAACGCCAGGTCCAGCCTTCGCCTGATCCGTCCTCAAGCGGCGCCCGCTTCAGGGACGTGCGCGCGATGTGGTCGGCGATGAACAGGTTCTCGCACCCTTGCGGCGGGGCGAAGCGGAAGCGGGCGAGCGCCGCCTCCAGCGTCGGATAGACCCGGTTGGCCCGGAAACGCTCGGGCGGGCCCCGCCACTGCAGGTGCGGAGGACGGATCGGGCTGTCGAGGCTGACCACCCCTGCCAGCTGCGCGCCCGCGGTCGCGGCGGCCAGCAGCGTCGGAAAGCCCCCGAAGGAGTGGCCCACGAACACCGGCTTGCCGGCGTCGAAGAGGCCCGCCGCTTCCGCCGCGGCCAGCGCCTCGGCGGCGAACGTCTCGCCGGCGTAGGCGTCCCGCCAATCGGAGGCGCCCATCCCAGACCAGCTGATCGCCGCCACCCGGTGGGTGTCGGCGAAGAAGGGCGCGATGAAGCTCCACCAATCCGCGTGCGCCCCGTTTCCGTGAAGCAGCAGCAGGCCCGGGCGGCCCCGCTCTCCCCAGGTCAGGAGCTCGATCCGGGCGCTTTCCACCTCGACGGAGGTGCGCTCCGGCGCCTGGGCTAGGACTTGGTGGAACCAGGCGGGGGCGGGCGGCGTGCCGCCCTCGAACGCGGTCAGCGGCGCGGGGATGTCTGCGGCGTCGTCCATGGGTCAGGCCGGCTCCGCGGCTCTGGCGAACCGCTTCTCGCCCGGCTGAGGCGCGCGCGGCTGCAAGGCCTTGAACAAGCCCGTGCCCGTCATCAGGGTGCGCTCGCCCGTCCAGATACGGCCTTTGACGGTATAAAGTCCCTCAGCTTCGCTGACCGCCTCGCCCGCCCCCTCGACCCATTCGCCCAGGCGGGCGCTGGAGAGGAAGTCGCAGGTCAGGCGCACCGTGACCCAGTAGCTGGAGCTTTCCACCGAGACCGCGTGCCCCCAGGCCATGTCGGCGAAGCTCATCAACATGCCGCCGTGGGCGTTGCGCATGCCGTTGGTGTGGTGCTCCTCCACACGGAAGGCGAAGGTGAATCCGGTCCGACCGGACGGCGAGCGGTAGAGCGGGCCGATCTGGCGGCCGAATCCCTGTCGCCAGTTCAGGACTTCGTACCCGGGCGGGACGGTCTCGCTCTGGGGTTCGGTCAAGTCGTCTGACATGGTTCGCCACATGCGGCGTGGCGGGCGAGCGGGCAAGACCATGAACAAAGTGAAAGTTGCGCCGGTGCGCGGCCCAGCTAGGGTGCCGGCCACCTCCGGAGAGTCTGCATGACCCGCTTCGCCTTGCTCGCCACGGCCGCCGCGATGGCCGCCGCGGCGCCCGCCGCCGCCCAGCAGCACGACCACAGCCAGCACCAGCGCACGAACGCGGCGCTGACCCGCCCCAAGCCCGCCGAGGACGCGGCGCTGGCGAAAGTGCTCGCCTCGCGGTCGGCCGAGGACCGCTCCCGCGACGCCTACCGTCGACCGGGCGAGGCGCTGACCTTCTGGGGTCTGCGTCCGGGAATGACCGTGCTCGAAGTGCAGCCGGGCGCGGGCTGGTGGACGGAGATCCTGGCGCCCTACGCCAAGGCCACCGGCGGCAAGTACATCGCCACCGGGCCTGATCTGGGCAACGCCAACCTGCCGGAGGCGGGCAAGAAGGCGCGCGCCGATCTCGAAGCCAAGCTGAAGGATCCCAGGTACGGTACCACCCAGGTCTGGAACTGGGGCCCGCAGTCGGCCCCGCCGCCCGCGAACAGCGTCGACTTCATCCTGGTCGCCCGGACCTTCCACAACTGGGCGCGGCAGGGGAGCTTCACGGACAAGGCGATGAAGGACTTCGCTACGGCGTTGAAGCCGGGCGGCGTCCTGGCCGTGGAGCAGCATCGCTCCGCGGAAGGCGTCATGAAGCCCGAAACCGGCTACGTGCCCGAGAGCTACGTCGTCCAGGCGGCGGAAAAGGCGGGGCTGAAGCTGGCGGCGAAGAGCGAAATCAACGCCAACGCCAAGGACAACCGCGACCACCCGTTCGGCGTCTGGACGCTGCAGCCGGTGCGGAACTCCGAAGGTGACGGCCGCAAGCTGACGGCGGAGGAGCGCGCGCGCTACGACGCCATCGGCGAGAGCGACCGCATGACGCTCCGCTTCGTGAAGCCGGCCTGACGTCGTCGCCTTTGACGGCAGGGGCGGCTCAGCGCTAGCTCGGCGCATCCGTCGGGCGGGGGCGCTACGACCGAGGAGTGGCATGAGTTCACCGGCCTGGAGCCGCCGCGGTCTGATGCTGAGCGCGGCGGGCCTGACGCTTGCCGCCTGCGACCGGCGCGAGCCGTCCCCGCCGGCGCAGAAGGTCGACGCCGCGCCGGCCGCCGCCCCGGCGCCGGCTGACCCGCTGCTAGAAGCCGTCAACGGGGTGTGGCGAACGCCTGAGGAGCGCAGGCGCGATCGTTTCCGCCATCCGGTGGAGACGCTGCGCTTCTTCGGCCTGAAGCCTGGCGCGACCGTCGTGGAGTTTTGGCCAGGCGCGGGCTGGTGGACCCAGATACTCGCGCCCTATCTCGCCCGCACCGGCGGGACCTACTACGCCGCCCAAGCGGACGCGGAGCCGGCGCTGCTGGAGGCCTTTCGTCAGCGGTTCGCCAACGCTGCGTTGTACGGATCGATAAAGCTGACGCGCTTCGGGCCGAGCGCCGCGCGCGTCGCGCCTGAGGGGTCGGCCGACCTGGTTCTGTTCATGCGCAACCTGCACAACTGGATGGCCGCGGGGCTGGCCGAGAAGGCCTTCCGGGATGCACGGGCCGCGATGAAGCCCGGCGGGGTGCTCGGGATCGAACAGCATCGGGCGGACCCGGCGGGGCTGCAGGACCCGATCGCGGCGACCGGCTATGTCCAGGAGGCGTACGTCCGCCAGCTGGCCGAGGAGGCGGGCTTCCGCTTCGACGGGGCGAGCGAGGTCAACGCCAATGCACGGGATGACCGGGATCATCCCTTCGGCGTCTGGACCCTGCCGCCGATCCGGCGCTCATCGCCCAGGGGCGAGCCCGAGGACCCCACCTTCGACCACATGCCCTATGACGCCGTGGGCGAGAGCGATCGGATGACCCTGCGCTTCCGCAAGCCCTGACGCCTGCGTCAGCTTGCAAGGATCGTTCGAAGGGATAGGTCTAGCGGGTGCGCTGCAGCGCTCAGGAGAGGACATCCATGGCGACCGTCGAAGAGATCACCCAGCAGATGAAAGCGGCCGTCGGCAGCGACAGCGGCCTGGGCAAGACCCTGAAATTCGACTTCAAGGGCGAGGGCTTCATCTTCATCGACAAGGACGACGTCACCAACGAGGACAAGCCGGCCGACTGCACCATCGTGGTCGCCAAGTCCGACTTCGATCAGATATCCGAAGGCAAGCTCGACCCCACCATGGCCTTCATGCAGGGCAAGCTGAAAGTGAATGGGGACATGTCCGTCGCCATGAAGCTGCAGCCGCTGCTCGCCAAGGCGCGTCAAGCGTAGTTCTACGTTGAACGAGACGGCGCCTCTGGTCTCGGTTCCCGAGGCGCCCGCGCCCTCCGGGGGCGCGGCCGAGTTTCTAAGCGGCGCGGACGGCTCACGCTTCCGCGCCGCCTTCTTCCCGGTCGAGGGCGCCCGCGGCACGGTGGTGCTGAGTCCCGGTCGGACCGAGCCGATCGAGAAGTACTACGAGGTCGTCGACGACCTCCGCGCCCGCAGCTTCGCCGTGCTGGCGCACGACTGGCGCGGCCAGGGCCTCTCCGATCGCCCGCTGCCCGACCGCATGAAGGGTCATTGCCAGGGCTGGTCGGGGTATCTGACCGACTATAGCCGTCTGCTGGACGCCTTCGAGGCTCGAGCGCCCAAGCCGTGGGTGGCCGTCGGCCATTCGCTCGGGGGCTGCCTCATCCTGCTGGCCCTGGTGGAAGGCGAGCGGCGCCTCAGCGCCGTCGTGCTGTCCGCCCCGATGGCGCGCATCCTCACCGGGGGACGCCCGTATGGTCATGCTCGCGGGCTCGCCTGGCTCATGGCGCGTTGCGGACAGGCAAGCGAGTACGTGCTGGGCGAGCGCAACGACCCCTTCGAGCACACCTTCGAAGCCAACGCCCTGACCCGCGACCGGGCGCGGTACGAGCGCTGGCGTGCGCAGCTGCACGCCTGCCCCGAGCTGGGGCTTGGCGGCGTCACCTGGGGCTGGCTCGACTTCGCCTTCCGCGCGGCCGCCCGCCTCGCCCGGCCGGGGCTCGAGCAGGTGGAGACGCCCGTGACCATCGTGGCCGCGGGAGAAGACAGGGTGGTCGACAACGCCGCGCTGCGCAGCATCGCTTCGCGCTTGCCGCGGAGGCGCTACCTCGAAGTGGACGGCGCCTTGCACGAGATTCTGATCGAGACCGAAGACAAGCGGGCGCAGTGGTTCGCGGCGTTCGACCAAGCGGTGGCGGAGCTGGGCTGAGCATGTCGCGCGCTGATCTCGCCCGCATCATCGACGAGGCCCGCCGCGTCGTGGTGTTCACCGGGGCCGGCATCTCCACCGAATCCGGCATCCCCGATTTCCGCAGCCCCGGCGGCGTCTGGAGCCGCATGAAGCCGATCTACTTCCAGGAGTTCGTGGCCAGCGAGGACAAGCGGCGCGAAGCCTGGAGCCGCGCGTTCTCCGGCGCGGCCGGGTGGACCGGGCGGAAACCAAACGCCGGCCACTACGCGGTGGCTCGGCTGGTCGCGAGCGGCAAGGTCTCGGCCGTCATCACCCAGAACGTCGACAACCTGCACCAGGACTCCGGCGTTCCGGAGGCGCAGGTGATCGAGCTTCACGGGAACGCCAGCTACGCCAAGTGCCTGTCTTGCGGCCGGCGATACGAGTTGGAGCCCTTCCGGACGCCGTTCGTGGAGCGCGGGGTGATCCCGAGTTGCGAGGTGTGCGGCGGCCTGGTGAAGACCGCCACGATCTCCTTCGGCCAGTCGATGCCAGAGGAGCCGATGGCGCGAGCCGAGGCCGAGACGCTGGATTGCGACCTGTTCCTCGTGCTCGGCTCTTCGCTCGTCGTCTTCCCGGCGGCGGGGTTCCCGCTGACGGCTCGCCGCAACGGCGCGCGGCTCGCCATTGTGAACCGCGAGCCCACGGAGATGGACCAGATCGCCCATCTGGTGCTGCACGACGAGATCGGCCCAACCCTCGCTGAGGTCGCGCCCGGCGCGAGCTGAAGTCGGGCGTGCGGCGCCTCCCGATTGCTCAGCCTGCGCGCCAGCGACGCATGCCCCGGCGAAAGGGGCGCACGATCCCGTGTGCGAGGCGCCCCGACTCTTGCGCCGTTGCTGCGATGCAGCAACAAGCGCCTCCGCGCGGGGGGCTGCCCGCTAAGCTTGTCTCGGATATTCGGATGAAACTGCGCGTAATCGCCGCTGCGGCGGCTCTGGTTTGCTCGGCGTCTCAGGCCTTCGCCGATCAGCGTGTGACGGTCACGCTGGAAACCCCGTTGGCCCAGCCGCGCGAGGTTGTAGCCAGCGGCACCGTCTGGACGTGCGAGGGCGCCACCTGCTGGGCGATGGTTGATTCCGCCCGAGCCGCGGGCGTCGCCGCCTGTAAGCAGCTGTCCTCGCGGGTCGGTCGCATCAGCGCATTCGGAAACGGGAAGACGGCGCTCGAGGGCGAAAAGCTGGAGAAGTGCAACGCCGGCGCGAGCGTCTCCAACCGCGTCAGCAGCGCATCGAGCTGAGCACCGGTCGGGCGGCGTCGCCGCTGGCGCGCCGTCCCGACCAAACCCGATCGGCTCCCGTTCGAGTCAGACCCGGGCGTCGGCGTCCGCCTTGGCGCCTGTCAGCCCGTCCCAGAACTTCCTGGCCTTGCCGAAGAAGCCGGCGTGCTGCGGGTGCTGGTCCTCGCTGCAGCTGTCGCCCAGCTCCTTGAGCAGCGCTTTTTGACGGGCGGTCAGGTTGGTCGGGGTCTCGATGTAGAGCTCCACCACCAGATCGCCCCGCTCGCGGCCGCGCAGCGAGGGCATGCCCTTGCCGCGCAGGCGCACGGTGCGGCCGGTCTGGGCGCCTTCGGGCACCTTCACCTTGATCCGGCCGTCCTCGCCTTCTTCGGACAAGCACGGCGCCTCGATCTCGCCGCCCAGGGCGGCGGCGCACATGGGCACAGGCACGGTGCATAGCAGGTCCAGCCCGTCGCGCTCGAAGAGGTCGTGAGGCCGGACGCTGAGGAAGATGTAGAGGTCGCCGCGCGAACCGCCGCGGGATCCCGCGTCCCCTTCGCCCGCCAGGCGGATGCGCGCGCCGTCGTCAACGCCCGCCGGGATGCGGACCGACAGCTTGCGTTCGCGCCGGACCTGGCCACGGCCGGAGCACGAGCGGCAGGGGTCCAGCACCAGCTTGCCCGAGCCGCCGCAGCGGGGGCAGGTGCGCTCCACCGAGAAGAAGCCCTGGGTCGCCCGCACGCGGCCCGCGCCGCCGCACGTGCTGCAGCCGGTGGGCTGAGTGCCCGGTTTCGCGCCCGAGCCGTCGCAGACCTCGCAGGTCTGGCTGGAGGGCACCACGATCTCGACTTCCGAGCCCGAGAACGCCTGCTCCAGGGTGATCTCCAGGTCGTAGCGAAGGTCTGAGCCCCGCGCCGGGCCGCCTCGCCGGCCGCCTTGGGAGAACATGTCCCCGAACGCATCGCCGAACACCGACGAGAAGATGTCGTTGATGTCGGCGCCGGCGTAGCCTGCGCCGCCGTTCGCGCCATTCACGCCCGCGTGGCCGTACCGGTCGTACGCCGCCCGCTTCTGCGGGTCGGAGAGCACCGAGTACGCCTCGTTCAATTCCTTGAACTTGGCCGACGAATCCTCGCACCCGCCGTTGCGGTCGGGGTGGTGCTGCATCGCCAGCTTGCGGAAGGCGCTCTTGAGCGCCGCATCGTCCGCGGTCCGCTCGACGCCCAGGATTTCATAGTAGTCGCGCGCCATTGGGGACGTGGACTCCAGCCGGAACCAGATACTGCGGCCCGGACCGTTATCCGGTCCGGGCCGTTAACCAACTGCGACTTAGGCGCTCTTCTTCGCCTGATCGTCGCTGACGTCCTCGAACTCGGCGTCGACGACGCCTTCGTCGTTGGACGGCTGATCAGCCGAGCCGGCGCCGTCGGAACCCTGCTGGGCGGCGTACATCGCCTCGCCGAGCTTCATGGACGCCTGGATCAGAGCCTGCGTCTTCTGCTGGATGGCGGAAAGATCTTCGCCGTCCTTGGCCGCCTTCAGGTCCGCAAGCGCGGTTTCGATCGCCGACTTGTCGGCGGCCGAGACCTTGTCGCCGAATTCGGCCAGGCTCTTTTCAGAGGAGTGCAGAACGGCGTCGGCCTGGTTGCGGGCCTCCACCAGCTGCTTGCGCTTCTCGTCCTCGGCCTTGTTGCTCTCGGCTTCACGCACCATCGCTTCGATGTCGGCGTCCGAAAGGCCGCCGTTCGCCTGGATGCGGATGGACTGCTCCTTGTTGGTGGCCTTGTCCTTCGCGCTGACGTTGACGATGCCGTTCGCGTCGATGTCGAAGGTGACCTCCACCTGCGGCATGCCGCGCGGCGCCGGCGGGATGCCCATCAGGTCGAACTGGCCCAGCAGCTTGTTGTCCGACGCCATCGGACGCTCGCCCTGGAACACCCGGATGGTCACGGCGGACTGGTTGTCCTCGGCGGTGGAGAACACCTGGCTGCGCTTGGTCGGGATGGTCGTATTGCGCTCGATCAGCGGGGTGAACACGCCGCCCAGCGTCTCGATGCCGAGCGTCAGGGGCGTGACGTCCAGCAGCAGCACGTCCTTGACGTCGCCCTGCAGAACGCCGGCCTGGATGGCCGCGCCGAGCGCCACCACTTCGTCGGGGTTCACGCCGGTGTGCGGCTCGCGACCGAAGAAGGCTTTCACCGCCTCCACGACCTTGGGCATGCGGGTCATCCCGCCGACCAGCACCACCTCGTCGATGTCGGACTTCTTCAGGCCCGCGTCCTTCAGCGCCAGCTCGCAGGGGGCGATGGTGCGGTTGACCAGGTCCTCGACCAGGCTCTCGAGCTTGGCGCGCGTCAGCTTCAGGTTCAGGTGCAGCGGACCCGACGCGTTCATGCTGATGAAGGGCAGGTTCACGTCGTACTGGGCGGTGAAGGACAGCTCCTTCTTCGCCTTTTCGGCTTCTTCCTTCAGCCGCTGGAGCGCCAGCTTGTCCTTGCGCAGGTCGACGCCCTGGTCCTTCTGGAACTCGCCGGCCAGGTAGTCGACGATACGCAGGTCGAAATCCTCACCCCCGAGGAAGGTGTCCCCGTTGGTGGACTTCACCTCGAACACGCCGTCGCCGATCTCCAGGATGGAGACGTCGAAGGTGCCGCCGCCCAGGTCGTAGACGGCGATCTTCTTGCCGTCGTTCTTCTCAAGCCCGTAGGCGAGGGCGGCCGCGGTCGGCTCGTTGATGATGCGCAGCACGTCCAGGCCGGCGATCTTGCCGGCGTCCTTGGTGGCCTGGCGCTGCGCGTCGTTGAAGTAGGCCGGGACCGTGATGACGGCCTTCTCGACCTTCTCGCCCAGGTGCGCTTCGGCGTCGGCTTTCAGCTTGCCGAGGATGAAGGCGCTGATCTGCTGGGGCGAGTAGTCCTTGCCATGGGCCCGCACCCAGGCGTCGCCGTTGGGGCCCCGAGTGATCTCGTAGGGCACCATGCCCTTGTCCTTGGCCACCACGGGATCGTCGTTGTTGCGGCCGATCAGGCGCTTGATGGCGAAAAGGGTGTTGCTGGGGTTGGTGACGGCCTGGCGACGGGCGGGCTGGCCCACCAAGCGCTCGCCGTCTTCGAGAATGGCGACCACGGACGGCGTGGTGCGCGCGCCCTCGGCGTTCTCGATCACCTTCGGGTTCTTGCCATCCATGATGGCCACGCACGAGTTCGTGGTGCCGAGGTCGATGCCGATGATCTTGCTCATCTGTCAGTCACGCTCCTGCGGCGGACGGTACCTGGTGGCCTTCGATGAAGCGCCGAGGTCGGTCCGTCCCCGTTGTTAGTTGAGGCTCTAGACGGGCTTCCGCGCCGGACGCGGCTTTGAGGCGCCCGTCGCTCAAGGCGTCGATATGGGAAGCGGCGCAGGCGGCGCAAGGCCGCTCTCAAGCTTGCGGCGGTGCGACATACCCGGCGAGACGCATGGGTTGACACTGCTCGTGCAGTTATGTCATTGCGACTGACATGACGACAGATGAGCCCGCGCCGTCGCTGAGAGACCGTCAACGGGACGCCACCCGCGACCTGATCCTGTCGACGGTCGCTCGCCTCATGGAGCGGACGGACTTGGCGGACCTGACCTTCGGCGACATCGGCCGGGCCTCGGGGATCTCCGAGCGGACGATCTACCGGCACTTTCCGACCAAGGACGAGCTGCTGGAGGTGTTCTGGACCCGCATGCAGGAACGGCTCGGCGCCGCCCGTGCGACCGCCGCTACGGGCCCGGAGGCGCTCTGGGAAGGGCCGATGACCACCTTTCCCTACCTCGACAAGCATGAAGCGCTGATCCGCGGCGTGATCGCCGCGCCCCAGGCGGCCGCCGCGCGCAAGAAGCTGCGCGAAGCGCGCCGGGACCAGGTGCGCAAGGCGGTCCTCGAGGCCGTGGGCCCCCTCCAGGAGCCGGCGTTGACGCACCTCAGCGCGGTGATCCAGCTGCTGAACGCGCCGGTCGCCTGGGCGGCGTTCAAGGACGATTACGGGCTCTCCGGCGCCGAAGCCGGTCGAGCCGCCTCCGCCGCGATCAAGGCGCTGATCGACGCGGCTCGAACCTCTGCGCCCCAACCCTCATCGAAGACGAAGGACTGAGACGATGCTTTTCCACGCCTCCATACCCGCCCGGCAGCCCGAGCACGTGGCCCGTGTCATCGCCGAGCTTTGGAACGGCCAGGCCACCCCGTTCCCGCCCTGCCCGGGCGGCTGGATCGCGCTCGCCGGCGACGACCGGAATTCGGCGGTGGAGTGCTACCCGCAGGACACTGTGATGGAGCCGGGCGTCGGCGACGAGATGACCCAGTTCGTCCCGAACCCGCCGTCGAGCCGCGTCAGCGCCTTCCACCTGGCGATCGCCACCCCGCTCAGCGAAGCGGAGGTGCACGCCATCGCAGCTCGCGAAAGCTGGCGCTCGGTCCGCTGCACGCGTGGCCGGGGGATGTTCGACGTGATCGAGTTCTGGCTGGAGAACGCCCTGATGGTCGAGGTGCTGACCGCCGAGATGCAGGCCGACTATCTGAACAACTTCACCATGGCGAAATGGTCGGCGATGCTCGCCGCCGGCGCGCCGGCCGAGCTGCCGCTGGCCGCTTAAGGCCGGGGAGTCCCGTCGGGCCAGGTCAGAGGCGCTGGCTCCGTCTCCGCCCTGACCGGCTCGGGCGGCGGCGGCGCGTCGGGCTTGTCCTCGTCGTCGAGAATCGGCTTGCAGTGCGTGACCTGGACGACGGCGTCCTTGCCGGTCTCCACGTCGCGAACCCAGGCTCGGTCCTCCACGACGGCGATGACCCGGAACCGCGGATAGCTGTTGCGGCCCGTCAGGCAGAGGTCGCCGGGGTGCAAGGAGACGGGGGCGGTCTGGATGTCGCTGGCCATGGGCGGCGGAACTCCTGAGGCGGGCGCGCGATCCCGCTCCCACCTAGTTCCGCCCGGCTCCGGCGCAAGTCTCAGCGGGGTTTGCGGAACACCAGCGTGAACTGGTCGGTCTTCCCGCGGATCGCCGGATCGAAGACGTTGCCCGTCTTAGGGTCCGCCTTGTCGCGATAGAGCGGGCTCTCCCGCTCGAGCTTGAACCCCGCCGCCTGCACCTCCGATTTGACCGTGGTCTGGTCGATCCGGTGCAGGCTGTCGGCCACGGCGATCGGCGCCCCCGCGACCGCCGCGTGATCGACGATCAGGTAGACGCCGCCTGGCTTCAGCGCGTCGAACACGGCCTTGTTCACCTTGGCGGCGGTCCCCGCCGGCATCGGCTTGAGGTGCAGGTCGTGGTAGTTCTGCACGGTGATCACCGCGTCGAGCTTCTCGGGGAAGCTCACCGTCCCCAGCGGTCCGTTCACCGCCGCGACGTTCGGATAGGCGGCCACCACGGTCTTCTGCTGCTCGCCGTAGCGAGGCATGAAGGCGATGAATTCCGCCGGCTGATAAGCGTAGACCTTGCCGCCCGCGCCGACCGTGCCGGCTAGCACGCGGGTCAGGTAGCCGCCGCCCATGATCAGGTCGGCCACCTTGTCGCCCGGCTTGACGCCGGCCAGGGCGAGCAGCTCGGCCGGTTTGCGGGCCGCGTCCCGCGCCTTGTCCTCAGCCGGACGCGCCGGGTCTCCCAGAGCCGCTTGAACGGCGGCCGAGGCCTTGACGGCCGGTTGCGCCAGCACGGTGAGCGGTGCGGCGGCGGTGAGCAGGGCTGCGGCCAAGGCCGTCGTGACGTTGATGGGCTTCATGGGTGGTCCTCCCACGGCGCTTGCTCGGCGCCTTCGCCTCACAGGAGTCCGCCAACAGAACTAAAGGTCAAGCTTCAGGTCTCGGCACAATTCGAACGGAGCGGGCTCGCAGGGCGTCGTCGCCGGGACTAGGTTGCAGCCGTGCCCGCCCGTCTCCGCCCCACCCGATTGGAGCACGTCGTCGACGGCGTGAAGCTTCGCGCGCAGCTCAGCGCGGCCGCCCTGGAGAATCTGGGCCAGGAGGCTGCGCAGCGGAAGGCCGCGCTGGAGGTGCTGCGGGCCGCGCTGTTTCGGGGGCGCATGATCGCCAAGGAGCGGCTCGAGAGCGGCGCCGGCGGCATCGAGACGGCGCGCCTGCTCTCGGGCGTCACCGACGAGGTGGTCTGCGCGCTGTATGACTTCACCACCGTGCACGTGTTCCGCTCCCGCAACCCCACCGAGGGCGAGCGGCTCGCCGTGATGGCGGTCGGCGGCTACGGCCGCGGTGCGCTGGCGCCGTTCTCCGACGTCGATCTGCTCTTCCTGCGCCCCTACAAGCAGACCGCCCATACCGAGAGCGTGATCGAGTTCATGCTCTACGCTCTGTGGGACCTGGGCTTCAAAGTGGGCCACGCGTCCCGGACCGTCGACGAGTGCCTGAAGCTCGCCCGCGAGGATTTCACCATCCGCACCTCCCTGCTGGAGGCGCGCCGACTCTGCGGCGACGAGGCGCTGGCGGCCGAGTTGCTGCGTCGCTTTCGGGCGGAGGTCGTCAAAGGCACGGCCGCGGAGTTCGTGGCGGCCAAGCTGAAGGAGCGCGACGACCGGCACGCCCGCGCCGGTCAGAGCCGCTACATGGTCGAGCCGAACGTGAAGGAAGGGAAGGGCGCCCTGCGCGACCTGAACACCCTTTTCTGGATCGCGCAGTACCTGCACCCGACGGATCGGCCCACCGAGCTGATGCGCCTGGAGATGTTCACGCATCGGGAGCTGCGCCTGTTCGTTCGGGCCTTCGACTTCCTCTGGGCGGTGCGCTCTCACCTGCATTTCGCCACCGGCCGGGCCGAGGAGCGCCTGAGCTTCGACCTGCAGCCCGAAGTCGCCCACCGCATGGGCTACGCCGATCGCCGGGGCTCAGGCGATGAGATCCCAGGCGTCGAGCGGTTCATGCGCCACTACTTCCTCATCGCCAAAGAGGTCGGCGCCCTGACCCGCACCTTCGCCGCGAAGCTGGAGGCGGAGCACGTCAAGCCGCGGTCAGGCGGCCTCTCGCGCCTTATGGCGCTCGGCAGGCGGAAGCGTCCGCGGATCGGCGTCCCGGGTTTCGTTGTGGACGGAGACAGGCTGTCGGTCGTGGACGCGGAGGTGTTCGAGCGGGACCCGCTGAACATCATGCGGCTGTTCCTGATCGCGGACCGGCATGACTACGACCTGCACCCGGACGCCTTCGCCGCCGTGACGCGGTCGCTCAACCTGATCACGCCCGCGCTTCGCTCCGACACGCACGCGGTCCGAGCCTTCCTGGATGTCCTCGCTCATGGGCGGCAGCCCTACGCCACGCTGACGCTGATGAACGAGACGGGCGTGCTGGGCCGATTCATCCCGGAGTTCGGCCGCGTCGTCGCTCAGATGCAGTTCAACATGTACCACAGCTACACGGTGGACGAGCACACGCTGAGGGCGATCGGGGTCATCAGCGACATCGAGCAGGGACGCCTGACGGCCGAGCACCCGATGGCGAGCGCAATCTTCCCGCTGATCGCCGACCGGGAGGCGCTCTATCTCGCCATGCTCCTGCACGACACCGGCAAGGGCGACGCTGAGGGGCAGGAGAAGGGCGGCGCCCGGGCCGCGCGCAAGGCCTGCGAGCGCCTCGGCCTGTCTCCGGAGCGCACCGCCTTCGTCGCCTGGGTGGTGGAGCACCACCTGGTGATGAGCGACTACGCCCAGAAGCGGGACGTCTCCGATCCCCGGACCGTCGCCGCCTTCGCCCGAATCGTCCAGAACCCGGAACGGCTGCGAGCCCTGCTCGTTCTGACGGTCGCCGACATCCGGGCGGTGGGGCCAGGCGTCTGGAACGGCTGGAAGGGCCAGCTCATGCGTGAGCTGTACGCGGCCACCGAAGCCGCCTTCCGCGGCGGTCGCGACGCGGACCCGGAGACCAGCTTCCGCCGCCACCAGCATGCGGCCGCTGAGGAGGCCCGAGCCCGGCTCGCTGCGGAGGACCCGGCCGCCGCGTCCTTCGCCGCAGCCATGGACGACGCCTACTTCGCCGGCTTCTCACCTGAAGAGCAGCGGGCGCACGCGGCGCTCGTGCGCCGGTCCGGCGAGCAGGGCGGCGCGGCCGCTTCCGCTCTCATCAGCGCCGATCGCAATGCGGCCGAGGTGATGGTGGCCGCCCAGGATCGCCGGGGACTCTTCGCCGACCTTGCGGGCGTCATCGCCAAGCTGGGCGCCAACGTGGTGGGCGCGCGGGTGAACACCTCCGCCTCGGGCCAGGCGCTCGACATCTTCTACGTCCAGGACGTCACCGGGCAGCCGTACGGCTGCGCCGACCCGAGGGCGCTCGACCGCCTGACCCTCGCGCTTGAAGCGGCGGCTCGAGGCGAGCGCTCCACCCTGGAGGCTCGCCGGGTGGCGGACCTGGGCCGGGCGGCCGCGTTCGACATCTCGCCCACCGTCGCGATGGACAACGAGGCCTCCGAGAGCTGCACGGTGGTGGAGATCTCCGGGCGCGACCGGCCGGGCCTGCTCGACGCCTTGGCGCGGACGCTGGCGGAGGCGGACCTGTCGATCCTCTCCGCCCACATCGACAACTACGGAGAGCGGGCGGTCGACGCCTTCTATCTGCAGACGGTCGACGGGACGAAGCTGACTGACCAACGCCGGCTGGCGGGCCTCAAGGCCGAGCTGATGGACGTGCTCTGCGAGCCCGAGCGGCCTCTTCGAGGACGGCCGCGGCTCGAACGCGCGCGGGCGAGCGTCGGCCGCTGACGCGCAACGGCGCCGATCGGTCTGCGTTCGGGCAGGGCGCCGGACCGCTTCGGCCTGGGACTCTCCATGAACCTTGATCCGGCGGACGCCGCCCTGCTTGAGCTGCTGCGGACGTTGGAGCGCCGTCAGTACCGGTTCGTCACGCCGACGCCGGAGACCCACGGCCGTGTGCTTGCGCGCCCGCCGCGGGCTGCGCCGACCCTGAGGGACGTGTTCGGCTGGAGCCGGCTCTTCGACGAGGGGCAGCTCGACGCAGAGCTTGTGAGCCTGCTCCGCAAGGCCGGCATGCTCCTGGAAGCGGAGGGGGGGCTGAAGAGCGGGGTTCGCGTGTCCACCCTTCGCGGCCGCTACTACCTGCATTCGGCGTTTCCGACGGCTGAGGTCGACAGCGTCTTCTTCGGTCCCGACAGCTACCGGTTCGCCGAGTTCGTGTGCCGCGAACTGCACCGCGGCGAGTTCGGACGACTTGTTGACATCGGAGCCGGTGGTGGTGTCGGCGGGCTCGCGGCTGCGGGCTGCGCCGAGGTCGGCGAGCTGATCCTGACCGACATCAATCCGAAGGCGCTGCGCCTGGCGCGGGTCAACGCGGCGCACGCCGGGGTGCCCGTCCGGACGGTGGAGACGGACAGCCTTGACGGGCTGGAGGGCGGCTTCGACATCGCGCTCGCCAATCCGCCCTACATCATCGACCCCGAGGAACGGTCCTACCGCCATGGCGGGGACCTGCACGGCGGCCGGCTCTCGCTCGAGATGTCCGAGGACGCGCTCAAGGCGCTGAACCCTGGCGGTCGCCTGCTGCTCTACACCGGGGCCGCGATCGTCGAGGGTCGCAATGCGCTTTGCGAGGAGCTGGCCCGGCTCTGTGCGGCGAACGGCGCGAGCCTTCGTTGCGAAGAACTCGACCCCGACGTCTTCGGCGAAGAGCTCTCACGCCCCGAGTACGCGGACGTGGAGCGGATCGCCGTCATCGGCGCGGTGGCGCAGAAGCGGGCCTGAGCCCGCCCGGGGGCGTCACCTCCCGCTTTTGCGCAGGGCCGGTCCGTCCAGGTCCACCTCGGCCGCCGGGACGGTGACCGCGTTCGGATGCTTGGCCTTCAGGGATGTCCCGAACACTTTCGCGTCGCCCACGACGATCAGGCTGACCGCGTCGGGCGAGAGCTCCCGGGCGGCGACGGCCTTGACCTGATCGCCTGTCACCGCCTCCACCGCCGTGGGATACCGCTCCAGCTCCGTCAGGGGCAGGCCGAAAACCGTCAAGTTGCCGATCTCGGTGGCGAGCCCGTCCACCGTCTCGATGTTCCGCCCGAAGTTCCCGATCAGGCTGGATTTGCGGGCGGTCAGTTCGGCCGCCGGCAGGGGATCGGTCGCCAGTTCGCGCAGCTCGGCCTGGATCAGATCGGTGACCTCGGTCGCCGACTCGTTCTTGGTCTGGGTGGACGCGGTGAGCACGCCGCCGTGCTTGCGGGCCGAGAGCCCGGCGCCGGCGCCGTATGAGAGTCCGCGTTTGATGCGGATCTCCTGATTGAGCCGGGCGGAGTACCCGCCGCCCAGCACCGAGGCCGCGACCTGGGCCGGGATGTATTGCGGGTCGGTCCGGCGCAGAGACGGCCTCGCGGCGACCACGGCGGCTTGGCTAGTGCCGGGCAGGTCGACGATCACCGTGGAGGGCTTCGGCGCCGGCGGGGCGGCGAGGTCGGCCGCCGCGGCCGCGGTCGCCTTCCAGCGGCCGAAGTGCTTCTCGGCGAGGGCGAAGCCCTGCTGCGGGGTGATCGCGCCCGTCAGCACCAGCGTGGCGTTCGCCGGTCCGTAGCGGCTGGCGTGGTAGCGGCGGAGCGCCTCGGTGGTCATCCCCTTCAGGGACTCGGGCGTGCCGTTTTGCGGATGACCGTAGGGGCCCTCTCCGAACACCACGCGGGGGGTGAGCAGGCTGGCCAGCGAGCCGGGCTGGCTCATCGCGACCTGCAGGCCGTCCAGCGCCTGGGCGCGCTGGCGCTCCAGCTCCTCGTCGGCGAAGGCGGGATTCTGGGCGACGTCCGCCATGACGGCCATGGCGGGGTCCAGCCGCGTGTTGAGAACGTTGAGCGACAGCGCCGTGCCGTCCCAACCGGCCCCGGCCGACAGGTCGGCCCCCAGGCGCTCCACCTCGCTGGCGATCGCGGTGGCGGGGCGGGTGCGGGTGCCTTGGGTCAGCAGGCCGGCGGTCATGGCGGCGACGCCGGGCATGCCCTTTGGGTCCTCGGCCGCCCCAGCCTTCACCTGCAGGCGGGCGGCGACGAGCGGCAGCTGGCCGGACGGGGCGACGATCACGCGCAGCCCGTTGGCGAGCGTGCGCTCAACCGGCTTCGGCGCGGTCACCGGCCGCGGCGCGCCCGGTTCCGGCGGGCGCTGCCGCTGGCCCTCGGGCGCCGGCTCGATGAGGGTGACCTTCGCGGTCCGCGTCAGGTCCGCGACTTTGGGCGGCGGAGCCTTGGCGGGCTGAGCGGGCGCATTGGCGGGCCGCTCGGACTCGTTGAGGTAGCGGATCAGCACGCGCCGGTCGTCGCGCAGCAGCTGCTTGGCCACCCGCTGCACGTCGGCGGCGGTCACCGCCTGGAGCTGCTGCAGTTCGCGGTCGGCGTTGCGGGCGTCGCCGGTGAAGATGATCGCCTCCCCGAGCGCGAAGCCCCGACCGTCGACGGTCTCGCGCTCGCGCAGCGCGTCGGCGAGGAGCTCTGTCTTAGCCTCCTCCAGCTCGGCGGCGGTCACCCCGCCGTCGCGGATCTTGGCGATCTCGGCGAGCAGAGCGCGCTCGCCGTCCGCCACCGACTTGCCGCCGGCCACGATGACGGTCGGGGCGAAGTAGCCGGCCTGGGCGTTCTGCGTGTTGTCGATGGAGACGCTGGCGGCGACCTGCTGCTCGTAGACCAGCGCCCGGTATAGGCGGGAGGACTCGCCCTTGCTCAGGATCGCGTCGAGCACGTCCACCGCCGCCGCGTCCGGGCTGTTGGCCGCCACGTTCGGATAGCTGACGGCAACCGCCGGCAGCGGCACGTTCGGGGCGTAGACGGTCAGCTCTCTGGCTGCCCGGCGCTCGGGCTCTTTGACCGTCACCCGCGGAATGCGGGCGGCGGGTCGCTGCACCTTGCCGAAATACTGGTCGACCCAGCGGTTCAGCTGGGCCGGATCGAAGTTGCCGACCACGATCAGGTGGGCGTTGTCGGGTCGGTAGTAGGTGGCGTGAAAAGCGCGCACGTCTTCGATCGTGGCAGCGTCCAGCTGCTCGATGTCGCCGATCCCCGGCCGCTTGTAGGGGTGAAGCTGGAAGCTGTTCTCGGTCAGGGCGATGTTCAGCCGGCCGTACGGGTTGGCGAGGTACCGCTGGCGGTACTCCTCCTTCACCACGTCCCGCTCGGAGGCGAAGATCGCCGGGTCGACGACAAGGTTCCCCATGCGCTCGGCCTCGGCCCAGAGCAGGCGCTCCATGTGATTGGCCGGGACCACCTCGAAGTAGGCCGTCACGTCGTCGGCGGTGAAGGCGTTATTGAAGCCGCCCACGTCCTCGGTCAGGCGGTCGATGGTCTCCGACGGCATGTTGCGCGTCGTCTTGAACAGCATGTGCTCGAACAGGTGGGCGAAGCCCGAGCGGCCTTCAGGATCGTCCTTGCTGCCCACGTCGTACCAGACCTGGATCGAGACGTTCGGCGTCGTCGTGTCCCGGACGGCGTAGACCTTCAGCCCGTTCGGCAGGGTGCGTGTGGTGAAGTCGATGGCCGGCACGGCGGCCGAGGCCGCAGGCCGGGCCGCCTGGGCCTGCGCGATCGCCGCGGGAGCGGCCGCGAGCAGCAGGGCGGCGGTGAAGGACAGGGCGCACAGGCGCATGCACGGACTCCGGAGAACCAACCGCGGACGTTAGGCACGCCCTAAGCGGGCGTGGAAGGGCCGGCCGATATTACAAGCGCGTAACGCAGGGCTCTCGCGGACGATTGAGCGCGCGTTAACCATAAACGGCTGTTCTGCGGGCTCGCATCAAGGGGGTCCACCTGTGAGTCACGCCGCGCTGGTCCGCACCGAGAGCGGCTACTATCAGGTTCAGCCCAAGCCCGAGCCGGAGACGCTCGCGGCCTACTACCGGGACAAGTACTACGGCGCCAAGGACGGGCGCACCCAGTACGCCCACAACTACACGGCCGAGGAGCTCGAGCATAAGCGGCTCTCGGCCGTGGAGGCCGAGCGCGTGTTCGGCGGCGGCGCGGGGCGGCTGCTGGAGGTGGGAGTCGGCGAGGGGTTCACCCTTTCGCACTTCGACAAGCAAGGCTGGGATGTCCGGGGCCTGGATTTCACCGATGACGGCCTGAGGGCGTTTTTCCCGGGGCTGCTGGACCGCTTGTCCGTCGGCGACGCGTTCGAGCTGCTGGACGGCGTGATCGCCCGCGGCGAGCAGTTCGACCTTGTGATCTGCAACAACGTGGTCGAGCACGTGCTCGACCCGGAGGGTCTTCTCCGACGCCTTCGGCGGATCGTCGCGCCCGGCGGGCTGCTGCGGCTGGCGGCGCCCAACGACGGGTCATGGCTGCACCAGGAGATCGTGGAGCGCGGCCTTGCGGATCCAGCCTTCTGGGTCGCGATCCCGGACCACCTCAGCTACTTCGACACCGACACACTGCCCCAGGTGCTGGAGGGGAACGGCTGGACGGTCGTCGATCTCCTGGGGGAATTTCCGATCGATCTCTTCCTGCTGAATGCCGACACGGCCTACACCCGCGAGCGGAGCAAGGGCCGAAACTGCCACTTCGCCCGCATCGCTTTCGAGACCGGGCTTTGGAAGCGCCGCGGGATCGACGCCGTGATCGCCTTCCGCCGCGGCTGCGCCCAGGGCGGCGTCGGTCGCAACCTCGTCGCCTACGCTCGCCCGGCTTGAGGCTCCCATGCTGATCGAGTTCGCCTCCAACGCCTCCTTCGTCATCCGGCTGAAGACCGGCAAGACGCTGCTGACCGACCCCTGGTACTCGGACGGCATCTACTACGGCGCGTGGTACAACTTCCCGCCGATCCCGCCGGCCCGGCGCGACGCCCTGCTGAAGCTGACGCCCGACTACATCTACATCAGCCACATCCACCCCGATCACCTCGACTCGGCGACGCTGGCGCACTACCCGCGGAGCACGCCGATCCTGATCGGCCGCTTCTCCGAGCCGGGCTTCGGGCATTTGAAGCGCGCGATCGCCGCCCTGGGCTTCACCGATGTTCGGGTGCTGGAGCTCTGGGCGCCGACCGAGCTGGACGGCGCACAGGTGGCGATCCTGCCCCAGTTCGCGGCCTGCAACGCGGCCGAGAGCTCCGGCGACAGCGACTTCGAGATGGACACCTCCCTCTGGGTCCGCGACGTGGACGGCGCCAGCGTGCTGAACGTCGTGGACAACGCCCTGCATGACGCTGCAGCCCAGGAGATCCTGGACCGCCTCGGCCGCCCGGACGTCGCCATCCTGCCCTACGCAGGCGGCAGCTTCTTCCCGCAGGGATGCACCGCCTACTCCGACGCGGAGAAGGCGGCCTGGCGCGACCGCATCGGCGCTCGCCGCCTCGACGGTTTCGTGCGCCACGCCGGGATCCTCGACGCGCCGCTAACGGTGCCGGCTGCGGGGACCTACGTCCTTGGGGCGCGCGTGGCGGAACTCTCCAAGTTCCTCCACCAGCCGACCCCGGACGAGATCGCGGCGGCATGGAGCGTGGCTGGGCTGAACCCTGAGCGGCTCTCCCAACTTGCGACCGGAGACGTGATCGACACCGACACGCTGGCCGTCCGCCGAGTGAACGTTGCGGGATACCGGCGCTATTCGCGCGAGGAACGCTGGGCTTACGCCGGCTCATTGGCGGACCGCCCCCTGCCGCATGACGCGATCCGCGTCCCGGCGGCGTTTCAGGTGCCCTGGTCGCGGCTGCTCGAGAAGGCAGGGCGGAACATGGCTGCGGCGGCTTCCAGCTTCGGCCTGTCCGCCCCTTACGAAGTGGAGATCGAGGTCCGCCGCAACACCGTGGAGGCCATGCCCGAGGTGGTCCGCCATCGCTTCCCGGTCGGCGAAGGCGGTCCCGAGGTCGCCCGGCGCAGCATCCGTTTCGGAGCCGACGACGGCGTCATGCTGATGGTGCTGCTCGGTGCTGCGAACTGGAACAACGTCGAGATCGCCTCGCTCATGACCATGGAGCGCACGCCCGACACCCAGGACCCCGCCATCCACGCCTTGATGAACGCCTTTCGGCTTTAGGCGCGGCGCCGCAGGCCGTCAGCCTCGACCGGGAATGTACTTGGCGTGGCAACCCTCGCAGGATTCGTAGAGGCGACCGCCCGCTTCGAACGCACGCTCCGTGCCCCGGGCCTGCGCCGCTTTCCGCCCATCCGCGGCGGCTTGGGTCATGGCCTGCGCGAAGCCGAGCCAGGCCGCGTCGCGCGCGTGCGGGGCTGCTGAGAGCGCCTTGCCCGAGGACTCCAGCGTCGCAGCCGCCTGCGCGGCGGACGCCCAGCGCTCGGCGGCGGCGGCCGCCGTTTCGCCCTCGGGGGCGTCGTTGCCGGCGGCCCAGAAGGCGTTCGCGGCGGGGTCGATCTCGGCCTTCATCAGCGCGAGCACGGACGTGCCCTGCGTCTCCGCGAGGGCGGCTGCGGCTGCGGCCAAGGTGATGAGGACCGCGACCACCGCCGCCGCCCGTCGTCCCAATCGCACCGTGACCTCCCGACACCAATGTCGGGGAACAGATGCCATGGTTCAGCCGGCTGCGAGCCCTTATCTCTTGTCGCACCCTCGTTCCGGAGCCGCCCGATGTTCTTCAGCCGCAAGCCGCTCGACCTGCCGACCACCGACACCGCCCTGCCGGGCCGCGCCGCCCCACTCCGCACGGCGGAGGCCCATTTCGTCAACAGGCGCCCGCTGAAAGGGCCCTATCCGGAGGGCTTGGAGCAGGCGCAGTTCGCCATGGGCTGCTACTGGGGCGTGGAGCGCATCTTCTGGCAGATCCCCGGCGTGTGGGTGACCGCGGTCGGCAACGCCGGCGGGATCACGCCCAACCCCACCTACGAAGAGGTCTGCTCGGGCCGCACCGGCCACGCCGAGACCGTGCTGGTCGTCTACGATCCCAAGGTGGTCAGCTACGACGACCTGCTGAAGGCCTTCTGGGAGAACCACGACCCGACCCAAGGCATGCGCCAGGGGAACGACGCGGGCACGCAGTACCGGTCGGCCATCTACACCTATGGCGAGGCGCAGGCGCAGGCCGCCGAGCGCACCAAACGCGCCTACGAGGCGGCGCTGAAGGCGCGCGGCTACGGCGCGGTCACCACCGAGATCAAGCCGGCGGGCGGGTTCTACTTCGCCGAGGACTATCACCAGCAGTACCTGGCCAAGAACCCGGGCGGGTATTGCGGGATCGGCGGCACGGGCGTCACCTGCCCCATCGGCGTGGGGGTCGAGGCGGCTGAATGATGCGGGAGCGGGTGCGGGCGATCTGCGAACGGCTTCCGGCGACGACGATGGATCATCCCTTCGGGGACGATCACGACGCCTACAAGGTCGGCGGCAAGATGTACGCCATCGTCGGCGGCATGGGCGACCTGTCCTTCAAGGTCAGCGAGATCGCCTACGAGGTGCTGACGGGGGAGGGGCGGGCGCGGCCCGCGCCCTACCTCGCACGCGCCAAGTGGGTGCAGATCGGCGAGGGCGACGGCTGGGACGAGCAGGAACTGGCCGACCACCTGGCCCAGGCTCACCGGATCATCGCCGGCAAGCTGACCCGCAAGGCCCGCGCCGAACTAGGGCTGGCCTGAGCGGCCCGCCTGCTCGTCGACCAAGCGCCTCACCGCATGCACTCCCCGCGCTGCGCGGGAGGCCGTCTGGCGGAACACCAGCAGCGCCATGGCCCCCGCCGTCCCGACCAGGAACGGGATCGGCCCCGCCAGCCAGAGCGCCGCAGCCAGCGCGAAGTAGTACCCGCGCACGCCGGCGTTGAAGCTCGAGAGCGCCGGGTTCAGCACGGAGGCGAGGCCCTCGGCCCAGGCGGAGAGGTCCAGCCGCTGTCCCTCCGCCGGCTGGTCGGGGACGGCGCCCATGATCGCAAGGCAGTAGTTCATCTGGCGGATCGACCACATGAAATCGAGCAGGCCTCGGACCAGCGCGGTCAGCACGAGCCCCAGCTTCGCTTCGAAGATGCCGCGGGGCGCATCCGCGACCAGCGGCACCGAGGCGAGGTTGCGCCAGGCCGCCTCACCTCCAAACAGGGCGCCGGCGCTGGCGGCGATCACGATCAGGCTCGCGGAGGCGAAGAAGGAGGCCGAGTTGAGGGCGTGACCCATCAGCTGTCCGTCCATCAGCCGCATCTCGGACCGCGCCACCCGGCTCATCCATGCCGCCCGGACGACGGTCATGTCCGTGTTCAGCCGGGCGCCCCGCGACGAGCGCTTGAGCAGCGGCTCGTAGAACAGCCAGCAGACAGCGAAGAGGGCCAGCGCGGCCCAGTCCAGAGCGGTCAAGCGGCCTCCACACGTGTTGCGGCCTTGCCGGAACGGTCCTGCCGGACGATGAGAGATGCGTCCATGGCCAAGTTCTTCGACGCCCCTCGCGACCTGACTACCCGGAGCGGCGCGCCGTGAGCACGACGCTGCTGTTTCAGGTCTTCGTCTATCTCGCGGCGGCCGTGCTGGCGGCTCCCGTCGCTAAGCGGCTCGGGCTCGGCTCGGTGCTGGGCTACCTGATCGCGGGGGCGATCATCGGGCCGTTCGCCCTCGACGCCGTGGGCGCGGCCGAGGACACGCGGCACGTCGCCGAGTTCGGCGTGGTGATCCTGCTCTTCCTGATCGGGCTTGAGGTCCGCCCGGCGCTGCTCTGGCGCATGAAGGGCGTCATCTTCGGCCTGGGCGGCGCGCAAGTCGCCGGCTCGGCCCTCGTGCTCGGCGCAGCCGCCTTGGCCCTCGGGCTGGACTGGCGGGAGGCGCTGGCGACGGGCTTGATCCTGGCCATGTCTTCGACGGCGATCGTGCTGCAGACGCTGGAGGAGCGCGGGCTTCGGCAAGGGCCCGTCGGCCAGACCGGCTTTGGGGTGCTCTTGTTCCAGGATCTGGCGGTGATCCCGCTTCTGGCGCTGCTGCCGCTCCTGGCGGTGGCGAGCCATGGCGGCACGGACGCCGGCGGTCATGCCGAAGCCGGCGGCGTGTTGGCCGGCGCGCCGGCCTGGCTGCAGGGAGTCGCCGTGCTGGTGGCCGTGGGCGGCGTGATCGGGATCGGCCGTTACGCCATCCGCCCGGTGTTCCGATATATCGCCGCGGCGCGGCTGCGGGAGATCTTCACGGCCGCGGCCCTGCTGCTGGTCGTCGGCGTGGCCGTCCTGATGCAGTCGGTCGGGCTCTCTCCGGCGCTCGGCGCCTTCGTGGCCGGGGTGGTGCTCGCCGAAAGCGAGTTCCGGCGCGAGTTGGAGACCGATATCGAGCCGTTCCGAGGGCTGCTGTTGGGATTGTTCTTCATCACGGTGGGCGCGGGCCTCGACTTCGGCCTGGTGGCCGCCCAGCCGTTCCTGGTCCTTGGCCTGGTGCTCGGCCTGATGTTGCTGAAGGCGCTCGTCATGTTCGCCGCGGCCGTCGTGACCGGTTCGCGCCGGGAGGACGCCGGCATGGTGGCGGTGGCCCTGAGCCAGGGCGGCGAGTTCGCCTTCGTCCTGCTCGGGTTCGCTGTCGCCGCGGGAACGCTGGGCCAAGACCTGACCAGCCTGCTGACCGCCGTGGTGGCGCTGTCGATGGCGGCCACCCCGCTCGCGGTCGGCGTCTACGCGCGGCTGACCCAGCGTGCGGCCGGCGCGCGGGCTGAACCGGAGAACGAGCCTTTCGACGAACGCCCGCCCGACGCCATCATCGCCGGCTATGGCCGCTTCGGCCAGATCATCGCGCGCGTCCTCACCGCCAACGGCTTCGTGCTGGCCACCCTGGACAGCTCCATCGAGCAGATCGACCTGCTGCGACGGTTCGGGCGTCGTGTTTACTACGGCGACGCCACCCGGCTCGACCTGCTGCGGGCGGCCGGTGCGGAGAAGGCGAAGGTGCTGGTGGTCGCCATCGACGACCGGGATCAGGCCGTCCGGCTGGTGGAAGCGGCGCGAGAGGCCTTCCCGCATCTCGCCATCCTGGCCCGGTCCTACGATCGCCGAGACCTCTTCGACCTGATGCGGAACGGGGCCGACCACGTGGAGCGGGAGACCTTCGAGTCCGCCCTGCACATGGCCGTCGTGGCGCTGCAACGTCTGGGGCTGCGACGTGAGCAGGCCGACACCGCCGCCAAGGTGTTCCGCCGTCACGATCTTCGCCAGATTGCGACCCTGGCCCCGCTCTGGGGCGACGAGGAACGCTACGCGCTGGCGGTCCGGGAAAGCACCGGGCTCATGGAGAAGCTCCTGCGAGCGGACCTGGAGCGGTCAGGCGTGCTGTCGCGACGGGGGGACGGCGCGGCGGGTGCGCCGGAGCCGGAGGACGAGGCGGCCTAACGGTCAACGGTCCTCGTTGAAGCGATCGGCGACCAGCGCCGCCAGCGCGTCCACGGCCGCCTCGGCGTCCGGCCCGTCGGCGGCGATCTCGATGCAGCTGCCTTGTCCTGCAGCCAGCATCATCAGCCCCATGATCGACTGAGCGTCCACAGTCTGGCCGTCGCGGGTGACGGTGACCTCGGCGTCGAACTGGGCCGCCGTCTTGACGAACTTGGCGGAGGCGCGGGCGTGCAGCCCGCGCGCGTTCACGATGTCGAGCGTCCGGACGACCTTCGTCACTTCTCGCCGGAGAGGACATAGGACGCGACGGAGATGTACTTGCGCCCGGCCTCCTGGGCCTGCGCCACGCAGCGGTCGAGCGGCTCGCGCTGCCGCAGTCCGGCCAGCTTGATCAGCATGGGCAGGTTCAGCCCGGCGATCACCTCGGCCTTGGTCTGCTCCATGACGCTGATGGCCAGGTTGGACGGCGTGCCCCCGAACATGTCGGTGAGCAGGATCACGCCCTGACCCTCGTCGACCGCCTGGGCGGCTTCAAGGATCTCGCGTCGTCGGGCCTCCATGTCGTCTTCCGGCCCGATGCAGACGGCGACGACGCCCGCCTGGACGCCGACCACGTGTTCCATGGCGGAGACGAACTCGGCGGCGAGCCGGCCGTGGGTGACGATGACGAGGCCGATCATGCCGGTCTGCTGGCTGGCTCCACAGGCCCGTGAGGGCGATCGCGCCGGGGTGCTCGGCCGGGCGAGGGTTGATACGCTCACCGCTTCGGGTCTCCAAGTGGCGCCGGGGCGCCGCCAAGCTTGTGAGCCAGAGCTTGCTCCAAGGCGATGGCCAACTTGGTCGCGGCCGAGGGTTCCAGCAAGTTCAGGGCCAGACCCGGCAGGGTCACATCCGCGAGAACCCGGGTCTCCCCGTCGGGGACCCTCTCAGTCGCGGCGCCGGCCGAAACCACCAGCAGGATCTCGGCAAGCGGCAAGGACCGCGCCCCGACCACGCCCACGCCGCGCGCCTCTATCAGACCGTGCAGGGGCTCGGGCGAGCGTCCGAAAGCGCGCCCGTCGCTGCGCCAGACCAGGACCCGGTCGTCTGCCACGAGCCGCCAGCCCGCAGCGATCAGACGCAGCGCGACATCGCTCTTGCCCGACCCGGAGGGGCCGTCGATCAGGACGCCCCGCCAGCGCTCGCCGGCGCGCCGGGCGATGAGGCCCGCGTGGAGGATCAAGGCCGCGCCTCAGGCAGCGCGACGCGGAAGGCGGCTCCAAGCAGCGCGCCGTCGCCGCCTACGCGATTCTCCGCCCAGATCCGGCCCCCGTGCGCCTCCACGATCTGCCGGGCGATGGAGAGTCCCAGGCCGGAGTTGCCGCCGAACGCCGATCCCTTCGGCCGGGAGGTGTAGAAGCGCTGAAACACGGTCTCCAGGTTCTCGGGCGGTACGCCGGGGCCCTCATCCTCGACGCTCACGACCACCTCGGGTCCTGTAGGCCCGCGGACGTGGCTGGCGCTGACATGGACGGGGCGGTCGGGGGGGCTGAAGCTCCGGGCGTTGTCGATGAGGTTGCGGAACACCTGGCTCAGAGGACCTTCCCGGCCAAGGACGGCGGCGGGCCCATCGTCGCTGTCCATCACGACGCTGGCCTGCCCCGCCCGGCGCGTGTCCTCGTAAAGCGTGATGATCTCCGACACCAGGTGGCGAACGTCCACCGGCCGGGGCGCCTCGCGCGAGAGCTCGGCGTCCAGGCGCGAGGCGTTGGAGATGTCGGTTATCAGGCGGTCGAGGCGGCTGACGTCGTGCTTCAGCACGCCGAGCAGGCGCGCGCGGCCCGGACCCTCGGGGACCAGCTCCAAGGTCTCCACGGCGGACCGGATGGAGGTCAGCGGGTTGCGGATCTCGTGGGCGACGTCGGCGGCGAAGGACTCGATAGCATCCATGCGGGTCGAGAGCGCGTCGGTCATCGCCTCGAGAGAGCCGGTCAGGTCGCCGATCTCGTCCTTGCGGCCCGACAGGTCGGGCAGGGAGATGGCGCGGGCGCGGGCGAGGCGGACCCGGTCGGCTGCGCGCGCCAGCCGCTCAATCGGCTTAGCCACCAGGCTGTTCATCACCAGGAACGTGGCCAAGGCGACGATCACGGCGACCACCCCGAACGGCAGCAGCGCGCGGCGCTCGGCGGCGATGATGGCGTCCACGTCGCCCGCTTCGATCGTCAGGACCGCCAGCACCGCCTGCACGTGCTGGATCGGCAGCGAGACCGAGACGACCCGCTTGCCGTCCCCCGAGGGGCGAAAGCCTTCCGAGCGGGCGCCGGTCTCGGCGACGCGTCGAACCTCCTGCACCAGCGCCGCGCGGGCGCGCGCCTCGCGCGCGTCGTCGCCCGCCGTCACCCTGGGCGCCGGCTCGCCGGCCTTGCGGGCGGGCGGCAGCGGCCGGACCTGGACGGTGGCGGCGAGATTGTCGCTGTCGGCGATGATCGTCCCGTCCGGCGCGATCAGCCGAGCCCGCTGACCTTCGGGGATGAACAGCTGCAGCAGGATGCTCCGCGCCGCCTCCTGGTCGAGGTAGGGCTCCGGCTCTCCCTCGGTGGCGGCGGCCTCGATGGCGTTGCCGATCAGGTCCGCCTGTATCCCCAGCGCCTCGATCCGGGCCTCGACCAGCCCGCGCCGCAGCTCGTTCATCACCAGCGCCCCGGCCAGCAGCACGGCCAGGGCGAGCAGATTCAGGACAAGGATCAGACGGCCGAGCTTGGAGCCGGGCAGGCCGCGCCGGCGTCGGCGCCGCTCCTCCTCGTTCTGGCGAACCAGAGCGTGGCGAGGCTCACGATTCCTTGTAGCGGTATCCGACGCCATACAGGGTTTCGATCGCGTCGAACTCTGGATCCACCGCGCGGAACTTCTTGCGCATGCGCTTGATGTGACTGTCGATCGTCCGGTCGTCCACGTAGACCTGATCGTCGTAAGCCGCGTCCATGAGGTTGTCGCGGCTCTTCACGAACCCGGGTCGCTGCGCCAGGGCCTGCAGGAGCAGGAACTCGGTGACGGTCAGCTTCACGGCGCGCCCCTCCCAGGTGCACTCATGGCGGGCAGGGTCGAGCTCGAGCTTCCCCCGGCGGATCGCCCGCCCCTGGGCGGCCGCGGCGATGGCCGCCGCCGAGGGCGCCGGGCCGTCGTCGTCGTCGACCCTCGCCCGGCGCAGCAGGGCCTTGACCCGCTCCAGCAGCAGCCGCTGGCTGAACGGCTTGTGCATGTAGTCGTCGGCGCCGAGGTTGAAGCCGAGGATCTCGTCGATCTCCTCGTCCTTGGAGGTCAGCATGATCACCGGCACGTCCGAGGTCGCCCGCAGGCGGCGCAGCACCTCCATCCCGTCCATGCGGGGCATCTTCACGTCCAGGATCACCAGATCCGGCGGATCCTGCTCCAGTCCGGCCAGACCGCTGGCGCCGTCGTGGAAGGCCTTCACCTGATGGCCGAGGCTTTCGAGGGCGAGAGAGACGGAGGTGACGATGTTCTCGTCGTCGTCCACCAGGGTGATGCGAGCCATGCAAGTCCCTTAGACCAAGTCCTCGGCGGAGGTCATCCGCGCTCTCCTTGTTCACACCATCGAACGTGAACTGCCCATTAAGCTTGGTTGTTCACCTTGATGCGCCAAGGGGCGAGCATGTCAGGTCAGCGGGCGCAGGTTCACTTCGAGGTGTTCATCAAGCGGAAGCCCTCCGCGCCATGGAGCCTGGAAGCGGCGACGGAAGACCGGCAGCGCGCGGTGGAGCAGGCCGAGGAGCTGCTGGCCGCGGGCGGCGTGTCCGCCGTGCGGGTCTGCAAGGAGACCCTGGACCCGGACACGCGCGAGTTCGCCACCATCGACATCTTCAACAAGGGCCTCGCGGTCACGACGCGCGAGAAGCCGGCGCCGCAGCGGGACGCCGAGCCGCCCTGCGTCACGCCTCAGGACCTCTACACCGTCCACGCCCGGGACCGCATCGGCCGTCTGCTGGACGGATGGCTGCGGCGCATGCGGGCCACGCCCTTCGAGCTGCTTCATCGGCCGGACTTGGCCGAAAAGCTCGAAGCCTCGGGCGTCGAGCTCCAGCACGCCATCCAGAAGATCGCCATCCCCGACGCCCAGGACAGCGGCGCGAGCGTCCACAGCGTGATCCGCAGCTACACCGGGCTGGTGGAGCGGGCCATGGAGCGGCTGATCCGCGACGGCCGCAAGAAGGTCTTCCCTGACCTGTCCAAGGACACCCTGGCGATCGCCGCCGCCCGACTGATGGGCGAGCCGGAGCGCCACTACCTCCTGGGCGGAGCGGTTGCGGCCGTGCTCGCCGAAGGCGTGAACTGGGAGACCAAGACGGGCCTGCTGCTCGACCTCGCGGTCGCGGCGCCCGAGCCCGGGCCGGCCGAGGAGTTCGTGTTCCAGGTGCTGGAGCAACCCCTGGCGGAGATCCTCGGCTCCCGCGCGGGCCTGGCGGACGTGCTCGGACCGGACCTGGACCTGGGCGGTTCCTGCGCGGCCCTGACCAGGCTCGTGGCCCGGCGGGAGCTGGACGGGCTCCTGAGCGCGGAGCCGGAGCTCGGCCGCTTCTTCCCGGAGCTGACCGGGGCTGCGGTGCGGCTGGCCGGCTGGTTCGAGCGCGAGCGGTTCAAGCCGGCCCGGACGGCCCTGTGCCGGCGCATCCTGAGCGAGCTGACCGGTCCCCGGCGGCTGCGCCCGGGCGACGCGGCCGAGGAGATCGAGCTGCTCCGCGCTCTCGCGCTCGCTTTGACGACCGCGGCGGCGACGACCGCGCTGGTGACCGTCGACGAGGTGCAGGCGGCGTTCGTCGAGCGTTCGCGCCGGCTGATCACCGCCGATTTCGTCGAAGCTTACCTCGGTCAGGGACGATCGGCCCTGGACGAGGCCACGGCGCTGGCCCGGTTGGCCGAGAACGTGGCCGGCGCGGCCAACAAGCGCGTCGCGGCGCGCTGGCTGAACGCGTGCGTCGGCGCGCTCCGCTTCGAAACGGAGCTGCGGGCATCCCCGGACTCGCCGCTGACCAAGCTGCAGGCCCTCGCCAACCTTCAGAACGCGATCCGCCGCATCGGGCTGGACGGGCCGGACGCGGCCGCGGCGAGCCGGGCGCTCGGCCAGCTTGGGGGACAAGTCGAGACGGACGCGAAGCTGATCGCGGCGGTGGGCCGCTCGCCCGCGCCGCCCGTCGTGCGCCTGACGCTGCTCCTCAGGCTGGCCTCGGGGACGGCGGGGCCGCTCGGACCGGCCGCCGAGCGGGCCAAGGGCGAAGCCTTCCGCCTGCTGCGCGAACCGAGCACGAAGACCGCCCTGGCGGGCGCGCCGGAGGTGCTGGGCCAAGTCAGAACCCTCCTCGACGCAGCGCAGGCGGCCTGAGCGGCCCTCACCAGCGCTCCGCCGTCGCCCGCCCGACCGCCGTCCTTAGCGCCTCGGCGAAGCGCTCCCGTTCGCGAGGACTGAGAGCGGCCGCCACGGTCACCCGACGATCCGAGAGGCGCAGGCGCACCCGCGCCTCATGCTCGCCGGCGTCTTCGAGATCCACGCGGGTGAACGCGGTGGGCGAGCGCCAGACGGTTCTCCGCCAACCCGGCGTCTGGTGCAGCACGGTGACGCTCTCGGCGGACACCTGCACCACCTCCGCGGTCTTGGCGCTTGCGTAGGAAACCCGAAACGCGACGTACACCGCCAGCACGTCCACCCCCAGGAACACGGGAATCGGGATCGCGCCGATGCTGAAGAAGAAGAGAGCGATCAGGCCGTTCAGCCCGGCGAACACGCCCATCAGGATCAGGAACCCTCGCGGGGACAGCGAGCGGTTGGGGGTGATCACCGCGTCCATGTAGAGCCGAGGCGCCGACATCGCCCGACGATATGGCGCTGACCGCCGGTCGGCCAAGCCTTGCCGAGGCCGCTGCGCCCGATACACCGGGACCATGCTCGCCGGCTCCGCTCCCGTCCTGTTCGCCGAAGACGAACCGGCCCGGGTGTCCGAGATCTTCCGCCGGTTCGAGGCCGCTCTGCCGGAACCCAAGACCGAGCTGGCCTTCCAGGATCCGTTCACGTTGGTGGTCGCCGTGGCGCTTTCCGCCCAGGCCACCGACAAGTCGGTGAACAAGGCCACCGAGCGGCTGTTCGCGGTGGCGGACACGCCGGAGAAGATGCTCGCGCTCGGGGAGGAGGGCCTGATCCCCTACATCGCCTCCATCGGCCTGTTCCGGACCAAGGCCCGCAACGTGATCGCCCTGTCGCGTATCATCCTGGAGCGGCACGGCGGGCGCACGCCCTTGAACCGCGAGGCCCTGCAGGCGCTGCCCGGCGTCGGCCGCAAGACCGCCAGCGTGGTTCTCAACGAGCTCGGGATCGAGCCGGCCGTCGCGGTGGACACCCACGTGTTCCGGGTCTCCCACCGCCTCCGGCTCGCGAGCGGCAAGACCCCGGACCAGGTGGAGCCGGAGCTGATGAGCAAGGTTCCGCAGCCCTGGCTCACCCGCGCGCACCACTGGCTGATCCTGCACGGACGCTACACCTGCGTGGCGCGCCGTCCGCGCTGCGAGGTCTGCATCGTGGCCGAGCTGTGTCCGTCGCGTGGCGTTCCCGCCTAGTACAAAGGAACCAAGATGAAACGCGGCTGTTTCAACGGCTGAGGCGGGGCCTGCGCCGCCACGCAGCTTACAGAGGGAACAGCCATGTACGGCACGCCGGCGGTCGATGGAGACCGCCTCCAAGCGCTAGTGGTGGAGTGGGGACCACGTATCCTCGCCGCCATCGCCATTCTCGTCATCGCCCACTTCGTCGCCAAGGCGGTCAAGTGGGCCTTGGCCAAAGGCGTCAACAAGCTGCCTGGCGCAGACCAGCACAACCGCCGCAAGGGCGGCGAACCCGAGCGCAACGCCACCATCGGCGCGCGCCTGGGTGATGTCGGCTACTGGCTGGTGCTCCTCGTCGGCGTCATCGCGGCCCTGAACGTGTTGGGCCTGGAGGGCGTCACCGAGCCGCTGAACGCCATGCTCTACCAGTTCGGCGAGTTCATCCCGCGGATCGTGGGCGCCGTGATCATCTTCTTCGTCGGCTACGTGGTCGCCACGTTGGCCAAGCGGGTGGTCGAGTCGGCGCTAGCGGCGGCGAACATCGACCATTGGCTGGACAAGGCGGGGCTGCGCAAGCTGACCGGCGCCTCGGGCCTGGCCAAGACGGTGGGCACCATCGTCTTCGTCTTGATCATCATCCCGGTGGCCATCGCGGCCCTGAACACCCTGAACATCGCCGCCATCTCCGGCCCCGCCACCCAGGTGCTGGAGCAGGTTCTGAACGCGGTGCCCAAGATCATCACCGCGGCGATCCTGCTGACCATCGCCTACGCGGTGGCCCGTTGGGTCGCGAGCCTGATCGAGCAGATCCTGCCTTCGTTCGGGTTCGACTCGCTGGTGAACGGCCTGTTCGGAACGGGAACCCCCGCCGCCAGCCCGGCGGTCGGCGCGAGCGCCAGCGCCCCGCCGGTGACCAGCTACACGGCCGGCGCGGACCCGGCCACGCCGGCCGCCGCCGCCCAGCGTGCGGCGACCACGATGACGCCCTCCAAGGTGGTGGCCAACGTGGTCATGGTGGCGATCCTGCTGTTCGTGGCGGTGCAAGCCGCCCACGTGCTGCAGCTCGGCGCCATCGGGGACATGCTGCAGGAGATCCTGACGCTCTTCAGCCGCATCCTGTTCGGCGGCCTGATCATCCTGGCGGGCGTGGCCATCGGCCAGTTCCTGGCCCGGATGCTGAGCCGCGGTGGCGGCCAGAGCGGCCAGTTCGCCTCGACCATCGTCCGGTTCGCGGCGATCGCGCTCGCCACCGCCATGGGCCTGACCTTCATGGGCCTGGCGAACGAGATCGTCATCCTCGCCTTCGGCCTGATCCTCGGGTCGGGCGCGGTGGCGGCGGCGGTGGCCTTCGGCGTCGGCGGCATCCAGCCGGCGCGTCAGCTGCTCGACCGCATGGTCAACAAGGCCGGTCAGCCCCCGCAGTAAGCGTGGGCGCGCCTCAACCTTGAGCGACGGCCGTTCGGGGCGACCCGGGCGGCCGTTTCGCTATGCGCCGAGCAGCTTCTGCCCCACCAGGAAGAGGGCGACGCCGCTGACGGCGGTCGCGAACAGGACCAGCACGCCGTCCCGCGCGACCAGCCCCAGCCCGAACGCCAGGATCGCGAGCGACGGCAGCGCGGCCGCGAGCGGCAGCAATTCGAGCGGCGGGGTGGCCATGGCGATCAAGGCGCAGACCACGGCCACGAGGCGGGTGGCGAGCGCGCCCGTGAACACCTCCAGGCGCGGTTTGATCAGGCGGTCGACAAACCGCGCCGGGGGCTTGGCCAGCCGCACCGAGCGACGGATCACCGACCGCTTCACGTGGCGGCGCAGGAACCAGCCCGGCAGCCAGAACGAGCGCCGCCCGAACACCAGCTGGACCGCCACGATGATGATGCAGAATGCCAGCAGGCTGGGCACGGTCGGCACCGCCGCCAGCGGCGTGACCCCGGCCAGCCCGACGATCACCAGCAGCGGTCCGAAGGAGCGGGGCCCGATCGCCTGGTCGATCTGGGCGATGGTCGTCTCGGGCTCCCGGTCCACGGTGCCCTCCAGCTCGCGCAGAAGGTCCTCCAGGTTCTGGGGCTTCCGCGGCTCGGGCGAAGTTTCGGTCACACCAGGTCTCGCAACGGCGCCTCGGCGGCGGTCTCGGCGGGCGCGTCCTCGGGCTCGCCGCGGCTGACCACGGTGGCCGCGACCAGATCGCCGGTCACGTTCAGCGTGGTGCGGCACATGTCCAGCAGACGGTCGACGCCCAGGATGAGAGCGATCCCCTCCGGCGGAACCCCCACCATGCCCAGGATCAGCGCCACCACGGGCAGGCTCCCGGCCGGGACCCCCGCGGTGCCGATCCCGCCCAGGATGGATACCAGCATGACGGTCAGCTGCTGGCTGATGGTCAGCGGCTCGGCCAGGAACACCTGAGCCAGGAAGAGCACGGTCACACCCTCGAACAGGGCGGTCCCGTTCTGGTTCGCCGTCGCCCCGACCGTCAGCACGAACCGCGAAATCCGACGGGGCAGGCCGAGCCGCTGCTCCGCCACCTGGATGGCGGTCGGCAGGGTGGCGTTGCTGGACGCGGTGGAGAAGGCCACCAGCATGGCCGGCTGGACGCCCTTGAAGAACCAGATCGGGGATCGCCCGCCCAGCAGCCGGATCGCCAGCGGGTAGACCACGAACATGTGCGTCGCGAGCGCGAGCAGCACCACGCCCACGTAGGCCGCCAGGCGCGCGATCAGCTCCCAGCCGAACAGCGCCGCCAGGTTGAACATCAGCGCCGCCACGGCGATCGGCGCGATCTTCAGCACCAGGTTCAGCAGCTTCATGATGATTTCGAGCAGGCCCTGGATGGCTTCCTGCAGGCGGTCGGTCGCCGGGCTTTTGGCCAGCACGAGCCCCACCCCGATGAAGACCGAGAAGACCATCACCGACAGCACCTGATTTTCGGCCGCGGCCTGGACGATGTTGCGGGGGATCATCTCCAGGAAGAACTCGGGTCCGCCGATGCTGCTCGGCGCCGAGCTGAGGATGCTGGCGGCCCCGCTCGCGTTCTCTCGCAGCAGCGTCTGGGCCGTAGCGGCGTCCACGCCCTCGCCGGGCTGGAGCAGGTTCACCCAGAACAGGCCGATCGCGACCGCCACCGCCGAGATCACGACGGTGAAGAGCAGCGTCCTCCAGCCCGTCCGGCCGAGCGAGGCGATGTCGCCCATCTCTGCGACCCCGGTGACCAGCGCGGCGAACAGCAGCGGGATCACCAGCATGAACAGAAGGCGCAGGAAGATCTGGCCGATCGGGCCGGTGACGTTGGTGGTCAGCCACTCGACCCAGCCCGCGTCCGCCCCGGCGCTGGCGTGCACGATCAAGCCGGCGGCCAGACCCACTGCGAACCCGATCAGCATCCGGGTGTGGAGCGGCAGGCCGCGTCGGGGTTCGGTCATGGGCGCTCCGCCTCCAGCAGCGGCCACGCCTAGCATGCGTCAGACGAACCGGCGAAGTGGCCGGCTAAGCCGGGGCAATCAAGGCGAGAGTTCACCAGTCAAAAAACGTTAAGGTTGCGTTTCGTGCGTTCGTCTGGCCTGCTCGCCCAGGGGTTGGGGCATGATCAGCGTATCGCTTGGGAGTGAGTGGGGCGGGCGCCTGTCTGTCCGCTGCTGGGCCGTGGTGGCCGGATCGGTGCTCCTCTGCGCGCCGACCGCCGCTCAACAGCGCGTTGTCATGCTGGATCCGACCGAGACGGTCGAACTCGAGCACTCCGATCGGAAGCTCCGGCTCAGCCGGGCGGCTCAGCAGCTTGCGGTGCGACCGCCGCCCATGTTCACCGAAACGGTCATCGACCGCAGCCTGCTTCCGGACACCTTCAAGGTCGACGTGCCGGTGCTCCGGGTGGTGTTCAGCGACTCCAGCTTCTTCGACACCGCTTCGGACGCGCTGCGCCCGGAGGCGTACCGGCTTCTGGAGGTGATCGCCGCCTCGCTGCGCGGCGAGGCCCCGGACGTGGCTGTGTTCGTCGCGGGTCACGCCGACGACCGCGGAAGCGGACCCTGGTCGCGAAAGTGGAGGAGGCCCCGTCCGTTCAGGTCGCCGGAGAGCCCCTTCTTTGCCGCCGCGTCAGCACGTCGATCACCGTGGAGGGCGCCGGGGCCGCTTCCGTCCCGCCGGAGGTCAAATGCCGCAGCGCCGACGGCAGCTGGAACCTGCCGCCGCCGCCCGGGACCGTCACGGCGACCTGAGCGGGTTCGGCTCCCCGCCTAGATTATGCGCTCGACCAGCATCTTGCGGATCTCCCCAATGGCCTTGGCCGGGTTCAGGCCCTTGGGGCAGACCTGGGCGCAGTTCATGATGGTGTGGCAGCGGTAGAGCTTGAAGGGGTCCTCAAGGTCGTCCAGCCGGTCGCCGGTGGCCTCGTCGCGGCTGTCGATCAGCCAGCGGTAGGCGTGCAGCAGGGCGGCGGGGCCCAGGTACTTCTCGCCGTTCCACCAGTAGCTCGGGCAACTGGTGGTGCAGCAGGCGCAGAGGATGCATTCGTAAAGGCCGTCCAGCTTCTCGCGGTCGGAGGGGGTTTGCAGCCACTCCTTCTCGGGCTGGGCGGTCTCGTTGTGCAGCCACGGCTCGATGGAGGCGTACTGGGCGAAGAACATGGTCAGGTCGGGGACCAGGTCCTTGATCACCGGCATGTGGGGCAGGGGGCTGATCTGGGCGACCTTGCCCGGCACCTCCTCCCAGCCATGGGTGCAGGCCAGCGTGTTCCGCCCGCCGATGTTCATGGCGCAGGAGCCGCAAACGCCCTCCCGGCACGACCGCCGGAACGCCAGCGTCGGGTCCATGGTGTTCTTGATGTGGATCAGCGCATCCAGGACCATGGGCCCGCAGGCGCCCACGTCCACGTCGTAGGTGTCCCATCGTGGATTGGCCCCGCTCTCGGGATCATAGCGGTAGACGCGGAACGTCTTGACCTTCGCGGCCCCGGCGGCCGCGGGCCAGTGCTTGCCGCGGGTGACGCGGCTGTTCTTGGGAAGCGTGAGCTGAACCATGCAGGGCCTGATCTAGAGCGGTCCTGAGCCGGTGAAAAGCGGCTTGGCGCGTCGTACGTGCCGGATGGTAGGCTTGGGCGGGCAGGAGAGTTCGTAATGCAGCGATGGACGGGCGGATGCCTGTGCGGCGGGGTTCGCTACGAGGCGGAAGGCCGGCCCACGGGCCAAGTCTTCTGCGCTTGTCGTTCCTGCCAGCGAGGCACCGGGACCGGTCACTCCGCCCTGCTGCTCATCAAGCGCGAGCAGGTCCGCTTCAGCGGCGAGGTGCGCCGCTTCGTCCGCATCGGCGGCAGCGGGCTGCCGGTCGCGCGCTGCTTCTGCCCGACGTGCGGAACGACGGTCTATGGCGAGCCTGAGGCCGCGCCCAGGCTCTACACGATCGGGGCCGGAACGCTGGACGACCCCTCCGGCTTCGAGCCCGCCCTGGTCCTGCACGGGCGTGAGCGCCAGGCCTGGGACCGTGCGTCCCCGCCCGAGGTGGAGACCACGCCCGCTCGTTGAGCAAGCACCCGCTCAGCGGGCGGGCGCCCCCTCGGCCGGCTTCTCGCCGCCGCCATACCAGTCGATCTTACGGGTGACGAACATCGTCGCCGCGACCGCCGCGAAGGCGGCGACCGCGCCCACCAGCAGGGCGAGATCCTCCAGCCGCATCAGCAGGTAGAGCAGGGCATAGGTGGCGGCGAACACGGCTGCGGCCACGAGAGCGCGACGGCGGGAGCCGAACACCGTCCCCGCATAGAGCGAGATCAGGCCCACGGTCGCGACCGCCGCGATCAGGAAGGCGGGCGTGAAGCCCACGTGCTCCGACAGCGCCAGCAGCAGGATGTAGAAGTTCATCTGCGCCACGCCGATCAGCAGGTACTGGGCGGCGTGAACGCGTCCGCCCGCCGTCACCTCGAACAGAAAGAAGACCAGGAACACGATCCCGACGAACAGCAACGCGAACTTCAAGGCTCGCTCCAGGCTCTGGTAAGGGTCGACGCCCTCCACCAGGGCGGCGTGGAAGCCGGCTTGACCCAGCTGGATCAGACCGTCGCTCTCCGCCACTTCGCCCACGCCTCGGGCCACGTAGGGAATGTTCCAGCTGGCCGTGAACCCGTCGCCCTCAATGTTCCGGGCGGAGGGCAGGTAGGCGCCCTGGAACGAGGGATGCGGCCAGCCGCTGGCGAGCCTGACCTCAGTGTTGCGGGCGTAAGGCAGGAAGCCGATCGACTGCGCGCCGGTGAACTTGAGGCCGACCTTGACCGGGCAGGGACGATCCCGAGGCAGCAGGGCGCCGATGTCGGCGGTCATCAACTGCGTGGTAGCGTCGAAGCTGGCGCGCCCTGGCGTTTGCACCGGCGGGGCGGCCGCGATGTCGGTCGTGGTCTCGGTCATCGCAGGGCGTCCCCGCGGGGCTGGAGCCGGCGGCGGCGCGACCCGCACGCCGGCGCCCGACAACGGGCGGAGCTCCAGCCGGGAGCCGTCGCACCACCGCGCCGACACGGGGGCCACCGCCCCGCGCAGGTTGCTGGCCCCGACCAGCAACTCGGCCCGGTCCCACTGGATGGTGAGCCCTTCGAGCGCGGGTTGAACGCCGCGCAAGTCGAACACGGCGTCGAAGGTCATGTCGGCCGTGTAGACAGGCGCCTTGTAGATGGAGCGCTCCAGCACCTCGATGGCGGCGCGCGCGTCGGCGCGGCCGGTCTGGGCGAAGACGTAGTAGACGCCGCGCGTCTCGGTCGTGATCGGGCGCCCTTGCGCGTCGGTCCCGGGCTGGCGCGCCGTGTAGGGCACGCCGATCACCGGCCCGGTGAAGACCTGGGCGCCGCCCTTGGGCTGGCCGATCTCGGCCCGCACCGTCTCCGCCCGTCGCTGCCGCTCGCTCGCCAGCCCCCCGATGAACAGGGCGGGAAGGGTCATGCACAGGGCGAGGAAGCCCACGAGGATGATCTTCAGCCCGATGGACCGGTTCGGCAGCTTCAGCCAGGCGCCGCCCGTTGCGCTGGGTTGGCGAGGGGTGTCGCTCATGAGCCGGACCTCTCGGTGAAAGCGGGAAGATCGTCGGCCAGCCTAACCCAGTCGAGCTTGGATCGGGTCCAGATGTGGAAGGTCGGCGGGGCGGCCTCCGCGTCGTCCAGCGTCGCGGTCGCGATGTCGAGTTCGTCCGGGTAGCGGCTGTCGTCGAACAGGACGTGCGTTCCGCAGCTTCTGCAGAAGCGCCGCACCGCGTGGTTACTCGAACGATAGTCGGCCAGCTCGCCTGAGCTGCGGAAATCCCCGAGCTCCGCGCTGAAAAAGGCTACCATCGGCGCGCCATGCGCGTGCTGGCACGTCGTGCAATGACAGATGGCCGAACTGAACGGCGCGGCCGTAACCTCGTAGCGGAACTGCTTGCAGAGACAGCCCCCGGTCAGCACTCGTCAGACTTCGACCAAGTCGAGACGCCGCTCGATGCGGGTCATGCGCTGGTCGATGCTGTCCAGCCGGACGTCGAGCCGCACGATATCAGCCTGAACGATGGACACCTTCGCCTCGAGACCGCTCACTCGGGTCGTGAGATAACGGATTTCTTCCTCGATCCGCCCCAGCCGCTCGTCCATGCGGCGAAGGTAGCGGAGGACCAGGCTGTCGGGCTCGGCGTCGCTCATGCCGGCACTCTAATACACCCGAGCCTTCGGCGCGATGTAGGCGATGTCGTTGCTGAGCGTGTAGGTGTGCACCGGGCGGTAATCGATGGTCACCTTGCCCGTGGCGTCGTCGAACCACGTCAGCGTGTGCTTCATCCACTCGTCGTCGTTGCGCGCCTGGAAGTCGTCGCGGGCGTGGGCGCCGCGGCTCTCCTGCCGGTTCAGGGCGCCGGTGACGGTCACCGCCGCCTGGGCGATCAGGTTGTCGAACTCCAGGGTCTCGACCAGGTCGGTGTTCCAGATCAGGCCGCGGTCGCTGATCCGGATGTCGGACACACGCCGGTGGACGTCGGTGATCCGCCGCACGCCCCGCTCCAGGGTCTCGCCAGTGCGGAACACCGCAGCGTCCTCCTGCATGGCCCGCTGCATCTCCAGCCGAAGCTCTGCGGTCGGGGTCGCCCCGCTCGCCGTTCGGAAGCGGTCGAAACGAGCGATGTGGGAGTCAGTGTGCTGAGGCTTCAGCTCCGGCTGGGCGGCGCCCGCCTCAATGATCTCGGCGGCCTTCAGGCCCGCGGCGCGGCCGAACACGACCAGGTCGATGAGGCTGTTGGAGCCCAGCCGGTTGGCGCCGTGCACCGAGACGCAGGCCGCCTCGCCCACGGCCATCAGCCCGGGGACCACGGTGTCGGGATCGCCGTCCACCTTGGTCAGCACCTCGCCGTGATAGTTCGTCGGGACGCCGCCCATGTTGTAATGCACGGTCGGAAGGACCGGGATCGGCTCCTTGGTGACGTCCACGCCGGCGAAGATCTTGGCCGACTCCGAGATCCCCGGCAGTCGCTGGTGCAGGATCTTGGGGTCGAGGTGATCGAGGTGCAGGTGGATGTGGTCCTTGTTCGGGCCCACGCCCCGGCCTTCCTTGATCTCCACGGTCATGGCGCGGCTGACCACGTCCCGGCTGGCCAAGTCCTTCGCGGAGGGGGCGTAGCGCTCCATGAACCGCTCGCCCGCCGCGTTGGTCAGGTACCCGCCTTCGCCCCGGGCGCCCTCGGTGATCAGGCAGCCCGCGCCGAAGATCCCCGTGGGGTGGAACTGCACGAACTCCATGTCCTGCAGCGGCAGGCCGGCGCGCAGCACCATGGCGTTGCCGTCGCCCGAGCAGGTGTGGGCGGAGGTGGCGTTCAGGTACGCCCGGCCGTAGCCACCGGTCGCCAGGATCACCAGCTGCGCGCGGAATCGGTGCAAGGTGCCGTCGTCCAGCTTCCAGGCGGTTACGCCCCGGCAGCGGCCCTCGTCCATGATCAGGTCGAGGGCGAAGTACTCGGTGAAGAACTGGGTCGAGTAGGCCAGCGACTGGCCGTACAGCGTGTGCAGGATGGCGTGACCCGTCCGGTCGGCGGCGGCGCAGGTTCGCTGCACCGGCCCCTCGCCGAAGTTCCGCGTCATGCCCCCGAAGGCGCGCTGATAGATCTTGCCCTCTTCCGTGCGGGAGAAGGGCACGCCGAAGTGCTCCAGCTCATAGACGGCCGCCGGCGCGTTGCGGGTCAGGTACTCGATCGCGTCCTGGTCGCCGAGCCAGTCGGAGCCCTTGACGGTGTCGTACATGTGCCAGCGCCAGTCGTCCTGGCCCATGTTGCCCAGGCTCGCGGAGATGCCGCCCTGCGCCGCCACCGTATGGGAGCGGGTAGGGAAGACCTTGGTCACGCAGGCGGTCTTCAGCCCCGCCTGGGCGCAGCCGAGCGCGGCGCGCAGGCCCGCGCCCCCGGCGCCCACGACGACGACGTCGAAGGTGTGGTCGATGAACTCGTAGGCGGCCATGACTTCGATCAATCTCCCGCGGCGCCGAAGGCGACCTTCAGCACCGAGAACACGGCGAGCACGCCCGCCAGCCCGCAAACCGCGGTGTTGAGCAGCAGCAGCAGCACCTTGGACGACGGCTTGTGGATGTAGTCCTCGACGATCACCCGCATACCCAGGTGCATGTGGTGGAAGGACACCGCCAGCAGCACCGACAGCAGCACCGCGTTCAGCGGCTTGCCGAGCCAGTCGACCGCGCCGTCATACCCCGATCGCGCGATCACCAGGGCGGAGTAGACGCCCCAGAGCACCAGCGGCACGAGGAGCACGGCCGAGACGCGCTCGGCGATCCAGTGACTGACGCCGTGCTTGGCCGAGCCGAGCCCGCGGGCGCGCGCGAGCGGGGTGCGATAACCGCTGACCGCCATCAGAGCGCTCCCACCGCGACGGCCGCCGCCCACGTCAGGATGGTGGCCAGGGCCGCGAAGGCGATGGAGGCCCAGGTCAGCATGTTCGCGGTGCGAGGGTGGTAGCCTGTCCCCGCGTCCCAGATCAGGTGCCGGATGCCGGACGCGAAGTGGTACCAGACCGCGGCCGTCATCAGGAACAGCAGCGCGCGCCCCGGAATGGAGGCGAGCGCGCCCATATAGTCGCCGTAGAGCTCCCGTCCGCCCGCCAGCGCGATGGCCCAGCCCGCCGCGATCAGCGCGCCGATGTAGAGACCCACCGCCGCGACCCGGCTCAGGATCGAACCCGCCATGGTCACGTGCCAGCGCCAGATAGTGGTGAAAGGAGACAGGGGCCGGGCGTCCGGCCCCCTGGGCCGGCCGCGGGCGGCGGTGTCCCCCTGCATGTCCGCCTGGGTCTGACTCATGGACGGGAAAGGCCTCTGCACCTAAGGTCGGGGCGTGGTTTAGTCCCGCTCCCGGGACTGTCAACGAAACGGGCGAAACGGCGGCGGGACGGCCGCGAAATCGCCGTCGCCGCTCCCCAGAGCCGCAGTCGAGGTGATCGCGTCCGGCATGGTTTCAGCCTTGGTTCTTCTTTTCGCGTTGCAGGAAGCGCCGGTGGCGACGGCGCCGCCGGTGCTGACCGACCCGCCGCCCGTGCAGGCCGCGCCCCCGGCGGCCCCCGAACCGGCGGACGAGCCCGACGCCATCGACGCCCTGCTCGCCGAGCCGCCGCCCCCGCTGAGCTTGCCTCCGATCCCCGCTCCAGCCGCCGCGGCGCCGTCCGAGCCCGGCGCCGCCTTGCCCGCCGCGCCTCAACCCTATGTCCCGAGCGCCGCCTCGCCCGCGGCCGCCGAAGCTCCTGCGGCCCTGCCGTCCGGACCCCAGCCGTACGTCCCGTCCACCCCGCCCACCGCCACGCCGGGCGACCCCACCCAGTCGGTCGAGCTCAGCGAGGACGAAGCCGAGGGCGACCCCAACGCGGCCCTCCCGCGGGCGCCGCAACCTTATCTCTCCCTCCCGGGGTCGCCGCTGTTCGAGCCGAACCCTTCGGCGCGCGGGCCCCGTCCCTACGTCGCCCCGCGCAGCCTGCTCTACGAACTGCCGTCCGTCGCCGAGCAGGCGTACGAGAGCGGCGTTCGCGGCAACGCCATGGCCGCGCAGGTGGCGCGCGGTCCCCTCGACGGCGGCTGGACCGTGCTCGGCCCAAACGGCGACGCGCTCTTCCGGCTCCAACTGAGCGACGACGGCTCGGCCGTGGACGGCGCCTGGACTGATCCGAACGTGCCGCCTGGCACGCGCTCGGGGCTCGTGCTCCCGACCTTCCGGACGCCCGGCTCGCCCGTCGCCCTCCGCTTCACAGAGCGCCCGGGCGCAGCGCCCGTGGTGATCACCCTGGCCCCTGGTCTCCGCTTCCGCGCCTGGTCCGGCCAGGTAGAGCGCGCGGGCGAGCGCACGGCGATCACGCTCCAGCCGTTCTGAGCCGCACCCGGCGGGAACCGCCCCGCTTGCTCGGTGGTTTCCGGCTCCGACCGCCGAAGACTTCGAGGAGCCAAGACCATGAGCACCGACATCAAGGACACCTCCGCCGTCCGCGAGCGCCTCTACAAGGAGGTCGACGACGCCCGTTTCGGCATGCTCGGCGTGATCGGCGCGCCGGTGCAGCACCACTTCAATCCCATGGCCTGCTACCCCGACAAGGAGACCGGCCGGATCTGGTTCTTCACCAAAAAGGGCACGGACCTGGCCCGTGACGCCGGCGCCGGCGAGTCGGCGATGTTCATAGTCACGTCGAAGGACCAGGAGTTCCAGGCCTGCATCGGCGGCGATCTGCGGGAGCAGTACGATCGGGCGAAGCTGGAGCAGTTCTGGGACGCCCACATCGCGGCCTGGTACCCGGACGGCAAGGACGACCCGGAGCTGACCATGCTTTGCTTCGAGCCGCAGGACGCCGACGTCTGGATCAGCAAGGCGGGTCCGGTGAAGTACGCCTACGAGACGGCCAAGGCGAACGTCACCCACAGCATCCCCGACGTGGGGGGCAAGACCAACCTGCAGCTCTGAGGGTCGCCCTCCGCCGCGCCTCCGCCAGGCCCCGGAGCGGGCGTCCAGCGATTTCGCTTGATGGCTGACCCGCAGGCGCGTTCTCTGGCCTGCGGTGAAGCTTAGTGATCTGGGCTCCCGCTTCGGCGGGAGGAGCGGGAGAACACATGGGCATGGCGATCTCACGCCTTCGGACCTGGCTGGTCCTGCTTCTGCTGCCGCTGGCGCTGGCCGGCTGCGGCGTGAACACCATTCCGACGCGCGACGAGCAGGTGAAGGCCGCCTGGGCCGAGGTCCAGAACCAGTACCAGCGCCGGGCCGACCTGATCCCTAACCTGGTCCGCACCGTCCAGGGCTACGCCCAGCAGGAGCGGACGGTGCTGCGCGAGGTGGTGGAGGCCCGCGCCCGCGCGACCTCGGTCAACGTGGGCGCCGACGTGCTGAACGACCCCGCCGCCTTCCAGCGGTTCCAGCAGGCACAGGACCAGCTCTCGGGCGCCCTCGGCCGCCTGCTGGTGGTCACTGAGAACTACCCTGAGCTCCGCTCCAACCAGAACTTCCTGCAGCTGCAGTCGCAGCTCGAGGGCACCGAGAACCGCATCACCATCGCCCGGCGCGACTACAACGAGGCCGTCCGCGTCTTCAACACGGAGGTCCGGACCTTCCCCGGCGCGCTCTGGGCCGGAACCGTGCATCGTTGGGCGAAGGTTTACCCCACCTTCCAGGCCCAGCCCGGATCGGAGGTCGCGCCCCGGGTCGATTTCGGCGCGCCCGCGGCCCCGACCGTGAACGTCGGGCCTGGGGTCGCGCCAGGCGCCGCTCCGGCGCAGTAGCGCGCCGATGCCGTTGAGCCGGTTCGCCGCGCTGCTGCTGCTGGCGCTCTGGCTGGCGCCGGTCGCGGCGCTGGCGCAAGGGGGGCCGAGCTTCCCCCGCTTGACCGGCCGCGTGGTGGACGGAGCGAACGTGCTGCCGCCCGCCACGGAGGCGGAGCTCACCTCCAGGCTCGCGGCGCTCGAAACCTCGACCGACCGCCAGCTGGTGGTGGCGACGGTGCCTTCGCTGCAGGGCTACGAGATCGAGGAGTACGGCTACCGGCTCGGCCGAGCCTGGGGTCTGGGCCGCGAGCAGCAGGACGACGGCGCGATCCTGCTGGTCGCCCCCAACGAGCGGCGCGTCCGGGTGGAGGTCGGCTACGGCCTCGAAGGCGTGCTGACCGACGCCCTCTCCGCACAGATCATCCAGGCCCAGATCCTGCCCCGGTTTCGCGCGGGCGACCTGCCCGGCGGGGTGGCGGCGGGAACGGACGCGCTGATCCAGCACCTCTCGCTGCCCGAGGGTGAAGCCGAAGCCCGCGCCGCCGCAGCGGCTCGCCGTCCGGTCCCCACGCGGGCCGCCCAGGAGGGCGTGCCCGGCTGGGTCATCCTGCTGGTCGTGCTGGTGGTGCTCGTCATGCTGATGCGCAGCCGGCGCCGCGGCCGTCGCCGGGGCGGCCTGTTCATCCCGCCGGTCATCGTCTGGGGCGGCGGATCGGGCGGCGGCGGATGGAGCGGCGGGGGCGGCTTCGGGGGCGGTGGCGGTGGTTTCAGCGGCGGCGGCGGCTCCTTCGGGGGCGGCGGCGCTTCGGGGAGCTGGTGATGGCGAAACCCTTTCCCGGCCTGACGGAAGACGGTCGGCGCGCCGTCTCCGACGCGGTCGCCGAAGCCGAGCGACACACCGCGGGCGAGATCTTCTGCATCGTGGCCCGCTCGTCCGGGGACTACCGCGCCGCGCCGCTCGCCTGGGCCGCCGGGGCCGCCCTGTTGCCGCCCGCGGCGGCCGTGTTCCTGGGCTGGACCCCGGAGCTGCCGGGCTGGCGGGCTGAGGGCGAGGCCGCCGCCGCCTCGCGCGCGCTCTGGACCTACGCCCTGATCCAGATGGCCATCTTCCTCGGCGTGCTCGCGTTGGGGCTGCTCCCCACCGTCCGGCGCTGGATGACGCCGCCCAGCCTGCGGCGCGCCTTCGTCCGCCGTTCGGCGATGGAGCAGTTCCTCGCCAAAGGGCTCCACCTGACCGAGGCGCGCACGGGCGTCCTGATCTACGCGAGCCTGGCCGAGCGCCACGTCGAGGTGATCGCCGACGAGGGCATCCACCGCCTGGTCAATGCGAGCGTCTGGGAGGAGGTCGCCCAGGACGTGGTGAAGGGGTTCCGTTCCGGCGACCCCGCCACGGGGCTGGTCGACGCCGTGCAGCACTGCGGCGACATCCTCGCCGAGCGCTTCCCGCCCCGCCCGGACGATCGGAACGAGCTGCCCAACCAGCTTGTGGAGATCTGACGCGGCGCCCCGCCCCTTGGCGCGCCCCCGCCGCTTGGGCTAGAAGCACCCCGTCGCGGGCGTGATGTAGTGGTAGCCTGAAAGCTTCCCAAGCTTTTCGTGCGGGTTCGATTCCCGCCGCCCGCTCCACCCTTCCCGAAGCGTCCGTCGCCGCCGCGTTGCGCTCTGCGCCATGCGGCAACCGTCGGTCGGAGCCGACGTTACCTCCCGAGCAGCCGGCGCGGGCCGGCGCTTTCCGGGAATTCGCAGATGGCGCAGCGCGACGACACCACGCGGCAGCAGCAGAACGCCCAGCGCAAGGGCGGCAACCGCACCCACCACCAGAAAGCCGACAGCCAGACCAAGAACGGCGGCGCCGGCGGTCCCGCGGGCAGCGACGACCAGCGTCGCCAGCAGAGCGGCGGCGGCAAGGATGCGGAGAGCAAGCCCGCGGGCGCCTGAACCCCGCTCAGCTGGACGTGAGCGACGCGACGAAGCCGCCGCCGGCCCTCGCCCGGCCGCAGGTCTCGCTCGACGGCGACGTGGGCGACGCCATGGCTCGGGACCTGAGCGCCGCGCTGCGGCGGCTCGAGGATGGGGACGGGCCTGTCGCCGTGGAGGTGAGCACCTTCGGCGGCGACGCCGACGTGGCTCGACGGATGGTGAGCGACTTGCGGCTGTTCCGTGGTGTGAGCGGACGTCGCCTGCTCTTCCTCGGCAAGGGCGCGGTCTACTCGGCGGGCGCCACGCTGATGAGCGGGTTCCTACCCGAGGATCGCTGGCTCACGCGCGAGACGACCCTGCTGATCCACGGCCGCAGCCTCTCCAGGTCGATCGATCTGAAAGGGCCGCTTGAGGTCAGCCAACTGCGGCTGCAGTCCGTTATCGCAGAGATCGAGCAGGGCCTCGCGCTGGAGCGGGACGACTTCGCGCGCCTGATCGCCGGCTCCCCGATCGAGCTCTCGGAGATCAGCCGACGCGCCCGAGCGGGCTGGTTCGTCAGCGCGGATGAGGCGCTCTCGCTCGGGCTGATCGCCGGCGTCGTCTAGCCTCGGTCAGGCCGCTTCCCTGACCGCCGCCGGCTGGGACGCTCGGTCGGCCGCCGGCGGCTTGCGGGTGAAGCGCATAGCGGAGTCGTCCACCTTGCCGTACCTCAGCGTGAGCAGGTCGAGGGCGTAGTTCTGGTGGAGCTTCCAGGGCGCCTTGGTCCCCTGCTTGGGGAACAGGTGGATGCTGCGCTGGACGTAGCCGGAGCTGAAGTCCAGCCACGGCTGCTCTTCCACAGTCTCGGTCAGCTCGGGCGTGCAGGCCGCGAAACCCCGCCGGTCCATGTGGTTGATCAGCCGGCACACGTACTCGCAAGTCAGGTCGCACTTCAGCGTCCAGGACGCGTTGGTGTAGCCGAACGACGAGGCCAGGTTGGGCACGCCGCTGTACATCATGCCCTTGTAGCTGAACGTTTGGCTGAACTCGACGGGACGGCCGTCGACGTCCACCTGCACGCCTCCGAGCAGGCTGAGCTTCAGCCCCGTGGCGGTGACCACCACCTCGGCCTCCAGCATCCGCCCGGACTTCAGCAGGATCCCGTCGGGCGTGAAGCGTTCGATGTGGTCGGTGACCACCGACGCGCTTCCCGCCTTGATGGCCTCGAACATGTCGTTGTCGGGCACCAGGCAGAGCCGCTGGTCCCAGGGATTGTACGTTGGGGTGAAGTGGGTTCCCACGTCGTAGTCGGCCGGCAGCTGGTCGCGGACCATCTGGATCAGCCGCTCCTTCACCTGCTCGGGCTTCTTGCGGGACAGGTTGAAGAACCACATGCCGAACAGGACATTGCGCCAGCGGATGAGGTCGTAGGCGAGCTTGGCCGGCAGCCGCTCGCGCAGCTTGTTGGCGAGCGCGTCCTCCGCCGGCCGCGAGGCCATGTAGGTCGGCGAGCGCTGCAGCATGGTGACGTGCGCCGCCGTCTTCGCCATCTCCGGCACGAGGGTGACCGCGGTGGCGCCGCTGCCGATCACCACCACCTTCTTGCCCGTGTAGTCCAGATCCTCGGGCCAGAACTGCGGGTGCACGATCCGTCCCGCGAACGCGTCCTCGCCCGCCCACGTCGGCCGATGCCCCTCCGCGTAGTCGTAGTACCCCGAGCAGGCGAAGAGGAACCCGCAGGTGAAACGGGCCGGCGTCTTGTCGGGCCCGACCTCGACCTCGACGGTCCAGCGGGCGTCGGCCGAGGACCAGGAGGCGCGCTTGACCGTGTGACGGAAGCGGATGTGGCGGTCGACGCCGAAATCCCGCGCGGTTTCGCGGACGTACTTCAGGATCGCGGGCCCGTCGGCGATCGCCTTCGCCTCCGTCCAGGGACGGAACGAGTAGCCCAGCGTGTACATGTCCGAGTCCGAGCGGATGCCCGGGTAGCGGAACAGGTCCCAGGTGCCGCCGATGTTCTCGCGCCCTTCCAGGATGACGTAGGTCTTGGTCGGGCAGAGCGTCTGCAGGTGATAGCCGGCCCCGACGCCCGACAGCCCCGCGCCGACGACGACCACATCGAAGTGCTCAACGGTCATGGGAACCTCCGGGCGCAGAGTTAGGCGGCCGGCGCGAACCTGACAACTTGTCAGGCCGGCACGAGCAAAGGCCCGAACGCAAAGAGCCCGGCCTTGCGGCCGGGCTCTCCACGACTTTGGTTGTCGGTCGGGATCTTAGAAGTTGATCCCGATCGTGGTGCGCCGGTTCAGCGGCTCCTTGGTGCCGTCCGGGGTCGGCACGGCGGGCTGCGTCTCGCCGCGCCAGTCGACCTGGAGCGCCGTCTGCGGCACGCCTTGGCCGGCCAGGGCGTCTGCGACGGCCTTGGCCCGACGTTCCGACAGGCGGACGTTGTAGGCCGCCGAGCCGGAGGTGTCGGCGTGGCCCACCACCGTGATGGAGGTCGGCGCGCCGCTGCGGGCGTAGTTGGCCGCTTCCGAGATCACGCCCTGCGCTTCCGGCGTCAGCACGTACTGGTCGAACGGGAAGTAGACGATGAACTCGCGCGAGACCGGAGCCGGCGCCGGCGGGGGCGCAGGCACTTCTGCCGGCGGCGGAGTCGGCATGGGAGCCGGGGCCGGAGCAGGAGCCGGCATCGGCGGCGCGACGGGGGCGCCGAACTGGTACCGCAGACCCAGCGTCAGCGAGGTGTCGCGGTAATCGCCTTCGAAGGTGCCGACGTTGGTCAGCACGCCCGGCCGACCGGCGAACTGCGTCACCGAGCCGAACTCCATGTCGCCCGACTGCAGATAGCGGCCGGTGACGTCGAGGAACAGGCGATCTGTCAGCGCGATCGCTACGCCCGCGATGCCCTGCCAGGCGAGGGCCTGCTCCATGTCGTCGATGCTGACGTTCTGGAAGGCGGCCGTGCCCGGAGCCACGTTGGACAGCTGGCCGAAGACCTTGTTGTGCACCTCGACAACGCCGACGCCGCCGCCGATGAACGGCCGGAAGCGCGCGTCTTCCGCGCCGATGTCGAAGAGGACGTTGAACATCAGGCTGGAGGCCCGGATGCTGCCCTCAGGCGCCTGGCAGGTCGGCGCGGAAGGCGGACGCGCGATGCCGGCGCGGCAGAGGCCGACCGGGGTCTGAGCCCCCGGGCCGCGGACGGAGTCGATGTCTCCGGGGCGGTAGCCGCCCTCCAGCTCGACGCGCCAGTTCGGGTTGATGCGGTAGCCGAGGCGGCCGAAGCCGGCCCAGTCGTCTTCACTGCTGAAATCCCACTGAAGGCCGCCGACGCTCGACTTGCTTTCGATCGCCTGAGGCCAGTGGTAGCCCACGTCGCCCGCGACATAGGCGCCGGAAGGCGGGGAGAACCCGAAGACCTGGGCGGAGGCCGGGGCGGCGGCGCCCAGAGCGACGGCGGCAGCGCCCGCCATCAGCAAGTGTTTCATGCGATCGTCCTCGTCTGGTCTGTTGCGTCGAACTGCCGGGCTTACCCCCCGGTTCGGGCTAGCAACGAACGACGGCGCAAATCGTCTGTGTCGTCCAGGCAACACTCACGCCTGAACGCAACCAGACCTCGCCGTCGAACGCCGGTTCGATTCCGCATATAGCCTAGCCTGCGTCAGATCGCCACAATCTATGTTGCGGCTGCGAACGCTCTCCGCTTCGGCCCGAGATAGCCGAACAGGAACGCCCCCACCTTCCGCATCTGGATCTCCTCCGAGCCTTCGGTGATGCGGTAGCGCCGGTGGTGGCGGTAGATGTGCTCGAAGGCCTTGTGCCGGCTGTAGCCAATGCCCCCGTGCACCTGCATGGCGCGGTCCGCCGCCTCGCAGCACAGCCGGTTGCCCCAGTAGTTGCACATGCTGACCTTGTCGGAGAGCTCCTTCTCCACCTGCTTGTGGTCCATCCGGTCCATCTGCCAGGCGGTCTTGCGGATGAGCAGGCGCAGCATCTCGGCCTGGGTCGCCAGCTCCACGAGCGGCCACTGGATGGCCTGGTTCTCAGCGAGCGCCTTGCCGAACGGCTTGCGCTGGCGGGCGTACTTCACGCTTTCCTCGATGCAGTAGACAGCCGCGCCCAGCGAGGACGCCGCCTGGCGGATGCGGTTCTGGTGCACGAAGCTCTGGCCGAGCCCCAGGCCCCGGTCGAGCTGGCCCCAGTAGCTGTCCTCCGGCACCCAGACGTCGGTGATCGACACCCGGGGGTGGTCGGTCGGCATGTTGAACGTCCAGAGCCACTCCTCGACCTTGATCCCGCGATCGGAAGTCGGGGCGATGAAGCAGGTGATGCCGGTCGCATCCCCGTCGTTCCCGCTGGTCCGGGCGAAGATCATGATGTGGGAGGCGACGTGCATGCCCGTGGTCCACATCTTCTCGCCGTTGATCAGCCAGCCCGGCTGGCCGTCCTTCTCGGCCCGAACGGCGCGGGTCTCCATCCAGGTGGCGTCCGAGCCGTGGTTCGGTTCCGTCAAGCCGAAGGCGGTGCGCATCCGCCCGTTCAGCAGGGCGTCGCCGTCGCGAGCGTACTGCTCGGGCGTGGCGAAGGCTTTGAACATCAGCACGAACGGGTTGTTGCCGACGATCGAGTGCTCGTTTTGCAGGTCGTTGAAGAGGCCCAGCCCCTTGGCCGCGAGGTGCTCGCGGATCACGGCCATCCACAGATGGCTGCCCCCCTTGCCGCCCATCTCCTCGGGCCAGGCGAAGCGGTAATGCCCGGCGGCGTCGGCGCGCTTGCGGGCTTCGCCGAGCAGGGCCTCCCATTCGGGGCGGGGCAGGCCGCCGTTCTCGAAGTCGGTGCGAGCGTACTCGCGCCGGTGATCGAAGAAGCGCTCGTTGTCGTCCTGGGCCTGCAGCGGCTTGATCTCCGCTTCGATGAAGCGGTCGAGCTCCTCAAGGTAGGCGACGAGTTCCGGCGGCAGGTCGAAGTCCATGACGAGGCGCTCCCGAGAGGAGGGCGGCTGGCGCGCCCTTGCCCAAGCACGTTCAGCGCTTGACGCGGGGTTCGGCAAGCGCGGTCATGCTTGACGCGGCCTTGACGAGTGCGGCCGCCGCCGTAAGCGCCGCTTCAAGCGGAGCGGGCACAGTGTCGGCATGCTGACCGCCATGCTCGCCGCGATGCTGGGCGCCTTCCTGGGCCTGAACAGCCGAAGCCCTGTCAGCGCCGCTCTGGTCGGTGCGGCTCTGATCGGAGCGGCGCATCTGACCGTCGACACACTGTCGGTTTGGGTGCTCTGGCACGCGCCGCGTCCCGCCCTGCTGCTGGGAGCGCTTGAGGCCCTGGGTCTAGGGCGGGGTGGTCTCGCCCGCGCCATGTGCGCCGGCGGCGCAACGGCCATGGCTTCGGCCGCGCTCGTGCGCCTCGCCGCGCCGCCCCGAGTGGGCGATCCCCTGAACCTGCCGGGCGAGCCCAACTTCCGACGGCGGCGCAAACACGCGACGCGGCGCCAGCAGCCCGCGCGGGCGGAGCTGACCGAAGCCCTCCACCGTGTGGATGGCGTCCTGAATGGCTCACCTCACGAGCGCGGCTGTAACACGATGTGAACGCTGCTAACTTAGCGGTGTTAGTTTCCGCTTGCCGGGCCAGCCCCGCCGTGGCATCTGAGCGTCGTTCAGTTGCGTTCCTCCCCTCTGTTTCCTCCCCGAAACGCTGGAGCCCTCCCATGATGAACCATGTCCTGGCCATTGCGGCCGCCCTCACCCTGACCTCCGCGGCCGGCGCCTTCGCCGCCGAAAACACCTTCTCGGCCTCGCTCGCCTCTCCCGTCGCCAAGACCAAGATCGTCGCCGGCGGCGCCGTCTGGAACTGCGAAGGCGAAACCTGCGTCGCCGGCGCCATCACCACCGAGACGTCGAGCCTCCGCGCCTGCAAGGCCCTCGCGAAGGAAGTCGGCCCGCTCGCCGCCTATGGCGGCCGCGCCGCGTTCGAGGCGGACAAGCTGGCCAAGTGCAACACCGTGGCCAAGGCGCCGGCCGCGATCTCTCAGACGGCTGTCGCCGCGAACTGAGCCGCTTCCCAAGGGCGCTCACTTGCGGGCGGCGGAGAGCGATCTCCGCCGCCCTTCTTTTTTGGTCCGCCCTGGACCGACCGGCGCGCCCGAGCTAGCCGCGAGCTGGAGGAGGACGCCCGTGTCGATCGAGGCCTTGCGCACCCCGGAGGAGAGGTTCGAAGATCTCCCGGACTTCCCGTGGAAGCCGACTTATCTCGACGACCTTCGCGGGTATGAGGGCCTGCGAGCGGCCCATCTCGACCTCGGGCCGCAGACGGCCGAGCGGGTCTACCTGTGCCTGCACGGCGAGCCGACCTGGGCCTATCTCTATCGCCGGATGATCCCCGTCTTCCTTGAGAGCGGCGCGCGTGTGATCGCGCCCGACTTCTTCGGCTTCGGCCGCTCAGACAAGCCGGTCTCGGACGCTGACTACAGCTTCGACTTTCATCGTAACCACCTCATCGCCCTGATCGAGAGACTGGATCTCCGCGGGATCACCCTCGTGGTCCAGGACTGGGGCGGTCTGATCGGCCTCACCCTGCCCGTCGAGCCGTCGATGCGGCCGCGGAACGATCGCCTCATCGTCATGAATACGGCGCTGGCCACAGGGGATGCGGCCGGGCCAGGCTTCGCCGCATGGCGCGCGTACGCCGCCGCCAACCCCGATCTGCCCGTCGGCGCCCTGATGGGCCGCGCCACGCCGATCCTGACCCTGGGGGAGATCGCCGCGTACGACGCGCCGTTTCCGGACGGACGCTTCAAGGCGGGCGTGCGCGCCTTTCCGCAGCTGGTCATGACCGAACCCGGCATGCCGGGCGTGGCCGAGTCCAGGGCGGCTCAACGCTTCTGGTCGGAGGCGTGGTCGGGAGAGAGCTTCATGGCCTACGGCGCCCAGGACCCGGTCTTCCCGCCCGACCACATGGAGCGCCTGCGGGCGGGAATTCGTGGCTGCCCCGAGGCGTTCGTCGTGGCCGACGGCGGTCACTTCGTCCAGGAGTGGGGCGAGCCGATCGCCCGAGCCGCCCTTCGACGCTTCGGAGACCTGTCTTGACCGATGAGACCGCTCCCGAACGGGAGGCCGCACTGCTGGCCGTTCTGCACCGTCGCATCCGCTCCGCGGCGGAGGCGGACGGGCGCTCCCTGGCCGTCGCCACCCTGAGCGTCGACTTCGGCCCGATCTCGGGAGAGCCGCTGCCGACCGAGGCGACCGCGCAGGTGGACCGCAGCACCCGCTCGCTGGTGTTCGCTTCCGGAGAGGTTCGCGACGAGACCGGCGCCCTGCTGGCGGCCGGATCGGGCGTGTACCGGGTGATCGAGGCCGGGTAGCCTCGTTCTTGCGACAGGCGAGCTTGAGGAGCTCGCCATGTCCCGTCCCGAGGCCCAGCCGTCCCAGATCGACACGCTCACCGCGCTGCGCTTTTTCGCAGCGGCCTGGGTGGTGCTGTTTCACTACTGGCCCGCGCTCGCCGGCGCGCCGGTGCTGGGCGTGGTTCAAAAGGGCTACCTGGGCGTGGAACTGTTCTTCGTCCTCTCAGGGTTCGTGATCAGCTACGTCTATCAGGGCGCATTCGAGAGCGGCCGATTCCGCTACGGCGACTTCATCTGGGCCCGGCTGGCGCGGATCTATCCCCTCCACCTGCTGACGCTTGTCGGCGTGGCCGTCATGGGGGGCGCCGCGCTCGCCGCCGGCCTGTCCATCGGCGGCGAGGTGCTCGACCTAGCGGCGCTTCCAGCCAACCTGCTCATGGTCCACGCCTGGGGCCTCTCGCCTAGCGCCAGCTTCAATCACCCCTCCTGGTCCATCTCGGCGGAGTGGTTCGCCTATCTGAGCTTCCCGGCGTTCGCGCTGCTCGCCATGCGGCTCCGGGACAAGCCCGCGCTGGCCGTCGCCGGCGCGCTCACGCTGGTGTTCGGCCTCTATCTGGGCTTCGAGGCGCTTGCGGGCTTCCCGCTCACTCAGGCGACCATCCACTGGGGCGCGCTTCGCATCGTGCCGTGCTTCGCCCTCGGCTGCGCCCTGCACATCTTGTGGCGCGTGCAGCCCCTGCGCGACCCGCAGGTCGCGTTGGCCGGCTTCGCCTTCTCGCTGTTCGCAATCGCCGTTCTCGCCCAGCTCGGGGCGCCCGACGCCTTCCTGACCATGTGCTTCGGCTCGCTGATCTTCAGCCTGGCGTGCCTCTGGAGCGCGCGCGCCGTGCGGACGCCCAAGGCCCTGGTCTGGCTCGGGGAGGTCAGCTTCTCCACCTACATGATCTGCGTGCCTTGGAAGCTGCTGTTCGTGAACGGCGCGGGCAAGCTGCTAGGCGTCGGGGACCAGCTGCCGCCGGTGCTCTGGCTGGTCATGCTGCTGGCCCTGATCCCGCTCTCGGGACTGTCGCACCACCTCGTGGAACGCCCGGCTCGGGCCTGGCTGAAGTCGCATCGGCCGCTCGCCGGCCGAGGTGCGACCCTTCAGCCCGCGGCCTGAAACACTCTGTTCACCATCGTGAGGGATGGTTACCCCCTCTCGCGACGTCGGTGTGGGGAGACTTCCCGGATGCGTAAACTCGCGACGGCCGTTCTTGCGGCCGCCCTGTCGAGCGCGGCTTTCGCCGCCCATGCCGAAGCTGACGCGTCGAGCGCGTCGGTCCCGAGCGCGATCTCTGCGCCGGTTCCTTCCTCCATCGGAGCGGCCCTGCCCTCCATGCCGCAGCTGAAGCTGCCCGACTTCGCGTCCTTCAAGAACTGGCAGTGCGTGACCTTCGCGCGCGCTTTCTCCGGCCTGCAGATCTTCGGCGACGCCTGGACCTGGTGGGAGAAGGCGTCGGGCAAGTACGTCCGCGGCTTCCAACCCGAGTCCAAGGCCGTGCTGGTGTTCAAGCCGAAGGGCTCCATGAGCCGCGGCCACGTGGCCGTCGTGGAGCAGGTCCTGACCGACCGGGTGATCCAGATCACCCACGCCAATTGGTCGCCGATCGGCGGCCGCCGCGGCCAGGTCGAGAGCGACGTCACCGTCGTCGACGTCTCCGACAGCAACGACTGGTCCCAGGTGAAGGTCTGGTACGGCCCCATGAAGGACCTCGGCGGCACCGTTTATCCAACCTACGGCTTCATCTATCAGCCGGGCGCGGACCGCGAAGCCGGCATGCAGAAGGCCAGCTGGTCCGGCGGCGGATCGACCTCGGCGGACGTGCTCCGCTAGCGAACCGTCCGGCCCCTGCGCTAGGCAGGGCGCATGCTTCGACTCTTTCGACGCGGCGTGGCGGGCTTCGAGACCGCCGAGTGCGGTCCGGAATGGCGTTTGCCCGGCGACACGGTCTGGGTGGATCTCGTCCAGCCGACCCGTGACGAGGAGCTCAAAGTCGAGGAGGCGCTCGGCCTCTCGCTGCCGACTCCCGAAGAGGCCTCGGCGATCGAGCCGTCCAGCCGGCTCTATCAGCAGAACGACGCGACCTACATCACCGCCTTCGTGCTGGTGAATTCGGAGACGGATCACCCCGACACGGCCCCGGTGACCTTCGTTCTCACCCAGAACGTGCTGGCCACCATCCGTTACGGGGATCCTCGGGCCTTCAAGGTCTTCGCCGCCCAGGCGGAGCGACAGCCGTCTCTCTGCGCAACCGCCGTCGACACCTTTCTGAACCTGCTGGACGCGATCGTGGACCGGACCGCCGACGTGCTGGAGCGGGTCAATCGTGACGTCGACGGGATCAGCCGGGCGGTGTTCGCCCAACCCCGGCCGACCAGCTTCGAAAACTGCCTCTACCAGTTGGGTCGGGCGCAGATGCTGAACGCGGAGATCAGGGAGAGCCTCGCCAGCATCGACCGGGCGTCGAGTTTCGCCGCCCTCGCCGCGCCCGTGCAGGCGAGCCGCGAACATCACGACCATATCAAGACGGTGACCCGCGACGCCCGCTCGCTGGGCGAGCAGAGTGATGCCCTGTCCGGCAACATCGGCTTTCTGCTGAACGCCGCGCTCGGCTTCATCAACATCGAGCAGAACGAGAACGCGCGCACGTTCTCCCTGGTGGCGACCCTGTTCCTGCCCATGACGCTGATCGCGTCGATCTATGGCATGAACTTCGAGCACATGCCCGAGCTGCACTGGCGGTACGGCTACGCCTGGGCGCTGGGCCTGATGGTCATTTCGTTGATCATCTCGCTCGTGCTGTTCCACCGCCGGCGGTGGATCGGGCGCAGGCGAGCCTCAGCCCGGCAGCCGGACCACCGCCCGTAGGCCGCCTAGCGGCGAGCGGTCCAGGGTGACGTCCCCGCCGTGCGTGCGGGCCACATCCCGGGCGATGGCGAGGCCCAGGCCCACGCCCTTGCTGTTCTGGTTGCGCGCCGCGTCCAGCCGGCTGAATGGCTTGAAGGCTTCCTCGTAACGGTCCGGCGGGATGCCCGGGCCATCATCGTCGACCACGATCTCAACCTCGCCCGTGCCGCGCCGGCGGGCGGCGACGCGGACCTCCTCGCCGTGCACCGCCGCGTTCATGACGAGGTTCGCCAGCGCTCGTTTCAGGGCGTTGGGCCGCACCTGGGCGGCCAAGTCCGGCTCCGCCTGGACCGACACTCGGGCCCCGGCCCGCTCGGCGCCCGCCGAGACCTCCTCAAGCAAGGCCCGCAGCGGGGCGATCTCCACCTCCTCGCCGCCCTGGCCCCCTTCGTGCGCCGTGCGGGCGAAGCTCAGGTACTCGTCGATCATGTGCTCCATGTCGGCGAGGTCATTCTTCATGGCCTCGACCCGCGCGCCCGGCGGCGAGAGCGCGAGCTCCAGCTTGAGCCGGGTCAGCGGCGTGCGCAGGTCGTGGCTGACCGAAGCGAGCAGGGCGGTCCGTTGCTCGATATGGCGCAGGATGCGCGAGCGCATGTCCAGGAAGGCGTACCCCGCTGCCCGCACCTCCGCCGCGCCATGCGGCTTGAAGGGCGGCTCCGCCCCGCGCCCGAAGGCCGCCGCCGCTTCCGCCAGCCGCTCGATCGCCCGCACCTGATTGCGGATGAACAGCACCGCCACGGCGGTGAGCAGCACCGTCGCCCCCGCCAGGGCCAAGAGGAAGATGTGACTCTGGGTGGCGAAGGCCCGGTCCCGCGGCGCCAGGATGCGCAGGACGCCTTCCCGGGTCTGCACCCGAATGTCGACATAGGCCGGGTAGCGAGTGGTGTCGTACCAGAACGGCCGGTCAAGGCCCGCCTCCAGCGCCTCACCCACCGCCCGATCGAAGCGCGGCAGCAGGGAGGATCGCGGTTCCTGTGGGATGGTGCGCCCCGGCTGCAGCGCCACCGACAGGCTGAAGCTGCGCTGCGCCCGCTCCGCCACGCGCTGCAGGTTTGCGGGGGAGGGGTCGTCCTCAAACGCCTGAACCGTCCAGGCGACGTCGCCGGCCAGCCCGGTCGACAGGCGGCTCGTCACCGTCTGCCAGTGGGCGTCGAAGAAGGCCCAGGTCACCGCTCCCTGCATCAGCGCGACCGGCAGGACGATGATCAGGAACGCCCGCCCGAACAGGGTGCTCGGCAGGCTGCGCTTCAGCCGCCGCCCCCAGTACTTCGGCGGGAGCCATCGGCGCGGCCAGAAGGAGGGGATCAGCCGCATGCGAGCCCGCTAGTCGGGGGCCAGCATATAGCCGACGCCTCGCACGGTCTGCAGATACCGAGGCGTGCGGGGATCGCGCTCGATCTTCTTGCGCAGCCGGGTCACCTGCACGTCCACCGCCCGCAAGGTGGCGTCCCGGTCGTGGTGGTTGTTCGAACCCCGCGCCAGCTCCAGCCGGTCCACCGGCTGGTCGGCTTTCAGCGCCAGCGCGCGCATGAGCTGCTGCTCGCCCTCGGTGAGCTTGATCAGCTCCTCGCCTTTCAAGAGCTCGCAGCGATCCAGATCGAAGGCGTAGTCGCCCAGCGACAGCCGGCGCGGGCCCGTCTGGCGGGGCCCGGCCCGGCGCAGGATCGCCGCGACGCGCAGCAAGAGCTCCTGGGGTTCGAACGGCTTGGGCAGATAGTCGTCGGCACCGGTGGACAGCCCCTCGATGCGGTCTCCCGCCGCCCCGCGGGCGGTCAGGATCAGCACCGGTACGCTCGACTGCTCGCGCACCCAGCGGGTCAGCGACAGCCCGTCCTCGCCGGGCATCATCACGTCCACGATCAACAGGTCGAAGTCGAGCAGCTCCACCAGCTTGCGCGCCGACCCAGCATGGGCGGCCACGCTGACCCTGTACCCCTCTCGGGTCAGAAACTCGCGCAGCAGCTCGCGGATGCGGTCGTCGTCGTCGACGATCAGGACGTGGCGGCCGTCGCTGGGGTGAGAGCCCAGCCCGCTCACGGCGCCGTCCCCCGCAGCGGCTGGCCCGCGGCCGCCACCGCCCCCAGCACGCGCCGGGCGCCTGTGACCGCGTCCAGCCCAGCGGCGCGGTAGGCGGCGGCCAGGTGCGCCCGCGCCCGCTCGCTGCCACGCGCCTCGAATTGGCGGCCGGCGTCGGTCAGCAGGGCGGGCCGGCGCCGCGCGTCCTCGTCGCCAGGCGCCCGCTCGGCGTACCCCGCCTGCTCCAGGTCGCGCAGGATGCGGCTCGCGCCCTGCTTGGACAGGCCGGTCAGGCGCGCTAAGGCTTGCACGCCGAGCCCCGGCCGCCGCTTGATGAAGTGGGCGGCGCGCCAGTGTCCTCGGCCGAGTCCCTCGGGCTCGCCCTCCAACCCGGCGTCGGCGGCGCTCCAGAGCGCGGCTTCCGCCAGCAGGAAGACCTCGAGCGAGGCGTCCAGTTCGCCCTCGCTCAGTATCAGTCTCGGGTCGGGCGTCATGCGGCGGCCGGTTCCGGGCGGTTCTCGTTCATCAGTCTGCCGGACGACTTCTCATGTCTATCACGCCCTTCGACGATCGCGACGGCTGGATCTGGCTCGACGGCCAGTTCGTCCCCTGGCGCGAGGCGAAGGTGCACGTACTCACGCACGCCATGCACTACGCTTCCTCCGTGTTCGAAGGCGAGCGGATGTATGACGGCGAGATCTTCAAGCTGACCGAGCACACCGAACGCCTGTTCAAGAGCGCCGAGATCCTGGACTTCCGGATACCTTACAGCGTGGCCGAGATCGACGCGGCCTGCAAGGCGACGTGCGAGCGGAACGGCCTGCGGGACGGCTATGTGCGGCCCATCGCCTGGCGCGGGCCCGAACAGATCGGGGTCTCGGCCCAGGCCACCCAGACCCACGTGGCCGTCGCCGCCTGGGACTGGCCGAGCTACTTCGACCCGGAGCAGAAGAAGCGGGGCATCCGCCTCGCTTGGGCGCGCTACAACCGCCCCGATCCCCGGACCGCGCCGACCGAGGCGAAGGCGGCGGGCCTCTACATGATCTGCACGCTCTCCAAACATGCGGCGGAGCGGGACGGCTACGCCGACGCGATGATGCTCGACTGGCGCGGGTACGTGGCGGAGGCCACCGGCGCCAACGTGTTCTTCGTGCGGGACGGGGTGATCCACACCCCAACGCCGGACTGCTTCCTGGACGGCATCACCCGCCGCTCGGTGATGGAGCTGGCGCGGGCCAAGGGCTTCGACATCGTGGAGCGCCACATCCGCCCCGAGGAGCTGTCGGGCTTCTCCGAGTGCTTCATCACCGGCACGGCCGCCGAGGTCACCCCTGTGTCCGAGATCGGCGAACACCGCTTCACCCCGGGCGCTCTCAGCCTCGGCCTGATGGAGGATTTCGCCGCCCTGGTTCGGCGCAAGCTGACGCTCGATCAGGTGCGGGCGGACGCAAGAGCGACGGCGGCCTGAGCCGCCGCCGTTCTCGGGGCCGGGTCACGCCGGGCTGAGGCCGCGCTCGGCCCGGCGCAGGCCGGTCCACTGCAGCTCGGCGATGACCCCGACAACCAGCGCCTGGGCGATCACGAAGCTCCACCCAAAGGCGCTGATCGGCAGGTTGGCGAGCAGCAGGGCGACGCTGCCGACCACCCACGCCGCGTTGACCGCCACAAGCGCCTTCACCGTGGCGCCGGATAGGGCGGGGCGGGCGGCGAACCACCCAGCACCGCCGCATAAGGCAGCAGCAGCGCCCCGGCGGTCCGCAGGAGCGGGGCGGGCAGGCCCGTCCAGTCCGCCAGGGGCGCAGCGGCCAGCGTCATCAGCGCGCCGGCGGCGGCGCAGGTGAATGCGTCGAAGGCGACGACGCTGCGCAGGAAGGGGGAGGCGATCAAGGGCGGTCTCCATTCGGGTCGGGCCGGGAGCGGCCCTCGACCGGGTGCAGCGTCGGTCGGACGCCGACGCGGGTCGATTACCTCGGAGGTCATGGCGGCAGGGCCCCGCCGGCCCTACGCTCGACCCATGGCGACCGCAGTTCGATCCTTCGGCGAGCACCTGCGCGAGTGGCGTCAGCGCCGTCGGCTGAGCCAGCTCGACATGGCGCTCGGAGCCGACATCTCGGCCCGCCACCTCAGTTTTCTGGAGACAGGCCGGGCCAAGCCCAGCCGCGACATGGTCCTGCGCCTGGCTGAGAGGGTCGACGCGCCGCTGCGCGAGCGCAACCGGCTGCTGCTCGCGGCGGGATTCGCGCCGCTCTACGGCGACCGGCCGCTGGAGGATGAAGCGCTGGCCCCCGCCCGCGACGCCATCGACGCCTGGCTCGCCGCTCACGAGCCCTTTCCAGCGCTGGCGGTGGACCGGCTTTGGAATCTGGTCGCGGCCAACGGCGCGCTTGCGCCGCTGCTGACAGGCGTGGACGCGGCCCTGCTCGCTCCGCCGACGAACGTGCTGCGGTTGACGCTGCATCCCGGCGGTCTGGCCGACCGCATCGAGAACCTCGCTGAGTGGCGCGCGCACCTGCTGGAGCGCCTCCGCCGACAGTCGGAGAGCACAGGCGATCTGGAACTGGCCGCCCTGAGGGCCGAGCTCGCCGCCTATCCGGCCCCGTCCGCCCCACGCGCCGCCGCCAGCTGGGACGGCGTGTTCCACCGACTCGTGCTTCGCGCCGGAGACGCACGGCTCTCGTTCATCAGCACCACCACCGTGTTCGGCACGGCCGCCGAGGTGTCGGTTTCCGAGCTGATGTTGGAGGTGTTGCTGCCGGCCGACCATCCAACCCGCGCCTGGTTCACGCGCCCGAGCTGACGCCCCTCGCTGGAGAGACTTGTTCCTCGAGGCTTCGGCGTGGGTCTAGGGCCGGAGGGATGATGCAAATTCGATCGGGCGCAGGTATCTCGCCTGGATGCGCTTGCCCCTGCTGCTTGTGTCCGCCCTCCTGACGTCTGGGGCCGCCGCTCAGACTCCGACCGTGCCGCCGGCTCCTGAAGCGCCGACCCGCACATTCACGGAGCGCGATCTGTTCTCCCTTGAGCAGGCCAGCGATCCTCAGGTCCGGCCGGACGGAAAGGCGGTTGCCTATGTCCGGCAGACCGGCGACGTGATGAGCGACCGGATGCGGTCGTCGGTGTGGCTGGTGGATGTCGACACCGGCGTGCAACGGCCCGTGGCGTCCGGCGCTGGAGCCTTCACCAGCCCGCGATGGTCGCCGGACGGCAAGCGGCTGGCCTATCTGGCGACCCCGGAGGGCGGTCGGACGGAGCTGACGGTGCGCTGGATGGACACCGGGACGACCGCGCGCGTCGCCTCTCTGCCCGAGACGCCGCAGGCGGTCAGCTGGTCGCCGGACGGCCGGACGCTGGCCTTCACCATGTTCACCGCCGGGGAGGCTCCCAAGCTCGGAACTCCGCCCGCCAAGCCGGAGGGCGCCGCCTGGGCCGAGCCGCTGCGGATCACCGACGCGTTCACCTGGCGGACCGACGCCCAAGGACTCCTGAAGCCCGGCTTCACGCATGTCTACGTGGTGAGTGCGGACGGCGGCGCGCCCAGGCGGCTGACCTTCGGCAAGGCGAACGACGCAGGACCGCTGTCGTGGACGCCCGACAGCCGCCGCATCGTCTACAGCGCCAACCGCGAGGAAGGCTGGGAGCGGGATCCCGTCAACACCGAGGTCTACGAGGTCGCGGTCGCCGACGGCGCCGTCCGCAAGCTGACCAGCCGCAAGGGACCGGACGCCGAGCCGGTGGTCTCGCCCGACGGGCGGATGATCGCCTACACGGGGTTCGACGACCGGCGACAAAGCTATCAGGTCGCCGAGCTGTTCGTGGCGCAGCGCGACGGCTCCAACCCGCGCTCGCTCACCCGCGCCCTGGACCGTGAGGTCGGCGAGCCGCGCTGGGCGGCGGACGGACGCAGCGTCTACGTCCAGTACATCGACCGGAGCGTCACCAAGCTCGCTCGGGTGTCGTTGGACGGCCGGATCACCTCGGTCGCCGAGGGCCTGGGCGGCGGCGGGCTGGACCGGCCGTACAGCGGCGGCGAGTACGACGTGGCGGGCGGCACGATCGCCTACACCCGCGCCGACCCGACCCGCCCGGCCGATCTGGTCGTGCTGCGCGGCGGTCGGTCGGTTCAGCTCACCCGGCTCAACGAGGACCTGTTCGCGACCAAGACGCTCGGCCGCGTCGAGGCGCTCGCCGTGCGCGCGCCCGACGGCGGCGAGGTTCCGTCCTGGGTCGTACTGCCGCCCAGCTACGAGCCGGGGCGCCGCTATCCGCTGATCCTGGAGATCCATGGAGGGCCGCACACCAGCTACGGCGCGAGCTTCGCGACGGACATGCAGCTGTACGCGGCGGCGGGCTATGTGGTGCTCTACACCAACCCCCGCGGGTCGACGTCATATGGCGAGGCTTTCGCGCGGGCGATCGACAAGAACTATCCCGGGCCCGATTACGACGACCTGATCGCAGCGGTGGATGCGGCCATCGCCAAGGGATACGCCGATCCGCAGAACCTGTTCGTGACCGGGGGGTCGGGGGGCGGGGTGCTCACCGCCTGGATCATCGGCAAGACCGACCGCTTCAAGGCGGCCGCGGTGCAGAAGCCCGTGATCAACTGGACCAGCCAGACGCTGAACAGCGACATCCCGAGCACTGTCGCGGGCTACTGGTTCGAGAAAAAGCCCTGGGAAGACCCGGAGGGCTATTGGAAGCGTTCGCCCCTGTCGCTCGTCGGGAACGTGAAGACGCCGACGCTCGTCGTGGTGGGCGAGAAGGACTACCGGACCCCCGTCACCGAGGCGGAGCAGTACTATCAGGCTCTGCAGATCGAGCGGGTGCCGACGGCTCTCGCCATCGTTCCCGGGGCCAGCCACGGCGGCATCGCCGCGAGACCCAGCCAGTCAGGCGCGAAAGCGGCGGCGATCCTGGCCTGGTTCGACCGGTACCGGGCGAAGTGACCGACCTGCGAGTCCGGGACGCCGTCGAGGTCGTCACCTTCGGCTGCCGGCTGAACAGCTATGAGGGCGAGCAGGCGAAAGCGGCCGCGACGGCCGCCGGCCTGGGCGAGGCGGTGATCTTCAACACCTGTGCGGTGACCGGCGAAGCGGTCCGGCAGGCGCGTCAGGCGATCCGCCGGGCCCGGCGGGAGCGCCCCAGCGCCCGATTGGTCGTCACCGGCTGCGCCGCCCAGATCGACCCCGCCGCCTTCGCCGCGATGTCCGAGGTCGACCTGGTGATCGGCAACGCCGCCAAGGCGGACGCCGCCGCCTATGCGCCGCTATCGCCTGAAGCGCCGCGGGTCCGGGTCAACGACATCATGAGCGTGCGGGAGACCGCGCCCCATTTGATCGACGGCCTGCAGGAACGGGCCCGGGCCTATGTCGAGGTCCAGAACGGTTGCGATCATCGCTGCACCTTCTGCATCATCCCCTATGGGCGCGGAAACAGCCGTTCCGCCCCGGCCGGCGAAGTGGTCGAGCAGGTGCGTCGCCTGGCCCGCGCCGGTTATGCCGAGGTGGTGCTGACCGGGGTCGACGTGACCAGCTGGGGCGCGGACCTGCCGGGCGCGCCAAGCTTCGGCCAGCTGGTCGCCCGCATTCTGAAGCTGGTCCCGGCGCTGCCCCGCCTACGTTTGTCGTCGATCGATGCGGCCGAGATCGACGCCGACCTGCTGCGCTGCCTGGCGGAGGAGCCCCGCCTCATGCCCCACCTGCACCTGTCGCTGCAGCACGGGGACGATCTGATCCTCAAGCGCATGAAGCGCCGTCACAGCCGCTCGGACGCAATCCGCCTAATCGAGCGGGTAAGGGCTGTCCGGCCCGACGTCGCCTTCGGCGCGGACCTGATCGCCGGCTTTCCGACGGAGACCGAGGCCGCCTTCGAGAACACGCTCCGCCTCGTCGACGAGTGCGGCCTGGCCTTTCTGCACGTGTTCCCGTTCAGCCCCCGGCCCGGCACGCCGGCGGCCCGGATGCCTCAGTTCGGCCGTCCCGAGATCAAGGCCCGCGCGGCACGTTTGCGCGCGAAAGGGGCCGAAGCCCTCCGCCGTCACCTCGACCGCCAGCTCGGTCGCACCCTTGACGTCCTGGTTGAGCGTGAAGGGCTGGCGCGCGCCGGCGACTTCACCGAGGTCACTGTGGCGGGGGGAGAACCGGGCGGCGTCATCCAGGCACGGATCGTCGGCCACGACGGCGAACGCGCTATAGCCGTCATGAGCTGAGCAGCCTCTGGTCTGTTACGAAGTAACAGTCTATATACCTCGTTGATGGACCGGTTCCGCGTCGATCTGCTGGGCATGAGCGCCGGCGCGAGGCTCGCTTGGGCCCTCGTGGCCATCGCCATCGTCTGGGCGGCGGTGGCTGCGGCGGTGCTGGGGTGAGCGCGCCTCGCCTGCATGATGTGACGCTCGGCTATGAGCGACACCCGGCCGTGCACCACCTGGACGGCGCGTTCAACGCCGAGGGGCTGACCGCGGTGGTCGGCCCGAATGGTTCCGGCAAGTCGACGCTGCTGAAGGGCATCGCCGGCGCGCTCTCGCCCTTGTCGGGCCACATCGATCTAGCCGGGTTGCGTCACCGGGACATCGCGTATCTGCCCCAGGACAACGGCGTCGACCGGCGGTTTCCGATCACCCTGGAGGAGCTCGTGTCCCTGGGTTTCTGGGGGCGGCGAGGGCTCTTCGGCGGCCTGAGCCGGGCCGACCGGACCCGCATGGACGACGCCTTCGCAGCCGTCGGGCTCGACGGGTTCCAGCGGCGGCCTGTCGGCTCGGTGTCAGGCGGGCAGCTGCAGCGCGCCTTGTTCGCGCGGGTCCTGTTGCAGGACGCCCGGCTGATCCTGCTGGACGAGCCGTTCACAGCCTTGGACGCCCGCACCGCGAGCGATCTCATCGAGCTGGTGCAGCGCTGGCCCCGCGAAGGCCGGACCGTGATCGTCGTCCTGCATGACCTGGATCTGGTGCGCGAGACCTGCGCCGACACGCTGCTGCTCGCGCGGGAGAAGGTCGCCTGGGGACCGACGACCGAGGCGTTGCACCCTGAGAACCTGCTCCGGGCCCGTCAGCTCTCGGAAGCCTGGGTCGACCACGCTCACGCGTGCGAGCGGGCCACCGCCTGATGGAAGGCCACTTGGGAGAGAACCTGCCGCTGGCGCACGCGGCGGCCGGCGCGGTGGCGCTAGCCTTCGGATCGGCGCCCCTGGGCGTCCTCCTGGTCGCCCGCCGCATGAGCCTGATCGGCGACGGCCTGTCCCACGGGGTGCTGCCGGGCGCCGCGCTGGCGTTTCTCCTGGTGGGGAACGATCCCCTATGGCTCACCGCGGGGGCGCTGGCGGCAGGCGTGCTCGTGGCCGCGCTGGCGAGTCTGCTGGCGCGGACCCAGCGCCTGCCGGAGGACGCCGGGTTCGCGGTCTTCTACTTGTCCGCCCTGGCGATCGGCGTGGTGCTGATGGGCGAGGCCGCCGACGCGGAAGAGCTGCTGCACCTGCTGTTCGGCCATTCCGGTGCGCTCGACACGCCGGGGCTGATCCTCGCCGCCAGCGCCGCGACCGCGACGCTCGTCTGCTCGGCCCTCTTCATTCGGGGCTTCCTGGCGGAGTCCGCCGATCCGATCTTCATGCGCGCGACCGGCTTCCGCGGCGGCCTGCTGCACATGCTCCTGATGGTCCTCGTGGCGTTGAACCTCGTGGCCGGCTTTCGGGCCTTCGGCGCGCTGATGACCGTCGGCCTGATGATGATCCCGGCCGCCGCAGCCCGCTTTTGGGCGAAGTCCTACGCCGGGCAGGCGGCGGCGGCGGTCGTCCTTTCAGCGGTCTCCAGCGGTGTGGGCCTGACGCTCGCCTCCACGCTGGGCATGGAGCCGGGGGCCCTGATGGTGCTCAGCGCCGCCGCCCTGTTCGCTATTTCCGGGCTCCTGGGCGCGAACGGCGGGCTGGTCCAGAGCCTGCCCGGCCGCGCGCACCTGGAGGGCTGAACGCTACTTCTTGAGCTGCCCGCGCACAGCGCCGGGCGGATGCTCGGGCGTGTGCACGTTGACGTAGTAGTTCTGGGGGTTCGCCAGCAGGTCCGTCGCAAGTTCGGCCGTGACCGTGCTGCAGCCCTCGCTGGAGCCCGTCGCCGGCATCGTCAGCGGCACGACCGGCGGTCCGGCCTGACCGGCCGCTGCGCGATGGATGTGGGCGGCGGCGGCTGGAGCGGTCCCCGAAACCGTCAGCTTGTGACAGACCTCCAGCTTGGTCGGATCGACCGTGACCTGGGCCATGCCCTTGCCGTCCGGATCGCCGGGGCCCGGGACTTCGGCGGCGCCGGTCAGCTCCGCCGTCAGAAGCTGCGCCATGGCGTCTGCGGCCTTCGCCGGCGCGCGGTCGGCGGCCCCGGCCATGGCGCCGGCGTCGTCAGCCGGCGCGGCGCACGCCGCCATCAGCGTCGCCGCGGCCAGCGCTCCGACGAGCGTGATCCCTCGATGATCCATGAGCGTCCTCCTCTTCGGCCGACGCTACACCCGTATCCGAACCTATCAAAGGTTTGAGAGCGCAAAGCGGGGCGGGAACGGATTCGCCGCCTGAACGTCCTAGCGCCGAGAAGCGGCGCGGCGATTTCCGCGACGCCCAATGGATCCCGCTATGACTGTCACCCCTCTGCGACGCCGCCTCGATCAGGCCGGCGACACGCGCCTGCCTTCCGACCCGGCCGCGCTGCACCGGTCGCTGGCTTACTGGAACCGCCGTCGTCTCTCGCCTGGCAAACCCTCCGCAGACTGGATGGCCGAGCTGGACGAGAGCCGTCGGATGCTGCTGCTCGAAGGCGAATGGATCGAGAGCTTCCGCCGGGAAGTGGCCGCGCGTTCAGCCGAGGCGCCCCGCGAGCCCGACGCTTTCGTCGCCTGGTTCGAGACGCTGAAGGAAACCGGGCCGGGCCAGGGCGATCCTCTGTTCCCCTGGCTTGCCGAGCACGCCTCTCTCGAACAGATGACGTGGTTCCTCGAGCAGGAGGCCGCCGGCGAGGCTGGGTTCGATGACCTGGTGGCCCTGTGCCAGGTGAAGATCGAGCCGCCGCAGGCCAAGCTCGAGCTGGCCGCGAACTACTGGGACGAGATGGGGCGGGGCAACCTGATGGGCATGCACGGCCCGATGCTCGGCCGGCTCGTGCAGGCGCTCGAGCTGCAGCCCACCATCGATGCTACAGTGTGGCAGAGCCTTGCGTTGGCCAACTGCATGACGGCGTTCTCCGCCACACGGCGGTACGCCTATCATGCGATCGGGGCCTTGGGCGTGGTGGAGCTCACGGCCCCCGGTCGCTCGGCGGCCACCGCTGCGGGACTAAAGCGCCTCGGCGTCGAGCCTAAGGTGCGCAAGTACTTCGACCTGCATGCCGTGCTGGACGTGAAGCACTCCGAGACGTGGAACGAGCAGGTGTTCAAGCCGCTGGTGGCGGCCGATCCGGACTGCGCCCCCTATCTGGCGGAGGGCGCCCTCATGCGTCTGCTCTGCGGCGCGCGCTGCTTCGAAGCCTACCGGAGCCGGCTCTGGGCTGGGCCGACGGCCGTCGGCTGAGCAACCCCGCGGCCCCTTTCCGAGTTTGAGCCGCGACCCTCAACGGAGATCGCCATGAGCCACCACCACGGGCACGCCAATCCCCTGCGCGAAATCATCGTCGGAGCCGCCGCCGGCGCAGGCGCCGCCTTCGTCATGGACCAGTTCCAGAAGCTCTGGAGCAAGTCGCAGCTGCCCGGCGGCGCGCGTCAGGAGGGCACGATCTCCGCGCCCGAGAAGGTGGGCCAGCAGGTGGCCGAACTCGCCACCGGCGAGACGCTGCCGGCCGAACAGATCGAAGCGGCCGGGAAGGCCGTGCACTACGCGACCGGCGCCGCCCTCGGCGCCGTTTACGGCGTGATCGCCTCCAGCGTCCGCGGCGCGACGCTCGGCGGCGGCCTCGGATTCGGCGCGGCGGCCTTCCTGCTGCTGGATCAGGGGCTCGTCCCCAAGGCGAAGCTCGGCTACCCCGCGGGCGGCGACGATCGCGACCAGCAGGTGTACGCCTTGGTGTCCCACCTGGTGTTCGGGTTCAGCACCTATAGCCTGCGCAAGCTGCTCGGCGGCCGCTGAGCCGTCGCTTGACTTCCGCGATGTGAACGCTGCTCAGTCTCCCGGAACCAGCCTCCGGGAGACTCTGAGCTATGGCCCTGCCGCCCGTTCTGCGCGATCGGCTCCGACTGCCGGTGATCGGCAGCCCTCTGTTCATCATCTCCGGCCCGGAGCTGGTGATCGCGCAGTGCAAGGCCGGGGTGGTCGGCAGCTTTCCCTCGCTGAACGCCCGCCCGATCTCCCAGCTCGATGAGTGGCTGCACCGGATCACAGAGGAACTGGCGGCCTGGGATCGGGCCAACCCCGACCGGCCTTCGGCGCCCTTCGCGGTCAATCAGATCGTTCACAAGACCAACAACCGGCTGGAGCAGGACGTCGAGCTCTGCGTGAAGTGGAAGGCGCCGATCGCCATCACCTCCCTGGGCGCCCGCACCGACGTCAACGACGCGTTCCACAGCTACGGCGGGGTCGTGCTCCACGACGTCATCACGGATCGCTTCGCCCGCAAGGCGATCGAGAAGGGCGCCGACGGGCTGATCCCGGTCGCGGCCGGCGCCGGGGGCCACGCGGGCGGCCTGTCGCCGTTCGCGCTGGTGCAGGAGATTCGCGAGTGGTTCGACGGCCCGGTGGCGCTGTCCGGCGCGATCGCCAACGGCCGCGCCATTCTCGGCGCCCAGGCGCTGGGCGCCGACCTCGCCTACATCGGCTCCGCCTTCATCGCGACGCAGGAGGCCAACGCGGTGCAGGGCTACAAGGACATGATCGTCGAGAGCCGGGCCGACGACATCCTCTATTCCAACCTCTTCACCGGCGTTCACGGCAACTACCTGCGGCCGTCGGTGGAGCGCGCCGGGCTCGACCCCGACAACCTGCCCCAGAGCGATCCTTCGAAGATGAACTTCGGCTCGGGCGGCAACACGGAGGCGAAAGCCTGGCGCGACATCTGGGGTTGCGGCCAGGGCATCGGCGCGGTCAAGAACGTGCCCAGCGTCGCGGACATGGTGGCGCGGCTCGCGGTCGAGTACGAGGACGCGAAGGCCGAGCTCGCGGCCAAAACGGCCCTGACCTGGGGCGGCAAGCTGGCGATGGCGGCCGAATAGCGACCGCAGCGGGCGCCCATACCGTTTGCGCCCGTGGCCCGGTTCGGTTAGGAACTCCCTCCCCAAGCGGCCCCGCCGCTCGAGCCCGCGCACCCGTAGCTCAGCTGGATAGAGCGTTGCCCTCCGAAGGCAAAGGTCACACGTTCGAATCGTGTCGGGTGCGCCACATTTATTCTGCGATTTCAGCCCGTTAGGAAGTGTGCGCCCCGCCTGCAGTTTGTCTTTCGAGGCGCGTGGGTCAGTGGTGGGTCAGTTGACGCAGCCGTCTCACGATCGGTTCGCCGCTGTTCACCGCGTTTCAGCGGCTTCGTTAGGGCACTCTGGTGAGGAACTCGACCTGACGCGAAGAGGTCGAGTTCTTGATCTACGTCCCTGCGTTCGAGCGAGTCGATTGCTCCCGACTCGCGAGTTTGGGGTTGCGAACGGCAGAGACCGGACCTGACTCTAAGCCGACGTCCGGAAGGTCCGCTTGTGGGCGGCCGGCCCGGGCCGAAGCGTGAAGACCGCCTCTGACCCAAGCGGCTGTTCAGTGCGTCCGCTCCAGCACCGAGCTCGGCCCGCAGCTCAGGAAGGCCACGACAGCAGGAGAGGCAACTCAGACCCGGACCTTCGCGGTGGGGCGGCTTCGGGCGCAGAGCCTCCGACCTCCGCCCAGCTTCGCTGGGACCTCCCAGCAGCATCTGCAGCGGCAGGCCGAGATGTCGCACCGGCTTGTCGCCTAGCTTCCTCCCAAGTAATTCAGCTTTGCTGACCAACAGCGGCTTAGGTGCCCAGGCTGAAGGCAGTTCCAAGCGTTGGACGGTCGCGTGCTGGATCACGAACTAGCAACTGACGTTGAAGTGAGCGCAGAGTCGCTGCGAAGACTCAACGCGGAGCTGGCTGCGGAAATCAAGCGCCTAACAAGGGAGCTTGCGCTAGCCAAATCGAATGCTTCATTGACCGCTGTTCAGCACGGAAATGAGATTAGCGCCACGCGGGCGGATCTTCTTCTGGCCACGTCAAGCAACGAGGAACTCCGGGCGGCTAATGCCGAACTGGCAGCGGATCGGGATGACGCCAGGGCTGGTGAACATCGCCTCGCCATGATCCTCGACAGCGCGGTCGACCATGCGATCATCACGACGGACCTGAACGGGGTCATCACGGGTTGGAATCCAGGCGCCCGCAATATCACGGGCTGGGAAGCCGACGAGGTCCTCGGGCGGTTCGGGCACATCATCTTCACCCCGGAGGATCGTACTGAGGGTGCCCCTGAACAGGAAATGAGCGAGGCGCTTCGGGAGGGCATCGCCGTCGACGAGCGATGGCATCTCAAGAAGGACGGCTCTCGTTTCTGGGCGTCCGGGCTCATGATGCAGCTTAGGAACGGGAAGCTGGAGGGCTTCCTGAAAATCATCCGGGATCGAACGGGTCAGCGAGCAGCAGAAGAGGCCCTTAGACATCAATCGGAATTGACGGCGGCAATCGCCGTCAATGCAGCAGACTCGATGATCCTGATGGATCAGCAGGGCAGGGTGACCTTCTCTAACCCGGCGACTGAGGAAATTTTCGGGTGGACCGCGAGCGAACTGCTCGGCCAGGTCCTGCTGATGTATTGCATCACCATCGCCCTGATGGCCGGGTCTATCCGGTTAGCGAGTGTCCTCTGAGCAAGGTATTTACGAAGGGCGAGGTCCTCCGGAACCACGAGGATGTTTTCTTCAGAAAGGACGGTACTCCCTTTCCCGTGTCTTGTTCCAACTCCCCGATTTATCGAGGCGGCGAAATCGTTGGCGCGGCGCTTGTGGTTCGCGATGTCACCGAACGTCACGAGGCCGAGCAGCGCCGGCAATTGCTGATCAACGAATTGAACCACCGGGTTAAGAACACGCTGGCGATCGTTCAGGGCGTGGCTCAGCAAACCTTCAAGGGCGAGACGTGTCAGAACGAGCAGCGGGAAACATTCGAGGCACGGCTTGTCGCGCTCGCGGCGGCCCACAACCTGCTCACCCAGCGCAACTGGGAAGACGCGAATCTTGGCGAGATCGTCGTCCGGTCCTTGGCGCCGTTCACCCGGTTGCGCGAGGATCGCCTACTGATTGAGGGTCCGGACTTGCTTCTGGGTCCGAACGCCGCGGTCTCCCTTTCGATGGCCTTTCATGAACTTGGGACGAACGCACTCAAGTACGGCGCTTTGTCTAACGAGACGGGAAGGGTGTTCGTAGAGTGGCGCTTCTCCGGCTTCGCAGACGAGCGTCGCCTAACGCTGACCTGGCGTGAGGAAGGAGGACCGCCTGTCAGGGTGCCGAAGAAGCGTGGGTTCGGTTCAAGGCTCATCGAACGGGCTCTGGCTGCAGAACTCCGGGGGAGAGTAGCGCTCGATTTTCGACCGGAAGGTGTGACGTGGTCTGTCGACGCACCGCTCTCGTCGGCAACGCGTGTCCTTGGAGAGCAGCTTGCCGTAGGCAGCCTGGAGCGTCAGCCGCCGGTGCGGTCGAAGGGCGGGTCCTAGGAGAGGAGCGTCGATCGCGTGGCCAGTTTAGCCCGGCGGCCCGGCGAGCCCTCGAAAGGCCGCGCCGCCTTGTTGGCGGCGCTCTAGGCGATGAACATGAGGCGACGCAAGATGCGCTTTCATACGGGAATGTTTCGGCAGAAGGTCCATGGCTGAACGGCATGTGCTGGCCAAGCGCCGCGGCGACGAAGACGCCCCAGGTATAGTCCTGATCGATACCGGCGACCGTGATCAGGTCCTCGAAGAAGCATCTCGCCTGCTCAGCCTCGTCTTCGCCACCCCGGTTCCAAAAGCCGCGGTCGAGCTGCTGCCCTATTTTCCGAAGCAAAGCGAAGTGATCAAGATCGGCCGCTGAAACCGCTTGTTTGGCGCAAATCGGGTGTGAGCGGAACGAGGCCCTGCGGGACTTGCGCATTCGCAATTGCATTCTAGATTCGCACGGCTGGAGCGACCTTCAACTCAAGGGAACTTCAGCCATGACAGATGTACATCGGCCGTACTTTGGCTCGGTCCCCGCCGATCGCGCCGACATGTTGGTAGACGCAGGGCTCCGGGCTTCTGAGCACCTGATCAGCCCTGGCCGGCCAATGCCCGCTCCAAGTCGCTCCGCGGGCAGCGGCCGGCAAGCTTTATAAGAGGAGTAGCGGCGTGGAGACCGACATTCTCCAGTTCTCAGTTTCCGACGAGGCTTGGACGGAGCTGACGCACCGCGGAAAGCTCATGGACGCCATGCTTCATCCCGGGGCCGTTTTCAATCGCCCGGCCGACGTGCTGGTCCACCCCCTCATCTCCGAGCAGGAGAAGCGGACCATTCTCACGGCTTGGGCGCGGGATGCCCTTGGGGTGGAGAGCGTCGCGCCCGGCATCGCCCAGCAGTTGACGGCCGGCGCCCGATTGGACGAGGTGCTCGACGCCCTGGAGCACTGCGATCCCGCGGCCGCGGGTGACTACAGGGGCGCGGCCGCCTACCTCAGGGGCGAGCGGAGCCGGGGGGAGCGCCCCTCCGGACATCATCGGCGCCGGTGGCCCAGGGTGGAGCAGGTATGTCGCTTGCCGGGCAGCCCTATTCCTGCGCCGTCTCAATGACGCCTCTCGATGGCGTGCGATCGAAAACGCAGGTTCGGCCACTGCCCGAGCCGTGCTGGAACAGGTCAGGGTCGCGGAAGGGCCAGACCAGCCGGGCGGGATCGACCTTGTACTTCGGCCGAGGCGGCCCGCCCGCCTCGTCGATCAGGTGGTAGTGCCAGCCTTGCTTCTCGGCGTAGGCGATCGCCCGTTCCGCTTCGGAGAACTCCAGCCGGATCTGCGCGAATGGATCTGTGCTGACCGGCCAGCCCATTAGCGGATCAGGAAGCACTGGGCGCCATGGCTCGAATTCCAGGACCCAGCGGTCCCGCCCTCGACCGGAGTGCGATCCCGACGTGGGTTCCCGCCGGATGAGCGCGGTGGGCATGCCGAAACCGGCAGGCGAATTAGTCCCGGGCAGGAGCGCCTGAGCCCGGGCGCGATTGTGGCCGAGCAAGTCTTGTCTCCTCGAGTTGACGGACGGGGCGCCATAGCGGTGGCGCTCCGCCCATCTTTTCCTCAAGGGGCCTTCTGCTCGCCGCTAACGCCGGAAAGGGCCTCCTGGAGGCGCTGCTCCTGCTCAGGCGATAGTGAGGAGCGGATCACCCGGCCGCGGAAGCGGGACAGCTCGGCCAGCACCTTCTCCGGCTGCACCTTACGCACGAGGAGGAAAAGGGCCGAGCTCTCGGGCTTCAACGTGGCGCCCACTTCCTTGATGAAGTCGTCATCCACGCCATAGTCGGAGAGCTTGCCTGATAGGGCGCCCGCGCCCGCGCCGAACGCAGCGCCGGTCGCCATTCCGAGCAGCGGGTTCATGAACAGCAAGCCTACCAGCGAGCCGAAGAGTGCGCCGTAAAGACCGCCCGTCGCTGCGCCGAAACCGACGAGGTCGACGCTCTGGCGGATGCGCACCTTGCCCACGGCGTCGCGCGTGGCGACCACCGCGTCCTCCAAGTCCACCAGGTGCGCCTTCCTCAGCCGATGCAGCTCGGTGAGCACCCGGTCCGCTTCATACACGTCGTCGAAGCCGACGACGATAAGTTCCCTCATCATGATCGGTTCTCCGAGAAAGAAGGAGCGGCCGTTACCGGCCGCCCCAGAGGGTCAGTTGGCTTTCTGGATCGGGATCCGCCTGGCGTCGTCCTGAGCGCGGGGGCTCTTGGGCAGGATGACGGTCAGCACCCCGTTGTTGAAGGTGGCCGCTGCGCTTTCAGCGTCCACCTCCCGCTCGAGGGGCACAGCGCGATGGAAGCGGCCGTAGAAGCGCTCGGCGTAGTAGCGGCCGTTGGCTTTCTCCTCGCGCTCGTCCTTCTGCTCGCCGCTGATGGCAAGGACGTTCTCGCGCAGCGTGAGCTCCACGTCCTTCTCGTTCAGGCCCGGCAGCTCGGCCACGACGCGGTACTCTGCGTCAGTCTCTTCGACATCGACCTTCGGCCAGCTGCGCGAACCGAACAGCTCCGGCGCATCCCAGCTGCGCCAGAACTCGTCAAAGACGCGGTGCATCTCCCGGTGGAGCCCGTAGAACGGGCTCATGGCCCGGGCGTCGGTGCTCACGCCCCGTTCGCCGGACCGAGACCACGGGATGAGATCACGGACGTTCATGATCGATCACTCCTTCTCAGTCATGCGTTGAGGGCCGGAGCCGGACGGGCCGGCTCCGGGGTGCAGTTTGGAGTAGGGGCAGCTCCGCCTTAGGCGGCGACCCGCTCCCGCTCCGCTTCAGGCTGGTTCTGGTTGTCGGGCTGCTGGTCCGCCCAGGGCGCTTCAATCTGCTCGGGCGCGCGGGCGACTCCACCGATTTCGATGCGCCGGGGCTTCAAGGCCTCGGGCACCTCGCGGGCGAGCTCGACGGTCAGCATGCCGTTATCGAGCGACGCGCCCTTCACCACCACATGATCGGCCAGATCGAATCGGCGCTCGAATGCTCGGGCGGCGATGCCGTGGTGGAGGTAGACTCGCTCACCGTCAGCCTCGGCGCGGCGCCCGGACACGACCAGCATGTTGGGCTGGCTGACGATGTCCAGCTCCTCGGGCTTGAAGCCGGCCACGGCCAGGCTGATCCGATAGGCGTTTTCACCCGTCTTCGCGATGTCGTAAGGCGGGTAGGACGCCGTCATGTCGACCCGCGCCGCGTTCTGGAGCAGGTCGGCGATCCGGTCGAAGCCTACGAACGACCGGTACAGGGGAGAGAAGTCTTCTAAGGTTCTCATAACCACATCCTCTGTTGAGCAAGGTGGATACGAGGGACACTCGAGAAGGCCTCGGGCGCCCTCCTCAGACGCCGGACCCCTGTCGGGCATCCGGCGCGCAGAATGTGGTTAGACGCCATCGGAGGCGCAAGGCCGATCGCCGTGACGTTCGCTTCCGGGAGCTGACCACAGGATCGCCGTTGGCGCCCAGGGGACCTCGCGTCCGGGATTGTAGCGAGAGAGCTCGAACCGGCCGGGTCCGTCCCGAGAACCTGCGAGGCTCCTGCTCTGTCCGCGGTAGCATCACCTCCCGGGTCCGTCGCCACCACATCAGCGTTGGGCGGTTCCGCGTCAGCATGCCGAGCAGCAGCCGTCCGTCTCGCCCGTGCTGCGGCCGGTTTCGCTACCAAGCTCGGGACCGAGGTCAGGAGCGCCCTAAGTTGCAAGCTTTCCATCTTGGAAGCTCCCCCAGCGTCACCTTGCCCAGCGCGCCGGCTAGCCCCGCTGGATTGCGGGGGTAGCTCAACGAGCTTCGCTCTGCCTCTCGAGTCGTAGGCGCCGCCGCGCAGCAAAGCGGCCTAAAAGGCGGGCCGTCCGTCGATCCGCCCAAGGAACTCTGCGACAGCCGGCCGGGAGCTGGCGCCCGCCCTTGATGTAGCGGCCTCCATAGGGAAGCTCGTCATGATGTCGGCCGCTGTGAACGCGTCGCCTACGAACGAGCCGGCCCGAGCGAGCTCCGCTTCCCAGTAGGCGATCTGGGGCCTGAGTTGCGGGTCGACAAAGTGGTCCTGGGCCTTGCGCGCGATCGCGCCGACAACCGGCTTCAACACCGCGGGCGCGCTCTGCGGCAGACGCGAGAAGACGGCTTTGAGCAACAGGGGCGGCATGGCCGACCCTTCGGCATAGTGCATCCGATAGGCGTAGCTCAGCTGCTCCGGCGTGCCCAGGGCGGGCGTGAGCCGCCCGCCTTCGTAGCGGTGGAGGATGTACTCAAAAGTGGCTCTGGCCTCGGCCACGGTCTGCGGCCGGAGCTCTGGTCCGGAGACGTATCTCTCTTTGGAACTGCATGGAGCCGCGCACGCCTGCAGCGAGGGCTTGATCCGCGCAACTTGCGACCCATCTCGGCGGCGCCACGGCCAAAGGCTCGATGGCGATGGGCCGGCGTGACTCGTGGCGAGCTTGTATCCACGTGCTCCTAGGAGTCTCTGGTTATGAGAGCGTCGTTGCTGCTTTTGGCTGGCATGGCCTTTCTGGTCGGGGGAGGCATGTCGCCCCGGCCGGGCGGGGACCCTTTGGCCTGCTTTCGCGACAGTGATGGACGGGTCGCTCGAGCCGGCGACACCGTGCGGGACATAAGGGGCAGACCGATCGGGTGGGTGTCTGCCAGCCAGTGTCTCTCACGGGGTGGAGGGCTTCGGGTCAGGCTCGACGGACCCGGCGGCGGGTTGCTCACCGTCGAGGCCCAAGAGATCGCAGGCGTCGACAGCGGCGAGGTCACATTGGCCGCCGGCCTCGAGCAGCTCCCGCTGCAGACGGGGAGGGGCGGCCCGCGGGCCAACCCGATCGCAAGCGGTCGGTAGGGCAGAACGTAAGTCGAGACGAAAGCGCCACCGATGCCGACAAAGCATCTTTGGGACGCGGATCATGTCAGAGGAGACCCTGAACCGCGTTGGCTCCGCTTCCGGCGCGTGGGGCTTCGTCCTCTTGAACGAGGTTTTCATAGCCACATCCTCACTCGAGCAAGATGGTTACGAGGGCTGCCCGAGACGGCCCGGGAGCCCCCTTCAGACAGCGCCCAATCGTCAAGGAGAGAGGAGAGATGCTTAAGCGCTCACAGCGCGTGCTGTGTTCTGTCGCCCTCGCTGCCGGACTGGCGGCCGGCAGCACGGGTCCGATCACGGGGCCTGCGGCCGCCCAGACCGCTCAGCCGGTGCCGTCAGGCGCCCCATCGAGCTTCGCCGATATCGTGCAGAGGGTCGCGCCCGCGGTCGTGTCGGTCGACGTTACCCGAAGCGCGCCAGCCCGTTCCAACATCCCGCAGCTATTCCCGGGCTTTCCATTCTTCTTCGGGTTTCCGAACGCCCCCGACGGCAGCAATACGCCATCTCTGCCGAACGCGCGCGTCTCGGGATCCGGCTTCTTCATCACGTCCACCGGCTACATCGTCACCAACAATCACGTGGTGGAGAACGCCACCAAGGTGGCAGTACGCACCAATGATGGCCGTGAGTTTGACGCGCGGATCATCGGTCGCGATCCCCTGACCGACCTGGCCGTTCTCAAGGTGGAAGGCTCGAGCTTCCCCCATGTAACGTTTGAGACGAAGGCCAAACCTCGGGTCGGCGACTGGGTGATCGCCATGGGGAACCCGTTCGGCCTAGGCGGCACCGCAACGTCCGGCATCGTCTCCGCTTACGGACGCGACATCGGCGAGGCTTATGTGGACTATCTGCAGATCGACGCCCCGATCAACCGCGGCAACTCCGGCGGCCCGACTTTCGACGTCTACGGTCGCGTCATCGGGGTGAACACGGCCATCTTCTCGCCGTCTGGCGGATCGGTGGGCATCGGATTCGCCATTCCCGCGGACATCGCCGAAACCATCACCAAGCAGCTCATGTCCGGGGGCTCGATCGTGCGCGGGCATATCGGCGCCACAGTCCAGAACCTGACTCCAGAGATCGCCGACAGCCTCGGCATCCCCGGCCGCAAGGGCGCGCTCGTCGCGGAGTTGACGCCGGGCGGGCCCGCCGAGCGCGCGGGTCTGCGCGCGGGCGATGCGATTCTCAGCCTCAATGGTCGGGAGCTCACCTCTTCAACCGACCTGACCCGGCGCGTCGGCGCGTCCCGTGAAGGCGATCAGCTGCGCCTGGAAGTCTGGCGCGACGGGCGCCGCCAGACCATCGAGGTTCGGGCGGGGCGCCGGCCTGTCGATCAGGGTCCTGGCGCCGTCAGTCCGACGGAAGCCGCCACTCTCGGCTTGAGGCTCCGACCGCTCGATCAGGCGGCGCGAGCCCAGCACCGGCTGCCGGCGACGGTGCGGGGCGTGGTCATCGAGGCGGTGGCGCCGGGTTCCGACGCGGCCGAGAAGGGCCTGCGCGCCGGCGACGTCCTGGAGCGCGTTGGCGATCGCGACGTCCTGTCGGCTGAGGACGTCCGTGAGGCGATCGACGCCGCCCGCCGCCAGGGCCGACCCTCGGTGCTGGTGCGCCTGTGGCGTGAGGGGCGGAGCCTGTTCGTGCCGCTACGGCTGACGAGCTGACGCAAACCGATGGCGGGGGCGGGCCATGAATACGCCCGCCTCCAACTCGCCAAGCTGCAGATCTTCGCATAATGCACGAGGCGCCGAGCGCTAAGAGCGGGTGAGACGGTAACCCCGTCTTCACGTTCCTTTATGCGGCTTGCGCTCCGCGAGCCTCCTGAGTTCGAAAGGGCTCTCGTGCCCGACACCCAGCACGACCCTGCAGAAACCACCCTCCTTTATGTCGAAGTTGAGCCGTTGCCGCTCGTTGACGTGGAAGCAGCGCTCACCGACGCAGGGTTCAAGGTGGTGGCTGCTTCAACGGATCGGATGCGCTTCGTTTGTTGGACTATCGCTAAGGATGAGGATGGGCGGGAGTTTACCCTGTCCAGCACGACCTAGGGCATCGGCTTGGGCCGCTACTCCCGGTAGACCGTGGCTTGCCGAAGCGAAAGCTTCCACGTGCCGCTCTCGTCTGACCAGACCTCGGTTGTCCGACGCCGGATCGTTTCGCCCGCGAATTTCGCTTTGCGCGCGGGCGTTAGCACTTCCTCGCCCATTAGCACCACGTCGTGATCGCCGCGCGTGGCTGCGTATTCAATGGTGCGTTCGAGGGTGGTGTAATCGATTAGGCCGGTCGCGAGATTGCGCTCAGCGTCCGCTTTCCGCGCGATCCGATTGAAGGGATTGTTTACGACAGCGTCATCCGCGAAGACGGCGGAGAACGCGTGCGCGTCGCGCGCCAGTATCGCTGTGTCCATCCGCTCCGTCGCGGGCCAAGGCCGCAGCAATCCGCGGCTCCCGAGAAGCGGCTTCGACTTCAGGGTTCGCGGCCCGCCAAGACGCTGAAGCGGGCGAAGCGGCGAGTACCGAGGCTCCGATGATGACGCCCACAAGATTTCGCATCACTACCTCCCGACCTGGGTCGAACGCTTTTCAGCGTATGCCCGCACGCCCTGAGCGTCGACGCTGCTGTGCGGCAGATCGGGAACGGCGCGTAGAGTTGAAGTCAGGAACGGTCGCCCAAGCCCGCCCCGCGATGGACCGCTTGCTGGAGCAGAGCCAAGGACCGCTCTTGGCGCAGAAGGGCCCTAACGGAGTTCGGCGTGAGCCGGCCAGCAGACTAGCCGCTCGTCAGAGAACCACGAGTAGCAGTGCGACTGTTCCGGCCGTGATCCAAATCAGTGAGTTCACCAGCTGTCGGATAAGGCCGCGTTCATGCAGGTCAGTCGTGCCCAGGCGATCTGAGACGGCGTCTCCAGGCGCGGCATACAAGGTCTTCAACCAGTGCATCGACGCACCTCCGTCCCGTGAGGTTCTGGGCTCTTGGAAAATTCGACGTAGAAGCGAACCGAGCCGAGCGGCTCGACCTCATGCAGGATTGTTGGTTCGACAACGCCCGCTGGCGTCTCGGGGGTAAGGATAGCCTCGGTGGCCGACCGGCGAGGGTCTGTGATCCGGTAGCGGAGGCCGCCTTTGGTCACGTGGATCTCGCCCCAAACGCCAGCCTTGGTCGCGTGGGCTCTCGAGAGCCCGGCGGGCACGGTGTTCTCATCGAACTCAGGCGTACGGCGATACGCAACAAGACCCGGCGGGAGAAGGCGCTCCGGGCTATGGCTGTCGGGGGGGAACTCGCCGCGCGCGGCGGCGATTCCGAGTTGTAGACTTTGGGCGATGATCTCGGCTTTGCTGCTGAACAGCGCCGCGGCCGGCGCTGGGCAGACCGCCTCCGCGGCGGAGTGAAACAACTCCAGCGAACGGTCGAAATGAGCAGGTTCGATCGCGGTAAGGCGCGCGTGAACCGCCATCGGGGCGCCCTTGAATCGTCCCGTCATCAGCAACACCGACGACCAGAAATCGCAGAGCTTCGCGAGATGGTCGTCCCAATCGTTCCCGATCGCCTGTTCGAAGATCGGACCGAGCACCGCGTCCCGGCGCACGTCGGCGTAAAACCGGTGCACGAGGGCTTCGATCATCGCCTCCGTCACGCCGGCGTCCGCACCCGGGGCGAGGCGGGTTGCGGCGCGGCCGGAGCCAGGGTGGAGGGCAACGGTCGTGCTCACGCCTGAACCTTCCCAATTTGCGCGTTCCGAAGGCGCTCCAAAAGCACGTCGCCGAGCAGCGGCTTCTCCACAACATCCACCGCCGCGGTCGCGGCCGCCGTGCGTAGCCGACGTCCAGATCGGCTGGTCATCAGCACGGTCGGAAGCCTCACGTCCCGGTTCCGAAGCGCGTTCAGCACCTCCAGGCCATCAGCGCCTGGGAGTTGATGGTCGAGCACCAAGCGTCCGCCGTCAGGAAACTCGGATCGGGCGAGAAGCGCTTCGCCGTCCGCATAGGTCTCAACGGCGAAGCCTTCGATCTCGAGGTAGAACTTGAGCGCCGTCCGGATCGCCTCATCGGCGTCGACGAGCAGTACGGTAATCGGAGAGGCGATGTCCGAGGGGCTCACAGCTCCACCTCCATCCTCAGGCGCGGGGGCTTAGGCGGCCATCTTCCACGTCGGCTCGAGGGCGACGTGCGGCGGGCAAGGCGCAACAGCCGTGAGGGGCAACCCGCCCAGCTCGTTGGCGAACCCGTGATTCACGTCGCGATGGTGGGCTTCATCCGCCCGAACGACCAGGATGACGTCCCGCAAGGTGGCGGTCTCGGCCAGGCCCCAATAGCGCTTGGCGATGGCAGGCGCAGGTACGTTGGGCGAGCGGCTCTCGTCGACTTCGGCCAGGTAGTGCGTGTAGCTGATCACGGCCTCTTCCTCGAAGTAGCCGACCACACGGTGCGCCGTCTTGGCGCTGACCAAATACAGTCCGAAGAAGAAGAGGTAGAACACCCATTGCACCCCGATGATCACCGCCCGCTCGAACAAGGTGGGCTTGCTGATCTCGATGAAGGTCATCAGGTGCATGCGCTCATTTTCGGCTTCGTCCATGAGCGTCTTGATCCAGCCCTTGTCGTCACACATGCGGCGCAGGCAGGCGAGGTGGTTGATCGTGGCCCCCACCATGCCGGGCACCGCGGCGACGGTCTCTAGAACCACCGCACGGTGGCCGTAACGCTTGGCGAAGAACGTGTCGGCGCACCAGCGAAGGGCCTTGGTGAAACCGAGCGCCACGCGATCGGAGACGCCGCGGGCTTGATGATGAACGCTGAGATCGACGAGGGGGGCCGTCATGGCCGGAACTCCGTGGCTGGGGAGCGAGTGGCCCGCTCCGTTGCTCGGTGGTCTAGGCTTGGAGCGGGGGGCGGGAAATTCCGGTCTTTCCCCTACGTAGAATCCCGGAGGTCGTAGCCGCGGGCGGCACGGTCTAAATCAGGCGGATGCGATCACCCCAAGCGCCTGACGAGGCGCACCGCGTCAGGGCGCCCTGGGTCGGCGTTCCGCGCCTGTCGAGCGCTGCGGCTTGTGCTCTGGCCCTTCTGATCGTGGCCTTGGGCGCGGCCGCCCGCATCCAGCTGGCGCCTTTGCTGGAGCAACGAGCGACCTTCATCTTCTTTGTCCCTGCCGTCGTCGCTGCGTCGGCCTTTGCGGGCCTGACGCCCGGCTTGGTCGCCGCGGTCCTCGGAGCGGCGGCTGGCCTGCTCGTGGATCAACTCGTCGGCCCGTTCGGCACGGGCAGCCTGATCGCCGCGGGCGTCTTCCTCATCGTGAGCGGCGTCGTGGCGATGGGCGGCGAGTGGTTTCAGCGCGCACGGCTCCAGACGGAGGCGGCCAACGCAGACCTTCAGCGGCGGGAAGCCCATCTCCGATCGGTGCTGGAAACCGTTCCGGACGCCATGGTCAGCATCGATCAGGGTGGTTTGATCGTCGGATTCAGCCCTTCGGCCGAACGCCTTTTCGGCTGGGCGGCGTCGGAGGTGGAGGGGCGGAACGTGTCAATGCTGATGCCTCAGCCCTACCGAGAAGCGCACGACGGCTACCTGCAACGCTACTACCGGACCGGCGAGCGACGCATCATCGGAATGGGAAGGGTCGTGGTCGGCGAACGCCAGGACGGCTCGACATTTCCCATGGAATTGGCCGTGGGCGAGATGAAGGTCGGTCAAGCGGTGACCTTCATCGGCTTCATCCGGGATCTAACGGACCGCCAGCGGACGGAGGCGCGGCTCCAGGAGCTGCAGACCGAGCTGGTTCACGTGTCGCGGCTGACCGCGCTTGGCGAGATGGCGTCCGCACTGGCCCACGAGCTGAACCAGCCGCTCTCGGCCATAGCGAACTACCTCAAAGGCAGTCGCATGCTGCTGGCGCGCGACGACGCCTCCAACCCTCGGGTCACGATGGCGGTCGACAAGGCGGCGGACGAGGCGCTCCGCGCCGGCCAGATCATCCGCCGCCTTCGCGACTTCGTTGCGAGAGGAGAGAGCGAGCAGCGCGTCGAGAACCTCCCCAAGCTGGTCGAAGAGGCGAGCGCATTGGCTCTCGTCGGCGCCAAGGAGCACGGCGTGCGCGTCCGGTTCAATCTCGACCCGGAAGTCACGTGGGTGCTGGCCGACAAGGTGCAGATCCAGCAGGTCGTCGTGAACCTGGTTCGGAACGGCGTCGACGCGCTGTCGGAGTCGACCGGACGTCGTCGCGAGCTCGAGGTCGGTATTCGGGCCCTCGAACCCGACCTGGCCGAGGTGATCGTTGCCGACACTGGTCCTGGCGTCAGCTCGGAGGTGATGGATCAGCTATTTCAGCCGTTCGTGACCACAAAGCGGACCGGCATGGGGGTCGGACTATCCATTTCGCGGACGATCGTGGAAGCGCACGGGGGGCGAATCTGGGTGGAGCCGAATCCAGAGGGCGGCGCGGTGTTCCACTTCACCCTGCCGCGAGCCGAGCCAGATGAGGCGGTGCATGACTGAGCCCCTTGTGCATGTGATCGACGACGACGACGGCGTCCGGGAGTCCCTGGCCTTCCTCCTGGATTGCGCCGGGCTGGCGGTCCGCGCCTACCCCACCGCCGACGCTTTCATACAAGCCCACCCGCCCCTCGAGCACGCCTGCGTCGTCACTGACGTCCGCATGCCGGGAATGAACGGCTTGGAGCTGGTTCAGCATCTGCGGAAAGTCGGAAGCACTGCTCCGGTGATCGTCATGACGGGCCACGCGGACGTCCCCATGGCCATCCAAGCGATGAAAGCGGGGGTCGCCGACTTTCTAGAGAAGCCGTTCAGCGACGACGCCATTGTCGAGGCGATCAGGTCCGCACTGTCCCGCTCGGCGGATCAGCAGCGAGCCCAGTCTGAGCATGACGCTGTCCGGGCGCGCATGGCCGCGCTCTCGCCTAGAGAGAAGGACGTATTGGGCGGGCTCGTCGAAGGGCGCTCCAATAAGGTGATCGCTTCCGACCTCGACATCAGTCCACGCACCGTTGAGGTCTATCGCGCCAACCTGATGACGAAGATGGGCGTGCGAAGCCTCTCGGAGCTGGTTCGGATGGCGATCACCGTCAGCGCTTAGCTCGGAGTTGCGCGTTGTGATTGTCGGGTTGGCGGCTGCAGGCGTGGTGACGTTCACCCTTGTTGCGCTCCAGCTGTTGAGACTGAGCGACAGGCGTGAGGATGACCGCGCCGGTTCGCGGCTTCGGGCGAACGTCACCGCGCTCTCAAGCTTCGATCCGAAGATCGTCGCGGACCTGCCCGACCCAGCGCGGCGCTATTTTCATTATGCGATACGGCCGGGAACGCCGCTCCGGTTCACCGCGGACTTGAAGATGGCGGGCCAGCTCAGTCTCGGAACGAAGGAAAAGCCAAACTACCTGTCCATGCGCGGCGAACAGGTGCTGCGTCTGGACGGCTTTGTATGGCGGGTGCGGGCCGGCCGCCGCGGAATGTGGTTCTCCGGGTCGGACGGCTACGTGGACGGGTCGGGCTGGACGCGTTTTTGGCTCTACGACCTCGTTCCGGTCGTTCGCGCCGGCGATGACGACGACTTCGCCCGCTCAGCCGCGGGGCGCGCGGTCGCTGAAGCGGTGTTCTGGTCGCCTGCAGCCTTGCTCCCCTCCGAACGCGTGCGATGGGAGGAGGTTGACCCGGACACCGCCCGGGCTGTCGTAAGGCTCGACGGCCATGAGCACCGGGTGGAACTGACCGTCGCCGCCGACGGCCGGCCGCTCGCCGTTCAAGTGCTGCGCTGGAGCCGCGAGAACCGGGAGCGGGTGTGGCGACTTCAGCCGTTCGGCGGCACTATCAAAGCCATGTTGGAGGTGGACGGCTATCGCGTGGCGGGGCAGGTGGAGGGCGGCAATTGGTTCGGCACGCCGGACTACTTCCCCTTCTACAAGGCACGCGTTGCGGCGATCCGGCTATCCTGACGATCGCTCAGCCGCTAGTGCTCTCCATCGCTCGGCCACGTCCGCCGTGGACGCCAAGGGCGTCGCCGCGATCAGTTCATCGATGAAGGTGGCGAAGGACGGCTCGAACGTTTCACGTCCGACCAGCCAAGCGGCGCGGGTTCCCGGCTGCGCGAGCTGGAAGCGAAGCGTCCGCAGGGAGGAGTCGTACATGAGCGGGCTCACCATGCCCTCACGACGCTGGTGGTAGGTGTCCTGGAACATGGTCAGCAGGGCCGCGACGAACCAGTAGAACTGGTTGACTTGGACCCGGGTCATACCCTGATCGCCGGCCCAGCCTTTTAGGACGGTCTCCATGAGGGCGTCCGATGTCGCCGCAGACCGCATGAGCTGCTGAACGTGAGCCGAGCGGCTATGGCTGATCGTGCCTCGCTGATGCTTGGCGTTCTGCCGGATCTGAAACGCCAGATAGACGAGGGTGACTGCGACAGCGGCGCCGCTGAAGATGTCAACGAGAGCGGAAACGTCTTTCAGCAGCATGGCGGCTCCCCCGAGCTGGTGGCGACCCTATCAGAAGCCGATCCCGAGCGCCGAACGTCGCTCTTATCTAAAGTTGCAGAGTTCTAGGTCGCAGGTCGAGCGGGCGTTTTGAGACGGATCCCGTACCGCTTAACGAAAAATCGGTCCTTCAAGCTGGCCCGCGAAGGTCCGTTTGCTGGAACGGGACCAAGGACCGCTGCTGGCGCAGAGCGGCACCACGTGGAGGCTTAGGACGGTCAGCTACGGCTTTGCTTCTCTTTTCGATCGATCAGAACGGCCTGCTGCCAGGCGCTCGGCGCCTTATCGGCGCGATGAATGCAACCTGCCCAGCAGCAGGGCCGCTTCTTTCCCTCCAACAGTTCGCCTGCGGTTCGCTCCACACGACGTTGGCGCGTTTTTGGCTGTTTGGCGTCGTCGACCCAGCAGATGAACTCATTACGACCGAGGGGCGTCAGGCCGCTCCACAAAGCCAGGATCGCGGGATCAGATTGGATTGCGGCTTGAAGGTCGTCGCCTGCTGTGTGGACAGTGCCATGAGGAAAATCGTTCGCCACCAGACCTCCGAATTGTCCGGGCCGCCGGCCTAACACGAGGCCCGAAGACGGCCAGTGAGCTGACGAAAGGCCACCAGCCTAACCGAAAGGCTGATGGACAACTACGGAGTCCGCCTACCGCTTTGGGTAGGCCTCGTGAGACTCGCAAAGCGGGTGGAATGCGCAGACACTCCGGGCATCGCGCGCCGTACCCCCGGAGGCTCGCGATGAAAGCCAGGCGCTCGCCTCATTCTCCCGCTACAACGGCCGGAGTAACCCTATGAACCAGCGACAGCCCATCAGCCCCCTAGCTGTCGAAGCAGACTTCTTGGTGGGGGGCTTCCAGCACGCGTTTGCTGCGGACGCCCAACTCGCGGCGGAAGGTTATCTCCACGCCTCCAAGGTCCACCGTGAGCGGGCGGTGCTCAGGACGGTCATCCTGGCTCTGGCCCGCTGAACGACAGCGCCGACCACGACACACCAGGCGTTTAGTCGGGGCGAGCTCCTCACAATCGTTTAGGGGGCCTCGCCAACGGGGTGCGACCCGACCGGACGATCTGAACGAGCTCGGTTCCGTCCGTTCCGGGCATCAGGTGGTCTGTGACGCTTTCGCCTCCTTCCGGTCGTGGGCACCAACCCAGCCGATGACGGGCTCCCTAGCACCAGCCTCAGCCACTCGTGGAAGCGGCGCCCCGCAGTTCGGCTAAACGCTCAGCCAGCTCCGCATTGCGGAACGGCTTGGTCAGCCGCGGCAGATCGGGGGCGATGCCCTCCACCTCGGCGTAACCCGACACGATCAGTATCGGCAGCCCTGGCCTCATCGCGCGCACCTCGCGGGCAAGCTCGGCGCCGCTCATGCCCGGCATAAGGTGGTCGGTCACGATGAGGTCGGGCGGCGCGCCCTTCTTCAGCAGCGCTAGCGCCTCCTCCGCCGAGCTCGCCTCGATCACCTCGTAGCCGAGGTCGTTCAGCATGTCGGCCGTGCTCATCCGGACCAGCTCTTCGTCGTCGACCAGCAGCGCCCGCCCACGCCCCTCATTGATCCGCGTGGCAGCGGGAGTGTCGGTATCGGCCAGCGGCTCCGCGCTGATCGGCAACCAGAGCTCGACGGTGGTGCCGCGGCCGAGTTCGCTCGTGATCGTCAGTCCGCCGCCCAGCTGAGCGGCCAAGCCATGGACCATGGAAAGACCCAACCCGGTGCCCTGGCCGACGCCCTTGGTCGAGAAGAACGGTTCAATCGCGCGCGCCAGGGTGTCCGCGTCCATGCCTGTGCCTGTGTCGGTGACGGACAGGCGCACGTAGTGGCCTTGTCTCAGCTTGGATCGATGGCCGGGGCGCACGGTCTCGCGTGCGGCGGAGACCGTCAGCACGCCTCCGTCCGGCATCGCATCGCGGGCGTTCACCGCCAGGTTCAGGAGCGCCATCTCTAGCTGGTTGGCGTCGGCGCGCGCGGGCGGGAGGTCGTCGGCCAGCTCCACCCGGATGTCGACCTTCGGCCCGAGGGTGCTTCCAATCAGCCCGGCCATACCGCTCACTAACTGTGGGAGGTCGACGGCGGCGGCCTGGAGGGGTTGGCGGCGGGCGAAAGCGAGCAGGCGCTGCACGAGCGTCTTGGCGCGTTCGGCTGACTGCATCGCTCCGGCGATCAGGCGCTGCTCGCGCTCGTTGCCGAGCCCGCGGCGCATCAGCATGTCGAGCGAACCGACGATCGGGGTGAGCAGGTTGTTGAAGTCGTGCGCGACACCCCCGGTCAGCTGACCCATGGCCTCCATCTTTTGGCTTTGGCGCAGCTGCTCCTCCGCTGCCATCTGGGCAGTCAGATCACGGCTTGAGCCGATCAGCCGCACAATCCGGTCCGCGTTGTCGCGGACAGGCACGAGCACCGTGTCCCAATAGGTGGACCGGCCGTGGAGCTCGAAGTGCTCGCGGTACTGGTAGACAGCCTCCGCGCCAATCGCCGCCCGATAGTGGGCGATCACAGGCTCCGCGAGCTCAGGCGGCAGGACCTCGTCGATGCGCTTGCCTTGAACTTCGGCCAGCGGCAGACCGATGCTCGACTGGTGAGCGGGGTTCAGGTCTTCGATCGTGAAGCCGCCGTCTTCAAGCACGTTGACCACGAAGAGTGCTTCGGCGGTGTTCTCGAAATAGGCGCGGTAGAGGGCGTCGGCCTCCCGGCGCGCGGCTTCTAACAGCGCCAGCTCGGCCCGGCGCGCCTTCTCGGCCGTGACGTCACGGCCTACGGCATAGGTTTCGTCGCTGGAGGGAGCCGCCACCCACGATATCCAGCGAACCGAGCCGTCTCGGTGACGATAGCGGTTCTCCACCTTTGGGTGCCCGCCTTCGGCGGCGAGCAGGTAAGCATCAGTGGTCGCCGCGTGGTCGTCTTGAATAACGAACTCAGTGACGTGATGGCCGATCAGCTCCTCCGGGAGATATCCCAGCCGCTTGGTCCAGGCCGGGTTCACCCTCCGGAACACGCCCTGGAAATCGATCACCACCATCAGGTCCGGCGATGTCTCCCACATCCGATCGCGCTCGGCGGTGCGCTGGGCCACACGCTGCTCCAGCGTGTCGTTCAGTTCGCGCAGTTTTGCTTCGGCGACCCGCCGTTCATCGAGCTCGGTCTGAGCGATCCGATAGAGACGCGCATTATCGATCGCGACAGCAGCCTGCCCGGCCAGACCCTTCATCAGACGCTCATGTCGCTCGGTGAAGCGTCCGGGCTCCGGGTGGCCGAAGATCAGCCCCCCGAGCACTTCATTCGTCCGCGAGACGACTGGAATCGCCAGATAACTGCGCACCGGCAGATGACCCTCTGGCATTCCCCTGTGGGGTACGTTCTGGCCATAGCGCGGATCGGTCAGGATATCGTCGGACCGGATCACCGTCTCGTTGCGGAATGTCGGGCCGAAAATGGCGGTCGCGCGCGGACGCCCCATCGCAAGGAACGCTTCGCGCTCCGCGCCCGAGAGGGTGAAAAGGTGGAGCCGCTCCCCTGTCTCATCCATCTCGTTGTGAAAGTAGGCGCCGAACTTCGCGCCGGTGAGCTCGACGGACGCGTCCGTTACGAGCTGAAGCAGGCGGTCGAGATCAAGCTCACCGGCGAGTTGCGCGCCTGTCCGGTTCAGCGTCTCGAGCGTGCGCGTCTCCTCGCGCAGCGCGGCCTCTTGCGCCTGGCGCTCTGTGAGATCGACCGTGACCGCAAGCACGCCGCGGGGCCGACCGTCCTCATCGTCAAGGCGGGTCAGGTTGCTGTTCGCCCAGACCACCGAGCTGTCCCGGCGAACGTAGCGCTTGTCGAAGGAAACCGGCTGACCGGTCGCGAGCGCGTGCTGAAAGCGCTCTAGGCTGAGCGACACGTCTTCGGGGTGCGTGATCTCTGCGATCGTTGCGGAGATCACCTCTTCGCGTGAACGGCCGAGCATGGCGCAGAGTTCGCCGTTGACGCTGACAACCCGGCCATCGAGGTCGATCTCCGACAAGCCGACGGGCGCCTGGGCGAAGATGGCGGCGAACCGGGCCTCGCTGGCTCTCAGCGCAGCATCCGCCCTGGCGCGTTCGACCGCCTCCAGTGTGCGCTCGGCGACGGCCTCGATCAGTTCCGCTTCGGCGTCCGTCCAATGGCGCGGCCAGGCCTGATAGATATTGAGATTTGCGACAAAGAGGCCGTCCCGGATCAACGGCGCGCTGACCAGAGCACGCGCGCCGATCGCCTCCAGGGCCGGCAGGCTCTCACGCGTACGCTCGTCGTGCCGCACGTCGTCGACGCAGAGCGTGCCGCCCGAGCGCAGGTGCGCGATCAGCCGCTCGCTATAGTCGTTGAGTCGCACGACCTCAGGCAGATGGGCGGCCATTCCGTCGGTCCAGCCGCCGCGCGCGGTGGCCTGCCCAGCCGCTTCGTCGATTTCCGCGAAGACGACCCTTGAGACGCCCAAATGCTTGCCGAGCGCGCGCGTGCTCGCCTCGACAATCTTGGCCGGGTCCGAAAGACGCCTCGTAAGATCACCAAGGTTCAGCAAGAAGGCACGTCGCGCTTCGCTCTCGCGCAGCACCGCCTCCGCCTCTCGCCGCTCGGTGATGTCGCGCGACAGCGCCAGGATCCGCTCGGGTCGGCCATGCTCGCCGACCACCGGCGTCAGGACCGTGTCCCAGTCCCGCAGCACGCCCGCCTGCGTGCGGAGTTTCGCCTCGAACCGAGCCGTCCGGCCTTCCCGCGCCTCCAGAACGCCCGCTTGCGCCGCCTCGCGGCCGTCCTGCTCGAACGTTTCCGCCCATGCCGTTCCGACGAACGGCTGAAGGTCTTCGATGCCAAGCGCCCTCTGCCCGCCTTCGCTCATCGTCAGCAGGCGGCCGTCGCGATCGAGGAGCTTGATGCAGTCGCTTGAGCTGGTGAGGACCCTGCGGTTCAGCTCCTCGATCTCGCGCAAGGCCGCCTCGGCCCTCACTCGCTCAGTGATGTCTGAGCCCTCTACGAAGATCCCCTCGACCGCCCCATCCGCTCCGCGGACGGGCTGGTAGACGAAGTCGACATGACGTTCGTCGGACCGACCACCCGGAGCGGCTTGGACCGAATAAACCGCACCAGCGGACGTGAACGCCTCCCCAGTGCGGTAGACGCGGTCGAGAAGCTCGACATAGCCCTGCTCCGCCGCTTCGGGCAGCGCCTCGGCGACGGTCCTGCCGAGCACGTCCCGGTGCCCGATCAGCCGTTGGTACGCTGGGTTCGTTAGCTCAATGCGGTGCTCGGGTCCCCGCAGCATAGCCATGAAGCCGGGCGCCTGCTCGAACATGCGCTCCAGCCGCTCGCGCTCGGCGACAGCGTGGCGATCAGCCAGAACCTGAGCTGTCGTCTCTGTGCAGGCGCAGAACATCCCGGCCACCTGGCCGGCCTCGTTGCGCACGGGCGTGTAGGAGAAGGCGAAGTGCGCTTCCTCGGCGTGGCCCCGGCGCAATACGACAAGCTGGATGTCGTCCATGTGGACAGGCCTGCCGCTGTAGGCCTCTTCCACCATCGGCGCGAGGTCCGACCTGATTTCCGACCACACCTCGAGAAAGTCGCCGCCCAACGCATTCGGGTGCTTGTCGGCGAGGATCTCGGAGTAAGCGTCATTGTATAGTAGCGTGCGCTGAAGCCCCCACGCGACGAACATGGGCTGGTTCGAGCCGAGCATCACGCCCACGATCGTCTTCAGCGGCTGCGGCCACGCTTCAGGCACACCCAACGGTGAGCTTGACCAATCGTGAGCGCGTATAGGCCCGCAAAGCTCCCCGCCGTTGGCCAGGAAGTCGGGGTGGGATGACACGCCCTGAACAGCGGTCACGCGTATCCTTTCCTCGGCTTCCTGGACGGCGGCGAGCAGAAGTGCCTAGACGTAGGGCGTTCCGGCCTCTCCGTCATCGGCGAACTTGTTCGGCTAGCCCGTAAGTCGGTCGGAGAGGAAGGGCAGACCGCTGCCGCCACGCCCGAGTGATGGTCGGTCGAGGTCTGCTTCTCGACCGAGATGGATGTTTCCGTTTCTGGCGCTCACCCCACGGTTCGGTTACTCAAGGGCTTCTTGAACCGTTGCTGTGACACGCCTGAGCCCCATAGAAGGCATTGGCTCGGTCGCTACTCGGTTCGATAGACCGTTGCTTGCCGCAGCGAAAGCTTCCACGTCCCACTCTCGTCTGACCAGACCTCCGTTGTCCGACGCCGGATCGTTTCGCCCGCGAACTTCGCCTTGCGCACCGGCGTCAGCACTTCCTCGCCCATGAGCACCACGTCGTGATCGCCTCGCGTAGCGGCATATTCAATCGTGCGCTCAAGGCTAGTGTAGTCGATCAGGCCGGTCGCGAGGTTGCGCTCAGCGTCCGCCTTCCGCGCGATCCGATTGAACGGATTGTTGACGACAGCGTCGTCCGCGAACACCGCGGAGAACGCCTTGGCGTCGCGCGCTAGGATCGCCTTGTCCATCCGGTCAGTTGCGGCCAGCGCCGCAGCGATCCGGGGCTGGCGAGACGCAGCCTCAACTTCAGCGTTCGCAGCCCGCCAAGAGGCTGAAGCGGGTGAAGCGGTGAGCACCGAGGCCCCGATGATCGCGCCCACAAGATGTCGCATTGCTGCTCCCCAACCCGCCCGAACCCAATCGAGCGTAGGGCGGTCTCTCGCCAGGGTCGACTGATACTCGGGCGGTCAACGAGTGTTCAGAGTTGGAGGACCGCTCTGGGTTGGGAACGGTCACCAGCACCTAGGCCGCGAGCGGACAAGGTAGCGGCCATTCAGGGTGTGAGCGCCCCGGAGAAGCAAAGCTGGGAGCCGAAAAGTTGGTCTCGCGGGACAGGGATCGAACCTGCACCTCGCAAGTGCTCACGGCAATGGGACGGCGCTAGCGACCGCCAGACTCGCTGAGCCGACCTTTGGCACCGGCATACTATCTTACTGCATCGCCCGTCCGAAGAACGCCGGCCCTGGCACGTCCCCGGCAGCCGCCCCGGTCTATCCCTTTGCACGAAGAGTATCTCGCTAGGCCCTTGGTCAGTGGGATCGAAGCAAGGTGAAGCCGTTTCGCGTCGCCCGCGTTACCGCCTTGTGAAATTCGTGCCACCAGTTCCGGCGACACGTCATCTGCTGGCCCGCACTGGCGAAGTCGAAGAACGTTTCGTCGGGGCTGGCGAGACAAGGGTCCGGTACGCGGAGCAAGGCGCTGGCCGACCCGTGGTGCTCCTGCACGGCTCTATGACGGCTCTGGAGGACATGCTCCTCGGGCCCTTCGAGGGGCTGGCCAGCGAGTTTCGGGTCCTGGCGCTCGACCGACCGGGCCACGGCCTGACGCTCCGTCCACGGCTGCACGGAACGCTTCGCCAGCAGGCCGAGCGGCTGCGGCAAGCGATGGCGGAGCTCGGCGTGGAGCGTCCCATTCTGGTGGGACACTCAAGAGGAGGTGCGCTCGCCCTAGACGTTGCAATCAATCACCCAGCGGATGTCTCCGGATTGGTGCTCCTGGCTCCTCAGGTTCTCCCGGAGATCCGGTTAGACCATCTGCTGTTCGGGGTCCGGGCCCCGCCTGGCCTGGGGGAGGTCTACAACGCCACAATGGGCCGCATCGTGGATGCGGTCGCTTTGCCGGCGATCTGGGACCGAATGTTCGCCCCTGAAGGGATGCCGAACCACTTCAGGGCGAAGTTCCCCTTCGCAATGGCGACTCGTCCCGAGGTGATGCTCGCCACGGGTGAGGAAGCCACGCAGATCTTGCCGGAACTCGCTTTGAACGCAGCATCGGCCCGGCATTGCCGAGTCCCTTCGCTGGTGCTCGCGGGAGCTTTGGACCTCATGATCAACGCGTGGGGCCATGCGGGCCTCCTGGGGGCATCACTGCCCAATGGAGCTACGCGGTTCCTTCCCGGGATCGGGCACATGCTCCATCACAGCGCGACTGACGAGGTGTTGAGCGCCGTCAGGGCGGTCGCCGCCGAGTCAGTCTGAAGGAGCGCTGGGCGACTTCTCGTCCGGAGCACCAGAGCGCCCAGCCATGAAGGCGGCATAGTCCTCGGCGGACCTCAGGAACCATCTTTGCTGCACGGCGGCGAGTTCGAAGAGGCTTCGACACCGCCGCATCTCCTCGAGGAACTCCCCATAGCGGCTCATTCGCTTCGCGGCGAAGCTGAGCACCTCGTCGCTCCATGCCCCTGAGTGTAAACCTGAGTTGTTCGGCTCGTCTGGGGTGTGATCAAGCGCGCCGACCTCAGTAGAGGTGTCGTGGTCTGAGTTGCTAGCGTGGCCGTGGGGTCTGTGGAAACCAAACATGAGAACGCGGTCCGTGGTGGCGTACTTGCCTTGTGAACCGGGAGCCGAACAAATCGGGCGACCGCGACACGAGGTCATGAAGAAGTCGGAACACGTCGCCTGGTGAGGCGCAATTAACCATGTGATTCCGTCCAAGCAGCTCGACCGACAGGGCGGGCGCTCACCGGGCCCGCCTGTGGAAGCCTCGTCGCCGTCGCGTTGCCCCGGCCCCCGAATGTCCCGCACCCGGAGCTGATACGCCAAACCCGGACGCTCATGCGCCCGCCGCAGCGCCAGCGGGGACAGCGAAGCGTCTGCTCCCAGAGCACCGTCTCCGGCTTCATAGCCGCACCTCAAGCACAGGTCACAGCGCTGACGTACGCCTATCACTCCCAGCCGCCCCGGAGCATGTCGCCGACCGTGGGGAACCACTCCCGCCGTTCGCCTGCTGACACGCGCTCCGGGCCGACTGCACCTGTGCCCGCGGCTTAGGATGGCGCAGGGATGTTCAGCGGGATCGCTGGCTGCAGGACGGGACACCAGCGTCGACGCCCGCCGTTGCGTCTGGTTCTGACCACCCGCTCGGGCGAGCCTAGCGTTCAAACGAGAGCAATTGCGAACACCAAGCCGCTCTTGTGCCCTGTCCGCTTTGGTCAGGAAGGGTCCCCCAGACTGGCCCGTGAAGGTCCGGTTGCTGGAGCGGAGCCAAGAGCCGCTGTTGGCGCTAAGCTGCTGTACGGCAGGGAACCTTCCAGAGGAGTGTCCGCCGGTCAGGTGGCGTGGGACTTTGGTGCGCAACACCGAGCGTGAACCCAGCTCACCTCCCTCTAGTTTCTCTTTAAAATTCCTCCCGGAGCGTTCGGCGGGTTAGATCCTGGGCCTGCTCTCAGATCGGGGCTGCTCGGCGCGATAGCCGGCCTACGGCGAAACCGATCTCACGAGTCGTGTCCGTTGCATTCGAATGCAAAGTGACTTTGAATGGCTTATGGCCGCTTCAACCCTTGCGTTCGACCTCGCCGGCAGACTCGTGCGGTACGACGATCTGCAGCCGTGCACGACGGCGTTCATCGATGCGCGCAGCCCGGGGTCGGATCGCAAGGAGAACTTCACGATCATTGGTCCGGGGGTGGCGGAAAATCCGGACCAGCACGTGCACATCGACGAGCCGCACGGTTTCAATATCGGCGGCGCCCGGCAGCCGCCGCGCTGCGTCAACTCCCAGCACTACCACGAAACGGCCGAGGTCTTTTTCGTCCACACGGGCCGTTGGGCGTTCCGGACGGGCGAGCACGCGGACGAGGGAGAGGTCGTGCTGGACCCCGGCGACCTGATCTCGATTCCGACGCGGGTCTTCCGCGGCTTCGAGAACGTCGGCGAGGAGACGGGTTTCTTGTACGCGGTGCTGGGCGGGGATGATCCGGGACGGGTGGTCTGGGCGCCTGACGTGCTGGACAAGGCCGCCGCCCACGGGCTGGTGCTGCTTGAGAGCGGACGGCTGCTCGACACGCTGGTGGGCGGCCCGATCCCCCATGAGGATCCGCCCGTGAGGCCTCCGCGTCGGGAGGATCTGGAGCGCGTCGTTCGGCATGTGGACAGCGCCGCGCTCGAGCGTGTGGTCGTTCGAGCGGGAGTGGCCGCGCCCGTCGTTCAAGCCCTCTCCGCACCTGGCGTCACGGAAGAAGCCCTGCTCGGCCCCGCCGGTCCGTCCGAACCTGCGCCGTCTTCACCCTTGGCCTGGAGCCACGGCTTTGTCTGCCGCAGAGTCAGCTTCGCCCCTGGGGCCGAAGCGCCCGAGCACAGCCGATCAGAGCCCGAAGTGCTGTTCCTGCATGCGGGACAGCTTACGGTGACGGTGGAGGACGGTAGGGTTGAGCTCAATCCCGGCGACACCCTGACGATTCCCCGGGGCGCTCGACGCAGCATGCGCTCGGGGAAGGGCGCCTTGACTTTCGTGACCCGAGGCGGCGATGCGCCGGCGGCTCCACAGCGGTGATGACCGTCAGCGTCTTTGACCTGTTCAAGCTGGGAGTCGGACCCTCGAGTTCACACACCATGGGGCCCATGACCGCCGCGAACCGGTTCGTGGCCCTTCTCAGCGAGGGTGGCGTCTTAGAGGCCGCTGCCGCTGTTCGAGTGACACTGTATGGCTCACTGGCGCTGACCGGCCGCGGTCACGCCACGGATCGCGCCATCATGCTCGGACTCCTCGGGTTCGAACCGGCATCGGTCGACCCGGACCACGCCGATCGCGCCTTGTCCCTCGCGAGGGAAAGCGGCGTGCTCGCCTTGGGAGCGTCCGGGCCGACGATCACGTTTGACGAGACGCGCGACATCTGTTGGGCGACGGGCGAGCGTTTGCCCGCGCATCCGAACGGCTTGGCCTTCGAGGCCAGCTCAGCTGCCGGAGAGACCCTCCTGCGACGGCGCTACTACTCTGTCGGGGGCGGGTTCGTTTTGGACGAGGTCGAGATCGACCGGAATGATCAGCCCAGGCGCGCTCTTCAGCCGCCCTTTCCGTTCACGTCGGCCGCTGAGCTGCTGGATCGGGCCGATACGGCGTCCCTCTCAATCAGCGGGCTGATGCTCGCCAACGAAGTCGCGCTTCGGCAGGAGACGGAGGTGCTCGAGGGGCTCGACACGATTTTTGAGGCTATGGAGGCGTGCATCGAGCGCGGCATGCGCCAGGAGGGCTGTTTGCCGGGCGGGCTGAAGGTGCGCCGGCGGGCGAAGCAGATTCACACCGAGCTGATCGGCCGGATCGAGCGGAACCTGTCCGATCCCTTGGGCGCCTTGGATTGGGTCAACCTCTGGGCCCTCGCCGTGAACGAAGAGAACGCCGCCGGCGGGCGGGTCGTGACCGCGCCCACCAACGGCGCGGCGGGGCTCTTGCCGGCTGTGCTGCGGTTTTACGACCGGTTCTACAACGGTGACGCTGCGGGACGTCGCACCTTCCTGCTGACCGCCGGCGCGATCGGAGCGCTTTACAAGCGGAACGCCTCGATCTCCGGCGCCGAGGTGGGCTGCCAGGGAGAAGTCGGGGTCGCCTGCTCCATGGCTGCCGCAGGCCTCACAGCGGCGCTCGGGGGCTCGAACGCACAGATCGAGAACGCCGCCGAGATCGCCATGGAGCACAATCTCGGCCTGACCTGCGACCCCATCGGCGGCCTCGTCCAAATCCCCTGCATCGAGCGCAACGCCATGGGGGCGGTTAAAGCCATCGACGCCTCCAGGCTCGCGCTCCTGGGCGACGGCGAGCACTCGGTCAGCCTCGACAAGGTGATCGCCACTATGAAGCGAACCGGAGAGGACATGAACGAGATCTATAAGGAAACCTCCATGGGAGGCCTGGCGGTCAATGTCGTGGCGTGCTGAGCCGAACGCGCCCTCACCGGTCGGTCAGCCCATCGAGGCGCTGCTCGCGGAACGGCCGCGGCGCCAGTCGCTGGACGGCTTCGACCCGATCTACTCCGACATCGTCGACTACATCATTCGTTGCACGCACCGCATTTGGGAGGAGAAGAACGTCGGGCTCTGCCGCAGCCACTACGGCGACGACTGCGTCATTCATACACTGGCGGGCGAAGTCCGCAGCGCCGAGCAGGTGGTCCGCAACACGCTTTCGACCCTGGCCGCCTTCCCGGACCGCACCCTGATCGGCGAAGACGTGATCTGGAGCGAAGATCGGCCGGGCCTCTTCCACTCCTCCCACCGGATCGTCAGCCTGATGACACACCTGGGCGACGACGCCTTCGGGCCGGCGACCGGGCGGCGGGCCGAGATCACCACGATCGCGGACTGTGTCGTTCAAGAGAACCGCATCATTGAGGAGTGGCTCGTTCGCGACAACGCAGGACTGGTGCGCCAGCTCGGTCTGGATCCTTGGGCGATTGCACGTTCACAGGCCGCCGCAGATCAGGCGGCTGACCCCGTCGTTCATGCTTGGCGCGCCGCCGAGCTGGCGCGGGTGCGGTCCGGCCGCGGGTTGACGGTCGCGCCGCCCGCAGATCACCCCGCCGCGGGCCTCGTGTCCGCCTGGACCCTCGCCGTGAACGACGGGCTCCTTGGGACGGCGGCTGAACGGTTCGGGGTCTCCGCAGAGGGATGGTGGCCGTCGGGTCGCCGTTGGTTTGGGCGAGGGGGCTGGATCGGTGCTGTCAATCAGCTCGTCGGCGTCCTGGCCGAGCCCATGATCGTCATCGACCACTGGGCCGCGACAGCTCGGCCGTTCGGAGACATCGCCGTCGCCGTGCGCTGGTCGTTGGCGGGTCGCCATGCCCAGCCTGGGGTGTATGGACCGCCGACCGGGCGGGAGCTTCTGGTGCTGGGCGTGAGCCACGCCGTCGTGCGGGGGGGCCGCATCGTCGAGGATGTGACGGTCTTCGATGAGCTCGCCGTGTTGCGCCAGCTGGCCGGAGGACTGGGCGCATGAGCCCGCTCCAACGCCTGCTCTCGGGCGAGCCGCCCTCTGCGATGCTCCTGCAAACGTGCCGCTTCGAGGGCGGGGGCGAAACCGCTTACGGTCGGGAGGCCGTCGGCGAGCGGCTGAATGGTCGTGATCTCGACTTAGCCGACGCCTGGTTCTTCGAGCACCCCCGCCACGCCGTCGTTCTAGGATCAGGATGGGCGGCTTTCGCTGATCTCTATGATGACTGGATCGGCAGGCTCTGGCTCGTGAGTGAACTTGCTTCGTGCGCCTCCCCGCCGCCGATGCGGATCGACGTGCCCGTCGACCCCGATCTCTCCCAGGGCGCTCGGGGGCTTCGCTTCGATCCCCTCGATCATCCTGCTCTGGACGAGGGCGTGGACACCCTTGCGGCTGAAGCAGCACGTTGGCCCCGCCTTGAGCTTCAGCGAGTCCGGCCCCTGATCTTGAGGGCGGCCAGCGCCCGAGGGTCGCGTGTCGCGCTCGTGCGATTGGAGGGCGAGGCGAGCGACTCGAGCTCGACGCCGATAGGCTGCAACGCCGTCCTCGCCATGACGCCCGAAGGCGCCGAGCGGCGCATCGATAAAGCTGCGCTGAACGCGGAGCGCCGACGGTCCTGGAGTCCGCGCCTCTGACGATCGAGGCCGGCGATCCCTGGCGGCCGGCGCTGCACCTGACCGCTCCGGATTCTTGGTTGAACGACCCCAACGCCTTGGTCAGGGTCGCGGGTGGCTGGCGACTTTTTGCGCAGCACCGAGATGATCCGGAGGCGAAGGGTCCCAACGCCTGGGCTTCGGCCTTCAGCACAGATTTGGCTCACTGGCGCTTCGAAGGACCGGCTCTTGCGAAGACCCCGACGGACTCCATGCACTCAGGATCATTGATCCGGCGGGGCCAAGGGCTCCTGGCTATCCATACCCTGAGCCGGAATGACGGCGGCCCGCGACAGCGACAGGTGCAGGTTCTGGCCCGCAGCATCGACGAGGGCCGCACCTTCCACAGCGCCGGCCCGCCGGTGCTCGATCGTGGACGGGCCGAGTCTCGCGACCCGTTCGTTTTCCGCACTCTCGGGCGGTGGTGGATGCTGCTGACGGAACCGTGTCCCTGGAACGCTGCGGGCGAGGAGCGCTCCAAGCTCTTGCTCTTCGACTCGACCGATCTCGGCTCCTGGCGGCTCGTTCAGCAGATCGGTCCCTGGTCGCCGGCGGGGGTGCTCTGGGAGACGCCGCTGCTGTTCCAGGTGCGAGGGGGTGGGCACGACTGGGTGCTCGCCCTGTCGCAAGTCGATCGGCGCAACGAGGCCACGTCCTGCTCAACAACCTACTGGACGGGCGCTTTCAGCCGAGCGGGCTTTCAGCTCCATCCAGACCAGAGAACAAGTGGGCGTCCGCTGGACGCCGGCTCCGACTTCTATGCACCGATGGTGGACACCCCTGCTCGCCCGGGCGGACGGCGGCGGCTTCTGACGGCCTGGCTGTCCTCTTGGGCCTGGGCTCGCCTGGGTCCGGCGCGGCGCTGGCGCGGAGGGGCGATCGCCGCGCCGCGGTCTCTCTCTTTCGTCCAGGGCGCCGACGGCCCTCAGCTTGCGCAGCGGCTGGCGCCGGCCGTCAGGCGGGCCGCGGGTGAGCGGCTTTGGACGTTGAACTTCGACTTCCAAGGGGATGGTCTGCGGATCGGGTCTGAGGCTCACGACCACGGCGCGATCTACATGCAGGCGGTGCGAGGCGGCTTGCAGCTGAGCCGCCAAGCTGGCGCCTTGCCCGCCTGGACGAGAACGATCGAGACCTCGTTCACGAAGAGAGTTGCGAGCCTCGAAATCCTGATCGACGGTCCCTTAGTCGAGCTCTTCTGTCCCGCCGCCCCGCTGACCGCCACCTTTCAGACCTTTCTCGGCGGCCCTTGGGAGCCGCTGCGCCTCAGTCGAAGCTGAGCAGTGGCGCGTTTGTCACCGGAGCTTCACTATTTTCGCATTCGAATGCAGTCCCCCGTAGACGCGACCTGCATTCGTATGCACTCTTCGGTGAGCTGCGGGTGGGATACGCGGCTGAACGAGGGGAGAGCGCCGTGGGGAATCGCCGTCGACTGATCGGGGCGTCGTTGTTGGTGCTGGCCGCAGCGGCTTCTTCCGCCCGCGCGCAGACCGGAGAAGCGCCTCAGGACGCCCCGGCTGAGAGCACCACCCTGCAGGAGATCGTGGTCACCGCCCAGCGCCGGGCCGAGAACCTACAGGACGTGCCCCTGGCCGTGACCGCCCTGACGGCCGACACCCTCGCGCGCAACGACATCAGAGACCTCGGCCGCGTAGAGGTTCTCACCCCGGGGTTTTCGTTCGGCAAGTCGGGGTCGGATGCGCGACCGGCGATACGCGGCGTCAGGACCGAGAACGTCGGGGTCTCCGGCGACCCCACGATCGGCTTCTTCGTAGACAACGTTTATCGCAGCCGAGCGACGCAGGCGAACGAGCCCTTCGTGGATGTGGCCCGCGTGGAGGTGCAACGCGGACCTCAGGGCACGCTCTACGGCCGCAACACCTTCGGCGGCAACATCGCCATCGCTACAGCCGAGCCCGACGAGGAGTTTTCGGGCGCCGTCAGCGGAGTGCTCGGCAGCTACGAGCGACGGAGCACGCAGGGACACGTCAACCTGCCTGTCAACGACATGCTCCAGGTCCGCGTTGCCGGCCTGCTGGAGACCATGAACGGCTACGTCGAGGGCACGACAGATGCGCTCGACATCTTTGACCGAGATACGACCTACTATCGCGTGAGCGCCCGTTACGCCCCGACCGACGCCTTTGAGGCGGTCCTGCGTTACAGCCACTGGACTGAGGAGGGGACCGGCGGAGCCGCGTTCGGCTATCGCGTGGGAGGGGTCTTCGTTAATCCGACCACGGGCGCCTTCGACATCAACGGCCAGCCGAGGCGTGTGCTGTATGACCTGCCCCGGACAGGCTTTCCGGGGCTGACCGGCACGCCGATCAACCCTGACCCGCACTTCTACCCGGGCGACACCAAGCTCGAGCAGAACCTCGAACAAGATTCGTTCGCCGCCAACCTTTCCTATGACTTCGGACCGGTGACGCTTCGCTCGATCACCGGCTACACCGAACTCGAAGTTTTCCGGAACGCCGACAATGACTTCAGCCTGCGTCTAGGCAACGTCGACGCCCAAGAAGACAAGCTGAACGCCTTCAGCCAGGAGCTGCAGATCGCCTCAAACGGCGAGGGCCCGTTTCAATGGATCGCGGGCTACTTCTACTTCAAGGAGGACATCGAGGCCTCGTTCTTCTCCAGCTGCCCGACCGGCGCGCGCAACACGCCGGGCTGCGCCTTCGCCGCCGGCCTGCCGGAGACTGTCTCGAACGCGGTGTTTGGCCAGGCGTCCTACTGGTTCATCCCTGATCGGTTCCGGGTGACGGCGGGCGTCCGCTATACAAAGGACGAGAAGACGGTGGTCCGGGCCAACGGCCTTACCGATGCTCGTCAGCGTCTCGTCAGCGTGACGCCGACGGGTCAGCAATTCGGGTTCGAATTTGAGAAGACCACCTATCGACTGAACGCCGAGTACCACCTGACCGACGAGAACATGGTCTACGCCACGCTCTCTACGGGCTTCCGCTCGGGCGGATTCAACGCAGGCTTTTTCACCAACCCGGCCCTGCCGGGCGCGTTCGGGCCCGAGCTCGTGACCGCCTACGAAGCCGGCTCCAAGAACCGCTTCCTCGACGACCGCTTGCAGCTGAACGTCTCGGTCTACCGCAACGAATTCGAGGACCTGCAGGTCCAGAATCAGTTCCTGATCGTAACACCCACAGGGACGACGACCACATCGGTGATCCTAAACGCCGCCGAGGCGCACAGCCAGGGCATCGAAATCGAGTTGGAGGCGGTGCCGGTCGAGAATTTAAACATCGCGCTGTCCGCCACGATGATGAAAGCGGAATACGACGACTACCGCAACGTGCCGGCCCCGGCGAACTACATCGGGTTCCTGAACTATTCAGGGAATGAAGTGCCCTACAGCCCAAGCTATAAGCTGACAGGTCAGGTGAGCTACGATTTTGATCTGGGCGCCATGGGCACGCTGACGCCGCAGGCGACGGTGCTGGTGTCGGACAGCTACTACCTCACTGACACAAACACCGCGCTGGACTTGCAAGAGCAGTTCACAAAGCTTGATCTGCGACTGACCTGGCGCTCGGAAGACGAGCGCTTCACCGCCGAAGTGTTCGGCAACAACGTGACCGACGAGATCACGCTCAACCGGGCGACCTTCGGCTCCCGTGGGCTGAACCAGAGCTATGACGCCCCGGCCATGTACGGGGTGCGTATCGGCGCGGCATTCTAGACCCACGAAAGAAGGAGGGAGGGGCGCCTGGAGCGACCCCTTCCTCCGCCTCAAGCCTGCAGCGGCGGATCGTCCAGATCCGGATGCCAGTTCCAGGTTTCGGTTCCTAAGAACAGGCTTTCGTAGCTGCGGTCCAGTCGCTCCCAAAGGCTCTCGGGCGTGACGCCTTCCTTCGACGCCTGAACAAAGCTCGGCCCGTAGGCGGCGATCATCATCAGCCGCTCGCGGCCGCTGCGAATGATCCCCGATCCGTGCACCAGGGTTTCGAAAAAGACGAGCGTGCTGCCTGCGGGCGCTTCGACGCGCCGGACCATCGAGGGATCTCGGCTAAGGGCGCGCACCACGTCAGGCACGCCCATGTTCGAGCGGTGCGTTCCGGGCACCACGACCGTCCCGCCATCATCAGGGCCAAGGTCGGTCAGGTTCGTGAGCATCTTCACGAAAGGCGCCCGGTACCGGCCGTGGAGCTCAAGATGGTAATTGCCCCGCACGCCCCGGTGCAGGCCGTCCGCCGAAATCATCGGCGTGTCGGCCTCGTCCGGGTTCGGACGACGGATCTGGCAGTCGGCCTCCATGTAGCGGATCCGCGCACCGCCCGTCGCTTCGCGAGCGAAGCCGAGATTGCGAGGCTCGATCACGTACTCCAGGCATGCATCGGCGCAGAGATGCGGCTGCAGCACCCGAAAGTAGTCGCGCCGATTGGAGTAGAGCGTGGCGCCCGTGCCTTGCGGAAACTCACCTGCATCGGCGCGAGCCTGCAGGTCGTGGATCTCGGCCGTGAGGCGGCGGCAGAGGTCAGCCGAGATGGCGTTCTCTACGACCACGTAGCCGTTGACCTCCAGGTGCAGCCGCTGGGCCGCGGTCAGCGCGGGGTACTGGACCGGGAAGGGCGGCGCCGGCGGCGCGATCCGCTGGGCGCAGAGAACGGCCGGGCCGAAGACGTTCCAAACGGCCGCGTCGCCCTGGACGATGAGCCCGTGACGCTCGGGGGACCGTTCGGGTCCGGGCGATTCCTGGCTGAATAGCGCGCGCTCGAACACCTCCGCCGGCGCTCGGATCACCAAGTCAGCCGGCGTGTCGGACTTGGCGGTCACATTGCTGGGCACCGGAGTTGTTCCGTCGATCAGCACGGCGCCCTCGTCGCCCCAGTCCAAGAGCACCGTGGCGCCGAAACTTTCTCGGGTGTGCCCGAGCCGCGCTTTCACCACGTCCCGCAGATACTCGAACATGCCGGCCATCGGAGATCCTCGCGAGCGTTGAGAAACGACCCAGTGTGCTCGGCTTGACCCCCTGCGTCGATTGACCGTTCATGCACCGTGGTGTCCGAAACCGATCTTGTCGAGTTGCGGTCCCGGCTGCTCTACGACGGCCGACCTTGGGCGCGAGCGAGCACGCCGGAAGCGAGCGTCCGGCTGGTCTGCGGGGTGGGCGTGTACGCCCCGAACGCAGCCTTCGGCTTCGACGGGCGCACCCGGCGAGACTTTCTGTCTCTCCCTGTGGTGCTGCTGCAGTACGGGCTCGCCGGCGGCCTCGCGATCCGAATCGGCGCCGAGGAGGCGATCGCGGGACCCGGCGATCTGTCGGTGCTGGGCGTGCCCGGCGAGAACGGAATGCGCCTGGCTCCGGGCCGTGGGAGCGTCCACGCCTATCTGGCGATCTACCACGGGTACGTCACACCCAGGCTGCTGGCGCGGATCGGTGCAGGCGTGGTGGGCCCGCTCGCGCCGGAGGCTAAGCTGACAGGGCTGCTAACCGAGCGCCTCGCCCTGGCCCGCGACTCTGTCGAGCCGGACCCGAGAGCGGAAGAGGCTGACGTTTTCCGGCTGCTTCTCGAGATCGAAGCGTGGCTGGAACGTCGCCCTGTTGAGGATCAGGCGAGACGCTGGCGTGGCGCCGTGGCGGAGGTGGTCGCCGCCTCCGGGCCTCGCCGCGCGACCATCGATGAAATGGCCGCCGCGTGCGGTGTGGGACCGGCTCACTTCATCCGGCGTTTCCGCGCCCTCACCGGAGAGACGCCCGCGTCATACGCGCTAGGCTTGCGCCTCTCACGCGCCATGCAGCAACTCATCGAGACCTCCGCGCCCTTGAAGACCGTCGCCTTCGAGGCCGGGTTCGCGGACGCCCAGAGCTTCTCGCACACCTTTCGGCGGCGGCTCGGCGTCACGCCGGGCGCCTTCCGCCGGCGCCATGCCTGGAGTTCCTGAGCGTTAAAGCCCAGCGTCGGCCCGCAGCTTCGCCGCGCCGACTTTCAGGAACCCCAGGTCGGAGCCGAGCAGGAACAGACTGACGCCCTTGGCTCTCCAGCCAACAACTTCGGATAGATCAGGGGTGAACATGCCGACGGCCCGCTCTGCAGCCAGACATCGAGCGGCGACGTCCGATACCACGTCCATGACACGCCCCGCTTTGGGGTCATTCTCGCCAAGCGCGACCGTCAGGTCGATGCGGCCGATGAAGACGGCGTCCACCCCATCCACTTGCGCGATCGCCTCCACATGCTCGAGCGCCTCCACGTCTTCGATCTGGACGATGACGCTCGTCTCAGCGCGAGCTTGGGCCAGCCGGTCAGTCATGGGCGGCGCGGCGTAGTCGGTCGCGCGGATCCCGCCGGAATAGCCCCGACCGCCCGGCCCGTACGCCGAGGCGCGGGCTACAGCCTGGGCCTCGGCTTGGGACCGAACGTGTGGGACGACCACCCCGGCCGCCCCAAGGTCCAGCGCGTTCAGGATCTCGTGTGGAGCGCCCGACGGAACGCGGACCAGCGCGGGAAGCCCGCCCGCTCGGGCGGCCAATATGCAGTGGTCGAGATCCCGTCGGTCGAATGGCGCGTGCTCGCCGTCCAAGCAGACGCAGTCCAGGGCGGAGTCCGCCAGCGCCTCGATCACCATGGCATGGGGTGTCTTGACGAAGCACCCCAGCAGCGGCTCTCGGGCGCGGAGCCGGCGTTTGAAATCCGATGCGTTGCTCACGCCGCTCTCCTCCAAAGCCGATCGGAAGCGATCGCAGCTCCCTCCGCCAGGCTCCGCAGTTTGGCCCAGGCGATCTCGCCCTCGACCGCGCCGAACCCCGCGAAGGTGCCGAAACCGCAGTCGGATCCGGCGATCACGCGCTCTTTCCCGACCAGGCCTGCGAAGCGCTCGATCCGCTGCGCCACCAGCTCCGGGTGTTCGATGAAATTGGTGGTGGAGTCGATCACGCCAGGGATGATGATCAGCTCGTCGGGGATCGCGTGATCGCGGAACCATGTCCACTCGTGCGCATGCCTCGGGTTGGCCGCCTCAAACAGCAGCGCCCCAACTCGGGCCCGGCTCGCGATACCGAAGACCACCTCAAAGGGGGCGTCGCAGTGATGCGGCCCTTCATAATTGCCCCAGCAGACGTGCATGCGCACCCGGTCGCGCGGCACGTCGGCCAGGGCCGCGTTCAGAGCTTCAAGGTGCCCTTCACAGGCTCTGACGTAGTCGGATTCAGGCAAGCCCTTGAACATCATGTGGCGGCCGAGCCCGAGGTCGGGGCTGTCCACCTGCAGGATGAACCCGGCGCCCACGATCGCCTCGTATTCGCTCTTCATGGCTGCGCTCAGCGCCTCGAGATACGCGTCCTGGTCCGGGTAGAAGCCGCCCTCGCCTTGGAACAGAGCGGGCTGGAAAAGGGCGATCACGCCGGGCGAGGCCGCGTTGAGAAAGGCCTCAACCGGCCTCGCCGCGTCCACGGCGGCGCGCATGGCCGAGATGTCGGCAAGCAGCGGCCCGTCGTCCTTCACCCTCACTTCGCCAGTCGCCATCGGCCGCTTGTAGGTTGGCGTGCCGCCGCCGCGCGCGAGCTTCTCCAAGAACCCGGGGAAAGCTTCCAGGTCCGCGGGCGGGCGGCGGGGACTGTCGCCGGAGAAGCCCGACAAGCGGTCACCGACGTAGGTCGCGTAGGAGATCTTGCTCATCTCCCCGTCGGAGACGATGTCCAGCCCAGTCTCGACCTGCCGTCGCACGGCGGCCGCGGTCGCCGCCCGCACGAGTTCGACGAAGGCGATAGGGTCGAAATCAGGGTCCCCCTTCTCGCGCGCGTATAGGCCGTCGCAGACGTCCTGGGGCCGGGGCAGGCTGCCCACATGGGTCGTCAGGATCCTGTCGATTGACGCTTTCACGCGGCGTCCGCGTAATCGGGCTCGGCGAAGCTCAACGGCGCTTTCAGCTCAGCTCGATCCTCCGCCAACCAAGCGTTCCATCGGCTCTGAAGCGAGCCGCTGTGAAAGTAGGGGTTGGAGCGGTCCCAGCGCTTCTCGTCGACGCCGAAGAGGCGCCGGATCCGCACGTCGCCTCGCCGTTTAGCGTCGTCAACGATCGCCTGCACGCGGGGGCCTGAGTGGTTGTCCCGATGCCGCATCCAGCAGCGATTGTAATAGGCCGAGATGAAGCCGCGATCCTCGCCCGAGGTGTTGGGCGTGCCGGAATGAAGAAGGCCGTAGTGCGTGAAAACCACGTCACCGGCCTTGGGGTACAGCAACAGCTCGTCCGCGCGCGGGCGGACCCGCTCCTCAGCCGAAACGTGGACGGGCGAGCGGTGTGAACCGGGGATCACCCGCAGCGCCCCGCGCTCGGGCGTGAGATCCTGCAGGTAGCTGATGGCGTTGACGGCCTGGGGAATGAGGTAATCGGTCCCCTCGGGGACCTCCGCATAACGGTCTCGATGCCAGCCGTTCACCCGGCCATCGGCGTCGTCTTTGGTCGCTTCGGGCCAGAGGTTCAAAGCCATCGCGTCCAACTGGACGGTCGGACCCATGACCGCTTCGGCGAAGTCGAGCAGGGCCGGATGAGCGCACATGGGCAGGAACAGGCCGGGGTCGAACTCCACCGCGCTTGCGATCCAGCCCACCGCCGCCTGTCCAGGCGGCGTGTTCGCGCGGACCAGATCCCGGTAGCGGGCCTTCCAGCGGCGGATCAGGCTCGCCTGAAACAGGCCTTCGAAGATCGTGAAGCCGTTACGCCTGAACGCTTCGAGACGTGCGCTCGGATCCATCGCTCTGCTCCTCGACCATTCGAGCCGCCCGCTCGATCTCGGCGGCTACGGACTGGGGTTGTTCAAGCGGGGCCATGTGGCCGCAGCCGTCCAGGACCACGAGCCGGCCGTTCGCCAGCGTACGGGCCAGGGACTCGGCGAAGACGGGAGGCGCGAGCTGGTCGTCGCGACCGGTGATCACTGTCACGGGCATCGTCAGGTGCTTCAGCAAGGGTGACGGATCGGGCCTCGACATCAGGGCGAGCCCATGGCGGCGAAAGACATCCGGGCCCAGATCGAACGCCATCTCGGCCACCAGCGCTTTCTCGACCGGCCGCGGCGTCCCGGGCGAGAAGTAGGCCGGCTTCAGCTCCTCATAGACGAGCGCGTCGAAGTCTCCGCTGACCGCCGACTCGATCTGCCGAACCCGGCGAGCCTTGCGGTTCGGCGTTTCAGGCTCGGCATGGGTGTCGATTAGAACCAGTGCAGCGACCCGCTCAGGCGCGCAAGACGCAGCGAGCATCGCGGCCATGCCGCCCATGGAGAAACCCGCCAGCACGAAACGGCGCGGCGCCTCGCGCAAAATCGCCTCCGCCATCTCCTCCATGCGCCCCAACCGGGTGAAGTCGAGCGCCACGACCGGCCGCTCCAGCAGCGGGCGAAGGCGGCTCCACAAGCGGTCGTCGCAAAGCAGGCCGGGCGCCAGGACGACCGGCGTCATCACCCCGGCCCCAACCGGGCGGAGCGCCCGCAAACGATTTCACCGCTGAAGAGTCGGCGCTCGGGGGCCAGATCGGGGTTCTCGATCCGTGCAAAGAGCATCTCCACCGCCGCGGCCGCTAATGTCTCGATCGGCTGGCGTACGGTCGTCAGCTGATAGGCCAACCAGCGTCCCGCGCCGAAGCCGTCGAACCCTGCGACCGAGACGTCCTCTGGAATTTGCAGCCCATGCTTCCATCGCGCCGCATCCACCGCCCCTAGCGCCATGGCGTCGTTCGCGCAGAGCACCACATCGAGCGGACGACCCGTGGCGACGAGCGCTCCAAAGGCTTCAACGCCGCTCTCGTAGCGATAGTCCCCCGGCACGATGACAGGAGGTTCGCCGCCGAGCCGGGTGAGCGTATCCACAGCACCGGCCGCTCGCTCGCGCGCGACTGCGGAGTCTGAAGGCCCGGTGATCATGGCGAAGCGGCGATGGCCGGCGGCCCAGAGGCGGCTGACGAGACGTCCTTCGCCGTCGGCGTGATCCACGCCGACCGAATTGCCAGCGTGATGCGGCGGCGCTCGGTTGTAAAAGATCACCGGCGTGCGGTGCAGCTCGAAATCGCTGAGCTGTTCGGCCGTCAAAGCCGTGGCCGCGATGACTCCATCCACCTGGAAGCTCCAGAGCTGCTCCAGGGCGCCGCCAACCTCGGCGGGAGTCTCCACTGTGATGAGCAGGACGCGGGCCCCGCGCTTGGCCACTTCCGCGGTGAGACCGACGGTCACCTCCGGGTAGTAGAGACTGGCGGCTGAGGGCAGGATGAGGCCGACCAGGTTGGATCGACGGGTGATCAGCCCACGGGCGATCGCGTTGGGTCGATACCCAAGCGTCCGTGCGGCCTCCAACACCCGGTCGCGGGTATCGCTCGACACGCTGCCGCCACCCGAGAAGGCGCGGGAGACCGCCGACTGGGAGACGCCCGCCAATCGGGCCACATCGTAGCTGGTCGCCCGACTTCGCCGCCCGCCCGACTGCGGGGGTCGCTTCGGGGCCATCAGGCGGCCACCGCGGGCGCGTGCCGCCGCACGCGAATGTCGGCTTGCTCCTTATGTCCCGCGAATCCCTCGATGGCGCAGAGCCTGGAGCAGTACTCGCCCACCATGACGCTCGCTTGGGGCGTCAACACCTTCTGGTAGGTGCAGGTCTTCATGAATTTCCCGACCCACAGACCCCCGGTGAAACGGGCCGACCGTTTGGTCGGCAGGGTGTGGTTGGTTCCGATCACCTTGTCGCCGTAGCTCACGTTTGTCAGCTCGCCCAGGAACAGGGCCCCGTAGTTGCTCATGTTGGCCAGGAAGTAGTCCGGATCGCGGGTCATCACCTGTACATGCTCGGAAGCGATCTGGTCGGCGATCTCCACCATCTCCGCATCACTCTCAGCGAGAATGACTTGTCCGTAGTCGCGCCAGGCGGCGGCTGCGATCGGGGCCGTCGGCAACCATTGAAGCTGCCGCTCGATGGCGAGTTCGGTCTCACGGGCGAGCTGTTCGGAGGTGGTCAGGAGGATCGCCGGGCTATTGGGCCCGTGCTCGGCCTGGCCGAGAAGGTCGGCGGCGCAGAGCTCGCCGTCGACGGCGTCGTCAGCGATGATCAGCGTCTCGGTCGGGCCCGCGAGGAGGTCGATCCCGACCCGGCCGAACAGCTGGCGTTTCGCCTCCGCGACGTAGGCGTTGCCGGGGCCGACCAGCATGTCCACCGCCGCGACGTCGCCCCCGCCCAGGGCCATGAGCCCGATGGCCTGCACGCCGCCAAGGGCCAGAATAGCGTCGGCTCCCGCCATGTCCTGCGCCACCACGATGGCGGGATTGGCGCGTCCGTCATAGGGGGGCGCGGCGGAGAGGATCCGCTTCACCCCGGCCACCTTGGCGGTCACCACGCCCATATGCGCGGAGGCCACGAGCGGGTACTTGCCGCCGGGCACATAGCACCCGACCGCGTTCACCGGCGTGTTCTTATGCCCCAGGATGACGCCGGGGAGGGTCTCCACCTCCACATCGCGCAGAGCGTCCTTCTGGATCTGGGCGAAATTGCGCACCTGGGTCTGAGCGAAGCGGATGTCCTCGATCGTGCGCTCGGGCAGGGCGGCGTAGGCGGCGCGGATCTCGTCGGGCGTGAGCTGGAAGTCTTCCCGATCCCAACGATCAAGATCGCGGGAGTAGCGCCGCACCGCCTCCATCCCCTCGGCCTCGATGGCGGCCAGCATGCGTTCGACGGTGTCGCGCACCCGAGCGTCGTCGGCCTTGGCGTCCTCGACCGAACGCCCCTCCTTGAGCCAGCGCGCCATGGTCTCGAACCCTTGCAATCGTCCAGAACAGCGTCACTCTAGCTCCCGTGCATTCGAATGCAACGGGGGTGAGGGTGGATTTGTCGGGCCGGACGGTGATGGTGACGGGCGGGGGGCGAGGGCTCGGCCGCGCCTGCGTCGAGGCGGTCGTCGCCGCCGGAGCGCGCGCCATCGCCGTCGCCCGCTCCAAGGCCGACCTGGACACGCTGGCCCAAGGCTTCCCCGGCGAGGTCGAAGCCTGGGAGGAGGACGTCCGCTCGGCGGCGTTCCACCAGCGCGTCGAGGGCCTGCCGCGTCTCGACGGCCTGGTGAACAACGCCGGTTTCAACCGGCCCCAGCCGTTCTTGGAGGTGGACGCCGAGACATTGGACGAGATGATGGCGCTCAACGTGCGAGCGGCCTTCTTAACGGCCCAAGCGGCCGGGCGGGTGATGACCCGCCAAGGCTCGGGCGTCATCGTCAACATGAGCTCCCAGATGGGCCACGTCGGTTCCCCGGGACGCAGCGTCTACTGCCTGACCAAACATGCGATCGAGGGGCTCACCAAAGCGATGGCGGTTGAGCTCGCGCCTGCCGGCGTGCGCGTCGTCAGCATCGCGCCCACCTTCGTGGAAACGCCGCTCACCGCGCCCATGCTGGCGAACGAAGGGTTCCGGCAATTCGTTCTGGACCGCATCCCGCTCGGACGGGTCGGACGGGTCGACGAGGTCGCCTCCGCCGTCGTCTTCCTCCTCTCGCCCGCCGCCTCGCTCGTCACCGGATCCAGTCTGCTCGTCGACGGCGGCTGGACCGCCCAATAGGAGCCCCCGCTGATGGACCCGCTCGCCCGCAAGCGCTTTCTGCTGAGCTTCAACCGCGCCCTGGACGCCGCCTCCGGGGCCGCGCTGCTGCCGATCGTTCGCGAGCACGCCCACACAGACGTGGTCATGCACACAGTTCACCCGCTGAACGATCTTCACGGGCCTGAAGCCATCGTCGACCAGCTGCTGGCGCCGGCGGCGGAAGCGCTGCCCGACCGGGAACGGCGCACCTACGCGGTCATGGCGGGACGATTTGCGGACGCCGATTGGGTCTGCACGCTGGGCGTCTACCAAGGAACCTTCACTCGGCCGTGGCTCGGGATCGCTCCGACGAGCGGCTTGATCAACCTTCGCTTCGGGGAGTTCTACAAGCTCGTCGACGGACGCATCGCCGAAGTCTTCGCCATCTATGACCTGATCGACTTCATGCGCCAGGCTGGGATCAATCCGCTGCCCGAAGCGCCCGCGGGGGCGGCGGACATCTTCCCCGCGCCGATGACCGGTGACGGGGTTCAGCTGGCCGAAGCCCCGGCTGAGGCGACAGGCCGGTCGTTGGCTCTGGTCGAAGCGATGATCTTCGGGCTGAAGCAGTATGATCAGACCGACCTTCGCAGCATGGGCATGGAGCGATTCTGGAGTCCGACCATGGTCTGGTACGGTCCGGGCGGGGTCGGCGCCAACCGCGGGATCGCGGGCTTTCAGCGTTTCCACCAGCAGCCCTTCCTAGCGGCCTTCCCCGATCGGGTGGGGGGCAACCACAAGGCGCGCTTCGCGGACGGCGACTACGTCGCCTCCACCGGCTGGCCGAGCATTCATGCGACCCATGTTGGGCCGTGGCTCGGCGTTCCCGGACGCAACAATCCCATCACGATGAGGGTGATGGACTGGTGGCGCTGCGAGGGCGAGCTTCTCAAGGAGAACTGGGTCTTCATCGACGTGCCCCACGTCCTCTTGCAGAGCGGCTACGACGTCTTCGCCCAGCTGGGATGATCGGCTGGTTGCATTCGAATGCAGCTTCCGTAGTGTCTGACCAGGGGAGAGGAGCGGCGGATGGTCAGCACGGCTGGGGGGGATCAAGGCGCGCCGCTCACGCGGGCCGAGGACCTGTCCCTGCCACGCAGGATGGCGGCGCTCGGCTTCATCTGCTTCGGCTACTTCTTCTACGCTTGGTCCTGGAACACGATCGACATCCTGAGGCCCTACATCGCCGAAGACCTCGGCCTGAGGCTGCCGCAGGTGGGGTCGTTGTACAGCGCCCAGGCGCTCGGCGCGCTGATCGGGGCGGTGATCAACGGCCAGCTTGCCGATCGTTTCGGCCGACGAAATGCGCTCATGGTGGTGTGGATCGGCTTCGGCTCGCTCCTGGTCGCGGGCGCCTTCGTGCAGACCTACCCGCAAGCCCTGATCCAGCGCACCGTCATGGGCTACTTCATGGGGTCGATGTACCCCATCGCCGTGGGCCTCTACGTAGGCCTTTTCAGTCCGCGTATCCGGGGGCGGATCGCGAGCGTGGTGCTGGGTATCTACAGCACGGCTGTTTCAGCACTTGGGTTCGCGGCTGCCGCAGTATTCAAGGCGGAACTTGATTGGCATCTGCTGTTCTGGGTCGGTCTCATCCCGGTGATCGCCGCCTTCGCAGCGCCGCTGTTCATTCCCGACGACAAAAGGGTCGCGCCTTGGGGCGGGGTGGCTGAAACCAGTACGGCCAAAGGCACCTTGCCGATCGCCGAGCTCTTCACCCGCAGCTATCGAAAACAGACCCTGCTCCTGGCGTTGCTCACTGGCCTGAACTTCTTCGCCTTTCAAGCCTTCAACGGGTGGGCGACGACCTACCTCAAAACGGTCCGTGGCTTTGTGGACGCAGACGTGCAGACAACGGTGGCCTTCCTGTCGGTGGGCGGCATCGTCGGCGGCTTTTTCTGGGGTTGGTTCGGGGACCGCTTCGGACGTCGCCTCAGCGCGATCGGCTTCCTCATCGGTTCGGCTCTGATTTTGGTGTATCTCTTCGCGCCGTTCGGGCCGCGTTCGCTGAGCGTGGTCGCGTTCGCCTATGGCGCCGCGATATCCTGCAGCGTGATCTGGGGTCCGTGGCTCACCGAACTCTATCCCGCTCACCTCCGCTCGACGGCGGCCTCCATCTTCAATTGGGGTCGAGTCATCAGCTTCTTCGCGCCGTTGGCGACCGGCGCGATGGCCGAGCACGTCGGCTTGGCTCCGACGATGGTCCTGGCGTGCGTTACCTTCACCGCCGCCGCGGTGATCTGGTTGCGCCTCCCAGAAACGCTTGGGGACCGGCGCTCCGCTGCGCAGCGGAGCGCGTGATGGTCGCGCAACCGAAGCGACCGGCTGGACCAGGCGAGGCGCTGTTCACCGACGGCGCGTTGCTTGAACCTCGCACTTCTTCCCGTATAGCTAAGCGTGCATCCAGAGCCGGGCTCCGCCCGGCGCCAACCTGCCCCCCGGGCAAGGTGGCGGCCTGAATTGGGCGATGCGGCCGATGATCGGCAACGAAGCGGGACCCAGGCGGCCCATTCGTCACGAGAAATGAAGGGGCGCCGTCATGGCTGGACTTGATCTTACTGATGAGAGCGCCCTAGCGCGCGCCCTCCCAGGATCGACCCTGACCCACACCTTGTCCGTGCGGAGCGCGGACCGACTTACGGTGGCGGAAGCGGTCATTTCCAGGCTTCGCCGACACGGCGGCGAACTCGAAAGCCTTCAAGCTACTCGCAAGGACTCGGGATTCAGCCGCCTTCAGTTCTCCGGAGTCAGCGCCGCGGAAGCGAGGCTGATCGCCGCGGAATTAGCTCTCCGCCCCGACGTTTTTAGTGCGACTGTTGAACATCAATTCCGCGCTGCCTGTTCGAGGTGATGTGCTTTCTGTACCCCCTCCAATCTGAGCGTGCTGCGGTTCCTGCTGGCGCGAAGGTGCCGAAGACGCTCGTGAGGTGGATCAGAACTGCACCGCCATGCTGACGGCCGTGAACCGGCTGTCCTGGCCGCCGGCGGCCCGGAGCGCGCCTTCGGCCGTCTGTTCGACGTGGTGGAATTGGATGCTCAGTTCGTCCACCGGAACCCAGGTCACCGACACCGTAGGCGCGATGGAGACGCGATCCCCGCCTTGGCCGGCCGACCGAGGGTAGGCGCTCAGCGGCACGGCATGGAGGCTGTCGGCCCGCTCCAGGCGGGTCGTCACCGGCCACTGGACTTCCGCGTTCAGCCGAGGGCTCGGCTTCACGCTCAACACCGGCCCGACCACCGCGATGTTGGTGGGCGCCAGCCAAAGGGGGTCGGCGCAGCAGGGCGGACGCGCGAACGGGCCCATGAAGGTCTTGGCCGTCCGATCCGCCGGATCGTCGTCTCCTGACCCGAACAGCACCCGCACGCCGAACCGCGGCGACCAACGCGCATCCCGGGCCGTCCAGCCGGCGTCCGCTCCGCCGCCCCAGGCCTGGATCTCTCGTCCCGCGAACCGTCCGGTTTGACGGTAGCCCTCGACGTCCAGATCCCAGCCGTTCTGCGCGCCGAATACCCGCAATCCCCAGGATCGCCGGTCATCGGGTCCCGTCGCGCCCGCGATCCGCGCCGCCTCCCGATCAATCCGGTAAGCCGATCCGACCACCCGCCAGGCCTGCTTCTCACCAAAGCCATAGCTCAGCCGCAGCCCGGAGAACGTCTGGCCTGGGTCGGCCTCGTCGTCGAAATCGCGCGCAGCGTTCGCCACCGGCCGTGTCGCGAAACCCTCGACGCGCCAAGGCCCGCGCACCATCCAGCCCCGCACGCCGTCATATGCGGACCTGATGTTGACCCCGTCCCGCGGGTTCACGAACCGCGGCGAGAACACGAGCTCCTGTCGCCCCAGGCGCAGGCCCTGCGTACGCGAGCCCGCCCCGCCACGCAGTTCCATGAAGGCCTGCTGCAGGTCCAGCCCGCCCTGGTCCAGCGGGAAGAACCCGCTTCGCCCTTCGCTGTCGTGATGAGCCAGCTGCACGAAGGCCTGCACGTGCCGGTTGGGACGCCAGTCGGCGTGCAGCATGACCCTGTGAAAAAATGTAGCTGTCTGCTTCCGCGCCGGTGACGCCGAACAGAGGTCGGTCCACCGCCTCCCAGCGCAGCTTGCCGTCGGCCCCTAGCGTCAAGAAACCGTCGCCGGGCAGCGCCCGCCATTTCGCATCGTGCCACACCCGCGTTCGTCGGGCGGGGTCGGCCAGCGCCGACCAGTCCTCGGCGGCATGGTCGGGTCGGTAACTAGAGCCGGGGGGAACGAGGGGCTGGGCCGCCGCGCTGGACGTCAGAGACAGCGCTACGGCCAGGCCGCGCCATGAACTCCAGCTAACTGGCCCGTGCAGGCGACGCCGCTTCATCGGCCGGAGCGGCGGCTGAACGCCGTTATCGGCGCGGAGCGGCCGTTCCTCATCGATGGTCTGCAATTGCGGGAGCCGGCTGCGTCGCCGTCCACCGGCGGCTCAGCGCCAGCAGCAGCGCCGCCCCAATGGCTGCCGCCGCCAACCCCGCCGCGGGAGCGCCCGGCAGGCCGATCCCCGCGATGGCGGCACCGCCCAGCGCCGCCCCGCCTGCCTGGCCCAGGTAGCTGGACGAGCCGTTCAGTGCGAGCGCCAGCGGCGCCGAAGGGCCGGCGGCGGCGGCCAGCCGGGTCTGCACGACGGGCATGAGGCTGAACAGGCCCGCGGCGCTGGCGAACATGGCCGCGCCTAGCACGGACCCGGCTGCGGGGAGCGGCAGGGGCGCCGTGAACGCGGCCACGATGGCGGCGGCGCACGCCGCGATGGTCAGCAGCCCGGCCGCAAGCGCGCCGAGGCCCGCGCCGCGGTCGGCCGATCGGCCGCCGATGACGATGCCTGTCAGGCTGCCTGCACCCAGAGCCATCTGGAAAAGGCCGACCTGACCTAGCGTCACCCCCGCCAGTGTCAGCGCCAGCGGATTCAGGTAGCTGGATAGGCAGAACGCCCCCACAAAGCTCAGCAGCGTCGCCGCCCACAGTGGCGCGAGCCGGCCCAGCGCCGCTCTGTCCAGCGGCGTCGGCTTGCCCGCCGCTCCCGGCGCGGGCGGCAGGGCCATGCCCGCCAGCACCGCCGCCCCGAGCGCCAGCGCGCCGGCGAACACGAACGCCGTAGGCCAGCCCCACGAAGCGCCCAGCGCCGTCGCAACAGGCCCGGTGACCAGCAGCGAAAGCGGCATGCCGAGCATCATCGTCGCCGTCGCGCGCCCGCGTCGCTCGGGCGCCGCGAGGCCCTGCACCATCGCCGCGCCGAGCGGCAGCACCAAGCTGCCCGCCAGGCCCGCGAGTATCCGGGTCGCCAGCAAGGCGCCCAAGCTCTCCACTGCCCCGCAGGCCAAAGACGCGCACCCAAGGAGGACTAGGGAGGCGAGCATCACGTGCTTGCGGTCCAACCGCCGGGTGGCGATCGCTAGCGGCGGCCCCGCCAAAGCGCCCGCCAGCACGAAGGCGGTCTGCACCTGCCCCGCTTGGGGCACGCCCACCCCCAACGCGGCCGCCAGCCCGCTCAGCAGGCCCACCACGGCGAACAGGTTGGTGCCGAACGCGACATACACCGCTGTCAGCACCCAGGCCCGGCCCATCTCAGAGCCGCTCCAGCGTGTCATCCATGATCGCGTGCAGCTGCGCCCGACGCTCCGCGCCTAACGCCGCCGCAACCCGCTGCTGCGCCTGCAGCCAAGCCGGCTCCGCTGCGGCAAAGGCAGCCCGGCCGGCGTCGGTCGCCTGAGCCGCCTTGACCCGGGCGTCTCCGGGCCGGGACGCGAGTTCGACCAACCCGGCGCGGACCAGCGGTCCCAACGCCCGTGAGAGGCTGGAGCGGTCCATCATCAGCCGCTCCGCTAGCTCGCTCACCGACCGCGCAGGGCCGTGCACCACGTGACCCAACAGCCCGAACTGCCCGACGCTCAAGCCCGTAGGCGCCAGCGCCTCGTCGTAGATCTGGCTGACTCGTCGCGCCAGCTTGCGGATGCGCATGCCAGTGCACACGCCGTCCGCGGCGCGCTCGACAGGCGGGATCGGGCAAGCCATTCCGTGTAATTACATCATTCTGGTCAGATCGCAACGATGAGCTTTTTTGGGCGCGAGGCCAGCGAACCCTATCTGCTCAGCGAGCGAGCACCTCCTAAGAGCAGTCTACGGACGCCCGCTTCTCGGCCGCGCAGCAATAACTGCTCCTGCCGCCAAGCGGCTGCGGGGCAGGGGACCACACCTGAATCTAAGCCGCCCTCCGGAGCTCCGGTTCCGGGCAGCCGTGCCGAGCGGGCGCGTGACGGCCTGATCTGGCGCTAACCGGGCCTAGCCCCACCTCCACTGCGAGGCCGGTTAAAGAGCCCGCGCCCGCGTCGCTCGACCTTGGCGGCGGTCGCCTGAGCGCCCTAGCCTCCCCAGCGGTCGGCTCTCAAGTTTGGGTCAGTCACTGAGGATGCAGATGATGAGCGACGATGGTTCGGCTCCGACCTACGATGAGGTGGTGCTCGGGCGACGGAGCATCCGCGGCTATCTGAACAAGCCGGTGCCCCGCGCGCTGATCGAGGAAATCCTCGCCTTGGCCATGCGCGCGCCCTCGTCAATGAACTCCCAGCCCTGGAACTTCCACGTCATCACGGGCGAGCCGCTCGACCGCATCAGGGCGGGCAACACCGAGCGCAACCTCGCGGGCGTGCCGCACAGCCGAGAGTTCCGAGCGGGGCAGGCGTTCGCTGGCCGCCACCTCGAGCGGCAGATCGGCGTCGCGAAGCAGCTGTTTGCCGCCATGGGCATCGCGCGCGATGACCGGAGCATGCGGCAAGACTGGGTGATGCGTGGCTTCAGGCAGTTCGACGCGCCGGTCTGCGTGATCGTCACATACGACCGAGACCTCGCGGAGAGCGATGATACGCCGTTCGACTGCGGCGCGGTGAGCAACGCGCTGGTGAACGCAGCTTGGTCTCGCGGGCTCGGGGCGGTGATCAACAGTCAGGGCATCATGCAGTCGCCCGTGGTGCGCGAGCACGCCGGCATCCCTGACGACCAAGTCATCATGAAGAGCATCGCCCTCGGCTGGCCCGACGAGAGCTTCCCGGCGAACGCAGTCGTGTCCGAGCGCAAGAGCGTGAAAGAGGCGGCTGTCTTCGTGGGCTTCGACGACTAAAGATCGTGCTCGGCCGGAATCGCGCTTTTGCTGTCTGGCCCGCGAACGTCCGCTTGTTGGAGGCGAACTAAGGAGCGCTCCTGGCGCAAGTCGGACAATAGGCCCCGATGCGGATCGCGCCGATGGACGCGAGCGAATCCGATGAGTCCTGGCCTTGGGCGATGAACAGGCGTGAGATCGCGGCGGGGCTGGCGGCGGCGGCCTGGGGCGGGGCTCCCGCTCCGGCCTCATCGGCCCGTCCAACAAACGGAGGGAGCGACATCATGATCGAACTGTCCGCGCGTGAAGCGGTGGCGGCCATGAGGGCCGGTGAGATAACCGCCGAGGCCTATGCCGACGCCCTGCTCGCTCGTTGCGCCGCAGCCCAGCCTCTCAACGCGTTCATCACCCTCGAGCCTGATCGGGTCCGCGAAGCCGCCGCGTCGGCGGACCGGCTTCGGGCGGCGGGCGGGAAGCTCGGACCGCTGCATGGCCTGCCAATTCCTGTGAAGGACAGCGTGAACACACGTGACCTGCCGACGACGGCCGGAACCGCTGCTCTTCGAGGGTTCCGGCCTTCCCGCGACGCCTCCGCCGTCGCCAAGCTCCGTGCGGCGGGAGCCAGCATCTTGGGGAAGACGAACCTGCATGAGTTGTCGTTCGGTTGGACCAGCAACAATCTCGCCTTCGGTCCGGTGCGCAACCCCTACGACCCAGGCAGGATCGCAGGCGGCAGCAGCGGCGGCTCAGCCGCGGCGGTGGCCGCGCGCATGGCCCCCCTGAGCGTGGCCGAGGACACGCAAGGCTCGATCCGGGTGCCCGCGGCCATGTGCGGGATCTGCGGGTTTCGGCCCACCACAGGGCGCTACCCGAACGACGGCACTGCGCCGATCACGCCGTTGTTCGACCAGATCGGTCCTCACGCTCGCACCGTGGCCGATCTGGCGCTGTTTGACGCGGTGATGACCGACGACCACCGGCCGATCGCTCCTGCGCCCCTCAAGGGGCTCAGGCTCGGAGTGGTTCGCGAGTACTATTTCGAAGGCCTGGACGCAGAGGTCGAGCGGGGCGCCGACGCGGCGATAGCGCGCTTGCGCCAGGCGGGCGTGGTCCTGGTTGAGGCGCCCGCGCCCGATTTGGGAAGGCTTGTGGGGCTGGTCACCGCGACCGTGCAGGTGCACGACGCAGCCACGGCGCTCACGCGCTATCTGCGCGAGTCCGGCGCGCCCGTAACCTTCGACGCCATGATGGATCAGGTGAGCGCCGACGTGAAAGGCTTGTTCGAGCAGGTGGTCCTGCCCGGAGCTCCCTTCGCCCCGTCCGAGCCGGCCTATCTGGCGGCCCGTGACGTCCACCGGCCCGCCATGCAAAGGGTGTTCGCCGACATGTTCGCGCGGCACGACATCGCCGCCATTCTGTTTCCGACCACCATGACCGTCGCCACTCCCATTGGAGAGGCCCAGACCGTGGTCCTGAACGGCGTGCCGACCCCTTTCAGCACGGCAGTAGCCCACAACATCGCCCCGGGAAGCACGACGGGCCTGCCCGGTCTGGTGCTCCCGACAGGGCTCGCGCGGGAGTCTGGGCTTCCGCTTTCGCTGGAGCTGGACGGCCCGGCCGGCGAGGATCGCCGCCTTCTGTCGATCGGGCTCGCGATCGAAGCTGTCCTGGAGCGTCCGCCGGCGCCCGCCCTGCCAGGCTAAGCCGGATTCGAGCACGGTGGAGCCGCCGGGTCCCGCTGATCACGCCAGGCCGGGCTCGGCCAGAACGGACTATTGGTCGGGCACGGGCGATAGCCTGTTTCAACTAGCGTCTCCCCGAGTGGCTCCCGAAGCGCCCTCGCAGAGACGGTCCACGTCAGGAAGCCGCAATCTACTTGCGAGTGAGTGGCGCCAAAGCCCAGAGCAAGACGGGCCGCCGCCTGCCGGCTCGCAGATTCGACTCTTCGGCGCCTCCGAGCAACACTTCTCTCCAGATCGGGGGGATCTGCATGGCCGCGCCCGAAGGGAAGGCGATTTCAAGGTGGCCGAAGTTGAAGTCGGCCGCGAAGGCGGGGCTGGCTGCAACGGGCGTCGGCATCTCCGGGGCGCAGACAGGACTCAACATCAGCACCGTCGCACTGGCCACCGGCGCCGCCGCCGCTTCCGCTACCGGCATTGGACTCGTGGTCACCGGTGGCATCGCGACGCTCACGGGAGCGGCGTTGTCAGGAAAGTCAGCGCTCAGCACGTCCAAGATCGTCGACACGCTGGAGAACATCGCCGAACGGAGGGGCGCCTTTGGCTGCTTTCCGTGTCCAGGCCAGGCCGATTCTGGAGGTCATGCGCATCACCGAGCGCATGCTGCTGTCCGCGACGATGTCCTTCCGTACGTATTGGCGCAGAAGGAAGAGAAGCTTAAGCGGAAAATCTTCGGTGCAGTGCCGGTCGTCAATTCTGCAGGAACAGTGTATTCCGCCAGCCGCTGGATGTACAAGAAGCTGCGCGGGAGCTTGGGCGAAGATCGCAATCGTATGGCAAGCGTTCTGGCGGAGCACCTCATCACGCGGGACTGCCCTCTCGCCCAGGCGATAGTCAGCGCTCTTTTCAGCTACGAAGAGATGCTCTGGCTGTTGGAGAAGGACGAGAGCGAGGTCGCCCCCCTTCTCGCGAAGAAGATGAAGTCGGTCTGAGCCAAAGGTTTTTTCACCCTATTCGATCCAGGCCTCATGCGAGGTCGTGAAGGATCAGAGACGGCCGGCCGACCCGCCCGGGAACATCGTTTCGCCGGAGCTTGGCCAGCCTCTGTTATATTGGCGCGGAACTCCCCGCCCGGGGTCACTTCAGGTGCTGGGCCAGGTACTTATTCATCTCGAACATGGAGACCTTGTCTCGGCCGCCAAAAACCGGCTTCAGCTTCGAATCCGCTATGATCTCGCGCTTGTCTTCTGGATTCTGAAGATTGTTCTTCTTGATATATTCCCAAACCTTGGCCACGAACTCGGCGCGGGAAAGCTCCCCTGGCCCGACAACAGCGGCGAGCTCCGTCGAAGGCTTAAGGGGTTTTTGCAGTCCGGTAGCTTTGTTGCCTGTCGGCATGACGTGTCTCCGAAGTCGCGGAGAAACAATCGCGAGTCGCCCCGGCATGTCGATGCCCCGAGCCGGCAAACGTCCGGTCAGTGAAGTGGAGCTAAGGCCCGCTGCTGGCGCAGAGTGACCTATCGCCGAAACGGTCCGCTCCTGGTCCGGCGAGGAACAGAGGGCGGTCCGGGTCAGCGATCCCAAATCGATCGAAACACGCCGCCGCCGTTCAGCCGCTGTGCCGGGCTTTGCTTGTCGATGTGCCCGATCAGGCCGCGATAGACCCCGTAGCCGACCAGCTCCTGAACGCGCGGCTCAAAGGTCCGCACCAGCTCCGGCGGAACGCCCAGCTGTTGGTTCTCCTGCTGGCGGATGAAGCCGGCACAGTAGTTCATGGCCAGGCCCGTGCGGCGCTCGTTGCTGCGGTTTGCGCCACCCCCGTGCCAGAGCGCGCCATTCCAGAGGGACAAGGCGGGTAGCGCCGTTCGCCTCCGTGAAGTCGGTCAACGCCCACATCGAATTGCAGACCAGAGCCGCGTGGGGCTTCTCGAGCAGGATCACTTGATCGTCGGCGTGGATCGGCTGCTCGCTCTCCCCGGGGTCGATGGCGATCGACGACAGCGAGGAGACTAGGCAGCCTTCGTCCAACACGCCCTCCACGAGGGGCAGCACCGCGGGATGGGCCGGCACCGCGGCGAATACGGGATCAAGCGCCAGCAGGTTGTAGATCCGCACCGTGTTGCGGCCTTCGAAAGAGTTCTGCGCGGGCCGGACGCCAAGGTCGCGCTCAAGACGAACCAGGGCGTCGCTCAAGGCATCGATCAGCTCAGGCGCGACGGCGTCCTCGACGATGGTGTAGCCGTCCCGCTTAAGGCGGTCGGCGTGCGTGTCGTTCAAATCGACTCCTCCGTGTCGCAGCTCCGGCCCGTTCGACTATCAGTCGACAGGCCCAGCCTCGCACGCGCACTGCCGGCGCGCGAGCTGGTGGTCGTGAGCGCCAGGCTTCGCTCGGGCCAGCTGACGTCCACACTTGTCGCCCCGGCTTACGATGTCCGCATCTAGCCCATGTCCGCTATCAACATGAGGGCAAGCTTCAGGGTCGGCATGACCTCGACGAACGAATCGCGCGGCCGGCCGTGAGGGCCAGGTAACAATCCACCACGCTTCGAACATACGCCTCGGTTTCGGGGATCCGCGGCACGCGCCCGAGGCGGGCGACTCGCTCTGGCCCAGCGTTGTAAGCCGCCAACGCCAGCCTGACGTCTCCAAATCGAAGTATCTGCCGAGCTAGGTAGTCTGCTCCTCCAAGAACGTTCTTAGCAGGATCAGCGGGATCTCTGACGCCTAGTTCACGCGCCGTCCCCGGCATCAACTGAGCCAGCCCGTATGCACCGACTGGCGAGCGGGCATCGGCCCGATAGGCACTTTCGACGACCACAAGCGCGTGCAGCAACTTCGGATCAAGACCGTGACGGGCGGCAGCCGCTGCGATTTCAGCCTCGAAGGGCTGTTGAGGCGCTTCAACGCGCGGAACCGCTCCAGGCAGAGCCTCTGGTTCGGGCGGAGGTTCGTCTCCTCGCATGGTCGTCGCCTGCGCGAAGAGTCCACCCCCGGCAGCTCGCCAGTTCACCTCAGGCTCTCCAGCGAGCACCGGTCCGGCAAGCATGGTCAGATAAGCGATCGCCACAGCCCTCCTCATCGCACGCTCCTGAACACACCGAGGATCCGGTCCGCGGCGATGGGTCCGAAATAGCGCCCATCGAAACTGTCGGGCCCGTCCCCGACGAGGAAGATCTCGCCCGGAGCAAGCACCCGACATCCGGACCAGAGCGGCAGCGCTCGTCCCGCGCGATCTCTGGCCTTCGCCACGGCCGCTCCTGTCGGCCACGTGACCCTCGCCCCGCTCCGGCAGACCTCATCGCCCTGAACCGCGGCTACACGCTTCAGCAGCGGGGCGCTTTCAGGAAAGCCGAGCGGGGCGAGGTAGGCGCGAGCGACTTCGGGCTGCCGCACGGCGATCACAGCGCCCGCCGCGAGCGACTCAGGCGTCCGTAGATAAAGGCCTTTGGGAAGGCTGGTCGTCCGGTTGTCCAGCAATATCGGACCAGTGATGTGGACTCCTGAAGCGATCCCCAACAGTCCGGCGAGGGCCAGAGCGAGTGGGACCAATCGCCTGCTTCGAGCTTTCATGACGCGTAGGGTTCCAGGATCAGGTCGCGCGTCAGCAGGACTCGAACCGGAGATCCCGCCCGGACACGGATCGTCGGCTTGACCGAGAGCTCCCGGTCGATGAGGCGAGCCCCAACTTGCGAGGCCTCGATGGAGGCCGCCGCTCCCGCGCCGGGCCAGAAACCGCCGTCATCGTCGTCTCGGTCACGGGCGAGCTCGCCTAGGGTGGTCACAGCCGCGCCGGCCAGAACGGCGCCGCCGAGTTGAAGGAGTCGTCGGTCCACCCGGCCGGGCAGACCGGTCGCACCGCCGGGATCGGTCGCCTGCTCGTCCTCTAGCGTCAGGCTTTTGCCGTTCGGCAGAATGAGGCGCGTCCAGATGAGGTAAGCGCGTTTCTCCCCATAGCGGCTGTCCCCGCCTTGGCGGCCGAGCAGCTTGGTTCCCTGCGGCAGGAGCAGGATCGTCCCTGTGACGGTGTCGAATACGGGCGCCGTGACGGTGGCGAGCACCGGTCCGGGCCGACCGGTGTCCAGCGCCGTCTGGAGCGCCGCCGGGATCATGGTCCCGGCTTTGAGCTCGTTGGGCGACAACGGGTCCAGCAAGGCGTGGCTGCCGTAGACCTCCGCGTAATTAGACTTGAGCGCCAAGCCCGTCACGCCGGTGGGGATGGCCCGGGGGGTCTTTTCGGGTCCGCCGGCAGCCTCGAAGAAGAGACTCGAACCGGCCGCGAGCGCTGCCGAGCTTGGACCGGTTCTGGAGGCGAGCCGAGAGGAGGGGGCCGTCCGCGCGTATGCAGTCGCTGGATAGGCTGGAGGCGGCTCATCAAGAGCGGAGCCGGTCATTTCGACGTTGGTCTCGGCCGGCGCTTCAGCCGGGGCTTTCAGCCGGTCATAGCTGCTCGGCTGTTCCGTAATGCTCTCGATCGGACGCGTGTCTCCGGCCCTGGGCGCTTCGCGCCCGTTCTGGCGCGCCAGCTCCCGCGCCTGGACCTTCAGCTCCGGCGCAAGAATGAAGGCGTAGCCGAAGGCCGCCGTGAGCACGATCGCCGCCGCTCCCGCGACGAGCTTCACGGCGCCCGAGCGGATCCGGGTGGGCTGCGGCCGGGCGGCGCGCGAGAGCAACCCGCCCTTGAGCGGGGGCGGGACCCCGTTCGAGCGAACCGGCGCTTGCGCGGCGGTGTTCGAAGCGGCTTCGCTCATCGGGCGGCTCCGCTATGGCGCACGATGCGCACCACTGTGGGCTTCTTCGTTCCCAGGCGGAGCTCCGCGCGCTGGAAGAGCCGATCGACCACATAGAGGTCGCCCCGCTGGCGCCAGTTCACGAGCTCCGGCTCGCCCGCCTCGTTGATCACAAACAACACAGGAGCGTCGCCGGTGGAGAGCGCGCCAGGGAAGGCGATGAAGGTGCGACGTCCATCATCGAAAACGCCCGTCGGCGTCCAAACCGGACGCCGGCGTCCCGCCTCCACGCGATAACGGCCTCTGACCTGGTCGGGGTCGATCCGGTCAGCGGTCTGCAGACCGGGCCGACCTGGTCCGTTAGCCGTCGGGTCAGCGCCGGGCAGACCGAAGGCCCAGGCCACCGCAGCGTTGTAGTCGCCGGCGGTCGAGCGAAGGTCGAGCTGGTAGACCCGGCGATTGGTGGTCACCGCCATGTTGGTGGCGAGCCCGGCTTTCAGCGGCTTGATCATAAGATGCGTGCGGAGCTCGGCGCCTTCGCCGGAGATCGCTTCACCGATCTGCCAGCGCACCGTGTCGCCCGCCGCCTTGGCCGTGACCGTCTCGCCGGGCTCGAGCGTCAGAGTCGTCACGCGGAACGGCGCGGTCGTAACGGTGTAGATGCGCCCCGGCGCCCAGGCGAAGGTCTTTACGCCGCCCACGTATCGATCGGCGCTCGAAGGGGCTCGAGCCGCCCGATTGGCTTCGAGCAGCGTCGCCGGAGACTTCGCCGACTGAGCTCCCGCCAGCGCCAGGGTCGGCGTCGATGCAAGTGCGGCGAGCAACAGGGCTGCGATCAGCTGGCGTCGGGGGTCCATGACACGTCCTCGATGCGAAGGCCGAGCGGGTTCTTCATCAGCTCCGCCTCATTTCGCGGCGGCTGATGCTTGACGGTGATCAGGGCCCGCCAGCGCTCCTGGCCGGCGCGCTGCCCGTTCAGAAAACGGGTCTCCCGCCATTGCAGATCGTAGGTGCGCTCCGAGCGGCGCACGACATTCAGGACCTCCACAGTGACCGCCTCGCGGCCGGCCTCGGCGAAGGGGTCGTTCGCCTGGGCATGGGCGTTCAGGAAAGCGGCCGATCGCGGCGTGGTGTAATCGTACGCTTCAAGCCAGTTCTGCCGGATCACCACCGGATCCACCGACTTGGCCCGAACGCTCCGGACCCAGCGAGCAAGCGTATGACCAATCTCCGCGTCCTTGGGCCGCCAGCGGCCGTCCAGCGCTGTGATCTTCGACGTCTGCCCGAGCTGGTCCACCTCCACCACAAAGGGGCGGACTTCGGCGCGCGAACTCTCGACCCACCAGCCGGCGCCCAGGAAGATCGCCACTCCTAAGTTGGCGAAGGCCATGAGCCGCCAGTTTCGCGCGTGCGCCAGAGACATCCCCATGCGCTCGTCCCAGACCTGCGCGGCGCGTCGGTAGGGCGTCTCGCTCGGGGCGGAACTCAAGGCCGGCTTGGGCCGGAAGAAAGGATGACGCATCAGCTCTCCTCACGCTGAAGGCTCGGGTGGACCGCGCCAGCGTTCTCATTGGCGGGCAGCAGCGAGCGTCCGGCGTTCGCCGCATGAAAGGCCGCGAGCGCGCTGGCTCGATCGGTACGGCCGGGCGACGGAGTCGAGCCGGGCGGGATGGTGGTGGGGAGGCCGGGCGCACCCTGCGGGCCAGCGCTGCTCCACGATGAAGCCGGGCTCGAAACTGCTGCCTTGACCGAAGCGCCGCTCCCGCCGCCGCCCGGGCGCGAGGGCGGGGCGCTCGGGCCCGGGGCACCGCCCTGAGCGGGTCCGGCCGGCGGCGGCGGGGACCGACCCTGGAAAGCGCCGGCGGCCGCCCGAGAGGCGGAAGCGGCCTGCGATCCGAGCGTCTGGGCCGCCCCGGCGACGCCTGAGCCGCCGCGGGTCAACGCAGCTCCGGCCAAGATGCCTGCGCCCCCGACCGCCAGCCCGCCGGTCATGGCTGCTCCCGCCCCAAGCGCAGGACCTCCCGTCACCAGCGCTGCGGCGAGACTTGGGGCGAAGATCGCCAGCACGGCCAGAATCAGGGCGGCGATGAGAATCGCCAGCACCTCGTAAATGTCGGGGGAGGCGGATGGGGTAAGCCGGTCAAAGATCGCCTGAGCGCCCGAGACCACGATGGCCAGCGCCAGCACTTTGAGGCCCGCGGCGGCGACGTAGCCGAGCGGGCGTTCGGCCAGAAAGGCGGACTTGTTCCAGATCCCGAAGGGCAGGAGCACGAAGCCGCCCAGCGTGACGATTTTGAACTCGATGAGGCTGACGATGATCTGGATCGCCAGCACGGCGAAAGCGATCATGATGCCCAGCATGGCGATCGCCAGGATCATCGCGTCCACCAGATTGCCGGCGATGTCGAGGGGATTGGCGACGGGCGCGGGCGTCTCGCCGATCGCGCGGACGATCTCCCAGCCCTGCTCCAGCACCTTCCCCGGATTGAGGAAGTCCTCAGGGCTCAGCGTACCCCCGCCCGCCAAGAGCCCTAGCTGCAGAAAGCCGTCGTAGATGGTCTCCGACAGGCCCTGCCAGTCGTTGATGATGTAGGCGAAGCCGCCGATCAGCAAAATCTTGGCCAAGGCGCCGGCCAGGATCTCGCGGTTTGCCGAGACCGCCCATTGAATCCCGGTCAAGGCCACGACGAGGGTGATCAGCAGGCCGAAGACGCCGTTCACCGCGCCCGTGAGACCGGTGAAGCCCGCCGAGACCGTGTCGGAGAACACCACCATCAGGTCGTTGGCGGCCTGGGTGTCGACGGCGGCGGCCATGGCGATGATCGCTCTCCCGCTCAGCGCCGCGCGTTCGGAAGCGGGTCGAAGGTGGGGTTCGCCGGTCGACCCGCGCCTCCCGACCAGAAGCGACGCCGCGCCTCGAGGGCCTGCTCCCGCTCGGCCGCCGCCGCGCCGCCTCTTCTGACGCCAGGCGGGCTTGGGCGGTCATCACCGCCTGCAGACCCGCCATGTCGTTGGCGAGCACGGCCAAGAGCTGAGTCGACGACTGAATGGCCGCGGTCTGGCCGTCCGCCGCCTCCGACGCTGCGAGCGCGCCGGAGATGCGGCTCGCCCGCCGCTCGGCGAGACGGTCCACCCCCGCCGCCACCCTAGCGAGGTCCTCGGCCGTGTCGCGGGCGGCCTGCAGGCGTCGATCCGCCAGCCGGGAGAGGTCGTCCAGGCTCTTGGCCTTCAGGTCCCCGCCGTAGAGGTCCTTGAAGTCGCGCTGCAGACTCTGGACGTCGCGTGAGACGCCTTTGGCCTCGCTCACAAGCGCGTTCAGGTCGGAGAGCGTTTCGTTCAGCTCGGCCAGATGGCTGTAGGGCGACTTGGCGAGCATGCGCACCTCGTTGGCGAGCTGCTGAGCCTGCTGACGAATTTGGTCGAGCGTGCGCGCCGCTTGAGCCGCGTTCTCGGCGAAGTTGGTCGGGTCGTAGACGATGGTCGGCCCAGCCGCGGCGGACAGGGGCCCAGCCGTCATCAAGCCGCCAAGGAGCAGGGCGGCCCCGAGGCGGAGGGCGGGGCGGCTACTCGGCCGCAAGCAGGCGTGCCGCATGCGGCGTCTCCGGTTGAGGATGGAAGGCGCGCTCCAGCGCCTGGAACAGGGCGTCGACGCCCATGAGGCCTTTCGCCTTGAGGAAGGCTGGGGCGAAGTCGGCTGCGCCGTGCTCGGCCAGCAGGGCGTCGATCAGCGCCTGGTCCTCGGGCGAGGACGCGCCACAGACCGCCAGCGCCGCCCCGTGCAGCTTCAAGTCGACGAGCCGCCGCCCGCCAGGCTGGCGCAGGTAGTAGGATCGCTTGGGCGCGGCGAAGGCGATCAGCTCCAGCTGCCGCCGGTTGAGGCCGAAACCGCGGTAGAGCTCGGCCGACTGCGGCTCGAGCGCGCGAGGGTTCGGCAGGAAGATCTGGGTGGGGCAGGACTCGATCAGCGTGGAGGCGATCGCCGAGCCCGCCACGTCGTCCAGCGACTGGGTCGCGAACACCACCGAGACGTTGTGCTTTCGCAGGGTCTTCAGCCACTCGCGGATGCGTCGCGCGAAGCGCGTCTCGTCTAGCATCAACCAGGCTTCATCGAGCACCAGCAGCGTCGGCCGCCCGTCGAACCGCCGCTCCACCGCGCGGAACAAGGCGCCCAGCGCGGGCGCGACCACGGAGGGCGTGCTCATCAACGCTTCGAGCTCGAAGGTGGCGACAGCCGCCCGGTCGGCTGCGGCGTCGAGCGCCGAGGTGTCCGCATCGAGCAACGCCCCATGCGGACCGCGCAAGGTGAGGGGCTCGAGGGCGGCCGCGATCGCCTTCTCCTGGACCAAGGCGCAGAACACGGTGAGCGTTCGCTGCGGGGCCGGCGCGCTGCCGAGCGCGCCCAGCGCCGACCAGATCGCTTCCCGGATCTTGGGCGTGACCGCCAGGCTCGCGGTCGCGCAGGCGTCGCTGATCCATTCGGCCGCCCAGGCCCGGTCGGCTTCGTCGTCGAGTTCAGCAAGCGGCTGCAGGGCGAAGCCGGAACCCGGGCTCAGAGCGTGCCAGGTCCCGCCGGTGGCCAGCGTCATGGCTCGGGCGGACCGGCCCTTGTCGAAGAACACGACCTGGGCGCCGGGGTAGCGAAGAAACTGCAGGGCCATGAAGGCGAGCAGGGCGCTCTTGCCCGAGCCGGTCGGGCCCACGACCATGGCGTGACCGACGTCCCCCACGTGCAAGCTGAAGCGGAACGGCGTCGAACCGGCGGTCCGGGCGGTGAGAAGCGGAGCCCCGTTAAGGTGAGCGTCGCAGCTCGGACCCGCCCAAACGGCCGATACCGGCAGCAGGTCGGCGAGGTTGAGGGTCGAGAGCATGGGCCGCCGCACGTCCGCGTACGGCTCGCCGGGCAGCGACCCTAGCCAGGCCTCCACCGCGTTGAGGTCCTCAACCCGGGCGACGAACCCTTGCGCGTTCAGCACAGCCTCGACCTGGCGGGCGGCGGCCTCGGCCTGCTCGGCCGAGTCCTCAAGGATGGAGACGGTGAGGGTGAGATAGCCGTAGGCGGCGACGTCCGCGCCGAGCGCCTCCAGGGCCCCGTCGCACCCTTGCGCCTTCGAAAGCGCATCGGAATCCAGCAGGGGCGCATCTTCCTTGGTGATGGCCTCGCGCAGCAAGGCCGACACTCCCTTGCGTTTTGCGAACCACTGCTTGCGGATGCGCGCGATCTCCCGCTCAGCGTCGGCCTTGTCCAGCGCGAGCCAGCGCACGGTCCAGCGGTAAGTGAAGGGGAGGGCGCCGAGCGCGTCCAGCAGGCCCGGAACGGTCCGCCCCGGATAGCTGCGCACCGAAACGACCCGGAGCGCCTTGGTTCCGAGCCGGGGCGCAAGGCCGCCCGTCAGCGGCGCGTCCGCGAGCTGCGCGTCCAGAAAAGCGGGCGTAGCCGGGACCACAACCGCGTGATCGGACGGGGAGATGCACGCGTGCAGCCACGTCAGGAGTTCCGCGTCGTCCAGACGCGCGCACTCGGGCATTGCGTCAGCGACAAGGTCGGTGACGGTGTCCACCTCGCGCCTGAAACCCTCGAGCGCATCGTGGGCGGAGCGCTCCGCCGGCGCGGCGTTCTCAAAGAGGAAGCGCTCCAGGCGGCGGGCGTCGTCGGCCGGCGGCAGCCACGTCAGGGCCAAGCGGTAGTCCGTCTCGAAAGCCGCGCCCTCAGCGTCGAAAGCGGCGCGACGCTCCTCGTCAACGAGCCAGGCCACAGGATCAGCGATGTCCGCGGCGGGATAAGAATCCGCCCGGCGGCGACGCGCCTCCACATGCACGCACCAGCCAGAGCCGAGGCGCTTTAAAGCGTTATTGAGCCGCGCCCGCACCGCCATGAGCTCGTCCTCGGTGGAGGATTCAAGGTCCGGCCCGCGAAAGCGCAGGGCGGCCATGAACGAGCCGTCCTTGTTCAGGACCACGCCCGGGGCGACCAGCGCCGCCCAGGGCAGGTGGTCGGCCACAGCTGCGCCGGCGCGCGTCGATACTCGTCCAGGAAGCGCATGATGCTGCTCCAGGTCGGTGAAGGTGAAAACGCCCGCTCGTCCGAGGCTCAGGCGTCGAGGTGTCCGGGTGTGCGCAGATGGCGGCGGAGCACGGCCATGAAGCTCGGATCACGTCGGGCGGCCCAGAGCCCGAGCGCGTGGGCGCAGGCCCACCAGATCAAACCGAGCCACCAAAGCTTGAGCCCGAGGCCGATCACCGCCGCGAGCGTGCCCATCAGGATGGCGTACTCCCTAGGAAGCCCGCCCATGAGCACCGGCTCGGTGAGGGCCTGGACGATCGGCAGCTCATAGCCGGCCGGTCGCTCGGCCGACTGGCTCATCCGATCACCGCGCCTCCCGCGTGCGACCCCCTGACACCCGGCGGGACCCGAGCGCGAGGCTCTCCTTTCGCTGATCATGCCGGTGAGTCGCGACACCTTTCTCCGCCGTGAGCGGATCAGCAGCGGCGAAGGCTGTATAGACGTGGCAGTTGTCGAGGAAGGTGTGATTGGGTCCGTAGGTCTCGACGATGTCGTTCAAGGATTGAGCGACCAGCATCGGCTTGATCCCGTATCCCGACATCAGCCGCAGCGACTTGCCGAAGAACTCGAGCCGGCCGAGCAGCGGGAATTCGTCCATGGCCATGAGCAGACGGTGGCGTTTGGGCGCGCCGGTAGCGTCCGTGTGCTCCGCGACGGTTAGCGATTGGGCGGCGGCGTAGAACAGCAACCTCACGAGCGGCTTCAGCGCCACCGCGTCCGCCGGCGCGACGCGAACATAGAGCGACACGGGCGCCTCGGCGCACACCAAGTCGCCCAGCTGAAAGTCGGAGCCCGAGAGCGCCCGCTCCACGTCTTCGCCGGCGAGCCATTTGAGATAGCTGCGAGCCGTGCCTTGAACCGATGTCCGGAACCGGTCGTGCATGCTCCCATAGCCGGTGGCGGCCACTTCGATGAACGGGTGCGTTTCGGGCTGGCCGGTCGGCCCCACCCGGTGGTGGGTTCGCAGCATCTCCTCGGCCGTCGCGTCGAGATCAGCCAGCAGCCGCCGGACGGTGACGAGGTTCTTCTCGGCGTCGGGGGCGGTGTAGAGGACGTGCAGGATCACCGCCTCCAGGATCTCGGACGCGGCTTTGTCCCAGATGACCTCCAGATCCTGCCGCCCGCTCGGGTCGGAGAGGATGGCGACCAGCCGCTGCACTTGCGCCACCGCCTGCGGGCCGGGCCGGATCTCGGCCAGCGGGTTGAAGCGCGCCGAGGCCGCGGACCGTGGGTCGAGCAGCAGGGCGTGGCTGAAGGTTGATCGCCACCCGGCGGTCGTCAGCCACAACTCGCCCTTCGGATCATGGACCAGCGTGCTGCCGGTCCAGGACAACAAGCTCGGGACCACATGGCCGCGCCCTTTGCCTGAGCGCGTACCGCCGGTGACCAGCGTCGGCCGCAGGTCCTCGGTGGTGACGAGCCGACCGTTCAGCTCGCCGAGAACACACCCGGCGTTTTCGAGCAGGCCAGCCTCAGCCGCGTCCCGCAGCCCGGCCCAACCGCGCACTCGCGGAGCGGTGGCGCCATCGACGGTACGGATCAGCAGGACCCCAGAGGCGAAGATGAGGAGCAGTAGACTTAAACCTGCTCCGAACGCCTCCGACGGTTCGCCGCCGAGCTGCGCGCGCCAGAGAAAGTACGACCAGGGCCAAGCCGAACCGAGTGCGAGATCGGGCGTCCGGCTCGCAACGTAGAGACCAGCAGCCTCTGCGCCGAGCAGCGCTGAAATTCCGAGCACGAACAGCTTCGCCAAAACTAGCGACGCGACGGTTCGTCCCAAAGCCAGACACCCCCCGTAGACCCAATGAAGGCGGCGCAAGTTTGGGGCCTGCGACGTTCGCTGGAGATCGCCAGCCGATCTCCGCCCGGCGCGCTGGTCCAAGTGGCCGGTGACCCTCCACCGTCGCCGTGATCGGCTTGCGCCCTCGACCCGGATTCCTGGGCCGTTCGGGCCGCGACAACTGGCGCTGGCCGCGCTTCCGGAGCCGCCGCCGACCGCCGCCTTTCCGGCCGAGCCCGATCTTCGGGCCGCCAAACTAGCTGGCAAGAGCGCGCGGTCATCTGGACGGCTTTGCGAACGTTGCCCGGCATCAATGCACGGGCTGTCGAGCTCGTTGAAAAAGCGCGGGCCGGGACCGTCGCAAAGTTGTGGCAGCGTGCCTCGTGCATCAGTGCGTTCGGGCGCCGCTTCCGTCCATCTCGGGCTGGCCACCCAGTGCTGGGGAGGCACTCGTCAATTCAAGCCGACTCTTTCGGACGGTGGCCCGGCGGAGCTCGTCCCCGGAGAGTGAGGGCATGCTCGACGCCGAGCCTTTTCCCTGTGACGGGCAGGGGCGTCCAGGCAACATGAGGCCAGCCTTACTGTGCCCTCAAAGCACGACTGTTGCCCAAACAGGGTTTGGGGAGGTCACGATGAAACCTTGGCCGTCTGCGCTCTGGCAGCACTGGCCAGCTTGATCGCTATAGTCTGATTGGCAGACACTCTGCGCCGACTCTTGAGGTCCAGTGTCGCTTGGCTTCTGCAGCGCCTATGCCGCGCGGCCGGCGAGCGGACATCGCTGACCCGAGCCACTCGTCGTCCTCAGCCTATCGGCCCCTTGTAGTCACCGGGCCACACCTCTCAGCCAAGACGGAGGTGCGACGAGGACGCGGCTGATCTGCGCTGTAGATGCGGGCGATCACGCCACGTGCCATCGCGTGCTTAGGTGAGGTGGTTGAAAGCAAGCGGCTTGGCGGTCCGGGGGAGCCGCCAATCTGCTGGACGATCCTCTGAAGCGGAAAACGATGAAGGGCCTCGCTGCTGCGCTATTGCTGAGCATCGCTGCGCTGCTGGCGGCTCTCGCTCCGGCCGCTGTCCAACTCCGGCCATGACGATGACAGACCTAACCTTCGCTCAGTTCGAGCACCTCCAAGCCGTAGCGAAGGGTGCGTTCACGGGACAGAACCGGACAGCGCTCGCTTGCGAACAGCAGGGTTGGGTCAGCCGGGGCCGGCTTACCCCCGAGGGCTGGCACGTGCTGCAAGGCGCCCGCGAGAGCCCGCCCGCCAGAACCGGTCGTCCTGCCCCGCCCAAGGCGAGAACTCTCGGCCCGCTCTGGAAGGCGAACGAGCCCGAGTAGAAGCGTTCAAGCGACGCTCGCCCAAGCCGGGAATCAGGGTTGGTGCTGGCCCAAAGTCCTGGCTGTGCCCGCTGGGGATCACGGCCGTTGCGAGCTCCGCGATGTTCACGGTCGCTTCCGCCCCCGGGTTAGGCTGCGGCGCACGATCAGCGCCAGGCGAAGACGGGCTGCTCGAGGTGTGACACGCGTGTGATGCGGCCGGCGGCGAGTTCACTCAGCTGGTAAATCAGCGCGGCCGTCGGGGCGTGGACCTGGCTGTCGCCAACCCGAAGCCGGATCACCGGGCGAGGGCTCTCGGTGATTGTGATGAACTCGACCGCCTCCGCTCCGGCGAGCTCATCAAGTCGGATCCGATGTACGGACGCCACTTCATCAGGATTGGGCTGGAGCGCGCTGGCATCCTCGAGCCACGCTACGACGGGTGAGATTACGTAGCCCGACCTCGTCTCGTAGTCGTCGAGCATTCCTAGGTAGTCCCCGGGCGCAAGGGACAATCCGAGTTCCTCCTTGAGCTCGCGTACGGCGCCATGCAGCGCCGTTTCGCCAGGATCGCAGCGGCCGCCTGGAAGCGCCCACTGGCCGGCATGGGCGCGCATTTTCGAAGCGCGTCGGGTCAGCAGAAGGGCGGTCTGGCCGGGGGCGTCATCAGAATCAACGAGGGTGATCACCACCGCTGCCCGCTTCAGCCCGCCGCCGGAGTAGGCCACGCGCGGGAAGTCGAGACATCGCGCCGCCAGCTCGTCGCGGAAGGCAGCTGAGAAGGGGTAGCTCATTGATCCCGATATACTGGGCTGCCGCCCCCGAAAAAACAGAGCCAGACTTGCTCTATGACTGAAACGGCACCGCTAAAGGCAGCAATCCGCCAGGAGCAGACATAGGCTTGCCGTTCCGGTGATGACGGCGACGGCGCTCAGCGCGCTCGCGGCGCCGGCTCCGCAGCCTCGCTGTTCAGCAGCCCTCGATCCGAGGTCGGCTCTCCTGCCAACGCGTCGATCAGCAGCTCGAAAAGGCTCGCACCCGCTGCGGCTGATCATGGACCGGCCGAGCGCGTGCAACGCTTGATCAGGTCAGGTCAGGTCAGGTCAGTGGAGTCCTGCTTGGGAACTACAGTCCAGTCTGTCCAGCGCCTCCCGGACATCACGGTAGGGCACGGGCTCGGGGGTGCCCAGGAGCCAGCGCAGCTGTGGCTCGTCCTGCACCGCTGAGGCATCCGACGCCCAGGAGGCCAAAATTGCGCGCTTCTCAGCGGCATCGAGCAGCGGATCCTTTAGGACCTCCCGCGGGTGCTCGAAGCCGACGGCCGGGCGCAGCCACCGCTCAAAGGCGGCCCCAAGACCCTGGCCAGAGAACGCGTTTTCCGAGGTGGCGAGGCGCATGACGCTCTATCTCCCCGTCTCTGTCCTTTCCGCTGGGTGGAGGCCAAAGCCGACATTGGCCGGCTTCGGCCTGAGGTGAAGCGAACTGATCAGGCGGCGACGCGCGCGCCTTCCGAGTTCTGTTCGTTCTGGTTGTCAGCCGCTTGCTCATCGGCACGTGGCGCTTCAATCCGCTGAGCAGCTTGCCCCGCGCCGTTGATCTCGATGCGCCGGGGCTTCAGCCGCTCAGGCACCTCACGAGCGAGCTCGATGGAGAGCATGCCGTGCTCGAACTCGGCGCTCTTCACCACCACGTGGTCGGCCAGGTCGAAACGACGTTCGAAGCTCCGGGCCGCAATGCCATGATGCAGGTAGACGCGTTTGCCCTTGGTCTCGGCCCGTCGGCCGGACACGATGAGCAGGTTCGGCTGGCTGACTATCTCCAGCTCTTCGGGTTTGAAGCCCGCGACCGCAAGGCTGATCCGGTAGGCATTCTCGTCGGTCTTCTCTATGTCATAGGGCGGGTAGGCTCCCGTCATGTCGACCCGTCCGGCGTTCTCCAGAAGGTCGGCGATCCGGTCGAAGCCGACGAAGGACCGGTACAAGGGAGAGAAGTCTTCCAAGGTTCTCATAGCCACATCCTCAGTTGAGCAAGGTGGATACGAGGGCTGCCCGAGACGGCCCGGGAGCCCTCTTCAGACACCGGACCTCCTGTGAGCGTCCGGCACTCAAAATTTTGGTGAGCTTCGGCCGTCCGTCAAGATCGGCGGCCGCCCGAAGCGGACTTTCGCGACGTCTGCTTCGCGCCAGGAGCGGTCCTTGGCTCTGCTCCAACTAGCAGACCTTCGCGAGCCAGCTCGAAGAGCCGTTCCTGACCCGTTGCGGACCTCGACACGGTGGGCGCAGGATGATGGCGAGGGCTCGGGAGGGCGTCGCAATGGTGCGCATCTTGAGCGGAGTGGTCGTCCAGTCCGCCTTGTTCGCTGTGCTGATCCTCGGGCCTGCCTTCGTTTTGGAGGGAAACCTCGCTTGGCCACGGGGCATGTTGGTCGTAGCCATTCTGGCCGTCGTATCAGCCGCGGGAGCCTTCTGGTTTCAGAAGGTGGACCCTGAGCTCGCCCGTGAGCGTGCCTCCGCACCGCGAGCCCAGTCACCAGCCGACGCCATAGCGATGCTGGTGATCGCAGTGACGTCGTGGCCTGGTTCGCTCTCCTGAGCTGGGATGTGCACAGGTTACAGCTACCTGGCTTGCCACCGCTGATAAGCCTCGCTGCGGGGCTGGGCATCTTCCTTGGAGGCGTGGCGATAATCGTCTGGACCTTCCGCGTGAACTCGTTCGCCGTAACGGTCGTCAAAGATCAGGAAGAGAGAGCCCAGCAAGTGATCGAGACGGGGCCATACGCTCTGGTGCGACATCCGATGTACATGGGCGCGCTAGCCTTCTTCGCCGGCTTAGGGCTGATGCTCGGCTCGACGGTTGCCGCGCTCCTGGCGCTACCCATGTTCGTCGCCGCGTTCACGCCGCGCATGGTGGTCGAAGAAGCCGTCCTTGGCCGGGACTTGATAGGCTACGCCGAATATCAGTCGAAAGTGCGGGCCAGGATTGTGCCGGGTCTCTTCTGAGCGAAGTCCGACTAACCACCACGTCAGGCCGTGCGAGCTTCCGCTCGTGCGAGCCGCTCGGCGGCGCCATGAGCGTCGGTTCCGCGCCATAAGCGGTCGTCCACCCGGCGGCAGAAATCGGACGCTCGTATTCGGAGGGTTGGTTCACCTCACGACGCTGCTGAACGGCTCTGTACAGATCGTGGCAGCAATCGTCCGACTCGCCAGGCCAACCAAGCTGCCGGGGCCATTCCTGCCGCTGCAAAGAGTATGGGCCAGTGCTCTGTCGTGCTCGAGTACAACAACCCCGCCAGGACGGGTCCGCATACACGCGCGAGAGAGCCGGCCGCGGCGTTCGCCCCGAGCGTTGAGCCCTGGCGATCCGGCGGAGCGGCGCGGGAAATCAGCGAGGACATCGCGGGTTGGGAAAGCGCATGTCCCGCCACCGCTGCAACCATGCAGGCCACTGCTAGCGCTGCGAGAGGGGCTGCGGCTTGTAGACCAAGCGCCGCAGCCGTCAGCAGCAGCCCGCCAGCTACGGTGGTGGGCTCGCCGAGCCTTCGAACAACAGCGCCGGACAATAAGCCTTGGCTCAGCGCGGCCGCCACGCCGGTCAGCGCCATCGCGAGCCCGATCTCGCGTGGTCCCCAGCCGAAGTTCGCCTCCCCCCAAAGCCCCACGGTCGACCACATCGCTGAGAATGCGAGAAAGCTCATGAAGGTGGAAGCGAGTAGGGACCTCAGGGCGGGGGCCGCGAGCGCGCTCCTCAGCGCTTGCAGTGTTCCGATCCGCACCTTCGCCCGAACCGAGTAATGGGAGCTCTCTCGCACAAGGAAGAGCACGCCCAAGTAGGCCACGCCGCAGAGAGCAGCGGCGGCTAGAAGCGGGGGGCGAAAGCCTGCCTCACCCAGCTCCGGCCGGGCGAGCAAGCCACCCAGGGATGGTCCGACAACGAACCCGATCCCGAAGGCCGCCCCGAACCATCCTAAGCGCGCTGCAACCCTCTCCCGCGGGGTGACGTCGACGATATAGCTCTGAATGGTAGAGATGTTGCCGCTGAAGAACCCCATCGCCCCGCGGGCCGCGATCGCCAGCCAGATGTTGGGCGCGAACGCCAGCGCCACATAGCCCAGCGTTGAGACGAAGATGGTGACGAGCAGCACGGGCCTTCGTCCGATCCGGTCCGACAGCCGCCCCCAGGTCAGCTCTCCCGCGAACTGACCCAGCGAAAAGACCGCAAACATCAACGTGATCTGCCAGGTCGGGACACCGAAAACGCTCGCGTAGAACGGCAGCAGTGGGATCACCACGCCGAACCCGATCAGGCTCATGAAGACGACGAGCAACAGGACAGGAATGACCCACGGCGAGCCATGCGGCGCGACCGCTGTGGGTTGTCCATCTTTCATGATCGCGCTTAGCGCACGGCAGGCCCCGCCGTTCCAGAGCGACGCAAGGGCATCACTGACATTGAGGTGACACGACGACCGCTGGCTGCAACGCGCCAACAGCGTTCCTCAGCTCCGCTCCACTAACCGGACATTCGCCGGCCAGACCTAAGGGGCGGTCCTGACCCACAGCGGATCTTGCAATAGGCCCGGCAACGTTCATCCATCACCGGATGAGAAGAGACGACGCTGCTCTGGCTTCGCTCGATCTCACGGCTTCGGGCGTTGAATTTGCGCCGTGGCATACGGGTCGTCGAGAACGATGACCTGGTGTTAGGCCGTTCTGCTTTGACACCACGCTTGGAGGGCTATTTCAGCGCCCAGCCCCCGTCGACGTTCAGCACCTGGCCGGTGATGAAGCGGGCGTCGTCCGACGCCAGAAAGGCCACGGGGCCGGCGAGATCCGCCACCTCGCCTTGCCGCTGGATGCACTGGTTGGCGACGACCAGCGCGAAGATGCTCTTCAGCTTCTCCTCCGAGAGGCTGACGCGCCCTTCCCGCCCGACCTTCGGCTGGATCAGCCCCGGCGCGACGGCGTTGACCGTGATGTCGAACGACCCGAGCTCGCGCGCCAGCGCACGGGTCAGTCCCACGACGCCGCCCTTAGAAGAGATGTAGGGCGCCATCTCGGTCGGAAGGCCGTAGTCAAGCGTCGTCGACGTGATGTTGATGATCCTGCCCCAGCGGGCGGCCTTCATCGCCGGGATCGCGGCCCGCGCGCAGAGCCACGCCCCGGTCAGGTTGACGGCGATCGCCTTCGACCATTGCTCCACGGAGAACGTCTCGGCGGCCTGGGTCGGGGCGAAGAGGCCGCCGGCGTTGTTCACCAGCACCGAGATTTCGCCGAACGGCTTACGGGCTTCGGCGAAGGCCGCGTCGACGGAGGTTTCCGAGGCGACATCGACGGCCACGGCCGCGGCCTTGCCTCCGGCGTCGCAGATCGCCCTGGCCACCGCTTGGGCGCCCTCGGCGTTGATGTCTGCGACGATTACGGCCGCGCCCCGAGCGGCGAACGCCTCGGCATAGCCCCGGCCCAACCATCGCGCGGCGCCGGTCACCAGCGCAACCCTGCCTTCGAGCATCACCGCCGCTCCGACAGCTATACTTCGCTAACCGATTTGCCCGCGCAGCGGTCGATGATCCGCTCGCAACGGCTCACCGCGGCACCGGTCCGATATCCAGGCGAACAAAAGGTTCACAGGCCGCGTCTGTGGCTCCGGGCGGCACCTCGACCTCACGCTCAACCTCATGCTCCTCGTTCCCACTCACCTTAACGCGGTAGCGACCGGGCGTCGCTTTGATGCTGAAGCGGCCGGCGGCGTTGGCGGCGACGCGTTCGGGCTGAACCGAAGCGTCCACGCGGCCTACAACCGCGATTTCACCATCGCCCGCCCAGCCGTCTGAATAAGTGATCTCGCCGGTGAGGCAGCCAGGCTCGGCGGCGAGCGTCAAGCGCAGGCTATGGGCTGACGCGGGACCGGCAAGCAGCATAGCGAGCGCGGCGATAGCGGCGATGCGCGTCATCGAGCGTTGAACGTCATCAGGTACTCGTAGCTGAGCTGTGTGTACTGAGGGCTGTCCATCACGGCCAGACGGCGCCCTGCCCACAGCTTATTTGCACCTTTCACCGGTATGAAGCTGGCGACGCCATCCGCGTCCGTCTGGCCGGCTTCACCTTCTTCGCCGTGGCCGACGCGGACGCCCTCGGCCGGGCGGCCGTCCAGCGTGATTCGCACCCGCATGGGACGGCCCGCGACGGGCGCCCCCGCATCGAGCGGCGTGACCTCGAACGCCTGGCCGAGCGGCCGAGTGACCAGGGGCGACCAGTCGACGACAGTCTTGCCGTACTTGAGTGCGCGCACTGCGCTGACCGCGCCCGAAACCTCGTTCATGGGCTTGGGCACGCTTGGGCCGCCGGCCGTCGTGCGAGCGTGGACGCCGTTGTCGAAGTGCAGGGCTACCAGGGCGGGCCGTCCGTCGATCCGCAGGCGGAGCCCGTCGGTCCCAACCGTTTGCGTGACGGCCAGCTTGCGGCCGCGAACGTCCAGGGCGTCGACGGTCTTCAGCTTGGCCGGATCGTAGGACTCCAGCTTGCCCTGATGCCCGCCGAACAGGAGCCGGTAGTGCCCGGGTCGATCCCCGGCGGGTTCAAGCCAAGCGGTGTGGGCGAGCGCGGGGGTGACGACGGCCGCGGTGAGCAGAGCGCCAAGCAGTAGGCGGACTTTGGCCATGAGGGATCCTAAAAGCCGACTTGCAGGCCGGCGCGGAGCGACACCGGAGCGCCCGGCGCGATGGAGTTCAGCGAGTTGAACGAGGCGGCGTAGGTCTCGTCGGTCGCGTTATCGATGTTGGCGTATAGCCGCACGGGCGTGCGCGTCGCCAGATCGTAGGACACGCCTACGTCAATGACGTCGTAGGCGGGCGCGAACCCCGTGTTGAGCGCGTTGAACGCATACTCGCCGACGTAGCGGTAGGCGGCGTTGACTCGGAAGGCAGGCACCGGCGTCCAAGCTGCGCTGACCGTCGCCGTATGATTGGGCACGCCGGGCAGCAGCCGGCCGATCAGGGCGGGGTTGGGGTTCTCCTCCACCTGGGAGCCGGCGTAGGCATAGACTAGGCCGAACTCGAGCTGCTCGTACGGCTCCCAGCGAACATCGGCTTCGACGCCGCGGCGGAGCGTGGCGCCGCTGTTCTCAAATACGCCGGGCGAGACGGTGCGGAACTCCTCGCTCGATCGCAGGCGATAGGCGGCGACGTCGAGGGTGAGCGTGTCGGCGAGGGAGGCGAGGAGGCCGACCTCGAGCTGCTCGAAGGTGTTGGGCTCCAGCGCCTGGGCGCCGATGGCGAACTTGGTAAAGCCGTTCGGGATGGCGAAGCCTTCGGCGTAGCTGGCGCGCAGGCGGAGCCAGGGTAGGACCTGCGACTGGACGCCGAGCTTGGGGGTGAGCGCGCTGATCTCGTTAAGGTCGTCGCAGGGGTCATTGCCCGCTTCGAGGCCGAGCCGGGTGCAATCGCCGCTGAACGTATCGCCGCGGAAGCCCAGGGACAGGTCTAGCAACGGGTGAACCGAAACGTTGGCCTGCCCGAAAGCGGACAAGCTGGTGATCTCCGACTCGCGGTCGTTCAGCGCCGGATTCACGCGGCGCCGGTTCTGCAGGCCGTCGTAGAACTGGAACTCTGTGCGCTCGGTGAAGGTCTCCACCCCGACGACGTAGTTGACGGGGCGATCGGCGAGCATGGCTCGGCCATTCAGGCTGGCACCAGCCCCGTACACGGTACGGTCGTAGGTCTCCTCGCGCTGGAGATAATTCACGCCGACCGGGCGGGAGAACCAGCGGGTGAAGTCCTGCCGCGTAGCGTAGGCGAAGGTCAGCAGGCGCAGGCGCGGCGCAATCGTGTAGTTCAGGTCGGCGCGCAGCGTGCCGAAGCGCTTTTCCGACCCGTCGTTCTGGACGCGCCGGTCGACGCCGTATGGGTCCTGCGTGAACTGGGCGAGGTTCAGGTAGGCCGGGTTGTCAGACTCCGAGGCGTGCAACCGGGTCGACAGCGCAACATCCAGCCCCTCGGAGAGGTCGACCGCGTAGCGGCCGGCGAGCGTGCCCCGGACCGACTCCGACTGCGGGCGGAAGCCCTCGCTTGTGAACACTTCGCCGGCGCCATTGACACGGCCGCCCGCGCCGTAGTCGGCGCCGAGCGCGAGCTGGGCGTCGTAGGTTCCGAAGGAGCCGCCGCTCACGTCCCCTTCGACATATTCGCCGGTCTTACGCGTCTCGATTGCGATCAGACCGCCGCGGTTGAAGTTGCCGTAAAGCGGCGAGATCGGGCCGCGGAACACGGTCAGCGCGTCGATCTCAAGCGGCACCAGCACATTCACATCGACATAGCCGTCGGCGTGGGAGTTGGCCTCGTTCAGGGGGACGCCGTCGACCACCACGCCGAGATCGCCGCCGTGGGCGCCATTGCCGAAGCCGCGGATAACGATCTGGTTGGCCACGCCCGGCAAGCCGTAGTCGCGAACGTTCATGCCGGGCACGTCGCGGAACAGCTGCTCGACCTCTACAACCCGACGCTCGACGATGTCTTCGGTGGTGAGGGTAGTGGTCGTGACTCCGACGGCCTGGTCGCGCAGGGCCTGGCCCTTGACGACGATCTCCCCAATCTCGGTCGCGTCCGTGTGCCCGGTCTGGCCGCCCGGCGCGGGCTGCGCTGCAACCGACGAAGCGGCAAGCCAGGGCGCGACTGCCAGAAGCGCTCGGCTGGCAGCGCTGCGCCACGCTGGACACCGATCACAGCGAGGTGGGACCGAACAACACTGCCGCCGCATCCCGCCTCCCGCATGAGTTTCGCGCCGCGTTCTTCGCGCCCGTTTTGCTCGCGCCCACTCTCCCGGACGCACCCACGCAACTTCCGAAGCCAACCGGGATGGGGGCGCAGTTGGGGTGCCCTTGGTGAGCTGTTCGTGCGGGTGGCGTGCTCGTCGCCCCGACCGCCACTAGTTTGATCTAATCGAGCCGCCCGCTTCGCCTTGTGCGAACCTGGTCCGCGAACCGCCACACGCCGCTGCAAGGTCAGGACGTACGCTTCCGCGGCGAAAGGCATGACGACTGAGGCCCGAACGGGCAAACTCCCGCTGTCGCGAGTGCTAGCCCGTACTCCGCGCGCCTCGAAGGTCAGGGCACGGCTATGGGATCAGTCGTAAAGCTCACCGCAGTCAGGTCACCCGCCGACGGCTCCCTTGGGTCGCCGTTGCTGGTCAAGCGAAAGGTCGCGCCGAAGCCTAGGCCGAACATGTCTTCGAGCGGCGATGCTTGGGGTGGCTGGGGAGGCGTGATCACCGTCGTGGTGCTGTCTCCGCCGCCCCCGCAGCCGACGAGAGCGCCTGCTGCGAGAGCCAGTCCGGTGAGCTTAAGGAGCGTGCGCTTCATAGCCGAACTCCGGATCACTGGCCGCGGGCGCTGCGCGGGGAGCCGGGCAACGGAGTGTTCAGGTAGGGGAACCCATTCTGGAGCTCTAGCGCGTTGATAGGCGCGCCGTCGGTGTAATTCACTGTCCCCGTCGGCGCATCCGACGGATTGCAGAGGCCGAGCGCGGTCGGCGTGCCGTTGATGGGGACCGGATGGCACAGTCGGCCCATGGCGACCCGCAGCGTGATGTCGACAGTGTCGTCGCCTGGTCTGCGCCCGTTCGGATAACCGGCGAGGTCATCGCCCGCGACACCGAACGTGCTCTGCCGGTCGCGGGGGGTCGGATTCACAGCTGTATTCAGTCGCATGATCTCGGAGGGCGTAACGGCGCTCTGCTGATTGAGCGACTTGATCCCCGTAAGGAAGGTCGCGACGAGATCTTGGCGCGGGAAGTTCGTCGGCGCCAAGGTGGCGAGATTGGCGCCGAGGGTCTGGTTGACCGCCGGCCGGAAGAGAGCGTCCAGCAACGCGGGGAAGGTCGGGTTGGTGACGTAGTCGGCCAGCGCCGCGTCCCCGGTCGGTTCAGCCGCATTGAAGAGATCCTTCTGCGGCACGCCGATCACAAGCTCGTTCACCAGCGGATGCGAGAGGCGCGAGACCTGAACGAAGGCTCCGCCGTTCAACTCCGGAACAAGATAGGTCGGAGTCGGATCGGCGATCCGGGCCTGAGGCAGGCTGGCTGTCGTCCAGCCGCCGATGACGCCGTTGCCCGACCCGGTTAGGCAAGCAATGGGAACTTCAAGTGCGATCGAGGTGACGTTCTTCTTGCCAACGAGGTCGTCGTTGGACCGGCTCTGCTTCACCCCTCCGGGGAAGCCGCCGCTGTCATTGGCCCCGGGCGCGCTTGCGCCCTCGATCGGCACGAAATTGACGAGGTCGAACACGGGTCCGAGATTAACGGCGAACGCTTCGGCGCGTTGGCCGACGAACATTCGTCCCGGCGTAGAGCAGTTCGGAATATTCACGTTGTGCACGAACTGGCGCGCGTAAGCTGCGTAGTCCGGCAGTGACTTCTGTCCGATGTTGTCGACCGGCTTCCCGAACAATGTCCCGCCGCCCGTGACGTTCGTCGCGCTGGCGCGTGCGCCGGTGCGGCGGTCGCCGGAGATCACGGTCAGGGTGTACTGCTCAAGTTCCCCCAGGTCGGGGTCGTCGGGCTGAGTGATCTGTCCCGCGTGGCGAAGCGGGATGGGCAAGGTCTTGCCGCCGACGTTGAGCGAAATGCCCTGGTTATTCCGAAGCGAATTGGTGAACTTGAACTGGAATGTCAGGTCCTCTGCGGCATTTCCATTGTTGTCGATGTGAATCTCATAGATCGCGTCTGGATCCAGCGTGAAATAATTCGGGCCGCCATAAGGATCTTGTAGCGGCTGGTAGTTCGCAATGAATGTCACGAACCCCTCTCGCCCGGGCTCGTAACTTCTGAACATGTAGAAGTCGGTTCCGTCCACCTTGGGCTTCTCGGTGATCGCCGGGGCCTCACGGTGGCTCGACGCCGCTCCGAGTCCGGGGCTGAAACACATCAAGGCCGCCGCTGCGGTCGCCATGCCGCCGCCGAACCGTCCCGCCATCGGAAGCCTCTCCCTCATGGCGTCCGCCGAGCCCAGCGCCGCCTTTAGAGGTGTACGTCGCCCGATGACGCACAGTTGCGCTTCGTTGAAAATTAACTCATCGCCCTCCGGGGCGCCCGGGCTCTTGCTCGTCGCCGAGCAACTGGGACCAGCGCCAAGCGCCGGAGCCGACCGTGAGCACGGTCGTGTCGTGCGCCCCAGCAACGGGTATGAACAGCGGGCCCTGCAGCGGCTCTTCCCGACACCTCTCCGAAGCGGATTTCACAGTGGCGACGATCAGCCGTCTGACCGGCTCGAGCGCGGACGCTTCGATGTCGGGTCGTAACACCCATCGCCCATCCCAAATCATGACCGCATTGGCCACAGAGCGCGCGCTTCGCGGCGCCCGGGCGAGCCCGGCCTGAACAGCGGGATCCCGCTGCAACGCCTGGCGCAAATGCTCCGCGAGCCCGCAATCTTGCCCCGCGGACATCGTCGCGTGAGCCGAACCCGACAGCGCGGACGCCTCGCCGACTGGCGCCGGCTCGCCTGCGGGGTCGACAGCGAGCAAGCTCATAGCGAGAGCGGCGATGTCTTGAGAAGGCTCGAAGCTTTCGTCAGACGTCTGCGCCTCCGGCTCGATTGCTGGCGAAGTCTCGGCAGGCGAAGGCGGCGGTGGCCGAGGGGGAGCGCCGGCGCCAATCTCTGCTGCCCAAGCCCCCTCGCCCAAGGAGACCACCAGCGAGGGTGGTTCCGTCCTCGGGGGCGGGCGCAAGGACGCGCTCATCGCGGCCAGCAGCGCCAAGTGCGCAAGCGTGACAGCCAGCACCGCACCTCGCCTTGGTGCGGGCCGGTTCATCAGTCCATGTGATCCGGTTGGTAACCGGGCGTACTGACGAGCGGCAACGCCGATCCAAGCACCGCGATCGCGATCAACCACCCCGCCAAGACCTTGACGACGACCCCCCGGCCGGTCGCGAGCAGCTTGCCGCCCGGGAAGGCCAGCAGCGCCCAGGGTAGAGCGAAGCCCAACAGTGCCGGGTCCCGCGCCGCCAGCCCTCCGACCAAGCCGCCGCCGGCGACTCCCAAGACGCCGGCCGAGAGCGGACCCAAGCGAACGGGCATGTGCGCCAGGATCCCGAAAAGGGCGGTGATTAAGAATCCCCCGATCACGACGAATCTTCCGGCGGGACCTGAGATCAAGGCCACGGGCGCCGCGGCGAGGATCAGCGCGATCAGACCGACGGCCCTCGCTCGCCCGGCGGTCGAGCTCAGCGCCAAGCCGAAGGCCGCGCATAGCGAAGCCGCCACAAGCCCTTCGTTCATCCGCCTAGAGCCTGAACCAGAAACCAGACGCCGCAAAGGGCGATCAGGCAGCCCAGAGCCCTGATGAGCACCACGCCTCCCCCACGATCACGAAGGATCCCGAGCGCGATCCCGAGCAGGTGCAAGCCGCCCGTGGCCAGGACGAAGCCTATGCTGTAGCCGGTCGGATCGGCGGCCGAGGGAAGCTCCTGGCCGTGCGCATAGCCGTGAAACAAGGCGAACAGGCCCACGAGCGCCGCGGCGGCCCACACAGGCGCCCTCAGTCCGGCGCCGATCACGGCCCCGAAGATGATCACTGACAGTGCGATCCCCAGTTCGACGGGGGGAAAGGGCAGGGCCGCCATCCCGAGCACGCCGCCCACCGCCATGACGATTGGGAAAACGGTCGGCAAGACGACGATTAGGGGGCGGCCCAAAAACGCGCCCCAGAGGCCCACGGCGACCATGGCCAGCAGGTGGTCGGGCCCGAACACAGGATGCTGCAAGCCGGCTACGAAACCGCCCGCGATCCCGGTCCCAGAGTGCGCCGATGCGGGACCCGCGGCGATCACAATGATACCGGACGCACCGACCAGCACGGCTCGACGAACCCACATCTTGCGCAGCCGTCCGCGTTGCCGCCGACGCCCCGATCAGCCGGCTGAAGAATCTTACGAGCCGACCGAAGCGCCGGTTGCATCGATGAACTGGTTTCTCGCGTATCGGAAGGACGAACCGACTCGTATCTGAGGGCGAACGGACAAGAAATGAGAGCACTCGCGGCCGTTCTCGCCGGTTTGACACTCGCCACGCCGGCCCAAGCTCATGACTTCTGGCTCCATCCGGCGCACTTCCGACCGGCGCTCGCGAGCAATGTCCCGGTCTCGATTCAAGTCGGGCATGGCGCAGATCGGGCCGCCTGGCCGGTGAACGTCGGACGCGTCCTGCTCTTTCGCAGCATTGGGCCGAACGGCGCGGCGGACCGACGCTCGCACCTGAGACACGCGGGGGACACCTTCGCCATTCCAGTCCGGGAGCCCGGGGCGTACCTCCTAGTCCTGCAGACAAATCACGCAGAAAGCGTGCTCCCTTCGGGGCGGTTCAACGCATTCCTGAAGGAAGAAGGTCTCACACCGGCTCTGGAGCATCGCGAGCGGACTGGAACCGCCGGCCGGCCAGGCCGGGAGGTCTATAGTCGTCGCGCCAAGGCCTTGATTCAGGTCGGTCCCGCCGCCGGAGCTCAGCCGCACGTCGTGCGACCTGTCGGGCTGTCCCTCGAGATCGTGCCGGAGCGCGATCCGGCGTTCCTGAGGCCCGGAGACAGCCTGCCGATCAGAGTGTTGTGGGAAGGCAAGCCGCTGGCGGGCGCGACTGTGAAACTCACCGACTTGCGGGCTGACGCGGAGCCGGTCTCGCAACGTCGAACCGACGCCGCCGGCCGGACGACCTTTGGCCTGCCCCGCCCGGGCGAGTGGCTGTTGAACGTGGTCTGGACACAGCCGGTTGAGCGGCCGAACGCCGATTTCGACACGACGTTCTCAAGCTTTACGTTCGGCATTCTCGGGCGCGCCAGATGAGCTTCGTCCAGCCCCCCTCGCCGCGCGCTGGTTACAACGCCGGATCGCCGCTCGGTAACGCTGTCGCGACTTCCGAACAGCCTTTGTGGTTGTACCTGACCACTCCGCTCGAGAGCGGATCCCGCGGCTAAGTCTCTCGGGCCAGCTCCAGCTTAGCCCTGAGTTTCCGGAAAGCTCGCCAAGCCCAACTTCTTACGGTCTTGCTCGGCACACCCATGCTGCTCGCAATCTGTTCATAGGAGTGGCCGTCGAAGAATTTTCGGCGGATCGCCGAGCGGTAAGGCTCTGGCAGCTGCGACACGTGCAGGTGCAGATCATTCCTCTCATCTGCCGCCGTAAGAATCTCAAGAATGGAAGGTGCTGAGTCAGCTAGCAATAATTCTTCGCTGTCCGCAAACCCGACGACCATTCGTGGAGAACGGAGATGGTCAATAGAGCGATTGCGAGCAATCCTAGCTAGCCAGTTGTACGCGGACCCCTGCTCCGGCGAGAAGCTGTCCGCGCGCTTCCAGACCAAGATGTACACATCTTGAAGAACATTCTCCGCTTCGGCGTGATCCCGAAGCACTCGGACGCACACGCTGTGCAACTTGTCCGACGTGTCTAGGTATAAGCGTCGAAAGGCGTTACGGTCCCGCTTGGCCACTAAGCCGATTAGGCTTGCTAGGTCGCCTGCATCTTGTCCCGCGCTCACCGGCTCGCCCCGAGTTCTGTTTCGGATAGATACGGCAGCGATCAGAAGCGAGACGCGTCCGGGCGAGCGGGTTGCAGCGGCTCGATGACAATCGGGCGGGACAAGGCCACCTAAAGTTGACATCTCCAGCCGCCGCCTAGAGTCCGGGTCGGTGATGACGCTCGGGCGCCGAGGTAGTGCCCGTTAGCGGACCTTCTCAACCGCGGCTTAGAGTCAGGTTCAGCCCAAGCCAACAGTCGCATGTGCGGGCCGGAACGCATGGCCGAGGAACGGGCGGGTGATCCGAGTGAGAGGTGAGGGCCGGCCGAGTAACGGGCTTGAGAGGTCGCGAGAGGGATCGCAGCCGGCTCGTCCCGGAGCCGCCCCATGTCCCGCTCGTCCTCACCTGCCGCGAGCCGCAGTGACCTCTACACACGCCTGACCGCCGAGATCGGGGCCGCCGTACGACGCGGCGCCGGTGAGTGGAAGATGCCCTGGCACCACGACGGGGCCGCCCCGGCCCGTCCGACCAACGCCACCTCGGGCCGGCGCTATCGAGGGATCAACGTGCTGGCGCTCTGGGTGGCGGCGGTCGGCCAGGGTTATGGCTCGGGGTCTTGGGCCACCTACCAGCAATGGCAGGCCCTGGACGCGCAGGTCCGGCGCGGCGAGCGGGCCACCACGGTCGTGCTCTGGAAAGAGCTGAAGGGCGCGGGCGACGTGGAGGAGGGCGACGCCGATCGGCCCAAGCTGTTCGCGCGCGCCTTCTCGGTCTTCAACCGGGCTCAAGTGGAGGGCTACGCGGACCCCGAGCCTCCGGTGCTCGATGAAGCCGAACGGCTGACAGCAGCCGAGAGCTTCCTGGACCGCCTTGAGATCTCGACTGTCTACGGCGGTGAGGCCGCCTTCTATGCGCCAGGGCCCGATCGCGTTCACCTGCCGGACTTCGCCCGGTTCACGGACGCGGCCGCTTACTACGCCACTCGAGCGCACGAGTGCGCCCACGCCACAGGTGCGCCGCACCGGCTCGATCGCGATCTCAGCGGCCGTTTCGGATCGGAGGCGTACGCGGCCGAAGAACTCGTGGCGGAGCTGACGGCCGCGTTTGTCATGGCCGATTTGGGCTTGGCCAACCGGCCCCGGCCGGATCACGCCGCCTACGTCCAGTCCTGGCTGAAGGTCCTGAACGACGATCCGCGGGCGATCTTCACGGCGGCCGCCAAGGCGCAGGCCGCGGCGGACTGGATGCACTCGCAGCAGGCCGAGGCCGTTCAAGCGGCCGGCGGAATTGGGGCCGGCGAGGAGGAGAGGGAGAGGGCGGCGTGAGGAGAGGCGACGGACTGGAGGCTCGTGAGAGCGTCTCACGGCCGGCCCGTCGGGACTTAGAGCCATGACGACCCCCAAGCTCGCGCTCAGCCGCTCGCGCGACATCCCCTTCAACAAGCTGCGCCTCAGTCAGGCGAACGTCCGCCGGACCAAAGCGGGTGTTTCGATCGAACAGCTCGCCGAGGATATCGCCAACCGCACCCTTCTCCAGAGCCTCACAGTCCGACCCATGCTGGACGAGACGGACCAGGAGACCGGGCTCTACGAGATCCCGGCCGGCGGTCGCCGGTACCGCGCGCTTGAGCACCTAGTTCGGACCAAGCGCATGGCCAGGAACGCGCCCGTGCCATGCGTGGTGCGCACCGACGGCATCGCCGAGGAAGACAGCCTGGCCGAGAACGTTCAGCGCGAGCCGCTGCATCCGCTGGACCAGTTTCGGGCGTTCGCCGCTCTGATCAACAAGGGCCTGGGTGAAGAAGAGATCGCCGCCCGCTTCTTCGTCAGCCCGACCGTGGTCCGGCAGCGGCTGAAGCTGGCGGCGGTCTCGCCCAAGCTCCTGGAGATGTACGCCGAAGAGCAGCTCACGCTCGAGCAGCTGATGGCCTTCACGGTCACCAGCGATCACGAGCGGCAGGAACAGCCTGGGCCACCGTGGTGCGGGGCTACAACCACGCCCCGTACGTCATCAAGCGCGTGCTGACCGAAGGCGCGGTGCGCTCGACCGACAAGCGCGTCCGCTTCGTGGGCGTGGAGGCCTATGAGGCGGCGGGCGGCGTCGTCCTGCGCGACCTCTTCGAGCCGGATGACGGGGGCTGGCTGCAGGATCCCGGCCTGCTGAACCAGCTAGTCTCGGCCAAACTCGTCGCCGTCGCCGACGCGGTCCGGGCCGAGGGATGGAAGTGGCTCGAAACCGGCCTCGACTTTCCCTACGGCCACACCACCGGCCTTCGGCGGCTGGATCGCACCGAGGCTCCGCTCAGCGAGGAGGAGGCGACCCGGCTCGCCGAACTCCGGGCCGAGTACGACCGGCTCGAAGCCGAATGGGCCGAGGTGGACGAGCTGCCCGAGCCGGTGGACGCCCGCTTTGGTGAACTTGAGGCCGAGCTCGCCGCCTTCACCGATCGCCCGGCCGTCTTCGAAGCCGCGGACGTGGCGATCGGGGGCGCCTTCGTCAGCGTGGACGCCGACGGGACACCCCGGATCGAGCGCGGCTACGTGCTGCCCGAGGACGAACCGCGGACGGCTGAGCCGGAGGAGAGCATGCCCGAGAACGGCGTGGTCGCTGACGACTGGGTGAGCGCGACCAATGACGGGTTCGCCGGAGGAGAGGCGACCGCTCCCTCTGAGCCGACCGAAGACAGCGAAGAGGACGATCGGCCCATCTCCGATCGCCTCCTGACCGAGCTGACGAGCTTCCGCACGGTCGCGCTCCGGGCGGCGCTGGCGCGCTCGCCGAGCATAGCCTTCCTCGCCTGCGTGCACGTGCTGGCGCTCAAGACCTTCTACGGCGGCGCGTTCAGCTCCTGCCTGGAGCTGGAGCTGAGATCGACCTCGCTCGACACCGCGCCGGGCCTGAACGACTTCGGCCCGGCCAAGACTCTGGCGGAGCTGCAGGAGACCTGGGCCTTGGGCCTGCCCAAAGAGCCGGGGGATCTCTGGTGGGCTCTGCTGGACATGGGCGAGCAGGATCGCGCGGGTCTCTTCGCCTTCTGCCTGTCGCGGTCGATCAACGCGGTGCACCAGCCCTGGACGGCGAGGGCGCGGGCCATGGCCCACGCGGACGCGCTCGCGGGCGTGCTCGACCTCGACATGGCTGGCGCAGGCTGGGCGCCGACGGTCGACAACTACCTGGGCCGGGTCACCAAGGCGAAGGTCCTCGCTGCGGTCGCCGAGGCTTGCGGAGACGCCGCCGCCGAACGGCTCAGCGGGCTCAAGAAGGCGGAGATGGCCCAGGCGGCCGAGGGCCTGCTCGCCGGAACCGGCTGGACGCCGCCGGCCCTGCGCACGCCCGGGCGCGCCGCCGGGCCGGCGGACGAGCCGACCGATGCGCCTCAAGAGCCGCACGGGCCGGAGACGATCTCGGACGATAATCTCAGTTCGGAGATCGTCGTCCCGGTCGTCCTCGCGGCCGAGTGAGTGCGGTCAGCCCCGCGGCTACGGTCGCGGGGCTTTACTCTTGCTTGGAGCGCTCCGATGACCTCCGTCGCCGGCGAACTCTCGGCGCGGCTCGCCCGGGACGCCGAACGAGTCTGCCGCCAATATTTGTCGAATGGCCGCCGCGAGGGCGGCTACTGGCGCGTCGGCGATGTCGCCAACACGCGCGGCACGAGCCTCTATGTCCGCCTCCGCGGGCCCGACACCGGTCCGGGCGCCGCAGGTCGCTGGAGCGATGCGGCCACGGGCGAGCACGGCGACCTGCTCGATCTCATCCGGCTGGCTTGCGGCCTGACCGGTACTCGGGCCGCCATCGCCGAGGCGCAGGCCTTCTTAGGCGGCAGCCAAGCGCCGGCGGCTCCGAAGCTTCCCAGCCGTCCGCCATCGAATTCCGTCGAAGCCGCTCGCCGTCTCTGGGCCGTGACGCGCCCACTCCGCGGAACGCTTGCCGAGCGCTACCTGCGCGGGCGCGGCCTCGATCCGCCGCTCACCGGCGCGCTTCGCTTTCACCCGGCCTGCGTCCACCGTGAGCGACCCGATGCAGCCGCCGAACCCCGGCCAGCCTTGATCGCCGCGGTCACCGACACCGCCGGCGAACTCGGGGGCGTGCACCGCACCTGGCTGATGGCGGACGGCTCCGATAAGGCTGAGGTCGCTGAGCCGCGACGGGCACTGGGCCGGATCCTCGGTCACGCCGTGTGGTTCGGTACTCCCACGGCGGTCCTGGCCGCCGGCGAGGGGATCGAGACCATCTTGTCGATAAAGCGGGTGCTCCCTCCGCTGCCGGTCGCGGCCGCTCTGTCCGCCGGCCACCTCGGCGCGCTCGTTCTTCCTCGAGGCTTGCAGCGTCTCTACCTCGCCGAGGACGCGGATGAAGCGGGCCGGCGGGCCGTGGCTCGCCTGACGCGGCAAGCCGAGGCAACGGGTGTGGTCGTACAGGTGCTCGCGCCTCGGCTGGACGACTTCAACACCGACCTGCAGCGGTTCGGGCCGGAGGCGCTGCGGGCGCGGCTCCTGGGCCTGCTCGCGCCGGAGGACGCTGAGACCTTCGGCTGATCGTTCCCAGCCGTGCGGCCGGGGAGAGCGGCGACCTCGCTCCGGCCTGTGGCGGTCCGCAACGGCGGCGGGAGCCGCCGTCCTCCGCTGCGCTTCGGCGCCTCTGCCGTGCGGACGCCTCTTGGTCCGGAGCCGTGGGCCGCCGTTCCGGCCGCGATCGGCGCGGCCCTATCGGAGCGTCAGCCCCATGTCCTTCCCCGACTTCAACGACGAACCCGATTCTGCGGCCAGCAGCACGGCCGAGCTCTGCGACGCCCTGGCCTTGTACGGCCGACCGGCTCCCGATGATGGGGACCGGCTGCCCCCGCCCGAGCCAGCCGCAATCGACGGCGCGCTCGCGGACATCTTCGACGCCCTGGTCTCCTTGGCCGCCGACACCCTGCTGGAGCGAGAGCTCGGCGATCTCCTCTGGGCCCAGGTCAACCTCTTCCAGCGCCAGCTCGACAGGATCGAGCGCCGGCTCGACGCGAACGAGGTCGCCCAGAAACAGAGCCAGACGTGGCAGGACGGCTCGGAGGTGCGCTCGGTCCAACTGGAGCAGCTCCTGGCCCAAGGCCAGGCGGAGCTGCAGCGGCGCGACCTGCTGGAGAACGCTCGCGACCGGGCCGCCGAGCTCCATCTGGTCCATGCCGGCCAGGTCTGGAACCCGCGCAGCGGTTCGAAAGTGAACCGGGCCGCCCTGACCGCCGCCATCATCGACAGCCGCGACTTCATGGCCGCACGCCGCCGCGCCGACGCCCTCACCCTGGCGCCCGCCGGGCCGCGGATCGCCTTCACCGGCGGGATCGACTTCAACGATCACCGCCGGATCTGGGCGGCCCTCGACCGCATCGCCGCCAAGCACTCAGGCATGGTGCTGCTGCATGGCGCGAGCCCGCGCGGCGCCGAACGCATCGCCGCCTGCTGGGCTGAAAACCGGAAGGTCCCTCAGGTCGCCTTTCGGCCGGACTGGGCGCACCACGGCAAGGCCGCGCCGTTCAAGCGGAACGACGCCATCCTCGAAGCGCTGCCGCTCGGCGTGCTGGCCTTCCCGGGATCAGGGATCAGCGACAACCTGGCCGACAAGGCTCGCAGTCGAGGCATCCCCGTCTGGCGCTTTCGGCCAGGATGACGCCTCAGCGCGGCGCTCGCCACCCCGCCGCGAGCGCCTCCGCGGGCGAGCAGAACCAGCGCTCGCCGCGGCTCTCGCTGACCCGCGTCTCCGCGTACCCGGACGATGCCGGCGTGTGGAAGATGCGCTCGCCATTGGCGTTGATGTTGCCCTTGATCGCGCAACCCGCAGAGGGCGGGACTTGCGGCGGACGCTCCGCCGTTCCCCGAGCGCGGTGCTCCGCCGGCTGTTCGAAGGTCCCGGCCCAAAGCCCGCGTCGGGCCCGCTTCGCCGCCTCTTCCTCTGCGACGTAGAGCTGGCTGTACTGCCGGAACGCGACGGCCCAGCCCGCCGACACGAGCTCGGCTCCAAGATCGCGACCATCGACACGGCAGGTGGCGACCACCCGGTCATAGCGGTCGCGATCGCGCTCGGAGCACCTGAGCGTCCGGTCCTGAACGCGACGCGAGAGCCACACGCTGGCCATCTGACCGCACGCCGCCTGCCGACCCGAGATCCGGCACTGCTGGTCGCGCTCGGGCGCATCCACGCCGAAGAGGCGGATCGTGCGCCCGGCTACCCGCAGCGTGTCGCCGTCCGAGACCTCAGCCCGGCCGACGATCTCGACCGGGGGCGAGGACGCGAACATCAGCATCGGATCTAAGCTAGCGAGCGACGGTTCTCAGGGCGTTGATGGCTCGCTATCAGTAGAGGGCTCCCGCTCCTGGTCGGGAGAGGGGCGGAAGGCCGTCGCTGCTCCCCAGCATCTGCGACGGTCTTCCGCATTCCCCGTCAGCCGTGGCCCTCGATGAAGCGCCGGGTCGCATTGTCCACCCCCGGCCGGATCTGCCGACGGCTGGCCAGCTCTCGGCGCACCTCTTCCGCAAAGCGCCAGTCGGTCCGGGCGCGCGGCTGGCGGTGGTCGCCGCCGCGTAGGCGCTCGCGCCGTGCTCAGCTTCCAGGCGGTTCGCTTCAGCGAGCACCCGCGCCCGCAGCTCTCGATGTCGCTTCAGCCAGTTCAGCATGGCCGATCTCCCCAGCCGCCGAAGCTTAGCATTCCCGCCCCGGCCGAAAAGCCTGCGCGCCTCCGGGTGATGTGATGGGCCGGGCTGAGTGGTCCGCCGGCCACGGTCGGCGCCCGCTCAGCGTCTCGAGCCGCCAATTTGCTCCGCTTCCCGCTGCTTCCCCGTCCAGAAACGCAGGCCTCTTTGCTCGCGGTCTGACCGGAGCCGGCTTCGCCTCGCCCTACACGCGCAACGGCTGGGCCGGCCATTTTCCCCTGGCGCTTTGCGCCATTCCTCGCGGGCCAAAATGCCCGGCCCTGATCGCCGTCCTTCGCTGCGCTCCGGCTCCCTTGAAGGGAGTGCGCGACCGGTCGCTCCGGTCGTGTTCGACCGCCATCGAGGCCGCGATGGACGCGGGTTCGATCAGAGAGAAAGAGGAGCACTTTCATGGCGATCATCGGCAGCTTCACCAAGACCGACTCCGGGCTCTCGGGCCGGATCCACATGCTCACCGTCGACGCGAAGGCGAGGTTCGTCCCGACCGAGGGCGGCAACGACAAGGCGCCCGCCTACCGCATTCTGGCGGGCGCGGCCGAGATCGGGGCGGCCTGGCGGCGGACCTCTGAGGCGGGCCGGGAGTACTACTCGGTCAAGCTGGACGACCCGAGCTTCCTCAAGCCCGTCTTCGCCTCCCTGGTGGAGACCGAGGACGACGCCGGTGGCTACAACCTGATCTGGTCCCGCCCTAACGGGACGATGAACTGACGGCCTGAGGCGCTCCGCACGGTCGGGGCGCCTCTCGAGCTTACCTTGAGCGGCTCCGCCTCGCGCGGGGCCGCTCTTCTCGTGTCTCCGCTTTCGAGCTCCGGGACAGCGGAGAGGGCGGCCTCGGCGCGACGGCGCCGAACGGAGCGCCCGCGCTGGTCGCGCGGTCGCAACTCCTCTTCGCGTCGTCATCCGATCCTGCCACGGGGGCCCGGCTCCGGCGCAAGGCACGCTTCGCTCTAAAGGCCTTGCGCCTGCGCCACCCCGTGTCCGGCCCGGCTGTCGCCGCTCATCGGGAGCGGCTCCAGCCGGAGCATCACCTCATGTCCATCGAGCCGATCCTCACCGAGATTCAGCAGCAGCACGCCGCCTGGTCGGCCCTCTCGCTCGATCAGCAACGCGCCGCCTACGCCAGCTACACCGTCGCCCTCGATGAAGGCTGGGCCGGCTTCCACCCCTCGGCCGTCGCGCTGGCCCGCATCTACGAAGGCGGCGACCCCCCGACATGACGGGACTCTCAGAAGTCTCTGCACGGCGGACTCAGGCCATCGTCTGAAACGCCCTGAAACCGATCATAGAACGACGCGTAGGGGAGGGCCGTTGAACAGACATCAGGAAGTTGCGGAGGGCTGATCTGCTGTAAGGGCAAGATAAAAGGGCTGCCGCCGCGTGGGTGTTTTGTTGTTGATTTTGCTCACCTATCGGGTGAATCTGCTGTCAAGCTTTGCTGCACGGTGCTGAACTCCTGATCGACGGGTTTTCGACGTCTGCAGGAGGGGCGGATGGCGGTTCGGGAGCAGATGCTGGAGCGGCTCGGCGCGGACTTTGAGGTCTCAGCCGGGGGGCGTTGGGGTGAGGAGCCTGACAGGAGAGGGGAGGGTCACCGCACGAGACGCGCCACCTTGCCGAGGCGGCTGAAGTCTGACCCTGCGCCGTCTGTTCGAACGCTGATGCTGGTGCGTCTGGCGGCCGCCCGGACCTTCGCCCGGGGGCAGAAGGCGGGGCTGTTGAAGCGCAGCGGTGGCGCGGCCTCCCCTTGGCGCAGTCTGCCCGGCTTGAACCTTGGCCAGCGCGTGATCGTGAAGGCCCACGTCTCAAGGCATGGCGGCAAAAAGGCGGGCGGCGCCCTCGCCGCCCATGTCGCGTACCTGGCGCGGACCGGCACGGCGGAGGACGGGCGAGAGGCTGGCCGCTTCTATGGGGCGGAGGCGGAGGGCATCGAGGCCCGCGACGTCACCCGCGCATGGAGCGCCGACCGCCACCACTTCCGCTTTATCATCAGTCCCGAGCACGGCGATCGGCTCGACCTTCAGGATTACACCCGCGAACTGATGGGCCGGGTGGCGGCCGACCTGAAGGAGCCTTCGCTCGAGTGGCTGGCGGTCAATCACTACGACACCGACCAGCCGCACACCCACGTGCTGCTTCGAGGCCGCCGCGCTGATGGTCGGGACCTGGTCATACCGGGCCGGTACATCGGCTATGGTTTCCGTGGACGGGCGCAGGAGATCGCTCACGAGCGCCTGGGCGAGCTGACGCGGGAGGAGGCGGAGCGATCCGTCTGGCGGGAGATCTCGGCGCAGCGCAGCACCGCCCTGGACCGTAAACTAGTGCAGATCGCCGTCGAGGGTCGCCTGTCTTTCGGCGGCGAGCTGTCGCGCACCGATGCCTACGGCGCGGTCCTCCGGGGACGGCTGGCTCATCTGGAGGCGCTTGGGATGGCGACGCCGGTCCGCGGCGGCGCGGAGCTCGCTCCCGATCTCTTGGCCCGATTGGACCGGCTCGGGATGGAGCGGGACGTCATCCGAACCCTCCACCAGCGCATGTTTCGCTTGCAACGTCGGACTGACGAGCTGGGACGCGAAGCGGCGGCGGGAAGGGTGGTCGAGTCCGGCTGGCTCGATGAGCTTCAATGCGCGTCCTACGTGGTCATCGAGGGGCCCGATCGGGCCGAGGTGTTCGCGCGGCTCGGGGCTTCAGCGCCCCCCAAGCTCGGGGAGCGGATCCGGCTGGAGCCCACTGGAGAGCGGCAGGCCCGCCTGGTCGCGCTGGGCCGCTTCGAAGGGCTGGACCTCGAGGCGAACCGGCTACTGCCGATAGATCGCGAGCTCATGCGCCGGTCTCGCGAAGCCGCCGAAGGGCGACGGTCGCCTACGCTCGACGATGTGGGCGAGGGTCTGCTCCGCAAACGAGGGGAGATGCTCCTAGCGTACGGGCGCGCCGAGCTCACCGACGCCGGGCTGAGCCTGACGCGCGACGGGTACCTGGCGCTTCGCGACGCCGACATCCGTCTAGCGATCAAGGAGCAGCTTGGGCGGGAGGCGGCCATGATCGTCCACGGCTTGCGCGGTGACGGTCGGCGGATCGGGTCTGTAAGGACGGCGAGCGGGCTGTATGAGGTTCAGAGCCGAGGCGTCGGCTACGCGGTTGGGCGCCCCGGGGCTCGCACCCTCGATCGCGGCGCGGAGCTCTCGCTATGAGCGCACCGCGGCCCAAGGTGAAGGCTTCAGCCACGCGCATCACCGTCAACCTGCTGGACGCTCGCACGCGGGCGATCCTCGAGCGGGAGGCGAAGGCGGCCGGAGTTTCGCTCAGTCGTGCCGCCGAGCGCGCGCTGGCGCGCGGACTTCGGACCGCGGTCGTCGATCCGGAGGACTGGCTGCTCGCGCTTGAGCGAAAGCTGGCCGATCACATGCGACTTACCGCCCGCGATCTGGCCATCGGCCAGGAGCTGACGATCGGGCTGGCCCGAGCGCTCTATCGCCGCCTTCCAAGCGAGCCACTCGATCTCGCTTCAGGTCAGGCGGAGGCGGCGGAAATTGAGGTGCAGAAGCTGCTCGACGACGCCGCAGGCCACCTCATCCGAGGGCGGGACGCGACGTCGGCGCACGCCGTCGAGGAGGGTTGATGTCGAGGGACGCCATGTCATTCGAAAGTTCACTGCCGACCGTGAGCGGGCCGGGAGCCGCTCGCGTCACACAAGTCGACCGATCAGAAGACCGGTTACTGTCGTGGCGGGACGTTCAGGCGATGACAGGCCTGAGCCGAACCACAGCTTGGCGCAGGCAAAAAGCCGGCGATTTCCCCCTCCCGGTGCAGCTCACGCCAGGGCGCGTCGGATGGTGGATGAGCGATTTGGCGGCGTGGAAGGCTCGCCGCGCGCCACGGGGCTGCGCTGACGTCCCTCGATACCTACCCTCACGCCCAGAGCAGCTCGGCGCATCGCCGAGCCCTATGGCACCCCCGCAGCAAGCGAGGCCGATGACGAAGTCCCGCTCATCTCGAGAGAGCGCGGACCGGCTCACCGACGTGGTGCAACTCGCTCTCGAGTTCTGATCGCCAGCGTTCGGCAGGCCCATTAGTGGTGGCGCTGGTTTCCTCAACTCCGCTCCGCCCGGAGATGATGTCGCTCAGCAGGTCGCCCCAGATCTCAAGAGCCCTTCTCTTGTCACTCAGGTACTCGTTTCGATCATAGACCTCAGTCACTGCCGCTCCCTCGACAGGCGTATGCGCGAGCAGCTTCGACACGATGAAGCGACGGATCCCTCCGCGCTCACTCGTAAGCAGAGTCGCGGCTGTCCTGCGAAAATCATGAGGCGAGCCGTGCGGCACGCCAGCTTCGGCGCACGTGCGCGTGAGTGCTCGCGTAAGCGCGTCGCCCGAAAGAGGTGCATTCGGGCGTCTGGGGGACGGGAACACGTACAGCTTGGGCTGAAGTCCGCCCGGCGGCCCCACACGCTGCAAGGACCTCGCTTGGACCAAGAGGCTCATCGCCAAAGGGGATAGGGGCACCACGTGGGTGCGACGACTCTTGTGTCGCGCGCCGGGAATCGTCCACGTCCGGGACTGCAGATCGACCTCGTCCCATGTCGCGAGGGCGACGTCTTTGCGGCGGGTCATGGTCACCAGCGCGAACCTTAGCGCTAGCGCGACCGCGGCTTCGACCGGCGCCTTGTCGGAGCTCTGTCGGCTCTTTGGGGAAAGCCGCCGCAGGTCTCCGGGAAGCGGTTCAGAAAGTGCGTTCCAGATTTTTCGTAGCGCATCTTCCGAAAACATGCGCTCGCGGGGCTGGAGGGCGAGAGGGCGAGTGACGCCCAGAGCGGGATTACCGATCAGCCGTTCCTCGTGAACAGCGAAGGCAAGCATGCTGCTGAGCGTGCGTCCGATGCTTGCGACGGAGTCGGCGCTCAGGTGGCCTTCAGTGGCTAAAGCTCGCATGAACTGCCTGATTGAGGAACGATCGAGCTCAACGAAGCGCCTACCCCCCAACACCGGGCCGATATGTCTCTTATAACGAGACCGCTCCACTCGGATTGTGATGGGGCTTTTCGGCCGGCCTCGTCCGCCATGCAGTCCCCTCTCCGCCGCCTTGAAATAGGCCGCAGCAAGATCGTTCAACGTCTCGCCGGTTCGAGCTTTCTGTCGCTCAGCCTGCCGATCCGCCGCCGGATCACCGCCATCGACGATTGTGACCCGGACTCGCCCGGCCTTCTTCACGGCGTCCGCTAGGGTCAGTTCCGGGTAAGGCCCGAGCTGTAAGCGACGGCGAGCGCCGCTAGGGCCGACGTAGCGAACTTCGAAGACCTTCGCGCCAGTTCTGAGCGTACGGACCACCAGGCCTCGAGCGCCATCGACCCAAGTGTCGTAGGTACGGTCACCTGGCTTCAAGGCTGAAATTTGCCGGTCGGTCGTGACCTTTTCCGCCACAATCACCCCCGTGGGTCAGCAGTGGGTCAGAATGGAGAAAAAACCTAGGCTCAGCAAGGCTTTCGTGGGTCAGCTGTGGGTCAGTCGACGCAGAAATTGGCGAACTGCGGTGAAACAAGCTGAACAGGAAAGGGTTAATGATTTCAGTGACTTCCGGCGATTTGGAAGGTCCTGAAACGGGACGAAAAAGGCCGGATTTTCCCTCCGAAGGCAAAGGTCACACGTTCGAATCGTGTCGGGTGCGCCAGTCTCATTCGGAGATCCTCGCCCGGTGCGTCATCCGGGCCTCGAGTTGGCGAGTGCTTCTCAGTTCGTAGGTCCGACTCAGCGTCACGCCACGCGCAGCGCCGCCGCCGCAGAGCTCGGGACGGATCAAGCCTCGAGTATGGCGACGGCCGACAACCCCGGCGCCCCGTACACCTGGCTATAGGCGATGCGGGCGCCCTCGATCTGGCGACCTTCCGCGCGGCCGCGGAGCTGCTGGACGTTCTCGTAGACTTGGCGCAGGCCCGAGGCCCCGATCGGCTCGCCGCACGCGAGGCAGCCGCCGTCCGTGTTGATCGGCATGGAGCCCGTCAGACGGGTCTCGCCGTCGCGGATCAGGCGCTCCTGCTCGCCGTCGGCGCAGAGCCCGTTTTCGGCCATGTGCATGACCTCGGCGCCGGACTCGGTGTCCTGGATCTGGGCCACGTCGATGGCGTCGGGGCCGAGCCTGGCCATCTCGAACGCAGCCTTGGACGCGAGTTGGGTAGGGGATGGGCCGCGCTCCACCTCTATGGACGGCGCGAACACCTCGAAGGAGCCGTTCACGCGGGTGCGGACCGCGGCGCCGCGGATGCGCGGGCCCACGAGGCCGAGCTCGCGCATCTTCTTGTCGGAGGCGAGGATCAGCGCCGCGCCGCCTTCGGCCGGTGAGCAGAACATGAACTTGGTCAGGGGATCGCTGACCATCTGCCCGTTCAGGATGGTCTCGGCGTCCACAGGCTGCTTGCGCCAGCTGTGCGGGGTGCGGGCGCCGTTCTCGAAGGCCTTCTCGGCGACGAGCGCCAGGGTTTCTCGGCTGATGCCGTGCAGGCCCATGTAGCGGGTGATCTTGTTGGCGAAGAACTGCGTGGTCAGCATCAAGCCGATGTCGCCGTACCATTGAGGCAGGCCCGAGCTCTTCGGATCGGGGTTGAAGGCGCCCCGCGGGTGCTTGTCGAAGCCGACCACCACGCCGAGGTCGAACTCGCCCGACTTGATCGCCCAATAGCCGGACAGCAGCGAGGAGCCGCCGGTCGCGCACCCGTTGCTGACGTTGATGAACTGCACGCCGGTCAGGCCCATGCGCGGCAGCATGGCGTCCGCCGACCCGGCGGCCGCACTGCCGCCGAAAGCGAACTGGATGTCGGTCCAGTCGACGCCCGCATCGGCGAGCGCCTGGCGCACCGCGTAGACGCCCTGGTCAAGGCCGGACATCTCGTCGGTTCGCCCGAACGGGTGAATGCCGGCGCCGACGATGTGCACTTCGGTCATGAGCTCAGGCTCCTTCTGCCGGGCGGAACACGTAGGAGAGCACTTCCTCGCCGTGCGGCGCGGTCTGAAAGGGGACGAGATCGAGCCGCATCGGCAGGCCGATCTTCAGCTGGTCGAAGCTGTCCACCTCCAGCCGGCTCTCGACGATCACCTGGCCGTCCAACTCTACGTAGCCGAGCGCGAAGGGCTTGAAGCTGCGTTCGTCGTCGTGCCCGGCGTACGGTGGCGACTTGGGTCGGAAGCGCTGCACGGTGAAGGACCAGAGCTTGCCCTCCGTCGCCAACGCGAGCGGCTCGTAACGCGCGGCCTCGGCCCCGGATGGCATGGGGAATACGATCCGGCCGTCCGACTTGGACCGCCCGCCGATCAGGCGCGGCGGGTCGGTGTGAAACAAGCCCTCGGCGATCGGGCGCGCGGCCATGCTTCCTCCAGACCTGTTTGTTGCACGCACGCTAGCAGGGCCCTAGAAAAAAGTCAGCCGTGATTGTTTTCTGGCCCGACAGAGGTCCCGAGCAGCGGCGGGAGGAACGAGCGTGGCCGAAACCCTGGGCGATGTGGTGCGCGATCAGGCCCGTTCACGCCCCGAGGCGGTGGCGTTCAGCTTCGAGGGCCGCGACACCACCTTCGCCGACTTGGACCGCCGCTCCAACCAGGTGGCGAACGGCCTGAGGGCGCTCGGGGTGGGGCAGGGCGGGCGGGTCGCCTATCTGGGCAAGAACAGCGACCACTATTTCGAGCTGCTGATCGGGGCGGCCAAGGCTGGGGCGGTCACCGCGCCGGTGAACTGGCGGCTCGCGCCGCCCGAGGTCAGCTACATCGTCTCCGACGCGCAGGCGACAGTGCTGTTCGTAGGGCCCGAGATGGTCGGCCTGGCGCGAACCGCCCTGCTGGAAGCGCCGACGGTCCAGCACGTGATCGCCATGGAGGGCGGCGTCGCCGACTGGCTCGACTATCAGGCCTGGCGCGACGGTCAGAGCCAGGCCGATCCGGCCGTACCCGTCCGGGGCGGAGACGTCTTCCTCCAGCTCTACACCAGCGGCACCACCGGCCGGCCCAAGGGCGCCATGCTGACCCACGACAACGTGCTGCTCCCCAGGGCCCAGCAGCAGTCCCCCGACATCGCCTGGAACCGCTGGTCGGACGACGACATCGGCCTGGTCGCCATGCCGGTCTTCCACATCGGCGGCACGGGATGGGGCATCACCAGCCTGGTTAACGGCGCCAAGGGGGTCGTGGCCCGCGAGTTCGATCCGAACACCGTGCTCGACTTCATCGAGCGCGAGCGCATCAGCAAGATCTTCATGGTCCCGGCGGCGATCCAGATCGTCATCCGGCATCCCCGGGCCCGGGAGGTGGACTACTCCCGCCTCAAGCACATCCTCTACGGCGCGAGCCCCATCCCGCTCGACCTGCTTCGGGAGGCGATGGAGGTTTTCGGCTGCGGCTTCGTGCAGATGTACGGCATGACGGAGACCACGGGCACGATCGTGGCCCTGCCGCCGGAGGACCATGATCCAGCCGGCAATCCGCGGATGCGATCGGCCGGCAAGCCTCTGCCCGGCGTCGAAATCGCCATTCTCGACGAGGCGGGGAACCGTTTGCCGCCCGGCCAAGTGGGCGAGATCGCCAGCCGCTCGGCGGCCAACATGGCGGGATACTGGAGCCTGCCCGAAGCGACCGCCAAGACGCTCTCTTCGGACGGGTGGCTGCGGACCGGCGACGCCGGGTACCTGGACGAGGACGGCTATGTCTACATCCACGACCGGGTGAAGGACATGATCATCTCCGGCGGAGAGAACGTCTACCCGGCCGAGGTTGAGAACGCCATCTACGGCCATCCGGCGGTGGCGGACGTCGCGGTGGTCGGCGTGCCGGATCCCAAGTGGGGCGAGGCGGTGAAAGCCTGCGTGGTCAGGAAGCCGGGAGCCGAGTGCACCGAGGCTGAGATCATCGGCTGGGCGCGTCAGCGGATCGCCGGCTACAAGACGCCCAAGTCGGTGGACTTCATCGAAGCCCTCCCCCGAAACCCCTCCGGCAAGATCCTCAGACGCGAGCTGCGAGCGCCTTACTGGGAGGGCCGCGAGCGGCAGGTGAACTGAGTTCGGGCGGCGCGTCGACCGCAAACCTGACAAACTGTCTGTAACAAGCAGCCTTGACTTTTTTTCACGTCGGCTCGCAGTCTCGCTTGCAGGGAAAGGGCCGTGACGATCGGACGCGACAGACGTCCACGCACGGCCCACGCTCGGGAGGATGACATGATGCGGCTGCGTGACAGGGGGCGTGCGTCGCCCCGGGCGTCTGGTTGGGCGGCTCGCCCGCTGCTGCTCGCCTTAGGTGCGACGGCGCTGGCCGTGATCGCCCACCCCGCCGCGGCGCGGCAGGTCGAGCCCAGCTCCGCCTCGCCCGACCCCGAGCAAGTTCCGCCGGCCCAGAGCGCGCGCGGCACCACGCAGGTCGAAGAGGTGGTGGTCACCGCCCGTCGCAGGGCCGAGAACATTCAGGACACCCCGGTGTCGGTGACCGCCATCTCGCCCACGCAGCTCGAGGCCGCCGCGGCGCCCAACATCCAGGATCTCGAGGGTTTGACGCCCAACCTGGTGATCGACGCGAACAACGTGTCCCCGAACTCCGCATCCATCGCAATCCGAGGGATCAGCTTCGAGGATATCGAGAAGTCCTTCGATCCCGCCGTGGGCGTGCTCCTGGACGGCGTCTATCTGGGGACGAACAACGGCGCCTTGCTGAACTTCTTTGACTTCGAGTCCGTGGAGATCCTGCGCGGGCCGCAAGGCACCCTCTTTGGCCGGAACACCAGCGGCGGCGTGATCAACATCCGGCGGTCGCGGCCGACGGGCGAGCTCGGCGCCCGGGCTCGACTGGTCATCGGCGACTACGGCCGCCTGGACCAGCAGGTCGTGGTCAACGCTCCGATCCAGCCCGATCGACTGGCGATCAAGGGCTTCTACTTCAGCAACAAGCTCGACGGCTTCTACGAGAATCCGATCAAGCGGCGCGACAGCGGCCGGCAGAAGAGCGAGAGCTTCGGCGCCTCGCTGCTGTTCACCCCCACCGACACCTTCGACGCGCTGTTGACGGTCGAGCACGGCCACGATGGCGGCGAGGTCGTGGTCTCCGCGTTCAATCGGAACACGGACCTGATCTGCCTGCGCCTGCCGCTTGGCCCCGGCGGCGCCCTGGTCCGCGTCACCGGAATCCCGGAAGAGCAGTGCAACCGCCAGGGCGGCGAGGACCTCTACACCGATTTCACCAACGACTCGAACGACACGAGCCTCAATCGTGACGCGGTGACGCTCGAAGCCAATCTCGAACTCGGGAACGTCACCCTGACGTCCGTGACAGGCTACATCGGGACCGACGAGAACGTGTTCTGGGACGTGGACGGCACCTCGATCACCTTCTTCGCGACCCAGCGCAAGCAGGACTATCACCAGTTCAGCCAGGAGTTCCGGGCCGCCGGAGACATCGGCGAGACGATCAACTACGTGGCCGGGCTGTACTACTTCCACAGCGAGTACACCCTGTTCCAGGACACCCGGCTCGGCGCCTTCCTCGGCGGGGCCCGGTCCACGCAGAACGCGGCGCACAACGCACAGTCCTACGCCGTCTTCGCGGACGTGGATTGGAAGGTCACCGATCGTCTGCGGCTCTCGGTCGGCGGCCGCTACACACAGGACCGGAAGAAGCTGGCCAACAGCTTCGTCGGCCAGTTTCGGACGTCGGCGTCCGACTCCTGGCAGGAGTTCACGCCGCGCGTGTCGCTCGACTACCGCTTCACCGACGACATCCTGGCTTACGCCAGCTATGCGCGCGGCTATCGATCCGGCGGCTTCAACGGTCGATCGAGTACGGCGATCTCATCGATCACGCCTTATGATCCGGAGATCGTCAGCTCGTATGAAGCGGGCCTGAAGACGACTTCCTTCGACAACCGGCTCACGCTCAACGTCGCCGCCTTCCACACCAAGTACGACGACAAACAGGAAGAGATCGTCGTTCCGACGCCGGGGGGCGCCAACCCGCAGGAGACCCTGGTCTCCAACGCGGCCTCGGCGACCATCAAGGGCCTGGAGTTCGACGCGACGGCGGTGCCGGTGGACAACTTGACGGTCCGGGCCTCGCTGGGCCTGCTCGACGCGGAGTACGACGAGTTCCCGTCCCGGGGCCCGACGGGAGCCCCGATCGATCTCTCGACCCTGACCCTGCGGCGCACGCCCGAGATCACCGGCTCGATCAGCGGCGACTACGAGATCCCCACGAGCTTTGGCGACTTCATGCTGTCGGCCCAGTATCGGTACATCGACGAGTACCAGACGACGATCTCGCGGGCGCCCGGAATCGTGCCGTTCACCAACGATCCTCGCGGCCTCACCGACGTTCAGCACAACGTGGAGGCCAGCATCGGCTACTCCCGCGAGACGCCGCAAGGGAAGCTGCGGCTGGCCGTGTTCGGCCGGAACCTGCTGGACGATCGCGGGCTGAGCTCCGCCTTGCCGGTGGCCGGACTGTTCACCTTCGGCTCGCCCCGGTCGCCGCGGACCTACGGCGTCGAACTGGGCTTCGAGTTCTGATGCGAAGCTGGCGGGGATGGGCGGCCGCGCTGGCGCTGGTCGGGCTGGTCCCGGCCTGCGCCCCGTCGCGGACCGTTCCCGCCGAAGCCGCCGCGAACCGTCGCCCCGACATCATCCTGGTGCTGGCCGACGACTTGGCCGTCACCGATCCCGGGGCCAACGGCGGGGAGATCGACACCCCCAACATCGACCGGCTGGCCCGGCGCGGGGTGAGCTTCACTCAGTTCCACACCATCCCGATGTGCTCGCCCTCGCGCGCCGTTCTGATGACGGGCGTGGAGGCCACCCATGCGGGTTACGGCACCATGGGCGAGTTCATCGCGCCCAACCAGCAGGGGCGACCGGGGTATGAGGGCCGGCTGCGGCGCGATGTCGTCACGGCCGCCGAGGCGCTGGGCGGAGCGGGCTACCGAACCGCCATGGCCGGCAAGTGGCACCTGGGCGACGACGGGCCGGACAAGCACGGCTTCCAGAGCAGCTGGGCGCTCTTGGACGGGGCGTCGGGGCACTACGACGACACGGGCTATGGCCCCATGCGGCCGCGGGCGCGCTACGTGGAGGATGGGCGGCCCGTGCGGCCGCCGGAGGGGTTCTACTCCAGCGACTTCTACACCGACCGGTTGATCGCCGATGTCGAGGCCACGCCTGCGGGCCAGCCGCTGTTCGGCTACCTGGCGTTCACCGCGCCGCACTGGCCGCTGCACGCGCCGGACGACCTGATCGCGAAGTACGAACCCCGCTACCGTGTGGGTTGGGACGCGATCCGGGCGCGCCGGTTGGCGGGGGCTCGGCGGGCGGGCCTGCTCCGGGCGGATGCGAGCGTGGCGCCGAGACCCGCCAGCGTGCCGGCGTGGGAGACCCTCTCAGGTGAGGAGCAAGCGCGCGAGGCTCGGCTGATGGCGATCTACGCCGCCATGGTGGAGCGGCTGGACTGGAACATCGGGCGGCTGGTGGCGGCGCTGGAGCGCTCGGGCCGGCTGGACAACACCTTGATCGTGTTCACCTCCGACAACGGGCCGGAGGCGCTCGACTTCACGCGCCGGGGCAACCCGGCCGTGGCCGAGTGGCTGAAGGCCAGCGCGGACAACAGCACGGCCAATCTCGGTCGGCCGGGATCGTACCCCTTCTACGGCGATCGCTGGGCGCATGTCGGCGCGGGCGCTCACCGCGGCTGGAAAACGATGGTGACCGAGGGCGGGCTGCACTCGCCTTTGATCGTCGCCGGACCCGGCGTCCTTCGCCGGGGCGAGCGGACGGCGGCGTTCGCCACCATGCTGGACGTCGCTCCCACATTGCTGGAGACGGCGGGCGTGAGCGGGGCGGGCGATCCGCGGATCGCCGGGGTCTCGCTGGCGCCGGTGCTACGGGGCGTGAAGACGGCCGCCGCTCGGCCCGGCGCGGGCTTCGAGCTGTTCGGCAATGAGGCGTGGATCGAGGGCGGACTGAAGGTGATGCGGCAGCGGCCGCCGCTCGGGGATGGGCGTTGGGGATTGTACGACCTGGCTGCGGACCCGGCCGAAAGCCGGGACCTGACCGCGGCGCAGCCGGAGCGGGCGCGCGGCATGGTGGCCGCCTACCAGGCCTGGGCGGACCGAGTGGGCGTGATCCCGCCGCCGCCGGGCTGGACCTTCCTGCCGCCGTCCCCTGCGGAGAGTGCGCGATGACCGGCGTGCTGCAGGGCAAGGTGGCCGTGGTGACGGGCGGGGGGCAGGGCATCGGGCGCGCCGTCGCGGCCCGGCTGCTGGCCGAAGGCGCTCAGGTGGTCACCACCGGGCGGCGGCTCAAGCCGGCCGAGCCGCTTGAGGATGTGACCTACGTACAGGCCGACCAGAGCCTGGACGCCGACTGGATCCGGCTGACGGAGATCGTGCAGGATCGCTTCGGCCGGCTGGACGTGTGCGTCGTCAACGGCGGGGTCACCGGCGGCATCCCCACGGCGGAGATGACGCTGGCCCAGTTTCGCGGCCTTTGCGACGTGAACCTCAAGGGTCCGTTCCTGGGGCTGAAGCACGCCACGGCGGCCATCCGCCGGCACGGGGAGGGCGGCGCCATCGTTCTTGTCGGCTCCATCGTCGGCTTGGTGGGCGTGCCCGACCACACCCACTATGCGGCCGCGAAGGACGGCGTTCGGCTGATGGCCAAGGCGGCGGCGCTCGAGCTCGGCCCTGAGAACATCCGCGTCAACAGCGTGCATCCCGGGATGACCCGGACGCCCATGACGGCGAATTTCCCGGTCGAGCAGATGTCGCCGATGATCCCGCTCGGCCGCTTCGCCGAGCCCGACGAGGTGGCGAGCGTCGTGCTCTACGCCGCCTCGCCTCGCTCGGCCTTCATGACCGGGGCCCAGCTGGTGGTCGACGGCGGGTGGATCGCGCGATGAGCCGGCGGCTCGAAGGGCGGACGGTGATCGTCACCGGGGCCAGCAAGGGCATCGGAGCCGCCACTCTGGCCGCCTGCCTGCGCGAGGGCGCGCGGGTCGTCGGGACCGCGAGGGACGTGGCCGGGATCCCGGAGAGAGAAGGCTGCCGGGCCGTGCCGCACGACGTCGGTTCTGAGGCCGACTGGAAGCTGGTGATCGACGCGGCCGAGTCGCTGGGCCCGGTGTACGGCGTCGTCAACAACGCCGGCGGCTTCATCCTCAAACCCATCGCTGAGACCTCGGAAGGAGACTTCGACGCGCTCTACCGGACCAATGTTGAAGGGACATGGCTTGGGGTGAAGCATGGCTTCGCAGCCATCCAGCGCTCCGGTCGGCCGGGCGCGATCGTCAACGTCTCCTCGCTGATGGGCCAGGTCGGGGTGGAGAACGGCGTCGCCTACTGCGCGACAAAGGGCGCCGTGACGGGGCTGACCAAGGCGGCCGCCATCGACGGCGGGCGGCTTGACCCGCGAATCCGCGTCAACAGCCTGCACCCAGGCGTGATCTGGACGCCCATGCTGACCGGCGTGTTCGGCGCGGAGGCGTCGGGCGACGACCTGTTCGGCGCCGACACCCCGCTGCGGCGCGTGGGTCGTCCCGAGGAGATGGCGGAGGCGATCGTGTTCCTGCTGTCTGACGACAGCTCGTACATGACCGGCGCCGAGCTGACCGTCGACGGCGGCCGCGGCGCGGACTGACGGAGGGAGAGGCCATGCCCGACACCTGCCTGATGCACCGCGTCCCGCCCGAGCAGATGACGCCCGAGATCCGGGCCGCCCGTGAGGGCGCCCTGGCGCTCACCGGCGATGCAACGATCATCGAGGTGTTCGCCAACAGCCCGACGGTGACGAGCTTCTTCTTCGGCGACTTCTACCGGACCGTGTTCTTCGGCGGGGAGGTGGAGCGGCGCTACAAGGAGCTGCTGCGCCTGCGCCTGTCCAAGACCCACGGCTGCTGGTTCTGCAACCGCAACAACGAGGCCGGCGCGCGGGAGGTCGGCTACGACGACGCCCAGATCGCGGCATTGGGCGGCGACGCGAACGCGGCGACCTTCACGCCCGCCGACCGGGCGGTGATCGACCTGGCCGACCAGCTGGCGCTGACGAACATGGGCGGCGCGCTGACCCCCGACCTGCACCGACGGCTGAAGGCCCGTTTCAGCGACAGCCAGATCGTCGAGCTCGGGATGGTCGGCGCGATCCTGGGCGGGCTAAACAAGTTCGCCTTCGTCTTCGACCTCGTCCAGCGCGAGGCCTACTGTCCCTTCGTCCCCCAAGAGGCCGCTTAAGTCATGCAGCTCTCCCGAGATGAACTGAAGCGCGCGTACCGGCGCATGTTCACCATCCGCACCTTCGAGGAGCGGGTGGAGAAGGAGTTCGCGGCCGGGAACATCCCCGGCTTCGCCCACGTGTACCTGGGGCAGGAGGCTTCGGGGGTGGGCGTCTGCCACGATCTGGCGGACGACGACTACATCGGCTCCACCCACCGCGGGCACGGGCACTGCATCGCCAAGGGCGTCGACGTGCGCGGCATGATGCACGAGATCATGGGCAAGGCGGACGGCCTCTGCGGGGGCAAGGGCGGCTCCATGCACATCGCTGACCTGAAGAAGGGCATGCTGGGCGCCAACGCCATCGTCGGCGGCGCGCCTCCCATCGCCGTCGGCGCGGCCCTGACCCAGAAGTACCTGAAGACCGGCAAGGTGGCCGTGGCCTTCACCGGCGACGGCGCCTCCAACCAGGGGACGGTGTTCGAGGCCCTGAACATGGCCGTGGTGCTGAAGGCGCCCGCCATCTTCGTGTTCGAGAACAACGAGTGGGGCGAGCACACCCACCACACCTACGCCTGTGGGGCGCCCTCTATCGCCGAGCGGGTGCGGGGCTTCGGCCTGCCCTGCGAAGTGGTGGACGGGCAGGACTTCTTCGCCGTTCAGGACGCCATGCGGATCGCGCTCGAGCACGCCCGCGGCGGGCAGGGCCCCTACGCGCTGGAGATCAAGTGCAAGCGTTGGCTCGGCCACTTCATCGGCGACCCGCAGCCGTTCCGCTCCAAGGCGGAGCTGGAGGAGGCTCGCGCCGCCGACCCCCTGCCTAAGTTCCGCAAGCGGGTGACCGAGGCCGGCCTGCTGACCGACGCCGACCTGGACGCCATCGAGGCGGAGGTCCGCGACGAGGTGGAGGGCGCGGTGAAGACCGGCCTCGCCGCCGCCTCCCCCGACCCCGCCCGAGTGCTCGAAACCGACGTGTACGCCGCTTACGCCTGAGGACCGGCCATGCCCAAGAAGACCTATCTGCAGGCGATCAACGAGGCGGTGCGTCAGGAGATGCGCCGGGACGAGCGGGTCATCGTCATCGGCGAGGACGTCGCCGGCGGCCAAGGCGGCAGCGAGGGCGAGCCCGGCTCGGTCGGCTCCGTCTTCGGCCAGATGAAGGGGATCTACACCGAGTTCGGCCCCAGCCGGGTGATCGACACCCCGATCAGCGAGTCGGCCATCGTCGGCGCTGCGGCGGGCGCCGCGCTGACCGGCCTGCGCCCGGTGGCGGAGCTGATGTTCGTCGACTTCGTCGGCGTCTGCTTCGACCAGATCTACAATCAGGCGGCCAAGTTCCGCTACATGTTCGGCGGGCACGCCACCACGCCCATGGTGCTGCGCACCGCGGCGGGCGCGGGCTTCCGCGGCGCCGCCCAGCATAGCCAGACCCTGCACCCGCTCTTCACCATGGTGCCCGGGCTGAAGGTGGTGATGCCGTCAAACCCCTACGACGCCAAGGGCCTTCTGATCAGCGCTATCCGCGACGACGACCCGGTGATCTTCCTGGAGAGCAAGTTCCTCTACGGCATGGAGGGCGAGGTTCCGGACGAGAGCTACCGGGTGGCGTTCGGCGAGGCCGACATTCCGCGCGAGGGCGACGACCTGACCATCGTGGCGTTCGGGGCCATGGTGCCTCGCACGCTGCAGGTCGCCGAAGCGCTGGGCAAGGATGGGATCGACTGCGAGGTCGTCGATCCGCGCACCACCAGCCCGCTCGACGAGGAGAGCATCCTGGAGAGCGTCGGCCGCACCGGCCGGCTGGTGATCGTCGACGAGAGCCCGCCCCGCTGCTCCATGGCCTCCGACATCGCCTCGATCGTCGCCGAGAAGGGGTTCAGGTCGCTGAAGGCGCCCATCGCCAAGGTGACTTGCCCCCACACCCCCGTCCCCTTCGCCCCGGCGCTCGAGGACGAGTACATGCCCAACCCCCGCCGCATCGAAGAAGCGGTGCGCCGGACCATGGCCTACAGCTGACGGAGCCGACGCCGATGCCGACCAACCGCCAGTGGCTGATCAACGACCGTCCGACGGGGCGTCCGCTGAAGGACACCGACTTCAAGTGGGTGGAGAGCGAGGCCCGCTCCCCGGGCGAGGGCGAGCTGCTGGTCCGCACGCTCTATCTCGGCTTCGACCCCGCCCAGAAGGGTTGGATGGAGAACGTCGGCGGCTATGTCGCTCCTACTGAGATCGGCGATGTCATGCGCGGGTCGGGGCTGGGCGAGGTTATCGAGAGCCGATCCTCGGCGTTCCAGCCCGGCGACAAGGTGTCGGGCCAGTTCGGCTGGCAGGACCATCCGGTGATGTCGGCCAAGGACCTCTTGAAGCTGGAGGATGACGACCTGCTGACGGCCAGCCTGGGGGTGCTCGGCACGACAGGCATGACGGCCTACTTCGGTCTGTACAAGATCGGCAAACCCTTCCCGGGCGACACCCTGGTGATCACCGGCGCGGCCGGCGCGACGGGCAGCGTGGTGGGCCAGATCGGCAAGCTCGCCGGCTGCAAGGTCATCGGCGTGGCCGGCGGGGCGGAGAAGTGCCGCTGGCTGGTGGACGAACTCGGGTTTGACGACGCCATCGACTACAAGGCGGGCGGGGTGCGCCGTGCGCTGCGCGAGAAGGCGCCGGGCGGCATCGACGTGCTGTGGGACAACGTCGGCGGGCCGATCTTCAACGACCTGCTGGGCGAGCTGGCCATGCATGCGCGGGTCGTCGTGTGCGGCGGGATCAGCCGCTACGAGACGGGGCAGATGCCCGCCGGGCCCGAGAACTACTTCAACCTGATCTTCAAGCGCGCGAGCATGGAAGGGTTCATCGTCCTGGACTGGATGAGCGAGTACCCCTGGGCCCGCGCGCGGATGAAGGAATGGATCCGCTCCGGCGCGATCAAGTACAAGGAGGATGTGCAGCAGGGCCTGGAGAACGCCCCGCGCACCCTCATGCGCCTGTTCCAGGGTGAGAACTTCGGCAAGCAGCTGCTGAAGCTGTGATCAGCTCACGCGAATGCGCGAAGGCGCGAAGCCGCGAAGCGGCGCGCTCATCTGGGCGACGGCGGTCAGCGTTGGCGTGCTCCAGCTTCGCGCCTTCGCGCCTTCGCGTGAGTCCTTGACGGCCGACCCATGCCCATCCTGCGCTATGGCGAGCCGCTGAACGTGCTGGTGGCGGTGAAGGGGCACCCCTTCGACCGCACGGCTTTCGGGGCGATCTTCGACGAGATGCCGGGCGTGGCGGCGGCCATCGTCGACCAGCCGGCGGCCGCGCGGCTCATGTCGCCGGAGGGCATGGCGGGGTTCGACGCCCTCGTGCTCTACGACATGCCAGGGCTGGACTTTCGGGCGGCGGAGCCGCCAGCGTTGGTTGAGCCGCCGCCGGAGCTGATGGCGGGGTTCGCCGCCCTGCTGGATGCGGGCGTGCCGGTGGTGGCGCTGCACCACGCGATTGCAGGCTGGCCGACCTGGCCGGAGTACGCCGACTGGCTCGGCGGACGCTTCCTGTACAAGCCGGGCGAGCTGCGGGGCGAGCGTCGGCTGGACAGCGGTTATCGCCACGACGTGGCCTATGAAGCGGTCGCAGTCGCGCCGGGACACCCGGTGCTGGAGGGCCTTCCCGAACGCATCCCGTTCACCGACGAGCTGTACCTTTACGAGGTGTTCGAGGAGGCCGTGACCCCGTTGTTGCGGGCGGAGCACGGGTTCGTGCGGGACGGCTTCTATTCGGCCGCCCATGCGGTGGCGGGGCGCATGTTCTTCAACGAGGGCTGGGACCACCCGCCGGGCAGCGACCTGATTGGCTGGACCAAGCGGGCGCGCAACAGCCCGCTCGTCCACCTCCAGCCCGGCGACGGGCCGGCTACGTATCTCGATCCGAACTACAGACGGTTGGTGCTGAACGCGATCCGCTGGGTCGTCCACGAAACCGTCAGGACTGCTTGAAAAAGTCATAACAGTCGGCATGGTGAAGCTTAGGCGCCGCCCGATGAACGAGGCGGGGCCGACTACTGGGGAGTGACGCGCGTGGCCGGACGGCTGACGGGCAAGACGGCGCTGATCACCGGCGGCGCGAGCGGCATCGGCGCAGCGGCGGCGCGCCGCTTCGTGGAAGAGGGCGCGGAGATCCTGCTCGCCGACATCCAGGTCGCAAAGGGCGAGACCTTGGCCGCGGAGCTCGGCGGCGGCTTCATCAGGATGGACGTCACCAACGAGGCGGACTGGAGCGCTGCCGCAGAGGAGGCGCGTCGCCGCTTCGGCGGGCTCACGACGCTGTTCCACTCGGCCGGGATCAGCGAGCCGGCGCATATCGAGAACGAGACGGTGGAGCACTTCCGCCGCACCATGGCGATCAACACCGACGCAGCCTTCCTCGCCGCTCGCACGGGCGTCGAGTTGATGAAGGCCGGCCGGGGCGGGTCGATCGTGCTGACGGCTTCCACGATGGCCGCCCGCGGCGGCGACTTCCTGGTGGCTTACGCGGCCAGCAAGTGGGCGGTGCGGGGCATCACCCGGGCCACAGCCCTGCACTGCGCCCGGGCCGGCTACGACATCCGCTGCAACGCCATCCTCCCAGGCGCCATCCACACCGAGATGGTGGAGCGCTACGTGGCGGCTGGGGAGGCGCAAGGAGCGTCGCGGGACCAGGTGCTCGGCGGCTTCGCCAGCCAGCACCCCATGAACCGCCTGGGTCAACCTCGGGAAGCTGCGGACGCGGTGGTGTTCCTGGCCTCCGACGAGTCGAGCTTCATCACCGGTGTAGACCTGCCCGTCGACGGCGGGTTCCTCGCCTGAGCAGGGACGGAACCATGACCGACGCCGCTGTCGCCGCACCTCCGGCCGCCGCCCCGGACATCGCTCGCTGCCCTCTGGCGGAGATCAACGCCTTTGATCCGGGGTTGCTGCAGGACCCCTACCTCTACTTCAGCCGCTTGCGGCAGGAGGCGCCGGTCTTCCGGGACCCGAAGACCGGCATCGTCAGCGTGTCCACCTACGACCTGATCCGAGAGGTCAACGCTCAGCCGAGGAAGTTCTCGAACGACTTCGGCGCCCAGCTCCGTTCCGGCGCCGGCCCCATGGATCCTGACGAGCTGGCGATCATGAGCCAGGGGCTCCAGCCCGCGAACACCCTGCTGACCGCCGACCCGCCCGTGCACACGCGCTTCCGCAAGCTCGTGTCCAAAGCTTTCGCCATGAAGCGGGTCGAAGGGCTGACGGACTACATCGCGCGGGTCTGCGCCGAACTGCTGGACGAGATCGCTCCGCTTGGCGCTTGCGAGTTCAAGACGGCGTTCGCCGACCGCGTGCCGATGACCGTCATCGCCGACCAGCTCGGCGTCCCGCGGGAGCACATGGCCACCTTCAAGGATTGGTCCGACGGCTTCATCGTCCAGTTGGGGGGCGTCTCGGACAAGGCTGCCCGCCTCGACGCGGCCCGCAAGATCGTCGCCTTCCAGAACTACTTCCTGGAGAAGATCGAGGAGAAGCGCGCGCGCCCCACCGACGACATCATCTCCGACCTGGTGCATGCGGACCTCGCAGAAGAGGGCGACCCCCGGAAGATGAGCGCCGACGAGCTCATCTCGATCTTCCAGCAGCTGCTGGTGGCGGGAAACGAGACGACGGCGCACGCCCTGTCGGCCGGGCTCTACTACCTCATCCGGCATCCCGAGCAGCAGGAGGCGCTTCGCGCAGATCCCGGCCTTGCGCCCGGGTTCGTGGAGGAGACGCTCCGCTTCCTCAGCCCGACCAACAACATGTGGCGGGTCGCGGTCGAGGACGCGGAGGTGGGCGGGGTACCGATCCGCAAGGGCGAGATGGTGCTGCTTCGCTACGGTTCGGGCAATCGCGACGCCGCCCATTTCCCCGAGCCGGACCGCTTCGACCTACGCCGGGAGAACGCCCGCGAGCACCTGGCCTTCGGCGCCGGGATCCACACCTGCATCGCCGCGCCGCTCGCACGCAAGGAGCTGACGGTCGCCTTCCCCATGATTCTGGAGCGGCTGCGGGACATCCGTCTCGTGGACGAGGACATCCGCTACGCGCCCAACATCCTGCTCCGGGGGGTGCTGCAGCTCAACGTCGCCTACCAGGCGGCTTGACGTGGGCAACCTGAAGGTCGTGCGCGACTTCATCGCCGCCTGGGAGCGGCGCGACCTGGAGGCGATCCTGGACGCCTTCACGCCGGACGCCGTTTACGTGAACGTGGGCTGGTCCGAGTCCAAGGGCCGTGACGCCATCCGCACGGGCCTGGCTCCCTTCCTCGGCGCGATGGCCGAAGTTCGCTGGACCGTGCGGCATGAGGCCGAGACGCCGAACGGCGTCGTCTTGAACGAGCGCACGGATGTCTTCGTCATGCGGCCTGAGGCTGGCGGGCGCACGATCACGGCCGACGTCATGGGCGTGTTCGAACTCGAAGACGGAAAGATCGTCCGCTGGCGCGACTACTTCGACACGGCCGGGTTCACCGCACAGATGGGCGCCTGAAGCGCTAGCGCTCCGCCGCCCAGCCCAGCCCCCGCCGAAGCAGGTCGTAGTAGACCGGTAGCGCCCAACTGCCCCGCTCGATGACCGGATAATGGGCGATCCCGAAGTCCTGCATGTCGTAGTGACCGCGGCAGTGGCCGAGGGTCAGGTACAGCACCGCTCCGGCGCCGTGTCGCTTGATGTAGAACACGGGGTGCCGCGCTTGGGGCCAGTCCTTCTCGAAGAAGCCGGCCGCCTCGCCGCCGTACTGGGTGTCGAGCAGGACATGCAGCTGGCCGTGGTACTCCGAAAGGTAGAGCTCGTCGTCGGCGTCGAAGGGCTCGACGCCCTGGACCAGCGGGTGGGCCGGATCGGCCACCTCCACCCGATACGGCATGATCGGCGGGTGGGCGATGAATTGGGAGCCCAGCGTCTCCATCAGGTGCGGCGCCCAGCGGGGGCTGTCCACGCCGTCTTTCAGGACCCGCAGGATCGAGTTGGTTCCGTGCAGGGCGAACCACCGACCGCCGGCCTCCAGCCAGGCCCGAAGCGCCTCCTGCTCGTGCAGCGCCGGCATCACGTCACAGGTGTAGGTGACCAGCACTTCGGCCGCGCGGATGGCGTCCAGGTTGCGATAGTCCTCAAAGACGCGGACCCGGTTCTGGTCGTCCTCGGCCAGCAGCTTCAGCAGTTCGAGCCGGGCGAAGTCGATGTCGTGGAAACGGCCGCCCGCGATCAGGACGACGTTGCGACGACGCCCCTGGTTGGCTGGATCGGTCATCTCAGTACTGGACCCGCTTGGTCACCCCGCCGTCGATGACGAGATTGGTCCCCGTCATGAACGGACAGGCGGGCGAGGCGACGAAGGCGATCGCGCGGGCCACCTCTTCGCCGTTGCCCAGGCGGCCCATCGGCACCGCCTTGACCGTCTGATCGTAGAGCGGGGTCATGTGGGTCTTGATCATGTCCCAGCTGCCCTTCTCGATGAAGATCGGGCCTGGCGAGACGGTGTTCACCCGGATGCCCTTGGGCGCCAGCTGTTGGGACAGGGCGGAGGCGTAGTTGATCACGGCCGCCTTGATCGCGTTGTACGGCTGCGGTCCGAAGAAGTCCTCCAGCGCAGCGGTCGAGGATACCGCCACGATGGAGCCCGCCCGCGACTTCTCAAGGAAGGGAAGCGCCGCTTCCGCGCCCCGGTAGGTGGCCATCAGATCGAGTTCGAAGTTGTTCTTCCACGCCTGTTCGCTTGGCGGCCCGCCGCTGGCGCTCGCGAAGGAGATGAAGATGTCGATCCCGCCGATCCGGTCGGCCGCATGGGCGACCCAGCCGCGATAAGCGTCGGCGTCGGTCATGTCGACGGCGTCGCCGTGGGCGTTCACGCCTTTGCTCTTCAGCGACTGGACAGCCGCGTCGACGCCCTCCTTGCCGCGCGCGCAGATGGCCACGTCGCAGCCTTCGGCGGCCAGCACCTCGGCGGTCGCCCGACCGATGCCCTTGCTCGCGCCCGCGAGCACCGCTTTCAAGCCCTTGAGACCGAGGTCCATGTGCATCCTCCGTGGCAGGCGGCCGGACGAAAAACCGGACAGCTTGTCTTTTTCTTGAGCCCACTCTTACACTCGAAGCGGCGGCCGCCAAGCTCCGGATCAGGTTCAATGCAAATCGCGCTTTCGCCCGACGATCTGGCCTTTCGCGACGAGGTCCGGGCTTTCCTCGACGAGAAACTGACGCCCGACCTGCGGGAGCAGACCCGTCGACAAGCCGGGGTCTTCGCCGAACCCGCCGTCAACCGGCGCTGGCACAAGATCCTCCATGAGCAGGGCTGGATCGCGCCCTCCTGGCCTCGCCAATACGGCGGGACCGGATGGACGCCGGTTCAGAAGTACATCTTCGACACGGAGTTGGCCGAAGCGGGCGCGCCCTCCATCCCCGCCATGGGACTGCAGATGTGCGGGCCCGTGCTGATGGGCTACGGCACCGAGGCTCAGAAGGCGTGGCACCTTCCGCGCATCCTGTCGGGTGAGAACTACTGGTGCCAGGGTTATTCCGAGCCCCAGTCCGGCTCCGACCTGGCGTCTCTGCAGTGCCGGGCGGAACGCGACGGCGACGACTACGTGATCAACGGGACTAAGATCTGGACCACGCACGCCCAGCACGCCAACTGGATGTTCCTGCTGGTCCGCACCTCGACCGCCGGCAAGCCCCAGGCCGGGATCACCTTCCTGCTGCTGGACATGGCCACGCCCGGTCTCACCATCCAGCCGATCATCTCGATGTCGGGCGAGCACGAGGTGAACCAGTGCTTTTTCGACAACGTCCGCATCCCCGTCGCAAACCGCGTCGGCGAGGAGAACCAGGGCTGGACCGTCGCCAAGTACCTGCTGGAGTTCGAGCGAGGCGGCTCCTACGCGGCGCGGATCCGGGGGCTGATGCGCCAGGTGAAGGCCGTGGCCAAGGCCGAGCGCGGCGACGACGGCCGCTCGCTCTGGGATGATGCGGACTTCCGCCGCAAGACTCTGTCGGTCGAAGTCGAGCTGGAGGCGGTGGATTGGACGGAGAGACGCGTCATCGCCGGGATGTCGAGCGGCAGACCCGTGGGCGACAGCACCGCCTCGATGCTGAAGCTGAAGGGCTCCGAGACCATGCAGAAGGTGACGGAACTCGCCCTGGAAGCCATCGGCGGCTATGCGGCCGCCGATCAGCGCGATGCGCTCAGCGCCTTCGCCAACACGCCGCCCGTCGGGCCGGAGTACGCGCGCGCGCCCACCGCGCGCTATCTCAACACGCGGGCGGCGACGATCTACGGGGGTTCTTCAGAAGTTCAGCGGAACATTCTGGCGCGGGTGGCGCTCGGATTGTAAGGAGCGCGCCCACCCTGGAACACGCACCCGCCATGGACGACGGCGCTCTCACCCTCAGCGACTTCGAACCCGAAGGTCTGGGCTCCGAGGGCGGCTGGCAGCAGCGCAAGAGCGCCCAGACCCGCGTCACCATCCTTGAGGCCGCTATCGAGTGCCTGGAGCGCGTCGGTTACGCGCGCACCACGACCCAGCTTATCGCTGCGACGGCTGACATCAGCCGCGGCGCCATGCTCCATCACTATGCGACCAAGCAGGATCTGATCGCCGCGGTCATCGACTACATCTTCTACAAGCGGATGGAGCGGCTCGCAGCCCGCATCGGGGCGCTGACCGAGCAGGAGCGGGTGGAGGAGCACGCCGGGATCGAGATCTATTGGCAAGGCCTGCTCACCCCGGAGTTCACGGCCCACCTGGAGCTGTCGGTCGCCTCCCGGACCGAGCCGGAGCTGCGCGAGGTCTTCCTGCCCAAGGCCATTCAGTACGACGCCATGGAGCGTCAGCAGGTGCTGCGCGTGTTCCCCGAGTGGGGGGACAAGCCGGACCGCTATGCCCTCGCGATGGATTTCTGCGTGGCGGCCATGGAGGGCCTGCTGCTGAACCGGGATATCTGGAACGACCGAGAGCGGCGGCTGCGGCTCCGGCGGTTCGTGAGCCAGATGATCCTGATGCTCCGCGAAGGGCGGCTGCCGGGCTTCTAGCCCGCGGCTTCCGTCCAGCTCTTCAGCCGGGCGTTCACGACGGCGGCCTGCTCGATGTGGGACATGTGGCCGGCGTTCTCGACGAACACCGTCGTCCAGCCCCCAGGCAGGGTGTCGAGGTCGGGCGCCCCGACGATCCGATCCTCTCGCGAGCCGATCACCAGGGCGGCGGGGATGCGGGCCAGATCCGCCCTCAGCGCCGCGAAGTCCTGACCCGCCACCATGCGGTCCCGGAGCGTTCCGAGCGCTTCCTCCAGGCCGTCCAGGCGCTTGGCCTTGAGCACGTCCTCCACCATGTCCTTGGTGACCATCGCCGGATCGTGCGTCAGTTGCTCGAGCCAAGGGCGCAGGTCGCGGGCCCGCCGGGCCTGGACCACGCCGGTCAGGAAGGGCTCGTTCACCCCAGCGCCGAGTCCGGCGGGGCAGATCAGCGTCACCGAGGCGGCGAGCGAGGGCCGCTCCGCCGCCAGACGCGCGACCACCGCTGCGCCCAAGCTGTGCCCGACAAGGTGCGCGCGCGCCACGCCCAGGGTGTCGAGCCCGGCGCCGATCGCTTCCGCCAAGGTGGTCAGGGAGCCGTCGCCCACGTCCTTGCTCGACCCGCCATGGCCCGGCAGGTCGATCGCGATCACGGGCCGGTCGCCGAACGCCTCGACCGTGAACGCCCAGCTGTGCAGGTCGCCGGCGTAGCCGTGGATCAGCACGGCCGGAACGCCCTCCGTTCCGCCTGCACGGCCGATGCGCAAGCTCCGACCGCCAGCCTGAATCGTTTCTTCCCGCAGGCCGGCGGCTTCGCCCTCGACCTCGGGGACGAAGTTCGCCTGGAAGTCGGTCACGAACGCGTCGATCTCGGCGTCAGGCGTATCCGCCTCCGCGAGCACTCCCATCAGAGCGCCGACGGGCAGATCGTCTTTCGGCTGGGCCACGATCCTGCGCAGCACGCCCGCCGCCGGGCTCTCAGCCACATTGACGATCTTGGCGGTCTCGATCTCGACCAGCTCGTCGCCTTCAGCGACGTCGTCGCCCTCGCGCTTGAGCCAGTCGACGACGCACCCCTCCTGCATGGAGAGGCCCCATTTGGGCATCCGTACGGGAACGATCGGCATCAGGGCGCGGTCGGCGCGAACCGCTCGATGTACTTGTCCAGCGTCCGGTGGAAATGCCGGATGCGGATCTCCTGGTAATCGCCGAGCTGGATCTCTCCGTTCCGCGACGCCTTCAGCCCCTCCTGTACGTAGGGCAGGTTGGCCATGTCCTGGTCGAACACCCCGCCAAGGGCGCCGAGCTCCTCCGCCCACGCCCAGGGCTGGTCCTCCGGGATCAGCTTCATGGGCGGCGCCTTTGGAACCGGCTGGCCCTTGGGCACCGGGGCGAGGATGCGGACCTCCATCAGGGTAGAGTCCTGATCGGGCCAGGGACGCCAGCGGTAGACGATGTTCGGCATGAACCCGCCCCAGGGCGCCATGTTGGGGAAGACGTTGTAGGTGAAGTTGTCGAGCATCTCGGCGTCGCTTGCGTCGGAGCGATCGTAGCCGAGCTCGTTCAGGTGGCGCTCGCGATTCATCTCGGCGAGGTGGGCGCGGGCGCTGACGCCTTCCGGAATCGGACGGTCGCTCACGCCGCGGTCGCGGCCCGCATACTTGCCGCTGCCCCGGCCCGAGTACTTCATGAACTCGTCCAGGATCCACTGCTCGGGCATGCCGTTGTCGGCGATGTGGGGCGACTTCACTGCGAACGGAGTGATCGCGACGTTCACGTGGTCGCCGTAGATGTTGTAGCGCGTGTTGGCGTCACCGGTGAACGGCAGGATCTGGGGGTGGGTGACGATGGAGTGCCAAGCCTCCATGAACGCCTCGGAGGTCGCCTTCCAGTTGGCCCGGATCACCTTGCCGACGTAGACGGCCGTCATTCGATTGGCGTTGTCCCAGCGGGCGAAGTGCTCGGGGAGGGGCGCCAGGAACTCCTCCAGGGTTGGCCCGCCCGGATTGTCCTTGATGAAGATGTACCCTTGCCAGCGGCCGACCTGAGCCTCCGGCAACTGCATCTGGGTGTCAGGAAGGTGGCCGAAGTCCCAGCGGCAGGGAATCTCCTTCAGCGAGCCATCGGTGTTCCAGGTGAACCCGTGGAACGGGCACTTGAAGTCCTTGGCCCAGCCCGAGTCGAGACGCAGCTTGCGCCCGCGGTGCAGGCAGACGTTGTGGAAGGCGCGGACCGATCCGTCCTCTTGCCGCGTCACCAAGTACGAGCGGCCCACGTTCTCGTAGACCACGGTGTCGCCGGCTTCCGGCAGGTCCTCTTCGCGCGCGGCGAACTGCCAGACGTTCGGCCACATGCGCTCGACTTCGAGCTTGAAGAAGTCGGGGCTGGTGTAGCGATCGGCCCGCAGGGGCTCCGAGCCTAGATACTCGTAGCTTTCGTCCAGCAGGAACTGAGGTACGGGATGGGTGTCGGCGGCGAGCATGTCGCCGAACGACACGCCGGGGCACCGCGCCTCGCCGCCCTTCAACTGCTGCGCAAGCAGAGCCTCGCCGTCATGCGCCATGGCGTCCTCCTGGTGCGCGCCGTGGCCCAGCGCGTCTTCTTCCAGTCCATTGTTGTGAACCGGCCGCTCAAAACAAGCAAGCTTGCTTGTTTTCTTCCCCGGCCGTTTACTGCCCGGCGGAGGGACCGGCGATGGCGGGAAGGCTGGAGGGAAAGGTCGCCGTCGTGCTCGGCGCGGCAGGCCCGGGCAACATGGGACAGGTCGTCGCCCGCCGCTTCGCCGCGGAGGGCTCCCGGGTCGTCGTCGCGGGCCGCCGGGCGGAGCCGCTGGAGGCGTTGGCGAACGAGATCGGCGGAGCCGCCGCAGTGTGCGACATCACCAGCGCACGAGATCTGGAGGCCCTGACGCGAACGGCGCTGGACCGCTTCGGACAGCTGAACATCGGCGTGAACGCCACCGGCTGGGGTCTGCTGAAGCCCTTTCTGGAGACCACGGAAGACGAGCTGGACGCCATGACCGCGCTCCAGTTCAAGGGACCGTTCCTGTTCTTCCAGGCCATGCTGCGGGCGATCACGCCGCCGGGCTCGCTGATCCAGATCAGCTCGGCCACGGCGTCGATCATGCTGAACGACCATGCGGCGTACATGGGCTGCAAGGCGGGCGCGGATCACGTCATGCGCTGCGTCGCCCACGAGTTCGGCGAGCGCGGCGTCCGGGCCAACAGCATCGCGCCGGGCCTGACCGCAACACCCATGACGGCAGCCGCGCAACAGACGCCGGGCCTCTTCGACGCCTTCCTTCCGGGCTACCCGCTCGGGCGGATCGGGACCAGCGAGGACGTGGCCGCGGCCGCCGTGTTCCTGGCCAGCGACGAGTGCTTCATGACGGGGGAGGTTCTGCAGGTGAACGGCGGCCTGACGCTTCGGAGGAACCCGACGCGCCAGGAGATCGGCGCCGCGGTCGCGCGGGCGATGCAGTGACCGACGTCGCTGAGCGGTGTCCGGTCGACCTGACCAGCCGGGAGACGTTCCTGCCGGGCGTGCCGCACGAGGTCTTCGCTCGGCTGCGTCGAGAGCGTCCCGTGTTCTGGCACCGAACGGAGCGGGGCGGGTTCTGGGGCCTGACCAAGCACGCCGACATCCGCGCCGTCTCGCGCGACACCGAGACCTACTCGTCCGCCGCGCAGGGCGTCTTCTACGAGGGGCAGCAGGCCCTCGAAGGCTCGCTGCTCACCGCCGACGCGCCGGAGCACACCCGGCTGCGCAAGGGTGTCGATGGCAAGTTCACCGCGCACGCCGTCTCGGTCATGGAGCCCTGGCTGCGCGAGCAGGCCGAGGCCATCGTCGCCGAGGCGAGCCGCAAGCCTGTCTGTGACTTCGTCTACGACCTCGCAGCCCGTCTGCCGCTCCTCACGATCTGCGAGATCATGGGCGTGCCGGTCCAGGACCGGCCTCGGCTGCTGGATCTCGGCGATCAGATCATCCGCGCGCCCGACGGCGGGGCGATCGAACGGGCGATGCGCGCGCTCGGCGGCTACGGACTGGAGCTGGCGCGCGAGCGCCGGGACGGGGATGGCGACGATCTCGTCTCCGCGATGATGCGCACGCGCTACGACGACCGTCCCCTCAGCGAAGCGGAGTTCGCCGGCCAGTTCATGCAGATCGCCGTGGCCGCCAACGAGACCACCCGCACGTTGCTCTCATGCGTGGCGCTCGAACTGGCGGCGCGGCCCACGCTCTTCGAGGAGCTCAAGTCTGACCCCGGCCTGCTGCCGCTCGCGATCGAGGAGTTCCTCCGCTGGGTCACGCCGATCTACTACATGCGCCGCACCGCGACCCGGGCGACGGAGATCCGGGGTCAGCGGATCGAGCCCGGCGACGCGATGGTGATGTACTACGCCTCGGGGAACCGCGATGAGGAGGTCTTCAGCGCCCCCGACCAGCTCGACATCCGCCGGCGTCCCAACCCCCATCTCGCCTTCGGCGTCGGGCGCCATTCGTGCCTGGGCGCGGCCCTCGCCCGGCTTGAGGCGCGCGTGTTCCTGGAGGCGTTCCTGGCCGCCTTCGAGGGGATCGAGCTTGCGGGAGATCCGGTGAGGCTGCCCTCCAACGTCACCAATTCCTGGGACCGCATCCCCGTGAGGCTACGTCGGTGAGCGGGGACGGCGCCGGGGCGCACGACAGGCCGGGACTGAACCTCAGGGCTTGGTGGACGGTCGTCCTGCTCGGGCTCCTGTTCATCGTCTCCTACGTGGACCGGCTCGCGCTGAGTCTCCTGGTCGAGCCTATCAAGGCGGATCTCGGGGTGTCGGACACGCAGATGGGGCTGCTGCTCGGCGCCTCGTTCGCCGTCTTCTACGCGGTGTTCGGCTTGCCCCTCTCGCTGGTCGCCGACCGCGGCAACCGCCGATGGCTGATCATCGCGGGCGCCCTGATCTGGACGACGCTGACGGTCGGCTCCGGGTTCGCGACCAGCTTCGCCCTCCTGCTCATCTTTCGCCTCGGCGTCGGGCTCGGCGAGGCGGCGCTCTCGCCTGCGGCCGTCTCCATGATCGGCGACATGTTCGTGCGAGAGCGGCGGGCCTTGGCTCTGGCCGTCTACGTGACCCTGGGCGCGCTGGGCGCATCGGGCTCCTTCATCATCGCCGCGGCCGTCCTGCAGTGGGCTTCCGCCGGCCTGAGCCTGCCTTTGGTCGGCGAGATCGAGGCCTGGCGCGCCACCCTTATTCTTGTGGGCGCCCCCGGCGTGTTCCTGGCCCTGCTGTTCGCGTTCACCGTGCGCGAGCCCTCCCGGACCGGTCCTCCGAGCGCCGGTCCCCCTTTGCGGGAAGGCTGGCGGCACTTCCGCGCGAACGCCCGCACCTATGTGGGCCTGTTCGGCGGGATCGGACTGGCCGGGATGATCACCTTCGGATCCGCGGCCTGGTTTCCGACCCACCTGGTGCGAACGTACGGCGTGACCCCGCAGACGGTCGGCTACGCCTTCGGAGCGGCGGCCATGCTGGGCGCCGTTTCAGGCTCGTTCGTCATGCCGGTGCTGGCGGACCGGCTGCTCAAGTCGGGCCGCCGCGACGGCCTGGTGCTCACCGCGCTCGGCTGCATCGTGCTCACCGCGGCCTTGTACATCCCCGCCTTCACGGCCCCCAGCTTCACCCAGGCGCTCTGGTTCGCCGGCTTCGCGACCTTCGTGCTCGGCGGCCTGGGTCAGCTCGCCAATCTCGCGGTCCAGCTCATCACGCCGGCGCGCCTGCGCGGGCTGTTCACCGCCGTGTTCCTGTTCGTCTTGAACATCCTAGGCCTGGGGCTCGGCCCGAGCGTGGTGGCCATGATCTCGGACGCCTGGTTCGAAGGCCCGGCGAGTCTGGGGCGAGCGTTGGCCGTGCTGACGGCCGTCGTCGCGCCCGTGTCGTTCGTGCTCCTGCTCCAGGCGCGCCGACCCGCGGCCGACGCTCTGGACCGAGCCGCAGCCGCGGAGACCGCGGCCGAGGCCGGAGGCCCTGTCGGTCAGGCCGTCGCCGCGGCGGAGGCTCGGCCGCTCACGCGCTGACGCCAGGCGTCCAGCTTCGGCCTCTCCGTGCCGAGCGGCTGGCCCACCCGGTTCCCGAACTCCAGGAACGAAAACAGCATGATGTCGGCGAGCGTGAAGCGATCGCCCGCAAGGAAGGGCTGCCCCATGTGGCTCTCCAGCCAGTCGAGGCCGTCGCGAGCGACCGCCTTCAGCCCGTCCGCGGCCTCAGGCAGGCAGCGCATCCTGTCCTTGAACAGGGGAAGCCCTTCGGCGTAGCGGAAGCCGTTCGACATGGGCTCGCAGACCTTCAGGTTGACCCGGCCCACCCACATGCGCGCGGCGGCGCGCTCGGCCGGATCGCTTCCGATCAGGGGCGGGGCGGGGAACGCCTCTTCCAGGAACTCGCAGATGGCGATGATCTCGGTGATCACCGACCCGTCGTCCAGCTCTAGAGCGGGCGTCTGGCCCGCCGGGTTCACCGACAGGTACGGCTCGCGGCGGTTCTCGCCCGCCGGCAAGTCGACCTGCACCCTGGGAAGCTCGACACCCTTCTCCGCGAGGAAGATCGCCACCACCCGCGGATTGGGCCCGATCGACCAGTAGAGCTTCATGTTCTTCGTCCCCCCGTTCCCGGACCGTCATGCTCAGCGGAGCTTGGTCCTGATCGTCTTCGCGAACCGGAGCACGGCCTCGGCCCGCGAGTCCGCGTCATAGGTCATCTTGGAGAGCGCCATGCCCTCGACCAGGAACCTTGCGACGTCCCGCGCCAGCGAGATCGCTTCGGGATCCACCTTCGCGATGATCTCGGGAAAGAGCTCCCGGTGGACGTCGAGCCGCTGCCGCTCGTAGGCCTCGAACGCGGGCTTCAGGATCGCCGCGAGCTGCGCGTCGGTCCGCGCTGCGAAGTGGAGTTCGGAGTAGGCGACGAAAAGCGGGTGCTGCACCTGCTCCCAGTAGAGGTCGATGGCGTAGTCCACCGGGTCCGCGCTCGCAGGTCGGCTCAGCATCCCCGCCCGATACATCGCGCTCCGCTCGTCGTGGACGAAGGTCACGACGGCTTCGACCAGGTCGGGCCGGGTCGGGAAGTGATACTGCATGGCGCTGCGGGCCAGGCCCGCCCGTTCCGCCACCAGATTGGTGGACATGCCGGCGTAGCCCACGTCCACCAGACAGTCGACGGCCGCATCCATGATGCGTCGGCGGGTGAGCGCGCTCTTGGCGAACTCTTTCGGTCGCGCCCCGCGCGGCAGTCGGCGCCCAGGCCGCGACGCGGGGTCGAGCGCGGGTTCCGAGGGCTGGGAGCGCTGTCGGGCGGCCGGCATGAGCATGGGCTTAGGGCTACGCGGGCCCATTGTTAAGCGCGGCCGCTGGACAGCCCGTCTGCTCTCGCGCAATTTAGGGCGGAAGCGCCATAAAAGAGCGCTCGGGAGGCGACATGACCGGGGTGGAGGCGGGCGCTCGAGCGGGCGTCGACGGGCCGCAGCGGCTGGCTGGTCTCAGCGACGAAGCCATGCCGCAAGCGGCTCGCGCCGCGCTCGGCGGGTGGTGGCCGCCCTTCAACATCCACCGCGTGCTCGCCCACAACCCGGCGACCCTGCAGAGCTGGATCGGCTTTGGGACCCACATCCTGCGCGAGAACACGCTCGGTGAGCGGCTGCGGGAGTTGGTGATCCTGCGCATCGCCTGGAACGCCCGCTGCGCCTACGAGTGGGGCCAGCACGCCGGCCTGTCGGCCCGGTTGGGGATCCCCGAGGCGGACATCGACAGGGTTGTCGACGGTCCGGACGCGCCGGGTTGGACGCCGCTCGAACGCGCGCTGCTGGCCGGCGTGGACCAGCTGATGACCGTCAGCCGCGTGTCCGACGAGGTCTACGCCATGCTGGCCGACCAGCTCTCGCCCCAACAGCTGATCGACTACGCCTTTCTGATCGGAGAGTTCGTGCTGGTGGCCTTCACGCTGAACCTGTTCCGGATCGAGCCGGACCCGGGCCTTCGGCCCCTGCCCGCGGAGCGCGGCCGGTGACCTCCGCCACGCTCCCTCCAGCAACTGTGGCTGCGGCCGAGACCGCGCCCTGGCCGAGCCAACGGGCGGCGATCTACCTGATCCTCGTCCTGACGGTCGCCAACGTCTTCAGCTACGTCGACCGGATCATCCTCAACCTGATGATCGGGCCCATCAAGCAGAGCTTCCAGATCAGCGACACGCAGGTCTCGCTTCTTCAGGGCCTCGCCTTCGGGGTGTTCTACACGATCGCGGCGCTGCCGATCGGCCGGCTGGTCGACTACTGGGATCGGCGGCTCATCATCAGCCTCGGCGGCGCTGTGTTCAGCGCGTGCACCATCGCCTGCGGCCTCGCCCAGAGCTTCTGGCAGTTGTTTTTCGCTCGCGTCGGCGTCGGCGCGGGGGAAGCGAGCCTCGGGCCGGCCGCCTATTCGCTGATGGCCGACACCTATCCCAAGGACAAGCTCTCCGGGGCCATGGGCGTCTACACCATGGGCGCCTTCGTGGGCATCGGGCTCGCTTACGTGTTCGGAGGCCTCGTCGTGCAGTGGGCCCTGCACGCCGGCACGCTCAGCCTGCCCCTGTTGGGCGCGGTGGAGCCCTGGCAGACCGCCTTCATCGCCGCCGGCGCGCCGGGCCTGCTCGTCGCGCTTTGGGTGCTCACGCTCAAGGAGCCGGCGCGCAAGGGCGTGGCCCCCGGCGCCCCAGGGGCCAAGCTCAAGCCCCTGCCTATGCGCGAGGTGCTCGCTCACCTGGGCGGTCGCGCGGGGCTCTACGTGCCGCTGTTCGGCGGCTTCTGCTTGATCACCCTCTCCGCTTACGCGAACACCAGCTGGACGCCGGCCTTCCTCGGCCGGGTGCACGGCATGAACGCGGGCGAGACGGGGCTGACCCTGGGCGTGCTCGTGCTGCTGTTCGGGACGACCGGCGCTCTGGCGGGCGGTCGCGTGGCGGACTGGCTCGCGCGTCGAGGGCGGCCCGATGCGCCGGTGATCGCGGCCATGATCGGCGTCGGCTTGGCCTGGCTGCCCGGCGTCATCGCCCCGCTGGCGCCCACTCGGGAGGGCGCTATCGTGGCGCTGGGTGTGCGCGAGTTCTTCGCCGTCTTTCCGTTCCCCCTCGCCGCCGCCGCCATTCAGATGGTCACCCCCAACCAGCTGCGCGGGCAGACCACGGCCGTGTACTTCTTCGCCATCAACATGGTTGGGCTGGGCCTGGGACCGACGGTGACGGCCCTGCTGTCAGACCACGTGTTCACCGGGACCGAAGGCGTGCGCTATTCGCTGGCTTGGGTCAGCGGCGTGGCCGCCCCGCTCGCCTTGATCCTGCTGGCCTTGGCGCGGGCGCCCTACCGCCGCGCAGCCGCCGAAAGCGATGCGCTCGAAAGGCGCTAGAAGTCGACCCGCTTGGTGAAGCCGCCGTCCACGGTCAGGGTGACGCCGGTCACGTAAGCCGCCGCCGGGGAGGCGAGATAAGCCACCGCGTTGGCGACGTCCTGCGGTGACGCCATCCGGCCCATCGGGATCTGGCTCAGCACGCTTTGAAACACCGAAGGCGCCTGCGCTTCGCGCTGCGCCCACGCGCCGCCTTCGAAATAGACCGGGCCCGGGGCGACGGCGTTCACGCGAACCTGCCGAGCGGCGTACTGCTGGCTCAGGTTCTTGGCGTAGTTCAGCAGCGCCGCCTTCATGGCGTTGTAAGCCATCGGGCCGACGAAACTCTCCTGCGCGGCGGTGGTCGAGATGAGCACGACCGCTCCCCCGCCGCCTTCGGCCATGATGGGGGCGAGCGCCTCGCACCCCCGAACCGTACCGAGCACGTCGATCTCGAAGCTGTTGCGCCAGAACTGCTCCGAACCCATCCCGCCGCCGGCCGACACGTTGGGCACGAAGGCGTCCACTTGTCCGAAAACGCGCGGCGCTTGCGTCAGGAAGGCGCCGTAGCTCTCCGCATCGGCCACGTCGGCGGTGAAGCCGCGGCAATCGACGCCCGCGCTCCGAAAGGCCTCCGTCGCTTCTTCGATCTCCTCGGGCTTTCGGGCGCAGAACACGATGCGGCAGCCCTCGGCCGCCAGGGTCAGCGCGATCGCGCGACCGATGCCTCGGGTCGCCCCCGTGATCACGACGACCTTGCCGTCCAGGCCCAGGTTCATCCGACGTACTCCGCGAGGGTCCTGTGGAAATGCCGGATCCGGTTCTCGGCGTAGCGCGCCAGGGTGACCTCGCTCAGGGCGCCGGACTTCAAGCCGCGGTGAACGGCTTCGAGATTGCCCGTGTCCTGGTCGGCGACGCCGCCGAGCGGGCCGAGCTCGGGCGCTTCCGTCCATGACTGGTCGGGCCCCAGGAAGGTCGTCTTCGCGGGGGCCGGCTTGGGGCCGCCCGGCGGGTCGGGAACCAGGAAGTAGATCTCCATGAGACAGAGATCCTCGGCGTCGCCGTAGGGGCGGAAGCGGTAGTTGATCGGCGTGCCGTGCCCCCACCAGCAGACCAGGTTCGGAAAGACCAGGTACTGAATCGTATCCACCGCCTCGGAGTCGGTGATCCAGCTCAGGTCCTGGCCGTAGCTCTCCGAGAGTCGCGCTCGCTTGCGTTCGGCCATCTCGCGGCGGGCGGTGGAGCCCGCCGGCACCGACAGGGTCTCGGCGGCGCCCGGTTCGGACGCCCGCAGGATCACGTCTTCGGTCAGCGTCCCTTGCGAGGGGGAGGGCAGGCCCCTTGGCGAGATCATGCGGCTATAGTGCCGCTTGCCCGGCCAGGTGTCGTACTGGGTGTGCGCGTCGCCGATGTAAGCGGCGATCTGCGGGTGAGTGTCGGTGACGTGCAGCGTCTCGATGAAGGCTTCCAGCGCGATCTTCCAGTTGCAGCGGATCACCTTCGCCGCGTGGGCCGAGGTGTAGCGCTTCTCCATGGGCCAGCGTTGGTAGATCGCGGGAATGTCCTCGAGCTGCTCGGCCAGAGGCGGCGCCCCAGGGTCGAAGTTCACGAAGACGAACCCACCCCAGGTGTCGACGCGCACCGTCTTGAGTCCGAAATCGCCGGGGTTCACCTGCGGGAAGTCCCAGGCGCAGGGCGCGGCCTTCAACGTGCCGTCCAGGTTCCAGGTGAAGCCATGGTAGGGACAGCGGAACTGGCGGACCGAGCCGCCGCCCTCGCGCAGCCGCCGCCCTCGATGCAGGCAGACGTTGTGGAAGGCGCGGAGTTCGCCTTCCGGATCGCGGACCACGATAACGGACCGCACGCCGATCTCGTACAGGACATGGTCGCCGGGTTTGCGGAGTTCGTCCTCGCGGCAGGCCATCTGCCAGACGCGACCCCACAGGCTCTCCATCTCCCGCTCGTGGTGCGCCCGGGAGACGTAAACGGAGGCGGGCACGCCGCCGAGCCCGAGGTCGACGTGGGAGGTGTCGGTAAGAGCCGGCGGGACCTCCTTCGCCTCGCGCTTGAGGAGATCCTGGACGGTGGGGTAGGGGCGGTTCAGCGGGTCCGGTTCGACGATGTCGACCATGGACTCCTCCAATTTCGGGCGGTCCTGACCTAAAGTATCGGACGGGCCGCGGGGGTCAACGTTCAGATCGACAGGCCTCCGTCGACGGCGAGCACGGCTCCGGTGACGAAGCGCGCTTCAGGGGACGCCAGCCAAGCCACAGCCCCGGCGATGTCCTCGGGAGCGCCCACGAAACCGATCGGATGCAGGGCGGCGACCCTGGCGCGAGCGGCCGCAGGATCGCCGGTCGCCTCCCGCAGTCGGTCGACCATGGGCGTCTCGATGGTTCCTGGCAGGACGGCGTTGCAGCGGACGCCCAGTTTCTCGCGGCCGCCGTAAAGCGCGACCGTTCGGGTCAGCATCTCCACCGCCGCCTTGCTGGCGGAGTAGGGGGCCAGATCGGGGGCCGGCTTCCGCCCGGCGGCGGAGCCGATGTTGACGATGGCGCCGCCCCGACCCGCCATGGCCCGCAGCGCCCAGCGGCAGCCGAGAAAGACGCCGTCCAGGTTCACCGCCATGACCCGTCGCCACGTCTCCAACGGCAGCTCTTCGAAGCGGATGGCCCCTGGATTCACGCCGGCGTTGTTCACCAGCACGTCCGGCGGCCCGAGCTCAGCCATGGCCTCAGCGAACGAGGCCCAGGACGCCTCGTCCGCTACGTCGAGCGGCAGCGCGGCCGCGCCGTGGGGCAGGCCCTGAGCCTCGGCCTGCGCCCGCTCCAACTGTCGGTCGGCGAGAACCACCCGGTAGCCGTCCGCGGCCAGCCGCCGGGCGATTCCCAGCCCGATCCCTTCGGCCGCGCCGGTGACGACGGCCAGCTGCATGCGCTCAGAACCGGGCCTGCAGCTCCAGACCCCAGGTCCGCGGCGGCGAGCGCGTCCCGAAGTCCACCAGCGAGTTCGTGAACGAGGTGAAGAACTGTTCGTCGCTGAGGTTCTTGCCGAACAACGTCAGACGGAGCGTGTCCTGGTCGGGTCCGCCGAACTCCAGGCTGACGCTGGCGTCGAAGATCACGTTGGACGGGATCTTGCCCCGGAAGTTGTTGAAGATCTCCGAGTACTGGACGTCGGTGTAGCGGACGTTCCCCGTCAGAACGAGCGTGCCGAACGACACGGGCGCCGTGAAGGTCGGTTGGATCGAGCCCGTGAACTCCGGCGTCCTGCGCAGACGCAGGTTCGACAGGTCCGCGGCCAGCAGGGTGTTCGCCGGCTGCGGGGGCGTGGACACGAACTGGGAGCTGCTGATGTTCCCCGGGAATTCCTCGTACTGGGCGTCCATGTAGCCGAAGGCGGCGTCCACCTGGAACTGTTCGGTGATCAGGGCGGTGGCCTCGATCTCCACGCCGAAGATGCGGGCGTTCGCCGCGTTGCGGACCGTAGTGGAGGTCGCCGTCGGGGGCGGCCCAGGCTGGATCACCTCTTCCTGCTTGTCTTGGTAGTCGTTCAGGAAGACGGCGGTGTTCAGGCGCACCCGGCGGTCGAACAGGTCCGACTTGAAGCCCGCTTCATACGCGTTGATGAACTCCGGCTGGAACGGCGTGGTGACGTCGAACACCGTGCCCGCCCGGGCGCTGAAGCCGCCGGCGTTGAAGCCCTTCGAATAGGACGCGTAGAGAAGCAGATCCTCGGTCGGCTTCCAGTTCAGGGCCACCTTGGGCGTGAACTCCTCGAACTGCACGCTGGCGCCCCCCGAGCTGGTGGTCGGACGCGGCAGGACCCCTTCCAGGATGCTGTAGGCCGCCGTCGGCGCGCGCGCCGGTCCCTTGAAGGAGGTGAAGATCGACTTCTCGTCCCAGGTGTAGCGGCCGCCCAGCGTCAAGGTCAGGTTCGGCGTGATCTCATAGTCGCCTTGGACGAAGACGGCCGTGGTGCTGGCCTCGTGGGCGTCCTCGTCGCCGCTGCCGTTCAGGTAGCCCAGCCCGAGGGCGGGCGTGGCGCCGATCATGCGCAGATCCAGCTTGATGGCCTGCTTGAGCGTGTATTCGCTTTCGAAGTGGAAGATCCCCGCGACGAAATTCAGCGGCCCCTCGAGATTGGAGGTCAGCCGCAGCTCCGCGCTCCGCTGCTCGTACTCCTGCTCGCGGCGAGCGTTGAAGACGGTCAGATCGGTGCCGTCGAAGTCGATGTAGACCTCTTCCTCCGACTGCCGCCAGCCCAGGACGGCGTCCAGGGTGAACGCGTCCGACAGCTCGTAGCTTGCGTTCAGAGTCAGGGCGTCCAGGCTCGAATCCTGGAAGTGCGGATCGGTGATGCTGGACACGATCTCCGTGCAGCGGCCCCCGGCGGTAAGGCAGAAGAGATCCGGGCCGAAGCCGGGCCGAACCACCGCCGGTGTCGGGAACGTCGTCTGCGTGATCTGGACCGGAATGGGCGAGAAGAAGGCGACGTTCCGGGGCGAGTAGGGCGTCAGGTCGCTGTCGTCCTTGGCGTGATCGTAGATCAGGGTGGCGTCGAACCGGTCGTTCGGCGTGTAGCGGACCGCCGCAGTGGCGGCCCAACGATCGCGCGCCCCCTGAGAGCCTCCAGCCCGGTTCTCGTAGATGCCGTCGTCTGTCTGTCGGACGATGGACAGCTTGCCGGCCAGGACATCCTTCACGATCGGGAAGTTGATCAGGCCCTGGAGGTCGACCCGCTCGGCCGTCCCGACGATCACGCGCGCCTTGCCGCCGAATTCGCCCGTCGGTTGGCTGCGGAACGCGTTGATGGCGCCCCCGGTCGTGTTGCGTCCGAACAGCGTGCCTTGAGGCCCGCGCAGGATCTCGATCCGCTGCAGGTCGAACGCGTCGAGCAGGTTGAAGGCGGAGGTGCCCAGGTACACGCCGTCCACGAAGACGCCCACGGCGGGATCGAAGCTCTTCTCCGGATCCTGGCTGTTCACGCCGCGAAGCGAAACCTGCGACATGGACGGGCCGATGCTCACCTCGCTCAGCACGAGGTTGGGCACCGTCGCGGTGAGGTCGCGGATGTCACGGGCGTTCAGGCGCTCGATCGCGACCTCGTCCACCGCCGTGACAGCGAGGGGAACGTCTTGGATCTGCTCCTCGCGGCGCTGCGCGGTGACCACGATCTCCCGCAGTTCGATCGCGCTTGTCTCTCCTGGAGGCTGCGCCTGCGCCCAGGCGCCTCCGGCGGAGATGGCGAACAGCGACACGCCGCCCATCAGGGCGTTCAGCACGCGCATGGAAACCCTCCCTTGAGGCGACCGCCGTGCTCTCGAGGCGCGGCTTCCGACGCCTTCACTCCCGTCGCCTCCGCTCTTGACGGCGAACGGCGCAGCTTGAAGATTAGGTCAGCCCTGCTCTAAAAGTAAAGCGCCTCCTGTTACGCTGGAGACACAGTTCATGGCCCGAGTGCGGGAAGCTCCGACCTGTCCCTTCCAGCTGATGGGCCCGGAGGTCGCGGCCGATCCGCATCCACATTTCGCCGCGCTTCGGGCTACCGACGAGCCTCTGCACCGCGATGAACAAACAGGCGTTTTCGTGGTCTCCCGCCACGAACACCTGCTCCGGGTCGTGCGGGACCCGGAGACCTTCTCCAACCGCTACGACATGACCGCGCTGCGCCCGGGCGGCCTGCCGCCCTCCGTGGCGGCGATCCTGGCTCAGGGCGTGCGCCCCGCCGACACCCTGCTCACCAACGACCCGCCCGATCACGCCCGATACCGCGCGCTGGTGGAGCGCGTCTTCACGGCCGAGCGGGTCGCCGCCATGGAAGCCGGCATCAGGGTCATCGCTGACGAACTGATCGACGGGTTTGCGGCCGACGGCCAGGCCGAGATCGTGGGCGCGTTCTGTGCCCCCCTGCCGCTGGCGGTGATCGCCGACGCCCTGGGCTTTCCGCGGGCGGACGCGCCAAAGATCAAGGCCTGGTCCGACGCCATGTCCCTCATCCGGGGCAATCTCGCCCCTGAGGACCAGCTGGTCGAGAGCGCCGAGCGCGTGCTCGAATGTCAGCGCTATCTGCTGGAGGCGTGCGAGGCGCGGCGAGGCGGCCCTGGCGAGGACTTGGTGACGGCCTTGGTCAACGCGCGCCTGGATGACGGGCGAGCGCTGGAAGAACGCGAGCTGAACTCAATTCTCATGCAGCTGATGGTGGCCGGCAACGAGAGCTGCACGAACGCCATGGCCGGCGGGGTGCGCCGGCTCGCTGAAGACCCTGCGTTGGCCCGCGCGATCCTGGCGGACCCGCGCGCCGCGCGCATCTTCACAGAGGAGGTGATCCGGCTGGAGTCGCCCGCGCAGGGTCACTTCCGCAGGGCGGTTAAGGAGGCGGACGTCGGAGGCTGCCCCGTCCCGGCCGGCGCCATGCTCCACGTGCGCTGGGCGTCCGCCAACCGCGACGAGCGCGTCTTCCCCAGCCCGGACGTCGTGGACCTGAGCAGAAGGAACGTCACCGCGCACGTAGGTTTCGGCGGAGGTCCGCACTTCTGCGTAGGCGCATCGCTCGGTCGAGCCGAACTGCGCATCGGCTTCACGCGTCTCGCGGCTCGCCTTCCGCAGCTTCGGCTGGCCGATGACAACGACTTCGCCTGTCATCCGATCTTCCACCTGCGAGGGCTCCGCCGCCTCTCGCTCCGCTGGACCCCGCCCGGGCCGGAAAGCTGAGCGACCGCGCGCGACGTCGCTGCCCATCGGGAGCCGCCGTTCGCCTCACCCGTCGTGGCGCCCCAGTGTTGCGAGCGCCTCGCATTGTCACCGCTGAATGCTCATGCTAGCTGCATGCGAATAAGTCGCAGGAGCAGTAGGTGGGGCCGGCGTTCAGGCGAGCATGGCTGGCGGGCGCGGGTTTAGCCGGGCTCAGCTCAGGTACGGCGTGGGCCGAGACGGCCCCGAACGCCGAGCCTCAAGTGGTGCAAGAGGTCATCGTCACCGGCGAGCGCACCGCCCGCTCTCTGCGCGATACCGCCGCCAGCGTCGTCGTCGCGACCGAGGCCGACATCGCCGCTCAGGCCGCGCCCGACCGCGTGGAGCAGCTGCTGCAGCTGATCCCCAACATCCAGATCGGCGCGGGCGACCAGGGCCCCGCCATCCGCGGCCAGGAGTCCACCGGCGTGCTCCAGGGCGCCGACGCCTTCCTGGGCGGCACGCGCCCGCGCGCCACCCTGACGGTGGACGGCCGCTCGCTCGGCTACAACGAGTTCATCTACGGCCTCGCGTCCGTTTGGGACGTGAACCGGGTGGAGGTCTTCCGCGGCCCGCAGACCACCACCCAGGGGCGCAACTCCATCGCCGGCGCCATCTTCGTGGAGACCAACGACCCGACCTTCACGCCCGAGGGCCGCGCCCGGGTCATCGTGGGCGACTACGACACGCGCCAAGGCTCGCTGGCGCTCTCCGGCCCGCTCTATGGCGAGCAGGTCGCCGGGCGGGTCGCGGTCGACGTTCGCGAGCACGCCAGCTGGGTGAACTACACCACCATCGCTCCGGGCACGCCCGACCGGACGGTGGACGACTATGCCGTCTACCGCGGCAAGCTCCTGATCACGCCCAAGGCCCTGCCCGATCTCCAACTGAAGCTGACCTACGTCCACCTGGGCTCGCGCAACCCGCAGGGAGAGGCGATCGACGCGCCGTTCGAGCGCCGGACCTACCGCACCAACGACGGCGGGTACTGGAAGACCAACGTCGACTCGCTCGTGGCCGACCTGGACTACGCCCTCTCGCCAGCGCTCGATCTGTCGGTGGTGGCGGCCTACGGCGACAGCCGCATCCGACGCTTCAGCACGCCCGGCAACGGCACCGGGGGCGTGGACGCTGTCGACCTGTCGATCGAGACCCTCCTGCGCTGGCGCCCGGGCGACGCGTTCAGCGGCCTGTTCGGCGTCTACGGCCTCAAGGCCGAGCAGGACGAGTTCCTCGACCTCTCCGCCTTCCTCGGCTTCGGCGACTTTCGCGACGAGCAGAGCAGCCTCGGCGTCTTCGGCGAGGGGACGTGGCGCGCCACCGAGCGCCTCTCGCTGACCGCGGGCCTGCGCTACCAGGAGGATCGCCAGGACCGCCTGGGCTCGCTCGGCCTCTGCAACCCCGACGTCCTCTGCTTCCGCGCCGACTACGACCGGACCTTCAGCGCCGTGCTGCCCAAGGTCGGCGCGGCCTACGACATCAGCCCGACCCTGCGCGTCGGCGCCACAGCCCAGAAGGGCTTCAACCCCGGCGGCACGACCATCTCCTTCGAGACCGGCCGCCAGGACCAGTTCGAAGACGAGACGCTCTGGAACTACGAGGCCTACCTCCGCTCCACCCACCTGGACGGCCGGCTGCGCCTGAACGCGAACGTCTTCCACACCGATTTCTCCGACGCCCAGCGCTCGCTGCTCACGGTGGAGAACCGGCCCGACGGCTCCCCGGTGCTGATCACCGAAATCGCCAACGCGCCCAAGGCCCGCGCCTACGGCCTGGAGGTCGACGCCGCCTGGACGCCCAGCGACGCGCTGACGCTCAAGGCCGGCCTGGGCCTGCTCGACACCGAGATCGAAGAGACCCTCGACCCCCGCGACCCGATCCGCGGCAGGACCTTCCAGCGCGCGCCCGACTACACGGCCTTGGCCGCCGTCAGCTGGCGTCCGGTCGACGACGTGACCCTCGATGTCCAGGCCCGCCGCAACGCCGATTACTTCAGCGACGACGCCAACAGCCCTGACGGCCGCGTGGACGGAGTCACCGTGGTCGACGCCCAGGCGGCCTACAGCTTCCGCAACCTGCGCCTGTTCGCCTTCGCCCGGAACGCCTTCGACGAGTTCTACCTGACCCAGCTCTACCGCGGGGATTTCGGCACGGCGGGGGACCCGCGCGAGGTGGGCGTCGGCCTGGAGGCCCGGTTCTGAGCATGACCGCCCGCCGCCTCCTGACCCTGCTGCACGCCTGGCTCGGCGCGCTCGCGGCGGTGTTCGTGGTCCTGGTGGCGGGCTCGGGCGCCGCGCTCGCCTTCATGAGCGAGATGTTCGAGGCCCAGTACGGCGCCGTGCTGGAGGCCGAGGCGCCTCGCGCCGACGCCCCCTACGCCGACCTGGACCGCGTGCTCGCCGCCGCCCAGGCTGGATCTCGGGCCGATCTCGGCAAGTCCTTTGCTCCGCTCGGCGTGCTCATGCCCCACAGCCGGGTGGAGGGGATCGAGACAGCCCTGCCTTTCGGGATTCCGGAGGGCGGCGCGGGTTTCGAGGACACCTGGATGTTCAGCGTCGATCCCTGGACAGGCGCTTACCAGGGCCAGTTCCGCCTTGACGACGCTTTCGGCCACAAGCTGGTCCACTTCCACCACGACCTGTTCGTCGGTCCCGTCGGCGTGACCCTGGTCTCGGCTTTGGGCCTGCTGCTCGCCGCCTTCGCGCTCACGGGCCTGTGGCTCTGGTGGCCGCGCAACGGCTCCGCCTGGAGCAAGGCCCGGCGGCTGGAGCTCGGCGGCGGGCCCCGGCGGGCGCTGTTCAACCTGCACGCCTGGGCCGGCGTCTGGGCGGCGCTGGCGATCGTCCTCTTCAGCCTGACCGGGGCGGCGACGGCCAAGCCCGACTGGTTCGGCCCCCTGCTGGCGGGCGCGCCCGCGGCCCCGCCCGCCTCCGCCGGTTTCGACCGCCGCTGCGCCGGCGTGGTCACCCCCGGGCAGGCCGCCCGTGCCGCTGAAGCCGCCCATCCCGGCCATCGGCTGGCCATGCTCTACTTCGGCGCGGGGCCGGACCAGCCCTACCGCCTCAGCTTGAAAAGCGGCCGCGACCTGGACCGCATGGGGGGCGACCTGATCGTCTTCGCCCATCCCAGCTGCCCCGGCGTGACCTGGTCCGACGACGTCGCTCGCGGGACACTGGCCGAGCGCGCGGGCCAGATGATGTTCTCGCTGCACGGCGGCTACAGCTTCGGCCCTTGGCTCGGCGACCTCCTGGTCGTGCTCTCGGGGCTGTCGCTGCTGTTGCTGGCGGGGAGCGGCCTCTACGTCTTCTTCACCCGAACGCTCCGGTTCCCCGCCCGCCGCCCTCGCCAGCCTGTGATCCAATCGGCCCCCGCGCCCGCGGAGTAAGAGCGGCGGCGGGACGGGCGCGCTAGCCGAGCCGGGTCGGCGAGGCTCGCCATCGCGCTTGATCCAGCCCTAAGCGCGGCCCGCCGCTTTGCGCCGCGCATTGTTTCCGTGCCACCGTCCGGTGCGGGAGGAACAACAACAAATGACAGCCGCCGTCGAAGCTGCGCTCGGGGCTCGCGCCGGGGAGGGGCCGGAGCCCGTGGTCACGGCGCGGACCTGGGGGTTCGTCGGGTTCCTGATGATCCTGAACGTGCTGAACATCCTGGACCGCCAGCTGCTGCCGACCTTCGCCAACGAGATCAAGGCCGACCTCGACCTGTCGAACACCCAGTTCGGGCTCTTGTCAGGGATCATGTTCACCCTGCTCTACGGCCTGCTCAGCCCCTTCATGGGGCTGATCGCCGACACCGTGCACCGCCCGCGCTTCGCCGCCTTCGGCGTGGCGCTCTGGAGCTTGCTGACCGCCGCGTCCGGGGCGGCGAAGGGCTTTGTCTCGCTCGCCATCCCGCGGGTGTTCATCGGCGTGGGCGAAGCCACCCTGACGCCCACGGCTCTGTCGATGGTGGCTGATCGCTTCCCGGCTCGACAGTTCGGCTTGGCCTCGGGCGCCTACTACGCCGGGGTGCCGCTCGGGGCGGGGCTGGCCTTCTTTGTCGCCGCGACCTTGGGAGTGCAGATCGGCTGGCGGAACTGCTTCTTCCTGATCGGCGGCTTCGGGCTCGTGCTGGCCGCGATCATGGCTGTGCAGCCGGACCACCGCGCACGCCCGGCGCGGGGCGACGCCGGGGCGGGTGTGCGCGGCATGCTGAGACTGATCCCGGAGCTGTTCGCCGCGATGAAGCGCTCGCCCGCCCTGCCGCTCACCATCTTCGGGGGCGTGGGCGTGCACCTCGCCGTGGGGGCGGCGCAATTCGACACCCTGTGGTGGAAGGAGGAGCTGAAGCTCGACATCGGCCCGCTCTTTCTGAAGGTGGCGCTGATGTACGCGACCGTCGGGGTCGCCGGGAACATCCTGGGCGGGCTCGCCAGCGACTGGTGGCTCAAGGTCACCGGGCAGGGGCGTCCCATGTTCGTGGCCCTGCTGCTCGTGGTGCTGACGCCGGTGGGGTTCCTGTACCGCCTGACCGACCACGCGGGCCCGATCTTCTGGCTGGGCGTCGGGACCGGCATCTTCCAGCTCGCGGCCATGTACGGCGCCGCCTACGCCACCATCCAGGAGCTGTCCCCCGTCCGCATCCGGGCCACCGCCGTGGCGGCCTTCATCCTGGCCGTGAACGTCATCGGGCTTGGGGTTTCGGTGACGGTGGGGGGCTTCATGGTCGACGCCTTCGCCGCCGCAGGCCGGGTCCGCCCGATCACCGACATGATGCTGGTGATGACGGCCGCATCCAGCATCGCGATCCCCTGCTTCTTCCTGGCCGCTCTGCGGTTTCAGAAAGATCGCCGGGCGCTCGCCGACTACGAGGCCCGAACGAGCTAGGCCTCGACACCCTTGACCTCGGGCGGCGCCTCCGTTGGCCCGGCAGCAGCCGGGGCGGCCACGGGTCGCGAGGCGGCGCGCCGGCGCTCGGTAGCGCGCAGGCCGTTGATCGCTTAGGAACGGTTCGCGGCTAAGCCGGGCGCCTCGGGGGCGGAGACAGTGTCAGTGACGACGATGGAAGCGCTCGGCCGGCGACCGGCCGACGATCTGATCGACCTCAGGGCCGTGACAAATGTCGTGCGGCGGCGGCTGTGGCTGATGTTGATCGTGGCCGCCCTGATCATCGCGGCGACAGTGGCGGCTCTGGTGGTGATCAAGCCGAGGTACGAGGCCACCTCGCAAGTGGTCATCGGCCGGGCGGTCGAGGCGGCCCCGACTGCGGCTGCGAGCAATTCGGACCGCGGCCCCGAGTCCCCCAAGGTCGACACCGAAGTGGAGGTGATCCGCTCGCCCGCCCTCGCGGCTCGGGTCGCGGAGCGCCTGCGCAAGGCGAACGACCCCGAGCTGCGCGCCCTGCAAGCCCAGGACGGCGCCTCGGCGGTCGATCACCTGCTCGGGAACCTGGAGGTCCGCCGCGCCGGGCTCACGTACGCCATCAACATCACCTATCACTCCGGGTCTGGAGAGGCGGCCGCGCGTGTGGCCAACGCCTTCGCCGAAGAGTACGTCGCCAGCCAGCTGGATGCCGACTTCGCCCAGACGCAACGGGCCAGCACCTGGCTCAACGCCAGGCTCGCGGGCCTGCGCGACCAGGTGCTCGCGGCGGAATCAGCGGTCCAGCGCTACCGCGCCTCCACGGGCCTGCTGAACAGCGTGCAGGGCGACACCATCGCCCAGCAGGAGATCTCCGAGCTCACCTCCCAGCTCGCGGTCGCGCGCGCCGCCCAGGCGGAGGCCGAAGGGCGCCTGCGCGCCGCGCAGGGTCAGGTGGCCCGGGGCGGGGGCGGCGATGTGGGCGCGGCGCTGAGCTCCGACACGGTCGGACGGCTGCGTCAGGAGCGCTCCACCATCTCCGGCCAGGTCGCCGACCTGCAGAGCCGCTATGGCCCGCGGCACCCCGACCTGCTCCGCGCCCGGGAGCAGCTGGAGGACATGGATCGTCAGATTCAGGCCGAGGTGAACCGGAACGTCTCCAACCTCGCCGCCCAGGCTCAGGTCGCCCGCGACCGGACCGCCTCCATTCAGGCGAGTCTGAACCGGTCCCGCGGCACGCTGGCCTCCAACGCCACGGCGCAGGTGCGGCTGAACGAGCTGGAGCGCAACGCCGAATCCGTTCGAACCGTGTACCAATCCTATCTGGACCGCTTCAAACAAACGACGGCCCAGCAGGGCATCGAGCAGTCCGACGCGCGGATCAGCGCCCGCGCCCGCATCCCCGGCGAACCCGCCTTCCCGAACCGCCGGCTCATGCTCGCGGCGGGCCTGGCCCTGGCCTTCGGCGCGGCCGGCGTCTCCGCCCTGCTCGCCGAAGCCCTGGACAACGGCCTGCGGACCTCGCGCGACGTGGAGCGCAAGCTGGGCCTGCCCGCGCTCGGCGCCGTCCCGACCATGGCGTCGACCTTGAAGAAGAAGGACGCCTACTTATGCTGTTCACCCCGATGATCTTCAGGGGGCGGGGCGGGGCGGGCATGCTCAGATCCAGGCTGCTCGGCGCATGATGTCCACGGGCGGGACGCCGAGCGGTTCGACGCGGTCGGTCTGCAGGATCAGGGCCGCTTCGTGCTGGGTGGCCAGGGCGCCCGGCAGGCGGTGGAGATTGTAGGCCTCGTCCAGCTTGTCGGCGTAGAACCGGTCGATGTCGGCGATGAACTCGGCCGAGCGGACCTGGACGGGGCCCTCCAGGTCCGAGGGGCTCGAGGCCGCCGTTCGGACGATCTGGATGATGTCAAAGTCCAGGCAGTAGGGCGTGGACTCCATGAACGGCCGGCGCTCCAGCAGGGCGGCGGACTTCTCGAAGAGCGGGCGGCTCGCCTTGTACGGCGTGCGGTCGGCGGCGTAGTTGACCCAGTGCAGGTGGACGATCCCGCCGACGTCGCCCAGGTCCGGGTCGTGGCGGACGCGGTAGAGCGTGCGGAACGCCTGCTGCAGCAGGTCCGACTTGTAGCAGCGCAGCAGGCCCGTCCGGGGATCGACCAGGGTGTCGGCGGCCTGCAGCACGGTCTCGACGCTCGGGGCGCCGCGGCGCGCGGCCTCCTCGGGCGCCAGAGCCCAGAGATTGAACAGGATCGAGGGCGCGCCGCCGATCCAGTGGCTCACCCGCCAATTGTGGTGGCTGTAGCGCTTGGGCCAGCGCGGGCGGTGCTGCGCGTCGAACAGGGCGTCCAGCCTCCATTCCGGCGCGTTCAGCACGTCGGCGGAGACGTCGTGGCCGGCCTCGCGAAGCAGCCGGAGCGCGCCGAGCACATAGGCGGTGAGGTGGACGACGGCGGAGGGCGCATCCGGGAGCGCCGCGTTCAGCCCGCCGGCGAGGCGCCAGCGGTTCGCGTGAGCGGCGAAGGCTTGGGCGCCCGCCTTCGAAGGCAGGTCTTCGCGGCCGATCAGGACCAGGCTGTAGATCACGTCGCAGGCGTCCTGCAGCGGCAGGTCGGCGGCGGGGGAGCCGTCACGTACGAGGGCCAGCGCGGCGCCGTGATGCCGCTCGAGGTACGCCAGCACGCGGTCAGCTTCGGTCATTCCATGTCCCGGGAGGCGCCGCACGGGGAGGGCGGCGGGCGCGCTTTAGGCTCTTATCGGACGATGCGCCTAGGCCATATCGGACATGCGACAACGGAGGGTGAACGCAGGTTGTGCACTGGGTTAGGGCGCCCCGGTCACCCGCTCAGGTCGAGAACTATGCGGTTGCTCAGCTTGCGCTCGGCGGCGGCCAGGCGCTCGGCGACGGGGCCGGGCGGGGGCGGAGCCGTCCTCATGCCGTCCAGCGCGTGAGCGTCCGCCCAGGCGGCGAGGCTGCGGGTCCAGTCGGCGTCGTCCAGGCGCTCGGGGGCGAGCCCGGTCGCGGCCGCCGCGCGGGCGAGGGCGTCGGCCAGGGCGCCTTCGATCCAGGCGGCGAGCCGCTCGCCGGCGCCAAAGGGCGAGCGGTGAGGGGCGGCGCCGAGGGCGGCGAGAGCGACTGGCGGTTCGCCCGTCGGCGCTGCGGGCGATAGATCCGCCTCCGTGAGCAGCCAGCCGGTGCGAGACGGCGTCCGGGGCGACTGTGGCGGGGAAGCCGTCGGCGCCGTCGACCGCGATCCCGACCCACCGCTGAGGCGCTCCTCCCGCAGGGGCTTGGCCTGCTCCTCCACCAGGCGGCGCTTGGGGTGGAATCGGCCGGCGCTCAGGTGCGTGATCTCGTCCACGCTGACGACGTAGGCCGGGCGGCCGCGCTGCAGCCCGGCGATCTCCCGCCACAGCACCAGGCCCGCGGCGTCGCCGTCGAGGGCCATGCGGTGATGGAGATCGGCGCCGAGCTCCCAGGGCAGGCGCAGCGAGAAGATCCAGAGCGAAGCGAACGCCCGCAGCGCGACAGGGTGCAGCCAGCCGACCTCGGTCAGCTCGCGCGCCCAGGCGTCGAAGGCGTCAATCCCGGTGCGCCCCTCGACAGCCTCCTCGTAGGCGGCGAGCAGGGTGGCGGACTTGGTCATGGAGCGGAACAGCTGCTCGACGCGCAGGCGGTGGGCTCGCCAGAGCTCGGGGCGGGCGGCCAGCCAGGCGCGGCGGCGCAAGGGGGCGTCGACCTCCTCGCGGAAGGCGACCGAGGCGGCGGGGCCATGCTCCGCTTCGACGGCGGCCACCGCCTCTTCGGGGGTGACCAGGCGCAGGGTCAGCCAGGGGGACAGGCCGGCGGTGTTGGCGCGTCGCTCGGGGCCGTGGTCCACGCCGCCGTGGTTGGCGTACCAGCGGCCGGCGCGGGGCGCGAAGGCGTGCAGGCGGGCCAGCCCGGCCTCGCGGGTCGGGAAGAAGTCCAGCCGGTCGAGCGCAGGCTCGCTCACTTGGAGCAGGACGCCCCGCCCAGCACGCAGAACTTGGCGCAGTGGGGGTGGTTGAGCGGCACGAGGCCGGCCGCCCCGGCCAGCGTCGGGCCGAGGTCGAAGCCGGGGTCGTAGGGCAGGAGCGTGCAGGCGGCGACCGTGGGCTGCGCCTCGCCCCTGCGCTTGATGACCATGCGGCTGGAGCTGCACATGACCGAGCTCGGGCTCTTGTTGAGGATGGCCCAGCAGGCCTCGGTGATCTCCGGCACGTCGGCGCGGACGTCCATCTCCGGGAAGAGCACCAGCGCGCCCGGGTCGTCGGCGTCGACCGCCAGTTCGAGCCCGGCGAACAGGGCGGCGAAGCCGGCGCGGGCCTGCGCCTCGCTCTCGCCGGGAACCGAGCGGCCGGCCACCGCGAGGCGGAAGCCGTGGTCCCGCAGCCAGGCGAGGCCGTCCATGGCGCCCGCCCAGGCGCCCGCGCCGCGCTCGGCGTCGTGCACGGCCGCGGTGTGGTGGTCGAGGCTGACCCGGAGCGTCAGCCGGTCCCCGTGCCGGGGCCGAAGCTGCAGCAGCGCCGCCTTCACGCGGGACCGCAGCATGGGCCGCATGGCGTTGGTGAGGACCAGGACTTCGTAGCCGCGCTCCAGGGCGTCGGCGAGCATCGAGGGCGCGTCCCGGTTCATGAACGGCTCACCGCCGGTGAAGCCGATCTCGCGCACGGACCACCCAAGGCCGGCGACTTCGTCCAGGTAGGCGGCGACCTCCCCGGCGGTCAGATAGACCAGGGCGTCGTTGGTCGGACTGCTCTCGATGTAGCAGTTCAGACACGTCAAGTTGCAGAGCGTGCCCGTGTTTAACCAGAGCGTGTCCAGGCGCTCCAGAGCGACCGCGGCCCGGCGCTCGCCCTTGGCCGTGATCAGCGGGTCACGGAACTTCTCGGGCCCAAGCGGGGCCGGGGCGTCGACGACGAAGGGCGAACGGACGGCGAGGGCGGTCATGGGCTAGCTACGATGCAGACCGTGCAAAGTGTGCACTCGCGAGCCGCCGGGCAGACACGGTGTCGATGGTGTCGATCGTGCCAATCTTCCCCTGCGTGCGCCGTTCATCACGGGACTGCAAACACTGCACTTCGTGCAATCGATCCCGCGACGCGCACTCTAGCGCGCCGCTGCGACAGAAGCGGTCGGAACCAGCTCGGCGACGCGCTCGGCAGGGCGGCAGAGGCGCGCGCCGGCGGCCGTCTGCACGATAGGGCGGTCGACCAGCACCGGGTGAGCCGCCATCGCGTCCAGCAGGGCGTCGTCGCTCGCCCTCGGGTCCTTCAGCCCGAGTTCGGTCGCCAGGGGCTCCTTGGCGCGGAGCAGGTCTCGCGGGCGGGCGCCCGGACCGAGGGCCGCGACCAGCGCTTGCAGCTGCGGACGGGTCCACCCGGTCTTCATGTAGTCGACCACCGCGGGTTGGACGCCCGCGTCTCGCAGGGCGGCCAGGACCTTTCGGGAGGTCCCGCAGTTCGGGTTGTGGAAGAGAGTCACGTCGCTCATCGCTCGACCAGTTCTAGCGGCCCGATCGGGTGCGGCAAGTTGGCGCCGAACGTGGCCGTCCCCATCTGCAGCGCTCACCACCTCGGCAGGAGAGACCGGACCATGAGCGAACAGCGGATCGAAGGCGCGGCCAACACCACCCTCGGCGGCCTGCAACGGCGGTTCGGCGGCCTGACGGGTGACGCCAAGACCCGCTTCGAGGGGATCACCCGCGAGGCGACCGGCAAGGCCCAGACCTTCTACGGTCAGGCGGTGGACGCGATCGAGGCCCAGCTGAGCCGTGCGCCGGCCCAGGTGCAGGAGCCCGGCCGCAAGGCGGTGACCTTCGCCCGCGAACGGCCGCTGGCCACCGTGGCGGCGCTCGGAGCCCTGGCGTTCCTGCTGACCCGGAGCGGTCGTCGCCGCTGACGCCCGTCACGGCCTGCGAGCTGCGACGCTGGACTGACAATATCTCAGATTCGGCGTTGCAGCCGCGCCTGCGCTTAGTAGTGTGCCCCCCATAGCGGCCGCGGATGACGGCCGGCGTGGGGGAGTGGTCATGAGTTCAGCGTACGTGGCGAACCGGCGGGCGGTGCTGGCCGGGTTTGGGGCGCTCGCCCTGCCTCAGGCCGCTTGGGCGCGCGCGCCGGAGGGCCTGCCGGCGCTTCAGGCGATGCTCGACTCCTATGTGACTTCCAAGAAGCTGCCGGGTGGCGCGGCGACCCTGGTGCGGGCGAACCAGCCGACCCGCTTCGCGGCCGCGGGAACCACCGACTTCGACAGCACCAAGCGCGTGGGGCGCGACACGCTCTTCCGCATCTACTCCATGACCAAACCGATCGTCGGCTTCGCGACGCTGAAGCTGGTCGAGGAAGGCCGGCTGCGGCTCGACCAGCCGGTGGCCGAGGTTATCCCGGAGTTCCGGAACCTGCAGGTGCTGACCGATCCCAACGGGACCGAGACCCGGGCGGCGACCAAGCCGATGCTGATCCGCCATTTGCTGACCCACTCGGCGGGGTTCGGCTACAGCATCAGCAACAACGCCATCGCCAAGCTCTACATCAAGAACGGCATCACCCCCGGCAGCCGGGCCGCGGAGAAGGAGCCCGGGGCCGACCTGCCGCCGGTCAGGACGCTGGACGAGCTGGCCCAGCGCCTGAGCAAGCTGCCGCTGTCCTTCGATCCGGGCGCCCGCTGGCAGTACAGCGTCAGCTTCGATGTCCTTGGCCTGGTGATCCAGCGCGCCTCGGGCATGCCGTTCCACGACTATCTGCAGAGCCGGATCTTCCGGCCGCTGAAGATGGTCGACACCGACTTCATGGTGCCCAAGAACAAGATCGACCGCTTCGTGACCGTGGTCGGCCCGATGAAAGACGGGGCGGCGGCGATCGTGGAGGACCGGCTGTCCAGCCCCTTCACCCGCGACCGCGACCTGCCCAGCGGCGGCGGCGGGCTGGTCTCCACGGCCCAGGACTACGCCCGCTTCATGGGCATGCTGGTGAACGAGGGGACGCTGGACCGCGTCCGCGTCGCCAAGCCCGAGACGGTGCGCACGTTCGGATCCAACCTGCTGGAGCCCGGCGTCTTCTTCGGCGGCAAGAACGGATATGGCGGCGGCGTCTCGGTGGTGCTGCCGGGCGGCGAGCGCCCGGGCGGCGAGCCTGTGGGGGCCTACAGCTGGTTCGGCATCGCCGGCTCGCAAATGTGGGTCGACCCGGCCAACAAGGCCGCCGTCGCCCTGATGGTCAACTACATGCCCTTCAGCGCGTATCCGTTGCCGCAGGAGGTGCGCGCGGCGGCGTACAAGGACCTGGCGCTGCTGAAGGCCTGATCCTTACAGGCGGCTGACGGTTGCTCTCCTCCCTGTTGCGAAGCAACGGGGAGGTGGCGCGGAGCGCCGGAGGGGCGCTCGCGATGCGAGCGGAACGCCTCAGGGCACGATCTCAGCCCGTATCCAGGCCAGCACGCCTTCGAGCGAGTCGCGCACCTCTTCGTTCGTGCAGCGGATGACCCGCACGCCTTGCCTCGTCAGCCACGCTGATCGCCGGCGATCGTGCCCCGCCTGTTCGTCGTTGTCGTGAATACCGCCGTCCACCTCGATCGCAGCCGCTGAGGCGGGCAGTAGAAGTCTAAGATGTAAGGACCGATCGGGTGCTGGCGGCGAAACCTGACGCCAAGTTGCTTGCCTCGCAGAGCGATCCAGAGACGGGCTTCGGCCGGGGTCAGCCGACGCCGGAGCCGTCGAGCTCTGCCGATGCTGACGTTCGTGGGCTCCAAGCGGTGTCGCGCCTCCGGCGAGGCCCCTCCGGCCCTCCGGGCCACCTCCCCATTGCTCCGCAACAGGGAGGAGAGGTCAATCCCGAAAGCCGCACGAGAAAGCCCCGGGCGGTCGCCGCCCGGGGCTTTCTGTTTCGTTCTTGACGGCCCGCTTACTCCGCGCCGGCTCCTGCCCCGCGGGCGGCCTGACCGCCGGACTTAGCGGCTGCGGCTTCCTTCTCTTCCTGGCGGGCGCCCGCCAGGATGCCGGGGAGGGCGTAGTTGCCCTCGTGGCAGGCGTACTCGTAAATCCGGCCGTCGAGCGCGTTGAACTCGTACTCGCCGCCCCAGGGTTGGGCCCAGATGGTCGGATCGTCGATGGTGAACTTGTAGTTGATCCGGGTCGGCCCGACGCGGGTGAAGCGCTCGGTGACCTTCAGGTTCTCCCAGGAGCCTTTGTAGGCCTGAGTGCGGGGGATGTTGACGGTCTCGACCACCAGGGTGTCGCCCTCCCAGCGGCCGATGGAGTCGCCCATGTACGGCCGCACGCCGTCGGTCCGGTGCTTGCCGTTCAGCCGGATGATCCGCGCGTCGTGGTTCATCTCCACTTCGATGACCACCGTGTCGCCGGTTTGAACGATCTGATAGTTGTTGTTGTAGAAACCGTTGGGCAGCATCGGCGGGCCCGCGTTGCGGCCGAAGCCCATGATGCAGCGCTCGCCGAGCGAGCGGACTTCGTAGCTGTCCATGGGGCCGAGCGGGGCGCCGGCCGTGGGTCGGAAGCTCGGTTCGGCGGGAGCGCCCGGCTTGCGCGGGGGCGCCTTGCCGTCGGGCGTGGTGATGATCGAGCTGCGCGGCTCGCCGTTGACGCGCAGGATGTGATTGCCGGGATCGAGCCAGCCGCGGTTGTAGCCGCCCACCCCGCCGCCCGCGGCGACGAACTCGGGCCGGGTGTTGGCGGCGAGCTCGCCGCCCTTCTTGGGCGCGGGCGCGTTCGGATCGGTGGGCGCGTCGCCTTCAGCGGCTTCGCGCTCGGCGTCGGCCTCGAGCTTGGCGACCTCTTCCTCCCGCAGGACCAACCGGTTGCCGTACTCGGCGCGGCGGGTCTCGGGCGTCATGGTGACGTTGGTCCAATAGCCGCTGAGGTCAGGCTGGCCGTAGACGTTCCGGGGCGCCTTGTACGCCTTGGTGGCGGCGGCCTTGCTGGTCTGGGCGGCCGCGGTCAGCGGGCCGGAAGCGGCCATCGGCAAGGCGCAGAGCGCGGTTCCGAGGGCTAGGATGACGGCGCGACGCACGGCTGAACTCCCTTAGACGATATCGTTGGCCGACCAGGCTCTACGGCCAAGTTGACAATTTGTCGGCTTCGGCAGGATACGCCTCTCTCAGCCGCACGCAAGGGTGATGAACGGCCGGATTCAGCTGTCGAATCCGCGCAGTTCCGCCCAGTCCTCCAAAGCGTCGCGCCGGCTCCGCCAGGCGTTCACCGGCGCACTCAGGTCCGCGCGGCCGAGCGCCATCCCGCTGAAGAGCATGTAGTCGGCGGGCAGACCGACGAACTCAGCCATAGTGCGGGGCCACATGGACCAGGCCTCCTGGGCGCAGGTGTCCAGGCCGCGCTCGGCCGCGAGGAGCATGACGCTCTGCATGAACATGCCGAGATCGGCCCACTGCGGCGAACCCATTCCGCGGTGGATGCAGAAGAACAGGCCCACGGGCGCCCCGAAGAACTCGAAGTTGCGGCTGAACTGGCCGAGGCGGCCCAGCTTGTTCTCCCGCTCGATGCCAAGCGAGGCATAGAGGTCCTCGCCCACGGTGAAGCGGCGGGTGCGGTAGGGTTCGCCGAGCTCACGTGGGTAGACGTCGTACTCGGACCCCTCCCCGCGGGGGCTCTCCGAGAGCCGCTGTTTGATCAGCGCCTTGAACTCGGCCAGCTGACCGCCCGCCAAGGCGTAGACCCGCCACGGCTGGAGATTTCCGCCGGAGGGGGCGCGGTGGGCGGTCTCCAGGATTTCGCGCAGCACCGGCCCGGGCACCGGGTCGGGCAGGAAGGCGCGCGCGGAGAATCGCCGGGTGACCGCCTGCGTCACCGTCAGCGGGTCGGCGAAGTGCGGGTGGGCGGACGTCTTCGGATCGGCTGAGGTCATGGCGCCGCTTGCCTAGCATCCCGCCGCAAGGTTAGCGCAAGGCATGGCCCGCCGACGCGTCGCGAACCCGTATCCCGCGCCGGAGCCGGCGCGTCGCCGCCGTCGCGGCGGCTGGCTCGGGCTGATCGTCAAATGGGCCATCATCCTGGGCGTGGTGATCCCGGTGGGCGCGGTGGTGCTCTACCGATTCGCGCCCCCGCCGGTGACCTTTCTGATGCTCAAGCGCCAGGCGCTGGAGGGCGAAGGGCTGGACTACCGCTGGAGGGGCCTGAACCGGATCTCGCCGAACCTGGTGAACGCGGTTATCGCCAGCGAGGACGCGAAGTTCTGCAGCCATCATGGCTTCGACGCCGACGCCATCGAGCGGGCGCTGGAGAACAACGAGAAGCGTCCGAGCCGCATCCGAGGCGGCTCCACCATCAGCCAGCAGACGGCCAAGAACGTCTTTCTCTGGCCGGACCGCTCCTGGGTGCGCAAAGGGCTGGAGGCCTACTTCACCGGGCTGATCGAGCTGGCGTGGCCCAAGCGGCGGATCATGGAGGTCTACCTCAACGTCGTCGAATGGGGGCCTGGAGTTTACGGCGCGGAGGCCGGCGCGCGGAAGTGGTTCGGCAAGAGCGCGGCGAACCTCACCCGGCTGGAGGCGGCCCGGCTCGCCGCGATCCTGCCCAGCCCGCGGCGCTATCGCGCAGCCTCGCCCGGCCCTTACGTCCGCCGCCGCACGGCCGCCATACAGGGCAGGGCGGGGGTGGTCCGCCGGGACGCCCTGGCCGCCTGCGTCCGTAGCTGACGCAGCGGTCATCCACACCTCGTTAACGCAAAAGCGGTTGACGGCGGGCCGGGAACGAGGCCCCATATGTCGCGTCGAAGGCGGCCGTGCCGACTAGATGTTGCGAGTGGGGCGGGATTGATGGTTCAGAGCAGCGCTGAGCGGAAGAGTGCGGTCCAGACCCTCAAGGCGGCGTCGCAAGCGCGCTCGCGGCCTGAGCTGAAGCTGGTGCGCAAGGTGGAGGTGGACCGGTCGCGGGACGCCCTGCTCACCGAATTCGGCAAGACGACGCTGCAGGACCGCTACCTGCTGGCCGGCGAGAGCTATCAGGACATGTTCGCCCGGGTGGCCACCGCCTTCGCCGACGACGCCGACCACGCGCAGCGCGTCTACGACTACATCTCGCGGCTGTGGTTCATGCCTGCCACGCCCGTGCTGTCGAACGGCGGGGCGAATCGCGGCCTGCCGATCTCCTGCTTCCTGAATGCGGTCGACGACAGCCTGGAAGGCATCCAGACCGTGTGGAACGAGAACGTGGCGCTCGCCTCCAACGGCGGCGGCATCGGCACCTACTGGGGCGGGGTCCGCTCCATCGGCGAGAAGGTGAAGGGCGCGGGCCAGACCAGCGGCATCATCCCCTTCATCCGGGTGATGGATTCGCTGACGCTGGCCATCAGCCAGGGCTCGCTGCGCCGAGGATCGGCGGCGGTGTACCTGGACATCCACCACCCGGAGATCGAGGAGTTCCTGGAGATCCGGAAGCCCTCGGGCGACTTCAACCGCAAGTCACTGAACCTGCACCACGGGATCAGCATCACCGACGAGTTCATGGAGGCGGTCCGCGCCGGCGCGCCCTTCGGCCTTCGTTCGCCCAAGAGCGGGGAGGTGATCCGCTCGGTGGACGCCCGCACGCTGTGGCAGAAGATCCTGGAGATCCGGCTGCAGACGGGCGAGCCCTACCTGATCTTCTCCGACACGGTGAACCGGGCGCTGCCGCAGCATCAGCGGGAGCTGGGCCTCTCGGTCCGCCAGTCGAACCTGTGCAGCGAGATCATGCTGCACACCGGCCGCGACCACCTGGGCGAGGACCGCACCGCCGTCTGCTGCCTCAGTTCGGTGAACGCCGAAACGTACCTGGAGTGGCGCGACCACCCGACCTTCGTCGAAGACGTGATGCGGTTCCTGGACAACGTCTTGGAAGACTTCATCGAGCGGGCGCCCGACGCTATGAGCGCGGCCATCTACGCGGCGCAGCGGGAACGCTCGGTGGGCCTGGGGCTGATGGGCTTCCACTCCTTCCTGCAGAGCCAGGGCGTGCCGTTCGAGTCGGCCCTGGCCAAGTCCTGGAACATGCGGATATTCAAGCACCTGCGCCGTCAGGCCGACGCGGCGAGCCGCACGCTCGCCGCCGAGCGCGGGGCCTGCCCGGACGCGGCCGAGCGCGGCGTCATGGAGCGCTTCAGCCACAAGCTGGCCATCGCGCCGACGGCCTCCATCAGCATCATCTGCGGCGGGACCAGCGCGGGGATCGAGCCGATCCCGGCCAACGTCTACACCCACAAGACCCTGTCGGGCTCCTTCGCGGTCAAGAACCCGTATCTGGAGAAGCTGCTGGAGGAGAAGGGCCGCAACACCGACGAGGTGTGGTCCTCCATCCTGGCTAACGAAGGCTCGGTGCAGCACCTCGACTTCCTCAGCGCCGACGAGAAGGACGTCTACAAGACCGCCTTCGAGCTGGACCAGCGCTGGGTGATTGAGCTGGCGGCCGACCGGACCCCGGAGATCTGCCAGTCGCAGTCGCTGAACCTCTTCATCCCCGGCGACGTCGATAAGTGGGACCTGATGATGCTGCACTGGAAGGCGTGGGAGAGCGGCTGCAAGTCGCTCTATTACCTGCGCTCCAAATCGGTGCAGCGGGCCGCCTTCGCCGGCGCCGAGGGCGGCCAGGCGGAGCGGCTGGAGATGGCCAAGACCGATTACGAGGAGTGCCTCGCCTGCCAATAGGCGGCGCGGTTCCGCTCGCCCGCCGCTGACGCCACGGCCCCCATCGCCAAAAGCGGCGCTGTTCTTGCTTGGGACCGGGAGCCACTTGCCCTTCCGTTTGTTTCAGGCAAGCGTGGCGTGGGTGGGAGCAACGTCGCTTATGAGACGCGCGCTTGGGGTGAGCTTGGTTCTGGCGGCCGCGTCGGTCGCTTCGGTTTCGCTCGCGGACGAGCCCGCGCAATCGCTGAGCAACGCCGATCCGCTCCGGACGGCGCTGCTGGCCCGCTCCTCCGAGGATTCGTTCGCGCCGGCGGACACCACGACCTACAGAGCCGGCGAGGGCGTGGAGCGCTGGCGCGCCGACACCCTGGTCCGCAGCGGACCCGAGAGCCGCACGGTGGACACCGTCCGGCTGTGGCGCGGGGGCGTGGACCGCGACCCCGCCAGCCTTTTCAGCCGCAGCGAGCCGTTCGACGCCGCGGACGCCGATCGCTACAGCCTGGAGGTGACCCGGGGCTGGAACCGGGCGCTCAGCCTGAAGGCCGGGGGTCTGGATCTGGACGTCAGCCCGCGCGCAGGCTTGGCGGTCTCCGACCGCGGCGGCGGGGCCACCGCGGGCGCGACGGTGCGCCTGGGCCCGGATTTGGAGGACGAGGTCGTCGGCCGGGTGACGGACGTCCTCGGCGGGCTCGGCGTGAAGACGGTCGACGGCGCCAGCTTCGGGAACCGGAGCCGCTGGTATCTCTTCGCGGCGGCGGACGGGCGCGCCGTCGGGCTGAACGTGATGCGTGACGCCGAGGGCGACTGGTCGCGCCGCGGCTGGTCGAGCGATCCCTCAGCCGTCATGGGTGAAGCGCAGCTCGGTGTGGGCTGGCGCAAGGGCGCCATGCAGGCGTCGTTCGGCTACGTGCACCGGGAGATCAAGGCGACCGGCGTCCACAACGCCGAGAACACCAAGATCGAGGATGGAGCGGTCGCGTTCTCGCTCTCAATCAAGCCCGGCCGCTGAACCGGCGGATTCAGCGGAATGGGGCTGGACCGCCGGCCCTCGCTCGGCGCAAACTGAGAAAATGTCAGGTTATGGATCGGGAATGGTGAAGGCGCGGGTCGCCGGCCTCGCTGCATTGTGTCTGCTGGCGACCGGCTGCGGGGAGCGCGAGCCGAAGGCCACGCCGGGGCTGCCCATGAACGAATTGATGGGTCATGTGCTCGATCCCGCCGCCGACGTGATCTGGGCGTCCGCGGGAGCGGAGATCACCGCTGAAGGCGAGCGCGACCTGTCTCCCATCGACGCGGAAGGCTGGCTCGCCGTGGAGAACGCCGCCGCGACGGTGGCTGAGACCGGCAACTTGCTGCTGCTGCCGGGCCGGCGGGTGGACGATCCCGTCTGGATCGAGAACGCGCGCAAGCTGACCGAGCTCGGGCTGAAGACGATGGAGGCCGCCGAAACCAAGAACCAGCAGGCGGTGTTCGATCGAGGCGGCGAGCTCTACGTGGCCTGCAGCAATTGCCACGAGAAGTTCTGGAACGAATAAGAACCGGGAACGAAGATCCCCGAGGGGAGGTCATGCTTAACGAATTCTTTCAGTGGTTAGCCACGACGCCGGGGAGCATCGCGCTCCACGAGTCGCTTTATTGGTACGCGTACATCGAGACCGTGCACACGGTCGGCATCATGCTCTTTGTCGGCACGATCCTGGCGGTCGACGCCCGTCTGCTCGGGGTGGGTTTCCGTAACGTGGCCGTCAGCCAAATGCTGCAGCGCGTGCTGCCCTGGACCATCGCAGGGTTCGTGGTGATGGCGATCACCGGCGTCCTGCTCGTCTACGCCATTCCGGTGCGCACCTGGCACAGCGTCTGGTTCCGCGTGAAGGTGGTGCTGCTGATCGTCGGCTTCATCAACATTTGGCACTTCCACCACCGGGTGCAGCAGGACGTCAGCAAGTGGGACACCGGCGTGCTGCCGCCCGTCAGCGCGCGAGTCTCCGCTTCGGTGTCGATCCTGGTCTGGTGCACAGTGATCGTGCTCGGACGGCTGATCGCCTACGGCTGGTTCGACTGCGACCGGCCTCAACCGCCCTTCATCTCCGCGCTCGCCAGCTGCGCGGCGTACCCGACGGAGATGTGAGCCATGACCTTGTATGATTGGTTCGCGGGCGCCGAGGCGACCTGGATCGGCACCTTCATCCGGGAGTCCAACTGGATCTTCCCGTTCGTCCAGTGCATCCACCTGGTCTCGCTGGCCGTGCTCGGGGGCGCCATCCTGGTGGTCGACCTTAGCCTGCTGGGCGTGGGGCTTCGCTCCTCGGACCCCGCGCTGGTCGAGAAGAGCGCGCGCCCCTGGCTGAACTTCGGTCTGACGCTCGCGGTCACTACGGGCGTGCTGATGGCCATGGCCGAGGCGCTGAAGCTCTATGACCGCCAGGCCTTCTTCGTGAAGATGCTGGCGCTCGGGTTGGTGGTGCTCTTCGCCTACGCCGTGCGCAACCCGGTGGCGCGCCGGGTCGCGCCGGGGACGATGTCAGCGCGAGCGGCGGCGATCGTGTCGATCGGCCTCTGGCTCACGGTGGCCGTTTCGGGGCGTTGGATCGGCTTCAGCTGATCCGATCAACGCTCAAACAGAAGGGCCGGCTGACTTGCGTCAGCCGGCCCTCTTTTTATTCCAGCTCTGAAAGATCAGCGGCGGGCGGTGGGGTCCGAGCCGTCCTTCGGAGCGCCGGTGCCGCTGGAGCCCATGAACAGCTTGCGGCCGTCGGGCAGCGTCACGTCGCGGCCGTTCGCCTTGCAGGCGGGGGCGCAGATCTTGTCCTTGCTCTGATAGCCGCGGACGACGATCTCGGTTCCCGGCTTGATCGAGTCACGGTTGATGCCCGAGCGGATCAGGGTGTTGGGCGTGCCGCCCTCCACCATCCAGGCTTGGGCCGGCTTGCCGGGCTGCACGGCCTCCATGTGAACCCAGGCGTGCGGGTTGATCCACTGCACCTTGGTCACCTTGCCGCGGAGCAGGACGGGCGCGTTGCCGTCGAACTCGGCGTTGAAGGCGTGGTGGGCCAGGGCGGGCGCGATAGCGGCGCCGAGCGCCACGACGGCGGCCGAGGCCGCAGCAATGGCGATGGTGCGATTACGGGTCACGGGCGTACCTCCACTCTTGTTCTGACAATTTCTCATTTTCCGGAGGCCGCGTCCAGCGCGCGCTTGTCGCGGCCTCGCAGGGCCTACTTCAACGGCGTCTTACGCAGGTTGCCGTACATCAGCTCCTCGACGAACTCCACGCACTTGAACTGGTTCAGGCGCGCGTCGTCGCCCTGACGCTTGTAGAGGTTCATGCTCATCTTCCAGGGCCGGGTGAAGGTCTCCGGGTCGGTGATGGTGGCCTCATAGCGCATGACGCCGGGGCCGGTCGGCGTCCAACGCTCCTCCACGACGGTCGAAGCCGAATAGTGGTTGCCGGCCCGGTCCAGCCAGGCTTCGCCGAGCTGGCCGGTCACACGAACGACCAGCGTGTCGCCGTCCCACCGCGCCACCGACTGGCCCATCCAGGAATCGGTGGGGGCCGGGCCAGGATCCTTGAACAGCAGGCTGCGGACCGCTCCGGCGTACTCGTAGGCGATGAGCATGCGGTCGCCGCTTTGGAAGATCTGGAACGGCAGGTGCATGTAGTTCGCCCGCGGCACGCCGGGCAGGTAGCATTTGATCTCGGGATCGCGCTGCAGGTAGTTGGCGCGGTTCTCGTTCCGCTTGGCCAGCGCTTCCGGCTTGTACGGAATCGTGCCGCCTTCGACGATCCCGAAGCCGCCGGGCACGGCGCCGACGGCGCCGAGAGCCAGGACTTCCCTGGCCGGGAGCGGGTAATACGGGCCCGGGCGCATCTGCAGGGCCGCGCGCGCGGCGTGGGGCTCGATGTCCCAGTTGGCCGTGTTCATCACCGACCAGACGCCGTTCAGGTCCGGACGACCGTCGGGCGTGCGCGGGGCCTTGTAAGCCGCCTGGCTCGCGGGCGCCTGTCGCGCGGCCCTCGACTGGGACGCCGCGGGCGCGGCCGCCACCACAGCCATCAACACGGCCGTCGCCGCTCCAACCATCAACCTCTTCATGGAACCCCCGAACGCTTCCCAGAGACGCCCGCCTTGATGCGGCAGACTTGAGATTGAAGCTAGAACAGCCGCGCGTCGAGCGCCAGCAAATTGAGAATTTGTCGGATAAGCCTTTCTTGACCAATCCCGGCCAAGGTCGCGGGTGAACTGCTGGTCCTGAAAGGGAGCCTACCCGTGCGCCGAGCCGTGTTCGCGTCACTCCTGAGCCTGACCGCCGCGGCCGCGCCTCTGGCCGCCGCCGCCCAGACCATCACGGCCCCCATGGGCCAAGCGGTGCGCCTGCCGATTCGCGGCTCGGCCTCCGACGTCGTGGTGGGCGATCCAAAGATCGCCGACGTGACGGTGGTCAGCCCCACGGCCCTGTTCGTGGCCGGCAAGGGCCACGGCGCCACCAACCTGATCGTGCTGGACGCGGTGGGACGCACGCTCTTCAACGGCCGTGTTCTGGTGCCCGCCGCCGACCCCGGCCAGGTCACGATCCAGCGCGGTCGCGAGATGAAGGCGTTCTTCTGCTCGCCCAACTGCGACACCCCTGCCGGCGCCTCCGCCGGCGGCGGGGAGACGCGCGCGACGGCGGCGGCGAGTCCGCCGATGGTCGAGACCACCTCGGCGCCTCAGCCTCAGCAAGCCGCCGCATCGGCGCTTCGCTGATCGCGCTTCGATCTAAACTCTAGCTTAGGGCTGCGGCCTTAGACTTGCACCCCAGCTCCAGGGGTGATGCCGAGATGAGACGCCCGATCCCATTCAAGACGCGGCCGCGCCGCCGCGGCGACGAAGGCGCCACGGCTGTCGAGTTCGCCATGATCGTGGGGCCGCTGCTGCTGCTCATCTTCGGCATCATCGAGGTGGCGATGGTGTTCATCGTCTCCACCACGCTGGAGAACGCGGTCTCCCGCGGCGCCCGGACCATCCGCACCGGCGAGCACCAGAACGCGCAGCAAGGTGCGGCGGCGGGCGTCAGCCGGCAGGCCTTCATGGACGCGGTCTGCGCCAACATGACGTTCCTTTCGGTTCACTGCCGTAAGCACCTGTCCATCGACGTGCGCACGCCCGGCGCCTTCACGACCGCCAACCTGCCCAGCCCCGTCACCGCAGCCGGCGGCTACGACGACTCGGGCATGACCTTCACGCCCGGCGGCGAGCGCCAGATCGTGCTGGTGCGCGCCTTCTACCGCTGGCCGCTGCTCACGCCGTTCCTCAACCAGGCCCTCGGCCGAGTGAGCGGCAACACCGTCGTGCTCACCGCGACGGCCACCTTCCGCAACGAACCGTTCGGAAATCTCTGATGCGCAGCCCCATCCTTCGTCGCTTCCGCACCGAGAGCCGCGGCGTCGCCATCGTCGAATTCGCCATGCTCGCGCCGCTGATGATCCTGCTCTACGTCGGGATGGCCGAGCTGGTCCAAGGCCTCATGGCCGAGCGGAAGTCCTCCCACGCCGCCAGCGCCATCGGCGATCTGGTGGCCCAGAGCGAGGAGGTCACCGTCGGCGAGCTGAACCAGATCTTCCAGATCGCCCAGGTGATCATCGAGCCCTTCCCGACCAACGGGATACAGCTGCGCGTCAGCTCGGTGCGCGTTGACGAGCAGGACGTGCCTCGGGTCCGCTGGAGCCAGGCGAACGGCTACTGGACGCCGCGGGGCGTGAACTCGACCGTCGACATCCCCGAGGTCGCCCAGGGCGACGGGAGCTCGCGCGACTTCCTCGCCCGGGGCCAGAGCACGGTCATGGCCGAGGTGGTCTACACGTTCGAGAGCCCGTTCACCGAGATGTTCGCCAACGTGCAAGCGTGGTTCGGCAGCGCGCCGGGCGCCCACAGCGACGGCTTCACCTTCAACAGCGTCTACTACCTGCAGCCGCGCCAGACCGACGAGGTCAGGCTGAGGCCCTGAGCCGGTCGACCGCTAGGGCGACGCCGGCGAGCGCCGGGTGGTTCGGGTCGGCTGAACCGAAGCGGGCCGCGCGCACGCCGATCAGGCTGTTGGTGATGAACACGGCCTCCGCTTCGGCCAGCGCCTCAGGCCCGGCGGCGATCTCGTGAACGTCCAGTCCTGACACGGCGACGACGCCGAGCACGTCCGCGCGCACGAGGCCGCTTAGAGCTCCGCAGGCGAGCGCGGGGGTGAACAGGCGATCGCCCTTGATCCAGAACAGGTTCGCCGCTGCGGCGCAGGCCAGCTCGCCGCGAGTGTTCAGCATCACCGCCTCGTCGGCGCCCGCCTCGCGGGCTTCTCGCCGCGCAAGCACGTTGTCGAGGTAGGCCAGGGTCTTGGCCCGGCTGGCCGGGGAGCTCTCGTTCCGGCGGACGCCGGCCAGGTGCAGGCGCGCCGGCTGCTCGGGGCGGGGGCTCGGGGCGACGGCGACGGTCAGGGCGGGGACGAGCGGATCGGGCCGGTCGAGGCCGCGTGCGCCGGCGCCCGCCGACCAGCTGATGCGGACGGCCGCGCGAGCATTCTCCAGGCCGGCCGTCACTAGGGCGCGTGAGGCGGCCGCCCGGCAGCGTTCGCCCGGCGGCTCCGGCAGACCGATCAGGGCGGCCGATCGCGCCAGCCGCTCGAAGTGCCGGTCGACCGCGACAAGCCGGCCTTGGTCGGCCAGCACGGTCTCGAAAACGCCGTCGCCGAGCGTGAACCCGCGGTCGTCCGAGGCGATCACGCCGCGGCCTCCAGAGCCCGCCGCAGCGCGCCGATCTTGGCTTCCGTCTCCAGACGCTCCTGGAGAGGGTCGCTGTCGGCCGTGATCCCGGCCCCCGCCCGCGCCTCCACCCGCCAGCCCGCGTCGTCCTCCGCAAAGGCGGCGGTGCGGATCAGGACGGAGGAGTCGAACGCGCCGTCGACGCCGGCCCAGAACAGCGAGCCGCAATAGGGGCCCCGAGGCGGCTCGTGGGCGTCGATGACCTTCATCGCCTGCACCTTGGGCGCCCCGGTGACCGAGCCCGGCGGAAAGGCGGCGCGAAGCAGGTCCAGGGCCGTCCGCCCCGGGGCCAGGCGGCCCCGCACGGTGGAGACGAGGTGATGCACGTTGGCGAAGCTCTCCAGCCGGAAGAGCTCGGGCGTCTCCACCGCGCCCGGCGCGCACACCCGGGACAGGTCATTGCGCATGAGGTCGACGATCATGAGGTTCTCGGCCCGGTCCTTGGCGCTGGCGACGAGCTCGGCGGCCAGGCGGGCGTCCTCGTCCAGATCGGCGCCGCGCGGGCGGGTGCCCTTGATGGGACGCGTCTCTGCGATCAGCGCGCCGCGCCGCTCCACGCGGAGGAACCGCTCCGGCGAGTTGGAGACAAGCGCACGGCCCGGCAGGCGGAGGTAGGCGGCGAAAGGGGCGGGGCTGGCCTGAGCGAGGCGTCGGACCACGTCGAACGGCCGCGCCTCCGGCGCCAGTCTTCCCCGCCAGGCGCGCGCAATGTTGGCCTGGAAGATCTCGCCGGCCCCGATCCGCGCCACAACGTCGGCGACAGCGGCCTCGTAACGCTCCGGCGGCTCCGGCTGGAGCCCCTCCGCGAGCGTGAGCTGCGGCGGCTTGGGTGTAGGCGCGTCGAGCCAGCCCGCCGCAGCCCTCGCCCGGGCTTGCGCCGTCGCGGCGTCGAACCCGCGTCCGATCGCCAGCACCCGCTCCCGTTCTGCGTCGAACGCCAGCAGGGCGGGGTAGAGACCGGTCGCCAGATCCGGCCAGTCGGGGTGGCGCGGCAGCCCAAGCGGCTCGATCCGATCGCCCAGCTCGTAGGCGGCCAGCCCCGCGACGCCGCCCTGAAAGGGCGGGCCGTCCTCTCGCGTCTCGGTCGGCGGACCCAGCAAGGCGGCGACCGCGTCGAACGGATCGTCGACATCGCTCGGTTCGACCATGACCGTCCGCTCCGGCGCGCGCAGCAGGTAGGACCAACGGCCCGCCTCGCCTGGACCGCCCGACAGCAGCAGCAGGGTCCACGGCTCGTCCGCGAAGGGCGCCGCCGCGTCCAGCGGATCGCGCCACGGCAGCGGGATCACGGCCGCATGCTGCATCATCGGCTCCAGCTAGCCGATCTCCTCGCGAGGACGAAGCCCGCTGAGCCCGAGCGCGGGTCAGGCCGCGGCGTCGTCCCTTCCGCCGCCCTTCACGAACAGCAGGCCGATCAGGCCGGCGAGCAGAAGCCCGGCGATCGGGATGAAGCCGGCGCGCTGGCTGGAGAAGGAGGCCGTGAAGATCCCCACGAGCGTGGGCCCGAGCCAGGCCGTCGCGGCGCCGGAGAGAGCGTACAGGCCGAAGAACCCGCCCATGTGCTCTCGCGGCGCCAGCCGGACCAGCAGGGTTCGGCTGGAGGCGTAGCAGGCGGAGATGCACACCGCCGTCAGGAAGCCAGACGCGAGATAGACGATCTCCGGCCAGGTGGTGAACAGGGGACCGTTCCAGATCGGGCGCAGGGCTTCAGGCGCGATGTCCACATACAGGATGCGCTCGCGCCCCCCGCCCAGAGTCATGACCATGGCGATCAGAGCGCCGACGAGCTCGATCTGCACGGCCCGCTTAGGGCCCAGCTTCCGGTCGAGCGCGCCGCCCATGAACCCGCCGAACACCGCGAACGTGCTCAGCAGGACGCCGTAGGCCAGCATCTCCAGCACGCCCCAGCGCATGACCCCCGCCGCGAACACGCCGCCGAAGATCAGGATGGCGAGCTTGCCGTCCGCATAGAGGGCGCGGCTGACCAGGAAGATCGCCGGGTCCCGGTGTCGGGGCAGGAGCTTCAGCGTGCTCCAGAGCTGGGAGGCGGAGCCGCGGAGCGCTTCGCCCAGCCCCATGGAGACGCGGGGCGCGTCGCGGGACCAGAGCAGGATTGGGATCAGGCTGAGGGCCATGAGCGCCGCGGCGATCGGGGCGACGATCCGGTCGGGCTCGTTCAGGGCGGGGTCGAGCCCGAACAGCGGGGCGGCGGGAACGAAGCTCCAGTCCACCTTGCCGGGCAGGGCGAAGGCCCAGAGCACGAACAGCAGCACCAGCACCGAGACGCCATTGCCGGCGCTCAGCGCCAGCCCGCTCGCGCCCGGCCCTTCCTGGCGGGTCGCCGCGTAGGGAAGCATGGCGTTGTGGTGGACCTCCGAATACGGGAACAGCACCCCCACCACCACGATCAGCGTCACGATCAGGGCGGGCGAGAGCCCCGCGCCGCCGGGGAGCGCCCACCAGAGCGCCGCGATGGGGAGCACCATCAGGCCGGTGAAGAGCGCAAGCCCCGGCTTGCGCGGGCCCAGCCGGTCCACCAGCGCCCCGAGCAGCGGGGCGGTGAAGGCGACGATCCATCCCGCGATGCTGTTGGCGAAGGCGAGCAGGGCCTGGCCTCGGACCGGGTCGCCCACCACCGTCGTCGCGAAGTACGGGGCGAAGACGTAGATCGTGATCAGGATCACGTACGGGTCGCGTCCGCCCTGGTGCAGCGCCCAGGCGATCGCGCTCCGCGAAAGTCGGCCGGGCCGGAGCGAGGGCTCCACCGGCGACTCGGCCGCCGGCGCGGCGACGTTCTCCACCCAATCGGTCATGAGCGCCCTTCCCGAACCGTCCGTCTGCCGCGGACGTACGCGCACTCTGGACGAGCTTTGAGCGACTGTCAGGCTCGAAGGCGCGGCGAGTTCGCGCATCGCGTTGGGGCGGCCGTGGGTTCCTCGTGACCCGAGCACTTCCGCCAGGTCAGCGCAGGATGACGGTCTTGCTTCCGTTCAGGAAGACCCGGCGCTCCGTCCAGGCCTTCACCGCCCGCGCCAGGACCATGTTCTCGACGTCCCTCCCGGCGGCGATCAGGTCGTCCGGGGTCATGGCGTGGTCCACGTGCACCGCGTCCTGGGCGATGATCGGGCCCTCGTCGAGGTCGGGCGTGACGTAGTGGGCGGTGGCCCCGATCAGCTTCACGCCCCGCGCGTAGGCCTGGTGGTACGGGCGCGCGCCCTTGAAGCTCGGCAGGAACGAGTGGTGGATGTTGATGCAGCGGCCGAGCCAGCGACGCGACAGGCCGTCCGACAGCACCTGCATGTAGCGGGCGAGCACCATCAGTTCCGCGTCAACCGCCCCGAGCAGCGTCTCGATCTGCGCCTCCTGGGAGGCGCGGGTGTCGGGGGTGACGGGCAGATAGTGGAAGGGCACGCCGTAGCTGCGCGCCAGCGCCTCCACATCGCGGTGGTTGGAGATCACCGCCGCCACCTCCATCCACAGCCCGCCATGACGCTGGCGGAACAGGAGGTCGTTCAGGCAGTGAACGTGACGGGAGGCCAGCACCGACACACGAGGCTTGCGAGCGGGATCGTGGAACTCCCATTTCATGTCGAAGCCGTCGGCCACGGGCGCGAAGGCCGCCTCCAGCTGCTCGCGGGCGGGCGCCTCGGCGATGTCGGCGAGCACGCGCATGAAGAACCGGCCTGTGCCCGGATCGGTGAAATGCGCGCTGTCCAGGATGTTGCAGCGCTGGTCGGCGAAGAAGCCCGCGATCGCCGCGACCAGGCCGCGACGGTCGGGACAGGCGACGGTGGCCAGCAGGCGGTGGGGGGCGGCGTCGGACATGGGTCGCCGCCTGTAGCGCGGCTCAGCTTGCGGCGGAACCGCTCAGCCGAGCAGCTGCGCGGCGACGGCCTCGCGCTTGGCGGCGTCGACGGCGAGCGCCTGCTCCAGATAGGCGTCCAGCGAACCGTAGCGCGCGCGGATCACGTCGAAGGCGCGTTGCAGATAGTCGGCCTCCACGCCGAGGAACGCGCGCACCGCGGCGTCGGAAGGCGTTCGGCCCAGCGCCTCAGCCAGCCGCTGAGCCACTTCGGGGGCGCGGCGCTCGATGCGGGCGGCGTTGTTGGTGAGCAGGTAGTCCTCGACGACGTCGGCGTCGGACACGCCGGCCAGGTGGTGGGTCAGGGCGGCCAGCAGGCCGGTGCGGTCCTTCCCCGCGGCGCAGTGGATGATCACCGGACCCTCGCCCGCGGCGAGCGCGTCGAAGTAGCGGGCGAAGAGGTCGATGTGACGCTCCTCGAAAGGCGCCGCCTCGTACCAGGCGAACATGTAGCTGTGCACCGCGTCGGTCGAGAGATCGCTCTGGCGCAGGAAGGCGACGTGAGGGGCCTCGCCTTCTTCGTCGCCGATGTCGTTCTCGATCACCCGGCCCGCCCAGCCGGTCGGCCGTCGCGACGGCTCCCGAACCCGCTCCGCCGGGCGGCGCAGGTCCACGATCACGGCGTGGTTCAGGGCGCCCATCCGCTCCAGATCGGCGTCGGTGGCCCGGGCGTGGTGCGCCGACCGGTACAGCCGTCCCGAGTGCAGCCTCCGCCCCGCCGCGGTGGCGTAGTCGCCGTAGTCGCGAAAGTTCTCCACGCCTTCCAGGGCGAGGACACGGTCGGAACGAATGTCAGGCATGGGCGGGATGTAGCGACGCCATGCGACGCTGGCGAGACGGCTTGCCGACCGGCGTGGCGCCGGTCAGATGACGTTCTCGGGAGCAAAGAGGGCCGGCGTGAATCAGGGCGAGTACTCGGCGATCAGCTACGCCACCCACCATTTCTGCAATCCGCTCAGCCCCGAGACCCTGGAGCGCACGCTGAGCTACGCGCGGCTGGAGCCGGGCGCGGCGGCGCTGGATCTGGGCTGCGGGAACGGGCTGCTCTCGGTGCACCTGGCCGAGCAGCATGGGCTGCACGTGGAGGCGGTGGACGTCGCGCCGGCGATGATCGAGCTCGCGCGCGAGCGGGTCGGGAGTCGCGGCGCGCCGGGTTCGGTGAACCTGCGGGTCGGCTCCGCGGAGGACGCGCTGAACGAGGGTCGTCAGTTGCGGCTGGTGGTGGCCAACGGCGCCTGGGGCCTGGTGCCCGGGCGGCCGGAGCCGGAACGAATCCTGCGGCGGCTGGCGGACGCGGTGGAGCCCGGCGGCTACGTGCTCTGGGGCGAGCCCTTCCTTAAGAAGCCGCTGGAGGGGCGTATGGCCATGTTCTACCAGGCCGCCGACTACCGCCCGCACGCCGAATACGTGGCCATCGGCGAGGCGGCCGGGCTGAGCGCTCTCTATGCCGCCGTCAGCCCCGACCAGGATTTCGACGAATACATCTGGCGCATCCACGCCAACGTGCTCGCCTTCTTCGACGCCCATCCGGACCACCCCGAGCGCGATCGGCGGCTGCCCTACAACGCCATGCTCCGGACCCTGCACCTGGAGGAGGGGCGGGATACGTTGGGGTTCGGATTGTATTTGTTCAGGACGCCCGCATTGTAGGCAGCAGGCAGCAGGCAGCAGGCAGCAGGCAGCAGCAGCAGCGATCATCTTCGGTCGTGATTATGGCCGAGTCCGGTCGTTGTGGTCGCTGCGAGGTCGCCTCTCCTGCCTGCTGCCTGCTGCCTGCTGCCTGCTGCCTCACCGGAACGGCGGCTCGTCGAAGGCGCGGAGCTTGCGGCTGTGCAGGCGCGAGCCTTCCTTGCGGAGCAGGTCCACCGTCGCGATCCCGATCTGCAGGTGTTCGCTGATGGAGCCCTCATAGAAGCGGTTCGCCTGGCCGGGCAGCTTGATCTCGCCGTGCAGCGGCTTGTCGGAGACGCAGAGCAGCGTCCCGTAGGGCACGCGGAAGCGGTAGCCCTGGGCGGCGATGGTGGCGGACTCCATGTCGATGGCCACCGCCCGGCTCTGGCTGAAGCGAAGCGCGCTGGAGGTGTAGCGGAGCTCCCAGTTGCGATCGTCGGTCGTGACAACGGTGCCGGTGCGCAGGCGCTGCTTGAGCAGGTCGCCGCTGTCGCCGGTCACGCGTTCGGCGGCTTGGTTCAGCGCCACTTGCACCTCGGCGATCGGCGGGATGGGGATCTCCGGCGGCAGCACGGGGTCCAGCACGTGATCGTCACGCAGGTAGGCGTGGGCCAGGACGTAGTCGCCGATCGCCTGGCTGGGGCGCAGCCCGCCGCAGTGGCCGATCATGATCCAGGCCTGGGGCCTGAGCACCGCCAGGTGGTCGGTGATGGTTTTGGCGTTGGACGGGCCGACGCCGATGTTGACGAGCGTCACGCCGGTTCGGCCGGGCGCCGTCAGGTGGTAGGCCGGCATCTGATGCTTGCGCCAGGCCCCGGCGGCGACGGCCAACTCCGGATCGGGGGTGTCGGGCGTGATCAACACCCCGCCGGCGCACGACAGGGTCTCGTAGGGCCCGCCGTTCTGCAGTTGCGCGCACGACCAGCGCACGAACTCGTCGACATATCGGTGGTAGTTGGTCAGCAGCACGTACTGCTGCACGTGCTCGGGCGGCGTGCCCGTATAGTGCCGCAGCCGGGCCAGGGAGAAGTCGACCCTGAGCGCGTCGAACAGCGCCAGCGGGCGCTCCGCCTCCAGCGCCGGCTCCCACAACCCGTCCGCGATCTCATCCCCGATGTGGGCCAGCTCCGTCGACGGGAACCACCGCGCCAGCTCCACCCCGATCGCGCCATCGAACGCGAGGTCGTCCAGGCGGTCGAGAACGTAGGGGTAGGGGATTTCCTGGGTCGACTTCCCCACCGAGACGGTCACGCCGTAGTCGCGCACCAGCAGCTCCAGCTGCTCGATCAGGTAGTCGCGGTAGAGGTCCGGGCGAGTCACCGTCGTGGCGTAGGTTCCGGCGGCGCTGAGGCGGGCGTAGGCGCGGTAGAGGCGCGGCCGTTCGCCTTCGGGGCGCCAGGTGATGCGCAGCTCCGGATAGGCGAAGGCGCCCGACGCGCGCGCGTCGGCGGCGGGCGGGGTCCGAGTTCGCTGATAGGTTGTGAGGGCCTGGCGCAGGTTCTCGACGCTGTCGTCAAAGAGGGCCTGCAGCGCCTGGACGGTCTGGCGTGGGTCGGCGGTCATCGCGGGCGTCTACACCGCGCGGGCGCGGTGGGGGAGGGCTCAGGCATTCGCTCGAAAGAACGCGGTCATGTCGGCGAGAACGGGCGCGCGGCCTCGGAAGGGGCGGGACAAGGCGAGCGCGATCCCGATGTGGTCGACGCCGGGGTAGATCTTGACCTCCGCGCGGCCGCCCGCGGCCCTGAGGCGTTCAGCGAGGATGCGGCTGTTGCGGGGGCGCACGGTCTCATCTGCGTCGCCCGTGGCGAGCCAGAACGGCGGGGCGTCGCCGCGGGCCAGGTTCGCCGGCTGCGTGCGCTCCGGCTGGCCGAATGCGCCGAAGGCGGCGCGGGTGGAGTTCACGTCAAAGGGCAGGAAGTCATAGGGACCGGCGAGGCCGGCCACCGCGCGGACGGCCTTCTCCGGGACGCCGACTTCGGCCAGGAAGCGGCGCTCGAGCACAACCTGGGCGGCGATGTAGGCCCCGGCCGAATGGCCGCCCAGGAGCACCCGATCGGGATCGCCGCCGAGCCGGGGCGCCTGTCGCCGCGCTTCTGCGATCGCCGCGGCCGCGTCCTCCACGAACGCCGGGTAGCGCACCTGCGGAACCAGGCGGTAGTCGGGGATGGCAGCCAGGAAGCCTTGCGCGGCGAGGGCCCGGCCCAACCAGCCGTAGCCGGCCTTCTCGCCGCTGTTCCAGCTGCCGCCGTAGAAGAAGACCGCGAGCGGCCAAGGGCCCGAGCCGCGGGGCGCGTAGAGGTCCATCGCCTGTCGCGGGTCCGTTCCGAAACGAACGTCTCGCGCGACCAGGCGGCCCGCGGCGTCCGCTGGCGTGACCGCGTTGAAGGCCCGCAGCGGCGAACACGCGGCCGCGAGGGCGCCGAGGCCGGGGACGAGGAACCGTCGGGTCATCATCGCCGCCGGAACATCCCTGGGGGGCGGCGGGTTGCGAATGCATGCCCTTGCAGATGCTGACCCGCTGGGTCGCTTTCATCATCACGGCCGCCATCATCTGGTACGGCGCGTACTGCATCCACCAATGGTGGGACCTGCGCCAGGTCGCGGAAGCGGCCGGTGTCGAGGACGACGACGCCTGGCGGTGGCTCGCCGGGGGCCTGGGCATGTACGCCCTGCTGTTCCTGGGAAGAGGCCCGATCCTGCTGCTGATCGCCAAGCCCGGTCGCGAGCGCGAGCCGATGCGGAGCGCCGAGCATCAGCGGCTCACGCTGCCGGACGGGTCGGGCGTGCATGTAGAGCTGTTCGGGCCGGCCGACGCCCAGCCGCTGGTGCTGATCCACGGCTGGGGGCTCGACAGCTCGATCTGGCGCTACGTGCGGGGGCGGCTCGGCGGGCGATACCGCATCATCGCGCCGGACCTGCCGGGACTCGGCAAGTCCTCGGGGCCAAGCGACGGCGTGTACACGCTGGACCGCTACGCCGACATGACGGCGGCGGTGCTGGAGCTGGCGGGCGGACGTCCGGCGATCCTGGGCGGCCACAGCATCGGGGGCATGATCATCCAGACCTTCGCGCGGCGGCATCCTGACCGGCTGCGCACCCAGGTGGCGGGGCTCGTGCTCTGCAACACCACCTACACCCAGCCCATCCGGACCATGGTGCTGAGCCGCGTGGCCCAGGCGTTGCGCTGGCCGGTGATCGAGCCGCTGAGCCGGGTGGAGATCTGGCTGTCACCGGTGGTGCACGCGATGAACTGGCTCAGCTACCTGAACGGCTCGACGCACTTGATGATGCGCTTCGCGGGATTCGGCTCGGATGTGACGCGCGAGCAGCTTGACCACGTGGCTCTGCTGCACACCAAGCATTCTCCGGGGGTGCAGGCGAAGGGCCTGCTGGCCATGCTGCGCTGGGACGCCAGCGAGGTGGCTAGGACGCTGCCGCTGCCCGTGCTGGTCGTGGGTGGGATGATTGACCTTGTCACGAAGCTGGAGGCCGGCGATCGCATCGCCGCCGAGGCGCCCAAGGGCGACCTGGTGCCGGTGCCCAACGCCGGCCATGGCGGCTTGGCGGACCAGGCGGGCCGCTATGCCGAAGCCATCCGGCTCTTCGCGGATTCGGCGGTGAAGGCCTGAGCTAGGCTCCGGCCGAGCTTGGCCTATGCTGCGGCCTCGACTGGAGACGCAGCCATGGCCGATCGCATCACTTCCCCCTTTGGAGCGTTCACGCCGGCCGCCGAGGTGACCGCCGGCAAGGACCTGACCGGGCTGTCGGTGATTGTGACGGGCGGCGCGACGGGCATCGGGATCGAGACCGCTCGCGCGCTCGCCTCGGCGGGAGCGACGGTGACCCTCGCCGTTCGCAATCTGGAGGCGGGGCGGGTGGCGGCGGACTCGATCGGGGGCCGCCCGCCCGTCGAGGTGGAGGCGCTCGACCTGACGAGCCTGGCCTCCGTGCGAGCGTTCGCGGAGCGCTGGGGCGACCGGCCGTTGCATGTCCTGATCAACAACGCCGGCGTCATGGCCTGCCCCCTGGCGTACACCAGCGACGACCTGGAGATGCAGGTCGGCACCAACCACTTCGGCCACTTCCTGCTGGCGGTCCTGCTGACGCCGGCGTTGAGGCGAGCCGCGGACGAACGCGGTCGCGCGTCGCGTGTCGTCTCGCTTTCCTCGATCGGTCACGTTCGCTCGGGCGTGAACTTCGAGGACATTCACTTCCGCAGTCGGCCCTACGACAAGTGGGAGAGCTACGGTCAGTCCAAGTCCGCCAACAGCCTGTTCGCCGTCGACTATGACCGGCGGTTCGCCGGCGAGGGGGTGCGGGCCAACGCCGTCATGCCGGGCGGGATCATGACCCCGCTGCAGCGCCACCTCCCCATCGAGGAACAGCGCGCGATGGGTTGGATCGACGAGAACGGGAAGGTGAATGACCGGTTCAAGACCCCGGAGCAGGGCGCGTCGACCAGCGTCTGGGCCGCGGTCGGGGATGAGCTGGAAGGCGTGGGAGGGCTGTACCTGGAGAACTGCGCTCAGGCCGTCGCCTGGTCGCCGGAGAACCGCGTCGTCGGGGTCCGCGCCGAGCACGCGCTCGACCCGCAGTCCGCGGAACGGCTCTGGACCGTCAGCGAGAAGACGGTCGGTCTGCGCTGATGGGTCAGGGGTAGAGCCGGACGCGGTCCCAGGCCGCTTCCGGCTCGGGCCGCTGGAACAGCACCCGCTCATGCAGCCGGAAGGCGCGGTCACGCCAGAACTCGATCTGCAGCGGGCGGAGGCGGAAGCCGGACCAGTTCGGCGGGCGTGGCGTCTCGGCGTCAGCGAAGCGCAGCCCCACCTCGGCGACGCGGCGGCGCAGCTCCTGGCGGCTCTCCAGCGGGCGCGACTGGTCCGAGGCCCAGGCGCCGATCTGGCTCTCGCGGGCCCGGGTGGCGAAGTAGGCGTCCGCCTCTTCCGCCGTCACCGCCTCCGCGACGCCGCGGACGCGGATCTGCCGGCGCAGGCTCTTCCAGTGGAACAGCAGGGCGGCCTTGGGGACCGCCGCCAGCTGGCGACCCTTGGCGCTCTCCAGGTTGGTGTAGAACGTGAAGCCGTTCGGGCCGACGTCCTTTAGCAGGACCATGCGGACATCCGGAAAGCCTTGAGCGTCGACGGTGCCCAGGGCCATGGCGTTCGGGTCGTTGAGCTCGTTGGCGCGTGCGTCGGCGAACCACTCCATGAACAAGGCGAACGGGTCGTCCCGCAGGAACAGCTCCTCCTCCGGCTCGCTGGAGCCTCGGGCGTACTCGGCGGCGGACGGGGAGGGCGGGATCAGGTCGGCCATGAGGCTCTTGCGGCTGTGAGCGAGGTCTGTGGTCAAGGTAGTCCCTTCCGGCTACGACACTAAGCCCGCAAGACCCAAGCCCAAGCCCGCCCTTGTCGCACAACACCTTCGGCCACCTGTTCCGGACGACGACCTGGGGCGAGAGCCACGGGCCGGCTATCGGCTGCGTGGTGGACGGCTGTCCGCCGGGGCTGGCGCTCTCGGAAGGCGACATCCAGCCCTGGCTCGACCGCCGCCGGCCAGGAACGAGCCGGTTCGTCACCCAGCGGCGGGAGCCTGACGCCGTGCGCATCCTCTCCGGCGTCTACGAGGGGCGGACGACCGGCACGCCGATCAGCCTCATGATCGAGAACGTGGACCAGCGGTCCAAGGACTACGGCGAGGTGGCGCAGGCGTTCCGGCCAGGCCACGCGGACTTCACTTACCAAGCCAAATACGGGCTGCGGGACCCGCGCGGCGGCGGCCGTTCCTCGGCGCGCGAGACCGCAAGCCGCGTCGCCGCCGGCGCGGTCGCCCGCAAGGTGCTCGGCGATGGCGTCCTGATCCGCGCGGCGGTGGTGCAGGTGGGACCGCGCGCGATCGACCGCAGCCGCTGGGACTGGACGATCGTCGACCAGAACCCGTTCTTCTGCCCCGACCCGGAGACGGTAGCCGTATGGGAGGCGGACCTCGACGCGGCGCGCAAGGCGGGCTCCTCGCTGGGCGCCGTGGTGGAAGTGGTGGCCGAGGGCGCGCCCGCCGGGTGGGGCGCGCCACTGTACGGCAAGCTGGACGCGGAGTTGGCGGCGGCGCTGATGTCGATCAACGCGGTCAAGGGCGTGGAGATCGGCGACGGCTTCGCGGCCGCCGCTCTGACCGGCGAAGCGAACGCCGACGAGATGCGTGCTGGAGCGGATGGCGCGCCAGCGTTCCTGTCCAATCACGCCGGGGGCGTGCTAGGCGGGATCAGCACGGGCCAGCCGGTGGTCGCGCGCATGGCGCTGAAGCCGACGAGCTCTATCCTGACGCCTCGTCGGACCGTGACGGTGGAGGGCGAAGACACCGAGCTCGCCACCAAGGGCCGTCATGACCCGTGCGTGGGCCTGCGCGCGGCGCCCGTGGCGGAGGCGATGATGGCCCTGGTGCTGGCGGACGCGAAACTGCGCCACCGGGGGCAGGTGGGCTAGGCCGTCGCGAGCGTCCTGGCGACGGCCTCGAACGCCGGCTTGGGCCGGCCCGCGTCATCGAACAGCAGAGGGCGGTCGACCGGCAGGCCGCCGTTGTTGGGCGGGCGGCGGAGCCAGCTGTCCCCGTCCCGCAAGCCCCAGATGGTCAGGCCGAACCGCTGGGCCGGGGGCAGGTCGAGGAGGGCCTGAACCGCTTCCTCGACGACCCGCCCCTGCTTCAGCGCGAGTGTCCGGTCACCCTGGACGACGGCCTTCGCACCCCGGCCGAAACTGACGTCCAGCTCCGACACATGCACCGGCAGGCCGAAGCCCGCCAGCTCGCGGACGGCGGCTCGGAAGGCGCCGGGCGCGAGCTCCACGTCCACGTGGGACTGGGTGCCGACCCCGGTGACCGGGACGCCGCGCTTCAGCAGGGCCTCGACCAACCGCAGGAACGCGGCGCGCTTCCGTGGCAAGCTCTCGAGGTTGTAGTCGTTCAGGAAGAGGACCGCCTGCGGGTCCGCCTCGCGAGCGTGCTCGAAGGCGCGGTCCACGTAGGCCATGCCGAGATTCCGCCGCCACACGCAGTCGCGGTAGCCGTCCCCGTCTTCCGCGACGGGTTCGTTCACCACATCCCAGGCGACGGCTCTCCCGCGATAGCGGCCCGCCACCTCGGCGACGTAGTTGCGGTAGGCGCGGGCGAACGGACCGCCGCTCCCGTCCAGCGCGGCGAAGGCGGGGCTCTCCTGGGCGTACCAGATGAGCGCGTGGCCGAAGAGCCGCTTGCCGGTGGCCGCGGCGTACTCGGCGATCCTGTCCGCCGCGCTGAAGTCGTAGGAGCCGTCATCCTTGAGGATGCGCTCCATTTTCATCTCCCACTCGGGGGTGAGCTGGTTGACGTGGCGGTCGGCGAGGGCGCGCCAGGCCGGGTCCTCGATCTGCCCCGTCATCACGGCCGTCCCGATCGGGAAGGGGGCCACGTCCCTCAGCGCCACGTCGAGGACCGCCGCGGCCGGGGTTTGCGCCCGGCCCTCGCAGGCTGCGAGCGCGGCCGCCGGGAGACCGGCGAGGAGGGCGCGTCGGGAAGGCGGGCGGGCGCGCGGCATGCGCCCGCTCTACAGCGTGGAGCTTAAGCCCCGGTCTACGCGGCGCGGGCGAGCCGCAGGACCTCGGGAGCGGAGCCTTCCTCCGGGGTCACCAGCAGCCCAAACCGGCGCGTGTTTCGGGCGGAGATCGGCCGGGCGGTCAGCACCGCGAAGGCGGGCGCTCCGACCAGGCCGAGGAGGATCGGCGACATGAAGACCAGCCCGCCGGTGTCCCCGGCCATCAGAAAGGCCCCGGCCACGCCGACGCCGCTCATCCAGCCGTAGCGATCCCAGGCGGCGCGCCAGGGCAGGGCCGAGGCGGTGCGGTTCTGGACCTTCCAGCCGGCGTCCTTGGCCCGGGCGACCTCCCAGAGGGCGCGGACATGCGTCATCATCACGATGGGCGCCATCAGGGCCGAGAGGGCGACCTCGAGCGCGACACCGGCGGTGAAGCGCAGCGGGCCGCCATAGCGGCGCAGCTCTTCAGGCCGGAACATCACCGTCAGCCAGCCCAGCAGCTTGGGGCCCGCCAGCATCATGATGGTGAGGATCAAGAGGCCGATGGCCGGATCGGGCTTCGGGGTAACCGCGCGCCAGACCGTGGCCGCCTGGTCGTACTGCGAAGGGTCGGGCTGGAGGGCGATGCCGATCGTCAGGAACAGCAGCCAGAGCGGGGAGGCGAAGAAGGCCAGGCAGCCGATGATCAGCTGCAGGCGGCTGACCCAGTGCAGCCCGACCGCCGGGATCACCAGGAGGTGCTGCATGTTCCCCTGGCACCACCGACGGTCGCGCTTTTCGCTGTCGGGCAGAGAGGGCGGCCCCTCCTCGTAGGAGCCCTCCAGGCGCGGCGCGATGTGCACGGCCCAGCCGGCGCGGCGCATGAGGGCCGCCTCCACCACGTCGTGGCTCATGATGTGGCCGCGGAGGGCCCGAGGGCCCTGGAGCGGCGGCAGGCCTGCGGCTTCAGCGAAGGCGCGTACGCGCACGATCGCGTTGTGGCCCCAGTAGCTGGCCTCCGACCCCGACCACCAGGCCAGGCCCGCGGCGGCGATGCGGCCATACAGGCGCACGCTGAACTGCAGCTGGCGGGCGAACAGGGTCTCGCCGTGGACGATATCGGGCACCGTCTGGATCAGGCCAATCTCCGGGCGCCGCTCCATGGTCCCGACCAGGCGCAGCAGCGCCTCGGCCGACATCACGCTGTCGGCGTCCAGGATGATCATGGACTCGTAAGCCGCGCCGAAGCGGCGGACCCAGTCCCCCACGTTGCCGGCCTTGCGCTCGTGGTTCTTCACGCGACGGCGGTAGAAGACGCGGCAGGCGCTGGTCTCGGCGAGGCGGGCGGCCATGGCGGCCTCAGCCTCGAACACCTCGGGTCGGTTGCTGTCGCTGAGAATGTAGATGTCGAACCGCTCGTTGGCGGCGTAGGCGGCGAGCGCGCGGTCCATGGCGGCGAGGCGCTTGGACACCGCTTCGGCGTCCTCGTTGTAGACGGGCGCGAGCAGGGCGGTCCGGGTGGCCGGCCGGTCGATGGGGGTGTGCTCGTCCAGCCCCAGGTCGTCCTGAGCGAACGTCAGGTGCAGGAAGCCCGCGACCGCGCTGCAGAACCACAGGCAGATGCCAGCGAACAGCGGCAGGAAGACCAGGAACGAAACCTGCTCCAGCAGGCTGAGCCCGCTGTGGTTGAGCATCTTCAGCGAGCCGCCCACGCCGGAGACGACCATGGCCGCGGTGGCGGCGAACAGGATCAGGCGGCGGCGGTCATAGAGGTCGGCGTCGGGACGCGTGGGGGCGCGGGCCCCAAGGTCCAGCCGCTGAGTGGGCATGAACAGGGGCTGCTCGGCCGGCAGCAGGGCTCCGGGCGCGTCGCGTTCGTCTGCCGCGGCGGGCGCGACAGGAACGGCGGTCAGGCTGTCCATCGATAGACCCAGGACTCGGACACAACGTCCTCTCGTCTGCCAAGATGGAGATTAATATTGGCTTCACCAGAAGCCGGCGGACGGTAGCGCACTGTGACGCGGACCAGGTTCGCCTCCGGATAAGGCGCCGCTGAAGCGTTCAGCACGGCACCTGCATCCGAAACGACCACCGGCTCGACCCCCGCCATAGCCGAAGCTTGGCCGCCGTAGTCGATGACCATGAGCCGCACCCCGCCTTCGGCATCTCGGCCGATCCGCGTCGCCTGGACCGTCAGCGGCGGTTTAGCGGCCGGATCGGCATCGCCCCAGTGCAGGCGATAGCTCAGCCTCCGCGGCTCGCCCGCGGGCCAGGGCGTGCTAGGCCGCCAGAAGACGGCGATGTTGTCCTCGCCCTCGTGCTTGGCCGGCAATTCGACCAGGTGCGCCGCGCCGGGTCCCCAATCGCTCAGCGGCTCAACCCAGAGGCTCGGGCGTCGGTGATACTGGGCTTCCAGGTCGTCGTAGTCGGCGAGCGCGCGGGAGCGCTGCTGCAAGCCCCAACCGCGGAGATTTTCGAAGACGCTGATGCGGGTGGCGCTCGGCGGATTGCCCAGCGGCCGCCAGACGCGCCGTCCGTCCGCCTGCAGCATCGCCAGCCCCTCGCTGTCGTGCACGGCGTCGCGGAAGTCGTCCACGCCGTTCCTGTCCTGAGGTCCGAAGAAGAACATGCTGGTCATCGGGGCCAGACCGAGCCGGTCCAGGCGCGTGCGAGGGAACAGAGCCGCCTCGACGTCGAAGGTGGTCGTCGCTCCAGGCTGGATGCGAAAGCGGTAGGCGCCGGTGACGCTCGGGCTCTCCAGCAGGGCGTGCAGGACGACGTGGGCCTGCCCCGCCGCGGGCCGCTCCAGCCAGAAGGCGGTAAAGGCGGGATGTTCCTCGCCCATGTCGCCGGCGCCGAGCGCCAGGCCCCGGGCTGACAGGCCGTAGACCTGGCCTCGCGCCAGGCTGCGGAAGTAGCTGGCGCCCTGGAAGACGGCCATTTCGTCGAAGTGGTCGGGCCGGTTGAGCGGGTGCTGCAGGCGTAGTCCGGACCAGCCGTCCAGGGCTGCGAGGACGTCGGGGTCGGCCCGCAGCACGCCGGGATCGAAGGCGACCGGCGTCGCGCGCCCGTTCTCGACCAGGTGCACGGCCACGCGCTGCGGGAAGAGATAGCCGCGCGGCCGGAGGTCGGCGGTGAACGGCAGACCCGCGCCGGCCCAGATCATCCGCTCGGGCCGCGTGCCGACGCTCAGGTAGGCCTCGTAGTCGATCGCCCGCAGCGCCGGCGAGAGCGGTTCGGCCGCCGCACTGGGCAGGGCGGCGGCCGCCCTCGCGAGGTCGATCACGGTCTCAAGGGTGAAGCCGGTCCGAGCCTGAGCTAGGCTCGGCCAGAAGGCGGCCGTCGCGGAAGCTAGCAAACGGCGACGATTCATCGAGAGGCGAGCCGCCCCGGCCGCTCTGGAGCCCGGACTGCTACGTCAGGGTGATCTTGACAACCGGCGAAGCGGGTGGGAGTGCCAGGAATATCCTGACGAGAGGATGAATCATGCTCCGAAGCCGCAAGCCACAAGCGGGCGCCAAAGCCCCCGCGACGATCTACTGCTCGTTCTGTCTGAAGTCTCAGCATGAGGTGTCGAAGCTCGTCGCCGGGCCCGGCGCCATCTACATCTGCGATGGCTGCGTCGAGGCGGCCCGCAGCTACATGGCGGGGGAGGCCCCGCCGGGACACTCCTACACGCCGCCTGAACAGCTGCCCACCGAACGACTCATCGCTCAGCTGCCGGCGGTCGAGGGCACCGTGAGCGGGAAGCGGTCACAGCTCCAGTGGGTGGTGGACGAACTGCGCCGCCGAGAGGTCAGCTGGGCTGACATCGGTGAAGCGCTGGGCGTCAGCCGGCAATCCGCCTGGGAGCGGTTCTCCTGAATTAACGCGCGGCCGCTCGGCGCAAGGCGATCTCGTCGAGGGCCGCGGTTTCGCGCTTGGCGGCTTCGGCCATCTGGGCGAGGCGGGCCCGTTCGGCCACATGCTCGAATTTCTTCAGGGACTCGAACGCGCCGGCCAAGGCGTCGCGAGCACCGGCCTCTTCGGCGGCGATGCGGTCCGCCTCGGCCTGCGCCTGGTCGCGGCGGACCCTCCAAGCCTTGGCGTAGCTCGCGTGCGCCAGCTGGGCGTAGATGTCGGGCGAGGCGGCGGCCGCCCGGGCTTCAGCCTCAGCCTCCGAGTCCAGCAGGGCGACCGTGCGCTCTGCGGCCTGGCGGCGGTCGACGATGGAGGCCAGGCGCTTCTGAAGCGTCTCCACCTCGTAGTTCGCGATGCGGATCAGGGACTCGGACCAGCTCACGCGGCCATCTCCTGTTCAAAGCCGATCGGGGCGTCCAGCACGGCCGCGAGCCGGTCGAACGCTTCTTCCATCGGCGTGGTCTCGTCCCGGTTCTGGGCGAGGAAGGCTTCGATCTCGGGGTTGAGCGCCACCGCGCGGTCGATCACCGGGTCGGACCCGGCGCGGTAGGCGCCGATCCGGATCAGCTCCTCCATGTCGGCGTAGGCGGCCATCAGCTTGCGGGCGGCGGTGACCGTCTCGCGTTCATGCGGAGCCCAGCAGCCGGGCGTGGTGCGGCTGATGCTCTTGAGCACGTTGATGGCCGGGAAGCGGCCGCGCTCGGCGATGCTGCGCTCCATGACTACGTGGCCGTCCAGGATCCCGCGCACGGCGTCGGCGATGGGCTCGTCGTGGTCGCCCCCGTCCACCAGCACCGTGAAGAGGGCGGTGATGGAGCCTGCGGCTGTGCCGTCCGGGCGGATCGGACCCGGTCCGGCGCGCTCCAGCAGCTTGGGCAGCTCGGAGAACACGGTGGGGGTGTAGCCCTTGGTGGTCGGCGGCTCGCCGGCGGCCAGGCCGATCTCGCGCTGGGCCATGGCGAAGCGGGTCACGCTGTCCATCAGGCAGAGCACTTCCTGGTCCTGATCGCGCAGGGCCTCGGCGACGGCGAGGGTCAGAAAGGCGGCCTGACGGCGGGTGAGCGCGGGCTCGTCGGAGGTGGCGACCACCACCACGGCGCGGGCGAGGCCGGATTCGCCTAACGTCTCTTCGATGAACTCCCGGACCTCGCGGCCCCGCTCGCCGATCAGCCCGACCACCACGGCGTCGCACGCGGCGTCGCGGGCCAGCATGGAGAGCAGCACAGACTTGCCGACGCCCGAGCCCGCGAAAACGCCCATCCGCTGACCGCGGCACACGGTGGTGAACACGTCCATCGCCCGGACGCCGAGCTCCAGCCGCTCGCCGACCCGCGCGCGGGCGTGGGCCGAGGGCGGAGCGGCCCGGAGGGGGTAAGGGGCGGGGCCTTGGGGCAGGGGACCCTTGCCGTCGATCGGCTCGCCGAAGGCGTTGACGATGCGGCCCAGCCATCCGGTGGTGGGACGTACGCTGGCGCCCTCCGGGCTGATGGTGAACTCCGCGCCCGGAGCCACGCCCTCGACCGGCCCGAAGGGCATCAGCAGGGCGCGCGTGTCGCGAAAGCCGACCACCTCGGCGGGAAGCGGCGGCGCGGCCCGGCGGGCGATGTCGACGCGGGCGCCGACCGACAGACGGGTCAGGCCGCCGCGCGCCTCGATCAGCAGGCCGTTCACCGCCGCGACCCGGCCGGAGACGACCAGGGGCTCGACACGTCGAACGGCGGCGATCAGGTTCTGCACGGACCCCTCGAAGAGCGCCTTCAAGGTGCGGGGGCGGAGTTAACGAGTGCTGACCGGGCGGAACGGCGAGGCTCGGCGTCGGTTGTGTCGCAGACGAGGAGCGAGGAGCCCGCATGAGCCTGGACGGGAGCGCCAAGGAGCACGAACCCTCAGCTTACGCCGAGCGCGAGCACGGGTTCGAGAAGATCTGGATCTACGTGATCATCCTCGTCGCCGTGGGGATCATGGCCGGCCTGCTCTGGCTGGCGAACGCCGCCGGCTGACGCTCGTCACTCCCCGGTGAAGGCCGGCCGCCGCTTCTCGATGAAGTGGGCGACGCCCTCCTTGAAGTCCGCTGAAGCGAAGCTCCGGAGCATGTCCGCGTCCGCCGCGGCCGTGGCCTGGGCCAGCGTCTGGAACTGGGCGTTCCAGATCTCTCGTTTCATCTCGCGCAGGGAGCGCGGCGACACCTCCTCAGCCAGCATGCGGGCGTAGTCGGCCACTCCGGCCTCGAAGGCCGCTTCGGGGAATACGCGTTGAACAAGGCCCAGGCAAAGGGCCTCGGCCGCATCCACCCGTCGGGCGGAGAACAGCAGGTCCGCCGCCGCGGGCAGCCCGATCAGGCGCGGCAGCAGCCAGCTGATCCCGTGCTCCGCGATGAGGCCTCGGCGCGAAAACGCGGTGGTGAACACCGCCTTCTCTGAGGCGAAGCGCATGTCCGCATAAAGCGCCATGATCATGCCGAGCCCAGCGCAGGCGCCGTTTACGGCGGCGATGATCGGCTTGGGCACGGCTGGGAAGTAGCTGTAGGTGCGCTGGAAGTTGGGTTCGGAGGCCGGATCGAACGGAGGCTCCGGCGCTGCGGCGGCCCGCTGCTCCGGCCGGATCTCCTGCAGGCCGCCCATGTCAGCGCCGGCGCAGAAGCCTCGGCCCGCGCCGGTCAGCACGATGACCCGCACGCTCGGATCGTCGGCCGCCGCTCGCATGGCGGCCTTAACCTCCGTGTGCATCACGGCGGTCCAGGCGTTCAGCCGTTCCGGCCGGTTCAGCGTCACGGTCGCCACACCGGCTTCGGCTCGGTACAGGATCTGTTCGTAGGCCACGGGCTCCTCCTCCGGTTATCACGCCGCCTAACGACGCCGGGAGGCAAGGCCGCCGTTCGCCGAGCCGGCGCGGCTGCTCCCGGACCGAACGATAGGCCTGAGCGCCTTCGCTCAGCTGCAGTCCAGCACCACCTTGCCCACCACCTGACGATCCAGCAGTCGGCGCATGGCCGCGGCGGCGTCCTCCAGGCGGAACGTGCTGTCCACGCGCGGGCTGATCCGGCCCTGCGCGGCCAAGGCGTCGACAGCGGCCACGTTCTCGCGGCCTCGGTCGGGGAAGACGCGGCCGTACTCCCCCGCACGGACGCCCACGACTGAAAAGCCCTTGATGAGCGGCATGTTGACCGACACGGACGGAATCCGGCCGGAGGTGAAGCCGATCACGAGCAGGCGGCCGTCGAAGGCGATGCAGCGCACGCTTTCGTCGAACACGTCCCCGCCCACAGGGTCGTAGATCACGTCGGCGCCGAGGCCGCCGGTCAGGTCCTTCACGGTGTCGCGGAAGCCGGGGGCGGGCAGCACGTGGTCGGCTCCGGCCGCGCGGACGGCGTCCGCCTTCTCCGGCCTGCCGGTGGTGGCGATCACCGAGGCGCCCAGCACTTTCCCCAGGTCTACGGCGGCGAGGCCGACCCCGCCGCTCGCCCCGTGCACCAGGAGCGTGTCGCCGGCCTGCAGGCCGCCCCGGCGCACCAGCGCGACGTAGGCGGTGAGGTAGGCTGCGGGGTATGCGGCGGCCTGTTCGAACGACAGCCGCTCGGGTTTGGGCCGGATCGCCTGGGCCGGAACGACGATCGCGTCGGCGAACGCGCCGTAGCGGGCGCCGACCATCACCGGCTGCCCGGCTGTGAGACCGTCCACCCCGTCTCCGAGCGCCTCAACCACGCCCGACCCCTCCATGCCTGGCGCGAAGGGCAGGGGCGGCTTGAACTGGTACTTGCCCTGGATCATCAGGATGTCGGGAAAATTGACGGAGGCCGCTCGCAGGCGGACCCGGACCTCGCCCGCCCCGGGTTCGGGCGTGGGCACGTCCTCCAGCCGAAGTACGCCGACGTCCTCGCTGATCTGCGGACAGATCATGGCCCTCATGCGCGGCGGCTCCTTCTGCAGTAAGACAAGCGCTTGGACGGAGGCCCCAGCGTGAAGTCAATCGCCCTCGGTGCAGCCCTGCTGGCCGCCGCCCTGGCGGGGTGCGAGGGACGGTCGCGCGCCGAGGCGGCCACCTCGCCCTTTCCGAAGGCCGACCGACCGATCGCCGAAATCGTCAGCAACACCCGAGGCTCGGAGGCTCTGCGCGACCAGGCGAGGGAGTCCGAACAGCTCATCGACGCGCTCGGCATCCGGCCCGGGCAGACGGTCGCCGACATCGGCGCAGGCGCGGGCTACCACACCGTGCGGATGTCTCCCGTCGTTGGACCGAACGGCCGCGTGCTCGCGGTGGACGTGGAGCCCCGCTACCTCGAGCAGCTGAAGGTCAGGGTCGCCGATCTCGGCCTGACCAACGTCACGACGATCCTGGGCGGCCCGGACGACCCGCGCCTGCCGGCCAACTCCACGGACGTGGCGATCATGATCCACATGTACCATGAGGTGGAGAGCCCCTACGCCATGCTGCATCGGCTGGCGCCGGCCCTCAAGCCTGGCGGCAAGGTGGCGGTGGTGGACTTCGACCGGCCGACCGAGCGTCACGGCACGCCCCCGGCGTTGCTCCGCTGCGAGTTCGCGGCTGTGGGCTGGCGCCAGGTCTCCATCACTCAGCTGAGCGGGGACGTCGGCTATCTGGCGGTCTACGCCCCGCATGAGACGGTGCGGCCGGAGGACATCAAGCCCTGCAAGAACCGCGTCCGGCGTTGACTTGAGCCGGCCCCGCCCGTAGAACCCCGCGCTCTTCGCCCGCGGGACCTCTCGCGGGCGCATCTCATTTTGCGCATACGGATCGACGATGTACGCGGTGATCAAGACCGGCGGCAAACAGTACCGGGTCCAGGCCGGCGATCTCCTCGTGGTGGAGAAGCTGGACGGACAGCCGGGGGCTGAGATCGCTTTCGACCAGGTTCTCATGCTCGGCGACGCCGGCGAGGTCACCGTGGGCGCGCCCCTGGTCGACGGCGCCGTGGTCCGCGCCACCCTGATCGAAACCCGCAAGGGCGAGAAGGTGAAGATCTTCAAGAAGATCCGCCGTCAAGGCTATCGCCGGACGCGGGGCCATCGTCAGCCCGAGAGCGTGCTGCGCGTGGTCGGCCTGGAAGGCGCGGGCAAGAGCGCGCGCTGGGACGGCACGGTGGACCTGACGCCGCGGTCGGAACTGGTGCTGCGCGCCCGCGGTCTGGCCAAGGGCCCGCGCGGGGCGGCCCCCGACACGGCCTCCGAGGACGTCACGCCGGCCGGAGTTGAGGTGGAGACTGTCGTTTCCGGCGTGGAGCCGAACGTGCAGGCGACGATCGTCGAGCATGCCGGCCCGGTTGCTGGTCCTGAGGCCGAGGCCGCCGCTGCGCCCAAGAAGACCCGGGCCCGCAAGCCCAAAACCGACGACGCCGCGCCCGAAGGCGGCGAGGCGTAAGAACTAGAGTTCAAGGAGCGCACGCATGGCTCACAAGAAATCCGGCGGCTCGTCCCGCAACGGTCGCGACTCCCAGTCCAAGCGTCTGGGCGTGAAGAAGTACGGCGGTGAAGCCGTGCTCGCCGGCAACATCCTGGTCCGCCAGCGCGGCACCAAGTTCTATCCCGGCGACAACGTCGGCATGGGACGGGACCACACGCTCTTCGCCCTGACCGAAGGCGCGGTGAAGTTCCAGACCAAGCGAGACAACAAGACCTTCGTGGCCGTGATCCCGGCCGTACAGGCCGAGGCCGCCGAGTAGCGCGATCCGGTCCTGACGCTCCGGGTCGCGGCGATTCAGCCAAAGCGATCCGGACCTGGAAGTTGAAGCGGGGAGTCCGGAACGCCGGACTCCCCGCTTTCGTTTTCGGCCCCAGGGAGGGGGCGTGGGATGGTCGTCTTGGAGGAAAGACCCCGGATTCGGACCGAACGCCTCGTGCTGCGCACGCCGGAGCTGAAGGACGCCCGCCGCCTGGGCGAGCTGGCGAACGACTGGGACGTGGTGCGCATGACCACGCGCATGCCGTGGCCGTATCCGCCCGAGGAGGCGCGGTCGTTCATCCAGCGGCTGCGGCGCGGCGGCTCGGACCGCCAGCACACCTTCCTGATCGAGGCGCCCGGCGAAGGGCCCGCCGGACTGATGGGCTTCTTCTATGACGAAGGCCAGCGCCTGCCTGAAGTCGGCTACTGGCTCGGCCGGCCCTATTGGGGCCAGGGGTTCGCGACCGAGGCCCTGGACGCGGCCATGCGCTGGGCGCGCGAGGGTTGGGGACGGCGGGCGATCCGATCCGGCCACTTCGCCGACAATCACGCGTCCGGGCGGGTGCTGACCAAGGCGGGCTTCCTCTACACGGGCGAGGTGGAGCAGCGCTTCAGCCGCGCCCGCGGCGAACCCGTGGCGACGCGGATGATGATCTGGCTGGCCTGACGACGCAGCGTTTCCGAAAGCGCGCTGACGGACGGGAGACCGGACGCCCATCTGCGAGGGGATGAGCGATCCGGTCCCCGTCTACTTCATCAGCCATGGCGCCCCCACGCTCGTGACAGAGCCGAGCGCCGCACGGCGCTTTCTCGAGGCGCACGCGGCCGAGCTGCCAGCGGCCCGAGCCCTTGTCGTGGTCTCCGCCCACTGGGAGACCGAACAGGTCCGAGTCGGCGCCTCGGCGCGACCTCGCACCCTTCACGACTTCGGCCGGGGCTTCGGACCTGAGCTGTTCGCCAAGAGCTACCCGGCGCAAGGCGATCCCGGGCTGGCCCACGAGGTGTCCGAGCTTCTTCGCGCGGCCGGGCTGCCGGCGACGCTCGACCCTGAGCGTGGGCTCGACCACGGCGTTTGGACGCCGCTGATGCTGCTCCGCCCGCGAGCCGACCTGCCCGTCGTGCCGGTGTCGATTCAGCCGGAGCAAGGCGTCGAAGGCGCGCTTCGGCTCGGTCGGGCTCTGGCGACCTTGCGCGAACGCGGCGTGCTGATCGTCACGTCCGGCGCCCTGACCCACAACCTGCGCGAGGTGGACTGGAACGGCGGAGACGGACGGGCGCCGTTCGCGGCCGAGTTCGCGGACTGGATCGCCGACCGGATCGCGGCGGGCGACCTCGACAGTCTGCGCCGGTATCGAGAGCTCGCCCCCTCAGCCGTTCGCAACCACCCAACCGACGAGCACCTGCTGCCCCTGTACGTGGCCGTCGGCGCCGCCGGGCTGGACGGCGCCGAGCGGCTGCACGAAAGCTTCAGCTACGGTTCGCTGGCGATGGACGTGTACAGGTTCGGCGCTCAGTCCAGACTGGCGCAGAACCGCTGGATGCGGGAGCAGGCCTCCTCCAGCACCTCGGTCGAGGTCGCGTAGCTGATGCGGAAGTAGGGGCCGAGCCCGAACGCTTCTCCATGCACCACCGCGACCCCCTCCGCCTCGAGAAGCTCTGAGGCGAAATCCTCGTCGTTCCGGATCACCTTGGTCGGCCCGCGCCTGCCGAGCAGGCCTTCGCAGCTCGGGTAGACGTAGAAGGCGCCCTCCGGGCTCGGGCACCGTAGGCCTTTGGCCTGGTTCAGCATGGACACGACCAGGTCCCGACGGGCCTGGAAGGCCTTGGCACGCTCGGGGATGAAGTCCTGGGGCCCGTTGAGCGCCTCCACCGACGCCCACTGCGAAATGGAGCTCGGGTTTGAGGTGGACTGGCTCATCACCTTCTGCATAGCCTTGATCAGCGGCTCCGGCCCGCCGGCGTAGCCGATCCGCCAGCCGGTCATCGCATAGGCCTTGCTCACCCCGTTCATCGTCAGGGTGCGGTCGTACAGACCCGGCTCGACCTGCGCGATCGTCGTGAACTTGAAGTCGTCGTAGATCAGGTGCTCGTACATGTCGTCGGTGAGCACCCAGACGTGCGGGTGGCGGAGCAGGACTTGGGCGAGGGCCTTCAGCTCGGCTTCGGTGTAGGCCGCCCCTGACGGGTTCGACGGCGAGTTCAGGATCAGCCACTTGGTCCGGGGCGTGATCGCCGCCTCGAGGTCCTCCGGCTTCAGCTTGAAGCAGTGGCTCTCATGGCACTCGGCGAAGACGGGTTCGCCACCGGCCAGCAGCACCATGTCCGGGTAGCTGACCCAATAGGGGGCGGGCACGATGACCTCGTCGCCCGGCGAAAGCGTGGCCACCAGTGCGTTGTAGATGACCGGCTTGCCGCCCGGGGAGACGTTGATCTGGCTGGGCTTGTAGGTGAGGCCGTTCTCCCGGGCGAACTTGGCGCAGATCGCCTCTTTCAGCTGCGGGATGCCGTCGACGTCCGTGTACTTGGTCTTGCCCTCGCGGATCGCCCGGATCGCGGCTTCCTTGACGTTGTCGGGGGTGTCGAAGTCGGGCTCGCCGGCGCCGAGCGAGATGATGTCCCGGCCGGCGCGGGCGAGCTCGCGGGCTTTCTGAGTCACCGCGATGGTGGGCGAAGGCTTCACGCGCGCGAGCGCCTGGGATTCGAAGGCCATGACCGTTGTTCCTGGGGAGCGCGGCCTGTTTAGACGGGCTTGAAGCCCGCGCAAACGGTCGATTGCGCCGAGCGAACGGCGAGGTAGGCTTTCAGGAAGTCGCGTCGTCCAGGAGAACCCGATGCCGAACAGCAAGCTTCGAGGCCGGGCCGCTCTCCTGGCGATTCTGATCGGTGTCGGGGTCGCCGGGTCGGCGCACGCCCAAGGCTACCGGGCGCCCCGCAACGAGTTCGGGCAACCCGACATGGCCGGAACCTGGACCAACGCCTCTCTGACCACACTCGTGCGGCCGGATCGCTTCAAGTCCGGCACGATTTCGGAAGCGGAGGCCCAGGCGATCGAGGCGGCCCGGGCCAAGGGTCTTGAAGCCCAGAACAGACCGACCGATCCCAACGCGCCGCCGCCGAGCGCCGGCGGCGATCCGGGCGGCTACAACGCGTCCTGGACAGATGCGGGCTCCAAGCTGGGGCGCATTCGCGGCGAGGTCCGCACCTCGTGGATCGTCGATCCCGCCGACGGCAAGCTGCCGTTCCACCCCGAGGGTCGCAAGCTGTTCGAGACCAGCCTGCAGAAGGTGCGGACCAGCTTCGACGGACCCGAGGGCCGGCCGATCGCAGAGCGGTGTCTGGTGGGCTTCGGCTCGACCGGCGGGCCGCCGATGCTCAACGTCTTGTACAACAACAACTATCAGATCCAGCAGACGAAGGATCACGTGGTGATCGTGGTGGAGATGAACCACGACGCGCGGATCATCCGCCTGAACGACAGGTCGCGGCCGCCCGCGGCCATCCGCAAGTGGTTGGGCGATTCCGTCGGCTGGTGGGAGGGCGACACGCTGGTGGTGGAGACCACCCACTTCAATCCGCAGGAGCAGTTGCGCACCTATTACGACAACAGCATCTACATCTCGGCGGACGCGAAGGTGACCGAGCGCTTCACCCGGGTCGCCAAGGACCAGATCCTCTATCAATTCGAAGTGGACGACCCGAAGGTCTATTCGCGCAAGTGGAAGGCGGAGATGCCGCTGAACGCCACCCCGGGCCCGGTCTACGAGTACGCCTGCCACGAGGGGAACTACTCGCTGCCGGGCATCCTGGCCGGCGCTCGCAAGGCGGAGCGGGAGGGCCGCACGCCCGAGGCGGTCGACCCGGAGGGCTGAGCTAGGCGCGCCCATGAGTCCGCTGCGGCCGGCGGCGTAAGGGGGGGATGCTGAACCCGAACGCGGTTCAGCGGTTCTCATTCGATGCGCTGGTCCCTTGTCGTCGCGATTTCAGGCGCTGGAGCGCTGGCGGCGTGCTCCGAAGCGGCCGCGCCCGAGGCCAAGGCCGAGGTTCCGCTGGAGGTGAGCGCCGCGGCCGTGCCGTCGCCCGCGCCCGACGGGTACGTGGGCGTTTGGGCCGCCAGGCCGGAGCTGTGTCAGGGCGGCGCCTGGCGGTTCGAGCGGACCCGGCTGCAGACCGCCGGGGAGGTCAGCTGCGATATCGTCGACGTGGAGCCGGGCGCGGGAGGGTGGGCGCTGGACGTGTCCTGCCACGCCGAAGGCGCCGCCCAGCCAGGACGTTTGACGCTTACCTTGGACTCGACCGCCGAGCGGATGAGCGTGGAGGGCGGGCCGTTCGCCGAGTCGGTGACCTTAGCGCGATGTAATCGTTAGAGGCGTTGCGAGTCCGGCTGGGCATGGGCAAGTGTAAGCCCGAGCCCAGGAGGGGCGCATGACCGATACCACGACCAAGCCGATGGCGACCAACGAAGACAAGACGATGCCGCTGGCGATCTACGTCCTGCATCTGCTCGGCTTCGCGACGCTGATCACGCCGATCGTCGGCGTCATTCTGGCGCACGTGGGCAAAGGCGAGCCGCTGAGCTGGCGCACGAGCCACTACACTTTCGCCATCAGGACGTTCTGGTTGGCGCTGCTTGGCTACCTGGTCGGCTGGGCCATGATCGGGATCGGCATCCCGCTCACCATCGTGCTGGTCGGCATCATCCCGATCGTCGCCGGCGCGGGCGTACTGCTCGCCGTCACGGTGATCTTCGCGGTCCGTTGCGGCATGGGCATCGTCTACGCGGCCCGCGGCGAGCCTTACCCCCGGCCCGACGCGCTGATCCTCTAAAGCTAAAGGTCCGGCGGCGCGGTCACCGCGGCGCCGGACGCCTGCAGGCGCTCGAGCACGCCATCCGGCCGTGTCAGGAGCGCCATGTCCACGATCGCCACCGTTTTTCCGGGTTGGGCGAGCGCCCGCTGGATCGCCTGGACGGTGTCGCCGATCCCGCGCCGCACGAGGGCGTCAGCGCCGGGCAGCTGCTCGAGACAGCTTTCGAGCACCAGCGGATCGTACCGCGCCCGCACGGTCCGGACATCGCCCTCGGCCCAGGCCCTGGCCACGGTTTGCGCGTGGCCGGCCTCAACATCGTTCTGGTTCAGTCCGGCTTCCAGACAGACCCGGTGCTTGTCGGCGGAAAGGCGCGCCGCCGACCGGGCGAGGGGAGCCAGGCGGTAGGCGCCCACATGGCTGACCTTAACGCGCTTGCCCTTCAGCATTCGGCGCACCGTGGAGACGGGCTTCGCCGCCGAAAGTCCGGCCGCTTCACGCCAGTCGGAGAGCACGAGGAAGCCCGCGACGCCTGGCTTCCAGCGCTCGTAGCGCTTGGCGGGCTGGAGGGCGCGCGTGCGGGCCTCGACGAAGCGGGTCCGAAGAGGCGGGGGCAAGCTGGCCTCCAAGGACTGGCCGCGCGGCAGCTTGAGTGCATTCTGGACCACGAACATGCGGGCCGTGTCGAGCGGGCCGGCCGTAAACTCCGGGGGGAGCAGCAGGCGATCTGCGGCGGCGAGGCTCCGTTCGAGCCGGCGCTTGTCCCACTGCAGCAGGTGCGGAACGGGCGAGACCGAGCCCATCACGATCACTTCTGAGGGCCCGCGCGTGACGCGCCACATCGCCGGTCCCGGCGGGCGGCCGACGACGAGCAGCTCGGCCAGCAGCGTCGGTTCGGCGTCGGGCGCGGGCGTGAGCGGCTGCGCGTGCGCCCTCGGGCCGAGCAGCAGCAGAGCCGCCAGGAGCGCGGCCGGGCGGCTCATACGGTCGCGTTTCACGGCTCGTCCGCCCAAGCGCGACTACAAGGGAGCGCAGGCCTGCTCGAGCCAGCGCGCGGCTTCGCCGTCCAGCTGCGGGCCGATCTCGGCCAGCACGCGGGCGTGGTAGGCGTCCAGCCAGGCCCGCTCATCGGCGGTCAGCAGCGAGGGGGCCACCAGCTCGCGGGCGATTGGGGCCAAGGTCAGCGTCTCGAACCCCAGCATGCCGCGCTCGCCGCCGGGAATGGCTGCGGCCTCAGTCACTGTCTGCAAGTTCTCGATCCGGATGCCGTAGGCGCCCGTTTTGTAGTAGCCGGGCTCGTTGCTGACGATCATGCCGGGTTGCAGGGCGACGGTGTTCGGCATCTTGGCGATGCGCTGGGGTCCTTCGTGGACACCGAGGTAGCTGCCCACGCCATGGCCGGTGCCATGGTCGTAGTCCAGGCCCGCCATCCAGAGGGGCGCACGCGCCAGCGCGTCCAGCTGATGGCCGCTCGTCCCCCTCGGAAAACGGATGCGTGCGAGGGCGATGTGGCCCTTGAGCACGAGGGTGAACCGGTCGCGCATCTCGGCGGAGGGCTCCCCGACGGCTACGGTGCGGGTGATATCGGTGGTGCCGTCCAGGTACTGCGCGCCGCTGTCGACGAGCAGGAGCTGCCCCGGTTCCACCCGACGCACGGTCTTGGTGGTCGGGCGATAGTGCACGACGGCGCCGTTGGGCCCGGCGCCCGCGATGGTGTCGAAGGACAGGTCTAGAAGCGCCCCGGTGGCTTCCCGGAAGCTCTCCAGGCGGGCGACGACCTCCGCCTCGTCGGGCAGCGCCGTGGCGGCGTCGGTCGCCAGCCAGTGCAGGAATCTCGCGACGGCGACTCCGTCGCGGCGGTGGGCGCGGCGGGCGCCTTCGATCTCGACAGGGTTCTTGCAGGCCCGCGGCAGGGCGCAGGGATCCGCCGCCCGGACAACCGTCGCGCCGCTTCTCTGCAGCCGGTCGAAGTACCAGGCGGAAGACTGAGCCGGGTCGACCAGCACGCGACGACCGGCCAAGGCGTCGAGCGCGGCGGGCAGAGCGTCGGGGCGTTCGAGCGAAACCTGGTTGCCCAGCCAGGCGGGCAGGTCGGTGGTGACCTTGGCGGGATCCAGGAACAGGGTGGCCCGCCCGTCCGCCTCCAGGATAGCCTGCCCGAGCGGCAGGGGCGAGCGGATGACGTCTCCGCCGCGGACGTTGAACAGCCAGGCGATGGTGGCCGGGGCGGTCAGGACGGACGCGTCAGCGCCCTGTGCAGTCAGCATCTCGCCGACTCGGGCGCGTTTGGACGCGCTGTCCTCGCCGGCGAACTCCAGCGAGTGCGGCACGACGGGCGCCTGCGGCTGGTCCGGCCGGGCGCGACCCCAGGCGAGGTCGAGAGGATTGGGATCCACCGGCTCCAACGCGGCGCCGGCGCGCTTGGCCGCGCCGATCAGCTTGCTCAGGGCGTCCGGGCTGTGGAGGCGAGGGTCGTAGCCGAGCCGCCGGCCTTGGAGCGGTTGGCGCGCCAGCCAGCCGGGCAGCCCCCCGTCCTCGACCAGATCCTCGTACTCGAACAGTCCCTCGTCCGTTTGGGCCCGCACCTGCAGGGTGTAGCGGCCGTCTGTGAACATGACGGCCTTGTCCCGCAGCACGAGCGCGGCACCCGCCGACCCGGTGAAGCCGGTGGCCCACGCCAGCCGATCGTTGGCGGCCGGCAGATACTCGTTCTGATGCTCGTCCTCGTGCGGGATCAGCAGGCCGTCGAGCCCGGCCTTGGCCATCTCCGCGCGGATGAGGGGCAGGTGCGCGGGCCCGAAGGAGGGGTCGGCGGCTTCCTCGAAGGTCTGACGCATGGTCGCGATGTAGAGGGCGCGGCGGCGCCCTCGCAAGCGCGGGGTCAGCCCTGGGGCGCCGGCGGCGTCGTGTAGGACGGACGTTCGCTCCGCAGCCGGCGGGCTGTGGCTTCCGCCCCGCGCATGACCCGCAGGACGTTCTCGCCGGTCAGCTTGCGCAGGTCGGCTTCCGACCAGCCGCGGCGGGACAATTCGGCGAGCAGGGCGGGGTAGGTGGAGACGTCCTCAAGCCCGACCGGCAGGCTCTCGACGCCGTCGTAGTCGCCGCCGATCCCGACATGGTCGACGCCGGCGACCTTGCGCACGTGCTCGATGTGGTCGGCCACTTGCGCCAGCGTCGCCTTCGGGGCGGGGTTCGCCGCCTCCCAGGCCTTTAGGTCCTTGTTGGTGGCCTGCTGGGCGAGGCGGCGCGCCGTCCAGGCGGACAGCTCGGCGTTCACGAAGGGCGGGACGAAGGTCACCATCACCACCCCGCCGTTGACCTTCATCTGGGCCAGCACCTCGTCGGGCACGTTGCGGGGGTGGGGAGTCAGCGTCTTGGCCGAGGAGTGGGAGAAGATCACCGGCGCGAGGGTGACGCGCAGGGCATCCTGCATGGTTTCGGGCGAGACGTGGCTAAGATCCACGAGCATCCCCAGCCGGTTCATCTCGCGCACCACCGCTTCTCCGAACGGCGTCAGCCCGCCATGGACGGCCGTGTCGGTGGCGCTGTCGGCCCAGTCGGTGTTCGCCGAGTGGGTCAGCGTCATGTACCTCACCCCGAGCTGGTGCAGTGCTCGGAGCGCGGGCAGCGAGTTCTCGATGGAGTGCCCGCCCTCCGCGCCCATCAGCGAGGCGATGCGGCCAGCTTTGTGGATGCGCACGATGTCGGCGGCGGTGTAGGCGAGCTCGAACACGGTCGGGTGCAGCGCGACCATCTCGCGGACCACGGTGGTCTGCTCGGCCACCGCCTTCACAGCGTCGGCGCCCTTGAGGTCGACCGGGACGTACACGGACCAGAACTGGCCGCCGACGCCGCCGGCCCGCAGGCGGGGGATGTCGGTGTGCAGCGGCGGCTGGCGCTGCGCCTGGGCGACCGTCTTGTCGAGCTGCGGCCTCCCGGGGTCGCCGCCGAAGTCCTTCCGCACGGCCCACGGGATGTCGTTGTGCCCGTCGATCAGGGGCGTCGCCTCGAGCACCCGCTGAACCTTGGCCCGATCGGCGGGCGAGGGCGCCTGGGCGACGGCGGGAAGGGCGAGCGCGGCGGCCAGCAGGGCGACGGAGGCGAAGCGAAGCATCGGGGAAGGTTAGCGGGTCGCACCCGGTTTCCAAGCCACGCCGACCGGCGAGCAGGCCTGGAGCAACACAAACTGTCGCAGTTCCAGGCGTGCATCGCGGGGCGCGGTCCCCTATATGCGCGCTCCGGCCGACGTGAGGCCGCACCGCTTCCCTCGACCCGTCGCTCCGTCCGGGTCGGTCAGGGTGTTTCGACGGGCGTCCAACCCAATGGGAAACCACTGAGATGAACGCTGTCGTTCAACAGACCGCCCCTGCCAACTCCAACCGCAAGGCCGAGCTTCTGGCCAACGTGGTCGAGCACGTGGACATCACCGCCTACGACGCGCGGCCGGTGATCGACTCCATGCGCAAGATGTCCTTCTCCTCGCGCGACACCGCGCGCGCGGCCGACATCCTGAACATGATGGTCGAGGACAAGGACTGCTCGCCCTGGCTGATCCTCGCCGGCTCCACGTCGGCGGGCGGCTGCATGCACGTGTACCGCGACATGGTGAAGTTCGGCATGGTCGACGCGGTGGTCGCCACCGGCGCCTCCATCGTCGACATGGATTTCCTGGAGGCGCTGGGCTTCAAGCACTACCAGGCCGACAGCCAGGTCGACGACCGCGAGCTGCGGGCGATGTACATCGACCGCATCTACGACACCTACATCGACGAAGAAGAGCTGCAGACGGTCGACCACACCATCTACGAGCTGTGCGAGCAGCTCGAGCCTCGCCCGTACTCGTCGCGCGAGTTCATCTTCGAGATGGGCAAGTGGCTGGCTGCGGGGAACGCCAAGAAGGAAGGCTCGCTCGTCCAGACGGCCTTCGAGAAGGGCGTGCCGATCTTCTGCCCGGCGTTCGTGGACAGCTCCGCCGGCTTCGGCCTGGTGAAGCACCAGAAGGAGGCCATTAAGGCGGGCCGTCCGTACCTCACCATCGATGCGGTGGCCGACTTCCGCGAGCTGACCGACGTGAAGATCGCGGCGGGGACCACGGGGTTGTTCATGGTCGGCGGCGGCGTCCCCAAGAACTTCGCCCAGGACACGGTCGTCTGCGCCGAGATCCTCGGGATCGAAGCCGACATGCACAAGTACGCTGTGCAGATCACGGTGGCCGACGTGCGCGACGGCGCCTGCTCCTCGTCGACGCTCAAGGAGGCGTGCAGCTGGGGCAAGGTGGACGTGACCTGGGAGCAGATGGTGTTCGCCGAAGCGACCACGGTCGTCCCGCTCATCGCGTCCGACGCCTACCACCGCGGCGGCTGGCGCCAGCGTCAGGCGCCCCGCTGGGCCGACAAGCTGTTCGCCAAGACGGCGGAGAAGGCGGCCGCGGCGGCCTGACCTGCTGGATCAAGGCATCCTGAGGGCCTGCTGCGGCGACGCGGCAGGCCCTTCCTGCTTGTGAGCCATAGCGGGACCGCTAGGCTCCGCGCCGGAGTGGGGGCTGCGCATGGGACTTTTGCTGCTCGCGGGCTTGCTGTTGATTTCGGGGCAAGAGGGAGCCGTCCCGAGTTCGCCGCCTTCCGTCGCCGCCTCCGAAGCGCCAAGCCGGGAGGCGCTCGCGTTGGCGGACGCGTTCTTCGTGATCGGCATGCGGAAGGCCACGGCGCCGGGCGGCGCCCTCGACACCTTGCAGCGTCCTGCCGGCGCTCCGCCGGAGTGGGGCCCGCTCATGCGTCAGGCCATGCTTCAGGAGATCGCGACCAAACGCGCGGCGATCACGACGGCCATCGCCGGGCGCATGGCGCAGCGGTTCACCCGCGCCGAACTGAAGGCCGGCGCCGTCCTGACCGGAGATCCCGCAGGCCGCGCGCTCATCGAACGGGCCGGCGACAGATCCGGCGCGATGAACATTTCCGAGCAGGACTTTCTTCGCCGATGGGCGGCCATGCCGGGCGCGTCCGCTTTCGCGCGCAAGCTGAAGAGCCTGGAGCCCAACGATGTGATGGACCCGGCGACGCTCACCACCGAGCTGACGCCGGGCGTAATGACTCGAATGGGTGCGCTGCTCCAGAGCTCCGCCGCCGCTACGACCCAGCCTAGAGCGCCAACGCCGACGCCCTGACCCTTACAAGGTGTTCATAGATCAGCCGAAAGCTTGGCTTTCGTGAACACCTGACCGATACTGCGGGAACGGAGTCGAGGGTCCGTTCGGGGGTCTATCAATGAAGCGGGTTGTGATCGCGCTGGCCGCGTTGGCCATGGCTGCGCCGGAGGCTGCGTCGGCGCAGGGGTTCGGCCGGGCGAAGGCGCCGGCGAAGACGCAGGAGCTGCCGCGCTGCGCCACACCGGTGGGCACGGTGGCCATCCAGGAGCCGGAAAGCCGCTGGTGGCTGCAGTACGGCCTCTCCAATCCCGAGAGCCTGATCAAGCTGATGGCGTCGCGCTCCAACTGCCTGCGCGTCGTGGACCGCGGCCGGGCGCTGGAGATGCGCGGGGTGGAGCGGGCGCTGGCCGACAGCGGGGAGCTTCGCCGCAACTCGAACGTCGGCAAGGGCCAGGTGAAGGCCGCCGACTACGTGATCATCCCCGACATCGTGAACAGCGACAGCAACGCGGGCGGCTCGGCCATCGCGGGCATCGCCGGCGGGCTGATCGGCGGGCGCGTCGGCGGCCTGATCGGCGGCATCAAGAGCAAGCGCCTGGAGGCCCAGACGCTGATCACCCTGGTGGACACCCGGACGACCGAGCAGGTCTACACGGCCGAGGGCACGGCGGCGAAGAACGACATCGGCTGGGGCGCGGGCGGCGGCTACAGCTTCGCGGGCGCGGCCGGCGGCGGGTACTCCGACACCGAGATCGGCAAGGTGATCACCCAGGCCTACCTGGACGCCTTCATCGACCTGGTCGGCTACATGGGAAGCATGGAGGCCGGGACGGCCTCGCAGAACGCCGGAATCCAGGCCTACGCGGTGGCGAGCGCCGCCCAGATGCGGGCGACGGCGACGCCGGCCGCGAAGCTCGTGCGGGCGTTCAAGCCGGGCGACCTCGTCTATCCGACGGGAACCAAAAGCGGTGTTTGGTGGGAGATCGACGACGAGACCGGCAACCGCGGCTGGGTGCTCTCCACGGCCCTGACGGCCCGGGGGCAATGATCGTGCACGGCTCGGCCTGACGGAACAGGCCGGGCCGTGCGCCCGTTCCGCTTCCTGAACCACACCTCAGGAGGCGACCATGGCGGATCCCAATCAACCCGGCGCTGAAACCGATCCCGCGAACGCGGAGGGCAAGACCGGCCTGCAGGGCGGGTACGGCGGCGACACCGGCTTCGCCAGCGATCAGGCGCAGGGCCAGAGCGGCCAGGTGAGCTCGAGCCCCGACCAGGGAGAGGTCTTCAGGGACGGCCAGGGCGACCTGGACGGCGACCCTGACGACGCCGGCCTGTCGGGCTCGGCGAGCGCTTCGGACACCCGTGCGGGATCGGACCTGGGCGGCTCTTCGTCCGGCGCGGAGCCGCGGAGCAACCCGTACGACAAGCTTCGGGACGAGCGGCACGAGGCCTCCCCTGCCAATGTGGCGTCCAAGGTCGCCGCGGACGTGACCGAGGACATCGGCGGGGTGCTGGGCGACGATGACGACCTGGGCGCCAGCACGGGGCGCTCGGCGGACGCTGGCGGGGCCTCGGGCGAGAACCGCAGCTTCGTGGGCGGCGGGGGGAGCGGCTCGGGCCTGCAGAGCGGCGGGCACATGACCCAGCCGGGGACCCAGGTGAAGCAGACCGCGACCGACTTCAGCGAGGACGAGGGCCACTTCGACCGGGGCGAGAGCCACATGAACGTGGACCGCGACCCCGAGCAGAGCGGCCGGGGTCCCCAGGCCAATCACCCGAAAGGCGGCGCCTGATGGCCGGGGAGCCGCGGAGCTGGCCCGAGCACGCCGCTGCGGAAGGCGCGGCGGTGAGCGCTGATCCGGGTGAGAGCGGGCAGGGGGGCTCGGCCGGTTCGCCGACGCCCTCCGACGCCTCCGACGCCTCTCCGAGCAACCACCTGACCGGCGGCGGCGATCCGGTGGAGGGCGGCGCGGCCGACGAGGACGGCTTCCACCCGCAGCAAGCAGGCGCCCGGAGCGGCTCCGGCGGGAGCCCGGGCGAACACCTGGGCCCTGGCGGCGATCCGGTCGAGGGCGGGCGCTAGGCGCTCAGTCGCCGATCAGCGAGGTCGCGCCGACGGCGTGGACCTTCCGCTCGCCCAGGCAGGCGGCGAACACGTCTGGGCTGAACAGGCCGGCATAGGCCGGATCCAGCACGTTGAGCCCGCCTGCGTAGGCGCCGAACGCCGGCAGGATGACCCGCTCTCGGTCGGTCAGGAAACAGCGGCGGCGAACCGCGCGCGGCCCTCGGCTAGGCAAGACCTTGGCGCAGGGGTGCAGGTGGCCGGCCACCTCGCCGGGCTGGCGGCCGGGCTGCGGTTCGTGGCGCAGGATCAGCGGGCCGAGCGGCAGTTCGTCGGCGACGTCGCCGGGCAGCGGCCCGGGTCCGTCCGCGTCGTGGTTGCCCACCACCCAGACAAGCGTTCGCCCGCGGGCCAGCGTCTCCACCCGCAACCGGTCGTCGAACGCCAGCCGGCCGACGGCCGAGCGGTCGTGGAAGGTGTCGCCGAGCAGGACGAGCCGTTCGGGTTCTAGCTCCGCCACCTCTTCCTCCAGCCGGGCGAGCGTGGCGCGGGTGTCGAACGGCGGCAGCATGACGCCTCGGGCGGCGTAGGACGAGCCCTTCTCAAGGTGCAGGTCCGCGACGACGAGTGTCTTCCGCCCCGCCAGCCAGAGCGCGCCCGAGCAGCGCAGAGCGGCGGGCTCGCCGTTCAGAGCCAGGCTGAGGGATCCGCACGTCATGCGCCGAAGATGGGCCGGTCCGCCGGCTCGGCCAGCGGGTTCGGACGCCCGAGGCTCGGCGATGACGCCCTCCCGCCGGAGCGGCGCATCGGTGCGGAGGCGTCTCATCCCATCGCCTCGGCGACGAGTGCGGCTTCGTCGGCGGCTTCCTCGAGGACCGCGTCGGCGCTCTGGCCGTAGACGATCTCGCGGCCGATCTCCATTAGCAGGGGCACGGCGAAGGGGGACACCCGGCTGAGGTGCACCGGGCGGATGCGTCCGGCGATGCGGTGCAACAGCGCGCCCAGGCGCGCGACGTCGAGAAGCCCGGTCGCGGCGTCCACCCGCGCGCAACGGAGCAGCAGGTGGTCGGGCTGATGCCGCCGGAGCACGTCGTAGATGAGGTCGGTGGAGAAGGTGACCTGCCGCCCCGTCTTCTCCTTGCCGGGAAAGCGGCGCTCGATGATGCCGGCGATCACGGCGCAACGGCGGAAGGTGCGCTTCATCATGAAGCTCTCCTCCAGCCAGCTCTCCAGGTCGTCGCCCAGCATGTCGGTCTGGAAGAGCTCGCCCCAGTCCAGCTCTTCCATCGGCCGCATGGCCCAGATGGCGATCGCGTAGTCGTTGCAGACGTAGCCGAGCGGCATGACGCCGGCCCGCTCGAGCCGACGGGTGAGCAGCATGGCGAGGGTCGTATGGGCGACACGGCCCTCGAAAGGGTAGCAGACGAGGTACTCGCGCCGACCTCGGCGGAAGGTCTCGATCAGGAAGTCCTCTTCAGTCGGGATCGCGGAGCGCTGCTTCTGGATGGCGAACCACTCCCGCACATCGGCAGGCAACCGATCCCAGGCGTCTTCGTCGGCGAGCAGGCGGCGGACGCGCTTGGCGAGGTAGGTCGAGAGGGGGAACTTCGAGCCGCCCCAGCTCGGGACCTGCGCCTCCGCGTTGGGGGGCGCTCGCGAGACGAAACAGTCGGTGCCGACCACCGCCTCGTAGCGGAGCAGTTGGCCGGCGAAGAGGAAGACGTCGCCGGGCGAGAGCATCTCGAAATAGCTCTCCTCCATCTCGCCGAGCTTGCGCCCGCCCACCCGCTTGCCGCGGCCCGCCATCCGTATGGTGAGGGTCGGGTAATCGATGATGGCGCCGAGGTTCAGCCGATGCTTCTGGGCGATGAAGCCGTCGCGGGCGCGCCAGAGGCCGTCCGGGCCCTGCAGGATGCGCTTGAACTTGTCGTAGGTGCGCAGCGCGTAGCCGCCGGTCGAGACGAGGTCGACGACATCCTCCCACTCCGCCCAGGTCAGGCGCGAGAAGGGGGCGCAGGCGGTCACCTCGTCGTAGAGGGCCTGCATGTCGAAGGGCTCGCCGCAGGCGACGCCCATGACGTGCTGGGCCAGGATGTCGAGCGCCCCGACCCGCTCGGGCTCCCCGTCCAGGTCGTTCGCCGCGACCGCCTCGCGGGCGGCCTGGCACTCCAGTACCTCGAAGCGGTTGGCGGGAACCAGCAGGGCGCGGCTGGCGTCGTCGAGGCGGTGGTTGGCGCGCCCGATCCGCTGGACGAGGCGGGATGAGCCCTTCGGAGCCGCCAGCTGGATGACGAGATCGACCTCGCCCCAGTCTATGCCGAGGTCGAGCGTCGAGGTGCAGACCACCGCGCGCAGCCGACCCTCCGCCATGGCGGCCTCGACCTTGCGGCGCCGCTCGGCGGCGAGGCTGCCGTGGTGAAGAGCGATCGGCAGACTTTCATCATTCATGGCCCAGAGGGTCTGGAACGCCAGCTCCGCCTGAAAGCGGGTGTTGACGAAGACCAGCGTCATGCGGGCGCCGCGGATCGCCTCCAGCACCTCGGCCATGGCGTGCCGGGCGGTGTGGCCGGACCAGGGGACGCGCTCTTCGGAGAGCAGAACCTCGATCACGGGCGGCGCGCCGGCGGCTCCCAGCACGAGGTCGGCCCGGTCAGGCAGCAGGCAGCAGGCAGCAGGCAGCCCTTGTTCGTCACCGCGATTATCGGGAGCGATTGCGGCGGTCGCCTCGCTGGCTGCTGCCTGCTGCCTGCCGCCTGCTGCCTGCGGGACGAGCCACCGGCGCAGGATGTCGGGTTCGTCCACCGTGGCGCTCAGCCCGACGCGGCGAAGGTTCGGGGCGAAGCTTTGCAGGCGGGCCAGGCCGAGATTCAGCAGGTCGCCCCGCTTGTTGCCGTGCAGGGCGTGGATCTCGTCCAGGATCACCGTGTCCAGGTCGCTGAACCACTCGCGCGCGCCGGGCCAGGCGCAGAAGAGGGCGATCTGCTCGGGCGTGGTCAGCAGGATGTCGGGCGGGTTCACCTTCTGCTTCTGGCGGCGGTGGACCGGGGTGTCCCCCGTTCGCGCTTCGATCCGGATGCGGAGCCCGAGCTCCTCCACAGGGGTCAGCAGGTTCCGGCGAACATCAGCCGCGAGGGCCTTCAACGGTGAGACATACAGGGTGTGAACCCCGGCCGGCCGGTTGCGCCGGGGACGTTGCGCCAAGTCGATCAGGCTGGGCAGAAAGCCCGCCAACGTCTTTCCGCCGCCCGTCGGCGCGATCAGCAGGGTGTGCCGCCGCGCGCGCGCCTTGGCGATCATCTCAAGCTGGTGCGGCCGCGCCGCCCAGCCGCGAGCGGCGAACCATGCTTCGAAGGAGGGCGGCAGCAGGGCCGCAGAGTCGGCCGGTTCCGGTGCGGACGCCCGCCTGCTTCGCCGCGCCGAGGGGGCCGTCGCGGCCGTCAGATGTCGCTCGCGCCTTCCGTCGTCGGCGCGGCGGCCACGGCCCCGTTCCCGCTCAGCCGGCGGTACTCGTCAGCCGACAGGATCACCGCCTCGCGGCCTTCGATGGCGAGATGCTGCGGACCTTCGGAGTGCGCGCGCTCCACGATCTCCGACAGGTATTCTCTCGCTTGAGCCAAGTTCCAAGCCACGCGCACGCTCCCCATGGAGTTCAAAGGATAGCGGCCCGCCGCGGCTCCGCATAGCGGCGATTGGGCCACAGGGTTCCGGTTTCGTTTCGCTTCGGGGTCGCCTACCTTGACGCGATGAGTCCCGAGTTGCCGCCGGCCCTGGCCGTCCTGCCCGGCGCCGCCGCAGCGGTGGCCGAGGACGGTGGCGTGCGCGCCTTGTCAGCGGCGGACGCGCGGCGCGGCTTCGCTCGGGAACCTGTGATCGTCGCCCACGCGGCGCTGACCGCGCAGCGGCTCGGGCTGCAGCCGCCTGCGCGTACGCGAGATTTGTTCGACGCCCTGGAGCTCTTCGCCTTCGTCCGGCCGGCGATCTTCTGCGCGCCGACCCCGGCGGGCTTCGCTCAGGCGCTAGGCTTGCCCGAGCCGAAGGGCGCCCCCGCGCAAGCTGAGGCCTTGCGGGAGGGCTGCGCCCGTCTGCTTGACGAGCTCGCGACCGCTCCGTGGCCGAACCGGGAGGAGGCGCTCGCCTGCGCCGAGGTGTTGGCCCGCGCCGGGTGGCCCTGGGGGGCTCTGGCGGTCGCGGCGCTCCGGTCGGGGCCGCTGCGGTCGAGCTTCCGCGGCTCCGGCCTGGACGTCTGGCGGAACATCCCGGAATGGGAGGACGAGGCGCCGCCTGGCGAGCCGGGGTCCCGCCCCGTCGATCCCGACCTGGCCCGGGCGCGGTTGCGCGATCTCCTCTCCCGCGCCGGCCTGGACGAGGCGCGGCCGGCCCAGGCGCGCTTCGCCGGCGAAGCGGCCTACGCCTTCCAGCCCCGCAGCGCGGAGGGCGCGCCGAACGTGATGCTAGCCGAGGCGGGCACGGGCGTCGGCAAGACCCTCGGCTACCTCGCGCCGGCGTCGCTGTGGGCCGAGGCCAACGGGCCGGCGGTCTGGGTGTCGACCTATACTCGGGCGCTGCAGCGGCAGATCGCGCGCGAGGCGGCGACCCTGTTCCCCGATCCAGCGGTCCGCGCGCGGCGCGTCGTCGTCCGGAAAGGGCGTGAGAACTACGCCTGCCTGTTGAACTACCAGGAGATGGTCGGGCCGGCGCTGACCGGCGGCGGCGCGGACTTGGTCGGCCTGGCGCTCACCGCGCGCTGGCTGAGGGCCACCCGCGACGGCGACATGACCGGCGGCGACTACCCGGCTTGGCTGCCCGGCCTGTTCGCGGTGGGCGCGGGCGCGGCGGCTTCCCCGGCCAACCTGGTGGATCGACGCGGAGAGTGCGTGCACGCCGGCTGCCCGCACTATCGGACGTGCTTCGTCGAGAAGGCGATTCGGGGCAGCCGCCGCGCCGACGTCGTGATCGCCAACCATGCGCTGGTCATGACCCACGCGGCGTTCGACGGCGCCCGGCCCAACAAGGACGGCGAGACCGCACGCTTGAAGCGGCTTGTGTTCGACGAGGGGCACCATCTGTTCGACGCCGCCGACAGCGCGTTCTCCGCCACGCTGTCCGGCCAGGAGGCGGCCGAGCTGCGCCGCTGGGTTCGGGGGCCGGAGGGCCGGGGCCGGCGGGGGCGCGGCCTGGACCAGCGCCTCGGCGACCTGACCGCCGGGCGCGAAGACGCCGAGCGCGCGCTGACCGACGCGCTCGCCGCGGCGGCCCAGCTGCCGGGCGAGGGATGGCCCTGGCGGATCGGCGCCCGGCGGACCGAGGACGAGATGTTCGACGCCCGGCCGCACGGGCCCATCGAGACCTTTCTGGCCGCCGTGCTGGATCAGCTGCACGCCCGCGCGCACCCGTCCGACCTGGGGCTGGAGTGTGCGGTTCAGCCGGTCCTGCCCGAGGTGGCCGAGGCCGCCGCAGAGGCCGCTGCGGCGCTCGCCCGCATCGAAGGACCGCTGGTCGCGCTGGCCCGCGCGCTGGAGGATCTGCTGGACGACGAGACGGCCGAGCTTCCCGGCGCCGATCGGGCGCGCATCGAAGGGGCGCTCCGCGGGCTCGACCGCCGGGCGAGGATGGCGCTGCCCGCCTGGCGCGCCATGCTGCAGGCTCTGACCGAGGAGGAGCCCGCCCCCGACGAGCGCTTCGTGGACTGGTTCGAGGCTCGCTTCCACAGCGGCCAGGTGATCGACGCCGCGTACCGCCGACATTGGGTGGACCCGACCGTGCCGCTCCAGGAAGCGGTGCTCAGCCCCGCTCACGGCGTGCTGGTGACCAGCGCGACCCTGACCGATCCCACCTCGCCCGAGCCGTTCGCGCTGGCGGAGATGCGCACCGGCGCTGCGCGGCTGCCCGAGCCGCCCCGGGTGCTGAAGCTCGCCTCTCCCTTCGACTACGCCGCCAACAGCCGCTGTTTCGTGGTGACCGACGTGGGCCGGGACGACCCGCGCCAGGTCTCGGCCGCCATGCGCGAACTCTTCCTGGCCAGCGGAGGAGGGGCGCTCGGGCTTTTCACGGCCATCCGCAGGCTGCGCGCCGTGCACGACCGGATCGCGCCTGCGCTGGCCGAAGCCGGTCTCTCGCTGCACGCGCAGCATGTCGCGCCGCTGGAGATCGGCGCCTTGATCGACGCCTTCCGCGCCGAGGAGGACAGCTGCCTGCTCGGCACGGACGCGGTGCGGGACGGGGTGGACGTGCCGGGCCGGTCGCTCCGGCTGATCGTCTTCGATCGCGTGCCGTGGCCGCGGCCCGACATCCTGCACAAGTCCAGGCGCGCGCGGTTCGGCGGCAAGGCCTACGACGACGCCATCGCGCGAGGGCGGGTGGCCCAGGCGTTCGGGCGGTTGATCCGGCGGGCCGACGATCGGGGGGTGTTCGTCATGCTGGACGCGGCCGCGCCCAGCCGGCTGTTCACGGCTTTGCCGCCCGGGGTCGAGGTCGAACGGGTCGGGCTGGTCGAGGCCATCGAGGCGACCGCCGCGTTCCTGAAGCCGGAGGTCGTGACGAACCCCGGGGACCCGCGTTAGAGCAGTCCCTGGGGCGATCATGAAGCATCTGATTCTGTTTCGGCACGCCAAGGCCGAGCGCAAGGCCGACAGCGGCCTGGACTTCGACCGCGAGCTGACCAAGCGCGGGCGCGAGGACGCAAAGCTGATGGGCCGCGTGCTGGCCCGGGCCGGCTACGCGCCGGACGCCGCCATCGTCAGCGCGGCCAAGCGCACGCGGGAGACCTGGGAGCACGCCGGCGCCGCCTTCAACGGCGTGGTGATCGCCCACGACCGCCGACTTTATAACGCCTCGCCCAAGACGCTGATGGAAGCGGCGGCCACCGAGCTGAAGCGCGCCGGATCGGTCATCCTGGTCGCGCACAACCCGGGCATCCAGGAGCTAGCGGTGGCGCTGCTGAAGCAGGGCGGCGCCAGCGGGGCCGACATCGCGCGAGCCCAAGGATCGTTCCCGACCGCCGGTGTCGCGGCGTTCAGCGTCGGACCTGACGGCGAGTTGTCGGCGGCGCGGCTGCTCTTCCCGCAGGATCACGGAGGCAAGGGCGAGGACTGACGCTCGCTGCTGCGGCGATGACACGCGGCCCCCTGTATTCCCGTGCGTTCTTCGGCGCCGCATAGCCGCGGGTCATGAGTCTCGTGCACGACATCGCGGCCCAGGCTCTCCACCTCGTGGACCCCGAGGAGGCGCATCGGCTGACGATCGCCGCGCTCAGGGCGGGACTGGGCCCGCGCGACACCGGACCCGACGATCCGGCGCTGCACGTGAACATGGCCGGCATGCACCTCAGCAACTGCATCGGCCTGGCTGCCGGCTTCGACAAGCACGGGGAGGCCGCGGACGCGATGTTGGACGCGGGCTTCGGCTTCGTGGAGGTCGGCACCGTGACGCCGCGCCCGCAGGCGGGTAACCCAAGGCCGCGCGTCTACCGGCTCGAGCGGGATCAGGCGGTGATCAACCGCTACGGCTTCAACAGCGAGGGGCTCGAGGCCGTGGCCGCGCGATTGGAGGCTCGCCCGCGGCGGGGCGTCTTGGGCGCCAACCTGGGCGCCAACAAGGACAGCTCCGATCGAGCGGCGGACTATGTCGCGGGCCTGCGGCGGCTCTGGGGCGCGGTGGACTACTTCACCGTGAACATCTCCTCCCCGAACACGCCGGGGCTGCGGGCGCTGCAGGGTGGCGACGAACTGGACGACCTGCTCGGCAAGCTGGCCGAGGCGCGTCTCGCGCTGAAGGACGGCTCCAATCCACCGATCTTCCTGAAGGTCGCCCCAGACCTGACCGAGGTCGACGCCCACCGGATCACCGACTCGGTGCAGAGGGCCGGTCTCGACGGGATCATCGTGTCGAACACGACGGTAGAGAGGCCTTCCGACCTGCGCAGCCACAACCGTTCGGAGGCGGGCGGCCTGTCGGGCGCGCCGCTCTTGGAGGCCAGCACGCGCGTGCTGCGCTGGTTCCACGCCGCGCATGACGAGAAGCTGGTGCTGATCGGCGCCGGAGGGGTGGCCACCGGGGATGACGTCTACGCCAAGATCCGCGCCGGCGCTTGCGTCGTGCAGCTCTACACCGCGCTGATCTACAAGGGCCCGGGCCTGGTGAGGCGCATCAAGCGCGACCTCGCTGCCAGGCTGCGCGCCGACGGGTTCGTCAGCGTGGTGGAGGCGCGGGGCGCGGCGTGAGGCGCTGGCTGCGCCGCGACCAGCCGCTGCTGCCGGCGAAGTTCGAGACCCGGGCGCCGTCCCATCAAACCGCCTTCGACGTCTTCAAGGGCCGGTGGGCTTCCGGCCTGTCCCGAGTGCTTCCCGGAGTGGTCGCGGGCGAGGACGATCTATTCGTGGCCGACGGCCGGCCAGCCCGGGTCTTGGAGCGGTTCGCGTCACGCGAGGGCGGGCTGGCGGGCCAGCGCGTGCTTGAGCTCGGGCCGCTGGAAGGGGCGCACACATACCAGCTTGAGCGGCTCGGGGCGGCGGTCACGGCCGTGGAGGCGAACGTCGAGGCCTGGCTCAAATGCCTGATCGTCAAGGAGCAGCTGCAGCTCAGGGCGCGGTTCCTGCTCGGTGATTTCGTGGCGCACCTTGAGCAGGCCCCCGATGGCTACGACCTGATCTTCGCGAGCGGCGTCCTTTACCACCTGCCCGATCCGGCTCGGGCGATCGCCGCGATGGCCGGGCGGACAGACCGCGTCTTCATCTGGACTCATGTGCATGACGACCGGGCCTGGCCGCGATCGAAGCCGATCGTCGTCGAACGGGACGGTCAGCGGCTCACGTACCATGTCCGAGCGTACCGGGAGCGCGGCTACAGCCGCTTCTGGGGCGGCGCCCACGCCGCCGCGGCCATGCTCACGCGGGAGGACCTGCTCGCCTGTCTCGCTCGCCATGGGTTCACGGAACTGGACGTGCATGAGGAGACGCCCGACCATCCGCACGGCCCGGCGTTGAGCCTGAGCGCCTGGAAGCCTGGCGCGGCCTGAGGCTCAGACCGCGTCCAGCCGGCCCTCGTAGGCCTCACGCAGCATGCCCGCGATCTCGCGGCTGGCGACATCCGCACAGGGGATCATGCCGCCCATGGCCGTGAAGCCGTGGCACAGGCTGTCGTAACAGCGGTAGATCACATGCACGCCCGCGTCCTTCAGCCGATGGGCGTAGATCTCGCCCTGGTCGACCAGCGGATCGAACCCGGCCGTGATCACGATCGCGGGCGCGAGGCCGGTCAGGTCGTCGCTGCGCAAAGGGGACAGGCGGGGATCGGTCAGGTCGGTCCCCTCAGGCGCATAGTGAGCGATGAACCAGTCCATGGTCTCGCGGGAGAGCGGGTACGCCTCGGCGTAGGTGGACATGGACTGCGTCTCGCTCGCGCAGTCGGTGGCCGGATAGACCATCAACTGCACGACCGGTTGAGGCTCACCGGCGCGCTTCAGGTCCTGGCAGATCACGGCGGTGAAGTTGCCGCCCATGCTGTCGCCGCCGACGGCCACCTTGCCCGCGGGGGCGCCAAACCTGGCCGCGTTGTCCCGCGACCAGCGGACGGCGGCCAGGCTGTCGTCGAGGCCGGCCGGGAACCGGTGCTCGGGCGCGAGCCGGTAGTCGATCGACAGCACCGGCCCGCGCCCGGTCCCCGCGAGGAGGGTGCAGAAGGCGTGGTGGGTCTCCAGGTCGCCGATCACCCCTCCGCCCATGTGCAGATAGGTCAGGATGGGCGCGTTCGGATCCTGGTTCTCCGGGCGATAGATCCGGGCGGGCACGGACCCGTGGGGCAGGTCCAGGGTCATCGCCTCCCAGCGGACGCCAGGCTCGGGATCGGCCGCCAGCATGGCCAGCCCGCCCGCCGAGGCCGCCCGCGCTTCGACGGGCGACAGCTGAGTGATCTTGCCTTGCCCGCGCGCCTGGTGGGCGATGAAGCGCAGTCGCGGGTCCAGCTTGCGGCCGCCCAGTTCCGCCGGCTCGTCGCCCGACATGGCGCCCAGCATCGGCGCGGGCATCGCCAGAGCCGCCTTGAGCGCCAGTCGCTGAGCGTTGAAGTCCATGGCGTCAGTCCCCCTCACGACGCGGCAGGGCGGGCAAGCCGCCCAGGATCAACTTGACGCAGAACTCGGCCGCTCCGTCCACGTCGACGGGACGGCGGCGGAGCATGACGCCCCCGACCTCCCGGGCGACGGCGATGGAGGCGGCGGCGAGATAGTCGGCGTCCACCTTGGGCGCCTGGCCCCGCTCCATCACCTCGATGAAGGAGCTGAGCACCTCCTCGAACACCGCCTGGAGCTCCGGCGTGTCCGCACGCAAGTGCGGCAGGGGTTCGTCCGCGGGCCGCCGTGCCTCCCAGTTCTCGTGGCCGTCCGCCAGGAACTCGAAGTAGGCGTGAATGGAGCCGCGGATGTAGCTCTCGAAGTCTCGCGCGCGTTCACGCTGGGCCTTGAGGATCGGCTGGAAGCGCCGCGCGCCGTCCTCGGCGAGAGCCTCGACGACCTCGTCCTTGCTTCGGAAGTAGTTGTAGAAGGCTCCGACCGAGAGCGGGGTCCGTCGAATGATGTCGCGCACCGTCGCCGCCTCGTACCCCATTTCGCCGAAGACCTCGCGAGCGGCCTCGACGATCGCCTGACGGTTCTGAAGCTTGGTCTGCTCGCGTTTGCCGAGCGGCACGACTAGGGCGGTTTGGGACATCAACTCGACCGGTGGAAACGCCAGCGCCCATTGTCGCTTGCGCCGCGCCCCAGTGACAACCCAGGACCCGTCAGGCGGCTCGTGCGAACGGGCCGGCGGGGTCGGCGCGCGGCGATACCGGCAGCTCGTAGCCGGACGACTCGGCGCGCTTCTCGCCCCGCGCGATCTCTTTGTGCAGGTCCCGGACGTAGATGTTGAAGTCGACTTGGATCGTGTGCCGACGTGACCGGTAGTACTGCCCCGCGTGCAGGGCTTCGTCGGCGACGATCACCTGCTCCATCTCCGACGGCGCGGGCGGCCGGTAGCGGCCGGTCAGGTAAGCGGCCGCCAGCTTGGTCTGCTGCTCGGCGAAGTTCACCAGGGTCGGCAGAGGCTGGGCCAGCCCCATGTAGAAGAGGTTGTCTACGCCCGGCTTCATCATTCGCTTGAAAAGGGGCAGGCGGTGCTCTGCGTCGGGAACCAGCGCCGCGTCCTCGAAGAACGGGAACCGCATCTCGTAGCCTGTGGCGTAGATGACGACGTCCACCTCTTCGACGGATCCGTCATCGAAGCGGACGCGCTTGCCGCCTTCGAAGCTGGCGATGTTGGGCTTGACCTTCACGTCGCCGCACCCGACCCGCGTCAGGAACTCGCCGGAAACGGAGGGATGCGCCTCGAGCGGCTCGTGGTCGGGCTTGGGCAGGCCGTAATCCTCCATCCGGCCGATGGTCTTCTTCAGCATGCGCCGGGCGAGGGCGAGGCCAAGCTTCCGCGGCATCCAGGCCGGCAGAGCCGCTTTGTCGGCAGGCTGGCCGTTCACGTATTTGGGGAAGATCCACACGCCTCGGCGGGCGGCCACGAACAGTCTGCGAGCCAGCGGCCGCTGTGACAGCTCCGAGGCGATGTCCATGGCGGAGTTGCCCATCCCGACCACCACGACCGTCTTGCCACGCACGTCCACGGGCTCGAATGGGTCGCGGTACTCGTGCGCGTGGAAGACGGCGCCCTTGAACCGGTCCGCGCCCGGAAAGGTGGGCGTCCGCGGCGACCAGTGGTGGCCGTTGCACACGAAAAGAACGTCGTAGGTGCGGGTCTCGCCCGTCGACAGGGTCACGCGCCACAGTCCCTCGCTGTCACGCACGGCCCGGGTCACGCCGGTGTTGAAGGTGATCGTGGGCCTCAGGCCGAAGTGCTCGACGTAGGCCTTGAAGTAGTCGAACAGCTGGGCGTGGCTTGGGAAGTCAGGCCAGTCGTCCGGAACGGGAAAGTCCTCGAAGGCCAGCCGCCACTTCGACGTGTCGATGTGCAGGCTTTGATAGCAGGCTGAGAGGCCGTTCGGGTTCTTGTAGTACCAGTTGCCGCCGATGTCGTCCGACAGCTCGAAGCAGTCGTACGGGACGCTGTAGTCCTTCAGGCGTTTGGCGGTCGTGAAACCGGAGCAGCCTGCACCGATGATGCAGGCGCGCGGAAGAGACACGGGCCGACCCGCGGCCGGCTCGACGGTTGATCTCGCCATCCCTCAAGCTCCCTGCTCCGATCGACCTTGCGCGCGGTGTCGCCGGGTCAGTCAAACACAGCAAGGGTCAACCGGGCGGGCGCTCGGCGCCGCCCGGCGGGACGACAGCTGCGACTCACCTCAGCGGCGGGCGGATTGGACCGGCTTCACCGCAGTGGTGTTCTTGGCCGACACCGAGCCGGTCGCACGCTTGCACTTGGCCTTGCACTGCCCCCAGGACGGCAGGCAAGCCTGCGGATCCTTGTTCTTGCTGCACTGCTGGTAGCCTTGATTGCAGGCGTTCCTGCACGCATCGGCCGCCGACGCGGGCACGGCCGTAACCGAGAACGCGGCCGACATGGCCATAACCGTCGCCATGACGGTGAACTTCTTCATGATCGCCTCCCTATTTCGCCCATGACTCGGCGAATTCTAGGCAAGGGGACGATAACGCAGACTCACGCGGCGGTCACGGGCTTGTGACAAGAGTTGAACACCTCACGCGACATTGTGTCCAAGCTTGGCTGCAGACGCATTGTTCGTCGGTGGACAGGCAGCGGTAGTATCCGCTGGCGCAATCGTTACGGCATTGTAAACCAGGGTCGCCCACGACTCTGCCCAGCCTTGGGGTGGAAGTGACGGGCTGAGGTTGCAGGGCGCCGGAGACAAGCGAAAGGTCGCGACCGGGCGCGCGAACAACTCGCTGACCTAGGGGCATGACTGCCGTCGACTTGCGGGCGCGAAGCGCGGCTTTCCGCTCTTCGCCTTGATCCGGCGCAGTCGCCGCCGGCGGCGACAAGGTTTGAGCGGCTACCGAACCGGGAGCTTGGCCGGCCAGCAGCAGGATCAGAACAAGCGCACGCAGCACGACGCGAGCCTGTCCGAACATGGTGAACGGAGGCTTTCGGGACTCAGGCGGTCCGCTGCGCCCGATCCTTCTCGTTGGTCGCCTTGATCATGTCGCGCACCCGCGTCCACTGCGCTTCGTCCCAGGCGCGCAGCCCCGAGAAGTTTCCGCCCGTCGCCTGATAGGCTGCGCCGTCGATGGCGATGGTCTGTCCGTTCACGTACTCGGAGCCCGGCGACAGCAGGTACACGGCCAGGTTCGCCAGCTCCTCCATCCGCCCGACGCGGCCGAGCGGATTGGCGCCCATGTCGCTGTAGGCCGCGCCCTCCTGGCCCGGGTTCAGGCGCGCGCTCATGCCTTCGGTCGGGAAAGGGCCGGGCGCGATGGCGTTGAAGCGCACGCCCTTGCCGCCCCACTCGACCGCCAAGCTCTGGGTCATGGCGTTCACGCCGGCCTTCGACATGGCCGAGGGCACCGTGAACGGGCTGCCGTTCCACACCCAGGTCGTGAGGATGGAGACGACCGACGCCTTCTTCCCCTCGGCGATCCAGCGCTTGCCGCAGTCCAGGGTCATGTAGAAGGTGCCCCGGAAGACGATGTTGGAGATCGCGTCGAAGCCGCGCGGGCTGAGATCTTCGGTCCGGCTGATGAAGTTGCCGGCGGCGTTGTTCACCAGGCCCGTCAGCGCGCCGCCGTCCGCCCAGACCTGGTCCAGGGCTTCGTGGATCGCCTCCGCCGCGCGGATATCGCACGGCAGGCCGGATACATAGCCGCCGCTCTGATCGGAGTGCGCGCCGTTCAGTTCGTCGGCCGCTTGCTGAAGCACGCCGCCGCGACGGCCCAGGATGTACACACGGGCGCCAAGCATGAGGCAGGCCTCCGCCATGACCTTGCCCAGGCCCGTGCCTCCCCCGGTGATCAGGATGCGCTCGCCGCTCAAAAGTCCCGGGCGGTACATCAGGTCCGACATCTGCATGGCGCGTCTCCTTGACCTCTAGCGCCGCGATGAGGCGGACCTGACGCCGGGTGCGTCAAGCTTGCTCAGGCCGGCGCTTCGGATTCCCGGATGACCTGGACCTGGTGGGGGTAGGGGGTCGGATAGCCCGCCTCATCGAAGGCGTGCTTGACCGCGGCCAGCAGGTCGGACTTCACCGGCCCGAAATCCGGTCCGTTCACCCACACCCGAAGGGCCACGTCGGCCCAGTTGTCGAAGAGGCCCACCACCTCGGTGAGCGGCGGCGGGTCGGTCAGGATGCGGGGGTCGCCGTCCGCGACGGTCCTGAGGCGCGCGAGGGCGTCGCGCAGATCCACCGTGAAGTCGACGTGCAGAATGAGGTCCACCCGCCGGGTGGGGTGGGCCGAGAAGTTGACGATGAAGTCGCCGAAAATCTTGCTGTTGGGCGCGGTCACCTGGACGTTGTCGAGGGTGGAGATCTCGGTGGTGAAGAGGTCCAGAGAGCGGACGACGCCCTGCTTGCCCGCGATCTCGACGAAGTCCCCGACCCGGTAGGGGCGGAACAGCAGCAGCATGACTCCCGCCGCGACGTTGGAGAGCGTTCCCTGCAGCGCCAAGCCGACCGCGAGCGACGCGGCGCCCAGGACCGCGATCACGCTGGTGGTCGCAACGCCCAGCCGGGTCAGGACGGCGATGAAGCCGACGATCAGAACGGCGTAGCGGACCAGTGAAGCGCCGAAGCTCTGGAGCGTGGCGTCCGACCGGGTCCGCTGGAAGCGGCCCAGCATCCGGCGCACCAGGCCCGAAGCCCAGCGGGCCGCCCAGAAAGTCGCGACCAAGATGATCGCGGCGATGCAAAGGTTCACCGCGAAGTCGCCGGACACGTCCAGTATCTTGCGCCACAAGTTCGGGTCGCCTTCGCCGAAGCGGGCGGGCAGAGCCGGGATCAGGTCCATGGCGCGAGCTATAGCCCGGCGATCAGTCCCTGCGGAACCTCAGTCGCGCTTGCCCGTCATCGGCGGCCAGGACGAGGAGGTCGGGCGCGATCAGCGTCCAGTAGGCCGCTTCCTGAAGGGCGGTCAGGTACCGCGCCTCGAACGGGCTCGCGGGCGAGGGGCACGCCCGGCGCGTGGTCGCGAGAGGACCGGCGCGCCATCGACCGCCCTCCAGCTGGGCTCCGCCGAGAAGGTGTTGCAGCCGCCGGAACCGGAGACACGCCCGTCGGCGGCGATGTCGAGGCTCGGGCGAACGCCGGGCGGGGGAGGGGCGCCGTCCAGGGTTTCTAGAAGCCAGTGCCGTCCAGCGATGGCGGCGGGCTCGGGCGCTGGACCGCCGCAACCGCGATAGCTCCGATCCGCGACCGTCAGGGTGACCGTGGCCGGGTACGGCCGCCCGCTCATGGCGTCGGCGCACGGCCGGTGCTCCACGACCATGCGGACGGGGATCGACCCGGACCGGGTGGAGTAGACGGTCCGACCGGGGGCCAGGTCGACCCGGGGCGGCGGAGCGGCGAGCCGACGCTCGCCGTAGTCCAGGGTCAGGGTCAGACCCTGGCTCGGGTCGAGCTCTGCGGCCCAGCCGGGCTCCTGCCCGCGCGCTTCGAACCGCCCGGGCGGCGCCGGGGCGAGATCAGGCGGCGGGACCGGGGCGGCCGCGCAGCCCGCCAGGGCGGCGCAGGCCAGGAGCATGCAGGGCAGCGGGTGTCCGGTCATGCCCGTCAGCATGACTGGCGCGGGTGAACCGCGGCTGAGCGGTGGACCTTGCGAGCCCGCCGGCTAGTTTGGCCCCTCCAAGGAGGCTCGCCCATGAAGATGCGTCGGCTCGGGAACAGCGACCTGGAGGTTTCGGAGATCTGTCTCGGCTCCTGGCTGACCTTCGGCGTCGGCGTCGAGCGGGACCGCGCCCAGGCCTGCGTCCACGCCGCCTTCGACGCCGGGATCAACTTCATCGACACGGCGAACGTGTACGGCCGCGGCGCCGCGGAGGAGTTCCTCGGCGAGACCCTGAAAGGGATGAACCGCCACAGCTACGTCATGGCGACGAAAGTCTTCTTCCCCATGTCGGAGGCCGACCGGGGCCTGTCCCGGGCGCAGATCGAGAAGCAGCTTGACGCCTCGCTAAGGCGCCTGCGGACCGACTTCATCGACCTCTACCAGTGCCATCGCGCCGACCCGGAGACGCCGCTGGACGAAACGATGGAGGCGCTCACCCGCGCCAAACAGGCGGGGAAGGTGCGCTGGATCGGCTTTTCGGAGTGGCCGATCGAGACGATCCAGGCCGCGGACGCCCTGTCGGGCGTGGAGAAGTTCGTCTCCAGCCAGCCGCAGTACTCGCTGATATGGCGGCGGCCTGAGAAGGACGTGATCCCCTGGTGCCGCGAGCACGGCATCAGCCAGATCGTCTGGTCGCCCCTCGCCCAAGGGGTGCTCACCGGCAAGTACAAGCCAGGCATCGCCGTCCCGCCCGACAGCCGCGCCGCGAGCGACGCCATGGGCGGCTTCCTGCGCCAGGAGTGGCTGAGCGAGCCGGTGCTGCGCGCGGTCGAGCAGATCGGCCGTCTCGCCGGGCAGGCGGGCCTCAGCACGGCGGCGTTCGGCCTGGCCTGGGTGCTGCGCGAGCCGAACGTGGCCAGCGCCATCATCGGCGCGAGCCGCCCCGAGCAGGTGCACGAGAACGCCAAGGCGAGCGGGGCGAGGGTCGATCCGGCCCTGTTCGCTGAAGCGGAGGGCTTGCTCGGCGAGGCGCTCGGCCGCTGATCAGCTTCGGGGCTTGAGGATCAGGCAGGTGGTCACGCCAGTCGCGCAGAGTCGGCCGTCCTTGTCCCAAAGCTTGGCTTCGGCGGTGGCGATCCTGCCGCCGCCATGCACGGCCACCCCTTCGCAGCGCACGGGGCCGGACGCCGCGGTGAGCGCGCGCAGGTAGGTCACGTGCAGATCCACCGTCGTGTAGCCCACGCCCGCGGGCAGGGTGCTGTGGACCGCGCAGCCTAGAGCGGAGTCGAGCAGCGTCGCGGCGTAACCGCCGTGCACCGTGCCGATCGGATTGTAATGGTCCTCGTTGGGCCGGCCCTCGAAGACCACGCGCCCCGGTTCGACCTCGACGGCGGTGAAATCGAGGGTGCGGCCGATCCCCCGCTTGTAGCCGCCGCCGAAGAAGGCGGCGCGGAGCTGCTCCAGGCCCGAGAGGGCCGTCTTGGGTTCGGCGAGGTCGCTCATCGTGCAGGGTCCAACGTCTCTCCCGCTCAGGTGACATAATCCGTTGCCCAAAGCAACGCTCAGGCGGTCGCGTTTGCCGCCGTGTCGTCGTTCCGTTAGGTTGCCGCCCCTATATTCCCGCCCGAGGGCCGACTGATGAGTCGCGCGCCGGCTCGACCCCGAGCGGCGCGCGTTCGTCGTTTCCGGCCCTCGCTGCGCGCAGGAGCGCTCGTTCGATGACCAGCCGACGCAAGAAGATCTACGAGGGGAAGGCCAAGATCCTCTACGAGGGGCCTGAGCCCGGCACCCTGATCCAGTACTTCAAGGACGACGCGACCGCCTTCAACGCTCAGAAGAAGGCCGTTCTCGAGGGCAAGGGCGTCATCAACAACCGGATCAGCGAGTACATCATGACTCGGCTGAACGGCATCGGCGTGCAGAACCACTTCATCCGGCGGCTGAACCTGCGCGAGCAGCTGATCAAGGAGGTGGAGATCATTCCGCTGGAAGTGGTCTGCCGCAACATCGCGGCCGGCTCGCTGGCGCAGCGTTTCGGCCTGCCGGAAGGGCAGCAGCTGCCGCGATCGATCATCGAGTTCTACTACAAGGACGACAAGCTCAACGATCCGATGTGCACCGAGGAGCACATCACCGCCTTCAATTGGGCCAGCACCCAGGAGATCGACGACATGCTGGCGCTGACCCTGCGGGTGAACGACTTCCTCTCGGGCATGTTCGGCGCCGTCGGCATCACCCTGGTCGACTTCAAGATCGAGTATGGCCGGGTCTGGGAGGGCGACTTCTCCAAGGTGCTGCTGGCGGATGAGATCAGCCCCGACAGCTGCCGCCTGTGGGACAGCGCCTCCAACGAGAAGCTGGACAAGGATCGCTTCCGCCGCGACCTGGGCAATGTCATCGAGAGCTACACCGAGGTCGCGCGCCGCCTCGGGATCATGAAGGAGATGCCGACCGTGATCCAAGGCGGGATGGCCTGATGCGGGCGACGGTTCACGTCTTCCTCAAGCCGGGCGTGCTGGACGTCGAGGGCAAGGCGATCGAGGGCGCGCTCCACGGCTTGGCCTATAAGGAGGTCTCGGGCGTGCGGGTCGGCAAGACCATCACCTTCGACCTGCCGGACGGCGATCGCGCCGCGGCGGAGGCGGACGTCCGGGGCATGTGCGAGAAGCTGCTCGCCAACACCGTGATCGAGAGCTACCGCATCACGCTGGACTGAGCGGGCGCGACGCTGCGCCCTGCGCGCAAACGCGCGATTCACATGCGAATCCGGGCGCGCTAGCCCTCCTGAGCCCGCCGCCTTCCGACGGCGTCACGGGCTCACGGAGCACAGCATGCACGCGTCGAACGCGGTCCCGTTCGCCAGCTTCTTCATGGGCGGATTCGAGTGCGCCACCCATCGCCGCCGGGACGGCGCGCGGGTGGATTGCACCGTGGCCACCGGGCACGACCGGTTCGTCCGCCAGGATTACGCCGCGATGGCCGCCCATGGCCTCTGGACGACCCGCGACGGCCTGCGGTGGCACCTGATCGAGCGGTCTCCCGGCCAGTACGACTGGTCCAGCTGGCGGCCGATGCTGCGCGCGGCGCGCGACGCCGGCGTGCAGGTGGTCTGGGACCTCTGGCACTACGGCCACCCCGATTGGCTGGACATCTGGTCGCCGGATTTCGTCGAGCGCATCGCCGCCTTCGCGGAAGCCGCCGCGCGCGTCCGGGCCGAGGAGTCCGACGAGATTCCGTTCTGGTGCCCGGTGAACGAGATCTCGTACTTCGCCTACATGGCCGGCGACATCGGCGAGTGGCGGCCCTACGCGACGGGTCGCGGCGCCGAATTGAAGCGCCAGCTGATCCGCGCCGCCGTCGCCGCCGTGGACGCCGTGCAGCGGGTGGACCCGCGGGCCCGCATCCTGTGGTGCGAACCCTGCGTGCACATCGTCCCCGCCAGCCTGACCCCCGGCGACCTGGACCACGCCCGGCACGAGGCGGAGTCCCAGTTCGAAGCCTTCGACATGCTGTGCGGTCGGCGCGAGCCGGAGCTCGGCGGGCGGCCGGACGTGCTCGACATCGTCGGGCTCAATTTCTACTCGCACAATCAATGGACGCCGGCCGGCAATTTCGTGCCGCTGGGCCACCACTCCTGGCGCCCGTTCAGCACCATGCTGACCGACATCGCCGCCCGCTACGGCCGCCCGGTGATCATCGCCGAGACCGGCGCGGAGGGTTCAGCCCGGTCGGCCTGGCTGCACTACGTCGCCGGCGAGGTCGAACAGGCGCGGGACGCGGGCGTCGACGTGCAGGGCGTCTGTCTCTACCCGATCTGCAACTATCCCGGCTGGAACGACGCCCGGCTCTGCCCCACGGGTCTGTTCGGCACCCCGGACGAGGGCGGCCGACGTCCCGTCCACGAGCCCCTCGCCCGCGAACTGCGTCGGCTCCAGCGCGAGATGGAGGCCTACTCGGCTCCGAGCGTTCTGCTCGCCGCCGAGTAGCCGCTGGAGCGCCCGCCGGTCGCGGCGGCGCGCTCGGCTCCGCTTCAGGCCGCTTGCCGGCCAGGCATGCTGCGCGAGGCGATCAGGTGCGCGATCACGGTGACCGCCACGAAGGGCACCAGGGCCAGCAGGCCGTACTGCAAGGACCGGACGCCGTACTCGCCCGCCAGGCTGTCGCTGACCATGCCCACGTAGACCGGGCCGCCGCCAAGACCGATCAGGTTCAGCACGAACAGCAGCAGGGCGCCGGACACGGTCCGCTGCCCCGGGCGCACGGCGTTCTGAACCACGGCGAGCGCCGGGGCGAGGTACATGTTGTTCATCAACGAGGGCACGGCCAGGAACGCGAGCGAGGTCTGCCAGTTCGGCGCGAACAGGAACCCGAAGTAGAAGGGCAGGCTGATCGCGAACGCCGCCGCGGGGACGTAGGCGTACGCGCGGGGGTTCCTTCGTCCGAACTTGTCCACCAGCCAGCCGGCCCCGAACGTGCCCACCGCCGAGGTGAACCCCGTGACCACGGCGTAGTAGAAGCCGATCTCCTGCAGCGACATGCCTTGAACGCGCGACAGGTACTGAGGCGGCCACACCAGCATGGCGTAGCCGACGAAGGCCGACAGGCCGCTGGACAGGGCCGTCAGCAGCAGGGTGCGATTGGAGAAGAAGGAGCCGACAGCTTGGAGCAGCGGCGGGCTCGGCGGATGGGCTTCGGCGCCGGGCGCGAGCACGTCCATGCCGCCGCGCTTGGGCTCACGGACGACGATCAGCAGGAGCAACGCGAGCAACACGCCCGGGACGCCGACCGAGAAGAAGGCGACCCGCCAACCGTACTCGGCGGCGACGAAGCCGCCCAGCGCGGTGCCGAGGGCGGAGCCGACCGGCACGCCGAGCGAGTAGATCGCCAGCGCCGTCCCCCGCCGCTCGGGCGTGAAGTAGTCGGAGATCAGAGAGTAGGACGGCGGGGAGCCGCCGGCCTCGCCAGCGCCGACGCCGATCCGGAACAGCAGCAGCTGCCAGAAATTGGTCGCGGTGCCGCAAAGGGCGGTGAAGACGCTCCAGATCGCGCAGGCGCCGGCGATGATCCATGTGCGCTTGGCCCGATCGGCCAGCCACGCCACTGGAATGCCCAGGGTCGTATAGAAGATGGCGAACGCCAGACCGGTCAGCATCCCGAGCTGGGTGTCCGACAGGTTGAGGTCCGCTTTGATCGGGATCGCCAGGATCGACATGATCTGCCGGTCCAGGAAGTTGAAGATGTAGACGAGCATCAGCACGAGCACGACCACGTAGCTGTAGGTCGTGTTGCGCGGCGCCGTGGCGGCCGGGTGGGGGCCGATGGGCGGCATCTCAGGGGTTACGACGCGGGTCATCGGTTCAGGCCGCTGAAGAGGAGGCGCTCGGCGGCGCGGGGATCGTTGACGACTTTGGATTGGGCGTCGAACACCATCGTGGCGCGGGATGGCGGCCGGTAGGCGGGCCAGCCAGGGTCGCCGGTCCTGGCGAAGCGGAGCCAGGCGTCGCTCATGGCGTCGGCGATCCGCTGCTGCACCGGGCCGACGCCGCTCATGGATTCGGACTTGGCCACGTTGTCGAAGACCATCCCGATCTCGAGCGCATGCGGGGACTTCCACTTGCCGCCGGCGACCGGGGTCTCCCAGGTGAGCAGGTACATGTAGGCGGGGGCGCCGCCCTGAGCGGCCTTGCGCTCGGCCTGGATGATGGCGCGGTTGCGGAAGCCGGCTTCGGTGGTGGCGGTGAAGTAGATGTCGCCTGCATCGTCGTTCGGGTACGCGCGCCGCAGGGCGGCTATGGTCGCGGGCACGTCCGCCCCCTGGAGGACGGGCGCCAGTCGGCCCGGCAGCGCCTCCCACGTGAGGTCAAACAGGCTGGGGTCCCGCGCGCCCGCCAGCAGGGTCATTTCGTCCTTCGTCGTGCCGATCAGCACGGGCACGTTCCGGGACACCGCCGGCGCGTCAGGGTGGAATGGGTGGCGGGGGAGGGACCGGCCGTCCACGACGGGGCTGAAGTTGGCGCCCGACTTGGCGACGCCTTCCAGCAGCCGAGCCATGGGAAGCGCGGCCAGTTCTCGCGCCTGGCCGGCTTGCAGGCCGCAGGCGGCGAGGAGCTTGCGCGTGTCCTCCGCGGCGGCGGCGGGCTCGCGGACCTTCAGGGTGGACCCGCTCTGGACCACCGACCGGTGGAAGAGGCCGGCCGCCGCGGGCATGGCCATCAGGGTCGAGACTTTCGATCCGCCGCCGGACTCGCCGAAGATGAGGACGGTTCTCGGGTCCCCGCCGAACTCGGCGATGTTGTCTCGCACCCATTGCAGGGCCAGGAGCATGTCGAGGTTGCCGGCGTTGCCGGAGTCGCCGAGGGCGGGTCCGCCATTGGCCAGGTAGGTGTACCCGAAGGCGTTCAGGCGGTGGTTGACCGTGACCACGACCACGTCGCCCTTGGTGGCGAGGCGCGTGCCGTCATAGGCGTTGCTGGACCCGGACCCGGTGACGAAGCCGCCGCCGTGGAACCAGACCATGACCGGCCGCTTGCGGCCGTCACGCAGGCCCGGCGTCCAGACGTTCAGGAACAGGCAGTCCTCGCTGTCCGGCTGCCGGTTGGCCCAGGACCGGAACAGGCCCCCGCCGTCTCCGCCGGCGTTCTGCGGGGACTGATTGCCGAACGCCGTCGCCTCCTGCACGTCCCGCCAAGGCGTCGGCGCGCGGGGGGCCTGGAAGCGGCGGCCCTCCGTCGAGGCGCCGTAACGGACGCCCTTGAAGACCTTGATCGGTCCTTCGGCGTACCCCCGGACCTTGCCGGCGCGGGTGGTGGCGACCGGGGATGCGGGTTGGGCGAACGCGGGGAAGGCGCCGAGCATGCCGGCCGAGCCCGCGCCCGCCAGCCAGAGCCGCCGATCGACGCCCGGCGGCCGAACTCCTTCGCTCATGAACGCTCCCCCACTCGCACCGGGCGTGCGCCGCTTTGGAAGCGGACCGCCTCTCTAGCGAGATGATGTTGGAGGAGGTCCGCCCCGCTCGTCAACGACCAAGGCGAGGCGCCTAGCCCGTGATCCTTGCGTTCGGGCCGCGCCCGGCCTTCAGCGCGGCGGCGACGTCCAGCCCGCCGCGACCGTAGATCGGGTCCACGCCGGGCTCGCCCAGGTCCCTGGCGTGATCGAGCAACAGGGCGGCGATCTCCCGCCCGCCCAGCCGCGGAAAGGCGTCCATGAGCAGGGCCGCGGCCCCCGCGACGTAGGGCACCGAGAAGGACGTGCCCGAGCGGAGATAGCAGTAGAGGGGATCGCAATCGGTCACGATGTCGACGCCGGGAGCGACGATGTAGGCGCTCTTCGCCGCGCCGGCGCGGTTGGACCAGGGGGTCAAGGCCCCGTCCTGCCCGGTGGCGCCGACGGCGATCACCTGGCCCTGGTACCGAGGTTCGGCGGCGTAGCGGGCCGGCCAGACGGGATCGGGCGCGCCGTTGTTTCCGCCGGCAATCATGACGAGCGCTCCGGCGTCGACCGCGCGTCCCAACGCGGCCTCGAACTCCGGGGTGAGCTTGCGTTCCGCCTTGGGGCTGACGAGGGCGAGGACGATGATCCGGGCCTTGCGAGCGAGCGCGTAATCGATGCCTCGGGCCACGTCGCTCGCCCGGAAGGCGCACTCGGTCAGGCACGCGCCGTCCATGTCCGCGCGGACCGAAAGCAGGGTGGAGTCGTACGCCAGCCCGATCGTGCCTTGGCCGTTCAGCATCGCGGTGAGAGGTCCGGCGACGGACCGCCCGTGCTTCACCGCCCCCGGGGTGCGACGCTCGATGAGGTCCACCGACGAGCGGGACACGGCCAGGTCATGAGCGCCCGCCGGAACGCCGGTGTCGATCAGGGCGATGGTGACGCCGCGACCGGTGACGCCGGCGCGGTAGGCCGCATCCGCGCCCACAGCCCGGACACCCCAGCTCCGCAGGTACTCCGGGCTCGTGGCGCGGGGCACTCGCCGGGTCTGGAGCCCGCGGGTCAGCGAAGCGACGGCGGACCTCTGCCCCGGCGGGATCGCCGCCGCGCAGGCCGACAGGGCGACAGGCGTCCAGAGTGCGAGCGCGAGGGCCGGCCAACGCAGCAGCGCGAACAGGCGCGAACTGTTCAATTCAAGCTTCCAAGGAGGAGGAGGGTTCGAGATTGGGTGGGTGCGCCCTGTCGCCTAGACGGCGCTGGCGGTCTCGCGAAATGTTGATCGATGTCGAGCTGACTACGGTGCGGCGGCGGGACCGCGTCTCTGGCCGATTTCTGACAGCTTCAGTCGTCCTCGTCCTCGTAGCCGATGAGCGCGAGAGCCCGAGCCGGCTGGCCCTCGAGCTCCGCCCAGCGCAGCAGGCCTTCCTCACGGCCATGGGTGATCCACAGCTCGCCAGGCCGGAGCTCGCGGAACGTGCTGGTGAGCTCGTCCCAGTCCGCATGATCGGAGATCACCAACGGCAATTCGACGCCTCGGGCCCGAGCTCGCTGGCGCACCTGCATCCAGCCCGAGGCGAAGCAGACCACCGGGTCGGGGAAGCGGCGCGACCACCGATCGGTGATGGCCGACGGCGGTCCGATGACGATCTCGCCGGCGAAGTCCGCCTTCCGCCCTCCGGTCGCTGGCCGCAAATCGCCGAGGTCGACCCCGTGGCGCTGGTAGAGCGCGTTCAGCCGATCCATGGCGCCGTGCATGTAGATGGGCCGGTCCCAGCCGGCGAGGCGGAGCAGCTTGATCACCCGCTGCGCCTTCCCGAGAGCGTACGCGCCGACCAGGTGCGTGCGGTCGGGGAACTGCTCCACCGAGCGGAGCAGCTTGGCGATCTCCTCCGCGGCGTCGGGGTGGCGGAAAACGGGCAACCCGAAGGTGGCCTCGCTGACGAACACGTCGCAGTCCACCGGTTGGAACGCCGCGCAGGTCGGGTCGGGGCGGCGCTTGTAGTCGCCCGACACCACGATGGTCAGCCCGCCGTGCGAGACGACGGCCTGGGCGCTTCCCAGCACGTGCCCGGCGGGGACCAGGGTCACGGAGACCCCGTCCCGCTGGTTGACCTGACCATAGGACGAGGGCTCGACGCGCTCGGCGTGGGCGTCGCCGTAGCGCTCCACCATGATGTCGAGCGTTTGCGGCGTGGCGAGCACCACGCCATGACCCGAGCGGGCGTGATCGCTGTGCCCATGGGTGATGACGGCCCGCGCGACCGGCTTGACCGGGTCGATGTAGAAGTCGCCGGGCGGGCAGTAGAGCCCCTCGGGCCTGGGACACAGCAGCTGTTCGGGGCGGAGCGTCACGATCGAGATATAGGGCTCTTGGCGGCGAGGGGGGCGAGCCTCTAAGCCGGGCGGCATGGAAGAGGTTTCCGAGCCGACGCGGCAATTGCTCGAAGCGATGAACGCGCACGGCGGCCACGCCGGCGCGCTCGGCTTCGAGCTGGTCAGCCTGGACCGAAGCGGCGTGGTGCTGAAGACGCCCTACAAGCCGGAGCTGGTCGGGGACCCGGACACGGGCGTGCTCGCCGGGGGCGTGGTGACCGCCCTGCTCGACCATGTGAGCGGGCAGGCGGTGTTCGCGGCCAGCGCGGCGCCGGGCTCGATCGCCACCTTGGACTTACGGATCGACTACATGCGCGGGGCCGAGCCCGGACGGGACCTGTTCGCCCATGCGGTCTGCTACAAGGTCACCCGCTCGGTCGCCTTCGTGCGCGCCACGGCCTACGAGGACACGCCGGACGATCCGGTCGCCACCGCGCAATCCGCCTTCATGCTGGACGCCAACGCCGGGCGGAAGCCCGGCGCCAACCTGAGGGCGCCCCGATGAGCACGCCCGAAGAGCTGAAATCCGTGCTGGAGCGCATTCCCTACGCGCGGTTCCTGGGTCTGCGCGCCGAATTGGCTGGCGATGAGATGACGGCGGTGCTGCCGTTCGGCGAACACCTGATCGGCAACCCGATGTTGCCCGCGATCCACGGCGGGGTGCTCGGCGCCTTCATGGAGCTGACCGCGCTGGCCCAGCTGAGCATCGCCCAGGGCCAGCTCCGGCAGCCCAAGCCTATCGACGTGACGGTCGAATACCTCCGCTCGGCCCGGCCGCTGACGACGTACGCTCGGGCGGAGGTTCGCAAGCTGGGACGCCGGATCGCCAACGTCCATGTGGAGGCCTGGCAGGAGGCGCGGGCCAACCCGGTGGCGGCGCTCCGCGGGCACTTCCTGGTCACCCCGCGGGAAAGCTGAGTTCGGACGCGCGTTCATCAACCTTGCGGAAAGGTTAAGCTTACGCTAGCCGAATCGCGCTGGAGTTGTCGCGGGGCGGGGCGAATGTCGGTTTGGGCGTCGAGTCCCGAGTTGCTGGCCGCGGGCGGCGCGTTCGGGCTGGGCGCGCTGGCCATCGCCGGGGCGCGGGACACGGGCGGGCTCTCCATCCTCGCTTGGCCGGGCGGCTCGATGTGGCGGGCCGAACTGGTGGAGCGGCTGCCGCCTCTCACGCTCGCGGGGGTCGAGGCGCTGATCCTGGCCCTGACCCTGGCGTTCGCCTGGCGCTCTCGGCGGACATGGCCGGTGGCGGCCGCGATCCTTCAAGGGGTCGGGCTGGGGGCGCTATTGGCTCGGCTGCACGACTCCCGCATCTCGGGCGAGGATCTTCTGCAGCTGAGCCGGGCGACCACCGTGATCGCGCTGGTCCTGCTCGTGGCGGGCGCGGCTCTGGCGCTCCTGCGACGACGGCGCCCGCAGTAGGTTGGTATTCCCAACAGGGCGGAGTAGACTCCGGGTGCTTTTCGGAGTCGGACCTTGCCCCTGTCTCACCAATCCGTCTGGGCCGCGATCGACGCGCTGGCGGCCCGTCGCGGCCTAACGCCTTCGGGCCTGGCGCGGCGGGCCGGGCTGGACGCGACGAGCTTCAACAAGTCCAAGCGGGTTTCGGCGGACGGTCGGGCGCGCTGGCCCTCCACCGAGAGCGTGTCCAAGGTGCTCGAGGCCACCGGCTCGAACCTGTCGGAGTTCGCCGATCTGGCCGGCGCCGGGGCGGCGCCTCGGGGCGTGCCGCTGTTGGGCTTCGCCCAGGCGGGCGCCGCCGGGTACTTCGACGATGCCGGGTTTCCGGCCGGGCAGGGGTGGGACGAGGTGAGCCTGCCGGGGCTGAACGAGGAGGGCGTCTACGCCTTGCAGATCAGCGGGGACAGCATGGCGCCGGTTTACCGCGACGGGGACCGCATCATCGTCAAAGCGGACGCGCCGCTGAAGCGAGGTGATCGGGTGGTGCTCAAGACGCTCGAGGGCGAGGTCATGGCCAAGGAACTAGAGCGCCTGACCGCCAAGTCGGTCGAGCTGCGCTCGCTCAACGCCGAGCACGTCGGCCGCAAGTTCAAGCGCTCGGAGGTGGTCTGGATGGCCCGGATCCTCTGGGCCAGCCAGTAGGCGGACAGCAAAGAGGCCGGCGCGAGGCCGGCCTCTCCACAACTTCGGTCCGCGCCGCTTAGTAGGAAGCGGGTTGGACGTAGGCGCCGCTGACCCAGCCGCCGTTGGCCAGGCGCACCCAGCCGTTCTGCGAGCCCGCCACCTGGAAGGGCTGACCGGCGCCGAGGCTGCCGACCTGCGCCGAGCGAGTGCTGGGCGCCGAACGGACCTTCAGGTTCGTGCGGGCTACGTAGGTGTTGGCGGCGGCGTAGCCGGCGCCATAGGCCGATTGATAAGCCACGGCCCGGTCGCGCTGCTGCTTGCAGCCGACGTAGGAGCCGGCCGCGGCGCCGAGGCCGGCGCCGGCGACGGTGCCGAGCGTCCGCTCGTTCTTGGCCACCTGGTTGCCGACCACGCCGCCGACGATGGCGCCGATCACGGCGCCGGCTTGCTGGCGGCCGCCCGGGGCGTCGCAGTTCACGATGTTGCGGCCCACTTGAGCCGAAGCGGCGGTCGGCGCGGCGGCGACGCCCACGAGGGCGGCGGCCGAGACGGCCAGGGCTGCGGAACCGGCGGTGATGCTCTTCAGAATGCTCATGACAGTCTCCTTTCCGGGGGGGATGAGCTCGATCGACTGGAGAATGCCTGAGCGTGGCTGAACGCTCCCGCGGACGTCTCGTTGTTTTCCGTTCATGCAGCGAGAAGTTCGCCGGCCAGCGCGCGGTCGATGAGGGCGAGGGTCTCTGGCAGGCCGTAGATCGCCGCGAAGGAGCCGAAACGCGGGCCCTGGCTCTGGCCCAGAAGCACCTCGTAGAGGGCCTGGAACCAGAGTCGGAGCGGCTCAAAGTTCGCGGCCTTGCCCGCCGCATAGACTTCGTTCTGGATCGTCTCGCTGTCGCGGGTGTCGGCCGGGAGGGCGCGCAGGCGTCCGGCGAGGTCGTGCATGGCGGCGCGTTCCTGCTCGGTGGGCGCGCGGTACACCTTCGCGGGCAGCACGAAGTCTCGGTAGTACTGCAGCGCGTAGCCGGCCAGCCGGTCGAGCAGCGGCTCGCTCTGGGGCGTCGCGCCGGGCAGGTAGCGGCTGATGAAGGCCCAGAGCATGGCCTTGTCGGTGGCGTTCGCCACGCCCACCAGGTTCAGCAGCAGGGCGAAGGAGACCGGCGAGCCCTGGGCCGGCGGCGCGCCCGTGTGGACGTGCCAGACGGGGTTGTCGAGCTGCTTGACCGGCTCCTGGCCGGGGTAGGCGTCGAGCTGCTGCAGGTAGTCGTCGGTCGCTCGAGGGATGACGTCGAAGTGCAGCTTCTTGGCCGAACGGGGCGACTGGAAGATGTAGTAGCTGAGGCTCTCCTGGGCGCCGTAGCGAAGCCAGTCCTCCAGGGCGAGGCCGTTGCCCTTGCTCTTGCTGATCTTCTGGCCCTCGCCGTCGAGGAACAGCTCGTAGTGGAAGCCTTCCGGCGGCGAGCCGCCCAGGACGCGGCAGATGCGGCTGGACGCCTTCACACTGTCGATCAGGTCCTTGCCGCTCATTTCGTAGTCGACGCCGAGCGCGGCCCAGCGCATGGCCCAGTCGGGCTTCCATTGCAGCTTCACGTGCCCGCCGGTCACGAGGGTCTTGACCCGCGAGCCGTCCTCGTCCTCGAAGACGATGGTCCCGGCGTCCGGGTCGCGTTCGAGGGTGGGGACCTGGAGCACCCGACCGCTAGTCGGGCTGATCGGCAGGAAGGGCGAATAGGTGGCGCGCCGGTCGGGGCCGAGCGTCGGCAGCATGACGGCCTGGATCTCGTCGAAGCGGCGGAGCGCCGTCCGCAGGGTCTCGTCGAAGCGGCCGCTGCGGTACTGCTCGGTGGAGGACATGAACTCGTACTCGAAGCCGAAGCTGTCGAGGAAGGCGCGCAAACGGGCGTTGTTGGCCGCGCCGAAGCTGTCGCCCTCGCCGAAGGGGTCGCGAACCTGGGTCAGCGGCTTGCCGAGGTCGAGCGCCAGCTGATCCTTGTTGGGGACATTGTCGGGGACCTTGCGCAGGCCGTCCATGTCGTCGCTGAAGCAGATCAGCCGGGTCGGCCAGGCGTCCTCGGTCAGCGTGCGGAAGGCGGAGCGGACCATGGTCGTGCGCTGGACTTCGTTGAAGGTCCCGATGTGCGGCAGGCCGGACGGTCCGTAGCCCGTCTCCAGGATCACCGGCGCCTGCAGGGCGGGGTGGTCCCGCAGGGCGTCGGCCGTGCGACCGTGAGCGATCAGCGCGGCCGCGGCGTCCCGCGCCTCTTTGTCGGCCAGGCGAACGGCGAGCACGCGGGCGAGCAGGGCGCGCGCCTGCTCGAAAGGCCAGGCGCGAGCGTCCTGGGCGAGGGGAGAGAGACCGGTCAGCATGGCGCGGCGTCTATAGGCGCTGGCCGCGCCGGGCGCCACGGCGCGTGGGTCAGGCGCCGGCTTGCAGGAAGGCCACGCCGGCGGCGAAGTCGCCGACCTCGAACCAGACCGGCTTCACAGCGTCGCCCGAACGGCTCGGGAAGACGAACTCCACCGTCACCGCTTCCCGCGGATCGAGGCCGGCGAGGGCCGCCACTGCCGTCGGCGGCAGCCGCCAAAGCTGGCCGCCTTCCTTCCCGCCCGGCATGAGCGCGGCGGGCGCGGTCTCGCGGCTGGCGGCGTGAATCACGCGCGACTGCCCGGGCCCCGGCGCCCGGTCGCGAAGGCTCCCGCCGCGGAGATCGGGATGGGGTCCACGCGCCGTGTCGCGGATCCGCAGCCGGACGGCGGAGGGCTGGGCCCCGGCGAAAGCGGCTGCGACGGTGGGCCGGCCGCGGTCGAGGCCCAGGGTGGCCCGCACGCCGCTCGCGGCCTGAGTCTGGCTGAGCCGCCAGCCGAAGCGGGTGGAGCGGTCGGCCGTCCAGCCCTGCATCTGCATGCGGGGCAGTTTGCTGTAGCCGGTGAAGCCGTCGCGGACGCGGGTCGCCGCGAGCTTCAGGTCGGGGTCCGCGCAGTTCACCGAGGCCGCCTTGGCGCGCGCCCGGCGCTCGGTTTCGGACAGGCTGGACAGCGGCGCCCCCGACCGGAGCGCCGCGCCGCGGGCTTGGGCCGCGCCAGCCTGCAGGGCGGCGGCTACGGGCGGGGCGAACAAGCTGCAGCGGGCCCCCGCTGCGCTCATCAGGGTGCGCTCGTAGAACAGGGCGCCCGGGCCGGCGGCCTGGGCCGGAGCAGCGGCGCAGAGGAGGGCGGCGGTCAGGAGAAGACGTCTCACGGCCGGCATCCTGCACGGTTCGGCTTGCGCGACCGTCAACGCCGGGCTGAAAGACCCCATGCTGCTGTCCACCGACATCTGGGTCGGCGCGCTGATCCGCCGGGCGGAGCTGGGCGGCGCCTTCCCCATGGTGCTGAAGAAGGGCGACCCGAGCGCCGGGGCCGTGCTCGTGAAGGTAGTGAACCGGCGCGACGGGGTGGCGAGGCTCTATGCCGAGGCGACCCGGGGCGATGGCCAGCAGGTCTGGATGCGGCCGGTCAAATCGGACGTCGAGGCCGACCTGGACGCCTACGCCGAACGCGCCCGCCGCTACGACCCGGACGTTTGGGTGGTGGAGATCGACGATCGCGAGGGGCGCCATTTCCTGGTCGAGCCGGTGGACGAGAGTTAGCGATCGCGAGCTGTGAGGTCTTCGCCGCCGGCAGCGCGCACGCGCCGTGCCTCCCCCGTCGGGGGTGGAAGCGGGAGGGCGGCGGAGCGCCGGACAGGGTCCGGAGCTGAATGGGAAGATACCGTTTCGACTCTGTTCGCACGCTCCGCACGAACATTATCGAGGAGCGCGGGGCAGGCAGCGCTGTTGACGCTTACCCCCTGTTCCGCGGAGGTCGTCCGCGTTTCGCCCCCCGCGGGCGGGTCTCCCAGCGAAGGAGAGCCCCGGACCGCTGAAGTAACCCCCTCCAGCCTGCCGCCCGATCTTCCCGGGGACCTGTGCCCGAAGGCTCCAGGCGCGCCGGGCGGGCTTCCCGCTCGTCCGTTCCCCCGCCGCTGATGGTCGCTGGCCAAGCGCCCTCCCCTGCGACGGGACAGCGAGGAGTATACGACAGGACTCTTTCCCGAGGATAAGTATATCTTCCGCAGACCGAAGTCGTTGATGCGCGACTGGAAGCGCAGAGTTGCCCTCTGGATAAGCGCTGTGTTGTCCCCCTATTCCGCTCGCGAGCGAGCGGCCCCTCCGGCGCTCCGCGCCACCTCCCCATCGCTGCGCGAAAGGGAGGAGAGTCGACCTGCAGCTTCTCCTCCCTGCGCCGAAGGCGTGGGGAGGTGGCGCGTAGCGCCGGAGGGGTCGCAGCCCGCGCAGCGGGCGAGGACCGGGCCGGGCGCGCAAGCAGGGGGCTGATTTTCCGACTAGGCTGTCGGCCCGACGGGCGCCGGCTCGTCCTCAGGCGGACACCACGCAGAAAGGGAGAGCGCCATGACCCCCAAGAACACGATCTGCCTCTGGTACGACAAGGACGCGGAAGCGGCCGCGCGCTTCTATGCCGAGACCTTCCCCGACAGCGCCGTGACGGCGGTGCATCGGGCGCCCGGCGACTTTCCCGGCGGCAAGGCGGGCGACGTGCTGACGGTCGAGTTCACCGTCTGCGGCGTCCCCTGCATCGGGCTGAACGGCGGTCCGGTGTTTCCGCAGACCGAGGCCTTCTCGTTCCAGATCGCGACCGACGACCAGGCCGAAACCGACCGGTACTGGAACGCCATCGTCGGCGACGGCGGGGCGGAGAGCGCCTGCGGCTGGTGCAAGGACCGGTGGGGTCTGAATTGGCAGATCACGCCGCGCGTCCTGACCGACGCCATGGCGCAGGGCGGTGATGTCGCCAAGCGCGCCTTCGAGGCGATGATGACGATGGGCAAGATCGACGTCGCCGCCATCGAGGCCGCGGTCCGCGGCGGCGAGACCGTCCATGCCTGAGGGCGCGCCCGTCACCATCACCGCCTTCGAGCGCTCGCCCGACGAGGGGCAGGGGCAGGCGCGGGACATGCGCGTCCGATGGGCGCTGGAGGAGGCGGGCGCGCCCTACGACGTCCGCCTCGTCTCCTTCGAGGCGATGAAGGAGCCTGCGCACCTGGCCCGCCAGCCGTTCGGCCAGATCCCGCCCTATGAGGAGGGCGGGCTCGTGCTCTTCGAGTCCGGCGCGATCATCCTGCGGATAGCCGAGCGGCGCGGCGGCCTCTTGCCGGACGATCCGGAGGGCCGCGCCCGCGCCATCGCCTGGATGTTCGCCGCGGTGAACACGGTGGAGCCGCCGATCGTCAACCTGGAAGCGGCCATGATCCTGGAGCGCGACAAGCCCTGGTACGCCGAGCATGTCGCGTACCTGAAGGAAAGCGCGCACGCCCGGCTGGCCGCCCTGTCACGCCGGCTCGGGAGCGCCGACTGGCTGGACGGCGCCTTCAGCGCCGGCGACCTGCTCATGGTGACGGTGCTGCGCCGGACAGACGGATGGGGGATCCTGGAGGCGTACCCGAACCTCTGCGCCTACGTCGCCCGCGGCGAGGCGCGCCCCGCCTACAAGCGGGCCTTCGACGCGCAAGCGGCGGTCTTCGCCAGCAGCGTGTCCCAGCGGGAAAGGCTAAGGCTGTGGCCGCCTGGACCGCTCTCGACGGTCATGGCCGACCCCATGCCGACGTGAACGGTGCGGGTCGACCTAGTCCTCGCGGACGCGCTTCTTGCGGAAGCTCGGGTTCAGGACCTGCTTGCGCAGGCGGATGTTCTTGGGAGTGACCTCCACCAGCTCGTCGTCCTCGATGTAGGCGATGGCCTGCTCCAGAGTCAGGCGACGGGGCGGGGTGAGGCGGACGGCCTCGTCCTTGCCCGAGGCGCGGACGTTGGTCAGCTGCTTGGCCTTCATCGGGTTGACGTCCAGGTCGTCGGACCGGCTGTTCTCGCCGATGATCATGCCCTGGTAGGTCTTCTCGCCCGCGCCCACGAACATGAAGCCGCGGTCCTCGAGGTTCCAAAGGGCGAAGGCCGCCGTCTCGCCCTCGGAGTTGGAGACCAGCACGCCTTTGCGCTGCTGGTCGATGGCGCCCTTGTAGGGCTCGTAGTGGCTGAACACCCGGTTCAGCACGCCCGAGCCCCGCGTGTCGGTCAGGAACTCGCCCTGGTAGCCGATCAGGCTGCGCGAGGGGCAGGAGAGGGAGATGCGGGTCTTGCCGGCGCCCGAGGGGCCCATGTCCTTCAGCTCCGCCTTCCGGGCCGAGAGCTTCTCGATGACGATGCCGCTGAACTCGTCGTCCACGTCGATCATGACGTCTTCGATGGGCTCGAGGCGCTGACCGGTCTCGGGGTCGGTCTGGTAGACGACGCGCGGCCGGCTGATGGAGACCTCGAAGCCTTCGCGGCGCATGTTCTCGACCAGCACGCCCAGCTGCAGTTCGCCGCGACCGGCCACCTCGTAGGCGTCCGAGCCCGGGGTTTCGCTGACCCGGATGGCGACGTTGGACTCTGCTTCCTTCAGCAGGCGGTCGCGGATGACGCGCGACTGCACCTTGTGGCCCTCGCGCCCGGCCAGCGGGCTGTCGTTCACCGAGACGGTCATGCTGATGGTCGGCGGGTCGATCGGCTGGGCGGGGAGAGCTTCGGTCACCTCCATGGCGCAGAGGGTGTCGGCGACCGTGGCCTTGGTCATGCCGGCGATGGCGACGATGTCGCCCGCCTCGGCGCCCTCGTCCACCGGCTGGCGCTTCAGGCCGCGGAAGGCCAGCACCTTGGTGATGCGGCCGCGCTCGATCTCCTTGCCGTCACGGCTGAGGGCGTGGATGGCCATGCCCGGGACGGCCTTGCCGGCCTGGATGCGGCCCGTCAGCAGGCGGCCCAGGAAAGGGTCGCTCTCGATCAGCACCGACAGCATCTGGAACGGCGCCTCGGTGTTGGCCGCCACCGCCGGCGCCGGGACGTGGCGCACGATCAGGTCGAACAGGGGCGCCAGGGTGTCGTTGGGCTGGGCCATGTCCAGGGTCGCCCAGCCGTTCTTGCCCGAGGCGTAGATGTGGGGGAAGTCGAGCTGCTCGTCGTTCGCGCCCATGGCGGCGAAGAGGTCGAAGGCGTCGTTCAGCACGCGGTCCGGATCGGCGTGCGGCCGGTCCACCTTGTTCAGGCAGAGAATGGGGTGCAGGCCCATCTTCAGCGCCTTGCCCAGCACGAACTTGGTCTGGGGCATGACGCCTTCTTCGGCGTCCACCAGCAGGACGCAGCCGTCCACCATGCCGAGAATCCGCTCCACCTCGCCGCCGAAGTCGGCGTGGCCGGGCGTGTCGATGATGTTGATCCGGGTGTCGCCCGCCTGGCCGTGCCACATGACCGAGGTGCACTTGGCGAGGATGGTGATGCCGCGCTCGCGCTCCTGGTCGTTGGAGTCCATGGCGCGTTCGGCATGGGCCTCGTTGGCGCGGAACGCACCCGACTGGGCGAGCAGTTGGTCGACGAGCGTGGTCTTGCCATGGTCGACGTGCGCGATGATCGCGATGTTGCGGAGGTTCATGGGGCCTTGGGGAGATCGGTCGGCGCGGCTTGTAGGCCGCGCCCCGGGCAGGGGCTAGAGGGCGGCGCGGTCGCAGCCGTTGTGCGACGCAGCAGCGTCGCCGACCGGACACATAAGGCGGGAGCCGGGATTCCGCAGCTGATTTCACGCTTGTAACAGAAGTTTTGAGAACGCCGGGCTTGTCGTTGTGTGCGCTGCAGCGTATATCGGGGTCACGAGGCGACCTCGTCGTCTCTGCCCTTCCTGGGCGTTTCCTCCCTATGAACTTCAGGCCGCCGGGCATGTCTCGGCGGCCTTTTTTCTTGGCCGCTAGAGCCGGCTCCAGTCGGCGGAGGCGAGGGCGCGGGTCAGGCGGCCGAGGTCCCGCCGCAGGCGCGCGAAGCCGTCGTGCGGGGTCAGGGTCTGCTCGTCCAGGTAGAGGGCGCGGTTGATCTCGATCTGCAGGACATGGGTCCGGCGCGCCGGCGCGCCGTAGTGCTCGGTGGTCCAGCCCCCCGCGTACGGCCGGTTGCGGTCGACCAGATAACCCATGGCGGTGAGCTCCCGCTCCACCAGGCCGGTGACCAGCGGACTGCAGGCCGCGCCGTAGCGGTCGCCCAGCACCAGGTCGGGCCCGCGCCGCTTGCGCGACGCCTCGCCCGCCGCCGCAGCCGACGGCATGGAATGCCAGTCCACCAGCACCACCCCGCCGCAGCGCTGTCGCGTCTCCTCCAGGAGGCGGGCCAGCACTTCATGGTAGGGGCGGTGCACGCCCTCGATCCGCCGCCGGGCCTCCGCGAAGGTGAGCTTGCGGGCGTAGATCTCCTGGCCTTCCCCGACCACCCGCGCGATCGACCCCAGCCCCGCCGCCACCCGCGCCGTGCGCCCGCGGGCGAAGGCCGGCAGCTCGTCGGCGAACATGGAGGCGTCCAGCTCGTAGGGCTCGCGGTTCACGTCGACGTAGGCGCGGGCATAGCGGGCGCTCAGCAGGGTCACCCCCGCGGCCGGCGCCTCGGCGATCAGGTCGTCGACCAGCACGTCCTCGGAGCGCCGGATGCTCCGCTCGTCCAGCGCGGAGGCGGACATCATGTCGCCCGGATAGACCCGGCCCGAGTGCGGAGAGGCGAAGACCACCGGGCCGGCCGGTCCCGCAGGCCGGCGCAGGTCGAAGGGCGGCGGCGCGTCGGCGCCCGCCGGCGCGGCCGCGTCCGGCGCCGCGTCCTCATCCATGCGGCGGGCCAGGGTGTCGCGCAGGCTCATGTGCGGGTATATGGGCGCGGGGGCTTCGTCGGGTCAACGCGCCGCAGCCGCCGCGGGCCCGTCCGACGCAACCCAAGCGCAAGGTTCACGCGCGGTTTACGCGCGCCGCCTAGCCTCAGGCTCTCCAGTGCCCGCATAAGCCCTCATTCGAGCAGTTCATGGCCAGCATCCTCCTCGCCGAAGACGACAGCTCGATGCGGAGTTTCCTCAACCGCGCGCTTGAGCGCGCGGGTCACGAGGTGCGCGCGTGCGAGGACGGCTATGAGGCCGAGCGCGCGCTGGAGGACGGGCCCTACGACCTGCTGCTGACCGACATCGTCATGCCGGGCCTGGACGGGATCGAGGTTGCGCGCCGCGCGGCCCAGCTGTTTCCGGGCATGCGGATCATGTTCATCACGGGCTTCGCGGCCGTGGCGCTCTCGGCCGGCTCGCGCGCGCCGGCCGGCTCGAAGGTCCTGTCGAAGCCCGTCCACCTGCGCGAACTGGTGGCCGAAGTCGACCGAATGATCGCCGCCTGAGATCGTCTTGCGGGGCAGGGTGGCCCGGTTTATAGACCGCCCCCTTCCCGAGGCGGACGCGTAGCTCAGCGGGAGAGCACCTCGTTGACATCGAGGGGGTCACAGGTTCAATCCCTGTCGCGTCCACCATCCTCTGCAAGGCTTTTAGGGCTTCGGCCCTGATCTGCACCCAGAACGCTGCCCTTGAATAGCCGGGTGACGCCCACGCTCATTGGACAGAGCGCATCCTTGGTAAGGCTGAGGCCGACGCATCGAGGGGGTCGTCAGCCAGAACAGATTGCGAATGCGCCTGCTCCGCCCTAAGCCGCCGGCGTGGATAGGCAAGGCCGCAGGCCAGCGTTCGATCCGCACTGATCAAGACTTCCCTGACCGCATAGCCCTGCTGCGAAAGGGCTCGCTGGGGTGTTGGTGGACCGACCTCCTGTCGACGACACTTGCCAAGGGCGCCCGCCGCCCCGATCAGAGCGAGGACGCAGGGCGCACTCACCAAGGATGCAATCGCCGTCTCATCATTCCCGGCTTCCAATCTCAGATCGCTAGCTGTCGGGTGGCGTCGGGCGGTGCGGACCCGGGCGGTCGGAAGGACGACCCATAAGGACGCCTTCGATCTGCCGAGCGAGTGGCCGGGGAAGACTCGCTTCATCTCAGCGACATGTCAGCCATCGACCTCGCACTGACGCACCACTGGCGAAGCTGAGCAACCACGCACCACCTGGCCGTGCTCATGTGACCAGGCGTTCCGCTACCTACGGTCGCGTCACCCTCGTGTCCGGGTTGTGAGACAAGCCAGCGGGGGACGCGGCTCCTGGGGAAGGCCATGCTTACAGTTCTCATCGCGATCCTGACCCTCATGACAGCACCGAATAACGACCCCGATGGCCTGAGCGGCGGGGCTGAGATCCCCGTGGAAGGGAGAACGATCCCGAGCGGCTACGCGAGTGGGCAGCCGATTGCTCGTCTGAACCCCGATCTGTTGCTTTGGTCTGACGGGCGCTTGGCTTCAGGGGAAGGCGACACCTCGGACGGGACAGTCGTCGCGAGGCAGTACAATCAGCCGCAGCGGGTCGGAGACGAGTTGATCAGTTGCGGGATCGTTGACCTAAAGCACCCGCTCGAGTTGGAGCAAGTTGGACAGCTCCGTTGCACTGCATGGTCTCTAAGGGACGGCGCCTCACGCACTGTTCTAACGACCAACGCTGTCGTGATGACTGTTCACGATTTTGAGATCGCGTCAAATCTTATAGTGATTGCGGCGGGCGTTCCTCATGGTTCCCCTCGGGCCTTCATCGGCGACATGAGAACCGGGAAGCTCGTCGCTAACATCAGCCTGCCGGTAGCGCCGGTGTCGAGAATAGCTGTTGTTTACGATGGTCGGTTCAACTTGGTCCACTCTGGCTCTTCGGCCGGAGGCTCCAAGGGAATCGGAGTCCTGCCGCTTGATCTTCGTGACGTCCGCAGGCCGTCTCTGGCCGCCGCTCGGAGCATCGACGTGGCGTTCCCTGTCCGGGCCATCCGACACGTTCATCGCAATGGCAGCAGTGAGGGTCGCATATTGGAGGTCATGCGCAGTTATCCGGAACGCGATGCAGTCTTCTTGGTGGAAACGCCCGGCGGCAAGGTTGAGGTGCGTTATCTCGGAGAGGGCTTCGATATCGCACCGGATGTTGGCGGACGCGCGGCGACCAGCACGGGATTGGCTAGGTTCGGGCTTCGCAGTTCGTCACTTCGAGCCTTGGAAGTAGTCGAGTTTCCGAGCGGGAAAATCCGCCACACAGAAATCTCCAGCCGCTGCAACGCTGCACCCGAGAGTATCCGGAGCACCTGGAAGGCTCAGCCCTTCAATACGAATGACGGCCAAATGGAATTCGTCATAAGTGAGCGAGCTTCGCAGGCACGACTCTGCCACACCACAGTGCGGTTTCCGGAGAGATAGACGGCGCTCGCGAAGCGGAGCGGCGCCCTGCGAAGACCCCGCGAACTCGGCCCCGGTTCACGTGAGCGGTCCGCCCCCGGATTCGCCCCCCGAATGAATCCGGTTCTGGCGCGGGCCCTTACGGCCTAGCTTGCCGCCCGAAAGCGATATTCGGGGCGGGCGGCATGACCGTGATCACGGGCGGGAACGGCCCAGACGTGCTGATCGGCACGTCTGGGTGGGACTGGATCTGGGCGGGGAAGGGCGACGACATCCTCAGCGGGCTGGGGGGGACGGACTTCCTCTTCGGCGGCAAGGGGGCGGACCTGCTCAAGGGCGGGAAGGGGTACGACTTCCTGTCCGGCGGCAAGGGTGCCGACGTGGTGGTCAGCGTCGATGCGGACTTCATGTCGGGGGGCAAGGGCGAGGACACCGCGGTGCTCCTCCGCACCGGAACGACCAAGGCGCTCAAGATCGATCTCTCCTGCTCCTTCCAGATCCTGGCCGACGGCACGGTCCTGAGCGACTTCGAGCGGCTGGTGTTCGCCGGCGGCGCCGGCGACGACGTGGTCAAGGGCGGCAAGCTGGGCGATCTGCTGGAGGGCGGCCTGGGCGCCGACACTCTTAACGGCGCCGGCGGCGACGACCGGCTCATCGGCGGCGCGCTGGACAAGCTGTACGGCGGCGACGGTTGCGACATCATCAGCCTCACCTCGCTTCCGGCGCGGGTGGAAGGCGGAAATGGGGCCGACACGGTGCGCGTGCTCGGACCGGTGGCGTTCATGCCCAACGTGGTGGTCGGCGTGGAGGCGTTCGAGGTCGTTCAGGGCTATCTGAACTTCGCACGCGCCAGCGGCGCCGGCGAGCGCGTCAGCTTCAACAACTTCTTCGACCCGCCCGGGGGACCCACGACGTCGGGCCCCGGCCTGGTGATCACGACCTCCAGCCAAGTGCTCAAGGGCGAGCCGGACCCGGTCAACGCGCTGGGCGTGAACATCCTCGGCTCCAGCCGTGACGACAGCATCACGGGCGGCGATCGCGACGACCACCTGAACGGCGGCCGCGGCGACGACATCCTGATGGGTGGCGGCGGCTCCGACCGGCTGGACGGCGGCACGGGCAACGACCAGCTGCTCGGCGGGACCGGCGACGACCGGCTCTTCAGCGTCAATCCCGACGGTCATATCTGCGATCAATCTCTTGGGGCGGCTCCCCAGCAGAGCGCCCTGTTGACCGCAGAATTAGCCGTGCCTTATTGCAGCCACGTTTAGCGACGTGGTTATAATCGAGATTAATCAAAGTAGAAAATTGCTTCGCAAATGTAAACTCAGAGATTAACCTTGCTGATTCCAAGTAAATAGCGCGCAGACAATCATCCGGAATCGTGTGTTCGCATGGAGTGGTGGTCAGCTGTCGTCGAGTTCATTTGAGACGACCTTCGACAATCAGGGCCAGAACGCGAGACGAACTGCGCTCAAGGTGGTGAAGCACAGCAATGTGAGGCGCCCATGTGCCGCCTGGATCAGCCGCTGAACAGATTCGTTTCTGACGGAGTTGCTTAACGGCGCACGGCCTAGACCACGGCGCCGCCGCCTCGGGGGACCGACCCGGCGCTTGCTCAGAGTCCGCTGGCCCCCGGAGCGGGGCGGTCAGGGCTCGCGGTCGATGTCGTCCCAGCCGCGACGGGAGGAGTAGAAGGCGAGCCACATCAGCCCGCCCCCGAGCACGCCCGTCAGCCCGAAGGCGAGGCCGATGGCGATCCAGCCGTGGATGTTGATGGCGACGTCGCCCGCGTTGCGCCAACTCGCCACCAGGCCTGCGACGGCGCCGCCGACGGCCGCCGCGGCCAGCAAGCCGATGAGCAGCCAGGAGAGCGCCCGGCGGCTCACCGCGGCTACTTGCGCGTCCAGCCGCCGTTGAGCGGTTTGAAGTACTGGCCGGCGGGCAGGCGGTCGCGCAGCTGCTGGGCCGTCGCCTGACCGGCCGCTTCGGGCGTCACGCCCGTGCGCGCGGCGATCTCGCGATAGGCCTGGGCGCGGCCGGCGTTGATCTCGCGAACGGCGGCCTGCAGCGCCGGGTCGCCGCCGGCGACGAGGCCGAGGTAGCCGTCGGCCTGCTCGCCGACCGCGCCTCTCGCCTTGGCCGCGTCCACCTGAGCCTTGGCCGCGGCGCTCTGGGCGTAGGCGGCCGGCGCGGAGACGGCCGCGACCGCCGCGACGCCCAGTGCGATGTTGCCGATGAGGTTCATGTTCTCGCTCCCCTGTCCCAAACGCATCAGAACAGGTTCGGGTTTTGCTGGATCAGCGCCTGGACTTCCTTGTCCAGACGCACGCGGACATCCGCGTCCAGCTTGGCGTAGATGTTGATCGGCGCCACCTCGACCTTGACCGTGGGCGTGCAGGCCGCCGTCAACAGGCTGGCCCCTGCGGCGGCGAGGATGAGCCCTCTCTTGGTCATGGCGGCCTCCGTCTTCATGGCGCTTGGGTAGCGGGGCCGGGCTGAACCGGCGTTGAACGTGGAAGTCGGCTTTCAGCCTGCTCGGCCCTGCGCCGGCCGATCTCCAGCCACGCGTGCAGCAGTTCGTCGAAGTTCAGCGTGGTGTCCAGGGTCAGGTTCACCGGCGTGCCTTTCGGCAGGGGAATGCGGCGCTGGAAGGCGCGCCCGCGCAGCGCCTCGAAGAAGCCGACGCGCGCCTCTTCGGCCACCTCGGGATCGTGCTCGCCGCGGATGCGGAAGAGCAGGCCCAGGCGTCCTTCCGGCAGGCTGTCGATCGTCAGCTCCAGTTCGCTGAAAGCCAGGTTCTCCATGGCTTGGTAGGCGAAGTCCTGGATGGCGTTGATCTGGCCTTCGGGCGCGGGAGCCCCGGGCGAGGCGGCCGGTTCGGCCGAGACGCCGGTCAGCGCGCTCCGGCGCACCGACAGCCGCCCCGGCTTGGTCGCCGTCAGCCGGCCTTGCGTGAAGCGAACCTTTCCCGGGCTGATCTCGAAGGGGATGCGGCCGTCCACGACGGCGTCGAGGTTCATGGCCTCGCCCAGGTTCAGCGCCTCGACCAAAGCGCCGAGCTGGACCCCGTCAACCACCAGGATTCCGTCGTAGGTCCCGCTCCCGTCCAGCGGAATGGTCATGGCCTCGATCCGGACCTGGCCTCCGCCGACGTCGAAGGCGGTCGACTCCAGCCGGATGGCGTCCTCGTTCAGGGTGATCGCGGTGGTCGCATTGGTGACCTCCGCGATGGCGTCAACCCGGCTGACGGTGACCACCTGGTCGGGGGCGGTGAGCAGCGGCGTCAGGCTGATGAAGGCGACGTCGGCCGAGACGGCCGTGACTGCGCCGGCCGGGCTGACGAAGTCGAGACCTCGGGTGACCAGCCGGCCGCTGCTCACGGCGTCCTCGCCCGGTCGCCAGTCATAGCGGCCGGTGAAGTCGACGCCGCCGCGGGCGTCGGCGGCGATCCCGGCCAGCAGGGGGGACAGTTGCTCCGGTTGCAGGGCACCAGGGGCGAAGGCGACGCCCCGGCCGTCGATCGTTGCGGAGCCGACGCCGCTCGCATCCTCATGCCGAACGTCTATGCCCGCCAGGCGCACGCCTTCGCGGGTGGCCGCTTCGAACGGGCCGGACCAGAGGCCCCGGCGGAGCCCGATCCCGCCTGAGAGCCGCAACGGCAGGTAGCGGGTCTCCGCAGCCTGGTCGGCCACGAAGGCGGAACGGAGCCGCACGTCCGCGGTCCGCAGGCCGCTCTCGCCTCCGGTCAGCGCGAACGTTCCCTCGCCCGCGTCGGCGCGGGCTTCGGCGATGGGCGCCGCCAGGGCGGCGTTGCGGAACACCCCTCGCGCGGCGTAGCCGCTTGCGTCCGCCGTGATCAGCGGCCCTCCCGAGGGGCAGATCTGGCCCGAGGCGTCGGCCAGGTCGTTCTCGCCGAACTCGATCTGCTCGGCGCTCACGGGAGCGCATGACGCCAGATCGAAGCTGAACGCGCCTCCCCGCGAGCGCGCGCGGCCGCGGGCGTCAACGGAGGCTCCCCGGGCGATCGCGGCGGTGAGCCCCGTCGCCTTCAGGCGGACCGGGCTGTCGAACCCGGCAGGGCTCGCGCGCCAGTCGGAGAGCGTCAGTTCGGCGGTGGGGAGGCCGCCGCCGCGGACTGTGAGGTTCAGCTCGCCCGATGTTCCTTCCCGACCCGCCAGGACCAGCGGCGCGCCGGCGGCCGTGAGCTGGGCGCCGGAGGCGGCGCGCAGGCGCACGGGCGCGCTGGCGCTGATCCGCGAGTTCGTGGGACCAAGCTCGAGGGCCAAACCCGGCGCGTCGAGCGTGAACTGTCGAAGCGCCTCCAGGATGGCGGCCCGGTGCGAGTCGGCCTCGCCCAGAACGGGGACCCGGTCGGCGAGGCCGGCCGCCTGCCTGGCGTCGAGCGCTCCGGACGCGGAGGCGCCGCCCTGCGCCCGCCAGCGAAAGCCGTCGGCGGTCGTGGCGGGGCCGCTGAATCGCGCGCGCACCGCGTCCAGAGCCACCGGCTGCCCGTCCCACGACGCCGACAGTCTGTCCGCGGCGCCCGTAGCGGCCAATGTGACGGGGGCCTTCGATCCGAGCAGTCGAGCGTCCGTCTCAGCCGTTAGCCGCAGGCCCGCGGCCTGCAGGTCGGGCCGGGCGTAGCGAGCCGCGCGGAGGGTCAAGGCCAGCGGTCCTCGCAGGCCGCGATCATCGAAGCGGAGCGCGCGGCTGGACGCCATCACCGATACGGCCTGCGCCTCGTCAGCGCCGATGGTGGCGCGGGCGGCGTTCAGCCGGCCCGTCCCCGCGAGGGCGGCGAAGACGCCGGCCTCGCCGCCGCCCAGAGCGATGCGGGAAGCGTCGATGCGGCCGGAGAGGGCGCGGCCGGCGAGGGTTCCGGCGCCCGCCTGCGCCGCGGAGCCGTCGAACTCTCCGGTCCCATCGAACCGCAGTGCGGCGATCGGGCCCGTGGTGCGGCCCTGCAGGACCGCCCGCGCGGTCAGGCGTTCCGCTCGAGCGCCGCCGCCTGAGGCGTTTCCGGCCCGAAGCTCGGCTCGCAGCACGGCGGGACCGTCGAGCGCGACGGGTTGTCCCTCGGGGTAGGGCAGGTCGACATCGAGAACGAGCTGTCCGTTGAGCAGAGTCAGTCCGAAGGCCTGGGCCTCGGCCCCGTTCAGAGCCGCGCGACCGGTCAGCCGGTCGTCGCGCGCGTGCAGCCGGACCGTCCCGTCGGCGATGGTCGCGGCCACCCCGTCGCCCTTCAGCCGCGCGGGCCGAAGGCGCCCGTCGAAGCGCACGAGCTTGCCGTCGTCGAGCGCGCCCGAGCCGCGCAGGCGCAGCAGCCCATAGGGCGTGTCGAGCCTGACGGCGCCGTCCTCGATCAGCACGGCGGGGCCGGGCTCATCGGTCTTGGGCTTGTTCAGGAACTCCCGGACCAGCGGGTCCAAAGCGCCGAACGTCAGCCCTCGCCCGTCCAGGCGAGCCTTCAGCCGCGGCCGAACGAGCCGGACGGCGCGGGTGGACAGCTTGAAGGGCTGGTCGGCCCAAGCCGGCTCGAACCCGAGGTCCACCTCGATCCGGTCCACGGTCAGGTCGGGGTCGCCGGCCCGTCCGACGCGGAGCCGGCCCGAGAAGCCGTCGGGGCTGATGCGGTCGACGGCGACCTCGCCGGGCAGGCCCTCGCTCCTGAGCCAGTCCTCCGCGACGCCGCCGGCGATCGCTCGCCGCCCCGTGTACAGCCCCAATCCCGCGACGATCACCGCCGTGAGCGCGACGGCCGCGACTTCCGCCGCCCCTTGCCGCCACACGGCGCCGCGATCGGTCCGCGTCTGGGGGGCGGGCGGCGCCTCCGGGTCCGGAGGATCTGACGGAGGGGCGGACGACATGACGCAGCCGTCGTCCTGCCCGCAAGGTCCCGCTCGGGCAAGAGCTTGGCGGGCCGTTCGGTCGCAGGCTCGCCCGGTTAACCGTCTCTTGAGGATGTCGGAGCGATCACATCACGATCGCCTCTGTGAGGGGTCGCGGGGGCGCGATTCGTTCGCTTGCCGCGAATGCCGACGGGGTTCAGATGCTTCAGTTCGACCCGCGCCGCGCTCCCGTGCGCCTCGTCCCCCGGCTCCTGACGGGCGCCGCCGGCGTGTTCGCGCTGCAACTCGCCTGGCAGAGCTCCCAGGCCTCGACGCCGCCCGTCGAGCCGCTGCTGCGCCCGATGGACTTCACCGCGATGGAGCACCGGGCGTTCGCGGCTGCGGAGGCCCGCACGGGCTTCACCGCGCCGGAAACGGTGCCCGTCCAACTGCGGCCCGGCGAGAGCCTGCAACAAGCGGTGCAGCGGACCGGAGTCGGCTCGGCGGAAGCCAAGATGGTGGTCAACACGCTCTCCCAGGCGTTCGACGTGACCGACGTGAAGGCGGGCCTGGCCTTCGAGGCCGCGATCGCCGCGCCGCGGGGCCGGGGCGACAACGTGCGGGGCGGGGCGCAGCTGGTGGCGCTGACCATGCGCACGAGCCCGATCAGCACGATCGCTCTGTCGCGCACTTTCGACGGCGCGCTCCGGCTGCGGGAGACGGAAGAAGAGGTCCGCGAGGAGACCACGGTCGCCCAAGGCGAGATGAACGGCTCGCTCTACACCTCGGCCGCGCGGCTCGGCGCCGACGCCCGGATCACCGGCGAGGTGGTGAAGCTCTTCGCCCACAAGGTCGACTTCAGCCGTGACCTGAAGGCCGGCGACCCGTTCCGTCTGGTGTTCGACCGGACCGTGACCGAGTCGGGCCGGGTCATCGAGACCGGCGACCTGCTCTACGCCGAGATCAACGCCAAGGGTAAGCGGACCGTCTTCTACCGCTTCGACCGGCAGGGGCGGCCGGAGTGGTTCGACGAGTTCGGCAAGAACGTGAAGGGCTTCCTGCTGCGCACGCCGGTGGACGGAGCGCGGGTCACCAGCGGCTTCGGCATGCGGCGGCACCCGATCCTGGGCTACTCCAAGATGCACCAGGGCGTGGACTTCGGGGCCGGCACCGGCACGCCGGTCTACGCCGCCGGAGACGGGGTGGTGATCGAGGCGAAGCGCTGGGGCGGGTACGGCAACTGGCTGCGCATCCGGCACACGGGCGGCTGGGAGACCGGCTACGCCCACCTGTCGCGCTACACGCCGGGCCTGAAGCCTGGCGCGACCGTCCGGCAGGGGCAGGTCGTGGCCTACGTTGGCTCGACGGGCGCCTCCACGGGGCCGCACCTGCACTATGAAACCTGGTTCAAGGGCCAGCGGGTCAGCCCGACGGGGGCCAAGGTCCCGCAAGGGACCGTGCTGGCGGGCGCCGAACTGGCGGCCTTCCGGGTTCAGAAGGCCCGGGTCGACTCCCTCCTGCGGCAGGCCGGCGGCGAGACCGACGAGCCGCTCAAGCCCGGCGAGACGCCGTCGGTGCAACAGGCCGAGCTGCGCGGCGCGGTGACCACGCAGGACGAGCTGTCGCTCTAGGTCCCGCGCCTCGCGCCCTCGATCATCCGGCGGGCGATCGCCCGGACGGCTTCGTCGTCCTTGGTGTGGTCGTCGGCGCGGTCGCCGAGGTGATCGAGGCTGCCTTCCAGGACCTCCAGCAGCCCCGGATGCCGGCGCTCCACGTACTCGATCGTCTTGAAGAGCAGGTGCTCGACGGCGATCTCGCGCCGCCGCTCCTCCACGACCTCGGCCTCCAACGCGGCCAGTTCCTCGTCGGTGAGCTCGTCAAAGGCGTCGGTCATCGGTCGCGTCCCGTCCAGGTCGCCGCCTGAACGCGCCGAGCCGCGCCGCGTTGCCGCTATCGGAGAAGGTCCAGCAGCGTCGTGCCGCGGAGTGTGGCGAACACCTGGGCTGTGGCCTGCACCGCGATCTCGGCCGCCTGCAGGTCGGAGATGGCCTGGGTGATGTCGACCTCGGTCCGGTCACCGATCAGCCCCTTGAGCGTCTTCTGCCTCCCCTGCAGGTCGGCCAAGGCGTCATCGAGGCGGCGCTGCTGGACGCCGTTCCGCGCGGCGACATCGGTAACCCCGTTCTGCGCGGTGACGAAGTTCGGAAGCTCGGTCTGCAGGAAGGTCTTCTGCGCCGTGGTCAGCGGGTGGCCGAAGTTCCCGTCCGGACCGGCGATGAAGACCTGCACGCGCCGGAACACGTCCATAAGCGGGCCGCCGACCTCGGAGGCGAGCTCTCCGGTCGCCAGAACGGTCGACTCGCCCAGGCGCGTCGTGCCCTTCAGTTGGTCGTTGTTGAAGAGGTCGGCCGCAGCGGGGACGGCGGTCAGGTCGGACAGGGCGTCGGCGTCGAAAGGGGTCTCCTCCAGCCGCGCGCCGGCGAACAGATACTTGCCCTCGTGCTTGGCGTTGAGCGCCTCGACGGCCTTGCTGAAGGCGGCCTGGACGGCGGCGATGAAACCCTCACCCCGGTCGCTGGCGAGGGCCTCGGTGATCGCCAGGCGGGCGTCGCCGGCCGCGTCCGCCGCCCGGTTCAGGGCGATGTCCTGCATCTCCAGGCGGGCGGACAGGAACTGCCCTTGATCGATCCAGCCCTGGACCCGGGCGTTGATGGTCTTCAGCGCGGTGACGCCCTCGGCGCCCCGGCCGAAGCTCTTGAGGTCGTCGCCCTTCTTGCCGCTGGAGACGGCCTGGCCGGCGTCGTACTGCCGCTGCTGCGCCCGTTGGAGGTTCAGGAGCGCGGACTGGCTGTTCTGGAAGGTTGCGATGCGGGTCATGGCGGTGAGCCTCAGGGCAGCTCGAGCAGGACGTCGTACATGTCCTTCGCCGCCTGGATCAGGCGCGCGGACGCGTTGTAGGCCTGCTGATAGGTTGTGAGGAGGACGAGCTCCTCGTCGAGGTTGACTCCCTCGGCCGAGATGCGCCGGGCCTGCGCTTCGGCCGCGACCGCCTGGGCGCCCGTTCGCCGACCCTCCGCCGACGCCGCCTTAGTGCCGATCCCGCCCGAGAACTCGGCGGAGTAGCGGCTGAGGGTCAAGGTCGCTGCGCCGAAGTCCCGGCCGCCGGCGAAGGCGGTCATCCGTTCGTCGGCCTGCGCCAGCACCCGGCCGCCCCGCCCGTCCCCGGAGGAGAGCGCCGTCTGTCCAACCGTCGCGGCGGCATTGAACTGAGCCATCGCCAGCCGGCGCGGATCCTGGGCGATGTCGCCGTTCACCGAGAAGCCGGCGGCGCGGGCCGAGCGCTGTCCGGCGTCGATGCCGAACAACGCCGAAAGGCTGGGGCCGCCTGAGCCTCGCGAGGTGCCGTCGCGGGTGACCGACAGCACGACGGGCGGCGAACTGGTCGGCGTGAAGCCGAGCCGGCCTTGGCTGTCGAGCGCGAACTGACCGTAGAGGCCGACGCCGCCGGACGTGCGGTTCAGCTCGTCAAGCAGGTCCTGCATGTCGCCGGCGGCGGGCGGGGTGACCGTCACCTCCCGCAGCGAGACGCCGTTCTGCCCGGCGAGCCGAAGCGTGATGTCCCCCGTGAAGCCATGCGGGTCCGTCGTCCTGAGTCCGGTCTCGTAGAAGGGCGGCTGGGCCGACCGGACGAGATCGTTGAGGCCGAAGAAGTGGGCGAAGCCTCGCCCGCCCCGGTTCGCCGGCGTGGTCGGGTCGTCGACGACCGCGACGCCGCCCGTTCGGGCGCTGATCGTCAGCGCCGTGCCGTTGACGGTGGCGTCGCCCAAGGGGTCGAGCGCGCCGTCGAGGGCCCCCAGGAATCCGGCCGGCGTGAACGCCGTGGCGCCGCCGCCGTTCACGCTCAGCGTGCGCGCGGTGAAGTCGATGTCCACGCGTCGCGTCACCTGTCCCGCCGAGTCGACGGTCGCGACGGTCGCTCGGCCCGTGAACCCGGCGATGGCTGTGTCGAGATCCAGGCCGGTGCTCCGGCCGCTGAGGCGTGCGGGGGCGGGAGCCGCGCTGGCGGCGTTGTGCGCCCGGTTGAGCTCGTCCGCCGTCTTGCTGACGAACTCGGACAGTTGCTCCGAGAGCGCCGGCAGTTCGCGGTCTCGTGCGGTGACCAGGCCCTTCAACTCGCCGCTGTTCACGTGGTCGAGAAGAGGTTGGGCCTGCCCGCCGGGCGCGGTGACGAGGATTTCGCCATAGCTCGCCTGGGCGGAGCCGCTCCCCCCGGCCGGGCCTCTGGCGTAGCTGAGCGTGGCGGCGCCGTCGCCCGCGAGCAGCACGCCCGAACTGGTGCGCAGCTGGACGCCGCCATGCCCGCGCGGGGTGCTCTTGAGGTCGACTAGCGTGGAGAGCTCGTCGATCAGCGCCGCCTGTTGGTTCTCGGCGTCGCTGGCGCTTCGGCCCGCCACCGACGAGCGGCTGATCTCGACGTTGAGGGCCTCGATGTCCTGCAGGAGCTGGTTGGCCCGGGTCACCCCCGAGGCGATGCGGCTGTCGGTCTCCGACCGGAGTCCCCGAAGCCCGGCCGCGATCCGCTCCGCGTCCTCGAAGAAGGTCTCCAGCGTGTTGAGGGCGTCCGACCGACGCACGGGCGAGGTGGGGTCCTCAGCGGCGGCGGCGAGGGTGGTGAAGACCGCGTCCATCTTGTCGAAGAAGGAGGTCGAGCCCGCCGGGTCGCCGAACAGGGACTGGGCGGAGTCCAGGAACTCGGCGGACACGCCGGCCTCGGCTGCGCGCGCGCCGGCGTTCTGGCTCGCGGCCTGGAGAAAGCGATCGGCGGCGAGGCGGATCCTCGCCACGTCCACACCCTGGCCGACGCCGTCGAGCGCCAGCGAGGTCTGGTCCATGATCTTGCGGACGTAACCGGGCGTGTTGACGTTGGCGACGTTGTCGGAAACCACGCGCAGGCCCGTCTGCGAGGTGCGCAGTCCCGAGGTTGCGGTAGCCAGGATGCTGGTGATCGACATGACTGATTAAGCCTGCGCTCGGCGGTTCTTGCCGGGGGATGGGGCGGAATCAGCCGGGCGCGCGGCCGCGAAGGGCCGGCCATGACGACTAAGTGCTTGATTCCACATGGTGCGCGCTCCGAACCGGGGTCGCTCGTGCAGAGCATGTGGCAAACCGGGCGCCACGCGGGTCAGCCGCCCCGGCGGGCGGCAAGGATGGACCGGCGCCGCGCGGCCGCCCGGCAAAGTCCGCCGACGCGTGCGTTAACGATCACCCGGCGCAGACCGGCCGCAAGCTGAGGCGCGCCAGCGACTTGCCTGGTTAACGGGGGTGCTGGCCCCGGCATTGCAGACCGTCCTCCCGAAGCGATCGGCGCACAACGCGCTCCCCTCCAGCCGTGTCACCCGCCGTCGCATGAACGCCGCCCAAGTCATGTCCGCCATCGCGCTCGTCCCCATGACGGGCGCAGCCCCCGCCATGGGTGCTCGAGGAACGGACGGCTCCATTCCGCTACCCGAAGGCGAGGATGCGGCGCGAAGCGCGTTCGCCGAAGCGCTCGCCGGCGTGCTTGGGCTGGTCGCGCCATCGCTGCCGGTTCCGACGCCGACCGCGGCGTCAGAGCCGACGGCCGGCGGGATCGCCGCCCAATTCGGCCGGACCCTGATCCACGCGGAGACGGGGCAGGCGACCATAGTGGCGGGTCCGGTCGCGGCCGGCATGTCGAGTGCGCCGCAGGCTGGCGTGGCGCCGGTCACTGCGGCCCCCCTGGACTTCCCGCCGCCGATCGTTCCGGGCGACGCGGGGGCCGCGCCCCCCGTCGCAGAGCCGACCCAGCAGCCCGAAGGCGCCTTTGCCTTGAGCCCACAGCAGGCCAAGGCCGCGCCCGGCCCGGCAGCCTCCGCACTGATGAGCCCGGTCGTCGCTCCGGCTCCGCCGGGAATGGCCGTTCCGCTCCCTCCCGTGGTCGAGCAGAGCGTTCCGCAAGGCGCTTCGCCGGTCGTGATCAAGGCCGCTCAGAGTGTCGCCCTGCCGGGACCGCCTGGGACGGCTCCGGCTGAGCTTCAGACCAGCCTTGAAGTCCCGACCGCAGCCCCTGCGCCTGAACCGGCGCCGCTGAGCGCTGCTCGCTCGCTCCCGGCCCAGCCGCTTGTCCAGGAGGTCAAGGGAGCCGGCCACTCCGCAGGTCAGAGCCTGGCTTCGGGCGCCGGCGCGGACGCCGCGCCGATCGTGGTCGGCGGCGGGTCGGCCAACGCCGGGTCCGCTCCGGACGGTGGAGCCCAGGGCGGGAACAGCAGACGGGACGCCAATCCTGCCGCGCCCGTTGCGGCGCTCTCAGGCGCCGAGGCGACGTCTTCTGACACTTCGTTCCCCGACGCCGTCGCGAGCGGTTCGCCGAGCGCGCCCGCGCTCGCGTCGATCCCCTCCGACGCGAGCTCCGCGGCTCGCGCCACGCCCGAGACAGCGTTCGGCCTGGCTGCTGAGATGGCCCGCAAACTGGATGCGCGGGTCAGTCGCTTCGATCTCCAGCTCGACCCTGCCGGGCTCGGCCAGGTCGACGTGAAGCTCGAGATCAACGCGGCCGGCGAGGTCTCCGCCCGCTTGATGTTCGATCGTCCCGAGGCCGCCGCCGAGCTGCGCGCGCGCGCCGCCGAGTTGCGCACGGCCCTTGAGCAGGCGGGCTTCAGTCTGAGCGCCGGCGGTCTGAGCTTCGACTCGGCCGCCGGCGGCAGGCGGTCCCCCGAGCAGGGCTTCGCTCAGGGGCAGGAACGCCAGGACGCCAGGTTCCGCTTCGAAGCCGCACCGGATCTCGTCCCCGACACGCCCCTCGCTCGCCACGCCCGCGCGCCGCGCGGGCTCGACGTGCGCATCTGACAAGGAGGCTCGAAAGCCATGGCCGACATCGCCGCCGTCGCCTCCAATGCAGGGGGCCGCGTGGAATCGGGCCGCGCGCGCCTGGTGCAGAGTTACGAAACCTTCCTGTCGCTGCTCACCACCCAGCTGAAGAACCAGGACCCGACCGCGCCGCTGGACACCAATCAGTTCACCCAGCAGCTCGTGCAGATGACAGGGGTGGAGCAGCAGTTGCTCACCAACGACCTGCTCAAGTCGCTCGCCGAGAAGGCCTCCGACGGCCTGACCGGCGCGGTGGGCTACATCGGCAAGACGGTGCGGGCGGAGACGCCGGCGCAGGCGCTGGCCGAAGGCAAGGCCGCCTGGACCTACGAACTGCCGTCGCGGGCGGCCGAAGTCACCCTCGAGGTGCTGAACGCCAAGGGTCAGGTCGTCTTCCGCAAGGAGGGCGACCTCAGCGCCGGGGAACACGGCTTCAACTGGGACGGCAAGGACCTGCAAGGCGACCAGCTGCCGGACGGCGGCGTGTACAGCCTGCGGGTCACGGCCGTGGATGCGGCCGAAGCCAAGACCGAGATAACGGTCACCACCTCCGGGGTGGTGAAGGCCGTCGAGCAAGTCGAGGGCGAGAGCGTGCTGCTGCTGAACGGGGTGGGCGTGCCGCTCACAGCCGTCCGCCAAGTCCGCCAGCCCTCGTGACAACCATCATCAACACTCAAGCGGGGACCATCCGATGAGCATCAACAGCGCGCTCCTCTCGGGCGTGTCGGGCCTTCTGGCCAACTCGACCGCGCTCGCCTCCATCTCCGACAACATCGCGAACGTGAACACGACGGGCTACAAGCGGAACGAGACCTCGTTCCAGACCATCGTCACGGCCCGCGGAACCGGCAACACCGGGCGCTACAGCGCCGGCGGGGTCCTGGCCAACACGCGCCAGCGCATTTCGGAGCAAGGCCTTCTGCAGCGCACGGCCTCGACCACCGACCTCGGCATCGACGGCACCGGCTTCTTCATCACGACCCAGAAGCCGGAAGACGTCGCCATCACCGACTCCCGGCTGTTCACGCGAGCGGGCAGCTTCACGCTGGACGAGCTGGGCTATTTGAAAAACAGCGCCGGATTGTACCTGCAAGGGTGGGAGGTCGGCGAGGACGGGACGGTGAACGCCGATCCCTCGGACCTGACGCTGCTCAGGTCCATCAACGTTGCGCAGGTCGGCGGGGCCGCACAGCAGACGACCCGGATCGGCATCAACGCCAACCTAAACGCCAGCACGCCGCTCTCCACCGCCATCACGACAGCCGTGGTCGCCGATCAGTACGGCGCCGGGACCGCCAACAACATGGCGGCTTACGACCGGGTGGCCGGGACGGGCGTGAAGCCCGACTTCGAGCTGCAGATCCCGATCTCGGATTCGAAGGGCGGGCGGCGTACGATCGCCATCTCCTTCCTCCGGGATTCCGCGCCCAACGAGTGGTACGCGGAGATGCACATCAGCCCGGCCAGCGAGATCGAGTTCGGAGCGGGCCTGCGCGACGGCCAGGTGAAGGTCGGCAAGGTGGCCTTCACGCAGGACGGTCGTCTCGACACCGCTCGAAGCACGCTGTTCGACGGCGACTCCGCCCTTGCGGGCGTGCAGTTCTCGCCGACCCTGAACGTGCTGCCCTCGGACTACGATACGGCTCTGACTCCGCTGGCGGCGGGCGAAGTGAAGTGGGCCGACAGCCTGGGCATCGCGGGCCAATCGATCTTCTTCGACCTGGAGGACGCTGCGGCCGGATTGACCCAGTTCAACGACGCGGCCTCTGAAGTGCAGAGCACCACCACCAACGGCACGGCGCTCGGCAACCTCACGAACGTCGAGATCGACGACAAGGGCTTCGTCACGGCGGTGTTCGACAACGGGGTGATCCGCAAGATCGCGCAGGTCGCGCTCGCGACCTTCCCGAACACGGACGGGCTGCGGCCGCTGAACGGCAACGCCTACCGCGTGTCGCTGGAGAGCGGGAACTTCAACTTGAAGACGCCAGGAGCGGGCGGCGCCGGCGTGATCTCGCCCAGCACGCTGGAAGCTTCGACCGTCGATCTGTCGAGCGAGTTCACCGGTCTGATCACGACTCAGCGTGCTTACTCCGCCTCCTCCAAGATCATCACCACTGCAGATGAGATGCTTGAAGAACTCATCCGGATCAAGCGCTAGTTTACTAGCTGAAAACCTAAGTGACCCGTTTTGATACACTGACGCGATCGGCCATTCGTTAACGCTATGCTTTCTCTTACCGGCCGATTTACCTGCGCGCTTAAGCCGTCGTTGAGGCGTGGCTGTTACGGTCAGGCCATGGTGACGGTGAGAAGGGCGTAGGACCCATGCTTCAAGAGCAACGCCTGAACAAGCAAGGGCAGCGGTACGTGGTCGGTCCGACGGGCGCGCCGCTGACGGTGGCGGACCTGCCGCCGCCCAACACGCAACGTTGGGTGATCCGCCGCAAGGCGGAGGTGGTGGCCGCCGTGCGCGGCGGGCTCCTGTCGCTGGACGACGCCTGCAATCGCTATGGCCTGACCAACGAGGAGTTCCTCGCCTGGCAGAAGTCGATCGAGCGGCACGGCATGCAGGGTTTGCGGACCACGCGGATCCAACAATACCGCTGAAATCAGGCGCTTGAGTTTGTCGGCGGCCGCTCCGGGAGACCGGGGCGGCCGTCGGCGTTTCAGCACGGCCACCGGCCCCGCAACGGCCCGTTAACTCTCACCCCGGCAAGTTCTGCCTAGCGGCCAGGCCCTCGCCTCGCCGGGGGACTTGTCTCGCGTGAACGGGCTTCAAGCGATCATCCAGCGGTTCGGGGTCGGGCGTCTCGCCATGACCGTGGGCGTGGCTGCGGGCGTGATCGCGGTCATCGCCGCCCTGCTGTTCCGGGCCGGCGGCGAGCCCATGAGTCTGCTCTACGCCAACCTCGACCTGAAGGAAGCGTCCTCGATCACCGAGGCTCTGGACCAGTCGGGGGTGAAGTACGAAGTCAAAGGCGACGGCTCCACCATCCTTGTCCCGCGAGACGAGGTCGCCGCGACGCGGTTGAAGCTGTCGGCCGAGGGCCTGCCGACCTCCGCTTCGGTGGGCTACGAGATCTTCGACGAGGCGAGCGCCCTCGGGCAGACCGACTTCGTTCAGCAGCTGAACCGCCAGCGGGCGCTGGAAGGGGAACTCGCGCGGACCATCCGCACCCTCAAGGGCCTGTCCTCCGCTCGCGTGCACCTGGTGCTGCCCAAACGCCAGCTGTTCGAGGAGGAAGCCGAGCAACCCTCGGCCACGGTGGTGGTCGGCCTGTCGGGGGGACAGCTGTCCGCCGACAACGTCCGCTCGCTGCGCAATCTCGTGGCCGGCGCGGTCCCCGGGCTAAAGGCCGACCGCGTCACCCTGATCGACGAGAACAACGAGCTGCTGGCGTCCGGCTCCGAAGGCGGCGACGGCCTGAGCGGCGCGGTCGCCGACGGCCAGCGCGCCCAGCTCGAGGCGCGGCTCACCAGCCAGCTCCGCGATCTGGTCGAAGGCGTGGTCGGCGCCGGCAAGGCGAAGATCAAAGTCGCCGCCGAACTGGATATGAACCGGGTCACCGTCCAGGAGGAGAACTTCAATCCCGACGGCCAGGTGGTGCGCTCGACCACGACGGCCGAGGAGACGGGCCGCGAGAGCCAGCGCGATCCTTCGGGAGAAGTCTCCGCCTCCGAGAACATCCCCGGCGCGAGCGAGCCTTCGACCGACACCTCGTCCTCGCAAAACGATCGGAGCGAGGAGACGACGAACTACGAAATCAGCAAGACTCAGCGCACCGAGGTCCAGGAGCCTGGGCGGATGAAGCGGGTGTCCGTGGCGGTGGCCGTTGACGGGGTCACGGCCGCCGGGGCGGACGGCAAGCCCGGCGCCTACACGCCCCGCTCTCCCGAGGAGATCGCGCGGATCGAACAGCTGGTGAAGGCCGCCGTCGGCTTCGACGCCGAACGGGGAGACCAGGTCAGCGTCGTCAGCGTGCAGTTCAACCGCACCGCGGACGGCGTCGGCGGAACCGAGGCCGCCTCGCTGCTCGACGGTCTGGACAAGAACGACCTGATGCGGGGGGCGGAGCTGCTGGTCCTGACCATCACCGGCGCCCTGCTGATCCTGTTCGTGCTCAGGCCTCTGCTGAAGGGCGCGGGCGCCCAGGCCGCCCCGGCCGCCGCCTTCGCAGCGGCGGGCGGCGCCGCTCAGCTCCCCTATGACGGGCAGGGCGGCGGCGCTCTCGCCATCGCGGGCCCTCCCAACGAGATGGAGCAGCGGATCAACATCGCCCGCGTCGAGGGCCAGGTGAAGGCGAGCTCGGTCAAGCAGGTGGCGGAGTTCGTCGAGAAGCACCCCGACGAGAGCGTCTCGATCCTGCGCGGCTGGCTGCACGAGGGCTGACGCATGGCCTCCCGCGCCCTCGCGAAGAAAGCGCCGGTCGAAAGCGCCAAGAAGCTCACCGGCCCGGAGAAGGCGGCGGTGGTGCTCCTCGCGCTGGGCGAGGAGCACGCCAAGCTGTGGTCGGCGCTGGACGAAGACGAGATCAAGGAGATCTCGCAGGCCATGTCCACGCTCGGCAACGTGGGCGCCAACGTCGTCGAGGAGCTGTTGCTGGACTTCGTCTCCGGCGTCAGCGGCTCGGGCGCGCTCATGGGCTCCTACGAGCAGACCCAGCGGCTGCTCGCAGCCTTCCTGCCGGGCGAGAAGGTCGACGCGCTCATGGAGGAGATCCGCGGGCCCGCGGGTCGGACCATGTGGGACAAGCTGGGCAACGTGAACGAGGCGGTGCTCGCGAACTACCTCAAGAACGAGTACCCCCAGACTGTCGCGGTGGTGCTGTCGAAGATCCGCTCCGACCACGCGGCGCGGGTCCTGGGCGCGCTGCCGGAAGATTTCGCCCTCGAGTGCGTGCAGCGCATGCTCCGCATGGAGCCCGTCCAGCGCGAGATCCTCGACCGTATCGAGCAGACGCTGCGCACCGAGTTCATGTCCAACCTGGCGCGCACGTCCAAGCGCGACAGCCATGAGCTGATGGCGGAGATCTTCAACAACTTCGACCGGCAGACCGAGAGCCGGTTCGTGGCCGCGCTGGAAGAGCGCAACCGCGAAAGCGCCGAGCGGATCCGGGCGCTCATGTTCGTCTTCGAGGATCTGAACAAGCTCGATCCAGGCGGGGTGCAGACGCTCTTGCGCGCTGTGGAGAAGGACAAGCTCGGCCTGGCGCTGAAGGGCGCCTCCGACGGCCTGCGGGAGATGTTCTTCTCCAACATGAGCGAGCGTGCGGCCAAGATCCTGCGGGAGGACATGGACAACATGGGCCCGGTCCGCCTGAAGGACGTGGATTCCGCTCAGATGGCGATGGTTCAGGTCGCCAAGGACTTGGCGGCCAGAGGCGAGATCATGTTGGCCGCCGCCGGCGCCGACGACGAGCTGGTGTACTGAGATGGCGGCCTACGCCCCCTTCACCTTCGACACGGAGTTCGGCGATGCCGGGGCCGTGCTGCCCAAGGCGGCTCAAGGCCGAAGGTTCTTCAACGCCGAAGACCTCGAAGCCGCGCGTGCGGAGTCCTTCGCCCAGGGCGAACGCTCGGCGAGCGCCCGAGCCGCCGCCGAGACCGCCGCTGCGATCTCCGCACTCGCTGCGGCCGCCCAGGGCGCGCTGACCGCGCTGGCCGCAGCGGCGCACGACCACAAGGCGGGCGCCGCGACGCTGGCGCTGGCCGCCGCCGGCCAGATCGCCGACGCGGCGCTGGAGCGGTTCCCCGAAGCGGCCGCCGCCGCCGCGCTCGAGACGCTGGCGCGCGAGGTGGAGGCCGCCCCTCGGCTTCTGCTCCGCGTCCGACCCGAGCAAGTGGACGCGCTCACGCCCGCCGTGGAGCAGGCGGCCCTGAGCGCCGGCTATCCGGGCGCGCTGGTGATCAAGGCCGACCCCGGGCTCGCGCCCGCCGCCTTCGTCTACGAGTGGGGCGACGGCCGCGCGGCCTTCGACCCGGGCGCCGCGGCTCGCCGCGTCGCCGAGGTGCTCGCCGCCGCCCTCGCCGCCGAGGGTCTGCATGGCGAGCCCGTTCTGCAGGAGCACATGTGATGGACGAGAAGCTGGCCCTGATGGAGTTCGGCGACGAAGCGGGGCTGCCGTCCGGCGTCGAGCTGCACGAGGACAAGACCGCCACCGACCTGGCGCCGGTCTTCGACGTGCCCGTCCACATCTCGGCGGTGCTCGGCAAGGCCAACCTGTCGGTGGCCCAGCTGCTGAAGCTCAACCAGGGCAGCGTGTTGGAGCTGGACCGCAAGGTCGGCGAGGCGATCGACATCTACGTGAACAACCGGCTGGTGGCCCGGGGGGAAGTGGTGGTGGTGGACGAGCGGCTCGGCGTGACCATGACCGAAATCATCAAGGACGGAGATCAGGCGGCATGAGCGGCCTGATCTCCTTCACCCATGTCTTGGGGCGCGCCGGCGCCCAGGAACCAGGCTGCGCCACTGCGCCTGGCTTCCAGGAGGTTTGACGATGCGGCTTCTGGTGGTGGGGCGGCTGAGCGGACAGCTCTCGACGGCGGTTCGCATGGCCATGTCCGCAGGTGCGAAGGTCGCGCACGTGGAGACCGTTGAGAAGGCGACGGCCGCGCTTCGCGCGGGGCAGGGCGCCGACCTGATGATGGTCGACTACGAGCTCGACATCGCGGGACTGATCGCCGCGAACGAGGCGGAGCGCATCCACGTGCCCGTGGTGGCCTGCGGGGTGGCCGCCGACGCACGCCGGGCCGCGGACGCCATCCGGCAAGGGGCCAAGGAGTTCATCCCGCTGCCGCCGGAAGCGGAGCTGATCGCCGCCGTGCTGGCCGCCGTCGCGGACGACGAGCGTCCGATGATCGCGCGGGACCCGGCCATGCAGTCGGTGGTCAACCTCGCCGACCAAGTCGCTCGATCCGAAGCCTCCATCCTCATCACGGGAGAGAGCGGGGTCGGCAAGGAGGTGCTGGCTCGCCACCTGCACAAGAAGAGCCGGCGGGCGGACCGGCCGTTCATCAGCGTCAACTGCGCGGCCATCCCTGAGAACCTGCTGGAGAGCGAGCTCTTCGGCCATGAGAAGGGGGCCTTCACCGGCGCCCTGGCCCGGCGCATCGGCAAGTTCGAGGAGGCCGACGGCGGCACCCTGCTGCTGGACGAAATCAGCGAGATGGACGTGCGGCTGCAGGCCAAGCTGCTGCGGGCGCTCCAGGAGCGCGAGATCGACCGGGTCGGCGGCTCCAAGCCCGTGAAGGTGGACATCCGAATCCTCGCCACCTCCAACCGCAACCTGGCCCAGGCCGTGAATGCCGGGACCTTCCGCGAAGACCTGCTCTACCGGTTGAACGTGGTGAACCTGCAGCTTCCGCCCCTCCGGGAGCGGCCGGGCGACGTGCAGGCGTTGGCCGAGCACTTCGCCAAGAAGTACGCCGCCGCCAACGGCCTGCCCGAGCGTCCGATGTCCGCGGCGGCGCGCCGACGCCTGCTCAGCCATCGGTGGCCGGGCAACGTCCGCGAGCTCGAGAACGCGATGCACCGGGCCGTGCTGCTGTCGGTGGGTCCGGAGATCACGGAAGAGGCGGTGCACCTGCCGGACGGGGCGTCGACGGCCTCCGGGTCCGCCGGCTCCGGCGTGGCGGCCCAAGCGGCCTTCACGGCCGAGAGCGCGGCGCGCGCGTTCGTGGGCCGCACGGTCGCCGAAATGGAGCAGTCGCTGATCCTGGAGACGCTGACCCATTGCTTGGGCAACCGCACCCATGCGGCCAACATCCTGGGCATCAGCATCCGCACGCTGCGGAACAAGCTGAAGGAATACACCGAGGGCGGCGTCCCCGTGCCGGCTCCCATGGGCGGGGTCTGCGCGGCGTGAGCGACAGCCGTCCCCCGGCCGCTAGACGGGTCTGAGCGTGGCCGACGCACCCGCTCTCGCAGCGCTGCCGCGCATCACGGCGACCGACGTGCGCGGCTGGCTTGCCCGCGGCGAGGTCGCGCTGGCGGTCGGCGTCATCGCGATCGTCTGCCTGCTGATCCTGCCGATCCCGCCGCTGCTGCTGGATCTGCTCCTGGCCGTCTCGATCACCTCATCCGTGCTGATCCTGATGACGGCGCTGATGATCAAACGGCCGCTCGACTTCACCGCCTTCCCGACGGTGCTGCTCGTCGCCACCCTGTTCCGCCTGGGGCTGAACATCGCCACGACCCGGCTGATCCTGAGCCACGGGCACGAGGGCACCCACGGCGCCGGGCAGATGATCGAGGCCTTCGGTCAGCTGATGATGGGGGGGAACTTCGTCATCGGGGTGATCGTGTTCGTGATCCTGGTGATCGTGAACTTCGTGGTGATCACCAAGGGCTCGGGGCGGATCGCGGAGGTTGCGGCGCGTTTCACGCTGGACGCCATGCCCGGCAAGCAGATGGCCATCGACGCGGACCTGTCCTCGGGGCTGATCGATCAGGACACCGCCAAGCTCAAGCGTAAGGAGCTGGAGCAGGAGAGCACCTTCTTCGGCGCCATGGACGGCGCCAGCAAGTTCGTGCGGGGCGACGCGGTCGCGGGCCTGATCATCACCGGCATCAACATCGTGGGCGGCATCCTGATCGGGATGCTGCAGCACCAGGTGCCGCTGAACGAGGCGTTCAACACCTACACTCTGCTGACCATCGGCGACGGGCTGGTCAGCCAGGTGCCGGCCCTGATCGTCTCGATCGCGGCGGGCTTTCTGGTGTCCAAGGCCGGGGTGGAAGGCTCGGCCGACAAGGCGCTGGTCACCCAGCTCGCGACCAATCCTGTCAGCCTTGGGATGGTGTCGGCGGCGTCAGGCGTGCTGGCGCTCGTCCCGGGCATGCCGATCCTGCCCTTCGCGGCCGTGGCGCTAGCGGCCGGCGCCCTGGCCTGGCGGGTGGGGCGCGAGCGGAGCCGGCCCAAGCCCGACGAGGCCGCCGCCGCGGCTGCGGCCGCGAACGCCGAGCCCGAAGAGGAGCCGATCGCCAATGCGCTGGCGATCGACGACGTGAAGATCGAGCTCGGCTACGGCCTGCTGAACCTGATCAACGACCTGGAGGGCCGCCGCCTGACCGACCAGATCCGGGCGCTGCGCCGCACGCTGGCGGGCGAGTTCGGCTTCGTCATGCCGCCGGTGCGCATCCTCGACAACATGCGCCTGGCCAGCCAGGGCTACGCCATCAAGATCAAGGAGATGGACGCGGGCTCAGGCGAGGTGCGGCTCGGCTCCTTGATGGCCATGGACCCGGCCGGCCGTCAGGTGGACCTGCCGGGCGAGCACGTTCGCGAGCCGGCGTTCGGCCTGCCTGCCACCTGGATCGACGACGCCCTGCGCGAGGAGGCGACCTTCCGCGGCTACACCATCGTCGATCCCGCCACCGTACTGACTACGCACCTGACCGAGATCCTGAAGGAGGCCATGCCGGACCTGCTCTCCTACGCCGAGGTGCAGAAGCTCCTGAAGGAGCTGCCGGCCGAGCAGAAGAAACTGGTCGAGGACCTGGTGCCTTCGGTGGTGACCGCGGCCACCCTGCAGCGCGTGCTGCAGGCGCTGCTCAAGGAGCGGGTCTCCATCCGCGACCTGCCGCTGATCCTGGAGGGCATCAGCGAAGCCGCGCCGCACACCCAGTCCATCACCGCCCTGGTGGAGCACGTGCGCGCCCGCCTGGCCAAGCAGCTGTGCTTCCAGCACAAGGGCGAGGACGGGGCCTTGCCGATCGTCACCCTCTCGCCCGACTGGGAGGCCGCCTTCGCCGACGCACTCATCGGCCCGGGGGAGGAGAAGCAGCTCGCGCTCGCCCCCACCAAGCTGCAGAGCTTCATCCGCGAGGTGCGCGAAGCCTTCGACCGCGCGGCCCAGAACGGCGACGCGGCCGTGCTGCTGACCAGCCCGGGCGTGCGCCCCTACGTCCGCAGCCTGATCGAGCGCTTCCGCGGCCAGACCCCGGTCCTGAGCCAGAACGAGATCCACCCTCGGGTGAAGCTGAAGACGGTCGGGGCGGTGTAGCGGAGCCCGCTGCGACGATCTGAGCGGGCGCGCTGACCGTCTGACGCTCGCTATATGCGCGAGTCGTAGTTCCGAGCCATTGGACGGGCTCTCGGGGCGTAGGTTTTTCCGAGGTGCTCCATGGCCGTGATCAATGGAACTGCAGCGAGCGAGACTCTGATCGGCACGGGCGACGCCGACACGATCAGCGGCGGGGCCGGGGACGACGTCATCGGCGGCTTCGACGGGGCCGACACCATCGTCGGCGGGGCGGGCTCCGACATGCTGTACGGCGGCGGGGCGGATGTGAACGGCCGCCTCGTCCCGGACGTCGCCGGCGACATCCTGGACGGCGGCGAGGGCGACGACGCGATCGTCTTCGGCGCCAGAGACACCGGGCGCGGCGGCGCCGGGTTCGATCACTTCGAGATCGAATCCGGGCGGGGCGCGCAGAGCCAGGGCGCGACTCTGGACGGCGGCTCCGAGCTCGACCTCGCGGATTTCCGAACGGCCGACTTCCGGGTCGTCCTCTATCTCGACCAGAGCACGCCGGCCGGGGCCTTCGCTCTGTCCAACATCGAAGAGGTCTGGTTGCCCTCGGCCGGATCCCTGGTGTTCGGGAGCGACGTCGCCCAGCAGTTCAGGGGCCTCGGCGGCTCCGACGAGATCAACGCAGGCGGCGGGGCCGACGTGCTCTCGGGCGGCATGGGGGACGACATCCTGCGCGGCCAGGGCGGCGACGACCGGCTGAGCAGCGGCGGCGGCCTCGACGTGCTGGAAGGCGGCGACGGCGACGACCACCTAGAGCTCGGCAGCAGCGGCTCGTTCGGCGGGATCGGGCCGGTCCTGAGCGGCTCGCGCGCCGATGGCGGCGCCGGCGTCGACACGCTGATGGCATTCGGCCGCGTCGAACTCGACCTCCGCACGGGAGCCGGCAAGATCGCCGGCGTCTCGGTGAACGTGACCAGCGTCGAAAACGTCATCTTCTACACCCCCGACGGACACTCGATGCTGACCGGCGACGGTCAGGCGAACCGTTTTTCTGTCGGCGGGCCTTCCTACACCTCCACCTTGATGGACGGGGCCGGGGGAGACGACACGCTGATCGGCTCCCAGTCCCGAGACACGCTCAAGGGCGGGGCGGGGTCGGACAACCTGTCCGGCGGCGACAGCGACGATGTGCTTGAAGGCGGCTCGGGCGACGACATCCTGGACGGCGGCTTCGGTCAGGACCTCGCCTCGTACGCGGACGCCACGGCGGCGGTGAGCGTCGATCTGCGGCTCGGAAGCCGCCAGGACACCGGAGGCGCGGGCGGCGACACCCTTCGGAACTTCGAAGGGCTCAAAGGGTCCGCGTTCGACGACTACCTGGCCGGGGCCGCTGGGAGCGAGACTCTGGAGGGCGGTGCGGGCGCGGACTGGATGGTCGGCGGCGTCGGAGCCGATCGCCACCTGGGCCAGGACGGCGACGACCTTATCGGCGGCCAGGAGGGCGACGACTTCATCGACGGCGGGGCGGGCCGTGACCGCCTCTACGGCGACGGCGGCGCCGACTGGATGGTCGGCGGCGGCGAGGTCGACGAGCTGCGCGGGCTGGACGGCGAGGACCTGATCGGAGGCCAGGAAGGCGACGACTTCATCGACGGCGGCGCGGGCCGTGACCGCCTCTACGGCGACGGCGGCGCGGACTGGATGATCGGCGGCGCCGACGCCGACGAGGTCCGCGGCCTGAACGGCGACGATCTGATCGGGGGCCAGGAAGGCGATGACTTCATCGACGGAGGGGCGGGGCTTGACCGCCTCTACGGCGACGGCGGCGCGGACTGGATGATCGGCGGCGCCGACGCCGACGAGCTCCGCGGCCTGGACGGTGACGATCTGATCGGTGGTCAGGACGGCGGCGACTTCATCGACGGGGGCGCAGGTCGCGACCGTCTCTACGGCGATGGCGGAGCCGACTGGATGATCGGCGGCGGGGAGGCGGACGAGATCCGCGGCCAGGACGGGGACGACCTAGTCGGGGGCCAGGACGGCGATGACTTAATCGACGGCGGCGCGGGGCGGGACCGGCTGTACGGCGACGGCGGCGCCGACTGGATGGAGGGCGGGAGCGAAGCGGACGAGCTGCGGGGCCTCGATGGCGACGACCTGCTCGGCGGCCAGGACGGAAACGACCTGATCGAAGGCGGAGCCGACCGCGACCGGCTGTTCGGCGACGCAGGCGATGATCGCCTGGTGGGCGGCGCCGGCGACGATGATCTTGACGGGGGCGCCGGCTTCGACGCGGCCGTTTTCGGCGGCCCGCGTTCGGCCTACCTCATCGCGGCCGGGAACGGCTTCCTCTCGATCACGGGCCCCGACGGGACGGATCGGCTGTTCGGCGTCGAGCGTCTCGAGTTCGCGGACGGCGTGACCGTCGATGCGTCGCCGTCGATGGACGGCTGGGTGGTCTGAGTCCGCTTGCCCGCGAGCGATCGCGAGCGCGAAGGCCATCGCCGTCCTGGAGGCGCTGAAGGACGTCCGGGAGCTGACCGAGGCCTATGGCGAGCCTGCGTCGGCCGCCTCGGTCAGCGGGGTTTGCAGGGAAGCCGCCGGACGAGGCGCGCGCCCTGCCAGAGTTCGGCCGGGGCCTCGGCCCTCAGCGACTCCGCCCTGTCCAGAGCCTCGCTGTCGTCGGCGCCTTCGAGATCCGTCGCACTCCGGATTCGGCCGGACGGGTCCAAGAGATAGAGCCGGTAATGCACGCTGGCGTCCTCCCGACAGGAGAGGATCACGCCAGTCGTTCATGTCGATTAACGCCCGTTAAGGGGCAGCGACGTGTCGCACCAGCGCCGATACGCTACATGGGCACGCGACCGCGATAGTCAGCCACCACCTTGGCCGTGTGCTCCGGATCGCCGAAGTGATGCTGGATCTCCCAGCCATCGAACTGGGTCCTGATCTGGCTTCCGGGCGGCAGCATGGCCTGCTGCAGAGCGGGGGTCATGTAGATCCACTTCCGCATCGCCACCATGACCGGAACATTCAGCTCCTTGGCGACATCGTGAGCCGCCACAGCGGTCATCCACATCTGATAGTCGTCGCCGAACATGACGCCCCGCTCGGACAAGAGGGGCCAATAGGCGCGGATGTCGTCGCGGACCATCTCGTACTCGTGGCCGGCGTCGATGAAGATGAGGTCGGCGCGAAGCTCGTACATCCGGAACAGGGCGGCGGCCGTCTTGCCGTCCAGCGGCAAGGGGAAGACGTGGTCGGTGTTGCCCCGAGCGACCGTGTTGCCCATGAACCGCTCCAGGATGGTCGGGCGGCCGTTCGTCAGGTGCATCTCGGCGCGCATCCCCGGATCGTGCCAGTGCTCGGCGCTGCCGTTGAAGGTGTCGACGCAGATGATCTTGGTGTTCAGGCCTTGCTGGCGGCACACGTCGGCCATGTAGTTGGCCGAGTGTCCCTTCCATGACCCTAGCTCGACGATCACCTCGGGGCGGGTCGTCCGGATCAGCCATTCGAACACCTCGGCGTCGCCGAAGAACGAATGCCGGTCCTCGATCAGCTTGGTACGGTCGATCCGGTCCCAGAAATCGGCCGGGAAGATGTCCGCGAAAAACTCCGCGTTGGCCACGAGCGCTCCTGTTCGTCGATTCAACCGGCGCCCACATCGAAGCGATGCCGACGCGGGCGGGGCCGTGTCACCCGCGTTTCGGCTTGCGTCAATGATCGACCAGCACGCCCGCAACTCACGGCGGGAATAAGTGCAGCCTGATCGCGCCAGGGCCGACGGTCGCGCAACGCCGGCGCGGAAGGAACGGAGGCGGCGGCCTCTGCGCTATGCTGTCTTCGATGGAGGCCTTTCGATGCCCGAGCCCGATCCGGCCGAGTACGTCGACCCTGACGCTTCCGAACAAGCGCGTGCTACGGTGCGGGCGGGGTCCGGCGCGAATATCGGGCATGGCGGGTCCGAGGCGGACCCGGATGACGAGGCGACCAAGTCGCTGTCGTCCCCGGGCGGCGAGCGCACGGACTTCAGCGGAGTCGGCGACCATGGGTCGAACACGGACGCGCCGCCCACGACCGCCGCGCCCGACGTCATGGCCGGAGCGGGCGCCACCACGCCCGGCGGGCCGCCGCTGCCCGGCAAGCGACTGGCCTGAGGCGCGCGGCCAAGGTCCCTCGTCGGAGGACTTTCGGGCGCCATGAGCGGTTCCCGAGGCTCATCGGCGGCGCCGCGGGTCGTGGTGGTCGGGGCAGGCTTCGCCGGCCTGTCCGTGGCGAAGGCGCTCGCCCGAGCGGCGGTCGACCTGATCGTCGTCGACCGCCGCAACCACCATCTCTTCCAGCCGCTGCTCTATCAGGTGGCCACGGCGGCGTTGTCGCCCGCCGAGATCGCCTGGCCGGTCCGACACGTCCTTCGCCGGCAGAAGAACGCGACGGTCCTGCTCGCGGAGGCCACTGCGGTCGACCTGGATGCGCGGACCGTGACGGCCGGCGGCTCGACGCTCGCCTATGACTTCCTCGTGCTCGCTCCCGGGAACACCCCGGCCTATTTCGGTCGCGACGAGTGGGCCGCAGCCGCTCCGGGCCCGAAGACTCTGGAGGACGCGGTCGGCCTGCGCCGCCGCATCCTTTCCGCCTTCGAGCGCGCGGAGGCCAATCCGGCCGGCCGCACCGCGGGCGCCTTCCTGACGTTCGTGGTGGTGGGCGGGGGGCCGACCGGCGTCGAGATGGCCGGCGCCATAGCGGAGGTCGCCCGCGACGCTCTTCCGCGCGAGTTCCGGCGGATCGACACGCGGTCGGCCCGGATCGTGCTGGTCGAGGCGGGATCTCGGATCCTGCCGCAGCTCCCGGAGGACCTCGCCACGTACGCCGCGCGCGAGCTTGCGCGATTGGGCGTCGAGGTCCGCACGGCGGCCCGGGTCACCGCGGTGGACGAGGCGGGAGTCGATCTCGCCGACGGGCGGCTGGAGGCGGCGACGGTGGTCTGGGCCGCCGGCGTGGCGACGGACGCGCTGGTGAGGACCCTGCCGGTCGATCGCGATCGCCAGGGCCGGGCCCTCGTCGGATCGACCTGTCGCTGCCCGGCCGGCCGGAGGTGTTCGTCATCGGCGACGCCGCAGCCATCACCGACGAGACCGGCCGACCCGTTCCCGGCCTCGCCCCCGCCGCAAAGCAGGCCGGGCGGTACGTAGGGCGGCTGATCGCCCATCGCACCGGCGCGGGGGCCGATCCCGGGAGCTTCCGCTACAAGCATGCCGGCGACCTGGCGACGATCGGTCGGTCCGCGGCGGTGGTGCAACTGGACCGGCTGAAGCTGACCGGCTTCGTGGGCTGGGTGTTCTGGAGCATCGCCCACGTCTTCTTCATGATCGGCGTCCGGAACCGGACCGCGGTCGCTCTCGACTGGTTGTGGAGCTACCTGACCCGCAGCCGCGCGGCGCGCCTGATCACCGGCGGCTGAGCGAGCGCGGCCCGCTTCACTTGCGGCGGCGCGCGGGCTAGTCAGCCGCGCTCTCGTTGATCGTAGGACGGCCGCTTTGTCGCTGAACCAGTACTTTTGGACCAACACCGGCCGGCCGATCCACAAGTCGGCGCACTACCTGCCCATCTACGAACGGCACTTCGCGCCCTTCGTCGGCCGCTCGGTCGTCATGCTCGAGATCGGGGTCTGGAAAGGCGGCTCGGCCCAGATGTGGAAACACTACTTCGGCCCGGCGGCCCGTATCATCGGGATCGACATCAACCCCGAGTGCAAGGCCTACGAGGACGAGCAGGTCTCCATCCGGATCGGCGACCAGTCCGATCCGAAGTTCCTGGCCTCGCTGATCCAGGAGTTCGGCGTCCCCGACATCGTGCTGGACGACGGCAGCCATGAGATGCGGCACGTCAACGCCTCGTTCGACTATCTCTTTCCGCGCATGGCCCGCGACGGCGTCTACCTCGTGGAGGACCTGCACACCGCCTACTGGCCCAACTACGGCGGGGGCCTGCGCTCGCCGGCCTCGTTCATCGAGCGGAGCAAGGGGCTGATCGACGAGCTGAACGCCGACCACGTCCCGGACGGCGCCCTGAAGCCGACGCCGTTCTCGCGGACGGCGCGATCCATGCACTTCTACGACAGCATCGTGGTCGTGGAGAAAGGCCCCTACATCAACAAGCACAGCTTCGTACGTCCGCCCGAGTAGGGGGGCGGGAGCCTCCAACGGCCTTGACCGTTGTTCTCGCGGGCTCGCTCGGGCCCGGTGCGATGGAGGCGAGTCTTGCTGAAAGCGAGCCTGAAGGTGGCGATCGGAACCTTCGTGGCGGCGGCGGTCGCCTTCTTCCTGGCGGCGCTCGGGACCTTCGCGGTCCCCAGCTGGACGGGAGATGCGGCGGTGGGCCCCAACGTGCTGGGTCGCCAGCTGGGTCCGTTCCTGCTGGTCTGCCTGATCGGGTTCAGCCTGCTGCGCGGCGCGCTGCGGCATCGCGGGAGCCTCTTGCTTTACCTGCTCGGCGGGGCCGTGGTCGGCCTGCTGGCGGCGGGCGCGGTGAGCGGGCTCGCCGGAACCGACGCGTCCTCCCTGCCCTATGTTCTGGCCGTGGGCGCGATCGCCGGGGCGGCCGGAGGCGCCGTCGTGAGCGGGACGGGGCGGGACCGCGCGGTCCAGCCGACGCCGATCGACCCCGCCTAGCCTCCAGGCCCGCGGCTGCTAAGCTTCGCCCATCGGACGGAGGCGGCGATGATCGAGGCGGTGATCGAGTCCAAGCGCAAGGATCTGGGCGGATTCGAGGTGGGGCGGGTGCTCCCGGCCCTGCAGCCTCACAAGAGCGTCGGTCGGCGGATGGTCGGGCCCTTCATCTTCCTGGACCACATGGGCCCGGTGAGCTTCCGCCCCGGGTTCGACCGCAGCGTGGACGTGCGGCCTCATCCGCATATCGGCCTGTCCACGGTCAGCTACCTGTTCGCCGGAGAGATCACCCACCGTGACAGCGTCGGCGCGCACCAGGACATCATCCCCGGCGAAGTGAACTGGATGACCGCGGGCCGGGGGATCACTCATTCGGAGCGCTTCGAGCGGCTTCGCGCCGAGGGCGGGCAGATGCACGGCATGCAGGCCTGGGTCGCCCTGCCGCTGGAGCACGAGGAGGACGAGCCCGCCTTCGCCCACCACGGGGCCGAGGACCTGCCCACCTACGAAAGCGAGGACGGGCTTTGGGCGCGGCTGATCGCCGGCTCGGCGTTCCACGCGACCGCCAATGTGAAGACGCACTCGCCCATGTTCTACGTGCACTGGCGGCTGGAGCCGGGCGCGCGCGCGCAGCTGGAGGCGGAGTATCCGGAGCGGGCGGCCTTCGTCGCCGAAGGCGAGGTGGAGGTGGACGGGGTGCGGTTGAGCACCGGCCAGCTGGCGGTCTTCCAGCCCGGGACCAAGCCGCTCTTCACCGCCCTGACCCGGGCGCATGTGATGCTCCTGGGCGGCGAACCTGTGGGCGAGCGCTTCATCGAGTGGAACTTCGTCTCGTCCAGCAAGGACCGGATCGAGGAAGCCAAGGCGGACTGGCGGGCCGGGCGCTTCGCCCTGCCGCCGGAGGACGACCAGGAGTGGATCCCGCTGCCCGAGCCGGCGCCGCCGCCGAACCCGATGAGCTGAGCAACCGGGGCCGTCGCTCGCGGGTTCTTGCAGCTGAAGGAGAGCGTCATGCCCGAAAACCAGAGCCAGCCCCGAACGGACGGTCTGAACAATCCTCAGGGCTCGCCCCAGCCGAATGACGCCGCGCCGGAACCGCGGGGCGCCGACCCGGCGGCCCGCCCCAGCGACGCGGACGCGGCCGGCGCGCCCGAGGAGGGACGCAGCTTCCGCTCGCAGCAGAACGGGGCGTCCAGGCCGGATCCGCTGACCGCCGGCATGGAGGGCGGACGAGGGCGCGACCGCAAGCTCGACTACGGGAACGTGCCGGGGATCGAGGGCAAGGGCGACGCCATGCGAGCCCCCGACGACATCGAAGGCCGGCTCGACGCCGCCGAGGCCACGGTGCGGACCGAGCAGAACCCCGGCCGGGACCGCTGAACGGCCATGGCTGACACCCGGGTGGAGACGGTCGGAGCCGAGGCGGTCGAGCCCTCGCCCGCGGTGCAGGCCGCGCCGGCGGCGCCCTCGGTCCATCCGGTGGAGGCGCAGTCGCTGCGCTTCGAGATCGAGGGTTCCGCTTTCCAGGGACGCCTGCTGCCCGCTCAGTCGGGTGACGCGGCCGTGCTCTGGGTCTTCGGCTCGGGTGGCGGGCTCGGCGGGCCGGCCGGCGGGATCTACGCGCGCTTGGGCGCGGCGATGGCGACACGGGGCGTGGCGTCGCTGGAGCTGGACTATCGGCGTCCGGGCGACCTGGAGGCCTGTGTCGAAGACGTGCTCTGCGGCCTGTCGCACCTGGAGTCGCTCGGCAAGCGGCGGGTGGTGCTGGTCGGGCACTCCTTCGGCGGCGCCGTGGTGATCCGGGCCGGCGTGCGCTCGCCCCTGGTTTGCGCCGTCTGCGCGATGAGCAGCCAGACGGCGGGGGCGGAGGACGTCGCCCGGCTGGCCCCCAAACCGGTGCTGTTCCTGCACGGCGAGCAGGACGAGGTGCTGCCGGCCAGTTGCTCCCTGGAGCTGTTCAGGACGGCGGGCGACCCCAAGCAGTTGCTGCTTTATCCCGAATGCGCGCACGGCCTGGACCAGTGCGGCACGGCTCTGGACCGGGACCTGACCGCCTGGATCGGCGCAGTGCTGGACCTCTCCGTCTGACGGGTTGACGTTGGTTGCTTTTGCAAGTCATTCTCATCTGAGCCGTCTAAGGAGCGCCCGGGTGAGATTGCAGCTGATCGGGGCCGCCGCGCTGGCCCGCCTCATGTACGATCCGAACACCGCCTCGCCCGATCTGTCCTGGTTGTTGTTCGGTCCGACCGACGAGGCCGTGATGGAGCCGGCTGAAGGCGAGCCTGCCCCTGCATTCCTGCTCGCCGCCGAATGACCGAAGCTTAAGTTGCGCCGCCCGCGGCCTGCGGCCTAGCTCCGCCCGAACCAGGGGGAGCTGAAACCGATGAACCGCGCCTTGATCGTCGCCGCAGCGTGCGCGCTGTGCCTGACCGCCGGCGTCTGCGCCGCGCAGGACACCGCCGTCCGCGGCCGGCTCCAGCCGGGGAAGATCATCCCGACCGCCGACGGCCAGGTCATCCTGCCGACCTCCTTGGACGTGCAGGTCTACGACCGGTTCAAGTACGCCGCCGCCCGGCGGGCGGGGAACACGCTCTACGTCTCGGGCGTGGTCATCGGGCCGGTGGGAACCGAGGCGCGGGACGCCGACGCCTTCCGCGCGCAGGTCCGGCGCGGGTTCCAGACGCTGGACCGGACGCTGAAAGCCGCCGGGATCGGCTGGGCCAACGTGACCATGATCAACAGCTTCCACGTGTTCGGCGGCAAGGGCTTTGCGGGCTCCAAGCGGGAGCAGTTCGAGATCGTCTCGGCGGTCCGGGAGGAGTTCATGAAGGGGCTGCCCCACCCGGCGTGGACGGCGATCGGCGTTTCGGAGCTGCTGCCGGACGACGGCGTGGTGGAGATCCAGCTGATCGCGCATGCGCCTAACGCGCCGCCGGCGATGAGCGCAGCCGTGAAGCCGGCCGCTTGATCGGCCCTGCGGCCGTCGTCGCCCGCCCTACGACCCGTAAAGCTGGGCGGCCTGGATCAGATAGACGACGCCGATCCCGGTCACGATCCAGCGCGTCCAGACCAGGAAGCTCTTGTCGGTCATACGGTCCAGGATTCGGCCGCCGAGCACCGTTCCGACCACCGACAGCGGGGCCGCCGCCAGGAGCAGCCAGGGCGGAAGCGCCTGCGTATTCCCGGCCGCGAGCAGGGGACCGCCGTACACCACGACCTTGGCCAGGTGGCTGAAGACCTGGGTCGCCGCCTTAGTGGCGACGATCTGGTGCCGGGTCAGAACGGTGCGGACGAAGAAGATGTCGAGCAGCGGCCCCGCAACGCCGGCCAGCAGGTTCAGGCCCGTGACCAGCAGCCCCGAGACGAAGGCGTGAACGGGACGGGCGGCGTCGAGCGCCACTCGTTCCTTGGGAAGCCAGACCAGCCCGGGCACCAGCCCGAGCAGCAGATAGAGCAGCGGCTTGGAGGGGACGTAGCTGAGAACCGCCACCAGCAGCCCAGCCACCGTCGAGGCGAGCGCGTACCAACCGACGATGTCCCACCGCACGTGCCGGCGGTGGAGGACGGCGCGGCCGCCGTTCGCGACGATCTGGATCAATCCGTGCGCGACGAAGGCTGCCGAGACCGGCAGGACGAGCGCCAGCGCGCCCATAAGGATCAGCCCCCCAGCCATCCCGAACACGCCCGAGAGCGTGGAGGTGACCAGGGTGGTCAGCAGGACGAAGACGGCGACGGCGAGACTCATGACCCAATGCTGGGCCGCCGCGCGCGCCTTGCAAACGGGCCTGCGATCGATCCGAGGCCGCGAACGACGTGGCCCGACCGCAACCATTGTTATAAGGCGGGGGTTGACGGCCTGAGGGCCAGTCGAACCCAGGATTCCCATTGCGACGAGATTTCGCCAGCGGCGAGGCGCCGAGCTCTTCGGTCGTCTCGGCCGAGACCTGGAGCCGCCGCCTGGCGCCGTTCAAGTCGTCGGAGCCGGCCAGGGCCCTTCGGGAGCTGATCCTGACCGTCGGGCCCCTTCTGGGGCTCTGGGTCGCGGCCTGGACGGCGGCGGCTCACGGCCTGTGGTGGCTGGCGCTGCTGGCCACCGTGCCGGCCGCCTTCTTCCTGGTGCGCGTGTTCCTCGTCCAGCATGACTGCGGGCACGGCGCCTTCTTCCGGAACGCATCCACCAACGATTGGGTCGGCCGCGCCTGCGGGGTGCTGACCCTCACGCCTTATGAGTGCTGGCGAGGGAGTCACGCCCTTCACCACGCAAGTTCGGGCGACCTCGACCGCCGAGGTAACGGGGAGGGCGCGATCGACACCCTGACGGTGGCCGAGTACCGCGCCCTGACCCCTATGAAGCGGTTCGGGTACCGGCTCTATCGGCATCCTGTGGTGCTGTTCGGCGTCGGGCCGAGCTTCCTTTACTTCCTCCAGCAGCGCCTGCCCGTCGGCATGATGCGCCAGGGCTGGCGGCCTTGGATCGACGCGCTGGGCAACACGGCGGCGGTGCTGGTCGTGTTCGGCGGCCTGGCCTGGCTGCTGGGGATCGGACCGGTGCTGCTGGTGAACGCGGTGACCGTCGTGCTCGCCGCCACCATCGGCGTGTGGCTGTTCTACGTGCAGCATCAGTTCGAGAACGCCGTCTGGGTGCGCAGCGCCGAATGGAAGGCGCGGGGCGCAGCGTTCCACGGCAGCTCCTTCTACGACCTGCCCGGGCCGCTCCCCTGGCTGACCGCATACGTCGGCGTGCACCATGTGCATCACCTCTCAAGCCGCATTCCCTTCTACCGGCTTCCGGAGGTGCTTCGGGCCTACCCCGAACTGCGCGGGATCAGCCGTGTGGGCTTCCGGGAAAGCTTCCGGTGCGCGCGGCTGGCGCTTTGGGACGAGGAACGCCACCGGCTGGTCCGGTTCCGCGACGTGGAGCCCGTCTGACGAAGGCGCTTTACTCCTGTTCTAAAACGCGCAATATAGAATGCGTGTTTTAGAACAGGTGGCGGATGCCCCGGGGCCGGACGTTCGATGAAGGGCAGGTGCTCGACAGCGCCATGCACGCGTTCCGGCGTAACGGCTACGCGGGAGTCTCGATCAAGCAGCTGGAGCAGGCGACCGGCCTGACCTCGGGCAGCTTGTACAACGCCTATGGCGACAAGGACGGACTCTTCCGGGCGGCGCTGGGCCATTACGTCGAGAGCTTCGTCCGCGCCCGGATCGCCTCGCACGCGGGCGCCGGGGCCACGGTTGAGGATCTTGAAGCCTTGTTCCTGTCGGTGCTGCAGGCGCCCATGAACGACGGCTTCGGCTGTCTGGTCACCAACTCGGTTGTCGAGTTCGGGGCGGGCGCATCCGTGGCCAGCGGCGGCGTCGACCTTGCCCTGGCGACGGTGGAAGCGGGCGTGCGGTCGGTGCTGACGCGCGAGCTGGGCCCGGAGAGCGCGGAGACCGCCGTCGGGCGCCTGCTGCTTCTCTACCAGGGCCTGCTGGTGCTGAGCCGGGCCGGGCGGACGCAGAGCGCCGAGGCCGCGATCCGAAGCGAGTTCGACCGACTAAAGCGCGAACGGGCGGCGAGCGCCGCCGAAGAGGAGCTGAAGCCATGCTGAGGAAGTTCAACCCGGAAGGGGCGAGCGCGCCGGCCTTCTACAGCCACGGCGCGGAAGTGGCGGCCGGAGCGCGGCTGCTGTTCGTGGCGGGTCAGGTGGGCCAGCGCGCCGACGGCAGCGTGCCGGAGTCCATCGGCGAGCAGGCGCAGGTAGCCGCGGAGAACCTGAAAGGCGTGCTGGCCGGCGCCGGGATGACCTTCGCCGACGTGGCGCAGTACCGGATCTATCTGACCGACCCGGCCGACTTCGACGGGTTCGCGCAAGCCGCCGCCGCGCTGCTGTCGTCGCCGCCCCCGGCCATCACCCTGCTCTACGTTAAGGCGCTCGCCTCGCCGGCGCTGAAGGTGGAGATCGAGGCCGTCGCCGCGAAGTGACGGCGGCGCCTAGGCTCGGCGGCGCTCCAGCAGGCTCGCCGCCGTGATCGCCAGCAGGGCCGCAGCGCTCGCGCCGTGAAGCGCGAGCTGCGGCGCAGCGGCTGTTCCGCGCCGACGGGCGACGAGACTGAAATCCAGCACGGGGATCAGGACGGAGGTCGCGGCCAGCAGGGCGAGCGGACGCCGGCCGGCCAGAGCGGCCGAGGCCAGCCCCGTCGCCAGCGCAAGGTCGCGGATCCCGAGCGCGCGGACGTAGTCCAGCCTCGGGTCAGGCTCCGCGTCGAGGCCGAACAGAGCGGCTCCGGCGCGGGGCCAGCTGAGGAACAGACCGCCCAGGCCCAGCAACGCGCCCGACATGACCAGGGCGAAGCGACGGGCGGCTGGCATGGTCAGACCACCTGCTTGGCCGCGGTGCGGGTGATGCTGAAAGTCGAGCGGAAGACGATGGTGGCGAGCGCGCCGGCCAGCAGCCGGGCCAGGATGGGCGGGTTCTCTTCGTGGTGCGTCTTCCAGCCGAGGCGGGGGACTTTGGCCGCGGCATGCTTCACAGGATCAACCCGATCGAGCACCACGGCGGTGGCGACGGCGGCGCACGCGCCGGCCAGGGCTTCGGCGAACAAGTCGGAGCGGCTGTTCATAGGCCGTCAACCGCTCAGCGCTCGACCGGTTGCGCGCGAACTGCAGACCTGCTGGCGCGTTTGGTGGAGGAGGGACGTCGACCGAAGTGGAAGACGGATGACCAAAGCCGCACGCGCCGCGCTGCTCGCCGCTGGATTGGCCCTCGCCGGGTCTCCCGCCCTGGCCGACCCGCCGCACGGCAAGCAGGGGCGGGGCGGCCCGCCGGGGCTGGCGAAGAAGGGCGGCCTTCCGCCGGGCCAGGCCAAGAAGATGTACCGCCAGGGCGAACGCCTGCCCTCAAGCCACTATGCGGAGCGGTATTTCGTGGCCGAGCCGTCTCGCTACGCCCTGCCGCCGCCGCCGCCGGGCTACCGGTGGGTGCAATACGGCGAGGACGCCTATCTCGTGCAGACCCGTGACGGCCTGATCGCCGACATCGTGCGAAGCCTGTTCAACTAACGGAGGCGGCCGCGAGCTGGGCGGCCATCAGGGCGCGGACGGTCTCGATCGCCTTGAGCGGGCGGACCAACACCTTGAAGCGGGTGATGACTCCGGCCTCGCTCCACCAGATCATGTCCACGCCGTTGACCGTGACGCCGTCGAGCACGGTCTCGAATTCCAAAACCGCGGACCGCTCGGCCCGCCATTCGCCGAGGTAGCGAAAGCTGTCGTTGTTCAGAACGGCAAGGGCGCCGAGCAGATAGCGGCTAGCGATCGCGCGGCCGCGCTGGGGGGTGTGGACGACGGGCGACTCGAAGACGGCGTCGGGGTCGAGCAGGTCGTGCAGTGCGGCGGGGTCGCCGCTTTCGACCACCGCGTGCCAGCGGGCGACCGGGTCCGGCACGGCCTCCGTCATCAGACGAGCTCCACGGCCATGGCGGTCGCCTCTCCGCCGCCGATGCAGAGGCTGGCGAGCCCGCGCTTGCCGCCGCGGGCCTCGAGCGCCGCCAGCAGGGTGGCGAGGATGCGCGCGCCCGACGCGCCGATGGGATGGCCGAGCGCGGTGGCGCCGCCGTTCACGTTCATTCGCTCGTGCTCGATCCCGAGCTCGCGCATGGCGATCATGGCCACCACCGCGAAGGCCTCGTTGACCTCGAACAGGTCCACCTCGTCGAGCGACCAGCCGGCGCGGTCCAGCGCCTTGCGCATGGCGGGCACGGGGGCGGTGGTGAACAGGCCCGGCTCGTGGGCGTGGGCGGCGTGGGCGGCGACGCGGGCGACCACGCTCAGGCCCAGGCGCTCGGCCACGGAGGCGCGGGTCATGACCAGGGCGGCGGCGCCGTCGCTGATGGAGGAGGCGTTGGCGGCGGTGACGGTCCCGTCCTTGTTGAAGGCGGGCTTCAGGGTAGCGATCTTGCCGAAGTCCGCCTTGCCGGGCTGCTCGTCGGCGTCGACGACCACGTCGCCCTTGCGACCCTTCACGGTCACGGGGGTGACCTCGCGGGCGAACGAGCCGTTCTCCACGGCGCGCTTGGCTCGGGTCAGGCTCTCGGCGGCGTAGGCGTCCTGGGCCTCGCGGGTGAACTGATACTGGCGCGCGGCGTCGTCGGCGAAGGCGCCCATCAGCTTGCCGGGCGTGTAGGCGTCCTCCAGCCCGTCCAGGTACATGCTGTCGCTGACCACGTCGTGGCCGATGCGGGCGCCGCCCCGGTGCTTGGCGAGCACGTAGGGGGCGTTAGACATGCTCTCCATGCCGCCGGCGACGATCAGGTCGGCCGTGCCGGCCAGCAGGGCGTCGTGGGCCATGATGGCCGCCTGCATGCCGCTGCCGCACATCTTGTTGACGGTGGTGGCCTGGACGCCGAGCGGCAGGCCCGCGCCGATCCCGGCCTGGCGTGCGGGGGCCTGGCCGAGCCCGGCCGGCAGCACGCAGCCCATGACGATCTGCTCGACCTGCTCAGGGTTCGCGCCCGCGCGCTCGAGCGCGGCGCGGACGGCGGTCGCGCCGAGTTCGGTCGCCTTCACCGGCGAGAGCGCGCCCTGGAAGCCGCCCATCGGCGTGCGCGCGTAGGAGGCGATGACGACAGGATCGGCGGCGGCCATGGCGTGGGTCCTTCAACGAGACGGGCGTACATAAGCCGCAAGGCCGGCCGGGAAAAGCGACACGCGGTGTCGGATCGGCTTCGGCCCGCTCGTCCTCTGCGCACAAGCCAGAGGAGACGCACCATGACCGCCCAAGCCGCCCCCATCGCCGCCCCCGCCTCTCCGATCTCGGCCCGCTGGGTCGGGCGGGCGCTCAGCGGCGTCGCCGTCCTGTTCCTGACGCTCGATGGGGCCATCAAGCTGGTCCCGATCCAGTCGGTGCTCGATACGCTGGAGCAGCTGGGCTACCAGCCGAGCATCGCGCTAGCCCGAGGGCTGGGCGTGCTGCTGCTCGCCTGCACGGCGCTTTACGTGCACCCGTGGACGCGCGTGATCGGGGCGGTGCTGCTGACGGGCTACCTGGGCGGGGCGATCGCGACCCACCTGCGCGTCGAGAGCCCGGTCTTCAGCCACCTGCTGTTCGGGAGCTACATCGGCGCGATGGTCTGGGGCGGGCTGCTGCTCCGGGACGCGCGGGCGAGGGCGCTGCTGCTGGGCCGCTGAGGGGGCCTGCTCCGCTTGACCCACCCCCGGGCGGGCCGCACCCTGCTTTGAACGAGAGAACAGCAGGGAGGCGGCCATGCCGAGCACGTCAGGGGCTGAGCGCGCCTATGACCTCGTCGTCCGGGGCGGAACCGTCGCGGACGGCGCCGGCGGCTCTCCCTACGAGGCCGACGTGGCGGTCAAGGACGGCCGCATCGCCGCCGTGGGCCGGGTGGCCGGCGCAGGCGCCGAGGAGATCGACGCCAAAGGCCTGCTGGTCACGCCGGGCTTCGTCGACATCCACACGCATTACGACGGCCAGGCGACCTGGGACGAGCGGATGCAGCCCTCGTCCTGGCACGGCGTCACTACCGTCGTCATGGGCAACTGCGGCGTGGGCTTCGCGCCCTGCCGGCCCGAAGACCACGACCGGCTGATCCGGCTGATGGAGGGCGTTGAGGACATCCCGTTCCCGGTTCTGACCGAGGGCCTGCCGTGGAACTGGGAGAGCTTCCCCGACTACCTGGACAGCCTGCAGCGGCGGCGCTTCGACATCGACGTCTGCGCCCAGCTGCCCCACGCGGCGCTGCGCGTCCACGTCATGGGCGAGCGCGGGGCGAACCGGGAGCCGGCGACCGAGGCGGATATCGCCGCCATGGCCGCGATCGCCAAGCGCGCGGTCGAGGCCGGCGCGCTGGGGTTCACAACCAGCCGCACGCTGAACCACCGGACCAGCGACGGCCAGCCCACGCCCACGCTGACGGCGGGCGAGGACGAGCTGACCGGGATCGCGCTGGGCCTGGCGGCGGCAGGTCAAGGTCGGGGCCGGGGCGTGCTGCAGGTGGTCAGCGACTTCGCCGATCCGGTGGAGGAGTTCGCCATGCTGCGGCGGATCGTGGAGCGGTCGGGGCGGCCGCTGTCCTTCTCGCTGGCCCAGAGCGACCGGGCGCCCGACGGCTGGCGCGTGCTGCTGGACAAGCTGTCGGAGGCGACCGCCGCCGGCCTGCCGATGAAGGCGCAGGTGGCGGGGCGGCCGGTGGGCGTGCTGTTCGGCCTGGAGCTGACGCTGAACCCCTTCAGCTTCCACCCGAGCTATGCCGAGATCGCGAGCCGGCCGCTCGCGGAGCGGGCGGCCGCCCTGTCAGACCCGGCGTTCCGCGCGCGCCTGCTGGAGGAGCAGCCGGACCGGCGGTCGGTGCTGGCCGGCGGGATGCTGACCCGCTGGCATAAGATGCACCTGATGGGCGAGACGCCGGACTACGAGCCTCTGCCGGAGCGAACCGTGGACCGGCTGGCCGCGGAGCAGGGGTTGCGCCCGGAAGAGGTGGTGCTCGAGCACCTGCTCAGCCGGGGCGGGAAGGGGCTGATCTACGTGCCCTTCCTGAACTACGCGGACGGCTCGCTGGAGCCGAGCTTCCACATGCTGCAGCACCCGGACGCGGTGCCGGGGCTGTCGGACGGCGGCGCGCACGTCGGCATGATCTGCGACGGCAGCTTCCCCACCTCGAACATCACCCACTGGACGCGGGACCGGACACGCGGACCTAAGCTGCCGCTGGAGCGGATGGTGCGGGCGCAGACGCTCGACACCGCTCAGACGGTCGGCTTGCACGACCGGGGGCTGATCGAGGTGGGCTACCGCGCGGACCTGAACGTCATCGACTACGACCGGTTGACGCTCCATGCGCCGGAGGCGGCCTACGACCTGCCGGCCGGCGGGCGACGGCTCGTGCAGCGGGCGAGCGGGTATGTGGCGACCGTGGTGGCGGGGCAGGTGACCTATCGCGACGGTGAGCCCACGGGAGCGTTGCCGGGCCGCCTGGTCCGAGGCGCGCAATCGGCGCCCGTGCGGGCTGCGGCGGAGTGAGGCTCGCGCAAAGGCGCGAAGACGCGAAGGGTATATCCGCTCACTCGACGCAGGGACGCCCGCGAATTTCTTCGCGCCTTCGCGTGCCCCCCTCCTATTCTCCAGCGGTCAGATGGCCACGCGCTCGGTGTTGTTGACGATGGGCTCGTCCTGGATGCGCCGCGTCAGGCCCGCCGCACGCTGGGCGAGCTGAAGCAGTTCGGCGGGCGCGCCCTCCGGGTCCTCCGCCACGAGCGCGGCCAGCTCCTTGGCGAGGGCCAGCAGCTTGGGCGCGCCGGCGATTAGGCGGGCCTGGAATTCGATCTTCACCGGGTCGCGGTCGTACTCGGCGCCCGGCGTGCGCCAGCCGCCCCAGTCATTGGGATCGGTGACCACGATGGGGAAGGTGCCCGGGTGCGGGTGGTGCCCGCAGTCGTCGGGCGCCTGCCACTTGTTGCGGGCCCGCAGCAGCCGCCACTCGCCGGCGACCGGATCGGCGCGATCCTCGGTGCGCTCTTCGGCGCGCAGCTCCTTGTCCAGGAACTCCCGCCCCAGGCCCACGTCGTAGAGGATGCGGACCGGCTCGTCGAAGCCCTTGGCCCAGACGGGGTTCACCTTCTCGACCAGAGCCCAGACCCCGACGGCCTCGACCCAAACCTTCTGACCCTTCTGGAATTGTGCTTTGGCCATGACGTCCCGCCGGTTCGAAGGCGGCAGGATGACGCGAAACCCTTGACCTTTGGTCAATCTTGGCGGGGCCGCGCGCCTCGCTATGGTGCTTGGCGAGCGCGCGCGAACGACGCCTGCGGGAGCGGCCATGAATTTCGACTACAGCGACGACCAGAAGTTCCTGAAGACCGAGGCGCGCAAGTTCCTGGAGGCGAACTGCACGCCCAAGCACGTGCGGGCCGTGCTGGACGACGACGCCAAGGCCTTCGACCGCGAGCTGTGGGACAAGGTCGCCGCGCAAGGCTGGCTGGGGGCCGCCATCCCTGAAGCGCACGGAGGCCTGGGCCTGGGTCACGTGGAGCTCTGCGCCATCGCCGAGGAGCTCGGCCGGGTGGTCGCGCCCATTCCGTTCGCGTCCACGGTCTACTTCGTGGCCGAGGCGGTGATGCTGGCGGGCTCCGAGCAGCAGAAGTCCTTCATGCTGCCCAAGATCGCGGCCGGCGAGCTGATCGGCTGCTTCGCGACGTCGGAGGGCCCAGGAGCGGTCGCGCCGTCCACGCTGCAGGCGCGGGTGTCCGAGGGCCGGCTCCATGGGACGAAGATCCCCGTCACCGACGGCGACATCGCCGACGTAGCCCTCGTGCTCGCCAACGAGGACGGGCGTCCGGGCGTGTTCATCGTCCGGCTGGACGGCGAGGGCGTGGAGCGCGAGACGCTGAAGACGGTCGACCCGACCCGGAGCGCGGCCAGGCTGACGTTCTCCGGCGCGCAGGCGTTCCGGCTGGGCGAGGCGGGCGACGGGTTCGCTCTCACCGAGGCGGTGTTCGACCGAGCCGCGGTGCTCATCGCCTTCGAGCAGGTCGGCGGGGCCGAGCGCTGCCTGGAGATGGCCAAGGACTATGCGCTGGACCGCTACGCCTTCGGGCGCACCATCGCGAGCTACCAGGCCATCAAGCACAAGCTGGCCGACATGTACGTTAAGAACCAGATCGCCCGCTCGAACGCCTACTATGGGGCGTGGGCGCTGAACACCGGCGCTGCGGAGCTGCCGCTGGCCGCCTCCGGAGCGCGGGTCGCGGGCACGGAAGCCTTCTGGTTCGCCGCGAAGGAGAACATCCAGACCCACGGCGGCATGGGCTTCACCTGGGAGGTGGACGCCCACCTCTACTATCGCCGAGCCAAGCAGCTGGCGCTGGTGGCGGGCGGCGTCCAGCGGTGGAAGGAGCGTCTCGTCCGCCAGCTCGAGACGCGGAACGCCGCGTGAGCGCAGCCGATCATAGCGGAGTTCGCGTCGACCCGACCGCCTGGGTGCATCCCAGCGCTCTGATCTACGGACAGGTGGAGATCGGGCCGGGCGCCTCGGTGTGGCCCTACGTGGTGATGCGGGCGGAGGCCGAGCGCATCGTGATCGGCCCGGGCACCAACATCCAGGACTTCACGATGATCCACATCGGGTCGCGCACCGGGACGATCATCGGCGCCGACTGCTCGATCACCCACCGCTGCACGCTGCACGGCTGCGAGATCGGGGACAACGTGCTGGTGGGCATCGGCTCCACGATCATGGACGGCTGCGTCGTGGGCGCTAACTCCATCATCGCCGGCCACAGCTTCCTGAAGGAGGGGACGGTGATCCCGCCCAACTCCGTCGTCATGGGCGCGCCCGCCACCGTACGCGCCACCCGCGACAGCTCGGTCCCCAACCGGCTGAACGCGCACTTCTATCGCCGCAACGCCGACGCCTATGCCCGGGGCGAGCATCGCCTCTGGGCCGATCCGGCCTTCCATCAGGAGCTGGCCGATCTGCGCCGGCGCCTCGAGCCCGCCTGAGGAGCACCTCCATGGACTTCAACGACAGCCCCGAAGAAGCCGCCTACCGCGCCCAGGTGCGCGAGTGGCTCGCCGCCAACGCCCCGACCTGGGAGGTCCGGACCCAGGAGCGGCGCGGCGGGGACCAGATGGACAAGGCCAAGGGCTGGCAGGCCACCAAGGCGGAGGCCGGCTACGCCTGCATCACCTGGCCCAAGGAGTGGGGCGGCGGCGGCGGCACGCCGATCCAGTCGGTCATCTACGGTCAGGAAGAGGCCAAGTACCGGGTCAACTCCGGCCCGTTCACCATCGGTCTCGGCATGTGCGTGCCGACCGTGATGGCCTTCTCCGACGACGAGACCAAGCAGCGCTTCGTCGGCCCCGCGGTGCGCGGCGAGGAGATCTGGTGCCAGCTGTTCTCCGAGCCGGCGGGCGGATCGGACGTGGCGGCGGCCCGGACCCGGGCGGTGCGCGACGGCGACGAGTGGGTGATCAACGGCCAGAAGGTCTGGACCTCGGGCGCCCACTACAGCGACTTCGGGATCGTGCTGGTGCGCACCAATCCGGACGCGCCCAAGCACAAGGGCCTGACCATGTTCTGGATCGACATGAAGGCGCCGGGCGTCGAGGTGAAGCCCATTCACCAGATGTCCGGGGGGAGCGACTTCAACGAGGTCTACTTCACCGACGTGCGGGTGAAGGACAGCCAGCGGCTGGGCGCCGTGGACGACGGCTGGAAGGTGGCGCTGGTCACTCTGATGAACGAGCGGCTGGCGGTGGGCGGCTCTTCGGGCGCGGGCTATCGCGAGGCCATGGACCTGGCGCGCTCGGTCATGGGCGAGGCGGGCCCGGCGCTGGCCGACAGCGCCTTCCGCGAGAAGCTGGCCGACTGGTATGTGCAAACCGAAGGGCTGCGCCTGACCCGCTTCCGGACCCAGACGGCGCTGTCGCGGGGCGAGACGCCCGGGCCGGAAAGCTCCATCGGCAAGATCATCTCGGCCAACGTCATGCAGGACCTGGCCAGCGAGGCCATGGATCTTCAGGACCAGTACGGGGTGCTCTACGACACCAAGCGGTCGCCGCTGGAAGCGGCGTTCCAGCAGAGCTGGTTGTTCGCGCCCGGCCTGCGCATCGCGGGCGGCACCGACGAGATTCTGAAGAACATCATCGCCGAACGCGTCCTCGGGCTGCCCGGCGACGTGCGCGTGGACAAGGACGTGCCCTTCAAGGACATGCCCACCGGACGCTAGTTCGGGAAGGCTGGCGTTCCCGGCTCGCTCGGGAGCGCCAGCGCGTTCGCGATGCAGCTGACCGTTCGATAAAAGCCGGCGAGCATCAGGATCTCGAGCACCTGCGCCTCGTCGTAGTGCGCCCGCAGCGCCGCCCACTGGGCCTCATCCAGCGTGGCCGTCGCGTGCAGCGCGTCCACCGCCGTGAGCAGCGCGCCCTCCTTGGGCGACCAGATGGGATCGGCGGGGCTTCCCGTGGTGATCGCCCGCACCTGAGCCTCGTCCAGCCCGGCGCGCTCGCCGAAGAACGCCACATGCACGCCCCATTCGTACCCGCACCGGTTCAGCGCGCAGCTGCGGTCGATCACGAGCTCCCGGTCGCGCAAAGCCAGCGGGCCGCGATCGAGCAGGCTGCCCGCCCGGAACCTGGACCAGGCGCGATCGAAACGGGCCAGCGTCCGGAACAGCAGCAAGGGCGGCGCGCCCGGCGGCATGATCCGGTCGAAGGCGGCCTGGACCTCCGGCGCATAGGGCGGCTCCAGCGGCGCGATGCGGGACATGGGCGGACGCTCTCTGCTACTCTTCCCGTAGCATGTTGATACGGAAATTGTAGCGATGCAAGCGGGGAAGGCTACCCGAGGCTCCCGGACGGGGCGGCCTGTCATGGCGCTGCTCGACCTGCTCGGGCGGCGGTGGACCTTGCGCGTGGTGTGGGAGCTGCGCGACGGACCGCTGACGGCCCGCGCGCTTCGCGCCGCCTGCGACGAAGCCTCGCCCACCGTCCTCAACATGCGTCTCGCCGAGCTCCGCCAGGCCGGGCTGGTGGAGCACCGGCCCGCGTCGGGCTACGGCCTGACAGCGCTCGGGCGCGACCTGCTGGACTCGTTTTCGCCCCTGTATGCGTTCGCCGAGCGCTGGTCCTCCAGCGCCCGCGCTCCCGACTGACTGGAGCTGTGACGGTCGGTCGCCTCACCGGGCGGTGAACGCCGCGTTCACCGTAACCTTTCGGCCATCTCCGGGCGGTAGGGCGAGCGTGTTTTCCCGTCAGGAGAGTCTCCCATGCGCACCGCGTTTCTCGTCGCCGCCGGCCTGGTCGCCGCCGCGGCGCCCGCAGCCGCCCAGGATGCGGCGGACAGCCGCTTCGCCGTGGGCGTGCAAGTCGGCACGGTGGGACTGGGCGCCGAAGCCCAGGCCAAGGTGAATGAGCACGTCGTGCTGCGCGGCTCGGTGGACGCGATCCGCTACGACGCCGACTTCAGCTCCGACGACATCGACTACACGGGCGACCTCGACTTCACCCAGGGCGGGCTCTTCGCCGACCTCCACCCGACCGGAAACGCGTTCTTCGTGAGCGCCGGCGTCTATTTCGGCGACCGGACGGCCGAGTTCACGGCCACGGCGCAACGACCCGTCGAGATCGGCGAGCAGATCTTCAGCGCCGCCGAGGCGGGGACCCTCTCGGGCGAGGCGGACTTCGGCGGCGCGGCGCCGTTCGTGGGCCTCGGCTGGAACAACACCTTCACCACCCAGGGTCGCTGGGGCTTCAAGCTGCTGGCCGGCGCGGCGTTCGGGGGCGACCCCGAGGTGAAACTGGCGCGCACGGGCGGGGTGGCTCTGCCGGCCGCGGTGCAGGCCCGCTTGGATTCGGAACTCCGCAATGAGGAGCGGGAGCTCGAAGAGGACGCCGACGACCTGAAGATCCTGCCCGTCGTCCAGATCGGCGTCGCCTACAAGTTCTAAGCCCCCGAGCGTCCAGGCGCCTTGCCGCTCGGCCTCTCCGCGGGGCCGAGCGGCTTCAGCATGCGCACGACCACGTCATCGGGCCGGTCGCCGCCGCCCGCGATCTCACGAACGAAGAAGCCCGCCGACTCGTAGGCCCGCTGCGCGGCGGTGTTGGATCCGTAGACGTTGAGCGTCAGGCGCTCCGCCCCGCGGCCGCGCGCCAGCCGCTCGGCGGCCTTCAGCATGGGTTTGGCGAGCCCTAGCCCGCGCGCCTCCGGCGCCAGGCCGACCCGGACCAGGTGCGCGCGCCGCTCTCGGTCGCGCCAGCGCAGACCGAACACCCCGACGGGCGGCTCGATCTCGCCCTCGTCGTCCGGTTCGTCGGTCAGCACGAAGTAGCTTTCACCGGGCGTGTCGAAGACCGCGGCCAGCCAGCTGGACGTGATCGGGAAGGGGGTGTCAGCCCCGCTCCAGAGCGTGACGCTCTCCCGGTCCGGGAACCAGCCGACGATCTCGCCGGCGTCGGCCGCCCGGGCCGGGCGGACGATCAGGCGCCCCGCTCCACGGCGGCGAGGGCCTCCCGCTGAAAGGCGGCCAGCTTGGCCCGGACCTCCGTCTCGGAGACCTTGCCTCGAAGGTCGGCCGCCAGCTTCTCCACGACCTCCTCGTCTCCCGAGCGGCGAAGGTCTTCGTGGATGAGCGCGCGAACGTAGGTTTCGAGCGCCTCGCCGCTCAGCCCCAGCTGGGCGCCGGCCCACTCGCCGGCCATGCGGTCGCGCCGGCCCTGGACCTTGAACGCCGTCTCCTGGTCCAGCGCGAACTTGGTCTCGAAGGCGGTTTCTCGGTCGTCGAAGGTGGTCATGCAGATGATCCTGGGGCGTCGGCTCGGGTTGTGCCGCCGGCCGCCGCGGGCGGCAAGACCCTGCACGCCGGCTGCGCGTCCCGTTCAGCGGCCCGTCAGCCGCGGGATGGCAAGCGTGGCCGTACGAACCGCCGAGCTTGGGGGCTTGATCATGAAACGCTTGCTGCTGGCCGGCGTCGCCGCGCTCGCTCTCTCCGCCTGCGCGACCACCTACGGCGAGATCGGCGGCTGGGAGAACGACGGCGTCTCCGCGGACCCGCTGACCGCCGACACCTTCCGCATCCGCTCGCGGGGCAACGCCAACACCGAAGCGGCGACGATCCACGACTTCGCCCTGCTGCGCGCGGCGGAGACGATGCGGGGCGCCTGCTTCACGCACTTCGTGGTCGTCGACGGCGCCGACCAGACCCGGGTCGAGGAGGTGGTCACGCCTGCGCAGGAGACCTTCACGGTCGAGGAGAAGGTCGTGGACGGCAAGGTCGTGAAGGTGCGCAAGCGCAGCTACACGCCCGAGAGCCGCTCGTTGAACATCCGGCCCGGGCAGGATCTGATCGTCCGGGGCCTGCGGCTCAGCCGCGACGCCGCGCCGCCCGTCGAGGCGCATTCGGCGGAGGAGATCCTGCGCTTCGTCGGGCCGCGCGTCGTCCGACGCAAGGATGCGCCCCCGCCGCTCTTCCCCGACTGTCCGCCGCCGGCGTGAGGTGCGCCCTGCGGCCGCAAAACGTGTGAGAACATCTTGCGAACAGAGAACAGAACAGGTACGGTGGCGGGGCTCGATCAGGCCGCGTGGGACGACCGGCGGAATCGCGCCACAGAGGGGATAGCGATCATGTCTCAAGCGGTGTTGCGGCTCGTGGGCAAAGAAGACGGCGACAAGCAGAAAGCCCTGGAGGCGGCGCTCGCGCAGATCGACCGCGCCTTCGGCAAGGGCTCGGTGATGAAGCTGGGCAAGGGCGGCAAGGTCGCCGAGATCGAGGCGGTCTCGACCGGCTCGCTCGGTCTGGACCTGGCCCTCGGGATCGGCGGCCTGCCCCGCGGGCGTGTGATCGAAGTGTTCGGTCCGGAATCCTCGGGCAAGACGACGCTCGCCCTGCACGTGGCCGCCGAGGTGCAGAAGAACGGCGGCACGGCGGCGTTCGTGGACGCCGAGCACGCGCTGGATCCCGTCTACGCGCAGAAGCTGGGGGTGAACCTGGACGACCTGCTGGTGTCGCAGCCCGACACCGGCGAGCAGGCGCTGGAGATCACCGACACCCTGGTCCGCTCCAACGCTGTGGACATCATCATCATCGACTCGGTCGCGGCGCTGACGCCGCGCGCCGAGATCGAGGGCGAGATGGGCGACTCGCTGCCGGGGCTGCAGGCGCGGCTGATGAGCCAGGCCCTGCGCAAGCTGACCGCCTCGATCAGCAAGTCCAAGTGCATCGTGCTGTTCATCAACCAGATCCGCATGAAGATCGGGGTGATGTACGGCTCGCCCGAAACCACCACGGGCGGCAATGCGCTGAAGTTCTACGCCTCGGTCCGCCTGGACATCCGCCGCACCGGCTCGGTGAAGCAGCGCGACGAGGTGGTGGGCAACAATGTCCGGGTGAAGGTGGTCAAGAACAAGGTCGCCCCGCCGTTTCGCGAGGTCGAGTTCGACATCATGTACGGCGAAGGGATCTCCAAGATCGGGGAGATCATCGACCTGGGCGTGAAGGCTGGCGTAGTCGAGAAGTCGGGCAGCTGGTTCAGCTACAACTCCACCCGGATCGGTCAGGGACGCGAGAACGTGCGGGAGTTCCTCAAGAACAATCCCGACATGGCCGCCGAGATCGAGCAGGCGGTCCGCAAGAACGCCGGCCTGCTGAGCGAGGAGCTGCTGATCACCGGACCCGCCGAAGAGGACTGAGGCTCGGCGCATCGCCCCGTCTGGTCGGCTGTTTCCGGCCGGACGGTGTCCCCGACGAAGGCGGCGGGGGCGGTCTTGCAGGCCGCAAAGCCTGTTCCTAACTGACCCGCTGGAGGCGCTGGATGTCCGGGCCTCCGGACCGCCGACCGAGGCCTGATGGCTCGGTCAGGTCCTTACATCGCAACCTTGCTTCTTTTGAGAAGGATGCTTCGCATGCGTACTGTCGACTTCACGCCCCTGTACCGCTCCGTCGTCGGCTTCGACCGGCTCGCCGCCCTGCTTGAAGCGGCCGCCAAGACCGAAGGCCCGGCGGGCTATCCGCCCTACAACATCGAGACCGTGGGCGATAACGCCTATCGGATCGAGATCGCGGTCGCCGGCTTCCGTCCGGAAGAGTTGGACGTGCAGGTCAAGGAGAACCTCCTGACCGTCGCCGGCAAGAAGGCCGCCAACGACGAAGGCCGCCGCTACCTGCACCGCGGCCTCGCCGAGCGGAACTTCGAGCGCCGCTTCCAGCTCGCGGACTATGTGGTCGTCACCGACGCCCAGCTGTCCGACGGCCTGCTGTCGATCGCCCTCAAGCGTGAGCTGCCCGAGCAGCTGAAGCCCCGCCGGATCGAGATCTCGACGGGCGCGAGCAACGGGCTGATCGAAGGCTCCGCCGACGCGCAAGCTGCGTAACCGTCAGGCTAGTCCCGCTTTCGAGAGGGCGGCGCGATCGCGTCGCCCTCTTTGCGTTCAGGCCTCGCTGAGGTCCAGCCCGAGGGTCTGCTTCAGCGTCGCCCCGCGCAGCTTGACGCCCTTGACGGCGGCCCCGCTCAGGTCGGCGCAGGTCAGGTCGGCCCCCTCCAGTCCCGCCTCGGCCAGAGCCGCTCCGCGCAGGTCGGCGTAGCGCAGGCGGGCCCCGTTCAGTTGCGCCGCGGCGGTCCGGCCGCCCGGCAGCGGCAGCGGCGCCAGGGTCGCCTCCCGCAAATCCGCCTTGGTCAAGTCCGCGCCCGAAAGCCGGACGCCGCGAAGGTCCGCATTCCGGAGGTCGGCGCCGCGAAGGTCCGCGCCCTCCAAGTTGGCGCCCTGCATCTGCGCCCCGACCAGGTCCATGCCGACCAGGCACGCGCCCTTGGCGGACATGGCGGTCAGCTTCATGCCCTTGAAGCGGCCGACCAGCGGCCGCAGGTCCTCGTCGTCGAACACCGCGGGCTGGCCTTCGCGCCCGCCCGTTTCACGCCAGCGCTGGTTCGCCACGGCGCGCTCGAACAGCTCGTCCGCCTTGGCGCGTGCGTCCGGCGTCGGTGCGACGACCGCCCCGCTGAGATCGGCCTTGCTGGTGCGAGCGCTGCTCAGGTCGACGCCGGTCAGCACGGCGCCCACGAGCCGCGCGCCTTCCAGATTGGCCCCGCCCACCTGGGCCCCTTCCAGGATGGCGCCGCTGAGGTTTGCCTCCTTCAGGTTCGCGCCCGTAAGCCGCGCCCCGCGCATGGAGCAGTCGGTGAAGTCGGCCCGTCCCATGGAGGCGCCGACCATCTGGGTGCGGTCCAGCTTGGCCCCGCTGAAGATCGTCTCTTCCGCATCGCCCGCGCGCGCCTCGTGGCGCATGACGTTCAACCCCTTGGTGGGGTGCGGGATGGCGATCTCGCCTTCCCTGAAATCGGCTTCGGTCAGGTCGGCGAGCGACAGGTTGGCGCCCCTGAGGCACACCCCGCGCAGATCGGCTCGCGCCAGCCGAGCGGCGCGCAGATCCGCGTGCCGCAGGTCGCAACCGAACAGGTTCGCGCGCTCCAGCCGCACCTTGATCATGCGGCAGCGCTCGAAGACGCAGCCGGTGAAGTCCGCTTCGGTCAGCAGCCGGCCCGACAGATCCAGCCCCGACAGGTCGACGAACCGGATGGAGGCGCGCTTTCCGCCGGGCTTGCCGGTGCAGAAGCGCTCGTGCGCGAGGAGGACCACGTCCAGCTCGCCCTGACTGAGCCGTCGCCGGCCATGACTCGGCGCCGCTCCGGAGGATGAACTCGCCTGCTGCATGGAGCGGTGAAGCTAGAGAGCCGCCATGGAGGAAGGGTTAAAGGCTGGGTCCACGCCGCGGGCGCCCTCCAGGCGGGCGTCGGTCAGGGAGGCCTGTCGGAGTTGGGCGCCGTGCAGATTGGCCCGGCTTAGGTCCGCGCCGTTCAGCACCGCCTGGCGAAGGTCGGCCCCGGTCAGGTCGGCGCCCTTCAGCACCGCCGCGGTCAGGTCGGCCGGAAGCATGCGGTCGGGCGCGATCATCAACGGCCCGAGCCGCGCCTCCCGCAGGTCGGCGCCGGACAGGCGCGCGCGCGCGAGCCGAGCGCCGCGAAGGTCCGCCCGCCGCAAGGTGACGCTGCGCAGATCGGCGTCCTCTAGGTGCGCGCCCTGGAGCTGAACCCCGTCCATGTCCAGGCCGTAGAAGACGGCGCCCTTGGCCGACAAAGCGGTGAGGTTCAGGCCGCGGACGCTCTTGAGGCTGCGCAGGTCGGCGCCATCGAAACGGGACGGCTCGCCCTCGCGGCCCCCGGTCTCGCACCAAAGGGCGTGCTGGCGGAGCGTGTCGCCATAGGGCAGGGACTCCACCGGCTGGCCCACGGGCGCGTCGGTCAAGGCGCCGCGCAGGTCGCATTCGGCCACGGTCCAGGACATCGTCTTGGCCCCGACCAGCACCGCGTCGCGCAGGTCCGCGCCCGACAAGTCCGCGCCCGATAGGTCGGCCCCGGCGAGATCGGCGCTGCGAAAACTCGCCTGCTTCAGGTTGGCCCTGACCAGCTTGGCGTCCTTGAGGACGGCGTCGGAGAAGTCGGCCTTGATCGCGACCACGCCGGTGAGGCGAGACCGTTCCAGATTCGCGCCGGAGAAGTTGACGCAGCTGGCCTCCCCGTGGCGCTTCTCCGCTTGCACGACGAGAAAGCCACGGGCCTTGTCGTAGGCGGCGACGGTGCCTTCCCGCAGGTCGGCTTCGAAGAGGTCGGCGCCGGTGAGGTCCGCCCCGCGAAGACAGGCTCCCCTGAGATCGGCTCGCCGGAACACCGCGCCGACGGCCTTGGTGCCCTGCAGGTCCGCGCCGTAGAAGCTGGCGCTGTCGAAGCGCGCGCCCGACAGATCGGCCTCGGCGAGGATCGCGCCGGTGAAGTCCGCGTCCGCCAGCTGCCGGCTGCGCAGGCTGAGCCCGGAAAGGTCGCACCAGGAGAACACCGCCCGAGCGCCGCCGGGCCGGGCGGCGTAGAGCCGCTCATGGCGCAGACAGACGGCGTCCACCTCAGCCTGTGAGAGCCGACGATGTTCGACGCGGGCAGCGGGGGCGGAGGCGCTGTGCATGGGCCGAGAGCATCGCCCCACGCGGTTAATGCTTCGCTTGTGGCGGGATCGGCGCCCCGCCGGCGCTCAGGCCCAGCCGCGGCTGCGGATGTAGGCCTCGAGCTGTGCGATCCGGGTCGCTTCGGAGGGGTGGGTGGAGGTGAACTCCGGCGCGCGCTGGGCGCCGCGCTGGGCCATCAGCCGCCAGAGGTTCAAGGCCTCGACAGGCGGAAAGCCGGCGCGGTGCATGTAGTCGACCCCGAGCCGATCGGCCTCCAGCTCATGCTGGCGGCTGAACGGAAGCAGGAAGCCGAGTTGCGCGCCGGCGCCCCCGAACTGGCCGATCGCCTGGCCGATGCGGCTGTCGCCGGCGGCGGCGCCGGCCACGCCGACGCTGATCTGCGCCAGGGCGGTGTTGCTTTGGCGCTCGGCGGCGTGCCGGGCGGCGGTGTGCGCCACTTCGTGGCCGATCACGGCGGCGAGCTGGGCGTCGTTCTGAACGAGCCTGAGCAGGCCGGTGTTCACGCCCATCCGGCCTCCCGGCAGGACGAAAGCGTTCACCGACGGATCCTCGAAGACCACATACTCCCAGCTCTGGCCGCCCAGGCCCGCCGCCTCCACGACTCGCCGACCGATGGCGCGGACGCGGGCGTTGTCGCCGGCGTTGCGGCTGAGCCGCCCCTTCGACAGCGTCTGCGCCCAGGCGGCGGATGCGGCTTGTGCGAGGCTCGCGTCGTCCACGAGCAGGATCTGGTTGCGGCCGAGCGCTTCGTTGTAGGCGCACCCAGCCGTGGCCCCGATCGCGGCCGAGCCGGCCATGGCGATGAACAGACGGCGCATGAGCGGCTCCGCAAGGCTGACGAGGCCAAACGTCCGAAAGCGACGTTGGATGCGCCATGAGAAAGCGCCCCGGAGCGGGGCTCCGGGGCGCTTCATTCAGACTTGACCCTCGATCACTCCGGCAATTGCCAGCGGATCGGGATAGTGACGGTGCCGCCCTCGACGGGCGTTCCGTCCCGCGCCTGCGGACGCATCCGGAAGCGCGAGGCCATCCGAACGCTGGCTTCACCGAAGCCCATGCCGGCCGGCTCTTCACTGACCACCGAGCAGCCTGTGAGGGTGCCGTTGGCGCGGACCTGACAGGTCATCCGAGACGAGCCGGAAACCTCGAGCCGTTGGGCGCGGTCCGGATAGAACCGGGCCAGGTCTTCGGCGTCCGGGCGGCGCTCCCAGTCCGGGTTGGTGATGACCGAGGCCCGCGGCGGCGGCGGCGGAGCCGGCGGCGGGGGCGGGGTCTGCACCGCTACGGGCGGGGTGTCCGTCTCGACCCGCTGTTGCTTGGGCACCGGCGGCAGCTGCAGAGGCGGCGGCGGCGCGATGTCGGGCGGCGGGATCGGCGGGACCCGCGGCTGCACCGGCGGGGGAGGCGGGGCCTCGCTCGGCGGCGGGGGCGGCGGGGGAGGGGGCGGCGGAGGCGGAGGCGGTTGGTACAGCTCCACGTCGACCGCTTCGTCCTCGAAGGTCAGCTCTTTCAACTTGAAGCGGGATGAGTAGAGGTAAGCGCCGGCCGCCAGGTGGAAGGCCGCTGAGATGATGATGCCGAGCGTCAGCCCGTTCATCTTCTTCTTGCGCGGCCGGTCCAGGATAGGGTCCCGGTGGCGGTGCTCGATGGCTGCGTCAGTCATGCTGTGGCAGCCTCCCTCACGAAGCGACGTCTTGGCCGATCAGGGCCACGCTGTAGAAGCCGGCGTCCTGGAGGGAGTTCATGACCTCCATGAAGGTGCCGTAGCGGGTGCCCTTATCGCAGCGGATGAACATGCGTTCCTTGCTGGGATCACGGCGCCGGATCTGAACGCGCAGGTCCTCGCCCATGGTCGCCACCGACGTCTGCTTGTCGCCGATGAACACGTCCCCGTCCTTCTGGATGGAGATGTAGATCGGGGTGGGCGGGTTCTGGGCCGGCGGAGCGACCGCCGGCGGCAAGTCCACTTCGATCGACACGGTGGCGAGCGGCGCCGCCACCATGAAGATGATCAGGAGAACCAGCATCACGTCCACGAACGGCGTGACATTGATTTCGCTGTTCTGATCGATGTTGAACTTGGAGCCGCCCCCCGGACCGGAGAGTTTGGCGCCCATGTGTGCTTAGACTCCCTTGTCGAGCTGGCGCGAGATCGCGTTGGTGAGCTCGGCGACGAAGCCTTCCGAACGCGTGCCGTAAGCGGCGATGCGGGTCTGGAAGACGTTGTACATGATCACCGCGGGGATCGCCGCGAACAGCCCGATGCCCGTGGCCAGCAGAGCCTCGGCGATGCCGGGCGCCACCACGGCCAGGTTGGTCGTGTTGGATTCCGCGATGCCGATGAAGGAGGTCATGATCCCCCAGACGGTGCCGAACAGGCCGATGAACGGGCCGGCCGAACCGACGGAGGCGAAGAAGGCCATCCCGCCCGAGAGGCGCTTGGCTAGCCCGGCCTGGACGGCGCCGATGGCGGTCAGAGCGCGGTTGATGGTGGAGTCGCGGTGCTCGCCGGAGATCTGCAGGCCCGCCTGACGCGAGAGCTGCACTTCCTGCGAAGCGGCCGCCGCCATGTCGGCCAGCGGGTTGCCCTCGAACTCTTCCGAGGTGGCGATCTTGCCCATGTCGTCGATGGAGCGGGCGCCGCGGAAGGCTTCGATGAAGCGGTCGCTCTGCTTGTTGAGGCTCGCGAACTCGAAGATCTTGATGATCAGCAGCGTCCAGGTGAACACGGACGCGAGGATCAGGCCCAGCATCACGATCTTCACGACCAGACCGGCGTCCATGAACATGGAGACGGGGGTGATGCCGCCGCCGCCGTGTCCGCCCCCGGCCGCGCCGGGCTCGGTCTCAGCGGTCTGGCCGTCGGCGTCCTGGTCGTCGGGGGAAGCCGCCCCCGCCGCCACCGCGGCGTCGCCGCTGGCCGAGGCGTCGTCCGTCGGGGTCGCAGCCCCGCCGGCCGGAGCCGCCGCGGCCGCAGCCGGGTCCGCCGCAGGCGCGGCCGCTTCTTGCGCGATCGCCGGCGCGCTCACGGCCAAGGCCGCGGCGCCGAGCAGGGCGATCAGGGAAGTCCTCTTGATGTCGAGCATCTTGGTTTTCGCCAATTCCTGGTTGGTCCAGCACGTTGAGACCGAAGGGTCGTCGCGCGAAAGCGTCTCCTACCCCACACGAAACATGCCCACCCCTTGCTCCGAGGAGCTCCGGAAGGGCCGCGATCGCGGCGCCGACCCGCGCCGCTCGTGACTACCGCCACGATGCCGACCCGAGACGCGCACCCGACTTCCCCGCCTCCCGTCCTGGAACCATCGACGGGAAAGTCTTACCGCAGATTTAGACTTGCAGCGGGGGTCGTTTGGCAACCCCTTGGAGCGCCGTCAAGGCGGAGGTCACGCAATTGTTGGCCCGTTCCAAGGCTTCGCAGCCTGCTTTTGCACTGCACAATCAATCGGAAAGTGCGTGTGAGTAATCTATTCGATGTTCACTTGCCTGTTGCGGCGTCTAGACTCGCGAGGCGCGCGACGGGGCACGGGCTCTTCCGTCCCAAACCGGCACAACAGCAATTCAGAGGAATGGTGCCTGGGGGCGGATTCGAACCACCGACACGCGGATTTTCAATCCGCTGCTCTACCAACTGAGCTACCCAGGCGCTCAAGAGAGGCGCGCTGATACCGAAGCCGCCTCGCCCTGTCCAGCGGCCCTGACCGCTAGTCGAGGTCGTCTGCGGTCCTGGTTTGCTGGCCGTCGTCTTCGCCCTCTACAGTCAGGATGGCGTAGCTGTTCGACAGCCAACGCTGCAGGTCCACGTCCGCGCAGCGCTTGGAGCAGAACGGGCGATAGTCGGCGATCGCCGGCTTGCGGCAGACCGGGCAGGGGCGGGCGCTCATAGGCGGCGTATGTCGGTGTTCTCGGGCCCACGTCCAGGGTCGGCGCGGATCGTGAAGCGCGGGCCGAGCTGGACGACGAGCGGCGCGGCGAAGGCCGCAACGACCGGCGAGCACAAGGCCTCGAACCGGCCGCCCCGATCGTCATGGCCGCTCCGCTCCAGGGCGCGGAGCAGCCGGATAGCGATCGTCTCCGGCGTGGCCCGGCCGTCCGTGGCCAGCAGGCGATGCTCGATCGGCGTTTCTCGCCAGGGACGCGCCAGCTGGAGGAGCCCCAGCCGGCTGAGCGGACCGAAGACGACGCCGGGCTGATCGGGCGCGAAGGCCGCCCGGGCGGCGGCCAGCAAGGCTTCTCCGTCCCGGCCGGCGCCGGCCAGGTCGACCACCACGGGTCCGCCGAGCCCCTTCAGCCGGAGGAGGCGAGCGACGCTCTCCACCGCCGCCAGGTTCGCGCGCCGGATCGCTCGCCCTGCGTCGCCGGTGGCGGCGCCCAGGTCGACGTCGACCGCGATGAGAGCCCGCGTCGTCTCGATCGCGAGAGATCCGCCGCCGGGCAGGGGGTGCTCCACGGCCAGCGCCAGGTCCTCCGCCTCATCGGCCAGCTCCCGGGCTTCGCGGCCGGTAACCGCCGGCTCCCCGGCCGCGGCCGCCAGACGGGCCTCCAGGGTCGGGCCGGGCTGCAGCAGACGGGGAACCGGTCCCTCAGGGGTCGGGCCGAGCCCCCGAACCACGGCCGCCTTGCCGCGGCGGGCCTCGGCGGTCACCTGCACGCGTAGAGCCTGGCCCTCCGCAACCCCGGGCGTAAGCGGCGCCACAGCCTCCACGCCGTCGCCAAGATCCAGAAAGGCGGTGCGGAGCGAGGGTTCGATCTTGCGCACCCTGGCGACGCTCTCCGCGCCGAGCCGGCCGGGGGCGGGATCGGCGGGGCGCTCGATCCAGAGGCGCTCGGGGCGGCCGTCCAGGGTCACGAGCCCGCGACGCTCGCCGGGAGAGACGTCGAAGTAAGCCCGTCTCAAGGCCGGTAGCCGAGACCCGTCAGCAGGGCGACCGTCTCGTAGAGCGGCAGGCCCACCACCGCCGAATAGGAGCCATGGAGGTCAAGCACGAACGCGCCCGCCCGGCCCTGGACGCCGTAGCCGCCCGCCTTGCCGCGCCACTCATCGGAAGCGAGATAGGCGTCGATCTCGGGGCCGGTGAGCCGCTTGAACCTCACCCGGGTTTCGACGAGGCGATCGGCGCGGCGGCCATCAGGCGCGACGACCGCCACGCCGGTCAGGACGCGGTGTGCGCGGCCGGACAGCAGCTCCAGGCACCGTCTGGCCGTGGCTTCGTCCTCGGCCTTGGGCAGAATCCGTCGGCCAGCCGCGACCACGGTGTCGGCGGCCAGCACGAAGGCGTCCCCGCGGCGTTCTGCGGCCACGCCGGCCTTCGCCCGCGCAAGGCGGGCGGCGTGGAGCCGCGGCGGCTCACCCTTCAGCGGCGTTTCGTCCACGTCTGCGGGCTCGACAGCGTCCGGCTCGAGGCCGACCTGCCTCAGAAGGTCGAGCCGGCGCGGGCTGGCGCTCGCCAGGACGAGAGGCGCACGACCGATCATGACGCCTCGATCGGCTGACCGAAGCGGTTCAGCAATCGGGCCTTCAGCCCGTCGCGGACCTGGCGATAGGCTTCCAGGCGCTGGGCGCGCGAGCCGGTCTCCACGGTCGGGTCCTGGGTGGGCCAGTACTCGATGTCCACGGCCCGGCCTCGGGACATCTCCACGGCCCGGTGCTGGGCCTGGGGCGTGAGCGAGACGACGAGGTCGAAGGACCCGTCCTCCAGCTCGTCGAACGTCTTGGGACGGTGAGCGCTGATGTCCACGCCGATCTCTTCCATCGCCGCGGCCGCGAACGGGTCGAGCTGCTCGCCGGCGCGCAGGCCGCAGCAGTCCACGAAGACGCGCGACCCGTACAGACTGCGCATGAGCGCCGCCGCCATGGGCGAGCGCACCACATTGTAGTTGCACGCGAACAGGATCGCGTCTGGCGGGGAAGCCGGCGGCACGCGTTCACGGCCGCCGGTGAAGGGCGCAGATCAGCGTGAAGAGCCGCCGCGCGGTGTCCAGATCGGTCTCGACCTTCCCGGCCAGTCGGTCGCGCAAGAGCTGCGAGCCCTCGTTGTGCAGGCCCCGGCGGCCCATGTCCAAGGCCTCGATCTGCGAGGGCGTGCTGTTGCGGATGGCCGCGTAGTAGCTGTCGCAGACCATGAAGTAGTCCCGGATCACCGTCTTGAACGGGGTGAGCGAGAGCAGGTGGCGGCGCGCGTAGTCGGGCCCTGAGATGTCGAAGGCGAGCCGGTTCTCGATCGACGCCAGGCGGAGGTCGTAGGGACCGCGTTCAGCGCCCTCCGGACGGAAGACGTTCTGCTCAAGCAGGTCGAAAATGGCGACGCGCCGCTCGTGCTCGGCGTCCTGGCTGGAGCACGCGAGGCTGTCAGGGTCGATCTCGACGGACTGCAGGCGATGGTCAGGATCGGCGGTCACGAGTGGGTCCGCCCCGCTGCAGCGGGCTGGAGCCGGACCCGGGCGGACTCGGCATGGGCCGGCAGTCCTTCGGCGTCCGCCAGGGCGATCGTGGCGGGCGCGAGCCTTCGGAAGGCGGCGGCGTCGGCCTTGATGACCGACGTGCGCTTCAGGAAGTCGTAGACGGAAAGGCCCGAGCTGAACCGCGCGGCGCGGCTGGTGGGCAGAACGTGATTGGAGCCCGTCACATAGTCGCCGATCGCTTCGGGCGCGTGCCGGCCGAGGAAGATGGCGCCGGCGTGGCGGACGCGGTCTCCCAGGCGCTCGGGCGCGTCGACGGCGAACTCCACGTGCTCGGGGGCGATGGCGTCCACCAGAGCGGGGGAGGCCTCGAGATCATCGACCAGGATGATCGCGCCGTGATGAGCCCAGGACTCCGCGGCGTCGGCGGCGGTGGCCAGCGTGCCCAGCCGGCGTTGCAGGGCCGCCTCCACGCGCTCGGCGAAGGCCGCGTCATCGGTGATCAGTATGGATTGGGCGGCCGGGTCGTGTTCGGCCTGGCTGAGCAGATCGGCGGCGATCCACTCGGGGTCGTTCGCCGCGTCGGCCACGACGACGATCTCCGACGGTCCCGCGAGGGCGTCGATGCCGACGGTCCCGTAGAGGCGACGCTTGGCGGCGGTGACATAGGCGTTGCCCGGGCCCACGATCTTGTCCACGCGCCGGATCGGGCCGGCGCCGTAGGCGAGCGCAGCGGCGCCGTGGGCGCCTCCGACGCGCCAGATCTCGGTCGCCCCGACTTCGGCCGCGGCGGCCATCACCGCGGGCGAGAGCCGGCCCGGGGGGGTGATCATGGCGATCCGCTCCACGCCGGCCACCAAGGCCGGAATGACGTTCATGAGGACTGAGGACGGATAGGCGGCTCGCCCGCCCGGGACGTAGACGCCGACGCTCTCGAGCGGGGTCCAGCGCCAGCCGAGCTCCACGCCCGCCTCGTCGGTCCAGTGCTGGTCCTGAGGCTTCTGGCGCTCATGGTAGATGCGGATGCGGCGCGCGGCGAAGGCGATGGCCTCCCGCACCTCGGCCGGGCAGGCGGTCGCGCCCGCCTCGACCTCCTCGGGCGTGACCCGCAGTCCGGCTTCGTCCAGCTCAGCGCGATCGAAGCGCGCGGAGAAGGCGAGAACCGCGGTCAGCCCGCCGGTCCGGACCGCTTCCAGGATCTCTGCGACGGCGGCGTCGACGTCAGCGCCGCCGCCGCGCGCCTCGTTGAGGAAGGCGTCGAAAGCGGCGGCGAAGCCGGGATCGGCGGTGGAGAAGCGGCGGGCCATGGCGCGCCAGATAGGGCCGGACGCCCCGCCGACGCCAGAGCGCGACGCGAAAGCGCGGAGATCAGGCTGCGCGACGGGCCTTCACGCCCGCGACCGCCTCCAGCAGGCGCAGCGCCGCCGCAGGCGTGAACTGGCTCGGGTCGAAGGAGCCCTTCGTGGCCAGCGTGTCGAGGACCGCCTGATCCGTGCGGCTGATCCGGCGCGCGCACATCGCCCAGGCGCCGAAGGCGCGCTGCGGGACCGGCCCGCTGGCGATCACATTGCCGTCCATGTGGCGAGGATCGTTCAAGATGCGACCGTACGTGGTCATGACCTGTTCGGCGGCGCCCTCGAGCGCCTGGATGAAGTAGCCGTCGTGCAAGAGCAGGAGCCCGGTCAGGCCGACCTTGCTGTTGTTGCGCACCGAGGCGGCGACGATGCCGTCCACTTCGGCCTCGATGCGAACGGCGGCGGCCCGATGGACACGGCTGAAGTAGATCAAGCGGTGCAGCGAGCGTGCGCTGCTGACGGTCGACGTGGTCATGCCGCAATTCATGCGGCGAGACACTGAAAGTCAGGTGAATCTCAACTGAGGCGGCTGCTCGCCTGCCCAGGCAAGCGGCGACTGGCGCGGGGAAAGTCGCGCGCCTAAGGTGCCGCATCCGCCCGACATCAAGCAGGAACCGCCGCATGCGCGACGCCGTCATCGTCTCCTACGCCCGCACGGGCCTCGCCAAGTCCGTCCGCGGCGGCTTCAACAACACCCACGGCGCGGCGATGGCGGGGCACGCCATCCAGCATGCGATCAGCCGGGCCGGGATCGAGCCGGCTCAGGTCGAAGACGTCGTGCTCGGCTGCGGCAACCCCGAAGGCGCCACGGGCCACAATGTGGGCCGCAACGCCGCGCTCTGGGCGGGCTGCCCGGTGACGACCAGCGGCACGACCCTGAACCGGTTCTGCTCCTCGGGCTTGAACGCCATCGCCCAGGCGGCGAACTACGTCCGCAACGAAGGCGCCGACGTCGCCGTGGGCGCGGGCGTTGAGAGCATCAGCCTGGTCCAGATGGGCGGGCGGATGAACACCTACTTCTACACCGAAGAGAAGCTGATGGGCTCCCATCCCGACCTTTGGATGCCCATGATCGACACGGCCGACAACGTCGCCCAGCGCTACAACGTCAGCCGCGAGTACCAGGACGAATACGCGCTGCGCTCTCAGCAGCGGATCGCGGCGGCCCAGCAGCGCGGCATCTTCAAGGACGAGATCGTTCCGATGAAGGTGAAGATGAAGAAGGTCGACAAGGCCACGGGCGAGGAAAGCATCGTTGACTTCATCGTCGACCGCGACGAGTGCAACCGGCCGGACACGACTCCCGAGGGCTTGGCGTCGCTGAAGCCGGTCCGGGGCGAGGGCAAGTGGGTCACGGCGGGCAACGCCTCCCAGCTTTCCGACGGCGCGGCCGCCGTGGTGATCATGGAGAGCAAGGCCGCAGAGCGTGCGGGGGTCGAGCCGCTCGGCCGCTTCAAGGGGTTCGCGGTGGCGGGCTGCGAGCCGGACGAGATGGGCATCGGCCCCGTCTTCGCCGTGCCGCGGCTGCTGGAGCGCCACGGGCTGACGGTGGACGACATCGACCTGTGGGAGCTGAACGAGGCCTTCGCCTCGCAGTGCCTCTACAGCCGGGACAAGCTCGGGATCGACCCCGAGAAGTACAACGTCAACGGCGGCTCGATCGCCATCGGCCACCCGTACGGCATGACGGGCGCCCGCTGCACCGGCCACGCGTTGCTGGAAGGCAAGCGGCGGGGCGCCAAGCATGTGGTGGTCACCATGTGCGTCGGCGGCGGCATGGGCGCCGCGGGCCTGTTCGAGGTGCTCTGACGCTGAGATGCGGCGCCGCTCAATGGGGGCGGCGCCGCGCCTGGCCGTTGTCAGCCTTCGAGCTTGAGCGCAGGGTGGTCGCCGACTGATCCTCGTCGGGGCGGGATGTGATCAAGCTGCGCGTTCAATGGCCGAACGCCGGCCATCCCTTGCTGGCCAAACCGGACATCGCGGTTCGGGTGGATGGGAACGTCTTGCCGGCGCTGTCCCAAGCACCGGGTCAGCACGACTTCGAGGTCCCGGACGGCGCGGCGGCGGTCGAGTTGCAGGCGGTGTTCCGCGCGGACCTGTCGGTCGGCGATTTCGACGAGGAGACCTTCGAAGAGCGCCTGAAGAGTTTTGATCTGTTGCGGATGCAGCGGGACTTCGTCGTCGTCGGCGAGGCGCTTCTTCCGCAGCGCGCCGTGATCACCGGGCCTGGCGGTTCGGACGCCAGCAGAGTGGTTCATCCGCTGGTCCAGTCCGTCTCGGCGGCGAACGCCATCTCGGGAGCGGCGCTGGTCCAATTGCGCACCGACTTCGTCGACATGACGGCGCACTGGCTGGAGGCCGCCCCCGAGCGCGAGCGGGTCCTGTTCCTGGCGGACCAGGATCCCGACAGCGACTTCGTCGCCGCGGCGGCCACGGGCGCTCAGCCGCCCTTGTGGTTCGCCCATTTCAGGCGGGGCCTCGAACCGCCGGCGCCCGAGACGAGGGTGCTCGTGTTCTTCCGTCCCCACGGGCATTACACGTACGACAAGGCGAACGACATCCGGCACCTTGCAAGGGGCCTTCAGGACCTCAACCGCTACCTGCTCGCCCCGAAGGACCTCGACGACGCCTTCGAATTCGACGGGTTGAAGCTCGGCCGGGTCGAGGAGCGGTTTCCGCTGATCGACTCCTACTACCCGCTGCGCATCGGCTGGCAGCAGGCGGTGATCCGAAGCGGCAAGCCCCTGGTCGTGCTTCATCCCTGGCCCACCGGCGGCCTGCGGTTCGGCGACGCCCTGACCTCTCGACTGCCGAGCCGGATCGAGGAGATCCTGCGGTTCCTGCAAGGGACGGGTCGCGTGGGCCTCAGCCATGACGCGCTGACGCTGGGCCGCCTGGGGCTCGCCGGGTACAGCGCGGGCGGTCCTCCGGCGGCGGCGGCGATGAAGGCGAACCGCACTCTGGTGAAGGAGATGCACCTCTACGACCCGTTCCCGTTCGCGGCGGAAATCCCGTTCGTCGTGGACTGGGCCTTGCGGACCGAGGACTTTCGCTTGCGGATGACGGGGGCGAACTTCTGGGGACAGATGGAGACACTGCGCCGCACGGTGGTGGCCGGGGTGGGGGCGCAGGTCGGAGCCCGTCAGCGACCATCCGGCCCATCAGCCCGCGCTTCTACTTTTCTGAGGAGAAGGGTGGCGGCGAATACTGGAACTACGTCACCAAGCGCCAGAAGCGCATGCGGAGCGACTTCAACGTCCAGCATCAGTTCGCGGCGTTCGGCGGCGATTTCGTGCAGGTGGCGGACGACGACACCATGGCGGCGAACATGACGTGGCTGGAGGAATTCTTGACGACCTCGGGCTTCTGAGCAGGCGAGGGAGACGGCATGCAACGCTGGTTCCGCGCGGACGGCGAACGATGGTGGCTCGACGCCGCCCCGCCGCCTCCCTACGACTCGGATGAGACGGACTACGTGGAGCTGGTCTTCAGCTCGGCGGCCGAGGCGGAGGCCAGGGTCTCGCGGCTCTTGGTCAGCGGCCTCAACCCCCCGCTCCTGCACGAGGTCTTCGCCGACGCCGGGGTGAGCCACCCCGAGCGGCTGACGGCGGCGACCCGCTTGCGGACGCTTGGCCACCTGCTGGACGGGCAACGTCTTCGGCTATGGCGGGAGCGGAGGCTCTCGACCCATTCCACATGGACCGGCTGGGGCGGCTCGACTGCAGCTTCCAGCATCGCCGGGCAGCGGAGCCATGCGCCGCCGCCCCCCTCAGCCGCTCGGAGCAGCGCCTCGAGCGCCGCTGGGGCGAGCGTGGCAGGGCGGGCGCCGTCGCCGACGGCCGCCGATCCCCGGCTGTCCTGGTACGAGTTCATCCTGCTCGACGAGCTGGACGAGGGCCTGCCTGACGTCCAGGTCCAGATGACCACGCCCAAGGGGGTGCAGTGGGCGGTCACCAGCGCTTCAGGATCCATCCGGGTGGAGGCGGCCCCGCCCGGCCGGGGATCGGCTGCGATCGACATGGACAGCCTGACCTTGGCGTTGGAGAGCCGGGCCGGCCGACCGCGGCGCACGACAAAGCCGCCTGAACCCGCCGACGACTTCAAGGTCGTCACCCCTTCGCGGATCCGCGGCCGTTTCAGCTTCCCGGACGCCCAGCCCCACCGCGTGATGGTGGTCAGCCGCACCGACCTTCACGTGGCCGGCGCCGACCCCAAGTGGGCGGAGCTGACCCTGCACGACGACTCGCGGCTGCCGACCCGCTACTCGGTCGGCTCTCTGCATGAAGTGAGCCTGTGCTCCCGGGGCAAGGACGAGAGCGGAGTGATCACCGGCGATCACCCCGCCTGTCCTGACCCGGCGGGCGACGCGGACGCGGCGCTGCAGCGGGCGGCGGACGGGCCGCGCTATCAGGTGCGGCCGGGCGACTCGCTCTGGGGCATCGCGGAGCGTTTCATGGGCTCAGGCGTGCGTTGGGAGGAGCTGCGGGAGGCGAACCTCGACGTCCTCGCCGGCCGCCCGCCCGACCTGATCCATCCGGGCGACCAGCTGCGGATACCGCTGCAGGTGGACCTCGACCTGCTGCCGACGCCCGAAGCGTGGTCGGGCGAGATGGTCACGGCCCCGCCCGCCTTCCTGGAGACGGCGATCGACCCGCTCCACGAGGGCCTGTTCGACGCGAAGGGCGACAACCTTTCCGACCAGTTGGCCCAGCCGCTGATCCGGCTGCGCGCGCCGTCCCCGCCGCCGGCCGAGCCGCCGATCCTCGCGGCGCAGGCGTTCGCCGCTCACGCCGCCTTCGTCGCCGTCGAACTCGACTCGTCCATCCTCGACTTGATCAATCCTGTGGAGCGTCCCGAGTTCGATCCGATCGAGCAGGAAGGTCCGCCCAAGCGAGTTCGCGTCGGCTGAATCGAGGGCCGCTCCCAGGAGCGGCCCTCGATGACGGCCGGAGCTACACCCGCGTGACGTTCCACTCGCCGTCGGCGCTGCGGCAGGCGCGGTAGCGCTCGATGACCGGCTGGGCCCCCGGCGTGTTGACCGACTGCTCGATCACGCGGCAGGGCGTCTGGCTCGAGGTCTGCGCGTACCCGCCTGCCGAGGCGTACGTCTGAGTCGCCAGCGGCCGCATCACCGACTCGGAGACATAGCCGACGCCGACGCCGTTGCGGCCGACCAGCAGCCAGTTCTGCCCCTGGACACGGGCGAGCGCCTCGACGGTTTCACCGGCGGCGAGCTGGCCGACGACGGCGGTGCGCGTTGAGGGACCAGCGCGCAAGTTCACCCGACCCGGCGCCTGCACCTGACGAGAGGCGGCTGTCTCGAGCTGGGTCTGAAGCTGCACGTTGCGAGCGACCCTCAACCCGGCGAGCGAAACGGGCTGGCCGTAGTCGGAGGCGGCCTGCGCGCCGTAGCCCGAGGACTGGCCGTATCCCGACGCCTGACCGTAGCTGTCGATCACGCGGGTGGAGCCCGACGCGCCGGTCTGCGGGTTCGACCAGGTCTGATACGCGCCGGTCTGCAACGCCGTCTGCGCAGCGGCGTAGGCGCGTTGCTGGTCGCTGACCTGCATCCGGCAGCCGACGTACGAGCCGAGCGCCGCTCCGGCCGCGGCGCCGATCACCGTGCCCAGAGTGCGCTCGTTCTTGGCCACCTGACTGCCGAGCAAGCCGCCGACGACGCCGCCGATAGCCGCCCCGCCGGCTTGCTTGTTGCCGCCGGCCTGGCAGTTGAAGATCGAGTTCAGCGGGCTGCCCTGAACGCCCGCCTGGGCTCCGGCTTGCGCGCCGTAGTAAGGTTGCTGGCCGGATTGGCCCTGCCCGTACTGCGTCTGGCCGTATTGCGTTTGCCCGTATTGCGTCTGGCCGTACGGCGTCGAGCCGTATCGAGGCTGCTGGGCGTACTGGGCTTGGGCCGCCATGGGCGCGGCGGCGGTGGCCATCGCGGCCATCCCGATCAGAACCGTGCGATGCATTTTGTCTGGATCTCCGAACAGCGTGAAGCCCTCCGCACCCTTCGGCGCGTCCTCTAACAATTGAGAACGGCGGGCGGACCCGTGTGTTCCGCCGGTCAGGGCGCCGCGACGTCAGGGTTGCCGCGCGCGTAAACGGCAGCCACCCTGCCCGATGGAGGCGGAGGACCGACAATGGCCGATCTGACCGAAGCGCTGGGCTTCGACCCGGACGCGCTGCGCCAAAAGTACCAGGCGGAGCGGGACAAGCGCCTGCGGCCCGACGGGAACGAGCAGTACGTCGAGATCGCCGGCCGCTTCGCGCACTACGCAGACGACCCCTATGTCGAGCCGGGGTTCACGCGCTCGCCGCTGACCGACGAGGTCGAGGTGCTGGTGGTCGGCGGCGGCTTCGGAGGCCTGCTGGCCGGCGCGCGGTTGCGCGAGGCGGGCGTGGAGAGCGTCCGGATCGTGGAGAAGGGCGGCGACTTCGGCGGCACCTGGTATTGGAACCGCTATCCGGGCGCAGCCTGCGACATCGAGAGCTACATCTACCTGCCGCTGCTCGAGGAGGTCGGCTACGTCCCGATCGAGAAGTACAGCCGCGCGGCGGAGATCCTGGCCCACAGCCGGGCGATCGGGCGCCACTTCGACCTGTACAAGGACGCGGTGTTCCAGACCGAGGTGAAGGCGGTCCGCTGGGACGCCGACGCCGCGCGCTGGATCATCGAGACCAACCGCGACGACGCGATCCGGGCCAAGTTCGTGGTGATGGCCAACGGCCCGCTGCACCGCCCCAAGCTGCCGGGCATCGCCGGCGTGGAGAGCTTCAAAGGCCACAGCTTCCACACCAGCCGGTGGGACTACGGCTACACCGGAGGCGGGCCGGACGGCGGGCTGACGGGCCTGCAGGACAAGGTGGTCGGGATCATCGGCACGGGCGCCACCGCGGTGCAGTGCGTGCCGCACCTGGGGCGCTGGGCCAAGCACCTGTACGTCTTCCAGCGCACGCCCTCGTCCATCGACGTGCGGAACAACCGGCCCACCGACCCGGAGTGGGCGGCGAGCCTGGAGCCCGGCTGGCAGCAGCGGCGGATGGACAACTTCAACACGCTGGTGTCGGGCGGCTTCGCCGAGGAGGACCTGGTCAACGACGGCTGGACCGACATCATCGGCAACATCCTGCTGCTGGCGCGGCGCAAGGCGGAGGCCGGCGAGCCGGTGGACGACCCGGCGGCGCTGATGCAGCTGGCCGACTTCAAGAAGATGGAGCAGGTCCGCGCCCGCGTGGACCAGGTGGTGAAGGACCGGGCCGCGGCCGAGGCGCTGAAGCCCTGGTACAACCAGTTCTGCAAGCGGCCGTGCTTCCACGACGAGTACTTGGAGACCTTCAACCGCACCAACGTCACCCTGGTGGACACCCAGGGGCGCGGGGTGGAGCGGATCACCGAGGACGCGATCTGGGCCAACGGGCGCGAGCACAAGATCGACTGCCTGATCTACGCCACAGGCTTCGAGGTGGGCACGAGCTATACGCGGCAGTCAGGCTATGAGGTCTACGGCCGGGGCGGGCTGAGCCTGACCGAGAAGTGGAAAGACGGGGCGGAGACGCTGCACGGCTTCCACGTGAACGGCTTTCCGAACCTGTTCGTCGTCTCGAACGTGCAGTCAGGATTCTCGGCCAACTTCCCGCACATGCTGAACGAGCAGACCCGCCACATCGCCTACATCGTCGGCCACGCCCTGGAGCGTCAGGTCCGGACGGTGGAGGCCTCCGCCGAGGCCGCTGCGGAGTGGACCGCCACGATCGAACGGCTCGCGATCCTGCGCGAGGACTTCCTCAAGGCCTGCACCCCCGGGTACTACAACAACGAAGGCAAGCCGCAGGCGAGGAGCGTCCGCAACACCTCGTACGGGGCCGGCCCGGTCGCCTTCGCCAGAGTGCTGGCCGATTGGCGGGCCGAGGGAGCGCTCCGCGGCCTGCAACTCAGCTGAGCCTGCATTGCGCCGTCCGGCGCAAGGGGCGGGTAGCATTACCTTAACCTCTCGCTCCGGACGCGGATGCGGGCGCTCGGCTTAGCGCGGTCTCAGCAGCCTCCGTGCCCTACTCGCGTCGACCTCGGGCATGAACGCCCGTCGAGCGGGAGACCGTCATGAGCGTGGCGTCGGGCGTGATCGTGGTGGCGTCCCAGAAGGGCGGGTCCGGCAAGACCACCCTGTCCGGGCACATCGCGGTGGAGGCGGAGCGCGCCGGGGACGGCCCGGTGGCGCTGGTCGACACCGACCCCCAAGGCAGTCTCGCCAAGTGGTGGAACGCGCGGGCGGCGACCGCCCCGCTGTTCGCGCGGGTTCCGGTGGCCGAACTCGGAGCCGGCATCGCCCAACTCCGCCGCTCGGGCGTGAAGCTGATCGTGATCGATACGCCCCCAGCGGTGACCGAGGCGATCTCAGAGGTCGTCGCGCACGCCGACCTGGTGGTCGCGCCGACGCGGCCGAGCCCTCATGACCTGCGGGCGGTCGGTCCCACGGTGGACATCGTCGAACGCCTGAAAAAGCCGCTGGTCTTCGTCGTGAACGGGGCCACGGCGCGGGCGCGGATCACGGCGGAAACCGCGGTGGCTCTCTCCCAGCACGGGGTGGTGGCGCCCGTGACGCTTCACCATCGCGTGGATTTCGCAGCGTCGATGATCGACGGCCGGACGGTCGGCGAGGTGAGGGAGGGCTCGCGCTCCGCCCAGGAGGTCACCTCCCTGTGGCTCTACCTACGCGACCGCCTGGCTCGAGCTGAAGGGTTCGCCGGAACCGCGGCCGCGGATTTCGCCACCGCGCTTCTGACGCCTGCCAGGCCGGACGACATGATCGACTTTGATGAGGAAGATTCGAACTTGGGGATGCCCGAGATACCGACCTTCCTGCGCCAGTCCTCGCCGATCGTTCCCCAGGAACTTGCGGCGATGCTCGACATGCCGACGCCACAGCCGGTCAGGCCGGGCTATGCGCCTGCGGCGGCGCCGGCCGCGGCCTCGCCGGCTGCGAGCGGCTGGGATGGGGTGGACCGGCGGGGCAGCGACCGCGGCCCGCCCGCGGGCATGGTCGATCGCCGCAAGGTGACGACGTTCGGTCGGCGCATCGCCGCGCTCGTCCGCTAGCTCGGCAGGGAGCGGAACCGTTGTTTGCTTCCCTTCACAGCGGGCTGCTGGTTCGCAAGGGCGAAGCGGCTCCGTCGGCGCATGCGCCGGCGTTCCCGGCCGTCGTTCCCGCTCGGCAAGCGCCCGAGCCCGACACCTGCGCCGTGGAGCGCCGGGACGCGGAGTCGCCGCCCCCGCCCGCTCCGGAGCGGCCTCGATTGCGCCTGCTCGAGAAGGCCCCGGCGGCGCCCCGGCGCCCGGCGCTCCCGACCGAAGCGGCGGGTGTTCGGATCGAGCTGCGCCTGCGGCGGGATCAGGCTCGGCGGCTCGCGGTGGCGGCGGCCCGTCTGGGGCGGCGACGCGGGGCGCTCGCGGCCGATGCTCTCGAAGCCTACCTCACCGTGCTTGGCGAAAGCGCGCTGAAGGATTGCGGCTGTTTCAACGGCTCTCGCGGCGAGAGCTGCTGCAGCGCTTGAGTCAGGCGCGCTGGTTATAGGCGATCGGGCCTGCGTAGGCGCCTTTGGCGCCGGGGCCGTAGCCGGCCGCGTGTGGCCGAGCGGCGGCGACCTCCTCGGCGACGGCCCGGACCAGGCCCTCGGTGACGATCTTGGCCGCCTCCAGCGCGCGGGCGTGCCGCGCGAGAACCGCCTCGAACGCGGTCACCGCTTCGCGCAGCCGAGTGCGCCGGGCCGGCTCCGCGGCTTCGATCAGCGCGGGTTCGCGCCGCACGCGGGTCGCCTCGTGGCGGTACAGGTTGGCGAGGCGCTGGGTCTCGGCGAGCCCGGCCTGCGCGTCCTGGGGCCGGCGGGCCTCGAAGGCGCGGGTCTCGGCCGTGATCCGGGTCGTGAGCTGGGCGACGAGCGTGATCAACTGATCGACGCGGTCGTTCGCGTCCGCGGCGGAGAGGTTCATGCGGTCAGGCCCTGAAGCTTCAGCAGTTCGCGGGAGAGATTGTCGGCGAGACCAATGCCGCCGGCCTTCGCCATGCTCTTGGCCATCGCATCGGTCAGGAAAGACTTGAACGCGTCCTCGCCGGCGCCGCCGTTGAACGGCGCCTGGGCTTCAACGCCCTGGAACATGACGCCCAGCATGGAGGAGAGGAACATGGCCTCGAACGCTTCGGCGGAACGGGCGACCTCGGCCTTGGTCTTGGCGGCGCCCGTCGGGGCTGCGGTCGTGGGCCGGAGCAGGTCGACCGGCGGCGCGATGGCGGCGGCTGCGTTCATCACATGACCTCGATGTCGGCTTGCAGGGCGCCGGCGGCCTTGATGGTCTGCAGGATGGAGATCATGTCGCGCGGGCTCACGCCGAGCGCGTTCAGGCCCTGGACCAGGGTCGCCAGCGAGGCGCCTTCGCCCTTGCCGGAGCTGACGAACCGCAGCTCCTTGCCCGTTTCTTCGGTGACGGTGACGTCGCTCTGGGGCGTGACCACCGTCTGGCCGCCCGTGGTGAACGGCTGGGGCTGGCTCACCTGGGGGTTCTCCTGGACGGAGATGGTCAGGTTGCCCTGGGCGATCGCGACGGTGGAGACCCGGACGGCCTCGCCCATGACGATGACGCCGCTGACTTCGTCGATGACCACCTTGGCAGGGTTGTCGGGCTCGACCTGGAGCTGCTCCACGGCGGTGATGAAGCCGATGGGGTCGCGGCGGTCGGGCGCGAGCGTCACGATGGTGGGGTTGTCGGCGCGGGCGGTGCCGGGGAACTTCACGTTCACCGCATCGGCGATCCGGCGGGCGGTGGTGAAGTCGGGGTTGCGCAGCGTCAGGCGGACCCGTTCCAGCGAGGCCATCTGGAAGGCGGCTTCGCGCTCCACCACGCCGCCCGAGGCGATCCGCCCCGCGGTGGGGACGCCCTTGGTGACCGACGAACCGGATGCGCCGCCGGCCGAGAAGCTTCCGGTCGCGATCGTGCCCTGCGCGACGGCGTAGGCTTCGCCGTCGGCCCCGAGCAGCGGGGTGACCAGCAGGGTGCCGCCAAGCAGGCTTTTCGCGTCGCCCATGGCGCTGACCGACACATCGACCCGCGAGCCTGAAGCGGCGAAAGCCGGCAGCTGGGCGGTGACCATCACGGCGGCCACGTTCTTGGTGTCGACGCGTGCGTCCCGCACGTTCACGCCCAGGCGCTCCAGCATGGCCTCGAGGCTTTGGCGCGTGAAGGGCGCGTTGCGGAGGGAGTCGCCAGTGCCGTTCAGGCCGACAACCAGGCCGTAGCCCACGAGCATGTTCTCACGGACGCCCTCCACCTCCACGATGTCCTTGATCCGCGAAGAGGCCTGAGCGCCGGCGGGCGCCAGGGCGGCGAAGAGAACGGCGGCGAGAACGACGAGGGCGCGCATGACACGGACCCATGCGAACGCCGTGCCAACGAAAATGGCAACAAACAGAGTGGCTTAGCTTTACCGCGCCGCTCGGGCGGCAGGATTTGCCGACCAATCAACCGGGCGTTAACCCGGGGAGGAAAGAGTGGCCGGGTCGCGGCTTCCGGCCGCTTGAGCACCTGATGAAGATCAACGGCCCGGGCGGTCCCGCCGCCCCGAACGCCGCCCGCAGAACCTCGGGCCCCTCCGCCGAAGGCTTCGCGCCCGCCCGCGCCGGCGCGGGCGGCTCCGCGAGCGCAGCGGCCCGCCTGAGCGGGCCGGCGGGCGTGTCGTCGCTCGGCGCCTTGCTCGCGCTGCAGGACGTCGAGGGTCCCCTCGAGCGCCGGCGGCGGTCCGTGTCGCGCGCCGGACGCATTCTCGATCGCCTCGACTCGCTGAAGCTGGCGCTGCTGGAGGGCGGGCCTGTGAGCGCCGGCCAGCTGGCGGGGCTTATGGAGGCGGTCAAGGATCAGAGGGCGGCCACCGACGATCCCCAGCTCGAAGGCGTTCTGGACGAGGTCGAGCTTCGGGCGGCCGTGGAGCTGGCGAAGTTCGAAGCGGCGAGGGCCGCATGAGCCTTGCGCCGTTCAGCCGCGGCTGGCTTGCGATTGTTTGGTCAACCTTTGCTGCTATAAGCCGCCCGCTCCAGGGAGGAGCGCTTCGAATCGAGTGAGGGCGTCCATGTCTACGTCCGCTGCGTTGTTGGAGCCCGTCCGGTATCGTCCGACAGAAGACGAGCCGTACATGAACGAACGGCAGCTCCGTTACTTCCGCCAGAAGTTGCTGGACTGGAAGGAAGAAATACTTCGCGAGGCCCGCGGCACGGTGGTGAACCTGCAGGCCGACACGGAGAACCATCCCGATCTCGCCGACCGCGCCACGTCCGAAACCGATCGGGCGCTGGAGCTTCGGACGCGGGACCGTCAACGAAAACTGATCAGCAAGATCGACGCCGCGCTCCGGCGCATCGACGATGGCGAATACGGATTCTGCGAGGAGACCGGCGAGCCGATCGGCCTGGCTCGGCTTGACGCCCGTCCGGTCGCCACTCTGAGCCTGGAGAGCCAGGAGCGCCACGAGCGACGCGAGCGAGTTCACCGCGACGATTGAGGCCTACCCCAGGTTGTCTCGCTTCCACGACTCGCTCTAAAGGTTGGGCGGGCTCGGTGGGGGATCGATGTCGAATTTGCTCGGAGCGCGATGGAGCGAGCGCTGGCGGCCGTATGCGCGCCTGGCTTTGCTCGGGGCTGGCGTGCTGATACTCGGGCTGGGCTTCATCGCGCTGCTTTAGAGCACGCGTTCGTCCGTCCCGAGGCCTGGGCAGGGACTTTGGGTCCCGCCCGGCACCTGGATGCGGCTACTTCGACTTCTCGGTGACCACTTCGGTGGCCGCGCCCGCCGTGGCGCCGACCGCCGCGCCGACCGGACCGCCGACCACCGCGCCGGCCGCCGCGCCGCTCGCCGCCTTCTGCTCCATGGTGGTGCCGCAGGCGGCGAGGCCGAGGCCGGCGACCAGGGCCAGCGGGGCGAAGCGAATGAGATTGCGCATGACTGTCTCCCGTTCGAGTCGGCGTCTCAACGGCGAAGCTTGCGTGCGAGTTCCCGCTAGAGCCGCCCGTAGATGTCGAACAGGGGCACCGTATCGAGCCGGCCGTTGGCCCGAACGACGGCCTGCCGCACGTCGGGGCGGTTCCGGATCGCGTCCAACTGGGCCTGCCGCCGCTCTCCCCAGACGGACGAACCGGTCCCGGTCTTCGGACGATACGCTTGCAAGGCCAGCAGCGCAGCCGTCCGCCCCTCCGGTTCGGCGAGACGGTCGCGGTAGAGCTTGGCCGCCGCCTCAAGGTCGCCAGCGCACAGCCGAGCGTGCGTGCGTGCGGTCCAGGCTTTCGGCGCCAGACGATCGACGGACTGAGCGGCGGCGGCGGCCTCCGGGGCGCGGCCCGCGTCCCTGAGCGCGCAACTCCGGGCGGCTTCCACCCAGGCCTGGCCGGTGGCGTCCAGGGTGGTCGCGTCAACCGCGTCGAGCGCCGCGAGGGCTTCCTGAGCCCGGCCCACATAGGTGAGCGCGCCCACCAGGCTGACCAGCCTCGACGGGTCGACCCGGCGACCTCCCGGGCTGGCGGCCTCGGACATCTGCGCCACCGCTTCGTCCGTGCGACCGAGCGCGAACAAGGCCTGCGCGCGCAGATCGAGCGCATAGGGCAACTGAGTGTCGGCGTCGACGAATGCGGCGGCTCCGTTCTTGCGGCGGCGCTCCAACGCGGCCTCCAGCACTCGGAGGGCGACGGCGGGGCGACCGAGCTGCAGGTGCAGGCTGGCCAGGGTCACGGCCCCGGAGAGGCGGTCGGGCGCGCCGGCGGCGATCAGGCTCGCCTTCGACAGAGCCGCTTCCGCCGCCGCCCGAAGGTCGCTCGCCTCGGCCCGGACCGGGGCATAGCGCTCGTCCACGCTGAGGGAGAGCAGCTGGATCGGGTCCTCGACCGCCCGCGCTTCCTGCTTCGCCTCTTCCGAACGACCGGCGCCGAGCAGCAGGCGAACACGCTCCAGCCGCAGCGCGTCACCGGTGTCGAGGGGATCCTGAGGCTTCCAGTCGGCGCTCCGAAGCGCTTCTACGAACATCAGTCGCTCAGGGTCGGTCCGCACCTGCGCGTAGACCGCGGCGACGCTCGCGTCGTCGAGCTCGCCAAGCGCGTCGGGGAACTTGTTCGCCAGCACGCTGAAGCTGGTCACCGCATCGGAGCCTTCGGCGTTCGCCAGGGCCAGGGTCAGGCGCACGGCCCAGTTCGCGCCGTCGGCGCCCGGCTCCTGGGTCCCCAGCTTGGCGTAGCGATAGGCCGCCTTGGTGTCGCCGCCGCTGGCCGCGCAGACGGCGGCCCCGCCGAGCAGGGCCGCACGGGTATCCGGTTCAAGCGACTTGAACGCGCGGTCGCTCACGACCGGCTCGAAGGCCGCCGGCGTGCGCTCGCAGCCGCCGCTCATAAGGGCCGTCATGGCGCCGTCGGCCTTGATGCGGAGCGCGTCCGGGGGACTCTCCGCCAGGGCGGCGGGCGCCAAAGCGGTCAGGGTGAGGCCGAAGGCCGCAACCGCCGCACCGCTGAACCCCCACTTCATCGCCGCCTCCGATGGCGTTTACTTAATCCACAAACCCCTGTTTCGAAAGAGCGTTCCGGTCGCTGAAGGACATATGACAGGGCCTTGCTGCGCTGCAGCATGGCTTAGCTTGACTCGAACGTGCTTTGCAGGCCACACTTTGCGGGCTGATGCGACTAGCGGCTCCGCGTTGAGGGAGCCGTATCCACGCCTTCGGAAGCCGGCAGGAACCGGACCGGGGCGCCGATACCCTGGGGGCGGAGCCCTCGCCGCAGAGGACTTGATAGATTTGACGACGAAGACGCAGGCGTGCGCTTCCGCGCGCGCACTGGTCGGCGCCGCCTTGACCGGCTCGGCCATGGGCCTGATTCTGCTCGCTTCTAATGCGGCGAGCGTGGATCGGGTTCCAGACCAGACCACCCTCGCCAGCTCGCACGACGCCGGGCTCCGCGGATCCATTCACATCGCCCAAGCTCCGGCGACGGCCAAACCCCAGCTGGTTCGCGCCAGCCTTCTCCCCGAGCCGCCGGCGGCGCTTCCCGCCTCGCCGATTCCGTACATTCAGCTGAGCAAGCCGAAGGTCGAGGCGACCGATCGCGATCTCGACTGCCTGACTCGCGCCGTCTACTTCGAGTCGCGCGGCGACAGCGACGTGGGCCAGGCGGCGGTCGCTCAGGTGGTGCTCAACCGCACGCGGCACCCGGCGTTCCCCAAGTCGGTCTGCGCGGTGGTGAACCAAGGCGTGGAGCGGCGCTCCTGCCAGTTCTCCTTCGTCTGCCGCCCGACGAAGGTAACCGACCAGCGGGAGTGGGCCCGGGCCCGTGAGGTGGCCGAGCGGGCTCTCGACGGTCACCACGTGGATGGCGTCGGCACCTCGACCTTCTTCCATGCCGCGCGGATCAACCCCGGCTGGGGCAGCCTGCAGAAGGTGGGCCGTTTCGGGAACCACGTGTTCTACCGCTACGCCGGCAAGCGGGGTGCGCCGTCGGCCTTCACGCGGGAGACCAAGCCCAGCTTGCTGGACTCGTTCACCGCTCCCATCCAGGCCGCCTTCTCCAAGCCTGCCGTGGAGACGGTGACCACGCCTGCGCCGCCCATCCTGTCGTTCCCCAAGGCGTCGGCGACCCCGGCCAAGCCGCCCGTGGACGACGCGGTCGAAAGCGGGACGAATGTGACCGCTCCGACGCCGGAGCCGACCGTCGTTGCGCCGCCTTCCGAGCCGCTGCTCCTGCAGCCGACCGCGAGCGTTCCGGCCGCACCTTCGGTTCCGACGCCCGCCTCGGTGTCCTGATATCGAGCGGGAGCCGGCTCGCAGCCCGGCTCCCGCTCGAACCTCCTGCTAAAGTATATTCGCGGCCGAGCTAGAACCGGCCTGCCGGCGCGCGACTTGAGCGGCCGATCGGGTTTCTCCCCGGTCGGGTCATCAGCCGCACAGGACTCCGCGCGAATGTCGAACAACGATCCCAGCAACCGCCCCGGCGGGGTGCACGGCGCGTCCACCGTCACCCCGCTCGGCGAAGGCAAGAAGAAGGGCGGATTGGCGTGGCTTTGGCCGCTTCTCGGCCTACTCCTCCTGCTCGCGCTCCTCTTCCTCATGCTGCGCAGTTGCGACAGTGATGACGAGCAGACCACGACCACCGCCGCGCAGTCGGAGGCCGCCGCCCCGGTCGCGACAGGCCCTGCAGCCCCGGTCGCCCCGACCACGCCGGCCTTGCCCGTTGAGGCCGTCGCCCTGCCGGGCGGCCAGTCCGTGCAGCTTCAGCCCCAGACGCTGAACTACGAGCTGCAGCGGTTCCTGGCGTCCCCGGAACCGGCGCCGCGGACCTTCGCGTTCGAGAACCTGAACTTCGCCACGGGCTCTGCGGAACTGCCCGCCGACGCGCAGGCGACCGTCGGCGCGCTCGCCCAGATCATGCAGGCCTATCCGAACGCCCGGGCGCGGGTCGTCGGCTACGCGGACGCCCGCGGCGCCGAGGGCGCCAACGCGCAGCTCGGCGCGCAGCGCGCCGAGTCCGTGGTGCGGGCCCTGATCGCGGCCGGCGTTCCTGCAGACCGCGCGACGGCCGCCAGCGGCGGAGAAAACGATCCGCAGGCCACCAACGCCACGGCCCAGGGCATGGCGGAGAACCGCCGGACCGAACTCACCGTCACCGCCAAGTAGCCTCAGACCCGCACAGGAACCGATCCCATGAGAACCTTCACGGCCCTCTACGACAGCCCCGCCGACGCGGAGCGCGTCCAGTCCGAGCTCGAGCGGCTCGGCGTCATCGACGCCGACGACCGCCGGGTCCACACCGGCGACCTCTCAGGCGCCTTCACCGGAGACCGGGGGGCGGCGCCGCCGGAGCCCGACCGGCGCCTCTACGAAGAAGGCGTCCGCCGCGGCGGCGCGCTGCTAACGGTCAATGTGGACGACCAGTCCGCCGACGAGGCGCTGCGGATCATCGAGGGATCCAACCCGGTGGACCTCGAGGCCAGGGAGGCCGAGTACCGGCAGGCCGGCCACCTTCAAGCTGCGCCTGCGGCGAGCCCTGCAGTGGGCCCTGCGACCGAACTGACCGGGGAGACCCGCATCCCGGTCGTCGAGGAGCGGCTGGTCGTGGGCAAGCGGGAGGTGGAGCGCGGCGGCCTGCGCGTCCGCTCCTACGTGCGCGAGACCCCCGTGCAGGAGCAGGTCAGTCTGCACGAAGAGCACGTGGAGATCGAGCGACGGCCCGTGAACGAGCGGCTCACCGGGGCGGCGACGGCCGAGTTCCGCGATCGAGAGATCGAGATGACCGAACGGGCCGAGGTGCCCGTGGTCGCGAAGGAGTCGCGGATCATCGAGGAGGTGGTCGTCCGCAAGGAGGAGTCCGACCGAACCGAGGAGATCGAGGACACGGTCCGGCGGACCGAAGTGGACGTGGAGCGTCTGCCCGGATCCGACCGCCGGGTTTAATGAACCGCCGCTGGGCGTGAGATGAAGGCGCTCGCTTCGGCGGGCGCCTTTTTCAATGGTGCGACAGACGGCCTTGAAGCTTCAGGGCGTCGGCGGCCGCCGCGCCCGAGGTGGTGTTGTCGAACACGCACCACCGCTCTGCGGCGCCGCTCGCGCGCAGGTTCTCCGCCAATTGGTCCAGCACCGGCGCCTCGTAGGGCGAGTAGTACATCCGGGGCGATCCGTGCAGGCGCCAGTAGACCAGCTCCGGCCAGCCGCCGGGGTGAGCCGCCGCCGGAACCTTGGCCGGGTCCGCCGCCACGCGGGCCACGCGCCAGTCGATCAGCCGCTCGTCGACCTCCGGAACGAACCAGCTCGCGTGCCGCGGCTCCAGCGCCACGGGCCCGTCCCACGCCCGCCGCAGCGCCTCGAAGAACCGGGCCGCTACGTCCGGATCGAACGCCAGCGTGGGCGGCAGCTGCACCAGCACCGGGCCAAGCCGGTCGCCCAGCGGCGCGACCTGGTCGAGGAACGCCGCCATCAGATCGTCCGCGTCCTTCAGCCGACGTTCGTGGGTCACCGCCTTGGGCGCCTTCACGGCGAAGCGGAAGCCGTCCGGGACCGTCGCCGCCCAGCGGGCGAAGGTCTCCGGCTTGTGAGGCCGATAGAAGGTCGTGTTGATCTCGGCCGCGTTGAACACGCCGGCGTAGCGCTGCAGCCCGCTGCCCTCGACCGGGAAGCGATCAGCGACCGGCCGCGGGATCGCCCATCCCGCCGTACCGATCCGGATCGGCGGGTCGGTCGTCGTTTCAGGCGGACGGGGCTGCTTCACGATTCTCTCTGCAGCAGGTCGGCTCCCGCATGTCGATTCCGGACCGCGTCATGCGTCAGTGTCGGTGCGACCTGTCGCTTGCACGAGGAGACCCGAGATGAAGTACGCACTGCTGATCTACGGCGAGGATCAGGCCTGGGCTGAGGCCTCTGAGGAGGAAAGGGCGGGCACCTACGCCGAACATGGCCGGCTCGCAGGGGCGCTGCGCGCCCGCAACGCCATCCTCGGCGGCGAACAACTGCAGCCCGCATCGACCGCCACCACCGTGCAGACCCAGCAGGGTCGAAGCATCCTGACCGACGGCCCCTTCGCAGAGACCCGCGAGCAGCTCGGGGGCTTCTACCTGATCGAGGCGGCCGATCTGGACGAGGCGCTCGGTTACGCCAAGATGCTGTCCGGAACGGTGGAGGTGCGGCCGGTGCTGGAACACGGCGGGTGAGGGACGGCGCCGGAGGCGCGTTAGAGGCCGCCTATCGGGCGCATTGGGCGCGGCTGCTGGCCGGTCTCGCCCGGCGGCTCCGCGACCTCGATCTGGCGGAAGAGTGCCTGCAGGACGCCTTCGCCGCGGCCGCGGCGCGCTGGGGAGAGGGGCCGCCGGCCAACCCCGCCGGCTGGCTGACGACGGCGGCGATGCGGCGAGCGCTGGATCTGCCGCGCCGGCGCGCCACCGCTGCGGCGAGGGCGCCGCTTCTTCGCGTCGAGGAGGCCGCGCCGGAGCCGACGCAGCGCGACCTCGAGAACCTGCCCGACGAGCGGCTCGCCCTGATCTTCACCTGTTGCCACCCGGCCTTGTCTCCTGAGAGCCGTGTCGCGCTCACGCTGCGGCTGGTCGGCGGGCTGACCACCGCGGAGATCGCGCGGCTGTTCCTGGCGGCCGAGCCGGCCATGGCCGCGCGTCTGACCCGGGCGAAGCAGAAGATCGCCGCCGCGGGCATCCCCTTCCGCGAGCCTCCGCCCGGCGAGCGCGCCGAGCGGCTGAGCGCGGTTCTCGGCGTGATCTACGTGATCTTCACGGAGGGTTACGCGGCGTCCGCCGGAGAGCGGCTCGTCCGAACGGAACTGGCCGAGGAGGCCATCCGCCTCGCCGACCTGGTGGCCGCGTTGGCGCCAGGAGACGGGGAGGCGCTCAGTCTGGCGGCCCTGCTGAAGCTTCAGCACGCCCGTCGAGATGCGCGGCTGGATAAGAATGGGGAGATCGTGCTCCTGCCCGACCAGGACCGCTCGCGCTGGCGCGGCGACGAGATCGCGGTCGGGCTCGCGACGCTGACCCGGGCCGGACCTGTGGAGGCGCTCGGTCCCTACGGCTTGCAGGCGGCGATCGCGGCCGAACACGCGCGGGCGGAACGCGCGACAGACACCAACTGGTCGCTCATCGCGGCGCTCTACGCTCGGCTGGAGCTGCTCACCGGTTCGCCGGTCGTCCGGCTGAACCGGGCCGTCGCGGTCGCCGAGGCGTCTGGCCCGGCAGACGGGTTGGCCCTCCTGGACGGACTCGACGCGCGGCTGCCGCGAAACGCGCAACTGCGGCTTGTTCGCGGCGAACTGCTCGCCCGCGCCGGTGCGCGGGAACCGGCGGTCGCTGAGCTTCGGGTCGCCCTGGAGCGGGCAGGACCGGACCCTGAGCGCCGCCATGTCGCCCGGCGCCTGCAGACGCTCCTGAATCCGGCTGACGACGTCAGCGCCAGGCGTAGTTGAAGCTGAGGCTCACGCGCTCCCCCCGGCCGGTGTTCGGCTGCACCTCGTGCCGCAGCCAGCTCTCCCACATCAGCAAAGAGCCGGGCTGGGGCTTGACGGACACGAAGGTCTGCAGCGGCTCCGGCGCGTCCGCCCGCCGCGGCGGGGCGGCCATCATCTGCGGCAGGCGGGGGTCCTCGAAACGGATGGCGCCCGAGCCGGGGGGCACGCTCACGTACACCGTCCCGGAGAGCACGCTGTGCGTGTGGAGATGCCCGCTGTGGGCGCCGCCCCCGCGCAGGACGTTGATCCATAAGCTGTCGAGCCTGAGCCGGGGGCCGCCCAGTTCGAACGCCAGGTCGTCGGCGAAGACGGCCGCGTGCCGGTCCAGCTTCCTCTTTAGATCGCCGAAGACGCTGGCGCGCCGGGGGAGGTCGTCGAGCGAAGCGTACGAGGTGTAGCCGCGATATCCGTGCGCCTTGCTCCAGGTTTGGCCGGCGCGGTCCTCCTGCGCGATCCCGAGGCAGGCCTCCTCCAGCTCGGTCCGGAACTCCGCGAAACCGGGCTCGTCCTCAAGTCGCGCCTCGTACAAGCGAGTGACGAAAAGGGCGCGGCCGGTCATCGAGCCTCTATGACGAGGTGGGAGGGGCGCGTGAACCCCCTTGCCTTCGGCCCAACGTTGTGCAAGAACAAAAACAGAACAGAGGGGTGGATCATGGTTCAGCTCGCACGCGACATCGTGGCCTTCGCCGCCATGTCGAGTTTCGTCGGCAGCGTCTGCGCGTTCGCCTATCTCGTCGGCTAGGATCGCTCCCGGTGCGATTCCGGGAGGCGGTCATGGCGGCGAGCGGCGGCGGTTTCGTTCACCTGCGGGTCCGCTCGGCCTATTCGCTGCTGGAAGGCGCCATCAAGGCCGACGCGATCGTCAAGCTGGCTGCGGGGCAGGGCATGCCGGCGGTCGGGATCGCCGACCGGGCCAACCTGTTCGGGGCGCTCGAGTTCAGCCAGGCCATGAAAGAAGGGGGCGTGCAGCCGATCGTCGGCTGCGCCCTGCCGGTGACCGGCATCGGCGATCGCGCGCAAGAGCGATGGGCCTGCACGCCCGCCGTCACCCTGCTCGCCCAGGACGAGACGGGGTACGCCAATCTGATGGCCCTGTCCTCGCAGGCTTACCTGGAGAGCGACGACGAGCCGAGCGTGCCCTGGTCGGCGGTCGCCGAGCGGTCGAACGGGCTGATCCTGTTGTCCGGCGGACCGGACGGTCCGCTGGCCGCGCCGTTCGCGGCCCGCAAGGTCGCGGACGGGACGCGCGCCCTGGACGCCATGCGCGAGGCGTTCGGCGACCGCTTCTATGTGGAGCTGCAGCGGCACGGGTCGGCGCTGGAGGACGTCATCGAGCCGCATCTGGTGGACTACGCCTATGCGGCGGACGTCCCGCTGGTGGCGACCAACGACGTGTACTTCGGCAAGGCCGAGATGCACGCCGCCCACGACGCGCTGCTCTGCATCCAGGGGGGAAGCTTCGTCGGCCAGGAGGAGCGCCGCCGCGTCACCGCCGAGCATTGGTTCAAGCCCGCCGCCGCCATGCGCGAGCTGTTCGCCGACCTGCCGGAGGCCTGCGACCAGACCCTGGACATCGCTCGCCGCTGCGCCTTCCTGGTGAACAAGCGCGATCCGATCCTGCCGCGGTTCCCGACGGAGGAGGGGCGGTCCGAAGCCGACGAACTCGCCCACCAAGCCCGCGAAGGGCTGAAGCGCCGGCTGGAGTCCAGCACGCTCGCCGCGCCCGAGGCCGACTACTGGGCGCGGCTGGAGCGTGAGGTCGGCGTCATCAACCGCATGGGCTTTGCGGGCTACTTCCTGATCGTCTCCGACTTCATCAAGGAGGCGAAGCGGATGGGCGTGCCGGTGGGCCCGGGTCGGGGCTCGGGCGCCGGCTCGCTGGTCGCCTGGGCGCTGACCATCACCAACCTGGACCCGCTGCGCTTCGGCCTGCTTTTCGAGCGCTTCCTGAATCCGGAGCGGGTGTCCATGCCCGACTTCGACATCGACTTCTGCCAGGAGCGGCGGGACGAGGTCATCGGCTACGTCCAGCGGAAGTACGGGACCGACCGAGTCGCCCAGATCATCACTTTCGGCACGCTGCAGGCGCGCGCGGTGCTGCGCGACGTGGGCCGCGTGATGCAGATGCCGCTCGGCCAGGTCGACCGGCTCTGCAAGATGGTCCCCAACAACCCGGCCAATCCGACCACGCTGGCCCAGGCCGTGGAATTGGAGCCGCGGCTCAAGCAGCAGCGGGACGAGGACCCGACCGTCGCCAAACTGCTCATGACCGCGCTGCAGCTGGAGGGGCTCTACCGAAACGCCTCCACCCACGCCGCCGGCGTGGTGATCGGCGACCGTCCGCTGACCGAGCTGGTCCCGCTCTACCGCGACCCCCGCTCGGAGCTGCCCGCAACCCAGTTCAACATGAAATGGGTCGAGTCCGCCGGGCTCGTGAAGTTCGACTTCCTGGGTCTGAAGACCCTGACCGTGCTCGACCGGGCGCTGGGCTACCTGCGCGCGCAGGGCCGGGAGCTGGATCTGGACGCGCTCCCGCTGGAGGACCCCAAGACGTACGAACTGCTCGCGTCCGGGCAGACGGTCGGCGTGTTCCAGCTGGAAAGCCAGGGCATGCGCGACACCCTGCGCAAGATGCGCTGCGGTTCGCTCGAGGAGATCACCGCCCTGATCTCGCTCTATCGGCCGGGCCCGATGGACAACATCGACACCTTCGTCGACTGCAAGTTCGGCCGGCGGCCGATGGACACCCTGCACCCCTCTCTCGAGCCCGTGCTGCGCGAGACCTACGGCGTGATCGTCTACCAGGAACAGGTGATGCAGATCGCGCAGATCCTGGCGGGCTACAGCCTGGGCGAGGCGGACCTGCTTCGCCGGGCGATGGGCAAGAAGAAGAAGGAGGAGATGGACCAGCAGCGCCTGCGGTTCGTCGCCGGCGCCAAGGACAAGGGCGTGCCCGAGGTGCAGTCGGGATCCATCTTCGATCTCGTCGCCAAGTTCGCAGGCTACGGTTTCAACAAGAGCCACGCGGCGGCCTACGCGCTGATCTCGTTTCAGACCGGCTATCTGAAGGCCAACCATCCGGTCGAGTTCTTCGCCGGCTCCATGAGCCTGGATCTGTCGAACACCGACAAGCTGGCGGTGTTCTACCAGGACGCGCGCCGCTTCGGCGTCCGCATCCGTCCGCCGGACGTGAACCGGTCGGAGGCCGACTTCGCCGTGAAGGACGGCGAGGTGCTCTACGCCTTGGGCGCGATCCGCAACGTCGGCCTGGAGGCCATGCGGCACCTGGTCGAGGTGCGCCGCCAAGGCGGGCCGTTCCGGGATCTCTTCGACCTCCTGGAGCGGGTGGACCCCAAGCAGATCAACAAGCGCGCGATCGAGAACCTGGCGCGGGCGGGGGCGCTCGACTCCATTCATCCCAACCGCGCGCAGGTGGTGGCCGGCGCTGACGTGCTGATCGCCTATGCGCAGAGCCAGGCGGCCGATCGGGCCTCCGCCCAGGCGAGCCTCTTCGGCGGCGACACCGACGTCTCGCGGCCGCGCCTTCCCCGCGTCGACTCCTGGACCGGGCCGCAGAAGCTGGACGAGGAGCTGTCGGCGGTCGGCTTCTACCTGGGCGGTCACCCGCTGGACGACATGGTCGAGGCGCTGCGCCGCAAACGGACGACGCTGGCGGCCGAGGCGGTCGCGCTGGCCGAACAGGGGCACGAAGCTTTCCGCATGGCCGGGGTCGTCCGCCGGCGGCAGGAGCGGGCGGCCTCTGGCTCAGGGGAGAAGTTCGCCTTCGTCAGCCTGTCGGATCCCACCGGCGAATACGAGGTGCTGTTCCCGCCGGAGTCCCTGCGCCGCTGCCGCGACGTGCTGGAGGTCGGGGCCTCGGTCGTGATCAAGGTGCGCGCCAAGGGGCGGGACGGCGAGGTGCGCTTCTTCGGCGACGACGCCCAGCCGCTGGACCGGACGGTGGAGGACGCGGTGGCGGGCCTGCGGATCTATCTCTCCCCGCAGGCCGCCGATCTTCCGGCGCTGAATCGCCGACTGGAAGGCGCGCGCAGTCAGAGGGGAGGGGACCTCATCCTGGTGGCGGGCGTGGCAGGCGGGCGTGAGATCGAGCTGAAGCTGCCGGGCCGGTATGCGTTGGACGCCGCCTTCCGAGGGGCGGTGAAGACCGCCCCCGGCGTGGTGATGGTGGAGGACGTCTGAGCTCGACGGCCCTGCCCGGGCCGGCTTGCGCGGTCCGATCGAGGTCGGTATATGCCCGTTCCTCGCGCCGCGGTCCCTTCGTCTATCGGTTAGGACGTCAGGTTTTCAACCTGAAAAGAGGGGTTCGACTCCCCTAGGGACTGCCACGCGCCCTTTCAGGTATTCACAACCGAACACCTGAGCGATTCGCCACTGCCCAAAACACAGGACCGTGTTATACCTAGCCGTGCGTCCGCGGCGTGAAGGACTTGTGCGGACTAGAGGGGCGTCATGTCGTACGGTGCGGACGAGGCTGATCCTCAGGACGGGGCGGTCCGGATCAGCGGCCGGGTGAAGTGGTTCGATCCGGCGAAGGGTTATGGTTTCGTGGTCCCGGACGACCCCGGCGAGACCGGGCTCAAGGACGTCCTGCTGCATGTGACCAGCCTGCGCCAGTCGGGACGCGACAACGCGCTGGAAGGCGCCGCGATCGTCTTCGACGCGGTGAAGCGGCCCAAGGGCTGGCAGGTGGCCGCGATCCACGACATGGACGAGACCTCGGCGGCTCCGGTGAGCGCGCTCGAAGCCCGTCCCGCGCGCCTGATCGACGGGGCGCCCCTGCCACGGGGCGTGACGGGGCTGATCGCGGGCGGGTTCAGCGAACGCCGCGCCACGCCGCGGCCGCGGCCGGCGGCGACCGGGCCCCAGGAGCGGGCCAAGGTGAAATGGTTCAACCGCACCAAGGGCTACGGCTTCGTCGTCCGGGATGGGGCGCCGGGCGACATCTTCGTCCACATCGAGACCTTGCGCCGCTGCGGTCTGGAGGATCTCCAGCCAGGCGACGACGTGATGGTCCGGTTCGGCGACGGGCCCAAGGGCCTGGTCGTCGCGGACATCGCCCAAGCCGACTGACCAAGCCAACTGACAAGGGCGCGCCCGCCCTGCTAAGGGTCGCGCCATGAGCTCGCCCTTCTCCTGGCGCTGGGTTCCCGCCCTGGGGCTCGCCGCAGCGCTCGCCGGTTGCGCCGGGGAACCGCCGCCCGCGCCCTCGTCAGCGCCGCCGCCCGCGGCTTCGGCGCCCGCGGCCCGGCCGACGCTCGCCCGCTCCACGCCCGAGCCGGGCGTCGTGCTGGAGCCGCTGTCCATCGTCACGCCGACCGCGACGTACGACTTCCAGGTCGAGATCGCGGACGAGGAGAGCGAACGCCAGCGCGGTCTGATGTTCCGGCGGACGATGGCGAGGGATCGCGGCATGCTGTTCCTTTTCCAGGGACCGCCGCAGGAGCAGGCGTTCTGGATGAAGAACACGCCGCTGCCGCTGGACATCCTCTACATTCAGCCGAGCGGGGTGATCTATTCGATCGCCCGCAACACCACCCCGTTCTCCGAGACGCCCGTCCCGTCGGGCGGCCCCGTCACGGCCGTGCTGGAGCTGAACGGCGGGCTGGCCGCCGAACTGGGCGTCCAGACGGGCGACCGGGTGCGTCACCGGGCTTTCCCGAGTGGCTGAGGAGCCCTCGGCGGAGCCGCCGCTCCGAGAGCCGCCCGAAGGTTTCCGCCTCTCGCGGGGGCGCGGCCCTTTCAGCATGCACAACGGCCCGTTCTACGACCGCGAGCGGGAGGGGCGGCTGGAACGCGGCTTCTTCGTGCTCGACCGTCACTGCAACAGCTTCGGCATCGTCCACGGCGGGATGGTCTGCACCTTCCTCGACGCCCTGCTCGCGGCCGCCGCCTACAGGGCCGCCGGCCGGGTCGGCGTGACGATCCAGCTCTCCACGGACTTCCTCAGCGCCGCGCGCCAAGGCGACTGGGTCGAGGGCGACGCGCTGGTCACCAAGGTCGCCGGCGAGCTGGTGTTCGTCGAGGGGCGCGCTCGCAGCCGCGGCCGAGACCTCGCCAGAGCCCACGCCATCTTCAAGCTGATGAGCGCCCGCCGGACCGCCTGATCGCGCGTTGCCCGCGGGGGCGGCCCATGGCAGAGGACACGCGACGACCCGTCGGGGTGTGGCGCAGCCTGGTAGCGCATCTGCTTTGGGAGCAGAGGGTCGCAGGTTCGAATCCTGCCGCCCCGACCACGTCGGCCAATGTGAGTGCACCGCCGCCATGCTCGCCCGCATCTATCGCCCGGCCCGCAGCGCCACCCAGTCCGGCAAGGCCAAATCCGAGGACTGGCTGCTCGAGTTCGAGCCGGCGTCGGCCCGCCTGCCCGACCCGCTGATGGGCTGGGCGCAATCCTCCGACCCCGACGGTCAGGTTCGCCTCAGCTTCGCCAGCCGAGAAGAGGCCGTGGCGTACGCCGAGGCGCGTGGCATCCCCTTCCAGGTCGCGCCCGACCGGACGCCCAAGCGCATCATCAAGGCTTACGCCGACAACTTCGCGGCCGACCGCCGCTTCCCCTGGACGCACTGAACGCGCCCAAGTTCGGCCCCGTAGCTCAACTGGATAGAGCACCCGCCTTCTAAGCGGGCGGTTGGAGGTTCGAGCCCTCCCGGGGTCGCCACCGCTCTCGCACGCAGCGGCCGGCCGAAGCGCTGTCCTGCCGCGCGCCTTGACCCGGGGCGGGGGAGAGGCGATCTCCGGCGCCATGAAGGCCGCCGTCGTCGTGTTCCCCGGGTCCAATTGCGATCGAGACTGCGCCGTCGCCGTCGAGCGGTCCACCGGGGCGAAGGTGGAGATGGTGTGGCATGGCGAGTCCGCCCTGCCGGACCGCACCGACCTGATCGTCCTGCCCGGCGGCTTCTCCTACGGGGATTACTTGCGCTGCGGGGCCATGGCGGCCCAGTCCCCCGTCATGCGGGCGGTGAAGGACGCCGCTGACGCGGGGGTGGCGGTGGCGGGCATCTGCAACGGGTTCCAGATCCTCTGCGAGGCGGGGATGCTGCCTGGCGCCCTGCTGCGGAACGCGGCGCTGAAGTACGTCTGCAAGCCGGTCGATCTCGAGATCGCCAACGGCCAGACGCGCTGGACGGCGGGCTTCGGCGAGCGGCGCGAGGCGCGCATGACGGTCGGGAACGGAGAGGGCAACTACTTCGCCGACGAAGAGACGCTCGACCGGCTGGAGGGGGAGGGCCGCGTGGTGTTCCGCTACAAGGACAACCCGAACGGCTCCACGCGCGCTATCGCCGGGATCGTCAACGAGCGCGGGAACGTGCTTGGCCTGATGCCGCACCCGGATCGCGCCTTCGAGCCGGAGCTGGGCTCCGAAGACGGCGCCGTGCTCTTCCGGAGCGTGCTGGCGAGCGCTTAGCCCGTCGGATGGCGCTGGCGCACGCCGGCCACCGAGTCGGCGCAGAGCTCGCGCAGGACGCCCGCGTCCGCGTCGGCCAGTTTGCCGATGTAGAGGCAGGTCTTGCCGATCTTGTGCTTTCCGAGACGGGCGAGGAGGTCCGTCCGGTTCTCGGCGTCGGGCGCCAGGTAGAGCACCAGGTTCGCCGTTCGGGGTGAGAAGCCGATCACGGGCCAGTCGCCGGTCGGACCTCGATAGCGGCCGTAACCGATGATCGACGGCCCCCACATGAGCGGCGTCTCCCCGGTCAGCTCCGCCAGGAGATCCCGCAGGGCCCCGGCGTCAGCGCGCCGGCGGTCGTTCGGGTCAGCGGCGATGAACCCATCGACGCTCGCCGCCGTCGGCTTGGTCTTCGGGTCCGCCATGCCCCCTCCTGCCCAGGCAGGTTAGCATGGCGGTGCGTCCCCCTCAGCCGCCGTTCTGCAGCGCGCCCCAGGTGCGGGGTCCGCCGCCCGTCCGGGTGCGCAACCAGGCGAGGTTCTCGGCGACCGCTTCTGGGGGCAGGTCCTGACGAAGCAGCGACTCGGCCTCCGCCATCCGCCCACGCAAGCCGAGCACCAGGGCGAGATTCTGGCGAACGCGGGTGTCGGCGTCGGGGCGCGCGGCGGCGCGGCGGAGCAGGGCTTCGGCCTGGTCGCCCTGGCCCTGCGCCATGTGCGACAGGGCGATGTTGGTGAGCACCTGCGGGTTGTCGGGCGACAGCCGCAGGGCCTCGTTCCACGCCGCGCGAGCCTCGGTCAGGCGCTGAGCTTGCTCCATCGCGACCCCGAGCAGCGACAGCGGCTTCCAGTCGTTCGGCTGCAGCTGACGGATCTGGCGCAGCGGCTCGATGGCGTAGAAGCCCTGGCCCGCGGCGATGCGGGCGCGAGCGAACTCGTAGAGGGCGGGTATCTCGTTCGGCTTCAGCGCCAGAACCTGCTGCGCGGTCGCGGCGGCCTCGTCGTGCTGACCCAGGGTGCGAAGCGACGCAGCGAGACGGACCCCGGCTTCTGCATCGGCCGGATCGACCTGGAACTCGTGGGCCCAGAAGGCGGCTTGCGCGAGCGGATCGAGCCGGCTCGCCGCGGCTCTTTCGACAGGGCTCGCCCGGCGAGGGCCCGCGGGCGCGGCGGCCGCCGCCTCGCCCTGCGGCTTGGCGGGCTTGGCTTCCGACTTCGCCGTCTCTGCGCCCTTCGCCTCCTTCTTGCCGAAAGGCCAAGCCTGCGCTTCGCCCGCGTGCGGGGCGGCGAGCATCAGGGTCAGGGTTGCGGCGAGCGCGCGGGTGCGGGACATCACGACGGCTCCGGAGAGAACGGGTCGCCACAAGGTGCGGCGCGGCCGCTCAAGGAAGCGTTAAGGATGCCGGTTAAGGAGTTCGTTGCCCGATGAGCGAGGTGCTGGTCGCCGCCGTCGACGGTCCCATCGTACCCGTTCGCCTGATCACGGAGGCGGAAACGCCCCCGGCGCTCGCCCAAGCGGGGCCGATCGCCTCCGCGCTCGCGCGTCTGCGGAGCTTCAAGGGCCAAGCCGGGCAACTGCTGCTCGTTCCGGGCGAGGGCGCGACTCCTGCGCTCGTGCTCTTCGGCGTGGGCTCGGGTCTGTCGAGCGACGCGATGCTGCTCCGGCAGCTGCCGAGCCGGCTGCCCGCCGGCGACTATCGCATCGAGGCGCCGCCAGAGGCCCTCGACGCCAGCCAGGCCGCTGCGGCGTTCGCCCTCGGGTCCTACGGGTTCGACCGCTACAAGGCCGAGCGGGGCAAGCCGCGGCCGCGGCTGGTCGCTCCGCCTGGGGCTGACCTGGAAGAGGCGCTGAGGATCGGTCATGCGGCGGCCCTGGCCCGGGACATGGTCAACACCCCAGCCGCCGACATGGGGCCGCTGCAGATCGAGAGCATCGCGCGGGAGATCGCCGAGGCGCACCGGGCCACGGTTTCAGTCACGACCGGCGACGCTTTGCTGGAGGCCAACTATCCCGCGATCCACGCCGTGGGCCGCGCGGCGGCGCCCGATCGTCAGCCGAGACTGGTCGAGCTGACCTGGGGCGCTCCGGGCGCGCCGGTCGTCGCGGTGGTCGGCAAGGGGGTCGCGTTCGACACCGGCGGACTGAACCTGAAGCCGGGGAACTCGATGCGGCTGATGAAGAAGGACATGGGCGGCGCGGCGCACGCCTTGGCCTTGGCCAGGCTGATCATGGGCGCGAACCTGCCCGTGCGGCTGGTCACCCTGCTGCCCGTGGTCGAGAACGCGGTGTCGGCGGACGCCTTCCGGCCTGGCGACATCCTGAACTCGCGCAAGGGCCTGACGATCGAGGTTGGCAACACGGACGCGGAAGGCCGTCTGATTCTGGCCGACGCTCTGACCCGGGCGGGAGAGCATCAACCCACGCTGACGGTGGACTTCGCGACGCTCACGGGCGCGGCCCGGGTGGCGCTCGGGCCGCAGCTGCCGCCGCTCTACACCGACGACGAAGGCTGGGCGTCCGCGATCCTGGACGCCGCCGACGACGTGGCGGATCCCGTGTGGCGCATGCCGCTGTGGCGCCCCTACGCGGAGGCCCTGAACAGCGACATCGCCGACCTGTCGAACGACGGCGACGCGTGGGCGCAGGCCGGGTCGGTGGTGGCGGCGCTGTTTTTGCAGAAGTTCGCTCCGGCGACGGGAGCCTGGGTCCACTTCGACGTGTTCGCCTGGAACCCCAAGAGCCGGCCCGGCTCGCCCGTAGGAGGCGAACTGCAGGCCGTCCGCGCCGTCTACGCGGCGCTGAAGCGACGCTATCGCGGTTAGGAAACGTTAACGACCCGGCGTTAACCGCTGAACTCGCCGAGCTTTTTCGGACAGCGACCGAGTCGCCATGACCCAAGATCCCAGCCTGACGCTCGCGCGGCCGGACCTGGCGGACGCCCGTCTCGAGGGGGTGGTCCGCGCGGAGCGGTACGCACCTGCGATACCGAAACAGGCGGCCGCGCCGGTCGCATCGATCCACGCGGCGGCCTCTACGAACGCACCGGCGATCGACCAACTCGCCTTCGGGGAGGTGTTCGACCTGCTGGAGGCGCGCGAGGGGTGGGGCTGGGGGCAGAAGCGTCGGAGCGGCGTGGTGGGGTACGTCGAGCTGCAGGCGCTGGCGGAGCCGGTGCTGCGCCCCACGCATCTGGTGTCCGCGCCCGAAACGCCGGCTCGCGCTCAGCCTGACAAAGGCGCGACGGTGGTCGCCCTCTACGAACCCGCGGCGCTCGTCACTGTCGAAGAGCAGCAAGCCGGGTTCGCCCGGGCCGCTCGGTCCGGCTGGCTTCCGGAACGCGCGCTGCTGCCGATCGCCGAAGCGGAGACCGGCAGGGCCGCTTAGCCCTCCAGCCTACTGCGACTGGCCGCCCCGAGCGGACTGCCCGGCGCCCTGGCCCGACTGACGCACCGCATCCTGGCCGGTCGGGCCCGTGCCCGCGCCGCCGGGGTTGGAGCGGTCCTGAGTCGGCGCCTGGCCCACGCCCGCCTGAGGCGCCTGACCCGCCACGCCGCCGCCGACGACCGCGCCACCGGCGGCTTGGCGATCCGACTCCGCCGCGACCACGCCGGCCGTGCCCTCGGTCCCTTCGGTGGAGGTGGAATTGTTGTCGTCGGTCGGGGCCGCTCCGGCCGTCCCCGCCGCGGCGCCGGCCGCCGAAGCGCCCGGGGCGCGGCTCGGGTCAGGCGCGGGGATCGCGGGAGCCGCGTCGTGCATCGACCGCAGGTAGGCGATCAGGTTGATCCGATCGTCCTGCTTCTTCAGGCCGACGAAGCTCATCTTCGTGCCCGGGACATGCTTCTGCGGCGCCGCCAGGAAGGCGTCGATGTCGTCGTACGTCCACGGTCCGTGCGCCACCATGGGCTCCGAATAGGCGAACCCGGGATGGACGCCGGCGTCCTTGCCCAGCACGCCCCACAGGTTCGGGCCCGTGCCGTTGGCCGCCCCCTTCTCGAAGGTATGGCAGCTGACGCACTTCTTGGAGACGGTCGCACCCATGGCGACGTTAGCCGCCGGCAGGACCGTGCCCCAGTCGGCGGGGCCCGCGGCGGCTGCGGCCCCGCCTTCCTCGACCTCGGCGACCGCGATCGCGTAGCCGGGTTTCTCGGCCAGATCGGGCGCGAAGATCATCTCCGACACGATGTTCAGGCCGACGAGGGCCAGGCCGGTCGCAAGCGCCGCGCCGGCGAACTTGTTGAACTGCAGGTCACTCATGGGAGATGTGAGAGGCCTCTTCGGCCCGAAGAGGCCTTCGGGCGGCTGGAATCCGGGACCGCGGTCTTCTACACGCTGGCGCCCCGGACGCAATGCACCGTAAGGTCACGCTTCCGGGCGGCCGACGCGTCAAACGCCACGCAGCCGTAACGTAGTCCGCCGCCCCGAGTTCGACGCGCCCATGAACCCGATCGTGATCATCCCTGCGCGGCTGGCCGCCAGCCGGCTGCCCGGCAAGCCGCTGGCCGAGATCGGAGGGCTTCCGATGATCGTGCGGGTGCTGCGGCAGGCGGAGGCCGCCGGCGTCGGCCCCGTCGCGGTGGCGGCCGGCGACCCGGAGATCGTCAAGGCCGTGGAGGACGCGGGAGGCCGCGCCGTGCTGACCGACCCGGCCTTGCCGTCGGGATCAGATCGCATCGAGGCGGCGCTGCAGGCGCTCGATCCCGCCCGGCGGCACGACGCAGTGATCAACCTTCAAGGGGACATGCCGTTCGTCCAGCCGAACATCGTTCAGACGTGCGCCCGCGAACTGGCGCGTCCGGACGCCGACATCGCTACCGTGGTTACGGCGGAGGCCTCGCCCGCCGATCGCAGCAACCCGGCCGTCGTCAAGGCCGTGCTGGCCATGGATGCGGATCGTCGCGCCGGCCGCGCGCTCTACTTCACGCGCTCGACCCTTTACGGAGAGGAGCCGATCTGGCGCCACGTCGGGATCTACGGCTATCGGCGCGAGGCGCTGGAGCGTTTCACGGCAGCCCCGCCTTCCCCTCTTGAGGGCCGCGAGCAGCTGGAACAGTTGCGGGCGCTGGAGCTCGGGCTGAGCATCCGAGCGGCTGTGGCCAAGGACGCGCCCATCGCGGTTGACACGCCCGAGGACCTGGCGGCCGCCCGCGCCTACGCAAGTGAGCACCATGCCTAAGATCGCCTATCAGGGAGAACCCGGCGCGTTCAGCCACGAGGCCTGCCTTCGCTGGTTTCCGGACTATGAGCCCACGCCGTTCTCGATTTTCGAGCAGGCCTTTGACGCCGTCGACGGCGGCGCCTGCGAGCTGGGCATGATCCCGATCGAGAACTCGGTGGCGGGCCGCGTTTCGGACGTACATCATCTGCTGCCCGCGTCCGGCTTGCGGATCGTGGGCGAGCGCTTCCTGCCGATCCACATGCATCTACTCGCCCCGCCGGGAACGGTGTTGGCCGACGTTCGGGTGGCGGCGAGCCACTCCATGGCCCTCGCTCAGTGCCGGGCGTCCCTGCGGCGGCTCGGTGTCACGCCGGAGGTGGCGGGCGACACGGCGGGCGCCGCGCGGCTGCTGTCTCAGCACCCTGAGCCCGGGCACGCCGCCGTCGCCTCCCAAGCAGCCGCCGAACTCTACGGCCTGGAGGTGCTGGCGCGGAACCTGGAGGACGATCGCCGCAACACCACGCGCTTCCTCGTGCTCAGCGCCGCGGCGAACGTGCAGCCGCCCCCGTTCACCAGCCGGTGCGTGACCGCCTTCACCTTCCGCGTCCGCAACGTCCCCGCCGCGCTTTACAAGGCTCTCGGCGGGTTCGCGACCAACGGCATGAACATGACCAAGCTGGAGAGCTACATGGAGGACGGGGCGTTCACCGCCACGTTCTTCTACTCCGAGGTCGACGGGCGGCCGGAAGACCGCGGCCTGGCGCTGGCGTTCGATGAACTGCGGTTCTTCTCCACTCACTTCGAGGTGCTCGGCGTGTTTCCGGCCGATCCCTTCCGGGACCGCTGATGGACGGGCGGGTCGCGGCCGCATGGCGCGTCCTGCCGGAGTACCTCGGAGCTCACGTGCTGCTCAGCGCCTCGGCGCTGGCGTTGGCCGTCCTTGTCGCGACGCCGCTCGCCGTCGCGTCGCGCCGCAACCGCGCGTTGCGGGCGGCGGCGCTTGGTTCGGCCGGACTGATCCAGACCATTCCTGGGCTCGCGCTGCTGGCGCTGTTCTTCCCGGTGCTGCTGGCGCTCTCGGCTCTGAGCGCACAGACGCTGGGCGTCAGCTTCTCGGCGCTTGGCTTCCTGCCCGCCCTGCTGGCCCTGACGCTCTACGGCGTGCTCCCCATCCTGCGGAACGGGATCGCGGGGCTGGAGACGGTCGAAGCGGCGGAGAAGGAGGCCGCCCGGACGCTCGGCGCGAGCCGCGGTCAGGTGCTGCTGCGGGTCGAAGCGCCCCAGGCGGCGCCCATCTACATGGGCGGCGTGCGCACGGCGGCTGTCTGGATCGTTGGGACGGCGACGCTGGCGACGCCGGTCGGGCAGGCCAGCCTGGGCAACTACATCTTCACCGGCCTGCAGACCGAGAACTGGGTCGACGTGCTGTTCGGCTGCGTCGCCGCGGCCGCCCTGGCGCTGGTGGTCGACGCCTTGCTGTCCTTGGTCGAATCGGGAGCCCGGCGCGGCGACGGACGGCGGATCGCCGCGGGCTTCGCCGCCCTGCTGCTGGGGACGGCTGCAACGGCGTCCCCGCTGCTGCGCTCCGAAGCCCCGGCCTATGTGATCGGGGCCAAGAACTTCTCCGAGCAGTTCATCCTCGCCGAACTGATGAGCGACCGCTTGCGGACCGCCGGCGCCCTCGTGGAGCGTCGCGACGGGCTGGGCTCGGCGGTCGCCTTCCGGGCGCTCGCGGGCGGGGAGCTCGACGTTTACGTCGACTACTCCGGCACGCTCTGGACGACAGTGCTGGGCCGCACCGACACGCCGCCTCGGGCGGAGCTGAACGCGGTGCTCGCCCGCGAGCTGCAGGCCCGCCACGGCGTCCGGGTGCTCGGGCCGCTAGGCTTCGAGAACGCCTACGCCCTGGCAATTCGACGGGCTGACGCCGAACGGCTGAAGGTGCGGAGCCTCGCTGACCTGGCCCGCGTCGCGCCGACGCTCACCATCGGCGGGGACATAGAGTTCTTCGCCCGCCCCGAATGGGCCGCCGTCGAGCAAGCCTACGGCTTGAGCTTCCGCGCGCGGCGCAGCTATCAGCCGACGTTCATGTACCGCGCTCTGCAAAGCGGCGAGGTCGACGTCATCAGCGCCTTCTCAAGCGACGGCCGCATCGCCGCCGACGACCTGGTGCTGCTGGAGGATCCCAAGGGCGCCATTCCGCCCTACGACGCCCTGGTTCTCCTCGCCCCGGATCGCGCCGACGATCGCCGACTGGTCCGCGCGCTCGACCCGCTGATCGGCTCGATCACCATCGCCGCCATGCAGCGCGCTAACCTCGCGGTGGACGGGGAGGGGAAGAGCCCCGCAGAGGCGGCTACCCCTCTTCGTGCGCCCACGCCTTGAGCAGGTGATGAGCGATGGCCAGCGGCGGCGGGGCCCAGGCGCCCTTCAGCTCGCCGGCGAGCAGGGCGCGAGCCTCGGGGCGCGTGAACCAGCGGACCTCCTCCAGTTCGGTCTGGTCAGGCGTCGCCTCCATGTCGCTGACCTCGGCCGCCAGCCCGATCATCAGCGATGACGGGAAGGGCCAGGGCTGGCTGAAGAGGTACCGAACCGAGGTGGCGGTCAGGCCGGCCTCCTCCTTCAGCTCGCGCGCGCAGCCCTCCTCGATGCTCTCGCCCGGCTCGATGAAGCCCGCGAGCGCTGAGTACATTCCCTTGGGAAACCGCGGCTGGCGGCCGAGCAGGCACTGCTCGCCGTGGGTCGCCAGCATGATCGTCACGGGGTCGGTGCGCGGGAAGTGCTCGGACCCGCAAGCCGCGCAGACCCGCTTCCACCCGGCGTCCGACGCCTGAACCGGCTGGCCGCAGACCGAGCAGTAGCGGCAGCGACGCGCCCACTCGAAGACGGCTTTGGCGGTCGCCCCGATGCCCGCTTCAGCGGCCGACAATTGAGGCGCCAGGCCCCGCAGGTCCTCGAAGCGCCCCAGCCCACGCAGCGGCCCCTCGGCTGGGTCTAGTCCGCCCTCGAAATCGACCGCGAACACGGCCGTCTGCTTCCAGAGACCCAGGAAGGCCTGCTTGTCCCCGTCGGGCGCGCTCGCCAGCGCCAGGTCCGCCTGAAGGTAGGCGAGCTGCATGCCGTCGTTCGGCCCGTCTTCCACCAGCAGCTGACCGTTCCAGACCGCCACGGCGAGCGACGCCGGATCGCTCCACCGGTCCGCCAGCCAGAAGAGGTCGCCTCGGCGTTCGCTCGCCCGGTCGAGCGGGTTGCCGGCGAAGGTCAGGGCGGGCTGGGCGGTCATGCGGCGTGAGATAGCAGGGCCGGGCGCGACCGCGAACCTTGCGCCCGCGCCCCGCAGCCGCGATATTGTTCAGCGGAGGCTGGCGGCGGGCGGAGCGCTCGCCAACCCGGTCAGGTCCGAGAGGAAGCAGCCGTAACGATTCCGTTTCGGGTCGCCGTCCAGTCTCCACCCCTCAAGCTCAGCGCATGACCGACATCGACGACCTGCTCGACGAAGACGCGCCCGAGCGGGACGAGAACACCGTCGACATGTTCGGCGCGCCCCGATCCGCACCCCTGGCCGCGCCGCCTCCGCCGATCCCGGCCGAGGGCCAGGCGCCCGCCGACGGCGGCGCCTACACCGTGCTCGCGCGCAAGTACCGGCCGCGCACCTTCGAGGACCTGATCGGCCAGGAAGCCATGGTCCGCACCCTGCGGAACGCCTTCGCGACGGGCCGCATCGCCCAGGCCTGGATGCTGACGGGCGTCCGAGGCGTCGGGAAGACCACCACCGCTCGCCTGCTGGCCCGGGCGCTGAACGCGGAGCGGCCCGGCGTGGACCGCCCCACCGTGGAGCTGACCGACGACGGCCTGCATGACCCGGCGATCATGGAGGGCCGGCACATGGACGTGCTGGAGCTCGACGCCGCCACCCGCACCAAGGTGGACGAGATGCGCGAGCTGCTGGACAGCGTCCGCTACGCTCCGGTTGACGCCCGCTACAAGGTGGTCGTGCTCGACGAGGTGCACATGCTGTCCACCTCGTCCTTCAACGCGCTCCTCAAGACGCTGGAGGAGCCGCCGCCGCACCTGAAGTTCATCTTCGCGACCACTGAAATCCGGAAGGTCCCGGTCACCATCCTCTCGCGCTGCCAGCGCTTCGACCTGAGGCGGGTGGAGCCGGACGTTCTGGTCGCGCACCTGCAGAAGGTGCTCGCGGCCGAAGGCGCGGCGGTCGACGAGGACGGCCTGGCCCTGATCGCCCGTGCGGCGGAAGGCTCGGTGCGAGATGCGCTCTCGCTGCTGGACCAAGCGATCGTGCAGGCAGAGCCCGGAGCGCCCGTCGCCGCGGAGGTGATCCGCGACATGCTGGGGCTGGCCGACCGCGCAGCCACCATCGCCCTGTTCGAGACCGTCATGCGTGGGGAGCAGGCCGAGGCGCTGCGCCAGTTCCGCAGCCTCTACGGCTTCGGCGCGGATCCGGCGGTGGTCATGCTGGACGTGCTGGAGCACTGCCATTCCGCCAGCATCGCCAAGGCTTTAGGGCCGGGTGCTCTCAGTCTGCCGAAGGAGCAGGCGGCGAGACTGGCTTCGCTGGGCGCGGCTGCATCCGCCGGTGTGCTGTCCAGGCTTTGGCAGATGCTGCTCAAGGCGTACGACGAGGTTCGCCGGGCCCCGCATCCGTCCGCCGCGGCGGAGATGGCGCTGATCCGTCTCTGCTACGCCGCCGACCTGCCCGGGCCGGAAGAGGCGCTCCGCAGGCTTCAGGCCGGCGAGACCATATCCGCCGGGCCGGCCCCGCGCGCGCCTTCGCCGAGCGGCGGCGGCGGCGGCGGAGCCGTGGCCAGAGCGGAGGCCGCGCACCCGGCTGCCGCCGCCGCCGACCCCCGGCCGTCCTTGCAGTCGTTCCACGACGTGCTGGCGCTTATCGCCGAGCGGCGGGATATCGGGCTGAAAATGGACGTCGAGCGCTTCATGCGCCCGATCGCCTTCCGCACGGGGGCCATCGAGTTCGAGCCGGCGCCTGGCACGCCCGCGGACCTCACCCAGCGCCTGGCCCGCCGTCTACGAGAATGGACAGGGCAGCCATGGCTGATCGCCGCCCAGGGCGGCGGGGGCGGGGAGACCGCCTACGAACGCCAGAAGCGCGAGCAGGCCGAACAGCGCGCCGCCATCGAGGCCGATCCCTTCGTGCGCGAGGTGATGTCGGTGTTCCCTGGCGCGGAGATCGTCGCGGTCCGGGAGCTGGCGACCGCCGAGCCGCCGCCGAGGGCTGACGCCGACGAAGACGACTGAACTCCTCATCTGGTTTCGAGAGGCGAACATGAAGGACCTCAACGGACTGCTGCAGCAGGCTCAGGCCATGCAGCAGAAACTGGCTGACGCGCAGCAGCGTCTGGCCGAGAGCACGGTCGAGGGCACCGCCGGCGGCGGCATGGTGACGATCACCCTGGACGGCCAAGGCGCTCTGAAGGGCGTGAAGCTGGATCCCGAACTGCTCCAGCCGGATGAGGCGGAAGTCGTCGCCGACTTGCTCGTCGCCGCCCACGCGGACGCGAAGCGCAAGCTCGACGAAGCGCAAGCCAAGATGATGCAGGAGGCCGCCGGACCGCTCGCCGGCATGATGGGCGGCATGGGCGGGGGCTTCCCGGGCCTGAAGTTCTAGAGCGTGGCCGCCGCGTCCGCCGGACCCGAGATCGAGCGCCTGATCAGCCTGCTGGCGAAGCTGCCGGGGCTGGGGCCGCGTTCGGCGCGGCGGGCGGCGCTGGCGCTGCTCAAGCGACGCGAGCAGCTGCTGCAGCCGCTCTCCGAAGCGCTCGCAGCCGCGAGCGAGCGCGTGCGGGCCTGCTCGGTGTGCGGCGCGCTGGACACGCGCGACCCCTGCGCGGTCTGCGGGGACTCCGAGCGCGATGCCGGCTTGATCTGCGTGGTGGAGGAGGTGGGCGCCCTGTGGGCCATGGAGCGGGGGCGGTCCTACAGCGGGCGCTATCACGTGCTGGGTGGGCTGTTGTCGGCGCTCGACGGCGTCGGCCCTGAAGCGCTGCGCGTCGGGCCGTTGGTGAACCGCGCCTCCGAGGAGGGCGTGCGAGAGATCATCCTCGCCTTGCCGGCGACCGTCGACGGCCAGACGACCGCTCACTACGTCGCCGAGCGTCTGCAGCCGACCGGAGTGCCTGTGACCATGCTGGCCCGCGGCGTTCCGGTCGGCGGCGATCTCGACTGGCTCGACGACGGGACCATCGCTCAGGCGCTTCGAGCGCGGCGCCCTGCCTAGCTGTCCCGTCGATCCCTATTGCGAGCGGCCGCGGCCCTCGACGGGAACCACGTCAACCACCTCGTTTCCGCGCACGAAGTAGAGCCGGTCATAGCGGTCGACCGTTGGGTCGCAGTGCGGGGCCATGAAAGCGACCCTATCGCCGAGCGCCAGGGCGACCTCGGCCGTTCGGGTCAGCCCGCCCTGCTCGTCTCCGAAGAAGAAGTAGCTCGAGCCGGAATAGCGTCCGAGCGGGACGGGGACCCCCGCGTCCGTGGCGAACGCCTTCAGGCCGGCGTCCACGGTGACGAACGGGGCGGCGTTGGCGCTGATCACCGAGGCGTCGATCTGCAGGGCGGTTTCGAACCGCCCGTCGTCGTCCTCGCACAGCGCGTCCCGGTACTCCCGGTCCATGAAGATGTAGGAGCCGGGCTGCAGTTCATTGAAGAGTCCGAGCTCCAGGTCCGTGCCGATGGTGCCGGTTCCGCCGCCTGTGACGACCTCCACGGGAAGGCCGGCGGCCTTGGTCGCCTCCACGGCGGCGCGGAGCCGGTCCGTCGCGGTCTCGGTGGCTGAGCGGCGGCCCTCCAGTCCGGCGATGTGCTGCAGGTGACCGCCGTAACCCTGGACCCCCTGGAAGCGGAGCGCGGGCGAGCCGGCGATCGCCTGGGCCAGCTCGGCGGCGGCCTGCGGGCTCGCCACCCCGGTGCGCCGCAAGCCGACGTCGACATCGACAAAGACGTCCACGATCACCCCGGCCTCCCGCGCGGCCGTCGCGAGAGCCGACGCGCCTGCCGGGTGATCGACGTTGACCGCTAATCTCACGCCGCGAGCAGACAGAGCCGCCGCTCGCTGCGCCAGGGCCGGCGTGGCGCACGGCGAGGTCACCAGGATGTCGGCGACGCCGGCGTCCGCCAGCGCCTCCGCTTCGCCGAACTTGGCGCAGCAGATGCCGACGGCGCCCGCCGCGATCTGCAGACGGGCGATGGCCGCGCACTTGTGTGTCTTGGCATGAGGCCGAAGCGCCACGCCGAACGGGCGCACGCGATCGGCCATGCGGGCGATGTTTCGCTCCAACGCATCCACATCGACGATCGCCGCCGGCGTGGGGACGTCGGCCCGCTTCAACTCAGCCGTCCAGGTCTTCGGCCAGGATCGCCATGTTGAACTGGAACGAGCCGTCCTCGTCCTCGTCCTGATAGATCACCCCGATGAAGTCCTCGCCGAGATAGACTTCGCAGCTGTCCTTCTGCTTGGGCCGCTTCTTCAGCTGCAGCGCTTGATTGCCGAAGGTCTTCTTCAGGTGCGCTTCGATGCGCTGGATGTCGCGATCTTCCACGAGAAAGGGGCCCGGAGCTGTGTCAGATGACGTAGTCGTAGACCACATCCGCCAGCGTGTGGTCCATCGTTCTCGCCGGCTCCGGGCAGGTCGGGCAGTTCACGATGCGGGCGGGAACGCCCGCCGCCGTGCAGCCCGGCGGGACGGGCTTCAGCACCACCGAGCCCGACGCCACCTTGGCGTAGTCGCCGACCGTGATGTTGCCGAGGACCGCCGCGCCTGCGCCGAGCAGCACGCCCTTGCCGATCTTCGGGTGGCGATCGCCGCGCTCGGCCCCGGTGCCGCCCAGGGTGACGCCGTGGAGCATGGAGACGTCGTCGCCGACGCTCGCCGTCTCGCCCACCGTGACCCCGGTCGCGTGGTCGATGAACACGCCCTTGCCCACCCTCGCGGCAGGGTGAATGTCCACCTGGAAGCTCTCCGAAACGCGGCTCTGCAGGTGGTAGGCGAGCGTCTCGCGGCCCTGCAGCCACAGCCAGTGCGCGATGCGGTGAGTCTGCAGCGCGATAAAGCCTTTGTAGAAGAGAAAGGGCTGCATGTAGCCCTTGCAGGCCGGGTCGCGCTCGAACACCGCCTGCAGGTCGGCGGTCGCCGCGACGATCAGGCCGGGGTCGGAGGCGTAGGCCTGCAGCGCCGTCTCGCGCAGGGTCATGGCGCGGAGCTCGCCGTCGCCTAGCTTGCGGGCCACCTGGAACGACAGGCTGTCCTCGAGGGAGCCGTGGGACAGCACGACGGCGTTCAGCATGGAGGCCAAACTCGGCTCGTCCTGGGCGGCGCGGCCGGCCTCTAGGCGGAGCGCCGTCCACACGGGCGGCGGCGAATGAGGCTCGACCACCTCGAACTGCGTATGGGGCATGGCCCGTCTCCTCAGCCGCTTCCCTCAGGCGAGCATAGCCGAAACCAGTTCGGCCGGCAGCTCGCCTTCCTTGGCCATATGATACGCCCGAAGCAGCATCGCCACCGTCAACACGTCCTTCAGAACGCCCTTGAGCGCCAGATCGAGCGCTTCACGGAACGACACGCGCCGGAGCGTGAGCACTTCGGTTTCGTCCGGATCGGTTGGTGCGGGCGTGAGATCGAGCGCCAGGTAGCCGAAGGCGATCTCGTCGGTGACCGAGTTGCTGAGCTCGAGGCCGTCCAGCACCAGTCGCCAGTCCGCCGCCAGCAGTCCGGCCTCCTCACGCAGCTCGCGCTTGGCGGCGCCCAGGGGCGGCTCGTCCTTGGGACCGCCGCCTTCGGGAATCTCCCAGGAGTAGTTCATGCGGGCGAAGCGGTGCTGGCCGACCAGTACGGTGCTCCCGTCCGCGTGCAGCGGCAGGACCGCGATCGCGTGGTTGTGGAAACGAACCACGCCGTAGTCGGCGTCCGCGCCCGTCGGCGCGACCGCCTCGTGCTGCTCGAGGCTGATCCAGCGGCTGTCGTGCACGAGCGTGTGCGAGCGTGAGCGCCAACCCGAGCCAACCGGCCGGGTCCAATCCTCAGTCTTCAATGATCAGGCTCCGGGCGCGCGTGTCGCGCATGACGACGGCGAAGACCAGGGCCACCGCGCATCCGGCGGCGACATACCAGAAGAACCAGCTTTCCCGTCCCGCCTGCTTGAACCACAGCGCCACGTACTCCGCCGTGCCGCCGAAGATCGCGTTGGCCACCGCGTACGGAAAGCCGACGCCGAGCGCCCGCACTTCGGCCGGGAACAGCTCCGCCTTGGAGATGGCGCTCACGGCCGTGTAGCCGGTCAGGATGGCGAGCAGCAGGATGATCAAGGGCAGGGCCTGCGCAGGCCCTGCCGCCGAGCTCAGCGCCGTCATGGCCGGGACGGTCGCCACCGCGCCTAACGCGCCAAAGCCCAGGAGCAGCGTTCGCCGCCCGATGTGGTCGGACAGCCAGCCGCCGATCGGCTGCATGACCATGTAGGCGACCAGGGCGATCGCCATGGTCGCGGTCGCCTCCGGCCTACTGAAGCCCGCCGTCCCGACCAGGAACTTCTGCATGTACGTCGTGTACGCATAGAAGGCCAAAGCGCCTCCGACGGTCAGTTCGAAGCACAGCGCGACCCCGGTGGGATGCTTGGCCAGCTCGCGCAGACTCGACACCTTGCGCGCGTGCTCGAAGGCCTCCGTTTCGTCGATCGAGCGACGCAGCCATAGCGCGCTCACGGCCGCCGCCGCCCCGATCAGGAAGGGGATGCGCCAGCCCCAGCCCTGCAAGGCCGCCTCGCTGAGCGTCGCCTGCAGCAGGATCAGCACCGCCAGGGCCAGCAACTGGCCCAGGATCAGGGTGACGAACTGGAACGACGACCAGAAGCCCCGATGGCCCCGGTCGGCCATCTCGCTGATGTAGGTGGCGCTCGCGCCATACTCCCCGCCGACGGACAGCCCCTGCACCAGGCGGGCGAAGAGCAGGATGGCCGGGGCGGCCGCGCCGATCGCGGCGTAAGGCGGCGCGAGCGCGATGAGCAGCGAACCCCCGCACATCATCGTCACCGATAGCGTCAGCGCGGCTTTTCGGCCCCGCCGGTCCGCGTAGAGCCCGAGCAGCCAGCCCCCGACGGGCCGCATCAGAAAGCCGACCGCGAACACGGCGGCCGTGGAGAGCAGCTGGGCGGTCGCGCTCTCCTGCGGAAAGAAGACGGGGGCGAAGTAGAGAGCGAAGGCGGAGTAGGCGAACCAGTCGTACCACTCCACCAAGTTGCCGACGGTCCCGCCGAAGATGGACTTCAGCCGGCGCCGGAACGGCATGGGCGGGGCATCCGCGACGACTCCGGCGGCGTTCTGCATGGGCGCGGCGAAGCTCCTTGCACGCGGGCGCGTTCAGGCCCAGATCGAGCCTATACGACAGGACCTTCCATGCGCGCCTCCCTCGCCGTCGTCCTGTTGCTGCTGAGCGCAGGGCCCGTCGCGGCCCAGACCGGCCGTTCCGCAGCGCCTGCCGGACGCGCCCTTTCCGCCGAGCAGATCCGCGACATCGCTCGACGCGACATGGTCTGGTGCGAGAACTACCGGGCCGAAAAAGGGGACTGCGAGACCATGACCTTGGTCAGCCTTCTCCCGGACGGAAAGCTGCGGGAAACCGGCGTCATGCGGCTGTCCCGGAGCCCGGACCTGCAGCTCGTCATCGACGGGGTGAGCGAGATCCGCGGCGACCAGATCTGCGCCGTCCACAACGAAGACGCGGTGAAGCTGCGCTTCCTGATGAACGGCCGCCCCATGCCGACCGTGCTCTCCGCCCGGCTCGAGGCCATGGTGCGGGAGTCCATGGCCGAGTTCGAAGGCAAGACCCTGTGCCAGACCTTCTACCGAGGCGCCTCGGCGGACACGCTGAGCGAGCGGATCACCGTGAACGGCGCTCGCCGGACTGACCTTGAGAGCACCTACCGGCTGCAATCGGACGAGTCGGGCCTGGATGTCCGCTCCGAAGAGGAACCGGAAGAGACCCAGGTGTGAGCGACGCTCCCGTCTTCGGCGAACCCCTCCCCATCACGTCAGCGCCGGAGGTCCTCGCGTTCCTGGCGCGCCGTCGCTCGGCCTCTGCGCAGACGCTGAGGGCGCCGGGGCCGGAGGCCGCGGAGATCGATCGGCTTCTTACGGTGGCGGCCCGCGTTCCCGACCATGGCAAGCTGTCGCCCTGGCGCTTCATCGTCATCGAGGGCGAGGCGAAGGCCGCGTTCACCGCGCTGGCGCAAGCGCGGGCCGCCGAGCGGCCGGATGCCGAGAAAGCGGGCGGCGCCTTGATCAAGCTGCGTCATCCGCCGGTCAGCATCGTCGTCGTCAGCCGCCCCACCCTCGGCCACAAGATTCCGGTGTGGGAGCAGGAGCTCTCAGCGGGCGCTGTCTGCCTGAACCTGCTCGTTGCGGCCCAGGCGGCGGGTTTCGGCGCCAACTGGATCACGGACTGGTACAGCGAGGACCCGGCGATCCTCTCGGCCCTGGGCGTGGTTTATGGCGAGCGTGTCGCCGGGTTCATCCATCTCGGCACGCCCGTGGAGGCGCCGCTTGAACGAGTCCGGCCCGATATGGCGACGCGCGTCACGCGATGGACGGCTCCGGCCGCCTAGGCCGCGCCCTCCGCCACGGCGTTGAGCCGAGCGTAGACGCCGCCCTTGCGGGTCAGCTCGCCGTGTCGGCCCTCTTCGACCACCCGACCGCCCTGGAACACCAGGATGCGGTCTGCGCCGCGGATCGTGGAGAGCCTGTGCGCGATCACGATCGTGGTCCGCCCCGCCATCAGCTCTTCCATGGCGGCCTGCACCTGACGCTCGGTCTCCACGTCCAGCGAGGAGGTGGCCTCGTCGAGCACCAGGATCGGCGCGTCGGCCAGGAAGGCGCGGGCGATGGCCACGCGCTGGCGCTCGCCGCCCGACAGCTTGACCCCTCGTTCGCCGACCAGGGTTTCGTAGCCGTTCGGCAGACGCTCGATGAAGTCGTGAGCGCGCGCCCGCTTGGCGGCCAGGCGGACCTCCTCGGGCGTGGCGTCCGGCCGAGCGTAGGCGATGTTCTCGGCAATCGAGCGATGGAACAGCGCGGGATCCTGCGGGACCGTGGCGATCGCCTGTCGAAGGCTCGTTTGCGTGACCTCTGCGATGTTCGCGCCGTCGATGCGGACCTCGCCTTCCTGGACGTCGTAGAGCCGCTGGATCAGCTTCACGAAGGTCGACTTGCCCGCGCCGGTCGGGCCGACCAGCGCCACGCGCTCGCCCGCCCGGATCGCCAGGGTGAAGCGATCGTACAGCGGCTCGGCGGTGTTCGCGTAGGCGAAGGTGACCCGGTCGAAGACGATGTCCCCGCGCATGGGCCTGAACTCGCCCGCACCGGCGCGATCGGCGACCTGGGGAGGCTGCCGCATCCAGGCGGCGACGTCCTCGCTGTCGTCCAGGCCCTTCTGCAGGGTGCGGATGTTCTCGCCCAGGTTTCGCAGGTAGCCGCCCATCAGCATGAAGGCCGTGATCCCGAAGGCCACGTCGCCGGGGGTTGCCCGTCCCTGGCTCCAGAACCAGATCAGCAGGCCCGACAGCCCGCCCTGCAGCGCGCAGAGCAGCAGGTTCTGCAGCAGCCACACGTCCGTGAATCGGTTCCAGGTGACGATCACCGACTTGCGCCACGCGGTCGTCACCTGGGCGAAGCGGGCGTCCTCACGCTCCTCGGCGCCGAAGGCCTTCACGGCGGGGTTGGACGTCACCGCGTCGGCCAGCGAGGCGCCGATCCGGCTGTCCAGCGCGTTGGAGCGCAGGTTGTAGGGCCGCACGTACTTGGTCGTGACCCAGATCACCACGAACAGGTAGGCGGCCACGATCACCATCGAGAACACGCCCACCAGCGGCCAGCGGAACGCCATGCTGACGCTGAGGCCCACCAGCACCACCATGGCCGGGCCGAGCCAGACGATCGTCCCGTCCGACACCGCGTCGTAGCCCCACATGGCGCGAGTCAGCTTGCGCACGGTCGCGCCGGCGAAGTTGTTGGCGTGCCAGTCGGCCGAGAAGCTCTGCACGCGGCCGAAGCCCTCATTGACGAGCTGCTCCATGTTGCGAGCGGCCAGCGGAATCCAGAACCGCATGGCGAGATTCCGGATGAGAGCGAAGCCGAGATAGACGCCGACAAACAGCCCCCAAGCGCCCCATGGGACGGCGCCGGTCGGCGGCTGGGCCACCGCATCGATCACGCCCTTCGCCGCCCAGGGCAGCATCAGGTCGAAGCCGATGGCGAGCAGGATCAGCACCACCGTGGTGGTGAACAGCCACGGCTCGCGCATCCACAGACGCGCGATGAAGCCCAGCACCTGAGCGTTGCTGAGCGTGCGCCGCTTGGGGGCGCCATCCTCCTCGTCGAAGTCCTCGTCCATGACGCCCTCAGCCGCCGCCACATAGTCGCGCGCCGGCCGGGAGGCGAGGGGAGCGGGCTATTCCGCGGCGGCCATCACCGGCGCTGTGGCGCCGAAGCTGCGACCGGCCGCCAGGGCGCCCATCCGCCCCGAGATCTGGAAGAACTGCTCCACCGTCTCCTCGATGATCTCGCGGCAGGTCTTCACCTCGCGGATCAGGCCCGCGGTCTGACCGGCGAGACCGACCGCCGCCTCCATGTCCCCGCCGAAGTAGAGCTCCAGGATGCGCTTGAAGGTGTCGGGCGGCATCAAGCCCGCTTCATGGATGGCCGCGGTGCGCTGGGTCTTCAGCGCGCGGATGCAGGGCGAGGCCTTCTTGTTCAGGACGTGGGTTCCGGTGACGCCCGCGTCCAGGATGGCCTGTTTGTAGTTGGTGTGGACCGGGCTCTCGGCCGCGCTCACGAAGCGCGTGCCCATCTGCACGGCCTCCGCTCCGAGAGCGAAAGCCGCCGCCATGCCGCGCCCGTCGGCGATCCCGCCGGCCGCGACCAGGGGAACGTCCACCGCCTCGCGGATCGCCTGGAGCAGGACGAGCGTGGAGACTTCCTCGGGGTTCTTGAAGCCGCCGCCCTCCGCGCCTTCGACCACCAGCCCGTCGACGCCGGCGCTGACGGCCTTCACCGCGGCCTCCACGGTCGGGACGGCGTGGTAGACGACGATCCCGGCGGCCTTCAGCGGGGCGACGAACTTCGCGGGCGAACCGGCGGACGTGGTGACGAATTTCACGCCGCTCTCGCAGACGAAGCGAAGCATGGCTTCGTCCTTGAGAAACAGGATCGGCAGGTTCACGCCGAAGGGCGCATCGGTCAGCTCGCCCATCCGGAGGATCTCCGCCTTGCAGGCCTCGGTTTCACCCGACGAGGTCTCGATCACGCCCAGGCCGCCAGCGTTGCAGACGGCTGATGCGAGCTGCGAACGGGCGATCCAGCCCATGGGCGCCTGGATGATCGGATAGCGCGCGCCGGTGTGAGCGAGGACGCGGTTCATGAGGCGGCTCCGGTCTGACCGGGCTCAGCGTTCCACGGTCACGGCAGGGGAGGCAAGCGCGTGATGCGGCGCGTCTGACGCGTGACGGCGGGCCCTGACCGAGCGCGGAGTGGTCCGGAGCCGGGGCGCGCTAGACGAGCACCAGATCGTAGCCCGCTGTCAGGGCGCCAGGCTCGATGGTGGAGCCGTCCGTGTAGGGGCTGATCAGACCGGGTCGGAACATCTCCGGGGTGCGGGCGAGCACGATGTCCTGAGCGTTCAGCGGCTCGCCTTCAACGTACAGCTGTGTGGTCAGGCGTCGGACGCCGCGGGTGGAGACGGCGACATGGATGTGCGGCGTGCGGAGCGGACCTCCAGTGACCTGGTAACTGACCGGCTTGATCGTCCTGAACCGGAAGGCTCCGTCGGGGCCGGTCGTCGTCCGGCCGTAGCCCTGGAAGCGGAGATCGCGCGGGCGCAGTTCCGCGTCGGCTGTGTGGAGATAACGCCCGTTCGCGTCGCACTGCCAGATTTCGATCAGCGCGCCGGGGACCGGGCGGCCGTCATCGTCCCAGAGAGCGCCCTGCACGTGGGTCACCTGACCGAGCGCGGCCGCGTCGCCGTTCCGTACGCGGACGAGGTCCGCGTCCTGGCTGCGGGGCATGCGATCGGGGTAGTACGGTCCTTCTGTCTGCGGCGCGGTCCAAAGCCTCGCCTGGCCATGGGCGGCCGTCGCTGCGCCCAGCCCCGCCGCGCCGACGAGCAGCGCCCTACGATGGAGTCTCACGACCGCCCTCCCAGCCCCGGGAAGAACGTTAACACTCATGGGGGGCGGGGGGCTACTCCGCGGCGACTGCGCTCGTCGCGCCGCGCCAGGCATCGAGGGCGGCGAGGGCGCGCACACTCATGAGGCGCTTCTTGCCGCGGCCGCGCTCGGTGGGACTGAGGCGGCGGCCGTCCTCGCCCCGCTTGGGCCCCGCCTCGTCGGGCGGGGGCAGCAGGCCGTAGTTGATGTTCATGGGCTGGAAGGAGCGGGCGCCGCCCTCCAGGTGCCCGCCCGTGATGTGGTTCACCAGCGCTCCGAGAGCGGTGGTGGCGGGCGGCGCCTCCAGCGGGCGGCCCAGGCGCTCGGCGGCCGCCAGCCTGCCGGCCAACAGGCCCATGGCGGCCGACTCCACGTAGCCTTCCACCCCGGTGACCTGGCCGGCGAAACGCAGTCGCGGCTCGACCTTGAGCCGTAGCTGACGGTCGAGCAGGCGCGGGCTGTTCAGGAAGGTGTTGCGGTGCAGGCCGCCGAGCCGGGCGAACTGGGCGTTCTCCAGGCCGGGGATCATGCGGAACACCTCGGTCTGGGCACCGTGCTTCAGCTTGGTCTGAAAGCCGACCACGTTGAACAGTGTCCCCAGCGCGTTGTCCTGCCGGAGCTGGACGACGGCATGGGGCTTCTCATCGGGGCGATGCGGGTTGGTGAGGCCGACCGGCTTCATCGGCCCGTGCCGCAGGGTCTCCCGGCCCCGCTCGGCCATGACCTCGATCGGCAGGCAGCCGTCGAAGTAGGGGACGTGCTCCCAGTCCTTGAATTCGGATTTCGGCCCGACGAGCAGGGCGTCGATGAACGCGTCGTACTGCGCCCGGTCCATGGGGCAGTTCACGTAGGCCGCGGCGTCGCCGCCGGGGCCGGCCTTGTCGTAGCGGGACTGACGCCAGGCGACGCCCATGTCGATGCTGTCGGCATGCACGATGGGCGCGATCGCGTCGAAGAACGACAGGCTCTCCTCGCCGGTCAGCGCCAGGATCGCGTCGGCCAGAGCGGGGGAGGTGAGGGGGCCCGTCGCCACGATCACGCTGTCCCATTCGGCTGGCGGCAGTCCGGCGATCTCCTCGCGGAAGACGGTGACGAGCGGGTGCGCCTGCAGCTTCGCCGTCACCGCGGCCGAGAAGCCGTCGCGGTCCACCGCGAGCGCGCCGCCGGCCGGCACCTGGTTCACGTCCGCGCAACCCATGATCAGGCCGTCGAGCTTGCGCATCTCGGCATGCAGCAGGCCCACCGCGTTGTGCTCCCAATCGTCGGAGCGGAAGGAGTTGGAGCACACCAGCTCCGCGAGGCCGTCGGTCTTGTGGGCGTCCGTCTCGCGCACGGGGCGCATCTCGTGCAGCACCACCGGCACGCCGGCTTGCGCCAGCTGCCAGGCGGCCTCCGAGCCGGCCAGACCGCCGCCGACGACGTGAACGGGTTTGATCGTCATGGGGGCCATATAGCGCGGGTCGACGGCGTCCGCTTTACATTGCAGGCGGGCGCGTCGATCTCTGGACCGTCAAGCTTCGGAGCGACTGATGGCGGCGGCGTTTTCGGCGAGCGATGTGGCGTTCGAGGGCTTCCGCCTCGCCCGGGAGCGCCCGCTCTCGATCGTGGTCTGGGCCGGACTGACTCTGGCGCTCAGCCTGATCAGCGCGGTGCTCATGGTCGGCCTGGCCGGCGACGCGATGGCGGCGATGATGGCGGCCAGCAACCAGCAGACCTCCGACCCCGCCGAGGCGATGGCGGCCATGAGCGGGCTCGCGCCGGCTTACGGGCTGCTGACGCCTTTGGCGCTGGCGTTCTACGCGGTGCTGTATGCGGCGGCCTATCGCGCCGTGCTGCGGCCCCGGGAGGCCCCGGGCTCGGGCGACGTCAAGCTGGGCGGCGATGAACTTCGGCAGGCGCTGGCGCTGGTGGCGGTCGGACTGATCGTCTTCGCCGCCTTCTTCGTCGTCATGTTGCTGGCCGGCATCGTGCTGGGCGCCGTCGGCGTCGCGGCGGGCGGCGGCGCCGGGGTGGCGGTCGGGGCCGTCGTCTTCGTGCTCGCGCTCGGCTTCATCATCTGGCTGATGGTCAAGCTGTCGCTTGTGGGACCCTACACCTTCGATCGGCGCTCGCTCGACCTTCCGGCCGCCTGGCGCATGACAAAGGGGGCGACGTCGAAGCTGGCGGGAGCCTACCTGCTCGCCTTCGCTCTGATGATGGTGGTGTACCTGCTCGGACTGGTCATCTTCGCCGCCGCGGCGGCGATCCTCGCCGGCGGGCCCGATGCGTTCGCCAGCATCATGACCCCCGACTTCAGCAGCTTCTCCGGCTACTTCACGCCCGCCATGCTGATCTACCTGGTCGTGGCCTCTCTGCTGAGCGCTCTCACGTTCGCGATCCTGGTCGGCGCGACGGCGGCCGCCTACCGTGCGCTCAGTCCTGACCGCACGGTGGAAGCTTTCGCCTGAGGGCGCCGCCTCAGGCGAACAGGCGCCGCGCCTTGGCGAGCCGCTCGACGCCCGCATCCAGGGTGTCGTCCCGTTTGGCGAAGCAAAGCCGTACCAGGGTCCGGACCTCCTCGCCGGGGTAGAAGGCGGAGACAGGGATGCCGGCGACGCCGACGTCCTCGACCGCGCGTCGGCAGAAGGTCCAGTCATCGACCGCGACACCCGATCGGGCGAGGTCGACGTTCAGGAAATAGGTCCCCGCCGCCGGCAAGACGGCGAAACCCTCGGCCTGCAGCCCGGCCGTGAGCCGGTCCCGGCCACGCGCGTAGCCGGCCCGCATGCCGTCGAACCAGTCCTCCTCCTTGCCGAGCCCGTATGCGACCGCGCTCTGCAGGCTGGGCGGCGTGGTGAAGGCGAGGAACTGGTGCGCCTTGGCGACCGCGGCGGCGAGCGGCGGCGCGGCGCAGACCCAGCCGACCTTCCAGCCGGTCATGGAGAAGATCTTGCCCGCGGAGCCGACCTTGATCGTGCGCTCCCGCAGGCCCGGGACGGCCAGGGCGGACAGGTGTCGCCGGCCGTCGAACACCAGATGCTCCCAGACTTCGTCCGCGAGGACGAGGATGTTCCGCTCCGCGCAGACCTCGGCGAGAAGGGCCATCTCTTCCGGCCCGAACAGAGTGGCCGAGGGGTTCACCGGGGTGTTCAGCACGATAAGCCGCGTGCAGTCGCTCAGCTGCTCAAGCAGCGCCTGGCGTGTCAGGCGGAAGTCGGGCGGGCGCAGGGTGACAAAGCGCGGAACACCGCCCGCACGCCGCACCATGGGCAGGTAGAGGTCGTAGAGGGGCGGGAAGAGCAACACTTCGTCGCCCTCGCTGACCAGCGCCAGGATCGCGGCCGCGAGCGCCTCGGCGGCGCCCGAGGTGACGAACACCTCCTCGGCCGGGTCCAGGTCGACGCCTTGCCAGCGACGGTAATGCTCCGTCACGGCGGCCCGCAGCTCGGGCAGGCCGAGCATGGGCGGGTACTGGTTGTAGCCGTTCAGGACGGCGTCGGCGGCCCTGGCGCGGACATCCTCGGGACCCGGATCGTCGGGAAAGCCCTGGCCCAGGTTCACCGCGCCATGCTGGCGGGCGAGGCCGGACATGACCTCGAACACGGTGGTCCCCAGACCCGCGAAGACCGGGTTCATGGGCGAGCCTGGTCCAGCACCGCGCCCGCCCAGGGCGGCAGGACGACTTCGCCATTGGCGCTCCCCCCGCCAAGGCCGCTGTCGAGCGCATGTCCGCGCGCCGACACGCGCCGGGTCTCGGCGCCTAGGTTGAACAGGCAGAGCAGACGTTCACCCTCCCCCTCTCGCGTGAAGGCGAGCACGTCGTCAGGAGCGTCCACGAAGGCGAGGTCTCCGGTGCGGAACGCCGGATGCGCCTTGCGGAAGGCGAGCAGGCGGCGGGTGAAGGCGAGCGTGGAGAAGGGGTCCGCAGCCTGACGATCGACGGCGAGCTCCGCATGACGCGGGTCGACGGGCAGCCAGGCGTCCTCAGCTTCGCTGAAACCGGCGTTGGGGGCTTGCGCGGACCAGGGCATCGGCGTGCGCGCCCCGTCGCGGCCCGCTCCCGCCAGGTGGTTGCGGATGGCGTCCGGGTCCCGCAGCCGGTCGCGGGGGATCTCGGCCTGGGGAAGGCCCAGCTCCTCGCCCTGGTACAGGAAGGCGGTTCCGCGAAGCAGGACGAGAACAGCCAGGAGGAGGCGCGTGCGCTGGGGATCGTTCCCGCCGAGCCGCGTCGGGAACCGCGGCACGTCGTGGTTGCCGAGCGACCAGGAGGGCCAGCCCTCTTCCGCCGTCCAGCCATCCAGCGCCGCCTTGAACGTGGCGGGGTCCGCCCGAGCCGCCCGGAGCAGGTAGAAGCTGTAGGCCGTGTGCAGGCGGTCCTGACCTCGCACGTACTCGAGCTGGCGGACCAGCGGCTCCTCGCACTCGATCTCGCCGAGCAGCATGCGGTCGGGGTAGGCGTCGGTCACCGCCCGCAGGCGGCGCATGAAGTCCAGGGTCTCCGGCCGGGACCGGTCATAGACGTGCCGCTGGAACATGTACGGGCGGAGCGGCGGACGCTTCCAGTCGCGAGGCGGGTTGTCCCGAAGCTCCGGGTCGTGAGCGTAGAAGTTCGCGACGTCCAGGCGGAAGCCGTCGGCGTCCCGGTCGAGCCAGAACCGGGCTACGTCCAGGAGAGCGTCCTGGGCCGCCGGGTTGTGGAAGTTCAGGTCAGGCTGCTCGACTAGGAAGTTGTGCAGGTAGTACTGCCGCCGCTCCAGGCTCCACGTCCAGGCGGGGCCGCCGAACACCGCCTGCCAGTTGTTGGGCGGCGAGCCGTCGGGTTTGGCGTCGGCCCAGACGTACCAATCCGCCTTCGGGTTGTCGCGGGAGGCGCGGCTCTGGGCGAACCAGGGGTGCTGGTCTGAGGTGTGCGAGTAAACCTGGTCGATGATGACCTTGAGACCCAGCTGGTGTGCGCGTTCCAGCAGGCGGTCGAAGTCGGCGAGAGTCCCGAAAACCGGGTCCACGTCCTGATAGTCGCTGACGTCGTACCCGTAGTCCGCCATGGGCGAACGGAAGAACGGGCTGATCCAGATCCCGTCGACCCCAAGCTCCGCCACGTAAGGCAGCCGCTCGGTGATGCCCGGGAGGTCGCCGACGCCGTCGCCGTTCGAGTCGGCGAAGGAGCGCGGGTAGATCTGGTACATCACCGCGCCGCGCCACCAGGCCGTCATCGTTCGCCCTCCGATCGAGGGTCTGTGTAGCCTGATCGCGGCGGGGCGTGCACGCCGCCGTGAGCGGCGTTGCCCTGACGCAGGCGCCATGCTTTGCAAGCCTTGAGGCGCGCCTCAGACCGCGTCCGCAGTCCTTGGGAGGAGCTCATGTCCGACGTCGCCGCCTCGACCGCGCCCGCCGCGTCCAAGTCATGGCCCGCCATGTCGATCGCGGACGCATACCGGCTCATCACCGCTCCCGGCTCCATGCTGGAGATGGACGAGGTCGAGATTCGGGGCGTGAAGACCCGGGTCTGGAAGAACGCGCCCCCGACCATTCGGGAGGTGCTCGCCTTTTCTCGGGTTCATGGGGACAAGGTGTTCCTCGTCTATGAGGACGAGCGCGTCACGTTCGAGGCGTTCTTCCGGGCCGTCGCCGCGTTCGCTGAGGAGCTCCGGGCGCAGGGGGTGGAGAAGGGCGACCGGGTCGCCATCGTCATGCGGAACTTCCCCGAGTGGCCGGTGGTGTTCTTCGCCACCATGGCGATCGGGGCGATCACCGTCCCGCTGAACGCCTGGTGGACGGGACCGGAGCTCGAATACGGGTTGACCGACAGCGGCTCCAAGGTCGCCATCGTCGACGCGGAGCGGCTCGGGCGGTTGTCGGAGCACTTCTCGAACTGTCCGGAGCTGAAGCGCGTCTACGTGACCCGGACCACCGAGGAGCTGGCCCATCCTTACATCGCCCGCCTGGAGGACGTGATCGGGACCCCGGAGACCTGGGCGGACCTGCCGAGTAAGGACGTGCCGGAGGCGGAGCTCGGCGCGGACGACGACGCCTTCATCTTCTACACCTCCGGCACGACCGGGAAGCCGAAGGGGGCGCTCGGCACCCATCGCAACATCATCCACAACATCCTGGCGGGGCAGGTCGGAACCGCTCGGGCGGCGCTGCGCCGGGGCGAGACTCCGCCGGCCCCCGACCCGACGGCGCCGCAGAAGGGCAGCCTGCTCTCCATCCCCTTCTTCCACGCGACCGGCGCTTTCGCGGTGCTCGCGCCCTCGCTGTTCGGTGGCGCGAAGATCGCTATGATGCGCAAGTTCGAGCCGGTCCGCGCCTTCGAGCTGATCGAGCGCGAGCGGCTGACGAGCGCGGGCGGCGTGCCCACCATCGCCTGGCAGCTGATCGAGCACCCGGACCGGTCGAAGTACGACCTGTCCTCACTGGAGGGCGTCGCCTACGGCGGCGCGCCGTCCGCCCCCGAGCTGGTGCGGAAGGTTCGGGAAATCTTCCCCAGCAGCATGCCGGGCCAGGGCTGGGGCATGACCGAGACCTCCGCGACCGCCACCAACAACTCCGCGGAGGACTACCTGAACCGGCCCGACAGCGCGGGCGTGGCGGTCCCGGTGTGCGACCTGAAGATCGTCGGCCCGAACGGCGAGACCCTGCCGCCCGGCGAGGTGGGCGAGCTGTGGTGCAAGGGGCCCAACATCGTGAAGGGCTATTGGAACAAGCCCGACGCCACCGCCGCCACGTTCACCGACGGCTGGGTGAAGACCGGCGACCTCGCGAAGCTCGACGAGGAGGGCTTCGTCTTCATCATCGACCGCGCCAAGGACATGCTTATCCGCGGCGGGGAGAACATCTACTGCATCGAAGTCGAGAACGCGCTTTACGAGCACCCGGCCGTGATGGACGCTGCGGTCGTGGCCGTGCCGCACAAGACGCTGGGCGAAGAGCCGGGCGCGATCGTGCACCTGACGCCTGGCGCTACGGCGACCGAAGACGAACTCCGCGCCTTCGTCGCCGAGCGGCTGGCGGCCTTCAAGGTGCCGGTGAAGGTCGTGTTCTGGCCCGAGACCCTGCCCCGCAACGCCAATGGCAAGATCCTGAAGAACGAGCTGAAGAAGGTGTTCGCCGGAGAAGTCGCAGCGGTCTGATCAGGCGGCGTGGCGCGCCAGCGCCTGCGCCACGTCGGAGAACACGAGCGAAGGCAAGCCCCCGCCGGTTACCTCCTGCTTGGGGCGGCCCTGGTCGCAGCCGACCCAAACGCCGATCATCAGCGGACCGCGCGCGGTCTCCAGAAAGCCGATGAAGAGCGCGTCCCGGTTGGCTGCGCTGGTGCCGGTCTTGCCGCCGACGCGCAGCCCCGCGCGTCCCGCCGCCTCGCCCGTCGCGCCGGGCAGGGTGGCGATCTGCAGCATCTCCATGAGGCGACCGTGTTCGCGGGGCGACAACAAGGGGCGGCAGTTCCCGGCCGGTCGGCCGGCTAGGCCCGTCGGCGCCACAGGCGCGCAGTTTCCCACGAACCCCGCATAGGCCGAGGTCATCTGCAGCAACGTCGTCTCGAACGCCCCTAGGGGCGCCGCGGCGCCCGTGGACGGTGGAACGTTCACTCCGGTCCTGGCGGCGAGTTTGGCGACTCGCTTGGGCCCGAGCTCCTCGTTCAGGCGGACGGCGGCGGTGTTCACCGAGAGCGCGAAGGCCTCGGCGAGGTAGAGGTCGCCGTAGCGCGCCCCGCCGTAGTTTCTCGGCGTGTAGTCGCCGACCGTGACCGGCGCGCCGGAGATGGTGTCGTCGGGTCGCCAGCCGTGCTTCAGCGCCTCTGCATAGGTGAAGAGCTTCGCCGTCGACGCCGGGGAGCGCTGGGCCTCGCTCGCCCGCCCCGTGTCCTCGGCGGCCGTGCGTCCGCCGACGAGCGCCAGCACCTGGCCGTCCGTGCGCATGACGACCACGGCCGCCTGCAGGTCGGGGCGGCCGGCCAGGCGACGGGCGACCGCGGCGTAAGCGGCCGCCTGCACGCGCGTGTCGAGGGTTATCCGCGTGTCACGCGCGCCGGCGCGGCCCGCTGCCTTCAGCGCTTCCGGCGCGACCCACCGGAGGAAGGCCCGGCTCTGGGTCGTTTCAGCTTTCGGCTGAGGACGCCTCTCCGGCAGCGGGATGCGGCGGGCCCGAGCCGCTTGCGCCCCGGTGATGAAACCGTGCCGGGCCATGGCCGAGAGCACCTCGTCACGCTCCCGCCGGGCGCGTCGGCGGTCCGCGAAGGGGTCCGTCCGATTCGGCGAGCTGAGCATGCCGGCCAGCAGGGCGGCTTCAGGCAGGGTCAGCTGCGAGGGCCGCTTGCGTAGATAGCGCCAGGAGGCCGCGTTTAGGCCGTGAAGTTCCTGGCCCCAGTAGGCGTCGTTCAGGTAGCGCTCGAGCACCTCGTCCCGGCTCCAGCGTCGGGCGACCCAGAGCGCCGTCGGGATCTCGAACGCCTTGTCGATCAGGGTCGCGGGCCGGTCGCGAAAGCCTCCGCGCGCCACCTGCATGTGCAGGGTGGAGGCGCCTCGGCCGCAGCGCCGTCGGCGAACCTGGTCGAGTAGGCATCCGGCGGCGGCGGCGGCCAGGCTTTCGGGCCTGACGCCCCAATGCTGGCGGAACTTGTGATCCTCTCGCGCCAGCACGGCGTCTTCGACGTGGTCGGGCAGCTGGTCCAGGGTGACCGGCGGCCACTCCGCCCGCGTGCCGAAGGCGTCCCTCGCCTCAGCCCGGCCCTTGCCGCCGGTCCGGGTCACGCCCAGCGGAGTCCCGTCCGCGGTGAGGAAGGACATGCGCTCGGGCCGTTGCGGAACCGGCGGGTCGATGAAGGGCGCCACGGCGCCGTAGAAGGCGGCCGTCGCGAGGGCGAGTCCGAGGCTCAGGCCGAGCGCGAATCGGAGCGCGGCCGCGCTCAAGCTCCGTCGAGGCGCCCCCGCAGCCCGCGCTCGCTCCTTGCCGAATCCCCAACCACGACGCGGGTCAAGAGCGTCGTTGGCGGGTCGGGGCGGTTCGACGGGCGTGGACAAGCCGTCTTCGGCGAAGGCGGCGTTCAGGCGGCTCACCACCGCCTCCAGCTCGCGGTCGGCGCCGACGGGACGGAACACCTCCGTCCAGGCCCTCCGCGCGGCCCCCGCCATTTCGTTCAGCTCCGCCTACGCCACGTCCGCCACATCGCCCCGACCTGATCGGTTCGCAAGGCCCCAAGTTTCTGGATTGCTGAAGCGTAATGCGCGGCGCTCAGGAGGCCGCACAGGACCGAGATCAAGCTCGCGCCGGGTGAGGCTGGCAGAGAAGTCGCACTCCTGAGAATCTGTCATCCACCCCCTTGCCAAATGCGCCGGGCCGAGGTGAACGTCCCGTAACGTTCCATAAGAAAGTGGCGTGAGGGAAACCCTGGGGATGATGTTCAAGCGTAAATTGCTGCTGTCCAGCGCTCTGGTGCTGCTGACGGCCGGTGCGGCGCAGGCCCAAGGCGTGAGCAGCCCCAGCGGCGAGCAGGCCGCGCAAGCCAACAACGAGGCGGTGCAGGGGCAACCCGGAAGCGGCAACGTTATCGGCGAGATCGTCGTGACGGCTGAAAAGCGGGCTGAGAGCCTGCAGGACGTGCCTGTCGCGATCTCGGCGTTCACCGACGAGACCCGCGACGTGGTGGGCATTCAGTCGGTTCAGGACCTGACCAACTTCACGCCGGGTCTGAGCTACACGACCAACAACGACCGGGCGAGCGTGCGCGGCATCGGCCGGTTCACCAACAACCGCTCCTCCGAAGGTGGCGTGGCCATCTACAACGACGGCTTCTACACCTCGTCCACCACGACGGCGGCGACGTCTTCGCTCTTTGTGGAGCGGACCGAAGTGCTCCGGGGGCCGCAGGGCACCCTTTACGGCCGCAACTCGATCGGCGGCGCGATCAACATCATCTCCAAGCGCCCGACCGACGAGTTCATGGGCGAAATCCGGGGCCAGCTCGGAAACTATGATCGCCGCGTCATCGAGGGCGCCATCTCCGGCCCGATCACCGACAACCTCCGCTACCGACTGGCGGCGAACTACGACGAGCAGGAGGAAGGCTACTTTACGAACATCTCCGGCGGGCCGGACGAAGGCGGCAAGGGCGACCAGTTCTATATTCAGGGACAGGTCGAAGGCAGCTTCTTCGACGACAAGCTTGAGTTCTGGTTCCGCGCCGACACTTCGGAATGGCACAACTTCGGCCGCGGCCCCGGTGGGCGGTCGACGTACACCACGGCACCGTACGAGACCTTCCCGCTCAGCATCAGCGGCCTGAACTTCAACCCGCTGTTCGTGGCGCCGGGCATGACGCCGGGCTTCAACACGACTCGTCCGGCCCTGTCGGACAACCGCAGCTTCGACGCGAACCGGCCGAACTACATCACGCTGGAGAGCGACACCGAAGTCCTCCACGTCACTCTGCACCTGGACAACGTGGACGTCCGGTACGTGGGCGGGCACACATACTACGACTATCGGCTGCAGACCGACATCGACGGCACCTCGCGCACCAGCCCGATCGTGATCACCCCGACTACGGTGATCAACGCGAACGGGACGACCGCGGGCGCGTCGGGCGCCCTGGGCGGCCTCAGCCTTCGGCCTGGGACGACGCTGAGCCTGAACCCTGACTACGTGAACCAGTACAAGGAAGAGGTCTGGTGGTTCAGCAACGAGCTGAACATCATCTCGACCCACGAAGGACCGCTGCAGTACGTGATCGGCGCCTACCAGTTCCGCGAAGGCTCGAACTACAAGGCTACGGACGCGAGCTACCCGGGGCAGACGCAGTTCACCAACCCGGCGTTCGCCTTCCTGGGCATTGGTGCGACCGGGGCCCAAACCCGGCCGACGGTCGCGAACGAGGACGGCAGCTACGCCCGCACCTTCTCGCAGAACGTGAACGAGTCGTACGCGGCGTTCACCCAGCTGGACTACACCTTCAACGACCAGTTCAAGGCGACCGCGGGCATCCGCTACACCTATGACCGCAAGCGCTCGGACGAGCGGGCGCGGATCATCTGCTTCCTCGCTCCGCAGTGTCGCGCCTTCTACGCGACGCCGATCGCTCCGGGTCTTTCGCTCGGGCCGGTCGGCATCGACTTCAGCTCGCAGGTGTACAACCCGCTCGTGAACGCCCTGAACCCGATCGACGAGTCGGTCGTGCTGCGCGGGGGCAACAACGCCGCCAACGTCGTCCGAGGCAGCCTGGAGAACGGCGTCGTTATCGAGCCCACGGGCGAGTACTCGCGCCTGCTGGAGAACAGCTGGAGCGGCGTCACCGGCACGGTCGGCGTGGACTGGACCCCGGACCGCGACACCCTGGCGTACGCGAAGTTCACCCGCGGCTATAAGGCCGGCGGCTTCAACGCCGGCTCGCTCCTGCAGTCTCCGACCACAGACAAGGAGACGATCGACGCGTACGAAGTCGGCGCCAAGAAGACGTTCTTCAATCGCCTGCAAGCCAACGCCTCGGCGTTCTACTACAGCTACAAGGACATCCAGATCCCGATCGGGGTGTTCGACGAGCTGCTCGGTCAGACCCGGACCGTGTTCGAGAACCTGCCTAAGTCGCGTATTATCGGCTTCGAGCTGGAGACGATCTACAGCCCGATCGATCCCGTGCAGATCCTGTTCAACTATTCGTACTTGGACGCGGAGATCACCGAGGCTTGCTGTTACCTGCATGGTGATGACCCGCTGGCCCAGCTGCCGGGCGCCCAGCCGTCGCTCGAGATCAAGAACTCGGCTGGTGTGGTGACCCAGAGGTTGCAGAGCTTGGAGGGCCAGAAGCTTCCGGCGTCCACGCCGCACCGGTTCACGGTGAACGGCCAGTACACGTTCGATCTTGGCTTTGGGGATCTGATCGCTTCGGCCAGCTACATCTGGCGGGACGAGACCTATTCCAGCATCTTCAACCGTCCGTTCGAGCTGCAGCCGGCCTTTGATCAGGTCGACGCCCGTCTGGTGTTCCAGGACTCCGACGATCGCTACACCCTGATCGCTTTCGTCAAGAACGCGTTCGACGAAGACGGTTACGCCGGCGTGGGCGCTGATCGTCTCCAGACCATCCCGGGCCCGCTCGGCACCGGGACCCTGTTCCGGAACTACAGCCTGACGAACCCGCGCACCTATGGTGTCGAGGTCCAGTACAGGTTCTAAGAATCGGATGGCGCGCTCGGTTCGCCGAGCGCGCGTTCATTGATCGACTTGAACGCCCCGGCCGGCAAGGCCGGGGCGTTCTCGTTTCAGCGAAGGCGGGTCAGCAGTTCGGCGGCGAACTGGCTGAGGGTGTCGTCGCGGGCGCCCATGACCACGATGCGGTCGCCCGGGCGGGCGATCTGGACGAGACGGTCGCCGCACGCGCTCCGATCGGGCAGGGCTCCCGCTTGCAGGCCCTCGGCCGTCAGGTCGGCTGCGAGCTCGGCGCTGCCGACGCTCCGGTCCACTGTGCCGCCGAAGTAGACCGGCTCGGGCATCAGCAGGACATCGTCGGCCGAGAGCTTGCCCGCGAAGGTGGCGACGAACTCGCGGCGCATGGTGCGCAGGGGGCCATAGCCGTGCGGCTGGAACATGATCAGCAGGCGTCCGGGGAAGGCGTGCAGGGTGTCCAGCGTCGCGCTGATCTTGTCGGGATTGTGGGCGAAGTCGTCGATGACGGTCACGTCGCCCGCGGTTCCGACCACCTCGAGCCTGCGCCGCACGCCGGTGAAGCGTTCCAGCGCCGCGGCCGCCTGAACGGGGTCCGCGCCGCAGGCCTGAGCGGCCGCCAGCGCCGCCAAGGCGTTCGCGACGTTGTGGCGGCCGGGCGTCTGCAGACGCACGTCCAGGGACAAGCCGCCCTGCCGGACCAGGCGGAAGCGGACGCCGTCGGGCGCGGGCGTGACCGCGTCGGCGAACAGGTCCGCCGACGCGTCGCTCAGGCTGTAGGTCATGATCGAGCCGGCGGCGGCGCCTTCGGCCAGCGCACGGGTCTCCTCATTGTCCAGGTTGAGCACGGCGACGGACGCCTTCCCGACGAAGTCGCCGAACAGGCTGCGGAGCTCGTCCATCGTCTTGTGGTCGAGGGCGATGTTGTTCACGACCGCCACCGTGGGCCGATACAAGGCGATGGAGCCGTCGCTCTCGTCCACCTCGCTGACGAACGCCGGACCCGCGCCGACCAGCGCGGAGGCGAAAGGCTGCTCGGGCGTGATGAAGTTCTTCATCTCCGCTCCGTTCATCACTGTCGGATCGAGGCCGCCCTCGTGCAGGATCCACGCGATCATCGCCGTGGTCGTCGACTTTCCGCTCGTGCCGGCGACGCCCACGCGCACGGAGGCGGCGTTGAAGAGCTGCGCCAGCAGCTCGGCGCGGATCATCGTTCGTGCTCCGACGCGCCGCGCGGCCTGCACGTCGGGGATGGTCTCCTCGACGGCGGCGGAGCAGACCACCACCTGCTCGGGGCGGGTCACCCCGCTGCCGTCCTGCCGATGAAGGCGCAGCCCGCGTTGCTCCAGGAAGGCGAACTTGGCCAGGTTCCGGCCCTGGTCGCGGGCCCTGTCCGAGCCTTCCACCTCGCCGCCGCGCGCCCGCACGATGAGCGCGAGGGGGGCCATGCCGCTGCCGCCGACGCCGCAGAAGAAATAGGATTCGACCGGACTCATGGGCGACCTCTATGGGGGCCGGAGTCTTGGGGCAACGGTGAAGGGCGGGCGGCGGATGGGCGCGGCGCGGGTGAGGATCGGCATCGTCGCCACAGGCTCGCGCTTCGTGCCCGAGACGGCCGATCGCGTCCGGGCTTTGGCGGCCGAGCGCTATGGCGAGCGGGTCGAGCTGCTCGTTCACTCGCACAGCGGATTGAGCGACGGCCACTTCGCGGGGACGGACGCCGAGCGGCTGCAGGCCTTCCTGGAGACCGCGAACGATCCGACCATCGACGCGGTGTGGTTCGCCCGCGGCGGCTATGGCGCAGGCCGGCTGGTTGAGGCCGCGCTGCCGCAGCTGACCGAGGTGGCCCGGGCTAAGCGGTACCTGGGCTTCAGCGACGCGGGCGCCCTGCTGGGCGCGCTCTACGCGGCCGGGTTCACCGGCTGCGCCCACGGCCCTCTGGCGAACGACATCCTGCGCGAGGGCGGGGAAGCGGCCGTCCTGCGGGCCCTGAGTTGGCTCGCGGACCGAGATCCTTCGGCGCTCGATCCCTCGATCGACGGCGCCCACCCCACGGCCGCGTTTAACCTGACGATCCTCTCCACCCTGATCGGCACGCCCTGGCAGCCCGACCTTTCCGGGCACGTGCTGATGCTGGAAGAGGTGTCGGAGCACATGTACCGGATCGACCGGCTGCTCATGCACGTGACGAGCAACGCGGACATCCGCCGGGTCGCCGGGCTGAGGCTCGGCCGCTGCACGCTGGTGCCGGAGAATGACCCGCCCTTCGGCCATGAGGAGGAAGCGGTCGCGCGATTCTGGTGCGAGCGGTCGGGCATCCCCTGGCTCGGCCGCGCCGATATCGGCCACGACGCGCAGAACCGGGTGGTCCCGTACGGCTGGACGCCTCAGCCCTGATCCTTTCGCCAGTCGGCGAGCCAGGCGAGGCGATAGCGCTGCTGGGCGATGTCGATGGCCGCGCGCGCCTGGCTGACGGCGTCCTCCTCAGCCGCGAATCGTTCAAGCCATTCGATTCGGGCCTGCAGCTTGGCGGTGAGCGCGTCGGCGAAGGCGGCCCGTTCACCTGCGGGCACCGTGTCCAGCAGCGTCGCGCGGGTTCGGAAGGGATCGAACCCTGAGTCGGCCGCGCGCTCCGCGTCCGTGATCCACGCCCGGCGAGCCCGTTCGCCGTCGCTCGTGAGCTGGAGGTTCGCCCCGCCTCGGCGATTCACGCCGGCGGCCTCCCCGCTGATCAGGCCGGCCTCGGTCAGCCGCCGCACGGCCGGGTAGACCGCGCCCGCACTGCCGCTCCAGCTTCGGGAAGGCGAGGTCATGAACAGCCGTCTCAGCTGATACGCGGTGCAGGGCTGTCGACGGCCAAGCTCCGTGACCAAGGCGCCTTCGAACTCGGTCAGCCCTGAGGCGGAGCGCTCAGCATCGCCTTGCAGGAAATTCACTTGCCCCTCCAGCGTTGGATAGTCCTAATCGCACTATAACGGCGCGGGAGGATGATGCCATGGTGAAGCTCAGGACGGCTGCGGCGGCCCTCGCCTTGCTGTCGATGGCGGCGCCGCAGTCGGCGGCGCTGGCGCAGGCGGCTCCGAGCCGAACTGCGCCGCCTACACCCAGCACCGCCGATTACAGCCGTGCGGTCGAGCAGATCGAGCGTCTCGTGCGCGAGAACTATGTCGACTCCGCCAAGAAGCCGGGCGTCCTGAAGGTCCTGGAAGCAGGGCGCCGGTCCGGACGCTACGCCGGCGCAGGGTCGCCTGACGTGTTCGCCGCGCGAGTGACGGAGGACCTGCAGCGGGCCAGCCAGGACGGCCACATGTACATCAACTGGAGCCCCGACCAGCATCGGGCGCTGAGCCAGCGCACGGGGGCCGTCTCGGCCGACTCGGACGCCTTCTGGCGCGAGCGCGCCCGCCGCGAGAACTCGGGCCTGGTGGAGCAGCGCGTGCTGCCGGGCAATGTGCGCTACCTCAAGCTGAAGGCCTTCCTCTGGGACGACCAGCTCTCTCCGCCGGTTTACGACGCCGCCATGCGCTTCCTGAACGCGGGTGAAGCGGCGATCATCGACCTGCGCGGCAACGGCGGCGGCAGCCCGGACGCGGTGAACTACCTGACCAGTCACTTTGTCCCCGGCGGGACCAAGCTGATGACCTTCGTCATGCGCGAGGGGGAAGAGATTTCGACCGCCCGCGATGCGTTGCCGGCGGGTCGGTTGAGCGGCAAGCCCGTGTACGTGCTGATCGACAAAGGCGTGGCCTCGGCCGGCGAGGAGTTCGCGCTGCACGTGGACAAGTTCCGGTTCGGCCAGCTGGTGGGCGAGACCACAGCGGGCGACGGCAACCGCAACGAGCTGTATCCGGTCGCGCCGGGCTTCCTTCTGAGCGTGTCGGTCGGGCTGGCCAAGCACGGAACCGACGGCTCGGGCTGGCAGGGCGCCGGGATAAAGCCGCAGGTGGCCGTGGCGCCCGGGCGGGCGCTCGAGACGGCCCACGCGCACGCCCTGCGGAAGCTGGCCGAGGCCGCGCCCGCGGAGCGCCGGGCCGAGTACGCCTGGCTGGCCGAGACGGCTCGCGCGAGGGCCGAGCCCGTGGCGCTGAGCCCGGAGACCTTGACGCGGTACGCGGGCGCATACGGCGACCGCAAGGTGAGCGTGCAGGATGGGGCGCTCGTGTACCAGCGGGAAGGCGGGGCGCCCGTCCGGCTGGTCCCCATCGGGGGCGACCGCTTTCTGTTCGGACCGGAGGACGGGGTGCGGATTTCCTTCGACGTGAAGGACGGCCGCCCGGCGGCCGTTGTGGTGAGCTACAGCGACGGGCGCTCGTCCCGGTTCGCCCGGACCGGCTGAAGCCGTTCGAGCACGGCCGCGGCCGCGCGATCGGTTTCGCGCAGAGGCGCGTAGTTCCAATGCTCCAGTCGCCCCATGAAGGGGAGGGCCGCCCCGTGTCGCCGCAGCTCATCGTGCAGGCGCGCGAACTTGGGCGAGCCGCCCTCCAGGCCGAGCACGTGCACCGGTGCGCCCGTCGCAGCGGCTTCGACGGCCATGTTGGTCGAATCCTCGGTGACCAGCACGGCGTCGGCGGCGCCGAGGAAGGCGAAGTAGGGATTGGGGCCGCTCTCGTCCCAGATCCAGCCGGGGAGGGCGGCGAGGCGCGGCTGGAGAGCGCCGCGGGCGGCCGCCGGCGTGCGGCGGGAGAAGGTGGCCAGCACCGAGCCGCCGGCCTCGCGCACGGCGGCGACGATCTGGTCCCCCAAGGCCGCGGCCTGCGATCCGCTCAAATCGAAGGCTTTGGACTTGCCACCGATCAGCACGGCGACGCGAGGCGAGGGCAGGGCGTCGAGGCGCTCAGCGAGCGCCTGCCGCGACTGGGCCAGACGCTCCGGCGTGATCCGGTTCGGCGAGCCGAGGATGCTGACCACGTTGGGGCCGCTCAGCCGATCGTGACGGGGCGCGATGACCAGGTCGAACAGGCGAGGAGACCACCGCGGGTCCTGCACCTGGACGACGAAGGTCCGTCCGCCCGACCAGCGTTTGACGCGGGCCGAGAGCGGCAGGGTCGCGCGGCCGGCGGCGATCCACAGATCGGGCCAGGGGGGCGCGATCGGATCGGCGTCGGCCGACAGCGCCAGGCGCGGGGCGAGGTTCAGCCAGGCGGGCCAGCGGCCCAGACCTCCACGGTAGCCGACGCGCTTTTCGATGACGTCCGCCGGCGTGAGGCGGCCGACGGCTTCGGCCAGGCCGAGGACCTGATTGCGGATGCCGGCGCGGCCGTCGGAGACGGCCCATACAGCGAGGGGCGTCATCCTCGGGCGGAGCGCGACGCGCAAGGACCCGAGGGAGACGAAATGAGAAGGGGCGGGCGCCCTATCTCCACTCGACCTTGAGGATCTCGTACGACTTCACGCCGCCGGGGGTGTTCACCTCCACGACGTCGCCCACCTCCTTGGTGATCAGCGAGCGGGCCAGCGGCGAGGCGACCGAGATCTTGCCCTGCTTCACGTCGGCCTCGTGCTCGCCGACGATCTGGTAGCGGCTCTCGTCCTCGGTGTCCTCGTCCACCACGGTCACGGTGGCGCCGAACTTCACCTGCGAGCCCGACAGCTTGGAGACGTCGATCACCTGGGCGCGGCTGATCTTGTCTTCGATCTCGGCGATGCGGCCTTCGATCCAGCCCTGGCGGTCCTTGGCGGCGTGGTACTCGGCGTTCTCCGACAGGTCGCCGTGCTGGCGCGCCTCGGAAATGGCGGCGATGACGCTCGGCCGCTCCTGCGTCTTCAAACGCTTCAGTTCTTCGTCGAGGGCCCGATAGCCCTCGCCGGTCATCGGCACTTTTTCCATGAGGGAGTTGAGCTCGTCCGCCCTGTAAGAGGAGGTCTTGATGAAGGTTAAGGTCGGCCGCGGGCGGGCTCGGCCGGGCGGAGACAGTAAGGGCTGCGGCTCGCTGACGCAAGATCACCCGATTGTTGAGGAACTTGCCGCGCTGAAGACTGCGGAGGACGGGCCGGACGTGCAGGGCCGGGCGCACTGCGCACCCGCGGCGCGGCTACCGCCGACCGAGCGCTCGCGCTATTTGGGGAGGAAAGCGTCTCCGGGGCCATGATGCAGTACTGGCGTTACCGCCGACGGTTCACTGTCGACGGGATGGCCGCGGAGGTTGTGGTCGGCGCGGGCATGACCGCCCTGACCAGCAGCCTGCGGCTGAACGGGGTCGAGGTCGCCAGCGATCGAACGCCGGTCACCGGGCCGGAGGCGACGCGCAACCATCACCTCGCCGCCGATCTGCGTGACGGCCGCAGGCTGGAGGTCGAAGCCGGCTACATCAACTGGTGGAACGTGGGAGTCGCGGCGAGGGTGGACGGGCGCCCCGTCCACGAGAGCCATCCGGGCAAGCGGATCGCGTTCCCAGCCGCCTTAAGCGAGATGACCGTGGCCGCCACCGATCCGACGGCGCATTGGAAGCGGAACTGGCCCTCGCTCGCGGTGGACGTCGCGCTGGGCCTGCTGTTCTTCGCAACCGCGAAGCTGTTCGGGCTGACGACCGCCGCGCTGGTCGGAGCGGCCGCCGGCGCTGCGCTGATCGTGATGCAGCGGTTCGTGAAGGTGGACCTGGTGGGCGGCCTGGCGCTGTTCGGGGTGGCGACCCTGCTGCTCTCGGCGGGCTATGCGCTGGTGTTCCAGGACGAAGACGCCGTGAAGCTGCGCACCACCGTGATCGGCCTGATCGTGGCGGCCATGTTCGTCACCGACGGCCTCGCAGGCGGGCGTTGGCTGGGGCGGGGACTGGGGCGCTATCTGCCCTACGAGGACATCGACTTCGGCCGGCTGTCGCTCGGGATCGGGGCGCTCGGGGCGACCCTGGCGCTGCTGAACGTGCTGGTGGTCCGGACCGTGTCGACGGACGTCTGGCTGCTCTACACGACATTCGGAGACGTCGCGCTGGCGATGGGGCTGTTCTTCCTGGTCCTGAAGTTCGCCCGCCCACGCGCCAAGGCGGTGGAGGCGCGATCCGACGCCCCGAGCGGCGCCTAGAAGGCCGACTGGCGGTCCCGTTCGGTGAGCACCACGTTCGCGGCGTCGGCCCAGGACCGCTTGCCCTTGTAGACAAGCTGGTCCCGCACGAAGGTCTCGTAGAACGCCTTGAAGTCGGCCGGGTCCTGCAGCGTCCTGACCAGCCGGTTCGGCAAAAAGCAGATCACCGGCATGCATTCCTGCAGGTTCGCTTTGGCCAGGAATTCGTTGCCCGCCTCGTCGTTGTGGTGGACGGCGTTCCCCGACACTCCGATAGCGCTGTTCAGGGCCACCTTGATCATCATGATGCGGCCGCTGACGTCGCCGTGCTTGTAGTGCTCGAAGGCCGACTTGGGCTCGGTCTTGGTCACGCGCAGGCGTTGGTCGACCCCCGACAGCCGCGGCACGCCGCCGGCGAGCGGCGTCAAGCCGAGCCCTTTGCGGGCCAGCAGCGAACCCATGACGTTGTGCATGCCGGCGACCGCGTCGGGCTTGCCGCTCAAACTGGGTATCGGGGGCAGCACCGCGAACAGATCGTAATCCGCCGTGACGCAGGCGAAGAACCCCCTGTCGTCCTTGGTCCCGGGGTTGGTGAGGCCCAGCACCGTCTCGTGGCCGCGGAACATGATGGGCTGCGCCCCGGCGATGTAGGTCTGCTTGAAGGGCGCTCGCACGGCCTTGTCGAGGCAGAGCACATGATAGTCCCCGCCGGACGGCATGGGCGCGCTGGTGATCCAGGCGTTCTTTGCGTTGCCGACCGGGATCAAGCGCCAGTTCAGGGTCACGGGCGCGTCGCGAAAAGCGTAGGTGGATTCCCCGATCAGGTGGCCGTCCTTGTCACGCTTGCCGTTCAGGCCAAGCTCGTCGATGCGGGCTCTTGAGATCACGATGGGCATGACGTCGGCCTTCCAGGCGTCCAGGTCCGCCTTGTCGGCCGGTTTCACGAAGCTGGAGCCGATGGAGTGGTCGCCGCCCTTGAGCGCGTGTTCGGTGTAGGGGGCGTTGAAGGCGGCGTTCGACGAGCCGTCGGACTTGGGCTTGCTGAGCCGGGGGTCCATGCAGACGAACCCGCTCATGGGACCCCAGTTGCAGGACTTGGTGTCGATGCGGAAGCCCTTCATCCCGTAGCCTTCATCGATCAGGCGTCGGGCGGCCTTGCCGGGCTCGCGGAAGAGGATCGCGCAGCCGAACCGGTCGGCCACGTCCAGACAGGCGCTGGCGTGCCGCGGCACGAACCCGGTCGCGTCGCAGGAGGTGTGAAGCCCGCTGATCATCGTGTCGCCCCGACCCGGCCGACAGGGGGCGCCGCGAGGCAGGCGCTGTCAAGCGACTGCGGCGGTCAGGTCCCGGCGGGGGCGCCGTAGCTCTGAAGGGGCCGGACGTCGAGGGAGCCGGCGCGGAGGGCCCGGACCGCCTGAGCGGCCGCCAAGGCTCCGGCGACCGTGGTGTAGTAAGGGATCTTGCCCATCAACGCGGTGCGCCGGAGCGAGAAGCTGTCGGCCAGCGACTGCTTGCCTTCGGTGGTGTTGATGACGAGCTGCACCTCGCCGTTCTTCATGGCGTCCACCACGTTCGGACGGCCCTCGAGCACCTTCTTGACCAGGTCGACCTTAAGGCCGCGCTCGGCCAGGTAGGCGTGCGTGCCGCCGGTGGCGATCACTCGGAAGCCCTGTTCCAGCAGGATGCGGACCGGCTCCACGGCGAAGGCCTTGTCGGCGTCCTTGACGCTGACGAAGGCGCAGCCCTCGACGGGCAGCTTGGTCCCGCCGCCGAGCTGGCTCTTGGCGAAGGCGCGGGCGAAGGCGGGCGCGAGGTCGACCTCATCCTCATGGCGCCAGTCGAGGCCGATGACCTCGCCGGTGGAGCGCATCTCGGGCCCAAGCACGGTGTCCACGCCGGGGAAGCGGGCGAACGGGAAGACGGCTTCCTTGACCGCGATGTGGTCGCGGGTGGAGCTGTCCAGGCCGAACTGCGCGAGCGCCTCGCCGGCCATGACCTTCGCCGCGATGGCGGCGATGGGCGCGCCGATGGTCTTGGCGACGAACGGGACCGTGCGGCTGGCGCGCGGGTTCACCTCAAGCACGTAGATCCGCGGCGCGTCGGAGTAGGGCTCCTCGATCGCGAACTGCACGTTCATCAGCCCGCGCACTTGGAGCGCCCGGGCCATCAGCTCGGTCTGGCGCTTCAGTTCGGCGATGGTCTCGGCCTTCAGCGAGAAGGGCGGCAGGGAGCAGGCGCTGTCGCCCGAGTGCACGCCGGCCTCCTCGATGTGCTCCATGACACCGGCGATGAAGACGTCGGTCCCGTCGCAGAGGGCGTCCACGTCCACCTCAGTGGCGCGCGACAGGTACTGGTCGATCAGCACCGGGCTGTCGCCCGAGACCTGGACGGCGTCGCGAACGTACCGGGCCAGCTGCTCGTCGTCGCGGACGATCTCCATGGCCCGGCCGCCCAGCACGTAGGAGGGGCGGATCACCACCGGGTAGCCGACCTGGTGAGCGGCTTCGAAGGCCTGCTCGGCGGAGCGGGCGATGGCGTTCACCGGCTGCTGCAGGCCGATGTGCTGGAGCAGCTGCTGGAAGCGCTCGCGGTCTTCAGCGAGGTCGATGGCGTCAGGGGAGGTGCCCAGGATTGGAACGCCGGCGTCCTGCAGCGGCTGGGCGAGCTTCAGCGGCGTCTGCCCGCCGAACTGGACGATGACGCCGAGCAGGGTCCCGCGGGACCGCTCCACCTCGATAAGCTCAAGCACGTCCTCCGCGGTCAGCGGCTCGAAGTAGAGGCGGTCGGAGGTGTCGTAGTCGGTGGAGACCGTCTCCGGATTGCAGTTGACCATGATTGACTCGACGCCGAGGTCCTGCAGCGCGAACGCCGCGTGGCAGCAGCAGTAGTCGAACTCGATGCCCTGGCCGATCCGGTTCGGGCCCATGCCCAGGATGATGGCCTTGCGGCGATCGGAGGGCTCGGACTCGTCCTGGGGCGGCTCGCCGAAGGCGCCCACCTCGTAGGTCGAGTACATGTACGGCGTCTTGGCCGCGAACTCGGCGGCGCAGGTGTCGATCCGTTTGAACACGGGCCGGACGCCGAGCGCGTGGCGAGCGGCTCGGACCGAGGCCTCCGTGCTGTCAGTCAGCTTGGCGAGCCGCGCGTCGGAGAAACCGAGCGCCTTGAGGCGGCGGAAGCCTGCGGCGTCGGTTGGCAGGCCGGCTTCGAGCTCGCCCTCCACGCGGATGATCTCCGCGATCTGGCGCAGGAACCAGGGCTCATAAGAGCAGGCGGCGTTCACCTCCTCGACCGTGAGGCCGTGACGGAACGCCTGAGCGATCACCCGGAGCCGATCCGGGGTGGGCTGGCCGAGCGCGCGGGCGACAGCGGTTCGCACGCCCGCTTCGTCCTCGGCGTCCACGCCCGGGATCGCCACCTCGTCGAAGCCGGTCAGGCCGGTCTCCAGGCCCCGGAGCGCCTTCTGCACCGACTCCGCGAAGGTGCGGCCGATGGCCATGACCTCGCCGACGCTCTTCATGCTGGTGGTCAGGTACGGCTCGGAACCCGGATACTTCTCGAAGGCGAAGCGCGGGATCTTAGTGACCACGTAGTCGATGGTCGGCTCGAAGGAGGCCGGGGTCGCGCCGGTGATGTCGTTGTCCAGCTCGTCGAGCGTGTAGCCGACCGCCAGCTTGGCCGCGATCTTGGCGATCGGCCAGCCGGTCGCCTTGGACGCCAGGGCCGAGGACCGCGATACGCGCGGGTTCATCTCGATCACCACCATGCGCCCGTCCCGCGGGTTGACCGCGAACTGCACGTTGGAGCCGCCGGTCTCCACCCCGATCTCGCGCAGCACGGCGATGCTCGCCGTTCGCATGCGCTGGTACTCCTTGTCGGTGAGCGTCAACGCCGGAGCGACGGTGATGCTGTCGCCGGTGTGGACGCCCATCGGGTCGATGTTCTCGATGGAGCAGATGATGATGCAGTTGTCCGCGCGGTCGCGGACCACCTCCATCTCGTACTCCTTCCAGCCGAGCACGCTCTCCTCGACCAGCACCTCGGTGGTGGGGGAGAGGTCCAGGCCGCGTTCGATGATCTCGCGCGCCTCCTCCACGTTGTAGGCGATGCCCCCGCCGGTGCCCGCGAGGGTGAAGGACGGCCGGATGATCGCCGGCAGGCCGACGAACTCCAGCGCCTCCATCCCGTCTTCCAGCGCGTGGACGGCGCGCGAGCGCGGGCTCTCCAGCCCGATCTTGTCCATGGCGTCGCGGAATTTCTGCCGATCCTCCGCCTTGTCGATGACGTCGGCCCGGGCGCCGATCATCTCAACGCCGTAGCGGGCGAGCGCGCCGGAGGCCTCCAGCGCCAGCGCCGTGTTCAGCGCGGTCTGGCCGCCCATGGTGGGGAGCAGGGCGTCGGGGCGCTCCTTGGCGATGATCTTCTCGACCATCTCGGGGGTGATCGGCTCCACGTAGGTGGCGTCCGCCAGCTCCGGGTCGGTCATGATGGTGGCGGGGTTGGAGTTCACCAGGATGACCCGGTAGCCCTCGGCTTTCAGCGCCTTGCAAGCCTGGACGCCCGAGTAGTCGAACTCGCAGGCCTGGCCGATGACGATCGGCCCGGCGCCGATGATCAGGATGGAGGCGATGTCGGTCCGCTTGGGCATGGGGTCTTGCTCGCGCGCAGGGCCGGACGGCGCAGCGGTTCACGCGCGCTCGGACCGGGAGTGTCGGGATGTCGGCTAAGCGGGCGGTGTAGAGGCGCCCGTCGCCAGGGGCAAGGACCGCCGCGGACAGGATGCCGCATCCGGCCGAGGCCAAGCTCCGTAGCTCGCCCCGTTAACCGCCTCCATGGCGGTCAAGGGAGACACATCGATGATCCGTACTCTGCTGCTCGCCAGCGCCGCCGCGCTAAGCCTGTCCGCCTGCGCCTCCACCATGAACGACGACATGGCCATGAGCGCCGACAACGCCGGCATGAACGCCCCCGCCTCAAGTGAGAAGACCGTCATGGTCGGGGGCGCCGCCATGTACCCGTCCAAGGACATCGTCTCGAACGCGGTGAACTCCGCCGATCACAAGACGCTGGTCGCGGCCGTGCAGGCGGCCGGTCTGGTCGAGACGCTGCAAGGGCCCGGCCCGTTCACCCTCTTCGCGCCCACCGACGCCGCGTTCGGCAAGCTGCCGGCCGGAACGGTCGACACCCTGGTCAAGCCCGAGAACAAGGGAACGCTGACCACTGTGCTGACCTACCACGTGGTGCCCGGCAAGCTGAACGCCGCCCAGCTGCGGAACGGCCAGAAGCTGAAGACCGTGCAGGGCCAGGAGCTCACCGTCGAAAAGAAGGGGAGCATGGTGCACCTGCGCGACGCCAAGGGCGGCATGGCCATGGTCACCATCGCCGACGTGAACCAGTCCAACGGGGTCATCCATGTGGTCGACACGGTGCTGATGCCGTCGGCTTGACGGCTCGGCTCTCGGCGGGTCGCTCGGTGATGGTATGGGTCGCTGGTGAGCCGTCTCGAGCCTCGTCCTGAACTGCTGCACGTGTTCGAACGGTACGCCCGCGGGGAGCTCCCCGCGGGCGTCGCCGTCATGCAGGCCTTGATGGAGGCGGACTCGGCGGAAGCGGCTCGGGAAGCCCTGACGCCCGACGCCGAGACGCTCCGGCCGCTCCTGACCCCTGCGGCTTTCGATCTGGTGCAGGCCATGCTTGGCATGGCCAGCCATCATGCGCCGACCTCGCCCGCCGACTGGGCGGCGACCTTCGACCGGGCGGTGGCGCTGTCCCCGGAGGCGAGCGTCGCGCTGTATTCGCTCGGGGACGCCGAACGGCTGGCGGCCGCCACGCGAGAGGTGACCGACTGGCTGGTGGCCGAGCGGCTGGTCAGGGCCGATCGCCGCGTGCTCGAGATCGGATGCGGGATCGGGCGCTTCGTGCAGGGCCTGGCCGCCCACGCCTCGCTCGTGGTCGGCGTGGACGTGTCGCAAGGCATGTGCGCGGAGGCCGCTCGGAGGCTGTCGGGGGTCGGGCGCTGCGCCGTGGTCCGCACCTCCGGGCGTGACCTCGCCGCCTTCGCCGACGGCGCCTTCGACCTGGTTCTGGCCATCGACAGCTGGCCCTATCTGGTGAACGCCGGGCTGGAGGACGAGCTGTTCGAAGAACTGGGCCGGGTCCTCGCGCCTGGGGGCGACATCGTCATCCTGAACTGGTCGTATCGGGGCGATCCAGAGGCGGACGCGCGGGACGCGGACCGGCTGGGAAGGCGGACCGGCTTGACCGTCGTCGAGGGCGCGGCGCCCGAGCTCACGCATTGGAACGGGGCGGTGTTCCGTTTCAGCGCGAAGCCGGGCTAGAAGAGGTCCGGGCCGACCTCGCGGCCCCGCTGCCGAGGCGTGCTGCGTGCTCGTTGAACCCACACCGGAGCCGTCGTCAGGGCCGCCGCAAAGCTCGGCGAGCGGACGCGAGGCGTTGGCGGCGATGCTGCAGCGGGTGGCGGCGGGCGACCGCGCCGCGCTCGGATCATTGTACCGGGCGACCGTCGCGAAGCTTTACGGGATTTGCCTTCGTATCTTGAAGGACGAGGCGGAAAGCGAAGACGTGGTCCAGGAAGTCTACATGGTGGTCTGGCGGCGCGCGGGAGCTTTCGACGCCGATCGCGGCAGTCCGATCACCTGGCTGGCCGCCATCGCCCGCAACCGCGCGATCGACCGGCTGCGCACGCGTCGCCCCGGCCGCGACGGCGGGGGGTCTGACAACGCGGAAGCCGCCTTGGCCGCCATGGCCGACGAGGCGCCCCTGGCGCCGGAGCTGATGGAGCGGTCGGAGACCTATCAGCGGCTGCGGGCCTGCCTGGACGGACTGGACGGCAAGCACGCGGACGCGATCCGCACGGCCTTCTTCGAAGGGGTCACCTACGAGACACTGGCCGAGAGAGCCGCGGTGCCGATCGGAACCATGAAGAGCTGGGTCCGTCGCAGCCTGATCCGTCTGCGCGGGTGCTTGGACTCATGAGCGACGCCGGCGTCATGGAGCCCGACGAGGGCGAAGCCCTGGCGGCCGAGTATGTGCTCGGGCTGCTCGAGGGCCAAGAGCTGAAGGCCGCCGAGGCGCGGCTGTCGTCCGAGCCCGCGTTCGCGCGCGAGGTGGCGACCTGGTGGGACCGGCTGGCCCCGCTGCTGGACGAGCGGCCCGGCCGCGAGCCGCGAACAGACCTCTGGCCCCGGATCGAAGCGGCCATCGGCCCCGCCGGGGCGGCCAAGGCCAGAGATCGGCTCGAGCCTAAGCCCGCCGTCGAGCCGACGCGCGGCGCACCGGCCCAGTACGAGCCGAAGCCGCGTCGGAAGCGGGAGTCGCGGCCGGACGGAGCCCGGCGAGGCGGCGCGGGCCGTCTGGTCGCGGCCGCGTTGGCTGGCGCGATCGCGGCCAGCGCCGCGACCGTCGGGGTCATGGTCTACCGCGACCGCTTGGCCGCGCCCGCACAGCCGACCGGGCCGGTCATGGTGGCCACCCTCAATCCCGAAGCGGGCGAGGCGCTGTACGTCGCCACCTTCGACCGGGAACGTCGGCGCATGGTGGTCGCGCCCACCCGAGTGCTGCCGTCGGAAGGTCACGCCCACGAGTTGTGGATCATTCCCGAGGGCGGCGAGCCGGTCGCGGCGGGGGTCTTGAACGCCGGTCCGAGCGCCATGGAGCTTGAGGGAGAACTGCTGCGGATCGCGCAGGCGGGGGCGACCCTCGCCGTCACCCTGGAGCCTCCCGGAGGCGCCCCGGAGGGCAAGCCTACCGGTCCGGTGATCGCCTCGGGCGCGCTCACGGTCGTCGGCTAGGCGCACAGTCCGGCTGCGGCGGTGATCGTCAAGCTTGAAACTAGTCGGACAGCCTTGAGTTAGCGTCTCGCCGAACCGTTCGGCGGCCACTCAAGAGCAAGCACGATGATCATTAAGTCGCTTTCTGCGGCGGCCGTGGCGGCGACCCTGATCGCTGTTCCCGCCACGGGCGCCGCGCAGTCGCAGCGGAGTTGGTCCATTCCGGCCGCCGCTCGCGGCATGGACATGGGTCCCGCTGAGCAGCGCTACGCCATGGACACGGGAATGGTCGGCGCGGTCGCGCTGCAGACCAGCCGCATCGCCCAGCAGCGCGTGAACGACCCCCGTCTGCGCAGCTTCACCGAATCCGAGGTGATGGAGCAGGAGACCCTCTCGCGCATCTTGATGGAGCACGGCCAGATGAGCGGCCGCCCGCTTCCGCCGCCCGCGCCCGACCCGCGCATGGCGCCCATGATCTCCGACCTGGAGCGCGCCCGTCCCGGCCTGCAGTTCGACCGCACCTACCTGCGGGGTCAGATCCAGGGCCATGAGCAGCTGCTGAGAATCCAGGACGACTACTTGCGGTCCGGCCGCAATACGCATCTGCGGCACGTGGCCATGCTGGCCCGCGGCCAGATCATGGATCACCTCAAGACGCTGCGCGAGATCCATGGCACGTTGCGGGTCGCCGCCCGCTGAGGACAGCGATCAGCGGGGCGCGCTCTGAGCCGTGCTTCGCTGATCGCCCGCCTTGGCTTGGTCCATCAGGCCAGCGAAGCGATCGAAGAGGTACAGGCTGTCGGTGGGGCCGGGCGAGGCCTCCGGATGGTGCTGCACGCTGAACACCGGCTTGCCTTCCACTTTGAGCCCGCAGTTGGTGCCGTCGAAGAGAGAGACGTGCGTCTCCTTCACAGGGGCGGGAAGGCTGTTCCGGTCCACCGTGAAGCCGTGGTTCATGGAGACGATTTCGACCTTCCCGGTCGTCAGGTCCTTCACGGGATGGTTCGCGCCGTGGTGGCCCTGGTCCATCTTCACCGTCCGCGCGCCCAGCGCGAGCGCCAGCATCTGGTGGCCCAGGCAGATGCCGAACAGCGGCTTGCCGCTGTCCACGAGCTTGCGGATCTCGGGGACGGCGTATTCGCCGGTGGCGGCGGGGTCGCCCGGGCCGTTGGACAGCACGATGCCGTCCGGATTGCGGGCCAGCACGTCCTCCGCCGGCGTGTCGGCGGGCAGGACGGTGACACGTGCGCCGATGCTCGCCACCGCGCGCAGGATGTTCCGCTTCACGCCGTAATCGAGAACCACCACCTCGTACCGGGGCTGGTCAGCGCTCGCCGCATAGCCTTCCGGCCAGCGCCAGAGCCCCTCGTCGTAGACGAACGATTGCCGCGTGGTCGCGTCCTTGGCGAGGTCCAGGCCGACCAGGCCCGTCCACGCCTTCGCCTGGGCGACCAGCGCCTCGAGGTCGAAGCGGCCATGAGGGTTGTGGGCGATCACCGCATGCGGCGAGCCTTGCTCGCGGATGCGGACTGTCAATGCGCGCGTGTCCACGCCGGCGAGGCCGATCACGCCGCGGCTGCGCATCCAGCCGTCCAGAGGCGCGTTGGCCCGCCAGTTGGCCGCATCCGTCGGCAGGTCGCGGAAGACCGCGCCCCGCGCCGACGTGGTCGCGCCCTGGCCCATCTGCTCCACGTCCTCGGCGTTCACGCCGACATTGCCCACGTGCGGGAAGGTGAAGGCCAGGATCTGGCTCATGTAGGAGGGGTCCGTCAGGATCTCCTGATAGCCCGTCATGGCGGTGTTGAAGACCACCTCGCCGACCGCCGAGCCCGCCGCGCCCACGCCGAAGCCGGGCAGGACCGTGCCGTCCGCCAGAGCCAGCACGCCGGTCGCGCCGGGGGGCAGGGAGCGGGTCATGGCGGACCTCCTTGGCGCTCGCGCCGCGGGCATGAAAAAGGCGGCGAGGGCCTGAAAACCCCGCCGCCCGGCGAAGCGCTGACGTAGGCAGGCCGCGGACGGCGGTCAAGCGGCGCGGTGGCGCAGCCGCCCGCGCGAGCCACACCGCTGGCATAGAGCCGTGGGCGGGCTTAAGCTGGCGCCATGCTTCAACTGAGGCCCAACTGCGAGTGCTGCGACGCCGACCTGCCGCCCGCGGCCGCCGCGCGCATCTGCAGTTTCGAGTGCACCTTCTGCCCCGAGTGTGCGGAGCGCCGATTCGCGGGCGCCTGCCCGAACTGCGGCGGGGAGCTGGTCGCCCGCCCGGTTCGACCCGCCGCGCTCCTCGACCGCTTTCCACCCTCGACCGCGCGGGTGCTGAAAGGCCACGCGGCCTGCGCGGCCTGATCGGATGGCTGTGACCACGGTCGGCTTGGACGCCGACGACACGCTTTGGCACAACGAGACGGTCTTCCGGCTGACCCACGCCCGCTTCGCCGAGCTGCTGGCCGAGCATGCAGAGCCCGGCCATCTGGAGGAGCGGCTCGCCGCCACCGAGAGCCGCAACCTGCGCATCTACGGCTACGGAGCCAAGGGCTTCACGCTTTCGATGATCGAGACGGCGCTGGAGCTGACCGACGGTCAGGCGCCCGCGGCCGTGCTGCGCGAGATCCTGGCTGCAGGACGCGACATGCTCGAGCACCCCGTGGAGCCGCTCCCCGGCGTGAGCGAGGCGCTCGCCGCCCTGGCGGAGCGCGATCGCAAGCTGGTGCTGATCACCAAAGGCGACCTGTTCCACCAGGAGCGGAAGCTGGCCGCGAGCGGCCTGGGTGAGCTGTTCTCCGGGGTCGAGATCGTCAGCGAGAAGACGCCGGCGGTCTACGCCCGCATCTTCTCCCGCTACGGCGAGGCGCGCACGTCGGTGATGGCCGGCAACTCGGTCCGCTCCGACGTGCTGCCGCCTCTGGAGGCCGGCGCTTATGCGGCGCTGGTGCCGTATCCGCTCGTGTGGGCCCACGAAGCGGCGGACCCGCCGCGCGACCATCCGCGCTTCGCCGAGCTGCCCAGCCTTGCCGAGCTGCCCGGCTGGATCGACACGCTGGACTAGCTGTCGCCCGGCCCTTCCAGGGGCGGAGAGACCCGGATGGCCGTGATCTGGTTGCGCTGGCGCCGCAGCACCTGGAAGCGGTGGCCGTAGAAGATGAAGACCTGCCCCGGGTCGGGGATAGTCTGGGCGTTGTGGATGACCAGCCCCGCCACCGTCACCCACTCGTCGTCGGGGAGCTGCCAATCCATCGCGCGGTTCAGGTCCCGGACGCTGACCGATCCGTCCACCAGCACCGAGCCGTCCGGCTGGCGCCGGACGCCCTGGACCGCAAGATCGTGCTCGTCTTCGATGTCGCCGACGATCTCCTCGAGGATGTCCTCGAGCGTCACCAGCCCCTGCAGCGCCCCGTACTCGTCCACCACCATGGCGAAGTGGGCGCGGCGCTTGCGGAAGGCGGCGAGCTGGTCCTTGAGGTTGGTGGTGTCCGGGATGAACCAGGGCTCGCGCGCCACCGCCGGGACATCGACCTCGCTCGAGCGGCCCTCGACCTCCGCCAGCGCGCGGAGCAGGTCCTTCGCGTGCAGCACGCCCACGATCTCGTCGGGACTGCCCCGGTAGAGCGGAAGGCGCGTGTGACGGGACGCGAGCGCCGCAGCCACCAGCTCCCGCGAGGGTGCGTCCGCATCCAGCATGTCCATCTTGCGCCGGTGCACCATGACGTCGGCGACCGAGAGATCGGCGAGGTCGAGCACGCCGCCCAGCATCTGGCGGTCGCCGCTCTCCACGGCGCCTTCGGAGTGGTGATACTCCACCGCCCCCCGGATCTCCTCATGGGCGGCCAGCACGTCCACCTCCATGCCGAGCCGGATGCCGAACACCGCGAGGGTCTTGCGCACGATCCACTGGGCGCCGCGGGCGAGCGGGCCGAAGATGGTCACCACCCAGGTGGTCGGGATCGAGAGCGCCCGGGCGACGTCGTCGGCCTTGGCGATGGCCAACGTCTTAGGGAGTATCTCGCCGAAGACCACGATCAGCGCGGTCATCACCACCGTGGAGAGCAGCACGCCCAGAATGCCGGGGAAGGCCGCCGAGAACACCATGGTGGTCAGGGCCGACGCCCCGATGTTCAGCACGTTGTTGCTGAGCAGGATGGCGCCGATCATGTTCTCCTGATCGGACAGCAGGCGGTTCACGCGGGCGGCGGCCCGGTCGCCGTCGCGCTCCAGTTGGTGCAGGCGGCCGCGGCTGGCGGCGGTCATGGCGGTCTCGGCCGCGGAGATCAGGCCGGACAGGCTGAGGAGGACGACCAGCGCCGGCACGAGCACGATCAAAGCGGCGGCGGTCACTGGGGGAGGGCTCCTTCGGAAAGCAGAAAGCGCCGCACCGCTTCGGGTTCGACGGCCTTGGCGACAAACGCGTCCCCGATCCCGCGAGCGAGGATGAACGTTAGCGCGCCGCCGCTGGCCTTCTTGTCCTGAGCCATGTGGCCGATCAGCCTGTCCGCGGAGAACGGATGGCCGGGGACGTCTGCGAGCCGCGCAGGCAGACCCGCCAATCGCACCGCCGAGGCGGCGGCCGACGCATCCAGGGCGCCGCAATGGCCAAGCGAGGCCGAAAAGCGGAAGGCGAGCGCTAAGCCCAGCCCCACCGCTTCCCCATGGAGCAGGGCTTCGCCAAAGCCCACCTCGGCTTCGAAGGCGTGGCCGAAGGTGTGCCCGAGGTTCAGCAGAGCGCGCCGCCCGGCCTCTCGCTCGTCCTCGGCGACGATCTCGGCCTTCATCTCCACCGAGCGCCGGACGACGTGCGCCAGCGCCTCCGGATCGCGGGCCAGCACCGCGGGGGTGTTGCGCTCGATCCAGCGGAAGAAGCCGGCGTCGCCCAGCAAGCCGTGCTTGATGACCTCCGCGTGCCCGCAGCGGAGCTCCCGGTCGGGCAGGGTGTTCAGGACATCGAGGTCCGCCAGCACCAGGCGCGGCTGGTGGAAGGCCCCGATCAGGTTCTTGCCGCGCGGCGTGTCGATCGCGGTCTTGCCTCCGACCGAGCTGTCGACCTGGGCCAGCAGCGTGGTCGGGATCTGAACAAAATCGATGCCGCGCTTGTAGATGGCCGCCGCGAAGCCGGTCAGGTCGCCGACCACGCCGCCGCCAAGCGCCACGACGAGGTCGCCGCGCTCGAGCTCCTGAGCGAGCAGCTGGTCCGACAGCCGCTCCAGCCATTCGAACGATTTAGTCTGCTCGCCGGGCGGCAGGACCACGCACGCGGCGGTGATCCCGGCCGTCTCCACCGAACGCAGAAGTCTGGGCAGGTGCAGAGCGGCGACGGTCTCGTCCGTCACGACGGCCACGCGGCCGCGACGGGCGAATGGTGCGATCAGCGGGCCGGCCCGGTCCAGCAGGCCTGGACCGATATGCACGTCGTAGGCGCGGCCCCCGAGGGCCACAGGCACGGTCAGGCTCATGCGGCGGCGGGCTCCAGGCGCGCGCGCACCGCCGCGAGCACCGCATCCACCGAGGCGCTGTGAGAGCTGTCGCCCGTTTCGACGGTGACGTGCGCCTCCGCGTAGGCGGGATAGCGCTCCTGCATGAGGCGGGTCAGCACCTCTCGCGGATCGCGGTCGCGCAGCAAGGGGCGGGTGTCCTTCCGGCCCACGCGACGGATCAGCACCTCGATGTCCGCCTTCAGCCAAATGACGAGGGCATGCTCCTTCAGCAGCGCCCGGGTTTCGGGGTTCATGAAGGCGCCGCCCCCGGTGGCGAGCACGTGAGGCGGCTCGCGCAGCAGGCGCGCGATCACCCGGCGCTCGCCGGCGCGGAACTCCGGCTCGCCGAGTTCGGCGAAGATCTCTGAAACGCTGCGCCCGGCGGCCAGCTCGATCTCCTCGTCGGCGTCGCGGAACGGCAGGCCCAAGGCGTAGGCCAGGCGCTTGCCGATCGAACTCTTGCCCACCCCCATCAAGCCGACGAGGGCCAGCGTTCGGTCGAGCGGCGGCGTTTCGGACGGGGCGGTCACGGCCGGCGCTCCGGGCCGCGGCGAGGCGAACGCTTTTCCATGGACGTGACGTTGCTTACACGATGGCGCCGTGATGCGCCACGAAGCGGAGCCGCGATGATCGCCAGGGCCCTCGTCGCAGCCGCCTGCGTGCTGCTGGCGACCGCCGGCGCTGCGGCCGCGCAGATCAGCGCCGAACCCTTGGGCGGCCTGGGCTACTGGCGCGCCGGCGAAACCCGGCCCGACGTACCACAGGACGTCTGGCGGGGCGCGTCGGCCGCCCTGGCTGCCGATGTCCTCGGCAGGCTGGCCAGCGACAAGCCGCTTTCGCCCGCGGCTCGACGGACCGCCCTGACCCTGCTGGGAGCCGCCGCGACCGCGCCCGACGGCGCCGCCGAGGACGCCGGCCTGGCCGCGGCGCGGGTTCGCGCTCTCCTGGCCTTGGGGGACCCGGCCGCAGCGAGCGCCGTGCTCGATCGCACCCCCCGCGTCGAGGAAAGCGCCGCGCTTTCCGAAGCCGCGGCGGAGGCCGCCCTGCTCACCGGCCAGGACGAGAAGGCCTGCCGCATCGGCCAGAGCGTCCGGGCGGAGCGGGACGCGTCCTACTGGGTCAAGCTGCGCGCCTACTGCGACGCGATCGGCGGCCGCGGGCCGGCGGCGCAATTGGCCCTCACCCTGCTGGAGCAGCAGGGGGTCAAGGACGAACCGTTCTTCCGCCTGACGAATGCGGTGCTCGCCGGAGAGGGCGCGGCGACCGGGACCGCCTCGCTGCGGAACGGGCTGCATGCGGCCTTGTCCCGACGGCTGGCCCTCGATCTCGCCCCCGCGGTGGAGCGCGCCGCGCCCGCCGCCGTGGCCGTGCTGGCCGCCCAGGCGGGCGCGCCGGAGCCGGTCCGCGCGGCGGCCCAGGCGCGGGCGGCCGCGCTCGGCCTCAGCGAACGGAATCCGCCCGCCGCGGCCGAGGGGGACGCCCTGGCTGCGGCTCTGGGGGAGGCGAGGGCCGCGCTCGCGGGAGGCGGCCAGGTCGCCTCCGACGTGGTTGACGGGCTGGTCCGGATGGAGGCCGCGGCCGCGAAAGGCGCAAAAGCGCGGTTGCAGGGGGCCGTGCTGCTGCTTGCGGCGGCCGGGGCTCCCGTCCCGGGCGAGCACCGGGCTGCGGTGCTGCGGTACGAAGCGGGCGCGACGGAGGCTGGGATCGCCCGGCGCCTCGCGCTCGACCTCGCGGCGGACGAGAACCGCAAGGGGGAAGCCGCCCTGCTTGCGCTGGACGTCGCGACAGGCGCGGGCGCCGCCGGTCCGAAGCTGGCCGATCGGATCGAGATCGTCCGGGCCCTGCGCGAGGTGGGCCTGTCGCAATGGCGGCTCTGGGCGGTGGAGGGGCTGGACGCTTTGATCGCGCCGCCGCCCCCGCCGACGCGGACGCCGAAGAAGTGAGCGCCTCCGGCTGGATCGACGCCTTTCTCGAGATGATGGCGGTGGAGCGCGCGGCCGCCCGCAACACGCTGACCGCCTACGGCAAGGACTTGGCGGACGCGGAAGCCTGGCTCGGCGGCCGAGGCCGAGGGCTCGATGCAGCCGCCACCGAGGACGTGGAGGCCTACTTCGCCGACCTGAGCGCGCGCGGCCTCTCGCCGGCCACAGCCGCGCGGCGGAGAGCGGCCGTGCGGCAGTTCTATCGCTTCGCCGTCGGGGAGGGCTGGCGCACCGACGACCCCTCCCGCCGGGTGGACGCGCCCAAGAAGGGGCGATCTCTGCCGAAAGTGCTGACGCCCCACGAGGTGGAGGCCTTGATCGCCGCGGCCGGCGAGAAGGAGCCCGCCCAGGCGCTCCGCCTGCGCTGCATGATCGAGCTGACCTACGCCTCGGGTCTGCGGGTGTCGGAGTTGTTGTCTCTGCCGCTCTCGGCCCTGGCGCGCGATCCGGCGTACCTGATCGTCCGCGGAAAGGGCGGCAAGGAGCGGCTGGCGCCCCTGAACGGCGCCGCGCGGGAGGCGGTGAAGGCCTATCTGCCGGTCCGGCCGGCGTTCTTCGCCAAAGGGGTGAGCGCCAGCCCCTGGCTGTTCCCTTCGCGCGGGACGAGCGGCCGCCTGACGCCGGCCCGCTTCGCCCAGTTGCTGCAGGAGGCGGCGCGCGACGCCGGCGTCGACCCGGCCAAGGTGAGTCCGCACGTGCTGCGCCACGCCTTCGCCACCCACCTGCTGGAGGGGGGCGCGGACCTGCGCGTCGTGCAGACCCTGCTCGGCCACGCCGACATCGGCACGACCCAGATCTACACGCACGTGGCCACCGACCGGCTGCGCCAAGTGGTCGAGACCAAGCATCCGCTGGCGAAGAAGTGACGGCGGGCCGCGCCGAAACCGTGGTGCGCCTGCTCGACGTGCTCGAGGGCGGCAGCAGCGCGCCGGCGCTGGCCGAGACGGGCGACGGACGGCGGTGGGTGCTGAAGTTCTCGGGCTCGGGCGGCGGGCCGGAAGGGCTCCTGGCCGAGTTCGCAGCCGCCCGACTCGCCGCAAGCCTCGGGGCGCCGACCCCCGAAGTGCAGCCGGTGTGGCTGGAGGCCGGCCACCCCTGGGAGGTCGGCACGGACGAGTTCGACGATGTGGTGAAGCGAAGCGCCGGCTGGAACCTGGGAGTGGCCTATCTGGAAGGTGCGACTCCCGCGTCCGCCGCCGCGCTCGGCGGCCTGCCGGTGGAAGCCGCGGCTCGGATCTGGGCGGCGGACGCGGCGCTCGGCAACATCGATCGGACCCGCAGCAACCCCAACCTGCTGACGCGGGGCGAGGAGGTCTGGGCTGTGGACTGGGGGGCGTGCCTCAAGGTGCTGCGCGCCATCGCCGGACGGAGCGGGCCGCCGGTGCGACTGGTCGATCATCCCTTCGACGCGCTGGCCGACCAGCCGGGCGAGATCGGCGAGGATCTCGCGCGCGACGTGCTGGAAGCGGCGCCCGCGAGCTGGCGCCCGGCCGGCTTCGATCCGTCCGCCGCTGCGGCGGCCCTGGCCCGACCTTGAACGAGCTTGGTCCTCGCACTCGCGGGCGCTTCGCCGTGCTTGGCTATCGGATGGTCGGCTGCGCGGCCGTCGCGCTCGGCTTCGTGGGCGTGTTCCTGCCGGTTCTGCCCACCACGCCGTTCCTGCTGGTGGCGGCGTGGGCCTTCGCCCGGTCCTCGCCCCGCCTCAGCGCGTGGTTGGAGGCGCACCGGCGGTTCGGGCAGTTCCTGCGGGACTGGCGGGAGCACCGCGCCATCCCAGTCCGGGCCAAGCTGCTCGCGGCGGCGGGCATGACGGCGAGCTGGTTCGTCCTGCTGTGGCGTACGGACGGGTGGTTGGCCCCCGCGCTGGGCGGCGCGCTCATGCTGGCGGTGGCTTCGTACGTGCTCACGCGGCCCAGCGGCCCGCCCAGGCCGTTGCGCGGCGAACCCGCCCCGCTATGGTCGCCCGCGACAACAACGCGGGAGGCGGCCGATGACGGACGCGGCGGAGGCGGTCACGCCTGATGCGGTCGACGAGGCCAACGTCGGCACCAAGCCGGTCGAGGAGAAGCACCGCTTCGACGTGGCCCGGCTGGAGCGCTGGCTCGCGGCCAACGTGGAGGGCTTCTCCGGGCCGCTGGAAGTCGCCCAGTTCAAGGGGGGGCAGTCCAACCCGACCTACCAGCTCATCACGCCCCGCCAGAAGTACGTGCTGCGCCGCAAGCCGCCCGGCAAGCTGCTGCCCAGCGCTCACGCGGTGGACCGCGAATTCCGCGTCATCTCCGCCCTGAACAAGATCGACTTCCCGGTGGCCCGCGCCTACGCGCTCTGCACCGACGAGGACGTCATCGGCACCATGTTCTACGTGATGAGCATGGTGGAGGGCCGCGTCATCTGGAACGGCCAGGTCCCGGGCGTCTCCCGCGAGGAGCGCCGCGCAATCTACAAGGACCAGATCGACACCCTGGCCGCCCTGCACACCGCCGACTACCAGGCGCTCGGCCTGGAGGGCTTCGGCAAGCCCGGCAACTACTTCAAGCGTCAGATCGACCGCTGGACCAAGCAGTACTACGCCAGCGAAACGCAGAAGAACCCGGAATTCGACGAGCTGGCGGCCTGGCTGCCGGCCACGGCGCCGGAGGATACTGTCACCTCCATCGTCCACGGCGACTACCGCATCGACAACATGATCTACCACGCAGACCGGCCGAAGGTGGCCGCGGTGCTGGACTGGGAGCTGTCCACGCTCGGCAACCCACTGGCGGACTTCTCCTACCTGCTGATGAACTGGGCCATGCCGAGCGACCAGCGCTCGGGCCTGCGGGATGTCGACCTCGAGGCGTTAGGGATCCCGACCGTGCCGGAGGTGGTGGAGCGCTACGCCGCCAAGACGGGGCGCGGCGATCTGGGCAACGTGGATTGGCTGTTCAGCTACAATCTCTACCGCTTGGCGGCGATCTGCCAGGGGATCGTCGGGCGGGTGCGCGACGGCACGGCCAATCACCCCGGCGCGGTCGCCATGGAGGCCCGCGTGCCGGTGCTGGCGGGCTGGTCCTACGAGTTCGCCAAGAAGGCCGGGCTTTGATGCGAGCGGCGTTGCTGGCCGCCGCGGCGGCGCTCGCGCTCGGGAGCGTAGTCACCGCCCAGACGTCCGCTCCAGCGGACGGGGTCACCTATGTCCAGGCCGGGCGGCTGCTCGCCGATCCTGCCTCGGGGCGGGTGCTGACGAACAAGACGCTGGTCATTCGAAGCGGCCAAGTCGCGGAGATCCGGGACGGGTTCGTCGGTGACGGCCAGGTGGTCGATCTGCGCAACGCGTTCGTCCTGCCGGGTCTGATCGACAGCCACGTCCACATCACCAGCGAGAATGGGCCCACCAACCGCCTCGACGAGGTGACCAAGTCTTCCGCCGAGCAGGCGATGGACGGGGCTGGTTTCGCGCGCAAGACGCTGGAGGCGGGCTTCACCACCGTCGCTGACCTGGGCGGCGACAACGACGCCGTGTTCGCGCTCCGCAAGGCGATCACCGAGGGGAAGGTCGTGGGACCGCGGATCGTGGCCTCGGGCGCGGCCATCTCCGTCCACGGCGGCCATGGCGACACGAACGGGTATCGGTCGGACGTCAACGCCCTGCTAAGGCCGCCGAGCGTCTGCTCAGGCCCGGACGACTGCCGCCGCGCCGTGCGCCAGCAGGTGCAGGCGGGGGCCGACGTGATCAAGATCACGGCCACCGGGGGCGTGCTCTCGAACACGGCGGCCGGCCTCGCCCAGCAGTTCAGCCAGGCCGAGCTGGAGGCGATCGTCGACGCCGCGCACAGCATGGGCCGCAAGATCACCGCTCACGCTCACGGGGGCGACGGGATCAACAGCTTCCTCAAGGCGGGCGGCGACTCCATCGAGCACGGCACCTACCTGGACCAGGAGAGCATCCGGCTGTTCAAGCAGCGCGGCGCGTACCTCGTGCCGACGCTGATGGCCGGCGACTTCGTGGCGCGGGAGGCGGCCAAGCCGACGACCTATCTGACGCCCGCCCAGAAGGCCAAGGCGCTCGAGGCCGGTCCGAAGATGCTGGACATGGCGCGCCGGGCGCACGCGGGCGGCGTGAAGATCGCCTTTGGGACGGATACCGGCGTGTCGGCCCACGGCCAGAACGCGGGCGAGTTCGCACTGCTGGTCCGGGCGGGCATGACCCCGATCGAGGCGATCCGCTCGGCCACGGTCGTTGCGGCGGAGCACCTGCGTCAGCCGGACGTGGGCGCGCTCACTCCTGGCAAGGCCGCCGACCTCATCGCGGTCGCAGGCGACCCGACCAAGGACGTGGCGGAGCTGCAGCGGGTGAGCTTTGTGATGAAGGCGGGCCGCGTCTATCGCCGCGACTGAGCGGCCTCGATCGCGGGGCGAAGCATCGCTCTCAGTGCGGCCTCGTCCTCGAACCGGGCGCGAACGGGCCAGGGCACGACCCGGTCGCGCCAAGCGGGCGGAAGCCGGACCCAGTCCTTCTCGGTCGTGACGAGCCCGGCGCCGAACACCGCCGCGCGGTCGGCGAGCGCACGCAGGATCGGATCGGTCAGCGGCGCATGGTCGGGGAGGGGAGCGAAGTCGACCAACTCGCAACCTGCGGCCTTCAGCGCCCGCTCCACTTTCCACGGCTTGGCCACGCCCGCGAAACCCAGCTGAGGGCCGGGCGGAGGCTGGGCGGCCGGCTCAAGACGGGCGACCAGCACGAGTCCGGCGTCCACCACCGCAAGCAATTCAGGGTCCGGATTGTCCAGGTCTCCGGGCAGCAGCACGATCACTGCATCCGCGCGCGCCAGCCCGACCTCGAGGGGCTCCCGCATAGGGCCGGCCGGGAAGACGGAGCCTTCGCCGAAGGGCCACTCGTCCTCGCGGGTCTCGCCGTCCACGACCACCAGCGACAACGTCTTGCGCACGCTCGGGTTCTGGTGGGCGTCGTCCAACACGAGCCCCTGCGCGCCGGCCGCGACGGCGGCGCGGGCGCCTGCGGCGCGGTCGCGCGCGACCCACACAGGGGCGTCGCGCGCCAGCATCAGGGGTTCGTCCCCGACGTCCGCAGCGGTGTGGCTTGCAGCGTCGACCCGCACGGGTCCGGTTGATCGGCCCCCATACCCTCGCGACAGGGCGTGCGCGTCGACTCCTGCGGCTCGCAGCACATGCAGCAGCTCGCGCGCGATCGGCGTCTTGCCCGAGCCCCCCACCGTCAGGTTGCCCACGCTGATCACCGGCACGCCGGGATCGTAGGGGTCGGCCCGGGCGATGCGCCGGGCCGTGGCCGCAGCGTAGGCCCAGGCGACGGGACGAAGCAGGGTGCGCGTGACCGGCGCGGCCCGGCTGCGCCGATCGTACCACCAGCGGGGCGTCGAGAGCTTCACGGCAGCAAGGCGAGCAACTGACGCACGGCGCGGTCCAGCGCGCCGGTCTGGCCCTGGGCGAAAAGGCGGGCGTGCTCGGCCTGGTTGCACAGACCGGGGCCGAGCGCGCGGTCCCAGAAGGCGCTCAGCTCAGTCGGCGACCGCACCCAGGCGACGCCGCCCACGTGGTCGAGCGACGCGTAGATCGCGCGCCAGTTGCTCACGTGCGGCCCGGACGCCGCGGGACGATCGAGCCGGGCGGGTTCAAGCGGGTTGTGGCCGCCGATACCCGGAACGAGGCTGCCGCCCACGAACACGGCGCGACTGAGCCGGAGCCAGAGGCCGAGCTCGCCCAGCGTGTCGGCGACGTACACGGCTTGGGCGCCGAAGGGGTCGCCGCGCGAGCGAAGGCCCGCCTGCGCCTTGGCCGCGATGTCGGGCCCGCGGACGGGGTGGCGGGGGACGATCACCAGCAGAGGGGCGACGGGGCGCGGCTTGAGCGCCTGAAAGGCGGCCAGCACCTGTTCGTCTTCGCCGGGGTGGGTGGAGGCGGCCAGCAGCACCGGCCGACCGGCGGCGGCCAGCGTCAGCCCGGCGAGGACCTCCGGATCGGCGGGCAGGGGCTCGCCGATGAGCTTTAAGTTCAGCCGACCGTCATCGCGCGCCCCCAGCTTCGCCAGCCGGGCGGCGGCGGCGTGATCCTGGGCGAGCACCAGGTCGAAGGCGCCCAGCAAGGCACGGGCTGTCGCCGGCGCGCGCGACCAGCCTCGCAGACTGCCCTCCGACAGCCGCGCCGAAACCAGCGCCAGGCGCGCGCCTCGCCCTTTGGCCCCGAGCAGCAGGTTGGGCCAGAGCTCGCTTTCCACGAACACGGCCAGCTCCGGTCTCCAGTGATGGTGGAAGCGGCGTGCCGCGGCGGGGCCGTCGAGCGCCACGTACTGGTGCAGCACGCCTGGAGGGAGGCGTCGCCGGAGCAGCTCCGCGGATGTGACCGTGCCCGAGGTGACCAGGAGTGCCAGCTCAGGGCGCGCCGACCGCAGAGCCTCGATCAGCGGAAGCAGGGAGAGGCTCTCCCCGACGCTCGCCCCATGCAGCCAGGCGAGCGGGCCGTTCGGGCGGGGCAGGGAAGGGCGACCCAAGCGTTCGCCGAGCCGCGAGCGCTCTTCCTTGCCTTGCCGCGCACGTAGCGCGAGCAGCGCAGGCGCAAGCGGCTGGAGAGCGGCGGTCGCCGCCCGATACAGGGTCAGAGCGGGGGCGCTCACGCCAGGGCGGCCTCGGCGCGCGCGGTCAGGGACGACAGCTGGGCGGCCCAAGCCTCGCCCGCGGCGGCCGGATCGCCTTGGGGCGGCGGGAGCGGCGGGTCGAAGGCGATCACGCCCTTGCCGAAGGGGATCGGCAGCATGGCGCGATCCCAGCTGTCGAGGCGCAAGGCGGGGCGGCACGCCATGCCGACCAGCAAGGTCGGCGCGTTCGCGACGCGCGCCAGCATGGGCGGACCTTCGCCCATCTGTTCGGCGGGCCCGCGCGGACCGTCGGGCGTGACGGCTAGTCCCCCGCCGCCTCGGATCCAGCGGACCCCGTCCCGGAAGGCCGCCGACCCGCCCTTGGCCTTGGCTGGATCGCTCTTCTTGCCGGCCGAGCCGCGGATCGCGGGGAAGCCGAGCGTCTCCATGGCGCGGGCGATGAACTCGCCGTCGAGACTGAGCGAAACGAGGATGCGAGGCTCGGGCGCCGGCGGGCTGGGCCAGACGGCCGGCCCCATCGACAGACGCGAATGCCAGAAACAGACGAGCACGCCGCCTTCCCGGCCCCAGACGGCTTCGGCGTGCTCACGCCCGATCCAGCGCCAGCGGATCGTGCGCAGCGCCAGCCGCAGGTACGCCGCCAGCGCCGCCGCCGCCGCCCGCTGGATCGCGGGCGATCTGAGCGGCCTCATGCGGCCGTCTCCAGGTTCTGGCTGCGGGCCAGGCGAGCGTACAGGCCGCCCGAGCCGACCAGTTCGCCATGGCGGCCTTGCTCCACCACGCGCCCCTTCTCGATCACGTAGATGCGGTCGGCGGCGCGCACAGTGGATAGGCGATGGGCGATCAGCAAGGTGGTCCGACCCGCCATCAGCCGCTCGAGAGCCGCCTGGACCTTGGCTTCGCTCTCGGCGTCCAGCGCGCTCGTGGCCTCGTCAAGCAACAGGATGGGCGCGTCCTTCAGGAAGGCGCGCGCGATGGCGATGCGTTGGCGCTGTCCGCCCGAGAGGCGAGCGCCCGCCTCTCCAACCTCGGTTGCGTAGCCGTGAGGAAGGCCGCTGACGAACTCGTGGGCGTCGGCGGCGCGGGCCGCGGTTTCGATGTCAGCATCGCTGGCGTCTGGACGGCCGTAGGCGATGTTGGCGCGGATGGTGTCGTCGAACAGGAAGGGCTCCTGGGTGACCAGCGCGATCCGGCCGCGGAGCGAGGCGAGGCTGACCTCGCGCACGTCTTGGCCGTCGATGCGGATGGCGCCGCCCGTCACGTCGTAGAACCGCGGGATCAGGTTGAGGATGGTGCTCTTGCCGCCGCCCGAGGGGCCGACGAGGGCGACCGTCTCGCCGCGGCGGACCTCCAGGTCCACGCCGTCCAGCACGGGCGCGTCCGGGCCGTATGCGAAGTGCACGCCCTCGAAACGCACGGTCGCTTTGCGCAGAGCGAGCGGGCGAGCGCCCGGCGCATCGCGGATCCCGGGCTGCACGTCTAAGGCGGCGAACAAGCGGCGGGCGGCTGTGAGCCCCTCGGTCATCACCGTCTGAAGGTTGGTGAGCTGCCGCAGCGACTGGCTGGCGATGGTCAGGGCGACGAGGAAGGCGGTGAACTCCCCGGCGTTCATGCCCCCCGTGCGCGCGCGCCAGCCGGCGTAGAGGAACACGGCCGCCGTGACGATCATGGTCAGCGCCTCGGTCACCGGAGCGGCGGCCGCGCGGACGTTCGATCCCTTGACGATGTGGCGCTGGCGTCGGGCGATCACCTCTGCGACGCGGCCCTCTTCGGCGGCCTCACGGTTCTCGATCTTGACGATCTTGATCCCGTCCAGGCTTTCCATGACCGCGCTGGAGAGGTTCGAGGTCTCCGCCATGGCGCCCTTGGCCGCCTTGCGCGTGCGCTTGGAGAAGCGGCGCATCACCGCCCCTGCGAGCGGCGCGGCGACGATGACGATGCCGGCGAGCCAGGGGTCGTTGAAGAACATCCAGCCGACCAGGACCAGCACCGTCAGCCCATGCTGGGTGTAGTTGACGATGCCGTTGGTAGCGGCTTCCCGGATCAGCCCCGCGTCGTAAAGCACGGAGGAGACGTAGGCGCCGGTGTGCGCCTGGCGCAGGCGGGCGAGGTCGGCGCGGATCAGGTTGCCGAAGAGTTGGACCTGCACGTCGCCGACGATCCGGTGGCCGATCCGGTTGACGATAGTGGCCTGGCCTACCTGGGCGGCGGCGCGGATCAGCGCGCCGGCGACGATGGCCAGCGGGATCTGCCAGAGGCTCTGGGCGTCCTTCTCGACCAGCAGATCGTTGACCGCCGGCTCGATCACCCGCGCGAGCTGCCAGGTGACGAGCGCCACAATGGCCGCGCAGATCATGGCCACCGTCAAGGCGGTCCAGCGCGGGGCTAGGTAGGTGCGGACGATGCGGAGGGCGAGAGCGCGGGAGGATGTCTCCGGCGCAGGGTCGCCCGCAGGGGCGGTCATGGGAGAGGGGTCGCCGCCGTCGGACCTCAAGTCAAGCTGCGCCTTGTCGCGTCCGCGCCGAGCGGCGATTGTCGCGCCGCGGACGGGAGCGCATCATGGACTATGTGCGGCTTGGTAGGACGGGGCTGAAGGTCTCGCGGCTCTGTCTCGGCTGCATGACGTACGGCAGCTCCAAGTGGCGGCCCTGGGTGCTGGACGAGGAGGCGAGCCGCCCATTCTTTAAGCGGGCGCTCGAGCTTGGAATCAACTTCTTCGACACGGCGGACATGTACTCGCTGGGCGTAAGCGAGGAGGTCACCGGGCGGGCGCTGAAGGACTTCGCCAGCCGCGACGAGGTCGTGATCGCGACCAAGCTCTACAACCCGATGAGCGACGACCCGAACGCCCGAGGCCTCGGCCGCAAGCACGTCTTTCAAGCCATTGACGCCAGCCTGCGGAGGCTCGGGACGGACCACGTCGACCTCTATCAGATTCACCGGTTCGACTACGACACGCCCATCGAGGAGACCCTCGAGGCGCTGAACGACGTCGTGCGCGCGGGGAAGGCCCGCTACATCGGCGCGAGCTCCATGTGGGCGTGGCAGTTGATGAAGATGCTGGCCGTGTCGGAGGCGAACGGCTGGGCGAAGTTCGTCTCCATGCAGCCCCAGTACAACCTGGTCTACCGGGAGGAGGAGCGGGAGATGCTGCCGCTCTGCCTGGAGGAAGGCGTCGGCGTCATCCCCTGGTCGCCGCTGGCGCGGGGCTTTCTGGCCGGCAACCGGGACAAGGCCGGCGGCGGTGAGACCAGCCGGGCTCAGTCGGACGAGTTCGCCAGCCGGCTCTACTACCGGGACAACGACTTCGCCGTGCTGGACGCGGTGACCGAGGTCGCCAAGGCGCGCGGCCTGCCGAACACCCAGGTCGCGCTCGCCTGGATGCTGACGAAGCCTGCGATAACCGCCCCGATCATCGGCGCCTCCAAGCCGAACCACCTGGAGGACGCCGTCGCAGCGCTCTCGGTGAAGCTGGAAACCGAGGAGATCAAGGCGCTCGAGAAGGCGTATCGACCCAAGCCCGTCCGCGATCACACGTGAGGGCGAGGGACGTCCTGTCCGCCGGCGAGGCCCGGCGGATCGCGCTCGCGGCCCAGGGCTTCGCTGAGCCTCACCCGCCGCACCTCGACACCGGCCGCTTTCGCCGAGCGGTGCGCCGGCTTGGCGTGGTGCAGATCGACAGCGTCAACGTGCTGGTGCGCACGCACTACCTGCCGCTGTTCTCGCGCCTGGGCGCCTATGACCGGGCGCTGCTGGAAGACGAGGCCTGGGGCCGGCGCAAGTCGATGTTCGAGTACTGGGCGCACGAGGCTTCGCTGCTGCCGATCGAGCACCAGCCGTTCTTCCGCTGGCGCATGGGGGACGCGGCGAGCGGGGCGGCGGGGTACGGGGGCTTGCGCCGTTTCGCGGCCGAGCGGCGTCCCTTCATCGACGCGGTGCTGGCGGAGATCGAGCGTCGCGGCCCGCTAGCGGCGGGCGAGCTGGAGATCGAGCACCAGAAGGGCGCGGGCGGCTGGTGGGGCTGGAGCGAGGGCAAGCGCGCGGTCGAGTGGCTGTTCTGGGCGGGCCTGATCACCACCCGAACCCGGCGCGGCTTCGAGCGCGTCTACGATCTGACTGATCGGGTGCTGCCGCCTGCCGTGCGGGACGCCGCGACGCCGGAGCGCGCCGAGGCGCAGCGCGCCCTGCTGACGATCGCTGCGAGAGCCATGGGCGTCGCGACGGAGCGGGACCTGCGCGACTACTTCCGCATGGGCCTTGAGGAGACGCGCGCCCGACTGGCCGAACTGGTGGAGGGCGGGACGTTGTCGCCGGTGACGGTCAATGGCTGGGACCGGCCGGCCTTCCTCCACCCGGACGCCCGCCGACCCCGGCGAGTCGAAGCGTCGGCCCTGCTGTCGCCCTTCGACAACCTGATCTGGTTCCGGGAGCGGACCGAGCGGCTGTTCGGCGTTCGCGTGCGACTGGAGATCTACACGCCGGCCGAGAAGCGCACGCACGGCTACTACGTTCTGCCGTTCCTGCAGGGCGAGCGCATCACCGCGCGGGTCGACCTCAAGGCCGATCGCGCGGCCTGTGTCCTGCGGGTCCAAGCGGCGCACCGGGAGCCGGACGCCGATGCGGAGACGCTGGCGCGGTTGGCGGTCGAGCTGCGCCGCATGGCGGAGTGGCTGGGTCTGGAGCGCGTCGCGGTCAGCGGACGGGGCGACCTCGCCCCCGCACTGGAGGCGCTGGTCTAGCCGCGCCCGCGGTAAGGGGGCACGCCTTGGTCCGGGATCCACAGGCCTTCCGGCGCCGGACCCGATTGCCAGAAGACGTCGATCGGTATGCCGCCTCGAGGGTACCAGTACCCGCCGATCCGCAGCCAGCGAGGCTCGGCCACCTCCACGATCTTGCGGCCGATCGCGACCGTGCAGTCCTCGTGAAAGGCTCCGTGATCGCGGAACGAGCCGAGATAGAGCTTCAGCGACTTGGACTCGATCAGCCAGTCGGCGGGCGCGTAGTCGATGACCAAGTGCGCGAAGTCCGGCTGGCCCGTCACTGGGCAGAGCGAGGTGAACTCCGGCGCCACGAACCGCGCCAGGTACAATGTGTCGTTCTGCGGGTTGGGCACCCGCTCCAGCACGGCGGCTTCGGGCGAGGCGGGTCGGTCGACCGCGCGGCCGAGCTGGGTCACCTGGACTTCAGACATGGCGGCGCACCTAGGCGGCGAGCGGCGGTGATGCAACATGCGCCCTATGGACGACCCTCGCGCCGAGCTGGCCGCCCGGCTGTACGCGGCGGTCACCCCGCTCAGACCGGACGACGACGTCCTGAAGGCCCTCCTGAGCGCCGCCACGATCGAGACATACGAGACCGGCGAGGTGCTTCACTGGGCCGGCGACCCGCCCCGCGCCTACTGGTTCGTGGTTCACGGCGTCTTTCGATACCACTACCTCCGCGAGGGCTTGGAGCGGACGGGCCAGTTTTTCTCGCGGGGCATGTTCTTCGGCGGCGGGAGCGGCGTGCTGACCTATGATGCGGCGACGCGAGGGGCGGTGCTCGCCCTGCCCAAGGCTGCCCTCGACCGGGCGCTTGATCGTGACCACGCGGTCGAGCGGTTCCTCCGGCTCGGGCTCGAGGAGGCTCTCGCAGGCGCGCAGCGGCGCAGCGCCGCGCTGCTGCAGCTGTCGGCTCAGGACCGCTACGAGCGCCTGCTGCGGGATCGGCCGGAGGTGGCTGGGACCGTCCCGCTGCACATGGTCGCCACCTACCTGGGGGTCACGCCGGAAGCACTGAGCCGGATTCGCCGACGGCGCGTTTCGGGCTGATCAGAACCACGGCCAAGGCGAGCAAGCAGAACTGCCAGAAGAGGCCGCTGATCAGCAGAAGGGGACCCGCCTCCACCCCGAACAAGGCTGGAATGCCGCCGATCAGCAGCGTGCCCGACGCCAGGAAGGCGAGGCCGAGCCGCGGCCGACCCCCGGCGCGCAGCGCCAGGGCCAGGACGATCGTCCACAGTCCGGCGAAGAGGCAGACTCCCAGGAACTCGCCCACTGCCCCCGCATAGGTGTTGAACGCGTCGTAGAGCGCGCTGAGGGTCGCCCGCGTCTCCGGCGTCGCGCCCGGCGCTTGGTAGGCGGCCGCCAACTCGGGCATCAGGAAGAGCCAGCGGGTGAGGCCGAGGACCTTCGCCAGCCCGGCGACCGCGGCGAGCGAAACGAGCAGGTCGCCCAGGGCTCCGCCCGCTCCGATGGCGCGGCGCACCAACGGTCCCGCGAGCACCAGCAGGGCGGCGCTGGTGAAGTAGCTGCCGTACCCCAGAGCGACTGCGCTCGCCTGCTGGGCCACGAGCGGCAGAGCCTCGGAGGCGGGAAGGTCGAGGCTGGCGGGCCAGTTGATCGCCGAGGACAGGACCAAGAAGGCGAGCAGCATCAGGGCGAATTGGAGGATCAAGACCGCTGCTGCGGCGAGCCGGACCTCATGAGACTCGGCTGGAGACGTCGGATGCATGTCGAACTCCGCGGCCCGCCGCTTGCGGGCGCTCGAACAATGCCGGGGCCCGCCCTGCTCGCCTTGATCCGGGTCAAGATCGCGCCTTGACCCGTCGCCCTCTCTCCGCCGAAAGCGGCGCGTGGCCGTTTACACCGACATCGACGCAGAGGCGCTGAGCCAGCTGCTGGCGGGCTATGACCTGGGCGAGCCCGTGTCGCTGAACGGCGTGGCCGAGGGTGTCGAGAACTCCAATTTTCGGCTGGAGACGGAGCGGGGCGCCTACTTCCTGACCGTGTTCGAGCGGCGGGTGCGCGAAGCTGACCTGCCGTTCTTTCTGGAGCTGATGCGGCACCTGGCGGGCCGGGGGTTTCCGTGCCCGGAGCCGCAACCTGACCGCCGCGGTCGCCTGCTCGCTCGAGTCCAGGGCAAGCCGGCGGTGATCGTCAGCTTCATGCCCGGGCGCACGCTGAAGCGGCCCAACGTGCGGCAATGCCGGGCGGCGGGGGAGGGGCTGGCGCGGTTGCATCTGGCGGCCGAGGGCTTCTCCATGCGGCGCGCCAACGACCTGGGTCAGCCCGCCTGGGGCGCGCAGTTCGCGCCGCTTCGTCGCGCCGCGGAAACGTTGAAGCCGGGGCTCTCGGCCGAGATCGACGAGGACTTGAGCGCCCTGGCCCTCGCCTGGCCGCGCGGGCTGCCGGCGGGGACGATCCACGCCGACCTGTTTCCCGACAACACCATGTTCGAGGGCGACCGCCTCGTGGGCGCGATCGACTTCTACTTCGCCTGCACCGACCTCTTCGCCTATGACCTCGCCGTCTGCCTGAACAGCTGGTGCTTCGAGACGGACGGCTCGTTCAACCTGACCCACGCCCGCGCCTTCGTGACCGGTTACGAGAGCCGCCGGCCGCTTTCGCCGGACGAGCGCAACGCCCTGCCGCTGCTCGCCCGCGGGGCCGCCATGCGCTTCTTCCTTACCCGGCTGAACGACTGGGGAACGACGCCCGAAGGCGCTCTCGTCAAGCCGAAGGACCCGATGGAGTACGCGGCGCGGCTGCGCTTCCATCGCGAGGCCATGGGGCTGGCCCTCTTCGGAGAAGACGCGTGACGCCTCAGGTGACGATCTACACGGACGGCGCCTGCAAGGGGAATCCAGGTCCCGGCGGATGGGGCGCGATCCTGATCTCCGGCGCGCACCGTAAGGAGCTTCACGGCGGCGAGCGGGTCACCACCAACAACCGCATGGAGCTGATGGGCGCGATCTCCGCCCTGGAGGCCCTGACCAAGCCCTGCCGCGTCGACCTGCACACCGACAGCCAGTACGTGCGCAAGGGCATCAGCGAGTGGATCCACGGCTGGAAGGCCCGCGGTTGGAAGACGGCCGACAAGTCGCCGGTGAAGAACGAGGACCTCTGGCGTCGGCTGGACGCCGCCCGCGCCAAGCACGATGTGAAGTGGCACTGGGTCAAGGGTCACGCCGGCGACCCGCTGAACGAGCGGGCGGATGAACTGGCCAACGTCGGCTGCCGCGAAGCGAGCGGCACGGCGGCCGCCTAGACGCTCACCAGAGCGGGTCGGGCTCCCGGCCCAGCAGGGCTTCCTCGATGCGCCGGCGGGTGGACGGCCCGGTCCCGGCCGGCAGCGCGTCCGGCGCGAACCAGCCTCGGTCGTGGATTTCGCCGCGGCCGGTGGCGTCGCACGCCGTAAAGCCGTCCACGCGGTAGAGGGCGACGTGATCGCCCGGAAAGCGCCGGCCGTTGTCGTGCAACGAGAGCAGGCGAGGGCGGGTGGTGGCTCTCACGCCCGCCTCCTCTTCCAGCTCGCGGGCGACCGCCGTCTCGAACGTCTCGCCACGCTCAACCCCGCCGCCAGGCAGGTGCCACCCCGGCACGTAGGTGTGCTCGATGAGAAGCACGCGGCCGTCCTCGTCCGTGACCACCGCCCGCACGCCGAAGGTCAGCCCCCGCATGGTTCGCGCGTAAGCGAAAAACAGCGGCCGGTAGTAAGGCTCGATGCGGCGGCGCCAGAGCATGCGTCCGGCCATAGCCAGCCTTCGGACGCGCGTCACGCGTACGAAGGGATCAATCGCAGGGCTTGATCAAGAGGCTGAAGAGCATACATTCCTAGCTCGTTTAGCTTCGGTCTTTGACATCGATGCGGTTGACCCTTGGCGGGGAGCCGGCGGACGGCAAGGCCGTTAAGGCCGCATGGCCGCTGTTTCGGGCGGCCTTGCAGGCTCGCCCTCGACAGCGTCGGGCGGCTTGGACTATCCCGCGGGCAACGGAGCTCCCATGGCCGCCATTCTGACCATCCTCGTCTTCCTGCTCGTGATCCTGGGTCTGAACTTCTTCGAGTTCGGGCGCGGCGACTGACGGCTCACCCGCCATGGCCTGACCACGTCCGCGTCCTGCTCCAGGGCGTGGAGGTGTTCGTGCGCTCGGGCCTGCACGACTGGGAGCGGGACCCGGCCAACCCCAACCGCCTGCTCGTGGATGTGGAGATGTGGGCCGACGATGCGGGCCCGGACGCGCCGCTGATCGACTACGACCGCATCCGCCAGGGCCTGCTCGCGTGGCGGGACCGCGAGCACGTGGACCTGCTCGAAACCCTTGTGGAGGACGGGCTTGCGCTCTGCTGGAGCCTGCCCAGGGTGCAGGCGGCCCGCGTCCGGGTGGTCAAGCCCGACATTTTCCCCGAGGCTGCGGCGGCTGGCGTCGAGGTCTTCCGCAAGCGGCCGGCCGGCGCGTGATGCGGCCCAAGGCGCTGGTCACCGGAGCGGGCCGGCGGCTCGGCGCACACTTCGCCATCGGGCTGGCGAAGGCCGGCTGGGACCTCGCGATCCACTACAACAGCTCCGAAACTGAGGCCCAGGGCGTCGCCGCTCGCGTCGAGGCCGAGGGCGGCCGGGCGATGATCTTCGGTTGCGATCTTCGCGATCCCCAGGCGGTGATCGCGCTCATCCCGACCATCCACTCCCGCTATGGCGCGATCACGGCGATCATCAACAGCGCCTCGCTGTTCAGCTACGACACGCTGGACACGCTGACGCCCGAGCGGCTGAACACCCATCTGGCCGTGAACCTCGCAGCGCCCCTGCTGCTGACCCAGGCGTTCGCACGGCAGGTCCTCGACGGGGAGGTCGGGGTCGTGGTCAACATCCTCGACCAGAAGGTCGCCGCCCCGAATCCGGACTACTTCTCCTACACCGCCGGCAAGGTGGCCCTCGCGGGCATGACCCGGGCGATGGCGCTGGCGCTGGCGCCGCGCGTGCGGCTCTGCGGGATCTCGCCGGGCGTGACCCTGCCGAGCGGCAAACAGACTGCGGACGATTTCCAGCGCGCGTCGGCGGCGACCCCGCTGGGCGTTAGCAGCACCCCCGACGATCTCATGGCCGCCTTGCTGCTGATCCTGCGCACGCCGTCCCTGACCGGGCAGATCATCACGGTCGATGGCGGCGAGAGCCTGCTCCACCGCGAACGCGATGTCGCCTACGACTCGAGCGTGTGAACGCCAGCAGGCGATCACTTCACGCCTTTTCGGGGAACGAAGGCCTCCCAAGCCCGGTTCAGCAGGGGTCCACGAACCGGAGCGTCGATCTGTGCTGGCTATGGAGTACCGCGGCCCGTTGAGGGTCCGCCTTGAGCAGAAGCCCATGCCGCGGATCGAACATCCGGAGGATGCGATCGTCCGCGTGACCCGGACCTGCATCTGCGGCTCGGACCTGCACCTCTACAACGGCGAGGTGCCCGACACCCGGGTCGGGATGACCTTCGGCCACGAGTTCTGCGGGATCGTGGAGGAGGTCGGGTCTGCGGTGGAGAACCTCTCCCGAGGCGACCACGTGTTGGTCCCGTTCAACATCGCCTGCGGCCGGTGCCACTTCTGCAAGCAGGGCCTGTTCGGCAACTGCCACGAGTCCAACGCCCAAGCGACGGCGGTGGGCGCGATCTTCGGCTACTCGCACACTGCCGGCGGCTATGACGGCGGGCAGGCCGAGTATGTGCGCGTGCCTTATGCGGATGTCGGGCCCACCGTGATCCCGTCCTGGATGGATCCGGACGACGCAGTGCTCCTCACCGACGTCGTTCCGACCGGGTACCAGGCGGCCGAGATGGGCGGAATCCAGACCGGCGACACGGTCGTGGTGTTCGGCGCCGGTCCCGTGGGGATCCTGGCCGCCCGATGCGCCTGGCTGTTCGGCGCAGGCCGGGTGATCGTGATCGACCACCTCGACTATCGGCTGGAGTTCGTGCGGCGCTACGCCCCGGCCGAGGTCTACAATTTCAACGAGATCGGCGACCCGGTCGTGTTCCTGAAGAAGCAGACCGACTCGCTCGGCGCGGACGTCTGCATCGACGCCGTCGGCGCGGACGCCTCGGGGAACCTGCTGCACGCGCTCATCGGCAAGAAGCTGAAGCTGGAGGCGGGGTCGCCCATCGCCCTGCATTGGGCGATCAACTCGGTGAAGAAGGGCGGGGTTGTCTCGATCGTCGGCGTCTACGGACCCACCGGCAACATGATCCCGATCGGCAACGTCGTAAACAAGGGCATCACCATCCGTGCCAACCAGGCCTCGGTGAAGCGGCACCTGCCCAAATTGATCGAACACATCAAAGCCGGACGGCTGAACCCGAAAGAGATCATCACGCATCGGGCGCCGCTCGAGGACGTGGCCGATCTCTACCACATCTTCGCGGCCAAACTGGACGGGTGCATCAAGCCTGTGATGGTTCCGAGGGGTGCAGCGTGACGGAGCGGAGACTCGCCATGCGACCGACCTCGGTCATCGATCCCTCGAAGGTTCCGGGGTGGGGCGTGGACGCCGACCGGCGAAACGACCCGACCTACCCGATGCGGGATCGCGACAAGGACGACTCCCCTGGAATGAACTGGGCGCGACCGCCGCTGCAAGAGCCCAGGATCGAGGTCCTGAGGTCGATCGAGCATAACCGGCTGCCCGCCGCGCTCGGGACCTCCGTCCCGCCCTCGGGTCTAAGCGGCGAGATCCGGCGGCGCGCGTTCCGCTACAGCGAATCCCAGTGGGCGCACTGGCTGCTGCTGATGCTGGCCGACCGGATCAACGTCGCCGAGGGGCTTCTCGACGACGCGCGCCGGGGCAAGCTCCCCAATCTCTTCTCGGAGATGGGTCTCGGGTCCGAGCTGAAGCATGACCGCAAGCGCGCGCTCACGAGCGCCGTCGTCGCGGCCGGAGCGGTCCTGGCGCTGGTCGTCGTCGTTCGCGGTCTGCAGAGCCGGGACTGACGTCCGCGCGCGCCGGGCGAACGCCCGTCTAGGTCCGCAACCGCCGCATCAGCGCCGTCGTGGACGGATCATGTGCGCCGACGGACTCGCCCTGCCACTCCGCGAGGATGCGGCCGGCGAGGGACTTGCCGAGCTCCACGCCCCACTGGTCGAAGCTGTTGATCCCCAGCAGCACGCCTTCGACGAAGGTCTTGTGCTCGTAGAGGGCGAGCAGCGCGCCGAGAGCTTGGGGCGTGAGCCGATCCAGCACGATCATCGTGGACGGTCGGTCGCCTGGGAAGGTTCGCTGCGGCGCGAGCTCGTCGATCGCCGCGCGGTCGAGGCCCTTGGCGGCGAGCTCCTCCCGGACCTCCGCTTGGGAGCGGCCGATGAGCAGCGCCTCGGCCTGCGCCAGCACGTTGGCGAGCAGCTTGCCGTGAGCGTCCGCCGGACCCTCGTCGTGGCAGGCCACGGCGACGAACTCGACCGGAATCACGTCCGTGCCCTGGTGCAGCAGCTGGAAGAACGCGTGCTGGCCGTTGGTGCCGGCGTCTCCGAACACCACCGGCGCGGTGGGGCGCGTGACGGCTCGTCCGTCGGCCCGCACGCGCTTGCCGTTCGACTCCATCTCCAGCTGCTGGAGGAAGTTGGGCAGCAGCCGCAGGCGCTGGGCGTACGGGACCACGGCCCGGGCCGGGCGCTCGAGGCCGTTGCGGTTCAGGAGCTGTGTCAGCGCCAGCAGCACGGGCGCATTCCGGTCGACGGCGGCGCTGGTGAAGTGATCGTCCATGCCGGCCGCCCCATCCAGGAACCCCTGGAAAGCGGCCCAGCCCAGGCCGATGGCGCAGGACAGGCCCACCGCCGACCAGACCGAGAACCTCCCCCCGACCCAGTCGCGAAAGGCGAACACTCGGTCTTGCGGCACGCCGAAGGCGGCGGCGCGGTCAGGCGCGGCGCTCACCGCAGCAAGGTGCGCGCTGACGTCAGGCCCGAGCGCGGCCTGCAGCCAGGCCCGCGCCGCTTCGGCGTTGGACAGAGTTTCGAGGGTGGTGAAGGTCTTGGAAACGGTGACGACCAACGTTTCGCGCGGGTCGAGTCCGTGCAGTGCGGCGGCGATCTCCGCCCCGTCGACGTTGGCGACGAAGCGCAGCTCGATGGTCGAGTCGAGCGGCCGGAGGGCCTCCCAGACCAGCCGCGGGCCCAGGTCCGAGCCCCCGATCCCGATGTGGACCACCGCCCTGAACGGCCGACCATCGGCGGCGGTCAGCGCGCCTGAGCGGACGCCCTCGGCGAAGTCCCTCATGCGAGCGCGCACCGCGTCCACTTCGCCCGAAACCGGCTCCCCGTCGGCCGAGTAGCTGGCGTCGGCGGCTGCGCGAAGCGCTGGATGCAGCACGGCGCGGCCCTCGGACCTATTCACCACCGCGCCGGCGAACAGGGCGTCGCGCCGGGGCCCCAGCTCCAGCACACGGCAGAGCTCCACGCCGGCGGCCAGGGCCTCCGCCGACCAGGGCTGCTTGGAGAGGTCGAGATGGAGGCCGGCCGCGTCCAGCGTCAAGCGGTCGAGCCGGTCGGGCTCGGCGGCGAAGCGGTCGAGAATGGGCGTGCGGGCCGCCTCCCGGGCCGCGCGCTCGAACTGGACCCAAGCGACATCGGGATCGGCGGTCATGCGGACCTCTCAAGGTGGGTCGTGTGGCGCGACGCTTGCACGGGCGAGGGGGCGCCCGGCGACCACGGAATGTTCACGACGGGCCTCGTATCAGCTTGCGACCGTTCTGGAAGGGAGCTTCCGCCATGTCCTGCGCCGCCCTGGCCCTCGCCGCCGCTCTGACCGCCGCTCCGACCGCCGCGCCGGCTGGAGCCCTGACCCGCGAACCCCTGTTCGCGGACATCGTCTCCCGCGCCGAGCGCCTGGAAGCGGAGGCCCGCACCTTCAAGGGCCGGAACCTGGCCGACCTGGACCGTTTCAAGGGGGAGGTGGCGCGTCTGGCCGAGCTGGACATGCAAGGTCACGTGACGCTGCGTGAGCGGGGCACCGACGGCGATCTCAAGTGCATCCTGAAGGGGATCAGCCAGGATTTGCCCAAGAAGCTGGAGCAGCTGGAGGCGGCCAAGGACGACTTCCACCGCGGCATGGCGGTGGACGAGCTGGTCGCGCTCCTGGACGACAATCAAGCCGTGGTCACCCAGCCGCCAGGACCGGCGACGCCGCCGCCGGCCGAAAGCTGACCTTACGCCCGCTGGAACGGATAGAAGTTCGACCCTAGGCCGAGCAGGCCCGTGAGTTCGTCCAGCGCGGAGCGGCTCTCGGTGATCAATGCCGGGTCGCCCAGGTCGGCGGGACTGAGCCGGTCGCGGTAGCGGCGCCGCACCCACTCGGACAGGCGGTCGTACAGCTCGGGCGTCAAGCGCTGTGCAGGATTCGTCGCCGCCAGCTCTTCAGCGGTCAGCACCACGCGAAGGCGGAGGCACGCGGGGCCGCCGCCGTTCCGCATGCTCTGGCGCACGTCCACGTACTCGACCCGGCCGATCGGGCCGTTGCCGGCGACCAGTCGCTCGGCCGTGGCCCGGGCGCTCGGCGTCTCGGCGACTTCAACCGGGCAGAGCAGGGTGAGGCGGTCCTCGCCAGGGACGTCGAGCAGCTGGCTGTTGAACAGGTAGGAGGTGACTGCCTCCGCGAGCGGCAGGTCAGCTTCCGCCACGACCACGAACACCGGCTCAAACAGGCCATCCGCGGCGCGGCGCACGGCGTCATGAACCGCCGCCGTGTCTTTGAAGGCGGCTTCGTGATGGAAAAGGCAGGTGCGGGTCCCGACACAGACCACGTCGTTGTGGAAGGCGCCGGCCTCGATCGCCCGGCGCGACTGTTGGGCCAGCACCGGACGGCGGGATCCGTGCAGCCGGACCAGGGCCTCGCACGCCTCCCAGGTCTGCCGGGCGGGGTAGCGGCCCTCCCAGACCGTCGCCGTGCGGCCCCACACGAACAGCTCCACGCCGGGACCACCTTGGGACCCGCAGAGTCGGACGTGATTGGCCGCGCCCTCGTCGGCGAAGGCGCCGTGGGCGTGCAGCGGCGCGTGAACGACGAAGCGCTCGGGATCGGGAAACAGAGCGCGCAGAGATCGGGCGGTCTGTTCGGGCTCCAGGCTGCGGTGAAGCTGTGCCAGCAGGTTGGCGGGCGTGAGGTGCAGGCGGCCGTCGGCGGAGTCCGCGGAAGGGGTCACCGTGGCGGCGTTGGCGGCCCACATGGCCGACGCGGACCAGGCGGCGCCGACGAGCGGCGAGTCCGCGTATCGGGTGCTCTCCGGCAGGCCCACGCTCGCCAGGAAGGCGGCGTTCGGCCTGTCGTGGGGCGGCAGCACGAATTGGGGAAGGCCCATTTCGGCCACCCGCCGCATCTTCGTCAGCCCTTCAAGGGCGGCGGCGCGGGGGTCCGACACCGCGCCGAAATTGCGCTCGCTGGCCAGGTTGCCGACCGACAGGCCGGCGTAGTTGTGGGAAGGCCCGATCAGCCCGTCCGCGTTCGCCTCCCACGCCTCTCCCCCACCGGGAGAGGCGGTCATGGGCGAAGGCCCTTCAACTCGCCCCTTATGTCCACCACCGACGGGGTCTCGAAGCTGGCGACCGGGTAAGCGCAGTAGTCCGCCGCGTAATAGGCGCTGGGCCGGTGATTGCCGCTGGCGCCGAGGCCGCCGAAGGGCATGTCGCCCGCAGCCCCGGTGGTCGGCCGATTCCAGTTCACCACGCCCGCTCGCGACAGGGCGAGGAAGCGCCTCCAAAGCCCCTCGTCGTTGGACAGCAGCCCGGCCGAGAGGCCGAACCGGGTGCGGTTCGCCTCCTCGACCGCCGCTTCGAACGTGTCGACCCGGACCACCTGCAGCAGGGGCGCGAAGATCTCCTCGTCCGGGCGGTCGTTCATCGGCGTCACGTCGAACAGGCCGGGGCCGACGAAGGCCGCGCCGAGGTCGTCGCGTCGCGCGAAGGGCCGCAGCGCACGGGCGCCGCGGGCGAGCAGGCGGTCGGCTTGCTCCAGGGCCCCCGCCGCAGTGCGCTCGGAGATGAGCGGGCCCATGTAGGGCTCCTCCGCCCCGTTCCAGCGGCCGACCACGAGCCGGTCCGCGAGCGCGGCGACGGCATCGACGATCGCGTCGCCATCGGCCCCGGCCGGCACGATCAGGCGGCGGGCGCAGGAGCAGCGCTGGCCGGTGGTCACGAAGGCAGACTGCACCACGAGCGCCGCCGCGGCCTCGGGATCACCCGCGTCCCAGACCACCAGGGGATTGTTGCCGCCGAGCTCTAGCGCCAGGATCACGTGAGGGTTTTCGGCGAACTTGCGGCGAAACACGTCCCCGGCGGCCGCCGAGCCGGTGAAGAACAGGCCGTCGATCGGCTGGTCCAACAAGGCCTGGCCCACCTCGCGTCCGCCCTGGATCAGGTTCACGACACCAGCGGGCAGCCCCGCCGCCTCCAGCGCCTCGACCAGCAGTTCGCCGGCCCAGGGCGTCTCCTCCGAGGGCTTGAACACCACCGTGTCGCCGGCGAGCAGGGCCGGCACGATGTGCCCGTTCGGCAGGTGGCCGGGGAAGTTGTAGGGCCCGAGCACGGCGGCGACCCCGTGCGGTTTATGGCGGAGCACCGCTCGCCCAAAAGCCGTTTCGGTTTCTCGCGTTCCTGCGCGCTCCCGCCAGGCGCGGACCGAGACGTCCAACTTGCCGATCATGGAGGCGAGTTCGGCCTTGGTCTCCCACAGCGCCTTTCCGGTCTCCCGGGACAGGGCTTCGGCGAAGGCGGGGGCTCGCGCGCGCAGCTCGGCCTGATAGCGCTGCAGCACCGCCAAGCGGTCGGCCTCGTCGGCCGTGGCCCAAGGTTCGAACGCCCCTCGAGCCGCGCTCACGGCGTCGGCGACGTCGGTCTCCGAGGCGGTCGCGCCGGCCCAGACCACCTCGCCGGCGGCCGGGTCGCGGGACCGCAGCGCGGCCCCGCCGCCCGGGCGCCAGGCGCCCCCGATGAACTGGCCCCGGCTCACACGCGTGCTCCTGCGTTGACCTTGACCCGGACGATCTCCCCCTCGCTCACGCGGAGGACCTCGGCCGTCTCCGGCGACAGGGTCGCCACACCCTCCTCTATGGCGACGCGGGCGAAGGCGGCGCGGAAATCCTGGATCCGCTCGGCGGAGACCAGCGCCGTCGCGCCGTCGGCCTCGCCGATCCGGGCGCGAAGCCGCAAGCTGTCGCGCACCGTGCGGATGTCGTCGCGATGGGCCGTCACGGTCGGGCCGGCGTCGAAGATGTCGACGAGCCCGTTAGGCCGGAAGCCTTCCTTCTGGAGCATGGCGAACGCCGCTTCGCCCTCGCGATGAACCCGGCCCACCGACGTGCGAGCGGGTTCGGGCAGCAGCTCCACGTAGATCGGGTGGCGGGGCGCCAGGTCGAGGATGAACTGGCCATCGGTTGAGGCGCTCATCCGGTCCGCCTCGTCGAAGGGCAGGCGGAAGAACTTGCAGGAGACGTTCTCCCAGAACGGGCAGGAGCCGTCGTCGTCGAACCAGCCGCGAAGCTCGGCGAGCACCTGGTCGGCGAAGCGAGGCGGGTCGGCGGCGATGAGCAGGTACCGGCTTTGAGCCAGCAGCCGCCCGGCGCCGCCCGCTCGGCGCTCAGGACGAAGGAAGAGGGACCCGACCTCGGACCAGCCGGCGCACTCGTTCACCAGCACCAGCGCCTTGTGGTCGAACCGGGTGCCGACGGCCGAGGAGTGCTGCGCCAGCGTCACCACGCGGAAGGAGAAGAACGGGCGTTTGAGGCCGACCCCCGCCTTCACCCCGGCGACGCCTTCGACGCGGCCGGTCTCGGTGTCCTCAAGCATCAAGGTGTACCAGCACTCAAGGGGCGCCAGTTCGCCGCTGAAGCTGGCCTGGGAGGTGGCGAGCCGCATGCGCAGCGTCGGCTCGTCGTCAGGCAGGCTGGTGAAGCCGCGCCCGGACAGGACGGCGAGCTCCATCAGCGACCTGAAGTCCGCGGGGCCGGCGGGCCGGACGACCAGCATCTAGGCGCGCTCCATCAGGGCATGGATCGCACGGGCGTCGATGCTCCCGTCGGCCAGCTTGCAGAGGATCGCCGCCGAGAGCTGCGCCCGCTCCACGAAGCTGTCGGGCCAGGCGTGCTCGGCTTCGGAGTGGATGTCCCCGCCGCGGACGCCCAGGGTGTCAAGGTTCGGCAGGCCGGCGGCGAACAGGTTGTTGCCCTCGCAGACGCCGCCCGAGGGCTTCCAGCTCAGGTCCACGCCCACCAGCGCCGCCGCGCTGCGCGCCCCATCGAACAGGGCCTGCTGGGCGGGCGTGACCGGCTTGGGCGGCCGTGTGAAGCCGCCGTGCAGCCTTGCGCTCAGGCCGTCGCCGACCGACAGCGCACGCCCGATCTCGGCATCGATCCAGGCGGCGTCCTCGGGGGCGGGGAGGCGGACGTTGAAGCGCACCACGGCCGTGTCGGGGACCATGTTGCTGGGCCCTCCGCCGTCGATCTTCGCCACGTTGACGGTGACGCCGTCGCGCCGGCCGTTGAGGGCGTCCAGGCTCTCGGCGATACGAGCGGCGGCGACGATCGCGTTGCGCCCCGCCGCGAAGTCCCGCCCCGCATGCGCGGCGCGACCCCGCACCACGATGGAGAAATTGCCCGATCCCTTGCGGCTGGAAGCGAGGGCCCCGTCGCCGAGCGCCGGCTCGTAGGTCAGGCCCACGTGTGCGCGAGCGGCGGCTTGCGCGAGGCAGGGGGCGGAGGCGAGGGAGCCGATCTCCTCGTCGGGCGAGAGGAGCACGCGCCAGCCGACGTTGGTGGCCGCTGGATGCGCCTCAAACGCTTCCAGGGTCGCGAGCATGACGCTGATCCCGCCCTTCATGTCCGCAATTCCGGGGCCGCGGAGTGCGCCGTCGGCACGGGCGACAACCTCGCGGAACCGCGTCTCGGCCCCGTACACCGTGTCGTAGTGCCCGGTCAGCAAGACCTGCACGGGGGCGTCCGGGCGCACGGCGAGACTTAGGGCGTCGGGGTGGGCCTGCTCGCGTTCGAGACCGTCGGCGCCGACCTCGACGGAGGGGGCGAGGGGGAGTCGTTCGACCTGACCATCGAAACGGGCGAGCTCGGTCTCCAAGGCGGCGCGCTGTCGCTCAAGGCCCTCGAGGTTGCGGCTGCCGCTGTTGATGGCGCACCATGCCACGGCGCGCTCGACCACCTCTTGCCCGCGCTCGGCCAAAGCGTCGGCCACGGCGCGATCGGCGGGCTCCAGTCTCATGGCCGAGCTTTAGCCGGGCGGGCGCCCCGGCGTAACCCCTCAAAAGTTGCGTCTGTAACGAACTGAGACGCGCGTGCCGGACTCCCCGCCCAGGCGCGATACCAGCGAAAGGTTACGCCGGACCCGCCACTCCACCTCCGCAACCGGACCCTCGCGCCCGCCGCCGATCAGCTCCAGGTAGACGTCGTCGGTCAGGTACTTGCCCCCAGCGATCGCCGTTCCCGCCGCCCCGCCGACCAAAGCCAGGCGGTCAAGCCCGGCCAGGCTGCGAAGGTTGCCGACGACGTCGAAACCGCCGCCCGACGAGAGGGCGGCTAGTGACGAGGCCAACTGCGCGGCTTCGAGCGGGGTCAGCTGCGAGGCGGAACGGCCGAACAGCACCTGGGAGAGAATCTCGTCCTGGGGCAGCTGGGGTGTGGAGCTCAGGGCCACGATGGGCTCTTCGGCGGTGCCGGTCACCCGCACGCGCGCCGTCAGGGCGGGATCGTCGCGGACGGCCGTCAGGTCGAGTCGGATGTTGGCGGGGTCGCTGGCCAGGCGGATGGTGCTGCGATCGTCGAACTCGAACCGCTTGCCGGCGAACTCGAACGTTCCCCGCACGACGCGGGCCACACCCGTCAGCTGCGGCGCCGCCGTGTCGCCCCGCACGGCGGCGTCGAGCGAGAGCTCCAAGTCCAGCCCTCGACCCCGCACGAACACGCCGCGCGGCGCGTCGATGGCGACGTCCAGGGTCACGGCGGGACCGGCGGCGGCTGGTCTGGCGGCGGCCGCCGCCCGACGGCGTTCAGCGGCGGTCGCGGCGGCGGGCTTGTTGATTTCCACCACGTCGATAGTCACGACGCCAGCGGCGTTCGGCGGATTGGCCGCGATCTCCGCCTCGTCCACGCGCAGGCGCCCGGAGATGGCGTTCTCGCCCTTCGCGTTCCGGGCGACGTTCACCGTGCCCGACGCCGTCGCCTCGCCCAGTTCACTGTCGAGGATGCTGAAGCGGGTCAGGTCCAGGCTGAAGGTGGACGGCTCTCCTTTGGCCAGGCCGATCCGGCCCGAACCGCTGAGGCGTCCGCGCCCGCCGTCCTGGGCCGTCACCGAGCGAACCACCACCGCGCGGTCGGCGAGATCGGAGCGCAGCTCGAAGTCGCGGAGTTCGAGCCCCGTCGCCGCGTCGCGGAAGCGGCCGTTGCTGACATTGGCCGTGCCGGTCGCGCGAGGGCTGCGGAGCGTGCCCCCGATGGTTCCGGAGGCGGTGAGCTGACCCGACAAGGTGCGCTCCGCCCCGAAGAACAGATCCCACAGGGAGCGGAGTTCGCCGTTCGCGGCGAAGCTCCCTCGGATCGGCTGGGTGCGGTTGACGGCGAGGCGCAGCGGCTGGGCCGAGGCTTCGGCCGGCAGGTCGACATCGGCCTGGGCCCGCAAGCCCGCCGCGTTCACGGCGTTGGCCGTCACCCGCAGCCGCCCGTCCGTCAGGACCGCCTGGACTCGGCCGTCGACCGCCAGCTCGGTCGGGGCGTCGAGGCTGCGGGCGTTGTCGAGAACCGCGTTCAAGGTCCCGGTGAGGCGATTGCCCTGACCCTGCAGGACCAGGCGCGCGTCGGCGCGACCTGCGAAGTCGGGGCTGAAAGTGGAGATCTCCACACCGTCGAGCGTCGCCTGGGCGTTCACGCGATCGCCGACCTGACGGCCGTCCACCACCGCCGTGCCGCCCCCGACCGCGAGGCGGCCGCGGATGCTGCGTTGCTCGGGGGCCAGCGCCAGGACCACGGGATCGAGGATGCGGAAGGCGACCTCCCGGGCCTCGCCTGAGCCGTTCAGGGCGACCGTGAAGGACTCTCCCGCACGGGAGAAGACGCCGCCGCCGTTGAAAGTGACCGGCGTCGGCTGGCTGGTCGCGAGCGACAGCTGGAAGGGCAGGCGGCTCAGCGGCCCGTCGCCCGTCAGACGGAACCGCTCGACGGGGTTGTTCGGCGCGGCGCGGAGCAGGACGTCGTCGCCCTCGAGCCGCAGGGTCGCGCGACCCTCGCCCGGACCGTCGGTCAGCCGCACCGCGCCGCTGATCCGTCCGGTCTGCAGGAAGGCGCCGGGACCGGCGGCGACCGTCAGATCGGCGGTGGACGGTTGATTGTCGCGCAGCGCCAGCGAGCCGCGGGCCTGCACGCCCGCGGCGTCGATGTCGACGCCGGTCAGGTCGAGTCCGCCCTGGACGAAGCGGAAGGCCGCCCGCGCCCGCGCGGGGCCGTACTCGGAAGCGCCCGTGAGGCTGAAGGCCCCGTCCACGGCCGCGTTCGCGCTCACGAAGGCCAGTTCGAGCCGTGCTGGGCGCAGGACGAGCTGTTGCTGCAGGTCCAGTTCCTGGAAGCTGGTGACGAGATCGGCTCGCGGCGCGGCGATGGTCCCGGTGATCCGGCCGTCGCCCTCGAAGCCGCCGGCGATCTGGACGGGGCCGGCCTGGAACGGGCCGCGGGCGCGCCAGTCCACCGCCAGGTCCAGCCGTCCGCCCTCCGGGATCATTCCTGTCGCGCGTCCGTCGATGGCGGCGCCGTCCAGCGTGGCCCGTTCGATGCGCGTGTCGCCGCTGGCGAGGTAGGCGCCCTCGACCCGGAGCCTGGGGTCCCGTCCGAGCAGCCGGTCCAACTCGGCGACGCCGCTGCCGAAATTGCGGCCGCGACCGTCGAAGGTGAAGTCCCAGGGCGAGCCGGTCCTGCCCTGACGCGCGGTCCACTGCCCGGCCAGCACGCCCGAGGCGCCGGGGGCGGCGGCTTCCAGCTTGGTCACTTCGGCCCGACCCTTGAAGGAGAGGTCGCCCAGGATGCCGCGGGTCCCGTCGCCGTCGACCGTGAGCCCTGGGCCGCGGACCTGGAGCGAGCGGATCAGGGTGCGGCCGTCGCGCAGGCGGCTGACCTCGGCGGCGAGATCGGGCGCGCCGCCCAGCAGGGTGGCGAACAACTGCTCGCCACCGCCGCCCGAGCCCTGGAAGTCCACGTCCACGTTCACGTCGCCGCGGCGAAGTTCGACCCGGACCGGACCGGCGAGCTGAGCGAGCCGGTACTGGTCGGTCGCCAGCCCCTGAACGCGACCGGATCCCTCGAAGACGAAGGCCGACAGCCCGCCTTTCAGCACGCCGCTGACGCTCGTCGCCCCGATCTCCGGGAAGGCGACGATCGGGGTGATGTCTTGGACGGTCGTCTCGACCCGGAGACCATCGCCGGAGTCCCGCGTGCGGCTGTCGACCGGGCCGGCCGCAGTGAGCGTCAGGTTGTCCGCGCGCGCCGACAGGCGGAGGTCGTACCGGCTGTCGCGCACCTGCCGCGCCGTCGCGTCGAACGTCAGTTCCGGTCCGAAGTATTGGGCCAGCAGCGCCGTAAGTTTGGAGGCGCCCAGCGCGATCCGGCCGCGGACGCCTCCGCCCGCTTGGCTCCAGCGTCCGTCCGCCACCACGGGCGTCGTCGCACCCGACTGAGCCCGCACGAACAGATCGCCGCCGGCCTTACCGCCCTGCGCCCGGGCGGTCAGGCGGAACGGCTCGTCGGGGGTCAGACCCAGCCCCCCTGCGATGGCGCCGCCCTGCGCCTCCACCGCGTTGGCGCGCACCTCGAACCGGTCGCGGTCCTTGAGGCGGAAGTTCGCGTCCAGGCCGTCGCCAGGCCGAAGCAGGCTCGCCGCGTTCACCCGCCCCACCCAGGGGCCCCGCCGCGCCATGTCGATGGAGGCGGTCACATCGTAAACGCCGCGGCGCTGGGTCAACGCGGGCAGTGTCTCCAGCCTCAACCGGGCCTGGTCGATGTCGACTGCGACGGGCAGCGGCTGCTCCGGGCGGCCGTCGGGCGGCTCAGGGTGCGGCGGGCGAACCCCGCGGATCAGCCCGGCTGTGATGCGCTCGGCGTGGAAGCGCCGCTGCAGCAGCTCGGTCGGACGCCACTTGACCGCCACGTCTCGGCCTTCGATCCAGACGCCGTCACGGTCCACGACCGCGACCCTGGCGATGGTGAACGCCCCGAAGGCGTCGCCCTTGAGCCCCGAAACCTGCAGCTTGCCGAAGCGGCCGATGCTGAAGCCGTCGAGGACGCTGACCAGGGCGGCGCGACCTGGATCGGTGCGGACGCCGTATCGGACCCCCAGCGCCAGCGCGAGCAAGACCGCGAGCAGCACGAGCGCGCCGGCTCCGGCGAGCGCGAGCCGGCTCCGCCGCTTGCGGGCGGGCTTCGCTGGCGTCCGCTCAGCCTCGGGCTGTTCGGCCTCAAGGCGTTCGGCGTCAGGCTGCTCGGCGTCGGATCCAGGGACGTCGATCAAAACGCTTGCCCCAGGCCGATGTAGATCTGGAACGGCGACTCCCCGTCCTCCTTCTGGAGCGGGAAGGCGATGTCCGCGCGGACCGGGGCGAAGCCCAAGTCGAAGCGCACGCCGAACCCAACACCGATCTTAAGCTCGTCCGGATCAGGGTATTCCTTGCTTCCCACCGCGCCGGCGTCGATGAAGGCGACGCCGCCGAGGGCGCGCCAGATCCCGCGATCGCCGAAGCCGTTGCGGCGCAGCTCCAGGGAGGTCTCCAGCAGCGAGAGCCCGCCTTGAGGCGTGTTGTCCTGAAGCCGCGGGCCGATCGACTGGTACTCATAGCCGCGCACCGAGCCTCCGCCGCCCGCGTAGAAGCGGCGTCCGGCCGGCACCGCCGGGATCTCGCCCCCGGCGATCACGCCTAGACGGGCGCGACCGGCGAGGGAGGTCCGGCCCTCCTCGTCGAAGGGGAAGTAGGCGGTGGCCTGCGCGGTGTTCCGGATGAACACCAGGGACGCGTCGCCGGTCAGCGTGGTGGGCTCGACCCGGCCCTCGACCCGCCAACCGCTCGTCGGGTTCAGAATGTCGTTGGAGCGGTCGAGGGCGAATCCGAGCAGGCCGGTCAGCGCAATGAAGTCGCGGTTCATGCCCTGCTCGACCGTCTGGCTAAGATCACCGCGGAGGCCGTAGGTGAGGAAGGTCGTCCGGCCCCAGCGTTGGGTAAGGTCGGCGCGCACCCCCACGCCGACTTCGTCATAGGCGTTCGTCTCCGACTGAAAGGCCTCCGCGCCGACCCGCAGCGTCCGGTTCGACCGGCGGAAGTGGGGCAGCGACAGCTCGGCCTCGATCCGCCGCTCGATCTGGGCGAGCACGCTGCGGGCGGTCAGGGTGTCGCCGCGGCCGAACTGGTTGAAGCGGTTGAACTCGCCCTCGAGCCCCACGCCTTCGCTGGTCGAGTAGCCGGCGCCGAGTTCGATGGTCCGGCGCGGCCGGTCGGCCAGGCTAACCACCACAGGCCGCAGGCCCTCCGCCGTGGCGCGCGCCGGAGGGGCGAGCGCCACGGTGACGCTGTCGTAGACGCCCGTGTCGAGCAGGCGTCGCTCCAGCTCGGCCACGTCGTCCGGGTCGTAGACGTCCCCCTCGCGCCAAGGGGCGAGGCTCAGAATCCAGTCGCGGCGCGTGCGGCCGGTGCTCTCCAGCTGCAAGCCATCGAGCTGGACGAGCGGACCGGCGGCGATGCGATAAGTCGGGTTCACCGTCCGCGTCGCATGGTCCACAACGACCTCGCGCGGGGCGATCCGGGCGTCGGCGTAGCCCTGCTGCGACAGGGCGGCGACCGCGCGGCCCTCCGCCTCCACCACGTCTTCCGACCGACCGGGCGCTCCCGGCTCCAGGCCCGCAGCTTCCAACGCGGCTTCGCGCGCGCCCTGAGAGGGCGGAGGCCCTTCCCAGTCCAGCTTGGGCTGGGTGAAGAGGAAGCGCTCGCCGGTCGTCACGCGCAGCACGGCCTCGGGGGCGTCGCCTTCGCCCACGTCCGCTTCGATTACGGCGCCGTAGTAGCCTTCGGAGCGCAACGCGGCGGTGACCGCCTCGAGCGCCTGACGCGCACGACGGCGCGCTTCGAACCGGCTGGCCGGGCGTTCGGGGCTGACCCCCACGACGGCTTCGAGCCGCTCGCGCAGATCGCGGTCGGCCACGCCTTCGATCCGCGCCTTGGGCACGTCGGCGAGGGCGGGCGAGGCGGACAGGAGGGTCAGGACCGCGACAGCGGCGGCCCTCGCCAGGCTCAAACGCAACAAAGGCTTATCCGGGCCGGTGATCGATCGTCCCCCGGGAGGGGCTGTAGCGGCGAGCGACGGCCGTGTCATCCTTGCTCGCTCAGGCGGGCGTCGGCGACTCCAACGGGAAAACCTGGGCCGAGCGGACCTGAAGCTCCACCGTCTGGCCGACGGCGGGGATCTCGGCCTCTCGCGAGAGGGCCCACTCCAGCGGCGCGCCCCCTTCCAGGACGCCTTCCACCGCAATGACCGGGCCGCGAACGATCAGCCGCGAGACGCGGGCGCGGAGGCCCGAGCCGGGCTGCAGTTCGTGCGGCCGGATGAACGCGACGGCCGGACCGGGCGCGACGCCTAGCGCCGGCAGCCGAACGCCGTCGCTCTGGAAGGCGTCCTCGCGCACCTCGCCCTCCAGCCGGTTTGCCTCGCCGACGAAGCCTGCGACGAAGGCCGTTGCGGGCCGCTCCAGCACGTCCGCGGGCGCGCCGACCTGGTGCAGCACGCCCCGGTCAAGCACAGCCACGCGGTCGGCGAGCTCCAGGGCCTCCTCCTGGTCGTGGGTGACGAAGACCGTGGTCACGCCGGTGGCGTCGTGGATGCGGCGGAGCTCGCGACGCAGCGACTTGCGGACCGTGGCGTCGAGCGCGCCGAACGGCTCGTCCAGCAGCAGCACGCGCGGCTCGACGGCGAGGGCGCGGGCGAGGGCCACACGCTGGCGCTGGCCGCCCGAGAGCTGGGCCGGATGACGCCCGCCCAGGCCGGGCAACTCCACCAGCCGGAGCAAATCGTCGACGCGCCGGGCGATCGCGGCCCGGTCGGGCCGCTCGCCTCGCTTCTTCACGTCCAGGCCGAAGGCGATGTTCTTGGCCACGGTCATGTGGCGGAAGAGGGCGTACTGCTGGAAGACAAAGCCCACCTTGCGCTCGGCCGCGCCCGCGAAGGTGACATCCCGGCCGTCGAACAGGACCTGGCCCGCATCGGGGAACTCCAGGCCGGCGAGCACGCGGAGCAGGGTGGTCTTGCCCGAGCCGGACGGCCCGAGCAGGGCCAGCAGCTCGCCCGGCTGAACCTCCAGGCTCACCCCGTTCAGGGCGGGGAAGCGCGCGAACGTCTTGCTCACATCGCGCAGTGCGATGGTCATCCGGTCTTCCCCAACGGCCGCAGCCTGCGTCTGGGGTCTCAGGGCCGCGCTGTCAAAGGCCATGGCCGCGCGTCACCTCCGGATGGGCGAGTTCGAGGGCGGTCTTGAGCACCAGGGTGACGATCGCCAGGGCGCAGAGCAGTGCCGCGACGGCGAAGGCGCCGACGAAGTCGTACTCGTTGTACAGGATCTCGACATGCAGCGGCATGGTGTTGGTCAGGCCGCGGATGTGGCCCGAGACCACCGACACCGCCCCGAACTCCCCCATGGCGCGCGCGTTGCAGAGCAGCACGCCGTAGAGCAGGCCCCAGCGGATGTTGGGCGCGGTCACCCGCCAGAACGTCAGCGGCCCGGAGGCGCCCAGGCTGAGCGCCGCCTCTTCCTGATCCACGCCCTGCTCCTGCATGAGCGGGATCAGCTCGCGGGCGACGAAAGGGAAGGTGACGAAGAGAGTCGCGAGCACGATGCCGGGCACGGCGAAGATGATCCGGACGCTCTGCTCGGCCAGCCAGGGCCCTAGCCACCCCTGGGCGCCGAACACCAGAACGTAGATCAGTCCCGCGACCACCGGCGAGACCGAGAAGGGCAGGTCGATCAGCGTGATCAGGAACGGCTTGCCGGGAAAGTCGTGCTTGGCCACCGCCCAGGCGGCGCAGAGGCCGAATGCGATGTTGAACGGCACCGCGAAGGCCGCGATCAGCAAGGTGAGGCGGATGGCGGCGAGCGCGTCCGGATGACTGATCGCTCCCCAGGCGCGACCGAGTCCGCCCTGCAGCGCGCCCAGCAGCACGGTGAGCAGCGGCAAGACCAGCATCACGGCCAGAAAGGCGAGCACGACGCCGAGCACCAGGGCCTTGACCCAGGGCGGCTCGCCGGCGGCGGCGCGGGCGCGGCTCATGCCTCGTACCGCCGCGACCAGGCCTGCACGCCGTTGATGACCAGCAGCATCACGAAGGAGGCCGCCAGCATCACGGTCGCGATCGCCGCGGCCGCCCCGTACTCGTACTGCTCCAGCTGGATGATGATCAGCAGAGGCGCGATCTCGGTGGAGAACGGCAGGTTGCTGGAGATGAAGATCACCGAGCCGTACTCGCCGACGGCCCGGGCGAAGGCGAGTGCGAAGCCCGTGAGCCAGGCCGGGAGGAGGGCGGGCCAGATCACCCGGAGGACCGTCTGCCAGCGGCTCGCGCCAAGGCTGGCGGACGCCTCCTCGACGTCCTGCGACAGGTCCATGAGGACAGGCTCCACGGACCGGACCACGAAAGGCAGGCCCACGAAGGTCAAGGCGATCACCACGCCTGTCGTGCTGAACGCCGCCTTCACGCCCAGCGGCGTCAGCAGAGCGCCAAGCCAGCCGTTCTCGGCGTAGAGCGCCGACAGCGCCACGCCCGCGACAGCGGTCGGCAGGGCGAAAGGCAGGTCCACCACGGCGTTGACCACCGCCTTGAACGGGAAGGTGTAGCGCACCAGCGCCCAGGCGGTGAGCAGGCCGAAGACGCCGTTGAGGCACGCGGCCAGGAACGCGGCCCCGAACGACAGGCGGTAGGCCGCCAGGGCCCGCTCGCTCAGGGCCGCTTGGAGGAACCCGTCCCAGCCCAGGCCCGCCGAGCGGATCACCACGGCCGACAGCGGGATCAGCACCACCGCCGACAGCACCGTCAGGGTGATGCCAAGCGTCAGCGCGAAGCCCGGCACGGCCGTCCGCTTGCGCCAGCGCCGGCGCACTCCCGGCGTCGCCGCCATCGGCAGGGCGGGGTAGCTCGTGGTCAACCGCGACGCGCCCGCGCCAGGATCCGGTCGAACTCGCCCCCGTCGGCGAAGTGCGCCTTTTGAGCGGCCGCCCAGCCGCCGAAGTTGCGGATCGTGAAGACCTGAAGGTTCGGGAAGCGGCTCCGGTGACGCGCCTGCACCTCCGCGAGCCGCGGTCGGTAGAAGTTGCGGGCGATCAGCTCCTGCGCCTGGGGCGTGTAGAGGAAGCGCAGGTAGGCCTCCGCCGCAGCGCGCGTGCCCTTTCGGTCCACCACCTTGTCGACGAGCGCGACGGGCGGCTCGGCCATAATCGATACGCTCGGCGTGACGATCTCGAACGCCTGAGCGCCGAGCTCCTTGAGCGTGAGGTGCGCCTCGTTCTCCCAGGCGAGCAGCACGTCGCCAAGGCCGCGCTGGGTGAAGGTGGTGGTGGCGCCCCGCGCGCCCGTATCGAGGACAGGGACGGCGCCGAACAAGAGGGTGACGAACTCGCGGGCCTTGGCGTCGCCGCCGAGCGCCTTGGCCCCGTACCCCCAGGCGGCCAAGTAGTTCCAGCGGGCGCCGCCGGAGGTCTTCGGGTTGGGCGTGATCACCTGCACGCCCGGCCGCACCAGGTCGCCCCAGTCCCGGATCTTCTTGGGGTTCCCCTTCCGCACCAGGAAGACGATGGTCGACAGGTACGGCGTCGAATTCAGCGGCAGACGTGACTGCCAGTTGGCGGGCAGCAGCTTCGCCCGGGCGGCGATCTCGTCGATGTCGTGCGCCAGCGCCAGGGTGACGACGTCAGCCTCCAGGCCGTCGATGACCGAGCGGGCCTGCTTGCCCGACCCGCCATGGCTCATCCGGATCTCGAGCCCGCGCCCGCCGTTCCGCCTGCCCCAATCCGCGGCGAACGCGGCGTTCACAGCGGCGTAGAGCTCGCGGGTGGGATCGTAGGACACGTTCAGCAAGGTGATCCCGCGCGGCTGCGCGAGCGCGGGCGCCGCAGCGGCGGCCACGGCGCCGGCCGCGAGGCCGCGCTTGGTCAGGGTAGGGATCATCGACACGCTCCGAGCCAGCGATGAACGCCGGAACTCCGGTCCGGACTCAAGGGAGATTTTCTGGCCCGCGGCTCAGTGCGGCGTCCGCGAGATCGCCCGTCGGGGCGACCGATCTTCGCTGAGAACGCTCCAGGCGCCGGCAGAGGCCGCGTCTTCAGGGCGGTGCGAAGTTGGAGACTGGGGGAGGACTCGAACCTCCGTTGGGTCTCCCCGTCCGGCTTCTTCCGAAACCGACGCCTCGCCTCTCGGCCACCCAGTCGCGCCCTCTCACCAGCAAGGCCGGCGCCAGCCGTCGCGCATGGTTAGCGAGCGGGTAACCGCCTTTACGAACAAGAGCTTAATGGCTGCCCAGCAATTATGGCGTGGCCCGTGGTAGCCCAATTGGCAGAGGCGCCGGTCGCAGGCCGGTACAGTGCAGGTTCGACCCCTGTCCCACGGGACCATTGCAGCTCTCGCGCTAATCTATCCGGGCCGCCGAGCGCCAGCGGGGGTTTCCGGCAGGCGATGAACAAGGCGCTCGCTGATGGTGAACGGGACCCAAGGTTGCCTGGAGCGGCAGGCAGCGCGGCTACTGATTGGAATCTCCGGTCGCTCTTTATCGCTGCTTAACCGTGCTCGGCGCCCAGTAAGGTGGTCCACACGCGGGGCTGCGCGATGCTGACTACGTCCGGCGAACTCAGACTGAAGGCGGAGCGTAGCCGACGCTTGTCACGCTACGTGAATGAGCCTGATTGCACGATCTTGCGCAAATTGGCCGAGCAGTACGATCGCGAAGCCGAGCTGGCGGACCGCTTGGCGATGCGCAGCATGGACGAACGGGCGCACTAGCCGCGCACCTAGGCTCCCGCGCCCCTCGCACCCCTCATAGGCGCTCGTTTGGCGCCCGGCGCTCACCGAAGGCGAGTTAAGCTTGGTACGCCCCCTGGGACTCGAACCCAGGACCCCCTGATTAAAAGTCAGGTGAGATGACGATTTCCACGGATTTCGGCGGGTTGCCTTCCTCGGTCTAGTTGCCTGCCCTGCATAGGGTATTGCGCTTCAGAGCGTTTCAGCTGACCCTTGGCTGTTTCTGATTTGCGTGCCCCCTGTGTGCCCCGGCGCGCGGTGGGCTCTCGTGGCGGCGAGAGAGCATGGCGACTGTTAAGCTGACGGACCGACAGGTCGCGTCCGCCCGTGCGGACGAGGGCCAGCGGCTTGAGCTGTGGGACGCGGCGACGCCGGGTCTCGCACTGCGTGTGACGGATCAGGGCCGCAAGACGTGGATCGTTCGCTATCGGACTGCCGATGGCCGGCAGCCCCGTCTCACCCTCGGGACGTACCCGACGCTCAGCTTGGCGGAAGCTCGGGACCGGGCAGGGGCGGCGATCCGCTCTGCTCGGGATGGAGGCGATCCTGCAGGCGAGAAGCGCCGCGCGCGCTCCGCGGCCGCAGCTCAGCCGATCAAGACCATGGAGCAGCTCGCCGCGGCCTACTTCACGGCCTCCGAGGCTGGCGAGTATGTGCCCCGCGGAAAGCGGAAGAGAGCAGCGACGATCGCTGAAGAGCGACGTTTGTGGCGCGCCCATCTTTCTCCCGCGCTCGGCGAGTTACGGCCGGAGGACGTGACGCCCGCGCTTGGCCGAAAGGTACTGAGAGCGCTGGCGGCCTCGGGCCGAGGTGTCACGGCGAACCGCACCCGGTCGCTTCTGCGGCAAATCTTCAACTTCGCGCTGCGGGAGGAACGACTGGTCGCGAACCCCGTGGCGAGGATCGCCCCGCTAGCGGCTGAGACGCCGCGCGAGCGCGTCCTGTCCGACGATGAGCTTAAGGGGGCTTGGGCGGCTATAACGGCGCCAAGCCTCGTCGAGAAGGTGAGCGTCGGACCCGCGGTCTCCATCGCGCTCCGCCTGTTGCTGCTGACTCTGACTCGGCGTGCCGAGGTCGCCGGGATGAGACGGGTCGAGCTGGATCCCGCGCAGGCTGTCTGGACCATCCCTGGCGAGCGCACAAAGAACGGCCGCGCCGTGCTGGTGCCGCTCTCGACCGAGGCCGTGCAGCTGATCCGCGAGGCGCTCGCGCTGGCCGACGAAGGGGAGGGGAGGCCGAGTCCCTTCGTGTTCCCGTCGCCCCGAAACCGGGAGCGCTCGATCACCCCGGCGTCGCTGAGCCACGCCCTGCGTGAGATTCGCCTCGCGCTGGGCCTGCCACGGTTCACCCCGCACGACCTCCGCCGGACGGCCGCGACCATCATGGCCAGCGAGCGCCTCGGCGTGAGCCCGTTTCTGATCGGCCGCCTTCTGAACCACACGTCCGAGACCGGCGGCGCCGCGAAGGTAACGCTGAAGGTCTACGCCCTCCATGAGTTCGCGGCCGAGAAGCGGCGGGCACTGGAGGCCTGGGCGGGGCTTCTGCTGGAGATCGTGGGAGAGCGGGCTCCGCCGTCGAATGTTCACCAGCTTCACGGGGCGGTCGCATGAGAGAGCCCCGGCGCGGTCAGAACGCGTTCCTGAACGCCTTCCAGACCCCAAATGCGTTCGCAGACAACCTGCTTGCCCCGCCGGCCCCGCCACCCGTGCTCGGTCGCCTAGGATTGGTTCCTGTCGGCTTTCGGACCTTGCGAGAGGTTTCCGATGAGCTGGTTCGGGTCGGCCATGACCCAGCCGTGAAAGTCAGGATCGACCACGTGAGCGACCTTTTCCGCATGGCTCACCAGTTCATGGCCGAACAGCTCTTTGCCGAAGCAATGTCGGCGTTCGCCCTCGGAGGGCCAAGCGGGCGGGAGTACCGAGTGCCCTCTTACTGCTGGACGCCTCTCCTGCCCTTCAACTTCGAGGGCGACGCGGCCTGGGACGCTGGTGATTTCGAATTGATGATCCGCAGGGACGCCATGTATGGGCCGCAGTTCGGCGCGTACGAGAACAAGACTGCCCTGATCCCTGACGCGGATGTTGCGAGCCTTCGCGAGCGCTTCCTTGCCCACCTGACCGGCGAGCGACCCGCGGAACTTCAGACGCCCCCCCAAGCTCAATCGAGCAGCTTGAACGTTCCCATCGGTGAGGACGAGAAGGTGGTTGCCTGGATCAGGCGCCCAGAGGTGATCGCCACCGCTGTGGAACGCCACCAGCGCAAGAAGCCCGGCGAGCGGCCCAGTCCTGCCGAGTTATCGCGTCTTGTGTCGGACATGCTCAGGCATTGGGGTCGGGACCCCGGGCCCGGTTCGATCGCCGCCACAGTCAACCGCGAGATTAGGCACAAAAGGCTGCCCAGTTACTGATGAGACTTGTTTGATGTTTGTGGGTGTTTGTTTGATGTTCGAGATTTGTTCGAACAAGCAGTAGCTGCAGCCTCCTTTCGTTGCAGGCCGCTTCATGTGCGGCGGAACGAAAGGAACGGAGATGGAAGGGCAAGCGCCCTCTCGGGTTCTCAAACCCGCAGTCGTTGAGGACCGCACCTCTCTGGATCGCGTGACGATCTGGCGGAAGGTGCGGGACGACGACTTTCCCAAGCCGCTGAAGCTGAGCGCCAACCGCATCGGCTGGTTGGAAAGCGAAGTCGAGGCCTGGATCGCCTCGCGCCGGCGCACGGCCTCTCACGCGGAGGCCGTGTAGAGCCATGCCCCAGAAAAGCGAAAGGGCCGCCCGCCAGCGGCCCTCTCTTCAACTTGGTCGTCACGTTGTCAGTGAACGCCGGAAGGATAAGGCAACCGCCCCCGACCTTCAACAACTTCGCGCCGTCGAAGCTCAGGCAGCTCGTCAAGAGGCCCTCCGGCTGCTCGCCGAGGCCGCGGACGACGCCGGCCCTGTCGCTCCGCACAGCATCGCTTTGGCCATGCACTACGTCGGGCGCTCGCAAGTAGCGGGGAGGGCGCGCCAATGAGCGATTACCCCCATCAGCCCGGCAACCATGACGGAGCGGCCAGCGACGCCGGCCAGCAATACATGATCCCGCACGCGGCCGGTATGTGCCGCGACCTGCTGGCCCTCCTGCAGGACGGTCCGGCGACCCCCGAAGAGCTGACCGAGAAGATGCAGGCTCGCCGTGACGGTCGGGTGTTGCTGACGACCGTCAGGGCTCGTGTCTGCCAACTTCGGGCTCAGGGGCTCGTTGTGGACGCCGGGACCCGCGGCCTGGGCGAGTCCGGCAAGGTCAGGGTGATCCGCTGGCGCCGGGCCGAGCCGCAAGAAACGGCCGAGTTCCTGGCGGCGAAGGAGGCGGCCCAATGAACGATGCCGCCACGATCGCGACAATCCGCAAGAACGGTAAGGGCGAGGCAATCGTCGTCCGCCTCACCGAGTGGTCGGGGCACCAGCTCTGCGACGTCCGCCAGCACTACACCGATGCAGAGGGCGAGCTGCGGCCAACGGTGAAGGGCTGCTCCTTCAACCTCCGCCACCTTGGCGACGTTATCGCTGGTCTGCAGGCCGCCTTTGACGAGGCCCGGCGTCGTGGGCTGATCGGGGGTGACGCATGACTGCCCTGCCCTCGACCCTATGTGTCGGTGCCGGTCCGCTGGCCGACTTCATGCTGACCGTGAAGCGCGATCATGACGGAGCGTGGTCTGTCTACCGGCACGACCGCGACTCGGGCCGGCCGCCGATCCGCTTGGTGAGCTGCGGGAACGCCTTTGGCGCCGTGGCGGAGCTTCACGCGCTGGCCGAGCGCCACACTCTGCTGATCGAAACCTCGGTTGACGCCATGCGGCAGCTCTATCCGCCGCAGCGCCGCAAATCGCTGCTGGAGGACGAGTTTTGAACCCCGTCCTTCAACCAACCGGGACCATGCTGGTAGCCGCCCTCGACTACGCCGAGCGGCTGGCCTGGCGCGTGTTTCCTGTCGCCGCTGACGGGCGCTCGCCGATGGTGAAGCGCGGCTGCCACGCCGCATCGGCGGATCCGGAGCAGGTGAGCCGCTGGTGGAGCGCTCACCCCGCTGCCAACATCGGGCTTGCGACCGGGCCTGACTCCGGCGTCCTCGCTCTAGACCTCGACCGCAAGGGCGAGGTGGACGGGCTGGCTCAGCTGGAGGAGCTGCAGGCGGAGTTCGGCGCCCTCCCGGAGACGCTCCGCTCCACGACGCCCAGCAATGGGGTGCACCTGCTGTTCCGCTTTCCGATTGGCGTCTCCCCCGCCAACCGGGTCGGGCTCAAGCGCTATGCTGAGGACGCAACCCGTACCGTGTACCCGGGCATCGACGTGAGAGCAGCCGGGGGCTCGATCCGGCTCCCACCTTCTCGAAAGGGCGACGGGTGCTACGCCTGGGCCTCTGAGCCCGCGGTGGCGGCCCTTGCGCCGGTCCCGCGCTGGTTGCTGGCCCTCATGCTCTCGGAGCCGCCAGTGAGGCTCCGTGCGGGTCCGCTGCGGCTCTCTTCGGCCGACCGAGCGGCCCGATACGTCTGCTCGGCGGTGGATCGGGAGTGCGGTGCCGTCGCAAGCACCCCGGCGAACACGGGCCGTAACCTGAGGCTGTTCCAGGCCGCTGCGAACCTGGGTGAGCTCGTCGGCGCCGGACTCTTGCCGCAGGGAGTGGCTGAGTCAGCCCTGGAGGGCGCGGCTTACGAGTGCGGACTGGTCCGCGAGGACGGCCTCGGTGCTGTCCGGGCATCGATTGCATCGGGCATGAACCGCGGCATCGCGAAGCCCCGCGAGGTGGCGTTGTGACCGCCGCGCCCAACCCCACGGTGCTCGCCCACATCCGCGAGCGCTTTCCCCAGCTCGCGGCCGAGAGCGGCCCCCTGACCGAACACCGGGGGGCCTTGGTGTTCAGGGATCGGCACGCGAACGAGCTGCTGTACGACCACGGCCGGCAGACCTGGCTTGCGCTCGAGGAAGGTATCTGGCGGCCTCAGCGTACCGCGCTGGCGCATGACTACGCTCGCCAAGTAGCGAGCGATCTCGCTGCGGCGAGCGACAAGGTCGGCGAACGGCGCACCGCGGAGCGGGCCAGCTTCGTCGCCGGGCTGCTGACGCACGCTAAGGCGGATCGGGCGTTCGCGCGGTGGACCGACGATTTCGACGCCGACCGGGATCTTCTGGGAGTGCCCGGCGGCGCGGTGAACCTCCGAACCGGCCAGCTTCTCCCCCCCGATCCGACCTTGCTTCTGACCCGAAGCGCTGCCGTCCGGCCCGCCGATGGGGGTTGCCCCCTCTGGCTGCGCTTCCTCCATGAATCGACCGGTGGCGACGCCGCCTTGGTCCGATTCCTGAAGCTGTGGTGCGGCTACTGCCTGACCGGCAACGTCGATGAGCACGCCCTGGTGTTCGTCTACGGCCCCGGCGGGAACGGGAAGAGCGTGTTCCTGAACGTCGTCGCCGGGGTGATGGGCGACTACGCCGTGACCGCCGCAATGGACACGTTCACGGCGTCCAAGTTCGACAAGCACTCCACCGACTTGGCGATGTTGGCCGGCGCCCGCCTGGTGACCGCCTCGGAGACCGACGAGGGCAAGGCGTGGGCGGAGGCCCGGATCAAGCAGATGACCGGGGGCGACCGGATCACGGCCCGGTTCATGCGACAGGACAATTTTCAGTTTGACCCGCAATTCAAGCTGACCATCGTCGGCAACCACCAGCCTACGCTCAACAACGTCGATGACGCCCTGCGCCGCCGGTTCAACATCGTCCCGTTCGAACGTAAACCCGCGAACCCCGACCGGGAGCTGGAGACCAAGCTGAAAGCGGAGCGCCCCGCGATCCTAGCTTGGATGATCGAGGGCTGTCTGGAGTGGCGGCGTGTCCGTCTCATCCGGCCGGAGAGCGTGACCGCAGCGACGGCTACGTACTTCTCGGAACAAGACCTGTTCCAGCAGTGGCTCGATGACGAGTGCCGGGTGGAGCCCGGCAACGTCCACCTGACCGAGACCACGGCCCGGCTGTTCGCGTCGTGGGAGGGCTACGCCAAGGCCGCTGGTGAGGCGGCCGGCTCCAAGAAGGGCTTTGCCCCGAACATGCGTCGGAGGGGCTTGCACCCCCACCGGCTGGGCTCTGCCAGGCTGTTCAGAGGTGTCCAACTCCGTCATCGGGAGGGCGATGACGGATGACGGATAGTGACGGATATTCGCTCTATCAGCCTGTACGTACACGCGTGCGCGCGCTGACCGGGGAACCGGAAAAAAGCGTCACTAAGCGTCATGTGTCATCGGCGCTGGATGAGCAGACCGGCGAGCGTCCGAAGCGCACCTGCAGCCACTATCATCCGAAGCGCGCGATCTTGGCTGTGCGCCTGCAGCCGCACCTGAAGCGACTGGTCGAGGCTAAAGCCAAGCGCCTGGGTGTGAGCATGACGGACCTGGTGGAGCCGTACCTGGCGCCGCTGCTCGCCCGCCTGAACGGAGCCCCAAAGTGACGCGTAAGTCCCTGCCTGCCAAAGCCGCCTCGCCCGAGAAGCCCGAGCCCAGCCGCGAGGAGCGGGAGGCGATCGAGAAGGGCATGGAGCGCAAGCTGAAGCGCCCGGTCCGCGCCGCGCTCAGCTGGACCAAGGTAGGAGGCGCGCCAAAGATCGACGTGCCGCACTCGGACTACGACGGTGGGTTGGCCTTGATCGGCGAGTACCTAGCCACGAGGTCGGGCGACTTCGCAGCCGTTAACCTGGGCCACCTCGATTACGTCAGTCGGGAGCGCGGGCAGGCCCGCGGTGAGACCGCTTCAGGGATGAACGCTTCGCTCGCGATCGTGCAGGCCATCGCTCCGGAGAACGAGCTCGAAACGGCGCTGGCCGTGCAAATGGCCGGCGTCCACAGTCTCGCATCGGAGCTTCTCGGCCGCGCCAAGCAAACGGACCGAACCGACCACATCATGCTGTACGGCGGGATGGCGGTTAAGCTGACCCGGACATTCACGGCCCAGGTCGAGGCGCTCGCGAAGCTCCGCGGCGGCGGCAAACAGGTGGTGGAGGTGAAGCATGTCTACGTCAACGGAAACGCCGTCGTTGGTGACGTGCACGCCGGGGGGTCGGGGGGAGGCTCGAACCAGACCGAACCACGACCCCATGCACCCGGTCTTCCGTTTGCGCCTGGCGCCCCGCTGCTTGGCGAGGACGCGGCAGGGCTCGCCGTGCCAGTCGCCTGCTGTGAAGGGGCGGAAGCGCTGCCGGCTGCACGGCGGGAAAAGCCCCGGCGGGCCAACCGGACCCGCCAACGGGAACTATCGGACGGGGCTCCGGACGAAGAGCGCGGCTGAGCTACGCCGGCTCGTCGCTGCCATTCGGGCTGATTGGCGAAGGTTGTCGGTGGACTGAGTGCGCTCAGCGAGCGGCTTGGAGCCACTGGCCTACCGGTTGCACACTCCTGGCACAGAGGAGAGCTGCTGGATGGGGTACCATCGGCTTTGGTTGTTGGTCCTGGCTGCGGGGCTGATCGGCGGACTGACGTCTTGGGCGCTCGGCCACGCACTGGGAGAAGCGAGCCGCGCCAACTGGGGAAACACGGCGGAGTGGTTTGCCGGGATCGCGACGGCCCTAGCCGTCGGTGCCGCCGTGTATCTGGCCCAGAGCGAGAGGCAGCATCGGCGAAGCGAGCGGCTGGCCGCGAACTACAACCTGATCTTCCTCGCCGGGAAGCTCATCGTCGACATCGACTTAGATCGGCCACTCACCGACGAGGAGAAGAGCTTTGGACACGCGAAGCTTGTTCGCGAGCAGATCCGACTGGATGAGGTCTACCCGCCCGCTCTCGTTGAGCCATTTTGGAGTATCCTCTTCTGGGTCGACGACATCCGGCCGTTCATCACCTGTCGAACCCACCGCGACGCGGGCGGGTACCTGGACGCTGAAGCGTCACGGCGAGTACGTATCGCTCAGAAGCGCGTAAATCGGGATCTCGAAGAGATCAGGGCTGCGGTTCGCGCCAATCCTCTGCTGGCGATCACCTCACGAGACCTGGTGACGGTTAGATGAGGCACTAGGGCGCGTCCGGCGTCAGGGGTGCGTAGGGGTCGCGCTGCAGGTCGCACTCGTTGAACAGAGGCCCGCCCTCAGGTTCACCGAACAGCACTTCCGCGGAGCCGTCCGGCAGCAGTCTGACCCCACGGACCGGCTGTCCAGCGGCGCGAGCCGCCTTCAAGGCTGTGGAGATTTGGGCGGCGGTGACCTTGGGCCGGTGAACCCGGCTCATTCGACCTCCGAGCCCTCTTCAGCGGCCTCGTCAGCCCGCTCCTGCACCTCTTCGGCGTAGGCTTCGCAGCCCTCGATGAAAGACGTGCTGTTCCCGCTGCACTCGTAGGGATCGGTGATGCCCTTGTTGGCTGCCCACTCGTAGCCCGCATCGTGGCCGCTGCAGTCTTCGGTGCACTCCGATGAGCCGAACTCGTCCTGATAGGTCGAAGCTGCTAGGTCCGCGGCCGCATCTTCAACGCCCGCCTCACGAGCCGCTTCCGGCTCATCGGTGTGTGCCTCGTAGCTGGCGACGAACGCAGCCCCGCCCTCTGCGACCGCCTCCTCTTGCGACGATCCGCAGCCGGCCGCCAGCAGGCACACTAAGCCGATCGTCGCCCTGATCATGGTTGTGCCCCGTCCCCCACCGTCGAGCCTCGCACAAGGTTCCTGTGGACGCCAACCGCATCGCTGCCGGGAACAGATTGCGAACACGGCCGCGCCGCCGTAAGCGGCGGTCATGGTGCAGTCAGCCCAGAGCGCGTCTCAGCGGGCGAATGGAGGGAGTGGTTCCCCACGGCCGGCGACATGCTGAGGGGCGGCTGGGAGGTGATCGGCGTCTGTCCTCGATGCGATCTCTGCGTTGAGGTGCGGCTCGGGCGGATGAAGCCGGAAACCTCACTCTGGGAGCAGACTCTGCGCTGTCCGCGATGGCGCTGCGGATCTCGGATGAACGTCCTGGGCCTGCCGTATCAACTCCGGGCGAGAGACCTGCGGGGCTGGGTGAACGTGACGACGACGAAGCTACCGCCCTTGAAGCGCCGCTAATTTAGAGCGGGCCGACTTTCGCCGAGCCAAGATCTGTGTCGTGACCGGGATCAGCGCGACGAACGCGGATGGAGCCTGCCTGCCGATAGTACCGGAAGCAGCCACTCGTGCCGTTTTGCTCGGTCCAGCAGAGGCGGCCATCCGGGCGCACCTCGTACCTGCCCCCGCGCGAATTTCGGCCGTCGTCGCCGTCATACTTGCCGCCCGGATTGAAGTACCAGGTCATCCCGCCGTCAGTCAGAGCGACGCTGTGCCCGACAATCTGCTTGTTCACCTCTGCTGCCGTCAGCGCCGTCGAAGCCGTGGCTTGGGGGCGGGGTTTGGCTGACGTTTGTGCGGCGGCTTGCGCTGGCCTGAGGCAGCCGCAGGTAATCACGAGGACCGTGGCGACGCGTACTGCTGTATAGCGCAACATTCGTTAGCCAGCCTTGTTGATCACATGGGTGATTGGGGAGACCGTCGCAGCAGAGCGCTCCTATGTCGACTCGCGCCCTGATGATTCGACTCCGGTGTCATCACTTCCTACCTCGGCCGCGTGGACATCTGCCCCGGAGACATCGTGATCAGGACGGCCCCGACGCGCGAACCGGCGCGGCGGCGGGACCGTCGAGGCGTGGAGCAAGGTCAGAGCTACACGGTCACGACCGTGTTAGGCGACATGATCAAGCTGAGCGGCTTTGCCGAGTGGTATCCCGCCAAGTGCTTCGACGTGCTGTTGCACGAGCCCTGCGCATGAAGGTGACCGAACCCTCCGAGCACGAAAGTCACCAGGCGCTGCTGCTCGGCCTTGTCCAACAGATCGAGCTGATGAGCCCGCTGGTGGACGAGCACGGCCACGATCTCCGACTGAACGCCAGCTACATCGCTGCTCGCAATAAGCTCGGGCTCACGTCCGACGTTCCGCGGGGCGATGGCGCGTTGTAGGCCCAACCCTGAAGGCGAGCCTAACGCTCGGCCAAGCTTCGAACGACGCTTCTCAGAACGGCCTTCTCGCGAAGCCGCGTGGATGAGTGGAGGTACCCTTCGGCCGCCAGTTGAGCGTCTGCGGCGTACGCCTGCTGGAAGCACCTGGCGAGGTAAGCAGCCTCGGCTGTGCGGGAGCTAATCCGTTCGGGCCGTTCCATGGGCGTCACCGTGCTGGGAAGCTCGAGCACGAGAACACGAAGCGGCGGGCTCGCATTAGCTTGTGCGACTCTGCCGGAAATTTCGCGGGAAGCCCGTTGGTCCTCTCCGTGGCTCTGTGCTCCTCCACTGCCGCGCCGGAACACGACCGCCTGACGAAGGTTGTCGGCTCATGCACTGGATCGAAGTTCGCTTCGAGGGCCGCGTGATCGCGTCAGTACCCTTTTCGGCTGAGCCTCCGGCTGTGGCCGATGAGAGAGCTGCAACGCTCCGCTTTGTGCGTGCTCACCGTCTCCTCAGAGGCGATCAGATCGAACAAGCCAGCTTGGAGATCGTGCCGTCCAAAGGCGAGGACTGTACCGGCTCTAAGGTCGACCCCGCGGTCGTTAGAGTGGCTTCCCAAGCTCCTTAGCGACGGCCACCGCACTGCCACCGGCCTTCTCAACAGCGGCGCGAAGCTCCTCTTCCGAGACGCCGAACCGCTTTGCCCACTCCCGGACTTCGTAGGGCTGAGTGAGGCCGATCAGCACCCGGTCCGGTGTTCCGCGCTTGCTCTTGTCGTCGCCGCTCATGGTGCTCCCGCTGTATGGCCAAGCCTGGAACGCAGGCCGATGCTCCGGGTTCAGAGCACGTCCCCAAGACGTCCCCCCAGCACTTCGGGGACCAGGCCCGGCGGTGCGCATCAGCAAAATCGGCCGCCGGGCCACCCCGGGTTCAGTGGAGGAAGTTCCGTAGGGGAACCGCTCCCAACGAGAGCGGTTTCGACTCTCATGCCGCACTTCTGCTTCCACACTGCGGGCTTTCAATCTTGGCACGCCAGTGTCGACATCGACCTTCCGGATCGAGACGCCGCGCGAATTGAGGCCGCCCGAGTTCTCGGTGAGCTGGTTCGGGATGAGCCTCGGCTCCTCTGGGAGGCGGGGGGTGTCAGCGTCACTGTCGAGGAGGAAGGTCGAAAGCTTTTTGCGGTCAGCGCCCATCCCGGGCGCTAGAGCTTCGGTTAGCCGAAGCCTGCTGATCGGACGGAACTGCCTGTTGCCCTATGGGGCTGGACTCCGGTCGTCATGCTGCTCGGGGTGGCCGGTGGCTGCCTTCTAACGTGTTGGATGGCTGGCTGGCTCCAACGAACCGACCAAGAAAGAGCGCCGCCGGCGGGGCCGAGGGCGCTCAGGAAATGGAGATGATCAGGCTTCAGACCTGTTCATCTAGCGTCCGAGCAGCTGGCGAGTTTCCCTGGTCTGGGAGAACGGCCCATTCGGAACCGCTACGCTGGACTCCCATCTGGCGTCAGGCGAGGCGTTCTCGAGGTCGGGCAATACTGCCCCGCTATGGTCGGTATTGCTCGCGACGCTTATGCGAGGAGCTGAGGCTTTCGATAAGGCGGTCGCCGTCGTGCGGGTGGTCGTCTTGGGCCCGCTTGAGCATTTGAACGACTTCATCAGAGCGCATGGCCATGTCGACGCGGTGACCGGCTCGCGCGTCGACGCTGTCTTCGCCGAGCGCTCGAATGGCCTCGCCGCGCAAGGCGATCCACTTCTCCAGCACCGTCTCAAGTTCGTCTCGGGTTAGGTCGGCCACTGGGACTCCTACTTCACGGCCACTGCCGCTTCGAGCCGCTATCTGGCAGCCAGAGCAATGTCGATGCCGTCGGATTGGCTTTCGATCGCCAGCAAGTTCCACTCACCAGCGAGACTGAGACCAAGCTGGCGCTTGTCGTGCTCGGTTAGCAACCCGCCCCCGTGGTAGATGTCCCAGAGGAGCTGCCCGAGTTTGGCAGGAACTCGGACCTCGATCCTCTGGGGAGACATGTTGGTTCCTCCTAATTGGCTCTTTGGTCCTTCGCGGCCCCTCGACCGCGAGCGTCAGCGGTCTCAGCACGTTGCCGCAGCTCCGCACCCAACCTTTCGTACGCCTCGCGGATTGAAGCGAGCGGAGCTTTAGCCGCCAGCCGCTCGCACTTGCTCGCTTGCGCGTCGCACTGCTCGGCAGCGCTCGTCGCTCGGTGACCCTGGGAAGCGGTTCGGCCGAAAGAGCTGCTCACCGGGTCCCCCTCCTACTGCGAGCCTAAGCCGGAACCGCGATCCGGTAGAGGAAGATCCCGAACGTCACGAACAGCATGAGCCAGAGCAGAACGCGAGGTAGGGGCCAGTCGCTGACCTTCTCCTCTTCCCGGCTTGCATATCTGGGTCCGGCTGTCGCCATGCTCCCCAGAGTGCACGTGGTGAATTGCCGTTGACCTAAGATGCCCTAGCCAACTCTCGGGTCGCTCACTTCGGATTTGTTAAACCCCGGTGTTTCGGACCGGCCTAGACTAGGCGATCCGCTAAAGTTGATCGTAATTGATGCTGGCGACGGCACGGCCTCGGGTGTCAGCGTGCTCCGCCGAGCTTAGTTCGAGGCCGACAGCCAGCTCCGCCGTTCGGAGAGGCGGTCAACCAACCGTTCTCCCTGCCAGATTTCGACTGCGGTGCAGCCGGTACGATCGCGTGCGAGCTCTGGGGCCTTGCGTACTGCATCGTCGTCTGTCGGGAAGAGGCTGAAGTCGAAAGTCGGAGCGTGCTCGACGTCTTTGACGAAGAAGAAGGTGTAGCTCTTCATTGGTCCGCGTCCGTCACTCGCCCGGAAGATGCTATTGGAGTCTCACAAAAGATGGTGAATGGAAGATTAAGAGAGCGCCGCTGAGGTGGTATCCGTAGCCGGTAAGTACCTGAACTTGGCCTTAAAATCGTCTCGCGTCCGGTTCGGACTGACTCGTTCCGTCGGAGCACGCCTGTACTGTTAAGCTGGCCCGGCGATGGCTCGTTTCACGAAGGCTTAACCGTGCTGAGCGCGGACTGATCCCCTGACCGGGGGCGGCCGCGATGATCGAGACAGCCAGCGAACTGCGCGTGAAGGCCGAACGCAGCCGACGCTTATCGCGGTATATCAATGAGCCCGACTGCACGACGTTGCGCAGGCTGGCTGAGCAGTACGAGCGGGAAGCAGAATTGGTGGACCGCTTGGCGATGCGCGGCATCGACCAAAAGGCGCCGTGCTAAGTCTCTAAGCGCCCTAGAGCCCGGTGCACGCTGGCAACGTGCCACCTCAAGCTTTGCGGGCCGGCAGCGTGTTCCCGGCCTCGTCGCTTAACAGCTTTCTCGACTCAGCGACTTGAACGATGCTGAGCGGGTCGAGCGACATGCCTCCCCCGGCTTCGCCCGATCCGGCCCGGCGGCAGCCCCCCCTGTAGCCGCCGGGCCACAGCTCCTCATGCAAATTCAGGTGCGGCAAGGGAACGGCTGTTCTGCGCGCTTGGAGCGGGCGATCCGTAGTGGCCATCGCGCCCCAAGCTGCGGCAGCTGAAGGCAGGCGGCTTGGCGGTTCTGGGGGGAACCGTTGAGCCGCCTCTCGGCCGCTCTCGCCCCGATGGAGATTACCGTGAAGGGGATCGTCGCCGCGCTGCTGCTGAGCGCCGCCGCGTTGCTCGCCCTGATGGCGCCGGCTGTGGCTCAATGAGCGGCGTCGGCCTGAACTTGGCGCAGTTCCAGTACCTCCAGGCCGTCGCAAAGGGCATCGTTCATGGAGAGAACCGGGCCGCTCGAACCTGTGAGCTGCGGGGCTGGGTTCGTGCTGGCCGGCTAACAGGGGACGGCTGGCACGTACTGCAGCAAGCACGCGAGAGCCCGCCCGTGAGGACCGGCAGCTCGGCTGCTGCAAAGCCCAGAGCTCACTTGGGCCTTTGGGGCAAGCCCGACTAGCTGGCCGAGCGAGCCGCAAGTCGGCCGAGCGCCCTGTGCACGCTAGCGATATGCCACCTCCCGCCGGCCGGCGAGGGCACGCCTTCAGCGTTCAATGTCGCGGCGATCCCACGCACTGACTGCCCGGACGCCTTGAGCGCGAGCAGCCGGTCAGCGATGGGAGCCAGGCGCTCTGTAGCGGACTTCCGGTTGGCGTCGGCCAGCTTCCGCCCATGCGACCCGAGGACCCGCCCACGGCCCTTGACGGCAGCCAGGGCGGCCTTGGTGCGCTCCGAGATCATCTCGCGCTCGTGCTGGGCGACCGCGGCCAGGATATGCAGCGTGAGCCGGTTGGCAGTCGGATTGGGAACCAAAGCACGGGACCCCGGCCCGGCGAGCGCCCCGAGCTTGCCGGGCCACCTCCCAAGCCGCCGGTGAAAGAGGGCTGAAATGCCTTATTCTCACCCCCGATCGCGGGAACGCCGGGTCAGCCGCGCAGGCGGTGCTCTAACCGTTGAATAGCTGGATTAGCAGCCAGACGACCCAGCTCCAGAACACGATTGTCGCCGCCGCTATACCGGCGAGAACCAGAACCGTGGTCCTTGGCCCCATGACACCGGCGCTTGCGGCTTCTGATCGGGCCGCCTTCTCCAAGGTGCTACGCTCTCTAAAATCAGCTGGTTGAACGCTGTTCGCTTCCCGAGCCTGAACCCGCGCTGAAGGCGAACGGCTGTGCCGGTGCGAGAACTGCTGGAGTGTCATCAGCGAGACCAAGCAGTCCTTGTGCCCTCCGCAGAGCGAGTGAACCGCGCGGCGTTTGGCCTTCTGTGGATCACGGCCTAGAAATAAATTTGAGCACGCCTGCTCCGCGTAAGCTGCCGGTATGGGGTGCAGTCAGCCCAGAGCGCGTACTCGTCGGTAGCGTCGGATGATCGCGCCAGACGTTACCCCCGCTCAGCTCATTGCTCGACGCGAAGCCGTCATCTTGCAGTGCGGGCTGGCCTGTCGGCCGTCCGCCTCTGTCCGGTGAACTTGGCCCGGAAGCGCGGGCTCGACACTCCGCTTAGCTTGATGGTGTTCCGATGCACGAAGTGTGGCGGCAAGGCGAAGGTGTTCGGGACCGGATACCAGGGCTGGCCTGTGCGCGAGGCGGAGCTCCTGGTTGGAGCGCCGTGGGAACGGCCTCTCAGATGAACCGACCCGATCGTTTTCCGTCGGCTGCTAGTGGCGGGGCTGATGCTTGAGCGCAGCACCTCGAGCCGGAGATCCGCTCTCCGCTTACCTCATGCCATACACGCGAATCAGAGCTTTGTTCCGCTCCTGGACTTGCCATACATTGAGGCGTGCGGCGCTTTGAAATTCTGGACGGCCTCCGAGGGGTGGCCGCCGTCGGGGTCTTGGTATTTCACCTCGGAGCATGGACCGGGAACAACTGGTTCCCGCACGGCTATCTCGCCGTGGACTTCTTCTTCTGTCTTTCCGGCTTCGTCTTAGCTCATGCTTATGAACGCCGCGACATGCGATTGTCGTCTTTTGTGAGGCTTCGGCTGATCCGACTGTGGCCCTTGATCGCTCTCTCGATGCTGCTCGGGGCGGCTTACGGGTTAGCCAAGCTGCTCGTGGGAGCACCCGGCGCCGATAGCGTCGCAGGCGTGTTCAAAGCACTTCTCCTTGGGATGCTCCTCATCCCCTCCTTCTGGAAGAGTCACCCCAGCTACGAGGATCGAGTGTTCCCGCTGAATAGTCCGGCGTGGTCGCTGTTCCTAGAAGTAGCCGTGAATGTGGTGTGGTTCGCAGCCCGGGGAAGGCTCGGCGCTAGAACACTGGCTGTCGTGGTTGTTGCTTCGGGTATGGTGCTAGCTCTTCTATCAATCCAGCTCGGCACCTTGGAGATCGGCCAGGATCAACAGACCTTTTGGCTTGGCTTTCCACGGGCGCTCTTCTCATTTAGTTTAGGGCTATTGATCTATCGACGCCCGCTCAAGGCGAGGGTTCCGGGGCTGATCCTGGCCGCGTTGCTGCTCCTTGTGCTGATCTCGCCCGAGATCGGCGGCTTGTTCGACTTAGCCATGGTGACGCTGATCTTTCCAGTGATCATCCTGTTGGGGGCCAACGGGGAAGGCTCAGCGGCCTGGAGGCTTAGCGGGGACATCTCGTATCCCCTCTACGCCCTTCACGCTCCGCTCTGGTACCTGGGCTCCCGTGGGGCGGAGATGGCGGGGCTTCCCCTGTCCGTGCCCGTCATCGCGATGATCGGCGGTGTCATTGTCATTGGATCGTGGGTCGCTCTGAAGCTCTACGATGAACCCGCCCGGCGGCTGTTGACGCTTACGTCGAAGCGAGCGGGGCGTTTCAGATGAACTGGCAGCGGGCGCCCACGCCAGCGGGCCTGAGCCGAAACGGTCGCGCCGCGGGATGAAGGTGCACAAGACCTGAGCCTTCGCGCGGCCGTTGAGGCGGGGCAGGGGACCGCTCCTCTGAAGCGCACCTTCCGAACATGTGCTTGTGCGAGGTTAGGTCGCGGCCGCTCAGCGGACCTCCCGAGAGCCCGCAAGGGTGGCGAGCGGACGTCAGCGCGTCGAGTTCATCAGATAGGCTGTCGAGCTCGGTCCTGGGCGTGAGCACCACGTGAAGAACATCGGGTCCAAGATCAAGACACGCTCGCACGTCTGAATGTCGGAGGCTTACCGATTTTTCACGTTTGACCTACGCAGTCGTGCTCATCAGTCTCGCTGTTGGAAGCCGTCGGGGAGGCGCCAGCATGAAGACAACGCTCGCTCGACTGGTTGCCGGAGCGCTTGTCGCGTCGATGTTGACCGGCTGCATCGGGGACGTCGAGACCACGCGCCCCGCGGCCAGCTCCCGCGCTGATCCGGGCGTCTCAGCTGAGCGTCTGGCTCGCTTACGAGGTGTGTTGCAGGGGTACGTGGACAGCGGCCGCATTGCGGGCGCCGTGGTCGAAATCCGGCATGACGGCGAGGATGTGTTCTCCGAGGCGATCGGCTGGCGTGATAAGGAAGCGCGCGATCCCATGCGCGAGGACACCATCTTCCGCATCGCATCGCAGACTAAGGCCCTGACCAGCGTCGCCGTGTTGATGCTGATGGAAGAGGGCCGGCTGCTGCTCGACGACCCGATAGGCAAGCACCTGCCAGAGTGGTCCAGGACCACGGTCGCGGTGTCGATACCTGGCGGCGGTTACGATGTTGTCCCAGCCAAGCGAGCGATCACCATCCGTGACCTTCTTACCCACACGGCCGGGATCTCCTACGGGACGGGCCCGGGAGAAAAGGCATGGCGCGACGCCGGCATCATGGGCTGGTACTTCGCCGACCGGAGCGAGCCGGTGTCGGCCGTGGTCGCGCGGATGGCCTCCCTGCCCATGGCGGCTCAGCCCGGCGAGCAGTTTGTCTACGGGTACAACACCGACATACTCGGCGTCCTCGTGGAGAAGCTCAGCGGCCAGACGTTGGCGGCGTTTCTGGATCAGCGGCTGATCCAGCCTCTCGGCATGAAGGACACGTCCTTCTATCTCCCTCGGGAGAAAGCGGACCGCCTGGCTGTAGTCTACTCCGCAGGGCCGGCCGGTGTTCAACGGGCGCCCGACCCGGGCGCCTGGGCAGGCGGACACATCGGCCAGGGTCATTACCTGAATGGACCTCGGGTAGCGTTCTCGGGCGGCGCGGGTTTGCTCTCAACGGCGGCCGACTACAGCCGCTTTCTGGAGATGATGCGGCGTGGCGGTGAACTCGATGGCCGGCGCTACCTGAGCCGCAAGTCCGTCAAGCTTATGACCGTCGATCACTTGGTGAACGTACCCTATCCTCCCGGAACGGGCTTCGGCTTAGGGTTCCGTATCCGGACCGATCTGGGGGACAATGGCCTGCCCGGCTCAAAGGGTGACTACGGCTGGGGCGGCGCCTATCACAGCCAGTACTGGGTCGATCCCGAGGAGAAGCTCACGGTGACGTACTTGGTCCAGCTGATCCCGGCTGGAAACATCGACGATTTCGGTAAGCTGAGGGCGCTCGTGTACCAAGCCCTAAAATGATTTGCTGACCGGAGACGGCAACATGCTTCGGCTCACAGGCGTATGAGGCTACTCTGACGAGCCAAACTTGGCTGCAAACGCAGGCCTGAGATGAGCACGGAAAACAGGGGCGACACGCCCCTTTCGGAGAACGAGGCGGCCTTTTACGCGCCCTGGCCGCAGTTGTTCAGTCCACGCCGCCTGGGCCGCAGCGCAAGCTCCTAGCGGCGCTCATGAGCGAGCAGCGGGAGAACTTCTTAGCCGATGAGAGGCCCCAGGCCGCCGCCTTGGTCGGGTTACTGGCTTCCTACGCGAGCGGCGGGGGACGGGCTGCAGACCCGGCCGAGATAGCGCACAGCGTGCCCCATATGTGCCCCCGGTGCGCAGTGGCGCACGACGTGCATCAGCCAAGTGCTTGAAAAAGTTTGGTACGCCCCCTGGGACTCGAACCCAGGACCCCCTGATTAAAAGTCAGGTGCTCTAACCGGCTGAGCTAGGGGCGCGCGCGGCGGCGCACCCCTAACGGCGTCGCGCGGCGCCCGCAAGCGGCCGCTTTTCGGGTGCAACAAGGCGTGCAATGGTCCGTTACGGCCACGGGCCTAGAGTGAGCGTCGATGAAATCTGTCCCCGTTCTCCTCGCTTCGGCTCTGGCCGCCGTGACGGCCGCGGGATGCGCGAGTCGACCCGATCCGGAGGTCGGCATGGCCGACCGGAGCCGCGGCGCGGCCGTTTCGGCCGTCAACCAGACTTATCGCGGGATCGGGGAGGCGGCGTCTTCGCCGCTCCGCGATCTGAACCTGATGAAAAAGGAGATCCCGGTCGTCCTGCTGGCCGCGATGGACGCGCCCTACCAGACCCGCACGGCCTTCGACTGCCCCAGCATCGCCCAGGAAGTGGCCGCGCTGGACATCGTCCTGGGGCCGGACGTTGACGTTCCCGACGAGGAGCGGCGGCGGGACTACTACCGCATCGGCGCCGAGGAGGCGGCGGACGCCGCCCTGGACGCGGTGCGCGACGCGGCCGAAGGCGTGGTCCCGGTCCGCAGCTGGGTGCGCCGCCTGACGGGCGCGCAGCAGCACGACAAGAAGATCAAGGAAGCCATCTACGCCGGCTCCGTCCGTCGCGCCTTTCTCAAAGGCATGGGCGACCAGCGGGGCTGCATGCATCCGGCCGCGCCGCTGACGTCGGCCTACAGCGCCCCGGCCGCGCCTTCCGCGGCCGACGCCGGTCAGGCCGCGGCGGCCGCGCCGGGCGCCTGACGCTCGGCGAAGCTCCGCCGGAAGGTCTCGAATCGGCCCTCGGCGATCGCGGCCCGCATGGCGGCCGTCAGCCCGCCGAAGAACGCCAGGTTGTGCCAGGACAGCAGCACCTGGCCCAGAATCTCGCCCGCCTTGAACAGGTGGTGCAGGTAGGCCTTGCTGTAGTCGCGGCTGGCCGGGCAGGCGCTCTCAGGGTCGAGCGGGCTGTCGTCTTCGGCGAAGCGGGCGTTCTTGATCGAGAGCGGTCCATCCCAGGTCCAGGCCTGGCCATGCCGGCCCGAGCGGGTGGGCAGGACGCAGTCGAACATGTCGATCCCCCTCGCCACCCCCTCCACGATGTCGATGGGCTTGCCGACCCCCATCAGATAGCGGGGGCGGTCGGCCGGGAGCATGGGCGCTGAGAACGCCAGCACATCCAGCATGGCTTGGTGACCCTCGCCGACCGCCAGGCCTCCGACGGCGTAGCCGTCGAAACCGATGGCCTGCAGGCGTTCGGCCGACTCCCGCCGGAGGGGCTCGCTGGTCGATCCCTGCTGGATGCCGAACAGCGCCTGGCGGTCCCGCTCGCCGAAGTAGGCCTTGCAGCGTTCGCCCCAGCGGGCGGAGCGGCGCATGGCGTCCGCCGCCCGGCTCTCCTCCGAGGGGTTGGGCACCAGCTCGTCCAATTGCATGCAGATGTCGGCCCCGATGCGGTCGGCCTGGATCTCGATGGAGCGCTCCGGCGTCAGGGTATGGCGCGTGCCGTCGATGTGGCTGGCGAAGGTGACGGCGTCTTCGGTGACCTTGGCGATGTCAGCCAGCGACATGACCTGAAAGCCGCCGGAGTCGGTCAGGATCGGCTGCTCCCACCGCATGAAGCGGTGAAGCCCGCCCAGGCGCGCCAGCCGCTCCGGCCCGGGCCGCAGCATCAGGTGATAGGTGTTCCCCAGGATGATGTCGGCCCCGGTGGAGCCGACCTGGTCCACGGTCAGCGCCTTCACGGTGCCGGCTGTGCCGACCGGCATGAAGGCTGGCGTGCGGATGTCCCCGCGGGGCGTGCTGAGCACCCCGGTCCGGGCCGCGCCGTCCGTTGCGGCGACATGAAAGGGGAAGGCGGCCATCAGGGCGCCGCCCGGAACAGCAGGGAGGCGTCGCCGTAGCTGTAGAACCGGTAGCCGGTCTCGATCGCATGGGCGTAGGCGGCGTGCATGGTCTCGTAACCAGCGAAGGCGCTGACCAGCATCATCAGCGTCGATTTGGGCAGGTGAAAGTTGGTCATCAGCGCGTCCGCCGCCCGGAAGCGGTGGCCAGGGGTGATGAAGATGTCCGTCTCCGCCGCAAACGGCCGGATCACGCCGTCCTCGCGGGTGGCGCTCTCCAGCAGGCGGAGGGCGGTGGTGCCGACGCAGACGACGCGGCCCCCCGCAGCGCGGGCGGCGTTCAGCGCATCCGCGACCTCGGCGCTCACCTCTCCGTATTCGGCGTGCATGCGATGGGCGGAGAGATCCTCGGTTTTGACCGGCAGGAAGGTGCCCGCGCCGACGTGCAGGGTGACCCGCTGCACCCCGACGCCCGCGGCGGCCACGCGCTCCAGCAGCTCGGGGGTGAAGTGCAGGCCCGCGGTCGGGGCGGCGATGGAGCCGTCCTCCCGCGCGTACACGGTCTGGTAGTCCGCGCGGTCCCGCTCGTCCTCGCCTCGCTTAGCCGCGATGTAGGGGGGCAGTGGCATGACCCCGTGCGTGGCGACGGCGGCGTCCAGCGCGGCGCCGGCCAGGTCGAAGGCGAGCTCGACCTCCCCGTCCTCGCCTTTGGACGTCACCGTCGCGTCCAGCCGGCCGAGTTCGCACGCGGTGTCGCCCTCGGCCCCGAAGGCGATCCGGTCGCCGACCCGAAGCCGTTTGCCGGGACGAGCGAAGGCGGTCCAGCGCTCCGGCCCCGTCCGCCTGTGCAGCGTGGCTTCCACCCGTACGGTGGTCTCCTCCCGGCGGCGCACGCCCGCCAGGCGCGCTGGGATCACGCGCGTGTCGTTCACTACCAGCACGTCGCCGGAGCGGAGCAGCGCGGGCAGGTCGCGGACGATCCGGTGCTCGAACGGCCCCCCGGGCCGAACCACGAGCAGGCGTGCGGCGTCGCGCGGCTCGGCGGGCCGGAGGGCGATCCGGTCCTCCGGCAGTTCGAAGTCGAAGTCGGACAGGCGAAAACCCATGGGGGCCGCCGTTTGCCTTGCGAGAACCAACGTGTCGAGGCGCGTCAAAGACCCAGGTTGACGGTCAACTATGGCCCTCCTACCTCGCAGACCATGGCCGTCCGTCCAATCCTGAGCGTCGCCGACCCGCGCGAACTCGCTGTTCTGAAGCAGAAGTCCCAGCCCGTGGAGGCCGTGGACGACGACCTGCGGCGGCTGATGGATGACATGCGGGAGACCATGTACGACGCGCCCGGCATCGGCCTCGCCGCGGTCCAGATCGGCGAGCCCAAGCGCGTCATCGTCATGGACCTGTCCCGCGAAGGCGAAGACAAGCAGCCCCGCTACTTCGTCAATCCGGAGATCACCTGGGCGTCGGAGGAGACTGCTCCCTACGAAGAGGGCTGCCTTTCGGTGCCGGAGGTCTACGATGAGGTCGAGCGGCCTGCGCGCGTTAAACTCAAGTACTTGAACTACGACGGCGAGCCGGTCGAGGAGGACGCGGAGGGCCTGTTCGCCGTCTGCATTCAGCACGAGATGGACCACCTCGAGGGCGTCCTCTTCATCGACCGCTTGTCCCGGCTCAAGCGCGAGCGCGCGATCAAGGCCGTCAAGAAGGGCCGTCCGAAGGCGGCCTAGATCGCCGCCGCCGTTCCTCAGATCGGTCTGGGCCGTCTAGGCTCGCCCGGCGCGCACTCCAGGGCCTCGCGGTCCCATCGCCCCGCGTCGGCTGCAGCCGCATAGGTGGACGAGAGAAACGCCAGCAGGGCGGCGTCGGGATCCGCCGCCCTCCTCACCGCCTCATAAGGCAGCAGGAACTCCCCAAGACCGGTGTCGAAGCGCGCCTCGGCGGGCTGCACCGCGGCGGTGCGGAATCCGGGCGGCTCCGGATAGGCGTACGAGTAGAAGGCGGCGTCGCTGCCCGACCCCCCGGGCCAGAACCCGGCGCTGCTGACCTCGTGCGAGTACGCTTCGCGGGCGACCGCGTCGGGCAGGTTAGGGACGCCGCCGGGGTGAGGCGGCGCCGCCCGGCCCGAGAAACGGGTGACCGCCAGGTCGAAGCTGCCCCAGAAGAAGTGGACCGGACTGGCCTTGCCGATGAAGCTGGTGCGGAAGGCCTTCAGGACGCGATCCGCCTGCAGCAGGATTCGCCAGAAGCGCCGCGCCTGTTCGCCGTCGTAGACCCGCGGCGCCGTGTCCTCGCGGAACGGAACCGCCTCGGGCAGCTCGTTCGGGGCGCCGTGTATGACGACAGGGACGCCCAGGCCCTTGAGCGTTTCGAGCACCCGGGCGTGGAACTCCGCCACCGAGACGGGCTCCAGTGGCAGGGTGGCGACCTCCTCGTCCGTGCGGACGCGAAGAACTTGGTCGATGAAGTCGAACTCGAGGTCCAGCGCGCGGCGGCCATGGGAAATGGCGCCCGTCGTCAGCCCCCGAGGCGTCACATACAGCGGAGACTGCCAGGAGTGATTGAGCCAGGGCGTCTGCGCGAGCCGCACCTTGCCGACAATCTGGGTCCAGAGGTGCAGGGTCCGGCAGGTCTCTTCCCATTCCGCGTAGGGCAGGGCGGGCCAGGCCTCGTTAGGGGCGGACGGCGACATGGCGGCAGGCTCCGGCGGCTCTCGGCCGATCCTACGCCGACGGGCGTCAGGGCGCCTCGCCTGAATCGCTCTCCGTGACGGCGTCGGTCACCCTTCCCTTGCAGTCTGATCTGGCGGACAAAAGCGGCGACCGCTGCGAGAGCCGAGCATGTGTGACGATCACATCCATCAAGGTCTGGTCGACGATCCGACCGTGTCGCGCCGAGCCTTCGGCGTGATGTCCGTCGTCGCGGCGGGACTGGCCACCTCCGCCCGCGCAGCGACGCGGGTGATGGAGCGAGATGTCGAGGTGAAGACGCCGGACGGCACGGCCGACGGCGTCCTGTTCCATCCGGAGGGCAAGGGCGCCTGGCCGGCGGTGCTGATTTGGCCCGACGTGGTCAGTCTCAGGCCGGTCTTCCGGGAGATGGGGCGCCGGCTCGCAGGCGAGGGATACGTCGTCTTCGTGCCGAACCTCTACTACCGCGTGAAACGCGCGCCCGTGGTGGAGGGCGGCTTCAACTTCGCCAACCCGGAGGACCGGGCCAAGCTCACCCCGCTGCGGGCGAGCGTGACCCCCGAGGGGACCGATCGCGACGCCGCCGCCTATCTGGCCTTTCTCGACGCGCAGCCGCAGACCGACCGCAAGAAGAAGGTGGGGGTGCAGGGCTACTGCATGGGCGGACCGCTTTCTTTCCGGACCGCGGCCGCGGTCCCTTCGCGCGTCGGCGCCGTCGCGAGCTTCCACGGCGGAGGGCTGGTGACCGATCAGCCGACCAGCCCGCACCTGCTGCTGCCAAAGAGCCGGGCCGAGTACCTGGTGCTGGTCGCCGACAACGACGACAAGCAGGACCCGGCGGGCAAGGAGAAGCTGAAGGCGGCCCTCGCCGACGCGAAGCGGCCCTACAAGGTGGAGGTCTATGAAGGAGCCGCCCACGGCTGGACCGTGCGCGGCAGCGCCGTCTACGACGAGGCTGCAGCCGAGAAGGCCTGGGCCGAACTCCTGACCCTCTACAAGCGCGCGCTGGCCTGAACGGAGCCGCCCGGGTCAGCCTTGTGCTGGCGGGCGACGGTTCTGTGAAGTGCGCGCTCGGCCACCCATATGAGGGTTTAGAGCGCAGGTGAGGGCCCCCGCCAAGGTTCCGGGCGACCTTTCGCCTGTGGACGGGCGGCCCAAGGGTGGGCAGTCTGACGCCGCGCGAGCAGTGGAGATCGTCATGTTCACAGACATGAAGCAGGGCACCGCCGAGGACTGGGCCCACATCGGGGCCATGCACGTCGAGCACCAGAAGACGGCCGCCCCCAAGCAGATCATGGAGAGCCTCGCGCGGCTCAAGTCGATCGAGGTCGGATTCGCCGCCGACCAGCTGACCCACAGTCTTATGGCCGCGACTCTCGCCCGCCGCTCCGGGGCATCGGACGAAGAGATCGTCGCGGCTCTGTGCCATGACTTGGGAAAGCTGTTCAGCATCCCCAATCACGGCCCGATCGCGGCCGAGATGCTGAAGCCGTACGTGTCGGACGAACTTTACCACACGATCTACTGGCACCAGGACTTCCAGGGGCGGTATTACTACGACCACATGGGCAAGCCGACGAACCTGCGGGAGCGCTTCAAGGACGAGCCGTGGTTCGCCACCGCCGAGCGCCTGGTCGACGAGTGGGACGCGCCGGCTTTCGATCCGGCGTTCGACGTCGATCCGCTTGAGAGCTTCGAGCCCGAGGTCACCCGGGTCTTCTCGCGACCCAAACGCATGTAGTCGCCCGGCGTGACGGCCGGGCCGACCTCCCACAGCTACGTCTCCCAGCGCCTCCGGCTCCACTACGTGGATTGGGGGAACGCGGGCGCGCCGCCGCTCATCCTGTTGCACGGCGGGCGGGATCACTGCCGCAACTGGGACTGGGTGGCCGAAGCGCTCAGAGACGACTGGCGGGTCATCGCCCCTGATCTGCGTGGGCACGGCGACAGCGCCTTCGCGCCGAGCGGCGGCTACACCATGGCCGCCTACGTCTACGATCTCGCCCAGCTCATCCACCAGCAGCGGCTCGCGCCGGTGACGATCGTCGCGCACTCGCTGGGGGGCAACATCGCCTTGCGCTACACCGGCCTCTACCCCGAGACCGTCCGCAAGCTGGTCGCCATCGAAGGGCTGGGCCCGTCGCCGCGGATGCTGGCCGAGCGCGCCAAGCGCCCGGTCGCCGAGCGGCTCAGGGCCTGGATAGACGAGCAGCGCGCGCTGGCGGCGCGTGCGCCCCGCAAGTACGGCTCGATCGAGGACGCGCTCGCCCGGATGCGCGAGGAGAACCCGCGCCTGTCGCCGGAGCAGGCGCGCCACCTGACCCTGCACGGTGTGAGCCAGAACGAGGACGGGACCTACAGCTGGAAGTTCGACAACTACGTCCGGTCCATGCCGCCCGGGGACGTCACGCCGGAGGAGATGCAGGAGCTCTGGAGCCGCATCAGTTGTCCCACGCTGCTCGTGTACGGCCGCGAGAGCTGGGCCTCCAACCCGGCGGAGGACGGCCGGCTCCGCCACTTCTCGAACGCGCGGGTGTGGAGCGTCGAGGGCGCCGGGCACTGGGTGCACCACGACCGCCTCGACGCCTTCCTTGACGAGGTGCGGGGCTTCATCGCCTGACCTTCGCGGATCTGGACCCCATTTCGGAGCGCCGGGTTCGTTGATCTCCCATCGTCACGCGGGCATGGAAGGGGGAGTGAGCGTCAGCCGGTGAGCCAAGTGACTGCGTCAGCACTTTCGACGGGCGCTCGCGCCGACACGGGCGAGGGGCACATCACCGGGTTCGGCACGCGCGGCTATCGCAGTTACGTCCTCGTCGCCCTCACGTTCATCTACATCCTGAACTTCATCGACCGGGGCCTGCTATCGGTGGTCGCTCCGGCCATGAAGCCGGAGCTCGGCATCTCCGACACCGCCTTCGGCCTGCTCACCGGCTTCGGCTTCGCGCTGCTCTACACCGTGGTCGGCATCCCGCTGGCTCAGTTCGCCGAGCGGCGGCACCGGGTCTGGATCATGACCGTGTGCATCGCGCTCTGGTCGCTGATGACGGCGCTCTGCGGCCTGGCCGCGGACGTGACCATCGGATCCATCACCATCGGGGCCTTCTGGATCCTGCTGGCGTGCCGCATCGGCGTGGGGATCGGCGAGGCGGGCTGCACGCCGCCGGCCAACTCGCTGATCGCCGATTACTATCCGCCCAGCCGGCGCTCCACCGCCCTGGGTTTCTACGCCATGGGCGTGACGCTGGGCACGGTGATGGCGAACCTGGTCGGCGGACCCGTGACGGACGCCTTCGGCTGGCGCTGGGCGTTCTTCGTGGTCGGCCTGCCCGGCGTGCTGGTCGCCATCATCCTGAAGGTGACGGTCAAGGAGCCGCCGCGGGGCTACACCGATCCGCCGGGCACGGTGCGTCGCGAGCGCCCCCGCTTCAGCGACGGCATGCGCGAACTGGCGTCCAAGCCTTCGTTCTGGATGATGGCGGCGGGCGCGACCGTGGCGGCGTTCTGCGGCTATGGGATCAGCTCGTTCCAGTCGCTGTTCATGAACCGCAGCTTCGGTCTCTCCGCCGGGGAGGCCGCGGTGCTGATCAACACGCCCGTCGGGATCGCCTCGGCGGTGGGAACGGTCGCGACCGGCTGGCTCGCCGAGCGGATGATCAAGCGCCACCCGAACGCCATCGCCTGGCTGCCGGGCTTCGGGCTGATCCTAAGCGTGCCGTTCTACTTCTGGGCCTTCACGACCAAGAACCTCTGGTTCGCGCTGGCGGGCCTCTGCATCGGCGGCGCGGTGAAGTACGGCTACCTGGCCGCCCAGTACACGATCGGCCAGGGCGTCGTCAGCGCCCAGGTCCGCGCGACGGCGACCGCGGTGCTGCTGTTCGTGGTCAACCTGCTGGGTTACGGCCTCGGCCCGCTTTTCATCGGCGCCTTGAGCGACATGTTCTTCGCCGTTCAGGTGGCCGAGCTGGGCGCCTCCGACCTGACCCGGCGCGCCTGCGAAGGCGCGGCGCGGGCGGCGCTCTCCGCCGCGCGCCAGGAGGTCTGCGCCGTCGTCCACCCGCGCAGCCTGCAGCAATCGATGCTGGTGACCTCGGCCTTCTACGCCCTGGCCGGCGTCTTCTTCCTGGCCACGATGCGCTGGCTCCGCCGAGACATGGTGGCGAAGTAGGCTGCACCGGGTTCCCACCGCCGGAGGCGGAGCTTGACGCGCGCCGCCTTGTCCTAGGTCCGTCCGAAGCGCGCGGCCAGTTGTTCCAGGCCGCCCAGGATCAGCTCCACCGTCATCTCCTCCGCCGTGTCGACGTCCAGCTCGCCGCCGGACACCAGTCGGCCCGCCCGGTCGGTCACGGCCATCAGCATCTCCACAGCCGCGATCGTCTGGACCAGCGGAAGGGCGAAGGTCTTCCGGGTCTGCTTGACGAAGAAGCGGAAGGTTCTCTCGCGGTCCGCCCGGTCGGCGTCCTGCATGAGCTGGGCGACTGAGGGGTCGGCGAGGAGCGCCTGGGTGAGCACGCCGCGCTCGGCCACATGCTCCAGATAGATGCGCGTGGTTTGCCGGATCAGCTCGGGGTAGCTCGCCGCCTGCAGCGCGGCGGCCATGCCGCGGTCTCCCAGTTCCTCCTGCTCCCGCCTGAGCAGGGCGGCGAGCAGATGATCCCGACTGGGAAAGTAGTTGTAGACCAGCCCCTTGCTGATCCCGCATTCCCGGCCCAGCCGCTCCATCGAGACGACCGAGAGCCCTTCCTCCAGGACCATGCGGGCGGCGCGGTCGAGGATTTGAGCGCGCCGGGTCTCGGGCGCCAGCCGTTCACGCTTCTTCACCGCCGCCGCCGTCATCGGACCTGCCTAGCGCGCCCTCAACCCTCTCGCCAAGCCGCCACACCCGCCGGGGGCAGCTCCGGTCCCCCGAGCGCGAACGCTGCTCCCCTAGAAGCCGGCGTCGCCCGCGGTTCGGGCGCATAGTTGACGGCGAAGGTCAGCGATCCTCGCCGACGCGTGCGCACCCCCTCCGGCAGGACCTCGACGGCCAGACCGGCTCGCTCCGCCGCCGCGGTGAGGACGTGGTCAAGCAGAGCCTCGGCCGGCCAAGTCGCGAGGTAGTCCACGTGCCCGGAGCGCCACCAGGCGCCGCCGCCGTCCTCGAAGGTCGCGAGGGGCTCGAGCGCGGACCGCACCCCTTCGCGCCAACTATGGGCGGCGAAGGCGGCGTTCCCCACCTGCACGGTCAGCGGGATCTCCGGCCGCAAGCTCTCCACGCGGGTGACCTGCAAGGGAAGCAGGCGCTGCAGGGGGCCGGGGGGCAGCTCGTCCGGAATGTGCACGTCCCGGGTCTTGGACCCGCTGCGAGGCCCCAGCAGCACCGGGACCTGCAGCTCGGCCAGACGCCCCACGAAAGCCTCGTCCATCATCGGCAGCGAGGGGGCGATCACCAGCCGATAGCCGTCCAGCGGAGCGTCCGGCGGGACCATGTCCACGTCCAGGCCCAGGCGGCGGAGGCCGGAGTACCACTCGAACGCAAGCCGCAGCCAACGCCAGCTGCGGGCCTGCGGCTGGATCTGCTGCAGCCAGTCGGCCTCGTAGTCGAATACGAGGGCGACCGAGGCCTTTTCGCAGGCCCCGAGCGGTCCCACCGCCTTCAGCTCGGCGGCGACCTGCCGCGCCTCGGCCGCGCCGACATCCTCCGTCCGATCGGGCAAATGCAGGCCGGCGTGGAACTGCTCCTGGGCGAAGGGGGCCTGACGCCAGCGGAAGTAGCTGACCAGCTCGGCCCCGTGGGCGATCGCCTCCCAGGTCCAGGCCCGCACCATGCCCGGCAGGGGCGCCGGGTTGTAGGCCGCCCAGTTCACCGGGCCGGGCTGCTGCTCCATCACCCACATGCGGCCCCGGCCGCAGCCGCGGTACAGGTCGTGGTGGAAGGCGGCGATGTCGGGGTGGCCCTGGCGCAGGTAGCGGGCCTTGTCCTCCGGGCTGAACCAGAAGGTGTCCAGGAACCCCAGCGGGTAGCTGTCCCACGTCGCCGCATCGAGGTCGCGCGACACGGCGAAGTGGTCGAACTCGGTGTAGAAGCCCATGAAATTGTGGACGATGTCCCGCCCAGGCGACAGCCGGCGCAAGATGTCCACCTGCAGCCGATTGAACGAGACCACCTCGTCCGAGGCGAACCGGTTCCAGTCGAGCCGGTGGCTCGGGTGGGCCTCGGTGACGGTCAGGTTCGGCGCGTCGACTTCATCGAAGCTGCGGTACGTCTGGGACCAGAACATCGTCCCCCAGGCGCGGTTGAGCTCAGCGACGTCGCCGTAGCGGTCGCGCAGCCACGCACGAAAACGCCGGACGGCGTTCTCCGAATAGGAGATGGTGGTGTCGTGGCAGCCGTACTCGTTGTCGGTCTGCCAAGCCGCGACGGCCGGATGCTCGCCGTAGCGGGCCGCGACCGCCTCGACGATGCGCGCGCACTCGGCCCGATAGGTCTCGCTCGAGAAATCGTAGTGCCGCCGCGAGCCGAACCGGCGCGGCCGCCCGTCGACGTCCACCGCCAGCATCGAGGGATCGCGGTCCACCAACCACTTGGGCGGCGTCGCCGTGGGCGTGCCCATGACGATCTTCAGCCCCGCGCCGTGGAGGGTCTCGACGGCGCGGTCCAGCCACTCCCAGTCGAACCGCGCCGGCTCCGACTCGATGCGGCTCCAGGCGAACTCACCGATGCGCACGGTGGTCAGGCCCATGGCCGCCATGGCCGCGGCGTCTTCAGCCCACCACGGCTCGGGCCACTGTTCGGGATACCAGCAGACTCCGAGCTCGGCCTGGCCAGGGGCGATGGTGCGGCGGGGCTGGGTCACAGGGCCTCCAGATGGAACAGGGCGATCTCGCCGACCCGGAGCACAGGCAGAGGAAGGCCGGCGCCGGCGAGCGCGGCGCCGGAGGCGGTGAGGGGCTCGCCGCGGAACAGCGAGGGTATCTGCTTCATCGCGCGCTCGGGCTGGCGCAACGGGTTCAGCAGTTCGGCTCGATATCGGCGTCCCGACTCGAGGCCGGTCAGTCTCAGGTTCGCTGGAACAGGCCGGAGCGGCGTTTCGACCTGAGCCGCGCTGACCAGGCGCTCGGCGCCGCTCTCCACGCTGAAGGCGATCAGGCCCGGGTCCTCGGGAGCAAGCCGGCGCGATCGCCCCTGATGCAGCAGGGGACGGAACTGCTTGTGCAAGGCGATCCAGCGAGCCAGCTGCTCGCGTTCGGCCTCGGAGAAGGCGCGCAGGTCGCCCTCGATCCCCATGTGCCCGAAGAGGGCCGTCGCGGCGCGAAACTCCAGCGAGGTCTCCCGGCCGGTCGTGTGCGCCCGGCGAGGTCCGACGTGCGCGCCCATCACCTCCGGCGGGAAGACGAGCGAGAAGCCGCGCTGGATACGCTGGCGGTCGATCGGATCGTTGCAGTCCGACGTCCAGATCCGCTCGGTCCGCTTCAGGATCTCGTAATCGGCCCGCGCGCCGCCCGAGGCGCAGCTCTCGATCTCCACGTCCGGGTGAGCGGCCTTCAGTCGGTCGATCAGGGCGTAGGCCGCACGGGTCTGCGCGCCGGCGGCGGGCCGCCCCCGGCTGACCGCGTGGGTCAGGTCGCGGTTCATGTCCCACTTCAGGTAGTCGATCGGCAGATCGGACAGCAGGCGGTGCAGCTGGCCGAAGACGTCGTCGGCGACCTCCGACCGGGTCAGGTCGAGCACGTACTGTCCGCGACCGAGCGGCTGCTCTCGCCCGGACTCGCCGAGGACCCAGTCCGGGTGGGCTCTGAGCAGGTAGGAGTCGGCGTTGGCCATCTCCGGCTCGACCCAGAGCCCGAACTTCATGCCCAGCGCCCGGACGTGGTCCGCCAGCGGCGCGAGCCCGTCGGGATACTTGTCGGGGTCCACCGTCCAGTCGCCCAGGCTGGTGGTGTCGTCGTCCCGCCCCTTGAACCAGCCGTCGTCCAGGACGAAGCGCTCCACACCAACGGCCGCCGCCTCGTTCGCGAGCGCTTTCAAGGCTTGAACCTCATGCTGGAAGTAGACCGCCTCCCAGGTGTTGAACGTCACCGGTCGCGGGCGCGCGGTGCGGCCGGCCAGCACGTCGCGGCGGACAAAGGCGTGCAGGCGCGCCGATAGCCCGTTCAGCCCTGCGGTCGAGCGGGCGGCGTAGGCGGTCGGCGCCGTGTAGCGCTCCCCCGGCTGCAGGATCACCTCGCCGGGCGCGAGGAGCTCCCCCGCCTGCAGCTGCACTCGGCCGTCCCGCAGGCGCTCCGCCAACAGCCGGCTGTTTCCGCTCCAGGCCAGGTGGAGGGCCCAAACCTCGCCGGCGTCCTCACCGAACCCGTCGCTCCCTGCGAACAGGAAGGGCGGGGCGTGGTGGGAGGTCCGCCCCGTCCGGTTCTCCTGGACCAGGGCGCCCGTCTCAAGCCGCTGGCGGACGGTCTGGAACTCTTGCGCCCAGCGGCCCTCGAACAGCATCAGCTCCCGATATGGACAGGGCAGGACCGCCCCGGCGGCCCAGGCGAGCTCGAGCGGATCCGGGCCGGTGTTGGTCACCGTCGTGGCGAGCGCCAGGACGCCTTCCGGATGAAGGCGGCAGCTCAGGGCGACGCCCAGTCCGGCGCGCTCGTCTGCAAGCTCGAATTGAACGTGGTCAGCGGCGACGGTCGCCGAGCGGAGTTCAAGCTGGCTCACCCCGTGCAGGCCCGCGCGATGGTGGAGGATGGCGGGATGCCCGTTGAACCCCCGGCCGGCTTCCGGAAACAGGTCGAGGCGCTCGCCGTGGTCCAGCATGCCGTGCGGGACCGGTCGGTCCGCCAAGCGCGCGTCGTCGGCGCCGGCCGCAGCGGCTTCGCCCCAGAAGACCAGCTCTGGCGGCGCCCCGTCGACTCTCCTGAACAGCACGGCGGCGCCGCCGCCTTCTATGCGCCAGTGCTCGACCGCCATACCCTCGCCACCCACCAGCCGCCGCGTCGCGCGTCAACCCAGCGGAGCAGCTATTGACGGATTATGCAATATCAGCGACCGTAACGGCATGATCACTGCTGTTCACACCGTCGGCCTGGCCTCGACCAACGTCGAGCGGACGCTGGCCGCGTTCGGCTCGGCGGCGCCCCTGGAGCCGGTGCACGCCGGGGACGGCGCCGTGCTTGCGCGCGGACCCAACCTGCACCTGGAGATCCTCCCAGCGTCCGGGGCGGCCGCGGAGCCGCGCCCCGTCAACCAGGTCGGGCTCGCCCACATCTGCGTTCAGCAGCGGGAGATGGGGCGGCTGCGGCCGGCTCTGGAGCAGGGCGGCGTGACGTTCATGTCGGAACCGGTCGATCTCGGCACCGGATATCTCTACGCCTACGGACGGAACGCGGACGGCGTGTTGCTGGAGACGGAGGCGGCGCCCTTCGCCCCCGCCGAGCCCTCGGGCTGGTTCGGCCACATGGCGTTCGTGACGGCGGACATCGACCGGCTGTCGAGCTTCTACGCGGAGTGGCTGGGCCGGCCGAAGCCGCAGGCCATGCGTCTGCGGGGCAGCCGGCGCTACGACGCCGTGACCGGTCTGCCGGACATGGACGTGCTGGCCGCGTGGGTGTCGGGTCTGAACCTCACGCTGGAGTTCTGGCGGTATCTCAATCCGGCGTCGTTCGTAGGCGAGGCGTCGGTCGACGGGCCGGGGTGGCGCTACGTGAGCTTCGAAACCGACGACGTCGCCGGCGACCTGCAGCGGGCGGTCACGCTCGGCGCGGAGGCGGACCAGGGCCCGGCGACGGCCGCGAATGGTGAGAGCGCGACGCTGCGTGACCCGGACGGCAACCAGATCCGCCTCGTCCGGTTCGACGCCGCGCACGCGCACCTTTCGTCGGCGCGCCTGCCGCACGCCGATGTGCTGGCTCGCGTCCAGCAGGCCCGCGAAGCCGCCGCCGCATGAGCGCCCGACGTTTCACGGACCGCGTGGCCCTGGTCACCGGAGCCGCCCGAGGCATCGGCCTGGCGACCGTGGGCCGGCTCGCCGCCGAAGGCGCCCGCATCGTCGCGCTCGATCTTCCCGGCGCTCCCCTGCAGGACGCGGCCGACAGGGCGGCGTCTCACGGCGTCGAGGTGCTCACGGTCGAAGGCGACGTGGCGGACGCGGCGGCCTGGTCGAGCGTGGCGAGCCAGGTTCAGGCTGGCTTCGGGCGGCTGGACGTCCTCGTGAACAACGCGGGGATCTCCGGCCCGATCGGACCGTTCGAGCAGCTCTCGCCGGAGGCCTTCGATCGGGTCATGGCGGTGAACGCGCGGGGCGTGCTGCTGGGCATGCAGGCCTGCCTGCCCCTGCTTCGCGCCGCCCGGGGCGCGATCGTCAACGTGTCTTCGATCTCCGGCATCGGCGGCGGCCGCAACACCATGGCCTATACGGCCAGCAAGCATGCGGTGGTGGGCATGACCAAGCTCGCGGCGATGGAGCTGGCGCCCGATGTCCGGGTGAACGCCGTCTGTCCGGCCCCTACCGACACCGACATGATGGGCGCGCTGGCCCGCCAGTATCGGCCCGAGGACACCGAGGCGTTCCGCCGCGACTTCGCCAAGGGCATCCCGCTTCTGCGCTACGGCGAACCCGACGAGGTCGCCGCGGCCATCGCCTTCCTGGCCAGCGACGATGCGGCCTTCATGACCGGCGTCGCCATGCCGGTGGACGGCGGCGTCCGCGCCCGCTGACGACCACACAAGAGGAGTTGCTCCATGGACCTGGGACTCGCCGGACGGCGCGTGATCCTGACCGGCGGAACGCGCGGCATCGGCCGCGCCATGGTCGAGGCCTTCGCAGGGGAGGGGGCGACGATCGCCACCTGCGCCCGCGGCGCCGAGGGATGCCGGGCGCTGGAGGCGGCCATGGCCGAGCGAGGCGCGTCCGTGGCCGCCGAGGCGCTCGACGTCCGTGACTCCGCCGCGTTCTCCGCTTGGTTCGAACGCGCGGCCGAACACCTGGGCGGTGTGGACGTGGTGGTCAGCAACGTCTCGACACGCATCTCCGGGCAGGGCGACGCCATGTGGCGCGACACCTTCGAGGTGGACCTGCTCCAGCACGTGCGGCTCGCGGAGCTCGCCCTGCCCCGCCTGAAGGACGGGCGCGATCCCTCCCTGCTGTTCATCGGCTCCATCGCGGGGGTGCTGACCAACCTTCCGCCGGGCGAGGAAGCCTATGGAACCATGAAGGCGGCCCTGGTGAACTACGCTGGCCAGCTCGCGGCCCGCCAGGGCCCGGCGGGCGTGCGGGTGAACCTGCTGTCGCCCGGGCCCATCCTGTTCGAAGGCGGCGTCTGGGATCAGATCCGGCAGCACCAGCCCCAGCTTTTCGCCGCCGCCTCCCGCCTATCGGCCCTAGGCCGCCACGGCGCCCCTGAAGAAGTCGCCCGGACGGCGGTGTTCCTCAGCAGCCCGGCCGCCAGCTACATCACCGGCGCCAACCTCCGCATCGACGGCGGGTCGGTGAAGTCGGCGAACTTCTAGGGCCAGCCGGCCGCCGGCCTATGGCGAGCGCAGGAAGGCTTTCACCGCGGCGAGGTACGCCTGGAAGTTCTCACGCCGGATGTTGTGGCCCGCGCCGGGTATGGCCGCGACCTGGACGTTGGGGTTGAGCCGCGCCGCTTCGGCGGCGACAGTCGGGGTGACCAGACTTCCCAGCTCGGCCTCGCCGTGAATCAGCAGCGTGGGGGCGGTTATTCGATCCAGTTGCGCCTGCCACGGGGCCGCGTAGGTCGGCATGGCTGCGGGGTCGACCTGCCGTTTGGCGTTCGCCCACGCGGAAAACTCGTCGGCATGCCAGCCGGGGTGGGTCGCCTGCCCAAGGGCGATGATCTCGGCGTCCGTCATGGACGCGAACCGCTCGACCTGCTCGCTGAACCTGCGCCGGCGTATTCCGGCGGCCGACGGGTCGGCGAGCGGCGTGAAGGGCGGATCCTCGAGGACGACCTTCGCCACCTGCTCGGGGTGGGCGTTGGCGTAAGCCGCCGTGGCCCGGGCGCCCACCGAGTGGCCCATGACCACTGGCGACTCCAGGCGGAGCGCCTCGATCGCCTCGGCGATGTCGCGGCCCGGGTCGTAAGGCTCGAGGCTCGACATCCTGGAGCTGGCGCCATGGCCACGGGCGTCCAGCATGATCACGTCGAACTCGGCCTCCAGCGCAGACGCCAACCGAGTCCAGCACAGCCCGGAGTCGGTGAGGCCATGGGACAGCACCAGCGGGGGGCCATCGCCGCCCGTGCGGTGGTAGGCGATGACGCCTCCGGTCACGGGCACGGTTCCGCTGCGCCAGCTCATGCCCGACCTGCGGTCGTTGGCTTACCAGGCATAGGCTTCCGGAGCCTCGCCGCAGCCCGGGAAGATCGCCTCGATGCGAGCGAACGTCGCCTCGTCCAGCCGGATTTCCGGAACATGCAGCACCGAGGTGAGCTGTTGAAGGCTGCGCGGGCCTATGATCGCCGACGTCACGCCCGGCTGGCGCAGCAGCCAGGCGAGCGCGAGCGCGCTCATGGACTGGCCGAGCTCCTCGGCCAGAGCGCCGAACCGCGCCAGATTGTCGGCATGCGCAGAGGCCGCGGCGAGGGCCTCGCCCGATCCCCGACGCCCTCCACTGTCCGAAGGCTTGCCCGCAAGCAGCCCGCCCGCCAGCGGACTCCAGGCGATGAGGCCCACGCCGTAGGCCCGGCACGCCGGGATGACCTCCAGCTCGGCCCGGCGCTCGACCAGATTGTAGAGCGTCTGCTCTGAAATCAGCCCCAGGCGGTGGCGAGCGACCGCCTTCTCGCAGGCGCGCGCGATCGCCCAGCCGGGGAAGTTGCTCGACCCGACGTAGGTGACCTTCCCCTCGGCGATCAAACGGTCCATCGCCTGCCAGATCTCCTCGATCGGCGCGGTCCGGTCGATGTGGTGCATCTGGTAGAGGTCGATGTGATCGACCTGCAGGCGTCGGAGGCTGGCCTCGCAAGCCCTCTGGATATGCCGAGCCGAGAGGCCCCGATCGTTGACGTCATCGGACATAGGCTCGTGAACCTTGGTCGCGAGCACGATCCTGTCCCGTCGGCCGCGGTCCTCCGCGAGCCAGCGGCCCAGCAGAGTCTCGGTGGCCCCGACGCCCAGGTGGCCGCCGTACTGGTTCGCCGTATCGATGAAATTGACGCCCGCTTCGATCGCCGCGTTCAGGATCAGGAAGCTGTCCGGCTCCGAGGTCCGGGGGCCGAAGTTCATGGTCCCGAGACAGAGCTCGCTGACCTTCAGGGCGGAGCGGCCAAGCTGACGGTAGTTCATGATCGGCTGACAAGCGGCCTCAAGGCGCACGCAATGTGGCGCCGGTCACCAGCGTATCGCTTGAGTCCGCGACGCAGTGGCGAACCAGCCGCTGGGCGTGTTCCGAAAGCGTCTTGTAGTCGGCGTAAGAGATGCCGGGCACGATCGGCTCGCGGAACCAAGGCGCGTAGAATTCGAGGTTCGGGATCGAGCGGATCGCGTCGGAGACGTTCGGCGTGCCCCCGTGCCAGGCCCGCACGTCGCGGACCATGACGGCGCCGGCCGGCGCCGGGCAGACCGTGCTGAGCCGCATCCATTCCGGTTCTTCGGCCAGCGTCGGAATCGGGGTGCGGGCGTGCTGGGTGCCGGGAATCTGACGGGTGGGGCCGTTTAGGCGCGTGACGTCCTGAGGGAGGAAATTTACGCAGACATAGGGGCACGGCAGGTCACGGATGGTCAGCTGCCCCCGCGGGTCGTGAAAGGCGCTGAACGGCGTGGTGGCGTTGTCGCGCCAGTCCCGGACGTCCGAGTGCAGCGGCTGGTACTCCACCGCGCCCGGAAGGCAGAAGTCGCCGCTGGCCGAGCGCAGCACGTAGTCGGGAGACTCGAAGATCGCCGTCACGACTTCTGTGACGACCGGCAGATCGAGCAGCATCTGCCATTCCGGCCGGTGCAGCTGGCTTCGGGTCAGGCTCGATCCCCCGAAAGAATACCGGTGCGAACCGCGATTGCCCCTGCGCCCTTGGTCCAGGGCGAGGATTTCGCCCGCTACGTCCGCGCAGCCCCTCGCCAGGATTTCGACCTGTGCGCTGTCCAGCACGTCGGCGATGACGACGAACCCGTCGCGTCGGAAGAGCTCCAGGGCATGACGGACGTCGCGACGGTCGAGAACCTCAAGTCCGCGGATGCCGTTGTTCGCCTCCAGGTACGTCCGCAGCGCGGTCACCTCAGCGTGCTCATCCAGAGCTTTCGGCGAAGTCAGCATGGTGTTCCCGATCTCGCCCCCGGTGGGGCGGCTTCCAGCTTGAAAGGATTTCGAATGGGCCGGCGCGGAGTCACGCGGCCGGCGCGCTCGGCTGCAGTCCACGCTCGAGGCGAAGCGCGGCGGCGATGTCCGCGTGCCGGGCGCGGGTGATGTTGTAGGACCAGAAGATCATCATGGAGATGACGGCGACGATGGCCGGCAGCGGGCCCCAGACGAGCACCAGCCCGACCTTCACCTCTTGATCCAGCACGGCGGCCGCTTGCTGCCCGGTGTTCTGCGGGAAGCGGATGATGTCGAGGGCGACCCCGGCGATCAGGACGCCGACCCCGACCGCCGCCTTGTGGGCGAAGGCGAGGCCGGCGAAGTAGAGCCCCTCGCGCCGGCGGTGGAACAGATGCTCGTGCTCATCGGCTGCGTCGGCCATCATCGACGGATAGGCGACGCTCACGAAGCCAAGGCCGATGCCCGCGACGAACGAATTGAACTGCATGGGCGCGAGCGCCGCATCGCCTGTCGGACTGTAGATTCCGAGCAGCCACGTTCCCTGCATCACGAGCCAGTTGGCGATGAGGAGCGCGAGGCCGAGCAGAACCACGTTCTTCTTCTCGAGCCGGAGCTGGATCTGCGGGGCGGCGCCCACGCCAAGGAGGAGCCCGACCACGAAGGCGTAGGTGATGAACTGGATCTTCTCGCTCTCGAGCAGCCAGACGAAGACGAAGGCGTGGCTGTTGAGGGTGGCGTTCAGCCCTTGCGCCACGTAGGTGATCACCGCCGAGATGAAGAGCAGACGGAACGAGCGGTTGGCGAAGATCTCGCCCACCTCGGCCGGGAACCGTCGCCACATCGTCTTTTGGATCTGCTCCGGCTGCGGCAGCGACGGCGCGTACCTGATCAGGCCTAGACAGCAGGCGATCATGCAGGCGAACAGGATCGCGGCGACCGACCATCCGAAGCCGGGGTAGCCTTCGGCCCGCTGCAGGCCGCCGTCGGCGAAGAACACCGAGAACCCGAGCGCGGTGATCGCCAGGCCGGCCAGGATCCCCGCCGTGGAGCGGTACACCACCACGCTCGTGCGCTCGGCGTAGTCGCTCGCCAGCTCCGCGCCGAGCGCGATGTAGGGGACCTGGAACAGGGAGATCGCGCTTCGCGCAGCGACCGAGAACACCGCAAGCCAGGCGAACAGAAGCGGCTGGCTCAGCCCGGTCGGCGGAGAGAAGAGCAGGGCGACTGAAAGCGCGGTCAAAGGAGTCGCCACGATCATCAGCGGCAAGCGTCGACCTAGTCGCGACTTCATGTTGTCCGACCACGACCCGATCGCCGGGTCGACCAGGGCGTCGAACGCCAGGCCGACGGCGAGCGCGGCGCCCACCAGCGAGCCCGAGAGGCCGAGCACCACCGAGTAGTAGAAGAACACGAAGCCGACGGCCGTATCGAAGCCGCCGCCCTGAGCGGCCTGACCGAGGCTGTAGAACAGCTTGTGGACCACAGTCGGGCGGGGCTGGGCCGCTGCGAAGGCCGCGCCGACCGACGCTGCGCCCTCCGCCTTCGCCTCGCTCCAGGATGCTTCCACTCCGGCCCCCTTATTGACGCTTCGCACAATGGGCTTGACAGCCCGGCCCGAACTATTGACGATGATTGCAATAAACGTGCGGGCTAGCAAGGGCGATCGCCGAGCGCGTGAGGGGGAGAGCCGAAATGAGCACCTGCCGAGTCGCAGCCATGAGCGCCGTCTCAGCGATCGCCTTGGCGATCGCGGCTCCAGCCGTCGCGCAGGACGCCAACGAGATCGAGGAAGTGGTCGTCACCGCGCAGAAGCGGGAGCAGCGGCTGCAGGACGTGCCGATCGCCGTGAGCGCCTTCTCCGAAGCGACGCTGGACCGGGTCCAGATCGAGGACGCCACCGACATCCAGCTGTCGGTTCCCAACGCCGTGCTCACCGGGAACGATCGTTTCACCCTGCGCGGGGTCGGCAACAACGCGCTGGCGGCCGTCGATCTGGGCGTGCCTTCGTTCGTGAACGGGGCGGCGATCGGCTATCCGCCGCAGAACGAGTTCTTCGACATTGCTCGCATCGAGGTCCTGCGGGGACCGCAGGGCACGCTCTACGGCCGCAACACCACCGGCGGGGCGATCAACTTCATCACCCGCAGGCCCGGTCAGACGTTCGGCGGTGAAGCCAGCGTGCAGCTCGGCAACTTCTCCAACGTCCGCCTCGGCGCGGCCGTGGACCTTCCGCTCGGCGACAAGGTCGCCGTGCGGTTGGCAGGATACAGCCTGAACCGGGACGGCTACACCAAGAACGTCTCGACCGGGAACGACGTCGACGGCCGGGATCAATGGGGCGCCCGCGCCACCGCGACCTTCGACTTGGGCCCGGCGACCAGCGCCACGGTGGTGGTCAGCCACTTCGACGAGGACAGCTCCCGCGCCCGGGAGGGCAAGCGGCTGTGCAAGGCGCATCCGGTTCTAGGCTGCGACCCCAACGAGCTGGGGTTCGACTCCCCCAACGCCAACACCACCATCCTGCAGACGCTGTCGCGGTTCTTCACGCCGTTCCCAGTCGGCGGAAACATCTACGCCGGCGCGCCGAACCCGACCGACCTGCGCGCGATCGCGGCCGACACGGACCCGACCTACACGTTCTCGCAAAGCACGGCGTCGGCGGAGATCGAACACGACTTCGGCTCCCTGACGCTGACGGCCATAGCCGCCTATTCGGAGTTCGAGACCGAGCAGAACACCGACTGGGACAACGCTGACCTGCCGTTCCGCTTCACCCAGCCGATCACCTACTTTAAGGACCGCGACACGCAGGTCACCACCGACCGGCTGCTGACCACCGACAGCTTCACGTCGCGCGGAACCACCAAGACCGGGGAGCTGCGCCTGGCCTCCCAGTTCGAGGGCGGGTTCAACTTCCTGCTCGGGGGCTTCTACCTCGAAGGCACCGGCTCAGGCGGTTTCGAGACGTGGCATCCCGCCATTGAGGCGTTCCAGAAGGCCCAGGGCCGGCCCCAGGAGACCTGGCGGGTCTCGACCCTCTCGCGCAATGGCGAGAACTCCACCTGGGCGATCTTCGGCGAAACGTACTTCGAGCTGGCCGAGACTCTCCGGCTGACGCTCGGCGCCCGCTACACCGACGAGGAGCGGTCGGGTGAGTCGCGCTCCATCGTGCTGGGACCGCTCGGCCCCTGGGTCCGTTCGCAGTTCGACGGGCAGAAGGCCACCTACAAGGTTGCGGTGGACTGGACCCCGGACCTGGCCTTCACGGACCAGACCCTGGTCTACGGCTCGGTGGCGACAGGCTACAAGGGCGGCGGCCTGAACTCCGGGACGGTCGAGGGCTTCGGACCCGAGACGGTCACCGCCTACGAGGTCGGCGCCAAGAACACGCTGGCGGGCGGCGACCTGCAGGCCAACCTGACGGCGTTCTATTACGACTACACGGGGCTGCAGCTGGGGCAGCGGATCAACGGCGGCGTGGTCACGCGCAACGCGGACGCGACCATCTACGGCCTGGAGGGCGAGTTCGCCTACGCGCCGGGTCCGCACTGGCTCCTGGACCTCAACCTGTCCTACCTGCACACCGAGATCGGGACGTTCCTGAGCGAGGACGCCGCCAATCCGGCCCAGAGCCTCACCACGACGACGCCGCCGGTGCGGATCAATCTGGAGGGCAACGAACTCCCGCACTCGCCCGAGTTCAAGGTGAAGGCCGGCCTGCAGTATCAGACCGATCCGATCTATCAGGACTGGACCGCCACCTTCCGGGTCGATGCGACCTGGCAGGACGCGTACTTCGCCCGCGAGTACAACACGCCCACCGACCGGATCGACGCCTGGGGCGTGATCGACCTGCAGCTGCGCGTCGAGAACGATCCCGCGGGTCTGGGCGTGCGCTTCTTCGTCAAGAACCTCACCGACGACGACAACATCACCAACATCATCATCGAGGACGCGCTAATCGGCCGCTACAGGAACGCGCGGCTGCTGGAGCCCCGGACCTTCGGCGTCATCCTGCAGAAGCGGTTCTAAGGGCCTGCGACGGCGGCGGGCGCGCCGAGCCTCGCCTGAAATCGACGCCGCCTCGCCGCGCCCTCGCGGGCGAGGCGGCCGCGCCGTCTTCCTCAACGGCGATAAGGCCGCAGGCCGCGAGTCCCGTCCTTACAAGGCGGGGCCGCGCGCCGGTGATCGTTGCGAGCGATGAAGCGCACCGACTGGTTCTGGCTTGCGATGGCGGTGGCGGGAATCGCGGGCGCGCTGCTCTTGGCCATAAGCCTGGGCTGAGCCCGGCCGAGAAGCCTTCGCGGCGCTCGCCCACAAAGACCGCTGTAACAGCCCGGATCGAGCGGAGCGGTCGGAGCGCGACTGAACGGGTCAGGACTTAAGCGACAGAGTGGCTCCGCGGGTAGGCGATTCGGCCCATTTCAGGCCGATTCACCCAAGTTCGTGAACCTCCCTAAGTAACTGAAGGTGCGTAGATTTGCGTATCAGCAGGTGTCGGGACGTTTCAGCTGAGCGCGTGTCTAGTGGATGGGTAGATGGGGGGGTAGGATGGGTATAAGGAGCCAAAGTCCGCCGCCGTTTGCGGGTCCGCGCGCCGGCTGAAAACGGGACCAGCGCCATGCCGCGACAGGTGAACAGGATGACCGATCGCCAAGTTCGCGGGGTGAAGGCGCCCGGCCTCTATCCGGACGGCGACGGCCTCTACCTGCAAGTGACCCAGACGGGCTCGCGCAGCTGGCTTTATCGCTTCCGGCACCGGGGACGGCGGCCCGAGATCGGCCTGGGTTCGCTGCAGGACGTGACCCTGGCCAAGGCGCGCGTCGCCCGCGACGAGGTGAAGCGGCGGGTCGCGGCGGGGGAGATGGCCTTTCCCGCTCGAACGCGCGCTCCGGCGCCGATCACGGCGGCGGTAAGCGCGCCGCCCACGCTGATTGAGGTCTGGACGGAGTATGTGGAGGCGCAAGCTCCCGGCTGGCGCGGACGCAAGACGTCGGCCGGCTGGATGCGCTCGATCGAAAAGCACGCTGGGAAGATCGCCGACAAGCCGGTCGCGGAGATCTCGGTGGACGACATGCTGCTCGTGCTGAAGCCGCTCTGGATGACCAAGGCGGAGTCCGCCGGCAAGCTCCGTGAGCGGCTGGAACGAGTGCTCGACTACGCTAGGGTGAAGAAGCTCCGCGCGGGTGACAACCCAGCCCTGTGGCGAGGCAACCTCAGCCATCTGCTGCCGCCCCGGCCGAAGCTGCAGCGCGGGCACATGAAGGCTCTTCCTTATGCCGAGCTGCCGGAGCTCATGCGCAAGGTGGCGGGTCGGCAGGGCATGGCGGCCCGTGCGCTGGAATTCACGATCCTGACGGTCGCGCGCGAGTCCATGACCCTTGAGGCGACCTGGGGAGAGTTCGTGGGCGACGTCTGGGAGTTGGACGCCAGCCGCATGAAGGACCGGGCCTTCCGACAGCCGCTCTCCAGCGGCGCTCTGGCCGTGCTGGACAAGGTCCGACCTGAGCAGCCTCGGCCGGGCGAGCTCGTCTTTCCCGGACCGCGAGACGCGATCATGTCGAACATGGCGATGGACATGCTGCTTCGCGAGCTGGCGCCGCCGTTCACCCCGCACGGCATGCGGTCCACCTTCCGCGACTGGGCGGGCGATGAAACCGACTTCTCCCGTGAAGTGATTGAGGAATGCCTCGCCCATGCCGTCGGGGATGAGACCGAGCGCGCCTATCGCCGTAGCGACGCACTAAAGAAGCGGAGGGCGGTCCTGGAAGCCTGGTCGGCGTATTGTCATGGCGAGGGAGAGGCTTAGCGGCTCCGAAAAGGGCTCTGGCGCACCTCGGACCCGCTCAAACCGTAAGCAGGTTCAGCAACTCTGACTTTAATCGCAGGCGCGCGTGCGCGGCTCCGTGCCGAGGTTCAAAAAGTCGACACGCTCAGCTCGGGTGCGGCCGACGTCATCCGCGTAGGCTCCGTCCGCACGATATCAGCAACACACGGGGTTGAAACGACCAGCCGTTCCTTGCGCAAATCAGTCCCACTTCGTACGCCTGGCCCGAAGCTGTGGAGCGCGAAGATGGCTGAGACCGAGAACAGGCTGCGAGAACTGGTGGCGGAGGTCGCCGCCGCGTACTTCTCGAACTCCCATGTCAATAGCGCGGAGATCCCGAACGTCATCCGTCAGATCGCTGCCAGCCTGAACACAGTCGGGGAGCCGCCGGCAGAGCCGGCTCCTGAGCCCCAGCCGGAACAGCCCAAAGCCACGCCGTCGCAGATCCGCAAGTCTATCTCCGAGAACGGCCTGGTGAGCTTCGAGGACGGGCGCACCTACAAAACGCTCCGGCGTCACCTCTCCACCCGCGGGCTTACGCCCGAGCAGTATCGCCGAAAGCATGGTCTGCCGGCTGACTACCCGATGGTGTCCCCGAGCTACAGCGCCAGGCGGTCTGAACTGGCCCGGACGATCGGCCTTGGCCAGAAGGGCGGTCGCCGTCCGGCGGCTGCGGCGCTAGACGTAGCACCGGCCCCTGAAACGGCCGAGCAGCCCAAGAAGGCTGGTGGACGGAGAGGGCGCAAGCCCGCTGCAGCTACGGAAGCTTAGCGCGACCGGACTGAAGAGGCTCATTGCGAGCTGGCGCCGTTAGGCGACAGGCCTCAACGCCCACAGTGCGGCTCATGCTCTTGCACCTTCCGAGCACCTTCCTCAGGCGAGCTTTCCTTATGCAGACCGGGTGCGGGGAGCAGACGATCGCGTCATTCGCGGTCCGCTTGCGCGTTGACCCGCCACCCTGCCGCTGCTCTGACTAGAGTTGCGCAGGGAGCTCCCGGGCCGGAGGCGCCCTGACCGCCGATCTGTCGCCGCTCCTCAGGATGATGCTGTTCACCTGCAAGTAACGGCGCAGGTCTGCGGGTCATTCGAGTGACGACCGCAATGAGCGTGTTCAGCCTGCTGCAGGGCTCCGTGCCTTCGAATATCAACCTTTCGCCTAGGAGAGCGCCGCCACCATCCACACAACAGCCAAACTTATGGCCGTGACCGCGCCGGTCAGGTAGACGCGCCGCCGAAAATCGGACTGCATGCCCGAATTCATAGGGGTGGCGGACCAGCAAGGAGGACGCGCGAACCACACTCCCAAGAACCCGCCTCGGCCGGCCACCATACCAAGGTCGTTCAGGGGGACCCCCGCGGCCTCTGCGATTGCTTGCGCCACGGGTCGAAGGGAGGGGTCCTGGAGCGCGCTGGCGAGCGCACGCTCCTCAAACAAAAAGATTGACGCACCATCCCGGCGCACCAGCCGATAGGCCCGCTGCACCATGCCCAGACCCTGCGCGCCGTAGCATTCCAACCGCGTTTCGACCGCCTTGATGTCGGCCAGATCGATGGTCTCGCGACAGGCGGGCGGGTCATGGATCAGCGATCGCCCCCGGCTCAGCTGCAGCGTCAGCGTATGGCGGTCCAAGATGATGGAGCCGCCCCGCTTTCCTCGCATGTCTCGCCACACGTGGGCTGCAAGAGCCCCGGTGAAGGCGACAAGCACCAGCATAAACCCGGTGACTTGCTGGCCGCCCGGCATCCGGAACACCAGGGCGCTGACTCCAAACAGACCTAACGCAAGGATACCGATGAGGATCGCCGTGACGCCCGAGGCGAGCGCTGGTCCGCTTGATCGGCGCCAGACTCGCCGCGCCGAAGTCGCGGGGTCAGCGACGAAACCCTCGGTTCCTCTGATACTCCTCGGCAGCATCCTAGTTGGCGAGTCGTGCACCGAGGCTCCAAGCCTGGGTCTGTTCCTCAGAATCATTGGTGCTCCGCCGGCACGCGGGATCGGTAACGGGTCGCCGACCACGTCGGCACGCTCAGGAGTTCGTGCTCAACCTCGGCTGCTTGAGCGGTTTTCATTGTGGGCAAGCAGGACCTCCGGGTGTGGTAGGTCGGAGCCGAACTCATCAGAGCTGGGTCACGGCATGCCGGTGAAGACGTCGGCACGGCAAAAGGCTAAGACTTCAGCACCATTGTTCAACTCGGGTTGGATCACGTGGCGCCTCGCCTGGACATAGCGGAGCACCCCTGTTCGACGGTTCCAATTCAGCTGGGTGCTGTCGGTCCACTCGGGGTTGGAGTGGGACTCCGACGCGCTGACTGTTTCCGGCTCTAGAGCCACGAGCTTGCGCAAGGGCGCAGCATCTCGCGTGGCGCCGCATGGATCGATGCACCAGCGTCCGCGGGCCAAGTCGGTTTTGATCCTGAAGCTAGTTGGTGAGGGACTCGCGGGGGGAGTCGGCGGCAAAGCGGACTCTCCCTCTGTCGGCTTAGGGACGCAGATTAGGTCGAAAACGGGCTCCCAAGGCGAAATCTCGGGCTCCACTGGGCGCCGGAGACGCTCATACGCTCGGTCCCGCCCGAGCAGGCCACTGCGGAAACCTCCGGTCAAGCGCCAGGCGACCACGAACGTCTTCAGGTCCGCGCGCCCGCCGGCTTGCGCGTACCGCCTCCACGCGAGGCGTTCCGGGGACCCCTCCGAAGCAGGACTGTCGTCGTGCGGGCCAAGCAACTGCTCTTCGCGTGCTTGCAGCTCCTTTAGCAGCTTTACGTAGTCCGTCGGAGCCGCCGGGGGGCTCGCGGCGGCCGCCTGCGCCGGTTGCGAACACTGGACCACAACTGCGGCCATAATGGCCGCTCTCGCCCGCCAGCCGCGGTCACTGATCTTGGACATGAACTCGCTCCTGATGGGCCCTGTTGCCCTGAGAAGGCGTCGTAGCGCCGGCAATCAGGTCAAAGACGTTGACCCTCGCCCGCATCTTTCCGGGTGGTGTCGCTCGCAATCGGCCCGCGAAAACTCGCTAGCGAACATCGGGGCGGACCCTGCTTCGCCCGGAAGAGCACGGTCTGATGGGTGACGTCCATCTGCGGGGCAGGGGGCTGGCCGTGGTGCTCAGTCCAGATCTCATCGTGGTTCGATGATGCTTCTTGGACCAGGCTCCGCGAACCGCCTCGGGCGGGGAGAGTCTGGCCCCGGGACTTCATTGAGTTCTGGTGTACCCTGGCGTCGAACTTAGGTTGCGCAGGTGGGCGATGTCGTTCTTCGATCCAGCTCAGAAACAGATTCTGAATTCGTCGCCGGCGTCCTTTCAGAACAGTGCGGCCCGCTGGGGCGGCAGGCTCCAAGCCGGACTCGATCAATTGGTCCCGAAGAGCCTCCAGCAGCTGGTGGGGACGGCCGTGGTCGGGACGCTAGCCTTAAGGGCGGCCGGAGAAGATCCGGATAGCTGGTCGATGGCGAATCTGAAGCGAGTCGAGATGTACACCCGCAATGCAGTTCAGCTTATCCCCGGGTCGCACAAGCACCTTGTGAATGGTCTGGCCGAGTATGTCCTGCGCTCGGTCGACGAGGCGGCGCAGGAGGGGGCGTGGGGTGATTGATTGATCGATCGCCAACGGCGGCTTCGTCTCAGGAGTGCCAGGACACCTGCCTTTCGCCGATGGCGCATCTTCGGTTGAGCATGGTTCAGTCCCACGACGAGTGCGGAACGGTTCAGTTGGCCGACCGAGCCTTCTTACTCGAAGGCGAGTTGTCAGGCAGCGGCTAACGCGCCCAAGCCCTTTACGGGTCCGCGTTGGTCACCCCAGACGAAGGCGGGTTTATCGCACCCGCGACCACGGAGGCGGACAGGGCAGAACGACGGCAGGGACGACCCTACGTGCGAGTCGGCCCTCGCCGCGGCTAAGCCGACCCGCCATGCCGCCGACACCAAGGGCCGGCGGACACGACGAGGCCTCGGCGATTAGGCGGTGACGCTCTCGAAGCTCAGTCGAGCACCGGGTGGCCGCGGCCCTTAAGGCAGGCTCCGACGATTCCTTTGTATCGCGCGGCGGCCGTTGTCTTTGCGGAAGCCCCGCCGACGAAGGCGGCGCTACCGGCAGTTCCGGCGATGCTGCCGGCCATGGCCGGCAGCGCTGCGACGGCGCCCAACCCGCCGGTAGCTACCGTTAGCACGCCATATCCCGCCGCCGTGAGCAGCCCCGAGCGAACCGCACCTCGCCGAGCCGCCAGCGCGCCGTCAGCTTCGGGCGCCTGGCTGGCGATCGCACGGCATGCCGCGAGATCGGCCTGCAGCCCCGGTTTCTGCGCAGCTCCGACGTCCAGGGTCGGTCCGTAATCGGGTGCGGTCGAAGCGCAGCCGAGCAGGAGCTGGGCGGTTGCGGCCATGATCAGGATAGTCGTCTTCATCGTTCCTCCAGGCAGGTCACTGGCCCGCTCATCACAAGAGGCGTGCGACCTGCGGATTTCGGGTCAGCGACGGGGAGACGAATGTGCGACAAGGCCTGTGCCTGCTCTTGGGCGCCTTGAGTCGTACGCATGGGCGGCGCTATGGCCTTACCAACGCCCCTCATCACGGCCCTCCCTTCTCTTCTTCCTCTGGTGCTCTTGGAAAGTGAGGGAGCGGTGTGTTTCGCTGAGCCGGGCGGGCCCGCTAAACGCGTCCGGGGGCTCTTGCCCAAAGAGCGTAGATTGAAAGCCTTCGCAGCTAGGGCTTCACCGGCCCCGATCGTTCGGGGCCTGAGCTGATACGGTGACTCCTGTACCCTCATTCCTCGCCACAAGGGCGACAGGCGCCGCAGCCCTTCGATCCAGTACAGCGGCTTATCAGCTTCATGCGGGCGAGATCACTCATCCCAGGGGCCGCGTGACCAGACAGCTTGGACACTGCCCGGCTGGCTCGGAGCACTCGCCCGACGTCGCACCTTGGCCTGCAACCAGCGCCAACGCCTTATTAACTAAGATCAGCATCTACTGTCAGCGGGGGGATGAGGAGGTCGTTGTGACACGATCAGCGTTACGCCACCTTGCTGCCCAATGTCAGCGACGCGCGAGCGCGGCCAGAGACGAGCCAGAGCGTTGCTACTTCGCTGAGTTGGCCGCTGAGTATCAGCGGCGTTTGAGCCCGACAGAGCGACCTGGGCCGGGCGACGTGGGCTGGCCGGTGCGAGCTGCCTAGGGGTCCGCCAAGCGCGAGCTCGATATCGCGGCGGCGCCGCTCACAGGTGAGCTGCCCCTTGTGCCTAGCTGGAAGGCATTCACAATGGCCAGCCCCTAGGTGACGTGAGATGGCTGCCTCCTTCTCGTCTGATGACAAGGCCCGCATGTTGCTCGCCGCCTTCAAGCACCATGGCCTGTTGGCTGGCGAAACCCTTCGGGGGGATCGCTTCGCGGAGTTCGCTGACCGAAAGGGGTGGGACCTCCAAGATCTTGAGGAGGGCCTGTTGCTCGGGGTCACTCTCGGCTGGTTCCAAGCCGGCGCTGAAGACGGCGCTAGGCTGACGCCAGCAGGGTTCCAGGCACTTCGGTCAGAGGTGCAAGTCGCCAAACGCCGGTGAGGGGCCGTCAATCCTTGAGCGGTCGAGATGATCCGTCGACTACAGCCCACGCGTCCACGAAGAGGGCCGCCCCTTGCGGCCCCCTAGATCATCGATGAGCGTGCGCAGGGCCCACCCGCGCACGCGTTCGCCAACTCGCCGCCCGTCATGTTTTGGTCGGCCCGCATCTCCAGGCCAGCGCTCATGTGCAGGACTGCAGCGCCGCCGACACGGACGCTGAGTTGCTGGTGTTCGCTGGGTTCATCACGCCGTCGATGAGGCGACCGATTGGGGGTTGTCGCAACGCCGGCGACCGCGGTGCTCGTGGATCGACGATGCTCGATGGGGGCTTGGAGCGCATGGGGTGCGAAGGCTGTCTCAGGCCGCCGCCAAAGGCAACGAAGCGAGGCTCCGGAACTCGACTGGCCGAACGGGGCGGGCCAGGCGGAGTGGAGATCCAGCAGCTTTGGTGCTCTCTTCCGGATTTCGCTCCGAGTTTAAGGAAGAAGCTTCAGCTCGTAGACGACTTCCCGAAGGGAAAGACGCCCTTCGAAAGCACGCCAGATCATGTCTGGGAAATATAGGATCCGAAGCCTGCTTGCCAGATAACGGGCAATTGGATAGTTCCAGGCGTATGAATACGGGGTCTCCATACGCGGTAAGGCTTGTTCAAGACTCTCTAATCTTGACCCAAAGTATCTTCGGTCATCTTTCTGCCAAGTTATGGAAAGATCTAGCCAATCCGCATCGCTGTTGTGTTGTGCGTGCGCTAACAAGGTAGCTTCACTGATAAAGGCGCAAACTTCCCTCATGACTGGAGGGACAAATCTACCCTGGCTCGCCCTGAGCTGTAGGGCGTGTCCAAACTCGTGCGCAACGATCAAAGCGTCCGATGGCTCATTAGAGTGTCTGAAGAAGATCGCGGGGTAACTCGTCGGCCCATTGTCCACTGTAAGCGCTTTCTTCCGGGTTCCGCGTGAGTTCAGCATAACCCTGACTGTGTGCTTGTATATCTCGTCGATGATTACATTGTGACCGGGCAAGAATTGTCGCATTGCTTCAGCGGCCCTGGTCCAAGCGGCCTCGGGGTCGAATACTTTTCCTTCTATACTCAAGGGCGGCGTCGGCCTGGATCCGTCGGCGCCTTCCTGTGCTGCTGCTTCCAAGAGCCCGCGGCAGGTCACCACGTCCAGCTCATGGAGCGTCAGCCAGTCCGAAAGGCTATGCCGCCCGCTGTTGCTCATAGACATCTCCCGTGACTCGTCTTTGACAGGCGGAGCCAAGCACTAGGACAGGTATCTCGATGCTGTGGATCATGAACACTGCGTATGAAAAGCAGCATCGCAGCATGCGCTGAAGGCGAGCGCCATTGCATAACGGTAAGAGACTAGAACCTCGAATCTCCATGCACCTCCATATACTGACTCATCGTGAGAACGAATCATCGGTGCGAAGGGGCTGGGTTTCGCTGCGCAACGTCGAGAACAGCGCGCTCGGCCATCTAGGCGGCTGGCGCGGTCTGCGCGACTCGACTGGTTGGGCGGAACGCCTCGTTTAGAGGTGAGGTGACGACGAGCAATCTTTCAAAGAAGTAAAGTACACGCGGGTTCGCCAGCATCCCATGAGCGTGGAGGGGCCGAGAACCTCGGCCCCAAGCCGGAAGTTTTCTCGCTTGGTGCAAGGAAGTCTGGGCGGCTTGGCTCGCCTCCAGGCTGCCGACTGAACATTGCTCCAGCGCAGTGTTGATCAGACCTCGTTCCCCTCATCGCCCTCATCGCCTTCATCGCCCTCATCGCGCTCGTCTCCCTCGTCGTTCTCGTCGTTCTCGTCGCCCTCGTCGCGTTCGTCGCCCTCGTCGCCCTCGTCATTCTCGTTGTCTTCGTCGCCCTCGTTGTTCTCGTCGCCCTCGTCGCCCTCGTCGCCCTCGTCGCCCTCGTCGTTCTCATCCCCCTCATCGCGTTCGTCGCCTTCGTCGCCCTCGTCGTTCTCGTTGTCCTCGTCGCCCTCATTGTTCTCGTCGCCCTCGTCGCGCTCGTCATCCTCGTCGCGCTCGTCGCCCTCATCGTCCTCGTCGCCCTCGTTATCCTCGTCACCCTCGTTGTTCTCGTCGCCTTCATCACCTTCGTCGCTTTCATTGTCCTCGTCGCCCTCGTCGCCCTCGTCACCTTGGCGTTCGTCGCCCTCGTCGGCTTCGTCCCCCTCGTCGCCCTCGTCGTTCTCGTCGTGCTCGTCGCCTTCATCGTTCTCGTCGTTCTCATCGCCTTCGTCGGCTTCATCGCCTTCGTCGGCTTCGTCGCCTTCATCGCCTTCATCGTCTTCGTCAGCCTCGTCGTTCTCGTCGCCCTCGTCGCCGCTGTCGATCTCATCGCCCTCGTCGCCCTCGTCGCCCTCGTCAGCCTCGTCGTTCTCATTCCCCTCGTCGTCCTCGTCGCCCTCGTCCTTCTCGTCGTCTTCATCGCCCTCGTCGCTTTCATCGCCCTCGTCGTTCTCGTCGGCTTCATCATCCTCGTCGCCTTGGGCGCCGGCCTCGTCGCCCTCGTTGTCCTCGTCGCCCTCGTCGTTCTCGTTGTTCTCGTCGCCTTCGTCGCCCTCGTTGTTCTCGTCGTCTTCATCGCCCTCGTCGCCCTCGTTCGCCTCGTCGCCCTCGTCCGCGCCGGTAGGCTCGTCGCCCTCGTCGCCCTCGTCGCCCTCGTCGCTCTCGTTGTTCTCGTCGGCCTCGTCGTCCTCGTCGTTCTCGTCGTCCTCATCGCTCTCGTCGTCCTCGTCGTCGCTCTCTACGCCCTCGTCGTCCTCATCGCCCTCATCGTCCTCATCGCCTTCGACGCCCTCATCGCCCTCGTCGTCCTCGTCGTGCTCGTCGGCTTCGTCGCTCTCGTCACCCTCGTCGCCCTCATCGTTCTCGTTGCTCTCATCGCCTTCGTTGTTCTCGTCGTTTTCGTCGTGTTCGTCGCTCTCGTTGTCCTCGTCGTTCTCGTTGGCTTCGTCGTTCTCGTCGTTTTCGTCGTTCTCATTGTTTTCGTTGTCCTCATCGTTCTCGTCGCTCTCATCGTTCTCGTCGTTCTCGTCGTCCTCGTCGTCCTCGTCGCCGTCGTCGAGCGTGCTTTCGTCGCCCTCGTCGCCCTCGTCGCCCTCGTCGGCCTCGTCGGCCTCGTCGCCCTCGTCGGCCTCGTCGCCCTCTTCGCCCTCGTCGTTCTCGTCGTTTTCGTCGCCCTCATCGCCCTCGTCGGCCTCGTCGCCTTCGTCGACCTCGTCGTTTTCGTCGTTCTCGTCGCCCTCGTTGCCTTCGTCGCCCTCGTTGGACTCGTCGCCCTCGTTGCTTTCGTCGTCCTCGTCGCCCTCGTTGGACTCGTCGCCCTCGTTGTTTTCGTCGCCTTCGTCGCCCTCATCCTGGCCCTCGCTGTCAGGATCCGCGAAGCTGACGTTCGCAAACAGATCATGTGATCCGAACGCCTCTGAATCCGCGTCAGAAGGATCGACGACGCTTCCCAGCGACCAGGTCAGTTTGTTGAAGGCCATCTTCAATCTCCGCTTGCGGGCCGCCGCGAACAACGCGGGCGCCGAGCCGGTTCAAATTGCTATGGTAGGGTTGTTCCAAGCCGTCAGCCGTCGAGTTCTACACCCGCGACCCTGCTCTGTGCGTCGGAGGACCACCGGGTCTCAAAGCTCAGCTCTCAGCGTCAGCGGGTCCATGCTCATCACGTCCGACACCGCCTCTCGTGAAGAAGACCATCGCTCAATGACTCCGCCCGAGGTTGGACATCTTGACCATCGCGGGACGCCGCAAACGCCGTCGTACGGGCCCGCGCTCTCGAACCTGATCGGCTCGGCCGCCGGCTTGCCGGGTTTGGAGGCACGGGCGAAAGCCCAGCGATCATCGAAGCTTCTGACCCTTCCGATCGCGCTCGGCCAGCGGTTTCTCCGAGAAGGCGAGCGTTCTCGCGATTCATGGTGATCAGCACGACCGGGTCATTGCGGCTTAGCGTGTCACAGGTCCTTGCGGATTAGTCCCATACCGACTCCTCGCGGGCTCGCCGCGGTCTCTAAGCCGTGTTCGTGATCGGCATCGAAGGTTAGGCTGGTGAGGGAGCGGAGCAGGCTCGGGCTTCGCAAGAGCGCTTGGCTTTCATATGTAGCCGCCGTGGAATGCTTTAAGACATTCACTCGTCAGGAGAAAATCGTTGACGGCCTTTTTGCGGCGCCTACGATGCCGAGGCTGAGGGGTTAACGGGGGTTCTCGTCAGGGTCGTTCTCGCTCGGCGCGCGCCGGCTGCGAGACGCATGGACTAGAGCCGCCGAGCTATCAGACAACGGGTCCAAGTTTTGCTCGCGTGAGGAGGGGGTCGTATGCCGCTAGATATGCTGGAACGGAAGAAGGTCCCGGTCGCCGAGGTCGCTTCGGCGAGCCGGCTCGAGCGGAAAGCCTACTTCCCAACTCTGATTTACCAGTTTGATGTGGAAGACAGCCATCATCTGAACAAGTCACTCATCGATCTGACCTACGCCGAACGGGAGAGCGGCGTCGCCGTCAACAAGTCGAACACCGCGGAGCTCGGCAGCTGGCATAGCGCCACGAACCTGCACAAGAAGGCGGCGTACGAGCCCCTCCTGAAGGAGGTGAATACGGCGCTGAGCGGGATTTCGGAGGAGCTTGGCTACGCGAAGGACCATATTCTTAAGGTCACCTCGATGTGGTCGATCATCAACCCGCCCGGCAATGGCAACCGAGCCCACGTTCATCCGAACAGTCTCTGGAGCGGCGTTTACTACATGCAGGCGCCTGAGAACGCAGGGCAGATCGAGTTCATCGATCCGCGCACGATCATGATCATGCATCAGCCCAAGTTCGAGACGAAGAAGAAGCGTCCGCGGGATACCTGGACCAAGGTGAACTACAAGCCGGTGCCAGGCCGCATGGTGATCTTCCCGGCTTGGTTGTACCACAGCGTCGACACCAACATGTCCAAGGAGAAGGGACGTGCGGGCGACCGCATGATCATCTCCTTTAACATCAATCAGGTCAAACGCTAGTCGACGCTTCGAACGGGGCGGGGGAGTGGCCGTGTTACAGTGGCGTCGGAAGCATGGCTTGGTCGCTGGGCAGCTAGATGTGCTCGGAGAGACCCTGCGAAGCGTTCGGCCGATTTTATACTTTTCTCTGCTGTTCAGCCTAGTTTACGGCCTGCTGAAGTTAGCGGGTCCGTTGTTCATGATCCTGATCTTCGACCGTGTCTTGCCGTCGCGGTCGGACGCCACTTTGGTGGCCCTCTTCCTCCTCCTTGTGATCGTCTTAATCATCAGAACGCTGCTTGACTACTCGCGCCGGAGAATACTGGCCCGATTCGGGGCTCAGTTCCAGGAGCGGATCGAAGATCACGTGTTCGGCGCTACGGCGCGGGACGCCTACTTCACGAGAAGCGGCAGCAAGCCGGCGGCCGGCCTGAACGAAGCCGATCAGCTCCGGAGCTTCTTCCACTCCAGTTCCTTGGTGGTGATCCTAGATTTTCTCTGGTCGCCGGTTTTTTTGGCGGTCGTGTTCGTGATCGATCCGCTGGTCGGCTGGGTCGTCGTGGCCGGGATCGCCTTGCTGGCGCTCATCAACACGGCGAAGGTCTCCTTCGATAAGGCGCGCGAGAGTCGAAATGAGGAGGCGAGCGACCGGGTCGGCGAGTTGAAGGACGCGCTGGCGGCCTCGCGCCATGTGATCGAGTCCCAGCAGATGATGGCCGCTTACAACAAGCGTTGGGTCCAGGCCCGCCGTCGATCACGCGACGCCGCGGTGGAGTTGAAGGATCGGAGCGCGTGGTTCTCGATCGTTTCGTCCCACACGGCTTTGTTCATCGAGTACTCGGCGCTCGCCATCGCCGCTTACCAGACCATTCAAGGCGAGCTGACGATCGGCGCCATGGTCGCGAGCATGTACCTTGCGCGTCAGGTCCTCCATCCCGCCGAGCGCTTCATCAGGCAAGTGCCCGAGATCCAGGAGGCGATCGGCCATTGGCGGAGCCTCGAGAAGACCTTGAGGGCATCGCGAACCGCGACGGCGGACCTAGAGGAAGGTGTTCCCTTGCGGCTCGCCAACGTCGCGGTTCGCTGTCCGATGACTAAGAATAGACTGCTTCGCAACATCGACGTGGAAATATCGCCGGGATCAGCCATCGAGATCGTCGGGTCCGGCGGCGCGGGCAAGACCGTGCTGGCGGAGACGATGATCGGGCGCGTTCCTCGTGTCGGCGGCAAGGTCCTGCTGGGCGCTGTCGACATCGAGCGCCTCTCGATCATTGATGCCGGCAGAATGATCGGCTATGTGCCGCAACGGGTCGATTTCCTGAGTGGAAGCCTCGAAGAGAACATCACCGGTCTCGATGTCGAGCCGGACAAAGATCAGCTGATCAGAGTCGCTCGTCTGGCTCAGATCCACGATAAGATCGTGCAGTTGCCGGACGGCTACGCAACCCGCATCGATCCGGCCGGCAGCATTTTCTCCAAGGGTGAGCGGCACCAACTCGCCCTGGCGCGGGCGCTTTACGCTGATCCCAAGATTCTGATCGTGGACGACCCCGACACGACGTTCCGAGACGCCTTGTCCCGAGGGTTGAAGCGGGAAATGGCCGATTTCCTGGCGCGTGGCGGCATCCTGGTGATGCTCACCCGCGTGGCGCTGAAGAGCTACCAGCCCACGCGGCGCTTCACTCTGGAAGCTGGTGAGCTCAGAGAGCTCAAGCAAGACCTGATCGCGAACGCCAAGGTCGTCAGTGGTCCAAAGTGGATCGGACCCCGCGAAACGGACGTGGCGAACAAGCTTTAACAAGGGGTTATGTCAGCATGTCTGTAGGAAATCGGCCCGACTTCGATGTCTTCGCGATCAGAGAGCGCGAGGAGGGGCAGGGAAAGGACATCTTCATCAAGGTCGGAGTCGCGTTCAAGCGACGGAACGCGGAAGGCATGACGATCATGCTCGACGCTCTGCCGATGGGCCGGAAACTGGCGGTGTTGCCGCCTCGCGACGAACCGGAGACTCGTTGAAGAGCCCCGGAGAGCGCGGGTCCGAGGTCGGGTGGAGCTGGGAGAGCGAGAGATGACGCCATCGCCAGGTGCTCGTCGAGCGGTGGTCGCGGGAGATCCGCTGACCCAGGGCCGGTTTAGCGGCGATCGACGGGACGAGGGTAAATCGGGGACGCCAGCCGCGCACAAGGACGGCCGGCGCTCATGGACCATTCGGCAGCCGCTGGGGATCGGTTTGGCGGCCCTGTTCGGATTGTTCGGCGGCGTCGTCGCCTGGGCGGCGACCGTCGACATTTCGGGCGCGGTCATCGGGGGAGGACAGGTGCAGGCCTCGGCCAACCGCATCGCCGTTCAGCACCCGGACGGCGGCGTTGTGGCGGAGACGCCGGTGCGCAATGGCGACAGGGTCAAAAGCGGCGACGTGGTCGTTCGGCTCGACGACGCCTCGCTTCGTTCTGAGCTCGCGGCGCTTGAGAGCGAGTTGTTCGAGCTCCTCGCCAGTGAAGCTCGGCTCGAGGCCGAACTGGACGGCCGCAGGCGGCTGTCGCCCCATCCCGTTCTTGCAGAGGCGTTGTCGACCGATGCGAGCCTGAGGTCGTTGCTGGATCAACAGCAGCGCCAGTTGGATGCCCACCATCGGTCGCTCGTCAACGAGGTGTCTCAGCTGCGCAGCCAAGCCAGCCAAGTCTCCGATGAGGCCCGCGGGATCCAGGCGGCTCTGGCGGCTAAACGCGAGGAACTCGCCCTGCTTCAGGAGGAGCTGGCGCGCACGAAGCAGAATCTGCAGAGAGGCTTCTCTACTCGAACCGCGGTGGCCGGCCTCGAACGAGACGTCTCGCAGACTAAGGGCGAGTTAGGCGCCTTGGAGGCGAAGTGGGCTGAGCTGCAGCAGAAGGGAGCCGAACAAAGGCTCAAAGCCAGCGCGTCTCCGCTGGACGCTTGGAAGCTCAGCGCGGAGAAGCTGAACCTTTCGCGGTTGCAGTCGAGGAAGCTGATCGACAGCCGCGCCGCGGTTCTGAACAAGCTCAGCAGGCTGGAGATCAGGGCTCCTGTCAGCGGGACGGTTTTCGACCTGAAGATACTTGGGCCACGGTCTGTGATCGAAGCTGCAAAGCCGATCATGTACATCGTGCCCGACAATCGCCCCGACCTGGTGGTCGTTCGTGTCGACGCTAAGGACATCGAACAGGTTGGGGTCGGCCAAGAAGCCGGGCTGAGATTCACGACGTTCAGCAAGCGGTCGACGCCTATCGTTTCGGGCCGCGTGACGGCCGTCTCAGCCGACGCGTTCGTCGATGAGCGGACGCAAGCGGCCTACTACTTCGTGGATGTTACGCTGAACAACCAGGAGCTGAAACGGCTTGGCGAGGTGGAGTTGCTGCCCGGCATGCCCGTCGAAGCTTATCTGCAGACCGAGAGTCGCTCTCCGGCGACCTACGTTGTCCAGCCGATAGCAGACTTCTTCGCCAAGGCCTTCAGGGATTGAGCAGTTCGTTTGATCCGATACTGAAGCACGCAGACCGCTTCGGTCTCGATATCGGCGGCCTCTCGAGTACCCGCTCCGCCGCGCAGCATGCGACGAAGGCGAAGGCCACGGCAGGGCAGGTGAACGCGATTCGATGCTTCCCTCCCGCTACGGCGGCTGAAGGGAAGCTGACAGGTCGCTGAGCCCGCGCCCGGGGAGCAGGCTTGCGGCCTTTTTGTGACGGCCGTGTGGCCGCACCTACCCTTGCTGGCTCTTCGCTCTAGTTTCGAGCTTCCGGCGGGCCGAATGTTTCTGGCTACAAGACTGAATCGTGGCGGAATTTCGGTTGCATCCGGTCGCCCGCCTGAGTAGGTTAATCACTTCTTGACGCTCCCTCTTGGTTAGGCGTCAAGGCTAGTGTCCGTTGATCCGGACGAAGCTCCGGGTTCTCGGCGTTGGCGGGCGATGGTGTCTCGCGCGACCCTATAGACGTTTCCGACCTCTATGGGTGTCGGACGGGGGCCGGGCGGTCAGATCGCGACAGTGGATCGTTCTTTGGGGGGCGATCTGCTTCGGGAAGACAAACGGGGCGTGGCCCACTGTAGGCCAGCTTTCTCTACTCAAAAGCAGAAACCTGCTCGCCGCCGGCCAAGCCGGCGCGCGGGCTCATGGAGACGAGAATGGCTGATAAGACAATGATTGAAGACGTGTCGGATCCGCTCGACGCGATCCTGCAGGCGATCGGATCCGCTGATCTGTTCGCGCCCGTCAGCTTCGCCGACCCCGACAGCGAGGGCCAGGACGAGAACGACGAGGGCGACGAGAACAACGAGGGCGACGAGTCCAACGAAGGCGACGAGGACAACGAGGGCGACGAGGGCAACGAAAGCGACGAGGGCGACGAGGGCAACGAGGGCGACGAGTCCAACGAGAACGACGAAGGCGACGAGGGTAACGAGAACGACGAAGGCGACGAAGCCGACGAGAATGACGAAGGCAACGAGGGCGACGAGTCCAACGAAGCCGACGAAGACGACGAAGGCGACGAAGGCGACGAAGGCGACGAAGCCGACGAGGGTGACGAGAGCACGCTCGACGACGGCGACGAGGGTGACGAGGACAATGAGGGTGACGAGGCCGACGTCGGCGACGAGGGCAACGAAGACGACGAAGCCAACGAGGGCGACGAAGCCAACGAGGGCGACGAAGGCGACGAGAACAACGAGGACAACGAGAGCGACGAGAACGACGAGGACGACGAAAACAACGAAGGCGACGAAGCCAACGAGAACGATGAAGGCGACGAGGACGACGAGTCCGACGAGGACAATGAGCACGACGAGGACGACGAGAACGACGAGGGCGATGAAGGCGACGAAGAGAGCGACCCGGACCTCGAGGACCTCGACGAAGCTGACGAGGACGACGAGGACGACGAGGGCGACGAGGACGACGAAGCCGACGAGGACGATGAGTCCGACGAGGGTGACGAGAACGATGAAGGCGACGAGGCCACCGGCCTAGACGAGGGCGACGAGGCCGACGAGGGCGACGAGAGCAACGAAGACGACGAGGACAACGAAGGCGACGAGGGCAACGAGAACGACGAGGGCGACGAGGATAACGAAGACAACGAGAACGACGAGTCCGACGAGCAAGGTGACGAGGACAACGAAGCCGACGAGAATGACGAGAACGACGAGGGCGACGAGGGCGACGAGGGCGAAGAGAACGACGAGGGCGATGAGGGCGACGAGAGCAATGAAAACGACGAGGACGACGAGGGCGACGAGGGCGACGAGGGCAACGAGACCGACAACGGCGACGAGGACGACGAGGGCGACGAGGCCGACGAGGATGACGAGGGCGACGAAGGCGACGAGGCTGACGAGGGCGACGAGGGTGACGAAGGCGACGAGAACGACGAGGATGACGAAGGCAACGAGCAGGACGAGAACGACGAGGGCGATGAGGGCAATGAGGCCGACGAGGGTAACGAAGGCTAATCAGCGCCCGAGCTTGTGAGGTGCGACCGGCGACTGTGGCCGGTCGCACCAGACAAGGGAGAAGTCCGGCTGCCCCGGGCTTCTCCGAGCTGATCAATTGAACCCCCGGCTTAGGCCGGGGGTTTTTTGTCGGTTTGCAGGCAGGTTCATGCTCCGGGTGACCAGCCGCTTGAGCCTGCATTCGGCGACGGCGACCAGGGTCGGTGGTGCGGTCAACCGTCTACTGATCGGCGACCGCCCTTGGGCCGCTGGCCGCCGAAACGCTCTTTTGATTATGCGATCGCGACCGCCCCCTCGGGCAAGGTCGAATGCCCCGTGAGCGCCGCCCAACATCGAAATTGCGCGACTCGGAGTCCGTTGCGGCGACTTCCCGGAGCGAGCGCTCGGAGCTCCCCCCACCGGGTCCAACAGCGCTCGCATGAGCCGTGAAACTCCGGCTCTTGCAGCCAGTCGAGCGGCGATCCACCTTGTCCGAAGCTCGCGTAGGCTGTTTGCGACGCTCTATTCGAAATGATAACATCTTTCGTTCAGGAGTAAGAGATGGTCGCCGCGCAGCTCGCCTACCCGTCGACTCGCTACCGGCCGTCCGTGATCGCTGATCTGTCGTCCAAGGCGGAGCGCGAACGGCTGAGCCCGGCGGCGCTGCGGGCGTTTTTCGAGATTGTCGAGCGCTGGTCGTTGCGCGAAGAGGACGCGCGGCGGCTTCTCGGCGGGCTTTCGGGCAGCAACTATCACGCGTGGCGCAAAGCGCCGGAGCGGACGCTCGACACCGACACCCTGACCCGGCTCTCGTATGTAGTCGGCATTTTCAAGGCGCTGAACATTCTGTACGGCGAAACGCTCGCCGACGAGTGGGTGCGGCTGCCCAACAGCAATCCCCTCTTCGGGGGTGGCACGCCGCTGGCCTACATGCTCAGCGGCGGGCTTCCGGCGATGCAGACGGTCCGCCGGCTGCTGGATGCTCGCCGGGGCGGGGTGTGACGGCCGAGTGGCCGCCGCTCAGCCTCGTTCGTCGCTATGACACCCACCGGCTGATTCCGTCCAAGTACGGCTCCGGCGGCGACAGCGTTCTGGCCCGGATCGCGAACAGCGACGATGATCTGGCCGCACTGTTCGATCTGGAGAGCGCAACCAACGATCGGCTCTTGGCCGAGCAGGGGAGGGCGGCTGCGATCGGGCCTGCGGAGCTGGTCGCGGGCGTGCCGTACGCGAGCATCATCAACGCCGCCTTCACTCACGCCCACCCGCTCGGGAGCAGGTTCAACGGGCCGGACCGTGGCGCCTGGTACGCAGGCTTCGACCTCCTGACGAGCCAAGCGGAGGTGATCTTCCACAAGACCACCGAGTACGCCGAGATCCGCCGGTTCTTCGATCGCGTCAGCTATGACGACTACCTGGCGGACGTCAGCGCAGAGCTGCACGATCTGCGTGCAGGTCAGTTCGCAAACTGCCTGTCGCCGACCAGCTACGTCGCGTCCCAAGCCTTGGCGGAGCGACTACTGGCCGAAAGCTCTCTCGGGATCATTTACCCGAGCGTCCGCCGGCGCCGAGGCATATGCGTCGCCCTGTTTCAGCCGTCTCTGGTCGCCAATGTGCGCAAGGGCGCGACGTGGCGTTTCACCTGGTCGGGCTCTCCCACGCCAGAGGTCGCGTCCACCTGAGATGAGGGCGTCCCACGGCCGCCCCGGTGCGGCGTCGGTCATGTTCCTCCAAGCCCATGCGCACGTGCGCCGATCTCCGTCGTCAGCGCGACTAGCCGATATACTACTCGGGCCAAGCTCGAATGCTCGGGCCAAGCTCGCCGACTTGGGCTTGCGCAAATCAGCTTCGCTTCGTACGCGGGGCGCACCACCGAGGAGCGAGATAGTGGCGGAATCCGAAAACAGGCTTCGAGAACTGGTGGCGGAGGTCGCCGCCGCATACTTTTCCAACTCACATAATCAATAGCGCCGAAATCCCGAACGTCATCAGTCAGATCGCGACCAGCCTGAACATGGTCGGAGAGCAACCGGGTGAGCCGGCGCTTGCCGCCGAACCGGAGCTGCAGAGGGCCACACCGTCGCAAGTTCGCAAGTCCATCAAAGAGAACCGCTTGGTGAGCTTTGAGGATGGTCGCACGTACAAGACGCTGCGGCGTCATCATCTCTCGACTCGGGGACTTACGCCTGAGCAGTATCGGCAGAAACACGGCCTGCCGGCCGACTACCCGATGGTGTCACCCAGCTACAGCGCCAGACGATCTGAACTGGCCAAGACCATCGGTCTTGGTCAGAAGGGCGGGCGCCGTCCGGCGACTCCTTCGCAAGAAGAAGGGAAGCCGCCTAACAGCCAGGAGACCGCCCGATCCCGCAGCGTGAGCCGCCGACGCTCGTAGCTGATCAGGCATTTCGAGCAGAGCTGCTGAATCGCCCGGTTCACGTGCACGTGTGAGAGGCGGGGCGCCTCGGCCAAGTTGGCTTGGCTCAGAGCGGTGCTGCTCGAGCGCGGCCAGTCGTCTCCCGCGGCATGCACGCACGTGGTAACTGCGGAGAACGGGTGTGGTCCATCTCCTTGCACAAGCTGTTCAGGTCGAAGACGTTGCCGGGAAGGTCGCAGCCGATGAGGCGGAGCCTCGTGACGATAGGTCAAGCTTTGAGCAGCTCCCCGGAGAAGGGAGCCTTGCCGCCTCCGGAAAGCAGCTCTTGATTGCGGCCAAAGGCTCGCACGTTCCCGAACGAAAGCTTCCCAGCTCCGCGGGCCTCGTAGGACCGCCGACCAGCAACGATAGTGTCGAGCGCTGTCTATGCGGGGACGGCGATCTTACAGAGTATTATCCCGAAGGTGACGAACAACGTAATCCAAAGCAGGACGCGAGGAATCGGCCAGTCGCCCACGTTCTGCTCCTCGGAGCTCGCGAATCTAGGTCCGGCGGTCGCCATGCGAACACTCTAGACCTAGTGAATGAGGGTCATCCTAGAGGCGTGGCCGCATTTGATGGCGCGCTGCTAGGTTCCCGTGAAGATGACGGCCGCGACGTTCGACAAACCGAGAATAAATCAGCGACGGCCGCTGCGGGACGCGGTGAAGCAGTCAACGAGACTACGCGAGCGTCGGAAACGGCGTGACATTTACCCGACGGGAGTGCGAAACAAGATGCTCGTTTCGCGGCTATGCGATCGCCAAGGGACCGGTCAACTCGTGTGGAGAGTCGGCGAGTTCTGGAGACATCGTCAGCGCCTCGCCACAACGTGTGGTCCACAATAAGGGCTCCAACTGTTGCGCGCTTCTCAACCTTGCTGCGGGGGCTCGCATGCGCCTTGCTCGCCACCTTGGCGAGGCAACTCACAAGGGGAATGGGCGGGGACTTGTCTGCCGTCAGTTTGGTGGCCCGGCGGTTAGCTGGGAACGCCGCCGGGTTCAGCGGGAGGGTCTGGCCCGCTTCCACCCAGAGCGGCCGCCACGGGCGGCGGTCAGCGTCCTCATCGGTCTGAGCCAGTCGAGCATCTGAATTGCGGCGAGATCCGGCGGCGCCTTTGACCGGCTGAGGAGAGGCGCGCGTCTCCGAATGGCCGCGCGGGTCTGCGCAGCAAAGTCGCGTCATCAAGGCTCTAGGACAGCGCGAGCGTTGCTCGTGCCGACGAAAGGTCATTGTCGCTCGTCATCGGGCAAGAAAATCGGCTCTCCTGCGCCATCGACTTCCAGATCCTCCAGCACGCACAGCGCTGCGCTGGCGAGGCCCAGGAGGGCGTCGTGGCGCGACACCAAGTTCCGCTGCCGGCTGATCCATCCATCAAGCGCGGCCATAAGTGACACGGGAACTTGCAGCAGCAGAGGTTCGGCTGGCGCGCGCGACTCGTCATCCATGCTGAAGCCCTTGAAAGCCACCGGCGCCGCCCCGAGTACCGCTTTCCCTCCCGCGCGCCAATGTTCATCGTTCGAGGACAACTCGGCTGGAGAGACTGGCCGAACGGCGGTGGATCTCGGTGTTTCCCCGCCTCTAGTGTGGGCAGTGGGCTTCGATGCAAGACCGTGGACCACGGGTATACCGCTCGGAGCCGGTGCGCGGGCGTCATCCGAGGTCTCATCGCACTCGCGTCCGGTTGTGCAGAGAGCGCTCTAAGCAACGTCATGGCTGAACAGTTTATCCTCCGTTCGCCATCTCCTTGGGGGTGTTCGTCTCAGCCCCAGGCCCGGAGGGACTAGATCGAACCGCGACGGCTTGACCGGCCAGCTCTCCCGTCCTTTGGAGGGTTTGAAGAAGGCTCGATCAAGTCGCGGCCGCTGCGATCTCAACAAGCATTCTTTCAGCGTGCTAGAACCGAGATGGGTTAAACCGATCGTCCTGCGCCGCAGCGGGCGTTCAAGACGGAGGTTAGCGCGGTGGCGACCGACCACGATTGGGCCGCGTACGCAAAAGCGCTTATCCGGGACGAGATGATCCGGCAGGGCGTCACCTATCCTGCCCTATCTCAGCGCCTAGGAGTGATGGGCGTGAAGATCACTGACGTCGCCCTGCGCAACAAGTTAAGCCGCACCGGGTTCTCCGCGGCTTTCCTGCTTCAGGCCCTCCGCGCCTTGGGGGTGGGCGAACTGTCCCTGCGCACCGCTCCGGACGCGCCGCCCGCGACGACGTCCCATCACGGCTGACGCCGAGCAGCGCTCGCCGCTGCTCGAGCCCGTCAATGGCCCGTTTTCTGCTCACGACACCCCCTTGAATCCGAAGCTGATGGCTCCCGTCCTTGGCGGGCTGCTCGCGCGAACCAGCGCCGCAATTCCGCCCGACAGGTTAGCGTCCTCTATCCTGGTGAGCCGCAATACTAAGCCGCGGCTAGGCCGCCCCTTAAGCCTGTCCCGCTCTATTGGCCGACCTCATCGAGGGAGGCCGGGCGTTGAAGCTGCTGAAGCTCGTCACGATCACGAATGCTTTGCTGCTTAGCTGTCTCTCCACCCTCGCGGCCGCGGCGACGGTCGTAGAGCGCCCGATGGTCGACATCACCGTCGAGCCGGGCGCAACGAGCGAGTGGCTGGCCACCTATCACTTTAGCGAACCCTCCGCGGCCTGGGCCTTCACACGGTCATCTCTGAGCAAGGCGAACGGAGGGTTGTGGCGAGCCGAAACCTGGACAGTTCAGACACCAGGCGTGCGTCTTGAGCGCTGGCGGGACCAGGACGTCCTTGTGGCTGACAAGCCCATTCGGGCGGTGAGCGTTCGATTCCAACCTTACGCTAAGCAGCTGACGAGCGGTCATATCCCGGCGCTGATCTTCTCCGATGGAGGGCTCGCGCTCCTGACTGGCCAGTTCGACGTCACGCCCCTCGCGGGCCGCGGCGAAGACCTGGTGTCCAGCGAAAGCGGCGGCCCTCCCACTCGAGCTCGGCTGCAGGTGCGCGCCCGAGGACGGCGCTTGTTTGTGGATGGGGCGTCCTTTCGGGACGCTGTAGCGGTGGACCCAAACGCTCAGGCCTATGTCTACCTGGGCCATGAGTCGCTCAGCCCGGCCGCGGCTCGGGCCCGGGTGATGGACCCGGGCCTGCCCGACTGGATCGCCGCTGATGTCACAAGGCAGACATCGGAGTTGATGTCTTGGTACGGGCAACGCTTGGGAGCTCCGGGCGGGCGGCCCGCGATCCTGTACGCCGCGTGGCGGCGAACAGAGCAGGGGACGGGGTCGATGTTCGGAGCGGTCTTGAACGGCGCCATCGCCGTCTCATTTGAGGGCAAAGCTCTGGAATCGCGGAGCCGGGTCGGCGAGCAGCTGGTAAGCTGGTTCACGGCCCACGAGATCGCCCATCTATGGCTCGGTCAAACGCTTCGCCCGGCGGATTCTCGAGGCGCCTGGATGACCGAAGGCGGCGCCGATCTGCTGGCGGTGCGCGCTGCGCAGCAGCTCAGTAGCGATTTCGATGCCCGCGCCAGGCTGCAGCTCAGCCTGGATGACTGCGCCGATAGTCTGGTCCCTCACCAGCCGCCCTTCGGCGGCGCCGATTCGACCTCGCATCGCGCTTACGATTGTGGAGCAGTCTTGCTCCTGGCGGCCGAAGGCGCGCTCAAGCGAACTGCACCCGACGCCGACGCGCTGGATTTCTGGCGGGATCTCCTGGAGCGCCGGCGAGCGGACCGGGTGGTAAGCGAAGCTGACTGGCTGGACGCCTTCCAGCGCGCGGGCGCCGGATCCGAGCTCACAGGCAGGCTCCGCAGCTTCCTGGAGGTCGGGGCCGAGGACCCCCGAGCCTTCCTCCATCACCTTCTCGTCTCAGCGGGCGTTCCGGTGGAGCGAAGGGCCGAGCAGCTGATCCTTCGCTAGCCGTCGCTGCTTTACCGGGTCCGCCCCAGACCCCCGCCCAAACCCCGGGCCGATGACATGCCGGAACCAAGCTCGACCGTTGGCCGTTTAGATAGGCCGCGCTTTCGCCGCGTCACTGGGGCCGGGGCTTATGTTCGATTCTCCGTTATCACTCACCGCGTCCGCTGATCGCCGGGCGTTTCTCAGCAAGGCCGCGGGTGTCGCCGTGCCTCCGGCCATGGTCATGCTGCTGTCGACCAGCCTGACGTCGACCGCCATCGCGCAATCAGCCGGAGTGCCGGGTGGCGGTGGCGGTGGCGGTGGGGGTGGGGGCGGGGGCGGGGGCGATCCTTTCCCCGGCGGCGGCGCAGGCGGGGGAGGGGGGGGGACGCCGACGGCCCCGCCCCAATTCACGCCCGCCGGTGGAGGAGGCGGACCGAGCGCTGCTCCCGAGAGCTTCTCCAGCGTGGCCGCCAATCAAGCCGAATTGCCGCCGACCGCGGCAGCGCCGTCGGTGGCTCCCGGGCGCCGCGCCCCGGCTGGAGATTCGCCGTCGGCCCGTGATGTTCAGGTTCCGGGAAACGCCGCTCGGCCGCACAGCAGGACGGTTCCCATTCGCAAGGCTGGTGAACGGGGGTGAGCCGCCTCCCTGCGGATGTCGCGGGGACCGCGGACGGCCGACCTTTGGTCTTGCAACGTGTGCTCGCACTGCTGCCGCGTCCGTCTCGCCGGCGTCGCGCGCGACGCCGACTGATCGTCGGAACGGCGGCTCTCGCCTTGAGCATGGGCGCGCTCGGCGCCGCCAAGCTCGCGCCTCGCGCGGCTGATGTCTGGGTCGCGCGATCACTGGCCGGCGAGGTGGAAGCCGAGCTCGAACGAGCGGACCGCTCCCCGGCTGTGGCCGCCTTTTATCGCCAACGCGACTTCCGGCCCGTCTGGGTGCAAGCGTCACGCCCCGAGTTCCCCCGAGTCCGACCCGTCCTACGCGACCAAGCGCGGCGGCTCGAGCGAATGGCGGCCGAGGCGGCTCGTCTAGGGCAGCTCGACCGCAGAAGAGCGGCCGCTCTGCAGGCCGCCGTAGCGGGGGCCGCTGCGAGCGATAAGCGCGGCCTTGCTGCGGCGGAGGTCGCGATCTCCGCCGCGCTTGTCGACTACGCGGCGTCCCGTCGCCAGGTGGTCGCGGCCGCAAACCTTCACTTCATCGACCCGGCCTTAGCCGCGAGGGGCGCGCTGACGGAGGGCGTTCTCAGCGCAACCGCTGACCCCCAAGCCCTCGAGGCCCGTATGGCCCAATTGGAAGCGGTTAACCCTGTCCACCAGGCGTTGTACGCGGGCCTGCAGCGCTACCGCTGGCAATGGGCCCGACTGCCTCACACCCCTATCGCTTCGGGTCCTGAGCTGGGAGTCGGCGACCGGAGCTCGCGGGTGCAAGCGCTCAAGCTGCGGCTCGGCGCTCCCGACGGCGGCTCCAGTTTGCTGTTCGACGCGCCGCTTCAGGCGGCCGTCGAAAGTTTTCAGAGGGCCCACGGACTTGCACCCACCGGGCGAGCCGACACGGCGACGGTGGCGGCGCTCAATCTCGGGCCGGAACCCTTCGAGCGACGTATAGAGGCGAACCTAGAACGCGCGCGCGCGCTTCCGCCGCCGCTCCACCGTGATCGCTATGTGTGGGTGAACGTCCCATCTCAGACTCTGCGTCTGGTCGAAGGCAGGCGTCCGCCCGCGGAGATGAAGGTGGTCGTCGGGGCGCCCGACGCGCAGACGCCGCCCATGGCCGGGCTGCTGCGCTACGCGGTCATCAACCCCTACTGGAACGTCCCGGTTGATCTGGTGAGCCAGTCCTTAGCGCCGGACGTGCGCCGCTTTGGCCCGGCGTGGCTGGAGAAACGCGGGATGGAGGTGCTGTCGGACTGGGGAGATCATCCGGTGGTTCTGGATCCGACGAAAGTCGACTGGCGCGCGGCTCAGGAGGGGCGCACGGAGCTACGCGTTCGACAGCGGCCGGGCGGGGACAACATGATGGGCCGGGTGAAATTCATGCTGCCCAACGAGCTTGGCATCTACCTGCACGACACGCCCGACCGCGGCGCGTTCACAGCGGAGCGGCGGTCGCTTAGCGCCGGGTGCGTTCGGCTCGAACACGCCGCGGTTCTGCTCGCCCGCTACTTCGGCCCGAAAGCCTGGAATCGCCTCCAAGGAGCCGCTGCCGGCCGCCTCGACCTGCAGGAGCCCGTCACCGTCTACATCACGTACCTGACAGCGGCCCCGGACGGACGGGGAGGCGTGGCGTTCCATCCAGACCTCTACGGTCAAGACGGGGCGCTCCAAGCCGCCCTTCGCTGAGGTGAAGCGCCCGCAATGGTGAGCGGCTCAGTCGACTCCGGACACCCCCAAGAGGAGGGACAGGAGCCCGAATGGTGGCGCGAGCGGCTCGCGCCACAGACGGACTTGCTTAAGCTTGGCGGGCGGGACTTGCTGCATTGCGAGCGGACACAGCGCGTATTCGAACTCTCACCCGACGCCGCCGCGCTGTGGCGGCGACTCGCGTCAGGTGAGACGCCGGCCGAGGCCGGACACGCGAGCCCGTCGTCTCACGCCGGCTTTGTCCACGACACGGTGCTCGAATGGCTCCAGTCGGGGCGAGTTGCGCCCCAAGCCGCGCTCGAGCGGCTCGACGGCCCGCCAAGCAGGGTGATCGATCTTCGCGTGAGCTCCGCCCAGGTCCGGCTCGAGCTGCGCCTGCCGCACGGCGATCCGCTGGAAGCGGAGTTGAGCGACTTGTTCGCGCCCTTTCGGGCCTCGTCGAACTCGTCACCCAAACGGGTCGCGCTCACCGCCGCACCGGGGGGCGTCGCCGTCTCGGACCCGTTGGGCTTTCGTTGCCTGCTTTCCCGCGAGCGGGTGGGCCCGGAGGTCAAGGCCGTTCTGACCGAAGCGCTGGCGGAGAGCACGCGGGCTGGCGATCTCCTCATCCACGCCGCCCTGCTGGAAAGCCAAGGGCAAGGTCTCTTGCTGCTCGGATCGCCGGGTGCGGGAAAGACTACCCTCGCGACGGCTCTCGCCGCCTGTGGCCTGGGCTACCGCAGCGACGACATCGTCATCGTGGACCGCCACGCTGGCTTGCGGGGCGTCCCCTTTCGCCCCGCCTGCAAGGAAGACGGCTGGGCCTTGCTGGCCCCCTATGCGCTGGGGCTGCCCGCCGCCACAATTCATCGTCGCGCCGACGGCCGCCGCGTGCGCTACGCCCGCCTGGACTCGCCCGAAGCCGACGCGCTCCCACTCGGATCGATTCTGCTGCTCGACCGACAGGCTGAAGGGTGCGCTCAGTTGATTCCGGTGGACCCGGTGACCGCCTTAGGCGCGCTGCTCGAGGGCGCCTACGCCGCCGACAGCCGACTACGGACAGCGACGCTGCAAGCGCTGGTCGAGCCGCTCGGTTCGGCGGCCTGCTTCCGCCTCGTGTACAGCGACTTGGCCGGGGCGCTCAAGGTGGTGGAGCGCATGCTCAGGCAAGACCTTGCAGGCCCTTGAGCAACTTACGACCTGCTTCAAAGGCGCCCCGTCCCCCGATTGCGACTGGGCGCGGGTGATTGCGCTCGCCAACCGGGGTTTGATCACCGCCCAGTTGGCGGCGGCCTTGGAGCCCGTGTCGCAGACCCTTCCCAGAGCGGTCTGGGGGTTCTTGGATGAGGTCCGTCGACGGGCTCAGGAACGCGACCACCGGATGCGCGTCCAGCTCGGCGCCGCTTTGTCGGCCCTCAACGGCGTCGGTCTCGAACCAATCCTGCTCAAGGGCGCCGCCCTTTGGGCGACCTTTCCCAACGAAGCCTCCGACCGGATCATGAGCGATCTTGATCTGCTCATCGAGCCTGCCGACATCCAGCTCGCCGTCGATGCTTTGCAGCAGGCCGGGTTCATGCTGATGCGCCGGCGACACGGGCGCTCATTTCACGTCCTCGCCGAGCTCGGCCGCGCCCAGGACCCGGGCATGATCGACCTTCACCAGCGACCGCCGGGCCCCCCCGGCATCACCGGCGCTTTGGACCTCGCTCCACGCTGCGCCCGTCACCTGATCGCCGGCGGAGCGGCTTTGGCGCCTGACCCAGCCGCCCAGCTGCTCTTGATCGTCCTGCACGACCAACTCCATGACGGCGATTACTGGCGCGGAGGTTTCGATCTGCGGCATGCCCTCGACATCGCCCGCCTAGCCCCTGGACTGACGCAAGCTGACCGCGACTGGCTGCACCAGGCCTGCCTCACCGACTTCGTGCGAAAAGCGGCTCAGGCCCAACTCTTGGCGGCACGTTCGCTGTTCGGGGGGTCATATCCTGTCGAGAACCCCGATCGTGCAGCCAAAGTGGTCGCCCGGTGGCGCCTTCAAGCCCAGCTGCCGGCGCTACGAGGCGTGTTGGCCGCGGGCGCGTTGGTCGCGGACTGGCGAGCCCTCGCCCGTCACAGGCGCACTGTGATCGACGACTGGGCTCAAGGGGCGGTCGAACCGGAGGAGTCGGCAGCGTCGCCCTTTCAACGACTCGGTCGCCTGGCCGACATCCTTCGTCCGCGGGCCGGCAAGATCTAAGCTGGGCGGTCCACCTAGGGTCGGGGAGGGCCTGGACAGCCGACCTGCCGCCGTTCAGACCCAAAAGGGGGCGTGTGCCAACGACCCTTATGCTTGATCCGAAGACGTAGCCGTCATCTGCGTCGCAGGATCGAGCCGCGCCGGCGACACTTTGGCCCTTGAAGGCGTGACATCATAAACGGCCTCGGACGCTCTTAGTCGGCACGATCCTCGCCTGCCGCCTTCGCGCCGTCGTCGAGCCCTTTCCGCGTCGACGCCGCGCGGGATCCGCAATTCGGCGCCCGGAGCGCACGCCGAGCCGGTCTGGCGAGGAGCTTTGAGCTGGGCTGCGCGCAACCCTGTTGCCGCGGGGGCACGCGAGTGAGTCAAGCGCGCTTAAGCGACGGACAAAAGCCACTTTTTCGCCGCAATGGCCTTCATCTCGGGAACCGTCGAGTCTAAATGAAGCGTTACGATCGTGGCCCGCTTTGTGGCGCGGCGTTTGCTGTGGGTTCAGCAAACGACCTCTCTGGGGGAGCTTTATGTCGGCTGACTACGTGGGCGAGGCTGGAGGCTCGTTCGACGAGGTAGCGCCCCTTGCACCGCTCGGCGGCGGCGCAAAGCGGGCTTGTGACCTCGCACTGGCTCTGCTGGCGATCATCTTCCTCATGCCTTTGATGATCGTCTTGGCCCTGCTGATCCGGCTGCAGGACGGAGGCCCCGCCGTTTATCGTCAGCAGCGGATCGGCTACGCCGGCCGAGCTTTCGGGTGCCTGAAATTTCGAACGATGGTGAAAGACGCCCCCGAACGGCTCGCAGCGTTGCTGGCGTCCGATCCCGAGGCCATGGCTGAATGGACCGCCGCGCAAAAGCTTCGCAGCGATCCTCGCATCACGCGAATGGGGGCGTTTCTCCGCAAGACTAGCCTCGACGAGCTGCCGCAGCTCTTCAACATCGTTCGCGGCGAAATGAGCCTGGTCGGACCGCGCCCGATCGTTGAGGCGGAAGTCGAGCGCTATGACCGAAGCTTTGCGTCTTACGCACGGTCCCGGCCCGGGCTGACGGGGCTATGGCAGGTGAGCGGCCGCTCGGACGCGAGCTACGCCGCGCGGGTGAACTGGGACGTCGATTATGTCCAGCGCTGGTCCATGGCTGGCGACTTGGCGATCATGGTTCGGACCGTTCCAGCGGTGCTCCTGGGTAAGGGCAGCATCTGACAAGTCTCATTGTGATGTAAGCCGCCAAGCAGGTCGTCGACGGCCTCGAATACTTGCCCGATGGCTTCGCCACAATTTTGCCTGACGGGTTAAGTCTTGGCTAATTTTGGGCGTTCACCATAAGCTTACCAACCGCTGAGATTTTCCTGCTCTCTTGCAGGAGAATCTCGTGGGTCTTGGAAGCCAATCGGCCTGCCGCAAGCTGGCGACGGCGATCCTGACGGCCGGTCTCCTAGCGCTTGGCGCTTGCGCCACCGCGCCCGCCGCCTCCACACCGATGCCGCTCGCAGGTCAGACTCCAACACCTTTCGGGTATGCGGAGTTTTGTGCTCGCATGCCCCAAGCCTGCGGTCGCGACGCTTCCCTCGACGGAACTGCCGCGCTGGCCACCGATTGGCGTGAGGCCTTCGCTCGCTTTCAGCCCGCCTCCGGCGGAGCGAGCGTTCGGGCGCGTCTCGGTCGAGTCTCGCCCGCCGCCTACCCGTCGAGCGTCGCTGAGCCCGGCGCCGCTGGGTCGGATCGCGCCGCGCCGGCGCGGGCCCCGATCACCTTGACCCCGGAGCTCTGGCGAATGCTCCAGCGCGTCAATGGAGAGGTGAACAGCCAGGTCGGCATCCGATCCGATCGTCAACGCTTTGGCTTGACCGATCACTGGGCGCTCCCCGCGATCCTCGATGGCCGCCTGTCGGGCGATTGTGAGGACATCGTGCTCGCCAAACTGCTGGCGCTGCAGCGCGCCGGCGTGCCTGCGCAAGCGCTGAGCATCGCGCTTGTCGTGACGCGCTGGGGCGAGCCGCACGCGGTCTTGGTCGTTTCGGCGACGCAGGGCGACTACGTTCTCGACAACCTGAGCAGCCGTGTCTCGCCTTGGCGGGCCGTTGATCACCGCTGGCTTCAGCGTCAGGCGGGAGGACCCGGGTCAGAATGGAGGATCGTCTTCGGCCCGGAGGCGACGACCCCGTAGCGCCTCGGGATGGGGCTTGACGCCGGCGCCCATCGCCGCCCAAAAGCAGCTCAGGTCGGGCGTGGAGCTCCCCGAAGGGAATGGCCGATGGTCCGCGTTCGGTGGGATCGTGTGGCGATCGGGATCGCCTGTCTGCTCGCGTGGGCAGCATTGCTTGGTTGCGTGTACCGCGTGTACGGCTGACGAGCGAAGCTCATCGTCAAGCGAGAAACTGGTTCGGGCGAATCCCACAACCCGCGCGCCGAGCGCCTGCACACCGGGGGCCAAGGTCGGACCAACCCGTCAGGCTCTTCGCGCTGGGTCCAGACGCTCCAGCCAAGGTCGCCTAAGGCGTCGGCCTAGAATAGGTGGGCCGCTCGAGCGGCGAGCGCCTCGCCCGCTCCCATTCCCCTCCAAGCGGCTGACGTCCACGCCCCTGATCGGGATCTAAAGGGGGCCGTGCGCACGGGGTGGATCGTAGCTTTGGCGCTGGGGCGCGCTCGAGCGCGGCAGCGTCATCGCCGTCCTTCTACAACGGCGAATTCGTGCGATTGTCGATCCGGTGCGCTGAGCTAGATGTCGCGGGGACGTCGGCGCGCTTGCTGCACACCAGCCGCGATGAGTCACGATCATCTCCGGTTCAGGCGGCCACGGGCACCAGCGCCGCCGCGCTCAGGAGCCTTTACGCCTCGTTGAGGCGACTGTGGCAAACACCGACGGCTTCTCAGCCGTTCGAGCTACGAAGAGGGACGGTGAGTTGAGCACCCAGACGACCGCCTGGCGGCCGCCGGAGGCCCTCGATGGAACCCTCTCTCAGCGGGGAGGCGGCGCGAGCCAGGCGCCGGCGACGCCAACTCGCGAGCCCGGCCATTCGATGACCCCTAAGCCCGACGCGTGTGGTGCGGACGTTCTCGCCGTCATTCCCTGCTTGAACGAGGCGCAGCATCTGGCGAGCGTGCTCGACACGCTGCTCACGGACGGGGCTTGTTCGGACGCTCTGATCGTGGTGGCCGACGGAGGGAGCACCGACGGCACTCTGGCCATCGCCGAGGATTTCGCAGCCCGGCACGATCGAGTCCGGGTCATGCACAATCCCGCGCGCCGGCAGGGGGCGGCCGTCAATCTGGCGGTCCGCACGTACGGTCCGGGTGCGCGGTGGCTGGTCCGGGTAGACGCCCACAGTCAGTACCCGTCGGGCTACCTGTCGCGCCTGGTGGCCGTAGCCAAGGCGAATGGGGCTCAGTCTGTCGTCGTGCCGATGACCGCAAAGGGCGATGGCTGCATTCAATCGGCCGTCGCTTGCGCTCAGAACTCGGTGCTCGGCACGGGGGGGGCACGGCACCGCCGCGCAGCGGGCGAAAGCGATTGGGTCGACCATGGCCATCACGCGCTGATGGCCATCGACACTTTCACTGAGGCAGGCGGCTACGATGAGCGCTTCACCCACAATGAGGATGCGGAGCTTGACGTTCGCCTGGCTGCGGCCGGTGGTCGGATCTGGCTCGCGGTCGATCTGGCGATCACCTACTTTCCCCGACGTTCATTCGGGGCGTTGTACAAACAGTACCGCGATTACGGTGCAGGCCGCGCCAAGAACGCTCGGCTGCACGGCTCGCCATTGAAGCTCCGGCAGGCCGCGAGCGCGTCGATCGCGCCAGCCGCATTGCTGGCCTTGGCGGCGCCCTGGTTCTGGCCCGCTGCGGTGCCGGCCACCCTCTGGACCCTGGGCGCGGTGGGATACGGCCTCTGGCTCGCGGTGCGGACCGCCAGCCCTTGCGCGGTGCTGTCGGGTCCGGCTGCTATGGTCATGCATTTCGCCTGGTCGGTCGGATTTCTCACCGCTCAGCTCGGCCACGGCGAGGGCGCGCGAGACTAGCGATGCCGACGCTTGCAGGGGCAGCCTCTGTCGCCCTTCCTCCAGGCCTGCCCGTCCGCTAGGAACCGGCGATGGCTGTCGCGGCGCAGGCGTATCGGTTCGGTCCGCCGTGGCGCGGAGGTTGGCGGCTCTCCACCCTCCTCGCGCTGGCGATTTTCATTTTTACGGCTGCGACTTCACTGTGGCTCTGGCTCGGCGCCTGGACCAACCCTCCGGCCTGGCGCGTCAATCCGCTCGCCTTGTCGCGTCAGGCTCAACAAGCCTTGGTCCGCAGTCTCGACACGCCGTCCTTAGCAGAGGCGGAGCGCGTGACTCGCCAGGAGCTCGCCTTCGGGCCGGCTAGGCCGGCGGCTTGGCTGCGGCTCGCCTACATCCATCGTGTCCGGGCTGGACGGCTGGACGAGACCGCGATCGAGGCGCTCCGGAGCAGCTATGAGGTCGCCCCCCACGATCCGGAGGTCTACCTCTGGCGCACCCGCTTTGTCTTTGAGCATTGGAGCGCCATGCCGGCTGATCTTCGGCGCGCGGCTCTGGACGAGGTGGGCCGCTTCTACTCGGTCTACTATCGTCACCACGCGGCGATAGAACGGCTGGCTTATGACTTGAGGGAGCCGAACGGACGGCTCGCCTTGCGATTAGCCATCCAGGGATGGGAGGCGCAGCGGCGGGCCGCGGGCCTCCCGGTCTACCCCTTGTTCCCGCTCCGGCTGCGCCCGCCAGAGCCGCCGGCCGCCGCGGCGCCCCAGCCCAGCAGCAAGGACCAGAGCACCGTCACGGCGGGGACCTGGAGAGAGTAGTCGACCAGATTGTGTAACAGCAGGACGACTGTCGCCGCCAAGGCCGCCGCCGCCCGCCAAGCGCCGCGGCCACGACCCATCAGCCTCATCGCCAACGCCCAGACCAGCAGGCCCACGGTCGCGCCGGCCAAGGTCAAGCCGATGAGCCCCCCCTCCAGCCACCACTGGATGATGACGTTGTGTGCGGCCCCGAGCTCCCAAGTCACCGGAAACGTCGCCGCCTCGCCCACGGCGGCGTTCACCGCCCTGAACACGCCCAGGCCGTATCCGGTGAGGGGCGCCGCCTGAGCCGCGTCGAGGTAGACCTCCGACATCACCAGGCGGCGGCCGAGATCATCACCGACCGCCATTTGCCCTCTAGCAAGATTGGGTTGGACGGCGAGGGCGGTCAGCAAGGCTGTGAGTGAGGCCGCCCCCAGTCCGGCGGCCGCCGCCGCGCCAAGCGGAGATCCGCGCTCCCGCGCCATGTCGAACGCTGTGACGCCCACTGCCAAGACCAACACCAGCCCCGTCGCGAGCAGGGCGGCGTAGGAGCGGGTCAGCAACAGGGTCAGCAGGAACAGGAGGGTCGCCCCCAAGCGAATCCCGACGCTGACGTGCGCCGCCTCCACCAGCATCAGGCCGAAATCATAGCCCCGCGTTCTACGGCGGATCAGCTGGAGCATCCAAATCCAGCTCAACGCCGAGAAAACACCGAAGACGCCGCCCGCGGTGGTGGCGGAGTAGAATGACGCCGTCAGCCGTCCCTGGTGGTAGGGCTTGGGCGCGCCGAACAGCGTGGTCGGGTCGACCAAGAAGCTCGCGATGGACCAGGTGGCGTAAAGGGCTGCAACGGCGAGCAGGGCCTCAAAGAAGCGCTTCGCGCGACCTTCCGAGCGCGCCAGCATCCAACCGATCACGGCGGCGGCGAGGCAGCCCAGCAATTTCAGCAACTCCACCCAAGTGGAGAACCGATCCAAGGTGAGGGCCGGCGACACGTCGCCGATCACCCCCCAATCGGGGTGGGCCCAGACGCTCGAGACGGGCGCCAGGGTGAAAAGCACCCAGCCGAGGAGTCCGCTGAACGTCACCGCGGCCGCCTTCAACGGCCACCCCACGGAGGCGCGCTCGCGCGCCCAGGGCGCGAAGACCAACAGCACGACCGCCGTCGCCGAGACTGCGCCGGCGTACAGCAGCGACAAGGCCGTCGAATTGGCGCCATACGCAAGCAGACCGGCGAAGCTCAGCAGAACCATCCAGGCGATCGCCAGGATCTCCGAGGGTGAAAGCGGCGCGTCGGCGTTACGCCGGGAGCGACGTCCGCGGCCGCTTCGGCGGGGCTGGAGCTCGGGTGCGGGCGCGGCGTCGGTCAGCTGGCGTAGTACTTGCGGATCTTGTTGTAATAATAGGACGAGTCTCCGTAGCCGTAGCTCGCCTGCGCGCGCATGTTCACCTGTGTGAGCGCAGCGCCGGAAATCCAAGCGCCCGCATCGCGCAGGATCTGCACCGCCGCTTGCGCGGCTTTGAGCGGCGTCCGGCGCCACTGGACCAGGAAGACCACCGCATCCGCCTTGGCCGACAAGATCCGCGCGTCGGCCACGGCGAGCAACGGAGGCGTGTCGAGAACCACGAAATCAAAGCGTGCGAGCAAGCCCTCGATCAGCGTGTCCATCGCCTCGCTCGAGAACGGATCGTTCGCTGTCAACGGACGCTCCACGACCGGGAGCACAAAACCGCCCGACTTGCCGTCGCGCCGAAGCGCCTCGTCGATGCCGCATTCGCCGCTGAGGACCTGAAGCAGGCCGCACGGGCCTGCTTCGATGATCTCGCTCAACGCGCGCCGACGCACGTCGCAATCGACTAGCACCGTGCTCGCGCCCGAGAGCGCCAGCGTGCGCATCATGGCGAAGGCCGCGGTGGTCTTTCCCTCTCCGGGCAAAGAGGACGTGATCGCGATGACCTTGGGCGGCGTGCCATGGCGGCCGGCCAGCATCAAAAAGGCCCTTAGATTCCGGAAGCTCTCGGCGAACACGGAGAAGGGCTTGTCGACCAAGTGATCCCACGGGCGCTTGGCGTATGTCTTGGCGTCGGCACGTTCCACCGTCGACTGCAACGTCGGCAGCGAGCCCGCCAAAGGCAGTCCGAGCCGCTGTTCGACCTCGTTGGAGGTGCGGAACCCTTGGTCCAGGATCTCGGCGGCGGCCACCGCGCCCAGACCACCAAACATCGCTAGGCCGAGCGCGAAGACCACGGCCAGACGCATGTTGGGCGAACTCGGCCAGCCTGGGACCCGGGCGCGGGAGACGATCCGGGCGTCCGCCTGCTGGATCCCCTCCTGAGCCGAGGTCTCCTTGGACCGGTTTAAGAAGGCTTCGTAGATCTGCCGGCTCGCTTCGGCGCGCCGCTCAAGCTCCATGAGCCCGACCTGCGCCTGGCTGTTCGCAGCCAGCGTTCCTCGAGCCACCCCCTGGCTCGCGCGGAGCGAGGCGACGCGCTGGTCGGCGACCCTGGCCGCCGCCTCCAGGCTTGAGAGGTTCCGGTTGATCTCCTGCTGGATCTGCTGCTGGATGTCACGAAGGTTGCCGCTGGCGGCGATGACGCGCGGGTGCTGTGGCCCGTACTGCGCGTTCAGCTCGGTTATCTCACGGCTCACCGTCGCTTCCTGTTGCCGCAGCGACGCGATTGTCGAGGAGCTCAGGGCCGCGCCCACGTCCGCGCCGCCGCCTCCGGCGCTCACCTGGCCGCGCGCCGCGTCGAGCATGGCCCGACGCTCGGCGGATTGAGCCTCGGCCTGGGCGATCTGGGCGTTGAGCCCTGAAACTTCCTGCTCCGCGATCGTGGAGCCGTTCGCGCTCATCAAGCCGTTGGCGATCCGGTACCGCTGGAGCGCCGCGTCGGCGGCCTCGGCTTCGGCTCGCAACGTACCCAGCCGCTCGGTCAGCCAGTCATTGGTGACGCGGACGGAGTTGTACTTGGTCTCGAGCTGGTCGCGGATGTAGGCGTCCGCGAAAGCGTTGGCGATGGTCGCCGCCTTCTCCGGATTGGCGGACTCGAAGGTGATGTCGATCACGTACGTCAGACCCGCGCGGCGAGCGCTAAGGCGGCCGAGCACGTTGTTGACCACATTGTCCATCAACGGACTGGTGGTCGCCGCCCGCCCCGTGGCGTTGGCGCTGGCTTCAGACGCCGCTTGCGGGGAGTCGAGAGTGCGAGCGGCGGGCGCTTCGTTGGTGTCGGCCGGCGGCGCCACCGCGTCCGGGGAGCCCCCGAATTCTTCATCAGCTTGCAGGTTCAGGGCGCGGACCACCCGCTCCGCCAGGGCGCGCGAGGTGATGATCTGAACTTGGGTGTCGATGCTGTTGGTGTCCTGCGCCACACCCGTGGCCTGAGCTTCTGTCTCCAGCGGGGTGGAGCGCTGGAAGGCCAGCAGGACGTTGGCCGTCGCCGAGTATTGCGGCGTCATCTGCAGCACGTACAGGCCCACCGCGCCGGCGATCAGCACCGCGACCGCCGTGAACAACCCGAGCCGGCGCCGGAAGATCGCCCAGAGCTGATAGGGGTCGAACCCGAGCGGGGAGGGCGCGTCTCCGAACGCAGGACCGGCGTAATCGTTGGCGGGCGACGCCTCAGCGGCGCTGACTTCCCGGGGAGGCCGGGGAGACGGGGTAGCCATGACTCAAATCCTCAGTACTGCAGGACGAGCGCCGCCGTGAGCCGGTTCACGTTGAAGTCGAAGCCTCGGTCCCGTCCTCCGGAGCTTTGATCATAACGCGTGTACAGCAGCGAAACGCCCACCCGACGATTGAGCAGGTAGTTGACGCCGAAGGAGGCGGAAAATCGGTCGTCGTCTCGGTCGATGCCTTGGTGCTCCGCCATCTCATAATCGGCTCGGCCGGTCAGGATGACATTGCGAAGCAGCTCGTGGTCGACTTGCACGCCCACGCTCGTGGACAGGTAGCCGGCCGCGCGAATAAGGCCGCTGTCCTCCACCCGGCGCGAAGCGGTGAAGGCCACCGTGGTCAATTGGGTCGGGAACCACTCGACGCGGCCGCGGATGCCGAACCCTTGAATCTCGCCGGCCGCGGGGTCGTCGAAATCCTGAGTGAGATAGCCGACTTGGACGCGGCCGCGCGCCAGATTGCTGAGGTCGAAATCTGCGCCCACGCCAAGTTCGTAGCCGCTGGAATCACGGTCGACCACCCCGCCCAGCGTGCCGGTCTGGTCATAGGAGCGGTTGTCCACGGCCGCCGAGACGAAAACGGAGGTGTCGGGGCTGACCGCGTAATCGGCCGTTGCCTCAGCCCGGGTCTCGAGGCGGTCACGATAGTCTTGCGGCACGACGGCGCCGAGGAAGTCGCGGCCGTTCTCGTAATCATAGTCGGTGAAGCCGAGCCGCGCTCCGAGCCGAAGACGGTTGAATTCGCGTTGCCCGTTAGCCGCGAGGGTGGCCCGGTCAAAGCGGATCGGCTCATCGACGCTGCGAGCGGAGTCGAACGCGGTCCGGGGTTCGACCAAGTGCTCGTAGCCGGCCGAAGCGCCGACCGAAGCGGTGCGGAGAATGTCCAGGCGGCCCTCGCCGAGGATGGAGCCCACCGTGTGGCTCTCCTCGCTGTTGTCGAGGAACTGGTTGCGGGCCACCTGGGCTGACCCGCGCAGCTGGTGGCGGGTCCAACGCGTCTCGACGTCGACGCGGGGCGAAACCGAGGCGATCAGGTCCTCCTGCCCGTTCTCGGTCAGGGCGTAGATGTTGTCGTCGTAGGTGAGCGAGGTGGTCACCTTTGGAAACGCGAATACCGAGCTTCGACGTAGGCCGAGCGCGCTGTATTCGGGCCGCGGCCGCTCGCGCACGCTCACATTGCGAGTGCGCTCGAACTGACTCTCGGCCGCGGAAGCGGCGCTGCTTGGCCCCGACTGAGCCGAAGCGTCACCGTACGCGGCCAGCGCTCCGGCCATGGCGGCGAATAAGACCCACTTGGTCTGCATGAGAACGTCGTCCCTATGTCGCGAACGTGTCCAGGGCCGCGAGACGGCTCGCGGCCCTGGACATCTGTCGGGCTGGATTAGCGCAGCGGCGGGATCAGCCGGGACTCGTGGGATAGTCGGTGCCGCCGCCGCCAGGCACCGGCCCTGGACTTAGTGCAAAGGGCGAAGGCCCGTCCGGTCCGCCGGCAGCCGGCAGGATCTGTTCGTCGAGCAGGGCGATCACCACGTTCAGGACATCGGATACGCCTTGCAGCGCCCCTTCCCGTCCGGGGCAGGCGAAGTCCAGGCGAGCCTCCGCACGCCGCTGGCAGACCAGGAGCACGCGTTGCAGCGCGAGCCGAGCGGTGGTGGGAGATTGTCCCGATGAAGCGATGGCGCCTTGAACCCCGATCGTCACTGAGGTGCGCACCGCTTGAGGATCCACCCCGGTCTCAGCGGCCCTGGCCGCGCCCGCCAGAACACGGGCGAATTGGTCGATGTCTGCTTCGTTGTTCACGGTCGGCGCTTGCGCGACGGCCGTGGAGGACAGCGCCAAGCTGAGCGCGCCCGCCCCGACCAGCGCCAATCGGCGTATCATGTTGATCCCCAAACTGTCAGCCCTGCTTTCGCTCATACGGCTGTAAGCTGCTGACCGCCAGCCGTTTCGCCTGAAAAACGAAGACCTGCGCGTTTCTGCAACAGTTCTGGACGACGCCGACCTGAGCGGGGCGATCGCTAATGCCGGCCTGCTGTCCGCGATCCATCGCTTGAACTTTGGGAGTCCAGCAGTCAAGCCGCTTGGTTGCCGTCCGCTGTTGATTGGTTGACGCGAAAGCCAGCCTCCCGCCCTACTTGCTCGCTTCGGCGCGCTTAGCCAGGCTCTGCTGTTCGGGCGGCGTCGCACCGCCGGCCCCCGAGGCGCTGAGCCCGAGCCTCGGCCGCCGCCGCCGACCCGCTCTCTGCGGCGCCGACGCGCTTCGTGAACGCCGCTTGGCCCGCTAAGAGCCAGCCGGCGGGACGGGCCCGCGTCGGCCGGAGACGTCGCGTGTCCACTAAAATCTTCCCGGTCATTCTTTCGGGCGGCTCGGGCTCGCGCCTCTGGCCCTTGTCTCGCGAAAGCTTCCCCAAGCAACTCCTTCCGCTGACAGGCGAGCGCACGTTGCTGCAGCAAGCGGCTGAGCGGGTCGGCGATCGACAGCGCTTCGAGGCTTTGACGGTCGTGGCGAACGGCGAACATCGCTTCATCATCGCTGAGCAACTGCGCGAGATCGGCGCCGAACAGCCTTTGATCGTGCTGGAGCCGGCGGCCCGCAACACCGCCCCCGCGGTCGCAGCGGCCGCGCTGCTCGCCGCAGCGGTGAACCCCTCGGCGCTGATCCTGGTGATGCCCGCCGACCACGTGATCTTGGACCGCACCGCGTTCATGGCGACGGTGGCCGCCGGCGCCGAGGCGGCGTCAGAGGGGCATCTGGTTCTCTTCGGGATCAAGCCCGACTGTCCGGCGACCGGCTACGGCTATATCCAGGCGGGCGCGACCCTCTCGGGCGCCGCACGGAAGGTGGCGGGCTTCCACGAAAAGCCGGACCGTGCGGCGGCGGAGCGCTACCTTGAGAGCGCCGACTTCGCCTGGAACAGCGGCATTTTCCTGCTTCCGGCGCAGCTTTACCTCGACGAGCTCGCGCGTTTCGAGCCCGCCGTGCTCGACGCCGCGAAAGGCGCGGTGGACGGCGCTCAAAGGGACCTGACCTTTCTGCGACTGGAGGACGCCGCGTTCGCCGCCAGTCCGTCCATCTCGGTCGATTATGCGGTGATGGAGCGGACCGATCGCGCCGCCGTAGTGCCCGCCGAGTTCCCTTGGAGCGACGTCGGGTCCTGGTCGGCGCTCTGGGAGATCGGCGGCCGGGATGCGGAGGGCAACCTGATCTTGGGAGATGTGGTCACCGAACGAACCCAGGGATCATACCTGCGCAGCGAGGGCCCCGTGATCGCAACACTGGGCGTGCGCGATCTGATCGTCGTCGCGACCGCCGATGCGGTGCTGGTGGCCGACAAGTCCGCCGATCAGGACGTGAAGCGCCTCGTCGAGCAGCTGAAGCTCAGAAACCACGCCGCCGCGACAGAACACCGCCGGATGTACCGCCCTTGGGGCTGGTATGAAGGCGTTCATGCCGGTGACCGCTTCCAGGTGAAGCGGATCACGGTCAAAGCCGGCGAGAAGCTGTCGCTTCAGAAGCACTTCCACCGAGCCGAACACTGGGTCGTGGTGAGCGGAACCGCTCTGGTGACCATCGATGGCGAAGAGCGCCTCTTAAGCGAAAACCAGTCTGTCTACATCCCGCTCGGCGCTGTCCACCGCTTAGCCAACCCTGGCAAGGTGCCTCTGAACCTCATCGAAGTCCAATCGGGAAGCTATCTGGGTGAGGACGACATCGTGCGGTTCGAAGACGTCTACGCTCGGGCCTGAGCCGGCGAGTTGGCGAGCGGGCCGGGGCCCCGACGGTGTTCGGCGGCTCGAACAGAGCTTGCCTATCTGGGCACCTGACACCCTCGCGAGGCCGTCGGCTTAGGGGACCGCTGCGCGGCAGGAGGGCTCAAGGCCGCGTCGGGCCGCCGAATGCCGGTAGGCCAAAGGGCGACCGGCGGGTCGCACTTCGTTAAACATAAGACGGCTTTTCTCGTGGCGGCGCGGAGCGATCCGCGCGGACGCCTCAGATCAAGAAAGCCGGCCGATGCCCAGCCTGCAACTCTCCCGAGCGTTCCGCTTCGACGTTGAGGCGACGGGAGGGGACAACTTTCTCCGAGCTCTGCTTGGCGGCCTCGCCAACTACACGGTGGTCGCCAGCACGGCGACGTCCTGGACGATCCGAGGCGCCAATGCGGCGCCGGGACTGCTCGATTGGACGCTCAGCCTCGCACCTGTGAGCACCTTCTCTCCGAACGGGTCGGGGCCGCCCGCAGGGGAGGTTCGGTCGGCCGTGCTGCGCAATGCCTCGGGTGAGGTCGTCGCCACTCTAGGCGATCTGCCGCCTGGAACCACGATCGAGAGTCTGACGCGGGGCGATCTGTGGGCCGGGCTTAACAGCTTCGGCGGTTCTCTCGGAAACGATTACCTTGCCGGGTCGAGCGGGCAAGACAGCCTTCTCGGCGACCAAGGTGATGATCAGCTCTATGGCCGCGGCGGCGACGACTTCCTGTCAGCCGGGCCGGGAGCCGATTTTGTCGACGGAGGAGACGGAGACGACCTGATCGTTGCGGACGGCTCGGACGTGGTGCGGGCCGGCCCTGGTTCCGATGTCATCGTTCTCCAGGCCGCAGCAACCTTCGGCGTGGATCTGGACGCAGGGCCAGGCTCGGACCTCGTCGATCTGAGGGCCCTAGCGGGAACCGCTATTGTGCGGCTGGACGGTGTGTTCATCGCAGGCGCCTTTCGCTTTGCAGGCGTGGAGCTCCTCTTCACCGGAGCAGGCGATACTCAGGTCTTCGGCAGCAATGTGGATGAGGCGGTAATCGGGGGCGCCGGCCGCGACGCGCTCTGGTTGGGTGGCGGTCACGACTTCGGTGATGGCGGAGGAAGCGACGACTTCCTCGACGGCGGCGCTGGCAACGACGAACTCTACGGCTCCGCGGGCGCCGATCACATCGTCGGCGGGGCCGACGCCGACGCGATCAGAGGCGAAATCGGCGATGACCTGATCGGGGGACAAGAGGGCGACGATTTCATCGACGGCGGCTTCGGCTGGGATCGGCTCTACGGCGACGCCGGACATGATCACATGGTCGGCGGCGGCGGCGGCGACGAATTGCGCGGCCAGGATGGGAACGACCTGATTGGCGGCCAAGACGGCGACGACTTCATCGACGGCGGAGCGGGCCGGGATCGGCTCTACGGGGACGCGGGGAACGATCACATGGTCGGCGGGGCTGAGGCCGACGAGCTTCGCGGGCAGGACGGCGACGACCTGATCGGAGGCCAGGACGGCGACGACTTCATCGACGGCGGAGCGGGCCGGGATCGGCTCTACGGGGACGCGGGGAACGATCACATGGTCGGCGGGGCTGAGGCCGACGAGCTTCGCGGGCAGGACGGCGACGACCTGATCGGAGGCCAGGACGGCGACGACTTCATCGATGGCGGCTTTGGCTGGGATCGTCTCTTTGGAGACGGCGGGAGCGACCACATGGTCGGTGGCGGTGGAGGCGATGAGCTGCGAGGCCAGGCCGGCGACGACCTTATCGGCGGCCAGGACGGCGATGATTTCATCGACGGCGGCTCGGGGCGGGACCGGCTTTATGGCGACGCCGGCAACGACCACGTGGTCGGGGGAGCGGAAGCCGACGAGCTGCACGGGCAAGACGGCGACGATCTGATGGGTGGACAGGACGGCGCGGACATCATGTCCGGAGGCGAGGGACGCGACGTCCTCTTCGGCGACGGCGGCGACGACCGGATCACCGGCGACCTCAACAACGACGAACTGCATGGAGGCGATGGCGGCGACATCCTTGGCGGACACGAGGGTGACGACCTGCTGGCGGGCGGCTTGGGAGATGACTTGCTGTTTGGCGACGGCGGCTTCGACACCGCAATTTTTCGCGGACAGCGCTCCGCTTATGCGGTTACGGACAACCGAAACGGTTCGTTCACCGTGCAAGGACTGGACGGCCACGATGTGGTGACCGGCGTAGAGCGCCTCCGTTTCGACGACGGAGTCGTCGAACTCGCGGCGGGTCCGCCGGCGGACGACATCTTCTTGACCGCTGCTTGGCTGGGCGATTGGCTGGCTTGACAACGACGGGTTGTCCGACCCCGATAAGGTTCCTCATCCGCGAGTTCCGCCGGTCAGGGTGACCTGCCCGAGCTCAAGAACCGAAAATGCGACAGGGTCGAATGCGCCGCCGGCATGATCAGAGGGGGGGGTGAGCTGTTCCCCCCTCGTTGGCCCCGTCGCGCCAAGATATTCGGCGGAGCCGCCCGCGTTCGCTACGCTGCCCGTGAATGTCGTGTCGACTTCGATGGTGGCCCGCTCATAGCGCGCGCCGATGAGCCAACCGAAATTGTCGTTGACGCGCTGTTGCAGCGAAGCTTCGAGGTCGAGACGGGTGTTTTTCGCCTCGAAGTTCTGCCTCGACAGAGCGATACGAGCGGCCGTGAAGTCGGTCACCGTCGGATCGGCGCGAGCCGACGCGGGAAGAACCACAAGCGTCAGGGCCAGCGCCGCCGCCACGCGTTGACCGTGCATATCGTGTCCCCCGAACCCGCCTCACCCCTGAAACGGTGGAGAACTCCATTCCTATGGCTGGGGCCAGCGTGACAGTCATTCTGGAAGGGCGTCCGGGAACTGTGATCACGCTCACGGGGCTGGCTGGCAAGGGTGAGACGCGACGAGCGTCTATCAGCAACTCGGAGAAGCGGGCTGCCGCGTGCTCAACGACCCTGCGAGTGGCTGTCTCGGCTCAATTTTCTCCGGCTCCGAATATCGCGCCGAGACCGTCCGCGAGGGCCTGTTTCGGAAGCTTTCGGTGTACCGGGTCGGCCTCGCACCGTCGCCGCCACCAACGTGCATGAGCGTCGCTGGATGGCCAAGTACGGCGAAGTAGGAGTCGCGGACCAGGCTCTTTATGACGACGAGCACCGCATCGTTCGCGACAACCCCTTCGGCGTCTCGGTTCTGGCCGCGTTCGAGATCGCCGGCGTCGACTATGGCCGGGCCGACTTCGGTCTCGTGAACGGCCGACCTGAGATCTACGAGATCAATGGCAATCCTTCCATGAGCGGCCCGAGCGAGCACCCGTTCCCCATCAGGGTGCGATCTATGGCTCTTGGAAACGCGTTGTACCTGGACCCGCTCAAGTCGCTCGACGACAGCTCAGGTGGGAAGAAAGTACTTATTCATCGACCAAAGATCCTGTTCGGGCAGCGCCGGTGGTTGCGAGTATTCCCAGGGTATCAGCGGATGTCATAGTCGAGGTGAATAGTAGTCGCGGTTGTTTGATAATCACCGTTTCTCCTCCGGCGTTAAATCATTAAATCATTAAATATGCGGCTCACAACGCCTTGTCCTTTAACGAGTTCTGTCGTTTAACGGCACCGTTAAACGCGTCGAACGCACGCCGGAATTCGGGCGATTTTCGATCAAGAAGCGTCTGCTAAGTAGGTGCGCAGGGTTATTAGTTAGGCGAGCAAGGTATGCCGTTCATTGGCGCCCAGATCCTCCAGCTACTGCTTAGGTCGCGCCGGTGACTCCGGTTTACCGCTTCAGCAGCTGAGCAAGTCGTGCCCCGACCTTACAAGCAACCCCGCTGGGCCGAGCCGTTGCTGGCGTTAGAGGGCGCTTATGCGCCTGGCACGCTCCGCGGGTACCTGTCCGACTTCACCATCTTTGCGGCCTGGTGTCGGTCGGCGGGCCACCGGCCGATCCCAGCGGCCCCTGCGGTGGTGGCCGAGTTCGTGGGGGTGGACGCCATCAAGTCCGCGCCTGCCACGCTGAAGCGGCGGCTCTGCGCGATTCGGAAGCTCCATCGCCTTCACGGGCACGCAAGCCCCGTCGATCACGAGGTGGTCGGCGTCGCGCTTCGGCGCGTGCTGCGGGCCAAGCGACGTCGCCCGCAGCAGGCGGGCGCCCTGAACGCCAAGCTTCGCGACACGCTGATGGCGGCTTGCCCGCAGGATCTGCGGGGCTTGCGGGATAGGGCGATGATCGCGGTCGGCTACGACACGCTGTGCCGCCGCTCGGAGCTCGTGAACCTGCTGGTGGAGGATGTGGCTCCGGTGACTGGCGGTGGGGCGAAGGTGCTGGTGCGCCGTGCGAAGAACGACCCGTTCGGTGACGGTCGGTGGGCGTTCCTGTCGAGCCGTGCGTACCGCGACCTGGAGCGGTGGCTGGACGCGGCGGAGATCGAAGAGGGCCCAATCTTCCGGCCGGTGCAGGGTGACGGCGTGTCTGATCGGGCGCTCAACGCGATCGCCGTCAGCCGGATGATCAAATCGGCGGCGGTTCGGGCGGGGCTGTCGCAGGATCGCGTAGAAGCGCTCTCGGGTCACTCGATGCGGGTCGGAGCAGCGCAGGACCTCATGATGGCCGGCCGCGATCTGATGCAGATTATGACCGCGGGCGGATGGACGAGCGTGGATGTGGTCGGGCGCTATGTGCGGGAGGCTGACTTCAACATCTGGGGCGAGGCGGATCGTTGATGCTCGTTTGGTTGTGAGGTCGGCGTGCCATGGATCCAAAGGACCCGAAGACGAATAGCTCCCGCAGGAGCGGGGCCGGAGGCTCCATCGATCGACGCTGCTGACGCAAGCCGCCACTACGCTGACGACCGCTTCGGCTGCTCAGCGGAAGCTTGCGTCTTCGGGGCAAGCGCCCCCGTTGTTGAAGCGTGGCTCAACCGACCGAGCAAGTGCGCGCCAAGAGCCTGGATTTCAGGAGCGAACGCCGGTGGCTGACTTCCGCCGCCTCTTGCAACTGCACCCACAGAAGTGCAGGCTTGGCGCACGCCCGCGATTGAGCCTGGGGAAAGCAAATCGACCACAAAGTGGGCCGCCCTTGATCGCTCCACTCAGACGAAGCTGAACGCGCGGGCGTCGGTCGCCTGCGCGTTCAGCACCAGCTGTCGGCGGACTGAGGGCTCATCTTGTGTGTTGGGCGCGGACCGACGCGGGCGGCCTCAAGGTGAGCGCGTTAGCGCGGGCCGGCGAGACCGTCATGCAGAACTAGCCTGCTGCGGGTCGAGCGACGCCGCCCGCAGCAGGCGGGCACCCTCAACGCGAAGCTTTGGGACACGCGGATAGAGTCTTGCCCGCAGAACCCTTCGGGTCTGCATGATCGAGCGATGACCGCGGTCAGCTACGACACGATTTGCGGAGGCTCGGAGCTTCTGATCCTGCTGGTAGAGAGTTTGGCTTCGCTCAACCGGCGGCGGTGCCAAGGCGCGCGCCGGGCGACCAACGGCCCGTTCGGTGACGGCTGTTCCGCCTTTTGTCGAGCTGTGCGCGCCGAACCTGAAGCGATGGCTGTCAGCGGCGATCGGCAACGGTCCGATCTTCCCGCCATGGTTGACGGTCGTGGATTAGTTCGCGAAAGGTCTCGAGTATGGCCGAACCGGATCGGGCCACCGCTCGGCAGAGCGCGAGCAATCACCGCTTGAGATTTGCCCGGCTGCCGTAGCACCTTGTTGAAGCGGAGTAGTTACACCTTTGCTGGCGGAAGCAGGCCGCCCAGAGCTCGTCCAAAAGCAGCGCGGCCCGGCCCGTGACTAGGTCCTTAAATCCCAGACGCCAAGAATCCTGTTCTTGTTCGGTCCCTCACCATCCGAAATGGCGTGGACTGGCGCGCCGAGCTCGTAGGGTCGGATCCCAATATTCACGTCCCGCCAGGCTCCAGTCGGGATGTCAGCGTTGAAGGAAACAGACGGGTCGCTCGTGACTAGCAGGTACCGTGCCCCGCAGGCCCTGACATTCTGAAGCAGAGCCAAAGCGTCCTTGAAGGACAGGTGAAACAACACCTCACGACAAAGCACCGCGTCAGCTTGAGGAAGTGGCCCTTCAACGGCGTCGAGGGTCAGGAACGAGCAACCTGCGCCAAAGTACTTGCGGGTATTCTCCTGGATAACGGAATCGACGATGTCTATCCCCACGTACTCACAGGGAAGATCTACATCTTTCATCCAATTGAAATCGCCGCATCCAACGTCTAGTAGGCGTAGGACGCCAAACTCCGCAAGGACCCGGGGGAGCTCTGCCCTTATCCGGGCAGTGGCCTCTAAGGTCGATCCGCGGCCCGAGAGAGACTCGGCCGTGGTGTCGTCACTGGTCCACCGCCCACGTTCGTAAATCTTGCTGAAGCGCTGCTTGCGGGTGCCTCTCAGATAATCCGTGTGCTCACCCTTTGCACTCCAGTATGCTACCACGGCGCGCTCCAAACCGATGCGCACCAAGCCATGCATCACTCTCGCCTTGAGACTCATTGATAACCTTTCTCCACGAGCATGTAGGCCCCGACTGTACTATGACCTAGCTCCCCCCCCACTCAGTCGCTGGGCAGCGCCCCTCATCGCAACCGTGCCTTCTTATCCTCTGCACCTCTTAGCACCGTCGATGTGGGAGCAAGAGCTGCTACGCCGGCGACGCGACGAACCGCTTCAAGGGGCACACGGAGTGATGCCTCGCGGCTCTTGCGTCCGCAGGGACGACGCGAGGCGGCCACCTGTCTGAGCTCTTCGGTATGCAGACGGTTCGCGGCGCTCTTGCTGCCGGGGCTGTGGAGCGACCGGGTGAGGAGGCTTCCTCCGGACCGCGCGACCGATCTCTGGTGCAACTCTGATCCTCAGCAGTACCAAAGCCCAACTCCCGATCATGCCTTGCGGATCGCACGCCGCGCATGATTGAGCGTTACCTTCTTCAATCCTTTCAAGGCCTTGATGCTCTCAGTCGCGATGATGGCCGGCCGGGTGGCGAGCGGATCGGTCGCTCGACAATACCAGTCATTGCATCCAGAGCTCCGGAAGCGAATATACCCGGACCTCTGCATATAGATCAGAACTTCGTCATTGGTGCCCGAAGAGTTGTCCTCAATAATTACAATACGCGGGCGCCAGCGAACTAAGTCAAACCCCCGGAGTGCTTGAAGCTCGTACCCTTCCACGTCAATCGTTATGAAATCAATCGCCTTGACGCCGGCCTCGTCGAGAATGTCGTCAAGCCGGCGCTGGCGTACTCTGATCAATTTGAGCTCGCCGCCGCGCTTCATCCGGTCGAGTTGTACCTCATCGTCCGATACGCTAGCCACAGTCTCCGATCCAAGTGGAATAGTGAGCGTGACCTCGCGCTCGTCCGGACCTACTGCACATTCGAATAATCTCGAACTCCGCCCCTCTCGAATTGTAGCGGCGAGTTGAGGATTGGGCTCTACCAGAACGCAGTCCCAGCCATTTTCTTCAAAGTGCAGGGTATTGCTGCCGGTTCGCCCATCGAACGCACCGACCTCGACCGCCACCCCCGCGCGCCTTCCCTTAAAAATTGACGCGAGGATGCGATCTTCACCATACTGAGCGTAAAAGCTGGGCATATATGCTGGCCTTAGTTAACTACGGACGCTTCGCTTCGTCGGAGATTGGGGCGGCAGGCTCAAACGGTGGCGGGCTTACGGAAGGTCATCAGCATTCCATTCCACAGCCCAGGAGTGTACCGACGAAGACCCTCACCGCAGCCATCAAAGCCGATGACTTCAAATCCAGAGGATTTCATCAATTTGCTGAGCGTGCTCCGCGAGAAATGTTTTATGTGTCCACCTTCCCAAAGAACCGTAAGCGCCTTATCGGTTCTGTTCGTAACGGCCAGCGCAATGTTTTTGAGATAACCCCAGTAAGGTGTGCTGACGACTAGTAGGCCACCTGGTCTAAGGGCCTCGTGCGCCCGTTGGACGAACGTCCTGGGCGAGTATAAGTGCTCGATCACCTCTACAGAGACAATGGCGTCGAAGTGAGTCAGGGCGAAAGGTTTCGTTAGATTCTCATATAACGACGCGATCTCGAAGCGCCCCACGTCGAGCGAAGCCGCGTGACGGATCCCGGAAACAGAAAGATCGCAGCCATAAACGCTATACCCTGCCTCGTGCAAGCCGATCGAGAAGTCGCCCCCACCACACCCGGCATCTAGGACCGCGTGGATGCCTTCTTCTTGTGCGAGTCGTTTGAGGACCTTCGCGAGATACATCGGACGATGAGAAGGGTCGGGATGCTCCTCGAAATCCGCGTAAGTGTAATCTGTCAACGCACTGCCTTGCTGGAAAGCCTGTCAGACACCGGCCACCAGGCTCTATCACGTTGATTGTACCTGTGGTACCTGCCGGCGCGGTGACGAGCGGCGATATGGCCCAGGCTCAGCTTACTACACCCAGCTGGGGGGCTCGCGAGGGCGGGCAACCAGCGTGTCGCGTACCCAGTTCGTCACCGTGAACCGGCTAATCTCTTTCGCTACATGACTCGCCTGACCTGCCCCTTGTAGGGACGTGTCTAAAGTCGAAGCCCTCGGCGGCTTCTCGTGGCATCCTGTTCTAAGGAATACGAGCCGACGATTAGGGACGATGGTATGGTCCCACTCGTCCGTCATGATCCAACTCTCGAAAGACAAGGCTAAAGTAGAAGACTTTATGAATACGCTTATACTTCAGCGCCTCGTCCCCCACTATCGAGTTGCTCTATTCGAGGAACTCTACGCCGCCACGGGCGTGAGGGTCCTAGCAGCGGCAGAGCCGCCAGCTGGTACATTCTTGAGCCACGCAGATCTGCAAGACGTCCCATGGGCCATCCCGGTCCCTATCCGTTTTACCGATCCTCGGAACCAATTCGCGGCGGAGATTCCACTGAAGCAGATACTGCGGGATTATCGGCCCAAGACATTGATTGCAGAGTTCGGTTTGCGTATTTCGAGCACTTGGAGCTTGCCCCGTGAACGAACAAGGGGAACGCTGGCCGCCTACGCGTATTGGACTCACGGCTGGCAGATGGATCGAGGCTTCGCAACGGTCCCTGACCGCATCGTGCAATCTGTTCGTCTCAGCCTCTTGAGAAGGGCGGATGCGATCGGTGCGTACAGCGAGGATGGTGCTCGCTGGTTGCGCAAGCGCTTGGCCGCTACCGAGGTTGTAGCTCTGGGAAATGCCTTAGCCACGGCTGAGATCGGTAAACTAAGATCGTCCTCTACCCCAATTAGGCATGGTTTTCCCCAGTTTCTCGTGGTGGGCCGGCTAACTCCCGAGAAGAAAGTTGATCTCGCGGTGGAGGCCTTTAAGTTGATACGAGCAAAGTTGCCGCAAGCAGCCTTAACGATCATAGGCGACGGGCCGGAACGGGAAAACCTGGAAAGGAAGATTACGCCAGAGTTAGGGGGAAGCCTTAGGGTGCTCGGGGCGATGTACTCGGAGATCGACTTAGCACCGCACTTCATGGGTGCCGATTTGCTTTTGATGCCGGGCGCTGCCGGCCTGGCCGTCAATCACGCGCTTGCTTACGGACTGCCAGTCGTGACATTCTCCAGGTCTGCAGAAGGTCCTCGGCACCACCCCGAGATCGAGTACGTGGTGGATGGTTGGAGTGGCGTCCTCATTGGAGAGGTCAGCGCCGAGGCGATGGCCCGTCGCGTGTCAAAGATTTTTGAAGACGGAGAGTGGCTTGATCTACGTAGTGCCTTGAGCCAACGCTCGCCATCGCCCAGCATCGCAGATGTCGTTGAGAATTTCCGAGAACTCATTCGTGTTCTGGAGAAGGCGTCGAAGGGGACCTAGAGTGCTGGGCCACGGAGAAGAGGCAGCAAGTAGAAGGCGTTCCGTGCGCCCAGGTCGTGTGGCATTCTTGTGGGACAACTTCGGGCCCATGCACGATGATCGTTGCAGGGCGGTTGCCTCGGCGCTCGGTGGCGAAGATCGGGTTGTGGGGATTGAGCTATTCTCTCGAAGTAGAACTTATGAGTGGACTTCAACCTCGGGTTCCGGGTTTCGTAAGGTGAGTCTGTTTGGCGGTGACCAGCGGCCTCCACTTTGGCAACTGATCGCCTCGATCATAAAAGTCGGCTGGATGTCCGGCTGCAAAACCTTCTTTTTCTGCCACTACGAGCGGCCTGTCGTACTTATCTCGGCGATCGTTTTTAGGCTGCTCGGGTTTCGAGTGTTCGTGATGAATGACTCGAAGTACGACGACTATCCAAGAGTCTTATGGAGAGAAATGGGTAAGTCTCTTCTTCACCTACCCTACTCGGGGGGGCTCGCAGGTAGCCCTCGTGCCGCAGATTACATGCGCTTTCTCGGCCTGAACCGGCGCCCCATTGCTCTCGGTTATGACGCGATCTCCGTGTCGAGGCTGAGGGCGGCCAGCTCCGGAGGGCAGATCCGGCCCTTCAACGATCGCGACTTTCTTGTTGTTGCGCGGCTTGTCCCAAAGAAGAACCTGGATCTGGTAATTGAGGCTTTTCGTTTGTTCTCCTGCCAGGATGCGTCCGGCCGCAAGCTTAACATCTGCGGATCTGGCCCGCTTGCCGCAGAACTGGATGAAAAGATTGTGGCCGCAGGACTAACCGGTAAGGTGACCTTACATGGGTTCCAGGAACCCGATGTGGTGGCGACCTATATGGCAGAAGCGCTTTGCCTCATACTAGTTAGCCGTGAGGAGCAATTTGGCATCGTGGTAGCCGAAGCGATTTCTCTGGGTATACCCGTTATCGTTTCTCCTAACTGCGGTGCAAGGGACGAGCTGGTTCGATCAGGTCGGAACGCCTTTATCGTGGAGCCCGATAATCCCGAAGGCCTGGCGAGGTACATGAAGTTTCTAAGCGAAGATGAAGATCTGTGGCGCGATATGAGCAACGAGGCCTTCTTGTCTGCTGAGTCAGCAGATGTTTCCCGCTTCGTTGCCTCAGTCTGTTCTCTAGCGGGGCTGACGCCGCCCCTACCAGACCCACACGCGAAGCCGCACTGATCAAAGCAAGACACGCTCGAAGAAAGCTCAGTCAGTCATTCGTTGAATGAAGAGCCTATATTCCGCGTTAGATGCTGAGAGCAGTTGCTGGTACCGCCGGCCGGATCTCCGACATATCTCGGCAAAAGAATTTGGATTCGCTGTCCAGCGCTGGAGCTGATCGGCCACGCACGTTGCAAAGGTGTCCGGCGCAGCTACGATCCCCACGCCCTGCAACAACTCTGAGATATATCCGCGGTCAGTGGCAATGACAGGGCATGCCCAGGCAAGCGCCTCTAATACCGAGATGGGCTGTGCCTCGAACTTGTACATGGAGGGAAACAAGAAGACATCGACTTCTTCGAAAAACCTCTCCTTGTCGATTCCGTATGTCGGTCCCCAAACGCTGAGAGCTGAACCGAAACGCCGCTGCGCACCCTCGATCAAACTGGCCGTACGGCTGTCGACGATGGGCCCAGCTAGGATTAGCCTGACATCGCAGCCACGCTGGCGAGCTGCCTCCAGTGAGTCCAGTACAATGCCAACTCCCTTCTCTAGACTCAGATTACTTAGCAATCCTAACGTAGTGGTTCGTTCAGGTCGCTGGTAACCTCCTCCACGAACCGGCTGAGCTATATAACGTGCATTGCTGGAGATAAGGACATTATCCAGAGCTGAGTATCGTGTGGTGAGATCAATCGCCATTGCCCTTGACAACACGATGTGAACCGCGGATCGGCCGGCGAGGCGCAGCGCAAGTGCAACGATCGAACTTCGTAAGAGTGCATGCTTAGCTGTATGGTGGTGCACGAAGATGTTGTGCCCGCGTAACCGACAAACGGAAAATGCCAAGATGTTGTACCAGAGACCCTGGCCTGACTCCAGAATCGTATAGAACCTCAGCCCGGGTCGCGCCTGAAGCAATCTTAGAAGAAGATTAGCGACCGATATAGATCTTCTTCGGTGGTAGGAGGCTGAACGCTGCAGGGTTCCTGGAGAAGTGTTGATCACTTCGAGATCGACAGCTTGCTCGAGGCGCTTAAGCTCCTCTACAACCTGACCTGTGACGAATGACTGGCCATGTAGCGGAGGGGGCAGCGCCGCTCCAACGAGCACTCGTCGAGAACTCATCTTATCTGAGCCACTTGGTGAGATTGAGATGACACGAGGTACCGCGGCAACTGGCAGCAAACCTTCCAAGAACCAGCCAGCATCGCGGCGGCCTCGTTCACGCCCGAGCTCGGTTGCGCGGGTGTGGACCTTTGATCATCCAGCAAAATCCGTCCTTCGGGCAGCGCTCGCTGCGGGGCCGCGGGGACGGCCGAGTCCGATTAGAAGCAGGGCTGCGGAGGCCGCTGCCAAGCTTACACCTGTCAGCATAGAAGTCGCGCCGAACGCCGGAATGCCGGCCGCTCCGATGCCTACTCCTACAACCGTCGCGGCTCCGTTCACACCCACAAACGTAAGTTCCCGTCTTGTCGCGAAGAAAACTGGCCCCATGAGAGTGGTAAAGGTCTGCCCCCACAAGAACACGGCCGCAAGTACAAGCTGAAGATCGTCGATTCCCCCGCTATTCCTTGGGAGAGCCCATCCGACGGATGCTGGGTCTATGGCCCAAGAAAGCCCAATGCAGGACAGCAGCGAAGCGGCTGCAGCGAACTTCAGGATCAACCCGAACCTGCCCAGCCAACGCTGGTCGCCGGATAAACTGGCATCGAGGTACGCAGGAAGCAGTGGTCGAACGAGGAGCGAAACTGGGTTAACCAGCCGAGCGACCATCAAGACCAGTGTTGTGTAAGTCGCAAACGCAACATCGTCAACAAACACAGATAAGATGAAGCCGGACCCGAATATCTTAGCATATTCGATTCCACTATTCAAGGTGCCAGACGAGAACCCTTTTATATCGTCGATTCCCAATACCGGGGTAACAAGGCGGAGCTTCTTGGTTCTCGTCATCATCAACGTAGCGGTTGAGCCTAGATGCGCGGCGAGGGGGGTGGCGAAGTAAACCAGAGCGATGGCAGGCAGGCCGTATTTCGCTACCAGAACGAGTGCTACGATCATTACAAGCGTCGCGGCCGTTTGCCAGAGGCTCGTGACGTAATCAGACCTGTCCGCCAGACGTCGCGCCTCTCCCCAAGAAGCGAGACCAGTTGACACTGCAATTGCTAAAACAAGGGCGGTCAGGGCGTCCGCGCCGCTTGCAAAGGCTGTAAAGGTCGCAATAACGGCAACGACGAGGGATACGGCCAAATAGAGGCTGGCCGACCAACTCACGAGATTTTCCTGGTTTGCCACATCAGGGCTGAAAGCAGTCGAGGCGAGTCGTCGCGTGACCACCGCACCTATGGCGCCATAAACCAGCGAAATACCCGAGCCGGCACCGAGCAGAAACATAAACGTGGCGTACTCCTGGAGAGGCAGGCTCTTAGCGATAAGAGGCAGTGCTATAAAGATTGTTCCAGCGCCAACGACTTTTGCGAGTACGCCGAAAGCCACCGATCGAGCAAAAAGGTAGTTGCGAGACGTCAATGACTTGACGCTCCTCTTCGGCGCGCTCTGGCTGCGGTGGTAAGTCCTGGCAGAAGTCTGCGTCCCAAAGCCCGGGCCAACTTACTTGCTGTGTAGATGGCTCTCAGGGAGGAGGATCGGCGCTCCGCGATGCGCCCGTCTATCAACCTTATGTAAGCGTCAGAACCGTACCGCGCATATATTGCTCCAGCGGCTAGCGTCGCAAAGTGAGCATTGTCTTGACCAACCAGCCCTCCGCAAGCCGATAATAACCAAATATTCTTGTAGGCCACCCTTGTTTGCTCGTCAGCAAGCTCGGGCCGAGTTAGTAGCATCTTGTGGTTGGCGTTGTTGTAGCGTCGCTCCGTCCGATCGAAGATCAGCCTGATCCCGGGCGGCGGCATGATCTCCGTCGCTGCCGCATTGCTATCACTGGCGAGAAACAGCGAGTCAAACCTTCCTGTTTCGCAGAGCCGGGCGATCTCGGTGTTGAAGTCCTTTGCAGGCACGAAAGCCGACTCGACACGTTTGTCCCCGCGCCGTAAGTGTACCCCAAGAGTGTTGGTATTTATCCCGAGGCGCCGCCGCTCCGCTTCGACATAGTTCTCGACCGCCTTCGTGGGGCGCATCCACTGAAGGATTGCTCCGTCGATAAGTCGAGTGTCATGGAAAACCAGCCCTAATCGGGATGAAATTTTATGGCGTAAGGCCTCCTCAACCTCAGTAGGACCACGGACCACGTCCGTCATTGCATCAAGTCGAACAATTGCCTCTTCTTGGTCGCCGAACACATCAATCGGCGGCAAGTCTTCGAAGGAAAAATCCAGGCCGAGCGGAGAGTTCATGGGTTCGAAAGTCTGAGTGTATGGTAGATCATCGAGACGAGGGAACACTGCTGTTCGACCTAATGCAAGCGCGAGGCGAAGGGCGTCTTTGCGAGCGGTAATTTGGCCTCCAAGGCCGATCGACGCCGGTCGGACTGCGATGTATTTCCATCCGGTACCATACTGCAACTCGTCAAGAGCGCTACTGACCACCTGAACAGGCGTCATCGACTTGGACCAACTTGGCGGCGCGCCGTTCGGCGGTCTGAGAGTCTTTCTGGTGTGCTGGGCCGATCAGTGGTTAGGTCTACACGGGCGGCGGTCGGCAGAGTTGCCGACAGCCCTATAACAGCCACATAGAGGACGAATGGGTACGGGTTCAGGTTCAATGATCGATCGTTGAACACCAAGAGCGGAAGGGAAGCAGTCAGAATTGCCGCGTATCCCGGCCGACGTGTGGAGATCTGGTAGACAGCGACTGCCAAGGGGCCGAACACCGCCAGCAAGCCCAACGCTCCGAGCTCTGCAGCAACCCACCAGAATATATTGTGAGGTGACGGCAGCCCGCTTGCTTCTACGTAGCCGATGCCCTTCCCAAACAGAGGGCTTTCCAGAAAAAGGCGCTGCCCAAGCACCCATCGATCACTTCTGCCAACAAACCCGGTCCCGAGCCCTCGTTGGGGGTCGTCAAGCCGAAAAATCTCGGAGAGCCTTTGAAATAAAACATCGCTATATGCCAATGCGGCCAGCAATGCACAGCCCAGGAACAGGGCCACGGCAAAGAGGCGCCATCCATCCAAACGGAATTTCCCGGTCTGATCGACGATGCCTCGAACCGCGAAGATGAACGCGATCACCATCAAAGCGGAACGGCTCTGCAGCATGGCTGTACTGATAACGAGGGCAACTAAGACCAGGATGAAAGCGCCGCGCCTGAGCGCTAGACCCGCAGCGATCGCCCCTATGGCGTTGATTTCCCCACCGAGGTTCGCCGCGGATCCTCCAAAATAGGTGTAACGACCATATACAGTCTGGACAGCTCCCAGGGTGCAGAGAACCGTGTGTAGAAGGGCAGAGGCCGCGACGAGAAGCGCTACTGATCGGAGATAGGTTTCGAGTCCGAGTGCTGTTGCGAGACGGACACTCAAGAAAACATGGAGACAGAAGCCGACGCCTCTTAAGACGCCAGCCTCCTGACCTCCACCGTTCGCCAGAGCAGAAACGGCGACGCTAAGTAAGACGCCCAAGGCGAGTGGGGCGGCCGCGCGACCATGGCCCGACCGGGACATAGTGAAAAGAAATAAGAAGACCTTGATGCACAGAGTGGCTGCGTACCACGATGCGACGGGCAAGGAGATTAGATAGGCCAGTATTACTGCGACATCGAGCAGCGCGACAAAGAACGAGGAGCCCGGGCGAGCAGAGAGCCCGCCGAGCTTTTGGGCATCAAAAGATCTCGCGTTGATCCTGGCGGCGTTTTCCATCCGGCTAGTCTAATCTCGCTGGGATACCAGGCCTGCCTGTCACCTTGAGGAACGGATTGAGAAGGCGTCTTGTCTGAATCGAGAGCCGAACGTGGTCTATGTACCTCGTTGGAAAGGAAGCCGCGTCGAACTTTCCATGTCCCATGGAAGAAAGGAAGTCCTTGTCGGCAGGTAGATGCAAAATCGAGCAACCGCTTACCTCTGAAAAGAGCGGCTGCCTGTGAAGGGTCCGACTACTCCACCACCGTGCAATTAGACCGCATGCTCCGGCATCATTGAGATCAATCCCTTGCTGCTGACACACATTGAGCGCTGCGGAAACGACCGTTTCATCTCCGATATGGGGAAAATCGTGGATATTTCGTAGGTAAGTGGGGAGTATTCCGGTAACAACTTCAGAAAGACGCGCGAACAATGTGGTTGAGCCGCCAAGGAATTCACCACCGAACCACCTAAAACCCTTTGTTGGCGGCGCGTGCCCATCAAGTAACGCTTCAAGGCTCGCTATATAGGAAGTGGGAACAGACGAACTGATGTCGTACACCGACAGGCCGTGATGCTGCGACAACTTATTGGAGAAATTCCTCAAAATTACCGCATCTAGGTCAATCAAAGCATTCCACTCGTCGAATAGTCCGTCTCCGAAGGCCTGAAGTACCCGAATCTTGTGATGGGCCTGATAAAACCGCGTCGATGTAGGTATATCGAGGTCGAAATCTAGTTCCCGGATCACTGGAGGCTCTAAGTTGAGCCTTCGGCAGACCTCTCTGACATCACTTTCAGCGTTGCTGATGAGGGTGAATGTTTCGCCCGCTGCCGCGGCCGATTTCGACAGGAGCGAGGCGCAGCCCACGTAAATATCGATCGGATCCGCGTTGCTCGCACGCAGGTTTTCAGGTCGCGAGCCAGTTCGGTCAATGAATAAGAGGCTGCATATCGTCATCGCGGGGGCTCGGCTGTGTGCTTCGGCGAGGAGCAATGATGACGCGCTGCTAACACCAGCGGGGTTGGCTCGGTTAGACGAGTTTGCGGTAGGCTGATCCACCGGGTCCAGGAGGCCGTGTGTGGATCCACTTGCCTGATAACCCCCCTCATCGCACGAGCTCCAACACGCGCGATGCGGGCCGAGGCCCGTCCTCCGCGCGCCGACGCTCGGCGGAAGCAACCGAGGCGCTCTCCACCTCGTTCCGGCGCTCCTCGCCCAGAAAGAGCGCCGCGCGGGTGAAGCGCGCCAAGGCGACATCCTTGGAGATGGACGCGGCGATCCGCAGCCGCTCGGCGTGAGTCTCAGGGCACGGCGGCTCGGCTTTCACGGCCCGGAGCGCCTGAGCAAGCGCCTTGGCGTCTCCCGGCGGCGTGCGCCGGCAGCTGTCGCCCACAAAGCTCGCCAGCTCGGTGCCCTCGTCAGCGGTGACGATGACGGGACGGCCCGAGGCCAGCATGCCGCCAAGCTTGGAGGGCAGCACCAGGTCCGCCGCGCTGCGCTCTTGGGGCAGCACATGCACGTTCGCCACGCTCAGGAACTCTCCCATGCGCGCTTCGGGTTGGAAGCCGTGAACGCGCAGATTGGGCAGCGATGCGGCGGCCCGCACGAGCTCGGGGCGCATGGGGCCTTCACCCGCCACGACGATGACCAGGTCCGGTTCGTCCTTCAGCCGGCGCGCCGTTTCGATGAGCAGGCCGACGCCCTGTTTGGCGCCAAGATTGCCCGAATAGAGCGCCACGAAGTCGTCGCGCTTGAGGCCGAGCTCCTGGCGGTAGGCGAGGGCAGGGGGGAGCGGCGTGATCGCCTCCACATCCACCCAGTTGCGCACCACCACCAGCTGATCCCGCTTCACGCCCTTCTCGGCGATCTTGTCGGCCATGCGGTGGGAGATGGTGATCACCCGGTCAAAGGCGCGCATGGCCGCCCGGTCGAACATTCCGGCGAGCTTGGGCAGCAGGCCGCCGCCTTCCAGATGCCCCACCGCGAAAGCGGCGTCGATCTCCAGATCCTGCACATGCAGCACGGTCTTGGCGCCCACCAGCTTGGCCGCGAGCACCGCGAAGGGCGCCACAAAGAGCGTCGGCTCCACGGCGATGATCACGTTCGGCCGGCGTTTCAGCGCTTCGCGGAAGGCCACGGGCGCGGAATTGAGGGCGAAGCTCAAGGGCGCGAGCATGCGCCGAAGGCCGCGCATCTGCGGGTGCAGGTAAAGTGGGCAGCGGAAGACGGTCGCCCCGGCGATCCGCTCCTGGGTCCAGGCGCGATCCTTGTGGCCGTCCAGCAGCGTCCACCCGGGGTAATGGGGCGGGGCGGTGATGACGGTCACCTGGTGCCCCAGCGCGGCCAGGTGCTCGCCGATCTGGCCGGTGTAGCGGCCCACACCCGCCACTTCCGGGGCGTAGTTGATTCCGTAGATCAGGACGCGCTGACCGGCGACCCGATCGCGCTCGGGCGCCGGCATGCCGACCGGCTCGTCAGACAGAGGAGCGCCGGCTCGCTGCATTCAGGCGGTCCGCAGCGCAGGGGCGGCTTGATCGCCGGCGCGGTGCTCTAAGAACCAGGCGTAGGTGGCGGCGATCCCGTCGCGCAGGTCGATGCGCGGGCGCCAGCCGGCGCCCTGCAGCTTGTCAGCGCTCATCAGCTTGCGCGGCGTGCCGTCGGGCTTTGAAAGATCGCGAACGATCGAACCCTCAAAGCCGACCACCTCGCAGACGAGCTCGGCGAGCTCCAGAATGGTGACGTCGGATCCGGAGCCGACGTTGACGTGCTCGGCGTCCGAGTAGGTCTTCATCAGGTGCACGACCGCGTCGGCGCAGTCGTCGGCGTGCAGGAACTCCCGCCGCGGCGTTCCCGAGCCCCAGATGGTCAGGCTCTTGTCGCCCCGAAGCTTGGCTTCGTGGGCCTTGCGCATCAGGGCGGGCAGGACGTGGCTGGAGTTGAGGTCGAAGTTGTCGCCGGGCCCGTAGAGGTTGGTGGGCATGGCGGCGATGAAGTCATCCCCATGCTGGCGGCGGTAAGCCTGACAGAGCTTGATCCCGGCGATCTTGGCGATCGCATACCATTCGTTGGTGGGCTCAAGGGGGCCGGTGAGCAGGGCGGACTCAGCGATCGGCTGGGGCGCGTGCTTGGGATAGATGCAGCTGGAGCCCAGGAAGAGAAGCTTTCGCACGCCGTGGCGGTGGGCGGCCTCCACCACGTTGGCGGCCATGATGGTGTTGTCGTAGAGGAAATCGGCCGGATAGCTGTCGTTGGCGAGGATGCCGCCGACCTTGGCCGCCGCCATGAAGACCGCGTCAGGCCGGACCTCCTCGATCCAGCGGTCGACCTGGTCTTGGCGCTTCAGGTCCAGCGCATCGCGGCCGGCGGTGATGACCTCGCAGTCCTCCAACGCCAGCCGGCGCACGATGGCGGAGCCCACCATCCCCCGGTGCCCGGCTACGAAGACGCGCTTGCCCTGCAGCGGGAACAAGACCGGGGGCTGGGCCGCGTCAGTCGGCATTGCGGCGCTGCTCCTTGGCGACCGTGATCAGGTCGGCCCGGACCATCTCGGCGCAGAGCTGGTCCCAGGAGGTCTCGTGCGACCAGCCGAGCTTGGTCTTGGCCTTGGTCGGATCGCCGATGAGCAGCTCCACTTCGGTGGGGCGGAAGTAGCGGGGATCCACCTCCACATAGACCCGCCCGCTGTGGGCGCAGACGCCCTGCTCGGAAACGCCCTCGCCCCGCCACTGCAGCGTCACCCCGACCTCTTCGAAGGCCTTGGTGACGAAATCGCGGATGAGCGTGGTCTCGCCGGTCGCCAGCACGTAATCGTCCGGCTCGGGCTGCTGCAGCATCAGCCACATGCCGCGGACGTACTCTTTGGCGTGGCCCCAGTCGCGTTTGGCGTCCAGGTTGCCCAGGAAGAGTTTTTGCTGAAAGCCGAGTTTGATGGCGGCGGCCGCCCGGGTGATCTTTCGGGTGACGAAGGTCTCCCCCCGCAGCGGGCTTTCGTGGTTGAAGAGAATGCCGTTTGAGGCGTGGACGCCGTAGGCCTCGCGGTAGTTCACCACGATCCAGTAGCCGTAGAGCTTGGCGGCCGCATACGGGCTGCGCGGGTAGAACGGGGTGGTCTCCGACTGGGGAACCTCCTGCACCTTGCCGTAAAGCTCGGAGGTGGAGGCTTGATAAAAGCGCGTCTTCTTCTCCAGCCCCAGAATCCGGATCGCCTCCAGCAGCCGCAGGGTGCCGATGGCGTCGGCGTTGGCGGTGTACTCGGGCGTCTCAAACGAGACCTGCACGTGGCTCTGGGCCGCCAGGTTGTAGATCTCGTCGGGCTGGGTCTGCTGGACGATGCGGATGACGTTGGTGGAGTCGGTGAGGTCGCCGTAGTGCAGCACAAAGCGCGGGTTCGCCTCGTGCGGGTCCTGGTAGATGTGGTCGATCCGCCCCGTGTTGAACGAGGAGGAGCGCCGCTTCACCCCGTGAACGGTGTAGCCCTTCTCGAGCAGAAGGTCCGACAGGTACGCCCCGTCCTGGCCGGTCACGCCGGTGATGAGGGCGACCTTGCCCTGGCCTTCAGTGTTCATGCTGTCCCATCGCCGACGCCAAACGCATGCGAGGCGAGCCCTCTAGGCGACAACCAGGAGAAAGCCCAAGCGACCATTTGTTGCGTCCCGTCATAGAAGGACGCCTGTGCGCCCGTCGGGCTCCCCTGCCAGTCGCCGGGCTCTGGGTGACGCGCCGGGCGAGCGGAAGGCGCTCTCGCCCTTGCCGCACGCCCCGACTCGGCGGAACGCTCTGTTAAGCAGCAGCAGCCTCTAATCCAACAGAGGCAGGGGAGGTCTCCATGACCAGCATCCCAGTTGCGTTAGATGTGAGCACGACGCGTCCGCGGGGGCTGTCGACCCGGGGCAAGTTTCTCATCTTGGCGCTCGGCGTGAATCTCCTGCTCTGGGCGGGGATCATCAGCGCCGTTCGGGCGATCGTTTAGGTCAGCGCCTTGACGACCCACCACAAACCGGCGCCGAGAGCCGCGATCCAGGCGCTCTGAACGACAACGATCGAGACCAAAAGCGCGGGAGCGACCAGGTCAACTTGGCGACCTTTGAACCCACCGCCGGCCGCCTCACTCACAACACGCATCGGACGCGCTCCCCACTCGAGCGCCACAACCTTACCTTCCGAGCAACGGGGCGAGAACTCCGTTTCTCCTCTGGAGGGAAGTCTGCGACGTCTTGCCCACCGAGCCGGCCCGTGACCTCCCGGGTCGGGCCGTCTCACCTTCGCAAGCGGCCGCTCCACACGGCTGAACGGGTCAACCCGGTCCCTAGGCGATGTCCAAATTCTTGGGACAAAACAAGCCGCCCGACAATGGCTCCGGCGACGATCGCCGGCCATCCAATCCTGAAGCCCAGAGTGAACCCCGAGCGGCGTCCGCGCGACCGTAAACACCGACAGCGCCCACAAGACGCCGACCATGATCGGCTGGCGAAGCTTGGGACCAAGCGGAACGGGAACAGCCACTTTGAGAGACACACAGGGGTGTCGCCCGCGGCTCTTAATAGTTGCGTTCGGTGAGGCTTGTCGGCCCTTGCTTTCGCAAGGGGCGTGATCGCGCCAGTTCCGTTCTCCGACTGAAGGGGGTCGCTCGTGTCACAGGTTTTGCCGCCTGAAGGTAGCGGCCGATCCTGATTGGCTGGCATGGCTCGTGCAGCGCTGCGGCGTGCTGAAGATTAGATCACGCTCTGGGAGAAGGGATCTGGTCTCGCGGAGCTATTCGAGGAGCGGCGGCAAAACCCTCGATCGAGCGCTGCGCGACACGTTTGTCGGGTGCTCGTACGTCATCTGCCCTGGTTACCTCGGTCTAAGCGACCTCGACCGGGCTTACATCCTCGTCTATGCCGGCTTTGTCTCACTTGTGGCCTTGTGGGCTCTTGGGCCGAGCGTCGCGACGCGCTTGCGGGTCGGGGGCCATCGGGGGGCGCGGCTCGTTGTTGAAGTCGTGATGACGGCCCTTCTCGTGCAGCCCGCCTACTGGTTAGGTCGTGCGTTCTAGCTCGTTCACCAGCGCACACGGAGCAAGAAACGCGTGCCCTAGGGGCCGATGCTGCAGCGACACTCTGCGGCCGCGCGCCGGTTCGTGAGCGGAGCGGTGAAGCGGGCGATTGAAGGTGCAGGAGACCTGCGCGGTCGCTCGGTCGCCGTCGAGGGGCTCAGAGTGATTGGCCCCTCTCGGGCTCGGCGTCGTGCTTGGACGTGCTGCTGCACGGGACGCGGCGGTCGCGATGCGGGCCTTCTCACGAGAAGGTCTATTCTGCGCTCAGTGCAGCTTGCAGGGCCGCCAGGTTCGTTCACGTCCGCGGTCGCGCTGAAGGCGGGCCGCCTGGCTTGGCTTTAAATGACGGTCGAGGATCGGCGACCGGCAGCTTCATCTAAAAGCGCCAGTCGCCTCGGTCCCCGGCGGACTTACGTGCAAGCCCGCTCTCCCGCCGGTCGTTCTACTCTGCTTTCGGCCCTGCGCTTGGAAAGTTCGGACATGAGGCGCGGCTTTATCAATGGCCGACGCTTTGCACGGGGCGACGCGCCATCCCGAGGACGAGCGAAGGTTGGGCTTTGCTGCCCCTTGCACCGTCCGGGGCGGCGCTTTGGGGGCTGCTCGAGGGGACGTAACCGGCCGCCGTCAGACCCTGAACGCTCGAGAGGACAGCTCATACTGGCCCACGATGAGCAGCCTGGCGCTTGTGGCCCCATCCTGGAGCGGCCGGCGCCGCGATGCTGACCCATGAGCACGAGAATGGCGCTGAAAGTTCGGCCGCGGGTCGTCAGCCTGGCTACATCCAGCAGCTCGTGCTGCGGCTCCCTGGCTCGCTGACACGAAGAAACAGCCCGTCCGGGAGAAGCCATCCCGGACGGGCGTAAGATCGACGTGTGTTCGAGAAAGCCGCAGCGAAAGCCCGCCGCGGCTCCGCATGCCGGATAGACGCGCTTACGCCGCGGGGATGCCGTCGGCAGCGCGTTGGAACGCGCCGTTCACGCGCTGGCCCAATAGGGTCACGGCGGCGATGATGATGACGGCGATGAGCGCGACGATCAGGCCGTACTCGATAGCGGTGGCGCCCGACTCATCTTTGCTGAAGCGGCTCATGAACTTCGTCACGGTCTTCTCCTCATGTCAACGTCGGCGTTGATGCTGGGCAAGGCCCTCTTCTTGGCCTGCTCGTCACAAGACCTACAGCATGCCGGTTAAGTCGAATTGAATCGCAGGTGACCAAGTGTCTTCTCCGGGGGTAGCCCCGAGGCGAGGTCATGATCAGGCTCGGCGGAGCCCGGACGGCTTGCAACAAACCCTGCTGGGCGATCCCCAGGCGGCGGCCTGGAAAACTGAAAACGCCCCCGGCCGAGGGCCGAGGGCGTTCGGTTGAGAGATGATCCGAGACTTCTAACGCTGACGTAGCGTTTGACTGCGAATGGGGTTCCTGCAGGCGGGTGAAAAGCGGCCCCGCCAGTGCTGGCGGGGCCGCTACACTCGTTAATCGCCGGGTGCGCGACTTAAGTCCGGCCGGGTCGTTTTAGGAGCCCTTAGGTTACCAGGTCATCAACAGGGGCCCGTTCAGCCGTCATACCCTGCCGGGCGCGGGCTGCCGCGAGCGCTGGCGGCCGGCCAACTGGCGCCGCCGGTGACACGGCGACAGAACAGAAGGGAAGGAACCATTGTTCCAGAAGCGGCGAGCGCCCCTGACTTCAACAAGCAGGCCTGGGAGGCCGTCCTGCTTCTGACCATTCCTATCGAGTGATCGCTGGCCAGGTGACCACGGCAGGCGGGTTCGTCGCCTGGGCTGCAGCGTGCCATTTCGGGAGAGTCTGCCAGACCGCCCTAAACGGCGCGGCCTTCGTCTCCGCACAAGCTGGCACAGCGCCGGGCAAGCGCCGGCTGCCTGAAGGGCGTAAAGGGAGAGGCGATGGGCCGACGACCATGCCGACGGCAAGGGCGCTCCTTGCTGGCCTTCCCGCCGCGACGCCCGTGGACAACGCCTTCATCCTGCCCCAATGAGCAGGGAGCATAGATGTGAGAGCCGTCAACAAGATGGCCGGGTAAGGGAGTCTACGATGTCCATGGTGCAGCGACCCTCGTCTGCCTTTCTGGACATCGTAAGCTCGACGCCCCGGATCGAGCTTCTGGGTCTCGCCATGACGGTGAATCTTCTACTCTGGCTTGGCATCATCGGAGCTGCGCAGGCCGTGCTCTAACTGCTGAATAGCTGGATCAGCAGCCACACGACCCAGCTCCAGAACACGATTGTCGCCGCCGCTATACCGGCGAGAACCAGAACCGTGGTCCTTGGCCCCATGACACCGGCGCTTGCGACTTCTGATCGGGCCGGCTTCTTCATCACGACGCTATGCTTGTTCGCTCTGCGCTTTGGACCCGCTCCTTTCGCCTCCTCAGCCTGAACCCACGCTGAAGAGGGGCGGCTGTGCCGGTTCGAGAGCTGCTGAAGCGTCATCAACCGGATAAAGCAGTCCGTGTGCCTCCAGGGCCCGCGAGCGGCGCCAGTCGAGAGCGCGTCCTGTGGATGGCCGGCCGGGTCTTCCCCGCCCTAAGCCGCCGGAACGGGTGGAGCCAGCCGAAGGACGCGTGTCAGCCGTCGAGCGGCGGGAGTGGTCTCCTACGGCCGGCGACATGCTCCGGGGCGGCTGGGAGTGATCGGCGTCTGTCCACCGTGCGATCTGTGCGTCGAGGTTCGGCTCGGGCGGCTTCGGGCGAGGGACCTTCGGGGCTGGGTGACGTCACAGCCACGAGACTGCCGCCGGTCCGAGGGAAGCAAGCGCTGATCGGACCTCGCGAACGAACGGTGGCGAGCTGCCGTTGACCCGTCAGCGGGAAAGACGGCGTTCTGTTGGCGTTGCGGCTGAACGCGACCTACATCGCCGCTCCCAAGAAGCTTGGCCTCCCTCCGACGATCCGCGTGGTGCGCCCCTAATGCTTCGCCATTGCGCGTGAGCACTTGGCGCGCTCGATTGCGGGTTCGCTCGCTTGGGAGAAGCCGGAAATGAACCCCAGAGTCATTCTTCAAACGATGATCGCCTTAGCCTCGGCCTCGCTCGGCCTGGTCGCGGCGCTCGCCTGGAACGAAGCCATCAAGGCGACCCTGGCCAGGCTCGGCCTGGGGGACAGTCTAGCGGGCCTGTACACCTATGCGATCCTGGCCACCCTCATCGCGGTGATCGTGCTGCTCATGCTCGGGCGCGTCGCAGCCAGGATCGGGGGAGAGGTCCTGATCACCCGCGAAGCGGACTGATGCACCAAGAGTGGCTTCCCCAGTTCCTTAGCGACCGCCTCGGCTGCGGCCGACCTTCTCGGCCGCGCGGCGGAACTCCTCCTCTGACACGCCGAACCGCTTGACCCGATCGCGCACCTCGTATCGTTCGGTCAGGCTGATCAGCTTGCGGTCCGGTGATCCGCGCTTGCTCTTGTCGTCGCCGCTCATGGTGTCCCGCCTGTAAAGCCAAGTCTGAAATCACCCTGGACCGGGCTTGGACCGGGCGATTCGAGGGACTCTGATCGTGATGGTGCTCGTCGCGATCGGCGGCTGTCTGCTGATTGCTGGATGGCTGGCTGGGTCTGGTCCGATCAAGGAAGAGCGCCGCCGGCGGTGCCGAGGGCGCTCAAGAATTGGAGATGATCAGGCTCAGACGTGTTCATGTAGCGTTCAAGCCGCGGGCGAGTTCCCCAGAAAGGGGAAAAGCTGACGCTTATCCTGGCTCAACTCGTGCGCGGCCGCCATTTTGCGAGCGTCGTCCTTGAGTGCCGAAACGACCCCGCGGTAGCCCAATTGGCAGAGGCGGCCGGCTAGCCCGGTTCAAGTGCAGGTTCGATCCCTGTCCCGCGGGACCACCTCTTTGCGGCCCTCCAATCAGCCGTCGACATCTGCCCTGGAGACATCGTGATGCGAACGGCGCCCGTGCCGCCCCTGCGCCGGACGCGAAACCGCGGCGGCTGACCGACCACGGACACTACGAAATCGCTGCCGTTCTGGGCGACATGATCCGGTTGAAGGACGCTCCTGGCTGGCGCTCAGCGAAGTGCTTCGACGTGGTGCTGCACGAGCCTTGCGCGTGAGCCTCACCGACCATCCAAGCATATCGACATGCCCGAGCAGGCGCTGGGAGCGGTCCGGGCCGCCTTGCTCGCCTGGGCGAAAGGACACATCGAGGCGCCGGAGGCCATGGGACCGATCGCTGAGGCCCTGGAGCTCAGCGGGCGCCGGTGATCACTGACGTTGGCGACAGCCCGTGTGAATCGCTTTCAGGCCAACTGGAGATAAGCCGTTCTGAGATGGACGAATGGCGAAGCCACCATCCCTGTCAGCCGCACGCGATGGGTTAGCCTCACTCCCGCCTCGCGTTGCCTCCGCCACGCGACCTGCCCCAGGAGCGCCACTGCGTTCTGGACGTCGATGAGCTCGATCGCGTCGCCGAGCTCTCGGTCAGAGCCAAGCCTGAGCTTAAAGCCATGGTCCGACGTGTCGACCAGCAGACAGGACACACGTTCAAAGCCTTGGATGAGCACGGCCGGCCGGTTGACCTGAGTTCGAGCCTCGGACCTACGCTCCGCCGGATCAGTTGATGTTCGCCCCAAGGCCCTCTGCAGAGAGATCATGCTCATCGCCCCTGATATTCAAGCAGTCAAAGTCCCTACTGATCGACAGGGCAGGAGCATCAAACGACAACCTTTTACGCCCAGTTGGATGGCGGCGTAGAATTGCGTTGAACGCGCTTTAAGGAGGTGGCGCGCCCCCGACTTCCCCGGGTGCGCGCCGGCGTCGCTGGGTGACAGGAGCAGAAATATGCCTTGAGGATCGGCGACCGGCAGCTCCAATGAGGAGCGCCAGTCGCCTCGCCCCCCCCCCAGGCGGCTCACGTGCAAGCGCGCAGCGCACGGGCAGAGGCGGGGTCTTCGGCTGCCCCCTGGGCCCCCCCGCCTCTTACAGAATTGCGCCTTCCGAGTGACGTCGGTATATGCCGGTCCTCGCGCTGCGGTCCCTTCGTCTATCGGTTAGGACGTCAGGTTTTCAACCTGAAAAGAGGGGTTCGACTCCCCTAGGGACTGCCACGCGCCTCGAAGACGAGATCGACCAGGCGACCTATGCGACGGTCGGGTCGAAAGGTGAGGACTGCACCGGCTGCAGCGTCTGCTGGTATGGTCAGAGTGGCTTCCCAAGCTCTCTAGCGACCGCCTCGGCGCTGCTGCCGACCTTCGCGGCCGCTGTCCGCAGCTCCTCTTCGGACGCGCCGAAGCGCTTTGCTCAATCTCGCACCTCATAGGGGATTGGTTGGACACTTCTGGTCGTCCTCTTGGCTGTCCTGTTTGGCCTCGCGGTCATGGACATCGTCGCGGAGCAGCACCCGGCGGAGAACAGGCTCATCCCGCCTCCGACGGCACAAGAAAAGAAAGCGCCTTCGGCGTGAGCCGAGGGCGCTTCTATGGAGAGGACATTTTGGACGACTTCATCAGACCGCATGGCCATGTCGACGCGGTTACCGGCTCGTGCGTCGACGCCTGTTCCGCCGAGCCCTCAGATGGTCTCGCCGCGCGAGGCGATCCACTTCTCCAGCACCGTATCAAGTTCGTCGCGGGTTAGGTCGGCCACTAGGACTGCTACTTCACGGCCACTGCCGCTTGTTACGGGAGCCGGGGCGGGTCTCGTCCAGTGCGCTTGCGAGGAGAGCCCTAATCGCGGCCGCCCTGCATAGCGGCTCGGGTTGGCCGTCGATCCACGCGTCGAGGGCGGCAAGCTGATCGGGGTGGAGTCTGACGCCGATATTGTACCCCCGGCCTGTGGCGGGCCGCCCGCGCTTTTTCGCTACCCGAATTTCTTGCCCGGTCATCGGGATTGAGGCTAGCATAAAGCCGCCTGGCGGGAAGTTGCAGCCCAGCAACTGATCGATCTGATCGCCTGACCGACTCCCACCGAACGGCCCTGTCCGCCACCGAGAAGCTTGTTGACGGCCATGTAAGAGCCCTGCTCCAACCGGAGTCAATCCATTCACGGAACCCTCTTATGACGTACAAGGAGTTTCCACTACTAATTACGGCCAAGGACGTATCATCGATCACCGGGTTGGCGATACGTACCCTGGAGACCAGCAACCGGGGATTTTATCGCCTACCTCGCCCAGTTTGGGAAAGGAAGGGGCGGGTAAGGTATGCATTACCAGAAACAATGCTTGTGGCTCAAGGCTGGCCGAACAGCATCTATTATGGTTGCACCGATGAAGAGCTTCGGCGGGCCGAGCAGTTTTGGGCATTGAAGATCGCCCGGAGGTTCGATGCGTCCAGGGGCGCTGAATTCAGATCGCCCTCACCTTTAACCCCAAGCGGCAAAGATTGTGAATCTTGATGGCGACCTGCTGGTTCTGAAGGATTCTGAGCGGGTCGCAAACCTTGAGCGTCCGGCTAACGGGGGCGCGCCTCTGCCGCCGCCACTCGGGCCTCGCGACCCCACAGGAAGCTGATCGTCGACGGCGCGACTTGGGCATGATCCTTCAGCCCTCCCAGGAGCCCGCTGACGGCTAAATCAGCAAGCTGGCGCATCTCCCACCCGAATCAGCTGCCGCTGCTCCGGCGCGGGGTGGGCACCGAGCGGACACTCGGGGCGACAGCTTTGGGTCGGGAACGGTCGTCGGCCTGCTGGCGGTGATCCGACATCTGGATTCGACTCCGCCGCTCTCGTCTCCCACATCTGAGCCATGCACATCTGCCCCAGAACGATCGTGATTAGGACGGCGCCTGTCCCGCCCAGCCTGCGGCGCACGCGGAACAGCGCCGGGCTGATCGACCACGGCCAGTACGAGGTCGCGGCCGTTCTGGACGACATGATCCGGCTGAAGGACACCCCCGGCTGGCACTCGGCGAGGCGCTTCAACGTGCTGCTGCAAGAGCCCTGCGCGTGAAGGTGACCGGGGCCTCCGAGCACGACAGCTACGAAGCGCTGCTGCTCGACCTCGTCCAGCAGATCGAGCTGATGAGCCCGCTGGTGGACGAGCACGGCCACGACATGCGGCTGAACGCGACCTACATCGCCGCTCGCAAGACGCTCGGCCTGCTGTCTGACGATCGGCGAGGCGATGGCGCGCCGCAGACCCGACCCTGAAGGCGAGCCTCACATGTTCGGCTGGTTCCTGCTGGCGCTGCTTGTCGTGTTCTCGTGCTGGGGCGCGTGGAAGACGGGCACGCTGAACACGGAGCTTGAGCACAACAGCGATCCGGCTGATCATCTGCACCTATGAGAGGAGTGGCTGTTCGTCTCGCAGTAATCGCCTTCACAGCTAGCGTCCTGCTTCTGCTGTTCGGGCCTGAAGAGGCGCAAGCGCAGAGCTGCTCCGCCTCGGTCACAACGGTCGACTTCGGCACGCCGCAGTTGCTCACCGGCGCTTCCGTCGACGTCACGGGGACGGCGACGATCTCTTGCTCGAACATCGGCAACAACGACATGCGCGTTTGCGCGAGCTTCGAAGCGGGGTCCGGAGGGACGAGCGGGACGTCGCGGACCCTTGCAGGGCCGAGTGGAGCTACAATCCTCTACAACGTCTACTCCGACGCGGCCCGGACGCAGCGGTGGGGTTCGCGCACCAACTCGAGCCTCGGGTCGCCGGCCAGCATTTACATAACCGAGAACGGCTCGCCAACGGTCTCGGCGACGGTTTACGGCCGCTTGGTCTCGCCGCAGCCGACAGCTCCGCCAGGCACCTACACGTCGACAGTCTCGACGACGTTCAGGTTCGTTGATGATGAGGCCAGCTGCGGCGGCTCCACTGAGATGATTGACCGGAACCCCAGCTTCGTCGTGCGAGCTGAGCTGCAGCCCTACTGCGTGCTCGGCGTGCAGAATCTCGACTTCGGCCGTGAAGGCGTCATCGACAAACCCATCGATGTGGCCTCCAGCTTGAGCGTCACCTGCACCAAGACGACTTCCTACACGGTCAGCCTGAGCGCCGGAGGCTCGGGTGACGAGACGGCTCGCAGGATGGCTCGCGCGGGCAGGTACGTGAGCTACCAGATCTACAAGGACAGCGGTCGACTGCAGCCCTGGACCACGACGGGCGCGGGCGGGACAGGAACGGGCCTTGCTCAGACAGTCAGCGTCTATGGCCGGGTTCCCGCACAGGCGACGCCGCCGCCAGGAACATACACCGACACCATCATCGTGACGGTGACCTATTAGGAGGGCTAGCGCTTATCTCGACGCTCGCGCCGAGAGGCTGCGTGAGAGCCGCAGGGCGAGCGCCGGGTCGACTGGCTGATATCTCTGTGTCAGGCCAACTTCGCCGGCGGTGATCGTGAAGGGCTCATAACGCAAGTTGGTACGGCGAGCGCTGAACGCCCGGCTAGCGGGTGATGACTGGCGGCGGGTTCATCGGCTCCGCCCAGTCTCGTCTTCGGCTCGTCGGTTCGGTGAAGCGCGCCGCCATCGCCTCACCATTCACAGGGAGTGCCTAACCATCCAGTACTGGGCATTCCTGTGCGTCACTATGTCGATTGAAGGGGCGGGCAGGGGACCGGAACTAACTTCACAAGCATTCAAGCTGGCGCGAGAAGGTCCGCTTGCTGGAGCGGAGCCGACGGCCGCTTCTGCGGGAAGCGAACTGCACCCTCTCCTCTGGGGCCGGGTGTGGGAGGCGACGGTGGGCCTTCGATCGAACGCTAGAGAGGACAATGACTGTTCCCGTCCTGATGGCGGACACGACCTCCGCTGACCATCGTGAACGGGCACGCGACCGACTCTGACTCAAAGCGGCGGTTCGGAAGGTCCGCTAGCCGATCCAAGCTGAAGACCGATGATGTCCCTAAGCTGCGCCTCCCTTAGATCTGCTCCCGAGAGCTTTGCTCCCGTGACGTTTGCGCCGCTTAGGTCAGCGCGGCCAAGATCGGCCTTGTCTAAAGTCGCGCCCCGAAAGTCAGCAAAGCGTGCCTTCGCGCTCGCGAGCACGCATGGAGAGCGGCGGCCGTCCGGCAACGAAAGGGGGCCGAGAACCGCCTCCCGCATGTCAGCCTTAGTCAGGTCGGCGTTGGCGAGCTGAGCACCTCGCAAGTCAGCCCCCCGCAGATCGGCGCCTCGCAGGTTCGCCCCTTCAAGGTTGGCGCCTTGCAGCTCGGCGCCGCTCAGATTGGCGCCCGCCAGTAAGGTGTTCGTGGCCGAGCAGGCCGCCAGCTTGGCCCCAACAAGGTTCTGACCGAGCGGCCGTAGGTCGTGCCCGTCCAGTACGGCCGGGCCGCCCTCTCGACCGCCGGATTCGAGCCAGGCTGCGTTCGCCTCGATCATGGCCCTTAACGCGGGCAGCTGATCCCGGGCTGCGGGCGTCGGGTCAACAAGTGCGCCAGTCAAGTTGATGTTCGGCGTGCTCGCGGCCTTGAGATCGACGCCCTGAAGGCTCGCTCCATCCAGCTGAGCCCCTTGGAGATTGGCTCCGCTGACGTCCGCACCATCCAGGATCGCGCCTGTGAGGATCACGTCTTTCAGATTTGCTCCAGTCAGCTTCACGCCCTTCATGGAGCAGTCGGTGAAGTTGGCCTGAAAACCCTGCACCCTATTCATCAGCGCGCCGTCGAGCACCGCACCGGTCATGTTGGCCTGAGCGACATCCCCGTCTCGATCCTCGTGAACCAGCATGGCGAGCCCTTTGGTCGGGTGCGGTCGCGCGAGCCGACCCTCGCGCAGATCGACGCCCCGCATCTCCGCCATCTGTAGGTCAGCTCCCTTGAAGCAGGCCCCCCGAAGATCCGCTCGGGTCAGGATCGCGGATCTGAGTTGGGCGCCCCGAAAATCACACCCGTACAAGCACGCGCGGACCAGACTCGTGCCGACAAGACGAGCGCGCTCGAAGGTGCCGCCGGTGAAGTCTGCATCGGTGAGGTCGCGGCCGGAGAGGTCGCAGTCGGTGAGGTCGACGAAGCGGAGGATTGCTCGTTTCCCGTTCGGCTTGCCGGCCAGGAACCGCTCATGAGCGGCGATGAAGAGGTTCAGCTCCGCTGAGCTCAGACGTCGACGGGCGGTGGAGGCGATCATGATGGCAGGTCTAAGCATGCGCGCTTCAAACTTCGTGAACCGCCACAGCGGCCGGCCAGCGGCATCCGGAGGCGAGTTAGTGGCCCGCGTCTGAGGCGGTGAGCCACCCCGAGTCGCCCATGTTTTCGGTAGCCATGAAGCTAATCATTAACAACGATCGTTATCGGCGGTTTAGTTCACCCTGTGTATCTCGCGAGAGCTTCTCGGCCCGTCGGCCGAATTGAGAGCGCGCACGTCAGAAGGACGCGCTGAGTTCAAGAGGATTGATGTCGCTAAATAGCGTCAACACGAACTTGGGCGCGCTTGTCGCCCTGCAGAACCTGAACGCGACGAACAACGAACTCAACGTCGCGCAGCAACGCATCAACACCGGCAAGAAGGTCGGGAACGCCAAGGACAACGGCGCCATCTGGGCCATCGCCCAAGGTCAGCGCGCGGATGTCGCCTCGATGGGCGTGGTCAAGGAGTCGCTGCAGCGGGGCCAGTCCGTCATTGACGTGGGTTTGGCCGCTGGCGAAACCGTCTCCGACCTGCTCGTGGAGATGAAGGCGAAGGCGCTCGCCGCTTCAGACGTCAGCCTCGGAGTTGAGGCGCGTGCAGCGCTGAACGACGACTTCAAGGCTCTGCGGGATCAACTCGCCAAGGCTGTCAGCGAAGCCAACTTCGATGGCATCAATCCGATCAGCGGCACTGGCGCTGGCAACACCTACGCGGTCCGCGCGCTCGGCAACGCCGACGGCACAGCCGGCGGACGCATCGAGGTACTGAAGCAGAACTTGGCTCTAGGCGGGGCGAACGTCACGCTCGCTGCGACGGCGTCGTTCAACACGGCGACGACGGCCGCCACCCACCTGGCGACGGTGGACGCGGACATCGCCCGCGTGTCTCGCGCCCTGGCCTCCTTGGGCACGGGCTCCAAAGCTCTCGCCTCGCATCTCAACTTCATCAGCAAGCTGTCCGACAGCCTCGAAGCGGGCGTGGGCAACCTTGTCGACGCTGACTTGGCCAAGGAAAGCGCGCGGCTGCAGGCCCTTCAGACCAAGCAGCAATTGGGGATCCAAGCGCTGGCGATCGCCAACTCGTCAACTGGCTCGCTGCTCAGCCTCTTCAGGCAGTAAGGGGGCTCAACCTTGATGACGCCGTTCCGATCAGCGTCGCCGTCCCGGATAGCTCGCTTATCCGGCAGCTTGAGCCAGCACCGACGGACCCCGGCGAAGGTTCCTGGTGCGGCGGGACATTGTCAAAGCTGAAAGCATGTTCGTTAGCGAGACCTTTGGCCTGAGGTCGTAATGGACCGGGTCAAGGTCACCACGCTCAGCCCAAAGGGGCCGTGGGACGCTAAGGGCGAGATTAGGCATGACAGGCGCCTCCAAGGCAGCTTTCAGCCGGGACGATCAAGGCGCTGTTGCGCTGCTCGTCGGCCTGACGATCTTCGTCATTGCTGCTGCAGCCGGCGGCGCGGTTGATCTCTTCCGCTTGAACAATGCGCGAGGTGAGGTGCAGCAGGTGGCTGACGCCGCCGCTCTCGCAGCCGCCTCCTCGACGGCCAAGACGCAATCGGATCTGGGGCGAGTCGCCCAACGCTATATGGACGCCCACCTGGACTACAGCCACGTGGATGGTCGCGTCCAAACCTCCGTGGAGTACGTGAACCAAGAAGAGGTTCGCATCACAGTGAGCGGCGATGTCGACCCCGTCTTCATGAAGTTGGCGGGGCTGGATGAAATGCCCTTCCGCGTGACCGCCTCGACCGTGCGAGGAACGCCTCAGCAGGTCGAAGTGGCTCTGGTGCTGGACAACACCTGGTCCATGTCAGCAGCCGACAGCAAAGGCGTGAAGAAAATCGACGCCCTGAAAACCTCCGCCAAAACATTGGTGGAGGAGATCATGGTCCGGGACGAGTCCAACGTTCAGGTCGCCGTGGTGCCGTATGCGGACTACGTCAATGTGGGCACAGGGAACCGGGGCCAGTCTTGGTTATCCGTGCCGGCTGACTACTCAGTCACTTCGACCCCGGCGCCTCGTACGTGCACTACTCACACCACCAAGACGACTTGTTCTCAGAGCTGCACTCGGACACCAAAGACGTGCACCCGTCATGTTGACGGCGTGCCTGAGAGCTACGATTGCTCCACCACTCAATGCGGCGCGCAGACGTGTAAGACAGAGACGGTGGCCCCCTACCAAACTTGCACTGGCGGCGGCTCGGCTACAACGACCTGGTATCGCTGGTATGGCTGCGTCGGGTCCAGAAAAGAAGGCTCCCATCGGCTGAACGACACGCCGGGCAAGACCTATCCGGGCACGCTCGCCACCAGCCAAACCTGCCTCAATCCCATTTTGCCGCTGACCCGCAACAAGGCCGCGGTGACCAACACCATCAACAGCCTGATCGTGAACATCGGGGGATACAAGCCGCTCACCTACATCCCGGCAGGGCTCACATGGGGGATCAACGCACTGTCTCCAGGGGCCCCGTTCACAGAGGGAAAGACTTACGATCCCGATAATCGCGATCCGCGCAAGATCCTTGTGCTGATGACCGACGGCGAGAACACGTTGCGGTTTGATCCTAGCCAAAGCAACGGGCGCAATCACATCGGGTTCAGCACCAATGGGTCGGCGGCTGAAACTCAGTACAAGGCGACAAACAACGACACTCAGGCTCTCTGCGCCTACGCCAAATCGCAGAACATGGAGATCTTCACCGTCGCCTTTGCGGTCACCGACGGTCCCGCGAAGGCGATGTTGAACGCCTGCGCCAGTGGTGGCGACCACTACTTCGACGCCAGTGACTCCGATTCACTTCAGAGCGCGTTCCGGGCGATCGCCAAATCGATCAACACGGTCCGATTGAAGCACTGAGCGAGTCTGCCGGGATCAGAGGCGGCGGTCCACCTAAGAACTGAGAGCCGCCTTGGCCGGCGCACGCAGCCCACTCAGCCGTCGCTCGCGCCTTTGCCGGAGCGCGTGTTGGCCTCGATCTGTCGGAGCACCTTGACGATGCGCTCGAGCCCAACGGTGATCGACACCGTCGCCACCACGATGACGCAGATCAGAGCTGCAGCTTCACCAAGGTCCATGGAGCCATGTTCCCAAAAAACAGCCAGTGGGTCTTGTTGCGTGATTCTCGGCGACATCGGCTACCGCGTTCGGCGGAAGGCTAGCTCACGCTAGACTGGCAGCATTGAGCCGCCCGCGCCTTCGTACCCATCAGCGGCGCTAGAAAAATTTTCCGCTTCAGCCGCTCCGGATTTGGCGGGCACGACGGCAGCGAAGTCTCTCGAAGAGGGCTGACGTGATGAGCTCCGTCCGCTAGCTGAACACGATCACCCGCTGCTTCGGCGAGGCCGTGACAAACGCTCCAAACGATCCTTCCATCATCGCTGACGACACCTCAAACCAGCGTGCAATGACCGCCGTCCTGGCCCAGCTCGCAGACGGCGTGATCCTCACTGATGCGAGCGGCCGGATCACGTTCGTGAACGAGGCGGCGGAACGTCTGCATGGCGTTAGGCTCCTTGGGGTCGCACCTGCAGACTACAGCCGCGCCTACGCCCTGCTGACGGAAGCCGGAGAGCCTTATCCGCCCGATGAGCTCCCGCTCGCACGCGCGGTGCTGCGGGGCGAAACGGTGAACGATGCGCGCTGGCGCATACGACGGCCGGATGGCGCGGAGGTGCTGGCTCTTGGCTCAGCTCGCCCGATCCGGGGAGATGACGGCCAGCAGATCGGGGCCATGCTGACCGTTCGGGACGACACCGAGCGAAGCCGGACTGAGGCGGCTCTGCGGGAGACCGAGGCTCGCGTGCTCGCGCTAACCGATAATCTCCCAGGCGCGGTGGTTTATCAGATCGCCACCGGGCCGGACGGCCGCGACCGCACGTTTCTGTATCTGTCGCCGAGCTTCCTCACTCTGACGGGCGTTACGGCGGAAGCCGCGCTGGCCGATCCGACCATCCCTTACGAGCAAATCTTGCCCGAAGATCGGCCCGCCCTGATTGCGGCTGAGGCCGATGCAATCCGCGAGGTCAAGCCGTTCGACGTGGAGGCTCGTTTCCGCCGGGCCGACGGCGAGGAGCGGTGGTGCCGCATAATTTCAACGCCCCGGGCCCAGCCTGACGGCGGGCTGATCTGGGACGGCATCCAGATCGACATCACCGATCGCAAGCGGGCGGCTACAGCCCTGGAGGGGACCACGCGCCGGCTCGACGCCATCATCAACAACACGAGGATGGCCGTGTTCCTGATGGATGACCGGCAGCAATGCGTGTTCGCGAACGCCGCGGCCGAGGCTCTGACGGGCTACCGCTTCGAGCAGATGCAGGGTCGACCTCTGCACGACGTGGTGCATCACAAAAGGCCCGACGGCTCTCCCTATCCGCTCGAGGAATGCCCGATCGATCAGGCGTTTCCAGAGCGCGCTCAGATGAGCGGCGAGGAGCTCTTCGTGGCGCCGGACGGGTCGTTCTACCCCGTCGCGTTCACCGCCAGCCCCCTGCTCGACGAGCACGGACAGCCAGTCGGGACCGTGATCGAGGCCCGCAACATCGCCGAGGAGAAGGCGGCCGAGGCGAGGCTGAAGCAACAAACGCGCAATCTGGAGACGCTGAACCGAACGGGGGCGATGATCGCCTCCGAACTCGATCTTGAGCGGCTGGTGCAGGCCGTCACAGATGCTGGCGTCGAGCTCACCGGCGCGCGGTTTGGGGCCTTCTTCTACAATGTCCTTAGAGCGGATGGTGAGCGCCTCATGCTCTACACGCTCTCGGGCGCGGAGCGTTCAGCGTTCGAGCGCTTCGGCATGCCCCGGCCAACCAGCGTCTTTGCGCCCACCTTCCGCGGAGAGGGGGTGATCCGGTCTCCCGACATCCTTGTTGATCCGCGCTACGGGACCATGGAGCCGCATCGGGGCATGCCCGAGGGACACCTCCCGGTGCGGAGCTATCTGGCGGTCCCGGTCTCTTCCCGCTCGGGGGAGGTCATCGGCGGGCTATTCTTCGGACATCCCGAGCCGGGTGTCTTTGAGAGCCGGCACGAGGAGTTGGTCGTCGGACTCGCGTCCCAGGCGGCGGTGGCGATGGACAACGCTCGCCTTTTCCAAGCCGTGCAGCAGGCCAACGAAACGCTTGAGGCGCGGGTGGCCGAGCGCACGGCCGAGCGCGACCGGATGTGGCGGCTCAGCACCGACCTCATGCTGGTCGCAAGCTTCGACGCGGTCATCGAAGCGGTGAACCCCGCCTGGGGCGCCCTGCTGGGCTGGGCTGACCATGAACTCGTCGGCCGTCCGTTCCTGGACTTCGTTCATCCTGATGATCTCGCTTCGACCCAGGCTGAAGCCGGCCGGCTGGCTTCCGGTCTCACCACTCTCCGCTTTGAGAACCGGTATCGCTGCAAGAGCGGCGAGCACCGCTGGGTGTCGTGGACGGCCGTGCCCGACCAAGGCTTCATCCACGCGGTGGGGCGCGACGTCACCGCTGAGAAGCAGACGCAGGCGGAGCTCGCCGAAGCCCAGGAGGCGCTTCGTCAGAGCCAGAAGATGGAAGCCGTCGGGCAGCTGACGGGCGGGATCGCCCACGACTTCAACAACATGCTCGCCGTGGTGATTGGTTCGCTCGATCTCCTCAGCCGGCGCATCGATCCCAATGACGCGCGGGCCCGGCGCTATGCGGAGGCAGCCACGGAGGGCGCCCGACGCGCGGCTCAATTGACTCAACGCCTTTTGGCGTTTTCTCGCCAGCAGCCGCTACGGCCAGAAGCCGTCAATCCGAACAGGCTGGTGGCCGGCATGTCGGACCTGCTGCGTCACTCCCTAGGGCAGCACGTGCGGCTGGAGATCGTTCTGGCGGGCGGGATCTGGCGCACGCACGTCGACCCTAATCAGCTCGAGAACGTGATCCTCAACCTCGCAGTGAATGCACGTGACGCCATGCCTGAGGGCGGCCGCCTCACAATCGAGACGCAGAACGCTCACCTGGATCATCGCTACGCGGCGGCGCATCCAGGCGTCGCCGCGGGCCAGTACGTGCTCGTCGCCGTCAGCGATACCGGATCCGGGATGCCGCCGGAGGTCGTCGCGAAAGCCTTCGACCCGTTCTTCACGACCAAGGAGGTCGGGAAGGGCACGGGGCTGGGTCTCAGCCAGGTCTACGGCTTCATCAAGCAGAGCGGCGGCCACGTGAAGATCTACTCGGAGGTTGGACAGGGCACGTCGATCAAGGTCTATCTGCCGCGCCTCATTGGAGACGACCTCCAGCCCGCGGAGGCCGAAGAACCGGCAGACTTGCCGCTGGGCGACGAGCAGGAGCTCATCCTCGTGGTGGAGGACGAGCCGGCGGTGCGCCAGTTCAGCGTCGATGCTCTGACCGAGCTAGGCTACCGTGTTCTGGAGGCCGATGGCGCCGGCTCCGCCATTCGTCTGCTCGAGAGCCATCCCGAGATCGCGCTCATGTTCACCGACGTGATCATGCCCGACAAGAACGGCAGCAAGCTTGCTCAAGAAGCCGCGCGGGTGAGACCAGGGCTCAAGGTCCTGTTCACGACGGGGTACACGCGCAACGCCGTTGTCCATAACGGCATCCTTGATCCGGGCGTGCAGCTTATCGGCAAGCCGTTCACGGTCGAGGAGCTCGCCGCGAAGGTTCGAGAGGTGCTGGACACGCGATAGAAGCCGTTCGTTCAGCGTGGCTTTGTTTACCAGCCCAAATCGACGGTTCCGGCCGGCGAGTGACGTTCCTAGAGCGGAGCCAATCCCCTAAGCGGTCAGCGGTTTACAGGCCCCTGTGCGCGATCTGGCTGCCCGATCCTCACTTGTCCAGCTTGGAACGGTGGCCGACAACGAAGGTTAGTCCTGCTGGGGTCGACCCCTTAGGCAGGAACAGGACGCATGGCCCCGAAGGATTGGATCTGGCTTGCTGCAAGTAGCGTCGGCTTCGCCTCGGCCGTGGTGCTCGCTCTTGCCTAATCAGGCTTGTGGACGATCCGAGCCCTGGGCAGAGACTCGCCCAGTGCTTCCAGGTCCAGGAGGTCCAGTGCCGTGCCCGCGCCATCGGTGATGGTGAGCACGTGCCCTTGGCCCAAAAGGCTTCGCGAGAGCCGCAGGGCGAGCGCCGGGTCACTTGGCTGATACCTCTGGATCAGGCCATCTTTGCCGGCGGTGATCGTGAAGGGGCTCATGGCGAAGAGTGGTACGGGCGAGCGCTGAACGTCCGGCTAACGGGTGAGACAGGCGCTGGCGCCGCTTTTCAGAGTTAAAGCTGCTTGGCCTCGTCTGTGACCCAAGGGAGCCGGGCCACAACGGCTCCACCCACCAACCCGACAAGCACGAGCAAGTAGCCCGGAGTGAACCCCAACTCCTGTGGCGTGATGATGAGGACCACCTGCACGGCCGGTAGGCTGATCAGCGCCCACCACACGCCGACCATGACGCGCCCGGTGAAGCTGGGGAAGGATCGGAGGAACATCCCGCTCTTGATCCCACGGGCGGCTTAACGGCCCGTGTCAATCGCTCGTGGCACGGCTAGTCTAGCTTCTGGCGACTTCCTCGCGGCGCTTCGCGACGGTTCAAAGCCCCCGGCCAACCCACCATGCCATCACGACAAACGCTACGCCCGTAAGCCCAAGAACTACCGGAACGCCTGCCGGCAAGCCATATTGGCCCCAACGCACTTCAACCATTTCGTAGTTCCCCCGGGCGGGCGCCGCCCCCCCAGGGCTCGCCAGCGCGGCGGTCGATACGGCCGGACTAGTTAACGGGGCCACACCGGGCGTCGGCGTATCGTCTGAGCGCTCCTGCTCTGGAGCTCCCTAGTTCGTGTACCTCCGAGGCCTGCCCGTAGCATCGTCCCTTTCGGAAGCTTGCTGCTCGTACTCCCTAGCCAGCGCCTCCAGGGTCGCTGAGCGCTCAGTAGTCTCGCCAGCCGCTGCTCGGCACCGAGCGGCTTCTGGCTCGGATTGGCCGTCGCTGGAGCGGCCGGCGTGCTGCTTATCGCTACCTCATCAGTTTAGTCGGCCGACCAGCCGGTGCACGCTCGCATCTGCCACTTATCGCCGCCAGGATGGGGGTGGAAAGCGGACCAATGTCCTTGGTGTTGGACCTCTCTTCAGCGGCGCTCCTGGGCCTGCTATGCTCCTCGGGTGCAACGGAGGAGGGCTTGCAAAGTGAGGGGTCGTCCGGAGTTCGCCGTCGTCTGACTTGTCGGTTCTAGCGACGAGATAGGCGCACCAGGTTTGAGCCCGCCGGGGCACACGCGCCGGCTAACCTCGTTGCGCGCCCCGAGCGCTTTTCTGGACACCCATGATGCCCGTTGACACCGGGACCTTGCTGCCCGCTCACAACTGCTACGGCCGGTTGTGCGCTGAGGTTTACGACCTTGATAAACCGATTGGCTCCTTTGGCGATCTCGCCTTCCAACTCAACCACTTAAGCCAGTTGAACGGCCCGGTCCTGGAGCCGGCTTGCGGCTCCGGTCGCCTCCTCATCCCGCTGCTGGAAGCCGGCATCGAAGTTGATGGGTTCGACCTTTCCGAAGCCATGCTCGACCAGTGTCGGGCCAGGGCCGCCGAGCGCGGCCTCACTCCGCAGCTTTGGCGCGCCGACTTCGCCGACTTCGAAGCGCCACGGAACTACGCCGCCATCACGGTCCCCGTCGGCTCCTTCTTGTTTGCGGGCGGCGGCGCGGAAGCCATTGCTGTCTTGCGCCGTTTTACGACGCGCTTCGACCCGGCGGTCTGCTGCTGATTGACCTGCCCCCGCTCAGTTTTCTGACCGACAGCATGGCCTCCGTTCGCACTTGGACGGCGGCCAATGGAGACCTTCTCCGGCTCACCAGCCGTGACGTCACTGTGGATTGGATCAACCAGACCCGAACGACCCACGACGTCTACGAACGCTTCCGGGACGGCCGGCTGGTCGAAACAGAACTGGAGGTTATGCGCTATCGCGCCTGGTCGGCTTTCGAACTCACCGCAGCTCTGCATGAAGCCGGCTTCCCTGGAGTGGAGTTGACGGGCGGACATAAACCTCGCCCACCGCACGCTGGCGACCGCGTCCTGACCTGGGCAGCACGGCGTCCGCATTGAGCCTGAACACCGAAGAGGTCAGAAGCAGCAGACGCGGAGGCCATGGGTGCAACATCCGACTTGGGTCAGGAACGGCTCTTCAAGGTGGCCCGCGGAGGTCCGCTTGCTGGAGTCGAGCCAAGGACCGTTACTGGCGCATTCGGCCCTCGCCGGCTCAGTCGACGACGCTCAAGATCCCGCCCGAGGAAGGTAGGAGCGGACAACAGCGGCGAGCTCCGTCGAAGGCTTGAGGGTGACTGTCGGCGCGCTAGGCGAGGATCGGCGTGGCGGCACCGCGCCGGATGCTGTCGATTTCCCGCAAATGCAAGCACCGAGCGGTTCGACGCGGGCCTGATCGTTTCGTCGCCCGGAACGAGGCGGTCAAGTGCAACCTGCGCGCCTCGGGGGTGACGCAGGGCCATCGACACCGCTACGGCGATGTCGTCGAGGTCAACCGGCACGACACGCTGTTCGCCAAAGCGGCCCTTTCGGACGAGGTGGGGGGACCGCTTGGCGAGTCGGATTGTTCGGCCTCATCGGCTGGCGGGTCGAGGGTCTCGCCCGCGGGCGCTCCGGCCGGCTCACCCCGCAGCGCAAACACGGCGACCTCGGCCGCGCCGCGCTTGAGAGCCGAGCTAGCTTGCCGGTCTGAGTTGTCGGCCGAACTGAACGACGCGTCGGGCGCGCTGCCAAAGCTCAGCATCAAAGCCGGCGCGGACGTCGTCGGCGAGTTCGATAGCCTGGCCGTCATCGTTGGACGTCAACTCGACGGCCTTGCGAATGCGGCCAGCATCGTCGAGCAAGTAGAGCCTGTAGTCGGTCACTGAGTGCCTCCCAACACACGGTGTCCTCCAACGGACTGTCGCATGGACCTGGGCGGCTGCCCATTGAGTCGCGGCCCTGTCGATGCGACATTTGCACCGGCGGCCGCGATCATCCCCAGGTTAACTCGGTGTATCCCCAGGCCAGGATTCCTGACCTCCCTAGGGGCGCTCGGGCTGGCCCGGAAGGTCGGTTGAGACCGCGCGCGCCGGGCTGCGCTGGATAAGGTCCCATACACCGCAGGCGAGGGCAGCTCTCCGCCTCGACCGCAGCTAAGGTCACGTGGCGGCTTGGCCCTACGTCGACACTGGGACGCACAGGCGCTCGACTGCGGCTCAGCGGCGGTGGAGCGGGGCAGGCATGAGCGCCGATGACTTGGACCGACACGCCTCTTTGAAAAAGAATGCGGCCCTGTTTGCTGCCGTGACCGCGATTGTTTGGTCGACGTACCAGGGGGCGCAGCGTAGGCTTCGGGGCGGCTCTCTTGATGAGCAGGGAAGGCGTCCCTCGGGGTCAACCGCCCCCTCGCCGCGCTGGTCGGGTCGCTTGGATCGTACGCTTACCGCCGCAACCAGCCGGTAAGCTCGAACGCGCATGTTTTCGTGTTCGCCCGTCGGCAGGCTCCAAGCACGAAGTTGGGCGCCAGACGACAGCAAAGTGATCGCGCAGCCAAGGTGAGCCCTTGCATCAGGACCTCGGCCATATCCTCTTCTTATCGGGGCACGATTACCGCTCGCGCAGAAAAGCCAACATCCATTTTCTGGCTGAAGCGGCCCGGCAGCGGTTCAGCAGAGTCTCCTTTTTTTCGATCGGATACAGCAGCCTATCGCGATTTCGAGGAGATCCCCGGGCGGCGCTGGAATCGCAGGCCGGGCGATGGGAGCCGTTCGATGGCGTATGCTGCTATCTTTGGAAGACGCCCTTCCACCCGTTCAACCCCGGGGAGCGGCTAGGGCGCGCGCTCACCGGAGCGCTTTATGATCTCTACAAGCACTGGCCTGCGAACGACCTGGACGCTGCGCTCGCGTCTGCAAGCGTCATCGTCTTCGAATCCGGATTGTCGCCCTTGTTCATCGAGCGTGCGCGCCGAGAAAACCGGACCGCGCGGTTCATCTACATCGCCTCAGATTTGCTGAGCACCATCAAGGTGCATGATCGGGTCGTAAAATCCCTCGATCGAGGTCTGGACGAATTTGAGGTCATCCGGGTCGCCGCCCGTGCGATGATCCCGGCGTTCGATAGGGCGAGCCGGCGCGTCCGCTTCATACCTCACGGCATCGACAAGTCTATCGCCGAGAAGCCGATGCGCAGCCCGTATGCTGCCGGCGCCCCAAATCTCGTCTCAGTCGGATCAATGTTGTTTGATCCGCAATTTTTCTTTCTGGCGGCGAGCGCATTTCCAGAAGCCACGTTCCACGTCATCGGATCAAAGCAAAGTCACAACTACCCCCCGAATGTGGTGCAATACCCGGAGACGCCATTCGCCGAAACCTTGCCGTACATCCGGTTCGCCGATGTCGGCTTGGCCCCTTACCGAGCTCACCCTGAAGCGGAATACCTGGCCGATTCAAGCATGAAGCTCACTCAGTATGGCTTCCTCGGGCTGCCGGCTGTGTGTCCCCACTTCGCCGTGGGCGAGAAACCAAATCGCTTCGGCTACACACCCGGCGATCTCGACTCCATCAAGTGCGCGATCACAAGCGCGCTTGCGTGCCAAGCGACCCGTTCTTCTGAGGGGCTGCTGAGTTGGCCCGAGGTCCTGGACGAAATCCTTCTCGAAGCGTCAGTTCAGCCATATCGCCTGAAAACCTCATCCATCTGACGCGCGGCTTTCTCCCATGTGAAAAGCTTGGCGCGTTCTACACCCTGGGCGGCGAGATCGGCTCGCAGCTCCGGGCTGCTCGCTAGTCGAGAGAGTTGCTTGGCGAGATCATGAGGATCGTGGGGATCGACGTAGATGGCGACCTCCCCGCCGACCTCAGGAAGGCTCGTCAGCCGAGTGGTGATCGCCGGAGTTCCGCAGGCCATGGCTTCAAGCACCGGTAGGCCGAAGCCCTCATAGAGGCTGGGGTAGATGAGCGCGATGGCGCCCGATATCAGCCGGGGCAACACGCTCTCCTCCACGTAGCCGGTGAAGACGATGGAAGGATCGACCTCGGCGCCGGATTCAGCGCCGCCTTGTGCGAAAACGCTTGAGGCTCCCCGCCCGCCTATCACCAACAGAACAGAACCTCTGGGCAATGCGGCGCGCGCGAGACTCCACGCCTTGAAGGCCAGCTTCAGGTTCTTTCGCGGCTCTATCGTCGATAGCGTGACGAAGTAGGGGCGTCCTCCTAGTCCCAGCCTTTGGAGCTCACGGTCCACCGCGGCAGGAGAGGCGGGGGCGAAGGTTTCATCGACGCCGTTCCATATGACGTCGATGCGGCTCTTGGGGATGCCTAGGTGTTCGCTCAGCCTGGCTTGAGAGAAATGCGAGACGGTCACGATCCGGCGGGCCTTCCGGGCCAGGACCGGCCACAAGGTTTGGTTCAAGGTCGCAAAGCTTCTGGAAAACCACTCAGGATGGTCGAACACCCCGGCGCCATGGATCGTCAGGATTTGCGCCGCGGTCATCACCGGGCCGACGTTGCAGGGGCCCCATATAATCCGTCCCTTCGCCCGAGCGGGCAGGACGAGCTGCTCCCAAAGGTGGCCCCGGACCCCGTGACCCGAGCCGGAGGGCTCGATGACTTCTCGTGGCGTCTGCAAGCGCTCGTTGATCGCTTGCGCGACCCGCTGAATGCCCGTCATGGTCTGTTTACGAAAGCGCCCGTTGACCACGATCTCAGGCATTCATCGTCTCTCCAGCGAAGCGGAGATGACGGCCGCCAACTGAGAAATCGAACTCCGAACGTCGTCCTTCACCTCCGCCAACCGTCGCAGGTCCAGACCGCTGGTGTGGGCCGAGACGATGAGGTCCATGACCTCGGTTGGGGCTTGCTCTCCCTGGGAGGCGAGGAAGTGCTCGCGTCCTACGCTTTCGAAGAAACTCCTGAGCTTAGGGTCCCAGGTGAAACCCACCGACGGGATGGCGTACGAGTACGCAGGTATATGAGCATGCAGTCTGTGTCCGGCGATGACATCGAAGCTCGCTATGGTGGCCGCGAGCTGCTCGGGAGTCCTGGGTCGCGCGACGACCGCGACACTTGCGCCAGCTTCGCGGGACGCGGACGCAATTTGCTGAAGATGCCTCTCGTCATCGCTTGAGCCGTTTGTGAACAGCGACGGGCGCAACCCGGCCTGGCGGCAAAGTTGAAGGAGTTCACGCCACCAGGTCGCCGAATCCCGGTCGAGGCCGCCGCGGTCGTGGCTGTGAAGCCTGACTTCGCTTGGGGCTGTGATGTTCAAGCCGACCGAATCGCCGCGCGAGCGCGTCGTCGTTGGGAAGTAGTCGGACGTCAAGAGCGCCGGATCCCGGCCCACCGCCGCCCTTTGGGCGCCGTGGGGTGCGATACGCCGATCCCAGGCCCGACGGGACGTTTCGTCCCGCACCGAAACGCTGATCAGCGGCTGGGCGAGCATGGCGCCGACAAGGCGCCGCGCCCCGACGGGCGACCAGTCATCGGTCACGCCGATCCCGTATACGCCCATGCGCAGGCCTGCGTGTTTCGTTTCCTTCGCTGCTGCGTTCAGCTTCAGTGGAAAGTTCAGATCGACGTCCGAGAGCAGATTGCCGCCGCCGATGATGACGATGTCAGCCCCGGCAAGACCGCGGCGATAGAAGGGACGCAGCCGAAACTCCGTTTCGGCGCCTAGGATGGCCCTGATGAAGAGCTGGCGTGCGGACGTCGGCAAGAGCGACAGGACCGTAAGCGCGTGCTTTCGCCGCCCAGAGCCCTGCCCATAGCTGACCCGCCCGGCGAGATCGATCGATCGAGTCTCCAGTGCGCCGAGGGAGGCCCGTTCGAGTTCTCGTTCAAGACAGCTGGCGAGAAGCCCGTCGCCCAGATTTTCGCTGAACTTGACATTGAAGAGTGCGACCCGGGTCATGGGCTGGCGGGCTGACCCCGGGCGAACATCCGCCGCATGATCGGCTTGCGCTTGGTGACGAACAGCAGGACGGGCAGGCTCAACACGAGCGCGGGGAAATACCGAGGGTCCCCCCAGTAGAAAAACTGCGTCAGAGCGACGAACCCGACGAAGAACCCAGGAAAGAGAAGAACTCCGATCGGCGTCTTTCGCCTAAATAGGTTGTATAAGACGCCGCCGATCAAAGCGATAACGAACCAGCAGAGCATCCCGCCGGCGACTCCATAATCGAGAACGGGAGAAAAGATGCCGCTGGGGTTGTTGAACTCGGCATTGGCGAATTTCTCAAGAAAGAGACGATAGTCGTCGCTCCCCTCCGACCGTGCTCCCTCCAACCCCGGCAATCTTCGCAACCAACGCGCCGTGAACCAAGGCTGTCCCATGGGACCAAACATGTCCAGAAGCCCCGCCGCGTTGTTGGACGCCGTGACCAGATAACCGAGAAAGCGAAGAGAAATGAACTCAATGTACGATGCATAGAACGACTTGTAGTACTGCCATGAGCGAATGTACTCAGCGGCAGCAAACAGCAGGAAGATAAATCCTCCGCCGACCCACGGCAGGTGCTTGTAGGCACGGGATCGGTGAAGCTGGAATGCGACCAGCGGTATGAACAAGCACAAGGTGACTTCGATCAGAGCGAACCGTTCGCTCGTGAAAATGGCGCGAACGACGACGAGGAACAGCAAGATCGCGACCAGGTATGTGAAGGCCAGTGGACGGCGTCCCTCGCCATACACCGAGTAGGCGCCGATCAGGGGCAGGGCGAGCAGGTAGGCCTGAGTGGCGCTCGTGACGCCAGGGATCCGATTCAGACTCGCCTTTAAGACGGCGGTCGCGCCCCGCGATCCTGCCAGAGCGCTCATGATCAGATCGGGACGCAGGGCGAGCGTCCACAGAAGGACGATGTGGGCCGCGATAGACAGCAACAGCAAAGCGTAGACCGCGACCTCAGCCCGCCGCTGATCGAAGCCGCCTGCGGTTGCTGAACTGGCCCTGGGGGGAATTTTCATCCCGATCACCACGCCGACAAAGATGGTGAGAAGGCAGGCGGAGCCTGTGAGCACCGTCTGAAGGCTCAGGAAATCTAAGCTCCCGAAGGCCCTGACATAGCTCTTTCCGACCATGTAGCTGATGACGAAGGCCGGGAGTGTGATGAGGAGCACGAAGTATCCCGGATGCAGCCACCAGACCTCCGCGTTGCCTCTTGGGCGCGCCGGAGGGGCATGCACCGCGGGGCGCCGCCGGGTGACCGGTGGGCGCTGAACGCTCATTGACCGTGCGACCCTGCTTTGCGCTGTCGGTTGTGAGACGGCGTCGCAAGCGCACGAGAAATCAGGTCGTCCAGTTGGGTCATGACGACCTGATCGGTGAAGCGGGACAGCACGTGCTTTCGAGCGTTCGAACGCAGCCGATCGCACAGTCGCTTGTCGCCCAATAGCCGCTCGATCTGTCGAGCCAAGCTGACCTCGTCTCCCGGCGTGCAAAGCAGGGCTGTCTTGTCCGCCACGGCCACGTCCGTGACCCCCGTCGGCAGGTTGCTGGCCACCACGGGCGAACCGATCACCATCGCCTCCAGCAGGGTGACGCCAAAGGCCTCGGTCTTTTCTGTGGAGGGAAATGCGAAGACGTCGATGGACGCGAACAGTCTCAGCTTGCCCCCGTCTGAGACTTCTCCAATGAAGTCGATCCGGTCATCAACCCCGAGTTTGCGGGCCAGCGCCTTGGCCGAGTCGGTGTATGCGCCAGTTCCCGCGACAACGGCCTGCACGCCTTCCAAGCGCGCGATCGCCCGAACAAGAACGTCCAGGCCCTTGTATCGCGCATGACGCCCCACGAAACCGACCAGAGGCGCGTCGCCATACCGCGCCCTGCGCCAGTTGCTCGCGGCCAAGCGATCGCGACTACTGATCCGATAATCTGCAGGATCGATGCTGACCGGCAGCGTTACGACCGGCGCATCGGGGCCGAGATCCTCTGACACCTCGAAGTTCTTGGTGGAGGTGACTGCAACCCACTTGGCCTGGCGCACCAGCCCTCGGTAAAATGGCGCATGTAGGCGGCGAAGAAGTCTTCGGCCCTGGATATCCATGTGGTGAACGATCGCCAGTTCGCCGCGATGGCGCTGGAAGGCGAGCCGAGCCGCGAGCACGACCGCGGCGTAAGGGTTGGGCGCATGCAGCAGGATGACGTCGTAGCCATCCAGCCTCAACGCCCCGAACATCCCAGGGGAGATCGGCTGCGAGAAGAGGGTCAAGGGCGTCCACAGTCGCCGAACGAAAACGCCGTTGATGGTCTCCGATCCAGACCCCTCATCATGAGCGCTTACTATGACATCGACGTCTGATGTCTTCGCTAGATGCTCGGCGAGATTCTTGGAGACGAATTCGATGCCGCCACAAAACGGCGGATAGTATTTGCCGATCACCAAGATTCTTGGGCGGCAGGGTTGGGCCGCAGGCTCAGTGGCGAGGGGGATGAGGGCGTGCGTCAACAAAACCGCCAGGTCACCGAGTGAGTCCCGGGCCCACGCCCTGTCGACGTGCCCTCTGCAGGCGTCAAACGTACCTACGAGGAGTGATCGTCTGGTAAACCGCCTCTCCAGTCTGGTCTGGCGGAAACCGGCGAGCTTGTGGGTTATCGTGAGGAGCGATGATCTCCAGACGAAGCTTTCTGGGTGGCTGGCTGGCTGAAGGTGCGCCTCGCGCCCGCCAGGAAGCCCTCAGCCTCAAGCGGACCTTTGGCCTTCGATGCGACGGCCGCGACGAGACGAGCGCGCTGCAGTCCGCGCTCGACGTGAGCTTTCAAACGGGGCGCCCTCTTTTCGCCGAGCCGAGAGCAACGCTCGGCTTTAGCGGCCCGCTCCTTCTAAGAGGAACCTTTGACGGCCGGGGCGCCAAGCTGGTCGCCCTCAATCCGCAAACCGCCACTCTGATCATGACCGGCGTCGGGCCGGCGCTCTACGACACGAGCGTCGTTTCTCCTTATGCAAAACAGCGGCTGGTCGGTGCTCAGTGCGTGCGGGTTGAGAATGCGTCAGCATTCGCCCTGCGCGGCGTCTCAGTGTGGGGAGCAGGCAGTTCGGGCATCACGATCAAGGCCAGTTCTCGTGGCCGCGTGATGAACTGCAGCGCCACGCGAACACACGCCGACGGGCTCCACATCACCGACGGATCCACACAGATCATGGTTTTCGGATTCCACGCCGAGCGCACGGGGGACGACGGTGTCGCCGTCGTCTCCTACGCTAAGGACGAGGCGATCTGCGAAGACATCACCATGCTGAGCTGTCGCTCCAGGCTTGCCAATGCGCGGGGCTTCTCTGTGGTCGGAGGAAGGCGCGTCACCCTCATTGGCTGCCATGCTGAGCGATCGAGGTGCGCGGGGTTCTATTTCTTTCGGGAGGAGGCATACCAGACCTTAGGCGTTGAACGCTGCTTCACCATCGACTGCGCCACGTCCGACGCCGTGCAGGATCCAACGATCTCGCAGGGCGCCTTCCACATGGGCGGGACGGAAGGCGCAACGCCGGTCGGCGGGATCCTTGTTCCGAACAAGGCCGTCGGTTGTGGGGCCCTTCGACCTCAAGTCCAGGGGGGAGGAGCGGGCCAGCAAGCTGCGGTCTCCCTACGAAGAGGCAGCGAGCGATGTTGGCTGACGGGCGGACGCTTCCAGGACCTGCCGTCGACAGGCATTTTCAACAACGGAAAGGACAACGCGTTCGTCAACAACCATGGTCGCGCCGTCGTCGGCCCCTGGGTGCGGAGCGGGGAGCATGTCGAGGGTCGATGTCTCGATATCGGCAACGACGCGACGGGGGTGGCGCTCGGCCAGAAAGTGACGGCTGCGCGGCTCATCGCGCCGGCGAAAAAGCTTACATCTTATCTGCTGAGCGGGAGCCAGGTGTCGTCCCCCGAGCATGTCGCGCCCTTGCGCTTCATGAATCATCCCACGCGATTGCAAGTCGAAGGCGTGACGCACAATGGATCGAAGTGGTCGAATGATCGAACCAAAACGCCTTAGAGCCTCAGGCGACCCCCAGCGAGATCGAGCAGATCCCTCGTGTGAGGCCGACCGAGGATTGAGAGCACAAAAGCATAGATGAGGACACCGCTGAAGGCCGACACGCCAAGCGCGGCGAGTCCATCGACCTTCCACTGGCCCAGAACGGTCCTGAGACCCACGACAAGCATCGCCATGACGACGCCCGACGCGACGGGCGGTGCTAAGGCCTGCATCAATAGGCGCGGGCGCAACGATCCATGAATATAGGCTTGGCGCAACACAAGCGGGGCCAGCAGGTACGCCCGAGCGACGTAAGCGATGGCGACGGCGAGAGGTCCAGCCGGTGCGGCCGCGAAAGCGAACAGCATCCCCGTCAGCGCTTGCACAGTCGTATAGGATAGGACCTTTCCGCTTCGTCCCTGAGCGAGCAGGAGCGGAGTCGTCACCAGCGAGATGATCAGCGCAACATAGTGGAAGCAGAGAACGGACAAGATCGGGGCTGCTGCCGCGCCATTGGTCGAAAGAAGGATCGGCAGCAGGATGTCCGCGGTTGCGGCCAGACCCAGGTACAAGGGTGATAGTATCGTCGCTGTCAGGCTCGAGATCCTGATCACCGCCGCGAGCTGGTGATTGAGGTCGGCGCGACTGCTCGAGAGCAAAGGCAAGGCGGTCTGCCGAACGGGCTCTGCGAAAACCGCATTGATCAAGGCGATAAGACGTTGCGCCACCGCGTATGCGCCGGCTGCGCTGTTCCCCGCGAGTGCGCCTAACGCAATTTGGGAGACAGGCCCGATCGAGCCCGAGGCAAGGCTGGACAACGCCACGCGAACCGCTGGGCCTGCGATGAGATGAAGGTCATTATTCCTGGGCCGCCTCAATCGAACAGGCGCCATGAGAATCGAAAGGGCCGATGAGATGACGGCCGCCGCAATGTTGAAGGCGACCAAGCCAGCCGCCCCAAATCCAAGTCCCAGCGCGCCTAGACTCACGGCAGCCGACACACTCAGCGCCGTGATCGTCCTGAGCGCGATCCCCCGAAATCGAAGCGATCGACGGAGTTCTCCGTCGGGCACGATCCCCAGGCACTCAACAAGCGGCAGCACCGACAAGGCGACCAGGTAAGCGGCGGACGATTGTTCTGAATCGAGGCCGTAGAGAGCAAGGCCAAGCGCTCCAAGCGTCGCGGAGCCAGCCAAGCCGAAGCAGACCGAGACCACCACCGCTGCAGTCCGGAACTCAGGATCGCTCCTCGGCGAGGTTATCACCGTCTCGAGGACCCCTGCCCTGACGAACGTCAGGGCGAGCTGGGCGAACGCAAAGGCGACACTATAGGCGCCAATCTCGGCGATGCCGAGCGCTCGCGTGTAGATTAGAAAAACGCCGGTCTGAATCCCGATACGGGCTGCTTGCAGTATGACGGACCAAGCGCCCGCCCGGATTGAAGGCGTTCGTAGCATTCACCCTGGTCCCCCAATACGCCTTCGATGTTTTCGCGATACCGCGAAGCCGCGTCGCCACTCAGGGTCTATGCGTCACCTACGCTCGTAGAGCTTCACCAACGTCATTCCACATCGCCAGCGTTTGTTCACGAAGGTCTTTCGCCTTTTCCAGAAGGGCGAGGCGAACGCGTTGACGCTCGCCGTCAGCAGCCAGACGCGCGACCTGCGCCAACAGCCTTGCATGTTCTGAGACCGAAAAGCTGTATTCAGGAACGTCGTAATCTCGCATCAGCTCGTCGTACTTGTGGCTCCAGCCAAGGGCTAAGGTCGGCGCCCCGCTTGCGAGTGAGGCAACGAGGGCGTGAAAGCGAGATCCGACGACCAATTCGGCCTGCGACAACCAGCCCTTAAGAACTTGGGGATCTCGATGGCTGATCCGTCCGATGCTGACGTCGCGAGCCTGCCGCAGGACGGCGTCAGCCAGCTCGCCGTCGCCGATCGCGTCGTGAACCATCATCATAGGGCGGAACCCGTTGTCTCGGGCGGTCGCGGCCACAGAGCACAGCAGCTTCACGTATTTCTGGCCGGTCCCGGCATCGGTCTTGTCGATCATCCGAGCATTCGGCACGATGAGAACTGAACGCGGGGGGAGATGGGGCGACACAAACCTTGGAGGAACAAGGTTTGTGAAGTCTGGCGACATGCGGATTTGCGGGAGGTCGCCGGCCGCCGATACAAGATGTTCGTATGAAGTGGGATCTCTCGCAAACACCAAGCGGCTGGATTCGACGATGGTCTTTATAGCGGTTTTCGTCTTTTCTCGCCGGAACGGTCCAAAGGCCTGAGGCAAGAAGATGAGAGGGTGACCCAATGCGGTCGCGTCCGCCGCCTTCTTCGCTTGTTCGAGCAGGCTCCGGTCGCCCCACTGGTCCGAATAGCGAAACCCGGAAGCGTCGATGATGGCCGTCACGTCAGACCGCAGAACAAGAGAGTGTTGGGCTCGATAGGTTCTGGGGATCGCCTTGCCAGCAGCAGACAGGAGCAGTCTGGCGCTCGGGTTGGCTCGATGCAATGAGAGTAGGTGCGCAAGTCCAAGCTCATTGCGTTGCGAGAACGTCCCAATGCGAAACGGGACGGCGAGGCGAACGTCCGGAGCGTGCGTCCGGAGCGCTTCGACCGTCGCCCTCATCATCAGTTCCGCACCCTTATTGACGAAGTTGACTCCTTGAAGCTCAGCGACCCTCAAGATTGTACCTCCGCAAGGTCGCCAGCTCCTTCTTCGACGAATAGGGGACCGAGCACTCTTCGGAAGCATATCCGACGGCGATCAACATCATCGGCCTGAGGTGCTTGGGCGGGTTTCCCAGAAACGAGCGCATCTTCCGTTCACGGACGTCAGAGTCGCCCCAGTTGATGGGGCAGGTGCTTAGGCCGAGGGTCTCTGCAGCTAACATCAATGACATGGATGCGAGCGCCCCATCGATGTAGATCAGGTGTCGGTCTCGTTCGTCGGCGTAAGCTGAGAGGTCGCCGACGACGATGATGAGAACGGGAATCTGCTCGGCAAAGCCTCCTGTGCCCCCTGCAAGTCTGGCTGCAGCTCGGGCCAGCTTGGGGTCGTCCAAGATCTCGAAGCGGAAGGGCTGCCTGTTGCACGCGCTTGGGGCGAGGCGGGCGACCTCGATCATGCCGTCGATCTTCTCCCTCTCGACGGGTTGATCGGCGAAAAATCGCACGGAGCGGCGTCGCTGCGCGAGCCGAACAAATTGATCGTAAGTTATCGCTGACTCTGGTCTCTCCTGCGAGTGATAGGGCACTTTCAGCGCCCTCGGCAGGACATCGGATTGACCTTGAGATCGCGTCAGTCCCGCGATCAGCTCAAATTGAGCGCGTGCGTGGGCGACGGCAGGTTGGGCGGCGCAGCACTCGAAATAGGCCGTCAGCACGTCCCGAGCCCAGACCAGCTCGTTATCGGGTTCACAGCCCCCGTCCAAGCCAGTGACACGCCGCCCGTAGAGCGCCACGGTGTCGTCGATGTAGTCGGCCGCGAAAAGCTCGCGACGCGGCCGCATTATCAGTCCCTTCTCAAGCCGGTGGATATTTCGCCTAAGCCCCGGGCTCGAGGACGTGCCTCGTGGAGCGCTGGAGCGGTGCTGCAAGCGCCCCTGCAAGACGGCCTGATTTTCGCGCCGAAAGCTCGGATCAAGAACATAGTAGGCGGCGGAACCGAAGCTCGATGAAGCGGCTCCTCGTATCAGGACGTGCTTCAGGAACTCGACGATCCGTCGAGCCTGGCGGCGTGACCGATGGTAGATGGCGAAATAGCGAGTGCCCTGAAGTTTCCGTTTGGCGACGCGAAACCACGCCGGCCGCGCGCCCGGAGCTAGGCCGATGTCGTCTTCAGTCATCAGCATAGCACGTACCGTCTCGCCGCGGTCTGTGGAATCGTGTGCCCCGGTCGATCTAGGCCTCGGGCGGTTTCAACTCCGATAAGGCGCGGCGCCTGCCGCGAGGACGGGCTCGATCCGCGCTGCAGTCGCCGCGGTCCGCGTGCGGTTCTCCGTCCTTCATGAAGCCTGGCGTCCCGAGGCCGCCTCGAACGCCTCGAAGATGATGTCCTCGTCGCGGCGCGTCGGTTCCCAGCCGAACGTCGAGGTGGTCAGTGAGGTGTCTAGAACGTAGTCGAGATCGGCGATCTCGTATTGTTCAGGGTAAAGAAGTGTCAGGCCCACCAGATCGAGGAAGCTCAATGTCGCCTTGACGGCGCTGCCCGGGGTGGGGATCAGCATCGACCTTGATCCCGCCCGAGCGATCAGAGCGGCCAGCAGATCGCGGACCATCGGCGGATCTTTCGATCCAAGATTGAAGGCGCCTCGGGGGCAATCGAGATCGGCCGCTCGAAGCGCGGCAGCGGCGCAGTCTTCGACCGCGATCATCTGATAGCGATTGCGGCCCGATCCGATCATGGGAACCGGCAACCCCCGAGCGATCAGAGCAAACAATTTCGACAGAATGCCCAGGCGACCGCGCCCCGAGATCAAGCGCGGCCTAAAAATCGTTGCTGATAGTCCAAACTCCTTGGCGCCTCGCCGCAGCAACGCCTCCGCCTCCAGCTTGCTGCGCCCGTACGGACCGACGGGCGATTGCGGGTGGTCGACGGGCACCGGGGTTTGCTTGGGCCGACCGTAGGACATGTCGGTGGAGAAGAAGATCAGCCGAGCAGCGCCGCGGGCCTGCATCTCTTCGAGGAGGCGCTGAGTTCCGTGGACATTGACGTCCGCGAACCATTGGTCTCGTTCGTCAGCGGGTACGCCGCCGTGAAACTGTCGAGCCGCAAGGTGGTGGACGACGTCGCTCGCTTCGAGTCGGAGGCGAGCCAGTGCGGACCGGTCGCGAATGTCACCTTTTACGAACTGTACGCTGCCGTCGGCGGGGGCGTTCACATCGAAAACGGTAACGTCCTCGCCGCGTGAGGTCAGCTGCTGGATGAGCCGAGACCCCACAAAACCCGCGCCACCCGTCACGATGTGCCGAGACACTCAGGCGCTCCGTGCGACGAGAACGACGCCGCCGCAGATCAGGGCGATGCCGATCACCCGAGCGACCCCCACCGACTCGCCCAAAAACATGAATCCGAGAACGGCGGCGATGATGTATCCGATCGAGAGCATCGGATAGGCGATGCTCACCTGGACGCGCGCCAAGACGACCAGCCAAAGCCCGATGCTGGCGGCATAGCAGGCCATGCCCGCCAGCAGCCAGACGTTGCCTGCGAGCGCCAGACCCAGATGCAGCGGCTGACTCACCGGCGGCAGGCTGCTGGCCGTCAGCATGGCCTTGCGCAGCACGACCTGAGCGAGGGCGTTCAGAGATACGCTGACGATGATGAGGACGAAGGTGGATAGGTTCATGACAGCACTAGAGCGTTGAAGAGAGCCAGAGAGCGCCGACAGCGGCGGCATGCCCCCAGCTCACCTTGTCTTTGAGAGCGAACACGACCGGATCATCCTGGAGCTCACCTCGATGCGCCCTCAGCCATATACGCAGAATCCAGGCCGCGAGAACGATCGGGATAAGGAACAGTGGCTCGATGCGTTCGTAGACGTTGAGCATCGGAGCCTCCAGCTGCAGGTATAGGACCATCACCACCACGGCCGTGACGCCGGTTGCAATCCCCAGCGAGGTGGTCAGCAGCGTGTCCCCCGCAACATAACCTCGTCCGACCACGGTGCGACCTTCCGATTGCGCCCGGGCCAGCTCGCCGTTGCGCTTCGCCAGGGCCAAGGATGTGAAGAGCACGAAAGTGAAGGTGCTTAGCCAGAGCGAGATCGGAGCATCGGCGAGGAACATGCCGGCGATCACCCGTATGGTGAAAAGACCCCCTATCGTCAGAACATCGATCAACGGCTGGCTCTTGAGACTGAAGGAATAAAGCAGGGTGGTGACCACATAAGCCGACGTGATCCAACCAAAGCCGGGATGGAGAACAAAGCTGGCGATCAAACCGAACATCATCAGCAGCAAGGCGACGGGAGCGGCCACCCGGATGTGGATGTCGCCCGCAGCGAGCGCCCTGTGACGCTTGTGAGGATGAAGTCGGTCAGCGGCCAAGTCGCTGAGGTCGTTCACCAAGTAGGTCGCCGAAGCCACGAGGCTGAACAGCAGCAGACCAATCAAGGTTCTTACGGCGACCGCGGGATCCAGAAACTGCTGGGACAAGATCAGCGGCACAAGCATCACGCCGTTCTTCACCCATTGGTGCAGCCGAAGCGCTTTCAGCCAGGCGCCAGCGCCAAGCTTCGGGCGAGCGTACTCCGCATGCACCGTTAGTTTCTCTTGCTCCAAACGGCGACGCAGTCCCGAGCTTGGGTTCACCACGTGCACCTCTCGGGCCTTGCGCCAGATGTGAAGGTCGGCTTGGCAATCCCCGACATAATCGAAGGGTCCGTCAAAGCGCTCCGCCAGAGCTGACCCCTTGCGGGCGCCTTTCAGATTCTCGCGCCCGTCGCTTCCGCGCGCGCTGTCGAAAACGCCCAGATGGTCGGCGACCGCCTGCGCCACTCCCTGGTCGGCCGCCGTCACCAGATGCACCGGAGAGCCAGCGGCCTTTCGGTCGGCGATATAAGCGAGCACGGCTTCATTGTAGGGCAGGCTCGCCACGTCCAACACAGCGGCACCGGCCACAGCCCGCTTGAAAGAGGCCCGCCCGCCTAGCAGGGCCAGGAGAACGGCAGGCAGCCGCCAGGGAGTCTTGAAGGCGATGGAGAGGATTTGCTCCAAAAGCGTGTCGGTGCGGACGAGCGTGTCGTCTAGATCAATCACCAACGGGATAGGGGGGGCGGCCACTAGAGACCCCCGAGGCGCGATCGGGGCGCAACACCCGACCGCTCGACGATCCAGGCGCGGATCGCGAACGACGCCAGAACCGTCCAGCCCACGAAGGCCAAGCTGAGATTGCGCAGCTCGGCTTGGAAGGCGAGCGCCAGGAAGAGAGGCAGGTTGATCATCAAGGCCAGGGTGACATGACCGCGGACGCTTTTGGGCGCGTCGCGCCATCCTGCGACGCCCAGCAGGAAGAGAAGGGCGACCACCGGTAAGCTGTACGCCCGGAAAAGCAGGACGCCGTACGTCTCTTCCAACGACAATAAGTTTCGGGGATTGCTGTAGAAACGCAGATTGTCCCAGAGGTGAAACTCAGCCGGAACGCCCGGATTGCCGGCATACCTCTGCCGGATGAACATATACACTAGACCAGCGGCCATCAGGCAGCCGCTCAGCGCGAGAAAGCTTTTTGCTGGGCCGCGCTTGGCGGCAAGCAATGGAAAAAGAGTCGGCAAGAAGAAGATCATCGTCTCCTTGGCCAACGTGCCTAGCAACGCGGCGATCACGATCGGTGTTATGAGCCCGCACGATGCGGCGTAAGCTGCGGCCGAGAAGAAAAACACCTCGGAGAAGTCATAGAAGTAGCCGCCCTGGCTCTGCAGTATGGGCAACAGAAGGGCGAACACGACGGCCGCACCCGCCCCGGCCGCCAGGCCGACGTACCTCGCGCACAAGGCCGCCAGCAGCAGGATCGCCGCCAGCCATTGCGCGAAGGTGAGATAGTAAAGGACATTGTAGCGCCAGAATGCGTGAGGCGGCGTCTTGAGGTCGATGTCGGGGCCGATCGCCGACTTCGGATAGATCCATTCCGCGCGCTTGGCCGCCTTCATCTTGAGGCCCTCTGGCGTGACGTCAGCGATCGCATCCGCCACGAGGAGGTTGAGCTGGCGATAGACGAAGGGCCGGTGAGCCTCGCCGGCCCACATCACTTCGACACCGTTTCGATAATGGCCGTCCCGAAAGGCCCACTTGTCGTAGAAACCGTTGAACGAGGCGGCGGCCGCCCAGCTCAGGATCAGCGCGTACGCGAAGAGCTCAGCCAGGCGACGCCAGACAGGCGCCCTCTCGCTCTCCTGCTTCATGACTCCCCCAGCCCCGGTCGGCGCGACACCGGCCGACATACGTGATCAATGCGAGTTCATCGAGCCCGCACCGTCGCGCGTACACAATCGGCACAGGACCGCCGGCCCGATATAGCTCCTTGCCCTCGCCAGCGGCGACCTGCAGGACCGGCGCCACTCCGCTGGGAGTACGACCAAGGCCGCGTGAGCTCTGAATTCGGAGGGGCGCCTTGGAGACCCGCACGTGGACCAGACCCTCTCGAAGCAATCGAGGGGCGCGACGGCTGCGTCCCCAGCAATGGCATCGTGACACCGGGCCTTCATTCTGAAAGGACCTCACCGATGACGATGACGCGGAACGAGGCCCTGGCGACAATCCTGGCGGGCCTGCCGGCGCTCTTTATGCGCGGCGGCGTTCCTCAGAGCGCTCCGGCGTCACCGCCCGGCCCTGGGCGCCCCACCTCGGCCGGTTGGCGCGATCCGCTCGCCAATACGCCGCCCGACGGGCAGGTGTACGAGCGGCGCACGGTGTACGTACCGCCTGACTATGTCGGGCGCGTGACCGCGCCGGTGGTTTTGAAGAAACCGCTCAATCGGCAACTCGTGTTCGATTTGGCGACTCGAGACGGCAGCGCGCGGGCTGGGCAGGAGTATGAGGCGTACGAAGAGCGCGGCGCCGCCATCTTGCCAGGCGCCCAGGTCAAGCTGATCGAGCTCAACATCCTCCGGCCGCTGGGCGACAAGACCTTCACGCTGGTCGTCGGCTGGCCCTACAACCACCCGCCGCCGGCCGGCCACCACGTCATGATCAAGGGCGGGAAGGACCTGAACCCACATCCGGCGCCGGCGCCGGTCGCCTTTCCTCCGGCAAAGGCCAGGGCCGGACGCAGGCTGGCGTGGTCGTCCGACTTCCGCGAGCCCGTGGTCCCCACAGCGGAGCCGGGCAAGTGGCGCTCTCGTTTTCCCTGGCACCGGTGGCAGGAGAGCAACGGAGAACTTGGGCCCAACGCCGATCCGCTCACCGATGACGGCGTCGAGACCCACCCGATCCGAAACGGGTTGAGGGTGCTCCGGGCGCATCGAGCGAAGGTGCTCGAGAAGGGCCGGCCCTTCGACTACGCCGCAGCCCTCATGCAGTCCTCCGACCTGTTCACGGGCCGATACGGCTACATCGAACTCGAAGCGAAGATCGATCGGAGGCAGGGGACCATACCGGCGTTCTGGATGCTGCAGGACGAGCGGACGCTGAACGGCGCTCCGAACTGGCCGCCTGAGGTTGACATCTTCGAAGTCGGGCTCGGCGATGATCCCCGCCTCGCTTCCACGATTCACTACGTCCGACCTGACGGGGTCAAAGCCCACGAAGGAACGCGCTTCGCGCGGACGGTCGATGACGGCGTCTTTCATCGTTACGGGCTTGATTGGACCCCTGAATGGCTGATCACTCTATTGGACGGGAAGGAGATCCATCGGCGCCCCAACATCTTCCATGTCCCTATGTACCTGATCGTCAATGTGGCGGTCGGGGGGCTCGCTCCCGCGCCTCGGAACGTTGACGCCGGATGGGAGAGCACGATGACGTTGAAGCGCGTCGAGTGGTGGCGCTGACGAGCGCAGCGGCCTCGAACGCCTTGGCTCATGACGACGCAGCTGGATCAGGATCATATCCCGCCGACGAGCGGCGACCGATGATGCTGCTAACCGATTTGTCTTGACCCGGTTCGCACCGGCGTCGCTGCGACCGCACCCGCCTCAAAACTGTCGTGGCTTGGCGCAGGTCTGCCGATGATCTGGTGTCGAGAGACGCTTCGACGGACGGCCATCGTGGCCGACAAGCGGCTGACGCTTCCTGAGATCCCGGCGACATGACTTCGTCTAGGTCCCGCGCGCACGGCTAAGCTTGGCGCTGATGCTCGAGCTGCTGCTGCGGCTCAGCATCGTTCAAGCCCTCAGGGCTCTAAACGTCGCTGACAGCAGGCCCGCGCGCGCCGTAACTGGGAAGCGGGTTAGTTGAAGCCGGTTGCGCCGACGCCGTGCCCGGCGGTTCGCCTCCCACCCTGCACAGACCCTCTTCGACATACTCCCTGATCAGGGCGGAACGGGACCGTCCCGTCTGTGCCACCTCCTTGGCCAAGGCGGCGATCAAGCCCTCCGACAACCGGATGGTGACGATCGGTTCGCGACCCGTCGCAGGCCGTCCTCGTCGTTTCGCTGCAACCGCGTTCGGCATGGCCGGCCCTGATACCAAGAAGCGGCACGATGAAGAAGGGCGCCAGCGGCTCGGTTCAGAGCCCTCAAGCCCGGAGCGGGAAGCGGGCGGAATGGGCGAAACTTCATAGGGCGGCCGGGAGCGCCCGCACGGGTATCTGGCCAGGCGGCTTGAAGCTTCCGCTCTCGTAGACGGCTGTGCATCCCGCTCAACTCGAGGGGAGCAACAGTCCGGAGCCGGCCCCCTACGCCAGCCGCCTTCAAGCCGGCGGCGCTCGGAGCCGGAGGAGAATCGGTCAAGACGTGGGAAGGGGGCGGGTCACACTTCTGATCTACATCCTGCGACCATAGAGGCCTTCCAGCTACGGCCGGTTCGCAGTGACAAGTGGCCGAGGACAACGATCTGGTGAGCGAGCCGACACCTCTGACCCGCACGGCGGCCCTGGTGCTTGGGGCGAGCGGCTTCATCGGCACGCGCCTCGTGGCCTTCCTCGTAGCGCAAGGCCGTGCCGTCCGGGCCGTCGACCTCGTCCCACCGCGTCGCAAGTTGGCGGGCGTCGTCTACGAGACGCTGGACGTGCGCGAGCCGCTGCCCGTCGCCCTAGGCCAGGACATCTCGGTGATCTACAATTTGGCGGCCGTGCACCGGACGCCCGGTCACCCGCGCGAAGCCTACTACGAAACCAACGTGCTCGGCGCCTTGAACATCACCCAGCTCGCCGACGACGCCGCGGTTCCGACGATCCTCTTCACCAGCTCCATCTCTGTATACGGGTCCTCCGAGAACCTGCTTACGGAGACCTCTCCACTGCAGCCCAGCAGCGATTACGGCCGGTCCAAGCTGATGGCCGAGCGAGTTCATGAGTCTTGGCGGAAGGCGGGGCGCGACCGAAGGCTGGTCGTCGTTCGACCCGGTGTGGTGTTCGGGCCTGGCGAGAGGGGCAATTACACGAATTTGGCCGGTGCGCTTCGCCGCGGCGTCTTCGTCTATCCAGGACGCAAGGACGCGATCAAGAGCGGCGGATCGGTGGACGAGCTATTGCGGACCTTCGACTTCGCCCTAAGCCGGCCTGAGCCGCACGTCCTCTACAACTTCGCCTACCCCCAGCTCAGCACGACAGAAGACATCGTGACCGCCTTTGGTGCGGTTACAGGCAAGCGCGCACGACCCCCTGTCGCGCCCACCTCAGTGATGCTCGCGGCGGCGGCCGGTTTCGAGGCGGCGAACCGCCTGGGCCTGAAGAACCCCATACACCGCGAGCGGATCCTGAAGCTTGTCAACTCCACCAAGGTCGCGCCCGCTTGGCTGATCGACAGCGGCTACCGCTTTGAGACCGATCTTTCAGCCGCGTTACGCGCCTGGCGCGACGAAACGAACGGTCGCTTCGTTTAAGACAGCTCTGATCAGGCAGGGCGGACTGGCGCGAGCGATGGCGAGACTGTGGACTTGGCTGTTCCGAGGGACGTTCCTCGCGGTGCTCGCTCTGGCGTTCGCTGGAGCAGTCGACGCCGATGAGCGCGTGGCGATGTTCAGGGTGGGCCCGGATCAAGTCAATCACGCCGTTCTAGCGTATGCGCTGACGCTGTTCTGCGTCGCGAGCTTCCGCCGGGCTAAGCCCTGGATCATCAGCTTGGCCGTCATGAGCGTGGGCGTGAGTTTGGAGCTCATTCAGGGCGCGGGCTGGTTTGCGGGCGACGCGCAGCTTGGCGACCTGCTCGCCGATGTTGTCGGCGTGGTTGCGGCCCTGCTTCCGCTCGCGGTCGGCCGCGCCCAGGGCCGAGTGAACGAGGGCGAGCGGCTCCGCCCCTCGCTCACCGCACCGGGATCTTGAACGCGGGGCCGATCGCAGGCGCCGGTGACGATTCTGGTTCGTGAGATCAGCGTCGGTTGAGATCAGCCATCAAAGCCTGCGGCGTCAGTGCTCTGGCCTCCCGCCACGCTCGTCATGCTCCTTTGGGATGATGCGCGGATGAGGGGCGATCATCGTGGGATGACCCGCAGCTTGCCACGGCGCGATGGTCGGCGAGGGCCGCCTTGTGAAATCGTGAGGTCAGGTCCGGCGGAGTCAGTTCAGCCCTTACGCAAGCCGCTAAGCGAGAGCATAGTCGAACCTGCAACGGGTTCGGGGGCGATCCTGTGTTCGGACACATGTTCAGCGAGCTGAAGCGCCGGAAGGTCGTGCGGGTCGCTGGTGTCTACACGGTGACCGCTTGGGGCTTGTTCCAGGTCGCCAAGACGGTGCTTGAAGTTCTAAGCTTCCCGCGTTGGACCTCTTCGCTTGTCTTGCTCCTGCTCGTCGCGGGCTTGCCGTTCGCCCTCATTATGGCTTGGGCTTTCGAGCGAGGTCCTGACGGCCACCTCCGCCCGACCGTCGCCCTGCAGGCGGACCAGCCTCGCCCCAAGGTGGCTTGGTCCGACCTGGCCTTGCTCCTGCTCACAGCAGGCGTGTTGCTCGTCAGCGGCCTGCAAGTGGCGGGCGTGGTCCGCGGCCCCTCGGCAGGCGACCGCAGCGCGCCGTCTAGCGCCCGATCCGTGGCCGTTCTTCCGTTCGCAAGCTTCAGCGCCGATCCCGATGCGGCGTTCTTCTCCGACGGCCTGACCGAGGAGATCATCAACAGCCTGGCGCAGACACCAGACCTGAAGGTCGCTGGACGAACGTCGGCCTTCTATTTCAAGGGTAAGAACGAGGACATCCGCGAGATCGGCAAGCGGCTAGGCGTCGCCCACGTCGTTGAAGGGAGCGTTCGGCGCGACCGAGACCGGCTGCGCGTGACAGCCCAGCTCATCAAGGTCTCCGACGGCTTCCACCTTTGGTCGCAGACTTACGACCGGCGGATGGACGACGCGTTCGGCATCCAGACTGAGATAGCCGAGGCGGTCGCCCAGGCGCTCCAGAGCGAACTGACGCCTCGCTCTAAGCGGCGCGGCGCGCGCGATCCCGACGCCTATCAGCTTGAAGTGACCGCGCTGGCCTACCTGCGGCACTGGGGACTGGAAGAGCTCCAGACCGCGCGCTCTCGATTCGATCAACTGCGGCGGCTCGAGCCTCACAACGCCGATGCTTACGCGGGCTTCGCCACCGCCACAGTGATGTTGATGCAGAACTACGCCGCAATCGATTTCGAACGTGGCCGCGAGCAGGCCCAGGCCGCTGTCGCGAGGGCTTTGGAGCTCAATCCGGAGTCGGCCCGAGCGCACACGGCGGACGGGTTCCTCAACTACATCATCGCCTTTCGCGGTGGGGAGGAACGGCACAATCGGCGGGCGGAAATGGCCTTCCGCAAGGCCCTCGCGATCAATCCTCGCGACCCGGATGCGCTCGTGTTGTACGGTAACTTTCTGTCCCAGCAGGGCCGAACGCGCGAGTCGCTCGCCCATCTGCGTCATGCCCTGCAAATCGATCCACTGAACCGGGTGGCGCAGACCGTTTATGCCGCCGTCTTGAGTCGGAGCGGCGATATCCACGGCGCTGAGGCGCAGTACCGAGCCACGCTCGAGCTGTACCCGGATTTCGTGGATGCGCGGACTCACCTCGGCGAGTTGCTGATGGAGACGGGCCGGCTGGCCCAGGCTGAGCCTTGGCTTAGGTCGGCGGCCGCTCCGCTAGGTGATCCTGCGGCGATGCTTCCGCTCATACAGCTCTATACCAACCTGGGCTTAGACGAGGACGCGTCAGCGGGCCTGCGCCAGATGGCCAACACGCCGCTCGGCGCTGCGGTCGCTCAAGCCATCCCTCTGGTCAGGCGCGGAGACTACCGGGCTTTGGTCCGGCTCGCGGACGCGCAGATCGAGCGATCGAACGATCCATTCTGGCGTCAGGTGGCGGGCTCGGGAGCTCTGCTTTCGGGGGACGCCGTCCGCGCCCATAAGGAACTGGCGTTCACCTCGCCGGCTTTGTTCCTGCCCGAACCGGCGGTGACGCTGGATCGCCTGTCCGAGGCGCTGGCGGCGGCGCACATCGCGCAGGCTGAAGGCGATAGCGCACAAGCCAAGCGGCTCCTCCGCCGAGTGCTCCAAGTGGCGGCACCGCGGATCGGGCTGCACGACGGCTCCAAAAACCGCATTGTCCGGGTCAGGGCCTACGCGCAGCTGGGTGACCACGATCGAGCCGTCGCTGAGCTTCGCGCGGCCGTCGACGCCGGTTACCGTACGCTCTGGGACGTCGATTACATCCGGCTGGAGCACTATCCGGGCATGGCGGCTCTGTCGGCGGACCCTCGGTTCAAGGCCGCCATCGCGGAGATCGAGGCGGACTTGCGCAGACAGCGAGACGATGTGCTCGCCTCGCGGCGATGACGGCGGCAGGCGCCCCCGACCGGTTCTTACCCTTAGGAGCCGCGGTCAGCGACGCTCGGAACAGCTAGCGCACAAGCTCGGTGCACGCCCGGCGCGAGCCGGGCGAGGGTCAGAAATAGCGTTCGCGGATGCGGATGGTGTCGCCGGGAGCGACAGCGGTGGACGTGGTCAGCGGGTATTCTCGCTCCACAGTCTCACCAGCCCGCTTGATGAAGACTCGTCGACCGTCCGCGCGGTATGTGAAGCCTTCCGCCCGCGCCACCGCGTTGACCACGGTCAGGCCGGCTACGTAAGGGTATTCGCCAGGCTTGTTCACCTCGCCCAGAATGTAGAAGGGACGGAAGTTCAAGACCTCGGCGCTAACCTGCGGATTGCGCAGGTACTCCGGCGAGAGGCGGTCGACGATCTCCTCTTGCAGCTGAGTGATTGTCAACCCTCCGGCCGTCACGTTGCCGATAAGGGGGAACGAGATTTGGCCCGCCGGATTGACCGTGTACTCGCGCGACAGCGACTCTTCGCCGAACACCACGATGCGGAGCTTGTCGCCCGACCCCAAGACGTAGTCTGGGATCTTCGCGCTCACGCCCATGTCTCCCGCCGCCAGCACCGGGCCGCCCGTCGGCGTCAGTCCTTGCGCGCAGCCCCCCAGAACCAGCTGAAGAGCTAAGACAAATGTCAGAAAAAGTGCGCGCATCCGGGCTCCATGCGGCTGAGCGGACCCGCCGCCTCCTACAGCAAATTCGCCCTCTAGGCGCAACCACCTGCCGAAGCGTCAAGACCGTCCGACAAAATGCCCGTCGCCTCTGCACCGCGCGCCCGGGCCGGGACCGGCGAACGGCATCCTCAGAACGGCATGGACCATCCTGGAAACGCGCGGCGCAAGCATAGCCTTCTCGAAGTCAGGTTGGCGCGTGCTGCGCGATAGCCCCGTGTCTGCTACGCTTGGACAGCGCAACCCGCGCTGGCGGCATCGTCATGCGTGCCCGTATGCTTGCGCCTGCCATGGTCGCGCTGCTGCTCGCCGGCTGCGGACAGTCCGACACGCGGAGTGAGACCGCTGGGGGCGCGAGCGCCTCGTCCGTCGTCGCCGACGCGGAGGCGAAGGCGGCCGCGATCCAGGCGCAGACGGGCGGCGCGGCGACCCAGTCCGCTGTTCCCAAACGCCGGGACGGCTGGTGGGAGCTCGCCAGCTACACCGCGGACTGCGAGCCGATGGCTCGCCAGAATATGTGCGTGGGGGCCGGCTCCGAGGAGGGATTCTCCGTATTCGATCAGGTGAACGCCGTGGGCTGCGAGAACGCCCGTTACGAGCGCGCGGGGCCGGGCTGGAATTTCGAGCTCAGCTGCGAGCTTATGGGCATGAAAACCGCCTCGAAGGGACGGATCACCGGCGACTTCAGCCGGAGCTTCCGGGTGGACCAGACCGTGACCACCGATGGTTCGACACGAACCGGCTCGATTCGCGGCGTGCACAAAGGCTCTTGCCCGGCGCCGTTCAAGGCGGGAGATCTGGTCTCAAACGGCGCGGTCATCATGAACGTGGCCGGGTAGCTGCCAGCCCTGCCCCTCGACGGTGTGGAGAGCAGACTTCGAACGGACCCCCGTCTTAGGCGAGGCGCATGGGTGCGGGCGGCCCGAAGCCCGTGTCAGTACTTGAATTCGCCGGAGTGCGCGTGCGCTCGATGGGATCTGTGTCGAGCTGAATGCTGGCGATCGCGCCGCAGAGGTGTTCTGGATGGTGAGCCCTAGGGTTGAGCGTCAGTTTTCGTGATCCGACCTGCGGGCTTAGAGCCCGTAACGCCTCAGGTACGGAAACGCCTCCAGGCTTTCTGGCCACGGCTCGCCCTCGATGACAGCAGACAAGCCCCAGGTGCTTTCCCCATCCATGGCGACGACGTTCAGGTCTCCTGCGATCGCTCCTCTCAGCCTCGCCGCCGGCTTGCTGAACGTGTGCGTCACGAACGGAGCCCAGAACCAAAAGAGGCGGTACCCTGCCGCTCGCAACGCGGCCATGCTCCGGCGGCCGGGGTCCGGATTCCTGCGGGTCACCTCGAAGAGCCAAGTCGGACGGACCTCTTCGATCAGCCGCTTGGCGCCGGCAAGCACCTCCGGCTCGTAGCCTTCCACATCGATCTTCACGAACCGCGTGTCTTCCGTCGCGATCTCGTCGAGGGAACAGACCCTTACGGTCTCCATCACCCCTTCGGGCTGGATCAGGCTCAAGCCTCCGAAGTTCCCGCGCTTGTTCAATGGGGGTGTCGGAAATTGAACAAGCCCAGACTGCGGCCCCATAGCCGCATGAATGACGTCAACGTTGTGCAGCTGGTTGTTGATGGCGTTGGCGGCGAGCACGCCGGCGAGACCCCGATGACCCTCGACAGCAATCACCCTACGACGCGGATGCTTTGCGGCGACGGGAAGCGCGATAGCCCCGATATTCGCCCCCACATCGATCAGGGTACCGTCGAGGTGCTCGGATATGAACTCGGCTTCGGGGCGGGCGAACTCGCCATACGAGCGCAAAGACCCGCCGATGTTGCTGTCGCCTTGAGGGAACAGAAAGGTGAGTCCGTAGGCGCGGGTCACATCCAGCATCGCAGCTGATTAGGCCAGAAGCGGCGTGGACCAAAATCTCAGCGAGACGGCTCCGTAGAGCTCCGCTGACCGGGCCCGCGGCCGGCGGCATGGCTCGCCCGACCGCCTGCGCGAGTGCGTCCGCCGGGACTCCGCGTCGTTCGCCAGCTCGAGCGTCCGCGCTCGTACACTGGCCTTTGGCCAGACCGAGGTTGATCTCGTAAAATGTTTGACCCGCTTTCTCCGTCATCGACGCCTCTTGTTCTGTAAGGGGCGGCGATGGGTCGGCCCCGGGGGGACCGCCCTAGAACAGGTCGAAAGATGAGGTCGCCATGTCTTCGAAGTTCGCAGTGATCGCCGCTGGTCTGGCCCTCGCAGGCGCGGGCGGCGCCCAGGCGCAGGACATCACCGCCATGTTCAACGCTCAGGTCGCGCAGCAGCGCGCCCAGGAGCAGGCGGTCATCGGCGGGTTCGTCAACCAGAACATGAACAACCCGCAGATCGTTGCGGCCTGGCGGCGCAATCCGCGGGGCATGACTCTGCAGCAGTACGCCTACGCTTACGCCGCCACGGGCGGGTTCACGCCCCAAGGCTACGCCAACTACGGCGCCGCGAGCGGACAGATCAACGCGCGCAATCAGGCCGCCTGGCAGAGCTATCAGCAAGGCGTTCAGAACTACCGTAACGCCTACAACGGCTATACGGGCGGCTTCTCAGCCAACCAGCAAGAGGCGGGTCGAGGCCTCATGGGGCAGCAGTCCTATTACAACCCGGCTAACGGCCAGAATGTCTCATTGGGCTATATCCAGCCGGGCACGACCTGGAGCCAGGGCGGTTACACCTACCGGATGGCCCCAAATGGTCAGTACTACGCGACGACCGGTAACGGCTACTGGACGCCTGTGAACCCGTCTGGACGCTCGCCGCGCTAGGATCTACCCGGAGAACAAACGGCGCGCAGTTTAGGGTGCGCGCCGTTTTACTACGGAGCGCACCGTCGCCGCGTCGCAATCCGCGACAGCGAGGGCAAGAACGGCGGGCGCCGATCTCGGGGCAGCGCCGACGAACTCCATCAAGCCCAAGGCCGCGCCGCGGCCGCCGACGATCGAGGCGGCCGCAATGGCGGGAGGCTAGCGTCCTGCTCTGTCCGGCGCCCCTAGATCGTGACCGGCCAAACTTCGACCGGACCACCCTGGCCCTCCTCGAACACGCCGACCGTCAGCACGCCCGTGGCGTACGCGCCGGTGTCCAGATTTGTACGGTGAACCAGGAGTTCGGGGACCGCAATCCGCCGCTTGCCCGCCCACTGCGGCGTGTGACCGTGCACCACATGGATTGGAAAGGCCGACGAGGGGGCCGCGAGAAAACGTTCGCGGATCCACAAACGGGTCTCGTCAGCTTGAAGGTCGAGGGGAACGCCGGGCATCAGCCCGGCATGCACGAAAACGCGGCCGGGTTCGCTGAACAGGGTGGGAAGCGACTCCAACCATGCGATGTGCCGATCGGGAACTGCGTGAGACTCTCCGCCTGCCAGGGCGTAGGACGCCAGAGTCGCTTTTCCGCCGTTGGAGAGCCACATGCTCCATGCGGCGCTCGCCGGTGCGTGCAGCGCGGCGAGCATCATCGCTTCGTGATTGCCGCAAAGGCACACCGCCTCGCCATCCTCGGCGGCCCCGATCAGCCGCTCAACCACCCCGAAGCTGTCGGGCCCTCGATCGACATAGTCGCCTAAACAGACAATCCGCCGCGCCATGCGCGGTCGGTCAGCGCGTATCCGCGCCAAGGCCTTGTCCAGCAGGTCGAGACGACCGTGGATGTCTCCGATTGCGTATGTGCGGGTGGTCATCATGGGAGGCTCGGATACGCGATCGCGCGCGGCAACGCGGTCGAGAGCATCGGCGCAGAACCCGCCGAGCGCCGGACGGCCCCCGCGATCGACAGGTGTACAGTCCTCATGTTCGCCTCCGACCGCAGGCCCGCTCACCTACAGAGGCGTGCGCCCGCAACGAATGGGGTCAAGCAGGACAAAGGCGTCAGGCGCCGCCCCGGTCGAGGTGGGCTGGCTCAGCCCCGAAGTCTACATCGAGCGGTCGAGAGTGCTGACGTTCGACGTCGCGTCGTTGCCCCTATCAACGCAGCGGGCTATCACCTAAGCTCTGCTGGCCGCAGGGGTAAAGCGCCGCACCGCTCTCGGCAGCCCGGTTGAGGTGACCGGCAACCAGGGCCTGCCTTCGTATTCGGGCAGGCGGGCATCCCAATCGCGACGGTGAGGTGGCCGCTAGAGAGGTGGGAGTGCCACGATATCGTTTTCGCATATTCGGCGGCGACCGGGATCATCCGCTGACGATCGACCTTCCGGATGACGAAGCGGCTAAGAACACGGTCAAGCGACTGCTCGACGATCAGATTTTCAGCCAGCCGAGTCATGTGCTCAGGACCACTCCTCTGGCTGTCTCCGTCGAGAATGAGGGAGGCGAGGTGCTGGCCTCGCTCCTTGCAGGAGCTACGTCCAACCCGACAGCGTGAAGAGACCGCGGCGCCTCGCGAGGCGAGAGAAGCTCGCCGCCTGAGGGGGTTGGTCAATCCCGAGCCGGGCGCGGCGGGCCTTGAGTCTGAGCCGCGGCTGCCGAGGTCGAGCCGCGATCCTCCGCAGCCTGCCCACGCCCCGGGGCGGCCCTCCGGTTCCCCCGACCGGAAGGGCTGGACCACGGGTGATCGCCAGCCGGAAGCAGCCATGGGTCGCCGGCGGTGTCGCCATTCCAACTCAGTCGCCTCCCTCCCACCAGGCCGCGTGCTGGCGCCCTCATGGCGAGGGCTGCTGCACGGCGTGCGCAGCGCCGTTTTCTTCCCGTGTGGGGTTTTGAACGATCTACGCCCGCCTGTTTGGAGCGGGCGCGCTTACCAGGGTTCGCAGCTTGCCTGAGCGCCGACCCGAAACTTGCCGTCGCGAAGCTCCCGACCGTTGCTGCTGGCCATATGGCCTCCCCGGAAGGTGACCGTTTCGCCATTAGCGCTGTAGGAGCCGGCGTTGCTTCCATCAAGGTCCGTATATCGCCCGCCCGGCAACACCTTGAAGCCAAGCCCGATCATCGGCCGGCCGCCACTCCCATAACAGGCATACTCACCCACCTTCAGGCCAGCAACCTTAAGCGTGGGGGCTGCAGTGGGCGCGTTCGCTCTAGGCGCCGTGAACGCTCCGGGGCGTCTGATCCCCGCCGGGGAAGTGTCGTGCACGATGTAGCGTCCAGCCGCACGACTGAGTGCGGGGTAAGCCTCGCAGTCCACGCGCATCGCTGTGTGGTCAGTGGGCAACTCCGCCACAGTGCAAGGCACCCAGCGGCCGCTTGCCTCAAGCTCCACCTTCTCGCCCACACGAAAACTCTGTTGGGCGAGAGCCGCTCCGGCGTGAGCGGAGGCCAAAACGGCCAGGAGCGATGATCTGAAACGCGTGTTCATGGTCCACTTGGGCTCCTAGCTGGAATGCTCCAATCTTGCGGATCGGCGGTTTCCAGCTTGGCGCGCAGTCACCTGCCTCAGAACTTTGGTCCAAGCTGGCTCCCAACGTCTTTCTACCCGGGGCGAACGGCACGCTTGGACGTTTCGGACATCGACGATCAGAGCGCTTTGGTCCGCTTCTTGGGCAGCAATGCGAGCGCTCTCTCACGACGGGCACGGCAGCGCGGTGGGTGCTGAAGGCCGTGACGCTCGCCTTAGACCCGTTCGAGGAGGAGCCCCGGGGCAGGTCATTGCCTGACATCTACCTCGAAGCGTCACTGCTGTTTCAAGCACTGGTCGGCAGGCAGCTAGACGGGCCCACGATGAGTCTGGCCCTTCAGATGTCCCGTCTGGGGCTCACGCCTACTCCGAGAGGCACCGACATCGGGCGCCTTCTCAACGTCCCCGGTTCTCAGATCATGTGCTCTGCGACGTTGGCGAACGATCTCGGCGTAGAGCCGCGAGGAGCTTGGCTCCAGGCACAAAGCTGAGACTAACGACCCCCAGACTCTAACGTCAGAGCGGCTCACGGTTCTCTGGTTGAAAACGCCGTAATATGGTCTCAGAAACACCGGAACCCGGGATCAAGAGAGCCATTAGCTGGCCAGGGGGAAAGGGAGGTTGGAGTGATCAACGCACCGCAATCCTCGACCGCCTTTGAGCAGTTTGTGAGGTCGTCGTCCCGTAGCGAGCTGCTAGGCCTCGCCTTGACGGTGAACCTTCTGCTCTGGCTCGGCATCGTCCAAGCTGCGCAGGCGCTCCTCTAGCCGCGCAAGAGCTGGACCAGCAGCCACACGACGCCGCTCCAGAAGGCGATCGTCGCGGCCGCGAGGCCCGCGAGGATCATAAATGTGGTTCTGGATCCCATCACACCGGGACTCCGCCGGGCAGCTTTCGATCGGCCACGCTTCTTCAACGCCTCACGCCTACTCGCACTTGGCACCAAACCGTGCCGTTCGGTCCACGCGGATGAACCCGCGCTGAATGCGCCTGACGGTCCTGCTTCAAGAGCCGCCGCAGACTGCGACGGTGGCCATTCCCGTCCTGCAGAGATCGTGCCGGATCCGGAACCTAGCGCCGCCCTACGCCGAACCCGAGCAGAGCCGTGACAGCTGTGGAGCGAATAGATCGACTCCGAAGGCCATCATTGCAGCGACTCTTCGTAGACCCACGGTAACAACGGCTGATCGATCGGCGAGGCCAGAGGCGAGCGGCGTGTGTTGGAGCGGGCCACCGGCTGTAGGGGGGATCAGGTGGCGGTTTCGCCGCAGCTATGAGTCCGACCCTTACAATGTGCGCGCGCCTTTGCGGTGGTCCTTTCAGATCATGAGGCGCGGCGATTGGCTCTTGCTCGGATTAGCGATCGTTGGGGCCGCGGGCGCGCTCATGCTGGCCACATCCTTCAGCTGAGCGTCGGCCGAGCCACCGGTCGAACCGCAGATCGACGGGAGATCCAAGCCGCTTTCCAACGAACCCCAATGCCGAGACTTTCCGCAACGGACTCCGCGAGCTTGTCCCGTCCCTAAGCGCCCCTCGACAAAGTTCCGACCTCGATCGAGCGAAGATCTCGCGTCTACACGAGTGACGGCCCGAGACTGCTCGGGGCCTCGGCGGCGTCGGCGGAGCCAAACAGGTCCGCTTCAGCTCGTTCGGTCGAGACACCGCGACGGTAGGAAGCGCAGCCGCGTTGGGTGACTTCTGCCGTGACCTCGTCGAGGGGAGCGCGGTCGGATCAGCCGGTCGTTCCGGTCTGCAGCAAACTTCGCTCAGCCCCCTTCAGCTTCAAGGCGGTGAGCCGGCCGCTCGCATATGCGCCTGTGTCGATGCCGATGCGCCGTCCGTCGAGGTCCACGGCCTCGGCGGGCGTGTGACCATGGACGACGACCCGGGGAAGGCTGTCTTCGGCGTCTAGAGAGCCTCTGCGGATCCAGAGCATGTCATCCGACGTCTGCTCGGCCATGGCCACGCCTGAGCGGACGCCGGCGTGGACGAAAACGTAGTCTCCCGCCTCGAAGGAGAGCCGCAGGTCCTTGTAGAACTTGAGATGAGCTTGGGGCAGCGCGGCCCGAAAAGCCTCGTGAGCTTGACTCCAGCCCTCCGCGTCCGAGCGGTGGAGAGGGGGGCGAACCCCATAGGACATCAACGTGGCGCCGCCCCCGTACTCCGACCAGCGCGGGCCGAGGTCCGGCTCGTTGAGGTACCGGAGCAAGAGCTCTTCATGATTGCCCTTCAGCGCGATCACCTGAAGATCTGACCGAGTGTGCAAGGCGAGCACCCGATCGACCACCTGCGCAGAGTTTGGGCCGCGATCGATGTAGTCGCCCATAAACACGACGGTGGGGCGCAGATCCTCCTGGCGAACGTCCTCGTCGATTCGCGTCAGAAGAGCGTCGAGCAGATCCGCCCGCCCGTGAACGTCGCCGATGGCGTAGATCAGCGCATTCTGCGGGACCCGAGCGGAAGCTGGGGACACGCCGGTGCGACCGGCGCCCGACGACCCCCGGCGCTTGAACAGAAAAGACAACAAAGGCACGGCCTTGTGTAGGCGGGGCGGGTCGGGTCGGCAAATCCCGCGACGCGGAGCCGCCTTCGCCTGCGCGGCGCGCCCGGTGTAAGAAGCTCCGCCAAGGGGGTGAGCCGAACCGCCTCCGCCGCCAAGAGGTGCTCGTCATCGCCCAGACCAGCCAAGCCGTTCCGGGTCCGCGGCGTTTCACGCAAGCCGAACTTGTCGAGGGCCTCAAGGCCCTGGCCATCTACCTGATCTTCTTCAGCCTGTTCCACATCGGCCTGTTCGGGACCATGGGGGCGCTGCTGTTTCTCATCACCGGCGGCGCCTACGCCTACCTTGTGCGCGGCCAGCTTCGGGCTGCCCTGCAGACCGCCTGGCCCGTGCTGCTGTTTCCGGGGCTCGCGGTTTTGTCGGTGCTCTGGTCGGAGGCGCCCATGGTCACGCTCCGCGCCGCCATTCAGTTGATCCTGACCGGCGGCGTCGGCGTGCTCCTGGTGCGCACCACCCGCAGCCGCTCGATCTTCCTGGGACTTTTCTGGGCGGGACTGACCTTCAACGTGGGCTCGTTGTTTTTCGGCCTTCCGGCGATCACGACCGGCGTGCCGAATATCGGCCTTACGGGGGAGCTCGGCAGCAAGAACATGATGGCGATCTTCGCGAGCACCGCGACGATTGTCGCCTTCGCGCTCGCGACCGACCGCCACGAGAAGAAGCTGATCCGGTTATGGGCGCTTTTCGGGACGGCGGCTGGCGCACTGGCCGTGGTCTCGGCCTATTCCGCAGGCGGCACGATCGCCACCCTCATCGCCATCGCCTTCCTTCTGGCCTTCCGTTTGCTGGCGGTCTCGCGCGGGATCGTGCGGAACGTGCTGGTCGCGGGCTCAATCCTGTGCGCCCCTCTGCTCGTCGCCGCCGCGCCGGTCATTCAAGAGGCGGCTCACACTGTCCAAACTCAGGTCTTGAAAAAGAGCGAGGACATCTCCGGGCGCGGATACTTATGGGAAAGAGCGGGCGAGCTGATCAATGAACGTCCCTTCGAAGGACGCGGCTACTACGCATACTGGCGGCGGGACAACCTCGACGCAGAAGGAATCCGCCGACGGTTCGGCGCCATGGGAGGCACCGGGTTCAACTTTCACAATCAGTATCTCGACGTCTTCGTCGATCTCGGGTTTCTCGGCGTCTTCATCTTCGTCGGCATGATCGTCGCGACGGCCGCAGGATTGATGCTGAGACTGTTGACAGCTCCAAGCCCCAGTCTTCCGCTGTTCGCGGCTCTATTTGTTTCGATCTTGGCTCGAACACCGGTGGAAAGCTTCGTCTTCTACCCGTTCTACCCGCTCACGGTGCTCTTCTTCGGCGCCTGCACGGTCGCGCTCGCCGGCCCGAGCTTGCAGTCGGCTGCCGGCCCGCGCCCGCGCCCGCAGCCGGGACGGCTCGCCTCTCGCTAGAACGCGCTGGCGCCTCGGTTGCAAGCAGAGACACAATGACCCGAGCTGCACTGCAGCATGCGACTCGCCACCGAGGCTGAGAAACGTTAAGGGCTGCTCAACGGCTGGGAGCTGTGTCAATCCGATGTCCATTCAAATGGATGTGGCCGCGCGCCGCTTCATTCTTCCGCTCGGGATAGCCTTGGTAGCCGTGGCCGTTGGCCTGGCTGCGACCGCGCCGTCCCGTTCGTCGTCCGCCGTCTCGGGTTCTCTCGCCGACCTGAAGTCGCGGGCCGCCGCGTTCAGCCTACAGCCCACCCTCACCAGCCTCGAAGCGGCGGCCGATCCGGAAGCCTCGCCCCTGCACCTGGGCGAGGTGGGGTTAGAGGCGCTTGGCCTGCCGGCCGAGGCGAAGGGCATGACGGTGAAGGTTTTCACCGGACCCACGGACCTGATCGGGGGCGGGCCGGCGGCGCCGTTCGTGCTGAAGGCTAAGACAGACGTGGATGTTCAACGCGCGGTGGATTGCCTTACTCAGGCCATCTACTACGAAGCGCGCAACGAACCGATCGAGGGCCAAGAGGCCGTTGCTCAGGTCGTCCTGAACCGCGTGCGCCACCCGACCTATCCCAATTCGGTCTGCGGCGTGGTTTTCCAGGGCTGGACCCGCAACACCGGCTGCCAATTCACCTTCAGCTGCGACGGCTCCATGTCGCCGATCCGTAGCCAGCGGGCTTGGCAAACCGCGCATGACGTCGCGGTGCGGGCGCTCTCGGGCTATGTTTCGAAGAACGTCGGCCACGCCACGCACTACCACACCACGGCCATCCTGCCGTATTGGGCCAACAGCCTGACACGCGTGCGGACCGTGGGGGCCCATATCTTCTATCGCTGGAATGGCGGCATGGGCCTGCAGAAGGCCTTCAGCAGCCGCTATGCGGGGGCGGAGGAGGGCGCACCCCTGCCGGGGTTGCAGACCGCGTCGCTCGACGGAACCGATCTCAGCCTCTACGCGGGCGCTTTGTCGGCCGCCGACGCAGCGGTTATCGCCGCCGCCGCCGTGGAGCCGGAGCCGGTCGAGGTCGCGCCTCCGCCCGCGCCCGAGGTGGTGACCTTCGCGCCCGAGGAGATGGCGGCCGAGCTGCCGACCGACGTCGTCATCGCGGCGCCGGTGGTTAAGCTTCAGCCGCAACGTCAGGATCCGGCGCGTCTGGCCATTCCCAGCAACTGGTGATCGCTCGACCCGCTTCGCAAGCGCGACGGCGCAACGGGGCCGTCCGGCCGACGCATCGACAATGAGCCTGGGCTCGCAAGGCGCCCCGCCGGACGCGGCCGGCGGGGTCTCGGTCATCATCGCCGCCTTCAACGCCGCCGCCACAGTGGCGCGCGCCGTGCGCTCGGCGCTCGCCCAGGCTGAAGCCGCCCAGGTCTTTGTAGTTGACGACGCATCCGCCGACGATACGGCGAGCCAAGCGGAGCAGGCCGACGACGGCTCGGGGCGACTCCACGTGTTCCGGCAGACTATGAACGCCGGTCCCTCCGCATCGCGGAATCGGGCGCTCGCGCACGCCACTGGAGATTGGGTCACCGTTCTGGACGCGGACGATTATTTCCTCCCCGGTCGCCTAGCCGCGCTGCTGGCTCGCGCAGGAGCGGCCGATCTTGTGGCGGACGATCTGTTGCGGGTCTTCGAAGGCCGAGAGGCTGAACCGCCCACCCCCGTCTTCTCGAGCGCGCCCTTCGAACCCCATCCCATCGATTTGGCCGGCTTCGTATCCGGCAACATCAGCCGCAAGGGCCGTGACCGGGCCGAACTGGGCTTCATCAAGCCTTTGATGCGGCGAAGCTTCCTCGACGCGCACGCGCTTCGCTACCAGGAGTCAATGCGCCTCGGAGAGGACTATGAACTCTATGCTCGTGCGCTGGCCCTGGGCGCCAAGCTGAGCTTCGGGCCCCAGACGGGCTACGTCTCGGTGGTGCGTCCGAGCTCCCTGAGCGGGCGCCACACCGAAGCCGACCTGCAATCCTTGCGCGATTGCGACCTCGCGCTCGCCGCCCTCCCGGGGCTGACCGTCGGCGAACGGCGCACGCTGGGCCAGCACGCGCGCAGCGTGGACGCCCGGCTGCAGTGGCGATTGCTGATCAACGCGGTGAAGGCGCGCGATCCGGTGGCCGCGGTTCAAACGTTTCTGCGGCCTTGGCCGGTGCCGCAGGTCCTCCTTGCGAACCTGCTGGACGAAGCCGTCGCTCGGGGACGCCGCCGAGCGGCGATGACGCTCGCCTAAGCGACCGGCCGTGTTTGGGCGCTCGAAAAATGCTCAGGTGCTTGAGCGTCTTCTTATCGCACGCGAAAGGGCTTGGGCGTGCTTCGGCATTTGGTTAAGGGGCACGGGTCGGCGCTAGGCGGCGCGCGGCTTTTCGGGTTCACACGAGGTGAGAGGATGGCGTGCGCGCCCGGCTTCGGTCTCATCCGCAGCTTGCTCCTTGCGCTCCTCGCGGGCGGGACCCTCATAAGCTCGCCGGCGCACGCCAGGCCGAGCGGGGGCTTCATGCCGCTCGGCGCGCCGGTGGCCGCCCCGCTGGCCTTCCTCGACTTCTGCGAACGCTTTCCCGCACAATGCGCCGGATCAGACGTAACCGCGGCCGGCTTCAGCAGCGGCGCGTATGACGCCGACTTCTGGCGCCTGGCGCTCTCCTCCTACGCCATGCAGCGCTCCATGCGACGCCAGGGGCTCGCGGCGGGCACGCACGATCGGCTCGTGCGTGTGATTGAAGCTCCGGCGAGGGCCGCCGCCGACCAAAGGCGCACTCAGCTTCGCTTGACGCGGGAAGGCTTCGCCCAGCTCACCGAGGTGAACCGTGCGGTCAACGCTACGATCGTCGACCGCCCCGACCTCGTGGGCTACGGCGTCGCCGACTATTGGACGCTGCCTCTCGAGACGCGGGCCATCATCGGCGACTGCGAGGACTTCGTGCTTGAGAAGCGACGGCTTCTTGCGGAGCGGGGCTTTCCGCCTGAGGTCCTGTCCATCGCCCTGGTGCAAACCCCCTGGGGCGGACTGCATGCGGTGCTGCTGGTCAGCACCGACAAGGGCGAGTACGCGCTCGACAGCCTCTCGCCGTGGGTCACCAAGTGGCGGGGCCTCGGCTATCGCTGGCTCATTCGGCAATCGCCCTCAGACCCCCGGCAATGGGTGCACGTCGCGCCCGGCTGACCGGTCCGATCGTTCAGCCTAAAGCCGATTAGCCCAGCGCAGGTAGACGGCCGTAGCCGCCATGCCCCGCTCGAAGTCGTACCGCGGCGCGTAATCAAGCCGCTGGCGCGCCTTGCTGATGTCGATCTCGGGGCGCGCCTTGAACATGGCCGTCTGCTGCGGATCGGGCGTGAACTGCTTCCAGGCGGCGGGCTTACGGTCGAGCTTGCGGGCGAGCGGAGCGCCTCGATCGGGCGGCAGCACCTTCACCGCCAGCTTGCCGCTCACCAGTTCGGCCGTGTCGGCCGGGCGCCGCAAGAACGCGTCGGCCATGCGGGCGTACTTGGAGCGGCCATGCGCCGCTTGCAGCCAGGCGGAGGGCTTCAGCACCACAGCGCGTCGACCGACGATCTCCTCGTAAGCTTTGAAATAGGCACGCCAACCGACAGACTCGCCGGCTCCGATAAGGAAGCGCTCGCCGATCACGCCTTCCGCGGTCCCGGCCGCCCGCAGCGCCTGCACCACGTCATCGATGTAGACCGCGTTGCAGAGACCGTCTTTCTCGCTGGGCAGGTACACCTCTCCTTCGCGCACGAAGGAAGCGACCGCGTTGGTCCAATAGCCGCCAAAAGGGCCGTAGATGATCGTGGGCTGGAGGATGACGACTGGAAGCCCGTCGGCCCGGCAGCGCTCCAGCAGCGCCCGTTCGATCGCGATCTTGGCGTCCTGATAGCGCCACTCGAGCGCCGGCTCGCCGTTGGGGCGAGACGGCGTCTCCTCGGTCACCGGTCCGTCCGGAAAGGGCTGGTACACCGCGAAGGAGCTGATGAAGACCAGACGCTCGACCCCGGCAGTCAGGCAAGCTTGAGCAATGGCTTGGCTCGCTTGAAGATTCACGTCAGGGTCGGTGAAATCGTGAGCGCAGTGGTAGACCACCCGCGCGCCGGCGAAGGCGACCGTCAGTGCGGCCTCATCCGTCAGCGAGGCCTGGATAAGCTCGAGGGAATGGCGCGCCAGGCGCGCCGCCCGGGCATAGGACCGCAGCACCGCACGAACCGGCTCGCCGTCCGCGCGCAGGCTGTCGATCAGCCGGTTCCCGACAAAGCCGCTCGCGCCGGTCACTACCGAACCGCCCCAGCTCATCGCGACGCCTCCAGCGTCGCCGCCGACAGCCAAGGCGGGGCGAACTCGCGGCGAGTCTCATAGCAGCGACCGATCAAGCCGATCACCTCGGCGGCGGCTTCAGGGCGCATCGAGGGCTCGCCGCGATCCTCCACCACCTGGAGCCATTCGGCCAACATGGCGTGAATGTCGGCGTAGCCTTCCTGGCGAGCAAAGCGCGGGTGTTTGGGGTAGCCCGCCCAATGGCAGGTGGCCCAATTGCTCGACAATCCCGCCTCGACGCGCCCGCCGGCGCCGTCGATTATTATGCTGTTGCGAAGTCGGCGCGTGCGACTGAGCTCAACCCGGCCCTCAACTCCGCTCGCCATCGTGAGTTCGAGCACGCACTCCGCTTCCACGCCGCCGCAGGCGTCGTCCGCATAACGCAGGTCCGCCACCGGCCCGAACCACCAGAGCACCTGGTCCAGAACGTGACAGCCCATGTCCAGCAACACGCCCCCGCCGGCCCGCTCTCTCTCCCAGAACGAGCGTGAGACCGGCCAGTCGAAATCGTAGCCCTCTTCCAGCTCAAAGCGCTCTGCCTGGCGAAGCCCGCCCGCCCGCAGCTCGCGAGCCAGCCAGCGCGAGGCGTTGAGCCAGCGGCGGCGGTGCCCCACCGTCAAACGAGCGCCGCCTTCGTGCGCCGCTGTCAACACCGACCGGCATTCAGTCTCCGTGCGTCCAAGAGGCTTCTCTACGAGCACATGGACACCTCGGCGCAGGAGGGCGGCGGCTATCGGCGCATGGCTGTCGTTCGGGGTCGCGACAATCGCTGCGGTCAGATGCTCCGCCGCCTCGCGCCAGTCCGCCGCGGGGCGCCCGCCGAAGGTCGCGGCGAGGCGCGTGGCCCGAGACAGGTCCGGATCGATCAGGTAGGCGGGCTCGACGCCCAAGGCCCTGAGTCCTGGCAGGTGGGCGAGCTCGCTGATCACCCCGCAACCGATGACGCCGACCTTTATGGATTTCAAAATGCTGGCCCCTTGTGCATCCAGCGCCGACGCGGCCCGCCCCAGTAGGCGAAGCGCCGGTACCCAACAACCGCGGCGCCCGCTTTGCGAGGCCGGCCTGGTCCCCGCGCTACCCCGTCCTGTCCTAAGGAAGCCTGCACGCGTCGCACCATGATAAGTCTAATCGTTTGCACTCGAAATCGCGGCGAACAGCTGGGCGGCTTGCTGCAAAGCGTGGTTGAGGCGTTCACGTCGGCTGACGGCGTACGCGCCGAGCTCGTGGCGGTCGACAACGGCTCCACTGACCAAACGCCTGAGGTGCTCCAGAGATTCGCGCAGGGCCATCCCACCCTCGCGCTCCGCCGTGTGCATGAAGCGGCGCCTGGGCTTGCCAGGGCCCGCAATGCGGGCGTGCGCGCCGCTTCCGGCGATTGGCTGGCCTTCACCGACGACGATTGCCGCCTCACACCGAACTATCTGCTCGAACTTGATCGCCACCGCCAGGCGAGCCGGGCGCTGGTCCTGCTCGGCGGCCGGGTGGATCTTGGGGACCCCGCCGACGCGCCGGTCACAATCAAGACCGATCTGGAACCGGCGCGGTTGGGCGCTGGGGACGTTCCGGGCGGATTCATCCACGGCTGCAACATGGCGATGCCTCGAGCCCTGTTCCAAAGGCTAGGTCCCTTCGATCCCCGGCTCGGCGCCGGCGGTCCGCTCAAGGCCGGGGAGGACACCGACTACATCCTGCGCGCGGCCGAGGCGGGCGTGGAGGTGCGTTACGTCCCTGAGATGGCGGTCCAGCATTTTCATGGGCGGCGGACGTCCGACGCGATCGCCCGGCTCAACGCTCAATACGAGTACGGAAACGGCGCCCTCCTCATCAAACACGCGCGCCGGCATCCGATGCTCCTGAAGACCTTCTTCTGGAACCTGAAGGATATCTTCGCGGAAAGGCGAGGGCGCCTGCCCAGCCTGAAGCCGGTGAAAGGGCTAACGCGCGCCGAAATCGCCGCCGAGAACCTGAAGGGTGCGCTCGCCATGCTGGTGCGGCCTGAGCGATGACCGCGCTTGAGATCGTCGTGGTCATTCCCTTTTATCAGCACCGTCCAGGCGTGCTGGCCCGAGCGCTAGCCTCGATCGCCGCCCAGGAACGACCGCCCGATTGGCGGCTGAGGGTGATCGTGGTCAGCGACGAGTCCCCAAGCGATCCGGCGTTGGATCTGGCCCAAGCGGACGTGTCACAGCTCGACCTCAAGCTCATCCGCCAGTCCAACGCAGGACCGGCCAGCGCGCGCAACCGGGGATTGGCGGAGATCGGCTCCGCCGATTTTGTGGCGCTGCTGGACTCCGACGATGTCTGGACGCCTGAGCACCTTCGGGCGGCCCTGGAGGCGCTCCACAGCTGCGAGGCGGACCTTTATTTCAGCAACAACCTGCACGCAGGCCAATCCCACTGGTTCGCCGAGCATCCTCGTTTCCTCGCCGTCTTGGCCGCGGCCGAGCGGAAAGCCGGCGAGCAGCTCACCCTTATCCCGCCCGAGCGGCTCGCGGAGGCTCTGCTGGACGACGCGGTGATGCATCCCTCGTGTCTGGTGTTTAGGCCCGAGCGCCTGGGCGCAGTCCGGTTTGATGAACGATTGGTCAGCGGCGAAGACCATCTCTATTCGGTGGTGCTGGCGCTCAAAGGGCGCCGACCCGTGGTCAACAGAGCCGCAACGATGATCCGCGGCGACGACGGGTTGAACTACTATCGTGGGGCCCTTGACTGGGACAGCCCGCGGGCGAGCTGGCGCGCCGTGACGAATCTAGCCAAGTACCGTCGCGCCAGCAAGACGCTCGCCGATCATCCCCGGCTCAAGAACTTGGCGCAGAGCAAGGCGGCGGTCGTCGAGAGAGAGTACGTCTACTTGCTGGCGCGTAACTTCCGCCGACACCCGGCCGAGAGTTGGCGAAGTCTTCGTCTCGGCTGGCGAACGCTGGGGCTGCGCCTCGGCCTCGCTCTCCTCAGCTTGCCGAGCTCGCTGCTGCGGAAGGCGCGGGGCGAACTGCAATTCGACGTCTGAGCCCGAGTCCTCGTCGAGCAAGCTCAGAAGAGCCTGACCGGGAGGTAGCGCGCCGGTCAGCGCGCGACGGCTGGCGCTGGCGTCAGCGTGATGAACGGCGGCGCAAAAAGCACGCCCAAGCCCAGATGAGGCGCCAGCAGTCCGAACAGCACCCCGCCCGCTGCGGCGGGGACTGTGAGCAGGATCGCCGCAAGCGTGCCTGCGAGCCCGGAAAGCTCACCCGTCAGGTTCATAAGCAGCGCCAGCAGGATCACGTGGGTGAGATACACCGGCAGGCTAAGGCGGCCTAAAAGGGCCAACACCGGTCCCAAGAGGGGGGCGCCAGCGAGCGGGCGCGCTAGGCGTAGTCCCGCCAAGACGCCGACCGCAGTCGCCGCCGATCCCAGCGCTCCCTTCACAAAGCCTGTGCTCACCAAAGCCAAGCCCGCTAAAATGAAGAAGCCCGCGCCAAGCGCGAAGGTCCCGCCAAGCCGGGCGCCCGCCACATGTGCGAGCACGCGTGGGCGAAGCTGAGCCGCGAGGTAGAAGACGACGAAATTCTCAACCGCGTGGTAGTGGGCCAAGCTCGGCAGGGTGATCGCTCGGCTCAGCACCAGAAAGGCCGGGATCGCCGCCACGGCCGTCACCAGCCCCGTCGGGAGCCGCTCTGCGGCCTTGAGCAACATGGTGAACACCGCCAGAGCCCACAAAAACCAGAGCTCGCCAGGAGGAAAGATCAGCGCTTGGAGAACATGCGTCCAGAGCGGCTCGGATCGGCTACCCAAGAGGTCGCTGACCCAGGGGTGCAGGATCCAACGCAGGGTCGTCCAGAGCAGAAAGACATAGAGCAACGGCGCCAAGCGCTTGCCGATCAGCGCCGGCCACGGCCCGCGCGCGGCCCAGAGTCCCGAGCAAAAAAAGAAGAGGGGCATGAGCGCGTATCCGAGCGTCTCCTGCAGCGTGTAGAGGCCATCGACGCTGCGGCCGCGGCCTTCAAGCATGACGCCGGCATGAAAAGCCAAGACCAGAAGAATGCAGCTCCCCTTCGCCGCATCGACCCAGGCCAACCTCGCCTTACCCCCGGCCTCGGGTGACGGCGTGCGGGCGCTCCTCGCTTCTGACATGCGCAGCCCCCCCGATCGCGTGTGTCTGCGGTGCTAATCACGCGAACGTCGAACGAGGAAGCGTTCACGCTGTCGCGCCGTTCGGCTGGGCGTTGAACGACCAGGCTGGCCGGCGGGGGGGAATGCCGGGCCGCCCGCCGCAGCGGGCGCGCGGCCGGCCTCACCGCATCTGTGGTCAGAACTCGGCTCCGCCGCTACGGTCGATAGACGATCAGACGATAGGCGGCGAAACTTAGAACGGGCATCACAACGATCAGCACCGCTTTTGCGGTGAGGGCGGGCATGATCTCGGCCAGAGCGATAAGCAGGCCGCTGGCGACCAGCAGCGCCCCGACCGAGACGCCGAAAAAGCGCAAGCCTCGCTTGAGATCCACCAGCGGCTTCTCGCGCCCAGGCTCTTTGAACGTAAACCGGGTGTTGAGAACGTAGCTGTTGGTCATGGCCACCAGCCACGCGAGCACGTTGGCCAGCACCAGAGGCGTCCCCAGTCCGACGTGCAGGGCGGCGAACACGACGAAATCGACGAGCGTGTTGAGGCCGCCGACCAACCCGAAGCGGACCATGGCCGCTGGGAGACCTCGTGAGTAGCGAAAGGCTTCAAGCCGTCGCAAACTGGCCGCCCACGCGCGTTTCGCCATTCAAAGGCCGAGCGGCGTCTATGTCCACGCTGGTCGACCAAGCGGTGGACTCGACAAGGTAAAGTGGTCTGCCCTTTGTCTCGTTGAACACCCTCCCGAGATACTCCCCGATGACGCCGACCACGAACAACTGCGTGCCGCCAAGGAACAGGATGGTGACCATCAACGTCGGGTAACCCCGGACGGCCTCACCGAACATGATGGTTCGATAAATGATGTAGGCGCCGTACGTCATTGCGAGGAGGGCGACGAACAAACCGAGGTAGGTGGCCGCTGTCAGCGGAGCTATCGTGAAAGATGTCAGTCCCTCAATGGCGAACTTCCAGAGTTTCCAATAATTCCACTTGGTCGTTCCAGCAAAGCGGGCTTCCTGCTGATAGATCACCGCGCATTGCGGATAGCCCACCCAGGCGAACAAACCCTTCATGAAGCGATGTCGTTCGCCCAACTGGAGGATCGACTGAGCCACCCGGCGACTGATCAATCGGAAATCGCCGACATCTCGCGGAAGGGGAACGGGCCCGAGGTTCTCGGCAACTCGATAGAAGGCGCGGGCGGTCGCCTTCTTGAGCCAGCTTTCGCCTTCGCGTCTCGCCCTCTGGCCGTAAACGACGTCGAAGCCCTCGCGCCAGCGATCAACCATTTCAGGGATGAGCTCGGGCGGGTGCTGCAGATCGGTGTCCAAGATCACCTGCGCGTCGCCCGCGCCGTGAGCGATGCCGGCGGTTAGAGCGGCCTCTTTCCCGAAGTTCCGCGTCAGATTTACCACAGTGATGTTCGGGTGGGCGAGCTTGAGCTGCCGCATGACCGAAAGCGTGGCGTCGGTGCTGCCGTCGTTGACAAAGACGATCTCGTATCGGAGGCCTGCTTGCGTCATGACGACGTGCACGCGGCGCACAAACTCCGGCAGCACGGCCTCTTCGTTGTATGCGGGAGCGATCAGCGAAATCAGCGGCTCACGACCCTCAGTCACCACGGCTTCCTCGGCTGATCGGTCGGGGGGCGCTCTCGGCCCGGGACGACGCTTTCGCTATCACTGCAACGAGCGTGCCGTCTTGCGACAGAAACACCGAGTCAGGGTGGGGCCATTCGGGTCGAGCGCGCGCGCTTTGACGCGCGGTCTCCTGCTGCTGGGTAGAGGCCGGGAGGAAGCGGCGGCTCAGCAGTCGGAAGATCCACTCTTTAGACCAAGCCTCCTGTCCGGCCGCGTCGATCCGTCCCCGGGGCCCCGAAAGCCGCCTCCGCTCCACAATCACCGCCAGGCGGACGGGCCTATCTGCAGCCAACCCGGCTTGGGCGAGAACCGTTTCCATGCGGCCCAGGATCCGGTTGGCCGTCAGGATCTCGGCTTGAAAGGCGAGCTGCTCTTCGTAGCTGCGCTTGGCGATTTGAAAGGCGCTGGCCAGGACCAGGGTGACCGCGCCCGCAAGGGCGAAATAGCCGGTCCACCGCCGCAAGCGTCGCCCTTGAGGCTCGTCGGCGGCCCAGTCGAACAGGCTGGCCAGCCAAAGAGCGTGGACCGTCGAGAAGGCGTACAGTGCTCGGGCGGGGTGACCCTCCGCTCCGTTCGCGAAGAGCAAGAAAAAGGGACTCAGGAAAAGCAGACCAGCTCCAACCCCCGCCAGAGCGGTCTGGAGTAGTCCCTGCTTTCGCAGGTGCATCGCAATCCAGAGCAGATAAGCGACGGCGCTCGCCGCAATCACCACAACCGCTGCGGGCGGAAGGTAGGCCGGCTCCGACCAGTTTAGAAACGGCGCCGCATGACGAAGGATAAGGTCCCGGAGAACCCAAAGCCTTTCCACCAGAGCCGCCGGATCAAGGGCCGTTCGCCCGCTCCCCTCGACTCCGAGCGCGCTGTAGACCAGGCGGGTGCCGACCGCATACAGGCCCAGAGCCGCGACTAATCCGACTCCGCTCAAGACGAGGGTGGCCAGACTGTAGCCTCGGGTTCGACCCACGAAGTGGAGGACGCCGGCTCCTAGCAGAACAGTCGCCGCGAGTTCGACGCTCGCGGGGTAGAGCGATGGCGCCACGACCAGCAACGGCAAGCCGCTCCAGATCCGGCCTCGCAGCAACAACCAAAGACCGAAGACCGCGAACAAATTAGCGGCTGCATAAGCGACCCGGGTGCTGTCAAATGCAAAGAGGTCGCCATAGTATGCTGAGACGCAACTGACCGCGACGAATATCAGGACCGCCCAATAAGAACGAAGCTGCAAGAGCATGGCCCCGACTAAGGCGGTGCACAACAACAGACCGGCGCTCAGGGCGGTTGAGAAGATCGGGGCGGGATTATAGTCGAAGAGCCAGCGCCAGACGAACGCGTAACCCCAGCGTCCCGCCTCCACCATCGTCCGAACGTCGGCGGCCGACTGGTGTTGGACGATGTCGTCCGCATTGAGCGACAAAGTCGCGGCTTGATGCAGATACGCGCCGAAGATCAGTGCGAACAACGCGGCGATCGCGCCAAGCCCGACCTGCCGGGGGCGCCACAAGTCGAGTAGAGCCAAATCGGCAAGCAAGCCGTCCAGGGCTCCGCCCGTCGAACAGCCTGGTCGGCGCGCTCGGGCGACTTGCCCGTCGGCGCTCGGCCCCTTCATCATGTCGAGCATAAAGTCTTCTGCAGTCCCGCAAAGAGCGGGGGTGAGCTCGACCGCCGCGCCAACGATTTAATCGCCCGCGACTAAGGCTTGCAAGGCTTCCCGCTTGGGGGAGGCGAACGCGTCACGTCAGACCTCGGCGCGGCGGACCGCAAGCCGTTGCCAGCCTCGCTCTAGAGCGGCGATCGCCGGGAGCCGAAAGTGGCGGGCGGCGAGCGGCTGCCGAACCAGACTCGACAGAGCGCCTTGCACATTACGCGCTTTCAACCGCTCGACGGCGGCGACGAACGCCTCGCCGTCGCGGAGATCGCCCAGGTGCGCCTTGACTGAGTCGCGCTGCCTTTTCGTCAGGCGAGCACCACGGTCTTGGAGGAAACGTTGGTCAGCCAACGCCATCGCCCGGACCTGAGAACTGGCGAGCCGATGTGAGATGGAACCGTCATGTGTCACGTAAACATAATCGGCTTGGCGTTTGCGCAAATACTTGGCCCCCTCAGCCAATGCGCAGGCTACAAACATCAGATCTTCGCCGATCCGAAGAGTCTCGTCATAGGTGATGTCATAGGTGCCAACGAAAGCCGCCCTGAACACGGGCTTGAGGTACCCAAAGCCACGACTTCGGCCGAAAAGACGGTCGCCAAACAGGTCTTCGAGACAGACGGGCTCCATGCTTCCGTCTAGCGGCTCACGAAACTTCAACCGCCGGCCGTCCGGTGCGGACGCCGGCTCAATCCAAAAATTGTCCGCCACAATGTCGGCTCCGGCCCGCTCAGCGGACGCGATCAGGCCCGCCAATCGCCCGGGAAGCATGTAGTCGTCGGCGTCCAAGACGCTGATCCAGCGGCCCTTCGCCTCGCGCAACCCGAGATTGCGGGCTCCTCCTGGGCCAAGGTTGCGCTCGGAGCGGACCAGCTTGACACGATGGTCGACGTAGCCGGCCACCAGATCGGCGGTCAGATCGGTCGACGCATCATCCACCACCACCACCTCGACCTCGATATCGGCCTGGGCGAGGGCGCTTTCGACCGCTCTCGCGATATGCGCGACGGCGTTCCACGCTGCTATGATTACGGTCGCGTCCGGCATGTGAGGTGTTGCTGGCGTCATCAGGACAGGCGTTGGTATCTCGTTTGCAAGTGACAATCGTGAGCCGCTCCCGTCCAACACGACCATGAACGCCGTTCAACCCGGATTGCGGCCACGCTCGTCGACCCGGCCTCTCGCGTCGTCGGACCTGCTTTGGGTCGACGTCTGCGTTTGCACATTCCGACGATCATCTCTTCGGGAGACCTTGCGCTCGTTGGCGGCCCAAGAGCTTCAAGCCGGAACCCGACTTCGAGTGATCGTCAGCGACAATGATGACGAGCCGTCCGCCCAAGCCTTGGCGCAATCATCCGGCGAGGCCTTCGGCCTTGAGCTCATCTACGTGCACGCGCCGGCGCGCAACATCTCGGTCGCGCGGAACGCCTGCCTTGACAGCGTCGACGCTCCGCTGATCGCCTTTCTTGATGATGACGAGACGGCCCAGCCCCAGTGGCTGGCGCGTCTCATCGAGCACCTCTGGTCCAGCGGTTCCGACGTGGTCTTCGGACCGGTGATCGCCCTGTACGCACCCGACGCCCCCGCTTGGGCGCGGGCGGCGGATCTGCACTCCATCCGACCTGTGACTCGACGCGGCGTCATCGCGACAGGCTACACGAGCAACGTCCTCATGCGCCGGAGCGCTTGCGGATCTCGCCGCTTTGACCTCCGTTTCGGACGGAGCGGGGGGGAGGACACCCTCTTCTTTCACCAGCTCGGGCAGGCCGGCGCTGTTTTGAGTTACTGTGATGGGGCCGCGGTGAACGAGGCCGTGCCGCCGACCCGCGTGCGCACGTCTTGGCTTCTTCGCCGGTTCTATCGGGCCGGGCAGACCCATGCCTACTTGCTCCGCACCCAAGCAACAGCAGGAACGGCGGCGGTGGCGCAAGCCGCCGCCAAGAGCGCGCTTTGCCTGGCCGCCGCCGCGCTGAACGTCGGCTCGCCCGCGGGTTGGCGGCGGTGGCTCGTTCGAGGCGCGTTGCACTTGGGGGTGGCGACCAAGCTGCTCGGGGGCCGCGACCTTGTCCTCTATGGCGACCCGGAGAGAGCCTGAACAAGACTCCAGCCGCTCCCGCTTTGCGGGAGGGCGAAGCTTCTCCGGGCGCTGCTCACACCGCGAAGTCGACGGGAAGCTCGTAAGCGTGAATGTGATCGATCCGCAGCTCGGCTGGGAAGCTATCCGGGTCGATCCCGCCGCCCCATCCGCCCATCGCCATGTTGGCCAACAGATACATGCGCTGATGCATGTCGTCGGGCGTCGGCGCAGTGAAAACCTCGACGTTGTCGATGTACCAGATGAGCTTCTCGGGCGTCCAAAGCACGCCGTAATTGTGCATGCCGTCCAGCGTGTCGGGTGTGAAAACCGCGCCACCCTTGCTGGTGTGCTGGTCGCCGACACTCGAATGCACCGTGAGATGTGTCTCGTTCGGATCACGGGACAACACTTCCATGACGTCGAGCTCCGGCGGCCACCCTGAGTGCGACAGCAACCAGAAGGCCGGCCATGCGCCCGGAGCGTGGGGGACGTCGGCGCGCATCTCGAAGTAACCGTACTGCTGGCTCCAAGTGTTTTTAGTCGTAATCAATCCGGAAGTGTATTCGTATCCAAAAATCTCCGGATTTGACGACGGCCTAGCCCAGATAGAAAGCGTTCCGTCCGCATTGTTGACGAAGGGTGTCTCGGCGAAGTCGCCGTTGTGATTACGAAAGTACGGCGACGTGTAGATCTGCTTCTCGCCATTGTTGATTAGGCTGTAGCTCCCCGCCCCATCGGCTCCTTGATAGCCGTAATCGGGCCGCCAAAGCCCTGTAGGGTTGCTCTCTTGGTCCCAGAGCGACAGCGGCTTGTCGAAATCGTCAGCGAAGCTGGGGTCGCCGAACTTCGATTGGTCCAGCTCCAACTGAAAATTCTTTGCGCTGAGGTCGGCGGCCTTGACGTTCTTCAACGTCAGGCTCTCGCCGCCGAGATCGATTTTCAAGTCGGAGCCGTCCTGAACGAGCCGATTCTTCACCTGCTCGAAACTCGTCAACCCGGCCTTGAGACGGAGGCGATCCTCTACAGCGTTGAAGTCGGTGATCGTGTCGCCGCCCTGACCCCTGACCACGATGAAGGTGTCCGCGCCGTCGCCTCCTGTCAGAACATCGTCGCCGAGACCGCCATAGAGCTCCTGCCGTCCACCGCCGGCCTTGACGTGGTTAGAGTGATCGTTGCCGGCCGCGTAACGGCCGTCCCCGAACACGGTGACGTTCTCGACATCTGCGAAGTTGCTCAGCTCGATGTTGTGCCAGGCGACGATCTCGTCCACGCCTCCGTTCGCCTGTTCCACGACCTTGTCATTGGGACTCTTGAGATAGTAGGTGTCGTCGCCGCGCCCGCCGGCGAGCGTGTCGCCTTCTCCGCCCCAGAGATCGTCCGGGCCGTTCGTGCCGACCAGCGAGTCTTTGCCGTACGTGCCGTAAAAGGCCGTGGTCGGTGCTGCGGTATGCACGGCCGGGGCTGCTGGACCGCTCTGCTGAGCGAACAAGGAGGCTTCGAAGCCGTCACCCAGGCTTTCGCTCGGACTCGGCGCCGGGACAGGAGCCGGCGCCGGGGTTGGAACAGGAGCGGGAACGGGAGCCGGCGCGGGTTCTGGGACGGGCGCCGGCGCCGGCGTCGGCGTCGGCGTCGTATTGCTCGGCGGCGCGGCGTTCGACGGCTGGGAAAGCTCGAAGTTCTTAGCTCCGAGGCTTGCGAGGGCGACGTCACGCAGAACCAAGCCCTCGCCGCCATCAAGATCGAGCCGTACATCAGCGCCGTCTTGGATGAGCTTGGACCGAAGCTCCTCGAAGTTGCGGAACTGAGAGGTGAGCGCGACCACGTCTTGCTGCGGGCTGAAATCCTGAATGACGTCGTCACCCTCACCCTTGGTGACCACGAAGGCGTCGGCGCCGGGCCCCCCGATCAGCACGTCCCGACCATGGCCGCCGTAAAGTCGTTGGGAACCGTGGTGCCCCTCGATGATGTTGTCGAGGGCGTTGCCCGATGCGGACAGTCCATCACCTCGCACCAGTAAATTCTCGACCTGAGCGAACTTCGCCAAGTCGAGACTCATCCAGGTGACGATGGTGTCGATCCCTTCGCCGGCATGCTCGACCACCTGTGTGCTGGGATCCTTCACGTGGTAGGTGTCGTCTCCCCGACCGCCGGTCAGGACGTCCCGCGGCCCGCCCCAGAGCGCGTCAGCCTGATCGGCGCCCGTCAGCACGTCGCTTCGCACGCTGTCGTAGTGCTTGGCGGTGGCTGAGGCGGACTCGAGCGCCGCTTGGCCGTCCGCCTTGTAGAGGCCGGTCGGCAGCGAGGACTCTCTCGCCGGTGTCGGCGCCGCCGGTGTCGGCGCCGCCGGGGTCGGCGCCGGAGCTGGAACCGGAGCCGGAGCCGGAGCCGGAGCCGGAGCCGGAGCTGGAGCCGGAACCGGAGTTGGCGCAGGCGGCGGATTTGAGTTGGAGTCGAGCAGGTTAAGGTCGAAGTGCCGCGCGGCGAGTTGGCTGCCGTCGACGTTTCTCAGAACGACCTTATGGCCGTCTTCCAGATTCAAGTGCACGTCCGCCCCGGCCTGGGAGATCCGGCTCTGGACGTCGGCGAAGCTCTTCAAGGCGGACGTGAGACGGATCACGTCCTCGGCGACACTGAAGTCCTGAATGACGTCATCGCCCTGACCTTTGGCCACCACGAAGGTGTCCGCGCCGGCCCCACCGATAAGGACGTCAAGGCCCGCCTGGCCGTCGAGCGTCTGCGCGCCATCACCCCCTTCGACGATGTTGTCTGAGGTGTTGCCCGTCACCGTGAGGCGATCGCCGATGACGAAGACGTTCTCGACCTGAGCAAAATCGTTCAGATCGATGTTCATCCAGGAGACGATACGGTCGATTCCGGCGCCGACCGCTTCAACCACCCGGTCGCTCGGCGCCTTGAGGTAGTACGTGTCGTCGCCCCGGCCGCCCGACAGAAGATCACCTTCGCCGCCCCAGAGGGAATCGGCCCCATCGGTGCCGGTCAGGCTTTCGGTCGCGGTCGTTCCGTAGAAATCCTTCAGCGGCTTCGAGGTCTCCGCCGCCGCCGCTCCGTTGGCCTTCGTGTAGGGCATCTGTACTCTCTGATCTCGTGTTGAGAGGCAGATTGCAGCAGGCGTCTTGAGAGAATGGTCGGGTGGTGACACGCATTCACCAGACCGCCGTCAGGACTATGGTTACTGTTGTTGCAAGATGCTTAACGAAGAGCTTACGCTTGTCGCAGGCGCTGTGCGGAGCCCGTCCAGGACGTCACGCGCCCGCTGATCGGAGGATCGCGCGAGCCGAACCCGGCAGCCTAGCGGGCGAGCGCCCGGGTAAGCGTAAGCAACAGCGACTTCACGCCAGCGGACGGGACCTGAACGACGAGCTTTCGGTCCTGCGCCCCCTCGATGCGAAGCTCCAGGTCGCCGTTCTTGCGGACGCGAGCGCGCCAGTACTCGCTGACGAAGGGCAAGATTGGCGCTTGAAAGGGCTCCAGCGAGTTGATCCGGCGCAGCCGAGCCGCCTCTCCCGCTAAGATCTCGATAGCGTCAATTAGAATAGGCACATGAGTCGCCGCGACCGCGAAGTCCCGGTCCTCACCATCAGCGGTCCGAAGTCGGATCCAAACCAGTCGGCCGCCATCGGCGCCCCCCCCGCCGGTCAATCCGACGATCAGTCGCTCGCCGTCTAAGCTGGATGGCGTGGACGGATCTGACATGTGGCTAGGCCAAGCGCGATTCGGCGCTGTCGACCAGCTGGCGTTGGCCGAAAGATAGACCGTGTCGACGTCGACCGAGCCTCAGGCGACGCCAGCCTCAGCGATCTTTGGAGTGCTAATGTCGCGCACGAGCGCCAGGCACTCCTCGTCGTCGGTGACGAGCATCCTGCGAGGGAGGGCGGCGACAGCGTGCCGCGAGGCGTCATAGCGTTCCGGCGTGAGGTCGCGGAAGAAGCCCGCGAGATCGCGCTCAGGATCGTCCAACAGAACACCCGTTCCGGTCCGGTCCAGCCAACGCCCAGTCTCTACTGAGCGGTCGGCGATCACCGGCACGCCGTAGAGCTGGCCCTCGTAAAGCCGGTTCGGCAACAGCCAGACCGAGTTCAGGCCCTCCTCGAAGTAGTCGAGGCCCCAAGCGAAGTGCACCCCGCCGTAGAGCCGGGGCAAGTCGGCGGTGACGTACGGACCGATGAAGTCGATGTTGGGAACGGCAGCCACCTGACCGCTGAAATCGTCGAACTGGTCCTCCGAAGGCCGGCCGGCAAGAACCACCTGGACGAGCTGCGGGTGAGCTCGCGCGAGCCGGGTGAGAAGGCCGAGGCTCTTGCTGCAGCGGATCATGCCGAACCAGCCGATCTTCCAGGGCGGGGCGGGCGGGGGGGGGATGACGGTGACCGGAGGCGTACGGAAGTTCTTGTTCTCGACCAGAGTCCAGGGTCCGGACCAGCCCTGCGTCGGCCCGTAGTAGTTCTCTATGAAGGCCGGCGAGCTGACCAGAATCCGGTCAACCCGCTTTAGAATGGATCGTTCAAGACCGCGGAACGCGCTCCCGACGAGCCCTCCGGCCAACAGCAGCCGGTGAACGTCCAGACATTCGTTCACAAGGCGCACGTCGCGGCCGGCGACCGCGTGCCGGGCTAAGATCAGCATCTCCAGATTGCGAGCGATCACCACGTCCGCCTGAGCCGCGAGGGAGCGTGCCGTTCCCTTCAACAGCACGCCGAAGGTCGAGCCCGCGCGCCGCAGAAGCTTGGCGTCTTCGGTCAAACCGAGCTCCACCAGATCCACGCCCTCAGGCGTGGCGCGTTTCAAGCCTGTCCGACGAAAGCCGGCGAGGGTCACGCGAGCGCCGCCAGCGAGCAACATCTCCGCCCGGCGATGGACGTTGGGATTGTTGAGATCGTGCGCCAGATAAAGCACGCGCAAGCCACCACGGGCCGCCCCGCCTCCAGCCTGATGACGTTTCATCCGACTTAAGCGACGAGGGCGCGTTCAGCTTCGGGGCGCTGCAGAAGAGTCTCGAAATAGGCGATCGTCTTGACCAAACCCTCCCGCAACTGCGTTTTCGGCTCCCAGCCGAGCTCGGTTTGGGCCAGGCTGATGTCGGGCCGTCGCTGGCGGGGATCGTCTTGCGGCAGCGCTTGATGAACGACTTTGGAGCGGGAGCCCGTCAGCGTGATCACCAGCTCCGCCAATTCGAGCATGGTGAATTCGGTTGGGTTTCCGACATTGACCGGGCCGGTGAAGTCGTCCCGCGACGCCATCATCCGCAAGAATCCCTCGATCAGATCGTCCACGTAGCAGAACGAGCGCGTCTGAAGGCCCTCGCCGAAGACGGTGATGTTCTCGCCCCGCAGAGCCTGGACGATGAAGGTCGAGACCACCCGCCCGTCGTTGGGATGCATCCGCGGACCGTAAGTGTTGAAGATCCGCACGACCTTCACGCGCAGCTGGTGCTGCCGTTGATAATCAAAGAACAACGTCTCGGCGCACCGCTTGCCTTCATCGTAGCAGGAACGAGGCCCGATGGGATTGACGTTGCCCCAGTACGCCTCCGGCTGGGGGTGCACGCTCGGGTCTCCATAAACCTCCGAGGTGGACGCCTGCAGGATCTTGGCCTTCACGCGCTTGGCCAGGCCCAGCATGTTGATTGCTCCCAAGACGCTCGTCTTGGTGGTCTGGACCGGGTCGCGCTGGTAATGGATCGGCGAGGCGGGACAGGCCAGATTGTAGATCTCGTCCACCTCCACATACAACGGGAAGCACACATCTTGGCGCATCAGCTCGAATCTCGGGTCGCCGACTAGGTGCCGCACGTTCGATTGCGCGCCGGTGAAGAAGTTGTCCACGCATAGAACCTGGGCGCCTTGGTCCAGCAAGCGTTCGCAGAGGTGGGAGCCCAGGAACCCGGCCCCGCCGGTCACCAGGACGCGTTTTTCGAGATGCATCGGACTTGGTCTTTCGGTGGCGCAGCCCAGCTCAGGCTCTTGTTGGGACCCTTCGCGCGCTTGCGCAGGGCTCGTGCAGAAGCGGCGCCATTCAGCCGGACAGTTCGTCCAGATTCAGCTCAAGGCCGTGCACGGCCGCCGCGATGATGGCGCAGATAGCCGTTTCCCGCGATGCTTTGGAACCTCGCTGAAGCAGCAGGGCGTCAAGATCCCTCAAAAGAGCCGAGGGAAGGTAGACAGGCGTCTGGTCAATCTCGACGCCTCTGACGGTGTCCTTTGGCATGCTTGACCTCCTCCCGCCCCGCCATGAAGGGCGCGCACGAAAAGAACAAGAGCCCCGTTGCGGCGGGAAAATCGTGGCGTCGACCCCGCCAGTCGGCTGGCGTGCTCGGGTGCGCCTTGTTAAAGTAGCAGGTCATGTCGGGGCTCGTGATCGCCACCCTCGCAGCGCTCTTCGTCCTCACGGCGGGAGTCGGCATCGCTCGCGGCGAGCATAAGTGGTTCGAGGGGCTCGGAGAGCATGTCTACTTTCGGGCCGTCCGACACCGCATGAGCCGGGTCTTGAACGTGTTGGTGGCGGCGCTCGTCCTTGCGACCTTGGCGGGAGTCTCGATCGCCGCCACTATCATCTTGATTCAGACTTGATAACCGGGCCGGCGAAGGCCTAACGCGCCTACCAGCGAAAGACTGTCGCCGAGGGCCTCGCGCCCCGCTGCCGACGTCACCAGGACCAGCACGTAGCCGCCATAGGCGAGCGCGGCCGAGAGCGTCAACAATGCCAGCCCGCTCAGGGACGTCAGGTGCGCGGCTTGCATCGAGATGGCCGCGCCCGCGCTGCCCGCAGAATGGACAGCGAGCAGCCGCCCAAGAGGACGCGCCATCGAGGGGCCTCTACGCAGCACGTACCACCAGATCACCGGCGTCCGTAGAAGCTCCCCGACCGCATAGGCCAAGGCGACGCCTTCCGCTCCCCAGCGCACGCCTACGACGAACGACAATACCGCTGTGACGGCCGTCGTTACGCCCAGCACCATGAACTCCCGGTCACGACCTTGGCTGAGCAGCAGCCAACCGCACGTCCAGTTCAAAGGCTGAACAAGAGCCGCAATCGCCAGGATCTGGAAAATATCGCCGGCCCCGACCCACCGGGAGCCCAGGAGCAAGAGAACCAGCTCGTCCGCGTCGACGGCCATGAAGGCGATGCCCGGCAGGGTCAAGAGCAGCAGTTGACTCAAGGTGCGAAGGTAAGCCTGCTGGTAACGCTCCGGATCTCGTGCGAGTCTAGAGAGTATCGGTAGAATGACGCGTCCCAGCGGCGCCGCGACCTGCTGTAGGGGGAACAGGAGAAGCTTATATGCCCGATCATACAAGCCTAACGCTTCACTCCCCGCGAGCCGCCCGATCAGGATGTTGTCAGCATTTCGCGAGAAGAAATTTGCGAGATTGAAAATAGAAACGTTAGCGCCGAATCGAACGATGTCTTTCAATCCCGCCGCCCCGCGAGGATCCGATGGCATCCAGCGAGCCCAGACGACGACCAGCAAAGCGGGAACGCCCGCGATGGCGAAGCTGCCCGCCACAAGGGCCCAGGGCCCCGGCTGAACCGTCGCGACGACTATAGAGATCAACAAGCCGGCCGCAGCGCCGGCCAAATCACTTAAGGCCAAGACACCGAAACGCATGCGTCGAGCGAGCAGCGCCGCGTGTTGCGCCGTCAGGCCCGTCAGCAGCACGATTCCGGCGAAACTGGCGGAAATCAGCCCGGCCTCGGTCCGACCGTAGAAGGCGCTCACCAAGGGCGAACAGGCCGCGACGGCGATCGCGACCGCGAGCGTGACCGCAGCGTTGATGATGAAGATCGCGCTGAGCTGTTGCTGCGTCAGCTCGGGACGATTGATCGTCGCTTGCGTCAGACCGAAATCCTGCAGCAGCATCGCCAGCCCCAGGACCGGGGCGGCCATGGCGAAGACACCAAAGTCGTCCGGCGACAAGAGGCGAGAGAGAATCAGCACAGAGAGGAACTGGAGGGCGACTTTGACCGGCTGCGCCCCGCCCATGACTACCGCGCCGACGGCGGCGCGTCGCTTCAAGTCCCCATCGGGACCCGCCAGATCATCGGGTGTGGAGGAGCTCAAGACCTTATCCGTCGTTCGTCCATCTGAGTTTCCTATGTCGATCAGGTAAAAAGAGGCGCCCTGGCCGCGCGGCTTGATCGGTGCGCGTTTCCAGGCCTCTGTGCCCTTCCAGAACCGACAGTCGAGACGAATCGATGCCGCCTTCCGAGTTGGTCAGCGTTGTCGTGCCCGCATACAATTCGGCGCGGACGCTTGACGCCACCCTGCGCAGCGCACGGGGGCAGAGCCATGGAACGCTCGAGATCATCGTCGTGGATGATGGCTCGGTCGACGACACCGCGGCGATCGTAGAACAGCAGGCCGCCGAAGACCGGCGTGTTCGACTCATCAGGCAGGCCAACGCAGGCGTGTCGGCCGCGCGAAATGCAGGCGCGGCGGCCGCGCAAGGCGTCTTTATCGCGCCGCTCGACGCGGATGATCTCTGGGCCGATCGAAAAATCGAAAAGCAAGTGGCGATCTTCAACGACGATCCCGAGCTTGGCCTGGTGTACTGCTGGTTCGCCCTGATCGACGGCGACGATCGTATCCTCAAGGTGGCGACGCCTGAGGAGCAGGGGTGGCTCTTCGAGCGACTTTGCGCGGGCAACATCATCGGCAACGGCAGCTCGCCGTTGATCCGACGCTCGGCATTCGACGATGTCGGAGGCTATGATGCGCGAGGGCAGGGCAAACTCATTCAGGGCTGCGAGGATTGGGAACTCTACGTAAACATCGCAGAGCGTCACAAAGTGGGTTTAGTGCGTGAAGCCCTCGTCGGCTATCGTCAGATCGACGGTCGCCTGTCCACTCGCCCCAAGCGCATGCTGCAGGCGCATGATCGGGTGATGCGATCGTTCCTAGAGCGCCGCCCCGACATGAGCCGTCCCGCTCTGAAGGGCCGAGCCGAAACGCTGTCGTACCTCTTCGACCAGGCCGTTCAGGCAGGTCGGACCGACGAAGCCTTCTTCATAACCGCCCAGCTCGTCCGCAGCGATCCGCGTCGAGCAGTCCGCGCGTGGCGGCGCTGGTTGTCATCCGCTGCTTCGAAGCGATCTTCGCCGGCACAGGCCGAGCCGCTGGTCTTTCGTTGAATTGTCGGGGAGCGACATCACGGGAGATTCGGATCGGCGGGAGGACATGCCGGATCTGAGACTTAGGTCTCCGCCGGATCAGCTTCGATACGCGTCGGCGACGCCTCGCAGCGTTCGCCGCTCCGGGCCTCTCGATAGCGCTTGTAAAGCGTTGCGGCGTCGTCCCGGATGCGCGCGAATTCGTCCGGGTCTTCAAGGTCGCCGATCCGTGGCGGGACCAAGGGCAGCCGGATGGTCGGCGGCCAGCCCGGGGGCCTCAACGTTTTGGGAACCTCAAACACGACGCGATGGGTGCGGTCGCCGCGCTCACGTGTGACCACGAAACGGCACTCATGCAGAAGCGATTCCTTCGCTGAGAGCCGGGCTTGAGCCCGGGAAGAGACGTCGAAGCCGCCCTTCGCATTGAGCTCGAGACCATTCCGAGCGAAGGCCAGCAGCACAGCCGATCGCGTGGCCGGCGCAACCCGCCGGCCCAGCTCAAGACTGATGATCGTCGGCTGAGACAAGCCCGTCTCGGCGCCTAGGCGCGGGCGTGTCCAACCAAGTCGGCGTCGTCCCTCCCGGCACGCTGCGCCGGTCAAATGTCGATCGTCTGGCGTGCGCCGCGACATCGCCCTGCTCAGCTCTCGGTCGGACGGGAGCGCGGGCACGCCGCGGCTCGAACAGCTGGTCTCACGGCTAGCTGAACGCTTCAAGGTCCGTCAGGCGGGGTCGGCCGCCGCGGTGCGGCGAGCCACTCATCTGTGATCGGTTCGGGAATTGACCCACCTGCTTGGGCGGAGCCGCTGGACAGGGCTGCGGCGTATGCAGGACAGTCTGGTCGTGCGGGAACGCTGCAGGTGACCGGCAAGGTTGCGGACGTGGACGTTGACGGGCGGGAGCAGACCACTGCACCTGTCAGGACTCTATTCGAAGGGATTGAACCGCGTGATCGCTCACGGCTCATCGTCCCGGAAGGTGCTGCGAACTCGATTGCGCAGACAGCTTCTCGCACTCGAACGACAGTTTCAGCTCATAGAGGCCACTGTCCAAGATATCCGGGCGGCCCACGGCCGAACCAATAGGCCTGAGAAGCTGTTGCGCCTGACTCAGGCCATTGACTCGTTCCGGTTCGAAGCAGGCTTGAGTGGGCCCGGCTTGGCCAAGAACACCACGCGCGTTCGAGCCGATCCTGGCGCGGCCCAGCGAATCGCGGCCCTAAAAGCCAGACGCCGAAGGACGTCGCTCGGCACCTGACGGCGCGTGCCGCCGTCGTTCCGTCAGTCACCGGGGGAGCTCGAATGTCGACTAAGGGACGATCATGACCGCCCCAAGACCCCGCGCCGACCTCGTCCCCAACACGCTCGCCTACGAGACCGAGCCGCTGGTCAAGCCGACAGGGTTTCGCGAGTACGACGCCCGCTGGGTGCTCGAAACCGATATCAACCTGCTGGGGCTCCAGGCGCTCGGGCTGGCGTTGGGGACCTACGTTCACGAGATCGGCGCGAAGCCTCGGATCGTGGTCGGGCACGATTTCCGCAGCTACTCGCTTTCAGTGAAGCAGGCGCTGTCGCTTGGGCTCATGCAGGCCGGCTGCGAGGTGCTCGACATCGGCCTGGCCGTCAGTCCCATGGCCTACTTCGCGCAGTTCGACCTTCAGGCCGCCTGCGTGGCCATGGTGACCGCCAGCCACAACGAGAACGGCTGGACGGGCGTGAAGATGGGCGTCCAGCCGCCCCTCACCTTCGGCCCCGAGGAGATGGGCCGCCTTCGCGACATCACCCTGAACGGCGAAGGCGTTGGGCGGCCCGGCGGCCGCCTGACCCGCGTTGATGGTGTGCGGGCGCGCTACATCGCCGACTGCGCCGCCCGCGTTCAGGTCACCCGCCCGCTCAAAGTGGTCGCGGCGTGCGGCAACGGCACCGCCGGCGCCTTCGCGCCCGAGGCGCTGCGCGGCATGGGGGTTGAGGTGGTCGAGCTCGACACGGACCTCGACTGGACCTTCCCCAAGTACAACCCCAACCCCGAAGACCACGGCATGCTGCAGGACATGGCCGCCGCCGTCCGCGAGCACGGGGCCGACCTCGCCTTCGGCTTCGACGGCGACGGCGATCGCTGCGGCGTGGTGGACGACCGGGGCGAGGAGATCTTCGCCGACAAGATCGGCCTGCTGCTCGCCCGCGACCTGTCGGGCCTCCACCCGAACGCGACCTTCGTGGTCGACGTGAAGTCGACGGGGCTTTACGCGACCGATCCCGTCCTGAAGGCGAACGGGGCGACGACGGTCTACTGGAAGACCGGGCACAGCTACATCAAGCGCAAGACCGCCGAGCTCGGCGCCCTGGCCGGCTTTGAGAAGTCCGGGCACTTCTTCTTCAACGCCCCCCTCGGCCGGGGCTACGACGACGCCCTCGTGGCGGCGGCGAACGTGCTGGCTTTGCTGGAACGCAATCCGGGCAAGACGCTGAGCGAGCTGCGCGCCGAACTGCCGCTCGCCCACACCTCGCTGACCATGTCGCCCCATTGCGCCGACGAGCTGAAGTACCAGGTGCTGGAGCGGATCGTGCGCGAGTACCAGGACCTCGCAGCGAACGGCGGGACCATCCTGGGACGGGCGATCCGGGAGGTGATCACCGTAAACGGCGCACGCGTGCACCTGGAGGACGGCAGCTGGGCGCTGGTCCGCGCCTCCTCGAATAAGCCGGAGCTGGTCGTGGTGGTCGAGAGCACCCGTTCGCAGGACGACATGCGCGCCCTGTTCCGGGACGAGGTGAAGCCGAGGCTCTCAGCGCACCCTGCGGTCGGGGGCTACAATCAGGAGATCTAAAGGGCGGCAGGCACAGCGCTTCCGGTACCCGGGCCGCGATCGGCTCGGGATGCCGAGCGCCCACGACTCTGCGATATAGCGCTTGATGAAAGTCTTGGTGACAGGTTCGGCAGGATTCATCGGCTCGGCGCTGACTCTCGCTTTACTGGCGCGCGGCGACAGGGTCGTGGGCCTCGACAACATGAACGCGTACTACGACCCGAGCCTCAAGCGCGCTCGGCTCGCCCGTTTCGCCGATCATCCGGCCTATACGCACATCGAGGCGGACCTCGCCGACCGACCCGCCGTCGAGCGAACCTTCGAGCAGCACCGACCGGAGCGAGTGGTGAATCTCGCGGCGCAGGCGGGAGTCCGCTACGCCGCCGAGAATCCCCACGTCTACGTCTCCAGCAACGTCACCGGATTTCTGCACATCCTGGAGTGCTGCCGTCAGTTTGGGACAGAGCATTTGGTGTTCGCCTCCACCAGCTCCGTCTACGGCGCGAACACGGCCATGCCGTTCCGGGAGAAACAGAGCACGGAGCACCCGATCACGCTCTACGCCGCCACCAAGAAGGCCAACGAGGTGATGGCCCATAGCTACGCCCATCTCTATGGCTTCCCCTGCACGGGTCTACGCTTCTTCACCGTCTATGGGCCGTGGGGCCGCCCTGATATGGCGCTGTTCCTATTCACAAAGGCGATCCTGGCCGGGGAGCCAATCGGCCTGTTCAACCACGGCCGCCACAGCCGCAGCTTCACCTATGTGGACGACGTGGTGGAAGGGATCGTGCGGGCGTTGGATCGGCCGGCGACGCCGGACCCCGCCTGGTCGGGGGCTGATCCCAACCCGGCGACGTCCAGGGCGCCCTACCGCCTCTTCAATATCGGAGCCGCCGAGTCTGTGCCGCTGCTGCGTTACGTCGACGTGCTGGAGCGGTCCCTGGGGAGGAAGGCGATCCGGGAGCTCCTGCCCCTGCAACCGGGCGACGTTCCTGATACGGAGGCGTCCGTGACCGAGCTCCACGCAGCGGTCGGCTACACGCCGACAACAACCGTTGAGGAGGGCGTGGGCCGTTTCGTGGACTGGTACCGGCGCTATTATCGGGTCTGAGAACCCGGCCCCAGTCCAGGCGGCGTCATCCGACACGAGCGTCCAATAGGACGATCGGCTCTTCCCCCCCGCCTGTTCGCCTTAGCGGCGGTGGTGGGATGCGAACGAGCTGACCCCTACAGTCCGGCGGAGAGAGCGGGCGCTTGAGGGCCGGCAACGCTCGTTGGCCGGCAACGCTCCCAGAGCCGCGCGCCGACGATCCGAGCGTCGGCCATCGGGAAGTCCGGCGTCGTATTTTGTTAAGTATTTGAAGCGCTTTGTCCGCACTTGGTCCGGGTCGCTCACGGGCGGGCTCGGGAATCTCCTTGCGGGCCGACGAGATGCCGACGTTCACGTACTCGCAGCCGGGCCGGTTTGACGTCGAAAGCCTCGGCCCCGACAACTTCCTCAAGTGGTTACTTGGGACGCCGGCGAACTACACCGTCCTCACCAGCTCTGAGACGGAATGGACTGTCCGCGGCACCCCTCTTGCGGGTCCATTCGACGGCTGAAAGCTCACCCTCAGGCCGGCGAACGTGTTTCCCCAAAGCACGTCGGGCCCGCTTGGTGATCCCGTCGCGTCGGCCGTGCTCCGCAACCCCGCGGGCGCCCTGGTGGCGACGATCACCGACCTCCTCCCGCAGACAACGCTCAGCGGCCTTTTGAGCGAGAGCGGATGGGCGAGCGGGAACGCAGTCGAGGGCTCGCCTGGAGCCGACTATCTGGCCGGCTCGATCGGACCCGACACCATCCTGGGCGGCTCGGGAGACGACCAACTTATCGGCCGCGGCGGCGACGACGCGATCGTCGGAGAACTTGGAGCGGACGTTCTCGACGGCGGTGATGGCCACGACGTGATCTTCGCGGGCGCGCTCGACACCGTATGGGGTGGCGACGGCGACGACGTCACCGTTCTCGACGGCTCCAGCACTGCTGGGGTTCAACTCGATGCTGGGCAAGGGATAGATCTTGTCGATCTTAGCGATTTGACCGCGCCGATCGCCGTTCGGCTCGACGGCGGGGTGACGGCAGGCGCTCTTCGCTTTGTCAGCGTCGAGTTGCTGCTGACCGGGCCTGGAGACACCCAGGTTTTTGGAAGCGAGGCGGACGAAGCCGTCGTCGGCGGGCTTGGACGTGACGCGATCCGGCTCGGGGGAGGCGGCGACTTCGGGGACGGCGGCGCGAACGACGACTTCCTTGATGGCGCCCCAGGACGGGATGAACTCTACGGAGGAGGGGACGCTGACCACATTGTCGGCGGGGCGGAAGCAGACCTCATCGCGGGGGACGATCATGACGACCTGATCGGCGGGCAGGGAGGTGACGACGTCCTCGACGGAGGCCTGGGCGGCGACCGGCTCTACGGGGACGCCGGGAACGACCATATCGTCGGCGGCGGTGACGGCGACGCGCTTTCGGGTCAGGACGGCGACGACCTGATGGGCGGGCAGGACGGGGACGACTTCATCGACGGGGGTCTGGACAGGGACCGGCTCTACGGCGACGGTGGAAACGATCACATGGTCGGCGGCGCGGAGGCGGACGGGCTGTGGGGCCTGGACGGCGACGACCTGATCGGCGGCCAGGAGGGGGATGACTTCCTCTCGGGGGGCTCTGGGCGCGACGCCCTGTTCGGCGACGGCGGCAACGACCTAATCAACGGCGATGCCGACGCCGACGCGCTGCGGGGTTTAGACGGCGACGACATCATCGGCGGCCAGGAGAGGGGGACGACCTGATCGACGGCGGCTCGGGGCGGGACGTCCTGTTCGGCGACGCTGGGAACGACCACATGGTCGGCGGCGCGGACGGCGACGCCCTACACGGCCACAACGGGAACGACCTGATCGGCGGGCAGGACGGGGACGACTTCATCGACGGGGGGTTCGGGCGGACACGCTGTTCGGCGACGGCGGGAACGATCACATGATCGGCGGGGCGGACGGGGACGCGCTGCACGGCCAGGACGGCGATGACCTCATCGGCGGCCAGGACGGCGACGACTTCATCGACGGGGGTTTCGGGTTCGACACCCTGTTCGGCGACGCCGGCGGCGACCACGTAGTGGGCGGGGCCGAGGCCGACGCCCTGCACGGTCAGGACGGTGATGACCTAATGGGCGGACAGGACGGCAACGACCTGCTCGTCGGTGGCGCAAGCTTCGATCAGCTGTTCGGGGACGCTGGCGACGACGTAATCGAGGGCGGGCGGGCGGGGATCTCCTGACCGGCAACGGAGGGGCCGACCGGTTCGTATTTGCGGCGACGCCGGACTCCGCGCCTGGCGGTCGGGACCGGGTCAGCGACTTTCGGCCGGGGAAGGGGGACGTGATCGACCTCAGCTGGATCGACGCGAACGCGGCCGCAGCGGGCGACCAAGCGTTCGTCTTCGTGAAAGCCTTCACCAGCCAAGCCGGGCAGGCGCTGCTGAGCGCTTCAGGCCCGACACGCTGCTGAGCCTAGACTTGAACGGCGACGCGGTCGCCGACTTCCAGCTGGAGATCGCGGGCGCCAGCGCAGAGATCGGATTCATCCTGTAAAAGCTTCGCCGGCCACTCTGGCGCTTTGAACTGGGAGCCCGCGGCGCGGGATACGATGGCCAGGGTTTGGCAAGCAGAACGTAACGCAGCCATCTGGGCCCTGCTCGATGCTGGCGAGACCCCCGCCGCTGCGGCCTTGAAGCTCGGGCTGACCCGATCCACCGTGGCGGGGGTGCTGCGGCGCGGGCAAAGACAGCCCAAGCACGCGTCGCCCTTCTACAACGAGGCCTGGGCTAGGGAGGCCGTCGCGCTGGCCGATGACCTCGGTGTTCGTCGCGCGGCGGCGCAGCTCGGCCTCGACGCCGCCCAGCTCTGTCGGTGGCGGCAGCGGCTCAGGCGCTATGAGAGCGGCGCGGAGAACACGACAGCGATAGCGAAGCTTGATTGACGGCGCTGGGGTAAGGCGCGCGGCTGGCCTCATATTAAGCGGCGGGTGCTCGGATCCAGCGGGCTGGCTGCAAGGTCGGTCAGCGACTCTCGCAGGGCGTTGAGCGCTGGCCGCTTGAGATGGAAGGTGACAGACCCACCCTCCGTCAGGCCGAAGGTCATCACCAAAGCGCCGCCTTCGGCGATCCCGCAATTGACCCAGTTGGCCGTGAGCGCCTGAAGCGATGTGCCTTCTCCCGGTCCGGAGATCGCAGTTTGCGGGGCGAGGCTCAGGGCGAGGACACCCAAATCGTGAAGCTGCAGCGTCGGCACCGCCAGCAACACGTCATTGGTCTCGGTCCTGAATCGAAGCAGACCGTAGGCGCGCTCAGTCGTCAGCGCGCCACCTTCGACGGCTGTCACTTTCACCGCCCTGACCTCTGTCATCCCCGGTTCCTCAAGCAGTCCTCATGACCGACCCGGCCGAGGGGCCGAGCCGGCCCGCCGCGTGGCGTCTCGACGCTCGCCGGCCGTTTGGGCCGTTCTGTCCTGTCCCGCCTGGCCGTCGTCACAATGCGAGCTCGACGTTGATCGATCTGTTGGCCTGCGTAGCGACGCGGCGCATCAGCGCGACCGGGGCTGCGCCGGGTGTCGTCGGCCGCGCGACGGTGATCACGAACCAAGAGCCGGCCGGCAACGCCGAAAACGTAAAAGCGCCCCTGGGGTCGCAAGTGGTTCGACGGATAAACCGGCCCAGCTCCGCTGGCGGCGCCGGCGATCGGGCCTGGACCTCGGCCGCCGGGAGCGCAGCGGCTGCATCTGAGCGATAAAGAACTCTCATGCGCTCCCGCGACCAAGGTGTCTCGGGCATCAGCACCACGGTCCCACAGCCATAAGCGGCCGGCGCACCCTGCCGGAGACTGCCGACGATCGCTCCCTGGCCGGGGATCGTCGACCAGACGAAGTCCGCGGCCTGGAACGGCGCCGCACGGGGGGCCGTCGGACGTTGAGCGGGGACGGCCGCGCAGCCGGTGACCAGCAATCCGAACATGAGGCCGGGGATGAGGACGCGCATGATTATTCAATTCTAATCGCGGCTTTGCTGACAGGCCAAGCCGCTCGGCCGACCGAGCCGACCCGATGTCCCCAGAGAGCAGCGCCTGCGTTCCCGAAGGACGCCGGCCGTTGGGTTGATACCCGGGCCAGAGCAAGCGGTCGAGCTGGCTGGAGCGGTTGGCGGGCTATGCGGGTGGCAGGGCAAAGGCGTGAAGGCTCAGCGCCGCCCATTCATGCACACCTAGCGATTTGCGGATGTATGATGCGGCTCACTAAAGCTGGGCCGCATACGTTTCGATCTTGTTCGCGATGCGTTCGAACCGCACGAAGAAATCGGACATCGGCTCGTTTCGCTTGAGCGCCGCCGGCTCGGGCGTCGTGACCTTGGCCTTGGACCCTTGCGCTCCACCGCCATAGCAGCAGGATCCTGCACACCGGGATCCTGACGCCCGCCAAGGCCACCGGAGCGTCCAGCCCAGAGCACTGCCCTCGGCTTCATGCGCCCGAGCCGATTTCAGCGCACACCTCGCATCGTGGATGGCCGCCGATCACCTCCAGCCCCCTGGGAGCATGTCGCCGGCCGCCAGCCCGCGCCCACCATTGCGGGGCTGACCCGCGTCTGAGCCGCCGCGAGCCCGCGGGACCCTTGCCGGAGCCACCGCGTACGTGATCTGCTCGGGACGACAATCCACGGCCGCCATGCACGTGGACCGGCTGGCTTCCGGCGCCGGACCGCCAGATCGCTCAAGGCCGGACGGGGACCCAGGTCCGGAGTGGATCCAGCACGAAGGGACGGGTGGAAAGGCCGTGCTCACTGACCGGTTCAAGGTCTTCTTCGATGACACGGGCGACGTCCTGACGTCCGGAGACGACTTAGAGAAACTGGTTGAGCGCCTGACCAGGCTGCTCGTGGACCCCGAGCGTCTGGAGTTTACCTGGACTACTGACCGATTTGACTATGCCAGTGCAGAGTTCCGCCCGTCGCCGCCGACCGGCGTGTAGGCGCGAGGCGGGCTCAGAGTTTCCAGCCGCGTAGACATCGGTCTCCGGCCTTTTCGCCGCCGAAGCGCCGTAGCTCCGCCTCGAACTAGGCAGAGAATGCTCGGACCGTGCAGCGCAACGCGTATTCTGTCGCAACCAACCCGATCGCCGCGTGGTCTGCAAGAACAAGAACGAAGGGCTTGTCGATGGGAGGCGCGTCCCCCTGGTCGATGCGCCTTCAGCCGTGGCTCTCGCTCAACCGCTCGGTCGGGTTGTTGACCCGGGGCCGGATCTGCCGGCGGCGCGCCAGCTCTCGACGCACCTCGTCTGCAAAGCGCCAGTCGGGCCCCGGCGCACGACTGGCCGTAGTCGCCGCCGCGTGCGCGCCCGCCCCGTGCTGAGCTTCCAAACGGTCCGCTTCTGCGAGCACCCGCGCCCGCAGTTCTCGACGTCGCTCCAGCCAATCCGCCATGCCCTGTCTCCCAGTGCTGCGAGCTTAGCATCCCTTTCACCCGCGAATAGCGAGCATTAGCTCCGCCACGACATGGGTCCTTTGCCCGAGTGATCCGGACGCACCGGGGAGTCGTTCGGTCGAGTGTAGCGGCTAGGCAGCCTGCTGCTGGGTCCGATCCCCTCCTTAGCGAGCCGCTCTCGTGTACTCGGCGCCATCGGCTGCGAGCTGGCGATTTTGGTCAGGCGTCACGAGGATGCCTCTCGGGTCAGGCGAAGGTCCCGCCGCCGCCCTGCGTTATGCGCCGGCTCAAACCCTTCCGTCGGGGCCCCTTCGAGGATCGCAAAGTTCCTCCAGCAGCCAAGGCGCGATGGAGCGGCCATGGACGGGGCTGGCATAAAGGGCGCTGATCGCCATGCTCCTCAGCGTAGCGAGAAGCCTCACCCAAATCTGCTGCCTGGCTAGGCGCGGCAATCTCCAGGCAAACCGCCCGCCCGTGGCCGGCGAAAGAGGCCGCCCTGCAGGACCGCCCAAGTCTCGATGGGAGACTCCTGCAGGCGAGGCTCGGCAGGTGCGTCGCGACGAGACGTGAGGCAGGGTGTCGCTCTAGAGGCCGGAATGCTGGGCCTTGTGCGTTGACCACGCCGACGCCGCACTTAGTCGGACCGCTACTGGCTGCGTTCGGCAGCGGGGCGATCCCTGATGCTCTGCTGGAGTCGTCGGCTTAGCTGGGCCGGGTTGACGGACTTGGCCAGCCAAGCAGTGAACCATAGCAGAGTGACGGCTAGGGCTGACCCGGCAACCGCGCCGAATACGTAAGGGTCCACCTATCCCCCTTCGTCGAAGCTCGCGCTGGACGCCGGTAGTTGCCGCCGAGACTTTACGGGAGCCTCGGCGGCGCTAGCGAAGCCAAACGGAGGTACAGCAGATCAAGGAAAGGTAACTTCAATCTGACCACGATGTAAACTGTTTCGTCAAATTTTTGTCTTAATCGATGTTCCGTAGCGGGACTGGATGCTGGCCAGGTCCCAGAGCCCGCCTTGGCAGCTAACGGCGACGGGCCAATGTCTGGAGGGGTTCTCGCCGCGATTGAACTCCATTGACCGAGCCCGCGGAACCAAGAGCTGTTCCCTCAGGCCATCTTTGGAATCGGCGGCATGCGCCAGCCCGACCTGACGTTCGCTGACTACAAGTACCTGCTTCATGTGGAGGCCGGTTACCAGGACCTAACGGAAGGCCTGGCTGAGAAGCGATGCAGATTTCGAGGGCTGGTCCGAGACGGCGCTCTGACTGAAGCCGGGCGCGAGGCCCTGGAGAGGGCTGCACGTCAGCCCGAGCGCTGGGGGACCGACACACGCTGACGGAGCGGGCACGGCTGGCCCGCTATCTGCACCAGACAAGCGGGTTACATCGCCAACCCGCCCGGCGTTTATCGCGAATACAGCGCCGGGCGCGCTACGATGCATCCGGCTTCGCGTCCGGTCCACGCTCGCAACGTCCCATACCCGCCGCCTTGGGTCGGAACGCGATTTTCGTTCAGCGATGCGCAATTGGCCGACTGAAAGGCCGGACGCCTTAAGTGCGAGTATCGGTCAGCGCCGGGCGCCAGGCGCTCGGCAGCGGCCTCGTGTTGCTCCGCAGCCCTCAAAGCCGGCGGGCGCGCCAGCTTCGGGTTCCGATACTAACGGTGCTGGGCTCCAATCAGGGCCCACTGCATCTGAAGAATGAGCGGAGCGTCGGCGCCTGCCCTACCGCCGCAAGTCGCCGCTAAGTCTGAACCAGGCGAAGTGCGCCTGGATGAATGATTACACGATCACCGCTGGTGGGTGCGCGATGCCTTTAGGAGTTCCCGGGGGCCGAACGCTCTCCCGACCAGGACGCGTCGTCGATGGTCAGGTCGAGCCGATGGGGCGACTTGCCGAGATCAAGCAGGAAGACCTCTGTGCCGCCGACGTTCTGCACGGTGTCGAGCGCTCGCGTCAGCTTGAAAGTGCGAGTCGGCATCCGAGCGTAATCGCTAGTGACGCTGATCGTATTGCGGCCAGTTTTGATCACCTCGATAATCACATCAGACTGCGATCCGCCACGAGCGTCCGAGATGACATCGCCAAGATACTCGCCTTTTGCTAGGTCCGCGAGATCGAGGGGCGGAGGCTTTGAAGGATCCGCTGCGGCTGGCGCCGACAACGTCAACCCCGCGAGGGCGAGGGCTGACCAGAACCGACGCAAAGAATTCACGACCGGCGCCCCCGAGCTGTTCGAAATCAACATCGACCTGTCCGGCACGAGGGTCAATACGCTCACGTCCGCCGGCAATGGCTTAGGACTCGGCTTGGTCGAATCAGACCTGAAGAAGGTCGGCTCCGGTCAGGACAAACCCTGACGCTCCGCTCCCAAGCAGTCGCCCCGAGCCGCTGCACGCCCGTTCTTGCCGCGCAGTGCTTGACTGTCCTGGTCCCCGCTAAGCTTGGCTGAGTGCTGGGTTGCTGCGCCTTGGACTTTCATGCCGGTGATGCGACGCTCCGGTCCTAACTGCTCGCACCTAGGGGGAGACCCGATGCCGCCGGTTTTTTTGCAGCGCCAGTGGAAGGCGATGCCGGCCACGACTGAATGGAAGGCGGCGTAGACGGCGACGAGCTTCGTGGGCTGGATGGCGACGACCTCATCGGCGGTCAGGATGGCGACGACCTCGTCAACGGCGGCGCAGGTCGAGATCGCCTGTCGGCGAAGCCGGTGACGACTGGATAGAGGGTGGCGTAGACCGCGATGAGCTTCGTGGGCTCGATGGTGACGACCTGGTCGGCGGCCAGGACGACGACGACTTCATCAACGGCGGCGCACGTCGAGATCGCCTGTTCGGCGACGCTGGTGACGACTGGATGGAAGGTGGCGCCGATGCGACGAGCTTCGCGGGCTGGATGGCGACGACTTCATTGACGGTGACTTGGACGGGACACCTTGTTAGCGACGCCGGGGCCGACCACATCACCGGCGGCACGGAGGGCGACGCACTGAACGGCCAAGACGGGGACGATGTCATGGGCGGGGAGGCCGGTGACGATTGGCTGGACGGCGGGGTCGGTGCCGACCGGCTGTTCGCCGGCGCCGGCGACGATCGCCTGTTCGCCGGCCTCGGCGACGACCGCGTTGATGGCGGAGACGGTTCGGAGACCGCCGTCTTCATAGGCGCGCGTACGGATTACGTGATCACCGCTGGAGACGGTTTCATCACCGTGACAGGCCAGGACGGGACCGACACCTAATCGGGATCGAACTGTTGGAGTTCTTCCACGGCACGTTCGCCGTCTAGCGCTCGAACAGGGTTCGCGGCCTCTCGAGAACCCACCCGGCTGCGAGCAGGCGATGTCGCCCACCCGGAACCCGCCGCTACGGCGGATTCGGATTGGATGCGCTCCCTCGCGGTCAGTCCGCACGCACTTGGGCGTCGAGAGGGCCGAGACACCGACCGAAAGCCGAACGCCCGATGCTCGCGCGCGCCGCTTCGTTCCTGTAATCGCGATTGGAGGAGATGATGCATGCTGCTGGACAGGATCAAGTCAGAGTCGATCGCGGCGCGCAAAGCTGCCGTAGGAAAGCCCGACACGTCGCCTGAGACCTTGAAGTCGAAGGCCACCGTCCTGCTGCTCTCGGAGATTCAGAAGCTATCGAAGGAGGCGGGTGATCGGCCCCTGACCGACCTCGACGTTGTTGGGGTCGTGAAGAAGTCGCTGAAGTCGGTCGAAGACGCAGTGGCTAAGGGCGTTCCGGCGGAGCGTGTTGAAGTCGAACGTGGGGTGCTGGCCTCCTATCTCCCCGAGCAACTTAGCGAGGAGAAGATTAGGGCAGAACTCACGGAAATCGCGGCTGGCGGCGATCTCACCCTGAAGGACATGGGCCGGGTGAAAGCCATCCTGAACGAGAAATATCCCGGTCAGGTGGACGCCGCGACAGTGAGCAAGCTCCTTCGGGGCTGAACCTCCGTAGCGGAGGAAAAATTCAGGCTGCTCGGTCTCAGCTCTGGAAGACGCGAAGCCCATCGCGCGCCCGGGAGTGGTGCGTTGGACGGGACCTCTCCTGAGCGGCGGAAAAGGTGGAGGGCGGGGCGGTCGCCTCGCCTTTAGACGCGCCTGACAAAGCAGGCCCTGGCCGACGCCTTCAGCTTCGCGCAAGCGGCCTCTGCTTCCGTCTTGCTGGTGAAGCCGGTCACCACCGTGCGGTAGAATTTGGAGCCATTCTTGTCGACGAGGGTCACGGTCTTCCCGCTGCCACCCAGTGAGCCGGCGACTTTGGCGTACTCTGCGTCTGCGATGCTCCGGCTCGCGAAAGCACCGATCTGCACGCCGAAGCGATCGCCCGAGCTGGGGGATGTCAAGGCCGCGCCATCGGCCTGGGTTCGCGACCGTCCGCTCCCGCGCGCCGCAGCCGTGGCCGATGACGTCGGGGCCGCGGGTGCCATGACGACCACCGGGTGCGTCGAGATCGTCTCGTCGTCGGTGCTCGCCGAGGCGATTTGGGCGGGCGGCGCAGCGGAGCCCGCGGCTGTCGTGAGAGGCGCCGCGCCGGCCGACTTGGCCGGAGCTGGCGCAGAGCGCGGCGTCGCTGTGGCCGTCTGAAAGGGCGCGGCTTGCGGGCGCAGGGCAGGCGCCTGCCCCGCCGGGACAGGAGCAGCCGGCGTGAACGAGGAGCCTGGAGGTAGAGCGGGCTCGCCTAGCTCGGTCGGGGCCGCGGCGAGAGCAGCCGGGGCCGCCTCTTGGACATAGACGTCTAGCGCCGCCTTGGTTTCGGCGGCCGCTTTGATTGTGGCGGGCGCTTTCCTGGCGATAGCCGGCCTTTCAACGGTCGCTGGCTCTGCACCTGACTCCCGCACGCCGTGGTAGATCATGAACAGGGCGGTGATGAGGACGCACAGTATGACGCCGCTGAACATCAGGGGCCAGGGCGCGGAGTGGCGAGAGCGGCCTTGGCTTGGATCGTTACTGATGGAAAGCTCGTCGAGCTGCGGCGCATATGGACCAAGACTGACGCTGGTCATAACAAACACTCCGAGTGTATCCCTATTGAAGTCCATGGTGGTGAAGTTGTGGTTACGGGAGCGCCTCTTTCTCGTGTGAATTGGCAGGTACGTAGGGCGCGGATGCGCCGCGCCGGTCTGTCGATCGGACCGAGCACGCCATTGGCCCGCCGCGCGGGCGTGACACCGTGCTCAGCGAAGACTATCCGCTACAGACCGTCGAGCGGTGCTGGCCCTGGACATGACTCCCAGTCCCGGTCCATCACGTCTGGTGACGCGACCGCCAGGCTACGCCCAGTGTCGGCGGCATAGGCCGGTAGTCCGGGTCCACCGAGGAAGTGCCGCGGGCAACAAAACGGGAAGAGCTTACGATGGAGAAGGGAAGACTCTTGGCCGCCCCGGTGACGGCCGCTGTTCTAATCGCTTTCGTCAACGTTATGCTCAATGTTGCGCTGAAAGAGCAGGCTCAGGCGGGGAGCGATATCGACTCGATCGCATCGCCCCCCTACCGCTCCTCGGTTGTCGGGACTGATTTCGATTTCATCACAGAAGGCGATGCTAGCGCATTCAAGCGGTTGGATTTTCTAGGCTTTCAAGAATTCGAGATGCCAGACAAGCGTGGGACCGGAGAACAACTCACGCAAAACGCGTATGTATTTCTGGCGTACTTCACCGATGGTACAAAGATCAAGATTGCCTTGGATAGGGATTTTGGAAGCAGGCGTGCTGCAGAGCAGGACGCTATTCGCTACACGTCGCGACTCGGAAAGTTGCCGTCTCTCTACCGCCAGAATCTCAGACACATCGTCGTACATAGAGGTGGTGCTGACACAACTGCGTTTGCGGAAGACAAGGGCCATTTTTTTGTCATCTACTCCGACAATGCGACCAAGCGCATCTCGACCAATGATCTTGAAGAAACCTTCTTCCACGAGGGTAGTCACGCATCTATTCAAACTAAATATCTGAGCCAAGCGGCGTGGAGAAGTGCCAAAGCTCGGGACAACGCGTACATAACTGAGTATGCAAAGACGAGCGACCAGGAAGACTTCGCTGAATCCGCGCTATTTGCGTACACACTTATTTACAATCCCGAGCGGTTGCCCGCGGCGGAGAGAGCAAAGATTGAGAAGCAAATCCCAAATCGCATAGCGTTTTTCAGGAACGTGTTTGCCCGTTAGGCGACACCTCCCGCGCAACTACTTCGATGGCAGCCTAACGACCCTGCAGTGAGAAGGTCTGATGCGGTCTCGCGGTCGCCCTGCACCCGTGAACGGGGCTCAAACGAGCTTAGGATCCGACCCCATGTGTTCGCTTCAGCTAAACGTCAGCCATCCTCATCGGGCGTGCGGAAGGACGGCTCGAGGAGGGACGCGCATGTTCGAACCTCAAGCGGGTCGAGGGGTCTTGGCCTTTCCGCTCCTTCTGTCGCGGAGCGAACCAAGCACCCGTTTTGATGCTGACCCGATTTCCCGCTGGTCTGCGCCTCTTGTTCAGTGGTGTGTGTGGCCTCCGGGGACGGATGATGAAGCGGTCGACATTGATTGTGGCTGGGGCTGTGGCCGTGCTCGGGGCGGGCGGAGCCGCGACGCTGGGCGCCCGGGCGGCCATGAGCGCCCTGCTGCCCGCTCAGTTCGCCGGGCGGCCCGAACTTCGGCGATCGCGTCAACTATGCCGACTAGCTGACCGACTTCGGCGTGGCGCCCAAGCCCACCCTCGAGCCGAACGTGGGCACGCCGACGCCGGTGTCGATTCCGGGCAGCCACCTGATCACGACCGCCGAGGTCAAGCAGGCGATCGGATCCAACATTCTGCTCATCGACGTACTGGGCGGCCCGCATCCAACCCTGCCGGGGGCGATCCAGGCCCCCGGCAGCCGGCCTGGGCCGGAGCTTCGATGACCCTGTCCAGCAGCAGCTAGCCTCCTTGCTGGCGCACGCGACCGGGGGGCGCAAGACTGTGCCGAGGGTTTTTTTCTGCGCCAGCTCCCGCTGCTGGGAGTCCTACAACGCCGCCTTGCGCGCCCAGAGGCTCGGCTACACCAAGGTGCTCTGGTACCGTGGCGGGTTGGCCGCCTGGGAGGCGTCGGGCGGACCAATGACGGGCGGGCAGGGCGGCATGCCTAGCCCCGGCGTCGGAGCACCACGGGGCTATACCGGATCGGGCGTTCCCGGGGGCTTCCCGGATCAGGGCCATGCGGGGCCGCAGAGCGGGCCGGCCGGCTTCCCACCTGACGGCATGCCGCCTGAAGGCACGGCGCCTGAAGGCTATCTGCATCCGGGCTACGGCCCTCCTGGCGGAGGACAAGGCAGTCCGCCGCAAGGCTACCCCGGTCAGTTCCCCGGCTGAGCGACGCCGGACGGGCGGGCCTTGGCGCATCTACAATTCTCGAATGAGGCTGGCCTGAAACCGCTTCGCTCGGGAGGGAAGCGCGATCTCGAGGCGATATCGACCGACCGGAGTCGGCCTGACGATTTGAGCGAGAAGTCCGGTTCCGGCAAGAAGAGGGCCGCCCAGTAAGACGGCCCCAAAGTCTCATGGAGATCACCAAGGCAAAGCCTCAGCTGATTCTCTTCTTCCGACCTGGGGCGGGCTGTCGCAGGAGGAGTGGAATGCGCAGCACTTGCGCCGCAAGCGAGGGCTGGCTGCATGAGTTCCGGTCCAAGCTGAACGCGGCCAAGACGCCAGATACGTTCTCCTGATAGGTTGCCCTGCACAAGCCGTCGGCTCGGCTCATCCGGCGAGTCGCGTTGCCCCTCTGCTTCCTCCTGCCTTGTTGCCGACCCCGGATGGCACCGGCACGGCCGAGGCGCTGTAGTCCGTGTGGAGCATGATGCTGGCGTCATAGGTGAGCTTCAGCTCCTTCCCGACGAGCACTGTCCAGTTTGAGTTATCCGCACCGCCATCGCTGGGCAGACCGTAAACTTCGAGCGAGGTCGTCGGAAAATAAGCGACTCCCTCAAGTCGGTCGACCATCTTGGCAGGCAGCTTCAACGGCCCGGTCCGCGCACGGTCGACAATCAGCACGAAGCCGGCGAGCGGCCCAGTCTTCGCGCCGTAGAGGTCCCACTTCACGTTTATCTTAGATAGGTCAACGTTCGCCGGATCGGTCGAGCTGTCATCCAGCTTCAGCACGAACTCCTTACCGAGAACCATCACCGCGTTGTTCCCGGAGATCTTAGCAGTCTTCTTGATCTCTAGCTCGTTACGGAAGTAGTGAATTCCGGGAGCCATCGTCATGATAGCTCCCTCCTCAAGCTGAATTTTCCCACAGTGGACCCCTATGGGGAGGGTCTGCTTGGCGTTCTTCAGGACCTTGAAGTCCCTCGTAGCGCATATGTCCCAGCTCGCTGGCGAAGTGTTCACGGACGCGAACGGGTCGCTGATGGGCTCGGCCCCGTTTCGAATGTTAGGAGCCGACCCGGCGACTTTTCCCACGGCTTGCGTCAGTGCGGCCTTGACTTGCGAATGACCGCCTACATCGACGCTGTGATTGGAGTGCACGACGCAGCCAGCGGCCTGCAGCTTACCCCTGGCCACGTTGATGCCGTTCGCCACTGTGTGTGAGACGCCGAAGACGCATAGAGGAGCGCCGCTCATCGTCATCGCCGTCGCGCTGACCCGCGTTCGGAAACCGCCTGGCGGGAGCATGTCTCCAAAAAACGAGGGGCGGACGCTCAGGATGTCGACCTGAACGCCTGCAGGCTGCCCATCGCGTTCGATGACGTCGACCGCCGGGCTGACTGAGGCATGGTCGGCGATGTTCTTGGTCAGAGCAACGACCTGGCTCTTGGCGCGCTCGGTAACTGATGCCTCTGAGCCGAACGCCAGTTGGCTCGCTGCCGCTAAGGCGGCGGAGTCGGCCGCCTCCTGAAGCTTTCCGCGATCCATCCAGACGAAGGCCAGTTCCGTTGCGCCAGCGGAGACGGTCGCAAGCACCGGGAGCACGATCGCCACGATGACGGCGACATTGCCATTCTGGCGCGCCCCAAGGACGCGCACATGCTTCAGGGGAACGGGAAGGGGCACTCGATCAATTAGCGGCGCTGCGCCGCGCTCCGATCCACGGGATGGTTCTGCTGCAGAAGCCGATCATGGCTCCTGCCGCCAGAACGGGGATAGTGATGAGCAGGGGCCAAACGCTGGGCAAAAGGACGCGAAGTCCTTGAGCCAGCAGTGCGAAGACGCCGGTCCACCAGACCGCCGCCCAGAGGCGGCCGGCGGGATCCTCTAGGCGTTTGAGCCTGATCATCCCTAGATGCTGGCACGAGGATGGTTTCGGGTTGGTGACCGGAGGCGCTGAGCCGTGAAGATCGCGACGTGGTCGCAGGTACTCGGGGTTCTTGGCTTCACGCTCTTGTTGCTCGTGTGGTCGCCCTCAGAGGCTCAGGCGCAGAGCTGCTCTGCCTCGGTTACGACGGTAGACTTCGGCACGCCGCAGCTGCTCACGGGAGCCTCGGTGGACATCACCGGAACGGCGACGATCTCCTGCTCGAACATCGGCAACAACGACATGCGCGTTTGCGCGAGCTTCGAGGCGGGCTCAGGAGGTACAAGCGGCACGTCGCGAACCCTCGTCGGTCCCGGTGGAGCAACGGTTCTCTACAACCTCTACTCCGACGCGGCTCGGACGCAGCGGTGGGGTTCGCGCACCAACTCGAGCCTCGGGTCGCCGGCCAGCATTTATGTAACCGAGAACGGCTCGCCGACGGTGTCGGCCACAGTTTACGGCCGCCTGGTCTCGCCGCAGGCGACAGCACCTCCAGGCACTTACACCTCGACGGTCTCGACGACATTCAGGTTCGTTGATGATGAGGCTAGCTGCAGCGGTTCCACAGAGATGGTGGACCGAAACCCCAGCTTCGTCGTGCGAGCTGAACTGCAGCCCTACTGTGTGCTGGGCGTGCAGAACGTCGACTTCGGCCGTGAAGGCGTAATCGACAAACCCATCGATGTGGCGGCCAGCTTAAGCGTCACCTGCACCAAGACGACCTCCTACATGGTCGGCCTGAGCGCAGGCGGTTCGGGCGACGCCACGGCCCGCAGGATGGCTCGCAATGGCAGGTACGTGACCTATCAAATCTACAAGGACAGCGCTCGACTGCTGCCCTGGACCACGACGGCTAGTGGAGGGACGGGAACCGGCCTGGCTCAGACGGTCGGCGTCTATGGCCGGGTTCCCGCACAGGCGACACCACCGCCAGGCACCTACACCGACACCATCATTGTGACGGTGACCTACTAGAGCATCGTACAGCGGTAAACCGGCCCGAAGCTCAACGCGGCCTTCCCAGCTCGATCGCGACCGTCTCGGTGCTGCTGCCGACGCCCGCGCGGCGGAGCTCATCCTCCGAGACGCCGAACCGCTCGGCGAAAGGCGAAGATGTCGTGTTACATGCGCTTAAATAATACTAGATCTTGGCTATGCTAAGATGACCGTGTCGGCACACAGCGCTGCACCTAGCCGAAGAGGCTCGGGAGCTCGGGGGTCGCGATCAGCCGGCCTTAGGCTTAGTTGGTCTCCTGACCTGCCCCGCGATGGTCACGGCCCGCAGGCCCGAGTTCTTCGACCGAGCGGGGAGATCCGGCGGCGGCGACTCGCGGCCGGTCAAGTGATATCCTTTCCGCTTCATCGCTCGAGACCCAATCTCCTCAAAGCCAAGCTGAGTGTCGCGCCGCCGACGGAGCGGGTGGCGGCATCCGCTCGCCAGAGCGCTCGCTCCGGCTTTCAAAGGCGGTCCAGCAAGCCTCTCCCCGTGGCGGTGTGACCCGGAGCCGGCTTCGCCTCGCCCTTAGCGCGCAACGGCTTGGTCCGGCCATTTTCCCCTGGCGCTTTGCGCCATTCCTCGCGAGCCAAAATGCCCGGTCCTGATCGCCGTCCTCCGCTGCGCTCCGGCTCCTGGCGGAGTGCAAGCCCGGTCGCTCCGGTCTCAACGTCCGTCATCGAGGCCGCGATGGACGCGGGTTCGATCAGAAAAGAGGAGCGACTTTCATGGCGATCATCGGCAGCTTCACCAAAACCGACTCCGGGCTCTCGGGCCGGATCCACATGCTCACCGTCGACGCGAACGCGCGGTTCGTGCCAAACGACGGCGGCAGCGACAAGGCTCCGGCTTACCGCATTCTGGTGGGCTCCGCCGAGATCGGAGCGGCCTGGCGGCGGACCTCGGAGGCGGGTCGGGAGTACTACTCGGTCAAGCTGGACGACCCGAGCTTCCTCAAGCCGGTCTTCGCCTCGCTTGTCGAAACCGAGGCCGAGGCCGGCGGCTACAACCTGATCTGGTCGCGCCCGAACGGGACAGCCCACTAGCTTACCAGCCAAGCTGGCCTTTAAGCGGCTCCGCCCAGCGCGGGGCCGCCTCTTTCGTGTGCTCCTGCTTCGAGCGCCGAGTGAGCGGCGACGGCGGCCTCGGCGCGACGGCGCCGACCGGAGCACCCGCGCATTCGCGCGGTCGCGCATCTCCTCTTCGCGTCGTCATCCGATCCTGCCACGGGGGCCCGGCTCCGGCGCAAGGCACGCTGCGCTCTGAAGGCCTTGCGCCTGCGCCACCCCGTGTCCGGCCCGGCTGTCGCCGCTCATCGGGAGCGGCTCCAGCCGGAGTTCGCCATAATGCTGACCGACCCGATCGCCGCCGCGATCGCGCAACTGCAGGCCGCCTGGTCGGCCCTCTCCATCACCGAGCAACGCGCCCAGTTCGCCAGCTACCGTCGCCCTCGATGACGGCTGGGCCGGCTTCCACCCCTGGGCCGTGACGCTGGCCCGCATCTACGAAAGCGGCGAACCGCCGACCTGAGGGCCGCTCCATCGCATCTGGCTCTGAGCACTTTCCTGCTCGAACACTACGCGAGTCAGCGCACATCTGAAACGCCCTGAAACGCTTCTTAGAACGAGGGGCGAAGAGAGCCGTTGATCAGGTTCCGAATAGACGTGAGAGGCTGATCTGCTGTAAGAGCAAGATAAAAGGGCTGCCGCGGTGTGGGTGTTTTGTTGTTGATTTTGCTCACCTATCGGGTGAATCCCCTGTCAAGCTGTTCGGAGGAATGCTGAACTCTGTCCCGTAGACGCTGGATCCCTGGGGAGGGGCGAATTGGCGGTTCGGGAACAGATGCTGGAGCGGCTCGGAGCAGGCTGGGAGCGCCCGAGCGAACCGCCCCTGCCGGAGCGCCGTGAACGCGTCGGCCGAGCGGAACTAGCTTGGCTGCCGGGACGATTGAAGTTCGATGCGCAGACACCAGTCCGCACGCTGATGCTGGTGCGCCTCGGTGCGGCGCGCACCTTCGCGCGAGGCCAGAAAGCCGGCGTGCTGAAGACGACGACGGGAGGATCGGACTGGCGCAAGCTCCCCGGTCTCAACCTACGCCAGCGCGTGATCGTAAAGGCGCATGTGTCCAAGCATGCGGGCGCGCGGCCGGGCTCCACCCTGGCCGTGCAGGTCGCCTACTTGGGCCGGAGCGGAACCGCCGAGAACGGCCGAGAGGCGGGCGTGTTCTTCGGCGCAGAGGCCGAGGGGCTCGATGCGGGGGCTCTCACCCGGGCCTGGGCCGACGACCGCCACCACTTCCGCTTCATCATTTCACCCGAGCACGGGGACCGGTTGGCCGACCTGCAGGACTACACGCGCGACCTCATGCGCCGGGTGACGGCGGACCTGAAAGAGCCTGGGCTCGAGTGGATCGCGGTGAACCACTACGACACCGACCAGCCGCACAGCCACGTGCTGATCCGGGGCCGCCGTGCGGATGGTCGGGACCTGGTCATACCGGGGCGCTACATCGGCTACGGCTTCCGCAGCCGAGCGCAGGAGGTTGCGCAGGAGCGCCTGGGCGAGCTCACACGCGAAGAGGCGGAGTGCTCGGTCTGGCGGGATGTCACCGCCGACCGCGCCACCGCGCTCGACCGAGCCCTTGTGAAACTCTCGGTGGATGGCCTGACGCCCTATGCGGGCGAGCTCTCGCGCACAGACGCCTACGGGGCGGTGCTCCGGGGCCGGCTGGCGCACCTGGAGGCGCTCGGTATGGCCGAGCGGGTTCGCGGCGGGGCTCGGTTGGATGCCGATCTGATCGGCCGGCTGAACCGGCTCGGCATGGAGCGGGACGTCATCCGCACCCTTCACCAGCGCATGTTCCACACGCAGACGACGGTGCGGGAGCTCGGGGGTGAGCCGGCGGCTGGACGCGTGGTCGCTTCGGGCTGGCTCGACGAACTGCACAGCGCCGCCTTCGTCGTGGTTTCGGGGGCGGGATCGGACGAGGTGTTCGCGAGCATCGGGGCGGTCCAGCCGCCAAAGCTGGGCGTGCACGTGCGGCTGGAGCCAAGAGGCGTGCGGCAGGCGAGGGCCGTGGACCTCTCTCGGCTCGACCACCTGGACGTGGAGTCGGAGCGACTCCTGACGGCCGACCGCGAGCTGATGCATCGGGCTCGCGAGCGGGCTGCAGGCCGAATGACACCATTGTTCGACGCGGCGGCTGAGCAGGCGCTGGCTGAGCGTGGCCGGGTGCTGGTCGCGCGGGGGCTGGCCCAGGCTCATCCGGATGGGGTCGCGATAACCCGTGACGGGTATCTGGCGCTTCGGGACGCCGACATTAGGCTGGCCATTAAGGAGCAGTTGGGGCGGGAAGCGGCCCTGCTCGTTCACGGGCTGCGCTCAGACGGGCGCAAGATCGGCGTGATCCACACGGCCTCGGGCGCGTATGACGTCCAGAGCCGCACCATCGGCTACGCGGTTGGAAGACAGGGCGAGCGCGCTCTTAGCCGCGGCGCGGAGCTCGGGTTGTGAGCGCCGCGCCGACAAAGACGGTCCGGCGCAAGGCCGAAGGGGCGGGCGCGGCCAAGATCACGGTCAATCTGCTCGATCGTCGAACCCGTGCTGCTCTCGAGCGGGAAGCGAAGGCGGCCGGCGTGTCCATGAGCCGAGCAGCGGAACGGGCTTTGGCGCGCGGACTGAAACTTGGCGCAGCAGAGGCCGATGACCGGCTGCTCGCCCTGGAGCGCCGGCTCTCGGACCATATGCGCCTGACCGCACGTGATCTGGCGATTGGCCAGGAACTCACCATCGGCCTCGCTCGCGCGCTTTACCAACGCTTGCCGACGCGGCGGGAAGAGATCGCATCGGACGCGATCAAAGCAGCGGAGGCCGAAGTCCGCCGCCTGCTCGACGAAGCCGCCGAACGGCTGGTGCGTGGGCGGGAGCCAAGAGCGGATAATGGGGGGACCTCCGCATGACTTCGATCAACGATGATCCGCCTCAGCGCGAGCGCATGCTCTCCTGGCCGATGGTGCGCGAGGCGACCGGCCTTAGCCGCGCGACGGCCTGGCGACGACAGCGGGACGGGGACTTTCCTCAGCCGGTGCAGCTTTCTCCGAACCGCGTCGCCTGGCGAGAGAGTGAGGTGCTCGCCTGGTTAGCCTCACGGACGCCAAGGTCACAAGGCGCGCCGCAGATCCGGGCTACGCGCCCCGCCGAGGCGGCCGTGACGCTCACACCCCGGCCTGGCCCTGGGGCGCCGGAAGCGGCCCATCATCGTGCAAAGCCCAAGCGAGACCGGGAGGTCTCAGCGGCGCCACAGATCGCATTCGACTTTGGGTCGTTTTGAGTTCCGAGGGACGCCTGGCGGCGCTTGGTCTGAACCCGCAGGCGGGGATCAAACGCTTGCCGGTCGACCACTGAAGGGCAGCGCTCCATGACGGATGAAACGCCCTGAGCTGGGCTGGGCGCACATGAACCGGGCAGGCGCTGTGCCCCATATGTGCCCCGAAGCACTCGAGGGCCGCCGCCCTCTTGGCGACCTCGACATGTCAGCTATGAAGTCAGAACCGGTCGTCGCGGGCTGGCGTAGGCAGCAGCCCTAGGCGGACCTAGCGAGGCACACGCACACCCTCGTAGCGCGCTGACGTTCGGCAGCGAGACCGTACACCTTACGCCTGCCGACCGCGGTGTCTGCGGGTCCTGGGCAGCCGGCGCGGGCGCACCTGGAGTCTGCTGTATCGAGATCGCTGCGACAGCCTGAAACCGCATGACCCATCCCGGAAAGGCGCGCTCAAAGGATGGGCTGACCGCGTCAGCCACTGTCTAACCTAACAAATACAGTGGCTTAAGCGACAGAGTGGCTCCGCGGGTAGGATTCGAACCTACGACCAGCCGGTTAACAGCCGGCTGCTCTACCACTGAGCTACCGCGGAACAGAGGGTCGCTCGAAGGCGGGGGCTATAGCAGCGGCCTCGGTCGGGGCGCAAGCGCGGCGAGCGCTGACAAAGGGTTAACTTGACTCCGAGCCGGTCCGACGGTTGGGGTGCGCGGGTCGGCCGCACCTCGGTTTTCCCGGTCGAACACGGTCAACGACTCCCGTTCGGCGCTCCGAGTCCCCACCTAGAGCCTCTCCCCAACAATCTGCGCGGACCCATGAGAGATCTGTTCCGGACCCGTCATGCCCGCGCGGCTGTTCTCGCCGCCGGCGCCGTCGCGCTTGGCGGAGCCGTATTGGGCGCGTCGGCCTGGACAGAGACCAAGGCCGCGCCCGTCGTGACCGAGCAGGCCACGCCGCTGGCCGACGCCATGGCCGCCCGGCTGCTGACCCGGGCCAAGTGGACGGGCCTGGTGCTGGCGGCGCAGGCCGGGACCGCGGACGCCCCGGTCGCCGTGGAGACCGACTTCGTGCTCGACGGCGGTTCGGCCGGACCTGCGGCGCCCTTCTACCTGAAGGCCAGCTCGGTGGCGGAACGCGAGCGGGCGGTGCGCTGCCTGGCCACGGCGATTTACTACGAGGCGGCGCTCGAGTCGGAGCTCGGCCAGCGGGCGGTGGCCCAGGTCGTGTTGAACCGGGTGCGCGATCCCAACTTCCCCAAGTCGGTTTGCGGCGTCGTCTACCAGGGATGGGAACGGACCACCGGCTGCCAGTTCTCCTTCACCTGCGACGGCGCCCTGCTGCGCGGGCGCATTCCGCTGCTCTACGCGCGGGCCGAGGACTATGCGCGCGACGCGCTGAACGGGGCGGTGGTGTCGGAGGTCGGCACGGCCACGCACTACCACGCCGACTACGTGTCCCCGTACTGGGGACCCTCGCTGGTGAAGATCGGCCAGGTCGGGGCGCACATCTTCTACCGCTGGCCGGGCGCGCCGGGGCTGCCCAGCGCCTTCACCGGCCGTTATCGCGGCGGCGAGCTGGCCCTGTCGGAAGCCGTGCTGACGGGCCGCGCCGCGCGCCCGACGCCCCCCCCGGGCGAGGAGCTGCTGACCGACGGCCTGCTCATCAAGACCGTCCTCATGGCCGATCCGGCCAACCCGGATGTGCTGACGGAGCGGGTGCGCGGCGTGATCGCGCCCGGCGGCCGCCGTCTGCCGACGGCTCTGGAGATCGCCGAGATCAACGCCCGCCTGCGCGCCTACGAGACGGGCGCTCCCGGCGCGCCGACCCCGGCCGCACCGGCTGGCCCGACCGCCGAGCCTGCGGCGCCGTCCGCGCCCGCCGCCGCGGCGACGGGGGATGCGGTGCCGGTGGTGGAGATCAACAAGCCCGCCCCGGCGCCGTCCGTCGCCGCGGTGGCGCCCGCTTCGCGCCGCGCCAGCGTTGCGCCCATCCCCAGTCTGCCCTCACTGTAGGCCTTCAAGCCGCGGGACAGCGGCGGGAGGACGGGCATGTTCAGGACTTCCGGTCGGCTGGCGGCGCTCGCCGGGCTGGCGACGCTGCTGGCGGCGGGACCGTCCGCCGCGCAGACCTATCGGGCCGAGCTGCGGCGCACCGCCTTCGGCGCCCCGCACGTCATCGCCAAGGACATCGCCGGCGTGGGTTACGGCATCGGCTACGCCTCGGCCGAGGACAACCTTTGCGAATTCGCCGAGCGCATGCTCACGGTCAGCGGGGAACGGTCCCGTTGGCTCGGACCCGGCGAGCGCGACGCCAACGTCCTCAGCGACCTGCACCACAAGCGGCTGATCCAGAGCGGGCGGCTGGAGCAGCTGCTGAACGGACCGGCCCGGAGCCTGGACACGCCCTCGCGGGACGCCCGGGCCATGGCGCGAGGCTTCATCGCCGGGATCAATCGCTATGTCCGCGACACCGGCGTGGCCAACCTGCCCGACCCGCGCTGCCGGGGGGCGGCCTGGGTGCGGGCGTACGCCGAGACCGACTACTGGCGCAGCGTGCTGGCCGGCCAGAGCCCGACGCTGATGACCGGCGTGGCCGGGGCGGCGCCGCCGGGCGTGCCCGATCTGCAAGTCCCGCGCGCGACGCAGGACCGCGTGCCGGAAGGGCAGGGGAGCAACGCCTACGCCATCGGCCGGGAGATGACCAAGACCGGCAGGGGCGTGCTGCTGGGCAACCCGCACTATCCCTGGGACGGGATCAACCGCTTCCAGCGCATGCACTTCATCATCCCTGGCCAGCTGAACATCGTCGGCGCGGGGCTGGTCAACACGCCCAGCATCGGGATCGGCCACAACGACCGGGTCGCCTGGACCCATACGGTGTCGACGGCCCGTCGCTTCGGCCTGTTCGAACTGGCGCTCGATCCGGCGGACGCGACCGCCTATCGCATCGACGGGCGGCGAGAGGCGATGACTCCGACCACCGTGACCGTTCAGGTCAAGACCGACCAGGGCCTGCGCCCGGTGACGCGGACGCTCTACGCCACCCGCTGGGGTCCCGTCGTGGAGACGGCGGACTATCCCTGGACCGGGGCCCGCGCCTTCGCCCTGCGGGAAGCGCCGGTGAACCTGAGGGGGCTGGATCAGTACCTGCGGATGTGGCGGGCCAAGAGCGTCCGGGAGCTGGCGGCGATCATGAGCCGGCATCAGTCGGCCGGGTTCAACACCACCGCCGTTGATGCGGGCGGGGAGGCCTTCTACGGCGACATCGGGGCGCTGCCCTACGTCACCGACGCCAAGGCGGAAGCGTGCGCGAGCTCCGACGTGGCCAGGCGGGTGTGGCGGGAGCAGCGCATCCCCGTCCTCGACGGCTCACGGTCGGCCTGCGACTGGGACAGCGACCCGAAGGCGGCGACGGCGGGCATCTATCCGCCCGCCATGCTGCCCCAGCTGTTCCGCAGGGACTACGCCAGCCAGTCCAACGACAGCTACTGGCTGACCAACGCCAACCAGCCGCTGACCGGCTTCGGGCGAATCTTCGGCGACGAGAACACGCCGCGGTCGCTGCGGACCCGGCTGGGCATCGACCAGATCGAGCGGCGGGTGGCGGGGACCGACGGCCTGGGCGCCCCCAAGTTCGACCTGGCGAGCGTGCAGGCGGTGCTGTTCAGCAACCGGCACTTGGGCGGGGAGATGACGCGGGACGACCTGGTCGGCCTCTGCCGGCGGGCGGCGGGGCGCTCCAACCCCGAACTCGGACCCGTCTGCGGGGCGCTGGCGGGCTGGGACCTGCGCGTGAACGCCGACAGCCGGGGGGCGCACGTTTTCCGCCTCTTCGCCGAGCAGGGGGGCTTGCGTTTCAAGGTCCCGTTCGACCCGAAGGACCCGGTTCGGACCCCGCACACTCTGGATGTGGACGACCCCAAGGTGCTGGCCGCGCTGGTCGGCGCCGCCAAGCAGCTGAGCGAGCTCCGCCTGCCGCCGGGCGCGCAGCTGGGCGACGTGCAGACCGAACCGAGAGGGGCCGAGCGTATCCCCATTCACGGCGGCCCGGGTCCTGAGGGCGTGTTCAACGTGATCACGCCCATCGAGCTGAAGGCGGAGCGCGGCTGGACCAAGATCCGCCACGGCGCCAGCTGGATCATGGCCGTGGAGTTCACCGACCGCGGCCCAATCAGCCAGGGGCTGCTCAGCTACTCCCAGTCCACCAACCCGGAGTCGCCGCACGCGGCCGACCAGACGCGGCTCTATGCTCAGAAGGGCTGGGACGACCTGCGGTTCACGGAAGCGGCGGTCCGGGCCGGCACGGTCACCGTCAAGCGGCTGGAGGAAGGCGGACGAGCGCGCCGGCGCTGAACGCGGCGAGGATGCTACGGGGGGTGGGATGAACGCGGCGACCTATGCGCTGCGCGATGGAGCGATCCTCGCGGTGGTGGCTTGCGGCCTGCTGGCGATCACCTTGAGGCTGAGGCCGAGGCTCTTCCTCTCGGACTTGCCTGAGCCGCTTCGGCGCGAGATGCCGCCCAAGACCCGGGCCGAGACCGTCCAGTCCGCCATCGTCGGCGTTCTGCTGATCGGCTGGGTGCTCGGATGCCTGATCGTGTCCACGGCCGCGGCGGAGGAGAGACTGGGCGGAAGCGCCCTTCGCCTCGCGCTGCATGCGTTCGCGGTGGGCATGGTCTTCAACGTCGCCGACTGGCTGGTGCTCGACGAGCTGTGGCTCGGCTGGACCAGGCCCGACTGGCTGGCGCGAGCGGTGGGCTCCCCGACGCCGCCGCCCTTCGATCATGCGAAGCATCGCCGCGACTTCCTGAAGGGCACGCTCGTCTTCGCCGTTCTTGGCGCGATCATCGGCGGCGCCGTCGCCGTGATGTGAGTGGTCCCGCGGGACAGGGATCGAACCTGCACTGAACCGGATGAACCGGCGCCTCTGCCGATTGGGCTACCGCGGGCCAAGCCGACAATTGCGGGACGGCGGTTAAGGGCTGGTCAGGAAACGCGCTTAACGTCGAAGTCGCTTGCCCGCCTAAGGCTTCGATCCAGCTCGGGTTTCGACCGGGGTTAGCGACCCTTGAGGTAGTTGACGCCCGCCTCGTCGAGGCGGGCGCGCCAGTGCTGGGGCGGGGGCTGCAAGGTGCTGCCGTAGACGAACAGCTGGACTTCGTCCTCGCCCTCGAAATGGCAGGTCACCCGCTCCTCGGCCGGGCTGCCGGCGGGGGTAGTGAAGGCCACGTCCATGGCCACCGTGCCGCCGGCCGTGGGCAGCTCCAGAACGTTGCCGAAGGTGGCGGAGCCGGAGACCCGCTGAACGAGAGCCTTGCAGGTGGCGATCCGGGGCGAGTCCGGCGGGTCCGGAGGCGCGACGGCGCCCGGCTCGTCCGACCGGCCGCATCCGGCCAGCAACCCCGCCGCGACGGCCACGGCGACCAGCGTCCTCATCGGCATCCTGCAGCTCGCGTTCACCGCCCGTCTCGCAATGACCCGGGGATTGGAGGCCTGACCGGGAATCGAACCCGGGTGCACGGATTTGCAGTCCGCTGCGTCACCACTCCGCCATCAGGCCGCTGGAGCGGCGGGAGGCCTAACAGACGGCCGACGCTGCGGCAACGGGCGCGGCGGCGCATTGCGCCCCTCCGGCGCCGGGCCTAAGAGCACCCGCTTCACCCCCCGACTCCGAGCGCGCTTGTTCATGGATTTCATCTCAGCCCGGCTGAACATGGTGGAGTCGCAGGTGCGCACCAACGACGTCACCGACGTCGAGCTGGCGGACGCCATGCGTTCGATCCGCCGCGAGCTGTTCTGTCCGCCGGGGCGGGAGCATCTGGCCTATGCGGAGACCGAGATCGAGTACGCGCCGGGGCGGTGGCTGCTCAACCCACGGGATCTCGGCAAGCTGGTGTTCTCGACCCGGCCGCAGTCCGGGGAGCGGGCCCTGGCCGTGGTCGCCCCGTATGCGGCGGCCGTGCTCGCGCGCATGGGCCTGAAGGTCACCGCCCTGGAGCCGGCCGAATCGGACGCGCGCGCCCGCGAGGCGCTGGGCGGCGAGTCGGTCGAGGTGGTGGGCGGGGACCTGCGCCACCCGCCCGCAGGACCCTATGACGTGATCGTGGCCGAAGGCGCGGTCCACCGCACGCCGGACGGCTGGATCGAGCAGCTCGCGCCCGGCGGGCGGCTGGCGGTGATCGAGCGTCAGGGGGCGCTGGGCAAGGCGCAGCTGTATGTGAGGGCGGGCGAGGCGGTGGCGCGGCGCTCCTCCTTCGACGCCACGCCCCCCTTCGTCAGCGGGTTCGAACCGGTCGAAACCTTCCAGTTCTGATTGGTCGAGGGTGCGGCGCGGGGGCCACGACGTCGTGAAAAAAGCTTAACTGGGCGCCCCTCGCGCTCGCTTCTAAGGCTTTCGTATACAAAGAGCGCGCACGCCTGTCGGGCGCGGCGTGCTGTCGGGGATACCAGGTCGATGCGGACTAAGTTTCGGGCGGGACTGGCGACCACGGTCGCCGGGCTGGCGCTGCTGAGCGCTTCGGCGAGCTGGGCGGAGACCCTGGCCGACGCCATCGCCCTGGCCTACGCCAGCAACCCCACCCTGCAGCAGCAACGGGCGCGGCTGCGGTCGCTGGACGAGAACTACGTGCAGGCGCGCCAGGGTCTCAGGCCCCAGGCGGACGCCCAGGTGAGCGCCAGCTACAGCCGGCAGAACGGCGGCGCCGAGAGCGGCGGGTTCTTCACCCCTGGCGACACCGAGGGCAATGCGGCCGCGGGCGCCCTGTCGCTGAGCCAGCCGCTCTACACGGGCGGGCGGGCGACCAATGCGATTCGCGCCGTGGAGGCCGACATCCTCGCCGGCCGCGAGCAGCTGCGGCAGGTGGAGCAGAGCGTTCTGCTGACCGTGATCCAGGCCTACGCCGACGTGGTGCGGGACACCGAGAGCCTGCGCATCCGCGAGGAGAACGTGGGCGTTCTCGGGCGGCAGCTGGAAGAGGCGCAAGCCCGCTTCGACGTGGGCGAGATCACCCGCACGGACGTGGCCCAGTCGGAGGCCCGGCGAGCCGCGGCCCAGGCTCTGCTCGCGCAGTCCCAAGCCCTGCTGGCGATCAGCCGCTCGAACTACGCGGCCGTCGTGGGCCAGAATCCCGGCACGCTCGACGCCCTGCCGGCCCTGCCCGGCGTCCCGGCCACCGTGGACGAGGCCTTCGACGTCGGCCAGGATCTCAATCCCGCACTGCGCTCGGCGGAGTTCGCCGAACGCGCCTCGCGCAGCCGCGTGGCCCAGGCCCGCGCCGACCTGCGGCCGAGCGTCAGCGCGAACGTGCGCTACACCGCCGATGGCGAGACCGTGGTCCCGTTCGACCGACGCGACCTGGACCAGACCCTCACCGGCTCGGTGGTCCTGACCCAGCCGCTCTACGCCGGCGGCGTGCGGCGCTCGCGGATCCGCCAGCAGCAGGAAGAGAACAACGCCGACCTGATCGCCATCGAGGGTCAGCGTCGGGACGTGCTGCGCCTGGTCTCCACGGCGTGGAACCAGCTGCTCGCGGCTCGCGCCTCCACGACGGCCAACGAAGAGCAGGTGCGCGCCGCCCGGATCGCCGCCGAAGGCGTGCGCGAGGAGTCGTCGGTGGGCCTGCGCACCACGCTGGACGTGCTCAACGCCGAGCTCGAGCTGCGCAACGCTCAGCTGGCTGTCGCTCAGGCGCGCCGCGACGACTACGTGGCCCAAGCCAACCTGCTGACCGCCATGGGACGGCTGAACGCCCAGGCGCTCGTTCCAGGCGTCGAGACCTACGATCCCGCCGTGAACTTCCAGCGGGTGAAGGGGAAGGGCTCGGTGCCCTGGGAGCCGGCGATCGAGACCCTGGACGCGCTGGGCGCGCCCAACCCGAAGCCGGCGCCCGCCGTGATCGGCTCCACGCGAAACGAGACGATCGCCGCCAGGAGCGGCGCCGCTCCGGCCGCCGGCCAAACCATCGCGACGGCCCGTTAGGGCTTCTTTTCCCCTGTGCGTTGCAGGTTGGCGGCGTCGCGCATAGGCTCGACGCACCCTGCCGAATCCGTCATCGATGAGCGCCATGGCCGACCAGACCGCCCAGGAACCCACGATGGAGGAGATCCTGGCCTCCATCCGCCGGATCATCTCCGAAGACGAGCCGGCGGCCCCTGCGGCCGCCGCCGCTCCTGAACCGGTCGAGTTGGACGAGGAGGAAGGCGGCGACGAGGTTCTGGAGCTGACCGAGCCGGCCGACGACCCGGTGTTCGCCGCCCCGCCGGCCGCTGCGGAGCCGGTCGAAATGCAGGGCGACCTCGAGATCTTCACCCCCAAGCCGCGCCGGCCGGAACCGGCGCCTGCGCCCCGCCCGGAGCCCGAGCCCATGGCCACCTTCGACGCCGACGACGAAGACGACGTGCTGGTGTCCGCCCCGGCGGCGGCGAGCGTGGCGTCCGCCTTCGGCCAGCTGGCCCGCCATACGCCGATGCCGGCCCCGGGCCGCTCGCTGGAGGACGTGGTCACCGCCATGCTGCGGCCGATGCTGCGCGAGTGGCTGGACCAGAACCTGCCGGGCATCGTGGAGGCCCGCGTCCGCGCCGAGGTGGAGCGCCTGTCCCGCGGCGTATGACGGCGGGACATAAGGCGGGCTGACGCGTCAGCCCGCGCCGCCTCGCCACCTTTCCAGCAATCCCTTAGAGGAAGCCGGCGGCGACCAGCCCGCCGGCTTTTTCCGTTCCATGCTCGACAAGACCTTCGATCCCGCCGCCGCCGAACCGCGCCTGTACGAGGCGTGGGAGCGATCGGGCGCCTTCCAGCCCAAGGACGACCCGAACGCCGAGGCGTTCAGCATCTGCATCCCGCCGCCCAACGTGACGGGATCGCTGCACATCGGCCATGCGCTGAACAACACCCTGCAGGACGTGCTGACGCGCTTCGAGCGCATGCGCGGCAAGGCGGTCCTGTGGCTGCCGGGCACCGACCATGCGGGCATCGCCACGCAGATGGTCGTGGAGCGCCAGCTGGCCAGCGAGGGCAACGTCGGACGGCGCGAGATGGGCCGCGACGCCTTCGTGGAGCGGGTCTGGAGCTGGAAGTCCGAGAGCGGCGGCACGATCACGCGCCAGCTCCGGCGTCTGGGCGCTTCCTGCGACTGGAGCCGGGAGCGGTTCACCCTGGACGAGGGCCTGTCGGCCGCGGTCCGCAAGGTGTTCGTCCAGCTGTACAAGGAAGGGCTGCTCTACCGCGACAAGCGGCTGGTGAACTGGGACCCGCACTTCCAGACCGCCATCAGCGACCTCGAGGTCGAGACCCGAGAGACGCCGGGGAAGATGTGGCACTTCGCCTATCCGCTGGATGGGGAGCCGATCGACGGGGTGAGCGAAATCGTCATCGCCACCACCCGTCCCGAGACCATGCTGGGCGACGGCGCGGTCGCCGTGCACCCCGACGACGAGCGCTACAAGAAGTTCGTCGGCCGGATGGTGCGCCTGCCGATCGCCGACCGGCTGATCCCCGTCATCGCTGACGAATACCCGGACCCCGAGAAGGGCTCGGGGGCGGTGAAGATCACCGGCGCCCATGACTTCAACGATTTCGGCGTCGCCGTGCGGCACGGGCTGTCGCTCATCCAGATCATGGACGCCCAAGCCCGAATGACGGGGCCGATCCCTGAGCGCTACCGGGGGATGGATCGCTACGTCGCCCGCAAGATGGTGCTCGAGGATATCGAGGCCGAGGGCCTCTATCGGGGCGCCGAGGACAGGGTGATCCCCACGCCCTACGGCGACCGCTCCGGCGTGGTGGTCGAGCCGTATCTGACCGACCAGTGGTACGTGCGGGCCGACATCCTGGCGAAAGAGGCGATCCGGGCGGTCGAGGACGGCAGGACGGTCTTCGAGCCCCGCAATTGGGAGAAGACGTACTTCGAGTGGATGCGGAACATCCAGCCCTGGTGCGTCAGCCGCCAGCTCTGGTGGGGGCACCGCATCCCGGCCTGGTACGGGCCGGACGGGGAGGTGTTCGTCGAAGAGGACGAGGCCGGCGCGGTCGCCGCCGCTCGCGCGCGCTACGGCGAGGACCGGCCGCTGGTCCAGGACGAAGACGTGTTGGACACCTGGTTCAGCTCGGGGCTGTGGCCGTTCTCGACCCTGGGCTGGCCCGAGCCGTCGCAGGATCTGCAGCGGTTCTACCCGACCCACACGCTGGTGACCGGGTTCGACATCATCTTCTTCTGGGTGGCCCGGATGATGATGATGGGCCTGCACTTCACGGGCGAGGCCCCGTTCCGCCGCGTGTTCATCAACGCCCTGATCCGCGACGAGAAGGGCGCCAAGATGAGCAAGTCCAAGGGGAACGTGATGGACCCCCTGGAGCTGGTGGACCAGTACGGGGCCGACGCCCTGCGCTTCACCCTGGTCGCCATGTCGGGCCAGGCGCGGGATATCAAGCTGTCCCGGCAACGGATCGAGGGCTACCGGAACTTCGGCACCAAGCTGTGGAACGCCGCCCGGTTCTGCCAGATGAACGGCTGCGTGCGGGTCGAGGGCTTCGATCCGGCGGCCGTCCAATCCACCCTGAACCGGTGGATCCGGGGCGAGACGGTGAAGACCGCCACCGCCGTCACCCGGGCGCTGGAGGCTTGCGCCTTCGACGAGGCGGCGGGGGCGCTCTATCGCTTCATCTGGAACGTGTTCTGCGACTGGTACGTGGAGCTGGCCAAGCCCGTGCTGCAGGGCGAGGACGAGGGGGCGAAGGCGGAGACGCGGGCGACCGCGGCCTGGACGCTGGACCAGTGCCTGAAGCTGCTGCACCCAGTGTCGCCGTTCCTGACCGAGGAGCTGTGGGCGCGGCTGGGCGAGGAGGGGCCGCCGCGCGAGGGCCTGCTGATCGTGGAGCCATGGCCCGAGCTTCCGGACGCCTGGGTGGACGCGGAGGCGGAGGCCGAGATCGGCTGGCTGATCCAGCTGGTGGATGAGGTGCGATCCATCCGCTCGGCCCTGAACGTGCCGCCGTCGGCCCGTGCGCCGCTGGTGCTGACCGGGGCGGGGGAGGGGACGCGCGCCCGGGCGGCTCGGCACGACGCGCTGATCCGGTTCCTGGGGCGGCTGGAGAGCGTGGCCGTCGCGGACGCCGGGCCGGCGGGCGCCGTGCCTCTCGTGATCGGCGAAGCGACGGCGCACCTGGGCGTGGCGGGCCTGATCGACGTGGCGGCCGAAGCGAAGCGGCTGGCCAAGGAGGTCGCCGGCCACGACGCCGAAATCGGGAAGATCCGCAAGAAACTGGACAACCCCGACTTCCTGGCCCGCGCGCCCGACGAGGTCGTCGAGGAGAACCGGGAGCGGGTCGCGGAGGCGGAGGCCGCCAAGGCGAAGCTCAGCGACGCCCTCCGACGGCTGGAGGCCGTCTCAGCCTAGGATCAGCGCCCGTGGTGGTCGCCGTGACCCGGGCCGTGCTCGGTCATCACGGCGATCCGCTGCAGCTGTCGAGGGGTGAGGAGGCGGCGGCGCTCTGACTCCACCGTGCGCCAGGCCGCCTCGGCCTCTCGGTTCAGCACGTCGGGCGAGACGCGCGCCGCGTGGGCGGCTCGGACCCGCTCGGCGGCGACGCGGCACGCCGCCCGGAGCAGGCGGCTGCGCTCCGCGCCCGCCTTGGCGATCCAGAGGTCGCCATCGACGGCTTCGCGGCAGCCGCTCGGCGTCAGGAGGTTGATCCCCATCGCGGCGTCTCGGCCGGCGCCCTTCGCGAAAGCGGTCGGCAGGCCGGCCCGCAGGTAGGGCAGGGCGAGGTTGTCGTCGGCGAAGACTCCCGCAGGGCTCTCGCTCCAGATCCAGGCGTGGGCCATGGCCAGCCGCGTACGGCCATCCTTGCGCCAATTGTCGTTCAGCCAACCGCCGATCAGACAGCCCACCAGCGGCCGCTCCTTGGTCGCGGCGGCGACGATCGCTTCGGCGTCGTGCACGTGCCAGATGTCGGCCTCGCCGGCGAAGCCATCGGGCAGGGGCTCGCCCGGGTGCTGCCGGACGATGTAGCTGACGCCCACCAGCTCGCGGCGTCCTTTGATCCAGGCGTACTGCAGGTTCGACGGCCGGGTCAGGTCGAGCGGACCGCCCGGGGGCTGGTCCCAGCCGAAGCGCGCCGGCGGGCTCCAGTGCTCGCCCATCAGCGGGCTGTCCCCGCCGAACTTGGTCCAGCCTTCGCGGCGGGCGGTCTCGAAATCCCGGTAGCGGGCGGTGGCGGCGCGGACCAGCTCCAGCTGCCGCTGAACCTCGGCGGGCAGGGACGTCGGGCGCGGGGACTGCTCAGCCGGAGCGCTGTGGTGATGGTGGGCGTGCTGGGCGGCGGCGGGCGGGGCGGCGGCCGCGAGCAGGGCGGCGAGCAGCAGGCGTCGCATGACGGACAGCTCCCTTCGACGACCTCGGCTATGGCGCCGCGGAGCTGAACCGCGGCTGACAGGCGGCGGCTGCGCTTCTATGCAGGCGGCCTGAGGAGCCGATCATGAGCCGAAACCCCGACGGGACCTGGGACAAGAGCCGCCTGCCGAGCCGGCATGTGACGGTGGGGCCCGAGCGGGCGCCGCACCGGAGCTACTACTACGCCATGGGGCTGGGCACGCGGGAGATCGCCCAGCCGTTCGTGGGCGTGGCCAGCTGCTGGAACCAGGCGGCGCCCTGCAACACCGCGCTGATGCGCCAGGCGCACGCGGTCGCCGAGGGCGTGAAGGCGGCCGGCGGGACCCCCCGGGAGTTCTGCACCATCACCGTGACCGACGGCATCGCGATGGGCCACGAGGGCATGCGCTCGTCTCTGGCCAGCCGTGAGGTGATCGCGGACTCGGTGGAGCTGACCATGCGCGGCCACGGCTATGATGCGCTCGTAGGGGTGGCGGGCTGCGACAAGAGCTTGCCGGGCATGATGATGGCCATGCTGCGGCTGAACGTGCCCAGCGTGTTTCTCTACGGCGGCTCGATCCTGCCAGGGCGGCTGGATGGGCGGGACCTGACGGTCCAGGACGTCTTCGAGGCCGTCGGCAAGTTCAGCGCCGGCGCCAACGACCATGAGGAGCTGGAGCGCGTCGCCCGGCACGCCTGCCCAGGGGACGGGGCCTGCGGCGGGCAGTTCACGGCCAACACCATGGCCTGCGTGTCAGAGGCGATCGGCCTGGCCCTGCCGCTGTCCAGCGCGCTGCCCGCGCCGTACCTGGACCGCGACGCCTATGCGGTGGCCAGCGGCGAAGCGGTGATGCGGCTGATCGAGCGCAACATCCGTCCGCGGGACATCTGCACGCGCGAAGCCTTCGAGAACGCCGCGGTGGTGGTGGCGGCGACCGGCGGCTCCACCAACGGGGCGCTGCACCTGCCGGCCATGGCCCACGAGTGCGGGATCGAGTTCACCCTTCGCGACGTGGCGGAGATCGCCAAGCGCACGCCCTACATCGCCGACCTGAAGCCGGGCGGGCGTTACGTGGCGAAGGACATGGGCGAGGCGGGGGGCGTGCCCATGCTGCTGAAGACCCTGCTGGAGGCGGGCCTGCTGCACGGCGACTGCATGACGGTCACCGGCAGGACGCTGGCGGAGAACGTGGCCGACGTGGTCTGGCGCGAGGACCAAGACGTGATCCGGCCGGTGTCCAATCCGCTGTCGCCGACCGGCGGGGTGGTGGGCCTGTGGGGCTCGCTGGCCCCCGACGGCTGCATCGTGAAGGTGGCGGGGCTGAAGCACACCAAGCACCGCGGACCGGCCCGGGTGTTCGACGGGGAGGAGGCCTGCTTCCGCGCGGTGGAGAACCGCGAGTACCAGGAAGGCGACGTGCTGGTGATCCGCTACGAGGGGCCGCGCGGCGGGCCCGGGATGCGGGAGATGCTGTCCACCACCGCCGCCCTCTACGGCCAGGGGGTGGAGAACATCGCCCTGATCACCGACGGCCGGTTCTCAGGCGCGACCCGGGGGCTGTGCATCGGCCACGTGGGGCCGGAGGCGGCGGCCGGCGGGCCGATCGGCCTGGTGGAGGACGGGGACATCATCGCCATCGACGCGGATGCGGGCACCATCGAGCTGGAGGTCGACCCGATCGACCTGGAGCACCGGCTGAAGCACTGGGAGCCGCGCACCCACAACTATCGCTCCGGCGCCCTCTGGAAGTTCGCCCAGAGCGTCGGCCCGGCCCACGAAGGCGCGGTGACCCATCCCGGCGCAAAGGCGGAGACCCACGTCTACGCCGACCTGTGAGCCGGCTCAGCCGAGCGGGCTGACGCCGGTGAAGTGCGGGTGGGCCCAGAAGACGGCGGCGTAGACGGCGAGGGCGGCGAGCAGGCGCCAGCCGATCTCGCCGAGGCGGAGTTTTTGCCTGCCGGCGAACACGGCGGCGAAGGGCGCGTTCGACGTCTGGTCCATGAAGGCGCGGTACTTGGGGCCGAGCGCGCGCAGGCGCTTGGCGTCGATGCTGGCCGTGCCCAGCACCGCCAGGGCGAGGAGAGCGCCGAACAGGATCAGGCTGGCCAGGTCAAGATTCACCAGCAGGTGGCCGAACGCCCAGAGCGCCACGCCCCAGAGAAAGGGGTGGCGGGTGATCCGCAGCACGCCTCTGGCCGCGTCGGGGCGGTCCAGCACGCCCTCCTGCTTCACGCTGGTCGGGTTGGGCGTGAGCAGGCCCGGCACGATCAGCAGGAAGGCGAGCAGCTGAAGGATGATCGCCAGGTGACGCAGTCCGGGGCCGGGCGCCGCCCAGACCGGGTTGTCCTCGCGCGCGCCGCCGTAGGCCGAGGCCATCCAGACCAGCGCGCCCACGGTGGCGAGCGAGAACAGGCCCATGTACGGGCCCTCGCCAATCCGGGCGATCAGCCCGTCGCGCACGCGCGTTCCTGACACCAGCAGGTGGATCAACACGAACACGGCCGCAGCGAGAACCAGGTTCAGCATGGGCGTCGCCTCCGTTGCTTTGGAGGATGACCCCCAGCCGTGGCGGGGCGCAAGAGCTTGGCGGTTCGCCCCCGCTACGGCGGCTGGGTGAGGTACGCCTCCAGTTTGGAGCGGGCGCGGGCGATGCGCGCCGGGTCGCCGCTGCGGACCGCCTTGGCGACCGTCGCCTCCAGCAGGGAGCGGCGGAGGCGGCTCGGTTCGGGAGGGACGGTGGGATCGGCACGCGCAAGCGGGTGTCGATCGTGTCGATCGTGCCGAATCTCGTCGACTTCGGCGGCCTGGGCGCGGCCGCTTTCCCGGGCGGCGAGCTGGGCCATGAGCACGGACAGGTCGCCGTGGTCAGCGTCGGCGGCGTCCTTGATGGCCTTCGCGGCGGCGATCCCGGCCTCCGTGGCGCGGCGCATGGCGTGCAGGGCCTGGGCGTTCTCCTCGGACGGCTCTCGGGACTGGGCGAGCCTGGCGGAGCGGTAGCGGCTCCACAGGTCGAGCCAGCCGCGGGCTTCGGCGAGCCGACCGGCGGCGGCGGCTCGGGCCTGGCGACGCCAGGCCAGGTCGATGAGCGCCTCGAGGTCGGGAGCGGGCCCGTCGTCGTCCTCGGGCGCGAGAGGCGGCGGCTCGGGATCGTCGGCGTCGGTCCTGCGCCAGCCGCCGTCGCGGGCCTGCCGGCGGAAGGTGGAGAGGCTGAGATCGTAGCGCTCGCAGACTTCCGGCGCCGTGAGGCCGCCGGCGAGGTAGTCGGCCTTGGCCCGCTCCCAGGTCTCCTCCGAGCGGATGCGGTAGGTGTCCGTCATGAGCCGGGAGGCTAGGGCGCCTCTACGTCAGAAGCGGTCGCAGGTCGCTACGGGCGTCCCCGCTCAGGGGCTAGGCGCGCTCCAGCACCAGGGCCTCCGCCGCGAGGCGGTGCTCGATCATGAAGTCGCGGATGGACTCGTACCCCGCCGTCACGATCGGACCGTCCTGGTCGTCGACGGCCAGCCGCTCGTCGACCATGGGGGCGAAGATCCGCATGAGCAGGCCTGCCTTCACAGGGCTGGGACGGAAGTGGGTGCGCAGGTTGGCGTTGATCTGGCGCGGCTCGGCGCTGTCCCAGGCCGCCGCGGCCACGACGGCGAGCAGGAAGGTGTTGCAGTTCTGACGTTCGCCGGCCCAGGGATGGGCCACGAGCGAATAGCTGGGGTTGTGGAGCGCGGCGTAGGTCGGGCTGTCGATCACGGCCAGAAGGCGGCGCTGCATCTCCGGCGTGGGGACGATCACGCCCACGTCGTCGGCCTGGGCGCCGGCGGTGAAATCGGTGGGCCAGTCCTGGGCGAGGTAGCTGGTCGACCTGGGTCGGCTGACCCCGTCGCCATGGTAGAGGTTGTATACGGCGTAGCCGTCGAGGGTGCGGCCGTCCGCAGCCTGGACCTGGCGGTGCACCCAGAGCGCGCCGTGCGTGTAGGCGAAGCCCTCGGGCATGTCGGCGCGAGGGCGGCCCGCCCGGAAGACGAGCGCCACGCGGGCGCCGCGGCTGGCCAGCGCCCGCTCGATCTGCTTGCCGAAGCCGCCGGCCTCCGCCGGGCTGAGATGGGCGGCCGCGGCGGCCGCGGAGCTGTCCTGAGCGGCCGCGGGGGCGGGGGCGCCCGCCGCGACGAGCGCCAGCGCGGCGGCGACGCCGGCGAGGCGGCGGCTCATCGGCGGGCCGGCGCGTCGAACGGAACCTGCGGCGCCGCTTGAGGCCGGACCACCACCTCGTCGCTGACCGTCAGCGGGCGGCTGCTGAAGTCAGCCGCGTCCGAAGCGAGGGTGGTGACCGCGGCGCCGCTCTCCAGAGCGGCGGAGCCGACGCCGACAGCGGCCGACCCTGCAAGGCCGGAGGCCAGGCCGGCGGCCCCGACCGGCAGGGCGACGACGCCGACCACGGTCTTCACGCCGGCTTCGGCCAGGGCGGCGACCGCTTCGGCCGACTCCTCGGAGGCCTCGGAGGCGGGACCGCTCTCGTCGGGGGCTTCACGGGCGTGGGCGAGAGCCGGCAGGGCGGCGAATGCGACAGCAACAATGGCGGCGCGCATGAGCAGGCTCCAGAGTGAACGCACGCTCACAATGAGAGCAAGCGCTCACTTAGTCAAGGGCGATTTCCACGACGACGGGCACGTGGTCCGAGGGCTTCTCGCGGCCGCGCACCGCCCGGTGGATTTCGATGCCGGTCAGGTGGTCGGCGGCCTGGGGCGAGAGCAGGACGTGGTCGATGCGGATGCCGTGGTTCCGGTCCCAGGCGCCGGCCTGATAGTCCCAGAAGGTGTAGTCGTGGCGCGCGCCGCTCGCCTGAGCGTGAGCGTCGGCGAGCCCTTGATGCTGCAGCGCCCGGAAGGCGGCGCGGCTTTCGGGCTGGAACAGCGCGTCGCCGGTCCAGCGGCGCCAGTCCCACACGTCCTCCTCGCCCGGGATGACGTTGTAGTCGCCCGCGAGCGCCAAAGGCTCTTCGAAGACGAGCAGGTCGGCGGCGTGGCGGCGCAGGCGCTCGAACCAGGCGAGCTTGTAGCCGAACTTGTCGGTGCCGAGCGGATTGCCGTTCGGCAGGTAGATGGAGGCCACGCGGATGGGCCGGGGCGCCTCGACGACCGCTTCGATGTAGCGGGCCTGCTCGTCGCTCTCGTCGCCCGGGAGGCCGCGGCGCAGGTCGCCGAGGGGGTGCTTGGAGAGCAGGGCGACGCCGTTGTAGCTCTTCTGCCCGCAGATCGCGAGGTTGTAGCCGAGCGCCTCGAACGGCTCGCGCGGGAACTTCTCGTCCACGCACTTGATCTCCTGGAGGCAGGCCACGTCGGGCTGGGCCTCGCGGAACCAGGCGAGCACGGTCTCGAGCCGCGCGTTGACGGAGTTCACGTTCCAGGTGGCGATCTTCATGGGGGCGAACTTAGCCCCCGTCGCCCCGGCGCGAAATCAGGCGGCGGCGGCGAGCCGCTCGGCGCCGGGCTCCGCGTGCAGGCGGGCCAGGAGCACGCCGGAGGTCTCCAGCGGCAGGGCGATGTCGGTGAAGCTGTCGTCGCGGCCGCAGACGGTCACCTGAGCGGGCGCATCGCCGACGAGGGCGGCGGCGCGGGCGACCAGGGCGGAGAGGGCGACATCGCTCGCCAGGATTTCGACGCCCGAGGAAAGCGCCCAACCCTGCTCGGAGGGGGTGATCCAGAACTGCTGAGGCACGAGGCGATCTCCTGCGAGACCTTGGAGGTAGCGGAGTCGAGAGGGAGCGGCGATGTGATCGACCGTCGCAGCCGCCTCCTGGCGTTCGGGAAGGCGCTGGCGCCAAACGGTTCTTCTGAGCGGGGACGCTCTGGATTCGGGCGGCCGATTGGTTCATCAGCCCGGCCCGAACGCACGCGGCGCCGCGACCTTCTGGCGTGCCCCAAGCTGGAGAGTGATCGCATGGCCCACCCCCTGCTGCAGGAGATGCAGGCCGCCGCCCGGCGCAAGGACCGCCCGACGGTCGAGACGCTGTTCGAGCAGGTGCGGATCGACCCGATGCTGGACGACTTCGAGCAGCTGGTCACCGGCATCGAGGTGAAGGAGGCCGGCTACTCGGACCTCGGGGAACAGGTCTTCCAGGAGTTGGTCTCGCGCAGTCCGAACTACAGCGCCGGCCACTACGAGCTGGCGGTCGTGCAGCGGTTCGGCGGGCGGCACCACGACGCCATCCGCTCGGCCAAGAAGGCCGTCGCGCTGGAGCCTCAGGACACTCGCTACCGCATGCTGCTGGGGCAGATGCTGCACAGCCTGGGCGCGCATCCTGAAGGAAAGTCCGTGCTGGCGGCGGTTGAACCCAAGTCGGCCGAGGAGGCGCAGCAGCTCGCGGTGCTGCGGAACTATGGCGAGTACCTGCGCGAGTTCCCGCGGGGGCGGGCGCACCATCTGCTGAACGAGGTTCGCGACGCCTACTACTGGATGGACATCGGGCAGACCGCCGAGCAGATCAACCGGGCCATCGACGAGCGGCGGGGCTTCTCGCTTATCCGGCTCGGGGACGGAGAGGGGGCGTTCGCGCGGATCAGCCGCGAGGACGAAGCCAAGTACGAGACGCTCTACGGCTGGATGCGGCGGGACTGGGCCACCGCGCTCTACGGGGCCCAGTTCGATCCGAAGGGCACGGGCTACGAGTCGCTGGTCGAGACGCTGATGGACACGGCGCTCGAGCAGGACGTGATCGGCGTCCCGTACCACTCCTGGATCGACCACGAGTACAACATCAGCAGCACCCGCGGCGTGCCCTGTTGCCTGAACGTGCATCGGGGCCTGCTGGCCGAGCCGAGCCGGCGGCCGCTCCTCTGCGACCAGCGGATCCACGTGGAGCTGCACTATCAGGGGTACGTGGAGCCGATCCTGCGGCGGGTCGGGAGCATCGGCGTGATCTCCTGCCACTCGCAGCTGCCGGAGATCATGAAGGCGCGCTTCGGCCTGAGCGAGGTGGAGCTCTTCAAGATCCCGGGCGAGAAGTACACCGAGGGCATGCGGGACGCCGAGCAGATGCAGGGCGACCACTTCCCCTTCGTGTTCTGGGACATCATCCGGCGGCTGTCGGTCCCCCACCACGGACGGGTGTTCATGATCGCCGCCGGCACGCTGGCCAAATACTACGCCGCCACCATCAAGAAGCACGGCGGCATCGCGCTGGACCTGGGCTCACTGGTGGACGGCTGGCTGAACATCTCCAGCCGGCCAGGTTACGACGCCAGCCTGAAGATCTAGATCGAGAAGCTGACCCCGCAGCCGCAGCTGGAGCGGGCGTTGGGGTTGGCGATCTTGAACTGGGCGCCGACCAGCTCGTCCACGAAGTCGATCTCGGACCCTTTCAGGAAGGGCAGGGAGATGTCGTCCACCAGGGCGGCGGCGCCGTCGCGCTCGATCCGGTGGTCGTCGGGCTCGGCGCTCTCGACCAGGTCGAACTGGTACTGGAAGCCCGAGCAGCCGCCGCCCTCCACGCTGACGCGCAGCATCAGCGGGCGGCCCTCCGCGTCGGCGATGCTGCGGATGCGGCGGGCGGCGGAGGGGGTGAGGACGACGTCGGGGCTCATGCGGGCCTGTTCACTGCGTCTTTCGAAGCTTCACGCCTATATGGAGGCCCCGCCGCTCCGGAGAAAGACTTGAGCTTCACGCCCGCCCGCGCCCCTTACGCCGAAGACCCGAGCCGGAGCCGCGGGCGCCTGCATCCGGAAGGCGAGAGCCGCACGCGCACGCCCTTCGCCCGCGACCGGGACCGGATCATCCACGCGACGGCGTTCCGGCGGCTGAAGGAGAAGACCCAGGTCTTCGTGGCGCACGAAGGCGATTATTACCGCACGCGCCTGACCCACAGCCTGGAGGTGGCGCAGATCGCCCGCTCGCTGGCGTACGCGCTGGGGCTGGACGTGGACCTGGCCGAGACGGTGGCCCTGGCCCACGACCTGGGCCACCCGCCGTTCGGCCACGCCGGCGAGGACGAGCTGCAGAAGGCCATGGAGGGCTACGGCGGCTTCGACCACAACGTGCAGACGTTCCGGGTCGTGACCAAGCTGGAGCAGCGCTACCCCGGCTTTGACGGGCTGAACCTGACCTGGGAGACGCTGGAAGGCGTGGTCAAGCACAACGGACCGGTCAGCGACCGGCTGGACCGCCCCGCCTACCGCGCCATCGGCGACTATGTGGCCGAGCACGACCTGAAGCTCGGCACCTGGGCGTCGGCGGAGGCTCAGACCGCGGCCCTGGCCGACGACATCGCCTACAACAACCATGATGTGGACGACGGGGTGCAGGCGGGGCTGTTCACCCTCGAGGACCTGGCCGACGTGCCCCTGATCGGGCCCATGCTGCACCAGACCCGGCGCGACTGGCCCGATGTGGACGCGCGGATGCTGCGGCTGGAGGCCGTGCGGCGGATGATCGGGGCCATGGTCGACGACGTGCTGGCCGAGACCCGCCGCCGCGCGGCCGAGCACGGGCTCACGAGCGCCGACGCGGTCCGGGCCATGAACCGGGATCTGGTCGCCTTCTCGCCCGACATGCTGGAGGACCTGGCCCAGCTGCGGCGGTTCCTGCACGCGCGCATGTACCGGCACTGGAAGGTGAACCGGACCCGCAGCCAGGCGCGACGAATCCTGGCGGAGCTGTTCGCCCTCTTCATGGACCAGCCCGATGTCATGCCGGCGGAGTGGTACGGCAAGGTCGAAAACCGCGACGAGGCGGGCCGCGCGCGGATCGTCTGCGACTACGTGGCGGGAATGACCGACCGCTTCGCCATTGAAGAGCACAAGAAGCTGTTCAGCCTCGACCTCTGGGGGTGACGCGAGGCCGTTGGCGACATATTATCTGGTCAGCTAGTCAGGTCCGAGCATGACGGGACGCACTTGGAAGCTAGAAGACGCGAAAGCGCGGTTCAGCGAAGTCGTGCGGCGTGCTCAGAGCGAAGGTCCTCAAAGAGTCACCATCCGCGGCCGTGAGGCGGCCGTCGTGATGGATGGGAAGGCGTTCGAGGCGATGAGGCCGGGCGGACCCAAGCCTAACCTCGTGGCGTTCCTCGAGAGCCTCGAACTGGATGGACTGGACCTGAGGCGGGACCCGGATCGTGGGCGCGACGAGCCGCTTTGAAAGGCTGGCTGCTGGACACCAACGTCGTCTCCGGGCTCAGCGCCACCAGAGGTTCGGAGCGGGTGAAGGCCTGGGCCGCGGCCGAGCCGGACCAGCTGATGCACATCAGCGTCCTGACGCTTGCAGAGTACGACAAGGGGGTCGAGAACCTGCCCGAAGGCGACCCGCGCCGAGGCGTCTATGCCTTGAGACGGGATGCGATCACCGCATGGTTCGCCGATCGAACGCTTCCGGTGTCCGATCCTGTCGTCGGACGCTGGGGCGTCATCTCCGGCCAAGTGCGGCGTCGTGCAGGTCATGCGCCGCCCGTGATCGACACACTCATGGCGGCGACCGCCATCGAGCATGGCTTGTGGCTGGTGACCCGCAATGTCCGCGATGTCGAACAGAGCGGGGCGGCCGTGTTCGACCCCTGGAACCAAGCGCCTCCCAAGCTCTTGCGGTCCTGATCGGGCCAGGAGCCTTCCTCAAGCGTGCTGGTCACCTTCCACCGGTTTTGACCCTGGGCTTACCGTGTAAGCCGCGGCGGACCAGTCGCCCTCAAGAACACCCGGCCGATCATTGAGGGATCGTGGCAGCGACCTTGCAGGGCGGTTCGGCGATGACCGACAAGAGCCCCGAAACAGCTGTGTTCGGCCGGCGGCCCGCCGCCGCGAGTCAGCCCCAACCTTGCTGTCACGGGTGCGGGATCGCCGTCGCCGGACCCTTCTGCCACCAGTGCGGGAGGGCGGCGCCGGAGGGAGAAACCCTGGTAGACCACGGCCGCGAGTGGGTGAGCCGCCACTTCGGTGCGGATGGTCTGCTCTGGGGGTCGTTGAGAGATCTTGTTTCCGCTCCTGATCAGCTGACCCGCGATTGGTGGAGCGGTCGGCGGCGAGACAGGATGTCTCCCGTGCAGGTCGTCTCACTCTCCGCGGCCCTCACCGCAGGCGCGACGATGCTCCAGATAGCTTGGGTGGGCAGCGGGCCGCTCGATTCGAGCATGCTTTCCAAGTTCATTCTCTACGGCGCCGCCCTGTCATTGGCGCCTGGGGCCGCCATTCTGATACCCAAAATGCTGCCTGAAGCGCGCCAGAGCCAATATCAGCACGCCTCGTTCGCTCTCTACGAAGTAGGCTTCATGGGTTTGGTGCTTGCGGTCGGTGGTTTTCTAGTGGCCGCCGTCACGCGCATTCACCCCTGGCTGGGCGTGATCCTCGGGTTCGTCAATGCTCTCGTCACGCCTGCAATCATCATCGTGCACGCCTTAGGTCATCTGCGGCGCCTCTACGGGCTAAGCTGGCGCGGAGCTCTCTGGCGCGGCGCGGCGCTCAGCCTCGTCTTCCTAGCGGGCCTGTCCGTCGCGACGCAGTTGTTCTACGTCTACACGATCATTGACGCCCGATTGAGCCCGGCCGGATCGGAGCGGCGCGCCACGGCGTTCGAAGGCTTCGACAACGGCGTCCCGGAATAGCTCGGCTCACCCCTCGCCGAGCAGTTCCGCGACGCGGATGGTGGTCAGGTCCTCGCCGTAGGGGCCGATGACCTGGACGCCGATGGGGAGGCCGCCGCTGGTTCCGGCCGGCATGGCCGTGGCGGGCAGGCCGCCGAAGATGGCGATCCCGGGCCAGGCGAGGCCGCCGGCGTAAGGGGCGGGCTCGCCGTCTAGGTCGAAGGTGCGGCGGCTCCAGTCCGGCTCGTCGGTGTGCGGATAGGCGACGGTCGGGAAGGCCGGGGCCAGCACCACGTCCCAGTCCTCGAACAGGGCGGCCCACCGCCGACGCACGGCGGTCACCCGGTCCACGTCGGCGAGCCAGACGTGGGCCGAGACCGGCTGGGCGTGCGGCGCGCCGCGGGTGATCACCGTGTTCAGCATGCGGATGAAGACCGCGTGGTCGGCCTCCAGGTCGGGGATGAGCGGCGCCCCGCGCTCCACCGCGGCGCCCGCGGCGGCGAGCCGGTCTCCAAGCCCGTTCACGGCGGCTCGCACGTCCCGGGCCGTGCGGGTCAGCGGATGCTCGTCCAGCACCAGCACGCGCAGGTCGGCGAGGCGCTCGGCCCGGGGTGGGAGCAGCTCGGCGGGCGCGGCGCGGCCGAGGGACGGGTCAGGACCGGCGAGCACTTTCAGCGCGGTCGCCAGGTCGGCGGCCGAGCGGGCCAGGGGACCGATCACCGCCAGCGGGGGCTCGGCGCCTTCCACGCCGCCCGGCGTGTGCCCGGCGGTGGGCAGCAGGCCGTAGCTGGGCTTGTGGCCGTAGACGCCGCAGAAGGCCGCCGGCACGCGGATGGAGCCGCCGATGTCGGAGCCGAGCTCGAGCGGCACGTAGCCGGCGGCAAGGGCCGCGGCGGAGCCGCCGGAGGAGCCCCCCGGCGAGCGCGAGGGGTCCAGCGGGTTGTGGGTGCGCCCGTAGATAGGGTTCACGCTCTGCCAGTCGGCCAGGGACGTGGGGACGTTGGTTTTGCCGAGGACGATGGCGCCTGCGCCCTTGAGCCGCCGCACCGCCAGGGCGTCCTGGGCGGCGACGTGGCCGCGGAACGGGTCCATGCCCCAGGTGGTGGGGTGGCCCTTGAGGTCGAAGGACTCCTTCACCGTCATGGGCACGCCGAGCAGAGGGCGGCGCTCGCCTTTGGCCAGAAGGGCGTCGGCGGCCCGGGCTTGCTCGCGGGCGGCGTCGAAGTCGCGGACCACGACGGCGTTGATCGGGCCGTCGCCGGCCTCGATGCGGGCGATGGCGCCGTCGACGGCCTCGACCGCGCTGAGGTCGCCGCGGGCGATCGCGGCGGCGAGCGCGCCCGCGGTCAGGCCCGCGCCCTTGCTGGAATCGGCGGCGGTTTCGCGGTCCAGAGCGGCGGTGGTCATGCGTTTCGTCCTCCCGACGCCGAGCACATCACGGACAAAAGGTCGCGTCGAGGGGGCGCGGAACGCCTGCAGGACTCCACGCCGCACGCGCGCCACCTTGGGTCTGGTTACACTCCGCTAACCACGTTCCGTGATTCGCTAGGGCGCTCGTCCCGCCCGGAGTCTCCACCGCCATGTCCATGTCCGACATCGACCGCGGCGCTTACGCGCCCCAGACCGACGGTCCGCTGACCTTCGACGCCCGCACGCCGCGCGCCAGCAAGCCCGTGCCGTTCACGCTGATCCTCAGCGGGGTGGTGCTGCTGGCCCTCATCGTGGCGGTGGTGCTGTTCTACCGCGGCGGCGTCCGCGAGGAGGGCGCGCCGCCGCAGACGGTCGGCCAGCCGGTCGCCGCCGTGAAGGAGCCCGCGCCGGCGGAGGCGCAGCCGCTGGACACCCCCGAGACGCTGGGCGTCTACGTGGAGAAGGACGAAGCGACCGCGATGGCGGCGGAGCCCGAGGCACCGGCGTTCGCGCCGCCTCCCGAGACGCCGCAACCCCGCCCGGCCCCTGCGCCGGTGTCGGTCGCCGCTCCTGCGCCGCGGCCCGCGGCTCCGGCCGCCAAGCCCGCCCCGAGCACCCAGACAGCGGCGGCGCCGGCCGCTCCGCTGCGTCCCGCGCAGACGGCGACCCCGGCGGCTGCGAAGCCGACCCAAGTCGCCGCCGCGACGCCGGCTCCGAGCGCCCCGACGGCCGCCGCGCCCCCCGCCGCTCCCGCCGCCACCCCGGCGGCGAGCGCCGGCGGAAGCTACGGCGTGCAGATCGGCGCGTTCTCATCCCAGGCCCTGGCGGACACCGAGTTCGCCAAGGTGGCGGGCGGCTACTCGGCCGCAGCCGGCAAGAGCAAGGTGGTGCAGCCGGTGACCAAAGGCAGCTCAACGCTCTACCGCACCATCGTCGGCGGCTTCGGCTCCAAGGCTCAGGCGGACGCGCTCTGCTCGCAGATCAAGGCCGCCGGCCGCGACTGCCTGGTGAAGGGCGGGGTGTGACCACAAGCGTCATACTCGGTTGCCATTCGACCGAACTGTCACGGTCCGAGCGCGACTTCTTTCGTGAGGTGAAGCCCTGGGGCTTCATCCTGTTCAAGCGGAACGTGGAGTCGCCGGACCAGGTGCGGGCGCTGACGGCGGCGCTGCGGGAGACGGTGGACCGGCCGGACGCCCCGATCCTGGTCGACCAGGAAGGCGGGCGGGTCCAGCGTCTGGGCCCGCCGCACTGGCCCAAGTACCCGCCCGGCCGGGTCTACGGCCGCCTGGCGGGCAACGACCCGCTTCTGAAGCGGGAGATCGCCAGGCTGGGCGCGCGGCTGATGGCCCATGACCTGAAGGCGCTGGGGATCAACGTGGATTGCGTGCCGGTGCTGGACACGCCCTCGCCGGGCGCCCACGACATCATCGGCGACCGCGCCTACGCCGACGAGCCCGCCGGCGTGGCCCTGCTGGGCCGCGCCGCGGCCGAGGGGATGATCGCGGGCGGCGTGCTGCCGGTGATCAAGCACATCCCCGGACACGGACGAGCGGGCGCGGACAGCCACATGGAGTTGCCGCGAGTGAGCGCGTCCTACGAGGATCTGGAGGCGCGGGACTTCGAACCCTTCCGGGTGCTGTCGGACATGCCCATGGCCATGTCGGCGCACGTGGTTTTCGACGCGATCGATCCCAAGCGGCCGGCGACAACGTCCAAATCGGCCATCCGGGGCGTGATCCGCGAGGCCATCGGGTTCGACGGCCTGCTGATGACCGACGACCTGAGCATGAAGGCTCTGTCGGGCTCCTTCACCAAGCGCGCCAAGCAGGCGATCGCCGCGGGCTGCGACATGCTCCTGCACTGCAACGGCGACATGGCGGAGATGGAGGGGGTGGTCGCGGGCGCGCCCAAGCTGGCGGGCAAGGCCAAGCGCCGAGCGGACGCGGCCCTGGCCCGCATTGCGCGCACGCCCGAGCCCTTCGACGAAGCCGAGGCGCGGGCGCGGCTCGCTTCGGCGCTGGAAGGCGTGTGGGCGTGAGCGGCGCCTATCAGCCCACGTTCGACTTCACCGCCGCCGAGCGTGCGGCGGAGGTCGGCGAGGCGCTGATCCTGGATCTGGACGGATTCGAGGGGCCGCTGCACGTGCTCCTCGCGCTGGCGCGGGCGCAGAAGGTCGACCTGTTGCAGCTGTCGGTGCTGAAGTTGGCCGAGCAGTACGCGGCCTTCGTGCAGTCGGCGCGGCGGCGGCGGTTCGCGCTGGCGGCCGATTACCTCGTGATGGCGAGCTGGCTGGCGTACCTGAAGTCCCGCCTGCTGCTGCCGCGGCCCGAGAAGGCGGCCGGCGAAGAGCCGCCGGCCGAGGAGATGGCGCAGGCGCTGGCGTTCCGCCTGGCCAAGCTCGACGCCATGCGCCGGTGCGGCGAGGCGCTGCAAGCCCGGCCGCAGCTGAAGCGGGAGGTGTTCGGCCGCGGCGACCCGGAGGCGGTCAAGGTCGTCCCGAACCGGGCGGTGGACGTCGGCCTGCACGACCTGGTCCGCGCGCTGATCGAGCAGAAGGTCCGGACCACGGACAAGCGTTACGCGCCGCGGCCGCCGCAGGCTTATTCGCTGGAGGAGGCGCGGGACCGGTTGCGGCTGCTGCTCCCGGCGCTCGGGGGGTGGACGGCCTTGCGGGGCGTGGCTCCGCCTTCGGCCGGGCAGGGACCGAGCCGAGCCTCGTGCGTGGCGAGCACCCTGTCGGCGTCCCTGGAGCTGGTGAAGGAGGGCGCGCTGGACGCCCGCCAGGAGGACGTGTTCGCCGAGGTGTACCTGCGGCGGCGACGGGCTGAGGCGTCCGTGGTGGAGGCGGCGGCCTGATGGACCCCCGCCCGGCGGCGGAGCGGATGGTTGAGGCGCTGCTGTTTGCGGCGGCCTCGCCGCTGGCGCTGGCCGAAATCGCGGCGCGGCTGCCGGCCTGGGCGGACGCTGAGCAGGCGGTCGCCGACCTGCAGGCGCGCTACGCCGGCCGGGGCGTGGAGCTGACGGCTGTGGCGGGCGGCTACGCCTTTCGCACGGCGGCCGATCTCGCCCACCTGTTCACCGAGGAGCGGGAGGAGCCGAGGCGGTTGTCGAAAGCCGCCCTGGAGACGCTGGCGATCATCGCCTACCACCAGCCGGTCACGCGTGCGGAGATCGAGAGCGTGCGGGGCGTCGCCCTTTCCCGCGGGACGCTGGACGTGCTTCTGGAGCTCGGCTTCGTGCGGATGCGTGGACGTCGGCGCACGCCCGGACGGCCGGTGACCTTCGGCACCACGGACGGCTTTCTGGAGCAGTTCGGACTGCCGAACCTGGGCGAGCTGCCGGGCGCCCGCGACCTGAAGGCGGCCGGCCTGCTGGATCTCGACATCCCGGCCGACTTCGCCCTGCCCACGCCGGAAGCCGCCGCCGCCGACGAGGACCCGCTGGAGGGCGACGAGGCCCCCGAGTTCTACCAGGACGCGCTCGGTTCGTAGCGGGTCCATAACGGCGCGCGGGTAAGCGTCATGTCCATGGCGCCGCCCCCCGAGCTGATTCTGTATTCAGGCCTTCTCGGCCTGCTGCTGCTGGCGGGGTTGATCTTGTTGCTGCTCGGGGAGTCGCCGCGGGATGTTCTCGGGCGCTTGCTCCATCAAGAATTCTGGCCAGCCAGGCGGATCGAAGAGGACCTTCGACGCGAGGATGAGGCGGCGGGCCGACGTGAGCAGGCGATCCTCGAAGCGCTTGCTGAACGGGACGTTGCGGCGTCCCGAGAATGGCGGCAGGGACCTGGCAGGCCCGACTGAGCGCTTCGTACCTGCTAATCGGCCGATCTTGGGAGCGTCCGATGAGGGACGCGCTCGACTCGTAGCGTTCACGAGCCCACGGGCGCGTCGCCGACAGAGGCCGTTTCGCGCCTAACCATGCAGGGTGTACCCAGACGGCCATGATCGACGAGCTGATCCGGGACGGCGTGGCGGCGACGCGGCTGAGCGCGGCCCAGGTCACGGCGGCGCTGACGGCGTCGCTCGGATTGATCGACAAGCACGCCGACCGAGCCAAGGCCGAAGAGCTCTATGCGGCGGTCCCGGGGGCGTCGGCGCTGGCCGCCGAGGGCGCCCGGAGCGTCGGCAAGGGCAAGGGCCTGCTGCCCATCCCCGGGCCCCTGGGCGACGCGATGGGCATGATGAACCTGCTGAAGAAGCAGGGCGTCAGCCAGGCGGACCTGAAGGCGCTGCTGCCCGTGGCCATGAGCTTCGTGCAGCAGCGGACCGGGCGGGACATCCTGCGCGAGGTGGTGTCGACCATCCCGGGCGTCGGGCCGATGCTGGGCGGACGGTGAGCTAGGCGGCCTTGGCCTTCACGGCGGCCAGGCGCTCGCCGAGCGCGGCGATCGGCTCCGGCTTGGCGAAGAGGTAGCCCTGCAGCGCGTGGGCGCCGGCGACCTTCAGGAAGTCGCGCTGCTTCTCGGTCTCCACGCCTTCGGCCACGACCTTCATGCCGAGCGCACGGCCGATGGAGCAGACGGCGTGGACGATGGTCGCCGACTCGGCGCTCTCGCCGCAGTCGACGATGAAGTCGCGGTCGATCTTCAGCTTGTCGAAGGGGTAGCGCCGCAGGTGGCGCAGGCTGGTGTAGCCCGCGCCGAAATCGTCCAGCGCCACCTTGCAGCCCATGGCGCGCAGGGCGGCGATGTTGATGTCCACCTGTTCGCCCTCGTCCAGCACGGCGGTCTCCGTGATCTCGACTTCGAGGCGCTTGGCGGGGAAGCCTGAGGCCGCGAGCTGGGACTTCACCCGCTCGACGAAGTCGGGCTTGGCGACCTCCAGGGCGGAGGCGTTGAAGGCGATCGGGATGACCAAGTCCAGCGCCTCGCGGCAGAGGCGGGCCATGACCCGGTCCGTCAACGAGGAGACCAGGCCCGCCCGCTCGGCCATGGGGATGAAGACGGCGGGGCTGACCGGGCCGTCGGGTCCGCGCCAGCGGACGAGCGCCTCGGCCCCGACGATCTCCTGGCCCGAACGGTCGAACTGCGCCTGATAGACCAGTTCGAGTTCATCCTTGTCGATGGCGTCCTTGAGGGCCGCCTCCATCGGATCGACCGGGGCCGGAGGGGGCGGGGCGCGGCGGTCCGGCATGCCGGCGGGCTGAGCCGCGCCCGATATGGCCGCGAGCGTCGCCCGCAGGGCCTCGGCGACCCTGACGGCGAGGGCGGCGTCCACGTCCCCGCTGCGGGCGGAGCCCTCGAGGTCGCCGCACAGGGCGGAGACGCGGGCGGCGCCGAGGTTGAAGCTCATCGACTTGAGGGCGTGGGCCGCGCTGGCCAGGGCCGGCGCGTCGCCGGCCTGCACCGCGGCGGCGATAGCGGCGGCGGAGTTGGGCGCGTTCGAGCGGTAGAGGCCTTCGATCTTGGCCAGGAAGCCGCCGTCGCCGGACATCTTGGCGAGATCGGCGCGGACCTTCGGGTCGAGCAACGGCGGCTCGCCGTCGTCCGCCGCAGGGAGCGCGGCGGGGTCCTCGACGGCCTGAGCTTGCGGCTCCGCGGCGGCGTAGCCGGTCGGCTCCATGAAGCGGCCGAGCACGGCGGCGAGCTGGGCCATGGTGAAGGGCTTGTAGAGCACCCCGTCCATGCCGGCGTCGCGCCAGGCCTCGGCGGCGGCGCCGACGACGTGGGCGGTCAGGGCGACGACGGGCGTGCGGCCGGCGCCGATCTCCGCCTCGTGCACGCGGATCGCCTGGCTGGACTCGAACCCGTCCATCACCGGCATGGAGCCGTCCATCAGGATAAGGTCGTAGGGCTGGGCCTTCGCGGCCTCCAGGGCCTGGCGGCCGTCCTCGGCCGTGTCGGCGCGCACGCCGAGCCGGGAGAGGGCCTCCAGCGCGACCTCGCGGTTCACCGGGCTGTCGTCGGCGACCAGCACACGGGCCCCTTCGAAGCAGGGGAGGGCGTCGGCGGTCGTCGCGGCGGCGATGGTCTGCACCTCCGCCAGCTGGCGCCCGTCGCGCAGGGCCGCGAGCAGGGCGGCGAGCTCGGAGCGGCGGAACGGCTGCACGAGCGAGGCGTGGATCGCGCCGCCGGCGGCCAGAGCGGCGGGCCGGTCGTCGCCGTAGTCGGCCAGGCAGATGACCGCGCGTCCGCGCAGGCCGGTCTCGATGTCGCGCGTGGTCCCCAGCACCAGGCCGCCCTTGGCGAGCAGGTCCGGCTCCTCGAGCTCGACGCCGGCCAGCTTGAGGTAGCGGTCGAGCGCGTAGCGGGTGGCGACCTCGCTGAGGGCCAGCCACGCCGGGTCCGGCAGGTTCGGCTCGGGCCAGGGCGCGGCCGGTTCGACGGTCTCGAGCGCCGCGGTGAAGTAGAAGTTGGAGCCCTTGCCCGGCGCGCTCTTGACCGAGAGCTGGCCGCCCATGGCGTCGACCAGCTTCTTGCAGATGGCCAGGCCCAGGCCCGTGCCGCCGTACTTGCGGGTGGTGGACTGGTCGACCTGGGTGAACGCCTCGAAGAGCGAGGCGAGCTTGTCCTTGGGAATCCCGACCCCGGTGTCCTGGACGGAGACGGTGATGCCCGCCGGTCCAGGCTCGATCTTGATCAGCACGCCGCCACGATCGGTGAATTTGATGGCGTTGTTGACCAGGTTGGACAGGATCTGGCGCAGGCGCACCGGGTCGCCCAGCACCTTGGCGGGCACGGCGGGGTGAACGAAGGCGGCGAGGTCCAGCCCCTTGCTGCGCGCCTTCTCCCAGAAGAGCGAGGTCACGTCCTCGGCGATCTCGGCCAGGTCCACGGGGATGGCTTCCAGATCCATCTTGCCGGACTCGATCTTCGAGAAGTCGAGGATGTCGTTGATGATGCTGAGCAGAGACTGGCCGGACTTGGCGATCACGTCGGCGTAGCGGCGCTGCTTGGGCGGGATCTCGGAGGCCGCCAGCATCTCCGCCATGACCATGATGCCGTTCATGGGCGTGCGGATTTCGTGGCTCATGCTGGCCAGGAATTCGGACTTGGCGACGTTGGCGCTGTCGGCGATGTCCTTGGCGACGCGCAGTTCGGCGGTGCGGTCGGCGACGGTCTGCTCCAGGGACTCCAGGTGCTCGTTGATCGCCCGGTCACGGGTCTGGATCTCGCTGAGCATGGCGTTGAAGCCGTCGACCAGGTCGCCGATCTCGTCGTCGCTCTCGATGTCGGAGGCTTGGCTGAAGTCGTGCGTTTCGCGGACCTTGGCGACGGCCTTGGTCAGCCCAAGCACCGGGGTGGCGATGCGGCGCTGCATGCGTGCGGCGACCAGCAAGCCGCCCACCGCGGCGAGAACGACGCCCAGCAAGGTCCCAGCGAGATTGCGGGCGAGGCCGCCGAGCAGGCCGTCCGTGTTGCTGAGCAGGACGACGTACCCGACCCGCTGCTTGGCGTAGATGATCGGCTCGCGGGTCTCGACCGAGCGGCTGAGGAGAAGCGTCCAGAACGGCGGGCGGCCGCCCTCCACCCGGGCGTCGCTGACCAGGCGCGCGCCGGCGCCGGTCTCGGCCAGCACGCGGCCGTCGTTGCGCTCGATGCGGGCGTAGGTGACTTCCGGCATCTGCGCGATGGCGCGCAGGGCAGTGAAGGCGGCCGGCCGGTCCTCCTGGGCGGCCGCTTCGGCGGCGGCCGAGGCCAGCACGGCCGCGGTGGCCTGCAGACTCCGGCTTTCGAGGGCGGCCTGGCGATTGGCTTCAAGAACCGCGGAAGACGCCGTGATGCCCGCGGTCGCTAGTCCCAGCGGGATCAACACGAGCAGGCTCAGCTTTGCTAGAAGCGAGCGGCGGCGCTTGGGCCTGACCTTTGTTGTTTCTGGCAAACCGGCCGCCCTTGAACTCGCCCCGCATCCGCTCGCCGAACGCAGTCACCGGGTCTTAACGGCTCGTGGCTTAAGACCGGGTTTCAAGTGCTGTTGGAGCGGCCAAGCATGTCGGCCCTGTCCCAAGCGGACGGTTCGTTCTTCTACGTTCTGGACGAGTCGCTGCGGCTGATCTTCGTGGACGACGATCCGATCCTTCGGGAGTTCGCGCTCGTCCACCTGTCGACCGCCGATGCGCGGATCGAGACGGCCGGCGACGGGCTCCAAGCCTGGGCGGCCGTGCAGGAACGGCCCTTCGACATGATGCTGCTCGATCTGGAGATGCCGAACCTGGACGGGTTCGGCGTGCTGGAGCGGATGCGGGCGGACCCGCGCTTCCGCGACATGCCGATCGTGGTCGTGACGGGCCGGGAAGACGTCTCGGCCGTCGACCGCGCCTTCACCGCCGGCGCGACGTCCTTCGTGGTCAAACCGATCAACTGGCGGCTGCTGAGCTATCAGATCCGCTTCGTCTGGCGCGCGCACCGCAACGAGGCCTCGCTCCGCGCGGCCCGAGCCGTGGCGCGGCAGGAGGCGCAGAAGTCGAACGAGGCGATGCGGGCGGCCCTGAACGGCGGCGCGCGTCTGCTCACCATGGCCATGCGCGGCGACGACGTGATGCGTGAGGAAGCCCGCCGCTATGGCGAGCTGCTCAGCGAATTGGCGGAACCGGTGAAGGTTCCGACGGCCGCATGACAGAGCCGAACCGCCCGACCTCTCGCGCGCGTCTGTCTGCGAGTCGGAACGGCAACGTAGCGGTCATCGTCGCCGTCGTGCTGCCGGTGCTCGCGGTGCTCTCCGCCGGAGCGACCGAGCTGGCCTTCGTCTGGACGGATCGCGGCCGGCTGCAGGATGCGGCGGATTCGGCGGCGCTCGCGGGAGCCAGCCAGCTCGCCTTCGGCTCCGAAGCGTCGGTGATCGCGCGCGCCGAGTCGCAAGTGGCCGCTTTGACCAAGAACATCGCGAGCCACGCGACGGTCGATCCGGACGCCGTCATCATCCGCCAGAACGGTCAGCCCGCCGGCGTGCAGGTCGAGATTCTAAGCGTCCGGCCTTCCTTCTTCGGCGACCTGCTGCCGCCCGGCGGATTCCGGTCACGCGTGACCGCGACAGCCATGAGCATGAGCGGCGCCCCGCTCTGCGTGTTCGGGGTGTCGGACGCGGTCGTCAACGGCATCAACGTCGCCAAGGGCAAGCTTCAGGCCGACGGCTGCGTGGTCCATTCGAACTACAGCATCGACGTGGGCGGCGGGTCCCAGGTGAAGGCCGCGCTGACGCAGGCCGTGGGGGCCGTCTCCGGTCCGGCGCCGAACATCCGCAACGGCGCCGAGAAGATCGACGACCCCTTCAAGAACTTGAACACGGCGCCGGCCAACTGGCTCGCGTGCGCCACGTCCGGCTTCAAGGTCAGCAGCTTCTCAGCCAGGACCCTGGTCCCCGGCGTGCACTGCGGCGTCACCGTGGTTGAGGAGGGAGCGACCATGACGCTCCAGCCCGGCACCCATTACTTCCGCAACAGCATCGAAGTGAAGAAGACCGCCAAGATCGTCGGCAACAACGCCACGATGGTGCTCGGGCCGGACTTCATCCTCAAGTTGGACGAGAACGACAACGACCCGACCAAGGTCGACCTCTCCAAGATCAACGTGAAGTGGGATCTCTACGGCGCGAAGACCGGGCCTATGGCGGGTTTCGTGCTGGTGGTCGATCGCGCGCGGACCAAGCCGCTGAAGCTGCCGGCCAAGATGGTCGACCGGCTGGAGGGCGTGGCGTACTTCCCCACCACCTCGCTCGAGGTCTACGGACTGCCGAGCGACGGCGGCGCGGACGACTCCAACTGGACCGTGCTCGTGGGGCGGGAGCTGCAGCTGACGTTGAACGCCAGCATCATGCTCCACACCGACTACTCTCTGTCAGACGTGCCGGTGCCGACCGGCGTCGGCAACAAGGCGGGCAGCGGCGGGGGCGGTCAGCGCCTTTCGGACTGACCGCCTAGCCTGGCTCAGACCGCCGCGGCGGTCGCCGCAGGGCGACGACGGCGGGGACCGCGCTTGCGGACCGGCCCGGCGCCGGCCGGACGAACTTCGCCGCCACGCTCCACCGCCAAGGGATCATAGTCGCTCCGCGGACGCGCGCCCTTGCGGTGGTGGGCGTGCGCCTTGGCCTGCTCGGCGCGGGCGTCCTTGCGGGGCTCGGGCCGGCGGGCGGGAGTCGTGGGCTTGCGGCCCGGGTTGGAGGCCTCGATCGCCGCGTCCAGCGCGCCGAGCGCGCGGTCGTTGCGCCGGTCGAACGCCGGGATCGTCTGACGCGTCAGCTTCTGGATGTCCCGCAGGAGATTGCGTTCGTCGTCCGCCACAAGGCTGACCGAGACGCCGCTGGCGCCCGCGCGGGCCGTCCGGCCGATGCGGTGCACGTAGGCTTCCGGCACGTTGGGCAGCTCGTAGTTCACCACGTGGGTGACCGCCTCCACGTCGATCCCGCGCGCGGCGATGTCGGTGGCCACCAGGGCGCGGACATCGCCAGCCTTGAAGGCCGCCAAGGCCCGCTCGCGCTGGCCCTGGCTCTTGTCGCCGTGGATCGCGGCGGACTCGATCCCGCCGGCCTCAAGGTAGGCGGCGACCCGGTCCGCGCCGCGCTTGGTGCGGGTGAAGACCAGGGTGCGCGACCACTTCGGGTCGGAGAACAGCTCCGAAAGCAGGGCCCGCTTGCGCCCGGCTTCGACGAACAGAACCTGCTGGCTGACCTTCTCGATGGTGGTGGCCGCGGGCGCGACCGACACCTTGGCCGGGTTGGTCAGGAGCTCGCCGGCCAGGACCGCGATGTCGGTCGGCATGGTGGCGGAGAAGAACAGGTTCAGGCGCTGCTTGGGCAGGCGGCTGGCGACCTGGCGGATCGGCTTGACGAAGCCGAGGTCCAGCATCTGGTCCGCCTCGTCCAGCACGAAGATCTCGGTCTGGGAGACGTCGAGCACCTTCTCGCCGATGTGGTCGAGCAGGCGGCCGGGGGTGGCCACGAGCACGTCCACGCCGCCGGCGAGGGCGCGGATCTGGGGCCCGTACTTCACGCCGCCGTAGACCACCGCGACCGACAGGCCCATGTGGCGGCCGTAGGTGCGGAAGCTCTCGGCGATCTGGCTGGCCAGTTCGCGCGTGGGCGACAGGATCAGCGCGCGGCAGGCGCGGCGACCGGCCGGCTTACGATCGGTGGCGAGGCGCTGCAGGATGGGCAGGGCGAAGGCGGCCGTCTTGCCGGTGCCGGTCTGGGCGATGCCCAGCACGTCGCGGCCCGACAGCACCAGCGGGATCGCCTGGGCCTGGATCGGGGTGGGGGTTTCATAGCCCTCTTGCGTGAGAGCCTTCAGAAGGGTCTCGGCGAGGCCGAGGTCCTTGAACGTCGTCATGGTCTTGGTCGTCTTTCGGCGCGCCCAGCAGTCATTGAAGGTGCGCGCAAGCGGCCCTAGTCGCCGGCGAGCAGCCGGCGAGGGCGTTTGGGGGCGACGCCCCGCGTGCCATGGGCGTCCATTCAGTCAGGAGGGGCGGGCTCGACAGGCCGCTCGACATTCCGCCGAACTGCACGCCCTGGAGCGCCCGAAGCCGCAACATGCGGCGGCCGACGGCGAAGAGGCCGTCAGCGACCCCTGCTACATAGGCGCAATGGCGGCCGACCGCAACCGGCGGGCCGCCGCGCGATCTACTCCACCCAGCTCGGCGGCCCCGACGGCGTCATGAATCCGTACAGGATCGCGGCCACGAAGGCGGCGACGAGCACCAGGGCCAACAGGCTGACCCAGGTCTCGGCCCGCTCGAGTCGCTCGAACAGGGGATGCTTGTCGTGATGCGCCTCCGCGGGGGCGCCGTCGGTTCTTTGCGGATCGGACACGACCTTCATGTGACCTCCTCCAGCGGCGAGGCCCCAGTGCGGTCGTCGAACGCACCAAGGCGCTCGTCAGAACGATTGAACGCACGGCCAAGCCGTCGCGTTCCTGCCCAGCTTCGTTCAGCGTGGCCGCGACCTTTCGAGCGGCGTCGTCGTCGTTCTCAAGCCGGCGTCGCCCTGATAGGCCACGGCGCATTCCCGCTCACGGAGTCGCACATGTCCCAACCCTCCGGGCCGCTCGCCGGCCGGACCGTGGCCGTCCTCATGGGCGGGCTGTCGCCCGAACGGGAGGTCTCGCTGGTGACCGGGCGCGAGTGCGCGGACGCTCTGGAGCGGCTCGGCGCCACGGTGGTGCGGATCGACGCAGGCCGGGACCTGACGGCGAAGCTGACCGCCGCCAACCCGGACGTGGTGTTCAACGCGCTGCACGGCGAGTGGGGCGAGGACGGCCGCGTGCAGGGGATTCTGGACACCCTCGGCGTGCCCTACACCCACTCGGGCGTGCTGGCCTCCGCGCTGGCCATGGACAAGGAGAAGGCCAAGGCGGTGCTGCGGACCGCCGGGGTGGTCGTGCCGGGCGGCGGGCTCTTCGACCGTCGCGAGGCGGCGCGGGACCACGTCATGGCGCCGCCTTACGTGGTCAAGCCGAACGCGCAGGGGTCGTCGGTGGGCGTCTTCATCGTCCGCGAGGGTGCGAACCGGCCGCCGGTCGAGCTTTCGAGCGAGACCTGGACGTTCGGCGAGGAGGTGCTGATCGAGCCCTACATCCGCGGCCAGGAGCTGGCGGTGGCGGTGCTTGGCGATCGCGCCCTGGCCGTGACGGAGATCCTGGCGGACGCCGACGGCGGCTTCTACGACTTCGAGGCCAAGTACGGCGACCACGCCGCGCCGCACTCCCTGCCGGCCCGCATCCCGGAGGAGATCGCGACCCAGGCCATGCGCATGGCGGAGCTGGCGCACCGCGCTCTTGGTTGCCGGGGACTGACCCGATCCGACTTCCGTTATGACGACCTTAACCGTCTTCTGGTGCTTCTGGAGGTGAACACCCAGCCCGGCATGACGCCCACCTCGCTCGCCCCTGAGCAGGCCGCCCACGTCGGGATGGACTTCGACTCACTGGTGCTCTGGATTACGGAGGACGCCCGATGCCCGCAGCTGGGCGCCGAGGCGGAGGCGACCCCAAGATAAGGGTCGCCCGGCCCAAGACGACCGCCCGGCAGGACGCCGGAGCGCGGGCCTACGCCCCGGCCAAGCTGGGCGCGGTGACGCGCGCCGGCCTCTCGCCGCTGGCCGCGTTCAACGCTGCGGGCGCGGTGATAGCGGGCGGGCTGTTCGTGGTCCTGCTGACCGGCGGGCGCCTGGCCGAAGCCGGCGACCGCATCGCCGCGGGCGCCGACGCCCAGGCGGCCGATCTCGGCTTCAGGGTCCAGGCCGTCCACCTGCAGGGCGCCTCCGCCTACGCCGAGCCGCACATCCGCGCCGCCATCACGGTGCAGCCCGGCGACCCGATCCTCGGCCTCGATCTGGACGCGGTGCGCGCGGCCGTCGAGGGGAGCGGCTGGGTGAAGTCCGCCACCGTCGTCCGCCTGCTGCCCGACACGCTGGTCGTGACCGTTCAGGAGAAGGGCCACATGGCGGTGTGGCAGCACGCCGGCCGCACGCGGGTCATCGACACGCACGGCCAGGTCATCCCCGAAGCCGACGCCGGCTCGTTCCCGGACCTGCCGCTGGTGGTGGGCGCGGGCGCGGAGGAGACCGCCGGCGACATCCTGCCGCTCGTGCGCGCCCGGCCGCGGCTCACGGCCCGCCTGGAAGCGCTGGTGCGGGTCGACCGGCGACGCTGGGACCTGCGGCTCAAGGACGGGGCGCTGATCCAGCTGCCCGCCGTGGCCGAGGACAGCGCGCTGCTCCGCCTGGATCAATTGGACCAACGCAGCCGCGTGCTGGAGCTGGGTTTCGCCCGGATCGACCTGCGCGATCCGGAAATCATCGCCGTGCGTCCGCGGGAGGCCACCGGGGCCGACCCGTCGCACGGCGGGGCATGAGTTCGAGTTGGGTAGGGGCGGGGCATGTCGCGGCTTAAAGAACGGCGGGACGCGCGGGACGGTCTGGTCATGCCCCGGGTAGGCGGCGGCGGACGCCCGCTCACCGCAGCGGTGGACCTGGGCGCCAGCAAGGTCGCCTGCTTCATCATGAAGCCGGACGGCGTGAACCGCGCCGCCGGCACCGTGCAGGTGGCGGGCGCCGGCTATGTCCAGTCACGCGGCGTGCGCGGCGGGGCCATCGTGAACATGGAGGAAGCCGCCCAGGCGATCGCCCAGGCGGTGGAGCGGGCCGAAGCCATGGCCGGGGTCAGCGTGTCCTCGGTGACCGTCTCCACGGCCGGCGGGCAGCTGGCGAGCCGGCGCGTGCAGGCGCAAGTGGGCCTGGGCGCCCGTCCCATCGGCGAAGCCGAATGCAGCCGCGCGATCCAGCTGGCGCTCGCCCAGGCGAAGATGCCGGGCCGCCGGCCCATCCACCTGCTGCCGGTCAGCTGGTCGGTGGACGGCGCCAAGGGCGTACGCGACCCGCGCGCCATGTTCGGCAAGTCGCTGATCCTGGACCTGCTGGTGGTCAGCATGAACGAGAGCGCGTTCCACACCCTCAGCCACTGCCTGGAGCTGGCGCACCTGTCGCTCGACGGGGCGGTGGCCGCCCCCTTCGCCGCGGGACTGGCGGCGCTGGAGGAGGACGAGATGGAGCTGGGGGCGGTGTGCATCGACCTCGGCGGCGGCGCGACGTCCGTCGGCGTGTTCGGCGGCGGCGCGCTGCGTCACGTCGACAGCCTGCCGGTGGGCGGCATCCGGGTGACCAACGATATCGCGGTGGGACTCTCCACCACCACGGCCGGCGCCGAGCGGATCAAGACGCTCCACGGCTCCGCCATCGCCAGCGCCAAGGACGACCGCGAGCTGATCGAAGCCCCGCATCGCGGCGGCGACCAGGGCGCGGGCCCGCACTTCGCCGACCGGTCGATGCTGACCGGCATCATCGCGCCCCGCATCGAAGAGACGCTCGAGATGGTGCGCGACAGGCTGAAGGCCGCGCGGGCGCCGATCGAGCCCGGCGCCGGCGTGGTGCTCACCGGCGGCGCCAGCCAGCTCGCGGGCGTGCGGGAAGTCGCCATCCGCGTGTTCGACCGCCCGGTGCGCCTGGGCCGGCCCCGCCGTGCGCCTCACTTGGCCGAAGCCGCCGCCGGACCGGCGTTCTGCGCCGCCGCCGGCGTGCTGCAGCGGGCGGCCTTCGGTCCGCGCGAGGCAGTGCCTGCGAAGTTGCTCGCCGGCGCCCGGGGCCCGCGCGAAGCGGCGGAGGCGCCCGCGGGCGCCCTGGGCGGCATGGTCGCCTGGCTGCGCGAGAACCTGTAAGTCGTCGCCGAAGATCGGCGGCCTCGTCCCAAGTTATCCCCGTCGTCCACAGGCTCGCGAATTTTGTGGATGAACTTGGCGCATCGCTCGACAACTTGCGCGTTTTGGCCCCACCATCAGCTTGTCACGTCGGGGAGGCCTTCTGGCCGAAGGACCCTCGCCGGACCGGGTCTCCCGGGTCGGAACCGACAGGACGGAGTCGCTCGGCGGGCGGCAGGCGGTCTTCACGGGCCGTCGGCGGACCGGCGGAAGGCCAGCGACAGTCGCCGGAGGCGCGGAAACGCGACGAAAGCGGCCGGTGCTCCCGTGAACGGCGATCCGTTCGGCGGGCGTGGCAGGGACTTCGGTCCAGGTCGCGGGATCGAGGGGAGGCGCGAAAGCGCCGTCCTGAGGTCCGTGCGAGGTGAAGGTGTTGATGGGCGGCCGTCTCGCAAAGGCCAGCCGCCACATCGACGACGCAACACTCAGCAGGGGCGGGGTGCTCGCAAGAGCCTCCGCCTTTCCTGCATCTGAAGGTCCGGTGAGTCGCCCGGCTTGGCAAGTCGGCGGCGGCTTCTTGTTCGTTTTAGGCTTCTGCACTAAATTCGAGCGATGGATCGCACGATCACGGCCAGCGACGCGAACCAGCGCTTTTCGGAGTTGCTGCGCAACGTCCAGTCCGGCGACAGCTTCACGGTCCTGTCCCGAGGTCGGGCGGTGGCCCGGGTGGTTCCTGTCGAGGACAGCGTCCGCCAGCGTGAACGCGTCGCCGACATGCTGACGGCGCTGGCCGGCCGGCCGCGCCTGCACGCCCCCGGATGGCGGCGCCAAGATCTCTACGAGTGACGTTCATCGGCCTGGACACGAACGTCCTCGCCTACCTCGCCGGCGTGGAGCGACATCCAGACGACGCGCAGAAGGTGGTCGAAGCCCGGCGTCTGATCGGATTGCTGAGCGGAACGACCAGGCTCGTCGTCCCCGTGCAGGCGCTTGCCGAGCTGTTCGTAGTGCTTGTGAAGGCGGGCGACGCCCGCTCGTCCGCGCGTGAGACGGTGCTCACGATGTCCCGCGGCCTCGCGGTGGTCCCGAGCCGTCCGGAGACGCTGGCAGCGGCGCTCGACCTGGCGACCGATCACAAGCTGCAACTGTGGGATGCGCTGATCCTGAACGCCGCTGCGGATGCAGGCTGCACGTTGCTGCTGTCCGAAGACATGCACCCGGGTTTCACCGTGCGGGGCTTGGTCGTCGTGAACCCGTTCGCTGCGAAGGCGGATGCTCGCCTGGCGCGCCTTCTTGTGTGAGGCGGCGTCTTGTGCCCCTGCGCGGCGACGGGGCCCGGCGGATGTCGTCGTGCTGTCATCCTGGTGCAGCTATGATCGCGCGATGATCAGCCTGATCCTCGCCGCCGCTGTCGCCGTGTCGCCCACTTGCGACCTGGAGCGTCCCTCCGGCGCAGCCGGGTGCACGCGCAAGGCCGTCAACGCCCTGCCCATGAGCGCCATGCAGGTGGTCGGAACGCACAACAGCTACAAGCAGGCGATCTCGCCGGCGGAGATGGCGCTGCTGCGCAAGACGGCGCCGGCGGCCGCCGTGACGCTGGACTACGCCCACCGGCCCCTGGCGGAGCAGCTCAACGGCGGGGCGCGGCAGCTCGAACTCGACCTCTTCTACGACCCGGAAGGCGGGCGCTACGCCGCCCCGATCGGGCAGAAGATCCCGGGCGCGGCGCCCTACGACCTGAGCGGGCTGCGGGCGCCCGGCCTCAAGGTCATGCATGCGCAGGACATCGACTACCGGTCCAACTGCCAACTATTCGCCGACTGCCTGCGCCAGATCCGCAACTGGTCGGCGGCGCACCCCGATCACGTGCCCATCGCGATCCTGCTGAACCTCAAGGAGGACGAGCTGAGGAGCGTGCCGGGCGCCACCCCGGCCGCCCGGTTCGATGCGGCCGGCATGGCCGCGGTGGACGCCGAGATCCGGGCCGTCTTCGGCGCCCGCTCGTTGATCACGCCTGCGCAGGTGCGCAGCGGCGGCGGGGCCCGCTGGCCGACGCTCGGCAAGGCGCGGGGCAAGGTGTTCTTCGCGCTGGACGCCGGCCCCGAGCAGGTGGAGCGCTATCGCGCCGCAGTCGAGGCCAGGGGCGAGGGCGGGGGCGTGCTGTTCCCCAACGGAGACGAGTCCGCTCTGGACGCGGCGTACCTGACGCTGAACGAGCCGGTCGAGTTGATGGCGCGCATCAAGGGGGCGACCGCCCGCGGGCAGATTGTCCGCACCCGGGCGGACGCGGACACGCGCGAGGCCCGCAGCGGCGACACCGGCCGGCGCGAGGCCGCCTTGGCCTCGGGCGCGCAGTACGTCTCGACCGACTACATGACCCCTGACCCGCGCCTGGGGAGCTATACCGCCAGGCTTCCGGGCGGCATGATCGCCCGGCTCCGGCCCGGCTGGCGGCCGGCCCGCTAAGCGCCTCACCAAGCTTAGCTTTCGGCTCAGGCGAGGGTGCGGCGGCCTGCCGCCCCGGTTCGGCCCATATTTCTTGCGCGTTTGTCGCTCGGGTGGGACGACTCAGCTATCGAAGTAACCACCGATTAACCCTGACGACTGATGAATCAACGCCATCAGCCGTAACGCTCCGGTCAGGTTTTTGACGGGGCGGGCCGGGCCAGAAGGCTCCGGCCGAAACCGAAGCGAAGGACGTAAGGCAAGATGGCCATCTCCCTCTCCGCGCCGGGCGCCACGGAACTGAAGCCCAGGATCCTCGTGTTCGGCATCGGCGGCGGCGGCTGCAACGCCGTCAACAACATGATCGCGGCCGGGCTCGAGGGCGTGGACTTCATCGTCGCCAACACCGACGCCCAGCAGCTGGCCTACGCCAAGACCGACAAGCGCATCCAGCTCGGGGTCAAGGTGACCGAGGGCCTGGGCGCAGGGGCCCATCCCGAGATCGGGATGCGGGCGGCCGAGGAGAGCCTGGACGAGATCAACGCGCACCTCGAGGGCGCGCACATGGTGTTCATCACCGCCGGCATGGGCGGCGGCACCGGCACGGGCGCCGCGCCGGTCATCGCCCGCGCCGCCCGCGAGCGCGGCATCCTGACCGTGGGCGTGGTCACCAAGCCCTTCCACTTCGAGCAGCGCCACCGCATGCGTCTGGCCGAGTCCGGGATCGCCGAGCTGCAGCGCGAAGTCGACACGCTGATCATAATCCCGAACCAGAACCTGTTCCGGGTCGCCAACGAGAAGACCACCTTCGGCGAGGCGTTCTCGCTGGCCGACCGCGTCCTGCACTCGGGCGTGCGCTCCATCACCGACCTCATGGTGATGCCGGGCCTGATCAACCTGGACTTCGCCGACGTCCGCACCGTGATGAGCGAGATGGGCAAGGCCATGATGGGCACCGGCGAAGCCGCCGGCGAGGACCGCGCGCTGGTCGCGGCCCAGAACGCCATCGCCAACCCGCTGCTCGACGAAGTGTCGCTGAAGGGCGCCAAGGCGGTGCTGGTGAACGTCACCGGCTCCTACGACATGACCCTGCTCGAGGTCGACGAGGCCGCCAACGCCATCACGGCGGAAGTGGACCCTGAAGCCAACATCATCTTCGGCGCCGCCTTCGACCCGTCCTTGGACGGCAAGATCCGCGTGTCGGTGGTCGCCACCGGCATGGAAGGCCTGGCCCAGTCGCTGACCGAGGCGCGCGTCAACCGCGCCGCCCAGGCGATCGCCCGCCAGGCGGAAGCGACCAAGCCGGCCCCGGCCGCCGAACCGGCCCGCCCGGTCGCCGCCATCGAAGCCGCCCCGGCGGTCGAGCCGGAGCCGGTCGCCACGAAGGAAGCCGAACCTGCGTTCCTGTTCGAGGAGCAGCCCGCGGCGGCGGCCCCGGCCGCTCCGGAGCCTGCGCCGGCCCCGGTTCCCGCGCTCGTGCAGCCCGCCCCGGTGCAGCCGATCCCGGCCGCGATCCGGCCCCGCCCGGCGGTCCCGGCGTCCGAGCCGCTGCGGATGCAGCCCGAGGTCCCGCTCTTCCCCGAGCGGCACTTCGACGAGCCCAAGAAGAAGGGCGGCTTCCTGAGCCTGTTCGGCGGCAAGTCACGGGCCCAGGCCTACGAGCCGGTGGAGCCCGCCTACCGCACGCCCGCCACGCCCACCCGCGGCGCCACGGCCCTGCAGGCGCAGCCTCAAGCGCAAGAGGAGCCGCTCGACGCCGCCGATGACCTCGATATCCCCTCCTTTCTCAGGCGGCTCGCGAACTGAGTTCGGACGGCGCCGCAAGGGCTCGGACGACGGTAACACTCCGTAATCCGAGTTTCGTTGCGGCTCCCCGAACATGGTTTACACGGGCACGCGGGGCGGAAGGCGGCCTTCAGAGCCGCCTCCACTGACAAGGTTTCTCGCGTGACCCGACCGGAATACTTCCAGCACACTCTGGCCGGCCCGGCGATCATCGCCGGCGTCGGCGTGCATACAGGCGAACGGGTCCGCGTCTCTATCCGGCCCGCTCCCGTCAACACGGGGATCGTCTTCGTCCGCACGGACGTGAAGGCCGGCGACAACCGCGTCAGCGTCGCGCCCGAGACGGTGGTGAAGACCCAGCTCGGCACGGTGATCGGCAACGCGGCCGGCGTGACGGTCAGCACCATCGAGCACCTGATGGCGGCGCTGTCGGCGCTGAACGTGGACAACGCGGTCGTCGAGCTGGACGGCCCCGAGGTGCCGATCATGGACGGTTCGGCCCTGCCGTTCGTCACCTTGCTCGACCGGGCCGGCCGCCGCGGCCAGGAGGCGCCTCGCCGCTACATCGAGGTGCTGCAGACCGTCGAAGCGGTCGACGGCGACAAGCGGGCCTCGATCGCGCCGTGCGATCGCTTCGTCATGGACTTCGAGATCGCCTTCCCGACGCCTGTGATCGGCCGTCAGCGGGTGGTGCTGAACCTGACCGAGGCCGCGTTCCGCGCCGAACTCGCCGACTGCCGCACCTTCGGTTTCGTGCATGAGGTCGAGGCCCTGCGCGCCATGGGCCTGGCCCGCGGCGGGAGCCTGGAGAACGCGATCGTCATCGACGGCGACCGGATCCTGAACCCGGAGGGCCTGCGCCGCTCCGACGAGTTCGTGCGGCACAAGGCGCTGGACGCGGTGGGCGACCTATACGTGCTCGGCGCGCCGGTGCTGGGCCGCTTCACCGGCGTGAAGGCCGGGCACGACATGAACAACCGCCTGGTGCGGGCGCTGGCCGCCAAGCGCTCCGCCTGGCGCTGGCGCAGCTTCGTCGAAGAGTTCGCCGAGGCGGTCTGACCGCCGCGATCACGGTTCGCGGAAGGCGATCAGGTCGCGTTGGCGGGGCGGGGCGCCTCGTGTACAAGCCGCGAACACCTGCGCGCAGCCCCGCGCTGAAGACCGCTGAGTCCCGTACAGCCGTGCTCCGTTCCAACGCCGTCCGAACCGCGTCCATCGCCCTCGTCGCCGCCGTCGCGCTCTCCGCCTGCGGTTCGCGCGGGGAGAAGAAGCCCCAGATCGCCTATGAGGAGCGGCCGGTGGAGCTGCTCTACGCCACCGGCTCCAACCGGCTCGACCGCCGTCAATGGGACGAGGCCGTCAACTACTTCCAGGAAGTGGAGCGGCAGCACCCGTACTCGGAGTGGTCGCGCCGGGCGATCCTGATGCAGATCTACGCCCATTACGAGGGCAACGACTACGACGAGGCCCGCAACGCCGCGGACCGCTTCATCTCGCTGTATCCGGGCAATCCCTCGGCGGCCTACGCCCACTACATGAAGGCGGTCACCTGGTTCGAGCAGATCGTCGACGTGGGCCGCGACCAGGCCGCGACCGAACAGGCCTTGGCCGCCCTGAACGACGTCGTGCGGCGCTATCCCACCACCGAATATGCGGCCGACGCCCGACTAAAGGTCGACATGGTCCGCGACCAGCTGGCCGGCAAGGAGATGGCAGTGGGACGCTGGTACCTGCGGGAGAACCAGCCGCTCGCCGCCGCGGGGCGGTTCAAGCGCGTGGTGGACACCTATCAGACCACCTCCCACACGCCCGAGGCGCTGTACCGTCTGGTGGAGGCCTACCTGACGCTCGGCCTGACCCAGGAAGCGGAGCGGAACGGGGCGGTGCTGGGCCACAACTATCCGGGCGATCCCTGGTACCGCGACGCCTACGCCCTGCTGACCGACAAGGGCCTGCAGCCCGCCGCGACGCCGACCAGCCAAGCGGGCGGCGAGCAGAAGCGCCGCGGGTTCCTGCGCCGCATCCTGCCCGGCTGAGGCGCGACCGCCCTCGACCATGCTGATCGGCCTCGGCATCCGGGACGTGGTGCTGATCGAGCGGCTGGACCTGGCGATCGGGCCGGGGCTGACCGCGCTGACCGGCGAGACCGGGGCGGGCAAGTCGATCATCCTGGACGCCCTCGGGCTTGCGACGGGCGCCCGCGCCGACGCCGGGCTGGTGCGCCGGGGCGCCCAGCAGGCCAGCGCCACCGCCCTGTTCGCGCCCGCCGAGCCGCATCCCGTCTGGAGTTTCCTGGACGAGCGGGGCCTCAGCCACGAGCCCGGCGAAGACCTGGTGCTGCGGCGCCAGCTGTCGGCGGACGGCCGCTCGCGGGCGTACGTGAACGACCAGCCCACCAGCGTCGGCGTGCTTCGCGAGCTCGGGACCCTGCTGCTGGAGGTCCACGGCCAGCACGAGACCGTGGGCCTGCTGGACAGCCGCACGCACCGCCCGCTGCTCGACGCCTTCGGCGGCCTGGGCGGGCGCGTTGCGGCGACACGGTCCGCCTGGGCGGCCTGGCGCGAAGCGGCGGAGGCGGCCGATGCGCTCAGGCGGAAGACGGCGCGTGCGGCGGCGGACGTCGAGGAGCTGACCGCCCGACTGGCGGAACTGGACCGGCTGTCGCCGCGGGAGGGCGAGGAGCTGGCGCTGGCGTCCGAGCGGGCGCTGCTGTCCTCCGCGGAGAAGGCGCTGGCCGATATCGAGGCGGCGCGGGAGGCCGTCGCCGGGTCGGGGTTGTCGTCCCGCCTGGCGCAAGGTCTGCGGGCGCTTGAACGCGCGCGGGAGCGGGCGATCGCGGCCGGCGCGGCGGCGGACGGGGCGGCCGTGGTCCGGCTGAGCGAGGCGGCGGCGGCGTTCGACCGGGCGCTGGTGGAGGCCGACGAGGCGCTCTCGGCCGTGGAGGCGGCGGCGCAGGCCTTCGACTTCGAACCCGACCGCCTCGAGAAGGCGGAGGAGCGGCTGTTCGCCCTGCGGGCGGCGGCGCGCAAGCTGGGCGTGACCGTGGACGCCCTGCCGGCGGCGCGGGCGGAGACCGCCCAGGCCCTCCGAGCCGTGGAGAGCGCCGACGACGCGCTCCGGGCGGCGGAAGCGGACGCGGCGCGGGCTGAAGCGGCGTATCAGGCCGCCGCGGTTGCGCTGCGCGCGGACCGGCGAGCGGCGGCCGCGCGGCTGGCCGAAGCGGTCGGCGGGGAGCTGCCGCCGCTGAAGCTGGAGAAGGCCCGTTTCGAGGCGGCGGTCGAGCCGCTCGCGCCCGAGCGGGCCGGACCGGAGGGGGCTGATCGGGTCGAGTTCCGCATCAGCACCAATCCCGGCGCGGACTTCGGACCGCTGGGCTCGATCGCTTCGGGCGGGGAGCTCGCGCGCCTGTCGCTGGCGCTCAAGGCGGCGCTCGCGGCCAGGAACGCCTCGAGCGGCGCGGAGGGCGCCGCCACGCCGGTTATGATCTTCGACGAGGTGGATCAGGGCGTGGGCGGGGCCGTCGCGGACGCGGTCGGCCTGCGGCTGCGTCGGCTGGCCGAGCGGGGGCAGGTGCTGGTGGTGACGCACTCGCCGCAGATCGCCGCCCGCGCCGACGCGCACTGGCGGGTCAGCAAGTCGGGAGCGGACCGGATCGCCACCGCCGTGGAGACGCTGGCGCCGTCCGCTCGCGAGGAGGAGATCGCCCGGATGCTCGCGGGCGCGGAGATCACCGACGCGGCCCGGGCGGCCGCGCGGGCGCTGATCGGCGCCTGAGCGGCTCCGGCCACGCTTTTCCGGCGACGCGCGGCGTGACAAAGACCGGCCATGACCGACACCGCCGCCGACCTCACCCCTGAGAACACCCTCCGCCTGACGCTCGACACGGGCGAGGTGACCATCCGCCTGCGCCCGGACCTCGCGCCCGGACACGTCGAGCGCATCAAGACGCTGGCGCAGGAAGGCTTCTACGACGGGGTGGTGTTCCACCGCGTGATCTCGGGCTTCATGGCCCAGGGCGGCGACCCCACCGGGCGCGGCACCGGCGGCTCCAAGATGCCGAACCTGAAGGCGGAGTTCTCGCGCGAGCCGCACGTGCGCGGCGTCTGCTCCATGGCGCGCACCAACGATCCGAACTCGGCCAACAGTCAGTTCTTCATCTGCCTGGACGACGCGACCTTCCTGGACAACCAGTACAGCGTCTGGGGCGAGGTGGTGGACGGCATGGACGCCGTCGACGCCCTGCCCAAGGGCGAGCCGCCCCGCCAGCCCGGCAAGATCGTCAAGGCGACGGTCGGCTGACCTCGGACCTGAGCACCACCAGCACGGGGTAGTGGTCCGAACCCGTCCGCGGCATCCGACGGACCTCGACCGTCCGTAACGAGCGGGCGGCGTAGACGTGGTCGATGGGCAGGATCGGGCTTGGCGGGGGGATCCTGAAACGGGTCACCGGCTGGGCCGGCCAGCTGAACAGCGCGCGCGTGCGCCGGGTCAGTCCTGAGCGGGCGAGGTCGCGGTCCTGCCGGCGCATGGCCGCGCCCCAGGGCGTCATATTGAAGTCGCCGCCCAGCACGACGCGGCCGCGCTCGCGGGAGACCAGGGCGGCCAGCGCGGATCGTTGCGGAGCCTGGGCGCCTAGCGGCTCGGGCCATTGGTTGTGCAGGGCGAGGACGGTCACCGGCCGACCATCGGGTGCGGTGGTGTCGAAGGCGGTGACCTGCTGGCCGCGCCAGCGGAGCAGGCGGTGACGGCCCGGGCGTCGGGAGAGGATCGTGGCCTTGGCCCAGACGCTCCGCGGCGTGCCGTGCCGGTAGGTCCGCCGCAGCGCGCGCTCCACGCGATCGCCGCTGGTGCGCCCGCCGACCTCCTGCAGCAGCACGATGTCCGGCCGGGCGGCGAGCACGGCGCGGACGCTGCCCTCGACATCGCGGTTGGCGAAGAAGGCGTTGTACTGGACCAGCCGGAGGTCGCTCGCCCGGTGCGCCCCGCGCGGCGTCGCGAGCCCGCCCAGGAGTTCGGGAGCGCAGATCACGGCCGCTCCGGCGGCGCCGGCTGCTGCGATCCAGCTCAGCCCCAGCCGGACGCGGCTCCGCTGGAGCGTGAGGCGCACGCCGAGCAACCCGACTAGGGCCGCCAGCCCGAGCCATGGCGCGAACTGAGCGAGAAGGTCCAGCCAGGGATGCAAGGCTCCGGCGGCGGCCGCCGCTGAGGCCGCGCCTCCGCCCAGGGCCGTGACGGCGAACCCCAGACCGAGAAGTCGCCTGAAGGCGTGCAGGAGCGGCGGCGATCGCATGGGCGCGCCGGTAGCATGCGTCGGGCGCTTGCGCCTGCGGCGTCCGGCACTAGGGTCGCGCAAACACGCGGGAGGACGCTCATGCCTCAGGTTCAGGCGAACGGGATCAGCATCGAGCACGAGGTCCTCGGCTCGGAGAAGGGTGAGCCGCTGCTGCTCATCATGGGGCTGGGCGCCCAGATGACCCGTTGGCCGGACGCGCTGTGCGGCCAGCTGGTGCGGCACGGTTTCCGGGTGATCCGCTACGACAACCGCGATGTCGGCCTGTCCACGCACCTGAACGACGCCGGGGCGCCGGACATGGCGGCGGTCGTGCAGGCGCGCATGACGGGCGCCAAGCCGCCGGTGGCCTATGACCTGACCGACATGGCCGCCGACGCCGTGGGGCTGCTCGACGCGCTCGGGATCCAGCGGGCGCACGTGGCGGGCGCCTCCATGGGCGGGATGATCGGCCAACTGGTGGCGGCGGACTATCCCGATCGCGTGCTCTCGCTGACCTCGATCATGTCCAGCACCGGCAACCCCGCGCTGCCGCCGCCCTCGGCGGAGGCCATGGCCGTGCTCAACACACCGGCGCCTCACCCCTCGGACGAGGAGGCCTTCGTCGCGCATGGCCTGAGGAACGCGCGCACCATCGGCAGCCCGGGCTACCCCTTCGACGAGGCCGCCTTGCGGGAGCGGCTGCTGAGCGATGCGCGCCGCGCCTATGACCCCGCCGGCTTCGCACGCCAGTATGCGGCGGCCATCGCAAACGGCGACCGCCGAGAGAAGCTGAAGAGGATCACGGCCCCGACCGTCGTGCTGCACGGCGCCGACGATCCGCTGGTGCCGGTCTCGGGGGGACGGGACACGGCCGACAACATCCCGGATGCGGAGCTGCGCATCGTTCCCGGCATGGGTCACGACCTGCCCCCTGGGCTGTTCGACCGCGTCGTCGACGCCATCCTGACCGCGCGCGATCGCGCCCGCGCCGCCGCCAAGGCCGCCTGAACTTCGGGCGACGCATGAGCCTGAAGCACGCCGCCTTCATCGCGGGGGCGTGGGAGCATCCCACGCGCCTGGCGTCGGACATATCCACGCCGCAACTGCACGCCGAGTGCGCGAGGGGCGCGCTGCAGGACGCCGGCCTGAGCAAGGACGACGTGGACGGCTACTTCTGCGCGGGCGACGCACCCGGGTTCGGGGCGCTGAGCATGGCCGACTACATGGGCCTGAAGCTCCGGCACGTGGACTCCACCGAGACCGGCGGGTCCGCCCCGCTGGTGCATGTGGCCCATGCGGCCGAGGCGATCGCGGCGGGACGCTGCTCGGTGGCGCTGATCACCCTGGCGGGACGGCCCCGCTCCGAGCCGATGGGCCGGCAGGGGTTCGGCGGCGCAGCCCCGGAAGCGGGCTTTGAACAGCCTTACGGCATGCAGACCGCGAACATGTACGGCCTTGCGGCCACCCGGCACATGTACGAGTTCGGCACCACCAGCGAGCAGCTGGCCTGGATCAAGGTCGCGGCCAGCCACCACGCCCAGCACAATCCGCACGCCATGCTGCGGGACGTGGTGACCGTTGAGGACGTGGTGAACTCGCCCATGATCGCCGATCCGCTCCACCGGCTGGACTGCTGCGTGGTGTCCGACGGCGGCGGCGCGGTGATCGTCGTCTCGCCGGAGATCGCGCGCAGCCTGAACCGGCCCCTGGTCGCGGTCCGTGGGACGGGCGAGGCGCCCAAGGGCGTGAACGGGGGCGACCTGGACCTGACGGTGACGGGCGCGGCCCGCGCCGGGCCGGCGGCCTTCGCGGAGGCGGGCCTCACGCCGACGGACATCAAGTACGCCTCCATCTACGACAGCTTCACCGTCACCGTCCTGCTGCAGCTCGAGGACCTCGGGTTCTGCGAGAAGGGCCGGGGCGGCGCCTTCGTGGCGGACGGCGCGCTGATCTCGGGGGCCGGCAAGCTGCCCTTCAACACCGACGGGGGCGGGCTCTGCAGCAATCACCCGGCCAACCGCGGCGGCATGACCAAGGTGATCGAGGCCGTGCGCCAGCTGCGCGGGGAGGCGCACCCGGCGGTGCAGGTCCCGAACTGCGATCTGGCGCTCTGCAGCGGGATCGGCGGCTCGCTCGGCACACGGCACGGGGCGGCGGCCCTGATCCTGGAGCGGCTCTGACCATGGGCGACGCGCGCGTGATCCCCGCCCCGGCCGTGAACCCGGAGACCAAGGCGTTTTGGGCCGCGGCGGCCGAGCGCCGCCTGCTGCTGGGCCGCTGCATCGGCTGCGGCCGCTTCCACTACTATCCGCGGACGCTGTGTCCGTTCTGCTTCGGCGAAACAGAGACGGTCGACGCGTCAGGCGAGGGCTCGATCTACACCTTCAGCGTCCAGCGCCGCGGAGCGGGGGCGCCCTACGCCATCGGCTACGTCGAACTGGCGGAAGGACCGCGGATGCTGACCAACTTCGTCGAGTGCGATCTCGATGCGCTGCAGGTCGGGCAGGCGGCGCGGCTGACGTGGGCGGAGACCGACGGCGGCCCGCCCGTCCCGGTGTTCAAGCCGGCCTGAACGAGGGTCAGTCGACTTCGAACTCCACCTTGTCGGGATAGAAGGCCAGCCGGTCCTTGATCGAGGCCACGTGCGGGGAGGGCTGCTCGTAGGTCCACACCGCGTTGTCGGCGGTGCGCCCGTCGACCTGGACGCTGTAGTAGTTGGCCTGGCCCTTGTAGGGGCAGTGGCTCTCCCGGCTGCTGCGGACCATCAGGTCCATGCGGGCGTCGGCCCGCGGGATGTAGAAGACGGGCGGCAGGTCCGCCTCCTCCAAGACCAGAGCCGACTCAGTGTCGGCTACGAGCTGGCCGGCGAAGTGGACGCGCACGCGCCCCGGGTGGGCGTTCATCACGATGGGGTGGTCTGGGCCAGGAACCTTCAGGCTCATGGTTTCACCTCGGGTTCAGCCTCGGGAGCGCCGTTCTTGTGAAACGCCCCGGCGCGTGATCCTATCCCGCGCAAAGGCGAGCCGGGGGGACGACCGGCGCGCGCGAAGGCCGTCGTTCCAGGAAACTTCATGAACGTAGTCATTCTGCTCGGGATCGTGATCACGATCGCGACGGGTCTGCCGGTGCTGACCCAGCTGCTCCGCAACCACCCCCGCGGACTGATCATCGCCTTCTCAGCGGAGATGTGGGAGCGGTTCTCGTTCTACGGGATGCGCGGCCTCCTGATCTTCTACCTGACCCAGCACTTCTTCTTCGACGACGAGGCGGCGACGGGGGTCTACGGCTCCTACGGCTCGCTGGTGTACCTGCTGCCGCTGGTCGGGGGCATCGTCGCGGACCGGTACATCGGGACCCGGAAGGCCATCCTGTTCGGTGCGGTCCTGCTGGTGCTGGGGCACGGGTTGATGGCCTACGAAGGGCGGGGGTCGTCGCAAAGCCTGGAGTTCGGCGGCCAGACCTACGCCGTCCAGACCGAGGGCCGCGCCGACGGCCGCCAGAGCCGAGTGGTGGTGGGCGGCCAGGCCTATGAGTACGGTCCGGCCGAGGGCGGCGGGCTGGAGATCCGCGGGCTGCCGGCCGGCGGCGCCCTGCCTCAGGTGCTGCCGGAAGGCGCCTATCAGTTGAAGGTCCAGCAGGACGATCTGGGGCGGAACGTGTTCTTCCTCGCCCTGTCGCTGATCGTCATGGGCGTGGGTTTCCTGAAGCCCAACATCTCCACCATCGTGGGCCAGCTCTATCCGCAGGGGGACCCGCGGCGGGACAGCGGGTTCACGCTCTACTACTACGGCATCAACCTCGGGGCGTTCTGGGCCTCGGTGCTGTGCGGCTATCTCGGCCAGACGGTGGGGTGGTGGGCCGGGTTCGGGCTGGCGGGCGTGGGCATGCTGCTGGGCCTGATCGTCTTCGTCATCGGCAAGCCGCTGCTGCAGGGCAAGGGCGAGTCGCCCAATCCGGAGCTGATGCGTCGACCGGTGGCGGGGCCGCTGAACCGGGAGTGGCTGGTCTACCTCTTCGGGATCTTCATGGTGGGAGTGGTCTGGCTGCTGTTCCAGAGCCACGACGTGGTGGGCATGGCGCTGCTCGCCTCCACCGCCCTGGCGCTGGCGTTCATCGTCTACGTGATCGCGTTCCAGCTGCGGAGCGACAAGGTCGCCCGCGAACGCATGCAGCTGGCGATGGTGCTGATCTTCGGCTCGGTGGTGTTCTTCACCCTGTTCGAGCAGGCGGGCTCCTCGCTCAACCTGTTCGCAGACCGTAACGTGGACCTGTCCATCGGCTCGGGGGTGTCCAGCTTCGGGCCGCTGATCTTCGGCACGCGCGCGTCGCTGGAGGCCGCGGGGATCGCGCCGGGGCTGTTCGCGGACGGCAGGCTGTGGATCGAGACGGGCATCACCGCGGCCCAGACCCAATCCTTCAACGCCGGCTTCATCCTGATCTTCGCGCCGGTGTTCGCGGCCATGTGGGCCGGGCTGGCGATCCGCGGCCGCGATCCGAACCCGGTCATGAAGTTCGGCCTGGCGCTGATGCAGGTGGGCCTGGGCTTCCTGGTGGTGGTCTGGGGCGTGCAGGCGGGTCTGGTGAACGACGCGTTCCGCACGCCACTGACCATGCTGCTGCTGCTCTACCTGCTGCACACCACGGGCGAGCTGTTCCTGTCGCCCGTGGGCCTGAGCCAGATCACCAAGCTGTCGATCCCGTCGATCGTCAGCTTCATGATGGCGGTGTGGTTCCTGTCGAGCTCGATCGCGCACTTCATCGGCGGGGTCATCGCCGGGATGATGGGGAGCGAGACGGTGGGCGGTCAGGTGCTGGATCCGGCGGGCGCGCTGGCGACATCGATGTCGGGCTTCAACGGGCTCGGCTGGACGGGCGTGGGGATCGGCCTCGCCTTCGTGGCGGTGAGCTTCTTCATCAAGCACTGGGCCCACGGCGCGGACGACACCAAGAGCCGGGTCGCGCCCGAGCCCATCGCGCCCACCCCCGACGGCGAACGCCAGGCGGTCAGCCCGGCCATCGTGCGAGGCGAACAGGGCGTCTGACGACGGAGGCGGGGTTCACATCGGCGCTGTCGCGGCCGTATGGACGCGAACGTCGGTCGCGTCTGGCCGCCGGCCGGAGCCTAGACCCCGAACTCCTGGCGCAGGCGGAAGATCGCCCGCATCTGGCTGCGGTTGCTCCGCTCCTCAGCGAACGCCAGCGGGCTGACGTCGCGCCGACCCTCGTAGACGTCGCGATCACGGTGGAAGGTGAAGCGGCTCATGTTCGCGAGCGAGAAGAAGAGCGTCGTTTGCGGCCGGGGCTTGTACTGGACCTCAGCCTCCGTGTACTGGCCGAGCCGAAACCGCGAGACTTGGTTGAAGTTGTAGTAGGTCTCTCGCCAGCCGTCGAACCAGGTGAGGTTGAGCACGAGGTTCTTGGAGGGCAGGTCGTGCCGGTAGCGGAACTCGATCTGGTCGGGTCGCTGGCCTGAGATGCGGCGGAGTTCGCCAGTCGTGGGGTCGGTCACCTCGCTCTTGCGCCAAGTCAGGTCGGCCCGGAATTCTGCGCCGGTGATCCCGAACCGCCTGAGCGGCAGGGTGAGGTCGACCTCCAATTCATCGCTCGTCCCCTCGCCGATGTTGCCGGGCGCCTCGAACGTCTCTCCGGGCAGGTCGGTGACCGGGTCGATCTCCGCTACGGGAATCCGGTCGATGACGTCGGTGATCGCCCTCCGGCGGAGTGTCAGGACCGCCGCGCCGGTGTCCCAGAAGCGGCGCTCGCCGGTGACCTCGTAGACCCAGTCCTTGTTGGGCTCGAGGTCGGGGTTGCCGGAGGCGACCACGCCCGTGGTCAGGTTGGCTTCCGAAACGAAGTCGCCGAAATCGAGCTGGCCGACTTCCCGCTCCAGGCGAACGCGAAGACTGGAACCTTCGCTCGGCGTCCAGGTCGCGGTCAGGCGGGGCTTAGGATACTGGAACGAGCGCTCGCGGGCGCCTTGGCCGATCTGGCGAATGGTGGACGTCTCGTAGCGGAACCCGCCCTCCAGCCGCAGCTGCTCCATCACGCGCCAGTTGGCCAGGGCGAACAGCTCGTTCCTGTCTTCCTCCACCCGCACGTTGGAGAAGGGCAGTTCGACCGGCGCGCCGTTCGACTCGAAGCTCGCCTCGCCCTCAAGGAAGTTGAATGCGGTCTCCGCGCCAGCCTCGAACGACAGGGTCGGGGAGCGGCGGTGCTTGAGGACGATCCGGCCGATGCGTTCGCCGAAGTTCGTGTTCTGGCTGAACCGCTCGTTGGCCCGGCCTTCGCCCCGGCTGACGAAGGTCTCCTCCGCGAGGGTCTGCAGGCCCACGAACTCGACGCCCCAGCGCTCGCCGAAGTCACGGGTGAAGTTCAGACCCAGTTCGCCGTCGAGCGAACCGAAGTCGTTGGTGACGTCCAGCCGGTCGGCCGCGGCCTGGAAATGCTCCTCGCGCTTGGTGTCGTTCTCGGTGATCGAACCGTTCAGCCGCAGCGCGCCCCCGAACAGCGGGGTCTTGATGTTGCTGCGCCCGTAGTGGCCGTAGCCGTCGTCCTCGTTGCTGGCGATCTCGTCCAGGATCACGGCGCCCGCCGCGTCACGGCGCACGCGCGGACCGACTCCCGTCGAGTCGTCGTAGCTGAGGAGGCGGCCGAGCCCGAGGTCGAAGGTGCGTTCGCCCGACTGATGGTTCAGATCGTAGCGCCAGCCCGGCATGACCCGCGTATCCTCCATCCAGCGTTCCAGCCGGAGCAAAGCCACGTGGCGCGTGGTGTCGCCCTTCTTTCGAATGACGTTGGCGACAAGGCTGCGGCCCTGCATGTCGATCCCCGGCGCGCCGCCGCGGATGATGTCGATCCGCTCCACGTTGCCGGCGGGGATGCGGCCCAGGTAGCCCTGCAGGCTCTCGTCCTTGGTGGCCGGGCGGACGCCGTCGACAAGCACGTTGCCCGCGGCCCCGCCGAATCCCCGCACGTTGGCGCCCTCGTTGAGGCCGAAACCCGGCACTCGGGCGACCATGTCGAAGGCGGTGTTAGGCCGGTACTGGGCGAAGTAGGCGGCCGGGTACGGAGTCACGCTCGATCCTTGGGCCGGCGCAGCCTCCGCGGCGGGCGCGGGACTGGACGCCGGCGCGGGCGCGGGTTGCGCCTGCAGCGCGGCCGCCGCCGCCAGGATCACCACGCTCATGCACCGATCTCCCTCGTCCGGGCGCCTTGATGCGGCGCGCGGTCGCGCAAGCGCGAGTTACAAGCGGGAAAGCTGGCTTAAATCGCCGTAAGGTCAGGCGAGCGCTGTGCCGCCCACCGTCAGGCCGGTGATCTTCAGGCTCGGCTGGCCGATGCCGACGGGCACGCCCTGGCCGCCCTTGCCGCAGACCCCCACCCCCGGATCAAAGGAGAAGTCGTCGCCGATCATGGTCACCTTGGTCAGCGCGGTCGGGCCGTCCCCGATCAGGGTGGCGCCCTTCACCGGAGCGGTGATCCTACCGTCCTCGATCAGGTAAGCCTCGGTGCACTGGAACACGAACTTGCCGTTGGTGATGTCCACCTGCCCGCCGCCGAAGTTAGCCGCGTAGAGCCCGCGTCTGGTGGACCGGATCATGTCCTCCCGCTTGTCGGAGCCGCCCTCCATGGCCGTGTTGGTCATCCGCGGCATGGGCATGTGGGCGTAGGACTGACGGCGGCCGTTGCCGGTCGGCGCGACACCCATCAGCCGCGCGTTCATGCGATCCTGCATCAGGCCGACCAGGATGCCGTCCTCGATCAGGACGTTGCGCTGCGTCGGCGTGCCCTCGTCATCGACCGTCAGGGACCCCCGGCGACCGGCGATGGAGCCGTCGTCGAAGACGGTGACTCCGGGCGACGCCACCCGCTGGCCCATCTTGCCGGCGAAGGCGGAGGTGCTCTTGCGGTTGAAGTCCCCCTCCAGGCCGTGGCCGACGGCTTCGTGCAGCAGCACGCCGGGCCAGCCGGAGGCCAGCACCACGTCCATCTCGCCGGCGGGCGCGGGGACGCTGTCCAAGTTCACCAGCGCCTGGCGGAGGGCCTCGTCCACCTGTCCCCGCCAGCCGTCCACCGTGATCCACTGCTCGAAGCCCGCCCGGCCGCCCGCGCCCGAGCTGCCGGTTTCGCGTCGGCCGTCCCGCTCGACCGTCACCGACACGTTCACGCGCACCAACGGGCGGACGTCGCGGACCAGGCGCCCGTCGCCGCGCAGGATCTCCACGATCCGCCGTTCGCCGGCCAGCGAGGCGGTGACCTGCACCACGCGCGGGTCGCGGCTGCGCGCCCAGGCGTCGATCTCCTGCAGCAGGGCGACCTTGTCGCCGAAGGCGGGGGAGGCGAGGGGGTCGTCCTCGCCGTAGAGCTTGCGATTGGTGGACCGGGGACCCTCGGCGGCGACGCCCGCGTAGCCGCGCTTGGCGAGAGCGGCGGAGTCGGCGGCCCGGGCGATGGCGGCCTCGCTGATCTCGCTCGCGTGGGCGTAGCCGGCGGTCTCGCCCGCCACGACCCGGAGGCCGAAGCCTTCGCCCGAGTCATAGGCCGCCGACTTCAGTCGGCCGTCGTCGAAGAGGAAGGATTCGCTTTCGGTCCGCTCCAGGAAGAGCTCGCCGTCATCGGCGCCCGCCAGGGCCGTGCCGAGGTGGTCGAGCACGCGCTCGCGCTCGACGCCGGCGGACTCAAGCAGGGAGGGTGGAGCGAACGGAGCGGTCATGACGCGGAACATAGGCGCCCACGACCGGTCTGTAATCGGGCCGCCCATGTCGTGGGCGCATTTGCCCGAGACGGGTTAGCCGGCGGCCTGCACCCGCCAGTCGGCGTAGGCGGCGAGCAGTTCGGGAAACCGCTCCTCCGGCGGGAACGCCTCGAAGCCGTGCGCCGCGCCGGCTTGCGCCCAGGGCAGCCTCTCGCTCGTGTAGGTCTCGATGAAGGGCCGATGGGCCTCCACGTCGGCCAGCATGGTCGACCGGACGTTCACGAAGTCCGGCAGGCCCTCGGGACGCGTGAAGAGCCAGCTCATGCAGTCCGGGCAGAAGAAGTGGCGGGTCGCGCCGCGCAGGCCGCCGACGACCGGCTCGCCTTCGGTGACCCGGAAGGCGGCGCTCGGATACAATGAGCTGAGCGAGTACGCGCTTGCGGTCATGCGCTGGCACCCGGCGCAATGACAGGCCATGGTGATCAGCGGCGGCCCGTTCACCGCGAACCGGACGCTTCCGCAACGGCATTCGCCGAGGTTTCCATCCGCCATCACCGTCCCTCGCTGCGCAGGCTCATGTCTCACCCTATCGGCGCGATCACGGCCTCGCCACCGGAGAGGCGTCCGAGACTGGACAGCATCGCGACATCGGCGCCGCAGGCCGACTACAACGAATCGCGATGATCCCCCGGCAGACTGATCGGCTCCGCAGGACGGCCCAGCGCTTTCTTGAGCGACCGCCGAGCCTGAGGAGCGCGCTTGGATGGGGCTTGGGATGCTCGATCGCGGCCACGGCCGCGAGGCTCGCCTTGGACCCGGTGTTCGGCGAGGCCTACCCCTTCATCACCTACTTCCTCGGCGTGACGCTGGCGGCCGGCCTCGGCGGCTTCAGAGCCGGCGTGACCGCCATCACGCTCTGCACCGCGGCGGTCTGGTACTGGTTCATCCCACCGCGTGGCGGCTTCGATCTGATCACCGCGAACGAGGCGGTCGGTCTGATCGTCTTCGTGGCGAACGTGTCGGTCGGGGCGGTGTGCGCCGCCATGCTCCGGACCGCGCTCTGGCAGCTGTCGGTGAGCGAGCATCGGCAGAACCTGCTCGTCATGGAGCTGAACCATCGGGTCAAGAACAGCCTGGCGACCGTTCAGTCGATAGCCCGCCAGACCGCGCGGCACGCCGGATCGCTCGACGAGTTCCTCACCGTCTTCGAAGGTCGCGTCATCGCGCTGGGCCGGACCCACGAGCTTCTGGCGCGCAACGAGTGGAGCGCCGTCGAGGTGGCGGAGGTGGTCAGGGCCGAGCTCGCCCCCTACGAGAGCGGGGCGGGCGAGCCGGCGCGGGTCACCGCCCAGGGACCGTCGTTGTCCCTGCTGCCCACCCCGGCCGTGAGCCTGGGCATGATCCTGCACGAGCTGGCCACCAATTCGGCCAAGTACGGCGCCCTGTCCGCGAGCGGGCTTGTCGAGGTGGCCTGGAGCCGGCGAGGACCGGCCGAAGCCGAGATGATCTGGACCGAACGGGGCGGCCCGCCCGTCCGGTCGCCCGTGGGGGCGGGGTTCGGAACGAGGTTGATCGAGAGGCTCGCGCGCTCGGATCTGGGCGGCGGGGCGGAGCTCCGCTACGAGCCGGCCGGTCTGGTCGCGGTGATCACCTTCGACTCCTCGTCCCGCGCGCCCGCATCGCTGCAACCGCGGTAGGCGGGCCAGGCGCGTGCGGCCTCACGAGCGCGCGACGGCGCTCGCCCCCCGCTTGGCAACGGCGGTCCCGCCGCGTATGCGTCCCCGCGAACGGGAGTCGGCCGGACCGGGTGCGACCACACGTACGCGCGCCCGCCATGGGCGCCGTTTCGGGGCGCTCTATTTCGGCCGCAATGGCGGTCCGGTCCGCGCGTTCGACGCGTCGGGCGAGGCATGAGGACTTGGGTATGTTGCATCGGAGGCTGACGGCGGCGGCAGCGGGCGCCGTCGCGGCGGGCGCGCTGTTCGCGCCGGCGTGGGCGCAGGAGCGGCTGGGCCAGCCGACCCCCGGCGGCATCGGGATGCAGCCCGGCGCCAGCGAGATCCAGTACCAGCAGGCGTTCTTCCACAACGCGATCCTGATGCCGGGCATCACGCTGATCACGCTCTTCGTCCTGGGCCTGCTGCTCTGGTGCGTGATCCGGTTCAACAAGAAGGCGAACCCCACGCCGGCGCGCTTCACCCACAACACCGCGATCGAGGTGCTGTGGACGGTGACGCCGGTGCTGATCCTGATGTTCTTCGCGATCTTCTCGTTCCGGCTGCTGTTCGCCTACCACGACATGCCCAAGGACGTGGACGTGACCGTCAAGGCGACCGGCTACCAGTGGTACTGGGGCTATGAGTACCCCGACCAGGAGATCCCTGAGATCACCTCCATCATGCTGCCCGAGAACGAGGCGCGCGGGGCGAACAAGCCCTACCTCCTGGCGGCCGACAACCCGATGGTCGTTCCGGTCAACAGCAACGTCCGCGTGCTGGTGACCGGCGCCGACGTGATCCACGCCTTCGCGCTGCCCGCCTTCGGCTTGAAGGCCGACGCGGTGCCGGGGCGGATCAACGAACTGTGGTTCCGGGCGGACAAGGTCGGGACCTACTACGGCCAGTGCTCGGAGCTGTGCGGCGTCGACCACGCCTACATGCCGATCGAGATCCGGGTGGTGCCCCGGCCCGAGTTCGACCGCTGGGTCGGCCAGCAGCGCGTCGCCGCCGGCCTGCCCGCGACCATCCAGGCCGCAGCGGCCGTCGCCACCGCCGCTGGAGCGGCTCCGGCCGCGCCGGCGGCGGCCGCCCCGGCAGCGGCTCCTGCCGCTCCCGCGGCTCCGGCGGCCGCCGCCGCTCCGCCCGCCACCGCCACGCCGGGCGCCCCCGCCGCGCCCCCCGCGCCGGCCCAGTAAGGAGATCATCGACATGACCGTCGTCGATCGCGCTTCTCACCAACCGGATCACGCGGATCACCACGCCGCGCATGATCACGACCACGATCACAAACCGGGCTTCTTCACCCGCTGGTTCCTGTCCACCAATCACAAGGACATCGGCACGCTGTACCTGCTGTTCGCCATCATGGCGGGCGTGATCGGCGGCGCGCTCTCGGGCCTGATCCGCTGGGAGCTGATGCATCCCGGCCTGCAGGTCTTCGTCCAAGGCGGCCTGCTGGACTCGCTGGGCGTGTTCGAGGGCAAGCACGGCTACAACGGCGTGGTCACCGCCCACGCCCTGATCATGATCTTCTTCATGGTCATGCCCGCCATGATCGGCGGCTTCGGCAACTGGTTCGTGCCGATCATGATCGGGGCGCCGGACATGGCGTTCCCGCGGATGAACAACATCAGCTTCTGGCTGCTGGTGTCCTCCTGGGTCCTGCTGGTCTGCTCCATGTTCGTGGACGGCGGCCCGGGGCAGGGCGTGGGCACGGGGTGGACGCTCTATCCGCCGCTGTCGACGACGGGTCACGCGGGCCCGGCGGTGGATCTCGGCATCCTGGCGCTGCACGTGGCCGGGGCCAGCTCGATCCTGGGCGCCATCAACTTCATCACGACCATCTTCAACATGCGTGCGCCGGGCATGACCCTGCACCGCATGCCGCTGTTCGCATGGTCGGTGCTGATCACGGCCTTCCTGCTGCTGCTCAGCCTGCCTGTGCTGGCGGGCGCCATCACCATGCTGCTGACCGACCGGAACTTCGGCACGAACTTCTTCAACGCGGCCGGCGGCGGCGACCCCGTGATGTTCCAGCACCTCTTCTGGTTCTTCGGGCACCCGGAGGTGTACATCCTCATCCTGCCGGGCTTCGGGATCGTCAGCCACGTGGTGGCGACGTTCTCCAAGAAGCCGGTGTTCGGCTATCTGGCGATGGCCTACGCCATGGTCGCCATCGGCGTCATCGGCTTCATCGTCTGGGCGCACCACATGTACACCGTGGGCATGGGCGTGAACCTGCGCGCCTACTTCACCGCCGCCACGATGATCATCGCGGTGCCGACGGGCGTGAAGATCTTCAGCTGGATCGCCACGATGTGGGGCGGTTCCATCGACTTCAAGACGCCGATGCTGTGGGCGATGGGCTTCATCTTCCTGTTCACCATCGGCGGCGTCACCGGCGTAGTTCTCTCGAACGCCGGCATCGACTACTACATGCACGACACCTACTACGTGGTCGCGCACTTCCACTACGTGCTGTCCATGGGTGCCGTGTTCGCCATCTTCGCCGGGTGGTATTACTGGTACGAGAAGATGTTCGGCCTCAAGTACAACGAGTTCCTGGGGCAGATCCACTTCTGGCTGACGTTCATCGGCGTGAACGTGATCTTCTTCCCGCAGCACTTCCTCGGTCTGCAGGGGATGCCGCGGCGGTACGTTGACTATCCGGACGCGTTCGCGCTGTGGAACTACTGGTCCTCGATCGGCTACATGATCACGGCGGTCGGGATGGCGGTGTTCTTCGTGATGATCCTGGAGTCGGTCGTGCGCCGCCGCCGGGGCGTGCCCAACCCCTGGGGCGAGGGCGCCACGACGCTGGAGTGGACGCTGCCTTCGCCGCCGCCGTTCCACCAGTTCAACGAGCTGCCTGTGGTGCGCGCCGAGTCGCACTGACCGGGCGGTCGATCTAGATAGGGGAGGGCGCGGGGCCGAACGCTCCGCGCCCTCGTTTCTTGATGAGCATGACCCACGTTCCGCGCCTGGAGGGCGCCTCAGCCCCGGCCAGGGCCGCCCAGCCGGCGGTCTGGCCCGATTACCTGCAGCTGCTCAAGCCGCGGGTGATGTCGCTCGTGGTGTTCACCGGCCTCACCGGCCTGATCTGCGCGGGGGCGCCGATGGATCCGGTGCTCGCCGCCGTGGCGGTGATGTGCATCGCCGTCGGCGCGGGCGCTTCGGGCGCGCTGAACATGGCGTTCGACCACGACATCGACGCCTTGATGCGCCGGACGCGCGGGCGTCCGGTGGCCGCGGGCCGAGTCGATCGCGGAGACGCGGCGGCTTACGGCCTAGTGCTCTCCATCCTGTCGGTGATGCTGATGGGCTTGGCGGTGAACTGGCTCGCCGCAGGCCTGCTGGCGTTCACCATCGTCTTCTACGCGGTGGTCTACACCCTGTGGCTGAAGCGTTCGACGCCGCAGAACATCGTCATCGGCGGCGCGGCGGGCGCCTTGCCGCCCGTGATCGGCTGGGCGGCGGCGGCGGGCGAAGCGCCCTGGCAGGCCTGGCTGCTGTTCGCCATCATCTTCGTCTGGACGCCCCCCCATTTCTGGGCGCTCGCCCTGTACTCGTCGGAGGACTACGCCAAGGCGGGCGTGCCGATGATGCCGGTGGCCAAGGGCGCCCGGTCCACGCGGCGGCAGATCTTCGCCTACAGCCTGGTGCTCGCGCCGCTTGCGGTGGTCCCGGCGGCCATCGGGTTGGGCGGCCCGGTCTATGCGGCGGTGTCGATCGGCGGCGGAGCGTTGTTCGTGCTGCTGGCGTGGCGCCTGCTTCGGAGCTGCGCGGGCGAGGCCCCCGATCCGCGCGAAAACGGCCGCCTTTACGACGTGAAGGCGGGCGCCAAGGCGGCGCGGGACCTGTTCGCCTATTCGATCCTGTATCTGTTCGTGCTGTTCGCCGCGCTGCTGGGCGAGCGGCTCGCGGGAGCTTTGCCGTGAGCGACTCCGATCCGGCCTGGGCCGCGGCCCGCCGCAAGCGCAACCTGGCCATCGCCACGGCCCTTGGCGCCTTCGTGCTGATCGTCTTCGTGGTGACGATGATCCGCCTGGCGCAAGGCGGGACGCCTCGGATCCAGGGCGCCGCGCCCGAAAGCAGCGCCCATGTCTGAGCCGACCGCCCGCAACCCGGCCCGCAACGCCCGACTGGCGATGATGCTGGCCGGCCTGGTGGTCCTGATGGTCGGGGCGGCGTTCGCCGCCGTGCCGCTGTACCGCCTGTTCTGCCAGGTGACGGGTTTCGACGGCACGCCGCGGCGGGTTGCGCAGGCGGGAACCGAAATCCTGGACCGGAAGATCAAGGTGCGGTTCGACACCAACGTCCGTGACCTGCCCTGGCGGTTCAAGGCCGAGCAGGTGAGCCAGACGCTCCGGATCGGCCAGACCGGGATGGCCATGTTCGAGGTCACCAACACCAGCGACCGGGCGGTGACCGGTCAGGCCGTCTACAACGTGGTTCCTGAGACCGCCGGGACCTACTTCCAGAAGCTGGAGTGCTTCTGCTTCACCGCGCAGACCATCCAGCCCGGTCAGACGGTGCAGCTCCCGATGATCTACCTGGTGGACCCGGAGATCACGCGCGATTTCGAGACGCGTAAGCTGAACGAGATCACCCTCAGCTACACCTTCTTCCCCGGCGCGGAACCCGCCGCCAAGGTCAACGCGTCGGCGACGGCGCAGGCCCTTGGCGGGGAACGCCGGGCGGGGCTATAGCCGTTCCAGATTCCGCGGCCGCTGCGGCGGCCGCTCCGTACCCGCGCTCGAGACCTCTCCATGGCCCAAGACGCCGTCAAGCACGACTACCACCTGGTGAATCCCAGCCCCTGGCCGCTGGTGGGCTCGATCTCCGCGACCGTGCTGGCGATCGGCCTGATCATCTGGCTGAAGGGCCTCTTCGGCCTGCCCAAGGGCACCTGGTTCGTGTTCGCGCTGGGGATGGCCGGCGTGCTCTACACCATGGCCGGCTGGTGGCGGGAGGTGGCGCGCGAGAGCCGCCGCGGCGACCACACGCCGGTCGTCCAGATCGGCCTTCGCTACGGGATGATCCTGTTCATCGCCTCGGAGGTGATGTTCTTCGTCGCCTGGTTCTGGATCTTCTTCGAGATGGCGCTGTTCCCGGAACTGCGGACCGCCTCGCCCATCGAAGAGGTCCGCACGGCCTGGGCCGGATGGCCGCCGGCCGGCGTGGAGACGATCGATCCCTGGCACCTGCCGCTGCTGAACACCCTGCTGCTGCTGACCAGCGGGACGACCGTCACCTGGGCCCACCACGCCCTGCAGCAAGGGGACCGGCGCGGCGCCAAGTTCGGCCTGCTGCTCACCATCCTGCTGGGCGCGCTGTTCACCGGCGTGCAGGCGTACGAGTACGAACACCTGTTGAGCCACGGCGCTTTCTTCAATGAAGAGGCGGCGAACTCGAAGCTCTACGGAAACGCCTTCATCATGGCGACCGGTTTCCACGGCTTCCACGTGTTGGTGGGAACCATCTTCCTGATCATCTGCCTCCTGCGGATCATGGCCGGCCAGATGTCGGCCCAGAAGCACTTCGGCTTCGAGGCGGCCGCCTGGTACTGGCACTTCGTCGACGTGGTGTGGCTGTTCCTGTTCGCCTTCATCTACGTGATCTTCCGCGGCTCCGGCGCGGGCTGACGCCCAGCGCCGGAGCGACGCCATGCGGCGGCGTCTCTGGCTGACGCTGTTCACCTTGGCCGCCTTGGCTGTCCTGGTCGGGCTCGGCGTGTGGCAGTTGCAGCGCCTCGCCTGGAAGCGGGACCTGCTGGAGCGGGTCGAGGCGGCCCGAAGCGCCCCGCCTGAGCCGCTCGAAGCCGTGCTTAGATCCGGTGGCGACTTGGACTACGTGCGCGTCCGGGCGGTCTGTCCCGGCTTGCGGGACGGTCCCTTCGTCGAGCTCTACGCCGTGGTGGACGGGCAGGCGGGCACGCGGCTGATCTCGGCCTGTCCTTTGCCGGGTGGCCCTTACGGCTCCGTGCTCGTGGATCGAGGGTTCGTGGCGGACACGATCTCGTGGCGGCCCGCGGGTGTGCCGGGCGGAGAGCCGATGGAGGTCGTCGGGGTCCTGCAGCGGCCGGTCGCGGCCGCCGCGGTCGCGGCCAAGGACGATCCCGCTCACCGGCGGTTCTATGCTCGCGCGGTGGCGCCGATGGCCGAGGTGCTGGGGGCGGAACGGCCTGCGCCCGTGTTCCTGATGGCGGAAACCCCCAGCGCGGCGAGCGCGGCTTTGAAGCCCATGCCCCTGCCGGTGAATCTGCCCAATCGTCACCTGGAGTACGCTGTGACCTGGTTCGGGCTTGCCGCGGCCCTGGTCGGCGTCTACGCGGCCATGCTCTTCAACGATCGCCGACGCCGTCGCGCCGAGCCGGCCTGAGATCCATGCTCTACATCTCCACCCGGGGTCAGGCCGAGCCGGCCGGCTTCACCGACGTGCTTCTGAGCGGGCTCGCGCCCGACGGCGGCCTGTACGTGCCCGAGACCTGGCCCGAAATCCCCGCTGACGAGATCGCCGGGTTCGCGGGCAGGCCGTACGCGGAGGTGGCCGCGGCCGTCCTGTCCCGCTTCACGGGGCCGGCGATCGAGCCCGAGGCGTTGCAGGCGATCTGCACGGAAGCGTACGCCACCTTCTCCCACCCGGCGGTGACGCCGCTGAACGAGCTCGAGCCGGGGCTGTGGATGCAGGCCCTGCATCACGGACCCACCCTGGCCTTTAAAGACGTGGCCATGCAGCTGCTCGCGCGGCTGTACGAGCACGTGCTGACCGGCTCGGGCGCCAACCGGCGGCTGACCGTCGTCACCGCCACCAGCGGCGACACGGGCGGCGCCGCGGTGGAGGCCCTGCGCGGGCGGGCCGGCGTGAACCTGGTCGTGCTCTACCCGGAGGGCCGGATCAGCGAGGTCCAGCGCCGCTTCATGACCACCACCAACGACGCGAACGTCCGCTGCGTGGCGGTGGCGGGCGACTTCGACGACTGCCAGGCGATCCTGAAGGGCCTGTTCGCCGACGAGGGCTTCCGGACGTCGGTGGACCTGTCGGGCGTGAACTCCATCAACATCGGCCGGATCGCGGCGCAGTGCGTGTACTATTTCACCGCGGCGGTCGCGCTGGGCGCGCCGGCGCGGTCGGTGTCCTTCGCCGTGCCGACGGGCAACTTCGGCGACGCCTTCGCCGGATGGGTCGCCAAGCGCATGGGCCTGCCGATCGAGCGCATCGTGGTCGCCACCAACGGCAACGACATCCTGGCGCGAGCGCTGCAGGGCGGCCGCTACGAGCGGGGCGTCGCCCGCGCGACACAGAGCCCGGCCATGGACATCCAGGTCGCCTCCAACTTCGAGCGACTTTATTTCGAGGCGGTCGGGCGCGAGCCCAAGGAGACCGCCCGAGCGTTCCGCGCCTTCGCGGCGACAGGCGCCATCGAGCTGCCGCCCTCGGCCGCGGCATTCATGCGGGAGACCTTCAGCGGCGACGCGGTCGACGAGGACGAGACCGAACGCACCATGCGCTCGACCCTGGGCGAAACCGGCGAGTTGATCGACCCGCACACCGCCGTGGGCCTGGCCGCGGCGCGGCGGGCGGAGCGGACGACCGCTCCGCTCGTGGTGCTGTCGACGGCGCACCCGGCCAAGTTCCCCGATGCGGTGCGCGCCGCGACTGGGGTCGAGCCCGACATGCCCGCCCAGGCGGCCGGCCTGTTCGATCGGCCCGAGCGCATCGACCGGCTGCCCGCCGAGGCTCAGGCGGTGAAGCTATACGTCCGCGAGTTCGCCCAGACGTGAGCGCACGCCTGCACACCTTGAGCTCCGGCGTGCGGGTCGTCTGCGACGCCAGCCGCGAGCATGAGACGTTCGCGCTGTCGCTCGTCGTTGGAGCCGGCGCCCGGCTAGAGGACACCCGCCGCTCGGGCTGGTCGCACCTCCTGGAGCACATGGTGTTCAAGGGCGCAGGTTCGCGCGACGCAAAGGCGCTCGTCGAAGACATCGAGAGCGTCGGCGGGACCGTCAACGCGGCGACCGGATATGAGCGGACCACCTTTCAAGTGCGGGCGCTGAAGGGCTCCGTGCCGCTGGCCGTAGAGGTGCTGGCCGACCTGGTGATGCGGCCTGCCCTCGACGCGAGCGAGCTCGAACGCGAGAAGGGCGTCATCGCGCAGGAGATCGCCGAGGCCGCCGACACGCCGGACGACCGGGTGTTCGATCTGGCCCAGGGGAAGGCCTACACCGGCCAGCCGCTCGGGCGGCCGATCCTGGGCGACGACGCCACCGTGGGCGGGGCCACGGCCGAGGCGCTGGCCGACTGGCGCCGCCGCCTCTACGCCCCGGAGCGAATCGTGGTCTCGGCGGCCGGCGCTGTGGACGAGGACGAACTGCTGGCCTGTGTCGAGCGTGCGTTCGCCGACGCGATTTCGAGCGACGGGGCGGCCCTGGAGCCCGCGGCCTTCGCGGGCGGGTCGCTCGCAGAGACGCGGGCGCTGGAGCAGTCGCACCTGGTTTTCCTGCTGCCCGGCGTGTCGGCGCAGGACGAGGACTGGTTCGCCGCCCGGGTGTTCGCCGACGCGTTGGGGGGCGGCATGTCCAGCCGCCTGTTCCAGGAAGCGCGGGAGAAGCGCGGGCTGGCCTACAACATTGACGCCTACGCCGAGAGCTACGCCGACACCGGACTGTTCGGCGTCTACGCGGGCGCGGCTGCGAAGGACGCCCCGGGACTGGCCGCGCTGGTCGCCGAGCAGATGCGCGAGCTGGCCGAGCGGCCTACGGTGGCGGAAACGGCTCGGGGCAAGGTGCAGATGAAGTCGGCCCTGTTCATGGCGCGGGAGTCGCTGCTGGCGCGGGCCGAGCAGGCCGCCGCGCAGGTGCTGCTGTACGGGCGGCTGGTCCCGCCGGCCGAGCTGGCGGAACGCATCGACGCGGTGGATGTCGAGGCGGTGCGGCGGGTCGGGGCCAGGGCGCTGGAGGACCGGCGCTACGCCGCCGCGGTGCTGGGCCCCAGGAAGGCGGGCGCCGCAGGCGAGGCGTTCGGGCGGGCGCTGCTGGGCTGAGCCGTGGCGGTCCTGGACTGGATCCTTCCGGACCTCGGGCCGTCTCTGAGCGGCGACGGCGTCCGGCTGCGGACGCCCAAGATCAACGACTACGCCGAATGGGCGGCGCTGCGGGCGCGCTCGCGGGACTTCCTGCAACCGTGGGAGCCCACCTGGCCGGCCGATGACCTGACCCGGGCGGCGTTCCGGCGGCGCATCTCCAGCTACGCCCGGGACCTGCAGGCTGGCGCCGCTTATCCGTTCTTCGTCTTCCGGCAGGAGGACGACGCCTTGGTCGCGGGGCTGACCTTGTCGAACGTGCGGCGCGGCGTCGCCCAGACGGCGACGCTCGGATACTGGTGCGGAGAGCCGTACGCCCGACGGGGATATACTCTGGCCGGCGTGCGGGCCGTCGTCGACTTCGCCTTCGGCCGGGCCGGTCTGCATCGGCTGGAGGCCGCCTGCGTGCCCGAGAACGCGCCGTCCCAGGCGCTGCTCGAAAAAGCCGGGTTCGAGCCCGAAGGCTACGCCCGGTCTTATCTGAAAATCAACGGGCGCTGGCGAGACCATCTGCTCTTCGGGCGCGTGCGGGACGAGGCCTGACAGGAGGGCGCATGCCCGGCGCAGCCGACCGCTTCAGCTGGGACATGACCGCCGTGCTGGAGTCCGTCGGGGCGTCCGGCGTGGCGCTCTGGACCTGGGATCCGGGCGCGGGCCGCCTCCGGTTCACCGGGGCTGCGCGCGCGCTGGGACTGGGGCCCCTCGCGCCGGACTGCTCGCTGGCCGCGCTGCTGGCCATGACCGCGCAGCAGGACCGGCCGCTCGCCCAGGCCATGCTGGCGCAGGGAGAACCCGGCGACCCTGTGCTCGCGCGGTTGACGCTGCAGGGCGGCGCGGTCGTGGTCTGGCGCGGCGTGTGGCTGGAGGAGGGAGGCCGGGCCGCGGGCGTGATCGCGCCGGAGTCCCACCTGACGGGCGACCAGACCGACCGGCTGACAGGGCTGCTCGACCGGCGCACCTTCCTGACGCGGGCCCGGGAGCGGCTGTCGGTCGAAGGGCGGCGGCTGCTGGTGGTGGGCGACCTGGATCGCCTACGGCGGCTGAACGAGGCGCTGGGGCACGAGCGCGCGGACCTGGTGCTGGCGGCGCTGGGCGCGCGGCTTGCCGGCGCCTTCCCGGCTGAGGCGCTGGCGGCGCGGGTGGGCGAGGACGAGTTCGCGGTGCTGGTGGACGCCGATCAGCCCGAGCCGGCGGAGCGGATGCGCACGGCGTTGGAGAGCCCGCTGAGGCTGGCGGGCTTCGACATCTTCCCGACGCTCTCGATCGGCGCGGTGGAGGCGCACGGCGGGGCGGACGCGCCCGACGCGGCCGAGCTGCTGCGCCGGGCCGAACTGGCCGTGGAGCAAGCCAAGACCGCCGGCCGCGGCGCAGCGGTGGCCTACGGCCGGTCGCTGGAGTCGGACGGCATCAGCCGTCTGGCGCTGGAGGCGGAGCTCCGGGCGGCGCTGGACCGGGGCGAGCTGGAGCCCTTCTACCAGCCGATCGTGCGCCTGCGGACCGGGGCGATCGCGGGATTCGAGGCGCTGGTCCGTTGGCGGCACCCGCGGCGGGGGCTGGTCTCGCCCGACGATTTCCTGCCGCTGGCCGAGGAGATGGGCCTGATGCCCGAGATCGGCCGGCTGATGGTGGCCCGTTCGGCGCGCCAGCTGGCGGCCTGGCTCAAGGCGCACCGCGTGCCGGACCTCTTCGTCAGCGTGAACCTCTCCTCCGACGAGCTGACCGAGGCCGGCCTGGTCGAGGGCGTGGAGCGCGCGGTGACCGGAGCGGGCCTGCCCAAGGGCGCGCTCAAGATCGAGGTCACCGAAGGCCAGATCATGCGGGATCCCGAGGAAGCGGCGCGCGTGCTCGGGGCGCTCCGCGAGGTGGGCGCGAGCCTGGCGCTCGACGACTTCGGGACGGGCTTCTCCTCGCTGGAGTACCTCACCCGGCTGCCCTTCGACACGCTGAAGATCGACCGCTACTTCGTGCGCACCATGGGGGCCAACGAGGGCTCGGCCAAGATCGTCCGCTCGGTGGCCGCACTCGGCCGCGACCTGGCGCTGGAGGTGGTGGCCGAGGGCGTGGAGAACGGCTCCATGGCGCGAGCCCTGCTGGAGATGGGCTGCGCCTACGGCCAGGGCTTCGGCTACGCGCCGGCGCTGACCGCCCAGGATGCGGAGGTGTACCTCAACGAAAGCTGGCTGGACGGCGCCGCGCCCCTGCGGGCGCGGGCCTGACGGGAGAGCGATCGAACGCCGCCTCCCGCCGTCCGAGTGCACCAAGAGCCTGGCGCGACGCGAGAGCCCTACCGAGCGGGTTCTCTGGCTAGCCCGACGGGACTGCGACCCGTGGGTGGTCTCGGGGAGATTCGCTAGGGGAATGAGCGGGCGCCGCGGCCCGCCGTAACCTTGGATAGCCCCCGCAACCCGCGTGGGGCCCGCTGGTTTCCTGGTCGTGCCGCGTTACCACTTTCACATCCTTGCCGATGGTCCTTCTCCGGACCCGGAAGGCGTGGACCTGCCCGATGTGGCTGCCGCCCGCATCGACGCCGTGGCCATGTTGGGGCAGATGTTGCGGGATCGTCCCGAGAAGTTGTGGCGCTACGGAGGGCTGATCATCACTTGCGAGGCTGAGGGCAGGCACGTGTTCCAGGTTCATGCGTCGGCAGAACCGTTCTAACCTTCTAGGGACTGCCCGCGCGCTCGGTCCCGAGGGGGATCAATCTGCCAAGGACCGTTCCTTAACTCAGGGCAGGCTAATCGTCACCGCTTTCACATAAGTCAGCACGGACGAGTCGATACGTGCTATAGTGCGCGGGTCCCAGACGTTGCGAAGTCTCGCTCCGCCTCCGGCGAGGAATGGTGCGATGTCTAACCGCTTGTTCATGGGAACAGACCACGAGAGGCTCATCCGAAAGCTGGAATCCATTGTCCAGCTTAACGATACCGAGCGCCGAGCGCTTGGGTCGCTTCCTCTCCGCAACAAGAACTACAGCGAAGATACCGATATCGTGCACCAGGGCGACGCGCCGGGTGAGTGCTGTCTCGTCCTGGAAGGCTTCGTGTGCCGGTACAAGGTGCTTGGCCGGGGCCAGCGCCAGATCGTGTCGTTCCACATCGCGGGTGACATCCCCGACCTGCAAAGCCTGCACATCAATCCGATGGACCACAGCCTGGGCGCGCTCTCCGCCTGCCGCTTAGCGTTCATTCCTCACGCCGCCCTCGCCACGCTGATGCGAGACCACCCCCGACTCGCCGCCGCGTTCTGGCGGAACACCCTGATCGACGCGTCGATCTTCCGAGAATGGTTGTGCGGCGTCGGTCGTCGCAACGCTGTTGAGCGGATTGCGCACCTCATCTGCGAAATGTTCGTCAAGTACGAAGCCGTGGGTCTCACCCGAAACGGGAGCTTTCAACTTCTGATCACCCAAGCCGAGTACGGCGACGCGCTTGGTCTCTCGACCGTGCACGTCAACCGCTCCCTCCAGACATTGAGGAAGCAGGGGCTGATCGCGTCGAAAGGGTCGCGGACAGAAATCCTCAATTGGGAAGAGCTCAAGAAGGCGGGCGACTTCGACCCTATGTACCTCCATATGCAGCCGCTTGATCTAGCCGCGTGAAGGCAGCGCCGGGTCCGCTCTTGGTTCCAGCCACGCCGAACGCCGGTCGCGGCCTTATCGAACCAAACCGGCGCAGAGCGGGTTAGCGTTCGGTCCCAGGAGCTAGCCCGCCATGATGCCGAAGGAACAGAGCCCCAGCCAAAGTTCCCCCTCAGGTGAGAGCGGGGGCACTTACGGCCAGGACGATCAGAGCCAGGCCGCCCGCCGTTCCGAGGCCAGGACCGAGCAGCACCCCAAGACCTCCGCCGAGCCCAAGCTCCCGGAGGTCAAGCAGGGGTACTCCGCGCTTCCCTGAAGGGTCGAAGAGACCAGGCCAGGCGCCCCGGGCGGAGCGGCCCAGGCTCAGCGCTCGATCAGCAGGCGCTTGTTGGGGAAGTCCAGGATGAACCTGCGGTCGCCCAGCTGGTCCATGCCAAGGATCATCCCCGGGCCGCCAGAGAGTCCCAGCACCTCGAACACGGGCAGGTCGGCGACGATCACGACGGGCGACTTGCGCTCGAAGGCGCCCACCCGGAGCGTGGCGAGCGCCGCCTGAGACAAGGGCGTGGAGCCGGCGGTGGCGCCCTGAGCGGCTCTGCGCGCGGTGAGGCGCGGATCGCCTGGCTCCAGTCCGAGCTTTCTGGCCGCAGCGAGATTGAGGATGGCGCCGCGCGCGCCCGTGTCCAGCACGGCCGGAATCTCGACGCCGTCCAGCACGACCGTCAGGCGGGGCGCCAAGGCCTCGTCCAGTTCGAAGGGCACCGGCTCGAACATGGCCGCTTCGTTCTGGGGCGAAGCGGCCGCGAGAGCCCAGCGACGACGCGGGGCGTCGATGTCGAGCACGTGCCGGGTCAGGACGTCCGCGCCGAGGATGCCCTGGACGCCGAGCGCGTCGATCGGGCTCGGCGGCAGCACGAAGCCCTCCAGGCCTTCATGCGTGCGACCCGCGACCGACAGTCTGCGGATGGGCACGACTTCGACCGTGCTCTTTCCGGCCGCGCCGCTGATCTCCCGTTTCACGCGAGCGAGCGGCCTACCGGGCCGGCTCGCTTCGAAAGCGGGCAGGAAGTTGGTGTTGCTCGCGGCCGTGTCGATGATGAACCGGTAGGGTCCTTCGCCGTCCACGCTTACGAGTCCGACCGGCAGACCGTTCGGCAAGACCTCCAGCGGCTCGGCTGCCGGCGCGGCGACTGCGGGCGCGGCCAGCGCGAAGAACGCGGCGGCGATCAGGCGTTTCAGCATCAGGTGTCCAGGAACAAGGCGGGGCGAACTGAGCCCCGCGGAACCTCGGCGATCCCACGCGGGAGCACGAGTTAAATCGGCTTCATCGCCGCTTGGCGGCGGACGGGGGCGGCCCTCAGGCGCGGCCCGAGAGGCTCGACAGGCTGCCGGCGCTGACGCCGATCTTGGCGAGGGCCTGGGCCCACTTGTGATCGTGATCCTCGCCGAACAGGAGCGCCTCGTCCGGCTCGCAGGTGAGCCAGACGTTCTCCTTCAGCTCTTTCTCCAGCTGGCCGGCGCCCCAGCCGGCGTAGCCGAGCGCGAGCAGGGAGCGGCGGGGGCGGCGCGTGTTGCTGCCCATCGCCTCCAGCACGTCGCGGGTTGCGGTGAGGGCGACGCCGCCGCTGATCTCCAGCGTGCCCTCGGGGGAGACGTAGTCATCGGTGTGCAGGACGAAGCCGCGCTCGCGCTCCACCGGCCCGCCGAACAGCACGGGCTGCTCTGGCAGGATGATGTCGGTCTTCACGCCCAGCCGCTCCAAGAGGTCGGGAAGGGTGATCTCCAGCGGGCGGTTCAGGGTGATGCCCATGGCGTGCTCCTCGCCGTGGGCGCAGACGTAGATCACCGCGCGCTCGAAGCGGGGGTCGCCGATGCCGGGCATGGCGATCAGCAGGCGGCCGGCGAGGGACTCGCCGTCCTCGTCGAGGGTCAGCTGCTCGGTCATGGGTTCAAGATCAGTCTCCGAACGCCCTGTGACAAGCTTGGCTCCGGCTCGCGGCGGGAATAAACGAATGGCTCCGCGGCCTAGCGCCGCGACAGCGGACGGACCTGCCCCATGACCATCAATGTCGGCGACAAGCTGCCTTCGGCCACTTTCATGACCATGGGCGCCAGCGGGCCCCAGCCGGTCAGCTCCGACGAGCTGTTCGCGGGCAAGACCGTGGCCCTGTTCGCCGTGCCGGGCGCCTTCACGCCCACCTGCTCGGCCAAGCACCTGCCGGGCTTCAAGGAGAAGGCGGCGGATCTGAAGGCCAAAGGCGTGGACACGATCGCCTGCGTCTCGGTGAACGACGTGTTCGTCATGGGCGCCTGGGCCAAGGACCAGGGCGTGAGCGACGAAGTCCAGCTGCTGGCCGACGGCAACGGCGCCTTCACCAAGGCGCTAGGGCTGGAGTTCGACGGCTCGAAGTTCGGCATGGGGCTGCGCTCACAGCGCTACAGCCTGGTCGCCAAGGATGGCGTGGTGACCCAGCTGAACGTGGAGGAGGGCGGCGAATTCCGGGTCTCCTCGGCCGACTATCTGCTGAACCAGCTGCAACCGGCTTGACCGCTCGTTAACCACGCTTGGGCACCCTGCCGGCATGGACGTCGGCAAGGTGGCCAAGGCAGGGGTGGAGGCCGCGATCCGCAACGCTGCGGATGCGACCGGCGTGGACTTCAGCCATCTCATGCGTACGGCTCGGCGGGAGAGTTCGCTGAATCCTGACGCGAAGGCGCGCACCTCGTCGGCCGCGGGACTGTTCCAGTTCGTGGAGCAGACCTGGCTGTCCACGGTGAAGAAGCACGGCGCCAAGCACGGCCTCGGCCGCTGGGCGGAGATGATCGACCGTGGCTCGGACGGGCGGCTGCGGGTCTCAGGCGCCGAGGCGCGCCGGGCGGTGATGAACCTGCGGTTCGAGCCGGGCGCGGCGGCGCTCATGGCGGGCGAGCTGGCCGCCGACAGCGCCGCCTATCTACGGGGCCGGATCGGGCGCGAGCCCAGCAGCGGCGAGCTCTACGCCGCGCACTTCCTGGGGCAGGGCGGCGCCGCCAAGCTGATCGCCGCGGTGGAGCGCAACCCCGACGCGTTGGCGGTCGGCCTGTTCCCCAGGGCGGCGGCGGCGAACCGTTCGATCTTCTACAAGGGCGGCCGGCCCGCGACGGTCTCTGAGGTCTATGCGAACGTAACGCGGACCGGCGGGGCGGCCGGCGCCGCGCCGGCGGTCAAGCCGGTCGCCCAGCCTGCCGCGATCGTCGAGGCGGTGGAGCAGATGCGGGACCGCGCGGCGGACCTGATCGAGGCCTCCACCAACCGGGCCGAGCGCGCGCGCCGCGACGCCATGCTGCTGGAGATGATCCTGGGCCAGAACGGAAGCGGGCTGCCCGGCGGGCCGCTCTCGGGCGACTTCAGCGCTCTGCTGGGCCCGACCCGGCGCTAGCCTCAGGGCGCGCGGGCTAGGCGACCGCGCCCGCGGCCCGCAACGCGGCGATCTCGTCTGTGGAGTAGCCCGCGTCCTGCAGGAGCGCGTCGGTGTGCTCGCCGAGCTGCGGCGGCGGCCCCTGCGGGCGCACGTCGACGCCGCCGAAGCGGGCGGGGGCGGCGGGGGCCCTGAAGCTTCCGCCCTGGCCGTCGGGGACATCGACCAGGCAGCCGGCCGCTTCGACCTGGGGATCGTCGCTGAGCTGGGCGGGGGTCTGCATGGGCGCCCAGGGCACGTCCTCGGCGTCAAGCCGGGCGGCGACCTCCTCGTAGGGCAGAGCGCCGAAGGCCTCGTCGAGCGCGGTCACCATCAGCGCGGCGTTGGCGCGGCGGTTGCGGCGGCTGAAACGTTCGTCGTCCAGCAGGTCGGAGCGTCCCACCGCCCGGCAGACGGCCTGCACGTCGCGCTCGCCCTGGCGGGGCACGAGGCACACCCAGCGCCCCTCCCGCGTCTGGAAGAAATTGGAGATCGGGTTCAGCGCCTCGCGCCGCGACTTGGTGGAGGCGAGCTTGCCGTACTTCAGCTGGACGGCGACGTCCGAGCCGATGGCGTAGACCCCGGTGCGGAGCAGGGATGTCTCGACCAGCCGCCCTTCGCCCGTGCGGGTCCGCTCGACGACCGCCGCGAGGATGGCCGAGACGGTGGCCAGCGAGCAGACGTGGTCGCCCATGGCCGTGCGGATCGGGAACGGCTCCTGGCCCTTTGGAACGGTGATCGCGCCCACGCCGGCCCGCGCCCAGAAGGCGGCGATGTCGAAGCCGGGCTTGCCCGCATCCGGTCCCTGGAGCCCATAGCCGGTGACGCTAGCGTAGATCAGGCGGGGCAGCTCCGTGTGCAGGCTGTCGAAGTCGAGGCGGGCCCGCTTCAGCGCGCCGGGACGCACGTTGGTCAGGAAGACGTCGGCGCCCGCGAGCAGACGGAGCAGAGCTTCGCGGCCCTCCGGCCGGGCATAGTCGATTACGATGGAGCGCTTGCCCCGGTTGTCCAGCGCGAACATGGGGTTGAGGGCGTCGTTCTCGTCGCCGAAGAACTTGCGGCCCACATCGCCGCCCGGCTGCTCCACCTTGAGCACGTCCGCGCCCCAGTCGGCGAGCACCCCGCCGGCGCCGGGGGCCGCGACGTAGGTGGCGAGTTCGACGATCCTCAGGCCTGCCAGCATGTCCCCACCACGACGGCCGCCTCAGGGATCAGGCGCCGGCGGTGCAATGCCGCGATCAGGCCGCGGCGCGCAAGTCCGGTCGGAGGGACGCGGCTTCGGCGAACGCGCGCGCCAGCGCCGCCGCGCCGGCTCGCCGACGGACGATCGCATCGGCGCCCAGGGCGTCGGCCCCGTCCGCCTGAGCGGAGCAGACCGCGATGACGCCGGGCCGGCCCTGCGCCGCGCGCGCCGCCGCGGTCAGCTCGGCGGGCTTCAGCTCCGGCTGGTCGGCGGCGAGCACCAGGGCGTCGATCTCCGCGCGGGCCAGCAGGCGCTTGGCCCGAGCGGCCTCCTGCACGTGCACGACCTTGTGGCCCAGCCCCTCCAGACTGGAGCGCAGGTGGGCGGCCTCGAGGGCGTTCGTCTCCGCCAGGAGCACGCGCAAGGCGGTTCTGGGCAGGCTGGCGGTCGTCTCGAGCACGTCCTCCGCGGCGGGCTGGAAGGGGAGGTCGAACCAGAATCGGCTTCCGACGCCGACGGCGCTCTCCGCCCTCAGCTCGGCGCCCATCAGCCGGACGAGCCGGCGGGCCAGCGACAAGCCGAGGCCGGCGCCGGGAACGCCCGCGGCCGTCCGCTCGACCCGCTGGAACGGTTCGAAGGCGATGGCGAGCTCTTCGGGCGAGAGGCCGGGGCCCGTGTCGGCCACCTCCAGGCGGATGGACTCATCGACCCGGACCAGCCGCAGCTCCACCCGGCCTCGCAGGGTGTAGCGGACCGCGTTGCCGAGCAGGATATCGACCACCTGCCGCACGCGCAGCCGATCGCCCATGGCCATGCCCCATGTGTCGGGGCCGATCTCTTGCGACAGGTCGAGGCCGCGCGCGGCGGCGGCGGCGCGGTTCTGGGCCGTCAGCTCGAGGCAGAGCCGAAGCGGGTCGAACGGCTCGGGCGACAGCGTCAGCCGGCCCGCTTCCGCCGCCTCGCTGGTCAGCGTCACGTCGAGGACGTTCAGCAGGTCGCGCGCGGCGTCGTGCGCGGCGTTGAGCTGATCGGCCGTCGGCGCCATTCGGCTGCGGCGCCCGGCGGCGGCTGCGGCCAGGACCTGTTCGACGCCGGCCAGCCCGGTGCGGATCTCGCCTGAGAGGGTGGCGATCAGATCGGATTTCGAGCGCGCCAGCTGCTCGGCCACCGCCAAGGCGGCGGAGCGGTCGGCCGTCAGCGCCTCACGTTCGGCGCTGAGGGCGAACTGGCGCCGGAGCGTGCGATTCAGGATCAAGGACATGGCGAGCGAAAGGGCCATGCCGCCGAGCGCCGCGGACTCCAGCCCGTCCGCGCCGCCTTGCATGTGCAGGGCGACAAGCGGCGGCGCGGCGGCTGCCGGGCCGACCAGCAAGAGGCTGGGCAAGTGGGTCGCGGTGAAGAAGGCGATGGTCGCGGCCGCGGCCACGCAGAACAGCAGCAGCGGCTCGCGGAGCGGGCCCGCCCCGTCCGCCAGAGCGGTCATGGGCAGGAGGGTGGCGGACCAGAGCAGGCCGCCCAGGACGTGAGTCCGCGTCCGGGTCTCGATCGAAGCCTCCGGATGACCCTTCATCCAGTCGCTGGCGAAGTAGAAGGCGGCCCACGCGACTGCGAAACCGATCATGCAGGCGGCCAGCCAGCCGGAGTTCCCGGCGGCCGCCGCGAAGGGCACGAAGATGCAGAGGCCGACCGCGAAAGCCGCGATCATGTAGGGCGCGAGGGACAGCTGGGCGTCCAGGCTGTCCAGCGCCATGCGGCGGTTCAGGTCGGGGGCGGCGTTCACGATGGGACGCTAGCCGATCGGTCTTGAAGTCCCCTTACCGGCCGTCAGCGCTCTGCTTAGCCGGCCGTTAAGGTTGCTGGAGGATTCATCATGGCGACGGGGCGGTCGCCGCCGAGGGGTCCCGATGCTTCGCGCCATGCTCACCGACGCCGACGTCCGCACCCTGGTGAAGGGCGAGAGCGACGAGGATCGGGCCGCGGCCGCGCACAAGGTCTGCCGCCGGATGGATACTCAGCCGCTCTCGGACGAGGAGCGGCGCGCCGCGCAGGAGATCCTGCGGGTGATGGCCGCGGACGCCGCCGAGCTGGTGCGCCGCGCCCTGGCCGTGACGCTGAAGAGCTCGCCGCTGCTGCCGCGCGAAGTGGCCCTGAAGCTGGCCGCGGACGTGGAGTCGGTCGCCCTTCCCGTGCTGAACTACTCGCCCTCGTTCACCGACGAGGACCTGATCCAGCTGGTCCGCAACGCCGGCGAGGCCAAGCAGATCGCGGTCGCGCGCCGGCCCGTCCTCTCCGAACGCCTCACCGCCGCCATCGTCGAAAGCACGGGCGAGGCGGTCGTGCGCGAAGCCTGCGCCAACGACAACGCCCGGTTCACCGAGCGCACCCTGCAGCGCACGCTCGAGCGCTTTCGCGAGTCGGACGGCGTCCACGAGGCGGTCGCTCGGCGCAAGGTGCTGCCGATCGCCGTCGCCGAGCGATTGGTGACCCTGGCCGGGGACGCGGTGCGCGAGCACCTGATCGCCCACCACGCTCTGTCTCCGGAGACCGCGCTCGAAGTGGCGCTCGGAGCCCGCGAGCGCGCGACCTTCGACCTGGTCGAGCAGGCGGGCAGGGCGGCGGATGTGAAGTCCTTCTGCGCTCACCTGCACCGCCAGGAGCGGCTCACCGCGTCCCTGCTCCTGCGAGGGCTTGCGAGCGGGCACCTGCCGTTCTTCGAGCAGGGGCTCGCGACGCTGGCGGACGTGCCCCACCATCGGGCCTGGCTGATGATCCACGACGCCGGGCCGCTCGGCCTTCGGGCGCTTTACGATCGGGCCGGGCTGCCCGCCCGGCTGTACGGCGCCTTCCGGGCCGGAGTGGACGCCTATCGCACGCTGCAGCTGGAGGGCGGCGTCCAAGACCGCGCGCGCTTTCAGCAGCGGCTGCTGGAGCGCTTCCTGACCGGAGGCGCCCAGACTTCTAGGGAAGACCGGGACTACCTGCTCGACAAGATGGACCGGCTCACCGCGGAGACGCGCCCGACCGAGCAAGGCCAGCGCGGGGCGGCTTGATCGGCCGTCGCGCGGTCGCCACCATGGGCGGGTGAGCCAGTCCCCCAGCACGCCGCTTCCCGCGGCCACCATTCTGCTTCTCCGCGACCAGCCGAGCTTCGAAGTGCTGATGGTGAAGCGACACCATCAGATCGACTTCGCCTCCGGCGCGTTGGTGTTCCCGGGCGGGAAGACCGCGCCGCAGGACCACGACCCCGCCTGGGCGGACCAGGCGCTCGGCTTCGAAGCCTGTCCGGAGCCCGAACGCGCCCTGCGCATCGCCGCCATCCGCGAGGCTTATGAGGAATCGGCCGTGCTCCTGGCGCGGGACCCGGCCGGGGTCTGGGCGGAGTTGGATGAGCGGGCGGGCGCAGCGCGGGACCCGGTCGCCAAGGGCGAGCGGCCGTTCCTGGACTTGGTGCGGGAGCTGGGGGTCAAGCCTGACCTGGGCGGGCTGACCCGCTTCGCGCGCTGGATCACGCCGGCGATGATGCCCAAGCGCTTCGACACCTGGTTCTACGTGGCCGTGGCGCCCGAGCGGCAGCTCGCGGAAGCGGACGGCTGGGAGACGGTGGATGCGGAGTGGATCGCGCCGTCGGAGGCGCTGCGGCTGGCCGCCTCGGGCGAGCGGAAAGTCATCTTCCCCACGCGGATGAATCTGCAGCTGCTGGCGGAGAGCGCCAGCGCTTCGGCCGCGGCGGAGGCGGCGCGCGCGCGGCCGGAGGTCGTCGTGGAGCCGCAGGTGGAGCGTCGCGAGGGCGGGGGCGTGCTCACCATCCCGCCCGAGGCCGGCTACGGGGCGGTCGAGGAGCCTCTGTCCGCCCTGGCGTGAGCGTCAGGGAAGGGCGGCGACCCGAGCTTCCAGTTCGGTCACCAAGGCGCGGCCGACAGGGTGGTCCGCGTCGCGGATGCCGTCGCGGACCGCCGCCTTGATGGCGTCGATGTGGGCGTCGACGAGCGACATGGGCGCGCTCAGGCGCGCGCTCGAATCGTCCAGCATCAGGCAGAGCGAAGCCGCCAGCCGCGTGACGATCGGAAATTCGTAAGTGGCGCCGAGACCCTTCAGGTCATGAGCGCGGAAATAGAGCGCCTCGGCGGTATGCGCATTCCAGCCCTCGGCGGCAACGGCCGCGCGGGCGGCCGCCAGCTTGTCCAGTTCGTCCTGCAGCCACTCGGAGAACTGCCCCGACAGGCTCTTCAGGGCGGCCTCGGCCTTGGCGATCGCGGCGGGATTGATCCCGGACATGCGCCCGCCGCCGAGTTTCATGCGGAGGGTGTTCGTAGGCTGGATGACCTGGGCGGTGGACTGGCTCACGCGGCGGTTCCCGGACAAAGCGGAAAGCTTCTGATCGGTTCACCATGGCCTGCGAGGTCTTAAGACCGCGTTCCGTCAGTGGGAGAACTGCTCCGCCAGGACACGCTCTTCCAGACTGCGGCCGGCGTCGAAGAGCATGGACATGCTGGTCTGGCGGTCTTCGCCCACGTGCACTTCGACCACGTCACGAACCTCGTGATTGTCGGCCACGGCCGAGACGGGCCGCTTCTCCGACTCGAGCACCTCGAAGGTCACCCGGGCGGTGTGGGGCAGCAGGGCCCCGCGCCAGCGGCGCGGCCGGAAGGCGCTGATCGGCGTCAGCGCCAGCACCTGGGCGTTCAGCGGGATGATCGGGCCGTGGGCCGACAGATTGTAGGCGGTGGATCCGGCGGGGGTCGCCACCAGCACGCCGTCACAGACCAGCTCCTCCATCCGGACCTTGCCGTCGATAGAGATTCGCAGCTTCGCGGTCTGGCGCGTCTGGCGCAGCATCGAGACCTCGTTGATGGCGAGGGCGCGGTGCTGGCGGCGGGTGCGGTCGATGGCCACCATGGCCAGAGGATGGATGACGGCGCGTTCGGCGGCCTGGAGCCGGTCCAGCAGCCCGTCCTCCTCGTACTCGTTCATCAGGAAGCCGACCGAGCCTCGGTTCATGCCGTAGATCGGCTTGCCCGAGTTGAGATGGCGATGCAGCACCTCGAGCATGAACCCGTCGCCGCCCAGGGCGACGACCACCTGAGCCTCTGTCTCGGGAACGGCGCCGTAGCGTTCGGACAGGCGGCGGCAGGCGTCCTGGGCCTCAGGTCGATCGCTGGCTGTGAAGCCAAGGCGCGTAAAGCGCGGCGGCGGCTCGTGCATGCGGTCGCGGTCCCTCTTGGCGCCAGCAAGCGCCAACGGGCGGGCGCGTCAACCGGCCAGGGCGGTCCGTAGCGCCCCGGCGGCGCGGGCGGGGTCCCCATGGCCGAACGCGGCGGCCACCTTCTTGGCGGAGTCCTCGCCCGTTTTCGGGAAGCCGCCGGACAGTCGACGCAGGTCCGTCAGAACGGGGGGATAGACCGCGCGATCGATCCCTACGGCCGCACAGGCGAGGGCCAGCAACTCCGGCCTGTCGGAGCGGACGATCCGGCGGACCGACTCGGGACTCAGTCCGAGCATGGTGGCCAACGCGGCCTCGAACAGCCCGAGCTTGCCGTCCTTGAGCGTGCGGATGAGATAGCCCGGCCGGAGCTTTCCGGACTCGTGAAGCTTGGCGACCAGGCGGTGCTCGGTTTGCTCCCGCTCAAGGTCCCGGTTCTCTGGCGCAGCGGGCTTGGGCGCCTCCACGCCGCTGTCGTGGGCGCGCCGGGTCGCGGCCGCGACGGCCGCCTCCAGCTCCGCTTCGTCCACGCGGAAGCGCTGGGCGAGGGTCTCGCGCAGGGCCTGCCCCACCCACCCGTAGAGCATGGCGGCGAGTTCTCCGCTCAGCCGGGGATGGCGCGCGAGCGGCGCCCGAAGGTCGGCGAGCTTGCGGGACGCGAGCACCAGCTGCTCCATCGTCCGGACCGACAGGCGGGCCGTGCCGTTGCGGGCCAGGGCCGACAGAACCGCCGGTTCGCCGCGGGCGAGCGCCGCCTGGGCCACCGTCTCGCTGAGCTCGGGCCGCCGGGCTATCTCGATGCGGTGTTCGAGTGTCGCCTCCACGAGGAGGCGCAGGAGGTCGCGGTCCTGCAGCACCGGGCTGCGGGCGATGATGGGTTGCGCGATCTCGATGTCGTCGAGCGCCAGAACGTTGACCAGGGCGTGCGGCGCCCAGGCGGCGTCGGCGATGTGTTCGGCCAGCCGGCGCCGGATCGCCTGCTCGGCCTCCATGACCAGGGTCATGAAGACGTCCTCAAGGAGGACCTGCACCTCAGGCGTTTCGGCCGCGCCCGCTTCGCTGCAGAGCTCGACGATCCCCATCAACAGGCGTTCGCGATCAGCCGGCGAGCGGCTGCGCGCAAGCTCGCTCAGGTCTCGGGACCTCTGCGCCAGGGACGCCATGCTCAAGTCATCTAAACGGCAGGTTTGAAGCGGCGATTAACCCTCTCCGACACGACAACTTGCAAGCGGCTTCTCGGCTTGGTCCTTATGCAGGCATGAGCGAGCCTCTGCTGCTTGCCCTCGACCAGGGCACCACCTCCACACGCGCCATTCTGTTCGATGCTCACGGACGCGAGCTGGCGTCCGCCGGACGACCGCTGCGGCAGAGCTATCCGGCCGACGGCTGGGTGGAGCACGACGCCGAGGAGATCTTCCAGGCGTCAGTGACGGTGCTTCGAGAAACCGTGCAGCGATCGGGGCGCGACCTCGCCCAGGTGACCGCAATCGGGGTGACCAATCAGCGCGAGACCGTGGTGCTCTGGGACCGCGAGACCGGGCGCGCCGTCGCTCCGGCCATCGTCTGGCAGGACCAGCGCACGGCCGACGTGTGCGAGCGGCTGCTCGCCGACGGCGCGGAGGGGGAGGTCACCGAGAGGACGGGGTTGCTGCTCGCGCCGTACTTCTCGGGCACCAAGCTCGCCTGGCTGCTGGACAATGTTCCTGGCGCGCGGCGGGCCGCCGAGGCGGGCAAGCTGCTGGCCGGGACGGTGGACGCCTGGGTGATCTGGCGGCTGACGGACGGAGCGGTCCACGCCACCGACGCCACCAACGCCAGCCGCACGCTGCTGTTCGATCTGGAGCGGCAGACGTGGGACGCGGACCTGTGCAGGCTGTTCGGCGTGCCGCAGCAGGTGCTGCCCGAGGTGCGCGATTGCGCGGCCGACTACGGGACCACGGCGCCCGGCGTGCTCGGGCGCGCCGTGCCGATCCGCGGGGTGGCCGGGGACCAGCAGGCCGCGCTGATGGGGCAGGGGTGCATCCGGCCGGGCGAGATGAAGGCGACCTACGGCACGGGGTGCTTCCTGCTGCTGAACACCGGCGAGCGAAGGCCGAGATCCAGCGCCCGGCTGCTGTCCACGGTGGCGGCGCGCGTCCAGGGGCGGGTGACCTACGCCCTGGAGGGCTCGATCTTCATCGCGGGCGCGGCCATCCAGTGGGTCAACGAGCAGTTGGGGATACCGGGCGGCCCGGCGACGGTGGAGGCGTTGGCGGGCACGGCGCGCGCCGACCACGGCGTGGTGTTCGTGCCGGCCTTCACGGGGCTAGGCGCGCCGTGGTGGTCCTCCGAGGCGCGCGGGACGATCTGCGGCCTCACGCGGGACACCGGCGTCGCCGAGATCGCGGCGGCCGCGTTCGACGCGGCGGCGTGGCAGACGGACGATCTGGTCGAAGCTATGCGAGGGGACGCTCCGGAGGCCTTCGGCGCTTCGGCGGTGCTTCGCATCGACGGGGGGATGGCGGGGAGCCGTCGATTCCCGCGGCGCCTTGCGGACCTGACCGGCCTGCCGGTCGCCCGGGCGCGGTACCCGGAGACCACGGCGCTTGGGGCGGCCCTGTTCGCAGGGCTCGGCGCGGGCGTGTTCGGTTCGGTCCAGGAGGCCGCCGCGGCGCGCCCCGAGGCTGAGGACCTCCAGCCTGAACTTGCGACCGAGCAGCGAGCGGCGGCTCGCGAGCGATGGCGGGCTGCGGTGGGCCGAACGGCGGCTTGACGCACCGGGCGCCGTGCCGGACTCTGTGCTCAAGGACTACGGAGAACACGTCATGGCCGCCGTCGCCCAGCTGCCGCTCAAGAGCATCCAGGATCGGGTCAGCGAATCCGAGTGGCGGGCTCGGGTGGACCTCGCCGCCCTCTACCGCCTGGTCGCGGCGGAGGGCTGGGACGACATGATCTTCACCCACATTTCGGCGCGCGTTCCCGGCCCCGAGCATCACTTCCTGATCAACCCCTACGGCTGGTTCTTCGAGGAGATCACGGCCTCCAGCCTCGTGAAGGTCGATCTCGACGGCAACGTCGTCCAGGAGACCAGCGAGCGGATCAACCCCGCGGGGTTCACGATCCACTCGGCCATTCACGCCGCGCGTGAAGACGCCATGTTCGTGATGCACCTGCACTCGGACAACGGCGTGGCCGTGTCGTCCCAGCGGGAAGGATTGCTGCCGATCTCGCAGACGGCTCTGCTGACCCTGCCGAACCTGGCGTACCACGATTACGAGGGCGTCGCCCTGAACCTGGACGAGCGCGAGCGGCTGGTCGCCGACATCGGCGACAAGCACGTGATGCTGCTGCGCAATCACGGCACCCTGGCGGTGGGCGAGTCGGCCGCCGCGTGCTGGACCCGCATGTTCTTCCTGGAGCGCGCCTGCGCGATGCAGGTGGCGGCGCTGACCGCCGGCCGTGACGGGGTGCTTGTCGCGCCGGAAGCGGCTCAGCTGGAGACCCAGGGCCAGAGCCGCGGGGTCGCCATGGTCTCCGGGCTGGCCTGGCCGGGCCTGCTGCGTCGGCTGGACCGGCGACTGCCGGGCTACGACTCCTAAGCACGAGGAATGCGGGGCCGGGGGGCGGCCGTCGCTGCGGGCCTGATCGCGGCGGGGGCGCCCGGGGTGGCGCTCGCCGGGGCCTGGCCCATGCCGAAAGGCGAAACCCAGGCGATTCTGAAGTACGAGCGGGCGGAGGCGGACCAGGCGTTCGACGCCGACGGCGCAATCGTGCCGCTGTTCCCCCGCGAGGACGAGCAGGCGTCCCTGTTCGTCGAGCATGGGCTGACGGAGCGCCTGACCCTGCAGGCCGAGGCGGCCTACACGACCGGCGAGGACGTGTTCACCCGATACAGCGGCCGCGGCCCGGTTTCGCTCGGCCTGCGCTGGACCGCCGTCCAGCGGCGCGGCGCCGTGGTCAGCGTCTATGTCGGCGGCGTGGCGGCGGGGGAGGGCCGCAACGCCGGCTATGCGCCGCCTGACCAGGGGGAGGGCGATGTCGAACTGCGGCTGCTGGCGGGCCGATCGGCCGTCTGGCGGGGCCGAGCCGTGTTCGTGGAGGCGCAGGCGGCCCGGTTCGAACGCTCCGGCCTGCCGGACGAGGTGCGGCTGGACACCACCCTCGGCGTAGATGTGACCCCCCGCTGGCAGGTTCTGCTGCAGGGCTACGCCGGAAAGGCGGACGGCGGCGACACTTCACCGATCTGGGCGAAGGCGGAAGCCTCGCTAGTGCGCCGGGTCGGAAGCTGGAGCGTGCAGGCCGGCTGGCGACAGAGCTACGCGGGCCGGAACTCGCCTCTGGAGCGCGGACCCGTGGTCGCGCTCTGGCGCCGCTTCTGAGGCACGCCCCGGAGGGCGAGGGACCGATCGTCCAAGGCGGTGAGGTCCGCCTCGTCCCGGAGAATGGCGTCAGCCAAAGCGACGCACTTCAGCAGCATCGCACGATCCATGTGCCGGTAGGCCGGCGCGGGCAGCACCTCGCGCCAGGGCCGCCCGCAGACGTTGTCGAGGATGACGCGCGCGAAGCAGTGGTCCAGCCTCACGGGCCATGCAGGACGTCGCAGCGCCGCTTCGGGTAGCTCGCGCCGGATCAGAGCCAGCCACCGGGCGCGCAGTTCATGATCAGCAGGTTCCACCGACGGAGCAACCTCGCTGGCCCGTTCTTGTTTCTTTGACTAGACGATTGATCCGTTCAGCCACATATGAACTGACAATTTATCAGGCCCGGCGAGTCGGGCGGCTCTGGAGCGGCTCGGCTTGGTTCGTCGGCATTTCTTTCTGATCGCTGCGGTCGGCGCGCTCCTGCTGATGGTCCTGGCGGCCGGCTGGCGGCTGACGCTCGGGAAAGAGGCGTCCGGCGGCGGGCCCGGCGGTGGTCCGCCGGGCGGAGCGCAGGCCGCGGGGCGTCCTGGCGGGGGTGGCGGCCCCGGTGGTCCGGGCGGCCCCGGCGGGCCGCGGGGTCCGGGCGGCGGACGCGCGACCCCTGTCAGCGTGACCACGGTCCAGGTCCGGCCCTTCGCCGAGCGCATCGAGGCTCTCGGCGCCGCCAAGGCTCGCCAATCGGTGACGGTCACGTCCAACACCGCCGAGCAGATCACCCGCGTTCTGTTCACGAGCGGGCAGTACGTGCGCCAGGGCCAAGTGCTGGTCCAACTCGAGGCGACCGAGCAGGCGGCCGACGTGCTGCAGGCGCAAGCCAACCTGCGGCAGGCCGAGCGGAATCTCGCGCGGCAGCGGACGCTCTTCCAGAGGGGCTTCGTCGCCCAGGCGCGCCTCGACGACGCGCAAGCTACGGTCGAGACGGCCCGCGCCCAGGTGGCCGCTCAGCGCGCGCGCGCCGGAGACCGGGTCATCCGCGCGCCGTTCTCGGGCACGATCGGCCTGACCGACGCGGCGCCGGGGCAGCTGATCACGCCCGGCGCCGAGATCGCGACTTTGGACGACCTGTCGGTCATCCATGTCGATTTCACCGTGCCCGAGCGGTACCTGAGCATTCTTCGTCCCGGACTCCCGATCGAAGCGCGGGCGGAGGCTATGGGCGAAATGGCCGTCTCCGGGCGCGTCGCCCGCATCGACACGCGGGTCGATCCGGCCACCCGGGCCGTGATGGCGCGCGCGGAGTTCGCCAATCCCGGCCAGCGGATCAAGCCAGGCATGCTGGTCCGCGTCTCCATCCAGCAAGGCCTGCGGCAGAGCCCGGCCGTGCCAGAGGCCTCCGTGCAGTTCGAAAACGACAGCGCCTACGTCTTCCGGCTCGCTCAGCGCGGTCCCGCGACCATCGCGCAGCAGGCCACGATCCGCGCCGGCGCCCGCGAGGGCGGGTTCGTCGAGGTGGTCGAGGGCCTTCGGCCAGGCGAGCGCATCGTGGCGGACGGGTTGAACCGCGTACAGCCTAACCAGCCGGTCCGGGTCGCGGGGGCGGGCCGCCCCGGCGCGCCGAACGCGCCGGCGGGCTCTGCGCCGGCGGCCTCAGGCGGGGGACGGCCGACATGATGATCTCCGACATCGCGGTCCGCCGGCCGGTCCTGGCGGCGGTCGCCGCGATCATCCTGTGCGTGGTCGGCGCCGCGGCGTTCATGACGCTGCCCGTGCGCGAGCTTCCCGACGTGGACCCGCCCGTGGTCTCGATCGGCACGTCCTACCGGGGCGCGTCCGCCGAGGTGATCGAGAACCGCATCACCGAGGTGATCGAACGCCAGGTGTCTGGCATCCAGGGCATCGACCGGGTGACCTCGTCCAGCCGGGACGGCCAGAGCCGGATCACCATCGAGTTCACGCTCGACCGCAACATCGACGACGCCGCCAACGACGTCCGGGACGCGGTGAGCCGCGTGCTGCAGAGCCTGCCTGAGCAGGCTGACGCGCCCGAGGTGGCGAAGGCCGACGCCGACCAGGCGCCCGTGCTGATCCTGAACATGACGTCCAAGACGCTCAACCGGCTGCAGATGACCGATTATGCGGATCGGTACCTGCTGGAGCGGCTGTCCACCGTGCCGGGCGTGGCTCAGGTCCGGATTTTCGGCGCCCAGAGCTACGCCATGCGCATCTGGCTGGACGCCGACGCCATGGCGGCCCGGGGGATCACCGTCCAGGACGTCGAAACCGCCCTGAACACGCAGAACGCCGAGCTGCCGGCGGGCTACCTGGAGTCCGACGCCAAGGATTTCACCATCCGGGTCGCCCGTGAGTACAATCGCCCCGAGCAGTTCGCCCAGATGCCGGTCCGAGCCGGGGCCGGCGAGAACGCCTACATCACCAGGCTGGGCGACATCGCGCGGGTCGAAGAAGCCCCGGACGAGCGCCGGGCGCTGTTCCGAGGCAACAGCGTCGACCAGATCGGGCTGGCGGTGACGCGCCAGTCCCAGGCGAATGACCTCGAAATCTCCAAGGGCGTGCGCGAGCTGGTGGAGGAGGTCCGGCCGACCCTGCCGCCGGGGACGGAGCTGCTGGTCGCGGTCGACAACTCGACCTTCACCTCCGAAGCCGTGCACGAAGTCTGGGTCACCGTGGGCATCGCCATCGCCCTGGTCGCGCTGGTCAACTTCCTCTTCCTGGGAAGCTTCCGGGCGGCGTTCATCCCTTCGATCGTGGCCCCGATCTGCCTGCTCGCGACCTTCATCGTGCTCGCGCCGCTGGGATTTTCGCTGAACCTGCTGACGCTGCTCGCGCTCGTGCTGGCCATCGGCCTGGTCGTCGACGACGCCATCGTCGTGACCGAGAACATCCAGCGCCGGATCGACCTTGGGGAACCGCCGGCCGTCGCCGCCGAGCGGGGCACCCGGCAGGTGTTCTTCGCCGTGGTGGCGACGACGGTCGTCCTACTGTCGGTGTTCGCGCCGCTGATGTTCCTGCCCGGTTACGTCGGGCGCCTGTTCGTGGAGCTGGCGGTGGCGATCGCCGCGGCGGTGGCCTTCTCCGCCTTCCTGGCCTTCACCCTCTCGCCCATGTTGGCGTCCAAGATCCTGAAGCCGGCCCACAACTCGGGCTTGCTGGCCCGCAAGATGGACCAGCTGATGGATGCGACCGCCAAGTCCTATCGCAACAGCTTGTCTGTTTTGCTTGGCCGAAAGGCGGGCGTCTTCGTGATGGGCGGGCTGACCCTCATCTTCGCCGGCTTCGCCTTCCTGCTGTTCCGCAGCCTCCCGAGCGAACTGGTGCCGTCCGAGGACCGGGGCCGTGTCGATGTGATCGTGCAGGGCCCGGTCGGAGCGGGCTTCGACTACACCCGGACCTCGATGCTGGCCGTGGAGCGCCGCCTGGCCGAGCTGAAGAAAGGCGGTGAGGTGGAGCGCTACGTCATCAGCTCGCCAGGCTTCGGCGGATCGTCCTTCAACAGCGGCAGCGCGATCGCCATCCTGAAGCCGGTCGGCGAGCGGGAAAGCTCCGCCGACGAGATCGCGGCCAGCCTGAACCGCGGCCTGCAGAGCATCACGGGCGCACGCGTGATCGCGACCGTCCGCGGGCCCTTCCAGAGAGGCGGAGGCGGCGGTGGAGCGAGCGTCGACTTCATCGCGACCGGGCCGGAGTACGAAGAACTTGCGCGCTGGATGCAGCCGATCCTTGCGGCGGCCCAGGCCAACCCCGGCATGTCGCGGCCCCGCCTGGACTACGAACCGACCGCGCCGCGCTTGCTCGTGGACATCGACCGGGAGAAGGCGGCGGCCCTGGGCGTATCGGCCACCGACATCGGCCGAGCGCTGGAGACCATGTTCGGCTCTCGCCGGGCGTCGACCTACATCCGCGGCGGCCAGGAGTACTACGTGCTCCTGCAGACCGAACTTGAGAACCGCAGGACCGAGCAGGACCTGAACACGCTCTACGTACGAGGCCGTTCGGGCGAACTCGTCCCGCTGTCCTCGGTGGTCACGACGGAGTTGCGCGGCGACACGCCCGACCGGCGCCGCCTCGATCGGCAGCGGGCCGTCGCCCTGACAGCCCAGTTGAACCCCGGATACACCGTGGCCGACGCCGTGGAGTTCTTCCGCGAGCAGGCGGCCCAGCAGCCGTCCGGGCCGGTGGTCCAGTGGGGCGGGCAGGCGAGGGACCTGCTCGAAGCCGGCGGCGCGGTGGTCCTGGCGTTCGGACTCGCGCTGCTGCTCGTCTACCTCGTGCTGGCGGCGCAGTTCGAGAGCTGGATCAATCCGGCGGTCATCATGCTGACGGTGCCGTTGGCCGCGTTCGGCGGCCTGTTCGGCCTGTTCATGGTGGGCTCCAGCCTGAACATCTACAGTCAGATCGGTCTCATCATCCTCGTGGGGGTGGCCGCCAAGAACGGCATCCTCATCGTGGAGTTCGCCAACCAGCTTCGCGATGAAGGGCGCTCGATCACCGACGCGGTGATCGAGGCGGCTCAGCTGCGGCTGCGGCCGATCATCATGACCTCCATCGCCACCGCCTTCGGCGCTCTGCCCCTGATCGTCTGGCAGGGCGCGGGGGCCGGCAGCCGGCAGACCATCGGCGTGGTCATCTTCACCGGCGCGGTGTTCGCGACGCTTCTGACGCTGTTCGTCGTGCCCGTGTTCTACAACCTGCTGGCCCGATACACGCGGTCGCCGCAATGGGTGTCGCGGATGATCGACCGCTGGTCGGAGGAGTCGCCCGAGCGGCCGGAGACGGCCGGGCACGGCGGGCCCCGTCCCCTGCCCAAGGCTGCAGAGTGACCTGCGGCCTTGGACGAGGCGGATCAGGAGCCCCGTAGCGGAGCGGAGCCGGCTGAGCGCAGGGGGGCGATGCCCACCCTGCTCGGCGTCATCTTCATAAACCTGCTCGGCTTCGGGATCGTGATCCCGCTGCTGCCCTTCTACGCCAAGTCGTTCGACGCGCCGGCCTGGCAGATCGCGCTCATCTTCTCGGCCTACTCGCTCGGCGCTTTCTTCGGCGAGCCGCTCTGGGGCCGGTTGTCCGACCGGATCGGCCGCAAGCCGCTGCTGATCTCGACCGTGGCGGGGAATTGCCTCTGCTACCTGGCGCTGGCGTTCGCGCCGAACGTCTACGTCGCCTTCTTCGTGCGGCTGCTCGGCGGGATGGCCAGCGGCAACAGTTCAGTGATCCAGGGCTACATCGCGGACGTCACGCCGCCGGATCGCCGGAGCGGCCGGCTGGCGCGCCTCGGCGCCGCCTTCAACATCGGCTTCATCGTCGGCCCGGCGGTCGGCGGGCTGCTGGCGCATCCGGAGGCGGGGCCGGCGGGGTTCCGGATCCCGCTGCTGGTCGCCTCGGGACTCTCCGCCTTGTCGGTGGCCTGCATCGTCCTGTTCCTGAAGGAGAGCCGGCCCGGCGGCGGACGGACGCGCCACCAGCCGAGCCGCTGGCGGATGATGGGCTACGCCGTGCGCGAGCCGGTGATCGGGCGGCTCATGCTGCTGACCTTCCTGAGCGGGAGCGCCTTCTTCGGCATCGAGTCCGTGTTCGGACTCTGGGGACAAAGCCGTTTCGGCTGGGGACCACGGGAGATCGGCATGATCTTCGGCTGCGTGGGGGTGATCTCGGCGACGTGCCAGCTGTTCCTGACCGGCTACCTGTCCCGCAAGTTCGGCGAGGCCCCGGTGCTCGCGGCCGGCATGGCGCTGGCCGTGACGGGATCGGTGCTGCAGATCTTCTCGAGCGGACTGCTCACCTCGGGCCTGTTCCTGTGCATCACCGCGCTGGGTTCGTCGGTGGCGTTCCCCAACATCTCGTCGCTCATCTCCCAGACCGCGGACCCCGACAACCAGGGTCAGGTGCTGGGACTCAACAACGCCACAAGCGCCTTGGCGCGGGTCATCGGGCCGTTCGCAGCGGGCATCGTCTTCGCGGACCTTCACCCCGACGGCCAATACGTGATGGCGGCCCTGCTGATGGGGCCGGCCATCTGGCTCGCCATCGCGGTCGGGCACCGCCGGGCGGAGATCCGCCGCCGGCATTGACGGGGGCCTAGACCCCCTCGGCCTCCGCGGCGGCGGCCTCTAGCAGCAGGTAGGCGCGGCCCGGGTCTGATCCGAGCAGGGCGGCCGTCGCCAGCCCTTCGCGGTCGCTCCGGCGAGCTTCCGCCAGGACTCCCTCGAACCGCTGCACGAAGCGTTCGACCTGGGCGGCGAGGGCGCGGTCGGTGGCGATGCGCCGGGACAAGCGGCGCACCGCTGCGGGCGCGAGGCGCGACACGACCAGACGCGCGCCATGCCCGTCCCCGGTCTGCCAGGCGGCCGCGATCTCGTCGATGCGGGCGCGGGGCAGCAGGGCGGGGGCGTCCACGCCCATGGCCTCAATCTCGGCCAGCAGCCGCTCCACGAGCGCCTCGTCGTCGAGCGGCGCCTCGTCCATGGCCGTGAGCAGCTCCTTCCAGGTCCAGCCCTCATCCGACCTGGCGGCTTCGGCGGTCGGCGGCGGCTCCGCGAGGGCGGTCAGCGCCTCCGACGGGCCTCCCGCGGCCGCGAAGATGTCGTGGAACTCCGCCGGCGCCGCGGCCGGCGGGGCTCCGGCCGGCTCCGGGGTGGGCGCCGAGGTCAGGCGCAGGCGGCTGCGGCGTTTCGGGGCCGATGGAGCTGAGGACGACGCCTCCGGTTCCGGGGCGGGCCGCGGCGCTTCGACAGGGCTCGGCGGCTCCGCCGCCTCCGCCGGCGCGGGTTGCATCAGCGACAGCGACGAGGACGGGGGCTGACCGCCCGCCACGGCCCCCATGAGCCGCACGGCTTCGCTCAGCATCTGATAGTTGCGACGCACCCGCTCCTGGAAGGCCGCGTCGATGGCCTGCGTCTCCTCCGCCGCACGCCGGGCGACCGCGACGAGCTCGGCCGCCCCGCGCTCGACGGCCGCTTCGACCTCGCGCACGCGTGCGTCGGTCTCGGTCGGCAGCCGCTCGAGCCGCCGGTCCACCGCGTCGAACCCCGCCTGCAGGCCCGACAGGCTCAGCGTGGCGGCGGACAGGCCGGCTTCGATCCGGGCGGTCGTCTTTTCGCTCGCCTCGTCAAGCAGCAGGGCCGATTGCTCCACCAGCTTGCGCGCCGTGTTCAGGCGAGCCTCGAAGGTCGCGTCGGCCTGCCGGGCGGCGGCGAAGGCGCTTTCCGCGAGCATGTCGTGCAGACGGCGCGCGCCTTCGATGCGCGCCTTGAACGTCTCCTCGATGGATCGGTCCGCCTCCGCCGCATGAGCGTGGAGGGCGTCGAGCTTGGCGCGCGCCGCATCCGCTTGGACGTCCGTCGAGCGTAGCGACTCCTGCGCCAGGGCGGCGAACCTGACGGCCGCCTCAGACGCCTCGGTCTCCAGCGCCCGCCGATGCTCGGCGATGGAGAGGGCCAGCCGGTCCAGCGCGGCCTCGATGGCCGCGTCGAGCTCCGCCCGCCGAGACTCCGCCGTCGACGACAAGGCGTCGAGGTGCTCGCCCGCAGTCGAAAGCACCCCCCGCAGCGCTTCGGCGGCTCCCGCGGTCTTGATCTCCAGGTCGCGTCCGGCGGCGCCCGCCCGTTCGAGGGAGTCGGCGAGGCGAGCCTGTCGGCTCTCGGCCTCCGCGGCGAGCTGCTCCTGCTGTTCACGCCAAGCCTCGGCGGCGGCGACGAGATCGGCGCGCCGGCCGTTGAGGGCGGCTTCCACCTGGGCCATGTGTTCGCCGACGGCCGCGCCGGCGCCCTCCAGCCGAAGCGCCTGCCGCGCCAGGTCGTCGGCCGCCGCCCGGCTGGCCTCGCCGGCTTTGGCGGCGGCCTCGTCCAGCCGGGTGGTCCGCGTGGCGAGCTCCTTCTGGGCTTCCACCATTTGCGTCTGGGCCATGACGGCCGCCGTGGCGATCATGCGCGCGGTGGAGTTGACGGCCTCGGCGACGGCGAGCGCGCGGCCTTCGAGTTCGCCGGTCAGAGCCTCGAGCCTTGCGCGTTCGCCGGCGAGCGTGTCCCTGGCGCGTTCCGCTGCCGCCCCGGCGTCGACGGCCTGGGCCGCGAGGCGGTCGCTCTCGGCGGCCAGTTCGGCCCGCACGGCGGATAGTTGGTCGCGCGCCTCGGCCGCTGCGGCCCGCAAGCCTTCCAGCTGCGTCGTGATCTCGGCCGTGACACGGCCGGTCTCCGCGCTCGCCAGCAAGGCCGGGTCGACCAGACCCTGAGCGAGGGCGCGGGTGCGCCGGGTCTCCGCCGCAAGGGCCGCGCCCTGCCGGACCACGTAGGCCGCGAAGAAGGCGACCCCGAGCGGCGCGAGGGCCAGGCTGGCCAGCAGGGCGAGGCGAACCGAGGGCGAGGTCAGCGGGCCGCCTGACGCTTCGGCCGTCAGGACCAGGGCGAGAAGCGCGACGCCCCACAGCAGGGCGGCGAGCAGGGCCCACCAGTAGGCGTGCGCGGCCGGAACCGTATTGGGCGTCGGGGCCGGGGCTTGCGCCGGAGGTTCTGAGACCAGGGCCGGATCGGCGCCGAAGTCGAGAGGCGAGCGTTTCTGGAGCGTCATCGAACCGAGTCACTGGCCCGGAGAGGGCTCCCGAACCTACGCGGGTCCTTCGACTCCAGAAAGCACGCCCCGCCGGGGTGCGGCGATCAGCAGGGAAGAGCCTGGGGAGCGACGGTGGATGGGGGCGCGACCGCCCCCGATTCCGCGCTGACGGTCACTTTCCGGATCACCGGATCTTCCGGTTGGCTGGCGTCCATATCGACGCCAACCGCAGCGGCGGCCGCCACGGCGAGGGCGACGACGGCGGCGACCAGAAATTCGAGAAGGGCCTGCATCTGAGGCCCTCCCCGAGCCGCATGATCGCAGACCGTTCATGCGCCCGGAGCTTGACCGTGACAACGGCCATGGCGGCTTAACTTTCCGTCATGTCCGGCTCAGCGTCGGCAGAGCACGTCGCGTAGCGCGCGCGTGTTCTCGACCACCTGGCCTTCCGGATCGATCGCTCGCCGGGCGCGCTCGTTCTCGTCAAAGTAGACGGCCTGGCCGAACCCGGCTTCCTGGCAGAAGGCGTCGGCCGACACCCGCCCGTGCGCGGCGACGTCCATGCCGTTCAAGGTCGGACGGCGGAAGAAGACGACCGAGCGGCCCTGCACGCCGTCGCGGCCCACGCCTTGACCCGCCTGAGGGAACCCTGGCGAGCCCCAGTCGGGCCCGCCCGCCTGGTCCGGTCGCCCGCCGACCTGTTGCAGGGACGAGACTCGCGCCCCGAAATCGTACGCCCCGAGGTCGGCGACGTCGTCGGCGAACGGCTCGCATCGGCTGCGGTAGTTCTTGTCCTCGCAGAGGCGCCACGAGCCGGTGATGCGAGCCGAGCGCGCCCGATCATTGAAGCTCTGATCGGAAAGATTGGACGCGTCGGCGTAGAAGGAGACTGAGCGGCCCTGGAAGTTCGGGTTCTCGTACAGGATGATCCGCGGCTGACCGCCCCGGCCGCCGCGACGGTCGCGATCTTGAGCGTCCACGGCGGTGGCCGCCCCCGCGGCGGCGATCATCGCCGTCAGCCCCAGCGCCATGGCCCGCTTCATGAAACCTTCTCCAAACAGTCGCCGAATTAGAGCGTGGCCCGGCTGAATGGAAACTGAGCGCCTCGCGGAGCGGCGCGAAGGAGGTTAAGCTTCAGCAAGATATGTTGACACCGCTTGGATGACGGCTCCGCTCGCTATACATCGCGGCGGGGCGTCGAGAGCAGCGGTGACTATGGCAGGTCGCGCGCGGATCGCCGCCGGGATCGAATTCGCCGCTGCGCCTGCCGGGTGCTGGGCGCAGAAGCGGGAGCGGAGCGGCGCGTGCCGAACCGGTGCATCACGAGGCCGCGCGGCGCCGCCGCGACGGGGCTGCTGCTCGCGCTGGCGCTCGCGCCGGCGTTGAGCGCCTGCACGACCGGGCGCACGCCTCGGGCCGCGGACGTTCGATTGCCCGCGGCCTTCGAAGCGGGCGGCGGATCAGCGCTGTCTACAGCGACGCTCGACCGCTGGTGGACCCTGTTCAGCGATCCCGAGCTGGAGGGCTTGGTCACCCAGGCGCTCGCCGCCAGCCCTACCGTGCGTCTGGCGGAGGCGCGCCTGGAGGAGGCGCGCGCCATCCGCCAGGGCGCGCTGACCGGCTTCAACCCGCAAGGCGGGCTCGAGAGCTCCGCGTCTTACCGCGACACGCAGAACCTCGGCGACGAGGGCGGCGGGACGACGATCCCGGGGCTTCCGCCTGGGTTGGGCGGATTTTCGCAATCGGGCGCCAGCCGCTCTGCGGCTGCGAACTTCAATGTAAGCTGGGAGCTTGATCTCTTCGGCCGCCGCCGCGCGGCGCGCCGGTCCGCTGACGCCGATCTCCTGGCCGCCCGCTTCGCCGCCGAGGGAACGCGCGCGCAGCTGGCCGCCGACACCGCGAGCTCGCTCTTCAGCGCGCGCGGTCTGGCCATCCAGCTCGAGGACGCTGAGGAGACGGTCCGCATCCAGCGGGAGCTGCTGAGGGTGGTCCGGCGGCGCGTGGAGGTCGGCCTCACGGCGGCCAGCGACGCCGCCCGGGTCGAGACGGACCTCGCGAACGCCGAGGCGGAGGCGCAGCGCCTCGAGGCCGAGCTTCGGGCGGCGAAGCGATCGCTGCTGGTCCTGGTCGGGCGCGGCGTCGAGCCGACCGACTCGCTCCCGATCGCCGCCGCCGCGTCGGATCCTCCAGTCACTCCGGCGGCCCTGCCCGGCGAGCTGCTGGCCCGCCGTCCGGACGTGCGCGAAGCTCAGGCGCGGCTGCAGTCGGCCGCCGGCGCCTTGACCGCCGCGGAACTCGAGTTCTTCCCGCGGCTCAACCTGCTCCCCGGCGTGGGGCTGTCCTCGACCGAGCAGTCCGGCTTCGAGTCGAACACCAGCTTCTGGTCCATCGGCGCGGGTCTGGCCGTGCCGGTCTTGGACCGTCCGCGCCTGCAGGCGCAGCTGCGCGCGCAGACCGCCCGGACCGAGCAGGCCGTCATCAACTACGAACAGACCGTGCAGAACGCCTTCTTGGAAGCGGAGCGGACGTTGGTCCAGCTGAACGCCGACCGCCGCCGCACGGCTCTGTTGGTGACGGGCGAGCAGCGGGCCCGGGTGGCCTACAACGCCGCCCAGCGGCGATATCAGGCGGGGCTGGACAACCTTCAGACGGTGCTCGACGCGGAGCGCACCTGGCGCGGCGCGCGGGCGGCGCTGGCGGGCGCTCGGGTCCAGGCGCTGCAACGCTCGGTGCAGGCCTTCAAGGCGCTGGGAGGCGGCTGGGCGTCCGCGCCGGCGGCCACAGGAACGGGATCATGATGCGGGGCGGCGCTGTCGGACTGACGCTTGCGGCCATGCTGGTGCTGGCGGGCTGCGGCGCGCGCGAAGCGGAGCAGGCGGAAGCCGCGGCCTCCACCGAAACGCCGCGCACGGTCCGGGTCGTGCGTGTGGAGAACCGCGCGCTTTCTGGCGGCCTGACCGCGACCGGGCGGCTGGAGCCTCGGGAAGAGGCGGCCGTGGGCGCCGAACTCGCCGGCTATCGCGTGGCGCGCGTGCTCGTGGACGAAGGCGCCGTGGTCGGGGCCGGACAGCCGCTGGTCCAGCTCGACGACACCTTGCTGCGCGCGCAGGTCGACCAGGCCGCGGCGACCGTCCAGCAGCAGCGCGTCGCCGCCGAACAGGCCTCGCGCGAGGCGCAACGCGTCCAGGGTCTGGCGCAGGAGGGGGTGCTCGCCACCGAGGCGGTCGAAGAACGGCGTTTCGCGGCCGAGCGCGCGCGCGCCGCCGTCCGCGCTGCCGAGGCCCAGCTCGCCGAACTGCAGACCCGGCGTCAGCGGCTGACGGTGCGCTCGCCGGTGAGCGGCCGCGTGCTCGAACGGACGATCCGTCCGGGGGACATCTCCGGTGCGGGCGGCTCTCCCTGGTTCCGCATCGCTCGGGGCGGCCTGTTGGAGCTCAGCGCGGAGCTGGGCGAACCGGAACTGGCCCTCATCCGTCCCGGCGACCGCGCTTCGGTCGCTCTGCCCGGCGGCGAGACCGCCGAGGGCGTCGTGCGGCTGATCGAGCCGGAGATCGACGCCCAGACCCGCCTCGGCCGCGCCCGCATCCTGCTGACGCCCGGGCCGGGCCAGCGCGCCGGCGGCTTCGGGACGGCGTCCTTCACGCAGGTGCAGACGTCGGCCCGCGCCGTGCCCGAGGCGGCCGTCCGCTACACCAGCGACGGACCGACGATGATGGTGGTGGGGCCGCAGAACCGAGTCCGACAGCTTCAGGTCCGAACGGGCCGGCGCGCCAACGGGTACGTCGAGCTTACGCAAGGTCCTGAGGTGGGGACGCTGGTCCTGCTCGGCGGCGCCTCCTTCGTCCTGCAAGGGGACCGCGTGAAGCCGGTCATCGTCCAGCCGCAAGGGCCCGCGCAAGCTGCGCGTGCGTCCGCCCCGGCGACCCCCGCTCCGGCGGCGACGCCCGGCAAGGCGGGCCCGGCACGATGAACCACCTCCGCATCTCGGCCTGGGCGATCCGGAATCCCATTCCGGTCACCGTCCTGTTCATCCTGCTCACCGTGGCGGGGCTGTTCAGCTACGCCCAGCTGCCCATCAAGCAGTTCCCGAACGTCAGCTTCCCGGCCGTGGTGGTCACCGTCACGCAGAACGGCGCCTCCGCTCAGGAGCTCGAAACCCAGATCACGCGACCGGTCGAGGACGCCCTGGCCGGAATCGCTGGCGTGGACAGCGTCATCTCCACCGTCGTGCTCGGCGCTTCCACGACCGTGGTGAACTTCGAGATCGGCGAAGACGAGCAGCGCGCCGTCGACGAGGTGCAGTCCGCGGTCGACCAAGTCCGCCAGCAACTGCCGCGCGAGATCGACGAGCCGATCGTCACCCGCATCGAATTCGAGAGCCAGCCCATCGTCACCTACGCCGTCGCGGCGCCGACGATGACGGAGGAGGAGCTCTCCTGGTTCATCGACGACACCGTGACCCGCGCCCTGCTGGGCGAGGAGGGCGTCGCCGCCGTCAATCGCGTCGGCGGCGTGTCCCGCGAGATTTCGGTCACGATCTACCCGGAGCGGATGGCGAATTTCGGCGTGACCGCGCCGCAGCTGAATGACGCCTTGCGGCTGTTCAGCGTCGACGCCCCGGGCGGTCGGGCCGAGATCGGCGGCCAGGAGCAGACCGTCCGCGTGCTCGGCGCCGCCGAGACCCTGGAGCAGCTGCGCAGGCTCACCATCCCGGTCGCCGGCGGCCGGTTCGTGCAGCTCACCGACGTGGCCGACGTCGGCGACGGCGCTTCGGAGACCCGGCAGTTCGCGCGCCTGGACGGCCGCCCCGCCGTGGGCTTCCAGGTCCAACGGACCAAGGACTCCAGCGAACTCGCCGTCGAGGATGCGGTCCGGGCGAGGGTCGCCAGCATCGACGCCGAATACGACGGCAAGGCCCTGCCCGAGGTGGCGTTCACCAAGGTGGTCTCTATCGTCGACGACACCCGGGCCAACTACAACGCCACCGTGCACGTCCTGCTCGAAGGCATGGGGCTGGCGGCGCTCGTCGTCTTCCTGTTCCTGCGGAACTGGCGCGCCACGGTGATCACGGCTCTGGCCATGCCGCTGGCCCTGATCCCGACCTTCTCGGCCATGGTGATCTTCGGGTTCAGCCTGAACGTCGTCACCCTCCTGGCGCTGACCCTGGTGATCGGGATCCTGGTCGACGACGCGATCGTCGAGATCGAGAACATCGAAAAGCGCATCGAGCGCGGGCAGAGCCCCTACGACGCCTCGATGGAGGGCGCCGACGCCATCGGCCTGGCGGTGGTGGCGACGACCATGGCTATCGTCGTGGTGTTCGCGCCCGTCAGCTTCATGCCGGGCATGGCAGGGCAGTTCTTCAAGGAGTTCGGCCTCACCGTCGTGGTGGCCGTGCTGTTCTCGCTGTTGGTGGCCCGCTTGGTCACGCCGTTGATGGCCGCCTACTTCCTCAAGCCCATGGCCCACAGCAAGCCGCGGAAGCCCTTCACGGGCTGGTACCGCCGCATCCTGGACTGGGCGCTCGACCACCGCGTGATCGCCACCATCCTGGGCGGGGTCTTCTTCTTCGGCACCCTTTCGCTCGTGGTGGTGATCCCGGCGGGCTTCCAACCGGCCAGCAACTACAACTTCATGCAGGCGACCCTGCAGGGCCCGCCCGGCGCCACGCGCGAGGACATGGAGCGCGCGGTGCTGGAGGCGACCAACCTGTTCAAGAAGCGGCCCGAAGTCGCGAACGTGTTCGCCAGCGTGGGCGGCAGCAGCGGCGGGGGCGGACCGGGCGGCTTCGGAGTCAGCGGCGGCGACCTGCGCGACGCCAGCCTGATCGTCATCCTGCACGAGGAGCGCGACCTCACCGTCACCGAGCTCAAGGACGAGATGCGCGACAGCCTGCGCTCGCTTCCCGACGTGCGGGCGAGCTTTCAAGGCGAGTTCGGCAACGCCGACGTCGTCGTCACCTTGACGGGGAACGATGGCGAGGCCGTTGAACGCGCCGGCCTCGAGCTGCAGCGCCAGATGCGGACGCTGAACGTCGTCGCGGACATCCGGCCCGCAGAGCCGCCGCCCGGCCCGGAACTGATCATCACGCCCAAGCCGCAGGAGGCGGCTCGCCTGGGCGTCTCGTCGCTCGACATCGCCAACGTCGCCCGGATCGCCACCATCGGGGACATCGACGCCAACGTCGCGAAGCTGACCGAGGGCGAGCGCCGCCTGCCCATCCGCGTGCGTCTGCCCGAAGGCGCACGGTCGAATCTGCAGACCATCGGCTCGCTGCGCGTGCCGACCGCGGGCGGCGGCTCCACCACGCTTGAGACCGTTGCGGAGGTGACCTTCCAGGCCGGCCCGGCCCGGATCAGCCGCTATGACCGCAAGCGTCAGGCCGCCGTCTGGGCGGACCTGGCGAACGGCGCATCGCTCGGCCAGGCGACCACCGCGATCAACAATCTGCCGATCATGAAGAACCTGCCTGAAGGCGTGACGCCCGCTCCGACGGGCGACGTCGAGGCCATGGCGGAGCTGTTCGGATCGCTGGGCGCGGCCATGTTCGCCGGCGTCGCCATGATCTTCGCCGTGCTGATTCTGCTGTTCAAGAGCTTCTTCAAGCCGATCACTATTCTCTCGGCCCTGCCGCTCTCGATCGGCGGCGCCTTCATCGCGCTGCTTCTGACGGGGCTGCAGTTGTCGCTGCCGTCGCTGATCGGCTTCCTCATGCTGCTGGGTCTGGCGGCCAAGAACTCCATCCTGCTGGTGGAGTACGCCATCGAGGCGGAGCGAGCGGGGGCGAGCCAGCGGGAGGCGCTGATCGAAGCGTGCCGGGAGCGGGCGCGGCCGATCGTGATGACCACCCTCGCCATGATGGCCGGCATGCTGCCCACGGCGCTCGCGCTGGGGGAAGGGGCGGAGTTCCGCCAGCCCATGGCCGTGGCCGTGATCGGGGGCCTGATCACCTCCACCGCTCTGTCTCTTGTACTGGTGCCAGTCGTCTACGAGTTCGTGGACGATTTCGAGCACTGGATCGGGCCGAAGCTGAAGCGATTCACCACCGCAGGTCCGTCGAGGGGGGCCGAGGCGCCTGCGCCCGCGGAGTAACGAGCTTGGCCTTTTCTCGTTCACCTAGGTGAATACGGGGAACAGCCCCTGAGCGGACACGTTCTTGGACGCGACTGGGGCTGCTGGAGGGCTCGCTATTACCGGCATCAACAAGCCTGCACTCTGGGGCGGGTATGAGTGCACGGTGAATCGCGTCGGAGACCACTTCTTCGATCAGACGGTGCGCTCGGGACACGAGCATCGTGTCAGCGACCTGGACCGCTTTGCGTCTTTGGGTCTGAAGGCGATCCGCTATCCGGTTCTGTGGGAGCGGGTGTCGCCCGAGCGCCCGGACGAGCGCCGCTGGGCTTGGTCCGACGAACGGCTGAGCCGGCTGCGCGAACTCGGCGTGCGGCCGATCGTGGGCCTGTGCCATCACGGCAGCGGCCCGCACTACACGAGCCTCATCGACCCGGGCTTCCCGGAAGGGCTGGCGGCGCACGCCGCGGCCGTCGCCAAGCGATACCCGTGGGTGGAGGACTACACGCCGGTCAACGAGCCGCTCACCACGGCCAGATTCAGCTCGCTGTACGGCTTCTGGTACCCGCACCTCAGGGACGAGGGCGCGTTCTGGCTCACCTTGCTGAACGAGATTGACGCGACGCGGCTGTCGATGAGGGCGATCCGCAAGGTGAACCCGCGGGCGCGGCTGATCCAGACCGAGGACCTCGGCCAGACGTTCTCGACAGAACGGGTCGCCGAGCAGGCGGCTTACGAGAACGAGCGCCGGTGGATCACCTGGGACCTGCTCTGCGGCCGGGTGGATCGCGACCACCCCTTCTGGGCGGAGATCGCGCGTCACGGCCTGGAGGATCGGCTGCAGGCGATCCTTGACGATCCCTGTCCGCCCGACGTCATCGGGGTCAACCACTACATCACGAGCGAACGGTTTCTCGACGAACGTTTGGAGCGTTACCCCGCCCACGCTCACGGCGGGAACGGCCAGCTGGCGTATGCGGATGTCGAGGCTGTCCGCGTGCTTGAGAGCGGCGTGCTGGGTTTCGAGGGGCTGCTCGAGCAGGTCTGGGATCGATACGGCCGAACCATCGCCGTCACGGAGTGCCACCTCGGCTGCACCCGGGAAGAGCAGCTCCGCTGGTTCCGCGATTGTTGGGAGTCGGTGAGCGGCCTGCGGGCGCGAGGGGTCGAGGTGGAGGCCGTGACGGTCTGGTCGCTGCTCGGCGCGTACGACTGGAGCTGCCTGCTGACGGCTCATCGGGACTGCTATGAGCCCGGCGTCTATGATCTGCGTCCCGGGTATCCTCGTCAGACCGCGCTCGTCCCGCTGCTGCAGGCGTTGGCGGCCGGTCGAGAGCCGCCGTCGCCGGCGATCGCCGGGCCGGGATGGTGGCGCAGGGACATTCGTCTGGAGTACCCCGCCGTGACCCCCTCCCAGCCCGCGCCCTCGGTCATCCGAAAAGCGCAGCCGGGGGAGGGGCGGCCGCTGCTCATCACCGGCGCCACCGGCACGTTGGGGCAGGCCTTCGCCCGGTTCTGCCGCATCCGGGGCCTGCCGTTCGTCCTGACCGGCCGGCAGGACATGGCGATCGAAGACGCCGGTTCGGTGGCCGCCGCCATGGCGCGGATTCGGCCCTGGGCGGTGATCAACACCGCCGGGTGGGTCCGGGTCGACGACGCCGAGCATAACGTGGAGGCCTGCATGGCCGCCAACGCGCTCGGGCCCGAGCGGCTGGCCCGCGAGTGCGAGCGGCATGGCGTGCCGCTGGTGATCTTCTCCTCGGACCTGGTGTTCGACGGGGCGATGTCGGAGCGCGCTTATCAGGAGCAGGACGCGACCGCGCCGCTCAACGTGTACGGACGCAGCAAGGCCGAAGCCGAGCGGCGTGTGTTGAACCACGACGCGGACGTGCTGGTGATCCGCACGGCGGCGTTCTTCTCGCCCTTCGACCCGCACAACTTCGCCGTTCACGCCGTGAACGCGCTGCGCGAGAACCGCAGCTTTGCGGCCCCGGACGACTCGGTGGTTTCGCCGACCTACGTGCCGGACCTGGTCAACGCGACCCTGGATCTCCTGATCGACCGGGAGACCGGGGTCTGGCACCTGGCCAACGCCGGGGCGGCGTCCTGGGCCGACTTCGGGCGCATGGTGGCGGACGGCTCAGGCCTGCCCGCCGACTTGATCGAGGGCCGCCCTACGGATGCGTTCGGCTGGCCTGCGTCGCGTCCCCGCTGGGCCGCGCTGGACACAGCCCGGGCGCGGATGCTGCCGAGCCTGGAGTCCGCCATCGAGCGCTTCTCGGCCGTGGTCGCGAACTAAGCCGCCTCGGAAGCTCGCATGGAAACGCCGCCTGACGGGAGTCAGGCGGCGTTCGTCGTTTCAGCGATGGCCGGCCGCCTCAGGCCGAGGCGGCGGTCTTCCCGGGCAGTTTGGCGGCTTCACCCCGGAGAGGGCGGACCGACCGGCCTTCCTTCTCCATCATGCGGCGGTAGGTGGCGAGCGCCTGACCGACGACCTGGTCCATGTTGTAGTAGCGGTAGGTCGCCAGCCGGCCCACGAAGGTGACCTCGGGGGTGGCGAGCGCCAGGGCCTCGTATTTCTTGAACAGCTCCTGGTTCTCGGGCCGGGGGATCGGATAGTAGGGATCGCCTTCGGCGCTCGGGTACTCGTAGGTGATCGTCGTCTTCCGGTGAGTCTGGCCGGTCATGTGCTTGTACTCGCTCACGCGGGTATAAGGCACGTCCTCCGACGGGGAGTTGACCGTGCCGACCGACTGGAACCACTCCTGGTCGAGGGTCTGGTGGTCGAACTTCAGGCTGCGGTAGGGCAGCTTGCCGTAGCGGTGTCCGAAGTACTCGTCGATCGGCCCGGTGAAGATCAGCCGATCGTAGCGGATGTCGTCTTTCACGTCCCGGAAGTCGACGTCAAGCTGCACGTCGATGTTCTCGTGGTCGAGCATGTTCTCGAACATGCGCGTGTAGCCCGCAGCCGGCATGTTCTGGAACGTGTCGGTGAAGTAGCGGTCGTCGGTGTTGGTGCGGGTCGGAACGCGGGCCGTGACGGACTTGTCGAGTTCGGACGGGTCCATCGCCCACTGCTTGCGCGTGTAGCCCTGGAAGAAGAGCTCGTAGAGCTCACGACCCACGACGGAGATCACGACGTCCTTGGAGGTCGTGATCTTTTCCACGGGCTCGGCGCGGGAGGCCAGGTAGGCGGCCGCTTCCTCGTCGGTGCCGAGCGACAGGCCGAACAGCTTGTTCAGCGTGGTGCGGTTGATGGGCATGGGCACCAGCTGCTGGCGCACGTCGGCCAGCACGCGGTGCTCGTAGGGCCGCCACTTGGTGAACCTCGACAGATAGGCGGCGATCTCGTCGGAGTTGGTATGGAAGATGTGCGGGCCGTAGCGGTGCATCAGCACCCCCGCGGCGTCCTTCTCGTCGTAGGCGTTGCCCCCGATGTGGGGGCGACGGTCGATCACCAGCACCCGCTTGTCGGCGTCGTTGGCCAGCCGCTCGGCGAGGACCGAGCCCGCGAAGCCGGCGCCGACGATCAGGGCGTCGTAGTGCGGACGACGGCTGGAGGGCAGCACGGCGGGCGCGGACACCCCCGTTTCCGCCTGGCGGCTCTTCGCGACGGCCTGGTCCACCAGAGCGGCCATGCGTTGCTGAGTGTTGTCCCAGGACATCTCGGCCAGCACCGCGTCCGCCGCCTCCAGCCAGGGTCCGGTGCGGGGCAGGGCGATGGCCGCTTCGCACGCGGCGACGAACTGCTCGGGCGTGTCGGCGATCGCCACAGCCTCGAGCTCGCCATAGTGGCGCTCGACGTCCCGGATCCGGGTCGAGACCACGGGACGACCCCCCGACAGGTACTCGGGCGTCTTGGTCGGGCTGATGAACCGGGTCGACTCGTTCAGCGCGAACGGCATCAGGGCCACGTCCCAGCCGCCCAGGTAGCGGGGCAGCTCGGCGTAACTCTTGCCGCCCAGCCAATGGATGTTGGGCCGCTGCGGCAGGTCCTCGAAGGCGACCTTCACCACCGGGCCGACCATGACCACCGACCAGTCGGGGTGAGCGTCGGCGAGCGCGGCGATCAGCTCATAGTCCAGGCGCTCGTCCACCACGCCGTAGAAGCCGAGCCGGGGCCGGGGCAGGGCGGCCATGTCGGCGGGCTGCTCGGCGTCCGGCTGCGTGCGGGCTTGGGCGAAGTGCGCCCGGTCCACGCTCGAGGGGAAGGGGTGGATGTTGCCGTGCCGTTCGCGCTTGGCCTCGTAGATGCTGAAGCCGCCGGTGAACACCACGTCGGCGCGCGCCAGCAGCTCGGTCTCGAGCTCGAGCAGCGTCGGCGGCGCGAACCGGAACGCGCTCAGTTCGTCCATGCAGTCGTACACGACCGCGGACGTTTCCAGGTGCCGCGAGAAGGGCAGCATCATGGGGGTGTAGTACCAGGCCGTCGGGCGGCGGAGCCGCCGCGCCTTGACCAGGCCGTCGAGCAGGCTGCGAAGGGTCTCCGTCTCTCCGCCCATCAGGTTCGAGGGCAGGTGCGGCTGCGCGACCACGACGCCTGTCTTCTCGCAGGTGCGAAGGTCGAGGCGGGCGGTTTCACCTTCAGCGGTCCAGATCGGCTCCTCGAACACGTACACCGGGCGGTCCGCCGCGAACCGGCTGAGCAGGTGCTGGGGCCGCTGGAAGACGAAATCCCAGCGAAGATGAGAAAAACAAATGATAGGAACGCCGCGCGCCGGGTCCGATGCGGACGCCAGAGAAATGGTGGAGGCGGCTGGCTGCGCCTGGCGCGACGAACGGTCGGTCAAGTGAGCACCCCTGAGCTGATGAGACTGGAACCGCGCTTAGAACGCACGAACCCTTCAGGTTGTTCCAGAAATCATGCTCGCTACATGATTACTACATAAGCGCCAGTATTCCTGGGGGAGTTGAACTCCAGACTACTGTGTTCATTTCGCATTCATTTACCACGCGCAGGTTCTTATGGTCAAGCTTGCAGATGATTCGGGAACCGGCCGTAACGCGGGTTGCGGCGCCAGTTTGCTGCAGTGCGAACAATCTCGACCAGATCGGTCATCGCCGGCCGCCAGCCCAGCTCCGCCTTGAGGCGGCTGGAGTCCGCCACCAGCACCGGGGGATCCCCCTCACGGCGCGGCCCGACGCTGTGCGGCACCGCGGCGCCGACCGCAGCCTCGACGGCGTTGAGGACCTCGAGCACGGAGAAGCCGCGTCCCACCCCGACGTTGAACGCGTGGTAGGAGCCCTCCGCAAGACTAGCCTCGAGCGCGGCCACGTGAGCGGCCGCCAGATCGTCCACGTGGATGTAGTCCCGCAAGCAACTTCCGTCGGGCGTGTCGAAGTCGGTCCCGAACACGGTCAGCGGCTTGCCGAAGCCGAGGGCCGCCTCGAGCGCGAGCGGGATCAGGTGGGTCTCCGGCCAGTGCGCCTCTCCGATGCGGCCCTCCGGGTCCGCGCCGCAGGCGTTGAAGTAGCGGAGCGCGACGCCGGTGAGGCCGTAGGCCCGGGCGGACCCGGCGATCATCCGCTCCGCCGCCAGCTTGCTGTCGCCGTAGGGGTTGATCGGCGCCCTCGGATCGTCCTCACGGATGGGCGCGCCGCCGTTCGCGCCGCCGCCGTTGTCGGGCATCCCGTAGACGGCCGCGGTGGATGAGAAGATCACGCGGCGGGCGCTGCTGTCCCGCATCGCCTGCAGCAGGGAGGCGGTCCCGAAGGTGTTGTGGTCGAAGAAGAGGTCGGGTCTGACCATGGAGCGACCGACCTCGATCAGGCCGGCGAAGTGGATCACCGCCTGGCAATCGTGCTCGACCAGCGCGTTCCGCAGCGCGAGGGTGTCGCGGACATCCCCGTGCACGAACGGCCCGAACTGCACCGCTTCGGCGTAGCCGTTCGACAGGGAGTCGTAGACGACGGGCGTCCATCCGGCCAGCGCGAGCGCCTTGGCCGTGTGGGAGCCGATGTAACCCGCGCCGCCCGTGACCAGCACCGCGCCCTTGCCGTCCGTGCTCTTGCCCGTCATGTCCCGTCCGCTAAGGCTAAGGTCCGCGCGCGCCTAATCCGCGGGAGCAGGGTTTGTTCCTGCTGCCCGGCGCGCAGCAACCTACAGGCCGCGGGCGCGCTTTCGCGCGAAAGGTCGGAGACGGAATGAGCGCGGCGGACTTCGTTGTCCAGGAGCAAGGGGGCGGGCGGACGCTGGCGCTCACGGGCGACTGGACGGCGGTGACGCTGGGCGGGGTGGCCGGACGCTTGGCGTCGGCGCTTCACCGCCAGCCGGCCGACCGGGTCGACGTCACGGGCCTGGGCCGGATCGACACGTCGGGCGCCTACGCCCTGTTCACAGCTCAGGAGGGTGCGGAAGCGCCGCCCGGCTTGGAAGGGAGGCCCGAGGCCGTGCGCCTCTACGATCTCGTCCGGCGGAGCGTCGAGTCGGAGGCGCGCCCGCCGGCTCGCAGACGGGGCGACCCGCTGACCCGGCAACTCGCCAAGATCGGTCATGGCGTGATGCGGCTGTTCGGCGAGGGCTACGGCCTGCTCGCCTTCAACGGCCGGCTCATCCTGACCTTGGCCAAGCTGCTGACCCAGCCGTGGCGGCTGCGCGGCGCGCCGCTCGTCAACCAGATGGATCGGGCGGGTCTCGACGCCCTGCCGATCATCTGCACGCTCAGCTTCTTCGTGGGGGCGGTCGTCGCCCTGATCGGCGCGAACCTGCTCGCTCAGTTCGGGGCGACGGTTTTCGTGGTCGAACTGATCGGCGTGGCGGTGCTGCGCGAGTTCGGGGTGCTGATCACGGCCATCCTGCTGGCCGGCCGGTCCGCCTCCAGCTTCGCCGCGGAGATCGGCTCCATGCGGATGAACCAGGAGATTGACGCCATGCAGGTGATCGGCGTCGATCCGTTCGAAGCGTTGGTCGCGCCGCGCCTGCTCGGCCTCGTGCTGATGATCCCGCTGCTCACCTTCGGCGCCGTCATCGCCGGACTCCTTGGCGGCATGGCCGTCGCCTGGGGCGCGCTGGAGCTCAGCCCGATCTTCTTCGTCGACCGCATTCTGACCAACGTGGGGCTCACGCAGTTCCTGGTCGGCTTGGTGAAGGCGCCGGTGTTCGCCATCGTCATCGCCGCGATCGGCTGCCGCCAGGGCATGCTGGTCGAGGGCGACGTCGAAAGCCTGGGCGAACGGGTCACCATCGCGGTCGTGCAGGCGATCTTCGCCATCATCGTGATCGACGCGGTGTTCGCCCTCGTCTTCCTGGAGCTCGACGTTTGACCGAGCCGCCCCACGCGATCGAAGTGCGCGGCCTGGGGACCCGGTTCGGTGAGCGGGCGATCCACGAGAACCTGGACCTGGACGTTCGCAAGGGCGAGGTGCTCGGCTTGGTGGGAGGCTCGGGCACCGGCAAGTCCGTGCTCCTCAACACCATCATCGGCCTGCGTGAAGCCCAGGAGGGCCGGATCGAGGTGCTGGGGATCGACGTGCATCAGTCCAGCCCTGCGGAACGGGACTCCCTCCGTCGACGCTGGGGCGTGATGTTCCAGCAGGGCGCGCTCTTCTCCTCTCTCAGCGTTCTTGAGAACGTCGCCTCGCCCCTGCGCGAGCACGCCAAGATGCCGAACGATCTGATCGAGGATCTCGCCCGGCTGAAGATCGCGCTGGCCGGCCTGCCGCCCGAGGCGGCCGATTTGCGGCCGGCGGAGCTGTCCGGCGGGATGCGCAAGCGGGCGGGCGTCGCCCGAGCGCTCGCGCTGGACCCGGAGCTTCTGTTCCTCGACGAGCCCACCGCCGGGCTGGATCCGATCGGCGCGGCGGAGTTCGATCGCTTGATCCGCGAACTGTCCGACACGCTCGAGCTGACCGTGGTGATGGTGACCCACGATCTGGACACGCTGTATGCGATCTGCGACCGAGTGGCGGTGCTGGCGGACAAACGCGTGGTCGCGACCGATACGGTGCAGGCGCTCGAGCGCTCCGAGCACCCCTGGATCCGGGAGTATTTTCTCGGGCCGCGGGGGCGTGCGGCCGCCTCGGCCCAGGCGGCGGAGGCCGGGTGATGGAGCGCAACGCCAACTACGCGCTCGTCGGGGCGCTCTCGCTGGGCCTTTTCGCAGGGCTGATGGTCTTCGTCATCTGGCTGGCTGGCGCACAGTTCAATCGGGACTACGATGTCTACGACATCGTCTTCCTCGGCTCGGTGCAGGGCCTCTCTGAAGGCGGCGACGTCTACTTCAACGGCATCCGGGTCGGGAACGTGACCGAGCTGAAGCTCGACCGGCGCGATCCCAACCGCGTGGTCGCACGGGTCCGGCTGGACGGCGACACGCCGGTGCGGGTGGACTCGGTGGCTCAGCTGGAGCCCCTCGGCGTGACGGGCGTCAACATCATCCAGATCAGCGCGGGTCGATCGGCGCAGCTCCTGAAGAACACCGTCGAGGGCAACCGTGTCCCGGTGATCCGAAGCGCCCCCAGCCCCTTCACCGGGCTGCTGGAAGGAGGCGGGACCGTGCTCGCCCGAACGGTGCAGGCGCTGGAGAACGTCAATCAGCTGCTCAGCCAGGACAACATCCGGCGCTTCTCCAACACGCTGGGCAATGTGGAGACGATCTCCGCTGATCTCGCCCGCCGCCAAGCCTTGCTCGACTCCCTCCAGTCCACGGTCGAGAGCGCCGATCGGGCGGCCGTCGAGGTCGCGGCGCTCGCGCGCGACGCCCGCGGGTTGGTCAACGGCGACGCCGCCGACACGGTCCGTGAGATCGAGGCGACCGCGGCCGAGCTGCGCGGCGCGGCTCAGGACGCCCGGGGCGTCGTGGCCGACCTGCGCGCGCCCGCTCGCGACTTCGCCACGACCGGGCTTCCGCAATTGACGCAATCGCTGATCTCGCTCCAGCAAGCCGCTGAATCGCTTGATCGCGTGGTCTCCGACATCGGCTCGAACCCTAGGAGCCTGCTGACCACGGGGCAGGGCGTGGAACGGGAGGTGGCGCCTTGACGCCGAGTCGACGCGCACTGCTCGCGGGGGGCCTGGGCCTTGGAGCGTCAGGCTGTTCGCTGTTGAGCTCGCCCGATCCCGTCCAGCTCTTCCGATTCGGCCAATCAGCCTCGCCGGGCGGCCCCGCCGCCGCTCAGCAGGCGTTGACGGTGCTCTACACCGGCACCGTGTTCCCGCGGGCGGCGGCGGGCGACCGCATCCTGACGGCGACCGGGCCGGAGGTCAGCTACATCGGCGGGTCTCGCTGGGCCGCACCGGCTCTGGTCCTGTTCGAGGAAGCGGTCGTCCGTTCCTTCCAGGGCTCTCCGGTGCGTCTGGTCCGTCGCGGCGGCGCGGCTCGCGCCGACGCCACCCTTCGGGTCGAGGTGACCACTTTCGAAGCGCGCTACCCCGCGCCCGAGGTTGCGCCGACCGTGCAGGTGGAGGCGAGGGCGCTGCTGACCCCGATCGCCGTCGCAGCGTCGACCGTGGACGCCATCTTCGCCGCGGAGCGGCAGGCGTCGGTCAATCGCGTTTCCGCCATCGCGGACACGTTCGACGCGACGACCGCGGACGTGCTCGCCCGGGTCGTGAGCTGGGTGGCGAGCACGGCGCGGCCCGCACCGCGCGCGTGAAGAACACGCCCGACGTCGTCCTGGTCGGCGGCGGGCTCGCGAACAGCTTCATCGCCTGGCGCCTGAAGACGCTTCGCCCTGAGCTTCGCCTGCTCGTCCTGGAACGAGGGCCGGCGCTGGGCGGGCGGCACACCTGGTCTCACTTCGCCAGCGACGTGGAGCCGGAGCAGGCGGCGTGGTTGGAGCCCCTGATCGCCCATCGCTGGCCTTCCTATGACGTCGCCTTTCCAGGACGACGACGCCGGCTCGACATCCCCTACGCCTCGACGACCTCCGAGCGGCTTCACGCGGTGATCGCGCCCGTTCTCGGCGACGCAGTCCGCTACGACGCCGACGTGGTGGAGGTCGGGCCTGATCATGTCCGACTCGCCGGCGAGGATCCCGTTTCCGCGCCGCTCGTCATCGACGGCCGAGGTCCCGTCGACGCTGCGGACCTCGTGCTCGGCTGGCAGAAGTTCCTCGGTTGCGAGGTGGAGATCGCCGAACCGCATGGGATGACCGCGCCGATCGTCATGGACGCCACCGTCAGCCAGCACGACGGCTATCGGTTCGTTTACACCCTGCCGCTCGGCCCTGACCGGCTGATGATCGAGGACACCTACTACAGCGACGGGCCGCAGCTTGACCGGGCGGCGTTGCGGTCCCGGATCGGGGCCTACGGACACGCCAAAGGCTGGCGGATCAGACGGACCCGGCAGGAAGAGGACGGCGTGCTGCCGATCGCCCTCGCCGGCGACATCGACGCCTTCTGGCGCGCTGCGGGACCGACGCCCCGCTCGGGCCTGCGGGCGGCGCTCTTCCATCCGACGACCGGCTACTCCCTTCCGGACGCGGCGCGCCTGGCCGACCACATCGCCGGAATGCGGGACCTGACGTCGCCGGCTGTGCAGGCCGGGGTGGAGGCGATGTCCAAGGCGCTCTGGCGCGAGCGGCGCTTCTTCCGCCTGCTGAACCGCATGATGTTCGGAGCCGGCGCTCCGAGTGCGCGATATCGCATCCTCGAGCGCTTCTACGGCTTGCCGCAGCCTCTGATCGAACGATTTTACCGGGGGCGGCTGACCTGGGCGGACCGGGCGCGGCTGCTGGCGGGCAAGCCGCCCGTGCCGGTGCTGTCGGCGATCGGCTGCCTGCCCGAACAGGGTTTCAGGTTGAAGGAGGCGAGATGAGCGCGCACGGCCCTACGGCCGCGGTGATCGGGGCGGGCTTCGGCGGGCTGGCGCTCGCTATCCGCCTGCAGTCGGCGGGCGTGCGGACCACGCTGTTCGAGAAGCGGGACAAGCCGGGCGGCCGCGCCTACGTTTGGCAGGACCAGGGCTTCACCTTCGACGCCGGGCCGACGGTGATCACCGATCCGGCTTCGCTGCGGGAGCTCTTCGCCCTCAGCGGCCGGCGCATCGAGGATTACGTCGAGCTGCTGCCGGTCGATCCCTTCTACCGGCTCTGCTGGGAGGACGGCGACGTCTTCGACTACGTCAACGACCAGGCGGAGCTCGACCGCCAGATCGAGGCGCGGAACCCCGAAGATGTCCAGGGATACAGACGGTTCCTGGCTTATTCAGAGGCGCTGTATCAAGAAGGCTATCTGAAGCTCGGCACGGTGCCCTTCCTGAGTTTCTGGAGCATGATCAAGGCGGCGCCGCAGCTGGCTAAGCTCCAGAGCTGGCGCAGCGTCCACGCCATGGTTTCGGAGTTCGTCAAGGACAAGAAGCTCCGGCAGGCCTTCAGCTTCCACACGCTGCTGGTCGGGGGCGACCCCTTCAAGACCTCGTCGGTGTACGCGCTGATCCATGCGCTCGAGCGGCGGGGAGGGGTGTGGTTCCCGCGCGGCGGCACCCACGCCCTGGTGCGGGCGCTCGCCAAACTGTTCGAGGACCTTGGCGGCGAGCTCGTGCTCTCGGCGCCGGTGGACCGGATCACCACGCGCGGCGGCCTCGCGACGGGCGTCGCCTTCGCGGACGGGAGCGAGCGCGCGTTCGATCGCGTGGCCAGCAACGCGGACGTGGTCCACACCTACGCCCGGCTGCTGCGCGACGACCCGCGCGGCCGCGAGGCCGGCGAGGCGCTGAACAAGCGCCGCTTCAGCATGTCCCTGTTCGTGGCCTACTTCGGCCTGAAGCGTCGTCACGAGCAGCTGCGCCACCACTCCATCCTGTTCGGCCCCCGCTACCGCGAGCACATCGCCGACATCTTCAAGGGGCCGGAACTCGCGGACGACTTCTCGCTCTACCTGCATGCGCCCTGCCGCACCGACCCGTCGCTCGCGCCTGAAGGCTGCGACGCCTTCTACGTCCTCTCCCCGGTGCCGCATCTGGGCGCGGCCCAGATCGACTGGTCGGTGGAAGGGCCGCGGTATCGGGACCGCATCTTCGACTATCTTGAGGCCCGGTACCTGCCCGGCCTGCGGGAGGACCTCGTCACCTCCCGCATCTTCACGCCGGCCGACTTCGAAACCGAGCTGAACGCGCACCTGGGCTCGGCCTTCTCGCTGGAGCCCATTCTCACGCAGAGCGCGTTCTTTCGGACCCACAACCGCGATGACCGCATCCCGAACCTCTACTTCGTGGGCGCCGGCACCCATCCGGGGGCGGGAGTGCCGGGCGTGATCGGGTCCGCCAAGGCGACGGCCGGGCTCATGATCGAAGACGTGCGCCTGCGACTGGCCAGCTGATGCCCCCGTCGGCCGAGCCGGACGCGCTCGTCGCCTACAGCCGGGAGGTCATCCGCTCCGGATCGAAGAGCTTCGCCGCGGCGGCCACCCTGTTCGACCCTCGCACCCGCGCGAGCGCGTACCTGCTCTACGCGTGGTGCCGCCATTGCGACGACGAGGTGGATGGCCAGAGCCTTGGCCATGGCGCCGCAGCGCTGGACCCGGAGACACGCCGCGCGCGTGTCGAGACCCTGTTCGACCAGACCCGAGCCGCACTGCGAGGCGAGCCGGTCGAGCATCCCGTGTTCCAGGCCTTCCAGGCCGTCGCCCGGGCGCACGCCTTGCCGCCCGCGTTTGCTTACGACCATCTCGAAGGTTTCCGGCTGGACGCCGACGGCGTTCCCATCCGCACCGAAGCCGACCTGCTGCGGTACTGCTACCATGTGGCGGGCGTGGTCGGCCTGATGATGGCGTGGATCATGGGCGTGCGGAACGAGGCGACGCTGGACCGCGCCTGCGACCTCGGCATGGCGTTCCAGCTCACCAACATCGCCCGGGATGTGGTGGAGGACGCGCAGGTCGGCCGAGTCTATCTCCCTAAGGCTTGGCTGCGTGAGGGGGGTCTGGATGCGGAGGGCGTCGGCCGCCCGGAGAACCGGGACGCCGCCTTCGCCCTGGCTCAGCGTCTGGTGGCGCTGGCGGAGCCTTATTATGCGTCCGCACGATGGGGGATGGCGCGCCTGCCGTTCCGCTCGGCCTGGGCGGTCGGGGCTGCCCGGGGGGTCTATCGCCGGATCGGTCGGAAGCTGCTGAGACTGGGTCCCGTGGCTTGGGATGACCGTCTCTCGACGACCAAAGGCGAGAAGCTGCAGGAGCTGATCGCGGGCGGCGCCGCCGCGGCCCGGGCCGTCACGCTCGGCCGTCTGCGGCGGCCGCCGGCGCGGGGCGGCCTCTGGGCGCGCCCCGGGCGGAGGATTTCAGGCGACGGCCTGCTCACGGACCCCGCGGGCCTGCTCCAGCCAGTCGACGGCGAGCAGCCCATCTGAGAAGGCGCCCAGCGCGCCCGGGTCGCCGAGCTTCGCCAGCGCCGCGGCCGCGGCGGTCCTCTCCCGTTCCAGACGCCGGCGGGCGCCGTCTACGCCGAGGAGGGTGACGAACGTCGGCTTGCCGCGATCCTTGCCGGCGTCCTTGCCGGACAGGGCGCTCGACACGCCGTCGAGCAGATCGTCGCGAACCTGGAAGGCCGCGCCGACATGCTGCGCGAAAGTGCAGATCAGTTCGAGCTGGTCGCCGGACGCGCCCCCGATCAGCCCGCCGGTCTCCGCGGCGGCGCAGAACAGCACGCCGGTCTTCTCGTGGTTCAGCCGTGCAAGCGCGTCCGCGTCGGCGTCGTCGCGGTCCCGCAAATCCCGCAACTGCCCCGCGACCAGACCCGAAAGGCCGACCGCCTGCGACAGTCGGCCCGTGAGCCGCCGTGCGACCGCGTCCGAGAGTCCAGAATCGCGCGCGAGCACGCCGAAGGCTTCGTTGAGCAGGGCCACGCCGGCCAGCACCGCGGCGTCCTGGCCGAACCGGCGATGCACCGTCTCGCGCCCGCGCCTCAGCACGGCGTCGTCCATGCAAGGGAGGTCGTCGAAGACCAGCGAGGCGGCGTGCACCATCTCAAAGGCGCACGCCGCGTCGAGGGCGTCTCCATCAGCGCCGCCGAACCGCTCGCAGCAGAGCAAGGCGATCAAGGGGCGAGAGCGCTTGCCGGGGGACAGAAGAGCGTAGCGGACGGCTTCGGCGAGCAGAGGAGGGCCCGCTGTGGGAGCCAGCTCCTGCAATCGGCCATCCACACGCGAACGCAGAGCCTCGAGGCGGGTCGGCAGGTCGCCCGGCGCCGCGCCGCTCACGGCGCTTCGACCGCTACGGAGGCGAGCGCGTGGTCGAGCCGATCGAGCGTTCGCCCGTCAGGCCAAGTTCCGGCATCGAGCGCGTCCTCGACGGCCGCGGCTGCGGCGGTCAGTTCCGGATGCCCGAACGTCGCGGCTGCGCCGACCAGCTTATGAGCAAGGTGCTTCAAGGCGTCCCGGTCCTTCGCCTCGACAGCTAGCGCGAGTTCCGCTCGGTTGTCGCGACACCGTCCGGCGAAACGCTGGGCGAGCGCGTCCAGCGCCGCCTTCATGCCTCGACCAGCTCCCGGAGCTCGTCGGCCAGCTTCATCGGGTCGAACGGCTTGGTGATCACGCCGACGGCGCCCAGGCTTCGCAGCCGGTCCTGCTCGTGGCTCTGCGCCCGCGCGGTGATGAACACCACGGGCGTGCGGGCGAGTGCGGGGCGTTCGCGGATCAGGGTCAGGGTCGCGGGTCCGTCCATGCCTGGCATCATCACGTCGAGCAGGATGATGTCAGGAACTAGACCGGCGTCGAGCGCCGCCAAGGCCGCGGCCCCGCAGTCCACGGCCACCACCCTGAGTTCCGGGTCGAGCTCAAGGGCGAGGGTCACCACCTCGCGGATGTCCGGCTCGTCGTCGGCGTAGAGAATGGACAGGGTCACGCGGCGGTCTCGTGCACCCGGCGGCGCTCGGCGTTGCGCGCGCGAGTGAGCCGGCGCACCGTCCGCGCCAAGTTCACCAGCGAAATTCGAGACTTGGTGAGCACGCCGTCGACCTGCGCAGCCGCTTCCGGATCGATTTCCTGAGCCGTGAACACGACGACCGGCACGGGGCCGTCAGGCCGCGACTTCAGCTCCGGCAAGAGGTCGAGCCCTGGACCGTCCTCGAGCCCCAGGTCCAGGACGACCACGTCTGGGCGACGGGTGCGGAGCACCTCCCTGGCCGCAGCCAGCGTCTCGACGCTGACCACCTCGCCGCAACTGGCCAGCGCAGCGGCCGTGACCTGCAGCATGTCGCGGTCGTCATCGACGTGCAGAATCAGCGGTTTGCCGCCGTCAGCTTCCAGCGCGCTCAAGATGGCGTCCTTCAGGCGGACCGGGTCGACCGGCTTGCCCATCCAGGCGGCGACATCGAGCGCGAGGGATCGGGACTGCTCGCGCCGGCGGGCTGCGTCGCCTGACACCACGATCACCGGGACCCGCGGATTGTCGAGGCCGCCGCGCACGCGCCTGACGAAGGCCAGTCCGTCCCCGTCGGGCAGCTTTAGATCAGTGACCAGGCAGGCGTACTCGGTCCGACGGAGCGCCTGTTCGGCGTCGGCGAGCGTCTCGGTGATGTCGACGATGAAGCCTTCGTCTTCCAAGACCTCGCGCAAGGCCGCGGCGGTGACCACCTCGTCTTCGATCACCAGCAGACGCACTCCCGGCTCCAGGCCGACCGTGTGCTCGCCGACCTTGGGCAGGTCCATGTGGAAGATCGCGCCGCCCTCCGCGGGCGTGTCGAACCAGAGCCGGCCGCCATGCCGTTCCGCGATCTCGCGTGCGATCGCGAGCCCCAGGCCGGTTCCGCCCTTCTGCCGCGTGTCCGACCCGTCCGCCTGCGCGAACTTGCCGAAGATCCGGCCGCGGAAGGAGTCGGGAATGCCCGGCCCCTGGTCCCGGACGCTGAGCCGCGCGCTGCCGTCCGCGCTGCTGATCGTCACCGACACGGTCCCCTCCCGCGGGGTGAACTTGATGGCGTTGGACAGCAGGTTGGTGACCACCTGGACCAGCCGATCGCCGTCTCCCCGAACGACGGGCACGCTCCCGTCCGTGCGCAGGTCCACCCGGACCCCGTAGCCGTCGGCGAAGCCGCGGATCTCGTCCACCGAACGGGCAGCGATCTCGGTCAGGATCACGGGCTTCAGTTCGAAGCGAGTCTTGCCCGATTCCATCTTCTCGATGTCGAGGATGTCGTTGATCAGCCTGACCAAGCGCTGGGAGTTGTTCAGGGCGATGGTGACCAGGCGCTTGGCCTTTTCCGGCAGTTCGCCGGCCGCGCCGCCCGCCACCAGTCCCAGCGAGCCGGCGATCGACGTCAGGGGCGTGCGGAGCTCATGGCTGACCGTGGAGACGAACTCCTCCTTCAGCCGCGTGACTCGCTGGCGCTCAGTGACGTCGCGGATCATCGCAACGATCCGGCTGTCGCCGGGAAGTTTCATCTCGCTGAGCGATGCTTCGACAGGGAAGGTGGACCCGTCCCGTCGGCGACCCGTCAGCTCGCGGCTGCCGCCGACTTCGAGCCGGCCCTCGGGGCCGAGCAGGCGCTGAAGAAACGGCCCCTCGGTGCGCTCCTGGATGTCGAGCACGGTCGACAGATCGCGCCGGGAGAGATCGGCCACCGGCCATCCGAACATCCGCTGCCCGGCGAGGTTGATGGTCTCGATGCTCCCGCTGCGGTTCAGCGTGATGATCGCGTCGGTGGCGCTGTCGAGGACGGCCTGCTGCCGGGCCGCGACCTCCTCCAGGCGCGCCTGCATCGCGCGGCGCCCCCGCACATGGCGGATGAACAGCATGGCCGAACACAGGATGGCTGCGCCGAGCAAGGTGAACAGGGCCGCGATGGCCCGCCCCGCGCGGCCGCTCCGCTGCTTCTCCTCGGCCAGACGCTCGCGCAGCGCGCCCGCTTCGGCGCCGATCGCCTCGCTGACCGCGAGCCGCAGCTCATCCATCGCCGCCTTGCCTTCGCCCTCCGCGACGGCGGCTCTCGCTGCGGGAAAGCCGGTCCGGTCGCTGATCGCCAGCACGCGGGCCATTTCGGCCAGCTTGCGGTCGCTCTGGCGCTCCAGCCGATCCAGTCGAGCCAGCTGGTCAGGCCGGTCTCCCACCAACCCTCGGAGTTCCTCCAGCCGTTTGTCGATCCGGGGAACGGCTGCGTTGTAGGGCTGCAGGTAGTCGGGATCCTGGGTGATCAGGTAGCCGCGCTGTCCCGTCTCCGCGTCCTGCACCAGGGAGAAGACGCTCTGGATCGCCGATCGCGTCTCATAGGAGCGGTTCGCCGCCGCACGCAGTTCGCGGCTCCGATCGAACTCGCGGCCCAACTCCCATCCGGCCGCCAACATCAGCAGAGGGCATAGGACCAGGGCGAAAAAGGCGGCCACTCTGAAGGCGGGCTCGCCTCCGGCGACGCGGAATCGGGTACTCGGAACGTTCATCGAATGGGATCGGGCGATCGGGTCGGCTGCGCTTTCAATGTGCTCTGACTCGGCTATATCGTCGCACCGCGGGAGTTAGGCCGCGCGCGGGGCGAGATGTCCAAGAAAATCTGTCTGATCGAGGACGACGAGCTCGTGCGCGAGCGCTTGGCGATCCAGCTTAGCGAGCTCGGCTACGAGGTCCTGCAGGCGGACGACGGCGAACAGGGCCTCAAAGCGATCGAGACGGAACGGCCGGACGCGGCGGTCATCGACATCCTCATGCCCGGCAAGGACGGGCTGGAGACGATCACCGCGATCCGGCGGGCCCACCCCGAGATCCGCATCATAGCCGTCTCCGCCGGGGGCCGCGTAGGTCCCAGGATCTATCTCGATCTGGCCAAGCAGGTCGGCGCCGACATGACGCTGGTGAAGCCGATCCAGGTCGAAGAGCTGCAGAAGGCCATCGAAGGCCAGGCCTAGCCCGGCCTCACCGCCTCAAGATCGCCGACGAAGGCGTCGCGCCAAGCCGCGACGTCGTGCGTGGTGACGCCGTGCATCAGCGTCTCCCACCGGCGGATACGCTCTTCGCGCGACATGGTGAGCGCCTGGTGCAAGGCCTCGCCCATGTCCTCCACGCTGTAGGGGTTGACGACGATCGCGTCCCGCATCTGCACGGCCGAGCCGGCGAAACGCGACAGGACCAGCACCCCGGGGTCGTCCGCTCGCTGGGCGGCGACGTACTCCTTGGCGACCAGGTTCATGCCGTCGCGCAGCGGGGTCACCAGGCCGACCCGGGCCGCCCGGTAGACGCCGGCCAGCTCGTCCCGGCGATAGCCCTTGTTGACGTAGCGGATCGGAGCCCAGTCCACATCGGCGTAGGCGCCGTTGATGTGACCGGCCAGGGCGTCCAGCCGCCCGCGCATGTCCTGGTACTCCGCCACTTCCCCGCGTGAGGGCGGGGCGATCTGGAGCAGGAAGACGTTGCGGTGCCAGTCGGGGTGCCCGGCCAGGAACTGCTGGTAGCCGTTCAGCCGCTCCTCCAAGCCCTTGGTGTAATCGAGCCTGTCCACGCCCACCATGACGGCCCGGCCCGCCGCGCTGACGAACACGCGCTCGAAGTTGCGCCGGGCCGTGGCCGAGCGGCTCGCCTTGATGAACTCGGGCGCGTCGATCCCGATGGGATAGGCGGCCGCCCGCAAGGTCCGGCCGAAGGCGGTCAGCCGGTCGTCCGGCTCGCACCGCCCGTCCACTTCGTACTGCACATAGCCCTGGAACGCCTCCAGGTGCTCCTCCGTCTGGAAGCCGAGCAGGTCGTACTGGAACATGGCCTCCACCAGCCGCCGGTGGCGGGGGAGGGCGATGAACAGCTGCCGCGCGGGCCAGGGGATGTGCAGGAAGAAGCCGATGGGATTGGTGACGCCCAGCCGCCGCAGCTCCCGAGCCAGCGGGATCAGATGATAGTCGTGGACCCAGATCCGGTCGCCCGGCTCGATCAGCGGGCGCAGGGTCTCGGCGAACAGGCGGTTCACCCGCTCGTAGCCCGTCCCGAACGTCCGATCGAACGCCGCCAGGTCGATCCGATAGTGGAACAGCGGCCACAGCGTCCGGTTCGCGAACCCGTTGTAGTACTCCTGGTAGTCCGTCTCCTCGAGGTCGACCGTCGCCGTGCTGACGCCGCCGACCGTCTGGCGGTTCAGCTCGCCGGTGAACTCCGGGACCGTCTGGCCCGACCAGCCGAACCACAGGCCCTTGTACTGCCGCAGCGCCGCCGCCAGGGCCATGGCGAGCCCGCCTTCGCTGCCGGACGTCTTGCCGGACGGCGGGTTCACCCGGTTGGAGACGACGATCAGGCGGCTCAGCGCACGTCCCTCCACGGCCGGCTCAGCAGCACGGCGCAATTGATCAGTCCGACCAGCGAATAGGTCTGCGGATAGTTGCCCCAGAGCTCGCCGTTGGAGAAGGCGAAGTCCTCCGACAGCAACCCCGCGTGCGTGCGCCGGGACAGCATGGTCTCGAACAGCTGGCGCGCCTCGTCGCTGCGACCGACCAGGTGCAACGCCTCGATCAGCCAGAACGTGCAGAAGTTGAACGCAGTCTCCGGCTCGCCGAAGTCGTCGGAGGCGTAGCGCATCAGGTCGCTCCCGCGGCGCAGCCCCTGCTCGACGGCCGCCAGGGTGGCGCTGAACCGCGGGTCGTCGGGCTGCAGGAAACGCACCTCGACCAGCTGAAGCAGGGAGGCGTCGAGGTCGTCCTCGCCGAAGCTGGCGGCGTAGCGGCCCAGGTCCGGGCGCCAAGCTTCCTGCTCGACGCGTTCTCGGATCATGCGCGCGCGCAGCCGCCAATAGCCGGCCCGATCCTCGAGCCCGAGCTTGGCCGCAGCGTTGGCCAGCCGGTCGCAGGCGGCCCAGCACATGGCGGCGGAGTAGGTGTGCACGCGGGCGATCGTGCGGAACTCCCACAGGCCCGCGTCGGGGGTGTCGTGCACGGCGAAGGCCCGCTCTCCGACCGCTTCGAGATGCCGGAAATCCTGCACGTCGGCGGGGCGGAGCAGGCGCTCGTCAAAGAAGGCCTGCACGTTCGACAGGACGATCTGGCCGTAGACGTCGTGCTGCAGATGCTCGTGCGCCTGGTTGCCCACGCGCACTGGACCCATCCCGCGATAGCCGGGGAGAGCGGGGGCGATCCGCTCGGTCAGCGCCGCCTCGCCGCCGACGCCGTAGACGGGCTGCACATGCCCGCCGCGGGAGTCGTCAACGATGTTGCGCAGGTAGGTGAGGTAGCCCTCCAGGATGTCGACCGCGCCGAGCCGGTTCAGCGCCTGGACCACGTAGTAGGCGTCCCGGATCCAGCAGAACCGGTAGTCCCAATTGCGCCCGCTGTGGGCCGCCTCTGGAACGGACGTGGTCAGGGCGGCGACAATGGAGCCCGTCTCCTCGTGCACGCACAGCTTCAGCGAGATGGCGGCGCGGATCACGACCGACTGGTAGTCGAGCGGCACGGCGAGCGTGCGGACCCACTCGCGCCAGTCGCTGACCGTGTCGTCGAGCATGGCGCGGACCGCTTGCAGCACGTCGCCCGCGAACGGCTCGTCGGGACCCAGGAAGAACGCCAGGTCACGCTCCAGCCGGAAGGCGCGCTCCTGAAGGACGTGGCCCACCGGCGCGTTGGTGGTCAGCCTGAGCGCGACCTCGCCGCAGAGGTAGCGGACGTGGTTGGAGCCGCTTGTCCGCTCCGCGGGGCGCGCGCCGTAATCGGCCGTCGGGCGCAGGCGCATGCGGATGCGCGGCGCGCCCCGGAGCGGCCGGATCAGCCGCACGAAGGCCGTCGGCCGGTAGACCCGCCCCTGCCGCCGATGGCGTGGGCAGAAGTCCAGCACCTCCAGCTGGGCGCCGCTCGCGTCGGTGTAGCGGGTCGCCAGAACGGCCGTGTTGCGCAGGTAAGCCTGCTCGATTCTCGCGAGGTCCTCGACCTCGATGCTCCACAGTCCGTAGGCGTCGTCAGCCGCCGGATCACGGCCGGTCAGCAGGGCCGAAAACACCGGGTCGGAGTCCACGCGCGGCGCACAGGCCCAGAGAAAGCGCCCGGCCCGGTCCACCAGCGCGCTGACGGCGCAGTTCCCGATGGGCGCGAGATCGAGCGTGGCGTGGTTCATCGGGCGATGGCTTCGATCCACGCGCGCACCGCGGGCACGTCCTCAAGTCGTTCGCGGGCGGCGCTCTGGCGAGGAGGACCCACCAGCACGCCGCGACCGCCAAGCGCGACCGCCGCTTCGAACCCGTGCTCGTCAGTGAGGTCGTCGCCGACGAAGACCGGGACGGCCCCCGCGAAGGGCGGCTCGCTCATGAAGGCGCGAACCGCCGCGCCCTTGTCGGCGCCCGGCGCTCGAAGTTCGGCCACCATGTCGCCGGGTTGGAAAGCCAAGCCGTGCTCGTCCGCCAGACGAGCCGCCAGGCTCCGCGCCGCGCCGGCGCAGTCAGGCGCCTGACGGTAGTGGAGCGCGACGCCCAGGCCCTTGTCTTCGAGCAGCAATCCGGGTCGAGCCGAACAGAAAGCCGCTAGGGCCTCTCGCGCCGGCTCCAAGCCCGGCGGGGGGGCGGCGCGTGCAATCCGACCATCGACGCTGCGGCGCTCAAGCCCATGCACGCCCGCAACGGCGGGCGCCGCCCCGCCGAGCAGCCGGTCCACGTCGGTCACGGTCCGTCCGCTCACGACCGCCAGCCGGCCGTGCAGCTTGCCCGCCAGTCGCACCAGCAAGCGGTTCAGCTCGTCGTCCTTGCGTACATCCTCCGGCCGAGGGGCCAGCGGCGCGAGCGTGCCGTCGAAATCCAGGAACAAGGCCGCAGCAGCGGGATCGAGCGCCGGCCGCAAGGTCGCGTCCGCGGCTGCGGCGGTCAGAAGCGTCATCGTGCGGTCAACGTCCCAGGCTCGGGTTCGGTTCGCCCGACAGGCACGGGGCCGAGGCTCAGAGCCGTTCTAAGTCGTGCTTCAGCGCGTCGTTCAGCACCTTCAGGTCGAGGTCAAGCACCTGCATCTGCGGCTGCACGAGTTCGTCGTGGAAGCGGTCGAACGCCTCGGTCAGGGAGCGCATGGTGTCGCGAGTCTGGGCCATCCGCTCCGGCGAGGGCGTCCGGCGCGTCTCTAGGGCGCGCCAGCCTTCCGCCAGGCTGGCGGCGTTGGGCAGGTAGAAGCACAGCACCCGGCGCATGGGCATGGCGCGGGAGGGATCCTGCCGGATGTCCTCCAGAATACGCGTCGCGGTCGAGCAGAGCTTGCCGACGGCGGCTTGCATCTCGGGATCGGACACCTTGGCCCCCGCCTTGTGGAGGCGGTTCAGAGCAGCGGCGCCTTCGGTGATCAGGGCCTGGGCGGTGTCGTCCGCGGGCGGGGCCGCCACCACGGGCGTCTCGGTGGGCTGGGGCAGCGGCTTCGGCTGGGCGGTCGAAGGCGCCACGACCGTCGTCGCACGCGGCCGCACGAGCGAGTCCACAAGGTAGTAGGCGCCGATGCACGCCAGGATCGCGATCCAGAGCGGCCAGCGCAGCTCCTGATTCAGCACCATGAAGGTGACCGCCGCCGCGACCCACGCCCAGAACCCGGCGCGTCGGCGGGAGCGACGTTCCATCCGGCGCGCCGCCTTGAGCCGGAGCCGCTCCTCCTGAAGCCGAAGCTGCTCGCGGTACTGGGCCTGCTGCTCCTCCATCCGTTTACGCCGACGCGCCTCCGCTTCCGCGGTGTAGGCCTGCCACCGGGCTTCGTACTCGCCCGTGCGCAGCCGACCCTCCACCTCGTCGAACTTCTGACGCCACCGCCGCTCCGATCGCTGAAGCCAGATGCGCCAGCGCTTCTCCTCGCGCTCCAGGCGACGAAGCCATCGCTCCTCGTCCCAGGCCATCAGCTCGTCGCGAGTCCGTTTCACGGCGCCGCCGCATGGGTGAGGGCGCGACGCAGCTCAATCGTCTGCCGCTCCATCTCCTGCTCGACCTGCGCCCGCTTGCGACGACCCTCGGCCTGGGCGGCCAGCACGCCCGTGATCGTCTCGATCAGGTCCTGGTTGGTCTTCTGGAGCGTCTCGATGTCGACGATGCCCCGTTGGGACTGCTGCTCGATGGCCACCGCTTGGCCCTTCATCATGTCGGACGCGTCGCGGAGCATCTGATTGGTCGCGTCCGTCACCGCCTGCTGGAGCGCAAGCGCCTCGCGCTGGTGCGAAAGGCCCAGCAGCACGACCATCTTCTGCTTCCAGGCCGGGATCGTCAGGTTGGTGGAGGCCTGGAGGCTTTCGATCAGCGTCGCGTCGCTGTTCTGGACGATGCGGATCTGAGGTAGCTGCTGGATCGCGATCTGGCGCGCCTGCTGCAGGTAGAGCACCCGCTTCTCCAGCCGATCCAGGGCCTGCAGGGCGTCCTGGTAGGCCTGTGCGTCCATCAGCTCGTCGCCGCCGGGCTGCTGCGTCCGCGCATGCAGGTCGGCCAGCGTCGTGCGGCGGAACTCGTCGGCGTAGGCCTTTCCCGCCGCGATGTACGCGTCGAGCTCCCGGATCGAGTCCCGCGTCTGGTCATGCAGTCCATCGAGCATGGTCACGTCGCGGCGCAGCTTGTCCACGCGGCGCTCGAGCTCGACGGTGATCCGGTCGATCTGGGCCGCCACCGTCTCGAACTTGCCCCGGAACCGTTGGGCTCGCCGACGCATGCCGCCGAAGACGCGGGCGATTGGTCCCTTCTGCGCCAGGTCGGAGGTGTCCAGGCCCTTGGCCTTGGTGATGATGTCGGTGAGCAGGTCGCCGGTGTCGCCCAGCTCCCGGTTCTTGGTCTGATTCAGGATCTGGTCGGCGAAGCCGGCTACGTTCCGCTGGGCCCGCTCCCCGAAGCTGGTGATCTGGGCGGTGTCGCTAATGTCGATGGCCGTCTTGATGGCCGTGACCTTGGCCTGGTCCTGGGCTGGCGGCGGCTCCGTCTTCGCGAGGCTCAGCGGCGCGGCGGCGTCGATTTCGGTCAAGGCTTTATCGCTCCCTCGCCCATTACCTAGGAAGGGTCCCGCGGGGCCGCATCCCGGTCAAGCCGCGTCAGCGCGTGACATCGCCGTAACCTTGGCGGGACAAGCGTCAGGCCGCCGACGCTTCGATCGCCGAACTCAGCGCCTCCTCCAGCGTCTCGAGCCGATAAGGCTTGGCGAGCACCTCGAACCCTTCGTGCCGCGCGACCGCCGCGGCGGCCGAGAAGCCGGTCGCCAGCACGACGGGCAGGTCAGGCCGCAACGCGCGAATGTCTCGCGCCAGGTCCAATCCGCTGAGCCCGCCCGGCATCATCACGTCGCTCAGCACCGCCGCGAGACTCGGGTCGTTGCGCAGACGAGCCAGAGCGGCGGCCGCCCTGTCCACACGCGCACAGCTGAAACCGAGCTCGGCGAGCATCTCGCATGCGAGCTCCGCGACGGCGTCGTCGTCCTCGACCAGCAGGACGCGACAGCCCTCCCGCGCCGTGCGGGAGATCGGGCGCCTCTTCGGTCTGGCGGGCGCCTCCTGAGCCGCGGCCAGCGGCAAGTAGAGCGAGACAGTCGTGCCTAGGCCCGGCTCGGAATCCACCCGAACCCCGCCGCCGGACTGTTGGGCGAAGCCATACACCTGGCTCAGGCCCAATCCCGAACCCTTGCCGACCTCCTTCGTCGTGAAGAACGGTTCGAAGACGCGCGCCAGGGTCTCGGCGTTCATCCCCTGGCCGGTGTCGCTGAACTGGAGCCTGACGAAGCGGCCCGTCAGGTCGCCATCGTCCAGCCTCTCCACCTCTTCGCCCGTGATACTCAGGACGCCGCCGTCCGGCATCGCGTCGCGCGCGTTCACGGCGATGTTCAGAACCGCGAGCTCGAACTCGCCCGCGTCGACCTCGACGGGTGGCAGGTCCTCGGCCAATCGGGTCTCCACCGTGACGTCCCCCCGGAGCGAGCGGTCGAGCAGCTCGCTCATGGCCTCCAGACGAGCGGGGAGCCGGATCACCTCGGGCTTGAGGGCCGAGCGTCGGGAGAAGGCGAGCAGCTGGCGTGTCAAACCCTCGCCGCGACCGGCGGCCTGACGCATCGCCTCGAGCAGGCGAGCCCGCCGGGCGGGTTCGGACTGCTCCACCAGCGCCAACGCGCCGACGATCACCTGAAGCAGGTTGTTGAAGTCGTGAGCAACGCCTCCCGTGAGCTGTCCCAAGGCCTCCATCTTCTGCGCCTGCAGCAGTTGCTCCTGCACGCGCTCGCGCTCGAGGATCTCGGCTTCCAGACGGGCGTTGGCTTGCCGAAGCGCGTCCGAGGCTTCCCGTTCGGCGGTGATGTCCCGGCCTACCGAGTAGACGAGGTCGCCTTCCGGCACCGCGGTCCAGGATATCCACCGCCAGGAACCGTCCTTATGCCGCGCCCGCGCCTCGAAGCGCTCCAGCGAGTCTCCGCGGCCGAGCGCGCGGGCTGACGCGAGCGCCATCTTCATGTCTTCGGCATGAGCGAACTCGAGCACCGGCCGGCCCAGCAACTCGGCCTCCGTCCAGCCAAGCAGGCGGGACCAGGCCGGGTTCACCGCGCGAAGGTAGCGGTCGTGGCCGGTCACCGCGATCAGCTCGTGCGAGAGCTCGAACACCCGGTTGCGCTCGCGAGTCCGCTCGTCGGCCAGGGCGCGAAGCTCAGCTTCGCTCGCCTGGAGGGCCGCCAGCGACCGATCCCGTTCGGTGGCGAGCCGTCGGTTCTCCACCGCCAGCCAGGTCCGTTCGGCGACGACGCGGATCAGCTCGATCTCGTCCGCCGACCAGCGCCGCGGCTCCGCCGAGATCAGCGAGAAACAGGAGACCGTGCGTCCCTCGCGCCGCAAGGGCGCGGTCAGGAAGGCGCCGGTCCCCGTCGCGGCGAAAGCCTCGCGATAGCGTTCTTCAAGGCGAGGGTCGGCCTGGGCGTCCTCGACGAGGGCGATCCGCCCTTGATCAAGCTCGGCCGCGAGCGGATCGAATTGGTCAAGAGGCAGGGTGCTCGGCGGCGGCCGCCGCCCCGGCGCGACATAGGCGGGGTGGAAACGCATCTCGTTCGCCGCCGTGTCCATGTCGAAGAAGGCGCAGCCGGCTCCGCCGAGCCGTGAGCCGACGAGTTCGCATACGTTTCCGAACAGCTCAGCGTCGTCCGCTCCGTCCACCAGGATGCGGCTCAGGTCGATGAGGATGGAGCGGTGCAGGTCGGTGCGGCGCCGCTCGCTGACGTCCTCGACCGCCAGGATCAACACGCCGGGTTCATCGGGCGAGGGCGCGGCGGAGACCCGGACGGGCAGGCGGGAGCCGTCCCGGCGCAGGAGTTCGCCTTCGCGGACCTGCCGTCCGTCCAGGCGGGCGAGATCCTCGTCCGCAACCGTGCCCCAAGTCCACCGCCCCGCCGCCACGTCGGCCCGGTCATGGCCGGTCATCTGCAGGAGACGGTCATTGGCCGCCAGCGCGGCCCCATCCGCCACCCGGTGCAAAGCCATGCCCGCGATACCGGAGTCGAAGACGCCGCGGAACCGCGCCTCGCTCTCCTCGACCGCACGCTCCGCCTTCCGCCGCGACGTCACGTCGAGGTTCACGCCGACGACGCGGGTCGGCTTGCCGTCCTGATCTCGGACCACCTGGCCGCGCGCGATGAAGGTCCGCTCGACCGGCGAGCCGTCCAGGGCCGCCCCGCGGAACTCGACGTCGTAAGAACCTGTCTCGAAGGCCCGGGCGCTCGCCGCCTGCAGCTTCTCTCGATCGTCCGGGTGGACATAGCTCAGGAAGGTCGGGAAATCGGGGGGCGCCGCCTCGCCGTCCAGGCCGAAGAGCCGCTTCTGCTCGACGGTCCAGTGCAGGCGCCCGTCGGAGACGTCGTAGTCCCAGACGCCGACCCCGCCGGCCTCCTGAGCCAGGCGCAGGCGTTCCCGGGTCGTCCGCAGGGCGAACTCCACCGTCTTCCGCTCGGTGACGTCCGTGCAGGTTCCGATGAAGCCGGTGAACGCGCCGTCTGGACCGAACCGCGGGGCGCCGGCGTCTTCGAACCAGCGGTACTCGCCGTCGGCCCGCTTGAGCCGCAGCTCCATCTTGAACGGCCGCCGCGCCTCGAAGGCTTCGGCGCAGATTCGCGTGCTCCGGTCGACGTCGTCGGGATGGATGCGGGTCAGCCAGCCCTCGCCCTGTTCCTCCTCCAACGCCCGGCCCGCGTAGTCCAACCAGGCCTTGTTGAACCAGACCCCGGCCTTGCTGGAGTCCGAGACCCAGATCGGAGTCGGCGCTGCATCCAGCAGCGTGAGGCTGTCAGGGTCCGTGACGCCGGACGCTTCGACTTGCGACGGCCTTGGCCCGAACCCGTCCATCAGCCCCTGTCGGCGACGCCCTGCAATGTCGTACGTGGAGCTTATACGCTGGCGAGCTCACCCGCCAACAACGCGTCGCCTAGTGCGCCAGCTTGCGTTCCACGCCGTTGAAGGCCGGCTCTCCGGTCAGCCTGCCATAGAGCGAAGACAGGCCGCGGAAGGCGTTGTCCCAGCTGTGTCGTTCGACCGCCCGGGCGCGAGCCTTGCGCCCGAGCGCTTCGAGGTCGCGTTCGAACAGCGCCGCGATCGCTTCGGCGACGGCGCTTTCGCTGGGTTCGCGGGCGGGTTGGCCCACCTGCTCGTCCACGAGCTCGCCGGCGCCGCCGGAGGACATGCCCACCACCGGCAGGCCGCAAGCCATCGCCTCGATGATCACGAGACCGAACGGCTCCTGAGCGTTGGCGTGCACGAAGGCGTCGCAACTGGAGATGAGCCGGGTCAGCGCCTTGGGATCGGAGACGTAGTCCAGGAAGGTGGCGTTCTCCTGCGGCGGCTGATCCTTGCCGGCGCCGATCAGCAGCAGGTGGTAGGGCGACCCGAGCTTGGCCGCGGCGGCCAGCAGCACGTCGACGTTCTTCTCCTTGGCGGGACGACCGGCGAACACCAGAAGCCGCGTCTCATGGGAGAGGCCGAGCTCGCGACGGACCCCGTCGGGATCGCGGCCGCGGGGATGGAACATGTCCGTGTCCACCCCCAGTGGCTGCAGGGTCACGCGGGTGATCCCCGCGTCGGCCAAGCGTTCGGCGATGTGCCGGCTGGGCGCGACCACCTGATCGAACCGTTTGAAGAAGGTCGACCAAGCCTTGAACACCGGCTTCTCGGCCCAGTCGCCGAAATGCAGGGCGGCGAGCGCGGCCGGATCGCTGTGGCAGAACCCGACCACAGGAACGCCGAGCAGATCGCCCGCCTCGAGCGCCGCGCGTCCGGGGCTGTAGGGGTCGCCTGCTTCGATGATCGTCGGCGACAGGGAGACCAAGCGCTTGGTCCACTTCTTCACACTCGTCGGCCAGCGGTAGCCGTCGCCGAAGGGCAGGGGGGTCGAGGCGATGCGAAGCAGTCCGTCCCGCGACCAGCCTGTGTCCTTTCCAGGAATGACGAGGGTGTGGCGCAATTCCGGGCGGTTCGCCGCCATCCAGTTCCGCTTAGCGAGAAGGTAGCGCTTCACCCCGCCGCTGCGGGGCGCGAACAGCATGGTGGCGTCGACGAGATGAGGAAGGACCGGACGAGGCTCGAACCGGGCCGGGCGGGTCCAGAAGTCGAAAGCGTCGAAAGCCGCCTGCTGCTGCATCAAGGCTTTGCTCCGTACTGACGCCGGGACTCAGGCCTGACCGGCGGTCGTCATCGCCCGTCGTCTGGCCGTCGCATCGGCTGAATCCGGGGATGGTTGCCGACTGTTAAGCTCGTTGTCCAGCGACGGCTCGGTTTCGACGCGCGGGCGCTCGGGGGTGAACAGGCTCATCATGCCCTGAAGGGCGAGTTCTGCGGCCATCTGATGGAGGATCACAACGCTTGCTCAATTACGCTGCCGCCACTGTGCGACTGGTCCAGCAACGCGGCTGCGAGCAGGCCGGTTCACCATCAATGCCGAAGTCGTGAGCGGGGAGGTGGTGGACGCGGCAGGGATTGAACCTGCGACCCTTCGCGTGTGAAGCGAATGCTCTCCCGCTGAGCTACGCGTCCGAACCGGCGGAAGGCGGGCGCTATAGCGGAGGGCGCCTCACCCCGCAACCGCCAGCAGCCGCCGCACGGCCGTCGGCAGATCGGCGAAAGCGGAGATCACCAAGTCGCCGCCCAACTGCTCCGGCGGCGTCTCGGTATAGCCCCAGTCCACCACGACGCACGGCGCGCCCGCGTTGCGCGCGGCTCCGGTGTCGGTGGAGGCGTCCCCGACCATCACCGCGCGTTCCGAGCGGCCGCCGGCGCGTTGGACTGCCAGGTGCAGCAGGGCGGGATCGGGCTTTCCTACGGCCACCTGATCGGCGCCAACGACGGCGGCGAAGCGCGACGTGAGGTCGAGTGCGTCCAACAGGGCGAGCGACAGGTCCGTCCGCTTGTTCGTGCACACGGCCAGTCGGGCCCCGTCGGCGGCGAGCGCGTCGAGCGTGGCCTCGCAGCCTGGGAACGGGCGGCTCTGGTCGGCGATGCGGTCGAGGTAGTCGACGATGAACTGGTCGAAGAGCTCAGGCCCCCTCGAAGGATCGAGCGGCGCACCGGCCTCAGCGAACCCGTGCTCGATCAGGAACCGGGCTCCCCGGCCGACCAGATGGCGGGCGCTCGCGACCGGCAGGATCGGCAAACCCTCACGGGTAAGGCACTGGTTGAGGGCGCCGATGAGATCGGGCGCGGTGTCCACCAGGGTGCCGTCCAGGTCGAAGGCGATCACGGCACCCTCCAGAGGGCGGGTCGAGGGCATGCAGGCGGCTCCGGGCTGGCGGGCGCGGCGGTTTCGGCTAAAGCCGGAGCTGTCGCAACCCTGACGGAGTCGGTCATGACCGCCCGAGCCGCCGTGATCCTCGCCGCCGGCCAGGGCACGCGCATGCGCTCGCCGCGCCCCAAGGTGCTGCACCCGGTGGGCGGCCGCACCATGCTGGACCGAGCGATTGATGCAGCGCAGGCCGCCGGCTGCGAGAGGATCGTGGTTGTCTGCGGAACGCACTCGCCGGCGGTGGGCCGGGCGGTGGCCAAGCGGCTGGGCGCCGACGCGGTCGCCGTCCAGGATCCGCCGCTCGGGACCGGCCATGCCGTCCGCGCCGCCGAGGCCGCGCTGGCCGGCTTCGAGGGCGACGTGGTGGTCACTTATGCGGACACGCCGCTGCTGGACGCGCCCACGCTGGAGCCCCTGTTCCACCTGCGGTCCGGGGGCTCGGACGTGGCCGTCCTAGGCTTCGAGCCGGCCGACCCGGCCGCTTACGGCCGTCTGGTGCTGAGTGGGGCCGATACACTCGAGGCCATCGTCGAGTTCAAGGACGCCAGCAAGGAGCAGGTCCGCATCCGGGCCTGCAACTCCGGCGTGCTCGCGGGGCCGGCGCGGCTTCTGTTCGAGCTGTTGGCCGAAGTGCGCAACGACAACGCCAAGGGCGAGTACTACCTGACCGACGTGGTGAGCCTCGCCCGAGCGCGGCGCCTGCACGCTCGGGTCACCTTCGCGCCGGAAGCCGCGGTCATGGGCGTGAACAGCCAAGCCGAGCTCGCCGCCGCCGAAGCGGTGTTCCAGTCCAAAGCCCGGCTCGCCCTCCTGGACGCGGGCGTGCACATGCCGGCGCCTGACACGGTCCACCTCTGCTGGGACACGCAGGTCGAGGGCGGTGCGACCGTGGAGCCGTACGTCGTCTTCGGCCCGGGCGTGCGGGTCGCCTCCGGCGCGGTCATCCGCGCCTTCAGTCACTTGGAAGGCGCGATGGTGAGTCAGGGCGCGCTGATCGGCCCCTACGCTCGCCTGCGCCCCGGCGCCGAGATCGGCGCGGACGCCCACATCGGCAACTTCGTGGAGGTGAAGAAGGTCAAGGTGGGGGAGGGCGCCAAGGCCAACCACCTGGCGTACCTCGGCGACGGCTCCGTCGGCCCCAAGGCGAACATCGGCGCGGGCACGATCTTCTGCAACTACGACGGGTTCGACAAGAACGAGACCCACGTCGGGGCGGGCGCCTTCGTCGGCTCCGACACTGCGCTGGTGGCGCCGGTGCGCGTAGGCGACGGCGCCTACATCGGCTCGGGCTCGGTGATCACCCGCGACGTCGCGGCCGACGCCTTGGCTCTCGAGCGCAACCAGCAAGTGGAGAAACCCGGCTGGGCCGCGCGCTTCCGGGCGATGAAGCTCGAACGGCGGGGGAAGGCATGAGCGCCGACGCGCAGAAGCGGGCCGCGGGTGAAGCGGCGGCCGCGCTCGTCGAGCCCGGCATGAAGGTGGGGCTCGGCACCGGCTCCACGGCGGTCTGCTTCGTGCGGGCGCTGGCCGCGCGCAAGCTGGAGGGCCTGCGCTGCGTCCCGACCTCGGAGGCGACGGGCGCTTTGGCTCGCGAGCTCGGGCTTTCGTTGACCGAGCTGGACGCCGTGGGAACGCTCGACCTGACCGTCGACGGGGCCGACGAGATCGGGCCGGGCCTGTCGCTGATCAAGGGCGCCGGCGGGGCGTTGCTGCGGGAGAAGCTGGTGTGGGAGGCGTCCGCGCGCTGCGTCTGCATCGCCGACGCGGCCAAGCCGGTCGAGCATCTCGGCGCCTTCCCTCTGCCGATCGAGGTCGTCGCCTTCGGCGCGAAGTCGACGGTGAACCGCATCGCCGACGTGCTGAGCGAGTTGGAGATCGCCTCGATGCCCCGGCTGCGGAGCCGGGACGGGGCGCCTGTGCGCACCGACGGCGGCAACCTGATCTATGACATCACGTGCAAGCGGATCGACGATCCCGCCGCCCTCGGGGCCGCGCTCAAAAGCCTGACGGGGGTCGTGGAGCACGGGCTCTTCCTCGATCTCGCCGACGAGGCCCTGGTCGGGACCGACGGGGAGGTCATTCGGCTCACGCCTTGAATGATCTTCCGCTCGGCGGGCGGAAGCTTAAGTAGCCGGCCAGGAACACGAGGCGAGCGTAATGGCTGAGTACGACTACGACCTGTTCGTCATCGGCGCGGGTTCAGGCGGCGTGCGGGCGGCGAGGCTGGCGTCCATGGCTGGCGCGCGCGTCGCCGTGGCCGAGGAAAGCCGCGTCGGCGGCACCTGCGTCGTTCGCGGCTGCGTGCCCAAGAAGTTCATGGTCTACGCGAGCGAGTTCTCGCATGTGTTTGAAACGGCGAAGGGTTATGGCTGGAGTTTCGGCGAGGCGCCGACCCACGACTGGACGAAGTTCATCACCGCCAAGGACGTGGAGATCGCTCGCCTGTCGGGCGTCTACACGACCAACCTGCAGAAGGCGGGCGCCGAGCTGATCCACGACCGCGCCGTCCTGCTCGACGCCAATACTGTGGAGCTGCAGAAGGACGGCCGGCGGGTCACGGCGGACAAGATCCTGATCGCGGTGGGGGGGCGGCCCTGGCTGCCCTCGCCCGCCGACATCCCGGGCGTCGAGCACGCCATCACCTCCGATGAGGCCTTCCACCTGCCTGAGCTGCCCAAGCGCGTGCTGATCGCCGGCGGCGGATACATCGCGGTGGAGTTCGCGGGCATCTTCGCCGGCCTGGGGTCGGAGGTGACCATCGTTTACCGGGGGCCCAACATCCTGCGCGGCTTCGACGAGGACGTCCGCACCCACGTCGCCGACGAGCTGGAGCGGCGCGGCATCCGCGTGATCCTGGGCGCCCAGCACGAGCGGCTGGAGAAGACCGACACCGGCGTCGTCCACCACCTCACCAACGGAATCCATTGCGAGACCGACGTGGCGATGTTCGCGGTCGGCCGCCGGCCCCACGTCCAGGGGCTCGGGCTGGAGCGGGCGGGCGTGAAGCTGAACGACGCCGGCGCCATCGCCGTGGACGAGTACTCGCGCACAAGCCAGCCCAACATCTGGGCCGTCGGCGACGTGACCGAACGAATCAACCTGACGCCGGTCGCCATCCGCGAGGGTCAGGCCTTCGCCCAGACCGTCTTCTACGACCACCCCACCACGTTCGACCACGAGCTGATCCCCACGGCGGTGTTCAGCCAGCCGCCGGTAGGTTCGGTCGGCTTCACCGAAGCCGAAGCGCGGCGCAAGTACGGCCGGCACGTCGACATCTACCTGGCCCGCTTCCGGCCGATGAAGACCATCTTCGTGGGGTCCGACGAGCGGGTCCTGATGAAGGTGATCGTCGACGGCTCCACCGACCGGGTGGTGGGGGTGCATATCGTCGGTCCGGACGCTCCCGAGATGATCCAGATGGCGGCGATCGCCGTGAAGATGGGCGTGACCAAGGCTCAATGGGATTCGACCTGCGCGCTCCACCCCACCGTAGCGGAAGAGATCGTCACCATGCGCGAGAAGTACCGTCCGCCCGAGCTGGCCGCCGCGGAATGACGGCGGAGGGGGGCAGGGGGACCGCCTGGGCCGGAGGCGTAGTGGCCGTCCTGCTCGCGGCGGCCGTGTTCGTCGGCTACTTCGGCCCGCTCGGGTACGCAGCCCTCGCCGCTCTCGGAGGGCTGCTGCTGGCTCCCGTGGCGCTGCGGCCGGGGCGGCCGGGCGCGGAGCAGCTCGCCCTTTTGGCGCTCGCCGTTCTCGGAGCCGTGAGCCTCGCCTGGAGCCCGGCCGCCGCCGAACTCGGCTACGGCGGCTACGACCAGCTGGAGCAGAACACAGCGGCGAAGCTGTTCCTGCAGCTCGCCATGTATGGGCTCTTCGTCGCCGGCGCGGCGCGGCTGTCCGAGTCGCACGCCCGCCGAGGGCTGTTGGTCTTCAGCTTCGGGGCAGCCATTTGGGCGGGGGCCTTGCTGATGGACGGCGTCGGCGGCGGCCGGGTCTGGGCGGCGCTGGCGGGCGTGGTGGGCCAGGCGCCGACCCTGCAGTTCCAGGAGAAGAAGGCGGCGCAGGGGGCCTACGTGCTGGCCGTGCTCGCTTGGCCTGCGATCGGCTTCGTCCGGCTCCGCGGCTGGGGCGCGCTGGCGGTAGTCCTGGTGGTCGGGGTGCTCGTCGGGTCGGCCGGGCTGAGCGCTTACTCGGCGGTGCTGGCCCTGTTCGCGGGCGGGGCCGCCTACGGACTGGTGAGGACGCTCGGCCGCAACGGCGCACGGCTGATCGGAGCCCTGCTGGCCGGGTCGGTGCTCCTCATTCCCCTCGTCGTCGTCGCGGCCGATCGCGCCGGTCTGTTCGGCTTCATCCAGGAGAAGCTGACCGCCTCCTGGGGCGCCCGGACCCAGATCTGGAGCTATGCGGCCGACCGCATCGCCGAGCGCCCCTTTCTCGGCTGGGGGCTGGACGCGAGCCGCTTGTTCGGCGAGCGCATCCCCCTTCACCCGCACGACGGCCCGCTGCAGCTCTGGCTGGAGTTGGGCGTCATCGGCGCGCTGGTCGGCGCGGTGTTCTGGCTCCTGTTGCTGCGCAGGATCGGCGGTCTGTCGGAGCGCAGCCTTGAGGCCGCGGCGGTCGGGGCCGCGACGGCGACGGCCTACTTCGTCGTGGGCGCGCTGAGCTTCGGCGTCTGGCAGGAATGGTGGCTCGCGACGGGCGCCCTCGCGGCCGTGCTCTGCACCCTCTACGCAACGGTGCAGCGCTCCGAAGAGGCTCGCATGGAAGAGGGTGGCCTGGAGCGGCTCTGAAACGTGCGGCGAAGGGCAGGTTTTGCCCCGACGCCGCTTCCTATATGAACCTGCGCCCGCCGTTCGTCGCGGGCCCGTGAGCGAATCGATGACTGAGCGTTGGACCCCCTCGACCTGGAGAAGCCGGCCGGCCAAGCACCTGCCCGCCGACTATCCCGATCCCGCGCACCTGGCGCGCGTGGAGGAGACGCTTCGGTCGCTGCCGCCCCTGGTGTTCGCCGGCGAGGCCCGGCGGCTGACCAGCTTGCTCGGCAAGGTGGCCAACGGCGACGCCTTCCTGCTGCAGGGCGGCGACTGCGCCGAGAGCTTCAAGGAGTTCCACGCCGACAATATCCGCGACACCTTCCGGCTGCTGCTGCAGATGGCGGTGGTGCTGACGTTCGCCGGCGGCAAGCCGGTGGTGAAGGTGGGCCGCATCGCCGGCCAGTTCGCCAAGCCCCGCTCCGAGCCGATCGAGACGCAGGACGGCGTGACCCTGCCGTCCTACCGGGGCGACAACATCAACGGCATGGCCTTCGAGCCCGGCGAGCGCACGCCGGACCCCGAGCGGCTGATCAAGGCCTACGGCCAGTCGGCGGCGACGCTGAACCTGATCCGCGCCTTCGCCCAGGGCGGCTATGCGGACCTGTACAACCTGCACAAGTGGACGCTCGGCTTCGTCGCCGACAGCCCGCAGGGCGCGCGCTACCGCGAGTTGTCGGAGAAGATCAGCGAAGCCTTGAGCTTCATGGCCGCCATCGGCCTCACCCCCGATAAGCAGGCCGAACTGCACCAGGTCGAGGTCTTCACCAGCCACGAGGCCCTGCTGCTGGGCTTCGAGGAGGCCATGACGCGTGTCGATAGCACCAGCGGCGACTGGTACGACACCTCCGCCCACCTGGTCTGGATCGGCGAGCGCACCCGGCAGCTCGACGGCGCGCACGTGGAGTTCGCACGAGGGATCAAGAACCCGCTCGGCATGAAGGTCGGCGCCACGCTGGAGCCCGACGAACTGATCCGTCTCATCGACGCGCTCAATCCTCAGAACACGCCGGGGCGGCTGACGCTGTACGGCCGGTTCGGGTCCGACAAGATCGCGGCGACCCTGCCCAGGCTCATGGCGGCTACCCGGCGGGAGGGCCGCTCGGTGGTCTGGGCGATCGACCCGATGCACGGGAACACGCTGAAGGCCGCCAACGGCTACAAGACCCGGCCCTTCGACCGCATCCTCTCGGAGGTGAAGAGCTTCATCCAGATCGCGCGGGCCGAAGGCGTCCACCCCGGCGGCGTGCACCTGGAGATGACCGGCCAGAACGTCACCGAGTGCTTAGGGGGCGCCCGCGCGCTCAGCGAGGGCGAGTTGGCCGATCGCTACCATACCCACTGCGACCCTCGCCTGAACGGCGAACAGGCGCTGGAGCTGGCGTTCCTGGTGGCCGAGAAGCTCCGCGAAGCCCGCGACGCCGACCGGCTGGCGGCGAGCGCGTGAGAGCGGCGGCGCTCGCCTTAGCCGCGGTCTTCGCGGCGGCCCCGCTGGCGGGGGCCGCGCAGAGTCCGACAGCTTCAACCGTCGCGCCGACGGCCGATCCCAAGGACGTCGCCTCCGTCGACGCCATCACCGCGGCGCTGTACGCCGTGATCTCCGGGCCGGCGGGCGCCAAGCGTGACTGGAACCGGCTGCGGTCCCTCTTTCGTCCAGAAGGCCGCATGGTCCCGGTGGTCCCGCGCAAGGAGGGCGGCTACGCGACAGTGGTCCTCACGGTCGAGGACTACATCGCCCGTTCCGGCCCCCGCATCGAAGTTGAGGGGTTCTTCGAGCGGGAGACGTTCAAGCGTGTCGAGCGCTATCAGAACATCGCCCACGTCTTCTCCGGCTATGACGGTCGCGTGACCGCCGACGGCCCCGTGATCATGAAGGGCGTCAACTCGTTCCAGCTCATGTTCGACGGTCAGCGCTGGTGGATCGCCAACCTGATCTGGGACGGCACCACGCCGCCCGGCGCCCCGCGCTGAAGCGGCTGGCGCGCCGCCTGGCTTGACCGCATCATCGCCCCTGCTTTGCGGGGAGGTCGACATGCAACGCTTCATGGCGACGGTAGCGGCCGCGCTCTCCTTAGCCGGCGCGCCGGTGCTCGCCCAAACGTCCCATCCGTCTCTGGCCGACACGCAGGACGTGGCCTGGGCCGATCGCGGCTTCGTCGCCACCCGGGCCGATCCGCTCATCAAGGGCGCGGGCGGCCGGACGGTTTGGGACCTCGCCGCCTACGACTTCCTGAAGGGGCCCGCGCCGGCCACGGCCAACCCGCTGACCTGGCGACAGGGCCAGCTGCTCGCGCGCCACGGCGTCTTCAAGGTCTCGGACCGCATCTGGCAGGTGCGCGGCTTCGACCTGGCGAACGCCACCTTCATCCGCGGGCGGACGGGGTGGGTGGTGATCGACCCGCTCACGACAACCGAAACGGCCGCCGCCGCCCTGGCGCTCGTCCGCGAGAAGGTCGCCGACGCGCCGGTCGTCGCGCTGATCTACACCCATAGCCACGTGGACCACTTCGGCGGCGCTCGCGGCATGGTCCAGCAGGCCGATGTCGAGGCTCGCCGTGTCCAGGTGATCGCCCCGGAAGGCTTCCTGGAGCATGCCGTTTCCGAGAACGTCCTGGCCGGCGTCGCGATGGGGCGGCGAGCGCTCTACCAGTTCGGAACCCCGTTGCCCCGCGGACCCGAGGGCCAGATCGGCGCCGGCATCGGTCAGGCCGTCGCGGCTGGAACGCAGAGCCTGATCCCGCCGACGCGGACGGTCAGCCGCACGGGTGAGGAGATCACGGTCGACGGCGTTCGGATGGTCTTCCAAATGACCCCGGGCACCGAGGCGCCGGCCGAGTTCAACATCTTCTTCCCCGACGACGCGGCCCTCAGCCTCGCTGAGAACGCCAACGCCACCCTGCACAACATCCTGACCCCCCGAGGCGCGCTCGTACGGGACGCGAAGCTCTGGGCGGACGGCCTGGCCGAATCCGAGCGGTTGTTCGGCGGGGAGGCGGACGTGGTTTTCACCAGCCATGCCTGGCCGCGTTGGGGCCGGGCGGAGATCGCCGACTACCTGCGCAAGCACGGCGACGCCTACCGCTACATCCACGACCAGAGCGTCCGGCTGATGAACCAGGGCTACACGGGCGCGGAGATCGCCGAGCGCCTTCGCCTGCCCGACGTGCTGGCGCGCGAGTGGTACAACCGCGGGGCCGCGCGGGTGCTGGCGCTCGGGCGGACGGCGGCGGCGAGCGGCGAGGTGCGCTGGGCCACCGAACTGCTGAACCGCCTGGTCCAGGCCGATCCGAACCACACCGAAGCACGCGCCGCGCTCGCGGCCATGTTCCAGCGTCAAGGCTTCGCCGCCGAGAGCACGCTATGGCGCAACATGTACCTGACCGGAGCCCAGGAGTTGCGGGGCGGTGTGGCCGCGGGAGGCGGTCAGGCCGGGGCGCTCGACCTCATCCGCAACACGCCGACCCCCATGCTGCTGGACCTGATGGCCGTGCGCCTGGACGGGCCCCGGGCCGCGGCGGTCAAGCCCTTCTCGCTCGACCTGACCTTCCCCGAGCGGAACGAACGGCGGCGTGTGGAGGTGCGAAACGGCGTGCTCGCGCACCAGCCGTCCACAGGCGCCCCGGCGGACGCCGCGCTCGTGCTTCCGCGCCCGGCGTTCCTGGCCTTGATGACGCGCCAGGCGACCCCGGCGGCGCTGGCGGGTCAGATGAAGACGACCGGCGACGTGAAGGCGCTCGAGCGCCTGATTGGCCTGTTGGAGGCGCCCAGGGGCGACTTCCCGATCGTCACGCCGCGGCCTTAGCCCTGGCGTAGGCCTGGGTGCCGCGGGTGTAGACGCGATCGGTGGGCAGGACCGTCTCGATGGGCAGGTCCGCCGCTTCGGCCAGCCGCGCGTAGAGCGGGGCGAAGTCGGTGTTCACCGTCACGTCCAGCAGGTGCTGCAGCGAGGGCACGACGAAGTAGACCTGCTGAAAGTCGTCGATGCGGTAGAGAGTCCGCATCACCCGCTCCAGGTCGAAGCCGAGGCGGTTCGGCGAGGAGTCGTCCAGCGCGAACACGCTTTCGGCCCCCGACGACACGATTCCCGCGCCGTAGATGCGCAGGCCGGCCGGGGTGTCGAGCAGGCCAAACTCCACCGTGTACCAGTACAGGCGGGCGAGGTTCTGCAGCCGGCCGAGCTGCATGGCCCTTTGGCCGCCGCGCCCGTAGGCCTGGATGTAGTCGGCGAAGACCGGATCGGCGAGCATCGGGACGTGGCCGAACACGTCGTGGAAGATGTCTGGCTCCTGCAGATAGTCGAGCTGGTCCGGGCGGCGGATGAACTGGCCCGCGGGGAATCGGCGATTGGCCAGGTGGTCGAAGAAGACCTCGTCGGGCACCAGACCCGGCACTGCGACCACGGTCCAGCCGGTGAGGCGGTTCAGGTCCTCGTTCAAACGACGCAAGTCGGGGATGCCGCCGCGGTGCAGGTCGAGAGCCTCGAGCCCGCGCAGGTAGGGATCGCAGGCGCGGTCCGGCAGGAGCCGCATCTGCCGCTCATAGAGGGTCACCCACGTCCGGTGCTCCTCGGCGGTGTAGGCCTCGAAAGCCTGATCGATGGTCCAGTCCGGGGCCGCGCCGGGCGGCGGTCCGGAGGCGAAGCCCTCGTCGCTCATGAGGCGATAATGCGCCGGACCGCTTGCAAGTTCTTGACGATCTTGCCCCCAAGGCCTTCGCCCCAGGGTGGAACATGCCCCGATTCGTCGCCTCAGTGCGTGACGCGAGGCTTCAGCTTGTACGCCTCGCCGTCGAAGTCCTCGAACAGCACCGGCGCCTGCGGGTGGCCGACAGGCTCGCCGGTCTCGTCAGGCAAAAGGTTCTGTTCGGAGACGTAGGCCACGTAGTGGCTCTCAGCGTTTTCGGCGAGCAGGTGATAGAACGGCTGGTCCTTGCGCGGCCGGATCTCTTCGGGGATCGAACGCCACCACTCCTCTGTGTTCGCGAACACCGGATCCACGTCGAAGATCACGCCCCGGAACGGGAAAACCCGGTGCTTGACGACCTGGCCGATGCGAAATTTGGCGAGGCGGGCGGACATGGCGGACAGGCTACGACTCCACACGTGACGGACCGGTGAACGTAGGGCGACGCCGACGTGTCGCAAGTCGTGTTTACCGACGCGCCGGAGGCGGGCTACAGTCGCTTCGAGAACAGGCGCCGGGCGCTTCGGACGCGGCGCGGGGCACGGGCCTCGCCGCCCGCCGGGCCGGTCGCCTGCGAGGACGGTAGCTATGCCGGATGCGGACGACTCCGCGACCGGCCCGACGCCCGCCGCGGGAGAGCGCCCACGCGCGCCTGCGAACGGCCGCGGCTGGGATGGGGCGCGGAACGCCGCGCCGCTGTATGCGGCGCTGGACCTGGGCACGAACAACTGCCGCCTGCTGATCGCCTCGCCCACCCACCACGGGTTCCGCGTGGTGGAGGCGTACTCCCGGATCGTGCGGCTCGGCGAGGGGCTCTCTCAGACGGGCCGCCTCAGCGAGGCGGCCATGGACCGCGCCGTCGCCGCCCTGAAGGTGTGCGGCGACCGCCTTCGGCGCCGTCCGCTCGCCCGCGTGCAAGCGGTTGCAACGCAGGCGTGCCGCATCGCCGAAAACGGCCCCGCCTTCGTCAAGCGCGTGGAGCAGGAGACCGGCGTCAAGCTCCGGGTGATCGCCGCGCGCGAGGAGGCGCAGCTATCGGTGGCCGGTTGCCTGAACCTGCTGGACCGCACAGCCGACGCCGCCCTCGTGGTCGACGTGGGCGGCGGCTCGACGGAGCTCAGCTGGGTCGACCTGCGAGGCGGGCACCTGAACGGCGCGGCCCATGTGCCGCTCGAGCGCTTGCCGATCCGCGCTTGGACCTCGATCCCGATCGGCGTCGTCACCCTGGCGGAGCAGTTCCCCGAACCGGCGGAAGGTGAGGAAGCCTGGTTCCGCGCCATGGTGGACGCGGTGAAGGCCAGGGTCGAAGCCTACACCCTCGCCGAGCCCTTCCGGCGCATCTTCGACAGCGGCCGGGGCCATCTGATCGGCACGTCGGGCGCCATCACCAGCCTGGCTGGCATGCACCTGAATCTCGCCCGATACGAGCGGACGCGGGTGGACGGGCTTTGGCTGACCCGCGACGAGTGCAGCGCCGCGGCTCGCCGCCTGATGGCGCTTCCGCCCGAGGCGCGGGCCGCGCAGCCGTGCATCGGGCCGGACCGGGCCGATCTCGTGCTGGCGGGGGCTGCGATCCTGGAGGCTGTGCAGGAGCTCTGGCCCTGCGAGCGCGTGCGGGTGGCCGACCGCGGACTGCGCGAGGGCCTGCTGCTGTCGGCCATGGCCGAGGCGAAGCGCGGATCCCGCCGCGGCCGGGACGGCGACAGGCTTCGGGCTGCATCATGACCGAGGAGCGCCGGCGCATGGTCAAGCCGCCCACCGGCGGCGACCCGGCCGGTCGCAAGGGCGACGTGCGGCTGAAGACGGCCAAGGAGCGCACGCCCTCGTCCCAGGCCTGGCTCGAACGGCAGCTCAACGACCCTTACGTGGCCCGCGCCAAGGCGGAGGGCTGGCGTTCCCGCGCCGCCTTCAAGCTGCTGGAGATCGACGACCGTTTCCGCTTGATCCGGCGCGGTAGCCGGGTGGTCGACCTGGGCTGCGCGCCGGGCGGGTGGGTGCAGGTCGCGCAGAAGCGGGGCGCCGGCGGGGTCGTCGGCGTGGACCTGCTCCCGGTCGATCCCCTGCCGCCGGCCGTCATGATCGAGGGCGACTTCACCGACCCGGACATGGGGCGGCGGCTGCTCGACGCGCTCGGCGGGCCGCCCGACCTCGTGCTCTCGGACATGGCGCCCAACACCGTGGGCCACCCTCAGACCGACCACCTGCGGATCGTCGGCCTGATGGAGCTGGCGGCCGAGTTCGCCGCGAGCACGCTGAAGCCGGGCGGCGCCTTCGTCACCAAGGCCTTCCAGGGTGGCGCAACCGGCGAGGTGCTGACCCCCCTCAAGGCCGTCTTCACCGACGTGAAGCATGTCAAGCCCAAGGCGAGCCGCCAGGATTCCAGCGAGGTGTACCTAGTCGCCACCGGCTTGAAGGAGCGGAGCGCCCGGTAGCGGCGGGGCGCGTTGCGAAGCGGAGCCTGGGCCGCTACCTCCACCGTCCTCATGGCATCGACAGACCTTGCGGCGGAGGCGGCGCGGCGGCGCACCTTCGCCATCATCTCGCATCCGGACGCCGGCAAGACGACGCTGACGGAGAACCTGCTGCTGGCGGGCGGAGCCATCCGCGCAGCCGGGCAGGTGCGCGCGCGCGGCGAAAACCGGCGCACGCGCTCCGACTGGATGAAGATCGAGCGGGAGCGCGGGATCAGCGTCTCCGCCTCGGTGATGACGTTCGAGGCGGCGGGCGTGCTCTACAACCTGCTGGACACGCCGGGGCACGAGGACTTCTCGGAGGACACCTACCGGACGCTGACGGCGGCGGACGCGGCGGTGATGGTGCTGGACGCCGCCAAGGGCATCGAGCCCCAAACGCTGAAGCTGTTCGAGGTGTGCCGCCTGCGGGACATCCCGATCGTCACCTTCATCAACAAGATGGACCGGGAAGCGCAGGACCCCTTCGCCCTGCTCGACGAGATCAACGACAAGCTGCAGCTTGAGCCCGCGCCGCTGTTCTGGCCGGCGGGATCGGGGAACCGGTTTCGCGGCATGGCGGACCTGAGAGATGGCCGCTTCCTCCCCTACGCCCGGCAGACCGCCGACGGGGAGGGGCATCCCGACGCCGTGCGGCTGCAGGGCAATGCGGTCGTCCAGTACCTCGAGGCCGAGGAGCAGGCTCAGCTCGACGAGGAGGTCGAACTCGTCACTGGCGCCGGGAAGCCGTTCGAGCTGGAGGCCTTCCGGGAAGGGCACATGACGCCGGTGTTCTTCGGCTCGGCGCTCCGCAAGTTCGGCGTGCATGAGCTGCTGATGGGACTGGGCGAGTACGCCCCTCCGCCCGAGGCCACCGAGGCCCTGCGCGGAGAAGCGGAGGTCGAGGTGGAGCCGGGCGCGCCCGAGGTGACGGGCTTCGTGTTCAAGGTGCAGGCGAATATGGACCCCAACCACCGGGACCGGATCGCCTTCCTGCGGCTCTGCTCGGGCCGGTTCAGCCGCGGCATGAAGCTCAAGGTGCAGAACACCGGGCGGCAGCTGAGCGTTCACAACCCCATGCTGTTCTTCGCCAGCGACCGCGAGCTGGCCGAGGAGGCCTATGCGGGCGACGTGATCGGCATTCCAAACCACGGCGTGCTGCGGGTCGGCGACAGCCTGTCGGAGACCGGGCAGGTGCGTTTCGCGGGCCTGCCGAACTTCGCCCCGGAAATTCTGCGGCGGGTGCGGGTGAAGGATCCGCTGAAGGCCAAGCACCTGCGGCGGGCGCTGGAGGGCCTGGCGGAGGAGGGGGTCACTCAGCTGTTCCGCCCGACGGTCGGCTCGGCGGACTTCATCGTCGGCGCGGTCGGCCCGCTGCAGTTCGAGGTCATGGCCGACCGGCTCAAGGAGGAGTTCCAGCTGGAGGTGATCTTCGAGGCGGCTCCGTACGCCGAGGCGCGCTGGCTGGCCGGCCCGAGAGGCGAGGTCGACGACTTCGCCGACAAGCACCGCAGCGCCATGGCCGAGGATATCGATGGCCAGCCTGTGTTCCTCGCCAAGAGCGCCTGGGAGACGGGCTATGTGGCCGAGCGCTATCCGAAGGTGACCTTCCAAAAGACCAAGGAGCGCGGCTGAGGCCGCCGGGCTCAGGCCCGGTTCAGGAACGCCCCCGCAAGCTTGCCCGTTGGGACGGCGACTCTTCTGGAGGCTAGACCATGCGTGGACTGATCACGGCCGGGGCCGGCGCCCTGGCGCTCTTCGCCCTGAGCGGGTGCGCGACCAGCCGTTACGACGAGCTGGCGAACCGCTGCGAAGCGGAGCGGCGCGAGAACATCGCCCTGGCCACGGCGGCCGGCACTGCGGTCGGCGCGGCCGCAGGCGCGGCGGTGGATCGAAACGACACGAGAGGTGCGGTCGCTGGCGGCGCCATCGGCGCGCTAGTAGGGTCGCAGCTCGGCCGCAACATGAGCGAGGATTGCCTGCGGTACTTCGACCGCTACCCGGATCGTCGCGACGGCTACCGGTACTAGGCGGGCCTAGTCCGTCTCCGCCCCCAGCAGACGGTCGCGGGGCGCGTCACCGCCGTTGAGGCGGGCGGAGCGGGCGGCCTGCTCCTCCTTGCGGTTGCGGTAACGGGGCTCGGGCGCGGGCGGCTCCGCCGGATCGTCCGCGATCGGCTCCATGAAGAAGGTGTCGGGCAGGGGTTCGGGCGCCGGATCGGGCGCAAGGCCGAACTCGCGATGGACCGAATACATGCGGGCTGCGGACTGCCCGGGAGCGGCCCGGCCGGGGGCGGTCGCCGGCGCGCGTGGCGCGCCAGCCGCAGCAACTGCGACCGGCGCCCGCTGAGGCTGGCCGTTGTCGGTGGGCACGACCCGGCCGGCATGCGGATCCCAGATTGGGCGGCGGGCGGGCATGTCCGGATCGAGCGCCGGCGTCGCGGTGGCGAGCGGCCGAGGCTGCATCGCGGGCGGAGGCGGCGGGGGGGCATCGTGGATCGTGCGCGGGGAAACGCCGACAGGCGCCGGGGCCGCGTGGGCCATCGGCGTCGGACCGACGTGAGCCGGCGGGAGCGGCGCTCCGGGCGAGGGCGCCATGGCGTGCCGGTGCATCTCGGGCGGCGGCGTAGGGAAAGGCGCGCTCACCGGGCCGGCGTAGGCCTGCGGCGGCGGGGCGGCGAAGGGCTGCGGTCCGGGGCCCACCGGCGGCATAGCGTAGGCCTGGGGCGCGGGCGTCGGCAGCGGCGCGGTGAACGGCTGAGGACCGGGCAGGGGCAGGGGCGTTGAGGACACCGGCACGGCGCCGGGGGGCAGGAGCCCTCCGACCTTGCCCGGCCAGATCAGCACCTTGCGCGGATACTCGGCGATTTGGGCGGACGCCAGCGATGGGGCGGCGGCGAGAACGGCGGCGCTGGCGAGCAGCAGGGGGAAACGCATCAGTCGGGCTCCGGCGGAGACGGCTCCGAGCCGGTCTGCAATAAGGGCGCCGCCTTAAAGCCGCGCTAAGGACGGCCCCTCCAGCGAGCGACCAGACGTCGTTCGGCGGCGGTCAGGGCGGCGTACAAGGCCGCCCCGAGAACCGCGAGCACGATCAGAGCGGCGAACATCTCGGCCGTGCGCAGGCGGTTGCCGGCCTCCAGGATGCGCCAGGCGAGCCCCTGGGCGCCGCCGGATCCGGCCACGAACTCGGCCACCACCGTCCCGATCAGGGACAGGCCGGCCGCGACCTTGATCCCCTCCAGCAGGAAGGGAACGGCCGATGGCAGCCGCAGCCGGAACAGCCGCTGGAGCCGGCCGGCGCCGTAGAGCTCGAACAGGCGCTCCAGATCCGGATCGGCGGACTTCAGGCCGGTGAGGGCGCCCGAGAAGACCGGAAAGAAGGCGACCACGACCGCCAGGGCGACAATGGCCCGCTCGGGATGGTCGAGCCCGGCCCATATGACCACGAGGGGCGCGATGGCGACCACCGGGGTCACCTGAAGCGTCACCGCCAGCGGCTGGACCGCCCGCTCCAGCGCTGGGCTGAGGCTGACCGTGAGAGCGAGGGCGAGCGCGATCGCGACGGCGATGGCCAAGGCCGCGAGCGCCATCTGCAAGGTGGCCCAGGCGGAGGCGAGCAGGCTCGGCAGGCTGTCGACCAGCGCCGCCCCGATCCCGGACGGCGCGGGCAGCAGGTAGGCGGGCACCTGCAGCGCCCGAACCGACAGCTCCCAGGCGGCGAGGAGGATGGCGAGGAGCAGCAGAGGGGCGAGAAGAAGCGAGAGGCGAGAGACGAGAGACGAAACGGTGAGCCAACCTCCAGCGCGGAGCGACTCCTCTCTCGTCTCTCGCCTCTCGTCTCTCACTGCCCAGCCTCCAGGGCGGCTGAGACCTGTTCGGTGGTGAGCCGGAACGCTGCGTCGGCGCGGAAGGCCGGCGGGCGGGGCAGGGCGCCGGCCACCCTAAGGTCGGCCGCGACGCGTCCCGGGCCTGCGGTAAAGACGATCACCCGCTCCGCCATGTAGACCGCCTCTTCGACGTTGTGGGTGACGAAGACGATCGCCGGACGCGTCTCCGCCCAGAGGCGGTGGACGTCGTCGGCCAGTCGGCGGCGGGTGAGCTCGTCCAGCGCCGCGAAGGGTTCGTCGAGCAGCAGCAGCTTGGGGCGGGTGACCAGGGCGCGGGCGAGGCTGACCCGCATCGCCATGCCGCCCGAGAGCTGGGCCGGGCGGGCGTGCTCGGCGCCGGTCAGGCCTACGGCGGCGAGCGCCGCGCGGGCGCGCTCGCCGGCTTGAGCGGGCGGCGCGCCCGCGAGGCTGAGCGGGAGGGCGACGTTGGCCTCCGCCGTCGCCCAGGGCATCAGCGTCGCCGCCTGGAACACGACCGCGGTCTCGCCCCGCACCGCCGCCCGGCGCACCTGGCCGGCGCTCGGCGGCTCCAGTCCGGCGAGCAGGCGGAGCGCGGTCGACTTTCCGCAGCCCGACGGGCCGACGAAGGCGGTCAATGAGCCGGGCTCAATGACCAGCGACAACGGCCCGAGCGCCGGGCCGCGGTCATAGCGGACCGTGACGTCCTCCAGTGCGGCGACCGGGGCGGCGGTCACTCAGGCCGCGGCCTTGGGCAGGAGGTCCAGGGTATAGGCGCGCCGGTAGTCCAGCGCCTTGGGGTAGACGTTCTGGCTGGCCGCCACCTGGAAGAAATCGGCCCAGCGGGCGTCGCTCATCCGGCCGATCTCGGCCGGCGCGCCGACGATGCCGGCGGCCTTCATCTTGGCCCGCGCCTGGTCCAGCACGTCCTGACGCATCTCCGGGTTGTCCTTCAGGATCAGCGCGTCGCCCGGCCGGGGGTCGCCGTCGAGGTAGTTGCGCCAGCCCTCGGCGGAAGCGTCGTTGAAGGCCTGCACGGCGGGCGCCTTATCCGCGATGAGTCGGTCGGGCGCGAGCACGAGCGCTGCGTAGCCGGGGTACCCCTCGTCGGCCAGCAGGAAGACGCGCGGCTCGAAACCGGCGGCCTGGGCCAGTGTGTAAGGCTCGCTGGTCAGGTAGCCCTGCTGCACGGCGCGCTTGTCGGCCAGGAACGGCCCCGAGTTGAAGGTGTACTTGCGCACCTGGTCGTCGGTGAACCCGTACTTCGCCTTCAGCCAGACCCAGATCGCCGTCACCGAGGCGTCCGACAGCAGCACGGGACGGCCCTTCAGGTCAGCGATGCTGCGCACGCGCGGGTCGGGGTGGGCGATCAGCACCCAAGGATCCTTCTGCATGAAGGCCGACACCGCCTTCACCGGCACGCCCTCGGCCGCCAGGTTCAGGACGATGAAGCTGGAGGAGCCCATGCCGAGCTCCGCCGCGCCCGAGGCCAGCAGCTGCGGCACGTTCACGCCCGGACCGCCCTGGATTATGGAGACGTCCAGGCCGGCCCGCTCGTAGACCCCCGTCGCCAGCGCCTGGTAGAACCCGCCCTGCTCGGCCTGCGCGCGCCAGTCGGTGGCGAAGCGAATGCGCGTCCGGCCTGAGGCGTCCGTCTTGGGCGCGGGGTCCTGACCCGAACAGGCGGTCAGCGCGGCGGCCGAGGCGAGGGTCAGCAGGTGGCGGCGATGCACGGGGCGGCTCCGATCAAGCTGCCAGCCAAGCTAGAGCGGTCCCGGGCCGGAACCTAGCCCACGCCGCGGTTCAGCGCGCGCCCGTCGTGCCTTGCCGCGACGGATCAGCCCGCTAAGGCTTCGCGCTTCTCCTCAAGAGCAAGCCACTCGTCCTCCGCCGTCCCGAGCTGGGCGCGGAGGCGCTCCAGCTCGCCCGTGAGGCGGGCGTACTCAGCGGGGTTCCTCGCGTAGAGAGCGGGGTCGGCGAGGCGCGCCTCGAGATCGGCGATCTCGCCCGGAAAGTTGGCGAGCAAGTTGTCCAGTTCGCGCAGGCGGTGGGCGTCCTTGAAGGACAGCTTCTTGGGAGCGATCAGCGATCGGCGATCAGCGATCGGAGGTGCGCTCTCGCTCTTGGGCTGGCTGCTCGCGGCTCGCTGCTCGCTCGTGAAGAAGCCCGGGTTCTGGCGGACGAAGTCGGTCCAACCGCCGGGGGTCTCGACGGCGCGGCCACGGCCGTCGAGCGCGATGGTGCTGGTCGCCAGACGATCGATGAAGTCGCGGTCGTGGCTGACCAGCAGCAGCGTGCCCTCATAGTCAGCCAGCAGGTCCTCCAGGCGGTCGAGCGTATCCATGTCGAGGTCGTTGGTGGGCTCGTCCAGCACCAGCAGATTGGTCGGGTTCGCCAGCGCCCGCGCGAGCAGGAGGCGGTTGCGCTCGCCGCCCGAGAGCGTGTGCACGGGCTGGCGGAGCTGGGCGTCGGTGAACAGCCACTCTTTGGCGTAGGCGGCCACGTGCTTGGGATTTCCCCGGACCATGATCTGGTCGCCGTGGGGCGCCAGGACCTGCCAGAGCGTGGCGGCGTCGGGCAGCTTGGCCCGCGCCTGGTCCACGTACGCGGGTTCGAGGTTCACCCCGAGGCGGATGGAGCCGGCGTCGGGTTCGAGCTCGCCGAGCAGCAGCTTGATCAGCGTGGTCTTGCCGGCCCCGTTCGGACCGACGACGGCCAGCCGGTCCCCGCGCATGATACGGGTGGAGAAGCCCGACAGCAGGGTTCGCTCGCCAAAGCGCTTGGCGACCGCCTTGGCCTCGGCGACCAGCTTGCCGGAGGTCGAACCGGCGTCCACCGCCATGGTCAGCTCTCGCGGCTCGTCGCGACGGCGCTCGGCGACCTGGGCGCGCAGCGACATGAGCCGCCGGCGGCGGCCTTCGTTCCGGGCGCGGCGTGCGGTGACGCCCCGCTGCAGCCAGTATTCGTCCTGCTCCAGCGCCTTCTGCAGGCGGCGGCTCACATCGGCGTCGGCTTCCAGGAGCTTCTCGGCCCAGGCGTCGAAACCTTTGAAACCGGCGTCAAGGCGGCGGACGCGGCGCTGGTCTAGCCAGAAGCAGCGGCCGGTGACGCGTTCGAGGAAGGCGCGGTCGTGACTGACCACCAGCACCGCCGCGCGAGCGCGGACGAGCTCCGACTCCAGCGTCTCGATGGCGAGGATGTCCAGGTGATTGGTGGGCTCGTCCAGGAGTAGAACGTCCGGATCCTCGGCGAAGGCGCGGGCGAGGGCGGCGCGGCGGATCTCGCCGCCCGACAGCCCCCGGGCGGACTTGGCGGGGTCGAGGCCGAAGACGGTGAGCCAGGCTTCCGCCTCGTAGGCCTGAGCGCCGCCTTGGGTGCAGTAGTCCAGGATGGTGTCGGCCTCGACCGGCGGCTCCTGGGGCACGTAGGCGATGCGGACGCCCGGGGTGACGGTCCGCTCGCCCGCGTCCGGCTCCACCTGGCCGGTGAGGATGCGAAGCAGGGTCGACTTGCCGGCCCCGTTGCGGCCTACGAGGCAGGCGCGCACGCGGGGCTGCAGCGCCAAGTCGACGCCCGAGAACAGGGGACGCGGGCCGTCGGCCAGGCGGATGTCTTTCAGAGCGACGACGGGAGCGGCCATGGGCGCGCTCAGATAGGTGGGCTCGGCGGCGGGGGGAAGCGGAAGCTCAAGCCGCCGGAGCGTCGTCGTCCGCGGCGGCGGCGAGCAGGACCGGCATCCGGACGGTGACCGCCGCACCTTCGCCGAGCGCGCTCTCGATGCTCATGGTCCCGCCGTGCAGGCCCGCCAAGGCTCGGACGAGCGACAGACCCAGCCCCGTGCCGCGAGCCTGGCTGGCGGCGTCCCCGGCCTGCTCATACGGGCGACCGAGCCGGGCGAGATCTTCGGGCGCGATGCCGACGCCGGTGTCGGCCACCGTCAGCTCCAGCTGGCCGTCCGCCGCGTCCAGGGTGACCGTGACCTGGCCGCCCCGCGGGGTGAACTTCAGCGCGTTGCCGACCAGGTTCAGCAGCATCTGGCGCACGGCGCGAGGGTCGAGTTCGGCGGGGAGGGGCGCGGAGGGAAGCACAGCACGCAGGTGCACGCCGGCCTCGTCCGCCCCGGGGCGGAGCAGGCGCAGCGCGGCGTTGACCGGCTCGCGCGCGTCGATCCGTTCGAGCTGCAGCTTGTATTTGGCCGCCTCGATCTTGGAGACGTCCAGGATGTCGTTGATCAGGGCCAGCAGGTGGCCGCCGGACTCGTGGATCAGCTGGGCGTACTCGCCGTAGCGATCCGGGATGGGCCCGAACAGCCGCGAGCGCATCACGTCGCTGAAGCCCATGACCGCGTTCAGGGGCGTGCGCAGCTCATGGCTCATGTCGGCGAGAAAGCGGGTCTTGGCCGTGCTCGCGGCGAGGGCCGCGTCCCGCTCCGCCTGCAGCGCTTGGGCGCGGGCGCGCTCCGGGGCGGCGTCCAGGACGTGGCCGACGAGCCTGTCGCCGCCGTTGCGCCTCAGCCGGAGAAGCAGGGGCCGAGGTCCGAACCGGACTTCCGCGAACCCTTCGTCACGCGTGCGCTGGACGGCGGCTTGCAGAGCATCCGAGTCGGCGGGGAACGCGCCGGCGAGGCCGCTGGCGAAGAGGCGCTCGGCGGAGACCTCGACAGGCGCCTCGCCGAAGGCGGCGCGGACCCGGTCCTGACCGTCGAGCATCAGCATGAGGCCAGGCTGCTCGACCAGCAGCCGGTGAAGTGTCGTCCGCTCCGCTTCGGCGACCTGCGCGCGCAGCCGAATCCTCCCGAGCAGCCGGAGCAGCCCGAGCGCCATGAGGGACAGCACGGTCCCGACCGCGCCTAGGGCGAGCAGGGGGCTGATCCAGTCCGGAGCCGCTCGCTCGGCCCAGCCAAGCGAACGCCCGAGGACGACCACAGCGAGCGCGGCGAGACTGAGCACCGCGCCTTCGCCGGCCGGCGTCGGTTCGGCGGTCCACAGTGCGGCGGCCAGCGGCAGCAGGCAGAGCGCCGCGAACGGCCCCGCCAGGCCGCCCAGTTTCAGAGTGAGGGCGCTCGCCAGCGCGGCGACCAGCGCCAAGCCGCCCAGGCGGAACAAGCCGTCCAGGTCGCCGGGCGAGCGGGGTCGAAGCGTCAGGCGCATGTCAGGCCAAGCCGAAGCAAGCTTGAGGCCGAGGCCGCGCGTGCGGAAACGGCACACCCGAACCGCCTGTGGACAGCTTCAACGGTTCGGTAAGCGCGGCTGTGGCAGAAATGCGGCGAATTCGATCGGACGCTTGCAGAATGCCGCCCGAAGTCGCCCTGGCCGCCTCGGTCACGCCTGTGCCCGCACCTATGCCCGCCAACCGAGCCGAACGGCTACGCGCGGCGCGGATCAGCGCGCGCCTAGGCCGGGAGAACGCCGCCAAACGCGCCTTCCTACGGATGGTGAGCCACGAGCTCCGCACGCCGTTGAACGCGATCATCGGCTTCTCGGAGGTGCTGTCCAACGAACTCTACGGTCCGCTCGGCTCGCCCCAGTACCGGGAATATGCGGAGATCGTACGGTCGAGCGGGCACCAGCTGCTCGCCATGGTGAACCAGATCCTGGAGATCGCCCGGCTTGAAGGCGGCGCCGCCGACCTCGCGCCTCGATCAGAGCCGGTCGGCGTGGCGCTGGCCGACGCCCTCTCCGAGGTGCGCCGCGAGGCCGCCCATCGATCCGTCACCGTCGACGCGCCCGACCTCGACGACCTGCCCTGCGTACGCGCGGACTCGCGGGCGCTGGCCACCATGCTATCGGCCCTGCTCGAGAACGCGGTGGGCTTCGCGCCCGAGGGCACGCGCGTGGAGGTGAGCGTGCGGATGCTTAGCGGCAGCGTGGTGGTCGAGATCGCCGACGAGGGCGTGGGCTGTCATCCCGACGACCTGCCCCGGCTGATGCGGCCCTTCGAGCAGGGCGAGGACGCCCCGGCTCGCAAGACCCCAGGCGCCGGTCTGGCGTTGCCGATCGCGCGGCTGCTCGCCGAAGCGTCGGGCGGATCGCTCCGCCTGCGCGCGGGGCATGAGCGCGGCATGACCGCAGTGCTGAGCCTGCCCAGGGCCTGAGCGGGCGCGTTGTCGCGCGGACGCCGCGCGCCTAACTGGCGTGGATGACACGACCCGCCGCCGCCCTGGCTGAGCTGCAAGAAGAGTTCGAGCTCCTTAGCGACTGGGAAAGCCAGCTCTCGTACGTGATCGATCTCGGCAAGACGCTGGAGCCGCTGAGCGACGCGGAGCACTCGGACGCTTTCAAGGTGCGGGGCTGCGCCAGCCAGGTGTGGCTCGTGACCGAGCGGGACGGCGATCATCTCCGCTTCCGCGGAGACAGCGACAGCCCCCTGGTCAAGGGCCTGATCGCGGTGCTCGTGCGCCTGTTCTCCGGCGCGAGGGCCGCCGAGGTGCTCGCCTTCGACATCAAGGCGGCCTTCGGAACGCTGGGGCTGGCGAGCTCGCTGACAGCCCAGCGATCGAACGGCCTGGCCAGCATGGTCGACCGTATCCGTCGGGACGCCGCCGCCACCCCGAACGCGGAGTGACGGCCCGGCTTGCCCTTGACGCATACGTAAGCGTAAGGTGGTCGGAACAGAACCTGACGGGAGGCGACAATGAGCTTGGTCGAGTTCAGCCGAGACCTTCGGCGGCCGGAGCGGACCTACACCATCCGCAATCTCTGCGTTGAGTTCAAAGTCACGCCCCGGGCGCTGCGCTTCTACGAGGACAAGGGCCTGCTCAGCCCACGTCGGCAGGGCTTGAACCGGGTCTACAGCTACCGGGACCGGGCGCGACTGCAGCTGATCCTCCGCGGCAAGCGGGTCGGCCTCAGCCTGGCGGAGATCCGCGAGATCCTGGAGCTTTACGACCGCAAGGACGGCGGAGCGGCCCAGCTGACCAAGGCTCTGAAGAAGTGGCGCGAACGCATCGACGCCCTGCAGGCCCAGCGTCAGGACATCGACGACGCGATTCTCGAGCTGGAGAAGGGCTGCGAATGGGCCGAACAGCGCCTGGAAGAGCTTCGTCCCGACCAGCTGCCCCAGGCCGACGCCTATGACGCCACGCTGCGCCAGCGTCTCGACGCCTGAGGCTAGCCTGGACTGAAGCTCGCGTTTCCGGGCGGAACGGCCGCCCGGATCACCAAGCCGCTGCGACCGCCTCGACGGCCGGGGCTCCGCTGCGCTACGGCGGGGCCAAGGCCTTACTGACGAGACCCCATGCCCTACACAGCTCCCGTTCGGGATCAGCTCTTCATCATCCGGGACGTCCTGGAGATCGACCGGTACGCCAACCTTCCGGGCTTTGCGGACGCCTCGCTCGACACCGTGCAGCAACTGCTCGAGAGCGGAGGACAGTTCGCCAGCGAGGTGCTCGCGCCGCTGAACAGCGTGGGCGACAAGCAGGGGTGCAAGTGGTCGCCGGACGGCACCGTGACGACGCCGGCCGGCTTCAAGGAGGCCTACCGCCAGTTCGTCGAGGGCGGTTGGCTGACCATCGGTTCGGACCCGGAGTACGGCGGCCAGGGCCTTCCGGCCGTGGTCAACATCGCCTTCAGCGAAATGACGAGCGCCGCCAACATGGCCTTCGCCATGTACCCCGGGCTGACCCACGGCGCCTTCGAGGCCATCCGGGAGGGGGCGTCCGACGAGCTGAAGCGGCTGTACCTGCCCAAGATGGTGGACGGGACCTGGGGCGGGACCATGAACCTGACCGAGCCGCACTGCGGCACGGACCTCGGCCTGCTGCGGACCAAGGCCCTGCCGAACGGGGACGGGACCTACTCGATCACCGGCCAGAAGATCTGGATCTCCGGCGGCGAGCACGACATGGCCGAGAACATCGTCCACCTGGTCCTGGCCCGGATCGAAGGCGCGCCGGCGGGCGTGAAGGGCATCAGCCTGTTCATCGTGCCTAAGTTCATCCCGAAGCCAGACGGGACGCCCGGCGAACGCAACGCTCTCCAGTGCGCCGGCCTCGAGGAGAAGATGGGCATCCACGGCAACGCCACCTGTGTGATGGCCTACGACGGCGCCAAGGGTTGGCTGGTGGGCCAGGAGAACCAGGGGCTGCGCGTCATGTTCGTCATGATGAACGAGGCGAGGCTCGGCGTCGGCGTGCAGGGCGTCGCGCAGGGCGAGGCGGCCTACCAGGCGGCGGCGCAATTCGCGAAGGAGCGGCTGCAGGGGCGCTCGCTGACGGGGCCCAAGAACGCGGAGGGGCCGGCGGACCCGATCATCGTGCATCCGGACGTGCGGCGCATGCTGATGGACAGCAAGGCGGTGATCGAGGGCGGGCGCGCCTTCATGCTGTGGACCGCGCTGCAGGCGGACCTGCAGCACTCGCCCGACGAGGCCCAGCGTCAGAAGGCGGCCGACTACATGGGCCTGATGACGCCGGTGGTGAAGGCGTACCTGACCGACCGCGGGTTCAAGGCCTGCTTCGACGCGGTCCAGGTGCACGGCGGGTCGGGCTTCACCGAGCACTTCCCCGTCAGTCAGTACATGCGCGACTGCCGGATCGCCCTTATCTACGAGGGCACGAACGGCGTGCAGGCGCTCGATCTGGTCGGCCGCAAGCTGGCGTCGAACGGCGGCCGCGCGGTCATGAGCTTCTTCGCGGAGGTCGACGCCTACGTTGCCGAGCACGAGGGCGACGCCGAGCTGAAGCCTTGGATCGACGGCCTGGCCGCCACCAAGGCTCAGCTGCAGGATGGCACCTTCTGGCTTATGCAGAACGGGCTGACCAACCCCGACAATGCGGGCGCGGCGTCCAACGACTACCTGCACCTCTTCGGCCTGACCGCGCTCAGCTACATGTGGGCGATGATGATCAAGGCGGCTCAGGCGAAGGTCGGGGAGGGGGACCCATTCCACGCCCGCAAGATCGCGACCGGCCGATACTTTCTCGACCGGATCCTGCCAGACGCCGCCGGGCACCTCGCCAAGTTGAAGACGGGAGCCGAAAGCTTGATGGCGCTGGAGGCCGACGCCTTCTGAGTCAGGCGGCGGAGATCGCGTCCGCCCCCGGCTTGATCGATCCTCGCGCTAGCCGGCGAAGGCCGTCGGCCGCCTCGTCTCCGATCGTCTGGGTCAGACCAGCCTGAACCTCGCGCCAGCTGGCGAAAGCATCCGCCAGCACCGCGCGCCCTTGGGGCGTGATGCTCGCCAGGCGCGTGCGCGCATCGCCGTCAGCGCGGCGGCTGCCGATCAACCCTCGGGCCTCGGCCAGCGCCATGTTGCGGCTGAGCGTGGTCCGGTCGGAGCCCATGAACTCCGCCAGCTGGGTCACGGACCGCTCACCCATCAGCTCCAGCGTCGCCAGCAAGGTGAACTGCGTCGCGCGCAAGCCGTGCGTCCGCAGCTTGCGGTCGAAGGCGCGCGTGATCGTCCGTGCGGCGCGGCGGGACGCCAAGCAGAGGCAATCGGCGGTTGTGACGAAGTCGGGAGTTGCAGCCATCGGGGACATACGTGTAACTGCACCTATCCGCTGTCAAGGACGCGAGTCTGGGGAGCCCGGCATGATCACCATCTCCGCCTTCGCTTGGGTGCCGCCGTTCGCACGCGGGCAGGTCCGTGACCTGCGGGTGCGCTGGGCGCTTGAGGAGGCGGGCCTGCCGTATCGGACCCGGCTGCTGGAGCAGGGGGAGCAGGACACGCCGGCGTACCGGGCGCTGCAACCCTTCGGCCAGGTGCCGATCTTCGAGGAAGACGGCCTGGTGCTCTTCGAGACCGGCGCCATCGTCCAATACATCGGGCAGCGTAGCGAGGCTCTGCTGCCGGCGGATCCGGCTGCGCGAGCGCGGGCGGTGCAGTGGATGTTCGCCGCCCTAAACTCCGTCGAACCGTTCGTGCAGCAAGTTGCGCTGATCGACTTCTTCTACGCGGAGGAGGCCTGGGCGAAGCAGCGTCGACCCGGCGCCTTCGAATTCATGCAAAAGCGCCTGAACGGTGTCTCGAATGCGCTGGGCGACCGTCCCTTCCTGGACGACGACCGTTTCACCGCCGGCGATCTGCTGATGGCGACCGTGCTGGGCATCCACAAGGAAGCGCTCTCGCAGCACGACCGCCTGGCCGCCTACGTCGAGCGCTGCCGTGCGCGTCCGGCATATCGGCGAGCCCTCGACGCCCAGTTGGCGGATTTCAGGGCGGAGCCGGAAGCGGCCTAGCCGTGGCTCACGACAGCTGTCGGCCGGAGACGCCGCCGCACGTCCTGGGGTACATGAGCGAGGGGAGGATCCGATGACGGGGAAGTACGGCCACTTCTGCTGGTACGAGTTGATGACCAGCGACTTCGCGGCCGCGAGCGCCTTCTACCGCGCCGTAGTTGGCTGGGGCGAGCAGGCGGACGGCGGGTACACGCTGTTCAAGGCGGGCGAGCAACCGGTCGCGGGCATGATGGCGCTCGCGCCTGACGACTGCGAACGGGGCGCTGGGCCCGGCTGGATCGGCTACATCTCGGTCGAGGCGGTGGAAGGGGCGGCGTCCCAGATTGTCGCCGCAGGCGGAGCGGTGCTGCGGCCGGCGGCCGACATCCCGGGCGTCGGCCGGTTCGCGGTGGTCGCAGACCCGCAAGGGGCGCCCTTCGTGATCATGCAGCCCAACCCCTACCTGCCGCCCCCGGAGGTCCCCATGGGAACGCCCGGGCACGTGGGCTGGCGCGAGCTGAACGCGGCGGACGGGCCCAGCGCCCTGCCGTTCTACGCGGGGCGGTTCGGATGGACTGAGGCGCCATTCCCGCCCATGGGGGACGACGCCGCGGGCGCCGACATGGGGCCGCCCATGTTCTACCAGCTGTTCACGACCACAGGCGAAGGCATGACCGGCGGGATCGGGACCAAGCCCGACGAACAGCCCGCGCCTGCCTGGCTGTTCTACTTCAACGTGGACGACATCGACGCCGCTACGGAGCGCGTGCGCGCGCGTGGCGGACAGGTCGTGCTCGAACCCATGCCGGTGCCCGGCGGGGGCTGGATCATCAACGCGATAGACCCGCAGGGCGCGATGTTCGCCCTGACCGGCCCTCGCCTCGAAGGGAACACCTGATGGCCTACGTCGACGGCTACGTGCTGCCCGTCCCCAAGGACAAGCTGGAAGCCTATCGAAAGATGGCGACACTCGGGCGCGACGTCTGGATGGAGTACGGCGCGCTGTCCTACATGGAAGCCCTGGCGGACGACGTGCCCTACGGCGAGCTCACCTCGTTCCCCCGCGCCGTGCAGACGACCGACGACGAGGTGGTCATCTTCTCGTTCATCACCTACCGCGACCGGCAGCACCGGGACGAGGTCAACGCCAAGGTCATGGCCGATCCGCGGATGAATCCGGACGCCATGAACATGCCCTTCGACGGCAAGCGGATGATCTTCGGCGGCTTCACCGAGTTCGTGGCCGGGTGACCGAGCCGCGGCTTGGTTGCGGATCGGCCCGCCCCCGCTATAAGCCCGCGCACCTGAAACGGGCGGCCCTTGGCGGCGGCCCCTTGTGTGTGGACCTATCCCAATGACCGAACGCACCTTCTCGATCATCAAGCCCGACGCCACGCGCCGGAACCTGACGGGCGCGGTGAACGCGGTCATCGAAAAGGCGGGCCTGCGCATCGTGGCCCAGCGCCGCATCCGGATGAGCCGCGACCAGGCCGAGCAGTTCTACGGCGTCCACCGCGAGCGCCCGTTCTTCGGCGAGCTGGTCGAGTTCATGACCTCCGAGCCGGTGGTCGTGCAAGTGCTGGAGGGCGACAACGCCGTCGCGCGCTATCGCGAAGTCATGGGCGCCACCAACCCGGCCAACGCCGACGAGGGGACGATCCGCAAGCTGTTCGCCGTCTCGGTCGGCGAGAACACCGTCCACGGCTCCGACAGCCAGGAGAACGCCAAGATCGAGATCGAGCAGTTCTTCACGGAAGACCAGATCGTCGGCTGAACGTGAAGAGGTCGTCATGACCTCGAATTAAGCTGCAGCGCTGATCTCTCGCGAATAGCCTCGTCCCAGACCTTTGGGGCGAGGCTTGTTCACATGCGCACTTTTCTTCTCGGCGCCACGGCTGTTCTGATGACCGCGGGCGGCGCCTCTGCGCAGTCCATCGAGATCGAGGACGCCGTCGCCAAGGTGACCATCATCACCGAGCCGCGATCCGACGTGGCCGTCGAGGTGCAGCAAGGCTCCTCGGGCCTGCCCGCCATCAAGGTGAGCCGGCGCGGGAACACGACCTTCATCGACGGAGGTCTGGACGAGCGCGACATACGAGGCTGCACCGGCGTCGGCGACGACGAGAATCGGACCCGGGTTCAGGTCCGGGGCGTGGGGGACGTGTCGGTCCAGGAGGCGCCGCGGCTTATCATCCGCGCCCCCATGACCGTCGACGTCGAAGCCGACGGCGCGGTCTGGGGGTCAGTCGGTCGGACAGACTCGCTGGAGCTGTCGAACGCCGGATGCGGAGACTGGACGGTCGCGAACGTGCGCGGCCCGCTGCGCATCTCTCTGGCGGGCTCGGGCGACGTGCGCGCCGGAACGGCGGGGTCGGCGAAGGTCACCGTCGCCGGCTCGGGGGACGTGAGCCTGGTGTCGGTCGGCGGCGGCCTGGACGTCTCGATCGCCGGGTCGGGCGACGTGAAGGTGGGCCAGCTAGCAGGCGACCTGGGGGCGAGCATCGCCGGATCGGGCGACGTGCGCGTCGACGCGGGCCGAGCGCAGGTCATCAAGGCGCGGATCGCCGGGTCGGGCGACGTGCGTTTCGCGGGCGAGGCGGACAGCCTTTCAGCCTCGATCGCCGGGTCCGGGGATGTGCGGGTGAACCGGGTGAACGGCCCGGTGAACAAGTCCGTCATCGGCTCGGGCGACGTGCTCGTCGGCGGTCTCTGAGCTAGAACGCCGCTCCACTTGGGAGCGGCGCTCGCGTGCGGTTGGCGGTCGAGGGTCTGGAAGCGGGTTGGAGCGGCCGCGCGGTCGCACGGCTGCCGGCGCTGGAGCTAAGGGCCGGAGAGACGGCCCTGCTGCTCGGGCCGTCGGGTTCCGGGAAGACGACCCTGCTGCTCGCCGTGGCGGGGCTGGCTGAGCGGTTCTCCGGCAGAGCGATCGTGGACGGTTTGGATCCGGCTGCTCTGACGGGGGCGACCCGCGACCGCTGGCGGGGACGCGCGGTGGGCTTCGTGTTCCAGGAACTCCACCTCGTAGCGGGGCTCAGCGTGCTCGAGAACCTGCTGCTGGCGCCCTACGCCGCCGGCGTGCCGCAGGACCGAGCCCGCGCTACGGCGCTGCTGGAGCGGCTCGGCCTCGCCCCGGTCGCCACGCGGCCGGCCGAGAAGATCAGCCGCGGACAGGCGCAGCGCGCCGCTTTGGCGAGGGCCATGCTCCTGCGCCCCCGCCTCATCCTGGCGGACGAACCGACGGCCAGCCTGGACGACGGGGGCGCCGAAACGGTCGCCGATCTGCTGCTCGACGCCGCGGCCGAGAGCGGCGCGGCCTTGCTCATCGCCACGCACGACACTCGGCTGAAGGCCCGGTTCCGGCGACATGTCGAGGCGGAGCCGATCGCGTGAGCCTCGCCCGCCTAATCGCCGCCTTCATCGCTCGCCGGCCGCTGACCTGGGCGTTCCACGCCTTGACCCTGGCTCTGGGGGTGGCCGTGGTGGTCAGCCTGGCGCTGGTGGACCGCTCGGTGCAGGACCGTTTCCGGCGCGACCTGGCGGGCGTGGACCTGGTGATCGGCGCCAAGGGTGCGCCGACCCAGCTGATCCTCTCGGCCCTGTTCCAAACGGACGTGCCGACCGGCAACATCCCGCTGGCCGCCTACGAGTCGCTCGCGGCGGACCCCATGGTCCGCACGGCGGTTCCCGTTTCGCTCGGGGACAGCGTGCGGGGCGCGCGCATCGTCGGGACGACACTGGCCTACGCTGAGCTGTACGGCGCCGAACTTGGCCAGGGACGCTGGTGGGGGCGGCCGATGGAGGCGGTTCTCGGCGCCCAGGCCGCTGAGGCGCTCGGCGCCGGGCTCGGCGGCCGGATCGCCGGCCAGCACGGCCTGACCGGCGGCGAGGCGCACGGGCAGCCGTATACGGTCGTCGGCGTCCTGAAGCCCACCGGCGCCGTGATCGACCGGCTGGTGCTGACAGACACGGCCAGCGTCTGGGCGGTGCACGATGATCACGGGAACTCGGAGGCCGCCTCGCGGGAGGTGACGGCGGTGCTGGTCCGCTACCGCTCCCCCATGGCGGCGGTGATGCTGCCCACGCGGATCGCCGCCCAGCCCGACCTGCAGGCCGCTTCCCCCGCGCTGGAGGTGGCCCGCCTCACGCGGCTGCTCGGAGCGGGGGCGGAGGTGCTTCGGACGCTCGGGTTCGCCCTGCTGGCACTGGCCGCGCTCGGCTTCTTCATCGCCCTGTTCGGCGCAGTGAATCAGCGCCAGCGCGAGTTGGCCCTGCTCAGGGTGCTGGGCGCGCGGCCGTCGCTGCTGTTCCGGGCAATCGCGCTCGAGGCGCTGGCGTTAGGATTAGTCGGCGGCGCAGCAGGACTCGCGCTAGGCCGGGGCGCGGCGGCTGCGGCGGCCCAAGCCACGGCGCGGGGCGGCGGGCCCGCGCTCGTTTCGCCGCCGCTCGGCATGGTGGATGCGGCGGCTCTGTTTGGCGCTGCGGCCTTGAGCCTCGCAGCCGCCTCGATCCCTGCCTACATCGCAGGTCGTCTCCGACCCCCCGAAGCCCTGAAAGCCGCATGACGTTTCTCTACCGCCGCACGTTCCTGGCCGGTTTCGCCGCCGCCGCTTTCGCGCCCCCCGCGCTGGCGCAGACTCGGCGTCCGCCCAAGCCCGGCGAGACCGTCGTGATCGACGGCAAGACCGTGCATCTGACCGTGCCGGACCAGACCTGGAAGCTGCTGAACAGCACCAAGGTCACCAGCGATCGTAAAAAGGGCGTCATGCTCGCCGCCTTCCCCGAGCCTGTGAAGGCGCTGGACGGCAAGCCGATGCAGATCGCCGGCTTCATCCTGCCGCTGGAAGCCACGCCCCAGTTCGAGCGCTTCCTGCTGACCAAGACCAACTTCGCCTGCGGCTTCTGCCCGCCGCCGCTGCCCACCGAGGTGATCGAGGTGAAGCTCGGCCGCGGAAAGGCGAAGGCGACTCTGGATCCGGTCAAGGTTCGGGGTCGGCTGGAGCTGGTGGCGTCCAGCGAAGAGAGCGTGTTCTATCGGCTGCACGACGCGGCGATGGCGTGAGCCTCCGCGGCGAGCGGGGAGGGCGGATGGCGAGGTTCGACGGCAAGGTCGCGGTGATCACGGGGGGCGCCTCGGGCATCGGCGCCGCGACCGCCCGGTTAATGGCGCGCGAAGGGGCCAAGATCGTCCTGGCCGACCTGCAGGCTGATCTCGGCCAGGCGGTCGCGGCCGAGACCGGTGGCCGCTTCCTCCGCACCGACGTGGCCGAGCGCGAGCAGGTCGAGGCGCTCATCGCCGACGCGGTGCAAGCGCACGGGCGGATCGACATCCTGTTCAACAACGCCGGCATCGGCAGCTTCGGCGAGACGCCCGACCTGGACCCGGAGGCCTGGCGGCGCGTGATGGCTGTCGATCTGGATGCGGTGTTCTACGCCTGCCGCGCGGCGATCCCGGTGATGCGCAGCCAGGGCGGCGGGGCCATCGTGAACACCGCCAGCATCAGCGGGCTCGGCGGCGACTACGGCTTCTCCGCCTACAATGCGGCCAAGGGCGCCCTGATCAACTACACGCGCACCCTGGCCGTGGACCACGGCAAGGACGGTATTCGCGTGAACGCCCTTTGTCCCGGGTACATCGACACCCCGCTCGCCTCGGTGCTGAAGGAGCTGCCGGGCCTCGTGGACGCCTGGCTGCCCACCATCCCGCTGCAGCGCTCGGGCACGTCGGAGGAGATGGCCGAGGTCGTGGCGTTCCTCGCCTCCGAGGCGGCGAGCTACGTCACCGGCTCCATCATCGTCGCCGACGGCGGCATGACCGCCCGTACCGGCCAGCCGAACTTCGTCCGTATGATCCAGCAGGCCCAGGCGGCGGCCGCATCGGCGCCTACATAGGCGGATGTCCAGCACTTCGGTCGAGCGCACGCTCGACATCACCGGGGTCGGCGCCCAGGGCGACGGCCTGACGGGCGACGGCGTCTATGTCCCCTTCACCTTGCCGGGCGAGCGGGTCGAAGCCTCGGTCGCGGGAGGCCGCGGGGAGGCGCTCAGCCTCGTGCAGCGGAGCCCTGACCGGGTGGAGCCGCCGTGCCCGCACTTCCACGCCTGCGGCGGTTGCGCGCTGCAGCACTGGGCGCACGCGCCCTACCTCGCCTGGAAGGTGGAGCAGACCCGGCTCGCCCTGGCCCGAGAGCGGATCGAAACGGACTTCACGCCGGCCTTCGCCGCGCCACCCGCGAGCCGCCGCCGCGTGGCCCTCCATGCCCGCCGGGGCGGACCCGGCGGCGTCCGCCTCGGCTACAAGGAGAGGCGGTCCTGGTCGCTGGTCGACATCGCCGTCTGCCCGATCAGCGATCCGCGCCTGGTCGCCGCCTTTCCGGCGCTGCGGGCCGTCGCCAAGCCCTTCCTTCAGCATCCGAAATCCGCCCCGACCCTGCACGTCACCCTGACGGAGACGGGCCTGGACGTGGACGTGACGGGCGTGGAGAAGAAGTCGGGCGGGCTCTCCGCCGACGCCCGCATGCGCGCGGCGCAGGCCGCGCAGGCGGCGGACCTCGCCCGCCTGACCCAGGACGGCGAACTGCTCTACGGAGCCCGTCCGCCGGTGGTGCGCTTCGGTCCGGCGCGGGTGGAGCTGCCCGCGGGCGGCTTCCTGCAAGCGGTCGCCGAAGCCGAAGCCGCTATGGCGCAGGTCGCGGTCGAGGCCGTGCAAGGAAGCTCCAGGGTCGCGGACCTGTTCAGCGGAGCGGGGGCCTTCACCTTTCGCCTGGCCGAGGTCGCGGCTGTGCACGCCGTGGACGACGCCGACCCCGCGATCCGGGCTCTCACGCGTGCGCTCGGCGCCGCGCCCGGGCTGAAGCCGGTGACGGCCGAAGCCCGCGACCTGTTCCGCCGGCCGCTCGGCGCGCCCGACCTGAAGCGCTTCGACGCCGCCGTCTTCGACCCGCCACGCGCGGGCGCGGCCGCGCAGGCGGCGGAACTGGCCGGGTCCAAGCTGCACACCGTGGTGGGCGTCTCCTGCAACCCGGCCACCTTCGCGCGCGACGCCCGGCTGCTGCTCGACGGCGGCTTCCGGCTTGAGCAGGTGACGCCGGTGGATCAGTTCCTGTGGTCGCCCCATATCGAACTGGTCGGCGTGTTCAGGCGGTGATCGACGAATGAGCGAAGTCCCGACGGGCCGCGGAAAGCCTGCATTCCGCGGCGAGGCCGGCCTGCAGCGCGCGGCCAACACAGCGAAGGCGATCGTCTGGACCGCGGGCGGCGCCGCGGCGCGCGCCCTCGCGCAGCCGAACCGCGGGGAGGGGCGCTTCGTCAGCGACACCCCCGCGCCGTCCGCGGTGGAGCTTCGCCGGGCCTATCTGGACGCCTTCGCCAAGGACGCGGCCGATGTGGCGGCCGGGCTCTATCCCGCCATGGCGGGGGCGCCGCCCCGGCCGGACGAGGCGGTCCGCACGTTTCGAGACCTGCTGGAGGACGCCAGGGCGGTGGACCAACGTCGCCGCAGGCGTGGCGGCGCCGAGGTCCGCCAGGAGGCGCCCTCGGACGCCTACCCGGCCTACTATCGGCAGAACTTCCACTTCCAGACCGGCGGCTGGTTCACCCGTGAGAGCGCCCGCCGGTACGACGCACAGGTCGAGACCCTGTTCTCCGGGGCCGCGGCGGCGATGCGGCGGCGGGCGCTGAGCCTGCTGGCCCAGGTCTGGCGCGGGCGCGACCAGCGCACCTTGACCGTTGTCGACGCCGCGTGTGGCTCGGGCGCCTTTCTCGGCGACCTGCGGCTAGCGTTTCCCCGAGCGCGAACGATCGCGGTGGACCTGTCGGCCGCCTACCTGGCCGAGACCCGGGAGCGCACTGGGGCGGGCGTCGTTCAGGCGAACGTGGAGCGTCTGCCGTTCGCCGACGCCTCCCTGGACGCGATCACCTGCATCTACCTGTTCCACGAGCTGCCGCCACGGGTCCGCACCGTCGTCGCCGCCGAGTTCGCCCGCGTGCTGAAACCCGGCGGGGTGCTGGCCTTCGCCGACAGCATCCAGGGCGACGACGCGCCTGAGCTGAAGCGCCTGTTGGAGGCCTTCCCGGCGCTCTTCCATGAACCGTTTTACGGCAGCTACCAGGAGACCGACCTGCAGGCCCTGTTCGGCGCCAGCGGGCTTGGCCTGATCGGGAAGGACCAGGCGTTCATGACCAAGGCTCTGCTGTTCGAGCGCGAATAGGGCTGGACGGCCGCTGCGTCGCCCTGCTTGGCTTTGCAGAATGCGGGGCCACGGACCTCGCGACCCAGGGAGCGGCGGTCATGGCGGGCGAGGACGCGGGAATCTACGACTACATCGTGGTGGGGGCGGGCAGCGCCGGTTGCGTGCTGGCCGACCGGCTCACCGCCGATGGGCGCACGCGCGTGCTGCTGCTCGAGGCGGGCGGCGACGACCGGCCGACCAGGAACCTCGGCCAGTTCTTCTCCAACCTGATGATCCACATACCGGTCGGGTACGCCCAGACGCTGAAGGATCCCAAGGTCAACTGGCTCTACGCCACCGAGCCCGACCCCGGCACGGGCGGGCGCTCGCACGTCTGGCCGCGCGGCAAGGTCCTGGGCGGCTCCTCGTCCATCAACGGCCTGCTCTACATCCGCGGGCAACGCGCCGACTACGACGGCTGGCGCCAGCTCGGGTGCGAGGGCTGGAGCTGGGACGACGTGGGCCCGTACTTCCGACGGGCCCAGCACCAGGAGAGGGGCGCTTGCGAGCACCACGGCGCCGGCGGCCCCCTGAACGTCAGCGACCCCACCTCGAGCCACAAAGTCTCCGAGGCGGTGCTTGAGGCTTGCGAGCAGGCCGGCATCCCGCGCGTGACCGACGTCAACGCGGCCGAGCAGGAAGGCGCCACCTGGTACCAGCTCACCGTCAGGAACGGCCAGCGCTGCTCGGCGGCGGTGGCCTACTTGCATCCCGCCATGAGCCGGCCGAACCTGAAGGTCGAGACCAACGCCATGGCCGGTCGCGTCTTGTTCGAAGGCAAGCGCGCCATCGGCGTCGAGTTCACCCAGCACGGCGCCAAGCGTTCGGCGCGGGCCTCGGGCGAGGTGATCCTGGCGGGCGGCGCAGTCAACTCGCCGCAACTGCTGCAGCTCTCGGGCGTCGGACCTGGCGCGGTCCTCCGCAGCGCCGGTGTGGAGGTCGTGCACGACCTGCCCGGCGTCGGCGAGAATCTGCAGGACCACTACGTCGTCTCGACCACCTATCGCCTGAAGGCCGGAACGGTCTCCGTCAACGAGCTGACCAAGGGGACCCGCTTCCTGGGAGAGGTCGCCAGGTACGTCACTCAACGCAAGGGGCTGCTGACCCTATCGGCGGCCCACATCGCCGTCTTCTGCAAGAGTCGGCCGGACCTGGCCGGACCCGACATCCAGTTCCACATCTTGCCCGCGACGATGGACACCGAGAAGCTGGTCAACGAGCAGAAGATGGAGCTGGAGAACCAACCGGGCCTGACCATCGCCCCTTGCCAATTGCGGCCAGAGAGCCGCGGCCACATCCGCATCAAGTCGGCCGACCCGGCGACCTATCCCTCTATCTTCGCCAACTACCTGGCGGACCCGCTCGACCAGGAGGTCGTGGTCGCCTCGCTCAAGTGGGGCCGCAAGATCGCCGCCCAGCCGGCGCTGCGATCGTGGATCGAGCATGAGATGATGCCGGGTGAGGCGCTGCAGCTGGACGAGCACCTGCTGGACTACGCGCGCCAGGCAGGCACGACGATCTATCACCCGGTGGGGACCTGCAAGATGGGCCACGATCCCATGGCCGTGGTCGATCCGCAGCTGCGGGTGCGCGGGCTCGAGGGCCTGCGGGTGGTGGACGCTTCGGTCATGCCGCGCTTGGTGAGCGGCAACACCAACGCCCCGACCATCATGATCGCCGAGAAGGCCAGCGACATGATCCTCGGCAAGCCGGCGCTCAGCGCCGCCGCCTGAGACCGAGCGTCAGGCGTTCCGCGGGATGCGCGGAATGGTGGCCTGGACCGCCTTGCGGACCAGGTCCGGACAATCTTTCCGCAGGTCGAGCCTGGGCCAGATCTCGGGCAGCATGTCGGCGAAGCGGGCGCCGAGCCGCAGGATGAAGAAGGCGCTCTCGCCGACCTTGCCCGGCCCGCGCGCCACGCTGCACCGACCGTCGACGCTGGGGTGGTGGAGGGCCTTTTGGTGGATGGTGATGGCCTGCACGAGCGGGTCCTGAGCGACGCCCGAGCACTGACCGGTGACCTGGACCTTGCCGTAGACGGCCTTGCGGTCGGGCGGGGTCAGCGCGTGGGCGGCCGCGAGCGTGTAGTAGAACTGGACGTAAGCCACGTCGGCGGAGTTCGTGTTGAGCCCGCCTCGTCCGACGGACGCGTCCAGGTTCCAGAGGATGTGCAGGCTGTCGCCTGCGGGATGCAGATATGGCTGCATGGTCGCCCCGCTCCGAATGCCTGACCATAACTCAGGTCGAGCGGGCCGACGAGGCCTGAATGCCTGCGAATACCGTCCGGCGCACGCCGCAGGCGAACTCCGTTGACGACGACGGCGTTGGACAGCGGAGTCGGCCGGGTGGAGGAGGTCGCGTCATGAAGCTCGCCGTCGCACTGGCGTCGCTGGTGGTTGCGCTGGCAGGGCCGGCGGAAGCGGCGGCTCGGCGAAGCGCGCCCGCAAAGGGCGTCGTGATGGGGCCGGGCTGGGCCGCGCCGGGCGTCAACGTCCAGGTGCATCGGGGCGGCGTCGGCGCGCCGGCGAGGGCGGCTCCGGATCGACCCGTGCTGGTCCGAAAGGTCATCCAGCCCGTGGTGATCGTGCTGCGACCTCCCCGTGACATCGATTATCCCGGTTACCGGCAAGGCTATGCGCCCAGGGACTGGACCGCCCGCCGATTCGGCCAGGCGGACTGGAGCGGCGACAGCTTCGGCGGGGAGGATTTCGCTTTCGGTCCCTGGACCGACTGAACGCGCCATGATTCAGCGGCGCGGTGGACGCGCCGCGGCCGCAAGCTAGAGTGCGGCTAAGGCAAGCAACAGCAGGCGAGGCGCCCCGGCATGCATCCGAGTCATCACGCGCGCACGCACCCGGACAAGCCGGCGTTGATCATGGCGGGCTCGGGAGAGACGACCACGTACGGCCAGCTCGAGGCCCGCTCGAACCAGGGCGCCCACCTGTTCCGCCGCCTCGGTCTGAACGCCGGCGACGCCATTGCGATCTTCCTGGAGAACCACCCGCGGTATTACGAGATCCTGTGGGCCGCCCAGCGCTCGGGGGTCCGTTTCACCTGCATCAGCTCCAAGCTGACCGCGAGCGAGGTCGAGTACATCGTCAAGGACAGCGGCTCGCGCCTGTTCATCACGTCCCCGGCCCTGAGCGAGATCGCGACCGGCGTGGCGCCTCTCATCCCCGGCGTGAAGCTGTTCATGGTGGACGAGCCGATCCCGCCCTTCGAGAGCTGGGACGCCGCGGTCCGCGACCTGCCGACGACGCCGATCGCCGACGAGACGGTCGGGACGGCCATGCTCTATTCGTCCGGCACGACGGGCCGGCCAAAGGGCGTCAAGCGCGGCGGCTCGAACCTGATGGCGGTCGACGGCGCCATCGACCAACCCAACCCACTCGCCATGCTGGGTCAGGCGCTCTACGGTTGGAATCCCGAGATGCGCTATCTCTCGCCGGCGCCGCTCTACCACGCGGCCCCGCTCGGCTGGTCGATGGCCGTGCACACGGTGGGCGGCACGGTGGTCATGATGGAGCGCTTCGACCCCGAGCAGGCGCTGGCCCATATCGAGCGGCTCCGCATCACTCACGCCCAATGGGTCCCGACCCACTTCGTGCGCATGCTGAAGCTGCCCCAGGAGGCCCGGGCGAAGTACGACGTGTCGTCGCTGGAAGCGGTGTTCCACGCCGCCGCCCCGTGCCCGATCCCGGTGAAAGAGCAGATGATCGCCTGGTGGGGACCGATCATCCACGAGTACTACGCTGGGACCGAAGGCAACGGTCTCACCGCCCTGAACGCCCACGAGTGGCTGGCCCACAAGGGCTCGGTCGGGCGCGGCGTCACCGCCGAGGTGAAGATCTGCGACGAGGACGGGAACGAGCTGCCGCCGCGGGCCGAAGGGGGCGTCTACTTCGCCGGCGGCGGCGAATTTGAGTACCACGGCGATCCCGAAAAGACTGCCCAGGCCAGGAACAAGCACGGCTGGACAACGCTCGGCGACGTTGGCTGGCTTGACGAGGATGGTTTCCTCTACCTGACCGACCGCAAGAGCTTCATGATCATATCAGGCGGGGTGAACATCTACCCGCAGGAAATCGAGAACCTGCTGGTGACCCATCCCAAGGTGGCCGACGTGGCCGTCGTCGGCGCGCCGCATGAGGAGATGGGCGAACAGGTTGTCGCCGTGATCCAGCCGGCGGAAGGGGTCGCTCCGGGAGACGATCTGGCCGCCGAGCTGTCCGCCTTCGCGCGCGCGAACCTCAGCCATGTGAAGGCTCCAAGAAGGATCGACTTCATGGCGCAGCTGCCCCGCCACGACACGGGCAAGATCTACAAGCGGCTGATCCGCGACGCCTACTGGGGCAAGGCGGACGCCAAGATCGTGGCGTGAGGCGGTCAGTCCTGGGCGAAGGCGGCGGTCGCGCCGGTGGTGACTACGCTCGCGCCGCCCGCGTCGGTCGTGGCCTGAACGCCCGCCCGCACGCCTGCCGTTCGTTTCCCTGACGCCTGCTCGGCGCGGAGCCGCGCCTGTGCGTCCAGGTTGCGCACCCAGCCTGGCGAATTGCTCGGCCGCGCCAGTTCGATCACGCGCTTCGTGTGACCTCCACGCCGCCTGATCCTACCACGGCCCCCTTCGGTGACGAAGCGCGCTCAGGCTAGAGCGCCCGGGCCGCCGAGGATGCTATCCACCCGGGTGCGCGCGTCCGGACTGAGCCCTGCGTAGAGGGCGCGGAGGTCGGCCAAGCAGCGGGCCTGGTACTTGAACGGCGCCTGGACGTAGGGCCGCCCGAGCAGCTCCAGCTCCACGCGGTCCTTTCCCGCTTTTAAAGCTCCAACGTTGGCCGCCAGGAACGGCAGGTAGAGCTCCGCCGCGAGCCGCGCGATCCCGAGCGCGGCGGCGCCGGCGGGCCGCCACTCGCCCTCCCAGCCAGAGGCGTCGTCCGCCATCTCCAGCCAGGCGAACGCGGCGGGGTAGTCCGCGCGCAGCATGGCCCGGGGCGTCGGGTCCCGCAGCAGCTGCCAGAGCTGGCCGTACCAGCCGAAGTCCGCCGCCGAGGGGCGCGTTCCGAACAGCCACGGCCCGCGCTCCACCCCCGCCTCGATCAGCGCCAGCACGCGCCGGGCGCTCTCCTCGATCACCGACGCGTTCTCCGGCGTGCAGCCCACCAGCGCCATGCGCCCGACCTGACGATCCCGGAACTGGCCCGCGGCGACTTCGACGGTGGGTCGGTCCGCCATGCCGAAGAGGCCGAGCTGGATCAGGTTGAAGGCGTTCACGTCCCGGTCCGCGTCCGGCGCCCAGCGGTAGTGGAACATGGCCTTGGTGCCCCACTCGTCGGCGAAGTCCTCCAGCAGCCAGCAGAGGAAGGCGTCCGCCTCATCCTCCGGAACGACGCTCCGCTCAGGGTGAGCCGCCTCAAGGGCGCGGATCATGGGCGTGGAATCGTTGCGCCAGCTCCCGTCCGGGAAGCGGATCACCGGGATCACCGGCGCCTTCACGTGCTCAAAGATGTTCCCGCCCTGGCGCGGATGCGTCCACCGATGCGGCAGCCGCTTGTAGCGGAGCACCGCCCGCATCTTCACCGAATAGGGCGAGCCCTCCGCCCCATAGAGAATGTAGTCGTCCATCCGGACAGCTTGGCCGTTCTCGGCGGGTCAGCGTCAATCCTTTCTGAAGGACGGCTGCGCAATCTCGAGCCATGGCGCGACGCGATCTGACCGGAGCGGTGGACTTCCCCTACCTGGAGGGCTTCGCCGCGGGCGACCAGCAGGTGGTCGACGAGGTGCTCGCCCTGTTCCGCCACCAGGCTGAGATGTGGAGCCGCATGCTCGACCCCGCCCAGCCGGGCTGGAAGGACGCCGCCCACACCGTCAAAGGCGCCGCCCGGGGCGTCGGGGCCAACGCGCTGGCGGCCGCCTGTGAAGCGGCGGAGGAGGGCCGCGGCAGCCTCGACGCCGCTCGCCACCAACTGGACCTCGCCCTCGCCGACATCGCCGCTTACGAACACGAACAGGCGCTTCATTCGCTCCGCAGCCGATCCCAGACGCCGTATTCGTAGGCAATGCAGCGGTCGATCAGCTGGCGCCAGACCGGCTCGGCGATCGCTTCGGACAGGCCGGCCGCTCGCGCGGCGGCTCTGACCTTGGCCACGACGTCCTCGATGCGCGCCTCGTCCCGAACCACGCCGCGGTCCGGCTTGATGCGGGCGGCGGCGTCCATGTAGCCTTGCCGTTCGACCAGCAGGGCGACCAGCGCCCGGTCCAGGGCGTCCACGCCCTGCCGCACCTCGGCCATGGTGGTGCAGTCCGCCGGGCGGACCCGTTCCTGATCGCTCATCAAATGTTCGCGCCGGCGTCCAGGGCGCGGAGCGCGGCTTCGTGGGCTTCCGCCTCGCGAGTGATCCAGGCGGTGAAGGCCTTCACCTGGGCCATGCGCGCCTTCGCCTTCGGGTAGACGAGGTGGTAGGCGAAATCGACCTCGGTGGAGATCGGCAGGGGCGCCACCAGCCGGCCGGCGTCCAGGTCCGCCTGGGCCAGAGTGCGCTTGGCGAGGGCCACGCCGCGGCCGTTCACCGCCGCCTCGATCACCAGGCTGGACTGATTGTAGCGAGGCCCGCGCGCGCCATCGATGCCGCGCTGGCCGCGGGCGGCGAGCCACATGGTCCAGTCGGGGCAGGAGGGATCCGCGTCCGGCGAGCCGTCGTGCAGCAGGGTGTGCTGGGCCAAGTCCGCCTCCGACGCGAGCGGCGTCTGTTCGAGGAGGGCGGGGGAGGCCACCGGGATCACCGTCTCGGCCATCAGCCGCTGCACCTCCAGCCCCGGGTAGCGGCCGGTGCCGTAGCGGATCGCCAGGTCCACCTCCCCGGCGTTGAAGTCAACGAGCTCCATGCCGGCGCTGATCCAGACGTCCACGTCGGGGTGGGCGATCTCGAACCCGCCCAGGCGCGGCATCAGCCACTTGGCGGCGAAGGACGGCGCGACCGAGACCGTCAGCCGCCGGCCGTCGTAGCCGGCCGTCAGCAGGGAGGCCGCCTCGGCCAAGCGGTCGAAGGCTTCGCGCAGGGCGGGCAGGGCGGTCTGGGCCCCGTCGGTCAGCAGCAGGCCCTTGGGCGTGCGCTTGAACAGGGCCGCGCCGATGTAGTCCTCCAGGTTCTGGATCTGCTGGCTCACGGCGCCGGGCGTCACCGCCAGCTCGTCGGCCGCGCGGCTGAAGTTGAGATGTCTTGCGGCCGCTTCGAACGCCCGCAGGGCGTTGAGCGGCGGCAGCCGACGACGTTCCATCAGAAAACCTAAACCGCCCGACCCGTTTTGGACGGTTGCGAAGTGGCCCGCCCGGCCCCAGTTTGCAAGCCAGCCCGCGACGGACCTTCTCCTCCCCGGTCCGGCGCGATGCGTGACCTTTGGGGGCGGACGGCGACGTCCGCCCCTCTCGTCATTGTCCAGGAAGCCAGCTTGCCGACAGATCGGGACCGCAACGGCCGCTTCGTCGCCCTGACCGGCGGCGACGCAGCCCGTCCCCTCGGCCGCGTCCTGCTGGTCGGTGCGGGCCCGGGCGATCCGGAGCTGCTCACCCTAAAGGCCGTCCGGGCGCTCGCGGGCGCCGACGTCGTGGTGCACGACCGGCTGATCCCGCAGGCCGTCCTGGACCACGCCCGCCCAGGCGCCCGCCTGATCTACGTCGGCAAGCGCAAGTCCCATCATTCAGTGCCGCAGGACGGAATCAACGACCTGCTGGTCGCGCTCGCCCGCGAGGGGCTGACCGTCGTGCGCCTCAAGGCCGGCGACCCCTTCGTATTCGGACGCGGCGGCGAGGAGCTGACGGCCTGCCGCGACGCGGGCGTGCCCTGCGAGGTGATCCCGGGCGTCTCGGCGGGTCTGGCGGCCGCAGCCTCCGCGGGCGCTCCCGTCACGCATCGCGGAGTCGCCCAGGCGGTGACCTTCGTGACCGGCCACGCCGCGGGCGCGGGCGGCGAGCCCGACCTCGACTGGGCGTCGCTGGCCCGGCCGAACCAGACGGTCGTCGTCTACATGGGACTGAGCACCGCGCCCGTGATCGCCGCCCGACTGGCCGAAGCCGGCCGCGCGGGCTCCACCCCGGCGCTGCTGGTGGAGAACGCCAGCCGGCCGGAAGAGCGCCGCGTGCTGACGAGCCTGGCGGGTCTCGCGGACGCGGCGGCGTCGCTGGACGGCCCCGTGGTGCTGATCATCGGCGAAGTCGCCGCCATGGCGGATACGGGGCGGCTCGCCGACGAGCGGCTCCTGGAGCGCGCGACCGCATGACGGCCCAGGTGCTCACCGCCAACCGGCTGTCCGACGGCGAGGTCGTGTTCTTCGGCTCGGGCCACTGGGTCGGGCACATTTCCGAAGCCGACATCTTCATCGGCGACGCGGGCGCACCGGCGCTGGCGGCCGCCGAGGCTCAGCCCACCGTCGTGGTCGCGCCCTACCTGATCGACGTGACGCCCACCGCGGGCGTGCCGGTGCCCGTCAGCTACCGCGAGCGGGTGCGGGCGCTGGGCCCCACCATCCACCCCGACATGGGCAAGCAAGCTGAGAACGTGCACGAGGCCGAGGTGATCGAGCACGCCCAGGGCGCGGCCCGCTCCACCGGCCGCGTGGCCCTGATCAAGCGCAAGTAGGGAGGCGACAGAGAGACCCGATGCCCTCCGCCATCTACCAGTACGACGCCATCGACTCCGCCATGCTGACGGATCGGGCGAACGAGTTCCGCCGACAGGTGGCCCGCCGGCTCGCGGGCGAGCTGACCGAGGATCAGTTCAAGCCCCTGCGGCTGATGAACGGCCTGTACCTGCAGCTGCACGCCTACATGCTGCGGATCGCCATTCCGTACGGCACGCTGCGCTCGCCTCAGCTCCGCCGGCTGGCCTGGATCGCACGGACCTACGACAAGGGGTATGGCCACTTCACCACGCGCCAGAACATCCAGTTCCACTGGATCAAGCTGCGCGACGCGCCCGACATCCTGGACGCCCTAGCCGAAGCGGACCTGCACGCCATCCAGACGAGCGGCAACTGCATCCGCAACGTCACGGCCGACCCCTACGCCGGCGCGACCGCCGACGAGGTGGACGACCCGCGCGTCTGGTCGGAGGCGATCCGGCAGTGGTCGACGTTCCATCCGGAGTTCTCCTACCTGCCACGCAAGTTCAAGATCGCGGTAACGGCGGCGCCGAAGGACCGGACCGCGGCGCGCGCCCACGACATCGGCCTGGCCCTTCGCCGCAATCGCGACGGCGAACTCGGGTTCGAGGTGATGGTGGGCGGCGGGCAGGGGCGCCAGCCGTTCCTGGCGGCCACGATCCGCGAGCACCTGCCGGTGCGCCACCTGCTCAGCTACCTGCAGGCGATCCTGCGGACCTACAACCGCTACGGTCGCCGGGACAACATCCACAAGGCGCGCATCAAGGTGCTGGTGGCCCAGCTCGGCGCCGAGGAGTTCGCCCGTCAGGTGGAGGCCGAGTGGGCCGCGACTGACAAGGCGTCCGTCGACCTGCCCGACACCGAGCTGGCGCGCATCCGCGGCGCCTTCCGCATCCACCCCTTCGAGCCCAAGCGCGGCGCCTCCGAGGCGTTCGAAACCGCCCGGGCCTATGATCCCGCCTTCGCCCGCTTCGCACGCAACAACGTGCTGGCGCACAAGGTCCCCGGGTACGCGGTGGTCAACATCAGCCTGAAGGCGCCGGGCGAGGTGCCCGGCGACTGCAGCGCCGACCAGATGGACGCCATCGCCGCCCTGGCCGACGCCCATAGCTTCGGCGAGGCGCGGGTGACCTACCAGCAGAACCTGGTGCTGCCGCACGTGCCGCTGGACGACGTGCCGGCCGTCTTCGCCCGCCTGCAGTCCATCGGCCTGGCGACGGCCAACATCGACCTGATCAGCGACATCATCGCCTGTCCGGGGCTGGACTACTGCTCGCTCGCCAACGCGCGGGCGATCAACATCGCTCAGGACATCGCCAAGCGCTTCGAGGCGCCCGAGCGCGCGGACCAGATCGGCGAGCTGAAGGTGAAGATCAGCGGCTGCATCAACGCCTGCGGCCACCATCACTTGGGGCACATCGGAATCCTGGGCGTCGATAAGAAGGGCGAGGAGTTCTACCAGCTCTCGCTCGGCGGCTCGGGGGAGGAGGACGCCAGTCTTTCCAAGATCCTGGGTCCTGGCCTAACCGGGCCGCAGGTGGTGGGCGCGGTGGAGCGGCTGGTGGACGCCTACATGGCTCACCGCGCCGACGGAGAGCGCTTCCTCGACACCTATCGCCGGGTCGGCGCCGAGCCCTTCAAGGAGGCGGTCTATGCCGACGCTCATCCGGCTTGACGCGGCGGGCTTCCGCCTCTCCTGCAACGACTGGGTCACGCTCGGCGACGAGGACGATCTCGTGGACGGGCCGGTGATCGTTTCGGCCGCCCGGTTCGCCGCCGAGGCCGACGCGCTGCTCGCCGGCAACCGTCCGGTCGGGGTTCGCCTGCGGGCCGAGGACGCCGTCGAGCCGCTCGCCTACGACCTGCCGCGCATCGCTCTGATCGCGCTGGAGTTCCCGAAGTTCCGGGACGGCCGGGCCTACACCGCGGCCCAGCTCCTGCGCACGCGCTACGGCTTCACCGGCGAGATCCGCGCGGTGGGCGAGGTGCTCCGCGAGCAGGCGGGCTTCATGATCCGCTGCGGCTTTGACGCCTTTGAGCCTGCGGACGGCTCCTCGCCCGAGGACTGGACCCGGGCGGCCGGCGGCTTCCACCACGTCTACCAAGCCGCTGCGGACGGCCGCGCGCCGGCGTTCGTGGAGCGGGCGCAGTGACGGACCTCACGCTCACCCGCCCTGCGCGCGCCGCTTCCATTCTGGAGGCCGCTCACCCCGTCGAGATCATCCGAGCGGCGCGGGACCGCTTCCCCCACCGGCTCGCCCTGGTCTCGTCCTTCGGGGCAGAGTCCGCCGTGCTGCTGCACATGGCCGCCCAGGTGGACCCCGCCATGCCGGTCATCTTCCTGGAAACCGGGATGCTGTTCGGCCAGACGCTGGACCACCGCAAGCGCCTGGCGGCTCTGCTCGGGCTGACCGGCGTGCGCGACGTCCGCCCCGACCCCGCGGATCTAGCAACCGTCGATCCGAAAGGCCTGCTCCACCGCACGGACGTCGACGGCTGCTGCGAGGTGCGCAAGGTGCTGCCGCTCGCCCGCGCGCTCGACGGCTTCGACGCCTGGATCACCGGCCGCAAGCGCTTCCAGGGCGGCGACCGGCTGCGCCTTTCGGTCGAGGAGCGCGACGCGGACGGCCGCACCAAGTTCAACCCGCTGGCCAACTGGACCAAGGCGGACATCGACGCCTACGCCGCCGAATTCGATCTTCCGGCGCACCCGCTGACCGCTCAGGGCTACCCCTCCATCGGTTGCTGGCCCTGCACCCGGCCGGTCGAGGAGGGGGAGGACGCCCGCGCGGGCCGCTGGTCGGGGCTTGAGAAGACCGAGTGCGGCATCCATGTCGCCCGCCACAGCCCCGCCGAGCCCGGCGCCCGCCAGGTCGCGGTGGACGACGACAACTGACACGGACCTCATGACCCAAGCCGCCGCGGCCCTCGCCGCCGACCCCGCCGCCTCCACGCGTCCCGAGTCCACCGGCGCCTACACGGTGGAGGATGTGCTGTGGGTGCGCCACTGGACCGACCGGCTGTTCTCCTTCGGCCTGACCCGGCCGGCGAGCTTCCGCTTCCGCTCCGGCGAGTTCGTGATGGTGGGTTTGCCGGCGGCGCCCGGCGAGAAGAAGCCGATCCTGCGGGCGTACTCGATTGCCTCGCCCCACTTCGCCGAAGAGCTGGAGTTCTTCTCCATCAAGGTGGAGGACGGCCCGCTGACCTCGCGCCTCCAACACATCCAGCCGGGCGACCCGGTCCTGCTCGGCCGCAAACCCACCGGCACCCTGGTGCTGGACGCGGTGAAGCCGGGCCGTCGGCTCTTCCTGATCGGCACCGGCACGGGCCTTGCGCCCTGGCTCTCGGTCGCCCGCGACCCCGAGACCTACGATCGGTTCGAGCGCGTGATCGTCTCCCACACAGTCCGCGAAGCCGCCGACCTCGCTTACCGTGACCTGTTCGAGGGCGAGCTCTTCGAGGATGAACTTGTGGGCGAGCAGGCCCGGGCGCAGCTCACCTATTACCCGACCGTCACCCGCGAGCCGTTCAAGACGCCCGGCCGCATCACGGACCGCATTCTCTCGGGCGACTGCTTCCGCGACCTGGGCCTGGAGGGCGCCGTCTTCGACCCCGAGCAGGATCGCGTGATGCTCTGCGGCTCCATGGCGATGATCAAGGAGACCGCCGCCATCCTAGAAAGCCAGGGCTTGGTCGAGGGCTCGAACGCCGAGCCCGGCGACTTCGTGCTGGAGCGCGCCTTCGTCGGCTAGTGCGCGGGCGCCGCGGCGGGAGCCGTGGTCGTCGTCGCGGCGGCTCCGCCGGCCGTCGCAGCATCGGCGGCCGCCGGCGTCGGGTTGGTCGGCATGGTCGCCGCGCTGCCGTCGACCGGCGGGCTGGCCGCGGTGGCCGCCTGCTGCGCCTGCTCCTGCAGCTCCGCGTCGCTGATCACGCTGGCGGGCGCTGCGGTGGTCACTTCCGCCGACGCGGTGCCGGTGGTGGCCTCCGCCTCGCGCTCGCCGCCGCACGCCGTCACGAGCAAGCCCACGGCCGCCAGCGCTGCTGCACGCACCATCAGAACACCCATGGCCGATCTCCCGTCGTTTCTGTTCTAAGCTTGAGCGTAGAGCGCGTGGGGCGCGCTTCGGTTCCGGGGAGGGCTCATGAGCGCCGGTCTGACGGTCTACGGCGACAGCATCTCGGGCAATTGCCTGAAGGTGAAGTGGCTGCTCGACCACCTCGGGCTCGCTTACGCCTGGCGCGAAGTGGACGTGACGAGCGGCTACACGGGCAGCCCCGAGTTCCTCGCCCTCAACCCCGCCGGCCAGGTGCCAGTGGTGGTCTTCGAGGATGGCCGGACCCTCTCCCAATCCAACGCCATCCTGCTCCGCTTCGGCGAGGGGACGGCCCTAGTCCCAGCCGACCCGTACGACCGCGCCCGCATGTACGAGTGGCTGTTCTGGGAGCAGTACAGCCACGAGCCCTACATCGCCGTCCGCCGCTTCCAGATGCGTTACCTCGGCAAGGATCCGTCCGAGCTCGATCCCAAGCTGTTCGACCGGGGTTCGGCCGCGCTGAACCGGATGGAGGCCCAGCTCGCCGCGACGTCGTTCCTCGTGGCCGCGGAGCCGACGCTCGCCGACCTAGCGCTCGTGGCCTACACCCGCATGGCGGGGGAGGGCGGCTTCGATCTGGCGCTCTATCCTGCTGTGAGCGCCTGGATCGCCCGCGTCGAGGCGGCCTTCGGCATCCCTTGAGCGCGCCACGTTGCGGCGGAGGGGGGCGCCCGCTATCTCATCCCTCTTCCGAACACGCGAGTGAGCATCATGAGACCGGATGTCGAGGCCGCTGCGGCCGACATCGAGCAGAGCATCGCTCTGCTCAGGAGGCGTCTTTGACTGGGAGCCTGCGCTCCGCCGTCTGGACGAACTGAACGCCCGGGTCGAGGACCCGACCCTCTGGGACCGCGCCGCGGAAGCCCAGGCCGTCACCCGTGAACGATCGCAGCTCGCCGACAAGATCGAGGCCGTGCGGGCGATCGAGCGCGAGCTGAAGGACGCGGTCGAGTACGCCGAACTGGCGGACGAGGAGGGCGACGAGGACTCCCTGGAGGAGGCCCGCGCCAGCCTGCGCGCGCTGAAGGACCGCGCGGCGCGCGCCGAACTGGAAGCCCTGCTGTCGGGCGAGGCCGATGGCAACGACGCCTATCTCGAGATCAAGGCGGGCGCCGGCGGGACGGAGTCCTGCGACTGGGCCGGCATGCTGATGCGCATGTACATGCGCTGGGCCAAGGCCCACGGCTATGACGTGGACGTGATCGAGGAGTCCGCTGGCGACCAGGCCGGGATCTCCTCCGCTACCCTGCAGATCAAGGGGCCCAACGCCTACGGCTGGCTGAAGACCGAAAGCGGCGTGCACCGGCTGGTGCGCATCTCGCCCTTCGACAGCAACGCCAAGCGCCACACCAGCTTCGCCTCGGCCGGCGTGTCGCCGGTCGTCGACGACACCATCGAGATCGACATCAACCCCGCGGACGTGCGCACCGACACCTATCGAGCGTCGGGCTCGGGCGGGCAGCACGTCAATAAAACCGACTCGGCCGTGCGCCTGACGCACATTCCCACGGGGATCGCGGTGGCCTGCCAGGCGGGCCGCTCCCAGCACGCGAACCGGGACGAGGCCTGGAAGATGCTCCGCGCTCGGTTGTACGAGGCGGAGCTGCAGAAGCGGGAGGCTGCGGCGCAGGCCCTGGAGGACGCCAAGACCGACATCGGCTGGGGCCACCAGATCCGCAGCTACGTGCTGCAGCCGTATCAGATGGTGAAGGACCTGCGGACCGGCGTCGAGACCAGCGACACCGGCGGCGTGCTCGACGGCGACCTGGACTCGTTCATGGGCGCCGCCCTGGCCCAGCGCGTCGGCGTCACCCGCGACGCGAGCGAGGCGGCCTAGACCAGCCCCGCCGCCGCGGCGGCTTCGGCCCGCAGCAGGGGCATGCCGTCGCCTTTCCAGGCGGAGGTCGAGACCACGCGCGGGAAAGCCGCCGGTCGTTTGGCGATGGCGGCCAGCGTCGCGGCCTCCACCTTCGCCACCTCGGCGGCCTTCAGCTTGTCGGCCTTGGTCAGCACGACCTGATAGCTGACGGCCGACTCGTCCAGGGCGTCCAGCGCCTCCTGGTCGGGCGCCTTCAGGCCGTGCCGCGCGTCGATCAGCAGGAACACGCGCTTCAGGTTCGGCCGACCCCGCAGATAAGAACGGCCCAGGTTCTGGAACTTCGCCACCACCGTCCTGGACGCCCGCGCGAAACCGTAGCCCGGTAGGTCGACCAGCCGGGCCCGCTCGTCCAGGACGAAGAAGTTCACCTCCCGCGTCCGGCCGGGCTCCGTGGACGCGCGGGCGAGGTCCTTGCGGTTGACCAGAGCGTTGATCAGCGACGACTTGCCGACGTTGGAGCGCCCCGCGAAGGCGATCTCGGGCAGGTCGGCCGCCGGCAGCTGCTCGATCTTCGCGGCCCCCATCATGAACGCGACCGGATGCGCGAACAGCACTCGCGCCGCCTCGACCTCTTCGTCGCTGAAGGGCGGGGTCAACTCGTCGCCGGGTAGGGCTTGCCGGTCGCCCGGGCGATCAGCCCGTCGATCGGGTTGTCCACCTTGAACCGCCGCATGATCACGTACTGCTGCAGGATCGTCAGCACGTTGTTCCAGATCCAGTAGATCAGCAGGCCGGCCGCGAACGGGGCCATCACGAAGGTGAAGACCAGCGGGAAAAGCTGGAAGATCCGTTGCTGCACCGGATCCGGCGCCGGCGGGTTCATGCTCTGCTGCAGCCACATGGTCAGGCCGTAGAAGATCGCCAGCACCCCGATTCCGAGCGCGCCGGCCAGCAGGCCGCCGACCAGGGGCGTCGCGGCCACGTTCCAGGGGATCAGCCCGAAGAGGTTCCAGATCAGCGTCGAGTCCCGCGCCGACAGGTCTTCGATCCAGCCGACAAAGGGGGCGTGGCGCATCTCGAGCGTCACGAACAGCACCTTGTAGAGCGCGTACCAGACCGGAATCTGCACCAGGACCGGCAGGCAGCCCATGAACGGGTTCACCTTCTCCTTCTGGTACAGACCCAGCAGCTCCTGCTGCTGCTTCTGCGGGTCGTCGGGATATTTCTCCTTCAGCTCCTGCATCTTGGGCTGCAGCTTCTTCATCTTCGACATGCTCTCGAACGATTTGTTCGCGAGCGGGAAGAAGAGGAGCTTCACTGCAACTGTGAGCAGCAGGATGGCGAGGCCGAAATTGCCCACCAGGCCGTGGAAGAACTCCAGCACCCAGAAGATCGGCCGCGTGAAGAACCAGAAGTTTCCCCAGTCGATGGCCATGTCGAAGCGCGGGACGCCGGCGGCGTCATAGCGGTCCAGCACCTGGTCGCGCTTAGCCCCGGCGAACAGCCGCGTGGTCTCGACGACCTGGGCCCCGGGGGCGATGCGGTGCTCGGGGCTGACGAACACGGCTTCGTAGACGTCGGCGCCTGCAGCGGGCGTGACCCGGAAGGAGGACCGAACCGTCTCGTTCTGCTGGGGGATCACCGCCGCCAGCCAGTACTTGTCCGTGATGCCGAACCAGCCGCCCTGGCTCGCGCGCGAGACTTCGCCCCGCTCGCGCCACTTGCGGAAGCCTTCCTGCTCCACGCGGAAGCCGCCGCCGCCCGGCTCCTTGCTGGTCACGCCGATCAGGCCTTCGTGGAGGATCGGGTTGTTCGCGAGCGTCGGGAGGCCCTGACGCTGCACCGAGCCGTAGGCCGCCAGGGTGACAGGCTGGCCGCCGCGATTGGCGACCGTGTCGGTCAGGGTGAACATGTACTGCTCGTCCACCGCGATCCGGCGCGTGAAGCTCAGGCCCGTGGGGCTGTCGTAGCGAAGGGTGACGGGCCGGCCGGGCCGCAGCACGTCGCCCTCAGCCAGCGTCCAGACCGTGTCGTCGCCGGGCAGGCCCGGCACGTTCGCGCCCGCCCAGCCGAACTCGGCGAAGTAGGCGCCCCGCGCGCCCTCGGGCCGGAACAGCTCGACGTTGGCAGAATCCTCCACCAGCGTCTCGCGGTAGCGCTTGAGGTACAGGTCATCGACGCGGCCGCCGCGGAGCGACAGGCTGCCGGCCACGTAAGGCGTGTCGATGCGGACCCGCGGACTGGCGGAAGCCGCCTGCGCTCGGCTGACGTAGACGCTGCCCGGGGCGGCCGTCGGCGCTCCAGGGCGCGCGGCCGGGGCGGGAGTCTGCTGGGCCAGCTTGGCGCGTTCGGCCTCGGCGCGCTGCTTGCGTGCCTGCGGCTCCAGCACGAACATCTGATAGAGGATCAGCATCGCCGCCGCGCACACGACGAAGATCACGGTGTTGCGGGCGTTCTCGGTCTGCTGCATGGGCCGGCGGTCAAGGGAGGAGCGGGCGCGCTCGCCGCCCTATGTAGGGGCGGCCTTACCCGGCGGCGCGAGGCTTATCAGCGCGGTTTTCACGTCGTCAAGGAGACGGTCCCACGCACGCGTCGGCGTCCCGGCCCGCGCGATGAAGACGTAGTCGAACCCCGGGCGGCCGAACTCGGGGACCAGCCGCCGGGCGGCCTCACGCAGGCGCCGCTTGGCGCGGTTGCGGACCACGGCGCCGCCGATCTTGCGAGTGGCGGTGAAGCCGATCCGGATCAGCTCGGGTTTCACCCGCGGGTCGACGCGCTCCAGGGCCTGGACCACCACCGCGCCGCGGCTGGCGGAACGGCCTTTGGCCGCAGCGAGGAACTCGCTGCGGCGTCGCAGTCGCTCGACAGGCGGGGAGAGGGGACCCGGGGTCCCCGGGCCGCTTAGGCCGTCAGGCGCTTGCGGCCCTTGGCCCGACGGCGGCGCACGACCGCTTGCCCGTTCTTCGTCGCCATCCGCGAGCGGTAGCCGTGGCGGCGCTTGCGCACGAGCCGGCTGGGTTGATAGGTCCGCTTCACGGGACGGGCTCCGGGTCAAATCTGGGGCTTGAAAAGTGAGCCGCGGCGGATACCCGAAGGGGTCTCCCATGTCAAATCTCGCCGGGGGCCGAACGGAGGTTCGGATCGCCGTCGGACGTCGCGTCGTGTCCCGCGTCCAGCGGTGCTACGACTCTCGCTCCCGGGGGCTGGATTCGGGGAGGGGTCGGGCGCTTCGCCGTCGCACCGCACCCGCGCGAACACGCGCAGCAGGGCGAAGGTGAAAGGCGTGACCGACCAGTACGACTCGACCCTGAACCAGGCGGCGGACGGGTGAGCGATGCACCCGATCTGCCGCCGCGGCCCAAGCGGAACCGCTTGCGGCGGTTCACGCCCGTGCTGCTCCTGCTCGCTCTCATCGCGGTGGTGTGGGCCAGCGGACTGACCCGGTACTTCACATTGGACAGCCTGCGGCTGCACAGCCGGCAGCTGGAGGCCTTCACGGCCCAGCACTTCTGGCTGAGCCTGGCCGCCTACATCGCCGTCTACGTCTTCGTGGTCACCTTCTCTATTCCCGGCGCGCTGATCATGACCCTGACAGGCGGCATGCTGTTCGGGGCCGCGCTCGGAGCGGTCGCCGCGGTCGCCGGCTGCACCGGCGGGGCGCTGGTCATCTTTCTCGTCGCCCGAACGGCGATCGGCGACAGCCTTCGGCGGCGCGCGGGTCCGACCCTGAGCCGCCTGATCGACGGCTTCGAACGGAACGCCGCCTCATATCTGCTGACCCTTCGGCTGATGCCGGGCGTACCTCTGTTCATGGTCAACCTGGCCGCCGGCATCGTGCACATGCGCCTGTCCACCTATGTGGCCGTCAGCGTGGTCGGCATGCTGCCAAGTTCCCTGATCTACGCCTCGATCGGGTCGACCCTGGTGAGCGTCTTCGCTCGTGGAGAGAGTCCTGACCTGTCCCTCGTGCTCGAGCCTCGCGTGCTGGGCCCGCTGCTTGGACTGGCGGCCCTGTCGTGCCTGCCGCCCTTGTACCAGTGGCTCCGGCGCCGGGCGGCGCGGACTTGACGGCGCCGATGGCTCGGCCGCGCGTTCGGAGAGCGAGGGAGGCTCCAGCCGGGGCGGGGGAGGTCATGGAAGGGTCGGCGGCCCGCAGGGAGCGAGAAAGGCGGACGCCGTTTCCCGGCGGCCTGTCCGGCCGCCTTCTCGCCCTGACCGTCGGCTTCATCCTGCTCTCGCAGTCGCTGATCATCGCGCCGCTGCTGGCTCAGCAGCAGGATCGCTGGCTCAACGACCGCATTCGGGCCGCCGAACTGGCCTCCGTGGCCGTGGAGCTCGCGCCCGAGCAGACGGTGCCCGACATGATCGCCGCCCAGCTGGTCGAAGGCGCCGGGGTCCTCTCCGTAGCGATCCAGGTCAACGGGTTGCGCCGACTCTATCTCGCCGGGCCCGCGGTGAGCACGACGCCGCGGCTCATCGACCTTCGGGACCGGACCCTGGTGGAGTGGCTGGCCGCCCCCATCATCACCCTCAGCCGCGGCGACGCGCTGGTCCGGGTGATTCAGAACCCACAATTCCGCGACGCGGACTTCGTGGAGATTCTCGCGCCGGCCGCCCCGCTGCGCGCCGAGCTTCGGGCGGTGTTCTGGCGCGCTCTGTGGATCAGCTTCTTCGTGTCCGCCGTCACCGGCGGCCTGGTCTGGCTGACGCTGACCAACCTGCTCGTCCGGCCGATCCGCCGGCTGACCCTCTCCATCACCCGCTTCCGTCAGAACCCCAACGACCCGGCCGCGCGCGTGGAGCTGTCCGGACGCACCGACGAGATCGGGCGAGCCGAAGCGGAACTCTCCCGCATGCAGGCCGACCTGCGCGCCGCGCTGCACTCCCGGGCCCGCATGGCCGCGCTCGGCGAGGCGGTGGCCAAGATCAACCACGACCTGCGCAACATGCTGACGAGCGCCCAACTCGCCTCCGAGCGCCTGTCGGGCTCGGAGGACCCTCGTGTCTCGATGGCCCTCCCGCGGCTGGAGCGGGCGCTGGACCGCGCCATCGGCCTGGCGGAAGGGGTGCTCGCCTACGGTCGCTCCACCGAGCCCGAGCCCATGCTGGCCGGTCTGGGACTTCGGAACGCGGTGGCCGTCGCGGCGGAGGACGCGGGTCTTTCCGATGACGGCGTGCGTCTTCAGAACCGCGTCGGCGACACGGTCCGGGTCTTCGCCGACCCCGACCAGTTGCACCGGATCCTGGTGAACCTGCTCCGCAACGCGCGCGAGGCGATCGAGAGCGCGCCGGCCCGCGACGGCCTGGGACGGGTCACGGTGGAGCACGCGCAACCCGACAACGCCGACGTCATCCGCCTGACCGACGATGGGCCGGGCGTCCCTGAGAAGGCGCAGGCTCGGCTCTTCCAGGCCTTCGGCTCCGGGCGCAGCGGCGGCACGGGGTTGGGGCTCGCCATCGCGCGCGAGCTGGCCCAAGCGCACGGGGGCGACGTGGCGCTCGTCCGCACCGGCCCGGAAGGGTCGACCTTCGAGGTGCGCCTGCCCGCCCGCTAGCTCAGCGCGCGGCCGCCGCCTCGAGCACCCCGACCTTGCCGTCCCGCCGCGGGTCCGTCCCGCCCTGGAGCCCGCCGTCGCGCACCAAGGCTCCGTTGAGGCCGGAGTTCTCTCCGCCGCCCGCTTTGAGCGCCACCCCCCGCTCGGCCAGGCCGGCCACCACCTCCGGCGCGAACTCCGTTGCCGGCGAGGCCGAGACGTTCGCCCCGCGCGCCACCAGGTTCGGGAGAGCGATCGCGTCCTGCATGGAAAGGCCCCAGCTGAACACGCCCGTGAGGGCTTTCGCGTTGTAGGCGACGATGCTGTTGCCGCCGGGCGAACCTACGGCCGCGACGAACCGGCCTTGTCCATCGAGCACGATGGCGGGGCTCATGGACGAGCGAGGCCGCTTGCGAGGCCCCGGCGCGTTAGCCACGAGGCGACCCTCGGCGTCGCGTGGCTGGAAGCTGAAGTCCGTGAGCTGGTTGTTCAGGAAGAACCCGCCCACCATCCGTCCCGATCCGAACAGCCCCTCCACCGTCGTGGTCATGGAGACGACGTTCCCCAAGCGGTCGACCACGACGAAGTGGCTGGTGCCCGCCGGCTCGCGGGTGGCGTCGGCAGCGCGGGCCGGGGCCCCCGGCGGCGTTCCGGCCGCTGGCGGCGGCCCGGCCCGCGGCCCGATCAGCGACGCCCGCTTGGCGATGTAGGCAGGGTCGAGCATGCCCTCGACCGGGACCTCGACGAAGGCGGGATCGCCCACGTACCGGTCCCGGTCCGCGTAGGCCAAGCGACTCGCTTCGGCGAACAGGTACCAGGCCTGCGGATCGGCCGGGCCGCGGCGGGCGATGTCGGTGCGCTCCAGGATCTGCATCAGCTGGATCAGCCCCACGCCGCTGGCCGGCGGCCGTGCGGAGCAGAGCTGGTAGCTCTTCCATGGCCGGCAGAGCGGATCGCGCTTCAGAGGTCGGTAGGCCTGCAGGTCAGCCACGGTCAGAGCGCCCGGCCGGGGCGCCTGGGCGACACGGTCGGCGATCCGCCGGGCGATCTCGCCTTCCAGCAGGGCGCGGGACCCGTTCGCCGCGATCGCCCGCAGCGTGGCCGCATAGGCGGGGTTCTTCAGGGTGTCGCCGGCCTTGATCAGCCCGCCGTCCGCCTTGGTGAAGTAGGCCTTGGCGTCTGCGCTCTGGGCCGAGGGGTGCTGCGCCCCGGCCAGGGCGGCCAATCGAGGCATGACGCGGAAGCCGCCGTCGGCCAGCCGCACGCCGGGCTCCATGAGCCGCGGCCAGGGCAGGCGGCCGTGGTCCTGGTGCGCCAGCCCGAGCATGGCGACCGCGCCAGGGGCCCCGACCACCCGGCCGCTGCCGAGGGCCTCCGGGAAGGACAGGGGCTTGCCGCTCTCGTCCAGGAACAGCTCCGAGGTCGCCGCCGCCGGCGCGGTCTCTCGGCCGTCGTAGGCGGTGACCTTCCCGGTTCGCGCCTCGTAGTGCAGCAGGAAGGCGCCTCCGCCGAGGCCGGAACTCTGCGGCTCAGTGAGCCCGAGCACGGTCTGCACGGCGACGGCCGCATCAAGGGCGCTTCCGCCGGCGCGCAGGATCTCTAGCCCGGCGTCGACGGCCTGCGGCTCGGCCGCCGCGACCAGCGCCCGCCCGCCTGTCGGGGCGGCGGCGACGTTCGCATGCGGCTGGGGCGCACAGCTCCCAAGAGCGAGGGTCAGGGCGGCTGACAGGGCGGCGGCGAGACGCATGCCACCCTGCTAGTGCATTTGGACCCGCGTCGCCGAGAGAAAAACAACGGCCGCCCCGGTCCCGCATCCTTGCGCGCCGCGACGGCGCCTCGCCATAAGCGCCCGTCCACCGACGGGAGCCGCGCAGCGTGAGCAAGACAAACCCGGGCCACTTCTTCGAGGACTTCCGCCTGGGCCAGGTGCTGGCGCACGCCACGCCGCGGACCGTCACCACCGGGGACGCAGCCCTCTACACGGCGCTGCACGGGCCGCGCTTCGCCCTGTTTTCGTCCGACGCCTTCGCCAGGGGCTGCGGCTTCGATCGCGCCCCGCTGGACCCGCTGCTCGTCTTCCATGTGGTGTTCGGCAAGAGCGTGCCCGACATCTCGCTCAATGCGGTGGCCAACCTGGGCTATGCCGAAGGCCGCTTCCTCGCCCCTGTCTTTCCGGGCGACACCCTGACCTCCAGTTCCGAGGTGATCGGTCTGAAGGAGACCTCCAACCGCAAGACCGGCGTCGTCTACGTTCGCACCACGGGCCGCAACCAGGCGGGGGGCGAGGTCCTGGAGTACGTCCGCTGGGTGCTGGTCCGCAAACGCGACGAGTCCGCGCCCGCGCCCGCCGAGAGCGTCCCGACCCTCGCCGAGGCGGTTCCGCCGGCCTCGCTGGTCGTGCCTGGCGCCCTGTCGTTCGGCGCCTACGACTTCGGCCTCGCCGGTTCGGCGCACGCGTTCGAGGACTACGCGGTCGGCGAGCGCATCGACCACGTGGACGGCATGGCGGTTGAGGAGGCCGAGCACCAGCTCGCGACGCGCCTGTACCAGAACACCGCCAAGGTTCACTTCAACGCCTTCGAGCGCGCCAAGGACCCTTCGGGCAAGCGGCTGGTCTATGGCGGCGTGGTGATCTCCACAGCCAAGGCCCTGTCGTTCAACGGGCTGGAGAACGCCGGCCTCATCCTGGCGGTGAACGGCGGCCGACATGTGAACCCATTCTTCGCCGGAAGCACCCTGTTCGCCTGGACCGAGGTGCTGGATAAGGCGGAGCTCAGCGAGGACGCCGGCGCGCTGCGGCTGCGCCTGGTGGCGACCAAGGACCGGCCCTGCGCCGACTTCCCCGACAAGGACGACGCCGCAAAATATCCGCCCGAGGTGGTTTTGGACTTCGACTATTGGGCGGCGGTTCCTCGCCGCGGATGAGCTTCGTCCTCGACCCCCGGCTGGAAGCCAGCTGCGCGTTCGTCGCCGAGCTGCCGCTCTGCCACGTGCGGCTGCAGGACGACCGGCGCTGGCCCTGGCTGGTGCTGATCCCCCGGCAGGGGGACCGGCGCGAGCTGGAGGACCTGTCCGCCGAGGATCGCGCCCGGCTGATGGAGGAGGGGATCGCCGCCGGCCGCGCCGTTCGGGCGCTCGCGGACGCGGCAGGGCGGCCCCTCGCGAAGCTGAACGTCGGCGCCCTGGGCAACATCGTGCCTCAGCTCCATCTGCACGTGGTCGGCCGCCGCGCGGACGATCCTGCCTGGCCAGGCCCCGTATGGGGCGCCGGCGCTCCGGAGCCCTACGGCGCCTCGTCCCTGATCGCCGCCGTCGCCCTGGCCCGCTCCGCCCTGGGCTGAGCCTCGCTCTCGCCCGCAGCGTGGCTGCGGCTGCTCCGACCCGCCTCCTCGCCCGTTGCGCGGCCTCCGGCCCTCCGGCGCTCCGCGCCACCTCCCCACGCCTGCGGCGCAGGGAGGAGAACATCAGCGCCGACTCTCCTCCCTGTCGCGCAGCGATGGGGAGGTGGCCCGGGGCCGGAGGGGCCGCGCGGAGGGCGGAATGGGGGGACAACTCTGGAGTTATCCAGAGGATGACTCAGGCCTCCTCCCACTCGATCAAACGCTTACGCTCGCGGAAAAAATACTTATCCTCGGGAGATAATCCTGTCGTATACTCCTGCCTGTCCCGTCGCGCGGGAGGGCGCTTGGCCAGCGACCATCAGCGGCGGCGGGAACGGACGAGCGGGAAGCCCGCCCGGCGCACCTGGAGCCCTGCGGCTCCTCGTTCCCGGGAGTTCGGGCGACAGGCTGGAGGGGGTTACTTCAGCGGTCCGGGGCTCTCCTTCGCTGGGAGACCCGCCCGTGGCGGGCGAGAGTTGAGGGAGACCTCGCGAACAGGGGGTAAGCGTCAACAGCGCTGCCTGCCCCGCGCTCTTCGAAAACGCCCGTGCGGAGCGTGCGTGCAGAGTCGAAACGGTATCTTCCCGATCAGCTCCGGACCCTGTCCGGCGCTCCGCCACCCTCCCGCTTCAACCCGACCGAGGAGGCACGGCGCGTGCGCGTCGCCCAGCCGCGCCTTACCGCGCGACGCCCGGGACTCTACATTGACCCCCTCATGACCGACATCATCGACGCGTCGCCGCCGGGCGGGGAGGTCCCGCCGGAGCGGACCCTTCAGCCCGAGCCGGCCCCCGCGCCGGCGTTCCCCGAATCCACCCTGCAGGGCATGGCCCTGATCCGGGACGAGGTGAAGCGCCTGCCCGACGCGCCGGGCGTCTACCGCATGTACGGGGAGGGGGGCGAGGCGCTCTATGTCGGCAAGGCGCGCTCGCTCAAGAAGCGGGTGACCCACTACGCCCAGGGCCGGTTCCACAGTCAGCGCATCGCCCACATGGTCGCCCTGACCCGCGCCATGGAGTTCGTCACCACGGCCACCGAGACCGAGGCGCTGCTGCTTGAGTCCAACCTGATCAAGCGGTTGAAGCCCCGCTTCAACGTGGTGCTGCGGGACGACAAGTCCTTCGCCGAGCTGATGATCCGGCGCGACCACCCCATCGCCCAGGTCCGCAAGCACCGCGGCCAGCACACCACCAAGGGCGACTACTTCGGCCCCTTCGCCAGCACCTGGGCGGTCAACCGCACGCTCAACACCCTGCAGAAGGCGTTCCTGCTCCGCTCCTGCAGCGACAGCGTGCTGGAGACCCGTACGCGCCCCTGCATGCTGCACCAGATCAAGCGCTGCTCGGCCCCCTGCACCGGCCTGATCAGCCCCGACGCGTACGCCGAGCTGGTGGACGAGGCGCGCGACTTCCTGCGCGGCCGCTCCAAGTCGGTCACCGAGCGCATAGCCCGCGAGATGCACGCCGCCTCCGAGGAGCTCGACTTCGAGAAAGCCGCACGTCTCCGGGACCGGGTCCGGGCGCTCGCCGCCATCAGCATGGAGGCTGGGACCATCAACCCCAAGCGGGTCGAGGAGGCGGACGTCTTCGCCGTCCATGCGGAGGGCGGTCAGGCCTGTGTGCAGGTGTTCTTCTTCCGCGCCGGCCAGAACTGGGGCGCCCGGGCCTACTTCCCCCGGGTCGACAAGGGCGACGACTGCCCGGAGATCCTGAACGCCTTCCTGGGGCAGTTCTACGAGGACAAGACGCCGCCGCGCATGGTCCTGCTCAGCCACGCCGTGCCCGAGCAGCTGCTGCTGACCGAAGCGCTGACCGAGCGACTCGGCCGCAAGGTGGTGATCGGCGTGCCCGTGAAAGGCGAGAAGGCGGATCTGGTCCGCCACGCCATGAAGAACGCCAAGGAGGCGCTCGGCCGAAAGCTGAGCGAGAGCTCCAGCCAGAACCGCATCCTGTCGGAGCTGACCGAGGCCTTCGGGCTTGAGGGCCTTCCCGAGCGGATCGAGGTCTACGACAACAGCCACATCATGGGCACGAACGCCGTCGGCGGGATGATCGTCGCCGGACCCGAGGGCTTCAAGAAGAACCAGTACCGAAAGTTCAACATCCGCGGGGCCGAGCTCACGCCCGGAGACGACTACGGGATGATGCGCGAGGTGCTGCGGCGCCGCTTCTCACGCCTGGTGAAGGAGACCGACGAGGGCGAGGAACCCGAACGTCCGGACTTGGTGCTGATCGACGGCGGGGAAGGGCAACTCGCGGCCGCCGTGGAGGTCATGACGGAGCTGGGGATCGACGACATCCCCGTGGCCGCCATCGCAAAGGGCGAGGACCGCAACGCCGGGCGCGAGCGGTTCTTCTTCCCGCACCGCGACCCTTTCATGTTCGAGCCCAAGTCGCCGGTGCTCTACTATCTCCAGCGCCTTCGCGACGAAGCTCACCGCTTCGCCATCGGCAGCCACCGCCAGCGCCGCAAGATCGACCTGACCAAGAATCCGCTGGACGAGATCGAGGGGGTCGGCCCCACCCGCAAGCGCGCTCTGCTTCACGCCTTCGGTTCGGCGCGTGGCGTTTCTCGCGCATCGGTGGCTGATCTGACCAAGGTGGCCGGCGTCAACTTGCCGCTGGCCGAGCGAATCTACGGATTCTTTCACAAGGGTTAGCGCGAGTTCTGCCGGAGTCGCCGATTGTGATCGGGCTCGCCGCACGGCGGTCATGATCGGTGGTATAGTCCAGCTTATGTCGACGTCTTTCGTTGTCATCCGGGTCGGGGAAGGGTGGACCGTCTTTCAGGACGGGGAGCCTCTTGAGACCCGCGTCACCAAGGCCGGCGCCGCTGAGATCGCCCACCTGCTGGCGGTGCAGTTCGACGCTCTGGGCTACAGCAGCACGCTGCTGGTCCAGGACGATGCGGGCGAGCTGCAGCCTTGGGACCTGAACGCCGGCGTGCGCCTGCTGGCCCGCCTCTACGCCGACCGGAGGCCTTCGCCCGCCACGGCGTGACGGCGCTTCAAGGGGCGGCTAGAGAGCCGTTCATGAAGGCGTTGCCGAACATCTTGACGTCCGTCCGCATCCTCATGGGGCTGGCCGTCTTCCTCTGCCTCGCGGGCGCGGCCGGGGCTGTCCCGGTGCTGAGCGGGATGCTCACCGGCGACGACCAGTTCGCCCTGCTGCGCTGGGCGCTGATCCTCTATGTGGTCGCCGCCTCTACCGACTTCTTCGACGGCTGGCTCGCCCGGCGCATGCACGCCGAAAGCGCCTGGGGCGCCATCCTGGACCCCATCGCCGACAAGATCCTGCTCGCCGGCACGGTGCTCGGCCTGCTTTCCCAAGGCGCCCAGCCGTACGTGACCGCGATCGCCGTCCCGTCGGCGCTCATCATCTTCCGTGAGTTCTTCGTCTCGGCCTTGCGCGAAACCACCGCGGGCAAGGGCGTGAAGCTGAAGGTGACCCAGCTCGCCAAGTGGAAGACCACCGTCCAGCTCGTCGCTTTGGCGCTCGTGCTGCTCGTCGCGGCCTGGCCGAGCCTTGGGCTGGAACTGACGCCTGGCGAGTACGATCTGGCGCAGACGCTGGCCTACGGCGGCATGTGGCTGGCCGCCGTCCTGACGGTCTGGACGGGCGTCGAGTACGCCATGGCCGCCGACCGGCAGCTTCGCGGCCGCGCCTGACGCCTCCTTCAGGTTGCCGCTTTGTAAGAGGACGGAGGCCGCGAACCGCCGCAAGGTCGGGGCATGCGCTTCCTCGCCCTCGCCGCCGCCTTAAGCCTTCTCGCCGCCGGTTCAGCGAGCGCGCAGACGCCTGTCGACGATCCCGAAGGGACCGTGGTCTCGGAGCTGGTGGTCCGGGCCAAGCTGCCCGGGCCGGCGTGGTGGCGCGTCTCGGACGCTGACACGACGATCTACGTCCTGGGCCTGCCCGACTCGTTCCCGAAGAACCAGGTCTGGGATCAGTCGATCCTCAACCGAAGGCTCCAGGGAGCCAACACTCTGATCACTCCGCCGGTGCTGCAAGCCAGCGCCAGCATCCTCGCCGCGCCCGGCCTGCTGATCTCCGCTCGCCGCGCCATGGGCGCCGAGGCGCTTCCCGGGGAAGGGCTGACTGAAGAGCAGCTGGCGACGCTGGCCCGCGTCGCCCCGCTCGCCGGAGCGCAGCCGGCCCGGTACGCCGAACTGAGGCCCTGGATGGCGGGGCTCCGGCTCGTGTCGGACTATCGCAAGCGCGTCGGTCTGAACGAGGCCGAGCCGCTGAAGAGCATCCGCCGCGCCGCCGGGAAGGCGAAGGTCAAGGCCGTCCCGGCGAGCGTGACCCAGATGCGAGCCAAGACCTTGATCAAGCAGGTCAAGGCCGTGCCGCCCGCAGCGGGCCGGGCCTGCTTCGAGGACGCGGCCCGGGAGGTCGAGTCCGGCGAGATCGGGCGTCAGGCGGCGCAGGCCTGGGCGGCCGGCGACCCCCGGGTGGCGCTGGGCGCCCCGCGCAGTTCGGAGCGCTGCCTGGCCGCCATTCCCGGAGCGGCTCGCGACGTGCGGGACTCCCACAAGCACCAGGCCGACGCCGTCGAGAAGGCGCTGCAGACGCCCGGCCACGCGGTGGCGGCGCTTTCCCTGCGCGCGTTGCTGGCCGAAGGCGGGATCCTCGACCAACTGCGCCAGCGCGGCTTCCAGGTGCGCACACCGGAGTAGCCGTGGCGCTTGGAACCAAAACCGGGCCTTCCTCGTCTCGACGGTGGAGGACGTTCATGATGTCTCGTTCGGTGCTTCTGCTGGCTGGGCTGCTCCTGAGCGGCTGCGCCACCACCACCGCCCGGCCCGACGGGACGGTGTCCGAATTCCAGCGGGTCTCCGCCGAGTGCCGGGACCGCGGCGGCATACTCACGCCCATCCCAGGCGCCGCCACCGGCCGTGTCGAGACGGACTACGCCTGCACCATCAGCGGCAACGTCCGACGCCGCTGAGCCGGGCGACTCTAAAAGGGCGGCTCGTCGGCGACGGCCGGAGCTTTCGCGCGGGCGCCGGCCATCTTCGCCTTCGGCTTCGCCGTGGCTTTCGCAGGAGTCGCCTTGCCGCGGGCGCCGGGCTTGGCTTTCGCCTTCGCGGGGCCCGCCTTGCCCTCGACCGCGTCCACGCCCGCTTTGGCGTTCACCAGGCGTATCGCCTGCTCCAGCGTCAGGCTCTCCACGTCCGCGCCCTTGGGCAGCGTCACGTTGGTCTTGCCGTGCTTGATGTACTCGCCGTAGCGGCCCGGCATGATGACGATGGGCAAGCCGTCCGCGGGATGGCCGCCGAGCTCCCGCAGAGGCTGGGCCGAGCCGCGGCCGCGCGCTCCGCCTGACCGCTTCTCCGCGATCAGGGCGACGGCCCGGTTCAGGCCGACGTCGAACACCTCTTCGACGTCGGGCAGATTGGCGTAGGTCTTCCCGTGCTGGACGAACGGGCCGTAGCGCCCGATCCCCGCCAGGATCGGCTCGCCGTCCTCGGGATGCCGGCCGACCTCGCGGGGCAGGCGCAGCAGGCGCAGCGCCTTCTCAAGATCGAGGGTGGCGGGCGACCATCCCTTGGGCAGGCTGGAGCGCTTGGGCTTGTCGCCCTTATCGACCGCTTCACCGAGCTGGACGTACGGACCGAACCGTCCGGCCTTGAGCCATACCGTTTGGCCGGTCTCCGGATCGACGCCGAGCTCCCGGTCACCGCTCTGCTCATCCTCGGCGCCCTCCGCGGGCGCGCCGAGCTGACGCGTGTACTTGCACTCGGGGTAGTTGTTGCAGCCGATGAAGGCCCCGAAGCGGCTGGTCTTCAGGCTCAGACGGCCGTCGCCGCAGACGGGGCAGGCGCGCGGATCGGTTCCGTCGCCCTTCTGCGGGAAGATCACCGGGCCGAGGGACTCGTTCAAGGCGTCCAGCACCTGCGCCGTCCGCACCTCGCCCAGGCTCTCGACGGTGGCGTGGAAGTCGCCCCAGAACTCCCGCAGCAACGCCTTCCAGTCGAGGTCGCCGGCGGAGACGAGGTCGAGCTTCTCCTCCAGCGAAGCCGTGAAGTCGTATTCCACGTAGCGCCGGAAGAACTCCTCCAGGAACGCCGTGACCAGCCGACCCTTGTCTTCCGGCACGAAGCGGTTGCGGTCCATGCGGACATACTGCCGGTCGCGCAGCGTCGACAGGATGGAGGCGTAGGTGGACGGCCGGCCGATGCCGAGCTCCTCCATCTTCTTGACGAGGGTCGCTTCGGTGTAGCGCGGCGGCGGCTCGGTGAAGTGCTGGTCGGCCCGGGTCGCGTGGACGGCCGCCGGATTGCCCTCGCTGACCGCGGGCAGTCGAGCGTCATCCTGCTCGGAATCGTCGTCCTTGCGGACGTCGTCGCGCCCTTCCTGGTAGACGGCCAGATAGCCGTCGAACAGCACCACTTGGCCGGTGGCGCGCAGGCCGGTGCGCCCGTCCGCCGTCTCCATCTCCACCGTGGTGCTCTCGATCCGCGCAGCCTCCATCTGGCTGGCGACGGCGCGCCGCCAGATCAGCTCGTAGAGGCGCTGCATGTCGCTCTCGAGCTTCATGGAGCCGGGATGGCGGGCCATTGAGGTGGGCCGGATCGCCTCGTGGGCCTCCTGGGCGTTCTTGGCCTTCGTCTTGTAGTGGCGGGGCTGCTCGGGGACGTACTCCGCGCCGAAGCGAATGCCGATCACGCGACGCGCGTCATCGAGCGCTTCGGGCGTCACCTGCACGCCGTCGGTCCGCATGTAGGTGATCAGGCCGACGGTCTCGCCGCCGAGGTCCACGCCTTCATAGAGCCGCTGCGCGGCCTGCATCGTACGCTTGGCGTCGAAGCCGAGCTTGCGGCTCGCTTCCTGTTGCAGCGTAGAGGTGGTGAACGGGGGCGGGGGCGTGCGCTTGCCGGGCCGCTTCTCGACCGAGGTGATGGTGAAGCGGCCACCGTCGACGGCAGCCTTGGCGTCGAGCGCGGCCTGTTCGCTGGGCAGGTCAAACTTGGCGAGGCGCTTGCCCTGGTGCTTCACCAGCCGGGCCACGAACGGGTCGGAACCGGAGGAGACATCGGCCTCGACGGTCCAGTATTCCTGCGTCTTGAACGCCTCGATCTCGAGTTCGCGATCGACCACGAGGCGCAGGGCCACCGACTGCACCCGGCCCGCCGAACGGGCGCCGGGCAGCTTGCGCCAGAGCACCGGCGAGAGATTGAAGCCGACGAGGTAGTCCAGCGCGCGGCGGGCGAGGTAGGCGTCCACCAGCTCCATGTCGATGGCGCGGGGCCGCTTCATGGCCTCCACCACGGCGGACTTGGTGATGGCGTTGAAGGTGACGCGCTCGACTTCGACGTCCTTCAGCACCCCGCGCTTGTTCTTGAGCACCTCCAGCACGTGCCAGGAGATCGCCTCCCCCTCGCGATCGGGGTCGGTCGAGAGGATCAGCCGGTCGGCGCCCTTCACCGCCTGGGCGATGTCGTTCAGCCGCTTGGCGGCCTTGGGATCGACGTCCCAGCTCATGGCGAAGTCGTCGTCAGGCTGAACCGAGCCGTCCTTCGCCGGCAGGTCGCGGACATGCCCGTAGGAGGCGAGGACGGTGAAGTCCTTGCCTAGGTACTTGTTGATGGTCTTGGCCTTGGCGGGGCTTTCGACGACGACGACTGCAGACATGCGGGGCGGAAGCTTCTTGGAGCGCGGGGCCGGGTGCGGAAACGGCTCCGGTCGGCGGCAGGCCCGCTAAGTGGGACGGCGCCCCGCCGACTGTCAACGAGGCGCCGCGTTGCAGCCACAGCGTGAACATGCGAAATCTCTCCTTAAGCGAGAGCTGGGGAGAGCTTCTGCGTGACCGCAAACATCGACACCGAACCGCCTGTGACTGGAGTCCCGGCCGACCACGTGCGCGAGTACATCGAGGAGATGCTCGACGCCTTGGCGAAGCTGGCCGGAGCCAGCGGGCAGCGGCGGCTGGCGGTGACCCTGCAAACGGCCGCGCTAGAGGCGGCTCGCGGCGCGGACGCGGGGCGCTAGGCGGCCGCCACCAACCCGCCCGGCAGCAGCTCGGCGCGACCGGCGAGCGCGAGCTCTACGAGAGCGGCCGACACCAGGGCGGCAGGCGCGCCGCTGGCCCGCACGAGTTCATCGCGAGGCGCAGGGGTGGGCGAGAGCAGCGCCGCAACGCGTTCGCGCAGGTCGTCCACCGCATCGTCGTCCATCATCGCCGCCTGCTCCTCGAACCGCGGGCCATCTCGCTCGCCCAGTCCCGGCAGGCTCTCGAGGACCCGGATCACATCGTCAGCCCCCTCGCATAGATGAGCGCCCTGGCGGATCAGGTCGTTGGTCCCCTTGGCGCGAGGATCCAGCGGCGAGCCCGGAACCGCCAGCACCTCGCGGCCTTGTTCGTTCGCGAGCCGGGCGGTGATCAGCGAACCCGACCGCAGCTCGGCCTCGACCACGACGACCGCGCGGCTGAGCCCGGCGATGATGCGGTTGCGGCGAGGGAAGTCGCGCGCCTGGGCCCGGCGCCCGACAGCGCTCTCGCTGACGACAGCGCCGCGTTCGACGATCCGGGCGTAGAGCTCGGCGTGTTCGGGCGGGTAGACGTCGTCCACGCCGCCGCCGAGCACGGCCACGGTGCCGGTCGCCAGCGCGCCCTCGTGGGCGGCGCCGTCGATGCCCCGGGCGAGCCCCGAGACGACCATGAGGCCCGCGCGGCCAAGTCCCGCCGCGAGTTCCCGGGCGAAGCGCTGGCCCGCCGCGGACGCGACGCGGGCGCCGACCACAGCCACGGCCGGGCGGGCCAGCAGGGCGGCGTCCCCAAGAACCCACAGGAGCGGCGGCGGCGGATCAAGCGCGGTGAGCAGGGCTGGGAATTCGGGCTCGCCGAAGGTCAGCAGACGCGCGCCTAACCGCTCGCCGGCGGCGATCTCGCCTTCAGCCTGGGCGATGCTGGGCGTGGAGAGCGGATCCACCCGGCCCGCGCGCCGGGCCATGTCCGGCAGGCGTTGAAGCGCCCGGCTCGCCGAACCGAACCGATCAAGGAGGGCGGCGAAAGCGACAGGGCCGACCCCGTCGGTGCGAGCGAGCCTGAGCCGGGCGAGCCGCTCCTCGGCGCTGCAGTTCACGCTGCGGCGCCGGCGGGCGGGGTCTTGCCGCCCATGCGCGGTTCCTGACCCTTGAGCAGGCGCCGGATGTTCTCGTGGTGCCGGACGAAGATCAGCACGGCCATGAACAGGGCGAGATGGATCATTGGCCGCGGCTGATCCGTGGCGAAGGCGAACAAGGGCGCGAGCGCCGCCGCGGTCAGGGCCGCGAGGCTGGAGATCCGGAACAGGGCGGCCATGGCGAGCCAGGTCAGACCGGCCAGGACCCCGACCGGCCAGGCGGCGGCCAGCAGCGTGCCGAAGAAGGTGGCCACGCCCTTGCCCCCCCGGAACTTCAGCCAGACCGGGAAAAGATGGCCGAGAAAGGCGGCCCCGCCCGCGACGGCGATCAGCGCGCGCACCGCCTCGGGGTCCGAACGGCGGAACGCCAGCCAGGCGGCGAGCACGGCGATCGCGCCCTTGCCGCCGTCGCCCAGGAGGGTGACCAGCGCGAGGTCCTTGCGGCCGGTGCGCAGGACGTTGGTCGCCCCGATGTTGCCGCTGCCAACCTTGCGGATGTCCCCGGCGCCCCCGAAACGGGTCGCGAGCACCCCGAACGGGATGGAGCCCAGCAGGTACCCGCCGATGGCGGCGGCCAGGAACTTGAGAAGCTGATCGGTGTCCACGCCCGCCCCCGCGCTTCGCGTCGCGTGCGCTTCTACTCCGGACGAGGGTCCCTTCAAACCGCCGCGACCGAGCGCCAGGCCGCGTTGCGGCCATGCTCCGGGGTCTATAGGTTCGCCGCTCGCTTCACCTGAGGGGTCTTGGTGGTCGACGTTTTCGAAGAAGTCGAGGAGGAGATGCGCGTCCAGCGCTGGCGCGAGCTGGCCCGGCGCTACCTGCCTTGGCTCGCCGCCGGCCTGCTTGCCGGTCTGCTGGTCGCAGCGGCCATCTGGGGCTGGCGCGAATACCAGCGGCGCGGCGCCGAGACGGCGTCGGTGGCCTACGCCGAAGGGGTGGATCTCTTCTCCAAAGGCCAGACTGCGGCGGCTGAAGCCAGGTTCAGGCAAGTGGCCGAAGGACGCTCCCCGGCCTACAAGTCGCTGGCGCTGATGCAGCTCGGCGGGGCCCGGATCGCCGCGGGCGACGTGCGGGGCGGAGCCGCTCGGTTCGATGAAGCCGCCGAAGCCGCCCCCGATGAGATCCTCGCCGACACCGCTCGGCTGAAGGCCGTCTTCGCCCGCATGGACACGCAGCCCTATCCCGCCAGCGTCGAGCAGCTGCAGCGGCTCGCGGAGGAAGGCCGCCCCTATCGCTGGCTGGCGGTCGAGGCCCTGGCGCTCGCGCGCATCGGCGCTGGCCAAGCTCAGGCCGCCCGAGCCGACCTCAACCGCCTCAGCATCGCCCCGGAGGCGCCGGCCGGGTCTCGGGCCCGGGCTCAAGCCCTGATCGCCTTGATCGACTCCGGCGCGGCCTCCAGTCTGGGCGCGGTGGCCAAGGCGGCCGCCGCCCTGCCGCCGCCGTCGCCCGTTCCTGCTCAAGCCGCCGTCGTCTCAGGCGCCGCGCCGGCCGTTCCCGGAGTTCAGTGATGACCACCCCGCGTCGGGTCGCCGCCTTGGCGGCCCTGGCCCTGTCCGCCGTTTCTCTCGCCGGCTGCGGCACGCTCGGCCGCCTCAACCCGTTCGACCGCGACGAGGAGGGCCCTCAGGCCACCGCCTCCGAAGGCCGTCGCATCAGCATCGTCGCCTTCGATCAGACCGTCACGCCGGCCGAGGCGCTGCAAGGCGTCGACTTCAGCCTTCCTGAGCCGCTGGCGCTGGCGGACTGGCCCCTGCCGGGCGGCGTGCCCGAGCAGTCGGTGGAGCATGTTCAGGCGGCGCCCAACTTCGACGTGGCGTGGCGCCGGAGCGTGGGCGGGGGCGCCAATCGCCGACGCCATGTCACGGCCCCGCCGGTGGCCGCGGGCGGGCGCGTCTACACCATGGACGGCGAGGCGATGGTGGTCGCCTCCGACGCCGCCACCGGTCAGAGCGTCTGGCGCGCCAACCTTCAGCCGCGTGAAGGCAGGGATAAGGAAGCGTTCGGCGGCGGTTTGGCCTACGCCGATGGCGTCCTCTACGTCGCGTCCGGCTTCCGCTTCGTGGCCGCCTTGGACGCGGCGACCGGCGCCGTGAAATGGCGGACGCCGGTCGAGTCGCCCATCCACGCCGCGCCGACCGTCAGCGGCGGGCGGGTGTTCGTGGTCTCCACCGACAACGTGCTGACCGCCCTCAACGCGGCCGACGGCTCGCCGGGGTGGACCTACCAGGCGCTCGCCGAGTCGGCGCGGATCTTGTCCGCCTCCACGCCGGCGGTGACTGGCGACACGGTGATCGCGCCATTCTCGTCGGGCGAGCTCGTGGCCCTGCGGGCGACCAACGGCAACGACCTCTGGACCGAAGTCCTCTCGCGGGCCAGCCGCACGAGCGCGCTCTCGGAGATCCGGGACATTCCGGGCCGTCCGATCGTCTCGCGCGGGACGGTGTTCGCCGGCAGCCACTCGGGGGTCTTCTCCGCCATCGACGTGCGCACCGGCTCGCGCCTGTGGACGCTGCCGGTGGTCTCGATCACGACGCCCTGGGCTGCGGGCGACGTGGTCTACATCGTCTCTCGCGCCGGAGAGGTGATGGCCGTGGCCCGCGACAGCGGGCAGGTCTATTGGATCCGCGACTTGAACGAGGGCAGAGAGCGCCGCACAGGCGGCTTCCTGCGGATCGGCCGGCGAACGATCCGGCCGACGTGGTCGGGGCCGGTTCTCGCTTCGAACCGCCTGGTCCTCGTCAACACCTTCGGCGAGGCGGTCGCGCTCAATCCGAAAACCGGCGCGACCGAGAAGACCGTAAGTCTCGGCGCGCCAGCGTTCATAACGCCGATCGCCGTGAACGGGACGGTGTACGCGGTGACCGACGACGCCAGCCTGGTGGCGATCCGCTAAGGAGCCGGGCTGGCGCGGAGGGCGTGGCCGCCGCATATGGCGGCCATGTCCTTGAAGCTCGCCATCGTCGGTCGGCCGAACGTCGGCAAATCGACCCTGTTCAATCGGCTGGCGGGTAAGAAGCTGGCCATCGTGGACGACCGGCCGGGTGTGACGCGCGACCGGCGCTTCGCGAGCGGCCGCCTCGGCGACCTGGAGCTCGACCTGATCGACACCGCCGGGTTCGAGGATGTGGACGACGAGTCCCTCGAGGCCCGCATGCGCGCCCAGACCGAGCGCGCCATCGACGAAGCGGACGTCTGCCTGTTCGTCATCGACGCCCGCGAGGGGGTGACGCCGCTGGACCGGATCTTCGGCGAGATCCTTCGCAAGCGGAACAAGCCGGTGATCCTTCTGGCCAACAAGGCCGAGGGCAAGCAGGGCGACGCGGGCTGGTTCGACGCCTACAGCCTCGGGATGGGCGAAGCCCTGCCGGTCTCGGCCGAGCACGGCGAGGGAATGGCCGATCTGTACGAGCAGCTGGTGGCGGTCTCGCCCGACGAGCGCGACGGAGACGACGACTCCGATCTCGACAAGACGAAGCCGGTCCGCATCGCCATCGTGGGGCGCCCAAACGCAGGCAAGTCCACGCTGGTGAACCGGCTGATCGGCGAAGACCGCCTGCTGACCGGGCCGGAGGCCGGCATCACGCGCGACGCCATCCCGGTGGACTGGGAGTGGGACGGACGCGCCATCCGCCTGGTGGACACGGCGGGCCTGCGCCGGAAGGCTCGGGTCAACGAGAAGCTGGAGCAGCTCTCCACCTCAGACACCATCCGCGCGATCACCTTCGCCGAGGTGGTCATCCTGGTGATGGACGCGGCCAACGCCTTCGAGACGCAGGATCTGCAGATCGCGGATCTGGTGGAGCGCGAGGGGCGGGCGCTCGTCTACTGCATCGCCAAGTGGGACCTTGTCGAGGAGCCCCAGGCGCGTCTGCGCGAGCTGCTGGAGATGGCCGAGCGGATGCTGCCGCAGGTCCGGGGCACGCCCCTGATCGCTCTCTCGGCCGAGACGGGGAGGGGGGTCGACCGCCTGATGCCGGCCATTCTGAAGGTTCACCGGAACTGGTCCACCAAGGTCAAGACCCGGGACCTGAACGACTGGCTGCAGATGGCGGTGCAGAGACACCCGCCGCCAGCCGTGAACGGCCGGCGGGTCAAACCGAAGTACATGGCGCAGACCAAGGCCCGCCCGCCCACGTTCGTGCTGTTCGCCAGCCGCGCCGACCAGTTGCCCGACAGCTATCGGCGGTACCTGATCAACTCGATCCGCGAGAGCTTCGACCTGCCCGGCGTGCCGATCCGCGTGACGGTGAAGTCGAACGTGAATCCGTATGCGGAGGGTGGTGAGAAGGCGGGGCCGTCAGGTCCGCCAAGCCGCCGCGCCAAGTCGGCTCTCCCCGGGCCCGGCGGCGGGCCTACGAAGCGCAAGCCGAAGTTCACGGGCGAGAAGCCCGCTCACCCGGGACGGGTCAAGCAGAAGCCGCGGACGACGGCTCCACCGGCTCGACCCCGCGGCCCTCGGCCGCCCACACGCGGAAGCTGACGAACGGCGGCGGCTCGCGGTCCGGGCGCGCGAGGTCGACGACCAACGGCCCAAGCTCGGCGGGATCGGGCAGGGTGATCGGATCCTCGCCGGGCATGGCCTCGGCGCGCATGCGCGTCCGCATGGCGCCGGGGTCCAGCAGGACAGGCCGCACGGGCGTGTGGTCGACCTCTTCGGCGTAGGTGGTCACGAGCGCCTCCAGGCCCGCCTTGGACACGCCGTACGCGCCCCAGAACGCCCGAGGCCGCCGCGCCACGCTGCTCGTCAGGAAGATGGGCCTCGCGGCCTCCGAACGACGGAACAGCGGGTCAAACGACCGGATGAGCCGCCAGCTCGCCGTGAGATTCAGAGTGAGGGTCTTGTCCCAATCCCGCACATCAAGGTGGCCCACCGGGGACAACGGTCCGAGCTGCGCGGCGGCGTGGACCAGCACGTCGAGCCGACCCCAACGCTCGAACAGGGCCGCGCCGAGCCGGTCGATGTTCCCGCCGTTCTCGAGCTTGGCGGTGACGAGGCTGAGGGGCTGACCGGTGCGGGCGCGGACCTCGTCGTCGAGTTCCGTGAGAGCGCCCTCGGTGCGGGCGGTTGCGATCACATGCGCGCCGGCCTCAGCAAGGGCGACCGCCGAGGCTCGGCCGATTCCGCGCGAGGCTCCCGTGACCAGGGCGATCCGTCCGGCGAGAGGCGAGTTCGTCATGGCGCCTTCTAGGCTGGCGCGCCCCTTGCGGCAAAGCGCCTGAACCGGTTGACCCTGTTCACTTTGGCCTTGTTCTTGCGATAGTTCTTCCAGGTGTCCGTCAGAAGGCGCGCGTAAGCATGTTGGGTCCCGAGGTCCGCTTTCACCTGCCCGACCCGGCGCTGCGTCCCTTCATCACCTCCTACTACTTCACCGAGCTCCCTCCGTCCGGAGAGACAGTGCTCGACCTGTTGACGCCGGAATGGCCGAACATCCGCTTCATCGTGCAGGGCGAGTGGAGCGCCCGCTTCATAGACAGCCCGGAGACGCTGCACTTCGGTTCAGCCGTGTTCGGCGCCACCAGTCAGGCCGTTGAGGTCACAGGGCGGGGACCCGCGCTTTCGCTGGGCGTGGGCTTGTTGCCGCTCGGCTGGGCGCACCTGATCGCCCGGCCTGCGGACGAGTTCGCCGATCGCGCCCTGCCTCTCGCAGAGTTCTTCCCGGAGTTCGGGGTGGAGCTCCTGGAGAGGCTGCAGGCTGCAGAGGACGACCCCGGGCGTGTCCGGGTGCTGGACGAGCACTTTCTCGCGGTGCACCGCGAGCGCCCGATCCCTACGCCCTTGCTGGTGAGAGCCCATGAGATCCTTCTCGATCCCCGCGTTGGAGACGTGGAGGCGTTCGCGGCCGCGCTGGGCGTGTCCACGCGTCACGCCGGGCGGCTCTCGCGGGAGATGTTCGGATTCCCGCCGAAGGTGCTGCTCCAGCGGCAGCGCTTTCTGCGCACGCTGGCGGCGCTGAGCCAGCACCCGCAGACGGTCTGGGCCGAGCTGATCGACGACGGCTACTACGATCAGCCGCACTTCGTGCGGGACTTCAAACGCTTCATGGGGTGCACGCCGACCGCCTACTTCACAGGCGAGCGGCCCCTCATCAGGGCGGCCGCCGCAGCCCGCCGCAAGATGCTGGGAGACGGCTACCAGGGGCTGCACCCGCCCAAGCGGGCCTGATCGCCGCACCCAGGGGCGATGTCCGATTTATCCAAGGCATTCACGAGGTTGTGAGTTCATGGTGAGCGTGTTGTTCCGGGGGGAACACGGGAGGGCGGCGTCGAGGCTCGAGCGAGCCTCCGCCGCTCTTTCTCCGCCTACGACGTGGCTGGAGCGCCTTTGATGGCCGGGATCACGGTCCGCTACTACCCCTCCGCGCCCACCCTCCGCCACCTGATCCCCGCTTACATCGTCACCGAGTTGCAAGCCGGGTTCGAGCCGGTCGACGAGTGCTTGCCGCCGCAATGGCCGAACGTCCGCTATGCGCTGCAGGGAGAGTGGTCGACCGAGGTGGCCGGCACTATCATTCGAAATTCCCGGAGCGACGAACCGGCCACCGTGATCGGGCCCTTGAGCCGTCACTATCGGCTGCGCGTCCAGGGGCCGGCGGTGGGCTGGGTGCTCGGCCTGCAGCCCCTAGGGTGGGCCCAGCTGGTCGGCTCCCCGGCGTCCGAATGGGCGGATCGCTCCGCGCCGCTCGCCCAGATTTTCGGCCCGACTGCGCCAGCCGCGTTCGACGCCGTGCGTCAGGCGCCCACCGATAGGCAGAAGGTCGAGCTGCTCGACGCCTTCTTCCTGGAGTTGCTCGCGCGGCGTCCCGAGCCGCCTGCGCTGCTGTTCCGTGCACATGCGGCGTTGCAGGACCCGCTGGTGAGCACCGCCGAGGTGTTCGCGGAGCGACTGGAGCTGTCGCCGCGGCAGGCGACCCGGATATCCAACCAGTTCTTCGGCTTCCCGCCCAAACTGCTGCTGCGGCGGCAGCGGTTCCTGCGCACCCTCGCCACGCTCAACGAGCATCTCGACGAGGCCTGGGGCCCCCTGATCGACCCGAATTACTGCGACCAGAGCCACTTCGTGAGAGACTTCAGGTTCTTCATGGGGTCCTCGCCCAGCGCCTACTATGCATCGCCCAGGCGCCTGCTCAGGGCCTCGGCGGCGGCGCGGCAGGCGGCGCTCGGCGCGCCGATGCAGGCGCTGCACCCCGTGCGGCGGGAGGCCGCCTAGGCGCTGACCAGCAGCGAAAGCTGGCGCTGCTCCACCTCGTTGCGCCCCTCCGCGATCTCGCGGTCGAGGAGGCGAGTGGGGTAGTCGCCGGTGAAGTAGTGATCGGTGAACTGCGGGCGGGAAGGATCACGCGCGCCGGAGCCCATGGCCCAGTACAGCCCTTCGACGGACAGGAAGCCAAGGCTGTCCACCTCCAGCATCCTGCGCATCTCCTCGTGGGACTTGCTCGCCGCCATGAGCTTGTCGCGGTCGGGCATGTCGATGCCGTAGAAGTCGGGCCACTTGATCGGCGGCGAGGCGGAGCGGAGGTGCACCTCCGCGGCGCCGGCCTCCCGGACCATGCGAACGATCTTTAGCGAGGTGGTGCCGCGCACGATGCTGTCGTCGATCAGCAGCACGCGCTTGCCCTCGAGCACGGCGCGGTTCGGGCTGTGCTTCATCCGCACGCCCAATTCGCGAACGCCTTGGGTCGGCTGGATGAAGGTGCGGCCGGCGTAGTGGCTGCGGATGATGCCGAGATCGAAGGGCACGCCGCTCTCCTGGGCGTAGCCGATCGCGGCGGGCACGCCGGAATCGGGCACGGGCACCACCACGTCGATATCCGCGGGCGTTTCCTGCGCGAGCCGCGCGCCCATGCGCTTGCGCACCTCGTAGACCGAGCGGCCGTTCACGACGCTGTCGGGGCGGGCGAAGTAGACGTACTCGAAGATGCAGGGCCGGGCCTGCTTGGCCGGGAAGGGGCGCAGGCTCTCGACCCCGCTCTCGCTGATCACCACCACCTCCCCGTGCTCCACGTCACGAACGAAGCGGGCGCCGATCATGTCGAGCGCGCAGGTCTCCGAAGCCAGAACGGCCTTGCCGTCCAGCTCGCCCAGGACCAGCGGCCGGATGCCGAGCGGGTCACGCGCGCCGATCAGCTTCTTGTTCGTGATCGCCACGAGCGCATAGCCGCCTTCGATCTGCCGCAGGGCGTCGATGAAGCGGTCGATGATCCGCGCCTTTCGGGAGCGGGCGATCAGGTGGAGGATCACCTCGCTGTCGGACGTCGACTGGAAGATGGATCCTTCCTCCACGAGCGAATGCCGCAGCGCAAGGAAGTTGGTCAGGTTGCCGTTGTGGGCCAGCGCGATGCCACCCGAGTCCAGGTCCGCGAACATGGGCTGAACGTTGCGGATGAAGCTGCCGCCCGCTGTTGAGTAGCGGGTGTGGCCGATGGCGGCGTGCCCGGGAAGCCTGTGGACGAGGTCCGCGCCGCTGAAGCTGTCCGCCACGTGGCCCATGTGGCGCTCGGTGTGGAAGCGCTGGCCGTCGAAGGAGGCGATTCCGCAGGCTTCCTGACCCCGGTGCTGAAGGGCGTGCAGGCCGAGCGCGGTGACGGCGGCAGCCTCGTGCACGCCCATGACGCCGAAGACGCCGCACTCGAGCCGCGGGCGGTCATCGTCAGGGTCGCGGTGGGACAGGTCGCCGTCGTAGTGCTGTGAGGCCTCGGACAGGCGGATCATCGCGCGCGCTCCTCGACCAGCGCGTCGAGATCGCGCCGCTCGTCACGGTCATAACCGGGGGACGCCTCAGATGGCGACTGCGTGACGGTTTCGCTCTGCGGCGCGTCGTCCGCCGCTTCCCTCACCGCCTTTTGAATGGCAGGGCCGAAGCGCCCGGCTTGGCCTGAGCCCTCGCGCGCGAGCACGCGCAGCCCGCCGGCGGTCGCGCTGGTCAGCGGATAGGCCGCGGCGTTCTCGATCCAGCCCGGGATCCGGTCCCGCGGCGTGACGGCGTGCAGCACGAGGTGGACCACGCCCAGGAACACCAGGCCGCGCACCAGGCCGAAGCCCACGCCGACAGCGCGGTCGACCGGTCCGGCCGCACTGGCCTGGACCGACTTGGTCAGCGAGGCTCCGAGCACGCGAAGGGCGATGTAGACGATCACGAAGACCACCACGATGGCCACGCCGACCGCCGCCCAGTCCGGGTCTATGGCGGAGCGCGCCAGCCCCGCCGTGAGACGGAGCGAAACCACCGAGACGATCGCGGCCAGCACGAAGGCCGCCACCGTCACGACTTCCCGGACCGCTCCGCGAACGAACCCGACCAAGGCCGAGAGCGCCAGGACCCCCAGAACGATGAGGTCGAACAGGGTCATGCGGCGAGCGCCTCGTCGCCGATCCGCCGGACCGCGTCGGAGAGGCGGCTCACGCCGACCACCGGCAGGACGGCGCCGTCGGCCGACGACGCCGGCCCTAGCGCACGGCCGAACCCGAGCTTGGCGGCCTCTTTCAGCCGCGCCTCCGCACGGCTCACCGGCCGCACTTCGCCCGACAGGCTGATCTCACCGAACACGACGCAGTCCTGAGGCAAGGGCGCATCCAGGGCCGAAGAGGCGAGGGCGGCCGCCGCCGCCAGGTCCGCCGCAGGCTCCGCGATACGCAGGCCTCCGGCCACGTTCAGGTAGACGTCGCGGTCGCCGAAAGAAAGGCCGCAGCGCGCCTCCAATACGGCCAGCACCATGGCGAGCCGGCCGGAGTCCCAGCCGACCACCGCTCGGCGGGGCGTGCCGTATGCCGACGGCGCCACGAGGGCCTGAAACTCCACCAGCACCGGCCGGCTGCCCTCGATGCCGGCGAAGACCGCAGCGCCGGCCGCGCGCTCGGCGCCCTCGTTCAGGAACAGGGCGGAGGGGTTGCGCACCTCCCGCAGGCCGGCGTCGCCCATCTCGAAGACGCCGATCTCGTCGGTGGCGCCGAACCGGTTCTTGGCTCCGCGGAGGATACGGAAGGGGTAGCCGCGCTCGCCCTCGAACGCGAGCACGGCGTCCACCATGTGCTCCACGACCCGAGGGCCGGCGATCTGGCCGTCCTTGGTGACGTGACCGACCAGGATGATGGCGACGCCCCGCTTCTTGGCCAGTCGGACCAGTTCGGAGGCGCAGGCCCGCACCTGAGTGACCGAGCCCGGCCCCGCTTCGAGCGCGTCGGACCACAGGGTCTGAACCGAGTCGATGACGACCAGGTCGAACGGCGCCTGCTTGAGGCCGTCGAGGATATCCCGCAGCGCCGTCTCGGCCGCCAGGCGCACGGGCGCCTCCGCAAGGCCCATGCGCGCGGCGCGGGCGCGGATCTGCTCGACCGCCTCCTCGCCGGAGATGTAGGCCACCGCAGCGCCCCTAAGCGCCGCCTGGGAGCAGACCTGGAGCAGCAGGGTGGACTTGCCTACGCCCGGGTCGCCGGCCAGGAGCATGGCGGAGCCTGGGACGACTCCGCCGCCGCACACCCGGTCGAACTCCTCGACGCCGGTGATGAGGCGGGGCGGGGCGGGCGCGTCTGAGCGCAGCGTCTCGAAGGCCAATCCACGCTGGCGCGTGGGCTTTGTGGGGGCCAGTGCTCCGGGCGCGCGGCCGCCGACCTCCTCGACCAGAGTGTTCCACTGGCCGCACGCGGCGCATTGGCCGGCCCACTTGGAGTGGACCGCCCCGCAGGCCTGGCAGATGTACGCCGCGCCGTCGCGCGCCATCGGAACCTCGAATCGCTGCGGGGAGCATAACGCCAGGCGCGAGACGTGCCCGCGCGGCCGATGGTCCGGTGAGCGGGCCCGGATCACAGGCGGGCGAGGATCGTCACCCGCCTACGACAGAAGCGGTCGTATCGCCGGGCGCGGAATGCGGGGCGGGAAAGACGGACCCGACGGGATTACTCGGCCGGCATGTCACATGCCGCGGCGCTGTCTCGTCCTGAGGGCATGACGTTCGTTCGCCTGCTCTGCCTTCTGCTCGGCCTGTTCCTCGGCGTGAACGGGGGGCTCATGCTGGCCCGGCCCGACGCCTGGTACCTCGCAGTGCCGGGCGTGATCGAGACGGGGCCGCTGAACACGCACTTCGTGCGCGACATCGGGGCGGTCTACGTCCTGATCGGAGTTGGGCTTCTGCTGGCGGCCGCTCGCCCCCGCGACGGCACGCCGTTCGTCGCCGCGGGGGCCGCCTGGTTGCTGGCCCACGCGGGCGTGCACCTGGCCGAGCTGACCGTCTGCGGCGACCCTATGGCGGTGTTCTTGCGGGACCTTCCGGGCGTCCACGGTCCTGCCTTGCTGGCGGCCGGGCTCGCCGCCTGGCTATATCTGAGGAGAGACCGACATGCTGAACTGGCTGCTGCGGCGTAGGATCGACGCCTTCGAACGGGAATGGGACTACGACGCCACCTACATGCGCGAACTGCTGGCGGCCGATCGCGCGGGGTTCATGAAATTCTCGCTGGGCAGCCTGTTCGCTCACCATCGCCCGCGGGAGGCGCCGCCCGCGGCCGTCTTCGCCGCCGGGTTGGCTTCGGCCCTGCACGAGGATTGCGGACCTTGCGCCCAACTCGGCGTGACCATGGGCGAACGCGGCGGCGTGTCGCCGGAGACCATCCGCGCCCTTCTCCGGGGCGACCGTTCGGCGGGCGATCCGGTCGCCTGGATCGGCTTCGACTTCGCCCAGGCGGTGCTCCGCCATGATGATGACGAGGCCGATCGCCTTCGCGCCGAGATCGAGCGGCGATGGGGCCGGCGGGCGCTGGCGTCCATCGCCTTGACGTTGACGGGCATCCGCATGTTCCCGACGTTGAAGGCGGCGCTGGGACACGCTCGCGAATGCCGCCGCCTGCAGGTGGCGGGCGAGCCGGTCGTGGTGCGGCCCGCCCTGGAGCCCGTCGCCGCTTGACCGCCCTCGCCCCAGCCGACCTGGTTTTCGAAGGCGCACGGCCGCGGCTGCGCGGGCTGGCGTACCGCATGCTGGGGTCGGTGGCGGACGCGGAGGACGTGGTCCAGGACGCCTGGCTGCGCTGGCGGGGGGCGGACGCCTCGAGCGTGCGAGACCCTGACGGCTTCCTGGTTCGGGTGGTGACCCGTTTATGCCTGGACAGGATGAAGTCGGCTCGGTCGAGGCGGGAGACCTACGTCGGAACGTGGTTGCCCGAGCCGTGGGTCGAGCCGGACGATGCGATGGAGACCGCCGACAGCGCCGCGGTCGCCTTCCTGCTCGCGCTTGAACGGCTCACGCCCGCCGAGCGCGCCGCGTTCCTGCTGCACGACATCTTCGACCAGCCGTTCGAGCAGGTCGCGGCGGCCTTGGACCGCACGCCCGAAGCCTGCCGCCAGCTGGCCGCCCGGGCCCGCCGGCACGTCCGGGAAGCCAAGCCGCGGGCGCGGCCCGACCGAGCGGCGGCGGAAGCGCTGGTCGACGCCTTCTTCCAGGCCGCCCGGACCGGAGACCTGGCGAGCATCACGGCCCTGCTGGCGGAGGACGCGGTGCTGGTCACCGACGGCGGAGGTCGGCGGGTCGCCGCCTTGAATCCGGTCTACGGCCGGGAACGCATCCTGCGCCTTGCGGAGGGGCTAGCCCGCAAGTTCCCGCTCGAAGCAGATGCGGCCTGGACCCGCATGCCGGTCAATGGTCAGCCCGGATTCCTGATCACCGAGCGAGCCGGACTGACCACTTACGCGCTGGACGTCGATCAGGGCGTGATCACGGCGATCTATGTGGTGCGCAACCCGGAGAAGCTACGGCACCTCTCCGGGTAGGCTACGTCAGCGCCCCCCGGCCGAGGCGGCGGCGGGCGCGGGCGTGGCGGAGGCGGTCGATTTGGGCGCGCCGGCCCGCATCTTCTGCATCATCGCCATGGCCGAGGCCATCTCGGTCTTGTCGATGCCGCCGTCCTTGTTGCCGTCCGCGAGCGGGAAGAACTGCTTGAACGGAGCGAAGCGGGGGCTGTTGCGGAACTCCGCCAACTGCAGCTTGCCGTCCATGTCGTCGTCCAGCGCCCCGAACATGACGCCCGCCTGGAGCGCTTTCTGGAAGTCGTCCTTGCGGCTGGTCGAGGTCTCGTCCTTCCAGCGGTAGCGCACGAAGGTGAAGAGCATCTCCTCGGAGGTCTGCTCGCCGAAGGTGACGTCCTTGGTGTGGTCCGGGTTCGCAGCGTTGCCGTCGGAGTTGTCGAACACGTACTCGGCGATCAGCTTCGATCCAGCGGGCACCTCAAGCAGCTTGTCGAAGATGTACTCCCGCTGCCAGCCGAAGTCGTAGCGCGGCTGGTTGAGCAGGACCTTCTGCTTTCCGTCCGGGTACTGCAGCGTCAGCTTGGTCGAGTAGCAGCGCGAGTGGCAGTGCGGCTGCGTCCCGTAGATCAGCGCGTCGTGCGGGAACTCGAGATAGGCGCGCTCCTTGTGCCGCGCGGCGCCGGCCGGCAGCTCAATGGAGAAGTCGGTCACGCTGGCCTGGCGGAAGATGTACTTGGGCTCGTCCTTGTAGAAGTAGAGGCCGACCTGCGTCTCGTCGCGCATGGGCTTGCCGACCGCGGTGTAGTGCATCTGGAAGGCGAAGGAGCCGCCCGGCGGGATGTAGGTGCCGGTGGACTCGGGGCTGAGGTTGGTCTCGCCGCCGGGGCCGTAGCCGCCCATGGAGGTGTTCCAGCTGAAGCCGCGCCCGTCGGCGCGGACTTCCGGGATCCAGCCCGCGAGGGCGTGGTGGACGACCGGCGTCGCGCCGGCCTTCCAGGCGGTGGCTTTCAGCCACTTGCCTTCGGTCAGGTTGGTCGGCACCGACCAGTCCTGGTAGTCGATGATGCCGCTGGCGGGCACGTCGAAGGCGGGCACCTTGACGATCAGGTCGGGCTTGCCGAGCGGCCAGTCGGGGATCGGGTCGCGGGCCACGGCCATTGGGTCGGGTCCGTCGCCGCGGGGCGCTCCGGCCTCGACCCAATTGACCAGGGTCTTCATTTCGGCGGCGGTCAGGCTCATGTCGTTCTGCCAGGCGCCGTAGTGCGGGTCGGCGTGGAACGGCGGCATCCGACGAGTGCGGACGACCTCGCGGATCATGGGCGAGAAGCCCTTGACCGTCTTGTAGCCGTCCATGGCGAAGGGAGCCATGCCGCCCTGAGTGTGACAGCTCACGCACTTGGCGTTCAGGATCGGCGCGACCTCGCGAGCATAGGAGATCTTCGCGAAGTCGGCCGATTTGGCGCGATCGGGGAAGGCGATCGGAGCGCCGTTCACCGGCGCGGCCGCAACGGCCGGGGCCTTGCCCGCCAGCACGGCGTCCAGCGCGGCGGCCAGACCGGCGCCTTTGGCCTCCACCGGACCGTGATAGACGACCTTCCAGGTCTTGGGATCAACCACGAACGCCTCCCCCGTGCGGCTCACGCCGAGGGACCGACCGACCAACTGCAGGTCGTCGGCCAGCACGGGGACGGCGCTCTTGGCGGCCGCCTTGATGATGGCGTCGCGGCTGTCCTTGGAGTTCAACGCGAGGAACTCGACGCCCTTGGCCTTGTAGGCGGGGCTGAGCGCACCGAGGGCCGAGAGCGCGCGGTCAGACTCGGGGTCGCCCACAGCGGTCGTGACGATCACGATGGCAGGCGCCTTCTTGTGGTACCGGAGCTCGTGCCCGACACCCGCCTGATCGGTCAGGACGAAGTTGTCGACCCGGGTCCCGACTAGGCTCGCCGGGCCGGCCGCCAGAGCGGTCCCGGCCAGTCCGGTCGCGACCGCCGCCGCCGCCAGCCATACCTTCAACGAACGCATGCTTGTTTTCTCCCCAAACCTCACGGTGGCGTGAAGTCGTGGAAATGGCAATGCTGTCGTTAGGTAAGGTCCGAAGCTTAGCCAAGGCCTTTGTTGGGCGTGATCAGGTACTTCTCACCGGTAGCTTTGCGGTTGTAGGCGATGATCCGCTCGGGATTTAGAGCCTCGGCGAGGGTGAGTTCGCCGGTGTAGCGGCTGGCGAAGGTGGTGCGGAGTTCGTCAGCGACACGCTGGCGCAGGGCGTCCATCCGCTGTCCGCCCGCCTTCAGCATGAAGGGCATGAGCAGCCAGCCCCCGATGCTCCAGCTGAAGCCGAAATTGCGGTTCAACTCGGTCGGCCGGGTGTCCAGGCCCCCGTAGATGTAGAGCTGCTTGAAGGTGTCCGAGCCGTAGCGGCTGTACTCGGACGGCGAGCGCCGGTTCGCTGCGACCTCCATGGCCGCCAGGATCTGGCCGCCTTGCCTGCCGCCGCCGATGGCGTCGAAAGCGAGCGTGGCGCCGGTCTCGGTGAGGGCGGCGGTCAGGCTCTCGATGAAATCGGGGGCCTCGCTGACGCAGACGAACGCGGCGCCTTGCTCGCGGAGCAGAGCCGCCTGCTCTTCGCGGCGGACCACGTTCACCAGCGGCACGCCGTCTGCCAGGCAGATGCGGTTGAGCATCTGGCCGAGGTTGGAGGCCGCGGCCGTGTGCACGATCGCGCTGTGGCCCTCCATGCGCATGGTGTCGACGAAGCCGAGGGCCGTCAGCGGGTTCACAAAGCACGAAGCTCCCTCGGCCGCCGTGCTGTCGTCGGGCAGCACCAGGCAGTCCTGCACCCGAGCCGTTGTGTACTGGGCGAACGTCGTACGGGTCAGCACGGCGACCTTCTTGCCGAGCAAGGCCTCGGCGCCTTCGCCGGCGGCGACAACGACCCCCGCGCCCTCGTTGCCGACGGGGAGGGACTGGTCGGCCCGGGCGGCCATGGCCTTCATGAACCGCTCGGGAACGGTGAAAGTGACCGTCGGGCGCTCGGCCGAGCCGGTGACGCGGGCGGTGCTGACGTCGGCGGGACCGAGCAAGAGGCCGAGATCGGAGGGATTGATGGGCGCCGCCCCGACCTCCACGACCACCTGCCCGGCCGCAGGCGGCTGGACCGGGTCGTCCACCAGCGACAGCTCCAGCTCGCCGCTCGACTTCAGCAGCGTGCGCATGGCTAGGCCGGAAGCGGGGAGGGCGGTCATGGCTTAGCTCCTGTGGTGCGGCGGTCGCCGGTTGATGAACCAGCGCGGCCCCGACCTCAACAGCGAAGCTGAAGCTTCAGGCCGCGACGGCCAGGGGCTGGAGCGCCGGGCGCGCGTTCACCCGGTCCCGCCAGCCTCGCAGGGCGGCGGCTTCCGCCGGTGCTTCGAGACCGATCCAGTGGGCGAAGTCGACGGTGCTGAGCAATGCAATGTCCGCCATGGTGAAAGCTTCCCCGGCCAGCCATGGCCGGCCGTCGGCGAACTGGCGGTCGAACCAGAGCATGCCGCGGCGGGCGGTCTCGCGATTGCTCTCCCCGAAGTCCTTGTACTGGGTGAGCAGGGGTGCGGTGAGCGGATGGGCGTGGCGCCAGAACATGGCGACCGGGGTCATGAGCTGGAACTCCGCCCGGCGGATCCACTGGTCGACCAGCGCCTGCTCCACGGCCGTGCGTCCGAACAGCGGCGGCTCAGGATGCAGGGACTCCAGATAGCGGCAGATGCTGATCGTCTCGGCGATCACCGTTCCGTTGTCCAACTCGAGCGCCGGCACCTGGCCCGCGGGGTTCTTGGCGAGGAACTCAGGGGACTTGTGCGCCCCGGCTCGTAGCGGAACCCGCTCCTCGGGGACGCCGACCCTCTTCTCCGCAAGGAAGAGGCGGACCCGGCGCGGGTTCGGCGCCGGGTCGTTCTCCATGTAGAGCTTCACGCGGCGACCGAGGCTCGCGGCGGAGACACGGGCGCGCCGCCCATCATCACGTCGAAGTTGTCGGCGTAGAACAGGTCGCGCGCGGCGTCGTCGATCCCTTCCATGGTGGCCTCGAAGCGGCCGATCGGGTCCTTGGTGCCTTCCGGGTGCGGGTAGTCGCTGGAGAAGAGGAACAGCTCCGGCCCGGCGTCACGGATCATCCGGCCGACATCCTCGCCCGGGAAGGGCGTGAACCGCACGGCGCGACGAATGTAGTCGGACGGCTTCATCGACATGCCGGAGACCGAGGGGTCGGTCTTGCGGAACGTGCGATGGGCCATGTCGAGGCTGCGCAGGAACTCCGGCACCCATCCGGCGCCCAGCTCGATGACGCCCCCGCGCAGGCCCGGGAAACGCTCGAACACACCGTCGTAGACGAGGGCCGACAGGAACATCTGCGGCGCGAAGGACAGGACCATGTAGTCCCGGAAGCGCAGGTTCTCGCCGCCGCCGAGCCAGTCGGTCACCGGCGGCTTGCCGTTGTTCTTGTACTCGGGCGGCGTGACCTTCGAGGCCGGGCCGATGTGCAGCATGAAGGGCGTCTTGGTCTCCTCGAGCCGCGCCCAGACGGGGTCCAGGTCCGGATGGCCGGGCGACCGCTCGCCGGCCGGCTTGGCGGGCATCCAGAAGGCGCCGCAGCCGAGCTCAAGCGCATAGTCGATCTCGGCGAGTGCGCGCTGGGTGTCCTCGAGCGTCACCTGCGCCACGGCGATCAGGCGCTCGTCCCCGCGACAGAACGCGGCCATGGCCCGATTGTGCGCGCGCAGACCGCCGTACTGAACCGCTAGGTCCTCGTGATCGAGGTACTGGTTGGCGCTGAAGGTCGAGAAGACGAGCTGGCGCGAGAAGCCGAGGTCGTCCAGCGCGCGACGGCGCTCGGCGGTGTCGAACGCGCCGTAGGCGGTCCAGCCCTTCGGGCCGGCGACCACGTTGTCGGTCACGGCCTGGCCGCCCTCGGCGACGCGGGTCATGGCCTTGTCGATGGCGTTCGAGGCGCCGGCGCCGGCCGACTTCAGGCCCAGGGGGCGCAGCCGCTCACGGATGTCGGGATCCGCATGGGCGTTCACCCAGTCCCAGGTCTCGAGAATGTGGCTGTCGGCGTCGCAGATGCGCCGGTCCTGGGCGTAAGCCATGACGATGTCCTCCACCGCGGCGGCCTCTGGTCGGGCCGCTTGCACCGGCAGCGTCCGTCCCTGCTGACAGGATGTCAACGCGCCGTCAGAGGCCATCACCGAGGATGTTGGGCAGCGTGGAGGCGAGGCGTTTAGGCGCCATCGCTCGCCATCCCTGCAGCAGCCACTCCTTAAGCGTGTCCAGCTCGGCGACGGGGTCGTCATCTGGTCCGAAGCGTGCGACAGCCCAATGGTGCTGCCGCCACCATCCCGTGCTGGGCCGGACGAACGGCAGGTCCTGAACCATGTCGTAGGAGAGCGGCAGCTTGACGGTGACCGTCAAGGCATCAAGCGGCTCGGCCTTGTCGCCGAAGATTGTGAACATCCGGCCGCGCACTCTGAGCGTGCGGGTCAGCGCCCAGCCGAGCGCCTTGTCTGTCTCGGGCAGGCCAAGGCCATACGCGGTCAGGGCCGCCTCGGCCCGCTGATGAGGCGTCTCGAACGCGTCAGTCATCCAGAGCGGCGTAGACCAGGGTCCGGAGCTCGCGGCGGATCGGGTAGGCGGTGGAGGGCATCAGCTGGGTCATGAACACGACGGTCATGTCTTCGACCGGGTCGACCCAGAAGGCGGTCGAGGCCATGCCGCCCCAGAAGTACTCGCCCAAGGAGCCGATGTTCTGGGTCCGCGCCACGTCCACCGTCATCGCGAAGCCCAAGCCGAAGCCCAAGCCGTGGAACACCGCCTCGCTGAACAGCGATTGAGAGAGCTCGGTCAGCTCGCGACCCCCCGGCAGGTGATTGAGGGTCATCAGGTGCACGGTCTTGCGGCTGAGCAGGCGCACGTCGCCGAGCTTGCCGCCATTCAGCAGCATTCGGCAGAAGCGCATGTAATCCGCCGCCGTGCTCACCAGCCCGCCGCCGCCTGACAGCAGAGCGGGCTCCTTCAGGTAGGTGCTGGTCGCGATCGGGTCCTGCAGCACGACTTTGCCGGACGGCGTCAGGCTGTAGCAGGCCGTGAAGCGGTCGAGCTTGTCCTCGGGCACGTGGAAGCCGGTGTCGACCATCCCGAGCGGCCCGAAGATGCGCTCCTGCAGGAAGACGTCGAAGCGCTGGCCGCTGATCTTCTCGACGAGATAGCCCAGCACGTCGGTCGACACCGAGTAGTTCCAGAGCTCGCCGGGCGAGAACTCAAGCGGGACCTGCGACAGGTCGGCCATCATCCGTTCCAGGCCGCCCTCGGTGTCGAAGGCGTTGATCTTGGCCTTGCGGTAGGCGTGATCGACGTTGGTGCGGTTCTGGAAGCCGTAGGTCAGGCCGGAGGTATGGCGCAGTAGGTCGATGGTGCGCATCGGGGCGTTGGTGCGGGTGGTCGTCCAGGCGCCCGGGATGCCCGACGCGTAGACCCCCAGGTTGCGCCACTCGGGAATGAAGCGGTGGACGGGGTCGTCCAGCGAGACCTTGCCTTCCTCAACCAGCATCATGAACGCCACCGAGGTGATCGGCTTGGTCATGGAGTAGATGCGGAAGATCGAGTCCTCTCGCAGCGGGGTCTGCGCCTCGCGATCGGCGTGCCCGAGCACCGAGGTGTGCGCCGTCTCTCCGCGCCGGTGCACCTGGATCAGGGCGCAGGGCAGCTTGCCGGTGTCGATGTAGCGGGCCTGCACGGTCGCTTCGAGATGGCGCAGACGGGCGCTGGACAGACCGACGGCTTCAGGACGTGACATGAGGTGAGGCTCGCTTGGACAGGCCCGATTTGAACGCGAGAGGCTTGCGCGCGCAAGGAAAAGGGGCGGCGCTCGGTGAGCGCCGCCCTCAAAGCCGATTGATGCGGCTCCGCGTCAGAACTGCTTGCGCAGGCCCAACTTGAAGGTCCGACCCAAGGCGTTGGCGGTGAACGGATCGTACGAGAGGTCCAGCCGCGCGAACGGCGGATCCTCGTCGGTGATGTTGTCCACTGTCGCAGTCAGCGTGACGTCGTAGGGCAGCAAGGCCCGGTACGAGAGGTCGGCGGTGATGAAGGAGTCGATCACCTTCCCGTTCGGGTTGGTGACCGGGTTCCCCGCAGTGTCGCGGAATGCGCCGGCGGCGAACGGCGCCGTCCGCTGGTCCTCGTACTCGTCCATGTAGTTGACCGTGAGACGGAGGTTATGATCTCCGCGCTCGTACTCCACGTAACCCGAGCCCTTGATCTGCGGCAGCGGGTACGCCGTGGTCTGGTAGTTTAGGAAGCCGACCGCTTCGAAGGCCGGCTGAGTCACGATCCCACCCAAGCTCTGGGCGGCGACCTTATACTCGATCACGTACGTCGCGCTCGCGCCGACGGACAGCTCGCCTCCGAACCGGTCGCCGAAGTCGTACTCTCCCAGAAAGTCGACGCCGGACGTCTTCACCGGCGCCGTGTTGGTGTAGAAGGTCTGGACCCGGCCGATGTTCGCTGCGGCGCAGGGGCCGTTGAAGGTGAACCGCGCCTCAATAGCGGCGTAGGCGGGGTTCCCACAGTTGGACGGCGCGCCCGTTGGGAACAGGGCCGACACCAGCCCTCCGAGCGCCTCTGCCTCAATGGGGTTCTCGAAGTCGAACCGATAGTAGTCGACCGATCCCTTGAAGCCGCCCACATCCAGGATGACGCCGGCGCTGTAGGTCTGCGCCGACTCCGGCTCAAGGTTCGGGTTGCCCCCGATGTCGACGGCCCTGAAGGCGCCGGCGATGAAGGACAGAGCAGTGACCTGGCTCGGCGCGAGCTGGATCAGCGGCGGTCCGCGGAAGGTCGATCCCGCCGAGCCGCGCAAAGCGATGTAGTCGTTGATCTGCCAGCGAGCGGAGATCTTTGGATCGAACGTCGAACCGACTGCGCCGCCGTAGTCCTCGTAGCGGGCGGCCAGCTGCACGTTGAAGTCTTCGGTCACCGGAAGCTGGAGCTCGGTGAAGAGCGCATACACGCTGCGGTCCAGGTCGTTGCTGGTGCCGACCCCCAAGAAGACGAGCGGGCCGTTCCGCGCCGCGCCCGAGCAGTTCGTGACGAAGAAGTCCGGCGTGCCCACGCACGGGTTGATCTGGGAGTTGTTGATGTCGGAGTAGCTGGAGACGAACAGGTCCTTGCGGAACTGAGCGCCCACCGCGAACTGGACGGGTCCGCCCGGTAGATTCAGCCCCGTCTCCCCGCTGACCACCGCGTCCGCCACAAAGATGCGAGCCGTCTGCTCGGTCGATCCTTCTTTGAAGAACCAATTGGTGAGCTCGGCCGAGTTCGCCAACGCCGGGTTGTACTGTGGGTTCGTCTCGCCGGAGATCGCGTTCTGTTGGATCGCGTTGGAGAACGGGTTGAAGTAGAGGCAACCGTTGACGCCGCGATTCGCGGCCGCGTTGGTGGCGTCGATCGTGACGCCGGCGGCGTTCTGGATCCCGGGGGTGTTCGGCTGCTTGTCGCAGTTGGGACCCCCGAAGCCTTGCAGAGCGAGCGCCAGCCGGTTGGTGAGGGAGTCGTATCCGCTCCGATAGCCGGTCTCCTGCCCATAGGTGACGGACACGTCGTAGTTCAGGCCGGGCAGCCCGAAATCGGTCAGGTCGCCGTCGAGGCCCGCCGACACGCGGTAGCTGTCGTAGAACCGCTTGCCGCGGGACGGGCCGTTGCCGAACAGCGGATTGCCCCCGAGCAGGAACGGGCGCCAGGTGCCCACCGCCAGGCTGGTGCCGCCCCCCAGCAGGGCTGCGGAGGGCAGGGGGCCCGCCACGGTGTTCAGGGTGGGGTTCTTGGCGATGAAGTCGATCAGGCCGGGATTGGTGCCTGGAACGAAGTAGGCTCCGTTCAGAGGGCCGAACACCGGATTGCCGTTCGCGACCGCCGGGTTCGCCGTGCTGGGAGAACCGAGTGGCAGGTACGACGGGGAGGTCTTCCACTGCGGAACGGCCGTGTTGCCGTACAGGGCCTCGGCCCGGAAGTTGTGGTGATCCGACAGCTCGAAGTCGATGGAGCTGAAGACCTGGAACCGGGCTTCTTCCTCCACCAGGTTGTCGTACTCGACATAGTGCCCATAGCAACGCTGCGTGGTGGCTCCGGGCGCACCGGCGAACCCGGCGTAGCCGCCGAGCGTCGCGCATTGGGGATCGCGCACGAGACCCGCCGCGGTGACGAACACGGCGGGGTTGCCCCCCGCCGACCAGCCGCCTTCGGGATTGTCCAGGTAAGGCCGGGTGGCGAAGTCGCGCTCGGTGACCGGAAGCTCAGAGCGTCCTTGCGCGCCCACCGAGAACAGTATGTTGCCGCGTTCGAACGTCTTGCCCGCTATGGCGCTGATCGAGTAGTCGCCGTCGCTTCCGCTGATGAACTGGTAGTTGCCCCCGATCTCCAGGCCGTCGAAGCCGTCGCGGGTGATGAAGTTCACGACGCCGGCGATCGCATCCGACCCATAGGTCGCGGCAGCGCCGTCCTTCAGGATCTCGATCCGACCGACCGCGGCGGTCGGGATCATGTTGGTGTCCACGATGCCGGCGCCGCCGAGGCCGAACGGGTTGACCGGCATCCGGCGGCCGTTGAGCAGAACCAGCGTGCGCTGCGGGCCCAAGCCGCGCAGGTTCACCGAGCCGGAGCCTTCCGACCCCTGAGCCTGCGGGTTGAACTGGTTGGTGTCCCCGAGCACGCCGTTTGAGACAGGCAGGTTCTTGATCAGGTCGACGATGTTAGGCGAGCCCTGCTTTTCGAGCTCTTCGGACCCGATCACGTCGACGGGCAGGGCCGCGTCTTCAGGCGTGCCGCGGATGAGTGACCCGGTGACGACCACTTCCGCCACCTCGTTGCCGCTCTGAGGCTCGGCCTGCGGCTGAGGTCGGTCGACCTCCTGGGCGTGTGCGGTTCCGGCGGTGATGGCGATCGCGGCGGCGAGCGCCCACGGCGAGGCGCCGTGCAGCATGCGGGACTTCATCGATGTCTCCTCCCTCGACCCGCCCCGCTTGTGTTCGCGAGTTCGGATCAATCCGCGGCGTCGCAGCCTTCGAGGACCGCTGGCGCCTGAGGCGGGATGGTGAAGACGGTTTTGCGACGGCGTCAATGCCTCCGCTTGTTGGCCCGTCGATCGCGAGCCGTCGTCTCGCTTCACTGTGGCGCCGAGACGACGGTTGCGGGCGCGAAGCCTGAGGGATAACCCGCTTGGGCGGAAGAACAGGGAGTCCGGGGATGGGATCGTTGAACGCAGTGGCGGACCTGGCGGTGGACGGCGAGATCGCCGTTCTGACGCTCAACTCGCCTCCGGTGAACGCGCTCTCGGCGGACGTGCGGGACGGGCTCAAGGCTGGAATCGAGCAAGCGGCCGCGAACCCGGTCGTGAAGGCCGTGGTGCTGATCTGCGAAGGGCGGACCTTCATCGCCGGGGCGGACATCAGCGAGTTCGGCAAACCCCCGCGCGGCGCCTCCCTGTTCGACGTCCAGGACGCCATGGAGAACAGCCGCAAGCCGGTGATCGGCGCCATCCACGGCACCGCGCTCGGAGGCGGGCTGGAGGTGGCGCTGGTGTGCCACTACCGCATCGCCGTGCCCTCCGCTCGGTTCGGCCTACCCGAGGTGAACCTGGGCCTGCTGCCCGGCGCAGGCGGCACCCAGCGCCTGCCCCGCGTCGTCGGGGCGGAGAAGGCGCTGGAGATGATGACCAGCGGCTCACAAATGAACGCCAAAGACGCGCTGGCGGCCGGGCTGATCGACGAGGTCGCGCCCGAGGGCCAGCTGCGCGACGCCGCCCTCGCTTTCGCCCGCAAGGTGCTGGCCGAGAACCGCCCGCTGCAGAAGGTCCGCGACCGCGAGGACAAGGTCGCCCAGGCCCGCGGCAAGCCCGAGATCTTCGCGCAGTTCCGCAAGGCGAACGCGCGCAAGTTCCGCGGTGCGCTAGCGCCCGAGTACAACATCCGCTGCATCGAGGCGGCGGTGAACAAGCCGTTCGACGAAGGCATCCAGGTGGAGCGGGAGCTGTTCCGCGAGCTGGTCACCGGCAACCAGTCCGCCGCGCTGCGGTATGTCTTCTTCGCCGAGCGTCAGGTCTGGAAGATCCCCGACGTGCCGGAGGACACCCGGACGCTCCCCGTCAACAAGGTCGGCATCATCGGCGCCGGCACTATGGGCGGCGGCATCGCCATGAACTTCGCCAACGTGGGCATCCCGGTCACCATCGTTGAGGTGAAGCAAGACGCGCTCGACCGCGGCCTCGGGGTCATCCGCAAGAACTACGAGAACACCGCCAAGCGGGGCCGGCTCTCCATGGAGGACGTGGAGACGCGGACAGGCCTGATCAGTGGCGCGCTCGAACTGGAGAAGCTGGCCGACTGCGATCTGATCATCGAGGCCGTGTTCGAGAACATGGCCGTAAAGAAGGACATCTTCGGCCGGCTGGACAAGATCGCCAAGCCCGGCGCGATCCTCGCCACCAACACCTCCGCGCTCGACATCGACGAGATCGCCACGGCCGTGACCCGACCGGAGGCGGTGATCGGCCTGCACTTCTTCTCGCCGGCCAACGTCATGCGACTGTTGGAAGTCGTGCGCGCCGACAAGACGAGCAAGGAGGTGATCGCCACCTCCATGCAGATCGCCAAGAAGATCGGCAAGATCGCAGCCCTGGTCGGCGTCTGCCCGGGGTTCGTCGGCAACCGCATGCTGTTCCAGCGCCAGCGGGAAGCCAACAAGATGATCCTGGAGGGCGCCATGCCCTGGGATGTGGACCGCGTGCTCTACGACTTCGGCTTCCCCATGGGGCCGTTCGCCATGAGCGACCTGGCGGGCCTGGACATCGGCTGGTCCAAGGAGACCAACAAGAGCGAGACGCTGCGCGACAAGCTCTGCGAGCTCGATCGCCGGGGTCAGAAGACGGGCGCCGGGTTCTACGATTACGACGCGGAGCGGAACGCCAAGCCCTCGCCGGTGACCGAGGGGCTGATCAACGACATGCTGACGGCCAAGGGCGTGAACCGGCGCCAGATCAGCGACCAGGAGATCCTGGAGCGCTGCATCTACCCGATGATCAACGAGGGGGCGAAGATCCTGGAAGAGGGCAAGGCCATCCGGCCCTCCGACATCGATATCGTCTGGATCAACGGCTACGGCTGGCCGCCCTACCGCGGCGGGCCGATGTTCTACGGCGACACGGTGGGCCTGCAGACCGTGGTGGACGCCATGAAGAAGTACCAGGCCGAGATGGGCGACGACTTCGCGGTCTCGCCGCTGCTGGAGCGCATGGCCGCCGAGGGCAAGCGCTTCCAGGACATGAAGTAGTAGGAAGGGACCTAGACCATGCGTGAAGCCGTCATCGTCTCAACTGCGCGTACGCCGATCGGCAAGGCGTATCGGGGCGCGTTCAACAACACCCAGGGCCAGGCGCTCGGCGGCCACGTGATCGCCGCCGCCCTGGAGCGCGCCGGCATCGAGGGCGCCGAGGTCGAGGACGTGGTCCTGGGTTGCGCCATGCAGCAGGGAACGACGGGCGGGAACGTGGCGCGTCAGGCGCTGCTCCGCGCCGGCCTGCCGGTGACGGTCAGCGGCATGACCCTGGACCGTCAGTGCTCCTCGGGCCTGATGGGGATTGCAACCGCCGCCAAGCAGATCGTCGACGACGGCATGACCATCACCATCGGCGGCGGGCTGGAGTCGATCAGCCTGGTTCAGAACGACAAGTCGAACCGCTTCCGCGCGACCGATCCCTGGCTGCGCGACCGCATCCCGCAGCTGTACATGAGCATGCTGGAGACCGCCGAGACCGTGGCGGAGCGGTATCAGGTCAGCCGGGAGTCGCAGGACGAGTACGCGCTGCAGTCGCAGCAGCGCACGGCTCAGGCGCAGTCGGAAGGCCGCTTCGAGCAGGAGATCGCGCCCATGACGACGGTCATGCAGGTGCAGGACAAGGCGACCGGCGAGATCAGCGAGCGGGAGATCACCGTCTCCGCCGACGAGGGCAACCGCCCGCAGACGACCCTGGCGGACCTGCAGAAGCTGACGCCCGTGTTCAAGAACGGCCAGCGGATCGCGGAAGGCAAGTACGTGACCGCGGGCAACGCCAGCCAGCTGTCGGACGGCGCCTCGGCCGTCGTGCTGATGGAGGCCAAGGAGGCGGAGCGCCGCGGGCTAAGCCCGCTGGGCGCCTACCGCGGGATGGCGGTGGCCGGCGTGGACCCGGACGAAATGGGCATCGGCCCGATCTACGCGGTCCCCCGGCTGCTCGAACGCCACGGCCTCACGGTGGACGACATCGGGATCTGGGAGCTGAACGAAGCCTTCGCCGCCCAGGTGCTGCCGATCCGGGACAAGCTCGGCATCCCGAACGAGAAGCTGAACGTGTCGGGCGGCGCCATCTCCATCGGCCACCCCTACGGCATGTCGGGCGCTCGGATGACCGGCCACGTGCTGATCGAGGGCAAGCGGCGGGGCGCGAAGTACGGCGTGGTCACCATGTGCATCGGCGGCGGCATGGGCGCGGCGGGCCTCTTCGAGATCTTCTGAGCCAGGGTAGCCCGAGGGTACGAAGGCTACGCCCCGAGGCGCGCGCGAGGGTGCGAGGGGCATGGCCCTCGTACTCTCGTTGCGGCATTGTGGGCGCGCGCTCCGACGGAGAGGAGAGCGCGGCCGGGGGAGATACGATGGCGGGGGTGATCGATCGGCGGGCGCTGCTCGTGAGCGGGGCGGCGACGCTCGGCCTTCCTGAGGCGGCTCGGGCCGCCTGGAAGCTGCCCGCGGTCGTGAGGACGACCAACGGTCCCGTGCGCGGGATCTCGGCGGGCATGGTTCTCGCCTACAAAGGCGTGCGCTACGGCGCGCCGCCTGTGGGCCCGCTTCGGTTCAAGCCGCCCCGGAAGCCGAGCCCCTGGACCGCGACGGCCGACGCCACCAAGTTCGGCGCGCCGGCGGTGCAGATGACGGAAGCCGCGCGGCTGGCCGAGCCGGCGAGCGAGCTGGCCCGCTCCATGGAGGCCTTCGCCCCGTACAAGCAAGAGGCGGCGACCGACAGCGAGGACTGCCTGTTCCTCAACGTCTGGACCCCTGGCCTGAGCGGGCGGCGGCCGGTCATGGTCTGGCTCCACGGCGGCGGCTTTTCGAACGGCTCGGGCGCCTGGCCGGCGTACGACGGAACCAACCTCTCCAAGCGGGGGGACGTGGTCGTCGTTACCGTGAACCACCGGCTGAACGCGCTGGGCTACCTCTACCTCGCGGAGCTGGCGGGGCCCGCCTACGCCGAGAGCGGCAACGCCGGCATGCTGGATCTGGTGCTCGCCCTGCAGTGGGTGCGCGACAACGCCGCCCGATTCGGCGGCGACCCTCGCAACGTGACGATCTTCGGCGAGAGCGGCGGAGGCTGGAAGGTGTCCAACCTCATGGCCATGCCGGCGGCCAAGGGCTTGTTCCACAAGGCGATCATCCAGAGCGGCCCCGGACTGAAGGGCGTACCGAAGGCGAAAGCCACCGCCGACGCCAAGGCGATCTTGGCGGAGCTGAAAATCGAGCCGACGGCCGCCGCGCTACAAAGCCTCGACGCTGAAGCCCTGGTGGCCGCGGCGCAGGCGGTGGCCGCGCGGACGGGCAATCCCTTCGGCGGCGGCGGCCCCAGCCTCGCGCCGGTGGTGGATGGCGTGGTCCTGCCGAACGATCCGTTCAATCCCGGGGCGCCGGCGCTCAGCCGGGACATCCCGCTGCTGGTGGGCGCCAACAAGGACGAGATGACCCTTTTCCTCGCCAGTCAACCCTGGTGGGGTCAGCTGACCGAAGCCCAGCTGGCCGCCATGGCCCCGGTGGTCGGCGGGCCGCGAGCTCCGGCGACGATCGCCGCCTTGCGGAAGACCCGGCCCGGTTACAGCCCCTCGCACCTGGCGGCGGCGGCGGTCTCCTGGGCGGGGCTGCTCGGAGACTCGATCCTGCTCGCGGACCGCAAGGCCGAGCAGGGCGGGGCTCCGGTCTACAGCTATCGCCTCGACTGGGAGACGCCGATCGGGGAGGGCATGCTGAAAACCCCGCATGCGCTCGAGATCCCGCTGGTGTTCGACAACGTGGAGCGCTCGCGCATGTTCGTCGGGCCGGGCGATGCGCCTCAGCGTCTCGCGGACCTGATGAGCGCCGCCTGGATCGCGTTCGCCCGGACAGGGAACCCCAACACGGCAGGCCTTCCCGCCTGGCCCAAGTATGACACGGCCCAACGGCCGACCATGGTCTTCGACCTGCCGCCGCGGGTGGTGAACGATCCCGAAGCCGAGGTCCGCAAGGCGATGCATGCCGCCTGAAGCGGCGGCGCTCACCGCCTGCCTCGTTCTGGCGGCGCTTGCAGCGTTCCAGGCCGCCCTGATCGCAGGCGCGCCGCTAGGGCGGATGGCGTGGGGCGGCGGTCACGCGGTGCTGCCCACCGGCTACCGGGTCGGCAGCGCGGTGAGCATCGTGCTCTACAGCGTCATCGCATCGGCGCTCCTGTCCCGCGCCGGGTTGCTGCCGGGCGGCCGCCCTCCGGTCCTGGGCGGGTTGGTATGGGGGCTGGCCGGCTACTTCGCCGTCGGCGTGGTCATGAACGCAGTATCCCGTAGCCGGCCGGAGCGGCTGGTGATGACCCCTGTCGCGCTTGCCCTGGCCATACTCTGCGCCATGGTGGCCGCCGGCTGATGTGTTCGCCTGAGAGTGTGACGTCGTGAGTTCCGTAGATTCCGCCTCCTCGTCCTGGCCCGCCGTGTCCTTGGCGGACGCGCATCGCCTCCTGACCGGGCCGGGGGCGCGGTTCGAGATGGAGGCCGCCGCGATCCGGGGTGTGGAGACCCGGGTATGGAAGAACGGCCCGAAGACCCTGGTCGAAGTCTTCCAGCTGGGCCGCAGCCACGGCGACCGCGAGTTCCTGGTCTATGAGGGCGACCGGGCCAGCTACGACGCCTGGGCGCGGGCCACCCTGGCGCTGGCTGACGCGTTTCGGGCTGAGGGGGTGGGCAAGGGCGACCGCGTGGCCCTGGTGATGCGGAACCTGCCCGAGTGGCCGGTGGTGTTCTTCGCGGCGGCGCTTTGCGGTGCGATCATCGTGCCCCTGAACGCCTGGTGGACGGGACCGGAGCTGGAGTACGGCCTCGCGGACAGCGGCTCCAAGCTGGCGGTGGTCGACGCTGAGCGCCACGAGCGCATCGCCGAGCATCTGGACCATCTTCCGAACCTGCAGAAGGTCTGGGTGGCGCGCTCCGACGAGGAGATCGCCCATCCGAAGGTCGAGCACCTGGAGACGCTGCTCGGGCCGGTGAACCGATGGGCCGAACTGCCCGACCGCGCTGCGCCTGCCGTGGAGGTCGGACCGGAGGACGACGCCACCATCTTCTACACGAGCGGCACGACCGGAAAGCCGAAAGGGGCGCTAGGCACACACCGCAACATCACCACCAACATCGGCTCGTCCGGGATCGCGGCGGCGCGCGCGTTCGTCCGGCGGGGCGAGACCCCGCCCGTTCCAGACCCGAACGGGCCTCAGCGAGTGACCCTGCTGGTTGTCCCCATGTTCCACGTCACCGGCTGCAACGCCACGCTCGGGCCGACGATCGCCACCGGCGGCAAGCTGGTGCTCATGCGCAAGTGGGACGCGGTGCAGGCCATGCAGCTGATCGAGCGCGAGCGCGTCAACGCCACGGGCGGCGTGCCAACCATCGCCTGGCAGCTGATCGAGCATCCGGATCGACCCAAGTACGACCTGAGCTCGCTGGAGTCCGTGACCTACGGCGGGGCGCCGTCCGCGCCGGAACTCGTGCGCAAGATCGTCGAGACCTTCCCCAAGTCGCAGCCGGGCAACGGCTGGGGCATGACGGAGACCTCCGCAACGTTCACCAGCCACGTGGGCGAGGACTACGCGAACCGGCCTTCCAGCGCCGGGCCGGCCGCGCCGGTTGGGGAGATGCGGATCATGAGCCCCGACGGCGCCCGCGAGCTGCCCATCGGCGAGGTCGGCGAGCTGTGGTGCAAGGGGCCGCAGATCGTGAAGGGCTACTGGAACAAGCCCGAGGCGACCGCCAGCACGTTTGTGGACGGCTGGGTTCGCACCGGCGACCTGGCCCGACTCGACGATGAAGGCTTCCTCTTCATCGTCGACCGGGCGAAAGACATGCTGATCCGGGGCGGCGAAAACATCTACTGCGTTGAGGTCGAGAACGTTCTCTACGAGCACCCGGCCGTCATGGACGCCGCGATCGTCGGCATCCCGCACCGCACGCTGGGCGAGGAGCCCGGGGCGGTGGTGACCCTCAAGCCCGGCGCGCAGGCTAGCGAAGCGGAGCTGCGCGCATGGGTGGCGGAGCGCTTGGCCGCGTTCAAGGTGCCGGTCCGGGTGATCCTCCAGACCGAAACCCTGCCGCGGAACGCCAACGGCAAGATCGTCAAGACCGAACTGAAGCCTTTGTTCGCTGAAGCGGCTCAGTGAGCGGAAATCGGGCGCCCGCCTGGGGTTAATGTATGTGAACGAGGCGGAACTCGGCGTTTACGGCCCCGTTTCGGGCTTGCGGCGGAGGGACGCCGCGAGTGAGAGCGTACATGAACAGCCCCCTCAACTACGTGATCAAGCCACGCGGGGCGGCCTGGGCCTGGACCGCGTTCCGGGCGGACGGATGCGTCGCAGGCCGCGGAGTGTCGCCGAGCCGCCAAGTAGCTGCCGCCTGCGTCATTCGTTGCATCGCCCGCGACCTGCAGCCTGAGGCCGCCGCCAAGCAGGCCGCCTGACCATGCGCGTGCTGGCTCGGGCCGTCTACCGCGGCCCCCACCTCTACAGCCGCATCCCGATGATCCGCATCCAGCTCGACCTCGGCGCGCTGGAGCAGTGGCCCTCGGACCGGCTGCCCGACTTCAACGAGAAGCTGCTCGCCCTGCTGCCGGGGCTCGCGGGGCATGGCTGCAGCTATCGGGAGCCCGGAGGCTTCCTGCGCCGGCTGCACGACGGCACCTGGATCGGCCACATCGTCGAACACGTGGCGCTGCAGCTGCAGACGATGGCCGGCGCGCCCGTCTCCCGCGGGAAAACCCGCTCGGTGAGGGGGCAGCCCGGCGTCTACAACGTCCTGTACGCCTACCAGGAGGAGGACCCGGCGCTGCTGGCCGGCCGCTTCGCCCTGGAGCTGGTGAACAGCCTGCTGCCCCCGGAGCTCCGGGGCCTGCGCGGCCTGGACCGGGTGCACGAGCCTGTGCTGAAGCCCGGAGCAGCGTTCGAGCTGGAGCCGGCGCTGGAAGCGCTGCGCCGTTCGTTGTCGCGAGCCCGGCTGGGGCCGACGACCCGCTCTCTGACGGAGGAGGCGCAGCGGCGCGGCATCCCCGTCATGCGGCTGGACGAGCAGAGCCTGGTGCAGCTGGGCTGGGGCGCACGCCGCAAGCTGATCCGCGCGAGCATCACCGGCGAGACCAGCCAGATCGCGGTGGAGTCCGCCGGAAACAAGCAGCTCACCCGGACCCTGCTCGCCGGCGCGGGCGTGCCCGTGCCCAAGGGCGTGGTGGTCCGCTCGCCGGACGAGGCGGCGGTCGAGGCCAAGCGCATCGGCTGGCCGGTCGTGGTGAAGCCCCTGGACGGCAACCACGGCCGAGGGGTCACGCTCGACATCATGGACGAGACGGCCTTGCGCGCGGCGTTCGAGCTCGCCGCCAAGCACGGCCGCCGGATCATCGTGGAGCAGCAGCTGAGCGGTCGCGACCACCGCATCCTGGTGGTGGGCGGCAAGGTGGTCGCGGTCGCCGAGCGCGTGCCGGCGCATGTCTGCGGCGACGGCGTCTCCACGATCGCTCAGCTGATCGAGGTGGTGAACCGCGATCCTCGCCGGGGCGCCGGCCACGAGCAGGTCATGACCCGGATCGTGGTGGACGACCACGTTCGCGCGACCGTGGCCCGCGCCGGGCTGACCCTCGAAAGCGTGCCGGGGAAGGGTGTAGAGGTGTTCCTGCGGGACACCGCGAACCTCTCCACGGGCGGCACTGCGGTGGACCGCACCGACGACATCCATCCCGACAACGCCGCGATCGCTCGGCGGGCTGTGATGACGCTGGGCTTGGACGTGGGCGGCGTGGACTTCCTGGCGCCCGACATCACCCGCTCGGTCCGCGAGACGGGCGGCGGAATCGTGGAAGTGAACGCCGCGCCGGGCTTCCGCATGCATCTGGAGCCGAGCATCGGGCGATCGCGCGACGTCGCCGGACCCGTGATCGACATGCTGTATCCGCGAGGGAGCCGCAGCCGCATCCCGATCGTGGCGATCACCGGCACCAACGGGAAGAGCACCACCGGGCGCATGGTGGCCCGCATCCTGCGTCAGGCCGGGATGACCGTCGGGCTCACCTCGACCGCCGGCGTCTACGTGAACGACGAGCGGGTTCTGGTCGCCGACGCCTCGGGGCCGAAGAGCGCGCGCATGGTGCTGCGCGATCCCACCGTGGACGCGGCGGTCCTGGAGGTCGCGCGCGGAGGGGTTCTGCGCGAAGGCCTGGGTTTCGACGCCTGCGACGTCGGCATGGTGCTCAACGTGCAAGCCGACCACCTGGGCATGGCCGGCATCAACACGATCGAGGAACTCGCGGACGTGAAGTCGGTGGTGGTCGAGTCCACCGCCCGCCGGGGCGTCAGCGTGCTGAACGCGGACGACCCGCTGACCATCCGCATGGCTCGCCATGCTCGCGGACGGCTCTGCTGGTTCACCCTCAGAGGCGGCGACGACATGCCCGGCTTCCTGCGCCGGCACATCGCCGAGGGCGGTCGGGCCGTGGCCCTGGAACCGGGCCCGCGCGCCGGACGCATCATGGTCCACCGGGACGGCGAGCGCGCCGAGGTGATCGCGGCCGCGGACATTCCTGCCACCATGGGCGGGCTGGCCCTCTTCAACGTCCAGAACGCGCTCGCCGCGGTCGCCGCCGGCGCGGGGCTGGACATCCGACCGGAGGTGATGGCCGACGCACTGCGGGGGCTCGGTTCGTCCTACGAGGAGAACCCGGGCCGGATGAACATCCACGACATCGCAACCGCGGGAAGCCGCCTGCGTGTGCTGATGGACTACGCCCACAATCCGGCAGGGCTGACGGCCTTGAAGGCCTACCTGGAGCAAGTGCGGGGCGATTACGACCGGATCATCGGCATGGTTTCAATCCCGGGTGACCGGCGCGACGAGGACATCCGCGAGATGGGTGAGATCGCCGCCGGCGTCTTCGACCTGATGGTGTTCCGGGAAGGGCCGGACCTGCGCGGCCGCCGGCCGGGCGAGCTGGTGAGCCTGCTTCGCGGCGGCGCTCTCGACGCCGGCCTTGACCCAAGCGCAAGCCACGAGGCCCTCAGCGAGGCGGGCGCGGTGGATTGCGCGCTCAAGCTGGCCCGCGGCGGCGACTTGGTCGTCCTGCTGCCGACCGAGGTGGACAACGTCTGGCGACAGGTCACGAGCTTTCGGCCGGTGATCGCAGCCTTGAGCCACTCCGGCGAGGCTCAGGAGAGCGTGCATGGTTGAAGGCGCCGGGGCGCTCATCGTCATCGGTGGGCATGAAGACAAGGAAGGCGAGCGCGCCATCCTGAAGGAGGTCGCCGAGCGCGTGAACGGCGGGCGGCTGGTGCTGGCCACGGTGGCCTCGCATCAACCCGAGGGGTACCTCAAGGGCTACCAGGAAGCCTTCGCCGATCTCGGAGTCACCGACATCGTCGAGCTTTATGTCGACGACCGGCGGCAGGCCCGCTCCGCGGAGAAGCTGAAGCTGCTGGACGATGCGGCGGGAGTGTTCTTCTCGGGGGGCGACCAGCTCCGGCTCGCGAGCCAGATCGGCGACACGCCCATGGAACGGCGGGTCAAGGAGCTGCACCGCCGCGGCATGGTGCTGGCGGGCACGTCCGCCGGAGCCTCGGCCATGGGCGAGGTCATGATGGTGCGGGGGAACGGCCTGGAGACCCACCGCATCGGCGACCTGCACATGGCGGCGGGGCTGGGGCTGCTGCCGGAGCTGATCATCGACCAGCACTTCGCCGAGCGGGGCAGGATCGGGCGCCTGCTGGGCGCGGTGGCGCACAACCCGCGCATGCTGGGTGTCGGCGTCGACGAGGACACCGCCATGGTGGTGGAGGGGGGCAGCTTCCGCGTGGTCGGATCGGGCGGCGTCTACGTCGTGGACGCGGAAGAGGTCAGCCACGTGAACGTGGCCGAGGCCGACCGGCAGCAGGCGCTCGCTATCCACGACGTGCGGCTGCACGTGCTCAGCGCCGGAGACAGCTTCGACCTGGCGAGCCGGCGACCCACCCCCGGCCCAGCCTGAGCCGCCCTGGAGTTCAAGCGCGACGCGAGCGCTTTCCGCTTGGGCGGACACCGGCTTAGAACAGGGGACCCTTGACGGAGCCGCCCCATGACCGACGCCGCCGACCAGGCCCCGCCCATCGGCTTTCTGCCCGACTACCTGCGTGAGCTGGGGCGGACTCTGCCGGACCAGGTTGCGCTGATCCACCGCGACCAGACGCTGACCTACGCCGAACTCGACGTTCTCATGGATCGGGTGGCTGCGGCTTGCCAGCGCGACGGGCTGAAGTCGGGGCAGGCGGTGGCGATCTGCGCGCTGTCCTCTATCCCGTACGTGGCCGTCTACATGGGCGCGCTCAGGGCCGGTCTGGCGGCGGCGCCTTTGGCCCCGTCCTCCACGGCGGACGCCCTGGTGGGCATGCTGGAGGACTGCGCCGCGCCGCTGTTCTTCCTGGACAAGGGCGTGGCCGAGCAACTGAGCGGCGTGGCCGACCGGATCACCGCCCGCCGCATCGCGCTGGACGGCTCCGACGCCGGCGAGCCGTTCGAAGCCTGGCTTGGCCCCGAGGGCGCCAGGCCCGAACCGGTCGAGATCGACCCCGGTCAGGCCTTCAACATCATCTACTCGTCCGGGACCACGGGGGCGCCGAAGGGGATCGTGCAGTCCCACCGCATGCGCTTCAGCCACCTCGGCAAGTACGAGGGCTCCACCTACGAGCCGAACACGGTCACCATGGTCTCCACGCCGCTCTACTCGAACACCACGCTGGTCAGCATCCTCCCTACGCTGGCGAATGGGGGGACGGCGGTGCTCATCGAGAAGTTCGACGTGAGCCGGTTCCTGGAGGAGGCCCAGAAACATCGGGCGACCCACGCCATGCTCGTGCCGGTCCAGTACCGCCGGATCATGGAGCATCCGGAGTTCGACAGCTATGACCTGTCCAGCTTCCGGATGAAGTACTGCACCTCCGCCCCGTTCTCGGCGGCGCTGAAGGCCGACGTGCTGAAGCGCTGGCCGGGCGGGCTGATCGAGTACTACGGCATGACCGAGGGCGGCGGGGGCACGGCGCTGCTGGCGCACGAGTTCCCGGACAAGCTGCACACGGTCGGTCGGCCGGGTCCGGGCGTGGACGTCCGGCTCATCGACGAGGAGGGACGGCAGGTCCCGCCCGGCGAGGTCGGCGAGGTGGTCGGCCGCTCCGGCGCGATGATGAACGGCTATCACAACAAGCCGGACAAGACCTCCGAAGCGCAGTGGGTCAGCCCCGAGGGCCTGGTTTTCATCCGCAACGGCGATGTGGGGCGGTTCGACGAGGATGGCTTCCTGATCCTGATGGATCGGAAGAAGGACATGATCATCACGGGCGGCTTCAACATCTACCCGAGCGACCTGGAGCACGTGCTGCTCCAGCACCCGGCCGTGGCGGACGCCGCCGTCGTGGGCGTGGCCAGCGACCGCTGGGGCGAGACGCCGATCGCCTTCGTCGTCGTTCGCGAGAGCGAGGCGGTGTCGGCGGACGAGGTCAAGCGCTGGGCCAACGAGCGACTGGGCAAGACCCAGCGTCTTGCGGACATCGTGCTCGTAGACAGCCTGCCCCGCAGCCACATCGGCAAGATCCTCAAGCGCGAGCTGCGGGACGGGTACAAGGCCCCGGAGGGGGTGCAGCTCTAGGCGCTACTGCTCCGCCTGATGGACCACGCGGCCGTCGACCAGGGTCAGGAGCACCTGGCCCTGCAGGCGGCGGCCGTCGAATGGTGAGTTCTTGCTTTTGCTGATCAGGCGGTCGGCGTCGACCACGACCGGCGCATCCAGGTCCACCAGCACCAGGTCGGCGGGCGCGCCAGGCGCGATGCGACCCGCCTCCAGGCCCAGCAGCTGAGCCGGAGCCAGGGTCACGGCGCGGATCAGGTCCACCAGCTCGACCCGGTTGTCGTGGTGTAGCGCGAGCAGGGCGGGGAGGAAGGTCTCCAGCCCCACTGCGCCGGGGGCGGCCTCGTCGAACGGCAGGCGCTTGTCCTCCGCAGGCGCCGGCGCGTGGGCGGAGACGACGATCTCCACGGCGCCGGAGGAAACGGCGTCGATCAGCGCCTGGCGGTCCGCTTCGGGGCGAAGCGGCGGGGTCAGTTTGAGGAAGGTGCGGTAGTCGCCGACGTCGAGTTCGTTGAAGCTCAGGTGGTTGATCGACGCTGACGCGGCGACCTCCAGCCCCTTGCGCCGCCCGCGTTCCAGGGTGTCCAGGGCGTCGGCGGTGGTCAACTGGTCCACGAGGAGGCGGCCGCCGGTCAGCTCCGCAAGGGCCAGGTCACGCTCCAGCATGATCCGCTCGGCGACGGCCGGCGCCGCGGGAAGGCCAAGGCGGGCGGCGAACTCGCCTTCCGTCGCAGCCGCCCCGGCGGTCAGGTGCGGGTCGACCGGCCGGTGCGCGATCAGCGCGTCGAAACCGTTCGCGTAGGAGAGCAGCCGCCGCAGCACCCGGCTGTCGACGATGGGCCGGTCCACGTCGGTGAAATACACCGCGCCGGACTCCTGCATGAGGCCGATCTCGGTCATGCGCTGGCCCTCGCAGCCGCGTGTCGCGGCGCCGGCGGGCAGGACGTGGACCAGCTCGATGTCGCGGGCCCGGCGCAGGATGAAGTCCACCATCGCCGGCTCGTCGATCACCGGCGCGGTGTCGGGCTGGACGACGATGGTGGTGACCCCGCCGGCGGCGGCGGCCCGGGCCGCGGACTTCAGGGTCTCCTTAGGCTCGTTCCCCGGCTCGCCGGTCTTGACGCGCAGGTCGATCAGCCCCGGCGCGAGCAGGGCGCCGTTGCAGTCGATGACCCGGATGCCTTCCGAGAGACCCTCGAACGCCGGCCGTCGCGCCACGTCGGCGATGACGCCCTCGGCCACGACCACTGCGCCGGGGCCGTCGTAGCGGCTCTCGGGGTCGACCAGCCGCGCGTTGATGAAGGCGGTGGCCGTCATGCGTTCCCAAGCCGGGTCGCGAGTGCGCTCAGCACGGCCATGCGCACGGCGACGCCCATTTCGACCTGTTCGCTGATGAGGCTGACGGCCGGGTCGTCCGCCACCGTGCTCTCGATCTCGACGCCGCGGTTCATGGGGCCGGGGTGCATGACCTTCGCCCCGGGCGCGGCGAGCGACAGCTTCTCCGCGTCTAGGCCATAGAACCTGAAATACTCCCGCATCGACGGGACTAGGGCCCCGTTCATCCGCTCCAGCTGCAGGCGCAGCATCATCACCACGTCCGCGCCGAAGATTCCCTGGCGCATGTCGTGGAACACCTCCGCGCCCCAGCGGTCCGCGTCGGCGGGGATCAGGGTCGGCGGGCCGACCAGGCGCACGTTCGCGCCCATGACGTTCAGCAGCGCCACGTTGGAGCGGGCGACGCGGCTGTGCAGGACGTCGCCGCAGATCGCGACGGTCAAGCCGTTCACCTGGCCGAAGGTCCGCCGGATCGTGAACGCGTCGAGCAGCGCCTGGGTCGGGTGCTCATGCTGACCGTCGCCGGCGTTGATGACGCTGCAATCCACCTTGCGGGCGAGAAGCTCCGCCGCCCCGGAGGAGCCATGACGCACCACCAGCAGGTCCGGCTTCATGGCGTTCAGCGTCGCGGCCGTGTCGATCAGCGTCTCGCCCTTGGCGACCGAGGAGGTGCGAGGGTTCATGTTGACCACGTCCGCGCCTAACCGTTTGCCGGCCAGCTCGAAGGAGCTCTGGGTGCGGGTGCTGTTCTCGAAGAACAGGTTCACCAGGGTCCGGCCCTTGAGGATGTCCAGTTTCTTGTTGCGCTGGCGGTTCAGGGCGACGAAGCCGTCCGCGAGGTCCAGCAGCTGATCGACCGCCGGTCGGTCGAGGTCCAGGGCGGCGTTGAAGTGTCTCCGGGGGAACGGATGGAGACGGCTGCGGATCGCCTCCGCCACGTCCCCGGTGATCGCGTCCGCCATGCCGGCTGTGTAGGGCCGCGCGCCCGAGTCCGGCAAGACGGTCAGGCGAGGTGCGCCAAGCTGAGCAGCAGCGGAATGGTCGCCACGCTCGCCACGGTCGTGAAAGCGACGATGCCGGCCATCAGCGGCGCGTCGCCGCCCATCTGACGCGCGAGCACGTACGAGGCCGCCGCGCCTGGCGCCGCGCCGCAGACCAGCGCCAGCCCCTGCGCCTGAGCGTCGCCGCCGAGCGCGCGGCAGAACCCCCACATCAAGGCGGGCAGCACCAGCAGCTTCGCGGCGCTGACGGTCGCCACGACCGCAGGGCGCTGGACGATGGTGGTGAACTGCAGCCCGGCGCCGACGACCAGCAGGCCGAGCGGCAACGCGGCGGCCGAGATCAGGTCGAGGAGGGCCCGCAGCCCGCCCCGCGGCCCGATCCCGGAGGCGTTCAGAAGCAGCCCGGCGGCGCACGCCCAGAGCACGGGATTGCCGGCGAGCCCGGCGAGCGCCCCGCGCCAGCCGCCGCCCTGGCCTTCGCCCCAGCGGGACAGCACTAGCACCGACGTCACGTTCACAACGGGGATCAGAGCGCCAAGCACGACGGCGGCTGCGCCCAGCGCGTCCTCGCCGAAGATCAGCGCCACCACAGGCAGGAAGACGAAGCTGTTCCAGCGGGTCAGGCCCTGGAAGACGCTGGTGAACGCTGGGCCGTCAAGCCGCTGGATCGGTCGCGCCGCGAGCGCGGCCAGGCTCATGGTCAGGACGCCCGCGACCGTGGCCAGCCCGAGCCCGCCGGCGGACGCGCCGAACTCCGCCGTCCAGATGCTGGGCACGAGGAAGCCGGGATAGAAGACGAAGTAAGTGAGGCGCTCTACGGGCGGCCAGGTCTCGGCCGGCATGAAGCCACTGGCCTTAAGCCCGTAGCCAAGCGCGATGAGTAGAAAGACCGGCAGGACGCCGGCGAGAACCGCCGTCACAGCGCCGCGGCGTTCAGTCTGTCGAGCGCGCCCTGGAGTATCCAGGCGGCCGCGGTCTTGTCCACCACGTCGGCGCGACGTGCGCGAGTCATGTCCTGACCGATGAGCATCCGGTTCACCGCCGCCGACGATAGGCGCTCGTCCCAGAAGGCGATGGCGGGGTCGCGACCGGACAGTCGGATCAGGTTGCGGGCGAAGGCGCGGCAGGACTGGGCGCGAGGGCCCTCCGTGCCGTCCATGTTCGCCGGCAGGCCGATGACGATCGCCTGCGCGCCCCGGGCGTCCATCAGCCGGAACAGAGCCGCGACGTCTTCGGTGAACTTGGTGCGGCGGATGAGCTCCAGCGGGGTGGCCACTTGCCGGGTGAGGTCCGAGACCGCGACCCCGATGGTCTTCTCGCCGAGATCCAGGCCCGCGATCGGAGTCAGCGCCGGGGCGGCGTCCGGGAGCTCAAGCAGGTCGACCACGGGCATGGCGGGCGGGGTAGGGCGGGCCGCCCCCATGGTCAAACCGCAGCGGCGACTCGGCTTAACAACAATTCACGCGCAGTCCTGCATCCGGCGGGACGCGCCGATGTCTCTTGAGAAGCACAGGCGGGGCGCCCGCCGAACGCGAGAGACCTGGAGGGGCGAAGAAAATGGAAGCTGTCCTGATCGTGCTGATCGTCTTCGGCAGCATCGTGGCCGTGATCGTCGGGCCGTTCTACTTCCGCGCGCGGAGCCGGACGGCGATGCTGGAAACCCTGAGAACCGCGTACGAACGTGGACATCCGGTCCCGCCGGACCTGATCGAACAGGTGAACGCCGACCCCAAGCTGATCGTGAGCGTGTCACCCGAGGAGCGTTCCATCCGGGACTTGCGAGGCGGCGTCATCACTCTGGCCGTCGCACTGGCCATGGTCGTCTTCGGCTGGGCGATCAGCTTCGAAGAGCCGGAGGCCCTGTACATCATGACGGCGATGGCGGCGTTCCCCGGTTTTGTCGGACTGGCGCTGATCGCCTTCGGCGTGATCGGGCGGATGAAGAGCAAGGTCTGAGGCGAGGGATCGGGGGACCGCGCCATGAGCGGCGCGACCATCGTCCGGCTGGCCGGGCTCCACGACGTCGAATTGGCGCGCATGGCCGCTGCCGGCGGGCGAGCCGCCTACGGCGAGTTGGTCAAGCGCCACGGCTCGAGCGTGCGGGCTCTGCTGCGCCGCATGGGCGCGGACCCGTCGGTCGCCGACGACCTGGCCCAGGACGCCTTCCTGGCCGGGTTCGAGAGCATCGCCGAGTTCCGCGGCGAGGGGACTTTCGCCGGCTGGATCAAGCGCACCGCCGCGCGGCTCTATATCCGGCGCTTCCGGCGCAAGGCCCTGGTGGACTTCCGCGCGGAGACGCCCGAACCGGAGCCTGGCTTCGAGGGCGAAGGATCGGCCGCCGCGCGCATCGACCTGGACGAGGCGCTGAAAAGCCTGCCGCCCGCGGAGCGGATGTGCGTGTCGCTGTGTTACGGCGCAGGGCTCTCGCACGGGGAAGCCGCCGAGCTCTTGAACGCGCCCTTGGGAACGGTGAAATCCCATGTCAAACGTGGTCTGGATCGACTCAAGGCCCGGCTGGCGCAGCCGGGCGGACCGGAGGAGCGGCGTCATGGCTGACGACTTCGAACGGTCGCTGGAGCGCGCCTTCTCGGCGGCGCCCGACTTTCCGGATGCGGCTCTGTTCGCCGCCGAGGTGCAGACGCGCTTGGATCGCGCTCAGGGGCTCCGTCGAGTGGTGATCGGCGTGACCGGCGGCGTGGGCGCGGCGATCGCGTCCATGCAGCTGCTGTCGAGCAATCTGGGCCTGCGGCTGGAAGAAGGGGCGGCCTCGCTGATACGAGCCGCCAACGGCGGCGCAGCGGTGCTTGATCGCGACGCCGCCGCCTTGTTCGCCGCGCCGTTGCAAGGCGAGGTGCTTTGGCTGGTGGCCGGGTTGGCGGCCGTCGCCGTCACCTTCGCGGCGACGCGGTTCGCCGACCAGGTCTGAAAGGATCGCGCCGGGCGGACCGGCGCGATCCCTCGGGCTCAGAGCACGCCCAGCATGCTCGCCACCAGCGGGTGGCGGACGATGTCCTGGTCCGCCAGCCGCACGACCGCAGCTTCGGGAAGGCGTTCCAGCCGGTCGGCCACATCGGACAGACCCGAGACGCCGGGCAGCAGGTCCGACTGGTTGGGGTCGCCGGTCACGATCATCGTCGAGTGCCAGCCCAGGCGGGTCAGCAGCATCTTCAGCTGGACGTAGGTGCAGTTCTGGGCCTCGTCGATGACGACGAAGGCGTTGTTCAGCGTCCGCCCGCGCATGTAGCCGACCGGAGCGATCTCGATCAGGCCCTCGGCCATGAGCGCCCGAACCCGTTTCATCGAGAGGCGGTCGGAGAGCGCGTCATAGAGCGGCCGCAGGTAGGGGGCGAGCTTGTCCTCCATGTCGCCGGGCAGGAAGCCGATGGACTCGCCCGCCTCCACGGCCGGGCGGGACAGCACGATCCGTCCGACCCGGCCCGCTTCAAGAGCCTCCACGGCCTTGGCGATGGCGAGATAGGTCTTGCCGGTCCCTGCAGGCCCGAGCGCAAGCACGAGGCTTCGACGGTCGATGGCCTCCAGCAGTTCGGCCTGGCCGACCGACTTGGCCTTGATCGTCTTGAGATAGCCCTGGTCCCGGTCGTCATGGCCGTGCGGCGACCAGGCTCCGCGCTCCTGGCCGCGGTCGGTCGGCAGCCGGCGGACCTTCGAATCCTCCTCCACGCGCCCGAGGAAGGAAGGCGCGTTCCGGCCCGTGAACTGGGCCTGGTCCAGTTCGCCTTCGCGGAACGTGCGTTTCAGGGCGCGCTTGGTCATGCGGATCTCCGATGCCGGCGTTGAGAGGGGCAAGAAAAAAGGCGAGTCCGGGACGGACTCGCCTGGGTGGTCAGGACGGGGAGCAGCCGGCGAGGCGGGGACGCCGCCGCGACGGGATTGGGCACTGCCGGCGGTCGCCGGAACGCGTGAAGCGTCACCCTCAGCTCCTGTTACGCACCCGAAGGGGCGAGCTATCGCCCTTCGAATCGCCTGACTAAGGTGATGCTAGCGCGCTTTCTGCGCCGTTAAGCGACAGCAACGTCACAGGTCTGCGGGGGCCCGATGAGCGTCTATGATTTGGGCGAAAAGAAGGTTCGGCTGCCTCCCCCGGGCGAGTACTGGATCGCGCCGAACGCCGTGGTGCTGGGCAATGTCGAGCTGAAACGCAACGCGAGCGTCTGGTTCGGGGCCACGCTGCGGGGCGACAACGACCCCATCGTCATCGGCGAGAACAGCAACATCCAGGACGGCAGCGTGCTCCATACCGACGAGGGCGTGCCGCTGATCATCGGTCCGGGCGTGACGGTGGGCCACCTGGTGATGCTCCATGGCTGCACGGTCGGGGAGGGGAGCCTGATCGGCATCGGCTCCATCGTCCTGAACGGGGCCAAGATCGGCCGCAACTGCCTGATCGGCGCCAACACCCTGATCACGGAAGGCAAGGAGATCCCCGACAACTCCGTCGTCATGGGCGCGCCAGGTAAGGTGGTGCGGTCCGTCTCAGAGCGCCAGGAGCAAGTTCTTAGAAAGTCAGCGCTTCACTACGTGGACAACTGGAAGCGCTATGCACAAGGACTTCGAGGGACAATTTGATTGCAGTTGAAATACTCTGAGCAGGGTTTCTTTAACCCGCATTGGTGGTGATCTCATTTACTCAGCTCGGTCACTCTCCTGACGACAGCCCCATCGTGGGGTTATCCAGGGGGCAGCTCCATGCGGTTCTTTTCTTGGCGCGCGCTCCTGCGCTCGGCGCGGACAGAGCGTGGGAACGTCGCCGTCACTCTGGCCATCGTCACCCCGCTGATCGCCACCCTCGTCGGCGGCAGCATCGACTACAGCCGGGCCACCTCCGCCCAGCAGGATCTTCAGGACAGCCTGGACGCGGCGGCGCTGGCGATCGCGCGTTCCGCCGCGACCACGGATGCGGAATTCGAGCGTATCGGCGGGTCCGTCCTGGCGGCGAACCTCCGCGGCGTCTCGGGCGCGACGCTCGTCAGCAGTGATTTTAGCGCAAGCGAAGGCGGCCGCACCGTCCTCGCGTCAGCCAGGGCCGATGTTGCCGCGACCGTGCTGGGCGTCTTCTCCGGCGAGAAGATCACGGTCACCGCCGCTTCCGACGTGAAGCGATCTTCCAAGGACATCGAGGTGGCGCTGGTGCTGGACACCACGGGCTCGATGGCCGGGCAGAAGATCATCGATCTGCGCGCGGCGGCGAACGAACTGGTGAACATCGTCGTCAAGGACGAGCAGACGCCGTTCTACACGAAGGTCGCCCTGGCTCCGTATTCGATGGCGGTGAACGTCAGCTCCGCTTACGCGGCTCAGGTCCGGGGCGCCGTGACGGGCCCCAAGACCATGACGGGAGCTACGCGCGCGAACCCGGTGACGGTCACGTCCGCGAACCACGGGTTCAGCAACGGCGCCCGTGTCTACATCCGCAACGTCGGCGGCATGACCCAGCTGAACAATCGAGAGTTCATCGTCACCAACCGGAACACGAATACGTTCCAGCTGCGATACTACGACAGCTCCGGCGTGCTCCGGAACGTCGATGGCCAGAACTTCAACAGCTACGGCTCGGGCGGCTCGATCCACTGCACCACACCAGGATGCGACTACCTGTCCTTCGACAACGCGCAATCGCCGAGCGTCCGTAAAGTGCATCCGGTCAGCACCTGCGTCACCGAGCGCTCGGGCGCCCAGGCCTACACCGATGCCGCCCCCAGCGTCGCTCCGCTCGGCCGCAACTATCCGGCCAGCGGCAACCCCTGCCTGACCAACACCATCACGCCGCTCTCCAGCAACAAGAGCGCTCTGACGACCACCATCAACGGCTTGACCGCGTCAGGATCGACAGGCGGCCACGTCGGCGTGGCCTGGGGCTGGTACCTGGTTTCGCCGAACTTCGGCTATCTGTGGCCCGCCGCCGCGCGGCCGGCCGCGTACGGCGGGCGGGACCTCATCAAGTCCGTCGTGATCATGACCGACGGCGAGTACAACAGCAGCTACTGCAATGGCGTGATCAGTCGAGACTCGACCACCGGCAGCGGCGCGACGGCCGACAAGATCAACTGCGACGCCAGCAATGGGCACGCCTTCGCCCAGGCCACGCAGCTCTGCACGAACATGAAGAACGCAGGCGTGGTCGTGTATACCGTCGGCTTCCAGATCGTCGACGATCAGCGGGCGCGCGACCTGGTCAACAACTGCGCCAGCAGCGCCGCCCACGTCCACATGCCCTCGTCCGGCGCGGAGCTGAAGGAGGCGTTCAAGGCGATTGCGCAGGACCTCTCCAAGCTGCGCATCTCGCACTGAGGCTGTTCAGGCGAGCTTGATCTCGCGCAGGCGCTGCTCGAGGTAGGCCTGCGCGGTGATGGGCTCCGGCTCCCGGGCGGGATTTCCGGAGCTCACGCACTGCGGCAACGGCGCGATCACGACCTCCGGCTCGAAGTGGAGGAAGAAGGGCGTCGAATAGCGCGACACGCCCCGGCGCTCGGGCGGCGGATTGACGACGCGGTGCGTGGTCGAGGGCAGGACGTGGTTGCTCAGGCGCTGCAGCATGTCGCCGATGTTGACCACCAGGGCCCCCTCGGGCGGGGTGATCGCCAGCCAGCGGCCGTCCCGGTCAAGCAGCTCCAGGCCCGCCTCCTCGGCGCCGAGCAGCAGCGTGATGACGTTGATGTCCTCGTGGGCCGCGGCCCGGACGTTGGGGCCATCGAAGCCGGCGGGCGGGTAGTGCAGCAGACGCAGCACGCTGTTGCCGAGCCGGACCTTATCGTCGAACCAGTCGCGCGGAAGCTCCAGGTCGACGGCGATGGCCTGAAGTATGCGCAGTCCGATGTCGTCCAGGGCCGCGTAAAGCCCGCCGAGAGCCTCGCGAAAGCCGCCGATCTCGCTGGGCCAAAGGTTGTCGGGCATGTAGCGGCGGTAGGGGTGGCCCTCAGGCAGGTCGCGGCCGAGGTGCCAGAACTCTTTCAGGTCGTGCGCCGCCGCGCCCTTGGCCGTCTCGATCCCGAAGGGCGTGTAGCCCCTGGCGCCGCCTGAACCCGGGACGTGGTACGCCCGCTTGACGGTGTCGGGCAGGGCGAAGAACGCCTTAGTCCGGCTTGCAGCACTCTCGAGCAGGCTCGGATCGAGGCCGTGGTCTGAGACGACCGCGAACCCGAACCGGCGGAAGGAAGCCCCGAGGTCCCCGGTGAAGCCTGCGAAGTCCTGCTCGTACCGAGTCATGGAGACGGGCTTGATGCGGTCGATCACGGCGGTGTCGGTCATTGGGCGAGCGGCGTCCTTGCGGGCCGGGGAGATGAACGGTCGATGAGGCGACGGCTCAGGCCGGCTTCAACGCGATCAGGGTCTAGTGCGCCTATCCGCCGCACGGAGCGGCTGAGCACGAAGGATCTGACCATGAAGAAGACGCTGGCCTACGGCGCGGCGGCCGCCTCCATCCTGTCGATGAGCCTCGCGGCTTGCGCCACGACGGACCCCTACACCGGCCAGCCGGTGCGCAACAACACCGGCTCGGGCGCGCTGATTGGCGCGGCGCTCGGCGCCGGGCTGGGCTACCTCTCTAATGACAAAAGCGAAGAAGGCCGTGAGAACGCGCTGGTCGGCGCCGGGGTGGGCGCGCTGGCGGGCGCCGCCGTCGGCCAGTACATGGACCGTCAGCAGGCGCGCCTTCGCGAGCAGCTGCAGGGATCGGGCGTGAGCGTCGAGCGGCGCGGGGACGACATCGTCTTGAACGCGCCCGGCGACGTGCTCTTTCCGTTCAACTCGGACGCGATCACCCCGAACTTCTACGGTCCGCTGGACAGTATGTCCCGCACGCTGAACGAGTTTCCGGCGACCTACGTCGACGTGGTGGGTCATGCCGACGCCGTGGGTTCGGACGCCTTCAACCAGGGTCTGTCAGAGCGCCGGGCCTCGTCGGTCGCGTCGTACCTGATCAGCCGCGGCGTGCTGCGCGAGCGCCTGTTCGTGGCCGGCCGGGGTGAAAGCCAGCCGCGCGCTTCCAACGAAACCGACGCGGGACGGGCGCAGAACCGCCGCGTCGAGATCATCCTGCGCCCGCACGTGCAGGGCTGATCAAGGCGCAAAAGAAAAGCGGCGCGGAGTCTCCTCCGCGCCGCTTTTCTGCTGATTAGGGTTCAGCGCCGGAGCAGCAGGCCGAAGACGATCCCGGTCGCAAAGGCGGTCCCGACCGAGATGAAGGGCTTCTCCAAGACGGTGGTGCGCACCGTTTCGGACTGCCCCATGGCCCAATCGCGAGCTTGGTAGGCGCGATTCTCAAGGTCGCGGGTCGTGTTCAGGGCGAATTCCTGAACCTTGGACGCGTCACCGCCCGTGGCGCCGCCGCCGGCGGAGCCGGTCGTGCCCGAAGCGCCGTTGGCGAGGTTGGGAGTGGCGTCGTTGGCGAGATCGGTCATGGCTGGTCAGCCTCCGTCTGTGAAGCGGATGGAACAGAGACACCTACAACAGAAAACGCGCCGGCCAGTTCCGGCCTCGCTTGAATAGCAGCGAACCGAACCGGCGTCCGGACGGTTGAGAGGACGCCGGCTCCTTCTCGGCCGATCGAGAGCGTTTCCATGACCGATCCACTCAGCGACCCGTTCAATCCCGGCGCGACGCCTCCGCCCGACTACGAGCCTGGCCGCGGCGATCCCGACCCAAGCGGTCCGATCGGTCCGGACGTCGGCGATCCCACGCCTGTCGAAGTGCCTGAAAGCCCGACCATGACCGGCGGGGCGGCGCTCTGACCATGCCTGACACGCTTCCTCCCCAGCACCAGGACCAGCAGCCCGGGTTGGAGTCCGAGATGACGCCCAAGCCGGAGTCGTCGGCCGAAGGCTACAAGGCGACCGGCAAACTGCAGGGCAAGGCTGCGGTGATCAGCGGCGGTGACAGCGGCATCGGCCGGGCCACCGCGGTCGCCTTCGCCAAGGAAGGGGCTGACGTCGCCATCCTGCACCTTCCGTCCGAGCAGACCGACGCTGAGGAGACGCGGGGGCTGATCGAGGCGGTTGGCCGGCGCTGTCTGCTGCTGCCGGGCGACATCGGCGACGAGCAGTACGTCGTGGAAGCGGTGAACGACGCCGCCCGGACCCTCGGCCGGCTCGACATCGTGCTCAGCAACGCCGCCGAGCAGCATACGAACGAGGATTTCACCACCCTGCCGACCGAACAGCTCGAGCGAACGTTCCGGACCAACGTCTTCGGCGCGGTGTTCCTCATCCGCGAAGCGCTGAAGCACATCGGATCGGGCGGTTCGGTGCTGGTGACCACCTCGATCACCGCCTTCCGCGGCAGCGGAAAGCTCGTGGACTACTCCATGACGAAAGGCGCGGGGCTGGCGCTGGTCAGGGCGTTGCACCAGCAGCTCATCGAGAAGGGCGTCCGGGTGAACGGCGTCGCGCCGGGCCCGATCTGGACGCCTCTGATCCCGGCGAGCTTCTCAGAGGACGAGGTGAAGGAATTCGGCGCGAGCACGCCCATGAAGCGTCCCGGGCAACCGGACGAAGTAGCCGCCTGCTTCGTGTTCCTGGCCTCCGACGATGCTTCGTACATCGCCGGGCAGGTCCTCCACCCGAACGGGGGCGAGATCGTCGCCTGATCGGGAACCCGTAAGTCGAAAACCGACATATCGAACAACTACACAAAGGTTTAGTTGATTAAAGAGGTCGCCTTCGCAGGAACCGTGACGCGCGGTCAGGGTTGAAAAGACGGAGCCCACGCCGGCCGAACGCCTCTATTCGATAGGAGTAGCTCAGTGCCCCAAGGACAGAAGAACGAGAAGAGCAGCGGATCCAGCCGCGGCTTCGCTTCAATGGACCCCGCGCGTCAACGCGAGATCGCCAGCAAGGGCGGCCAGAGCGTCTCGGCCGAGAAGCGGTCCTTCTCACAGAACCGGGACCTCGCGGCTCAGGCCGGGCGCAAGGGTGGTCAGGCCTCCCATGGCGGCGGCCGCGGCCGCCGCTCCGACGAGGACGCCCGGCTGAACAGCTAGGCCCGCGTCTCGGCGAAGGACTTCAGGGCGGCGGGCTCGGACGTGGGTCCGCCGCCCGCCCGCGTTCAGGCGGCGAGCAGGACCAGAGCGTAGGCAGGGTCGGCTTCGCGCCAGGCCGTTTCCACCCGCCAGCCGCCAGCGCCCGCCTCCGCGGCGAAGTCGTCCAAGTCGAACTTGCGGCTGTTCTCGGTGTGGATGGTTTCGCCGGCCTTCATCTCGAAGCGCCGCCCCTCGACGTGGATGACCAGGTCGATGCGCGCCGCAAGGTGCATCTCAATCCGCCGCTCGGCCGCGTTCCACACCGCACGGTGGTCGAAAGCGTCCGGATCCACCTCGGCGGCGAGCTCTCGGCGCACACGGACGAGAACGTTCCTGTTGAAGGCCGCAGTCACGCCGGCCGCGTCGTCGTAGGCGGCGACGAGCGTCGCCTCGTCCTTGACCAGGTCGATCCCCACGAAGAACCGTGATCCGTCGCCGAGCAACGCCCGGGCGTCGGTCAGCAGGCGCTCCGATTGCCGTGGACCGAAATTGCCCAGCGTGGAGCCTGGGAAGAAGCCGATGCGCGGGCCTTCCCCAGGGCTCCGCGGCAGCTGCAGGGCCTGAGTGAAATCGCCCACGAGGGGCTGGATAGTCAGGGCCGGATAGTCGCGGCGCAGCGCCTCGGCGGCCTCGGCCAGGGCGGTCCGGCTGATGTCGATCGGAACATAACGAGCGATCTGCGGCGCGGCGTCCAGCACAAGGCGCGTCTTCACGCTCGCGCCGCTGCCGAACTCGACCAGCGTGGCGCCGTCCGGGATGTGCGCCGACAATTCTGGCGCGATGCGTTGCAGGAGCGCCGTCTCCGTCCGCGTCGGGTAGTACTCCGGCAACGCGGTGATCGCCTCGAACAGCCGCGACCCCTCCGCGTCATAGAAATACTTGCTCGGCAGACTCTTGGGAGAGCCGGACAGACCTTCCAGCACGTCCTTCAAGAAGCCGTCCTTCACGCGTCGGCGGCCAGTCGCAAGCCGCTGAACTGCCAGCGCTGCCAGGGTTGGAAGAAGTTGCGGTAGGTGGCCCTGACGTGGCCCGCCGGCGTGATGCAGGACCCGCCGCGGAGCACAGCCTGGTTGATCATGAACTTGCCGTTGTATTCGCCGACCGCCCCCGAAGCGGGGCGGTAGCCCGGATATGGGCCGTACGGGCTGGCCGTCCACTCCCAGACGTCCCCGAACATCTGCCGAAGACCTGACCCGGCCCGGGCGGGCGCGGGCTCGAGCCGACCGCTGTCGAGCAGGTTGCCCGTGACCGGCAGAGGGGAGGCGGCGTGCTCCCACTCAGCCTCGGTGGGCAGCCGGGCGCCGGCCCAGCGCGCGTAGGCGTCCGCTTCGTAGAAGCTGACGTGCACGACCGGCGCATCGAGGTCCAGCGGCGCGGGACCTCGCAAACCGAAGCGGAACCATCGACCTTCGATCTGCTCCCAGTAGAGGGGCGCCTTCCATCCCTCCGTCCGGACCTGCGCGAGGCCGTCCGACAGCCACAGCTCAGGCCGCGCGTAGCCATCGTCGGTCATGAAGGCGAGCCACTCGCCGTTGGTGACCGCCCGGCCCGCCAGCCGGTAGGGCCGAAGCAGCACCCCGTGCCGCGGCCCCTCGTTGTCGAAGTGAAATCCCGGGCCGTCAGTCCCGGTCTCGACCACGCCGCCGCTGAACTCCACCCAGCCGGCCGGAGAGGCGGGCGAGGGGTGTTGGGCCGGCGACCCCGATCGGTACGCCGGCCGCGAAGGCTGGAACGCCAGCAGGTGCAGGACGTCCATCAGGATGAGCTCCTGATGCTGCTCCTCGTGATTGAGGCCGAGTTCGATGAGCGCGCACGCCTCGTCGGAGGCGTGCGGAATCAGGTCCGCCATGCCCTCGTCCACCGCGCGCCGATACTCGAGCACCGCCTGAACCGAGGGCCGCACGATCAGCCCGCGGCTGGCCCGCGGCCAGCGCTCGCCGACCGCTTCGTAGTAGGAGTTGAAGAGCACGTCGTACGTCGGATCGACCCCTCGCCAGCCGGGTACGTTCGGTTTCAGCAGGAACGTCTCGAAGAACCAGCTCATATGCGCCAGATGCCACTTGGTCGGGCTGGCGTCGGGCATGGACTGCGCCGCCATGTCCTCGGGCGAGAGCGGCTCGGTCAGGGCCAGTGTCTGAGCCCTGACGCTCTGGTAGCGGTCCAGGAGACCGGCTCGGGCGCCGGGAACCGGGCCCGGAGCGCTCTGATTCAGGGGCCGCATCGCTTAACGTGTGTTGCACGCGGAGCTTGGCGGCGCAAACGCATGCTCCTGACGTTTCAGCGGAACGGCGCGGAGTCGGACGCGTTAGTCGCGTGCCGGGCCGACGGACGGGGCGGCGCTCTCCGATCACCTGCAGCGAGGCCGTCGATGAGTTTCGCCACGCCGCTGGACGCCTCGTCCTCCCGCGGGAGTTCCGAGGGCGGCGGCTCCCTGATCGTCATGAACTGGCGGGACGACGTGGTGGCGATGATGCCGGCCCTGCGCGCCTTCGCGTGGTCGCTCAGCCACAACCGCTCGGACGCCGACGATCTCGTCCAGGACACGCTGATCAAGGCGTGGACCAACCGGGACAAGTTCGAGCCCGGGACGAACCTACGGGCGTGGCTGTTCACGATCCTGCGCAACACCTGGTACACCAACGTCGTCCGCCGGCGGCGGGAGGTCGCCGACGCCGACGGCAAGATGGCTGCGACGCTGACCAGCGCGCCGACCCAGGACTGGAGCATGGCGGTGCACTCGGTGCACGCCGCGCTGGCCCAGTTGCCCGACGAGCATCGTGAGGCTCTGATCCTGGTAGGCGCCGCAGGGTTGACCTACGAAGAGGCCGCCCAGATCTGCAATTGCGCCCTCGGCACGATCAAGAGCCGGGTGAACCGGGCGCGGGCGCGCCTGCTGAAGGTGATGAACGCCGACGACGCCAACGAGGCGCTGGCGTTCGACGCGCAGGCTCAGCCCGCGACGGCCTTGAGCCTCGACTGAGGCGCGCGCGCCCCGTCCTCAAGATCTTCGAGCAACTGGAGCAGGTTCGCGGGGAGGGGCTGGCCCGCTGCGTCCTGGAACATGGCCCTGAGCTGGGCGTCTAGCGCCGCAGCGCTGCCCGCTTGCAGGTCGTCTTGGCCGTCCACGGATCCGTTCACATTCCGAACGATAGGGCGTCGGCCGCGTGGCTCAAGCGAGGCGGGCCGGTCCGCGGCGCGGGGCCGCAGCCGCCGCGGCCCAAGCGGAACAGCGAGGCGCTCCAGAGGGTTGTTGCTTCACCCAAGCTAAGGGAGAGCGACATGGACTATCGAGACCGCAACCAGGGCGGCTGGAACCAGGACAGGGATCGCGACCGCTTCGAGCGGGACCGCGACGGCGAGCGCCGCGGCTTCGGCGCCGGGCGCGACGAGCGGGCGCAATTCGGCGGAGGTCGGCAGGGCGGAGACGACGACCGCCGCTTCGGCGAGTCGGGCGGCTACGGGCGCCAGCAGGCCGACGACGACATCTACCACGGCGGCGGCTACGGCCAATACGGCGGCGACTATGGCGGCCGGAACGACCGCGATTACGACCGGTCGTCGTCCGGCGGCCAGACCTACGGCCGCGCGCAAGGCGGCGGCGGCCACTCCCGCGGTGAAAGCCGCTGGGGCGGCAGCGGACAGGCCGGCTACGGCCGCTCGGACTACGCCCATGGCTTGAGCCAGAGCATGGGCTACGGACCGCAGGCGCTCGGCCAGAGCCGGCACTTCGGGGCCGCGCCGCAGGAGAGCGGATCGCTCGGCCACGGCGGCCCGGGCCAGCACTACACGAGCGAACGCTCAGGGTTGGGCCAGGACCACAACTCCCACCCCTATTCGGGAAGCTCGTCCGGCGGCGCCTATCGCGAAGGACAAGGCGACGACTGGGCCCAAGGGGCTCAGGGCGGCCGCGGCGGCGGTTCGGGTCAGCCCTACGTGCAGGGCCAGGGCGCCGGCGGTTATCCGGGGACGCAATACTCCGGCGGCCAGGGCGCACAGGGCGGCGGCGGGCGGAGCGGCGGCGGGCAGGCGCCTTCCTTCGGTCAGGGCGGCGCCTACCAGGCCGGCTACGGCGGCCAAAGCGACCGCATGATGCGCGAGGAGCACCGCGGCGAGCACGCCGACGACCATCGCGGTCGCGACCAGGGCCAGCCCGGCCAAGGGGGCGGCACCTACGGCCTGCGGGACTACGGCGCGGGCGCCCGACGGTCTGAGCATCGCGATGACCAGCGCTACTCGGGCGGCATGCACCAGAACCAGAGCGGGTCGGAGGGCTACACCGGCTTCTCAGGTTACAGCGGCCCCGCCAGCCCGCTGGAGCACGAGGACCACGAGCCGGACTACCGGCATTGGAAGAGCCAGCGGCTGCAGGAACTCGACCGCGAGCACCACGAGAAGCGGTCCAAGCACGAGAAGGAGTGGGACGATCATTACCGCGCCTTCCGCGAGCAGAAGCGGACCAAGTTCCACAACGAGTTCGAGGACTGGCGCACGCAGCAGTCGTCCCAGAACGCGACTTCGACGACAGGGAGCACCGGCATGAGCGGCCGCGATCAGAGTTCGACCAGCAGTGACGTGACCACCGGCGCCGCTACGCCCAGCGCGACCCCGACCACGCCGGGGGGCGGCGCGGGCCTGCAAGGCGCAGGCGCGGCCGGCGGATCGTCGGCGACCATGGCCTCCGGCTCCGGTTCGGCCGGCGCCGATCAGACCAACGCCGGGGCGAGCTCGGCGGGCGTCACGACCGGCTCGGAAGACAAGAAGAAGCACTGACCAGGGTGCGAAGCTGAAACGGCTGCGGCCGGCGGGTATCCCCGCCGGCCGCTTTCGCATGGTGTCGTGATCTTCAGCTGTTCGGGTGCTTGGAGCTTCGGTGCTTGTCGACGTGGGAGTGGGCGGCGTCGAGCTCGCCCCCGCCGCCTGAAACCCGGCTGCGCGACTCACCGGCCCACTCCTGCTGGCCGTCGTGTTTCTTCTCGGGCTGCGGCTGCGGCTCGGTGCGGTCTTCGTGGCTGGCGCCGGGTCCGCCCCAGCGGTTCGTGTTGGGGTGCTTGTCGGGCATGTTCAGCGGTCCTGTTGGAAGCCTTGATGGGTGCCGCCTCGATGGCTGCCGGCGGTTTGGCCCTGCTGCTTGAGGTTGACGTCGGCGTTGCCGGGCTGGCCGTTCTGCAGGTTGTCGTCCACGTCGTGAGCGGGCGATCCGACGCCGCCCTGGCCGGGCGTTGAGCTGCCGAACTGGTTGGTCTGCTCGGGCGGGACCGGGGGTGCTTTGGCCATGGGTGTCCTCCTCTGGCTAGGCTAAGGGTAACCCGGGCGGTCGGGGCCGGTTCCGAGGAGGCGAGCGATGTCGGGGGACGAAGCGGGGTCGATCCGGGTCGGAGTCGGAGGGTGGACCTTCGAGCCCTGGCGAGGCGTGTTCTACCCGGACAAGCTGCCCCAGAAGCGCGAGCTGGCGCACATGGCGTCGCGGCTGACGGCCTGCGAGATCAACGGCACCTTCTACTCGCTGCAGAAGCCCGAAAGCTATCGCAAGTGGCGGGACGAGACGCCGGACGACTTCGTCTTCACGCTCAAGGGCAGCCGCTACATCGTGAACCGGCGGGAGCTCGGCACGGCCGGCGAGGCGATGGGGCGCTTTTTCGGCAGCGGCATGACCGAGCTGGGCGGCAAGCTGGGTCCGTTCCTCTGGCAGTTCGCGCACACCAAGAAGTTCGACGCGGACGACTTCGCGCGCTTCCTGGACGCCTTGCCGACCGAACACGAGGGCGTGCGGCTGCGTCACGCGCTGGAGCCGCGCCACGACAGCTTCAAGGACGAGCGCTTCGTCGAGCTGGCGCGCGAGCGGGGCTGCGCCATCGTCTACGCCGAACACGACACCTATCCGAAGATCGACGAGCGGACGGCCGACTTCGCCTACGCTCGGGTGCAGCAGAGCCGGGAAGAGGTGGAGACGGGTTACGAGGGGGCCGAACTCGACCGGCTGGCCGGGATGGCGAAAGGCTGGGCGGGGGACGGTCGGGACGTGTTCCTGTTCGTGATCAGCGGCGCGAAGGTGCGCAATCCGGCCGCGGCGGAGGCGATCATCGGGCGGCTCTGAGCCGCTCCCTCCCGACAAGCGGGAGGGAGCGCGCTTAATGGAACTCACGCGCGCGGGGCAGGATGCGGACGTCGCGAGGGTGGCCGCCGCGCATGGCGCCTCGGTTGGCGTGCTCTGAGGGCGGCTTGGGATGCAGGCCGCCGCCACCGCCCTTGGCGGGCATAGGGTGGGTCGGTTCGTCGGAGCGGGCGAAGGGCGGGTCGAACTTGGCTTCCGACAGGCGGGCGAGGTCGCCTGACCGGTCCTCCAGGGTGTCGATCACCAGGTGGGTGACGTTGTCTGAGCGCTGGATGCGGCCGCGCGCGAGCACCAGGCGCGCGCCCATGGCGACCGGGCGGTGCTCTTCGAACACGGAGGGCCAGACCACGGTGTTCACCACGCCCGTCTCGTCCTCCAGGGTCATGAACACGACACCCTTGGCGGAACCGGGCATCTGGCGGACCAGCACCACGCCCGCCACGGTGCAGGCGCCGCCGTCGGGGATGCGGGCCGTTCCGGCGGCGGTGACCGCGCCCAGGCCGTCGTAGAGCTCCCGCAGGAACGACAGCGGGTGCGCCTTCAGCGACAGGCGCAGCATCTGATAGTCCTGGATCACCTCGTCCGAGAGCGGCGCTGTCGGGAGCGCGTCGGGGGGCGCGCCGTCGCCCTCGCGCAGCCCTGCGAACTCGAACAGCGGCGCAGGCTTGGGGGCGGGCAGGCCCTTGGCGGCCCAGAGCGCCTTGCGGCGGGAGAGGTCCAGGGACTGAGCGGCGTCGGAGGCGGCGAGCGCATCCAGCGCCGCGGCGGGCAGCCGGGCGCGGGCCCGCAGGTCGTCGATGGAGCGATAGAGGCCGTTGGCTTTGCGCTCGGCGGTCAGGATCTCCGCCCATTCCTGCCGAAAGCCGTCGATCTGCCGGAACCCGAGCCGGACGGCGTGGCGCAAGGAAAAGCCCCTCACCCTCCCACCCGGCTGCGCCGGACGGGCCCCTCCCTCTCTCCAGCTGGGGAGAGGTGTAGGTGGAATTGATCTTGAACCACCTCTCCCCGGCCGGGGAGAGGGAGGGGCCCACGCGTCAGCGTGGGAGGGTGAGGGGTTCGCCTCCCGCGTCTCCAGCGTGCAGTCCCAGAAGCTTTCGTTGATGTCGGGGTGGCGGACTTCGACCTGGTGCTCCCTGGCGTCGCGGACGATCTGGGCGGGGGCGTAGAAGCCCATGGGCTGGCTGTTCAGGAGGGCGGCGCAGAAGACCTCCGGATAGTGCAGCTTGATCCAGGAGGAGGCGTAGACCAGCAGCGCGAAGCTGGCGGCGTGGCTTTCGGGGAAGCCGTATTCGCCGAAGCCCTCGATCTGCTTGAAGCAGCGCTCGGCGAAGTCGCGGTCGTAGCCGCGGTTGACCATCCCGTCGACGAGCTTGGCGTGCAGGGTGCCGATGGTGCCCACGTGGCGGAAGGTGGCCATGGCCCGGCGGAGCTGGTTGGCCTCGTCGGGGGAGAAGCCCGCCGCCTCGATGGCGATGCGCATGGCCTGCTCCTGGAAGAGCGGCACGCCCAGCGTCTTCTCCAGCACGCGCTTGAGCTCGTCAGGGTGGTGGGGCGGCCCGGGCGAGGGATACTCCACCGGCTCCACGCCCTGGCGGCGGCGAAGATAGGGGTGGACCATGTCGCCCTGGATGGGCCCAGGGCGGACGATCGCGACCTCCACGACCAGGTCGTAGAACTTCCTCGGGCGAAGGCGGGGCAGCATGTTCATCTGCGCCCGGCTCTCGACCTGGAAGACGCCCAGCGAGTCCGCCTCGCACAGCATGTCGTAGACGGCCGGGTCGTCGCGGGGGATGGCGGGCAGGGTCATCAGGATCCCGTAATCCCGCTCCAGCATGTCGAAGCTCTTCTTGATGGCGGTGAGCATGCCGAGCGCCAGCACGTCGACCTTCATCAGCTCCAGCTCGTGCAGGTCGTCCTTGTCCCACTCGCAGAAGGTGCGGTCCTTCATGGCCCCGTTGCCGACGGGCACGGTGTCGATCAGCGGCCCCCGCGTCAGGACGAAGCCGCCCACGTGCTGGCTGAGGTGGCGGGGGAAGCCGATCAGCTCGTGGGCCAGCTGCAGCGCCATGCGCAGGCGCGGCTCGGTCGGGTCGAGCCCCGCACGGCGCACGTGGTCGTCGAAGATGCTGTCGCCCCAGGCGCCCCAGACGGTGCCCGCCAGCGCCGCGGTCACGTCCTCGGTCAGGCCCAGCGCCTTGCCCACTTCCCGGATGGCGGAGCGGGGGCGGTAGCTGATCACGGTGGCGGCGATGGCGGCGCGGTCGCGGCCGTAGCGCTCGTAGATGTGCTGGATCACCTGCTCGCGGCGCTCGTGCTCGAAGTCGACGTCGATGTCGGGCGGCTCCTGGCGCTCCTCGGAGACGAACCGCTCGAACAGCAGGTTCACCTCCTGCGGGTTCACCGCGGTGATCCCCAGGCAGTAGCAGACGATGGAGTTGGCCGCTGAGCCCCGGCCTTGGCACAGGATGCCCCGGCCTTTGGCGAACTGCACAATCTCGTGGACGGTCAGGAAATACTTGGCGATGTCCATCCGCTCGATGATGCGCAGCTCCTTGCGGATGGTGGCCTCGTCCTGGGGGCGCAGGCCGTCCGGGAAGAAGAAGGCGGCGCCGCGCCAGGTCAGGTCCTCCAGGTGTTCTTGGGCGGTCTTGCCGGGCGGGATGGGCTCGTCGGGGTACTCGTAGCGAAGCGACTTGAGGTCGAAGTTGAGGCGGTCGGCGATCTCGGTCGTGCGGCGGACGGCGTCGGGGTGGTCGCGGAACAGGCGGAGCATCTCGGCCGCGGTCTTCAGGTGCCGCTCGGCGTTGGCCTCCAGCCGCCAGCCGGCCTCGCTGATCGTCACCTTCTCGCGGATGCAGGTGAGCACGTCGGCAAGCGGCCGGCGGTCGGGGATGTGGAAGCGGACGGCGTTGGTGGCGACCATCGGAGCGCCTGCGCGCTCGGCGACGGCCGCCAGGGCGTTGAGGCGGGCGCGGTCGTCGCCGCGGTGGAGCGGGGCGGCGGCCAGATACAGCTCGTCGGGCCAGAGGGAGACCCAGCGGGAGAGCCGCTGTTCGAGGATGTCCGGAGCGGTCGCTTCGGCGGGCGCGAGGGCGATCAGGCCTTCGCCGAGCGCGGCGGCGTCCTCGAAGGTCAGGTGGCACTCGCCCTTGGGGGCGTGCTTCTTGCCGTGAGAGAGCAGGCGGCAGAGGCGGCCGTAGGCGTCGCGGTCGCGGGGATAGACGATCAGGGCCGTGCCGTCGGTGAAGACCAGCCGGCAGCCCACCTTGAAGTCCGCGCCGGTGGTCTTCTTCGCCCGCAGCATGCGGACCACGCCAGCCAGCGTGTTGCGGTCGGCGACCCCGAAGCTGTGCAGCCCCAGGACGGCGGTCATGGCCGACAGCTCTTCGGCGCGCGACGCCCCCTCCAGAAAGGAGAAGTTCGTCATGCCGTCGAGCTCGGCGTAGGGAACGGGCGCGCTCATGCCGCCACCCCGTGGAGCCACCAGGTCGGCTGGTCGGTCTCGGCCGGCTGGAGCCCGTCGCGGAACAGCCAGAAGCGACAGCCTTCGTCGTCCTCGACGAGGAAGTAGTCCCGGGTGCGGGGGAGGGGCGGCGAAACCGACTGCAAACACTGCAATTGGGGGTCTCCCCGGCCTTCCCCCTGGATGGGTGAAGGTGGCCCGCCGGAGGCGGGTCGGATGGGGGTGATGTTTCGGTCTTCACCTCCGTCGGAGCTGATGGCGGGGAGAGCACCCCCATCCGACCCCGCTCCGCGGGGCCACCTTCCCCCATCAAGGGGGAAGGGCTCTGTTTTGGGCGGCGGGTAGCCGTCGAGGGTTCGGCCGGGCGGGATGGCGGCGGAATCCGACTGCAAAGACTGCAAACACTGCAATCTTCCCTCCGTCTCGTTGGATGGCTCCGGGTCGGGCACGAGCGTCAGCGCCGGCTTGCGGCCCTCCAGGCCGGTGGCGTTGGGCAGGGCGGGGACGCACACCCCCGGCTTGGAGACCTTGCGGCTGTTCTGGTTGCGGGCGGTGGCCTGGCGGGCGATGTGCTCCACGTCCTCGCGGGCGACCTTCAGCACCGGGCGGTCCGCCTCGAGCTCCGGCGGGGGCAGGCCGTCGCGCCACCATTCGGGGGCGATGCGCTCGGGCCCCTGGGCCTTCACCACGCGGTGGCGCAGCCGGCGCCAGGTGAAGCGGCGGGGCGGATAGTCGGGAGTGAGGGCGATCACCTCCTCGACCGGCTCGGGCGGGTCCAGCAGCAGGAGGGGGCGGAAGCGGGCCGGATCGGCGGGGCGGCCAGCTTTCACCTTAGCGTCGGCGCGAACCAAGCCCTCGCTGCGCTCGGGGAGCCAACGTTCGCGCGGCACGGGCTTGCGCACGGCGAAGGGGCCGAGCTTGGCCTGCAGCCGGTCGACCAAGGCGGGGAGGAGGGTGTGATCCTCATCCCGCGGCTCAAGAGACGCCGCGCCGCTCTTCACCCTCCCACGCCCTTCGGGCGCGGGCCCCTCCCTCTCCCCAGCCGGGGAGAGGTGTCGTTCAGGTCGGCCGCTCATCCCCTCTCCCCGGCCGGGGAGAGGGAGGGGCCCAGCCGAAGGCTGGGAGGGTGAGGGGCGAGCCCCCTCCAACATCCCCTGCCTGGCCTTCACCGCTTCCGCCGCAGGGGCGGTCAGCATCAGGGCGTCGGCGCCGAAGCCGAGGTCCAGCCGCTCCAGGCCGGCGTCCTTGAGCACGCGGAGCAGGTGGGCGGGCGCGCGGGCGGGCAGGCTGAAGCCCACCTCCACCGCCGTGGTGCGGCCGTCCACGCGGAAGGCGGTGAGCGCCAGGCGGCGGGCGCCCTGGCCGTCGCGGTCGAGCTGCTCCGAAAGCGCGCCCACCAGCTCGGGCAGGCGGTGCTCCACCCCCTCCACGATCAGGATGGGTTCGGCGAAGTTGCGCCAGACGCGGTAGACGGGCGCGGCTCGGACGGGTGTCAGCGCCTCGGCCTCCAGCCCCAGCGCCTGGTCCAGGCGGCGGACCACCTCCAGCGCTTCGCCGCCTCGGAAGCGGCGGGCCAGCCCCGAGCGGGGGAGGGCGTAGAGGTCGCCGATCCGGCGCAGGCCGAAGCGCTTCAGCAGCACCAGCGTGGGCTCCGCGAGGCGCAGGGCCTCCACCGGCAGGGCGGCGAGGGCGTCGCGGCCGCCCCCGGGCGGGACCACGCGGCGCCCCTCCGGCGGGCCGAAGCGGGCCAGCCCCCAGGCTGCGCCCGGCGCGTCGGCCAGCGCCGCGCGGCAGGGGACGCCGGCGCTCCTGAGGCGTCGCTCTATCCCGGCGATCAGCGCGGCCTCGCCGCCGAACAGGTGGGCGGCGCCGGTGACGTCGAGCGTCAGGCCGTCCAGCCGCGGGCCGACCTGGTCCACCGCCACGGCGGGAGAGAAGCGCTCGCACCACAGCGCCAGCCGCTCCAGGCCGGCGCGGTCCTCGGTCGGATCGGCGGCGGCGCTCTCCAGCCCCGGGCAGAGGGCGCGGGCGTCCGCGTGGGTCTGGCCCAGTCGCACCCCGATGGCGCGCGCCGCCCGGTTGGCGGCCTGCACCACCAGCCCGCGCGTGGTGCGCTCCACCAGGGCGAAGGGCGTGTCAGGCGGCGCGGTGCGCAGGCTCCCGAACCGGCGCGTGATCGGCCAGTCCGGGAGCCACACGGAGACGACCCGTCTCATCGTCCACCTCCACCATCCACGACGCGGGCGGGCCGTCCCGCCGGCGCGCCGCCTCCACCCGCCATCGCACCGCCCCCAGCGCCTCGGCGTCCCAGCGGTTCGGGGCGGAGGGCGCAGGGCCCACCCGCCAGCGCACCCGCGCGGCCGAGAGGTCCTCCGGAGGGCGCGCCCGGAGCGCGATCCCCAGCGCGTGGCCTTCGCGGGCGGAAAGGTCGAGCCGCCGGGTCATGACGAGGCTGGGCGCCTCCACCGCCGCCAGGGCGCCGGCGACCGCGCCGGACTTCAGCGCCTCCTCCACCGCCCAGAGCAGGGCGGCCTCCTTGTCGGCGGTGACCAGCAGCCAGCGGTCCTGGGAAAGGCCGAAACGGAGAAGCCCTGGCCCGAACGGCCGTCCCCGCTCCCGGAGCCAGAAGGGCTGGGCCGCCAGCAGCACCGGCCGGGGATCGTCCGCCGCGCTCTGCGCCAGCCGGGCGAGCGCGAAACCGACCGCCGGAGCCCAGACACCAGCCCGCGCGGCCGCCGCTTCCTCCAGGCCGTGAACCGGCGCGGGTAGACTCAGAGTCCCGGAGACTTGATCGCGGCTCGACTCGCCGCGAGGGGACGAATGCTTGATCATGACTCCAGAACACTCCCGTTCCCTTTTTGTTCTACATGGCGGCTGAGTCAAGCCGGAGTCTTCGACTCGCGACGAATCAGGCCTGAGACAGGGAGGAAGGCTCCGGGGCGGCTACGTCAGTTGCGGTCGTCAGCTGCGGCGGAGCACGCGGCGGAAGGTAGGGGTGTCGGCCGCGCCCCAGGTGTACTTGTAGGGCTCCTGACCGCGGAGGAAGTGCATCTCCCTGGCGCCCTCGCGGCGGGCTTCGGTCATGCCGTGGCCGATCAGGATGGAGCCGAGACCCAGGTTGCCCAGCGCCGGATCGAAGCCCGTCAGGTAGCCGTGGACGCGTGGGCCGTCGTGCAAGGCGAACAGGCCCGCTGCGATCCGACCTTCGAGGCGCAGGCCGTAGAGCCGCAGCAGGCCGGCATCTAACAGCGCCGGCCCGGCCCGTCGAAGAAGGCGGAGGAGGAGGTCGTCCGCGAGCACGCCGCCGTCCTCGCCGCGCTCGCGCCAGCGGGCGGCGTGGGCCGCTTCAAGGGCCGACCAGATCTCGGGCAGCGTCTCGGCGCCGGCGCGCTCCACGCCGTAAGCGCCGGCGCGGGCGACCTTGCGATGGGCGTAGGCCAGCTTCTTGCGCCAGTGGCTCGGGACCGCGTCGAGGCCCTCGGGGCCGAGCAGGGGGGCTACGGGGCAAACCGCGCCCGGCTCGGTCTCGACCGTCCAGCCGCGCGGGGCGGGGGCGTCCAGCAGCGGGTCCCCTGGGCGGAGTTGGGGCAGGTCGATGGCCCTGCAGCCGCGCTCGACGGCGAGGCGGGCGGCCGCGGCCAGGAGGTCGGGCGCGGCGTCCTCGGCGCCTAGAGCGAACAGGGCGGAACCGTAGTCGCTGGGCCCGGCGCCGGCGAGGTATAGCGCGCCTTCCCAGGTGAAGACCGGCAGGACGGCCTCCAGCCGGCCGCCCACGCGCCAAGTCAGGGCGGCCGTCCGGTCTGGGGCGTGGGTTTCGGCCCAGGGCAGGAGCCAAGCGGGGTGCTGGAACGGGGTGGCGTCACAGCGGCTCCAAAGCTCATGCCACTCGGGCCGGAGCGCCTCGAGCGTTTCGAGGCCTTCGGCTTGGTCGAGCGCCGCCGTGGGCTCAGCGCGCAAGGCGGCGGGCATGGGTCGGGCTGGCCAGTCGGGCGTAGAGATCGAGGTAGGCGGCCGTGGTCGCCCGCACGTCGAAGCGCGCCGCGGCCTCCGCCCGGCAGACGGCCGGGGCGATCGTGTCGGCGCGGAGAATGGCGGCGGCCATGGCGTCGACGCTCTCGACCAGGAAGCCCGTGCGGCCATGATCGACGGCTTCGGGCAGGGCGCCGGCGGGATAGGCGATCACGGGCGTCCCCGCCGCGAGCGCTTCGCGGGCGACCAGCGAGGAGGTCTCGGGCGCCAGGCTCGGGATCAGCACGCAGCGCGCCGCGGCCAGCAGGCGTCGCTTGCCGGCGCCGGTCACCGGGCCGATGAAGCGCCGCCGGGCGTCGAGCCGGGGGCGGATCTCGCGCTCGAAGTAGGCCTGGTGCTCGGGATAGGGGAACACGTCGCCGCCGATCAGCAGGGGCGCGCCGGCGAGGCGGGCGGCGTCGAGGGCCAGGTGGAAGCCCTTCTCCTCGCAGATGCGCCCGAGCGACACGGCGAAGGGGCGCTTCTTCGGGCGCAGCTGTGCGTAGGCGGCCGTGTCCACGCCGTTGGGAACGGGGCGGAGCAGGTCTACGCCCGGCGGGGCGGTGGCGGCCTGGCTTTTGGAGACGGGCACGAGCCACGTATCGGGCCGGTTCGGGCGGAGCGCTTCGGCCGAATGCCAGCCGAGCGGCAGATGCAGGGTGACCAGGCACGGCGGCCCGGGTGGGGGCAGGTAGCTGGCGAAGTCGACCCCGTGGAGGTGGACCAAGTCGACCGGCTCCCGGGCGAGAGTCGCCTGGATCAGGGCCTCAACGAGCCCGTGGACGCGGGCGCGGGCGGCCTCGGTGAGCGGGCCTGAGACGAAGGGGATCGGGATGAGCTCGCCAGCCGGGCTCGAACCGGCTTGGGCGAGCACGAGCGAGCGATGCCCGGCGGCGACCAGGGCGCGGTCGAGCTGGCTCAGCACCTGCTCGGCGCCGCCAATGGGATCGGCGCTGACCGGCGCGAAGGGGTAGGCGACGCTGAGAACGGTCAGCATGGCGCGAAGACCGCAGCGACGCGCTCGCGCCACATGGCGCTGGTCAGCGTCCAGCCGTACCGATCGTAGAGCGCGCGCCCGGGCGCAGGCGGGCGGCTGAAGTCGTACGTCGGCGCCAGCCGGAGGCGCTCGGGCGCCTCCTTGAACATCGCCAGCACGTCGGCCTGGCTCCGGAAGGCGGCGAGGGCGCCGCGCTTGCGCTCACGGTCTCGCTCATCGGCGGCGCACTCGACGCCGCCGCCCTCGAAGAAGACGCCCGTCGCCGGACCGGTCGGACCGAGGTGATAGCCGGCGAACTCGAGCCTGACGGGCGCCTTCGGTCCGAGCCTTGCGCAGGCGGCCTGAACGGCGAAGGCGGCCGCGTCGTGGTCGGGGTGGCCGCCCTCGTAAACGTGGGTGATCACCGCGGCCTGACCCCGAAGATCGCTCTCGAGCCGGTCGATGACGTCCGGGAGTCGGTCGACCACCTTCTGATCGGTCACGCCGTAGGTGAGGGTCCGAAGGGGCCGGGCTCCGGCGGCGGCCAGGGCGGCCTGCAGCTCTAAGGAGCGGGCTCGCGCGTAGGCTTCCCGGCTGTCAAAGCCCGCCTTCAGGGCGTCGTTCATCGCCTCGGGCGCGCCGTCCGTGAGGTGGATCAGCGTCAGTCGGTTCAGATGAGAGAACCGGCCGCCCAACCCGAGCGTCTCATCGTCTTGATGCGCGGCGACGAGGGTGACGGCGTCGGTCACCTCCGGTGCGGTCGCGATCCGCTTTAGCAGCGCCAGAGGATCGGCGGCGGCGCTCAACGGAGGCGTCCGTCCTCGACGAGCGCCGATCGCGGTCCGACGGACGGCGCAGGTCCCTCCAGGGCGCTGTCGAGCATCGAGATCAGCTCGGCTGCGCGGTGGTCGGAGGTGTGTTCCGCCAAGGTGCGCTCGCGCGCCGCGGCCCCGATGCGGCGAAGCTCAGCGTCGGAGCGGTCTAACGCCGCGAGGGCCTCCTCGGTGGTCCCCGCCGTCAGAATCTCGCGGCCGGGCTCGAAGAAGGTGTCGAGCCCCGCCCAGGTGTCGCTGAGCACCGGGCAGCCGCAAGCGGCCGCCTCGAACAGGCGGCCCGATGGGCACCAGCCCATTGCCGCCATGTCCGCCCGGGTGGCGTTCACCGTCAGCCGCGAGGACGCGTAGAAGGCCGGGTGCTCGTGCGGGGGCAGGTGGCGAACGAACCAGATGTTGTCCGTCCAGGGGAAGTCCTTCGGATAGCCGGCGCCCGCGAGCACGAACTTGCGGTTCGGACGAAGCCGGGCCGGCTCGATGAACAGCGCCTCGACCACAGGCTGCCGGTCGAGGGCGTAGGTCCCGATGTAGCTGAGGTCGGAGGCGAATCTGGAGTCGGCGGCTCGGGGCGCGTAGGCGGCCGGGTCCACATGGCCATACAGCGGCTGCGCGCGTCGGGCTCCGAGCCGTTCGCGCAGCGCGGTCAGGGCTTCGCCTCCGGTGTAGCTGAGCACCAGGTCAAACTGGGAGAGCCCGTTCCGCGGCACGTAGTCGACGACCTCGCCGGCCTGCAGCCGAGCCAAGGTCACAGGCGTGTCCATATCGTAGAACGCCGAAACCCCGCCGAAGGCGCTCGCCATGAGCGCGGCCGCAGGCTCCGCGTCGGGGCAGTAGCTGGTGATCATGGCGGCGTCAGCGTCGGCCAGCTCGCGCCGGGCGCGCCCGCGCGCCGACTCCCAGTCGGCGTAGAGCACGAGCTCGCCGCTCGGGAGCGCCGTCAGGTCCCGGTTCTCGGCGTAGTAGGGCACGTCCCGTTCGAAGAAGACCACCCGCACGCCACGGCGGGCGAGGGCCGCGATCAGCCCGCGCCAGAGCGTGGCGTGGCCGTTCCCCCACGAGGAGCTGACCGTCAGGCCGAAGACGACCAGCTTCATGCGCGCGCTCTCACCGTCACGCTTGGGGAACGGGGTATGTACGTCAGGGTTCCAGCCCGCCTTGGGCGCGGGGAGCGATGATAGGCAGGAACTCAGGCCGGCTTCATTCGTCTAAGCAGCGCGGCGAACGGGGCGGCGATGGCGCGGGATTCGGTTGAGGTTCTGGAGAGGGCGCCGCCTGACGCCGCGACGAGTCTGCCCTGGATCCAGGTCGCGCCCGGAGCGCCTTACTTCGTCGACGAGGAGGGGGCGCCCTTCACCCCAATCGGCGACAACAACTCCATAGCCTGGATCGAGCTGCAGCCGCTCTGGCGGCGGAAGGACCCGGAGGCTGTCCGGCGCTGGCTGCTGAACCTGCGCACCCAGGGGGTGACCGTGATCCGCTTGATGCTGGAGTGCGCACACCAGCGATCACGCACGTTGGAGCGGCCGATCGGCAAGTGGAACCCGATCCTGGTGCAGGTCTGGGACGACCTGTTCGCCCTCTGCGAGCAGGTCGGCATGCGCATCCTGCTGACCCCGGTGGACACCTTCTGGACCTGGATCAACTGGAGCCGGCATCCGTACAACCGAGCGCTCGGCGGCCCGTGCGAGCACCCCTCGCAGCTGCTGACCGATCCCGGCGTGCGCGCGGCGGTGAAGGCGCGGCTGACCTTTGCGGTGGAGCGATGGGGCGGCTCGGGCGCGCTCTTCGCCTGGGACCTGTGGAACGAGATTCATCCCGCACAGGGCGGCGACTCCGCCGACGCCTTCCCCGAGTTCATCCACGACCTGTCCCAACACGTGCGCGGGCTGGAGCGGCGCCTCTACGGCCGGACGCATCCCCAGACCGTCTCGCTGTTCGGGCCTGAGCTGCGCTGGCGGCCGGAGCTGCCTCTCCGTGAGCCGATCTTCCGCCACCCGGACCTGGATTTCGCGACCATCCATATCTACGCGACCGGGGCGATCGACAATCCGAAGACCACGGTCGACGCCGCCCTGGCCATGGGGCGCATCGTGCGCGAGTGCCTTGGGGAGATCACCGACGACCGGCCGTTCCTGGACAGCGAGCACGGCCCCATCCACACCTTCAAGGACAAGCGCCGGACCCTGCCGGAGGCGTTCGACGACGAGTACTTCCGTCACATGCAATGGGCGCACCTCGCCAGCGGCGGCGCGGGCGGCGGCATGCGCTGGCCCAACCGGCGGGTTCACGTGCTGACGCCCGGCATGCGCCGGGCGCAGGCCGGGCTGTCCGCCTTCCTGCCGCTGGTGGACTGGACGCGCTTCCGCCGCCGCAACCTGAACAGCGAGATCAAGGTGGGCGCGCCCAAGGTGGCCGCGTTCGGCTGCGCGGACGAGAACCAGGCCGTGGTCTGGCTGCTCAGGCGGGACACCCTGGGCAAGGACGGTCGCGTGCGGGCCGACGCGCCGCCGATCTCGCCGAGCGTGCTCGTCCCTGGCCTGCCGCTCGGCGACTATGCGGTGACCGCCTTCGACACCCGCGAGGGCGCCGCGGTGGGCCGGTTCCAGGCGGTGTCGGGAAAGCGCGGCCTAGCGTTCTTCGCTCCGCCGTTCGCGGCCGATCTGGCGTTCGCAATCCGCCGTTCCTAGCTGACGGCCCCATGCTCACCCGCGCCAAACCCGACAACGCTGAAAAGCCCCGCCGCTTCTGGAAGGAGGTGGATGTCGCCCAGACCGGCGACGGCTTCGCCGTGCGCCTGGACGGTCGCGAAGCCAAGACCCCCGCCGGCGCCACCCTGCGCTTGCCCACGCGCGTCCTCGCCGAGCTGGTCGCTGAGGAATGGGCCGCCCAAGGCGAGACGGTGGAGTTCGCCGACATGATCGCGACCCGGCTCGCCTCCACGGCCATCGACCGGGTGCCCCAGCAGCACGCCGCCGTCGCCGCCGAAGTGGCCAAGTACGCCGGCAGCGACCTGCTCTGCTACGTGGCCGAAGCGCCCGAGCCGCTGATCCGCGCCGAACAGGCCGCCTGGAGCCCCGTGCTGGCCTGGGCCGAATCCGAACTCGGCCTCCGGTTCGTCCAGGCCGCCGGGATCGTGCACACGCCCCAGCCTGCCGAGACGGTGGAGCGTGTGGAGGCGCTCGCCGCCGAGCTAGACGACTTTCGCCTGACGGCGCTGGCGTACGCCGCCCCGCTGCTGGGGTCGGCGGCGCTCGCCCTAGCGCTGGAGCGCGGCCGCCTGACGGGCGAGCAGGCGTTCGAGGCCTCGCGCGTTGACGAGAGCTTTCAGGAAAGCCGCTGGGGCGTGGACGCCGAAGCCGCCGCACGCACCGCCCGCATGCGCCACGAGACCCTCATGCTGGAGCGCTGGTTCCGCGCGCTCGCCTGAAGCTTGTCAGGCCGGCGACCCGCGTCTAGGCACGCGCGGTCTGATCGGCGGAGGCTTCAAGCGTGCAGGACATCCTCGACGAGCTCGACAAGCGGCGCGCCCAAGCCCGCGAGGGCGGCGGCCCCCGCCGGATCGCCTCCCAGCACGCCAAGGGCAAGCTGACCGCCCGCGAGCGCATCGAGCTGTTGCTGGACGAGAACTCCTTCGAGGAGTTCGACATGTTCGTCGAGCACCGCACGGTCGAGTTCGGCATGGCCGACCAGAAGATCCCCGGCGACGGCGTGGTCACCGGCTGGGGCACGATCAACGGCCGGGTCGTCTACGTCTTCTCCAAGGATTTCACCGTCTTCGGCGGTTCTCTTAGCCTCGCGCATGCGGCCAAGATCGTGAAGGTGCAGCGCCAGGCGGCCAAGGTCGGCGCGCCGGTGATCGGGCTCTTCGACGCGGGCGGCGCTCGCATCCAGGAGGGCGTGGACAGCCTGGCGGGCTACGCGGACATCTTCGTGGAGAACGTGCTCTCCTCGGGCGTCATCCCGCAGATCAGCGTGATCATGGGGCCTTGCGCGGGCGGCGACGTCTACTCGCCCGCTATGACGGACTTCATCTTCATGGTCCGCGACACGAGCTACATGTTCGTGACCGGCCCCGACGTGGTGAAGACCGTCACCAACGAAGTGGTCACCGCAGAAGAGCTTGGTGGGGCGCGAGTCCACGCCGGCAAGTCGGGCGTGGCGGACGGCGCCTTCGACAACGATCTAGAGGCCATGACCCAGATCCGGCGGCTGGTGGACTTCCTGCCGCTGTCCAACCGGGAAGCCCCGCCCAGGCTTGAGAGCTACGACGATCCCGAGCGGGACGAGGCCTCGCTGGACACCCTGATCCCGGCGAACCCGAACAAGCCGTACGACATGAAGGAGCTGATCCTCAAGGTCGTGGACGAGGCGGACTTCTTCGAGATTTCAAAGGACTGGGCCAAGAACATCATCACCGGCTTCGCCCGTATGGACGGCGAGACGGTGGGCGTGGTGGCCAACCAGCCGCTGGCCCTGGCCGGGGTGCTGGACATCGACGCCAGCCGCAAGGCGGCGCGCTTCGTCCGCTTCTGCGACGCGTTCAACATCCCGATCGTCACCTTCGTGGACGTCCCGGGCTTCATGCCGGGCACCAAGCAGGAGTACGGCGGCCTCATCAAGCACGGCGCCAAGCTGCTCTTCGCCTACACCGAGGCGACGGTGCCCAAGGTGACGGTGATCACGCGCAAGGCCTATGGCGGCGCCTACGACGTGATGAGCTCCAAGCACCTGCGGGGCGACGTGAACTACGCCTGGCCCACCGCCGAGATCGCGGTCATGGGCGCGAAAGGGGCCGTGGAGATCATCTTCCGCGCCGAACAGAACGACCCCGGCGCGCTCGCCGCCCGGGAGGCCGAGTACAAGGCCAAGTTCGCCAACCCGTTCGTCGCCGCGAGCCGCGGCTACATCGACGACGTCATCATGCCCCACGGCACGCGCCGCCGCATCGTGCGGGCGCTACGGTCGCTGAAAGGCAAGTCGGTCGAGAACCCGCGCAAGAAGCACGACAACATCCCGCTGTAGGGCTCGTCAGGGTGGCAGCTATTTCGTTGATCCACCCAGCGCCGCGGCGCCGGCCTTGGCGATGCGGCCGTCGTCTTCGGGGCTGGAGCCGCTGACGCCGACGGCTCCGATGACGCGTCCGCCGACCACCAGCGGGACGCCGCCCTCGACGGTCACCGCCCCGATGGCGCCCAGGACGTAGGGCGCGTCCTTCACCGCGCCCTGGAAGTTCGCCGTGGGCTGGCGAAAGGCCGCGGCGGACCGCGCCTTCGCCTGAGCGAGTTCGGTGGCGGCGTAGATCGCCCCGTCCATCCGCTGAAACAGCACCAGCTGACCGGATGGTTCCACCACGGCGATCGAAACGACGTCTCGTGTCCGCCGCGCCTCCGCTTCCGCCGCCGCCGCGACCTGGCGCGCGATGTCCAGCGTCGCCGAGGGGCCGTAGACCTGGGCCGCAGCCCCCTCCGCCCAGAGCGCCGCCCCGGCCAGCATCGCCCCGCCGACCGCGCCCGTGATCACCCGTCGCATGGCACGCCTCCCGTTCTGCGGCCGAGCTTACGCCTGCGCTCGGGGGGCTCCTTCATAATCTTTGGTAAGGTCTCAGCTCAGACCGGGCGTCCGCTCGCACTCGGTCGCAGGGTGCGGAACGTGATCGAGTACCGGAGCGCGTCCACCGCGGCGATGGAGTGCTCCCACTCGGTCCGGGCGAGCCCCCGAAGCAGGTACGCCGAGCGGGGTTCCACCAGCAGGGTCGCGCGGCTCCAGCCTGCCCCCTCACGGCGGCGGAAGCGCAGGGTGCAGGGGCTGAGCAGCGAGACGCCGACCACGTCGCCGAACTGCGGCCGGTCCCGGTGCCAGCCGATGCCGGCGCCACGCGCGTACTCGGTGACCAGAGCGTGGACGAACGCCTCCGCCGCTACGCCGGCGACCTCCGCCGCGCGCTCCCGTAGCGGCTCCAGCCACGCGGGGAGGGGCTCGGCCGGGTGCAGGCGGGCGTCGGTGAAGTCGTAACGCCAGCCGAAGGACACGACCCGGCGCTTGCCCTCCCAACCCTGGAAGGCGAACGGGGCGAAAGGCAGGCGCTCGATCTCCGCGGCCAGGGCGGCTTCGGCCTCAGGGGTGATCAGCTCGGGCGCGTAGGCCAGGCCCTCGGGTTCGGCGGGGCGCGGCGAGTCGAAGAGGGCGAGCTGCTCCGGCATGGCCGCGGGAGGTAGGGACGGGGAGGGCGATGCGCGAGCCGCCCCTAGGCCGACCGCCCCTAGCCCCGCTATGAGGCGGCCATGAACGCCGCCGCCCGTTTGCGTCCCGTGCCCTTCGACCTCGGCCCCGTGCACTTCGTGGGCATCGGCGGGATCGGCATGAGCGGCATCGCCGAGATCATGCTGCGCATCGGCTACACGGTGCAGGGCTCGGACGCGAAGGCGTCCCCCAACACCGAACGGCTGGCCAAGCTGGGCGCGCGGATCTTCATCGGGCACGACCCCGAGCAGGTGGATGGGGCCTCGGCGCTGGTCTACTCCACCGCCGTGCAGCCCTCGAACCCGGAGCTGCAGGCCGCGCGAGCCAAGCGCATCCCGCTGGTCCGGCGGGCGGAGATGCTGGCCGAACTGATGCGGCTGCAGTTCTCGGTGGCGGTCGGCGGCACTCACGGGAAAACCACGACCACCTCCCTGGTGGCCGCCCTGCTGGACGCCGGCGGCCTGGACCCCACGGTGGTGAACGGCGGGATCATCAACGCCTATGGCGCCAACGCCAAGGTGGGGCAGGGCGACTGGATCGTGGTGGAGGCCGACGAAAGCGACGGCACCTTCACGCGCCTGCGCTCCACGGTGGCGGTGGTGACCAACATCGATCCGGAGCACCTGGACCATTACGGCGAGTTCGACGCAGTCCGGGCGGCCTTCCGGCGCTTCGTGGAGAACATTCCCTTTTATGGGTTCGCGGCCGTGTGCCTGGACCATCCGGAGGTGCAGGCGCTGGTCTCGCAGGTGGAGAACCGGCGCCTGGTGACCTATGGCCTCAACCCGCAGGCCGAGGTGCGCGCCGTTCAGGTGGAGATGCGCCCGGACGGCGCACGCTTCGACGTGCGGATCGCCGGCCGGGACGGGGGCGAGGACGTGACGCTGGAAGGCGTGCGCCTGCCCATGGCCGGCGGCCACAACGTGCTGAACGCTCTGGCGGCCATCGCTGTCGCCCGCGAGCTGGGCGTCGCGGACGAGGCGATCCGGACGGGATTGGCGAACTTCGACGGGGTCAAGCGGCGCTTCACCACCACGGGCGTGGTCGACGGGGTGCGGATCGTGGACGACTACGGCCACCACCCCGTGGAGATCGCCGCCGTGTTGACGGCCGCGAGGCAAGTGGCGGCGGGCAAGGTGATCGCCGTGGTGCAGCCGCACCGTTACACCCGCCTGCAAAGCCTGTTCGGCGAGTTCTGCGCCTGCTTCAACGACGCCGACACCGTGATCGTCGCGGACGTGTACCCGGCGGGCGAGACCCCGATCGAGGGCGTGGACCGGGACGCCCTGGTCGGCGGACTGCAGCGGTTCGGGCACCGGCGCGCCCTGCCGCTGCCGAGCCTGGAGGCGTTGCCGGCGCTGGTGCGGCGCGAGGCTTCGGAGGGCGACGTGGTGGTGCTGCTGGGGGCGGGGGACATCACCGCTTGGGCGCACGCCCTGCCCGGACAGATGGAGGGGTTGGCGCAATGACGGAGCACATCACCGGCGGCTGCCAGTGCGGGGCCGTCCGCTATGTCCTGAGCGAGCGGCCGGAGGCCGAGTTCTGCCACTGCGGCATGTGCCGGCGGGCGACGGGCGGCGCGTTCGCGGCTTTGGCCACCGTGCCCAAGGCGAGCCTGCAGTGGACGCGTGGCGAGCCAGCCGTGTTCCGCAGCTCGACGGCCGCCGAGCGCCGCTTTTGCGCGGCCTGCGGCACGCCCTTGTTGTTCAGCTACGACGCGAGCCGCTCGATCGACGTCACCATCGGCAGCCTCGACGACCCGGAGCTCGCGGGACCGCTGCGCATGCACTTCGCAGTGGAGCACCGCCTGTCCTGGGTGGCGATCTGCGATGACGCCAAGCAGATCAGGCTCAGCGACTACCGCGAGTCCCCGGCCCATCAGCCGGAGTTCCGCTCGCTGCAGGCGTCCCCGACGGGTGAGGGCGCGTGAGCGGCTGGCGCGACCGCCTGCCGGCGGTGCGCGGCCGGCTAATGCTGGACGCCCCGCTCGCGCCCTACACCTGGTTCCGGGTGGGCGGGCCGGCGGACGCGCTCTTCCTGCCGGCGGATGAGGAGGATCTGGCGGCGTTCCTGGCCGGCCTCGATCAGGGGGTGCCCGTGACGCCGCTGGGCGTGGGGTCGAACCTGCTGGTGCGCGACGGCGGGCTAGAGGGCGTGGCGGTTCGGCTGGGGCGCGGGTTCAACGGCGTGGAGCCGGTCGGGGGCGCCCGTATCCGGGCCGGCGCCGCCGTGCCCGACGCCCAGCTCGCCAAGGCGGCGGCCGAGGCCGGGATCGCGGGTCTGGAGTTCTACCGCGGGGTGCCGGGCACGGTGGGCGGCGCCTGCGTGATGAACGCCGGGTGCTACGGCTCAGAGACCAAGGACGTACTGGTGGAGGCTTATGCGCTGGACCGGCGAGGACGGCGGGCGACGTTCAGCAACGCGGCGATGGGCTTCACCTATCGGCACTCGGAGCCGGAGGACGTGATCTATGTGGGTGCCCTGTTCGAGGGACGGCCCGACGAGCCTGAAGCCGTGAACGCGCGCATGGAGGCGATCACCACGCGGCGCGAGAAGACCCAGCCGATCCGGGAGCGAACCGGCGGCTCCACGTTCAAGAACCCCGATGGAGACAGCGCCTGGCGACTCGTGGACGCGGCGGGCTGGCGCGGAAAGCCGTTCGGCGGCGCCCAGTTCAGCGAACTGCACTCGAATTTCCTGATCAACGCGGAGGAGGCCACTGCGGCCGACCTGGAGGGGCTGGGCGAGGCCGTCCGCGCCGACGTGCGGGAGAAGTTCGGCGTGCAGCTCGAGTGGGAGATCAAGCGGATCGGCCGGCCCGCCGCGCCTCAGGCCTGAACGGACGGGGTCAGCCGCTCGGCCATGGCGTCGAAGGCCGCGATGGCCGGACCGGCGATCACCGGCGCTCCCGTGTCGCCGGCGAGTCGCAGGGCCGCATCGAGCGGGACCTCGCCCAGGAAGGGCAGGCCGGCCTCTTCGGCGAAGCGACGGGCGCCGCCTTCGCCGAAGAGGTGGTGACGGACCCCGGTCGGGTCTTCGAACCAGGCCATGTTTTCCACGATCCCAAGGACGGGGACACCGGTCTTCGCGAACATCGCGGCCCCGCGACGGGCGTCGTCCAGGGCGAGTTCCTGGGGCGTTGAGACCACCACGGCGCCCGTCAGCGCGATCTTCTGGACCAGGGTGAGCTGGATGTCCCCGGTGCCGGGGGGGAGGTCCACCACCAACACGTCGAGGGGCTCGACTTCGGAGCCCCAGACGCTGCCCGTCGCCATCTGCTGAAGGGCGGATGTGGCCATGGGACCGCGCCAGATCAGCGGGGCGCCCGCGTCGAGCAGGAAGCCGATCGACATGACCTTCAACCCGTGGGCCTGAAGCGGGATCATCGCCTTCTCGGGCGTGATCTCGGGCCGGGCCGAGAGGCCGAGCATCCGCGGCGCGGACGGGCCATAGACGTCCGCGTCCAGCAGCCCGACCCGAAGCTCCCTGCGGGCAAAGGCCAGGGCCAGGTTCACGGCCACCGTGGACTTGCCGACGCCGCCCTTGCCGCTGGCCACGGCCAGCACGTGACGAACGTGCGGCGGGCGAGCGGGTGCGGCCGCCGGGCCGGGGCGGCCCTGGCGCTCCAGCTCCGGGGAGAGGCGGGCGGCGCGGCGGGGCGGGGGCGAGGCGGTTCGCTCGGCCGTGAGGACCACCTGCGCCTGTGCGACGCCCGGCAGGGCGAGCAGGGCGGCCTCAAGGGCGGCGCGCACGGGGCCGTAACGCTCCGCCGACTCGGCGGGCGCCTCGATGATCGCGCTGGCCCGGTCGCCCGCGATGCTGAGGCTCTGGATACGACCGCTGGCGACCAGCCCGCGGCCGGTCAGCGGATCGGCGACCCCGTCGGCCGCCTCCCGCAGGCGCGCCTCGCTGAGCGGAGCGTTTGTCGCCCCCCGGAAGCTTCGCTTGAAGAGAGTCATGGTCGGCCTCATATCCGGGCGACAGCGACGGTGTGCAAGGCGTCCGGTGACGGGTCCGCCCGGTCGTCGACCCACGGCCGACCCGGCCTAAAGACACGAGACGACCCGACTCGATGCCCTGGAACGACAATTCGAACCCCGGCTCCGGCGGCGCCGGCCCATGGGGTTCGCCGCCCCCCTCAGGCGGCTCCGGCGGGCCGACTCCGCCTTCGGGCGGAGGCGGCGACAATAAGCAGCCGCCCAAGAGTCCCTGGGGCGGCGGCGGAGGCGGCGGCATTCCGCCGCGCAAGCCGCAGCGTCCGATGCGCCGGCCGAACCTGCCGGGCGGCGGGCCGGACCTGAACGATCTTGCGCGCCGACTCAGCGACCGAGGCAGGCAGTTCTTCTCCGGCCCTGGCGGCCGGGGGCTGAATCGCCGCAGCGTGGGGCTGGTCGCCGCCGGTCTGGGCCTGCTCTGGCTGGCGTCCGGAACCTATGCCGTGCAGACCAACGAAGAGGCGGTGGTCACCCAGTTCGGGGCTTACTCCCGGACGACCGGTCCTGGGCTCGGCTATCACCTGCCGTGGCCCTTCGAGCGGGTGCAGCGCGTGCCCGTCACGACGTTGCAGCGCTCGGACGTCGGCGGCGGCGAGGGGGCCGATCGCCCCGACGAGAGCATGATGATCACGGCCGACGAGAACATCGTCGACCTGGACTTCACCATTCAATGGCGGATCAACGACGCCGCCAAATACCTCTTCAACGTCGCCGACCAGGAAGCCACCATCAAGATGGTGGCTGAGAGCGCCATGCGCGAAGTGGTCGGCCGTACGGCGTTGGACCCGATCATCTCGACCGGTCGCGGCCAGGTGCAGCAGCAGGCGCTGAACCTGATGCAGTCGATCCTCGACCAGTACGACACCGGTGTTCAGGTGGTCGAAGTCCAAATCCGCAACGCGAACCCGCCCCGCGACGTCATCGCCGCCTTCCGTGAGGTGGCCAGCGCCAGCCAGGACGCCGAGTCGGCCATCAACGAGGCGAACGCCTACCGCAACCGGGTGGTCAACGAGGCCAAGGGCGACGCCGCGCGCATCCGCCAAGCCTCCGAGGGCTATCGCGAGCGCGTCACCCGGGAAGCCGAGGGCCAGGCGGCCCGCTTCAACCAGGTCTACGCCGAGTACCGGCAAGCGCCGGGCGTGACGCGCGACCGTCTGTATCTGGAGACCATGGAACGGGTGCTGAGGAACTCGAACAAGGTCATCGTCGACGGCAACGGGACCACTGCGCCTGTGATCCTGCCGCCTGATCTGTTCCGCAATCGCCAGGGCGAGGCGACCGCCTCCACCCCGCCGGTCTCCGCCGGCCAAACTGCGCCCACGGCGCCGACCCAAAGCGCGGGGACCGCACGATGAACCAGCGCCGTCTCATCATCGCCGCGGTCGCCGCTTTCGCGGTCCTCGTCGTTCTCGCCAACACCTTCTTCGTGGTCGGACAGGCCGAGCAGGCCTTGATCACGCGTTTCGGCGAGCCGGTTCGAGTCGTGAACGCCGGTCGCGCCAATACGGCCGGGCTGAAGGTCAAGGCGCCGTTCGTCGAACAGGTGGTCCGCTTCGACAAGCGCAACCTGGCCCTTGAGGCGGAGCAGGAAGAGATCATCGCCGCCGACCAGGAGCGGCTGGTGGTCGACGCCTTCATCCGCTACCGCATCAGCAATCCGGTGCAGTTCTACCGCGCCTTCCGCAGCCAGGATCGGGTCGAGGGTCCGCTCGATCGACTGGTGAACTCCTCGCTCCGCCAGGTGCTGGGTTCGGCGCCCTCCGACGACATCATCTCGCGCCGGCGGGGCGCGCTGATGCAGCTGACCGAGCGCGACGTGAACGCCCGGGTTCGGGCGGCGCGCTTCGGGGTGCAGGTCATCGACGTCCGCATCAAGCGGGCCGACCTGCCTGCCGCCAACCAGGAAGCGGTCTACCGCCGCATGCAGACGAGCCGCCAGCAACAGGCCGCGCAGATCCGTGCGGTCGGCGAGCAGCAGAAGCGCGAGATCATGGCCGCTGCCGACAAGGAAGTGGCGATCACACTGGCCACCGCCCAGCAGTACGCGGGTCAGGTGCAGGGCGAGGGCGACGCGCGGGCGGCTTCGATCTTCGCCTCGGCCTACGGCAAGGACGCCTCGTTCGCGTCGTTCTACCGGTCGATGCTGGCCTATGAGCGCTCGCTGGCGAACGGCGACACGACCATGCTGCTGTCGCCGGACGGAGCGTTCTTCCGCTACTTCGAGCGCGGCGCCGGCGGCGCGGGGCGCTAGTCGGCCGCGAACTCGGCCGAGCGATAGCCCTGGAAGTAGAGCAGGGCGGTGAGGTCGGCGTGGTCCACGCGCGCGTCCGCTTGGGCCGCCACCACCGGCTTGGCTCGATAGGCCACACCCAAGCCCGCCGCCTCGATCATCGCCAGGTCGTTTGCGCCGTCCCCCACCGCCAACGCCTCAGCAGGCGTGACGCCGAGCGCGGCGACCTCCTCATGGAGGGCCTGGAGCTTGGCGTCGCGGCCCAGGATCGGCTCGGCCACCCCGCCGGACAAAGCGGAGCCGTCGTCCAGCAATCGATTCGCGCGGTCGGCATGGAAGCCGGCGGCCTCCGCCACGCGGCGCGTGAAGTAGGTGAAGCCGCCCGACACCAGCACGCAGCGCGCCCCGTTGGCGGCCATGGTGCGCACCAGAGTCCGCGCTCCGGGGTTCAGGCGCACCCGCTCGGCGTAACAACGCCCCAGGGCGTCAAGAGAGAGGCCCTTCAGCTTGCCGACCCGCTCGCGGAGCGCGGGTTCGAAAGCCAGCTCGCCGCGCATGGCCCTTTCGGTGATCTCGGCGATCTCAGCCTTGAGGCCGGCATAGTCGGCCAGTTCGTCCAGGCACTCGCAGCCGATGATCGTTGAGTCCATGTCGGCGATCAGCAGCCGCTTGCGCCGGCCGTTCCAGGGCTGGACGCACACGTCCACGGGGGAGGCCTCAAGGGCCGCCTCCGCCGCGGCCCGCACGGGCGCGACCTCGTCCGCTTCGGCGAGCAGGTCCAAGGCGGCGGGCCCGAGCGGGCGAGGCTCCTTGACCCGGGCGCCCGCGGCTGCGACCGCACGGCCGACGGCCGATGCCGCCTGAGGCAGGGCGAGGCCGTCCGGGCTGACGAGGGTGAGGGCGAGTTGCATGGAGGGCGCCGTCTGGCTGATCGCCGGACCCACCGCAAGCGGCAAGTCCGCCCTGGCGCTACGGCTCGCGGAGCGACTGGGGGCGGCGGTGGTGAACGCGGACTCCATGCAGGTGTACCGCGACCTGCCCGTCTTGAGCGCGCGGCCATCCGCGGAGGAGGAAGGGCGGGCGCCGCACCGGCTCTACGGACACGTGGACGGGGCGGAGAGCTACTCGGTCGGGCGGTGGCTCAGGGAGGCGATGGCGGCGCTGGCCGAGCCGGGGCCCAAGGTCGTGGTCGGGGGCACGGGGCTGTACTTTCGGGCGCTCACGGAGGGACTGGCCGAGATGCCGGGCGTGCCGGAGGCGGCGCGGGCCGAAGCGTCGGCTCGGCTGGATCGAGACGGGGAGGCGACGTTTCGGGCTGCGCTGGCGTGCGTCGACCCAGAGGCGGCGGCGCGGATCGCGCCGGGAGATCGACAGCGCCTGGTGCGGGCGGCGGCCGTCCATGCCGCGACGGGGCGGAATCTGAGCGATTGGCGGGCCGCCACGACGCCGACCCTTACAGCCTACCGCGCCGTGGTGTTGGAACCGCCGCGGGAGGCGCTGTACGCGCGCTGCGACGCCCGGTTCGAGGCCATGCTGGCCGAAGGCGCGTTCGAGGAGGTCGCGACGCTCGCCGCACGGGCGCTGCCGGAGGACCGGCCGGTGCTGAAGGCGGTGGGCGTGCGGGAGCTGGCGGCGCACCTTGCGGGCGGGCTCACCCGAGAGCAGGCCGTCGAGGCGGCCCAGCGGCAGACGCGGCGGTACGCCAAGCGGCAGCTGACCTGGTTCCGCAACCAGACCCCTCGCTGGCCGCGGATCGACGCCGTTTACCCTGAAGCGCAATGGGGGCAGTTTCTTGCGCTCCCGCCCGGCTTGACGCGCCCAGGCGGACGTGAGACGGCTTCTCCGTCCAGTTCGGAGCAATGATCGTGTCCGTCACCACCATCGTACTTCCAGGAGCGGCCGCCGCCGGGTGATCATCCGATCGCCCCGCACGGTCGCGCACACGAGCCCCTTCGAGGGGCTTTTTTCATGCCTCAACCTCAAGCCTGAACCCGAGACTTCGCCGATGACCGCCCACCAGACGATCCAAGCCGCTGCCGAGCTGATGACAGGCGCCGAGATCGTGGTGCGCGCCCTCGTCGACCAGGGCGTGGACACTCTCTTCGGCTATCCGGGCGGCGCCGTGCTGCCGATCTACGACGCGCTGTTCCACGAGCCCCGGCTGAAGCACGTCCTGGTGCGCCACGAACAGGGGGCGGCCCACGCCGCCGAGGGCTACGCCCGTTCGACCGGCAAGCCCGGCGTGGTGCTGGTCACCTCCGGCCCTGGCGCGACGAACGCGGTGACCGGCATCGTGGACGCGCTGATGGACTCCATTCCGCTGGTGGTGATCACCGGCCAGGTGCCCACCCACCTGATCGGCTCCGACGCCTTCCAGGAGTGCGACACCGTCGGGATCACGCGTAGCTGCACCAAGCACAACGTGCTGGTGAAGGACGCAGCCGACCTGGCCCGGGCGCTCCACGAGGCCTTCCGCATCGCCACCACAGGCCGGCCCGGCCCGGTCGTGGTCGACATCCCTAAGGACGTGCAGTTCGCCATCGCCGCTTATCGAGGGCCGGAGTCTGGCGCGGCCCGCCGCCACTACGCCCCGCGTACGCAGGGCGACCCGGGCAAGATCACCCAGGCCGTGGACCTGCTGGCCTCGGCCAAGCGCCCGGTGCTCTACACGGGCGGCGGCGTCATCAACGCTGGCCCGCGCGCGAGCGAACTGCTGCGCGAACTGGCGCGGGTCAGCGGCGCGCCGGTGACTTCGACGCTGATGGGGCTGGGCGCCTTCCCGGCCGACGACCCGCAGTGGCTGGGCATGCTGGGCATGCACGGGACGTACGAGGCCAACATGGCCATGCACGACTGCGATGTGATGATCGCCGTCGGCGCGCGCTTCGACGACCGGGTGACCGGGCGGCTGGACGCGTTCTCGCCCAATTCCAAGAAGGTGCACATCGATATCGATCCCTCGTCCATCAGCAAGACCGTGCGGGCGGACGTCGGGATCGTCGGCGATTGCGCGGAGGTGCTGGAGGCGATGCTCGGGCGCTGGAAGGCGGCCCCTCGCAAGCCGGACGAACAGGCGCGGGAAAGCTGGCGGGCGCGAATCGAGGGGTGGCGCGGCCGGCGCTGCCTCGCCTACCGACCGAGCGCCGACGTGATCAAACCGCAGCTGGCGGTGGAGCGGCTCTACGCCCTGACTCGGAGCCGCGACGTCTACATCACCACCGAGGTGGGCCAGCATCAGATGTGGGCGGCCCAGTACTTCCGCTTCCAGGGGCCCAACCGCTGGATGACCTCCGGGGGGCTGGGCACCATGGGCTACGGCTTGCCGGCCGCGGTCGGCGTGCAGATGGCGCACCCGGACTCGCTGGTCATCGACATCGCCGGCGAGGCGAGCGTGCAGATGACCATGCAGGAGATGTCCACGGCCGTTCAGTACGATCTGCCGATCAAGATCTTCATCCTGAACAATGAATGGATGGGCATGGTGCGCCAGTGGCAGCAGCTGCTGCACGGCGAACGCTACAGCCACAGCTACTCGTCGTCGCTGCCGGACTTCGTGAAGCTGGCGGAGGCCTACGGCTGCGTCGGCCTGCGGGCGGAGCGGCCCGAGGAGCTGGACGCCAAGATCCAGGAGATGATCGACACGCCCCGGCCGGTGATCTTCGACTGCCGCGTGGCTAAGGAGGAGAACTGCCTGCCGATGATCCCGTCGGGCAAGGCGCACAACGAGATGCTGCTGCCCGAGCCGGACGACGACTGGAACCGGGACTGGGGCGCGGTGATCGACGACGCGGGACGGAGGCTTGTTTGAGCGCTGACGGGACAACGCCGGCCGACCAGCCGGCTTCCGCCTATTTCCTGGAGCATGAGGAGACGCCCGAGCACCGGGTGACCTTCGCCGTGCTGGTGGACAACGAGCCGGGCGTGCTGGCGCGCGTGACGGGGCTGTTCTCCGCCCGCGGCTACAACATCGACAGCCTGACGGTGGCGGCGACCGACCACCCGGAGGTCTCGCGGATCACCGTCGTGACCAAGGGCACCGACGCCGTGCTGGAGCAGATCCGGGCGCAGCTCGAGAAGCTGGTCAGCGTCAGAGACGTGGAGGACGTCACGCGCGACCCGCGGGGTCTCGTGCGGGAGATGGCGCTAGTGAAGGTGCGCGGGCAGGGGCCCGAGCGGGTGGAGGCGCTGCGCGTGGCCGACATCTTCCGCGCCAAGGCGATCGACACCACGCACGAGAGCTTTATCTTCGAGATCACCGGCTCGAGCGACAAGCTGAACGCTTTCATCGAGCTGATGCGCCCGCTGGGCCTGGTTGAGGCGTCGCGGACGGGAGCGCTGTCCATCAACCGAGGTTCAGCGCTGTCGGTGCATATGCCCGAGGTCTCCGGGATGTGACCTGACGCCTGCTCGCGCACGACCTCGGGTCCGGGCTAGAAGGCCCGCCAGGGACGGTCAGCGGAGTACGCGCATGCGCTTGCGTGCAGGACTGACGGCCCTGACGGCCGTCGTGTGTTTCGAAGCCGCCTGGGCCCAGACGCCCCAGGGCGCGCCGCCGGTCGGCTTTCCTCCCGATCCCCTGGGCGCGGCTGCCGCGCCCGCCCCGCCGCCGCCGCCGGATCCCGAAACCTGGTGGTCCACGCCGGACGTCCGCAACGAACTGATCGACCCGCTGGGCGGGCGCCGGCCGGCCAAGAACGCGGCGGCGATCCCAGCCCCGGTGGACGCGTCCGTGTATCGGTTATGGGGCTTGATGCCGCTCCAGACCCAGGTGCTGCGCCGGGACGAGACGGTCTTTGAGATCTGGGTCCGGCCGGTGGACGCCAACCGTCAGGCGGTGGTCCGGGCGACCCTGCGGACCGACGGGCGCGTGTTCCTGCAGGCTCGGGCGGGCCGGGGGTGCTGTGGTCCGGGCGTGGGGCGGCGGGTGGACATCGACAAGGAGCTGGACCGGAACGCGGCGCAGGCGTTCAGGGCGCTGCGGAGCGATCCCCTGTGGACCCAGCCGCGGCACGTGCTGGTGCAGGAGGAGGGGGCCGTGTCCGCGCTCTGCGTCGATGGGACTTCCTACGACATCACGCGGGCGGAGCTGCGGCGCAGCATGCATGTGCGGCGGAGCTGCGACCCCGCGGAAGTCGGCTCGGCGGCCATGGTGCTGCGGACCGTGCTCGGCGCCGCCATGGGGCAGGACCCCCGCTTCGACGCGGCCATCAAGGGCGGCGCGGGCTTCGAGCGGGAGGCTCGGGAGTACGCCGCCCTTCAGGCCCGCGGCGGACGATTGGCGCCCAAGCAGGACCGCTCGGACTCCGGTCGAGCCTCCGAGCCCGCGCCCGCGCCGGCGGACGAACCGGCCGAGGACGATCCCCGGGCCGAGGTGCTGGCGGCCGACCGGGCCTTCGCAGCTCGGGCTCAGGTGGTCGGGGCGGCCCAGGCCTTCCGCGAGTTCGCGGACCCCGACGAGGGCAAGATGTGGCCGACGGGGGGCGAGCCGGTGGTCGGCGACGAGGCGATCTACGCCTTCATGGGCGGAGACGCGCCGGCGCAGGGGGCCCTTCTCTGGGAGCCGGCTGAGGCGGTCGTCTCCGAGTCGGGCGAGTTCGCCGCCACCTGGGGCCGCTCCCGCTCGGTGCCGAACGACCGCGAGCAGCCCGTGAGCGTGGGCCGTTACATCACCGTGTGGCGCAAGGACGAGGACGGCCGCTGGCGCTTCCTGTGGGACCTGGGCAACTCGCGGCGCCTCCAGCCCGGAGAGGCGCCCGCGGGCGGAACGCCGCCTGCAGCCCCGCCGGGTTCGGCCGCCGCGCTTACGCAGCCTTAGCCCGCGAAGCCGCCTTCGCTGAGGAAGGCTGCTTCCTCAGGCGTGGTTTCGCGGCCGAGGGCTGGGTTGCGGTGAGGGAAGCGGCCGAAACGGGCGATGATGTCCCGGTGGATCACCGCCCACTTCAGCGCCTCGGGGTCGAAGCTTGACAGCGCGACGCAGCGCTCCTGGTCGGAAAGCGACTCGGAGTGCTCGAAGGGCAGGTAGCAGAAGTTTCGCAGCGCCAGGTCGACGAGGCGGTCATGGCCGGCTTCGACGGCCGCCTCCGCGACGCGACGGGCCAGCCCGTCCGTCGCGAACGCGTGGGCCGTGCCGCGGTAGAGGTTGCGCGGGAACTGGTCGAGCAGGAGCACCAAGGCGAGCGCGCCTTCAGCCGTTTCAGCCCAGCCGTCGAACTCGCGCCGGGCGGCTGCCAGGTGGGCGGCCTCGAAGCGGCGACAGTCCGCGTCGAAGTTGTCGTCCTTCGTGAACCAGCGCTCGGGGCCGGCTTCGGTCCAGAACCGCAGGATGTCGCTCGGTCGTATGGTCGTCATGGCGGCGCTCTAGCACGACGGCTTGACAGTCGCGCCGGTAAGCGTAGCTGAAAGCAACGAACAAAGGAGGAGACGTCATGGCCGCTCGTTTCGCGCTGCACGGCATCTGGGCTTCAGGACCAACCTACAAGGTGGGGTTGATGCTGGCGTTGACGGGCACGTCCTTCGACTATGAGCACGTCGACATGCTGAAAGGCGCGCACAAAAGCCCCGAGCACCTGGCGCGTAATCGGTATGGTTCGGTCCCAGCGCTGGAGGATCGGGAGACCGGGCTGATCCTGCAGCAGTCGGGGGCCGCGCTGGAGTACATCGCCGACGTCACGGGCAAGCTGCGCCCCGAGGGCGCGGTCGAGCGCGCGCGGGCGCTGGAGTGGGTGCTCTGGGGCTGGGACCGGCTCGCGCGCGGCGTGTACCGGCCCCGCGGCTACAAATTCGGCTTCCAGAAGGCGCCCGACGACGTGCGGGCACACTACGAGGCGGAAGGGCAGGCGGCGCTGGCCGAGCTGGACCGGCACCTGGCGGGCCGCGAGTGGCTCGCGGGCGATCGGCCGACCTTCGCGGACGTGGATCTCTACGGCGTGGTCGCCTACGCGCCCCAGGGCGGGCACGACATGCAGGGCTTGGGGAACGTGGCCGCCTGGATGCAGCGGATCGAGACGCTGCCGGGCTTCGTGGACGTGAACAGCCTGCTGCCGAAGGAGAGCCGCGCCGCTTGACCGCAGCGCAACATTCCGCCCAATAGGGCGGCCTTCGAAGCCGTCCGGCGCAACGAACCGGGCGGCTTCTTCATGTCAGGAGAACGAACCATGCGCGTCTACTACGACCGCGACGCCGACCTTTCCCGGATAACGGACAAGACGGTGGCGATCGTAGGCTATGGCTCGCAGGGGCACGCCCATGCGCTTAACTTGCGCGACAGCGGCGTGCGCAACGTCGTCGTGGCGCTCCGCGAGGGCTCGCCGACGGTCAAGAAGGCGGAAGGCGAGGGCCTGCGCGTGCAGACGGTGGCTCAAGCCGCATCCGAAGCCGACGTGCTGATGGTGCTGGCCCCTGACGAGCTGCAGCGGGACATCTACGCGGCCGAGATCGCGCCCAACATCCGGGACGGCGCGGCGCTGATGTTCGCGCACGGGCTGAACGTGCACTTCCGCCTTATAGAGCCCAAGCCGACGGTGGACGTGCTGATGGTCGCGCCCAAGGGGCCGGGCCACACTGTTCGCGGCGAGTACCAGAAGGGCGGGGGCGTGCCCTGCCTGATCGCCGTGCACCAGGACGCCACCGGCAACGCCATGGATCTGGGGCTGGCCTACGCCTCGGCCGTGGGCGGTGGTCGCTCGGGCATCATTGAGACCAACTTCCGCGAGGAGTGCGAGACGGACCTGTTCGGCGAGCAGGCGGTGCTCTGCGGGGGTCTCGTCGAGCTGATCCGCGCCGGGTTCGAGACGCTGGTGGAGGCCGGCTACGCGCCGGAGATGGCCTACTTCGAGTGCCTGCACGAGGTGAAGCTGATCGTGGACCTGATCTACGAAGGCGGCATCGCCAACATGAACTACTCCATCAGCAACACCGCCGAGTACGGCGAGTACGTGACCGGCCCGCGCATCGTCACGCCGGAGACGAAGGCGGAGATGAAGCGCGTGCTGGAGGACATCCAGTCGGGCCGTTTCGTGCGAGACTTCATGGCTGAGAACGCCGTGGGCGCGCCGAGCTTCAAGGCCACCCGGCGCCGCGCGAGCGAGCATCCCATCGAAGCGGTCGGCGAGCGACTACGCGGGATGATGCCCTGGATCGCCAAGAACAAGCTGGTGGACCGGGCGCGGAACTAGCCTTCGGGTCGGGCCCACCGATGCCGGACGTGCTCACGCTCAGTCGCTGGGCCGGCATGGCGGGGGCGATCGGCGGGGCGATGCTGGGCGCCTACGCCCTGACGCAGGTGCGGACGACGCTGCGGCGGATGGGGCTCGCTCCCGCCGACGACACCGCCTACGGGCTTTCCGAGTACCGGGCGATGGGCGGGCATCTGCTCGCCGGACATGCGCTGACCGCGGCCTTGCTGATGCAGGCGCCCAAGGTCGGCGCCTGTTTCGCCGGGGCGCTCTCGGCGGCCTGGTTCGGCGCGGCGTTCGGACGGGTCGTCTCGATGCTCCGCGACAAGGGGCGGGCGCCGCTCGGCTTTCTGCTGCTGGATCTAGCGCTGGCGCTGCTGCTGGCCGCGCCGCTGTGGACCTATGTTCGGCTGATCCGGATCCACGCCGGGCTCTGAGGTGGTCTTGGGACGAGGCGCGGGCGCGCCGGCCCTGACCAGAGCGGCCCGTTCTTCGGGTGAGAGCGGCCGCCAGCGGCCCTCGGGCAGGTCGCCGAGCTTCAGGGGGCCGATGCGGATGCGGAACAAGTCCGTCACCTGCAGATCCACCAACTCGCACATGCGACGGATCTGGCGGTTGCGGCCCTCGCGCAGCACGAAGCGGAGGCGGCCTTCGTCGACCACGGTCACCTTGGCGGGCCTGAGGCGGCGGCCGTCCAGGCTCAGGCCGTGACGAAGCTGCTCCAGCTTTCGCTCGCTGACCGGGCCGGCGACGCGGACGCGGTATTCCTTGTCGAGGTTCGACTCCGGACCGATCACTGCCTTGGCCAGCACGCCGTCTTCGGACAGCAGCAGCAGGCCGCGGGAGTCCATGTCGAGCCGGCCGAGCGGCGCCAGCCGCGCGTCGCGTCCGGGCGGCTCGGCGGGGCCCTCGCCCCAAGCCGCCTGCCGTGTGAGCAAGCGGGCCGCCGGGGTCTGCCCGGAGTCGGGCTGGGCGGAGACGTAGCCGACGGGCTTGTTGAGCACGGCCGTGAACGGCGCGTCGAGGCGCTGGGAGGCGGAGTCTGCGAGGGTGAGCGTCTGGCCGGGCGCGATCTTGCGGCCGGCGTCCTCCACGCGCTGGCCGTCGATGGAGACCAGCCCCTGGGCGATCAGGGCGTCGGCTTCACGCCTGGAGCAGACGCCGCTCTGTGCGAGCCAGCGGTTGACGCGCTGAGGTTCGGACTCGGCGTAGGTGCGGCTCCAGGCCAAGGCGGGCGTGTTTCAGCCGAGCGGGCGGCAGACCACCGCGTCCTCGCCGACGCGGCCGAAGGTCAGTTCGGGACCCTCGCCGCGCAGCTCCCATCGGTCGTCGGCGAACCAGAGGCCGCTTTCAGGCCGACGGTCGGGCAGGGTGACGCTGAAGCCGCCGCCGCGCACGATGCGGGCGCGGTCCGGGAAGCGCCGGAGCGAGAGGGCGTCCCCGTCGCTGCAGCCGTAGCGAACGGTGGACGCGGCCGGAGCCCCGGTGGCGACCTCCGCGGGCGTCGGCGTCGTCTGGCAGGCGGCGAGGGCGAGGGCGAAAGCGGCGGCGGTGAGGATGGGGAGCGGGACGCTTCCGCGACTTCGCCGCGGCCCCTCCGGCGCTCCGCGCCACCTCCCCACGCCTCCGGCGCAGGGAGGCGAACTCAAGCTGCAATTTTCCTCCCCGTCGCCAAGCGATGGGGAGGTGGCCGAAAGGGCCGGAGGGGCCGCGCGAAGCGCGGATTGCCGGTCCATCAGTTCCGGAAGACCGCCGCGTCCGACGGCTCGTAGGCGGACTCCTCCCGGTGCTGCTGCAGTTCGTTGCGGCCGACCACCATGTGGTGGACCTCATCCGGGCCGTCGGCGATCCGCAGCGTGCGGGTGTTGGCGTACATGCGGGCCAGCGGCGTGTGCTGGGACACGCCCAACGCGCCGTGCATCTGGATCGCCTGGTCGATGATGGTGCACACGCGCTCGGGCACCATCGCCTTCACCATGTGGATCCAGACGCGGGCCTCGCGGTTGCCGAGCACGTCCATGGCCTTGGCGGCCTTCAGCACCATCAGGCGCATGGCCTCGATGTCGATGCGGGCGCGGCTGATGATCTCCAGGTTGCCGCCGAGCTGCACCAGCGGCTTGCCGAAGGCGCTCCGGCTCATGCCGCGCGTGACCAGCAGGTCCAGCGCCTTCTCGGCCGAGCCGATGGCGCGCATGCAGTGGTGGATGCGGCCGGGCCCGAGGCGCAGCTGGCTGATCTCAAATCCGCGGCCTTCGCCCAGCAGGATGTTCTCCGCGGGCACCCGCGCGTTGTTGAAGCGGATGTGCATGTGGCCGTGCGGCGCGTCGTAGTCGCCGAAAACCATTTGGCCGCCGACGATCTCCACGCCGGGGGTGTCGAGCGGCACCAGGATCTGCGACTGGCGCAGTTGGGGCGGCGCGTTCGGGTCCGTCTGCACCATGGTGATCATCACCTTGCAGCGCGGGTCGCCGGCGCCGGAGATGTAGTGCTTTTCGCCGTTGATCACGTACTCGCCGCCCACCAGGGTCGCGCGGGTGTTGACGTTCTTGGCGTCCGAGGAAGCGGTGTTCAGCTCGGTCATGCAGAAGGCGGAGCGGATTTCGCCACGGAGCAGGGGCTCCAGCCATTGCCGCTTCTGCTCGGGCGTGCCGACGCGCTCGAGCACCTCCATGTTGCCCGTGTCCGGGGCGGCGCAGTTCATGATTTCGGACGCCAGCCGGTCCTTGCCGAGCTCCACGGCGATGTAGGCGTAGTCCAGGTTGGAGAGGCCCTCGCCCGTGTGGGCGTCGGGCAGGAAGAAGTTCCAGAGCCCCTGCGCCTTGGCCTTGTCCTTGGCCGCCTCAAGCACCTCGAGCTGACCGGGGGCGTACTGCCAGGGATCGGGGCGCCCCTCGCCGAGCCGGTGGAACTCCTCGGAGGTGGGCGCCACCACCTCGCGGATGAACTGCTTGACCTTGTTGTACAGGGGCAGAGCCTTGTCCGACATGCGGAGGTCGTTCAGCTCGTCCTGGGGGTTCAGCGTGAAGCCGGACTGAGCCCGCGCCTGGGCATGCGCGTGCGGCCGATCCTCGGTCATGGTCATCGTCTTGCTCCCTTGAATTCGGCGATTGTCTGACCCACGGCGTCGCTCGAGCCGCGCAGTCCTTGAGCGCACAATAGGGGAGGCCTCGGCGCCGGGCAAAGGCGTTTCGCGCATGCCCTCGCCACCGCAGTCAAGCTGAGCCATACCCCGCTCATGAACCTGTCCGCCGCCGTCCTTACAGGCCGCCACGTTCGGCTGGAGCCGATCACGCCGGAGCAACGTGAGCCGCTGCGGGCCGTGCTCAACTGCGACCCGGCGGCCTGGGAGATCATGTCGGTGAACGGCTGCGGAGAAGGCTTCGACAGCTACTGGGCGGAGATCGAGGCCGACATGGCCGCGCGCCGGCGGATCGCCTTCGCCGTCGTGCTGGCGGGCGAGGGCCGGGTGGTGGGGACAAGCAGCCTGATGAACATCCGCCCTATGCACGCCGGCGTGGAGATCGGGTCGACCTTCCTGCACCCCGACGTGCGATCCGGGCCGGTGAACCCGGAAAGCAAGCTGCTGCTGCTGTCCCACGCTTTCGACGCAGGTGCGGTGCGCGTCGAGTTCAACGTGGACATGCGCAACATCCGCAGCCAGGCGGCGGTGGAGAAGCTTGGGGCGACGCGCGAAGGCGTGCTGCGCAAGCACAAGATCACCTGGACGGGCCACGTGCGCGACACGGCAGTCTTCAGCATCACCGACGACGACTGGCCGGGCGTTCGCGAGCGGCTGGAATGGCGGCTTCAGGAGGCCTTCGTCTAGCGGCCTCGTCGGCGCTCGGCGAAGAAGCTGCGGAGCAGGGCGGCGCTCTCGTCCGAGAGAACGCCGCCCGTCACCTGCGGACGCCAGTGGCAGGTCGGCTGGGCGAAGAAGCGCGGGCCGTGAAGGATCGCGCCGCCTTTAGGGTCCTCGGCGCCGAACAGCACCCTTCCAATGCGGGCGTGGCTGATGGCGCCGGCGCACATCGCGCAGGGCTCCAACGTCACCACCAGGGTCAGGCCCGTCAGCCGGTAGGTCCCGAGCCGCTCGGCGGCGGCTCGCAGGGCGAGGATTTCGGCGTGCGCCGTCGGGTCGCTTCGGCTGATCGGGGCGTTGCCGGCTTCCGCGATCACATTCCCCGTCGCGGGGTCGGCGACGACGGCGCCGACGGGAACCTCGCCCATCGCCCCGGCCGCTTGCGCCGCTTCGAGCGCCCGGCGCATTAGAGCGTGATCATGGTCGACCATCCCGACGACGTGGAGCCCGACGAACCCCCCGGTCAAGCCGGCGACGGCGAGCGTGTCGCCAAGGCGCTGGCGCGCGCGGGGGTGGCCTCGCGGCGCGACGTGGAACGGCTCATCGCCGACCGTCGCGTGCGCCTCAACGGCCAGGTGCTGGACACGCCGGCCGTGCGGGTCGCGCCGGGCGACATCCTGATGGTCGACGGCAAGGTCGTGGACGAGCCCGAGCCGACGCGGCTGTGGCGCTATCACAAGCCGGTGGGACTGGTGACCACGCACAAGGACCCGGGCGGGCGGCCGACGGTGTTCGAGCGACTGCCGGAGGGGCTGCCCCGGGTAATCTCGGTGGGGCGGCTGGACCTGAACTCCGAGGGGCTGCTGCTGCTCACCAACGACGGGGCGCTGGCGCGGGCGCTGGAGCTGCCGGCGACCGGTTGGGTGCGCACCTATCGGGCGCGGGCGCACGGACGCACGGACCAGGCGCGCCTGGACACGCTCAAGGACGGGATCACCGTGGAGGGCGTGCGCTACGGACCGATTCAGGCGCGCCTCGATAAAGCCAAGGAGGGCGCCACGGCCTCCAACCTGTGGATCACGGTCAGCCTGACTGAGGGCAAGAACCGCGAGGTCCGCCGTGTGCTCGAGGCGCTCGGGCTTAAGGTGAACCGGTTGATCCGGCTGGCCTACGGGCCGTTCCAGCTGGGGACGCTGGGCGTCGGCGAGGCGGAGGAGGTCGGGCCGAGGGTCATCCGCGAGCAGTTGTCCGAGCTGATGCCGGGCATGCGGGTCGCCGCCGGGCCGGTGCGGGAGATCGGCGCGCCGCCGAAGCTGCCCCGCGCGAAATCGGACGGTGGACCCGGGTCGACCAAAGGAGGTCGCGCTGCGGCGCCGATCGCCCAGCCGCCAGCCAAGACGGTCTACAAGCCCGGCTGGGCCAAGCCGAAGAAACGGCCTGGGCCGCCGCGTCCGCGGCCGGCCAAGCCCAGGCCCGAGCGGGCCGAGGGCGCGGGCGCTAGATCTGGTCCAGCTTCGCCTGCTCCCGGACGAAGCCGCCCAGGGCCGAAATCGCGGCCGGCGTCCGCAGCACCTCGCCGAACATCGCCCGCTCGGCCGCCAGGCCCTCCGCGAGGGGGCGGTCCAAAGCGGCGCGGGTGAGCGCCTTGGCGACGGCCAGCGCGTCGGGCGAGCGCTGATCGAACTCCACCGCGATCTCGAGCGCCCGTGCGAGCGGGTCGGAAGCCACCTCGTGCACGAGGCCCATCGCGGCGGCTTCAGGACCGCTGAAGGTCAGGCCCCGCAGGATGATCTCCAGCGCCTTGGCCTCACCGACCACGCGAGGCAGGCGCTGGGTGCCGCCGCCGCCGGGGAAGATGGCGACGCGCACCTCGGGCAGGCCGATCGCCTCGACCTGCTCGCCGGCGATGCGAAGATCGCAGGCCAGCGACAACTCGAAGCCGCCGCCCATGCAGAGGCCGTTGATGGCGGCGATCACGGGTTTCGGCAGCGCAGCGAGCAGGTCTGTGAGGACCAGGAACGGGCTCTCGCCTGCGGGCTGGATGGCCTCGGGAGCGGCGGGACCAGCGAGGTTGTCCGCTGCGATGGACAGCTCGCCGACGCTGTAGTGACGGATGAAGACGCCGGGGACCCCGCCGGTGATGATCAGGCAACGGACGTGGGGGTCCTCGGCGGCGGCCCGCACCGCCTGAAGGAGTTCGGCGGCCCCCTGAGCGGTCATCGTACCGTCGACAGGGTTGGCGTAGGTCAGGAGCGCGGCGCCCCCCCGGCGTTCGACTGTGACCATCCCCATCGCGTCCTCCTGCGTTTGGGCTATGGGACCCCCATGCAGAACGAGAGTCGAGGATGAGGATCGTCGGGGGGCGCTTCCGCGGGCGGGCGTTGGCTGCGCCGCCGGGGCAGGGGACCCGGCCCACGTCCGACCGTGTCCGGCAGGCCGTCTTCAACATCCTGGAGCATGCGCCCTGGTCCCCGTTCAGCCAGGGCGAGGCGTTCGAAGGCCGGCGAGTGATCGACTTGTTCGCAGGTTCGGGCGCGCTCGGCTTCGAGGCGCTGTCGCGAAGCGCCGCGTTCTGCTTATTCGTGGAGACCGACGAGGCCGCTCGGGGCGCCATCCGCGACACCGTCGAGGCGCTGGGCCTCTTCGGCTGCACGCGCGTCCACCGTCGCGACGCGACCGACCTGGGGGTGCGTCCCGGGAGCGCGGGCGAGGCGTTCGACCTGGCGTTCCTGGATCCGCCCTACCGGAAGGGCTTGGGCGAACTCGCGTCGGCTCGGCTGGCGGGCGGCGGCTGGCTCGCGCCGGGCGCGATCCTGGTGCTGGAGGACGCCGCCGACGCGGCCTCGACGGCCGTCACCGGCTACGAGGAGCTGGACGCGCGCGACTATGGCGCCGCGCGCGTCCGTTTCCTGCGTTGGTCACCAGCCCCGCACTGAGGTGCGGTTGTCCAGCTGGGCGCGGAGATTCACGAGCCCGTCGCGGGTGATGCGATAGGGCCCGCCGCCGCGGCTGGAGATCAGGCCGCGGCGCTTCAGCTTGCGCCAGAGGCCGACGTTGCAGTCGGCCAGGCGCCAGCCGTCGCGGGTGATGCAGTCGGCGGCGAGCACTTCGCCGCGGTGGTCGCGCTCGAGCACGATGACGCCGCCCTGGGCGAGCGCGTGGAGCGTCCTTTGCTCCGGCTTGGAGATGTTCATGAAGGGTCCGAACAGGCCGTGGACAAGCGGTCCCGCACGCGCGCAGCGCCGCGGCGGGTCCGGTCAGGCCGGCGGATCAGCAGTCTTCAGGCGGACCCGCGGGCCTCAGCCTTGCACAGTCTCGGACATCAAGCCTCTCAAGCAGGCGAACCGCCAAAGCTTAGCAGCGAAGGCGCCGGCGGGCTAGCCGCGACCGGCGCGAGGCCCTAACTGCGGGCGTGCTCAGGCCTTTGCACGTGACCGAACACTCGCCCTGGCGCTTCTGCGTCGCCCCGATGATGGACTGGACCGACCGGCGCTGCCGCGCGTTGCACCGGACGCTGTCAACGCGTGCGCGGCTCTACACCGAGATGGTCACCGCTCAGGCGGTGATCCACGGCGACCGCGAGCGGCTTATCGGCTTCGACGGACTCGAGCAGCCGGTTGCGCTGCAGCTCGGCGGCTGTGACCCGGCGCAGTTGGCGCAGGCGGCGCGGATCGCGGAGGACTTCGGCTATGCGGAGATCAACTTGAACGTCGGCTGCCCGTCGGACCGGGTGCAGACGGGCCGTTTCGGCGCCTGCCTGATGCGCGAGCCGCAGCTGGTGGCCGAGTGCATGGCGGCCATGGGCGCGGCGGTCTCCGTCCCGGTGACCCTGAAATGCCGGCTAGGCGTGGACGACCAGGAGCCCGAGACGGCGCTCTTCACCCTCGTCGACGCCTGCGTCGAGGCTGGCGTGAGCGTCTTCGTGGTCCACGCCCGCAAAGCCTGGCTGAAGGGGCTGAGCCCCAAGGAGAACCGGGACATCCCGCCGCTGGACTACGATCTCGTCCGGCGCCTGAAGCGCGAGCGGCCGGCGCTGACGGTCGTGCTGAACGGCGGGATCGCTTCGTTGGCCCACGCCGAGGCGCTGATCGGGGACTTTGACGGCGTGATGCTCGGGCGGGCAGCGTACCACGAGCCGGCGCTGCTGGGCGAAGCGGGCGCCCGGCTGTTCGGGGACTCGTCACGCGTGACGCCGGAAGAAGCCGTGGCCGCCTACCGGCCCTACGTCGCCCAGCGCCTCGGCGAGGGCGTGCATCTGGCCGCCATGACCCGGCATATGCTGGGCCTGTTTCACGGCCGCCCGGGCGCGCGAGCGTGGCGACGCATCCTGACGGTGGAGGGCGTACGTCCCGGGGCGGGGCTGGAGGTCGTCGACCGGGCGCTCGCCGCCGTGCGCGAGGCAGCTTCGCGGCGGCTGGAGCCGGTCGCCGCGTGATCTTCGGCCTCGATCCGCTCCAGCTCGGGTTGCTGCTGGCGGCGATCACTGGGGCGGGCCTGTTCGCCGGGCTCATCGCGGGCCTGTTCGGCGTGGGCGGCGGGACGGTGATCGTGCCGGCGCTGTTCTACGCGTTCTCGGTGCTGGGGCTCGGCGGCGACCGGAACCTGCACACGTCGGTCGGCAGTTCGCTGGCGGTCATCATCGCGGTGTCTTTCACCTCGCTGGCGGCCCATCGTCGCCACGGCGCGGTGGACGAAGCGGTGCTGAAGGGTTGGACGCCCTGGATCGCGCTCGGCGGCGCGACGGGCGCGGCGCTGGCCGGCGCTTCGTCGGACGAGGCCTTGGCGCTGGTCTATGCCGCCACCGCCCTGCTGGTGGCGGCGCATCTCGGGCTGGGTTCGGACAGCTGGCGCATCGCTCCGGACCTGCCGACGGGCTGGGCTCGGCGTGGACTGGGAGTCGGGATCGGGAGCGCTTCGGCCATGATGGGCGTGGGCGGCGGCGCGCTCGGCTCCATGCTGATGACGCTCTTCGGGCGGCCGATTCACCAGGCGATGGCCACCGCGTCGGGCTTCGGGCTGGCGATCGGGATCCCCGCGGCTCTGGGCTTCGTCGCGTTCGGCTGGGAACAGGAGGGCCGCCCGCCGCTGTCGCTCGGCTATGTGAACGTGCCCGCCGTGGCGGTGATGGGCGTGCTGACCAGTGCGGTCGCGCCCTTCGGAGCGAAGCTGGCCCACCGGCTCGACCGGCGGATGCTGCGGCGGCTGTTTGGAGCGTTCCTGGCCGTCACGGCGGCCTCGGTCGCCTACAAGGCCTGGCGCTAGCGCCGCAGGATCAGCGCGTCCTTGGTGGCTTCGAACCGGCTGAGACGGCCGAGATAGGTCATGCCGAGCAGGCTGGTTTCCAGTCCGTGCTGCAGCACCAGCGCTTCGACGTGCTCGACGCGGGCGCCCGCGACCGAGACGTAGTCCAGCGTCACCGCAGCCGCCATGGTCTTGCCCGCGGCCGTGGAGACCGGCCGGTCATAGGCCAGGGTCGCGGGGGCGAGCCCGAGCCGCTGAGCGTCCGCCTTGGTGAGGGCGACGGTGCTGGCGCCCGTATCGACGAGGAAGCGCACGCGCCGACCCTCCACCTGAGCCTCCGCCCAGTAGTGGCCGTCGTCGGCCTTGCTCACCGACGCGGTGCGCCCGGCGCCCGCGGGCGCGCTCTCGGTCAGAACCGCGGCCCGGCGCAGGCCGACCTCGGACTGAGCGGGCGTGGGCGCTTCCGCGCGCGTGCGCACCAGGTGCGCCGCGCCAAGGGCCGAAACCATCGCTGCGGCCAGGATGACGACTGCGCGCTGCATGCAGAACTCCGCCGGCCGTCGCCGGCCTGAGATCGCCATATAGACGCACGCAGGTTGTCGCCCGGTGAATCAATCGATGCTGTCGAGCTTGGCCAGGCGTCCCGGCAGGGCCGCGATGATCGCGGCGCGCTCCGCGTCTGTGTACCGAGTCCAGGCGGCGATCTCGGGCAGGGTCCGGCCGCAGCCCAAGCATTGGCTGGTCGCGCCGTCGACGATGCACACTTTCACGCACGGGGTAGCGATCGAGCGGGGCGGACCGGCGGAAACGGCGGTCATCGCGGCTCGTCCGGCAGGGCGTAGGTGACGGTCGCCTGGGCGGCGAGGCGGTCCGGCGACTCGGTCCAGAGACGGATGTCGCAGACCGCGAGGCGGCGGCCGAGCTTGAGCAGCGCGGCTTCCGCATTCAGGCGGCCGGGCTTGGCCCCGCGCAGGAAGGTCATGTTGAGCCCGCTGGTGACGGCCATCGGCTTCAGGCCGATGTGGGCGAGCACGACCGCGTAGGCGGCCGTGTCGCTGAGGCTCATCAGCGTCGGCCCGGACAGCACCCCGCCGGGTCGCAGCATGCGCTCGCTCCAGTCCTGGACCATCGACACCCGGCCCGGGGCGATGGACACGACCTTCGGGAAATCATCGGACGCGCCCGGAAAGGCGGCCTTAAGGAAGGCGTTGAGGGCGTCCGCGTCCACTATGGGCGTGAGCGAAGTCATGGCCGCTGGATACGGGCCCTGTCCTCATCGCGCAACGAGCAAGATTACAACAATGTAAGTGTCTGATATTGCTTCGAAGTAACTTGGATTCCGTGGAATCGTTCGCATCTTGCTCTTGCCCAAAGCAAGGGAGCGGGATTGATGAAGAAGATTGCAAGTATTGTTCTGGCCTTCGGCGTCGCCGCTGGGGCGGCGCAGGCGCAGGCCGCGAGCGCTCGCATGAGCGACACGGAATATCTGCAGGCCGTCCGCTGCCGTGGCCTCGCCGCGGCGCAAGGCATAGACACCGCTCAGATCGACGCCGAACTGAAGACCCAGAAGCACGGCCGCCACAGCTACATCGCCGAGCGGGCCAGCGACACGGCTCGGGCGGCCCGTCGTGCGGCCGGCAGCGGCAGCGCAGCGATGAAGGCTCAGATCTCGGCGGAGATGCAGGGCGCCTGCCAGGCCTACTTCGGCGAGACGCAGGCGCTGGCGCTGCGGAACTGATCGTCATGCGGTAAGCCGCGCGGATGAGTCCTTTCGACGACATCCGCGCGCTGCTGGCCGAATTGCCTGAACCCGACGAGGTCGCCCGCCAGCGAGCGGCGGGCTCGCCGGGGCTGGCGGGCCTGGGCCGGCTCGCCGAGACGGTCGGCTGGCTGGCGGCCTGGAGCGGCCGGACGCCGCCGCTGCCGGCCCGGCCGGTGATCGCCCTGTACGTCGGAGCGCACGCTGCGGCGCCGGGCGACGGCCATGAGCGGGAAAGGCTGGAGGCGTTCGCCGCCGGGCGCGCCTCGGTGAACGCCATGGCGCAACGGCTCGGGGCGGGGCTCGACGCCTACGACTTGGCCGTCGACCGGCCCGTGCCGGACATTCGAACGCAGCCCGCCATGAGCGAGCGGGCCTGCGCCGCGACCCTCGCCTTCGGGATGGAGGCGCTTGCGAAGACCCCGGACCTGCTGCTGATCGGCGAAGCGGGCGGGGGCGGGATCTTGTCGTCGGCAGCATTGGCGTATGCGCTGCATGGGGGCGAGCTGGGCGGCTCGGGCGAACAATCCGAAGGCGTCCGACAGGCCGCTACGCGCGCGCGTAGCGAAGGTGCGGGCGCCGGGCTCGAGTTGTTGGCTCAGCTCGGCGGGCGGGAGACCGCGGCGATGGCCGGCGCCATTGTGGCGGCGCGCGTGCAGCGCACCCCGGTGGTGCTGGACGGCTTTGCGGCGGCAGCGGCCGCGGCCGCGCTGCACGCCGAGGCCCCGGACGCGCTCGACCACTGCCTGGCGGCTCATGCCCAGCATCCTGCCCACGCCACGCTGCTCGAGCGTCTCGGCCTCGCGCCTTTGCTCGATATCGGAATCTCGGCCGGAGAAGGCGTCGGCGCGGCGGCGGCGCTGTCGCTGATCCAGCTCGCCTGCGCGGCCGCCGCTAGCGGTTCTGGTCCAGCCACGACCGGAGGCGGCTAAGGAAGGGCAGGGCCGCTTCGAATTCCGACGCCGGGATCGCGGCGCGAAGCTGAGTCAGCAGCGGGCGCAGCCTGGCGAGGGCGTCGTCTTGAGCGACGAGACCCTCGGGCGTGATGGATACGCGTTTGCGCCGCCCGTCGCGCTCGTCGCCGACCACCCGGACGAAGCCCTGCGCCTCCAGCCGCTGGAGGGTGTTGGTCATGGCGCCCTTGGTCACCTGGAACGCGGCCGCGAGCTGGGCCGGGCTCTCCTCTCCGCCGCGCCGGGCGAAATGGCTGAGCACCCCGTACTGCGCCAGCGACAGGCCGGGCGGAAGCAGCCGCTCCAGCCGATTGCCGGCGAGCTGGTCGATGATCGCGATTTCGGTGAAGACCTGAACATCGGGTCGATCGCGAATCCGCTTGTCGCTCATCAGGCGATGTGAGCCGACAAACCGCGGCGTGGCGAGGGCGGAACCGGCTTGGCGTAGCCGACCCGCGCGAACATCTGCACTCGCCCGCCTTCAGGCGCGAGCGCCTCGTGCGCCGCCTTCAGGGCAGGGCCCATGCTGCCGTACTCCTGCAGCGTCTGGCTCCAGGGCTGCAGAACCAGTCCGTCGGCTGCGGCTTGCAAGCCGGCCCGCAGGTAGGAAGCTCCGGCCGCGAGCTGTTCCGCTCGGGTGTTGCCCTTGGTGACCGTCCAGACGAAGCCGCGCGACGTGTCGGCCGCCGTCTTCATGAACTTCTCCGCCTCCTTGAACGCGAAGGAGCCCGGGGTGGCCATCTTCTCCCGCGTGAGCAGGCCGGCGGCGTGAAGCAGGTCGAATTGCGGTCCCGCGAGCGAGATCCCGTACCGATGCTCCGCGACCGCCTTGCTGCCGATGAACGTCCGCTCCACGCTCTCGCGGTGGGCGGCCGGCGTGTGGGCCTCGATGTTCGCGCCGCGCAGCGCGATGGCCTTCAAGCGCTCCACTCTGGCGGGCTCGATCGTCGCGTGAGCGTCGACGCCAGGCGCGACGGCGGCGACCCGGAGCCGTTCCATGGCGTCCGAGGGCACAGGTCGCTCTTCGAACGCGGTCCGCACGGTCCGACGTTCCAGGACGTGGCGGAAGAGCGCCTCCGGTTCGGCTGTTCCGTCGAACACCACCCGCGCGACAGGTCGGTCATCCAGCTTCGGATCGGGCTCGCCTTCGGGGAAGCCCTCGACGCGGGCGGCGACTCCGTCGCGGGCGGCCCCCATGCGGAGAAGATCGAGAAAGGCTCCGCAACCGATCACGATCTGCCGGTTGAACGGGTCGGTCTGCGGCAACAGTCGCGTCCGATCGACTCGCAGGACCAGCTCTCCGGGACGGCGCAGGTCCAGCAGCCACGGCTGCATGTTGTGGGGATTGGGAGCCAGGATCGCGTACGAGGCCCAGCGGCGGCGCGGGTCCGTCTCGGCCGCTCCCGGCGATCGCCAAGCCGCTTGGATGATGTCTGAGCGGTCGGCGCAACCGCCCGCGGCGCCGACCACCACGCCGCCACCGACCAGCATCACGAAGTCCCGTCGCCTCAACATCGAACGGCTCCATCCATCTCGGCCGACAGCGAGTAGTTCAATGTTAAACTAGTCAAGCGGCTTTTCGTGGATGACGGGGACGGGTAGACGCGAGCCCATGCGGATCGCCTTCATGGGAACGCCGCCGTTCGCCGCGCGCGTGCTGGCGGCGGTTGCGGACGCCGGCCACGAGATCGCGGCGGTGTACAGCCAGCCGCCGCGGCCGCGCGGGCGCGGACAGACTCTGCAGCCCTCCGCCGTGCACGCCTGGGCGGAGGCGCGTGACCTGCTCGTGCGGACGCCGGTCTCGATGAAGGCCGCGGACGAAATCGCCGCCTTTCGCGCCCTGGAACTGGATGCGGCGGTGGTGGTGGCCTTCGGCCAGATACTGATGCGGGAGGTGCTGGAGGCGCCCCGCTTGGGCTCGTTCAACCTGCACGCCAGCCTGCTGCCGCGATGGCGGGGCGCGGCGCCCATCCAGCGGGCGATCATGGCGGGCGACCCGGTCACCGGCGTGCAGGTGATGCGGATGACCGAGGGGTTGGACGAGGGGCCGATCCTCCTCAGCGCTGAGGTCCCCATCGAATTCGACGACACGGCGGGGACGCTGCAGGAGAAGCTCGCGGAGGTCGGGGCCGGGCTTTTCGTGGAGGCGCTGGCGCGGATGGAGCGCGGACGCGTAGCGGAGACGCCCCAGTCCGCCGAGGGCGCGACCTACGCCCGCAAGATCAAGCCGGAGGAGGCGCGGATCGACTGGACCCGCTCGGCGGCGGAGGTGGATCGCCACATCCGCGGCCTGTCGCCGGCTCCGGGGGCCTGGTTCGTCGGCCCGGGCGGGACGCGGGTGAAGGCGCTGCTTAGCCGGGTGGGCGGAGAGTCGGGCGCCCCGGGCGAGGTGCTCGACGACGCCCTGCTGGTGGCGTGCGGGACGGGCTCGGTGCGGCTGCTGCGCGTGCAGCGGGAGGGCAAGGGTGCGCAGGACGCGGGCGACTTCCTGCGCGGCTTCCCGATCCCGGCTGGAACCATGCTGGGCTGATGCCCCGCTACAAGCTGCTGATCGAGTACGACGGCTCGCCGTTCAAGGGCTGGCAGAGCCAGGCGAACGGGCCGTCGGTGCAGGACGCGCTGGAAGCGGCGGTGGTGGCCTTCTCGGGCGAGCGGGTGCGGCTGACGGCGGCGGGGCGCACCGACACCGGCGTGCACGCGACGGGGCAGGTGGCGCACCTGGACCTTGAGCGCGACTGGCCCGAGCGGACCGTGCGCGAGGCGATCAACGCCCGGCTGGTTCCTCAGCCGGTGTCGGTGCTTGCGGCCGAGCGCGTCGGAGAGGAGTTCAACGCCCGTTTCTCGGCGACAGGGCGGCGCTATCTGTACCGGATCCTGAACCGGCCGGGGCCGCCGGCGCTGCTGAGGGGACAGGTCTGGCATCTGCGGCGGGAGCTCAACGCTGAGGCGATGCAGCGGGCGGCTCAGGCGCTGGTCGGCCTGCACGACTTCACTACCTTCCGCGACGCCCAATGCCAGTCGGCCTCGCCGGTCAAGACGCTGGACGAGGCGTGGGTCGAGCGTGTCGGGGAGGAGGTGCGGCTGCACTTCGCCGCGCGCTCGTTCCTGCATCGGCAGGTCCGGTCCATGACGGGGACGCTGGTGGAGGTGGGGGCCGGACGCTGGCCGGAGGCGCGGGTGGCCGAAGCGTTGGCGGCCGCGGACCGGAGCCGCTGCGGACCCGTGGCGCCGCCACAGGGGCTGTACCTGACCGATGTGGCCTACGCTTCAGGCGAAGAAGCGGTCGATCACGCGGCGGTAGACCTGCTGGAGGGCGAGGACGTCGGCGACTGAGACGTGCTCGTCCACTTGGTGGATGGTCTTCCCAACCAGCCCCAGCTCCACGACCGGGCAGGCGGACCGGATGAAACGGGCGTCGGAGGTGCCGCCGGTCGTGGAGAGCTCCGGGCGGCGGCCCAGCACGTCCTCCACCGCGCCGGCGACGACGTCGGTGAAGGGGCCGGGCTCAGTCAGGAAGGCCTCGCCGCTGATCACCGGGCGAACGCTGACTCGGCCGGCGAAGCCGTTGTTCGTCCGCGCGCACTCAGCCTCGATCCAGGCCGCGAGGTCGGCTCCGCGATGGGCGGGGTTGAAGCGGATGTTCAGCCGGGCCCGCGCTTCGGCGGGGATGACGTTGGCCGCGGGGTTGCCCACGTCCACGGTGGTGACCTCCAGGTTGGAGGGCTGGAACTCGGGATAGCCCTCGTCCAGGACACGCGACTGCAGCCGGTGCAGCAGGTCGATCAGCACCGGCACGGGATTAGCGGCGCGGTGCGGGTAGGCGACGTGGCCCTGGGCGCCCTCCACGGTGATCCAGGCGTTCAGGCTGCCGCGGCGGCCCACCTTGATCATGTCCCCGAGGATCTCCGACGAGCTGGGTTCGCCCACCACGCAGCCGTCGATGCGCTCGCCTTCAGCCTGAAGCTGCTCGATCACCTTGCGGGTGCCGTCGATGGCGGGCCCTTCCTCGTCGCCGGTGATCAGCAGGGAGAGGGAGCCGGCGGTCGGGCTGTCGGCGGCGGCGATCCAGGCGGCGATCGCCGTCTTCATGTCGGCCGAGCCTCGGCCCCAGAGCACGCCATCCTCGACCTGTGCGCCGAAGGGATCGCGGGTCCAGGCGGCGGCGTCGCCGACCGGCACCACGTCGGTGTGCCCGGCGAAGCAGAGGTTGCGCCCGCCGGACCCACGGCAGGCGTAGAGGTTCTCGATCTCCCCGAACCGCATCCGTCGGCAGCGGAAGCCGAGCGGCTCCAGCGCCTGCTCCAGCAGCGCCATGCACCCGGCGTCCTCGGGCGTGACGGAGGGCAGCCGGATCAGGTCGCGGGCGAGTTCCAGGGCGTCGACGGGCATGGCCGGCGGAGCTAGACCGCGTCCAGGCCCACGTCCAGCACAGGGGCGGAGTGGGTGAGGGCGCCGACGCTGATCACGTCCACGCCGGTCTCGGCGATGGCGCGGACGGTGTCGAGGGTCACACCGCCGGAGGCCTCGAGCACCACGCGGCCTTCGGCCAGAGCGACGGCGGCGCGCATGTCGGCGAGGCCGAAGTTGTCGAGCATGACGACGTCCGGCGCGTGCTGGAGGGCTTCCTCCAGCTGGTCCAGGCGATCCACCTCGACCTCGATCTTCATCAGGTGGCCCACATGTGCGCGGGCGCGGCGCAGCGCCTCGCCGACGCCTCCCGCCGCCGCCACGTGGTTGTCCTTGATCAGGATGGCGTCATCCAGGCCGAAGCGGTGGTTCACCCCGCCGCCGCACTTCACCGCGTGCTTCTCCAGGGCCCGCAGGCCGGGGGTGGTCTTGCGGGTGTCGGTGATGCGCACGTCCGTGCCCTCGACCGCGCGGACATAGGCGCGGGTCAGGGTGGCGATCCCGCACAACCGGCCCAGCAGGTTGAGGGCGGTGCGCTCGGCCGAGAGCAGGGCGCGGGCGTCGGCTTCGACGCGGGCGAGCACGGCGCCGGCGACGGCGTCCCCCCCGTCGCCGATCTCCACGGCGAAGCGGGCCGTCGGGTCGAGCGCGAGCACCGCCAGGCGGGCGCAGTCGATCCCGGCCACACGCCCCTCCTTGCGCGCCGCGAACACGGCCGACAGGCGCTGGCCCGCAGGGATGCAGGCCGTCGCCGTCACGTCGCCCGCGCGGCCGAGATCCTCGGCCAGCGCCGCCCGGACGACCGGCTCGATCAGGATGTCGGGCAGGCTCATTCGGCGGCGACAGCCAGGGGGGCGTCGGCGGCGCGGAGGGCGGCCCAGGTGGTGAAGGTGCGGCGGGCGGGCGACATCAGGCAGGGGAAGTCGCTGCGGTAGTGGCCGCCGCGGCTCTCCTGGCGCTTGAGGGCGCTGGCCGCGACCAGCCGGGCGGCGACCAGGGGCGGGGCCTCGCCGTGCTCGGCCTCGAGCGCGTCGATGAGGCTGAGCAGGCGGCGCAGGCCGGCGGCGTCGCGCACCACCCCGGCGTCGCGGCTCATGGCGGCGCGGAGCTGCTGCAGGGCGGCGTCGGGCAGGTCCGGCGCCGGCGAGGGCGGAAGCGCCTTGGTCTTCGGGTCGGCTGAGGCCGCGGCGGCGCGACCCGCTCGGGCGCCGAACACGGCGGCTTCCAGCAGCGAGTTGGACGCCAGGCGGTTGGCCCCGTGAACGCCCGTGGAGGCGCACTCGCCGGCTGCGTAGAGGCCCGGAAGGGAGGTGCGGCCGTCCAGGTCGGTGACTACGCCGCCCATGTGGTAGTGCACCGCCGGGGCGACCGGGATGGGCTGCACGCGCGGGTCGATCCCCGCGCCCATGCAGGCGGCGAAGACGGCCGGGAACGCGTGCGGGAAGTGCTCGCCGACGGCCTGGGTGGCGTCGAGGAAGGCGCCGCCGCCGCCGAGGCGCTGGCGATGGATCGCGCGGGCGACCACGTCGCGCGGCGCGAGCTCGGCCAAGGCGTGGTGATCGCGCATGAAGGGCCGGTCGGACCCGTCGATCAGCACGGCGCCTTCGCCCCGGAGCGCCTCGGTGGCGAGCGGGGCGGGGTCCAGGCCCACGTCGATGGCGGTCGGGTGGAACTGCACGAACTCGGGGTCGGCGATCACGGCGCCGGCCAGCGCGGCGAGCGCCAGGCCTTCGCCTCGGACACCGGCGGGATTGGTGGTGACGGCGTAGAGGCCGCCCAGCCCGCCGGTCGCGAGCACGACGGCGGGAGCGACGATCTCGACCAGGCGGCCTTGCTGCTCGGCGAGCACGCCGCGCACGCCGCCGTCGCGGTCCTGCAGTAGGCTGCGGACGCGCACGCCCTCGCGCACCTCCACGTGCGGCGCCGCGCGGACGACGGCGACCACCGCTTCCATGATGGCGGCGCCGGCGCCGTCGCCCTTCACCCGGGCCACGCGGGCGCGGCCGTGGGCGGCCTCCAGGCTCTGGGCGAAGCGGCCCTCCGCGTCGCGGTCGAACGGCGCGCCGAGCGCGGCGAGCGCACGGACTGCGTCGGGGCCCTCGGTGGTGAGGACGTGGGCGGCGTCAGCGTCCACCAAGCCGGCGCCGGCGGCGATCGTGTCGTCAGCGTGCAACTCGGGCGCGTCGTCGCCCGACAGCGCCGCGGCCACGCCGCCCTGAGCCCAGGCCGAGGAGCAGTCGCGCATCAAGGGCGCAGCCGAGAGGACGAGCGCACGCCGCGGCGCGGCGGCGAGCGCGGCCGACAGGCCGGCCAGCCCTGCGCCGACGACGAGCACGCCGTCGAAATGTTGGCGGATACGGTTCACGTTCATCTCCATGCCCCGGTCGGGGCGCGGGGTCAGATCAGCTCCACGTCCACGTGGTGGCGCGCCCTGACCAGGTCGTAGCGGGCCGGTTGTGCAGGCGGGGGCAGGTCGATCATGCGCTGGACGGCCAGGGCGGCTCGCGCGGCGATGGCGGGGTCCACCCTCACCTCGAAACGGTCGTAGCGGAGGCTGTCGTAGATGCTCTGCAGGCTGATCCGCTTCATGTGCGGGCACAGGTTGCAGGGGCGCACGAACTCGGTGAAGGGCGCGTCGCCCGCCACGTTGTCGGCCATGGAGCATTCGGTGATCAGCACCACCTGCTTGGGCCGGCGGGTCATGACGTAGTCGCTCATGGCCGCCGTGGAGCCGGCGAAGTCGCTGGCCTCCAGCACGTCGGTCGGGCACTCGGGGTGCGCTAGGATCTCGGCGCCCGGATAGGCGTCGCGCAGCTCGCGGATGTCGTCGCCGCTGAAGCGCTCGTGCACCTCGCAGCGGCCGGCCCAGGCGATGATCTTGATGTCCGTCTGCCGGGCCACGTTGCGGGCCAGGAACTCGTCCGGGATCAGGATGACCCGATCCACGCCCCACTCGGCGGCGACCGCCTCGACCACCTGAACGGCGTTGGCGCTGGTGCAGCAGACGTCGGTCTCCGCCTTCACCTCGGCGGTGGTGTTCACGTAGGTGACCACCGGCAGGCCCGGATAGCGCTGCTTGATCAGGCGCACGTCCGCGCCCGTGATTGAGGACGCGAGCGAGCAGCCGGCCAGCGGGTCGGGGATCAGCACGCGCTTTTCGGGGGCGAGCACCTTGCTGGTCTCGGCCATGAAGTGGACGCCGGCCTGGACGATGACCGCGGCTTCCGACTTGGCGGCCTCGCGGGCCAGACCCAGGCTGTCGCCCACGTAATCGCCGACCCCGTGGAAGATCTCCGGCGTCATGTAGTTGTGGGCCAGGATCACGGCGTTCTTCTGCCGCTTCAGCGTGTTGATCGCGTCGATCAGCGGCGCGTGGACACGCCACTCGTAGGGCGTGACGCGGGCGCGGACCTTCTCCCAGACCGGCTGGAGAGAGCGCTCCACGGCGGGGGTGTAGGCGAGCGGCTCGGGCGAGAGCGCGGCGATGTCGTAGGCCATGATCTTCTCCCTATGCTCATTCTGAGCATAAGCGGGTCGAACAAGGAGGGCGTTGCGTGTGTGCCCCCCGACCCCTTATGCTTCAACTGAGCATAACTGACCGGTCACAAATAGCCCCCTCGCGCGGGAACACAAGGGGGCTCGGCTGTGGCGCGATCACACAGGGTTTCAGCGCTCAAGCTCGTAGGTGGCGGTCACGTCCACGCGCACCTTCAATTCGCCCGGCGAGACGCTGGCCGCCTGGCCGACGGCCGCATCGGCCGCCATCATGCGGGCGTAGGGTCGGGGCGGGGGCGGGCTGGAGAAGCTGGTCCCCTCGTTGAGGCTGACCAGCCGTTGAACGCGGTGACCGGTCGCCTGGGCGTAGAGGTCGGCCTTTGCGCGGAGCGCCCGGACGGCGGCCTGGCGCGCCTGGTCCTCCGCGGCCTTGGGATCGCGCAGCCCGAAGCTGACGCCGTTGATCTGGTTGGAGCCGGCTCCAACCACCGCGTCGACGGTCGGCCCGAGCCGGGCGAGGTCGTTCACGGTGACCGTGACCTGGTTGGCGGCTTCGTAGCCGGTGACATGAGGGGCCTGGTTCTCGCGGTAGACCATCTGCGGGTTCAGGTTCAGCCCGCTGGTCTGGATGTGCCGCTCCTCGATCGCTTGCCGGCGGAGGGCCGCCACCACCTGGTTCATGGCGAGGTTGTTCAGCCGCATGGCTTCCTGGGCCGTGGCCGCCCGGCTGGTGACGCCGAGGTTGATGACCGCCTGGTCGGGCGCGACTTGCGCTTCGCCGTAGGCGCTGACGTTCAGGGTGGTCGCGCGGAACGCGGCGTCGGCGGCCGCGGGCTGGGCGGCGGCGAGCCCCGGGAGACTCGCGGCGGCGAGGGCGAGGGCGAACAGGACGGGCTTCATTGGGGGGCTCCAGCGATCTCAGGCTTGGCCGTATGGGCTCGTCAGCCTGAACGCGGGCTGACCCGGCGCGCAGGCCGGCTGACAGGCGCGGCTGCGGGTGCTAACCGGCGCAGGCGGCGCGGGCCGCCCCGCGTGCGGGCCGGTAGCTCAATGGTTAGAGCCGACCGCTCATAACGGTCTGGTTGGGGGTTCGAGTCCCTCCCGGCCTACCACGCTTCCTCGGGGCCGAATGCCAAGCCTGTCTGCGATCGCGTCGTGCCGGGCTGCGGCCGCGGCGAAGAGGGGCCGGTACAGATCACTGGCGAGCGGCGAGAGGCTCGACGCATCGGCCGGGCTGAACCAGGCGAGCTCGACATGCTCGTCGTTGCAGAGGGTCGGCTCTCCGCCTCGCCATCGATCGACGCGGTAGATGCGGTAGCGCCCGCCGTCCGACAGGGCCGCTGACGCGAGTTCCTTAAACGCGACAAGCGTGACGCCGAGTTCTTCCTCCAACTCGCGCGCGAGCGCCTCTATGAAGGTCTCGTCCGGCTCGACATGACCGCCGAAGAGGTCCCAAGCACCCGGGAAATTCTGCTTGAGCGGGCTGCGCCGCCCCAGAAGGAGGCGCCCATCGCGGCAGAGCAACGCTCCAACCAGGTGACGTGGGCGAGACATGACCAGCGGTGTAGCAGGGGCGGCGGCCGGTCAGAAGCTTGGGTCGACAACTCCAGCTGTTCTGATGAGCGAGCGACATCACCACGGCTTTGCCGGGGCTAGCCAGCGCACGTCAGTGGTCCCACATTGCTCCGATCGGGAGAGCCGGATGGCGCGCTCTCCTTCGGAGACATCAATCATGCGTTTCGTGGCGTCACTACTGGCGGCCGGGGCGGCGTTCGTGGCGCCGGCGGCTCAAGCGGCCTCGACCCAAACTCCGGAAGCGGAGCTCGGACGCGCGTTGGAGGGGCGTGTCGCCGGACAGCCGGTCGACTGCGTGAACCTTCGCAAGATCCGCTCGAGCCGGATCATCCCCGATACGGCCATTCTCTTCGAAGCCGGGAACACCGTTTACGTGAACCGGCCGAGGGCGGGACAAAACTTCCTGAACCGCTCGACCGCCCTCATCACCGACACCCACTCCTCGCGGCTGTGCCGCATCGACGTCGTGCGGCTGGTCGACAGCCCCGGGTGGACGCCTTCCGGCTCGGTGTTCCTGGGCGAGTTCGTGCCCTACCGGAAGGCGCGCTAAGCCCGGCGTAGGGCGTCCGGCGGAACGTCCGGCCGCGCCGCCGATGGCGCGGTCGTGTTCCCGCGTTTCTTGTTCGCCGGCGCCGGACGGGCTAGGTCGCGGCCGGACCTGAACCCTGCCGACGTCGACCCTCCGGGCGCCAAGCCCGGCGCGCTCAGACGTCAGGAGCACCTTCCATGAAGCTCTACACCATCACCTTCGCCGTCCCCGCCGGCGAGGAGGAGTTCAACTTCTGGCGCGAAGCCGCGGTGCTCGACAGCGACGACGAGGCCAAGGGCTACTCCCTCGCCAAGTTCGAGGCCGAGGTGGAGGGCGCGGACGCCGGCGTGCAGGACGCCTACGTGCTGGTGCAGGTGCGCGACTACGCCGACGGCGAGACCCTGGAGGTGTCCAACGACCCCGAGGCCGACATGGAGGCGTTCGGCCCGCTGGTCGGCGAGTGGACCGTGGTCGACGAGGGCGAGAACTGGGGCTTCCAGTGGACCTGGGGCGACGAGGACGACGACGCCGAGGTGGGGAGCCTGCCGCAGTAGTGGCGGAGGCCTTCAACAGCCGCGTGCTGGCCGGGGACAAGGCCGCCCGGTACGCGGAGGTCGCGGGCGAGATCGCGGCCGTGCTGGAAGGCGAGCCAGACCGGATCGCCCGGATGGCGACGGTCGCCTCCATGCTGCATCAGGCGTTCGGCCCCCGCTTTTTCTGGACCGGATTCTACGTCGTGGATCCTGCGAAGAGCGATGAGCTGGTGGTCGGGCCCTACCAGGGCACGCTGGGCTGCCTGCGGATCAAGTTCGGTCGGGGCGTCTGCGGGACGGCGGCCGCGAGCGGCGAGATCCAGCTCGTTCCCGATGTGGAGGCGTTCCCCGGTCATATCGCCTGCGACAGCCGTTCGCGCAGCGAAGTGGTGCTGCCCGTGCGGGACGGGGCAGGGCGGCTGATCGCGGTTCTCGACGTGGACTCGACCGAGCCGGACGCCTTCGATTCCACCGACGTGGCTGGGCTTCAACAGGTCCTCTCCGAGACCTTTGGGCGCTGATTCGAACTCAGCGCGGCTCGGGCTCGCGCAGCTCTGTGACGGGCCGGTCCAGCGCCTCCAGAGCGCCGAGGGCGGCCTCGTAGCCGGCCTGGACGGCGGGCTCGAACGCCTTCCAGTCTCGGATGTTCACCCGCCCGACATCAGGCGCGATCAGCAGGTCGGCGGCTTCGCGGGTTTCGGCGTGCTCGCGATAGGCCGGGGCGACCGCGGCGCTCATCAAGAGGGAGACGATCGGCGGACCTTTGCGCCACTCGCCGGATGCGAGCCAGCGCCAGAGCGAGGGGGGCCGCTTCATCTCCTCGGCGGTGACGCCGCGGGCGCGAGTGACGTCGACGCCGACGATCGGGCCATCGTGCACGGTCCGCATGATGTCGGCCGGAAAATTGCGCATGACCGCCCCGTCCACCAGCACCTGGCCGTTCTCGATGACGGGCGGCAGCACCCCCGGCAGGGCCGCGGAGGCCCTCAGCGCTTCGGCGAGGGCGCCGCGGTCGTGGAGCTGGGGCACGCCCGTGGTCAAGTTCGCCGAGACGGCGAAGAAGGGGATGGGCAGGTCCTCGATCCTCAGCTCGCCGAAATGCTCGTGCAGCCGGGTCCTGACCTTCAGCCCCTGAGTCATCGCCACGAAAGGCAGGGCGATGTCGTCAACGGGGCTGGACTCCACGAAGGCGTCGCGGATGCGCGCGGCGATCTCCTCGTCCGGCCGTCCGAGCGCGACCGAGGCGCCCACGATCGCTCCCATCGACGCGCCGCCCACGCGGTCGATCGGAACCCCCGCTTCCCGCAGCGCCCGCACCGCGCCGAGGTGAGCGTAGGCCCGCGCGCCTCCGCCCGAAAGCACCAGCGCCACCGAGCGGCCCGCCAGGAGCCGGGCCATGCGGTCGGAGTCGGCGCGAGCCCCTTGCTCGACGTGGTGGAGGCGGCTCCGGGGCTCGCCGTCGAGCCAGGCGGAGGCGTGCGCGACGGACGCGCCGCTCGGGCGGAGCAGGACCAGATCGTAGGCCTTGCCGCCGCGGATGGTGGGTGCCCCGGCGCGGCCGGGCTCGGGGGGAGCGCCGCCGCGGCCCACCAGGAACAGCCGGTCGACCTGCCGCGCACAGAGGCTGCGCCAGGCGGGCTCATCCGCTTCGGCGACGTAGAGCACGCAGGCGGCTCGGGCCTCGACGGCCGTGAACCAGGCGGTGGGCGCCTCGAGCGCCTCGTCGCCGACCACCTCGGGGTGAACGCCGATCCGCCCCAGCGCCGCGGCGAGCTCCTCCACCCAGGCCCGAACGCGCACAGAGGGGGTCAGGCCGACGAAGCCGAACACCGCCGGGCGATTGAAGGGCGCGCCCGAACTCGCGGTCCGCGCCCGTCGAATGACCAGGCGGGCCAGCTCGGTCATCACCTCGGGCGAGCGCTCGGCGGCCGTGAACAGGGCCGCGCGGTCAAGGGCCAGAACCTCGCTGTCGCGCAAGGCGGTGACGGTCGAGGTGTGCGGCGTGTCCGCGATCAGGGCCATCTCGCCGGCGGGCTCGCCCGGGCGGATCACGCCCAGCATCCGGGGTTCGCCGAATTCGTCGGGTCGGGTGACCGCGAACCGGCCGGCGCGGACGAAATACAGCGCTTCGGCGGGCTCGCCGGCCTGAAACAAGGGCCACCCGCCGGGGACTGCGAACCACGCCGGATCGAGCCCGCCATCGAAGAACAGGCGCGCCAGAGCGCTGTCGGGCAGGTCGGGGGGCCGACTCGGCATGGTCGAGCGCGAGCATAGCCGTATCGGGCGCCGGAGGGGGCCGACGACATGACGCGGCCAGCCGGGATCTCACGCGAAGACGCGAAGAATCGCGCGTCCGTGCGGAGAGCCATCGCGGAGATGACCCTTCGCGTCAGCAGCGCCAAGTTTGCGGCTTCGCGTCTTCGCCTGCGCCGTTTGCCCGATCGGGGCGGAGCTCTAGAAGCGGGGCGTGCCCCTTGCAGCCTCTGATTCACCCCCCCTGGGCGGCGCTGGCCGGCTGTTCGGGTTGGCGGCCATGTTCGCGGCGTTCGGAGCGTTGGGCGGCGTCTGGGCTTCGCGGCTGCCGACGCTCAAGGCGAAGCTGGACCTCACCAACGGCGACCTCGGTTTGGCCCTGTTTTGCACCGCCGTGGGCGCTTGCACGGGCGCCTGGCTGTTCGGTCGAGTGGAGCGGCGGCTCGGCCTGAGGCGCGCGAGCCGGGTGGCTGCCGGGGGGTTGGGAGTACTTTTGGTGGGCATCAGCCTGGCGCCGAGCCTGGCCGTGCTCAGCGCCGTCATGTTCGCCTTGGGCGTGCTGCTGGCCTTGCTGGACATCGCGCTGAATGCGGACGCGGTGCGGGCGGAGGGCGAACACGGGCGGGCGGTCCTTTCGAGGCTGCATGCCGGGTTCAGCCTGGGACTGGCGCTGGGCGCAGGGACCGGCGCGGCGGCCGAAGCGGCGGGCCTGGGTTTGCCGGCGCACTTCACATTGGCGGCGGCGGGGCTCGGGCTCGTGTTCGTCGCAGCCTCGCGCGTGCTGTCGGAGCGGATGGAGGTGCGAGCGGCTGAGGCGGCGCCGGCGCGGTGGACGCCGGCGCTGCTGGTCCTCACGGGCCTGGCCTTCTGCGCCATGCTGGCCGAGGGCGTCGCTGCGGACTGGTCCGCCCTGCTGGTGGCCGAGGACCGGGCCGGCGGCCGCGCCTTGGGCGCGGCGGCGCTCGCGACCTTCGGAGCAGCCATGTTCGCGACCCGGCTCGCCGGCGATTGGGTGGTGGACCGGGTAGGGCGCATGCGGACGGTGTGGCTGGGCGGAATCTTGGCGGTCGCCGGCCTCGGCCTCGCCGCGGGCGTGCCTCACGTCGCGGCGGCGTTCGTGGGCCTGTTCGTCGCCGGGGTGGGCGTCGCGCCCTTGTTCCCGAACCTGACCGGCCTCGCCGCCGAACAGAACCCCGAGCGCCCGGAAGCGGGCGTCGCCCGCATCGCCGCCACGTCCTACGTCGCCTTCCTCGTCGGCCCGGCGGCGAGCGGATGGGGCGCCGAGCACCTGGGACTGCCGACGGTGTTCGGCGCGATCGCCGGCTTGCTGGCCGGCGCCGGCCTAACGGCGGTCCTCCTGCTCGGGCGCCAAGCCCCGGTTGCCTCGGCTCCGGCGCGCCGCCTACACCACGGCCCATGAGCAAGCTCGCCACGGCCGTCGACCCGCACGGCTCCGTTTTCGCCGCCAACGCGGCCCACAACCGCGCGCTGGTGGACGAGCTGAAGGCCAAGGTGGCGGCCGCCGCGCTCGGCGGACCCGAGGGTTCGCGCCAGCGCCACACCAGCCGGGGCAAGCTGCTGCCGCGCGATCGGGTCGAGCGTCTGCTCGACGTGGGCGCGCCCCTGCTGGAGCTCGGACAGCTGGCCGCGAACGGGCTCTACGGCGACGAGGCGCCGGGCGCCGGGATCGTCACCGGGGTGGGGCGGGTGTCGGGGCGCGAGTGCGTGATCGTCTGCAACGACCCCACCGTGAAGGGCGGGGCCTACTACCCGCTCACGGTCAAGAAGCACCTGCGGGCCCAGGAGGTGGCGCTCGAGAACCGGCTGCCGTGCATCTACCTGGTGGACAGCGGCGGGGCGAACCTGCCCCACCAGGCGGAGGTGTTTCCCGACCGGGACCACTTCGGCCGCATCTTCTACAACCAGGCGCGGATGAGCGCGGAAGGCGTGGCGCAGATCGCCTGCGTCATGGGCTCCTGCACGGCGGGCGGCGCCTACGTGCCGGCCATGTCGGACGAGACCGTGATCGTCCGCGGCTCGGGAGCGGAAAGCCAGGGCACCATCTTCTTAGGGGGCCCGCCGCTGGTGAAGGCCGCGACCGGAGAGGTGATCAGCGCCACCGATCTGGGCGGCGCCGATGTCCACGGGCGGCGGTCGGGCGTGGTGGACCACGTGGCGGCCAACGACGAGCATGCGCTGCAGGTCGTTCGGCGGATCGTGGGCACGCTGAACACGGTCAAGCGCGTGGATCTGGATCTACGGGACCCCGAGCCGCCGGCCTACGACCCCGAGGAGCTTTACGGGATCGTCCCGCCCGACGTGCGCGCGCCCTACGAGGTGCGGGAGGTGATCGCCCGCATCGTGGACGCCAGCCGCTTCGACGAGTTCAAGCCGCTTTACGGCGCCACGCTGGTCACGGGGTTCGCGCGGATCTGGGGCCAGCCGGTGGCGATCCTGGCCAACAACGGGGTGCTGTTCAGCGAGAGCGCACTGAAGGGGGCGCACTTCATCGAGCTGGCCTGCCAGCGGCGCATTCCGCTGGTGTTCCTGCAGAACATCTCGGGCTTCATGGTCGGGGGCAAGTACGAGGCGGGCGGCATCGCCAAGGACGGCGCCAAGCTGGTCACCGCGGTCGCCACCGCCAGCGTCCCCAAGTTCACCGTGCTGATCGGGGGGAGTTTCGGGGCGGGCAACTACGGCATGTGCGGGCGGGCTTATCAGCCGCGCTTCCTGTTCACCTGGCCCAACAGCCGGATCAGCGTCATGGGCGGCGAGCAGGCGGCGTCCGTGCTCGCCACGGTCCATCGCGACGCCGACCGCTGGACGCCGGAGGAGGCGGAGGCGTTCAAGGCGCCCGTGCGCGAGCGCTACGAAGCGGAGGGCAATCCGTACTTCGCCACCGCACGCCTGTGGGACGACGGGATCATCGACCCGGCGCAAACGCGGGACGTGCTGGGCTTGGCCATCAGCGCCAGCCTGAACGCCCCCATCCCCGACCGGCCCCGGTTCGGCGTCTTCCGGATGTAGGTGCTGAACACCTCTCCCGGCAGGGGAGAGGGAGGGGCCCGCATCCGCAGGGCGTGGGAGCGTGAGGGGCGCCCCGCATCGCAGCCGTTTCGGCGCCGTGGGAACGCCTCTCCACCCCTCACCCTCCCAGCGCTGGCGCGCTGGGCCCCTCCCTCTCCCCTGCCGGGGAGAGGTGTGAGAGGGTCCGTCTCATGATCAAGCTGACCTTCTGCCTGACGCGCCTGCCGCACCTCACGCGGGAGCAGTTCCAGGGCTACTGGTTCAACACCCATGGGCCGCTGGTCGCGAGCGTGCGCGAAACGCTGCGCATCCGGCGCTACGTCCAGATGCACAGCCTGCCAACGGACCTGTCCGCGGCGCTGCGGGAGAGCCGGGGCGGGGGCGAGGGCTACGACGGCGTGGCCCAGCTCTGGTGGGACAGCTTCGACGACCTGCGCGCGAACGCCGAAGATCCGCGGGCGGCCAAGGCGGCGGCGCTGCTGCTGGAGGACGAGCGCACGTTCATCGACCTGCCGCGCTCGCCCCTCTGGTGGGGCGAGGAGCGGGTCATCTTCTGATGGCGCCGATTCCCTGGCTCCGCCCGGCGGTCAAGCCGACGCCGACGGAGCCGCTGACCTTCTCGTCCTACGACTCCATGGAGGGCGTGGAGTACGCGCCCGTCCAGGCCGCGGCGCCCCGGCGGACCCGGGTCGAGAGCGTGCGCCGGGTCATGCCCGGCATGACCATCGCGGGGGTCATCGCCCTCGCGGCCGCCTGGTTGGCGGAGCACTACGGCGCGCCGGTCATGCTGTTCGCCCTGCTGCTGGGCATGGCGGTGAACTTCGTCAGCCAGGATCCCCGTTGCCGTCCTGGCGTCGACTTCACGGCCCGCAACGTCCTGCGGCTGGGCGTGGCGCTGCTCGGGGCGCGGATCACCCTGGGGCAGATCGAGGCGCTCGGCGGAGAGACGCTCGTGATCGCAGCGACCGGCGTGGGGCTGACGATCGGGGTCGGCTGGGTGCTGTCACGAGCGCTTCGGCTGGCGCCCACGTTCGGGGTGCTGACCGGAGGATCGGTGGCGATCTGCGGCGCGTCGGCGGCGCTGGCCATCAGCTCGATCCTGCCGCCCTCGCCCGAGCGGGAACGGGAGACCCTGCTGACGGTGGTCGGCGTCACGACGCTCTCCACCATCGCCATGGTGCTCTACCCCGTGCTGGCCTCGAGGCTGGGCCTGGACGCGCTGCAGACGGGCGTGTTCCTGGGCGCCACCATCCATGACGTGGCCCAGGTGGTGGGCGCCGGCTACAGCGTCTCCCAGGAGACGGGCGACACGGCCACCGTCGTGAAGCTGTTCCGCGTCGCCCTGCTGCTTCCGGTCGTGCTGGTTCTGGCAATGGCCTTCCGCTCCCGTTCGGCGAGCGAGGCGAGGGGACGGCGACCGCCGCTCCTGCCGACGTTCCTGCTTGGGTTCGCGGCGCTGGTGGTGGTCAACTCGTCGGGCGTGGCGCCGGTCGCGCTGATGGAGCAGGTCGGCGCGGCCTCGCGCTGGGCGCTGGTCGCGGCGATCGCGGCCCTGGGGGTCAAGACCTCGCTCGGCGAACTGGCCGCGGTGGGCTGGAAGCCCATCCTGCTGGTCGTCGCCGAGACGCTGTTCGTGCTGGCTTGGGTGCTCGGGGCCCTGCTGGTGCTCCGCTGAGCGTCAGGGGGCCTCGGCGAGGACCTTGAGCCCCTCGGCCACGCGCTTGAACATGGCCGAGCGGCGCTCGCGGTCCGTAGCGCGCGCGGCGGCGTCGCCGACCGGCTCGGCGTTGTAGACCAAGGTGTAGACGATCTTGGAGCTCTTGGCGTTCACCGGCTCCACCGCCAGGGTGCCGTGATAGAGCAGCTTCGGATCGACATCGGCGTAGGTGTAGGAGCTCGGCGTCTTGGCTACGAGCACCTCGTTCACGCGCCCGGCGATCTGGCGGACCGTGCCCACGTCGCCGGACCCGGCGGTGTAGGTGCAGGTGGTCTTCATCCAGCCGCCGATGGCGCAGTAGTCGGTCCCGATCTTCGCCCAGGCCGCGGCGGCCGGGCGGGCGACGGGGACTTCGTGCCGGATGACGGTCCAGTCGGCCGCCGCGGCGGGCAGGGCGGCCATAAGCGTAAGCGCGGCGACCGCGCCTGAAATCAACAACTTCATCTCAACTCCTCAGAACTTGCCGAGCACGACGCGGCCGCGGCCGAGCACCTGGTCGCCGGCGCCCAGGGCCTCGACCGTTGCGGTGTAGGTGTTGCCCTTGCCGCCTGAACAGGGAGGCAGATAGGCGCCGCCGGTTCCGCTCCACTTGGGCGCCTTGTGAGCGATATGAGTGGTCACGCCCGTGGGCAGCTGGTCGGTTTCGCCCGGCACGGACGGCAGGGTGACCTGGCCGCCGGCCGGCTTGAGCGCGTAGCGGACGGCGCCGTGGCCGCCGTTGTCCATGGGCTTGAAGCTCTCGTCGTTGAAGAGCACCCGGAAGGCGGTCGTGCCCTCAGGCGCGCCGGCGATGTGAAGCTTGGGACTGGCGCCCTTGCCGCCGAACCGCTGGCACTGCTGCCCCGCCGGAATGGCGTCGCCCGTCCAGGCGGGATCGGCCAGATGCACGTCGAGCGTCTTGGGCTCGCCCTGAGCGAGCGCCGCCGGGGCGGCTGCAAGGCCGATGGCCGCCGAAAGCAGAATAGCGGTGATCCGCATGTGGTGAACTCCTCCCGGCGCGAAGCTGGCAGGCGGACCGTCCGCTGTCCACTGCGGCGCTCAGGCGGCCCGAGTCGCCGTGTCCCGCTCGGTCACGCGCTTCAGCGCGGCGAGGCAGGCGGGATCGAGCGCCGCGCCGGCCATTTCGTCCATGATGGAGAAGGCCGTGGCCAGGGGCATCGCGGCGCGGTACGGCCGGTCCGCGGTCAAGGCGTCGAACACGTCGCAGACGGTGATGATTCGGGTTTCGAGGCTGATCTGCTGGGCCTTGAGGCCGAGCGGGTAGCCCGCGCCGTCCAGCCGCTCGTGGTGGGCGGCCGAGACCCGCGCCAGTTCGTCGAAGGCGGCGATCCGGGAGAGGATGTCGTGGGTCTTGGCCGCATGGGCCTGCATGACCGCCCACTCCTCGCCCCCGAGGCGGCCGGGCTTGTCGAGGATGGCGTTGCTCACGCCCAGCTTGCCGATGTCGTGGAGGAGGGCGGCGCGGTGAAGCCAGCGTCGCCGTTCGGGCGCGACGCTGAGTTCGGCCGCGAGCGCCTCGGCGTAGGCCGCGACGCGGCCGCTGTGGCCGCTGGTGTAGGGGCTCTTGGCGTCCACCACCTGGCCGAAGGCGCTGGCGATGTCGTCGAGATAGTCGTCGTCGAGCAGGACCGCGTGCCGGGCGGGCTCCAGGGCTAGGAGGTCCGCGCCGAGGGTGGGCGACGACAGGCCCGACCAGAAGCCAGGCGCGGCGGCTGCACGCTCAAGGGCGACGACCACGGCCGGGTCGAACCAGGTTCCGGCGCGGCGCCGCAGCTCCGAGAGGGCGGCTTCGGGCCCGGAGCCATGATGAAACACGTCGGCCACTTGGGCCGCCAGCGCGATGCGGGCGTAGAGCGGGATCGTCTCGCCGTGGACACCCACGGGCTTGCCCTTGCCGTCCCAGTGTTCGTCGAGGTTCCGGATACCGTCAGCCACGGCCTCTGAGAACCGCAGCTGCCGGGCGATGTCCGCGCCCCGGGTGCAGCGGGTCTGGATCAGCTCGCGGCCGATCTCGCCGCCGGTGCGGAACACGGCGAGCAGTGCCTTGAGCCGCTCCGCGGGGCCGGATTGCAGGCCCGTGTGGCCGACGACGAACTTCAAGACCGAGTGAAGACTATCGTCCACCTGCTTGAAATCACGTTTGAAGCTCAGGTCGTCGGTGGCGTAGAGCTCGCAGATCCGGGCCGCGTTGCTGCTACAGCCGAGATCCTTGAGCAGCAGGACGTAGTACAGCTCCCAGAGCTCGGGCTCGGGCAGCCCCAGCTGGCGGCCCACATGCATGCCGATCCAGCAGGCGCGCATGCAGTGCCCCGGAGGCTGGCCCTCCGTCATGTCCAGAGCGCAGCTCAGGGCGCCCAGGAGTTCGGAGAGGGTCAGGGTCGGGGCGGCCCCCGTGGCGACGGTCGCAGGCATGCCGCCTTGTGACACGGCTCGCTTAACAAGCCTGACCGTAAGCTCCGAGCGACCGGATTCGACACTCCGAAGCGAGTGTCAAAGGTGTCGATCGTGCCAATTCCGCCGTTCATCGCGACACTGCAAACCCTGCACATCGTGCAATCGCGCGGCTCAGACCGCCGCCCCGCTGACCTAAGCGGGCGCTGCGACAGAAGCGGACGCACGCGCCGGCTCTGGACAGGGCGGGGCGGGGCGCCGACAAGCTGCGCCGCAGGAGGCCCGTGTCGCCATGCCCGAGTCCATCGCCCATCCGACCGTTGAACTCGGCCTGGAGCCGGACGGCCACGTCGTGCTGGACGCCTCACCATCGGGCGTCGCGTACGTGCTGATCAACCGGCCGGAGCGGAAGAACGCCTTCGACTCGCTCACCATCCGCGCGCTGCGGGAGGCGTTCGAGACGCTTCAAGCCGCCGACCACGTGCGGATCGTCTTCCTGCGCGGCGCAGGCGGCTCCTTCAGCGCCGGCGCGGACCTGGAGTGGATGCGCGCAGCCGCCGAGGCGAGCGAGGACGACAACCGCGCCGACGCCATGGAGCTGGCGCTGATGCTCAAGGCCCTTCACGACCTGCCGGTGCTGACGGTGGCGATGGTCGAGGGCGCGGCGTTCGGCGGCGGCGTCGGGCTGGTGGCCGCCTGCGACATGGCGGTGGCGACCGAGGACGCCCGATTCTCGCTGTCGGAGGTGCGGCTCGGGCTGACCCCGGCGACGATCTCGCCCTACGTGGTCCGGGCGGTGGGGGTGCGGAACGCCCGGCGGCTGTTCGCGCGAGCGGTGGCCTTCGATGCGGCGGAGGCGCTGCGGATCGGGCTGGTGGACGAGGTGGCGCCGGACGCCGCGGCCCTGGAGCGGCGGGCGGAGCAGCTGGCCGAAGACGCGGTGTGGACCGCGCCGGGCGCCGTGGCCGACGCCAAGCGCCTGGCCGATGACGTGGCGGGGCGGGCGCTCGACCACGGGCTGCTGGCGGAGACCGCGCGTCGCATCGCCGAGCGTCGGGCCAGCCCCGAAGGCCGCGAGGGCGTGCGGGCGTTCCTGGAGCGGCGAAAGGCGGCGTGGGCGGGGGACTGATCGAGCGCCATTGTCGGGGAAGGCTCGGCCGCAGATAGCGACTGCCGGGCGGAGGGTATTGATGGCGGAAGCGCTCGCCGGATCGACGCCGGCCCACGCTGATCTCGAAACGCCGGTCGAGGCGGCCGAGCACGCGCATGCCTGCGCCAACTGCGGGGCGAACCTGCAGGGGCCGTACTGCCACGCATGCGGTCAGAAGGGGCATCTGCACGGCCGCCTGTGGCACCTGATCGAGGAATTCGCTGAAGGCATCGCTCATTTCGACGGTCGGCTGTGGCGCACGCTGCCGCTGCTGGCTTTCAACCCGGGGCGGCTGAGCCGCGAGTGGCGGCTGGGCAGGCGGGTCCGGTACGTGGCGCCGCTGCACGTGTTCCTGTTCTCCGTGTTCCTGTTCTTTCTGGTCCCGACGGTCACGGGCGAGCACGTGATCGATCTACGCGGCACGGCGGCGGGAGAGGTCGCGGAGGGCTTCATCGACGGCGAAGACGGGCCGCGGGTCAGCATCCAGGGCGCGGACGGCGTGCGCGACCGGGGGCTCGAGGCGAGGGTCCAAAAGAAGCTGTCGCAGCCGGAGTACCTGACGCTCAAGATCGAGAGTTTGGCCTACAAGCTGAGCTTCCTGCTGATCCCCTTGTCGGTGCTGATCCTGGCGCTCGTGGCGATGAAACGCCGCTTCACCTTCTACGATCATTCGGTGGTGGCGCTGTACGGCCTCGGCTTCGCCAGCCTGGTCGCGACCGCGATCCTGCTCTCGCCCGAGCGCGTGGAATCGGCGGTGTCCGGACCGGCGGCCCTCGCGCTGTGGCTTCATGCGGTCGGGCACCTGAAGGGGGCCTACGAGCTGAGCTGGGTCGGGGCGGCGCTGCGGAGCTTCGTGCTCGGCGTGCTGACGACGGTGACCTTCGCGTTCTTCGTGCTCGGCGTCGCGGGGCTCGGCGTGTTGGGCTAGACGAGGCGGATGTTCTCTTCCGTCCTGGTCGCCAACCGCGGCGAGATCGCCCGCCGCGTCTTCCGCACCGCCCGCCGCATGGGCGTGCGCACCATCGCCGTCCACTCCGACGCGGACGCCCGCGCCGCGCACGTGCGCGAGGCGGACGAGGCGCTGCGGATCGGGCCGGCGGCGGCGCGCGAGAGCTACCTGCGGGTGGAGGCGGTGCTGGACGCGGCGCGGCGGACGGGAGCGGAGGCGATCCACCCCGGCTACGGCTTCCTCTCCGAGAACGCCGAGTTCGCCGAGGCTGTTGCGGCGGCGGGGCTGGTCTGGATCGGGCCGCCGCCGGCCGCCATCCGCGCCATGGGCCTGAAGGACGCGGCCAAGCGGCTGATGGCCGAGGCCGGCGTGCCGGTCACGCCGGGGTGGCTGGGCGAGGACCAGTCGGCGGAGAACCTGGCGCGGCAGGCGGAGGCGGTCGGCTTTCCCGTGCTGATCAAGGCGGTCGCCGGCGGGGGCGGGAAGGGGATGAAGCAGGCGCACTCGGCCGCCGAGTTCGCCGACGCCCTGGCCTCGGCCAAGCGGGAAGCGGCGGGCGCCTTCGGCGACGACCGGGTGCTGATCGAGCGCTACCTGACCCGGCCACGGCACATCGAGGTGCAGGTGTTCGGCGACCGCCGCGGGAACGTCGTCCACCTGTTCGAGCGCGACTGCTCCCTGCAGCGCCGCCATCAGAAGGTCGTCGAGGAGGCCCCGGCGCCTGGGATGGACGAGGCGACCCGCGAGGCGGTGTGCGAGGCGGCCGTCCGGGCGGCGCGGGCGGTGGACTACGTCGGCGCCGGCACGGTGGAGTTCATCGCCGACGCCAGCGAAGGCCTGCGAGCCGACCGCATCTTCTTCATGGAGATGAACACACGGCTGCAGGTGGAGCATCCGGTCACCGAGGCCGTCACAGGTCAGGATCTGGTGGAGTGGCAGTTCCGGGTGGCGGCGGGCGAGCCGCTGCCGCTCGGGCAGGAGGCGATCCGCTTGTCAGGACACGCGGTGGAGGCTCGCCTCTACGCCGAGGACCCGGCGAAGGGGTTCCTGCCCTCCACGGGGCGGCTGGACCGCTTCGTTCTCGGCTCGCCGGACGCGGGCGTCCGCATCGACTCGGCCGTGGAGCAGGGGGACGAGGTCACGCCGTTCTACGACCCGATGATCGCCAAGCTGATCGTGCACGGGCCCAGCCGGGAGGCCGCGGCCCAGCGGCTGGCGCAAGCTTGCCGCGGGGTTCAGGTCTGGCCGGTGCGGACCAACGCGGGGTTCCTGGCCCGGTGCCTGGCGCATCCGGACTTCGTGGCCGGAGAGGTGGACACGGCCTTCATCCAGGCCCGCTACGACGCCCTGGTGGAGAAGCCGGGACCGTCGTCGCAGGCGGCTGCAGCGGTTGGGGCGAGCGCCGGCGGGAGCGTCGCGAACGACACTTGGAGCGGCGCCTCAGGGTTCCGCCTGAACGCTCCCCCGCGCCGCTCGGCGCCGATGTGGCTCGAGGGCGGCGAACTGGAGGTCCCGCTTGGCGGCGCTGCGGATCCCGCTCGCGTGTTCCAGGCCGACGGGCGGATCGTCGTGTTCGAAGGCGGGGATGCCTACGCGTTCGAGACGGCCGCGGCCCACGAGCACGCCTCGGAGGCCGCTGGCGACGGTGCGATCCTGTCGCCCATGCCGGGCCGCATCGTCGCGGTTCCGGTCGCGGCGGGCCAGAGCGTGCAGAAGGGCAAGGCCCTGGTGGTGCTCGAGGCCATGAAGATGGAGCACGCGCTGCTCGCGCCGTTCGAGGGCGTGGTGGCCGAGCTGACGGTGGCGCCCGGCGACCAGGTCAGCGAGGGCGTGCTGCTCGTGCGGCTGGAGCCGGTCTGATCACTTCAAACCCCGTCATCCTCGGGCGGGGCGCGAGGCGCGCAGACCCGAGGACCCAGCCTCGCGGGGGCTGCGGCGAGAAGGAGACGAGATCGGGTGCTTGATCCTCGGGTCCGCTTCGCGGCCCGAGGATGACGAGCAAAAGGGGGGAACTCGCCCTAGACGGCTTACTTCTTGAGGAAGCCGCCGTACTTGGCGGCGAAGCGGCTGACCCGGCCGCCGCGATCCATAAGGTGCTGGTTGCCGCCGGTCCACGCGGGGTGGGTCTTGGGGTCGATGTCCAAGTTCAGCGTCGCGTTCTCCGCCCCGTAGGTGGAGCGGGTGCGGTAAGTCGTGCCGTCGGTCATCACCACCGTGATGAAGTGGTAGTCGGGATGGCCTTCTTGCTTCATGGCAACGCGTCCGGGTATCGAGCGGGGCCGGTTGAATCGGCGGCCGCGGCGAAATGCGAAAGCCCGCCGACGGGCGGCGGGCGAATGGGCGCGCTCTATAACCGAGGGCGGCGCGGTTCCGCAAGGTGCGGCCCGACGCCGGAGTTCGTATGTCTGACAGCACCATCGCCCAGGGTCGGCCTGGGCCCGGCGCCGCGCTCGCCGCCAGCATGGCGGACGCGGCGGCCCGGCGGGAACGCCGGCGAGACGTGCGCCCGCTGGCGGGGCTCGCGCCGCTGATCCTCGCCCACAAGGGCGACCTCGCCGCCGCGCTGGCGTTCTTGATCGGCTCGACGGCGTCCACCCTGGCCCTGACCGGGGCGGCCCGGCTGCTGGTGGACGAGGGGTTCGGAGAGGGCTCCGCGGCGGCGGTCAACGACCACTTCCTGCTGCTCGGGGCGGTGGCGATCGGCCTGGCGCTGGCCACCGCGGGGCGGTTCTACTTCGTCACCAAGCTGGGCGAGCGGGTCGTCGCCGACCTGCGCAAGGCGCTGTACGCCCACATCCTGACGCTCGATCAGGCTTACTTCCTGCGGGTCCGCACCGGCGAGGTGCTGTCGCGCATGACCGCCGACGTTCAGATCGTGGAGAACATCGTCGGCTCCACCGGCTCGATCGCCATCCGAAACCTGCTCAGCCTGATCGGGGCCCTGGCCGTGCTGCTGGTGGTCAGCCCGCGGCTGACGGGGCTGGTGCTGCTGATCGCGCTGCTCGTGATCGTGCCCGTGTTTCTCTACGGCAGAAGGGTGCGGGCGCTGTCGACGCAGGCCCAGGACCGCTTCGCCGACGCGGTGGGCTATGCGGGCGAGACGCTGGACGCGCTCGACACCGTGCAGGCCTTCAACCGCGAGCAGTCCGTGGCCGAACGGTTCGGCCAGACGGTGGAGGCGGCGTTCGCCGTGTCGCTCCGGCGCACCACAGCCCGCGCGGTGCTCACCGCCATGGTGATCGCGCTGGTGTTCTCAGGCATCGCCGGCGTGCTGTGGCTGGGCTCGCGCGCGGTGGTCGAGGGGACGATGAGCGGCGGCACGCTGGTGCAGTTCGTCTTCCTTTCCGTGCTGGCGGCCGGGGCGGTCGGAGCGCTCGGGGAGACCTGGGGCGAAGTGCAGAAGGCCGCCGGCGCCATGGACCGGATCAACGAGATCCTGGACGCGCGGCCGTCGGTGTCCGCCCCGGCGTCGGCACGCATGTTGCCCACGCCTCCCCGAGGCGAGGTCGCCCTCGAGGGCGTCACCTTCAGCTACCCGGGACGGCCCGATCTGCCGGCCCTGCGAGACGTCAGCTTCCGCGTGTCGTCGGGTGAGACAGTCGCCCTGGTGGGGCCCTCGGGAGCGGGCAAGAGCACGGTGTTCCGCCTGCTGCTGCGCTTCTACGACCCCGATGCTGGGGCCGTCCGACTCGACGGGGCCGATCTGCGGGAGGTCGCGCCCGAGGCGGTGCGCGAGCGTTTCGCTCTGGTGTCGCAGGAGGGGGCGCTGTTCTCGGGCTCGGCCATGGAGAACATCCGGTTCGGCCGCGGGGACGCGACCGAGGATGAGGCGCGGGCTGCGGCGCGCGCCGCCGAGGCCGACGGCTTCCTGTCGGCCCTGCCGGGCGGCTACGACGCCCCGCTGGGCGAACGGGCGCGCACCCTGTCGGGCGGGCAGCGGCAACGGCTGGCCATCGCTCGCGCCCTGGTGCGGGGAGCGCCCTTGCTGCTGCTGGACGAGGCGACCAGCGCGCTCGACGCCGAGAACGAGCGGCTGGTCCAGCAGGCGCTGCAGGCCGCGATGGAGGGGCGGACCACGCTGGTGATCGCGCACCGGCTGGCGACCATCCTGCGTGCCGACCGCATCCTCGTGATGGAGGAGGGACGGATCGTGGAGACCGGGACCCACGCCGAGCTTGTGGGCGCAGGCGGTCTCTACGCCCGCCTGGCGCAATTGCAGTTCGGCCAGGGCGGTTGAAGCGCCGCTTGGGGCGGCGACGTGGCCCGCCTATATTGGACCGGCCATGCAGACCAACTCCGCCTTCTTCGACGAGATGTCCAAGCTGATGACCGGCGCCGCCGGCATCGCTCAGGCCGCAGGGGAGGAGGCGAAAGCCGCCTTCCGGGCCCAGACGGACCGCTTCGCCGCCGAGCTGGACCTGGTCCGCCGCGACGAAATGGACGCGGCGCTGGACGTGCTGCGGGCCGAAATCGCCGCCCTGCGCGCCGAAATCGCAGGGCTTCGCGCCAACGCTCCCCAGGTTTGAGGTTCGCCCGCCGCGCGACGGCGATGGCGCAGCCCCCCGAACCCGCTAACATCACGCTTACCGACCGATTCAGCGCGCCATCGTCACGGCGCCGATCGGTCGCTGAAAGGTAGCGCCGTCATGGACGCCTCTCCGGAAGACGCCGAACTGTCGTTCGATCCGCTCGACGTGGTGGAGCACGTGCTCTCCGCCGAGAACCTGGATTTCGACCGCACCGAGGACGGCGATCTCGCCTTTGCCCTGGCCGGCGACTGGAAGGATTACGAGCTGTGGTTCGCCTGGCGGCCCGAGGCCGACTGCCTGCAGCTGTGCCTGTCGCTGGACATGAAGGCCGGCAAGGAACGTCGCGGCGAGGCCTACGAGCTGCTGTCGCTGATCAACCAGCGCGTCTGGCTTGGGCACTTCGAGGTCTGGGCGGATGAGGGCGAGGTGGTGTTCCGCCACTCCATGGCCATGCCGAGCGGCGACCGGCCGACGCTGTCGCAAGCCGCCAGCATGATCGACGCGGCGGTGGAGGCTGCTGACCGGTTCTACCCGGCCTTCGACTTCCTGATCCGCGGCGGCAAGTCGCCCGAGGACGCCATGGCCGCGTGCATGTTCGAGACGCTAGGCGAGGCCTGACTCCCGTCATGCCGGTGGCGCCCATCCTGCTGCTCGGCGCGGGGCGCATGGGCGGGGCGTTGGTCCAGGGATGGAAGCGTTCGGGGGCGTTTCGGGCCGCAGACCTGCTCATACGCGACCCCCATCCCAGCCCTGAAGCGTCGGCTGCGGCGGCGGAGGGTGCCCGCCTGAACCCGTCCGATGCGGCGCTGGCCGAGGCGTCCACGGTGCTGCTGGCGGTCAAGCCGCAGGTCTGGCGGGAGGCGGCCGCAGCCTATGCGGCGCTGCTCGCCCCGGACGCCGTCGTCGTCTCCATCCTGGTCGGCGTGAAGCTGGACGACATCGCCGCCGGCTTCAGCGGGCGCCGGACGGCCCGCGTCATGCCCACCACCGGCGTGGCGATCGCCAAGGGCGTGGCCTCCATCCACGCCCCCGACACGGAGGCGTCGTCCCGCGCGCACGCCCTGTTCGACCCGGTGGCGACCACCGCCGACATCGGCGATGAGGGCCTGATGGACGCCGCCAGCGCGGTGTCGGGCTCAGCGCCCGCCTTCGTGTACGCCTTCGTCGAGGCGCTCGAGGCCGCCGGCGTGGCGCACGGCCTAGCGGTCGAGACGACCCGCACGCTGGTTCGCGCCACGCTCCATAGCGCCTCCGCCTTGCTGGAGCAGTCGGGAGAGGAGCCGGGCGAGTTGCGGCGGCAGGTGACCTCGCCAGGCGGCACGACCCAGGCGGCGCTGGGCGTCCTCATGGGCGAACGTGGCTTCGAGCCGCTGATGAACGAGGCCGTCGCCGCCGCCATCGCTCGTGCGCGGGCGCTGGCTGCGAGCTAGCCCCCCAGGGGCGATGCGGGTTGTCGGCCTTACGCCGCCGCGCCATGTGGCGGGAATGAGCGACCTCCTCGATCGTGCTGCGGACGCGGCCCTCACGCTTGCGGTCGACCGCCCGTGGTCGGACCTGACGCTGCGGGACGTCGCGCGCGAGGCCGGCCTGACCTTCGCCGAGCTGTACGTGGCGGCCGATCACAAGGGCGCGGTGGTGGACGCTCTCTCGCGGCGGTTCGACCGGCAGGCGCTGGACGCCGCCGAGAGCCTGGGCGCCGACGAGGCGGTCCACGACCGATTGTTCGAGGTCGTCATGGCCCGCATCGAGGCCATGGGGTCGCACCGGACGCCGCTGCTCGCCATCGCCAAAGCGGAGGGACCGGCCGCGCTCGCCCCGCGGCTGGTCCGCACCGCGCGGGCGCTGCTCGAGGCCGCGGGCGTGGACGCGTCCGGCGTGCGCGGCTCGGTGCGGCTGGCGGCCATGACCGCGGTCTGGGCGCGCGTGCTGCAGGTCTGGCGCGACGACGAGGGCGCGCTCAATCGGACGATGGCGGAGATCGACAAACAGCTGAAGGCCATGCGCGACCGGCTAGGCCGTGTCGGCGCGGGGTTCTGAGGTGCCCGCCGCGCTGGTCCTGCGCCACGTCGCGTTCGAGGGGCTGGGCGCCTGGGGCGAGACGCTGGCGCAAGCCGGCTACGAGGTCGCGGTCCGCGACGCGCCCGTGGCCGGGCTCGCCGACCTCGACCCGCTCGCGCCCGACCTGCTAATCGTACTCGGCGGGCCGGTGGGCGTGTATGAGCAGTCCACCTATCCCTGGCTGCGGAGCGAGATCCCCTTCGTCGGCAGGCGCCTGGCGCAGCGGCGGCCGACGCTCGGCGTGTGCCTGGGCGCCCAGGTCATGGCGTCGGCGCTGCGGGCGAGGGTGGCGCCCGCGGTCAAGGAGATCGGCTTCAAGTCGCTGGACCTCACCGCGGAAGGCCGGGCGGGGCCGCTGGCGGCGCTGGAGGGTGCGCCGGTGCTGCACTGGCACGGCGACTCCTTCGACCTGCCGGCCGGGGCGACCCGATTGGCGTCGACGCCCGAATGCCCCAACCAGGCGTTCGCCCTCGGGCCGAATGTGCTCGGCCTGCAATTCCACGCCGAAGCGGACGGCTCGGACATGGAGGCCTGGCTGGTGGGCCATGCGGTCGAGCTGGCGGCGGCGGAGGTGGACGTCCCCGGTTTGCGCGCGGCCGCCCGGGTCTGCGGGCCCGCCCTCGCACAAGCGGGACGGAAGCTGCTCTTGGACTGGCTAGCGGGGCTGGAAGCCGGCTGACCGCCTGCCCATCTCCTGGGCGTCCACTCCAGGAGGCGGCTCATGGCCCGAGGATCCTACTTCTATCGACCCGGCGGCTTCGGCGACCGGTTCTTGAACAGCGACACCTTCGCCACGCTTCAGCGCGAGCTCAACCGCGTCTTCGAAGAGCTCGACGTCCCCAACCGCACCGCTCAGCCCGCCGCTGGCGGCGGACCCGCGCCGGCGGCCGGCTCCCTCAGCATCGACCTGAGCGAGACGCCCGCCGAGCTCAAGGTCTGCGCCGACCTGCCGGGCGTCGCCGAGAGCGACATCGACGTCAGCCTCGACGAGGACGTGCTCACCATCCGGGGGCAGCGCCATGCCGAGCGGCGGGGCGACAAGGAGAACATGCACGTGCTGGAGCGCTCGGTCGGGACATTCACCCGCTCGGTGCGCCTGCCGGTGGCGGTGGATCCCGAGAAGGTGAGCGCGCGGTTCGAGCACGGCGTGCTCACCGTCACCCTGCCCAAGCTGAAGCCCGCAGACCGCACCCGCAAGATCCAGGTGCAGACGGTGGGCGGCGGATCAGCTCAGAACGTCTCCGGCCTGACCGGCGCCTCCGCCGCCGCGGGCGGCGGCGAGGGCCGCAGCTTCACGCAAGGCGACGGCGGGCAGGGCGCCTCGCCCTCCACGGGCGTCGGCGAGACGCCCTCGACCGACACCGAGAACGCCGCCAAGCCCGGCGGCGCGGTCCACGGCTACAACGAGTAGGCGCCGATCAGGACGCGCCGGGGGCGGTCCACTCGGGCTGGCCCTTGGCCGCGTCGATGGAGCGGCGGATGATCTCCGCCGCTTCTTCAGGCTCGGCCCAGCCCTTGATCACGGCCGTCTTGCCCTTCTCCAGGTCTTTGTAGTGCTGGAAGAAGTGGGCGATCTGCTCGATCAAGATGGCCGGCAGCTGACGCCAGCTGGCGATGTTCACATAGAACGGGTGCAGGGCGTCGACGGGCACGGCGAGGATCTTCTCGTCGCCGCCGGCCTCGTCCTCCATGAGCAGCGCCCCGATGGGACGTGAGCGCACGACGCAGCCCGGCACGACGGGCGTCGGTCCCACCACCAGGATGTCCGCGGGGTCGCCGTCATCCGCCAGCGTGTGCGGGATGAAGCCGTAGTTCCCAGGATAGAACATGGCGGTGTGCAGGAAGCGGTCGACGAACAGGGCGCCGGAGGCCTTGTCCATCTCGTACTTCACCGGCAGGCCGCCCTGCGGAATCTCGATCAGAGCGTTCACGTCGTAGGGCGGGTTCACGCCCGTGCTGATCTTGGTCACGTCCATGGGAAGGCGGTCCGGGGAGGGGGCTGTTCGGGGAGGCGGGCCTCCTAGCGGCCGCGGACCCCTGCGGCAAGGCTCTGTTAGCCCGGACAGGGTAAACGACGGCCTGTGAAGAAATCAGCGGCCCGCTCCGTTCCCGCTCCGCTGCTCCCCCTTCGGCAACTGGACGAAGGCGTGCTGCGAGAGGTGCTCGCAGGCCACGCCCGGTTCCGAGCGGGGCTGCCCGGCGGTCGCCGCGCCAACCTGAGCCACACGGACCTGACGCACGCCATGCTGGCCGGCGCGGACCTGACCGACGCCGAGCTCTCGGGCGCGAAGCTGTCGGGCGCCACCCTGAACGGGGCCATGCTGGACGGCTCGGTCATGTTCGGCGCGGACATGCGCGATGTGGACATGCGCGGAGCCTCGCTCAGAGGGGCCGACCTTCGCGGCGCCTGCCTGCGCGGGGCCAACCTGGCGCGGGCCGACTTGACCGATTGCGACCTGCGCGAGGGGCTCATCGCGGTCCAGGACCCCGCCAACGGGTTCCAGATCATCCGGCACGAAGGGCGAGCGGGCGAACTGGACTACGCCGTGCTGACCGGCGCACGGATGACCGACGTCCACCTGAACGGATCGCTCGCGCTCTCGACGGACCTGACCGATTCGGACCTGACCCACGCCGTTCTGAACGGCGCCAAGCTGCGGAACGCCATCCTCGACGGCTGCGACCTGAAGGGCGCGCAGCTGCACGTGACCGACTTCACCGGGGCTTCGCTGCGCCGTGCGGACCTGACCGGGGTGGCGCTTGCGGATGCCGTGCTGGACGAGGCCGACCTGACGGGCGCGCTCAGGGCGCCGCCGCCCATCTTCTACGTGGACGACGTTCCCCTGCACGAGATCCTGGCGGACCATGAGGCCTGGTGCGACACCGACGGGCTTCGCGGCGCGCCGGCGCGGGTAGGTGAGGTGGACTTCCGAAGCCTGCGATCGCTGAAGGGGCGGAGGCTGACGGCGCTGCACGCCCCACGTTCCATCTTCTACGGAATCTCGCTGCAAGGGGCCCACCTGCAAGGCGCCGACCTCAGCGGCGCCGATCTGCGGAAGGCCGATCTACGGGACGCGGATCTCCGCGGCGCGAGGCTGATGGACGCCTTGCTGACCCGCGCCGACCTCCGGGGCGCCAAGCTCGGCCCGCTCGACATCACGGCGGGCCGCCAGGTGCGCACCGATCTCTGCCGTGCGGACCTTCGCCAGGCCGACCTGCGCGGCGCGTCGGCGCGGCGCGTGCGCCTGCTGGAGGCGGAGCTGAGCGGGGCGAAGCTCGAGGGCTGCGACCTCACCCTGGCCGAAATGGAGGCCTGAGGCGGGGAGGGGCCTTAAGCCGCTCCGCCACCCTTCTCGCGCCGCTCGGCGTAGATCATCAGGGGCTGGGCACGCCCTTCGACCACCTCGGCGTTGACCACCACTTCCTCCACGCCCTGGAGCGTCGGCAGCTCGAACATGGTGTCGAGCAGGATGGCCTCCATGATCGAGCGCAGGCCCCGGGCGCCGGTCTTGCGGGCGATCGCCTTGCGGGCGACCGACTTCATGGCGTCGTCGGTGAACGTCAGGCCGACGTTCTCCATCTCGAACAGGCGCTGGTACTGCTTGACCAGGGCGTTCTTGGGTTCGGTCAGGATCTTGACCAGGGCTTCCTCGTCCAGGTCCTCGAGGGTCGCGATAACCGGCAGACGGCCGACGAACTCCGGGATCAGGCCGAAGCGTAGCATGTCCTCGGGCTCCACGCCCCGCAGGATGGTGCCCGTACGCCGCTCGTCGGGGTCCCGGACCTCGGCGCCGAAGCCGATCGCCGACCCCTTCACGCCGCGTGCGGAGATGATCTTCTCCAGCCCCGCGAAGGCGCCGCCGCAGACGAACAGGATGTTGGTGGTGTCGACCTGCAGGAACTCCTGCTGGGGATGCTTGCGCCCGCCTTGGGGCGGCACGGAGGCGACGGTGCCCTCCATGATCTTCAGCAGCGCCTGCTGCACGCCTTCGCCCGACACGTCGCGCGTGATGGACGGGTTGTCCGACTTGCGGCTGATCTTGTCGATCTCGTCGATGTAGACGATCCCGCGCTGCGCCCGCTCGACGTTGTAGTCGGCGGCCTGCAGCAGCTTCAGCACGATGTTCTCGACGTCCTCGCCGACGTAGCCGGCTTCGGTCAGCGTGGTGGCGTCAGCCATGGTGAAGGGCACGTCGATGATGCGCGCCAGGGTCTGCGCCAGCAGCGTCTTGCCCGAGCCGGTCGGCCCGACCAGCAGGATGTTGGACTTCGCCAGCTCGACGTCGTTGTTCTTCTGGGCGTGGTTCAGACGCTTGTAGTGGTTGTGCACCGCGACCGAGAGCACCTTCTTGGCGTACTCTTGGCCGATGACGTAGTCGTCGAGGACTTCCCGGATCTCCTTGGGCGTCGGGACCCCGTCCTTCGACTTCACGAAGGTCAGCTTGTGCTCTTCGCGAATGATATCCATGCAGAGCTCGACGCATTCATCGCAGATGAACACGGTCGGTCCGGCGATCAGCTTGCGCACCTCATGCTGGCTCTTTCCGCAGAAGGAGCAGTAGAGGGTCGACTTTGAGTCACCACTGGCTGCTTTGGTCATTCGCGCTTCTCACTACTCACGTCCGGAATCGCCGGGGAGGCGACGAATCCGGGCCATCCGGCCAACACACAGACCGCCTTGCAGGATACGGACCGCGAGATGTACGGATCGTGACGAACCGTCATTCGACCACAAGCGCGCACGCTCAAGCAAGCGTTCCCGCAACTGTGCGGCGTCAAGGCCGCTAGGGTGACCAGGAGTGCGGTCCAGGTCCTTGCGGAGGCTTAGATGGTGAGCAGCGAACCGGCGCGCCAGCCGCAGCCGCCCATCGCCGCCTTCGATTTCGACGGCACCATGACGGTGCGGGACAGCTTCAGCGCTTTCCTCCGCTGGCGGGGAGGCAAGCGGCGGTTTCTGCGGCTGACGCCCGCGGCGCTGGCCTACGCCGGGCACGGCGACCGAGGGCGGCTGAAAGCCGCGGCGGTCCGCGCCTTCCTGGCCGGGGTGTCCCGCGATGAGCTGGAGCGGGACGCGGAGGCCTTCGCCGCCGAGTGGTGGGCGCGGCTGATGCGGCCCGACGCGCTGGCGCGCTGGCGTGCGCACCAGGCCGCCGGGGACATCTGCGTGATCGTCACCGCCTCGCCGGAGCTGACCGTGGCGCCCTTCGCGCGTCGGCTCGGCGCGGACCGGCTGCTCGGCACGCCCCTGGTGTTCAGCGAGAGCGGCCGCGTGGTGGGCATGGACTGGCTGGAGAACTGCCGGGGCGAGGAGAAGGTGACGCGGCTACGTGGAGCCTTCGGCCCGGACGTCCGGCTCAAGGCCGCCTACGGCGACACCAGCGGCGACACGGAGATGCTCGCCATCGCGAAGCAGCCGGGGTTCCGGGTGTTCAGCGGAGCGCCGGGCTAATCAGCCGGTCCCGGGGTCGACCTCATCCCCTTGAGGCCCGTCGGGGAGGCCGCCCGGCGGCAGGTCGGGGGCGCCCTCCGGCTCGCCGTCGCGCTCGATGTCGGGGCGCGGGGGCTGCGGATCGGGAACGTCGGTCATCAGGGGACAACGGGGGCGGTGAGACGGCGTTCCTGCGGCGAGTTGTCAACGCGGCGGCGCGGTCGTAGCAGGGGGCGTCCACCGGGGGGCTCCACCCAGTCAAGGAGCTGAGAGGCCGCTGGCGCGCTGTGGGAGGCGCGGGCGCGGCGACCCGTCGAACCTGACCCGGTTAGCACCGGCGTAGGGAGAGGAGCCGCCTGTGAGGCCTTCTGCGAGCCTGCCCGCCGCGCGCGCCTGCGCGTTCGTCCAGACCCTGCTGCTGGGCGTGGCTCCGCCCGCGCTCGCAGCGGCCCAGGGCGCGACCGAACGCAACACCATCGAAGAGGTGGTGGTCACCGCGCGGGGCCGCGAGGAGCGCCTGCAAAACGCGCCGGACGCGATCACCGTGGTCCCGCTGCAGGCCCGCGAGGTCGAGCGGCTGGACGACCTGGCCAACGCCGTCCCGGGCGTGTTCGTGATCGATGATCAGGATCCGGGCACGAACATCATCACGGTCCGGGGCGTCTCCACCGACCGCCTGCAGGCGGCGTCCATCGCCTATGTGGTCGATGGCGTCCCGCTGCCGGACACGGAGCTGTTCACGACGCGCCTGTTCGACGTGGCCCGGTTCGAGGTGGTGAAAGGGCCCCAGGGCGCCTTGTTCGGCAAGAACGCAGCCGGGGGCGCCTTCAACGTCGTCACGGCCGCGCCGAGCGGCGCGCCGGGCGGCTACATCCGCGCGGGGCTGGGCTCAGGCTTCACCCGCGAGCTGGAAGCGGCGGCGACCGGACCGCTCGCCAAGGGCGTGACGGGACGGCTGGCCGTGTTCGTGGAGGGCACGGATGGCCAGATCGAGAACCGCACGCTCGGTCGCAAGGCGGACTTCTACGACACCTGGAACCTGCGGGGGCGGGTCACGGCGGAGCTGCCGGCGGGTTATGCGCTGAACCTCGGCTTGGACGTGCACGACGAGCGCGGCGGGGCGGCCTACGCGTCGAGCTCCGACATCACCGGCCGAACCGGCGGACGTCTGAGCGAGAGCGCGCTGGAGCAGCCGGTCGGGGACTATCTCGGCCGGGCGGAACGCCAGTGGGGGCGCGTTCAGGCGCGGCTCGCGCCCGCCGACGCGGGCGCGGGCGGGTGGCGGCTGCTGGCCGCCTACGACCGGTACTCGAAGGACTTCGAGGAAGAGCTCGACTACCGGCCGGGGCCCATCACCCTGTTCGGCGCGCCGCTCGCGGACGGACTGCAGCCCATCCGCCAGCCGATCGACATCGAGGCGAGCACGGGAGAGATCCGTTACGTGTCCGCGGCTGCGGCCCCGACCCGCTTCATCGCCGGGGTGTTCGCACAGGATGTGGAGCGGCGCCGGTTGGACGACTTCGGCCCCCTGCTGTTCGGCGCGCCGGCGCCCCTGTACGTGACCGACAGCCTGCAGACGGCGGCCTTCGGGCAGGTGGAGCACGACTTCAGCGCGCGCTGGAGCGCGCTGGCGGCGCTCCGCTATGATCGCGACGAGCGGAGTCAGGCTGTATCGGCGGCGGGCGCGCCGCTCGGCCGGGACGAGGCGACGTTCGACGCCGTCCAGCCCAAGGCGACGCTGACGTTCCGGCCGCAGCCCGGAGCGCTTCTGTACGCCACCTACGCAGAGGGCTTCCGGACGGGAGGCTTCAACCCCGTTCCGGGGCCGTCTTCGGTGTGGCGGGCGCGCTTCGAGCCTGAAGTGACCCGGAGCCTGGAGGCGGGCGCCAAGCTGACCGTCGCCGGCGTGCGGCTCGACGGTGCGGCCTACGTCAGCCGGATCGGAGACTTCCAGAGCTACACCTTCCTGGAGAACCAGTCGGTGACGCTGAACGTGGACGAGGTGACCGTTCGCGGGCTGGAGCTCGCGTTCGACACGTCTCGGGCGTCGTGGCGGCTCACCGGCTCGGCGGCGGTCACGGAGGCGGAGATCGACCGCTACGTGGCCCCGGACCCGATCCTGCCGGGCGCGCTGCGGGATTACTCGGGCCTGGCGCCCGCAAACGTGCCGGAGTGGCAGTGGACGCTTGGGGCCGAGCGGACCCGGCGCATCCCCTTCGGGGAGCTGCGCGCCCGGGCCGACCTGAACGGGGTCGGGCGGGTGAACTACACCCTGGACAACGTGCTCCACGCTCCGCCGCGGGTGACGCTGGACGGGCGGACCGAGGCGCGGTTCGGGCGCTGGACGGCCTCGGCCTGGGTCAAGAACGTCACCGACGAACGCTGGGCCCTCAGCGCCTTCGGCCAGACGATGCTGCCGCTGCTGCTGGGCCTGGGGCCGGGCGGCCCGTTCGACACCTACACCATCAACCGCGGGCGGGAATTCGGCGTGACGCTGGAGGCCAGGTTCTAGGGCGTGCGGATGACAAGGGCGTAACTCGCAAGGCGTGCGAGAGCCTTCTACAACGCCGTCATGGCGACCCCCTCCGATCCAGAGTCCGCCGAGAAGAAGCCGGAGCGCAGCCGCGTGCTGAAGGTCTCGCTGCGGGTCGGCGAGAGCGTGGCGGTGCTGGGGCTGGTGCTGGCCGGGCTGAACTACTGGGACGGACGGCAGGAGCGTGCGGCCAAGGCCCAGGCCGAGGCTCAGGCCGAGCAACGGACAGCGGTGCGGCAGGCGCGCGCCGCCGCCCTGGTGCTGCGGGGCGAGGCCGACGGGGAGGGCGAACGCGTGTTCCTGGCGGCCGCCGACCCCGATCAGGTGGTGCAGAGCCAGCGCTACATCTTCCCCCGGGCGGTGCGGGAGCAGGCGCGGGAGATCGGCGCGGGGCGTCCGCAGATCGACCGGGCCTGGGTGGAGGACGGTTTGAAGCGGGAACGCCGAGCGCTCGAGCAATCGGGGGCGAAGGCTCCGGCCGGAGAGGATCAGCTGCCGGTCGCCGTCGTCACCGCTTACATCGAAGAGGGCGTGACCCGGCGCGACGTCTCCATCTATCGCCTCGGCTATGTCGTGCAGCCGGGGCTGCTCGGCCGCTCGGACGTCGAACTCCAGGGCGTATCGCTGCTGCGCCGGCTTCCCGCAGACGCCAAGCCCGGAGCCGTGCAGGATCAGCTGGACGCGCTCTGGACATCTTCGCGGCCGCCCCCGAACCGCTGAACGGCGGGGGGCGTTGTGCGCCCATGATCTCCCCCCAAACGCAGTCCAAGCCCGGCGTCGCCGCGGCGTCTCCCATCGAAAAGGCCGACATCGCTGCCGTCGAGACGCTGGCGTCCCACCGCAAGCACCCGCTCATGAAGGCGGCGGCCAAGTTCAGCGAGATCGGTGATCAGCCGCCGTTGTTCGCGCTCGGCGGTGCCTTGGCGGTTGGTGGGTTGGCCATGCGCAGCCCCCGGGCCGTCGTGGCGGGCCTTCAGGTGCTGGCGGCGGAGGGCTTGGCGACCGCGACCAAGCACCTGCTGAAGAACACGATCCGGCGGAGCCGCCCTCACGTGCTGCTCGACGAGGGCGAGTATCGCGCCGAAGCCGGCGAGGCGCCTCGCAAGCAGGAGCAGTCTTTCCCCTCGGGCCACACAGCGGGAGCGGTGGCGGTGGCCGGCGTTCTGGCGCCGCTGTTCCCGCGGTTGGGGGCTCCCATCTGGACGCTGGCGGCGGCGGTGGCGCTCATCCAGACGCCCCGCGGGGCGCACTATCCCAGCGACGTGGCGGCGGGCGCGGCGATCGGCGCGGCCAGCGCCTGGGCCGTGCGCCGCATCTTCGGACTGATCCAGCGCAGACTTTGAATCCGGCGCTGCGACGACCCGTCGTCTGACGGCTGTTCGGATCGCCCTTATGTGGACTTTCCGTCCAAAAAGGTCGACAAGTTGTCAGATTTTCGGGCGCCACAGGGGTCGGCCGCACAGGCCGTTGCTGCTGCTATGGACTACAGGGCCGCATTCGAAGCCGCCGTCGGCCAGGTCCGGGCCGAAGGGCGCTACCGGGTGTTCGCGGACCTGAAGCGGATCCGCGGCGCTTTCCCGAAAGCCCGGCATGTCACGCCGGACGGCGAACGCGACGTGGTGGTCTGGTGTTCCAACGACTACCTCGGCCAAGGCCAGAACCCCGTCGTGCTGGACGCCATGCACGCCGCGCTCGACGCCCACGGTTCAGGCTCGGGCGGCACGCGCAACATCAGCGGGACCACCCATCACCATGTGGAGCTCGAGGCCGAGCTCGCCGACTGGCACGGCAAGGAAGCGGCCCTGCTGTTCACCAGCGGCTACGTCTCGAACGAGGCGACGCTGTCGACTCTGTCGAAGATCCTGCCCGGACTGATCATCTTCTCGGACGCCTTGAACCACGCCTCGATGATCGCGGGCATCCGGGGCGCGGGCTGCGAGCGCCACATCTGGCGGCACAACGACGTCGAGCACCTGGAAGAGCTGCTGGCGGCCGCCCGCCCGGACGCGCCCAAGGTGATCGCCTTCGAGAGCGTCTACTCCATGGACGGCGACATCGCCCCCATGCACGAGATCGTGGCGCTGGCGAAGAAGTACGGCTCGATGACCTACATCGACGAGGTCCACGCGGTCGGCATGTACGGCGCGCGCGGCGCCGGGGTCGCCGAGCGGGACGGCGTCTCCGCCGAGATCGACATCATCGAGGGCACGCTCGGCAAGGCCGTCGGGGTGATGGGCGGCTACATCGCCGCGGACGCGGTGATCGTGGACGCGATCCGCTCCTACGCGTCGGGCTTCATCTTCACGACCTCCATTCCGCCGGCGCTGGCCGCCGGGGCGGCGGCATCGATCCGCTGGCTGAAGCAGCATCCGGAGGTGCGCGTCGCCCACCAGGCGCGCGCGCAGCGGCTCAAGACCCTGTTCCGCGAGGCGGGGCTGCCGGTCATGCCGTCGGTCAGCCACATCGTTCCGGTGCTGGTGGGCGATCCCGTGCACTGCAAGATGATCAGCGACATGCTGCTGAACGAGCACGGGATCTACGTGCAGCCCATCAACTACCCGACCGTGCCGCGCGGGACCGAGCGCCTGCGCTTCACCCCGACGCCCTTCCACGGCGACGACCTGATGCGGGACCTGGTCCGCGCCATGGACCGCCTCTGGAGCCACTGCAACGTGGCGCGCGTCGGCGGGGTGGCGGCCTAGCCAAGGATTTCGCCAAGCGCGCCTGATCCGTTTCGGCGGGTTGTCACGCAAGTCTCTCTGAGCGGGAGCGTTTCGCCCCTGAACGGAGAGATCAGATGGCCACGATCAACGGCGGCAGCGGCCCGGACATCCTCACCGGCGGTGACGAAGCCGACATCATCAGCGGCTTCGCCGGGAACGACACCATCGACGGCGGGGCGGGGAACGACCTGATCAACTCGGGGACGGGCCTTGATGTCGTCAGCGGCGGGGCCGGCGACGACCGGGTGATCTATGACGCGGCGCGGGTCGGCAACGGCGGGCGCGGCGTTTGGGACGGCGGGGCGGGCTTCGACACCTTCGACGCGAGCGGCCTGGGTCGGGGCCTCAGCCTCAGCACGCCCGTGCTCGCGCGTCCGGGCGGTCCCGCCTTCTTCATGAGCGACGTGGAAGGTCGCAATTTCGAGCAGGTGATCGGGACCAACTTCGCCGACGAGCTGCACTTCCGCTACGCCGACCGAGACATGACCCTGCTCGGCGGCGGCGGGGACGACTCGATCGTCACCAGTTACGCGAACGACCGCGCGGAGGGCGGGGCCGGGAACGACCGCATCCTGACGCTGAACGGCAGCGACACGGTGTTCGGGGGCGACGGGGACGACGTGCTGGGCCACGTGGGTCCCGTGTTCACGTCGGATATGGGCGTGCACCACACGCTCGACGGCGGTGGGGGGGCCGACACCCTCGACATCTGGACCGGCGTGGACGCCGACCTCCAGGCGGGCACGGCCGTGGTGAATGCGAACGGCGCCGGGGATCTGACCCGCTTCACCCTGACCTCGGTGGAGAACGTGGAGGTGAGCGGCGTCGTCCAGCTCTTCACGCGCGTGCTCGGCGACGGAGCGGCCAACAAGCTGAGGATCAGCGATACGGGCGAGCTGGACGGGCGAGGCGGCGACGACACGATCATCGGCGGCTTCGAGAACGACGCCCTGCGGGGCGGGGACGGCGCCGACGTCATCACCGGCGGCTACAACGGCAACGACGCCATCTCGGGCGGCGCAGGCGACGACCTGCTGCACGGCGGCACCCGTGTCGGGAATTCCCGCGCTAACAGCGACAACGACACCATCGACGGCGGCGACGGGCTGGACACCGTCAGCTACGCCGACGAACGGCTCGACACTAGCGCGAACACCACCGGGGCCGTGAACCTGGACCTGCGCACGGGCGTGGCCACGGCGGCCAACGGCGGCCGGGACACCCTCGTCGGCATCGAAAACGTGATCGGCTCGCGGGCGGACGACCACCTCGTCGGGAACGAGGCGGCGAACCGGTTGCTCGGCGGGCTGGGAGCCGACCTGATCGGCGGGCAGGGGGGCGACGACTTCATCGACGGCCAAGAGGGGAACGACATCCTCTTCGGCGACGGAGGGGCCGACCACATGGTGGGCGGGACCGGGACCGATCAGCTGCGGGGACTGGACGGCGACGACCTGATCGGGGGGCAGGACGGGGACGACGTCATCGCCGGCGGGCTGGGGCGCGACGCTCTGTTCGGCGACGGCGGGAACGACCTCATCAACGGCGATCTGGACGACGACGCCCTGCGGGGGTTGAGCGGCGACGACGTCATCGGGGGGCAGGACGG